>Ga0209025_1000003_pt1 | contig 1366495 bp, 1167 predicted proteins | sample AraplaMF_Col_mLB_FD_184256 | JGI IMG/M metagenome (GOLD analysis project Ga0209025, IMG submission 184256) | Arabidopsis root microbial communities from the University of North Carolina, USA - plate scrape MF_Col_mLB (SPAdes) (version 2) | ecosystem: Host-associated > Plants > Roots >...
CGTCGAGGGCACCACCCCCGCCGACGGCACCCTGGCGCTGGACGAGGCCCAGCAACGCGCCCTCAACGCCAAGGTCACGCAGTATCCCGGCCGCGTGTGGCTGGTGCGTGGCCTGCACGCGCAGGCCATGACGCCGGCCCGCTACAGCACCGACGCGTCACAGGCTTCTTCCAACAAGGTGCTGGATGCCCTGAACTTCGCCCGCAACGGCACGCGGCTGGACGGCACTTACGCCGACTGGCTGAGTGAACACGCGGTAGCCGACGGCGACGTCCAGGGCGTGGGACAACTGAAGCCGAAGACGGATGCCTGACCCATTCGATGCTCCACGTGCCTACGCCCCCAACGATTTGATGCCCAATCGATCTGATGCCTGATCTTTCCTGAAACCATGGCCGATAACGACATCGACAAGTACACCGCGCAGATCGTGCCGGACACCATGACCACGGTGTCGGGCCAGTATTTCGATCTGAACCAGCCCTTCGCCATGCCGCGCTACGGTAATGAGTGCACGCACTACATCACCGGGCGTGACTACATGAAGGCCGTGGCCGATGCGATACGCGGCGCCAAGAGCTTCATCATGCTGGCGGACTGGCAGATGGACTATGACGTCGAGCTGGACAACCGCGGCGTGGCGGGACATCCTGGCCGCCTGTCGGAACTGCTGGGCGACGCCATCGGCCGCGGCGTCCACGTGCGCATTCTGCTTTACGATTCGATCCGCTACGCACTGGACACGCACGACGACACGACGCAGTCGATGCTGCTGGGCCTGCCCAAAGGGCCCGGCTCTATCAAGGTGATGCTGCAGAACCCCAATACGGGCCGTGTCACCAGCAACCAGAATTTCTCCCATCACCAGAAGTTCGTCGTGGTGGACGGGCAGATGGCCTTCCTGGGAGGTATCGATCTGGCCTATGGCCGTTGGGAGACGCCGTCCTTCGACGTCATCATCGACCCCGCGATCCACGTCATCAACGATGCCTACAACATGCAGCTGGCAACGTCGCGCGCGCTCAACGCCACCGAGACCGCATTGACGCAGGCGCGCGGCGGGCGGCCGGGCTTCCGCGGGCCGCTGGACAAGACCGTGCTGAATCCGCAGACCCAGCCGCGCGAACCGTGGGAAGACGTGGCCCTGCGCGTCAAAGGTCCGGCCGCGTTCGACGTGTTCGTCAACTTCGTCTTGCGCTGGAACAGCTTCGCGGGCACCGGCACCAATTCGTTCGACGGCGCGATGGATACCAGCTGGTTCGACCGGGCGCGGGGGGCACAGTTTCTGGTCGATCCCCTGCAGAAGGGTAGCGGCACGGCCACTGTGCAGATCTGCCGTTCCGCGTCGTCGGCGCAACTGCGCGACGAGTTGGCCTTGTGGGACGACAACCACCGCTATGTCAACGACGACTGGAAGTCGCCCAATGCCCAACGGCGCAAGATCGTCCAGAATGCCCGGTCGGCCTGGTCGCTGTACCAGCAGACCAGCATCCGCGACGCCATGGTCAACAGCATCCGCTCGGCGCAAGCCTTCATCTACATCGAGAACCAGTTCTTCATGTCTGACTGCGGCGTCGATCAGCTGGGCACGGCGCCGCCGTCGACCAATCCCATCGTGGCCGAACTGGCCAATGCGGTGGGCCGGGCCATCTACGCGGACCGGCCGTTTCATATCTACCTGGTCTTGCCGGAGCACGCCGAGGGCATGCTGGAAGACAAGGCCGTGGCCGCGCAGGCCTGGTGGGCCTTGCAGGGCGTCAAGCGGGCCCGCAACAGCCTGATCAACCGGATCAACTCCACGCTTTACGCCAAGCAGGTCCGCGTGCGCAAGATCACGGACCGGGCGCCTACCAACAGCGCCGTCCGTGCCGCGCTGGCGGGCTGGGGCATGGCCGACGAGTGGAAGAAATACCTGACCCCCTTGAACTTGCGCAACTACGGCAGCACGCGCAGCAATGTGCTGACCGAAATGATCTACGTGCACAGCAAGCTGACCATCGTCGATGACGCGGTGGCCATCATCGGCAGCGCCAACATCAACGATCGCAGCTTGAACGGCAATGGCGACACCGAATTGGCTGCCGTGGTGGTCGACGACGCCGAAGCAGGCATGACCGACGTGGGCGATGGCGTACGCACCGTCACCCGCAAGTTCGCGCGCGACTTGCGCATGCATATCTGGCGCAAGCACTTCGGCTTGCTGGTGGAGGCCGGCACCACGGGCGTGCAGAAGGAGGGCGGCCCGCCCGCCGGTGTCGATATCGCCAAGCCGCTGGCCAGCGCGACCATCAGGGCCATACAGGCCCGCGCGCATGCCAACCGGGAAGCCTACAGCACGGTGTTCAAGCATACGCCGCGCAACGGCTTCACGGACCTGCTGCAAGGGCGCAAGCAGTATCCGCCCATCATGCACAAAGTCAGCCGTGTCGATCCCAGCCTGCCCGTCATGACGGGGACCGCGGGTGTGCCGGTGCCCAGCCGCAGGATGGTCGACGAACCTACCGGCAAATACGACTTCACCAAGGCGCCCGCCTTGCAAGCCGGCTATATGAACGGACAGGCGCACGACATCGGCAAGGCCGTGGCGTACCTGCGCGCGCACGTCAAGGGCTTCTTCGTGGAAATGCCGCTGGATTGGGGCAGTGGCGAAACCAAGACGCCGCCGCCGCCCCTGCGCAGCGATTCCATGATCGCCGAGCAGCCCAAGCAGGACCGCAGGCGGGATCCGTTCAACGCTGATGAACGCGAAGAAGCGGTAACCTGACGCGTCGCACATCAAGGAGAACGATTTGGATACGCGGGCTTTGCTCGAAGGCTTTCTGGACGCCAGCGCGGTGGGTATACGGGCGACGTGGTTCGTCTATCCCGTCCTGATCGTCATCGGCATCGCCGCCGAATTTTCACGGGGGAAGAACGCTCTGGGCTCCACCGGGTTCCGTGGCTTCTTCACCGCGTTATCCATCGTCCTGATCCTGTTCGCCGTGGCGTGGGAAGTCCTGTGCTTCTATGAATCGCAGGCCTACGACCGGCAGTACTTCTACGGCGTCATCGAGATAGGCCTGTACATGGTCCCCACCGTCGTGCTGGCGATTCTGCAGATCGTGCTGCACTACTGGCGCACAGAGAAGCACGGCGCGGCCGGCGTCGGCTGACGGCTGCCCGCAGGGCGTCCGGGCGGACCCGCGTCCTTTTTCCACTGGCGCCTTCGTGTCGACGCGTAGTTTCGTTCAATGAAACTTTGTGTTGGTTGACCGTTGCGATAGCTTCGGCATTTCAAATAGACTTTGCACACCAAGACAAATAAAGGTTTCGCCAAGCGGAACCGGTGAGACTACGTCAATCAAGGCGGCCCCGCCTGGGCGGCGCTGCCCGTCGTGCAAGGTTTTCCATGACCATTCTTGAATCGCGTCTCGCGGTATCGGCGGAGCCTTTCCGTCGAAATCGTGAAAGCATGCTCGCGCTCCTGCAGCGCGTCCGCCGCGCCGAAGCGGACACCCGTGACAAGTCCATGGCCGCCAAGCCGCGCTTCGAAGCGCGCGGGCAGTTGCTGCCGGTGGATCGCGTAGGCCTGTTGCTGGACCGTGACGGCGCTTTCCTTGAACTGGCCACGCTGGCGGGGTACGGCATGAAACCGGCCGATGCCCAGGGCCGTCTGATCGCGGGCGGCGGGCTGATCGCCGGGATAGGCGAAATCCACGGCGTGTCCTGCATGATCTGCGCGTCCGATTCCGGCATCGAGGCGGGCGCCTTCCAGCCCAAGGGCCTGGAAAAGATGCTGCGGATCCAGGAAATCGCCTTGAAGAACCGGCTGCCCTATGTGCAGTTGCTCGAAAGCGCGGGCGGCAACCTGATGAACTACAACGTCGAAAACTTCGTCTGGGGCGGCGAGAAATACCGCAACCTGGCCAGGCTCTCGGCCGCGGGCATTCCCGTCATCACCGTCACCCACGGTCCATCCACGGCAGGTGGCGCCTACCAGACCGGCCTGTCGGACTACATCATCCTGGTGGAAGGCCGTTCGCGCGCCTATCTGGCGGGACCGGCCTTGCTGAAAGCGGCCACGGGCGAGACCGCGACCGACGAAGAGCTGGGCGGTGCGGCCATGCACTGCTCCGTTTCGGGGCTGGGCGACTACCTGGCACGCGATGACCACGACGCGATACGGATCGCCCGCGAGATCGTTGCAGCGCTGGATTGGAATCGGGATATGCCGGCCCCGGCGCCGGCAGTTGTCACGCCACGCCCCCCGCGCTACGACGCCGAGGACTTGCTGGGCATCATGCCCATGGACGACAAGACGCCGGTGGACATGCGCGAAGTCATTGCGCGCCTGGTCGACGACTCGGAGTTCCAGGCCTTCGGGGAACGGTACGGCGAAGCCACCGTCTGCGGGTTGGCCCGCATCGACGGCATGCCGGTAGGCATCATCACCAATAACGGCCCGATCGATCCGGACGGCGCCGCCAAGGCAACCCACTTCATCCAGGTGTGCTGCCAGTCCCGCACGCCGTTGCTGTACCTGAACAACACCACCGGTTTCATGGTGGGACGGTCCTACGAGGAAGCGGGCAGCATCAAGCACGGTTCGAAGATGATCCAGGCCATCACCAACGCCACCGTGCCGCAGATCACGCTGTTCTGCGGGGCGTCGTTCGGTGCCGGGCATTACGCCATGTGCGGACGTGCCTTCGATCCGCGCTTCTGCTTCTCCTGGCCCAACGCACGCTGCGCCATCATGGGAGCCGAACAAGCGGCCCTGACCATGACCAGCGTCGCGCGCGCCAAGCTGGAGCGCGAAGGCAAGCCGGTGGACGAAAAACGCATGGACAGCCTGCGCGACAGCATCGTCAGCAATTTCGAAAGCCAGATGGACGTGTTCGCCACCAGCGCGCGCCTGCTCGACGACGGTGTCATCGATCCGCGCGATACGCGCGCGGTGCTCGCACTGAGCTTGCGCCTGTGCCGTGATGCGCAGCGGCGCGAGGTCCAGTCCATGCAGTTCTCCGTGGCCCGTCCCTGAACCGTCTTCGCTGCCATCATGACCGAACATTCCCCCATCCAGAAAGTGCTCATCGCCAACCGTGGCGAGATTGCGCTGCGCATCATGCGCACGGCGCGCCGTCTGGGCATCGCCACGGTTGCCGTGTATTCCCATGCCGATAAAGGCGCCGCGCATGTCCAGGCCGCGGATCAGTCTGTCTGCATAGGCGAACCTGCTCCCGCGGCGTCCTATCTGAACATTCCCGCGATCATCGACGCCGCCCGCCGCAGCGGTGCCGATGCCATCCACCCCGGCTATGGCTTCCTGGCGGAAAACGCCGCCTTTGCCACCGCGTGCGCCGAGGCCGGCCTGATCTTCATCGGCCCGTCGCCCAAGGCCATCCTGGACATGGGCGACAAGGCCAACGCCAAGCGCCTGATGCGCGCCGCCGACGTGCCCTGCGTGCCTGGCTATGAAGGCGAGGACCAGTCCTTGCCGGCGCTGCAGGCGCAGGCCGACCGTATCGGCTATCCGGTCATGATCAAGGCCACCGCGGGCGGTGGCGGCCGTGGCATGCGCATCGTGTTCGAGCGCCAGGCTTTCGCGGAGGCCCTGCATGCCGCCCAGTCGGAAGCGCAAAGCGCCTTCGGCAGCGCCGACGTGATCATCGAAAGAGCCGTGCAGCAGCCGCGCCATATCGAGATCCAGGTGCTGGCCGACCGCTATGGCAACGCCATCCATCTGGGCGAGCGGGACTGCTCGATCCAACGCCGCCACCAGAAGGTCATCGAAGAAGCACCGGGTTTCGGCATCGGCGCGCAGACGCGGCAGGCCATGGGCCAGGCCGCCGTGGCCGCCGCCAAGGCCATAGGCTATGAAGGCGTCGGCACCCTGGAGTTTCTGCTGGACGACAGCGGCGCGTTCTATTTCATGGAGATGAACACGCGGCTGCAAGTGGAGCATCCCGTCACCGAAGCGATTACGGGCCTGGATCTGGTGGAGTTGCAGTTCAACATCGCCATGGGCCAGCCTTTGGCGTTGCGCCAGGAAGACGTACGCCTGCAGGGGCATGCGATCGAAGTGCGCCTGTGCGCGGAAGATGGCGAACAGGACTTCATGCCCCAGAGCGGCGGCGTGGCGCTGTGGCGCGCGCCCGCGGATATCCGTGTCGAGTCCGGCATCCGCTCCGGCGACGAGATCTCGCCTTACTACGACTCGATGTTCGCCAAGCTGGTGGTGCACGCCGCGGACCGTGACGCCGCGATCCGGCGCATGCGGGCCGCCCTGCGCGAGACGGTGGTGCTGGGCGTGCGGACCAATCTGGAATTCCTCGGCCGTTGCCTGGCGCATCCTGCTTTCGCGGCGGGCGGCGCGGACACCGGTTTCATCGCGCGCCACTATGCCACGCTGACCGCGGCGCAGCCCGCCCGCTTGCGCCAGGACATGGCGCTGGCCGCGGCCTTGCTGAGCCGGGGCCAAGGCCAGGGCTGTTCCGCAGCCGACGCCGGATCCGCGCATCGTGCATCCGCGCATCGTGCATCCGCGCGCACAACCGTTGCTCGCCGCCTGCCGTCGCTGCTGTCCCTGCGTGAACGCGACGATGCCGCTGCCATCGACATCAGGGTTCTGCGCGAGGGCGATACGTATCGCGTGACGCTGGGCGCGGCGGCGGCCCCCCAGGGGGAGGCGATGCTTCCTGAAGCCGAAGCGGCGGTACGGGAACGTGAGGCTATCGATGCCGCCGATGAAGTCCACGAAGTCACCATCGTCGCGGCCTCCACCGAGCAGGTCATCTACACGCTGAACGGCGTGTCGGCGCGCGCCGCCTACTTGCAGGACGGCGATGTGCTGCTTCTGCACCGCGACGGCGTGTCGCGCCGCTTCCAGGACGTCAGCCTGCACGCCCGCAGCGCTGACGCCGATGACGCTGCCAGCGGTGAATTGCGCGCCGCCACCAGCAGCCGTGTCATCGAGGTGCGTGCCGCGGAGGGCGAACGCGTCACGCGCGGCGATATCGTCGCCATTACCGAAGCCATGAAGATGCAGACACAGCACGTCGCTCCCTTCGATGGGATCGTCCAACGCGTGCTGGTAAGCGCGGGCGACCAGGCCAATGCACGTTCGCTGCTCGTCGTACTCGATCCCCTGACCCAATCCGAACAGGCGCCAGCCTGAACTATCGCGGAACGTTATCCATGCCGGTTTCCTCTCCCTTTGGCGCGCTGCGTGGCGTCCGCATCATCGACGCTTCCCGCGTGCTCGCCGGGCCGTATTGCGGCCAACTGCTGGCCGATCATGGCGCCGATGTCATCAAGATCGAACCGCCGGGCGGTGACGATACCCGCCGCTGGGGGCCGCCGTTCACGGAAGACGCCGCGTCGTATTACACGGGCGTCAACCGCAACAAGCGCGGCATCACGCTGGATCTGACGCAGGACGACGCGCGCGAACGCCTGCTGGCCTTGCTGGAGGACGCGGACGTCTTCATCGAGAATTTCAAGGCGGGCACCATGGAGAAGTGGGGGCTGGGCTACGACGAGATCCTGGCCAGGCGCTTTCCCCGGCTGGTCTATTGCCGCATCACGGGCTTCGGCACGGACGGCCCGTTGGGCGCCTTGCCCGGCTATGACGCCGTCATTCAGGGCATGGCCGGCTTGATGAGCATCAACGGCACGCCGGCCTCCGGTCCCACGCGTATCGGCATTCCGCTGGTGGATATCTCCACCGGCACCCAGGCCGCCCTGGGCGTCGCCATGGCCTTGCACGAACGGCACACGTCGCAACGCGGCCAACTGGTCGAGGTGGCGCTATACGATGTGGCGCTCAGCCTGCTGCATCCACCCGCCGCCAACTGGTTGTTGTCGGGTGTGCCGCAACCGTTGCTGGGCAATGGCCATCCGAACATCGTCCCGTATGACAAGTTCCAGACCGCGACCAGCGATGTGTTCATCGGCGTGGGCAACGACGGCCAATTCCGCAAGTTCGCCGCGGCGCTGGGCCGCGCCGACCTGGCGCAGAACGAACGCTACAGCACCAATCCGCAGCGTGTGCGCAATCGCCAGGAGTTGACGTTGATCCTGCAGCAGGAATTGTTGCTGCTGGACGGCGTGGCCTTGTGCGACCGGCTGGCACGGGCCGGCGTGCCGGCGGGGCCGATCAACGACGTGGGGCAGGCACTGTCCCACGCGCACACCCGGCATCGCGAGATGGTGGTCGAACTCGACGGCTATCGGGGCACAGGCCTGCCCGTGAAGCTGTCCCGTACGCCTGGGCGGCCGTCGCGGCGGCCGCCGCGATTGGGCGAGCATAACGAGGAAATCCTCGGCGCTGCCGTGGATGCTGCCGCGGAGGTCGATCGATGACCAGCCAGCATCGCGACGATATGGCTGAGCCCGGACCCCTGGCAGGGATCAAGGTGCTCGACTTGAGCCAGGGGATCGCCGGGCCATATGCGGCGGCTATGCTGAGCATGCAAGGCGCGCACGTGATCAAGGTCGAGCCGCCGGAAGGCGATTGGTCGCGCCTGATGGGAGGCGGCAAGCAGGGCCTGACGGCGCTGAGCATTGCCTGCAATCCGGGCAAGCATTCGGTCTGCATCGATGCGCGCAAGCCGCAGGGGGCCGATCTGCTGGCCAGCCTGGTCGAGGGCGCCGACGTGATGATAGAAAGTTTCCGGCCTGGCGTGATCGGACGCCTGGGGCTGGATTACGCGACATTGGCCAAGCGCCATCCCCGCTTGCTTTACGTATCCCTGACGGGTTTCGGCGACAGCGGGCCGTATCGCGATTTGCCTTGCGCCGACTCGGTCGTACAGGCGCTGACCGGCATGATGGTGATGAACCGGGATGCCGCGGACCAACCGCGCCGCATAGGCATGATGGCGGTGGACATGACGGCGGGCTTGTACGCCGCTCAAGCCATGACGGCCGGTTTGCTGCGGCAGGCGCGTACGGGCAAGGGTGGGTTCCTGCCCATCACCCTGATGCAGAGCGCCGCCGCGCTGCAAGGCATTCCCATCCTGGATGCGGCCATGCATGCCGGCGCCGCCCGCAAGCCGCCGATCACCGTTCCATCAGGCACCTTCCGCACGCGCGATGGGCTGGTCAACCTGACGGCGCTGCGCGACAAGATGTTCCACGGCCTGGCGCGCGCGCTAGGGCAGCCGGCGTGGATCGATGATCCCCGTTATCGGACCAACGCCGATCGCCTGGCGCACGCCGACGAAATCAACGCGGGCATCCAGGCCTTGCTGCTGGAAGACGGCTCCGCCAATTGGGTGGCGCGATTCCGCGCGGAGGATGTGCTGTGTGCCCCGGTCCTGGACTACGCCGGCTTCATGGCGGATCCGCAGGCGCGTGCGCAGGGTGTCTTCGCGCAAATCGAGCAGGGACCCTACGGCCAGCTGCCTTATGCGCGCCTGCCCGGCCCGGCGTGCGCGACCGTGCCGTCCGCGCCCTTGTTGGGTGAGCACACCGAGCAAGTACTCGTGGGTGCAGGGATCCTGCCCGCGCGTGTGGCTGAGTTGCGAGCGGCAGGGGTGATCTACAACCACGACGACATTGCCGCAAGGCAGGCACGCCCCTAGGGCACCAGGGCAATCGGCCCGGGACACTCTGGAGCCCCTGGACAAAGCCACGGAGAAGGCGAGACATGAATCAAGACAACAAGGCCGGAACAGGCATGGATGTTCTGAAGATCGAGACCCAGGATGCGGTACGCATCCTGACCCTGCAACGGCCGGAGCGGCATAACGCCTTGAACACGGCGCTGACGAGCGGGCTTCTGCAAGCCTTGCGTGACGCAGACAGTGATCAGTACTGCCGGGCGATCGTCCTGTCCGGATCGGGCAAGTCCTTTTGCGCGGGGGCCGATACGACGGAATTCGCGGGTTTCGGCCAGGACGCCGATCAGGCGCAGGCGCGCGGGGCCTTGACCGCCGAACTGCATGCCGTGTTTGCATCCTTGAGCAAGCCCGTGGTGGCCGCCGTGTGGGGTAATGCCCTGGGCGGCGGTGCCGGCCTGGCCCTGGCCTGCGACATGGTGGTGGCGGCGCAGGCGACTCGTTTGGGTTATCCCGAAATCACGCATGGGATCTGCCCGGCAATCGTCATGGCCAACCTGACCCGCAATCTTGGCCCCAAGCGAGCCTTCGAGCTGGTATCCACTGGCCGCGTGCTCAATGGCGCGGAGCTGTACCAGTGGGGGCTGGCCAATGCGTCGGCGGACACGCCCGAGGCGACCCTGTCAGCCGCTTTGGATATCGGCCGGCGCTGGGCCACGTATGCGCCTTATGCCTTGTCGTCGACCAGGAAATTGTTCTACCGCACGCTCGACCTGACGTTTCCGGAGGGCCTGGCGGCCGGCCGCGAATTGAATATCGTGATGCGCCGCCATGCGCATGCGAAGCCGTGAGCGCGTGAGGACGTGAACACGCAATCGAATCAGCAATCGAACCCGCGATCGACCGCGCAATCGACCGCGCTATCCAACAGGGATGCCACCATGCAAGACGCCGCCGCCAACACCGATGCCGTGATCTGCGAGTGCTTCTGCCGCGACGGCTTGCAGCACGAGACCATCATGCTGCCCGCCGAGGTCAAGATAGATCTGGTCGATCGCTTCTCCGCGCTTGGGTTCCAGCGCATCGAGGCCACGTCCTATTCGAATCCCGCGGTGATTCCGCAATTTGGCGATGCCAGCGAAGTGCTGGCCGGCATCGAGCGGCTCCAGGATGTGCACTACAAAGCGACCTGTCCCAATCCGCGCGCGGTCCAGCGCGCCTTGGCCGACCTGCAAGCCGGGCGCGGTGCCACCGAGATCAGCATGCTGGTGTCGGCCAGCGAATCGCATTCCCAGCGTAATTTGAAGCGCTCGCGCGCGGACCAGTGGGAAAACGTGCGCGAGATGGCGGAGCTGGCCGCCGGCCGCTTTCGCCTGGTCGGCACGATTTCAGTGGCGTTCGGCTGCCCCTTCGAACAAGCGGTCGATGCCGGACGGGTGATCGAGGACGCCATTCGCTTCCGGAAGTATGGCGTCCAGTACATCACCTTGGGCGATACGACGGGCATGGCGACGCCCCACACCGTGCGCAGCCTGTTCCGGGCACTGCGCACAGAACTGCCCGACGCCAACCTGATCGCCCATTTCCATGACTCGCGCGGCACGGCATTGGCCAATTGCGTGGCGGCGCTGGAGGCGGACGTCCGCTATTTCGACGCGGCCATCGGCGGCGTCGGCGGTCATCCCGCCAAAGTGCAATACGGTGGCGGCTATACCGGCAATGCCTGCACCGAAGACCTGGTGGATCTGTTCGAAGCCATGGGCGTGCGCACCGGCATCGATCTGCCAGCGCTGCTCGAAACCGGCCGCCATTGCGAAACCGTCCTGGAACGCAAGCTGGCCGGGCACGTCACGCATACGGGGGCCAACCCGCTGCGTCCGCTGTGATTTTTTGCATTGACGCTTGTATTGAAACTTGCAGGGAAACTTGCAATCGGTTCTGCCGTAAGCCTTGCTGTACATCCACTTCCATCATTTCAGGAAATAGGAAATAAAAAATGAGAAACGCTTGGAGACACGTCCTGTCCACCGCCCTGGCGGCGTTGGCCTTATCGGTCGCGGTTGCCCCCGCGCACAGCGCCTACCCGGACAAGCCGGTACGTTTGATCGTGCCGTATCCGCCCGGCGGCCCGACCGACATCCTGGGCCGCATGGCCGCGCAATACATGACGGAGAAGACGGGCCAGACCTTCATCGTGGAGAACCGCGCCGGGGCCAGCGGCATGATAGGCGCGGAGACCGTGGCGCGCGCATCGGCCGACGGCTATACCTTGCTGGTGAACGCCTCCATCCACGTGATCTATCCCAGCCTGTACAAACAAGTGCCCATCGATCCGATCAAGGACTTCACGCCCATCAGCCAGATCGCGCTGGTGCCGCTGGTGCTGGTGATGAGTCCGAAGCAGCCGGTGCAGTCGGTGCCGATGCTGGTGGACGCCGCCAAGGCCAGCCCGGGCCGTTTCCGCTTTGCCTCTTCCGGCAACGGCGCCGCGCCTCATCTGGCTGGCGAGGCGTTCGACCTGTTGGCCGACGTGAAGATGCAGCACATTCCCTACAAGGGCAGCGCGCCGGCCCTGACCGACCTGATCGGCGGTCACGTCGATTTGATGTTCGACTCCCTGCCGTCCAGCATGCCGCACATCAAGAACGGTTCGCTCAAGGCGCTGGCGGTCACCACCGGCAAGCGCATTCCGTCCCTGCCTGACGTGCCCACGGTGGCCGAAGGGGGCGTCAAAGGGTATGAGATCACCACGTGGTACGGCATCTGGGGTCCCAAGGGCTTGCCTGCCGACCTGGCGAATCAGGTCTCGAAGATGATGGCCGAGATGGTGAAGGATCCCAAGTATCGTGAGCGTCTCGACACCTTGGGCGCCGAACCGGTGGGAAGCACGCCTGAAGCCTTCGCCAAGTTCCAGGTGGACGAGGAGCGCAAGTTCGGCGACATCGTGCGACAATCCGGCGCAAAGCTGGATTGAGTGCCACTCCATGACGTCACCCGCATCTTCCACGGCAACGCAAGACGACGGCGGCGCGGTCGGTCCCGTCGAGCGCGCCATTTGGATTCTCAAGGCCGTCGCGGGCCTGGAAGAGCGGCGGCTGACAGATATCGCGCGCCATTGCGGCCTGCACAAGACGACCGCGCTGCGCCTGATCGGCATCCTGGAAAAAGAGGGGCTGCTGCGCCGGGATCCCGATACCCGGCAGTACGCCCTGGGCGCCGAAGTCGCCCGCCTGGGCCTGGCGGCGCGCGAGCTTGTCGATTGGCGCGGCGTGGTGCGTCCGGCCCTGATGCGCCTGTCCAGCCGCTGGGGCGACACGTCGATCTTCTCGGTCTTGTCCAACGTCGAGCTGGTCTGTGTGGATTTGCAGACCGGCGCCTATCCCATCCAGGCGAATTATCAGCAGGTCGGTAGCCGCCGCAGCCTGGGCGCGGGTTCCAGCGGCATCGCGGTGCTGTCGGCCCTGCCCGACGAGGCCCGCCGCACGGCCTTCCAGCGTATCGCCGGTCCGCTGGCGCAGTTTCCCGAGATTACGCCGGCCGTGCTGGATGAGCGGGTCCGGTTCGCCCAGACCCATGGCTATGCCACTTTGCTGCACGCGGTGGTGCCGGAGATGGGCGGGATCGCCGTGGTGGTTCGTGATGCCCTGGGTTGGCCGGTGGGCGCGCTGAGCATGCCCAGCCTGGTGTCGCGCATAACCGCGCGCGAGCAGGAGATGGCCGCGTCGCTCAAGGAAGAAGCGGCCAAGATAGAACAGGCCATCTCGACGCTGGCAATCCGGGCGCGGTAGCGGTGCTTCCCGGTGTCAGCGCGTGTTGCCGCGGTTTGGCGCGTCTTGGCGCGCTGCCCCGGCTCACGCAGCTTCGTCGTCGAACTTGAACTTGGCGTAGCGCAGCGAATACTCCAGAGGCTGCGATTCTTCCGTGTGGACCCGTTCAGTCGATCCCGCCAGCGGCGTGTCGCCCGCCCATGTGTCCGCTTCCGGCTTGTGCTGGACGGTGAAAGGCATGTCCTCGAACTTTTCTCCCAGAGCATCGTTGTAGACCACTTGCTGGGTAAAGGTGCCGGTGCGCGCCGAGGGAAGCTGCGGCAACCGCGCATTGTCGGACGCCGGGCCCTCGAAGTTGTGGCTGGCGCCCTTCACGGAGAACAGCCCCGGCATCTTGAAGACGATATCGCCGCCCTGCAGGGTCACGCTGGCGCCGCCGGCCACCAGCGTCACGCTGTCTTTCGCCAGCACATCGATGCCCGCCTCGGTCGAGGTGACCGTCACGCCTTGGTCGGCCAGCAGCTCCAAGGCGTCGGTGTGGGCCCGCAGGGACACCGGGGATTGCGCCGCGATGGCGCGTACGCCTTCCTGGTCGGCATAGAAGCCCGCTGCCTGCCCCGCCACCATGGCAAAGGTCTTGTCCGCCGATACATGCACATCCTCTTGTGCCGACGCATGCACGTCGCCGGTCGCATGCAGTACCGCGGAAGCGGGTGTGGACAAGTTCAGCGACATCGGCGCATCGACCACCACGCGCGCGCCGGCGATGCCATCCACCGGGTCGGTGCCGTCGCGGCTCTCCAGGCTGGCCTTGTTGGCACCCTGACCATTCACCGTCGAAGGCAGCTTGCCTTCCTGTTCCGGGTCCACCGCCTTGATGGCTTCGTCGAAGCCTTCGTTGGCCCGCAAGGCCTGAGCCTTGCGTTGGACCGCCGTGGCATCCAGCCGCTGCGCGATGTTCTGCGCCTGGCGCAGGCGCTGCAAGGTGTTGGGCGTGGCCAGCGTGGCGGTGGCCTGCGCATCCGCCGCGGAGGACAGCAACATGCCCTGGCCGGAACGCAATACGGTCCAGGCATCACTGCGCAATTCAAAACCGCTGCCGCGCCACGCGCCACGCGTGCCGTCGGCGGGCGCTTGCGCCACCAGGTGACCCAGGTTCAGCTGGCTGGCCGCGGTCGATGTCGCCATCTGCATGCGCAACTGGCCGCTGGTGTCGTCGAATAGCCACTGGTTATGGCCGGATCCGTCCAGGGCCTGGCTGTGCCAACCGCTGAGAACGCCGCCATGGTTGGCATTACCGTCGATGCCGGCCGAGTAGGGCGGCAGGTCGCTGTCGTTGTACAGCTGTGCCGCGATGACCGGCTGGTCGATGTCGCCATCGAGAAATTCGACGATGACTTCGGTGCCCGCACGCGGTATGTGATGGCCGCCCCAGTTGGGGCCGGCCTGGCCTGTCGCGACGCGCAGCCAGGTGCCGCTGGCGTCGCTGCCCGGCGCATTGCCGCGGGTGTCGCCGTGGCTGCGATGCATCAGTCCGCCGGCCAGCGGCTTTTCGCCACGCTGCCAGGGGAACTGCACCTTCACCCGCAGGTCGCGGCCGGAAGAAATCGGCGCCGCATCACTGGCCACGACCTGCGCAATGGCGGCTTCCGGCGCGGTGGGGCGCGCGCGCCAGGCGGGCAGCACGGCGGCCGCGCGCGGTTGTGCCTCGAAGCGGTTCAGGTAGCGGCCACGTTCCAGATCGGTCGAACCCGCCAGGCTGGCGGCCTGGCTGCCCAGGTTATTCGCCACTTCATGGGTGACGCGCAATACGGTGTATTCGTGGCCCAGCTCGTCGATGGCCTGGCCGCCGCCCTGTGCGTCGTAGCGGTCGTGGCCGGTCATCTCGAAGGTATCGCCGGGATTCAGCTGCCGCACCGTGCCGCCGCCCTCATAACGCACCTGACGCGCTTCCAGCGCACGCAGGCGCAGGGCGGCCACGCGGTTGGCGTCGTCGCCATGGGCATAGCGGCCGTGGCCGTCGTAGTCGTAATCCTCCAGGCTGGGCAGCTTGCCGGCGTCTTCGCCGGAAACCAGCTGCGCCGCGTGGGCCTGCAGGGTCTTATCGTCCCATGCACTGCGCGTCACGGTATTGGACTGCACCGTCAGGGCGGAATGGAAACGGGTGATGGTGTCGCTGGTTTCCGTGGCGTCGCTGCGATGGAAACGGATAGGCGAGGCCGCGCTGGCGGGCAGCGTGGCAGCGGCATCGAACACCACCAGCTGATGGCGCGCGGCGGCGGCGTCCCCGCCATCGCCCCCGCCATCGCTATCGCCTTGCTGATGCACGAAGCGGAATGACAGGCCGTCTTCGGCCAGGATGCGTTGGACGAATTCCAGGTCTGATTCGCGATACTGGGTGCGCACCGCGCGCTTGGGCGCGGGGGTACTCACCTCGAAGGCGTAGGACGACAGCGGATAGTCCGCGAAGATTTCCGTCAGGATGTCGATCGAGGTCTTGTCCTGGAAAATGAAACTGTCGCGCCGCAAGGCCAGGGCTTGCAGCCACGGCCCGGCATGAATGCGGTAGCGCGCCAAGCCACCGTCCGCGCCCAGGTTGTCGATGCCGGTGACCATCATGTGCCAGCGCCGGGTCGAGCGGTCGGCCAGCAACAGGTCGATGCTGATCTCGCGTCCCAGCATGGGCATCACGTCCAATTGCGTCGACGTCGATAGGCAATCGAGCGTAACTGCGAACAGGCGCGACACGCCTTCATCCAGGATGCAGCGTTCGGCGACGAGCGCGTCGCCCAGCGGCGTGCTGGCGCGCAGCAGGCGGGTGTCCTGCGTCAACAGGGCCGTATTCAAGGTGGCGTAGGCGAGGGCGGTGTCCATGGTTCAGGGCAATGAAATCGTCAGGTGCGCCACACGCGGGCCCAGCTTGACCACGTCGTGGTACGGCGCCATGGCGGTCTGCATATCGTTGGCCAATTGGTGGTTCAAGCCGAAATACGCCAGCAGCGCCAGCAGGGAGAATGTGGCGCCCACCGTCCACAAAGGCACGTCGCGCTTGATGGCGTGCGCGATCTTGTCGGGAATGGCCCAATGCGGTGCGAAGCCGGAGCGCTTGCCGCGCAGCAAGGCGATTTCATCGCCCAGGCGGGCGGTGAGATAACCCAGCTTCTCCTGGCCTTCGATCAGATACTTGCCCTGGAAGCCCAGCAGCAGGCACATGTAATAGACCTCCAGCGATTGCAGGCGGCGGCCGCCCTGCGCGCGCAGGTCCTCCAGGCGGGCGAAGAAGTTCTCGCCGGCCAGCTGCTCGCCGAACAAGGTCAGTTGCAGCGGCTGCAGCATCCAGCTGTCCCGAATGGTGAACTTCGAGTTCAACACCGTTTCATCCACCGCCGCGCAAAATGCATACTTGGTCGCGTAGATGTCCTCGGCGGGCAGATCCTGCTTCTTGGCGCTGCGTTCGAATTCCGCCAGGAACTGCTGCACACGCGCGGAAAACGAGGCGGCATCCTTGGGTTCCTGCCCGCTCTTGAGCAGGAACAGCATCAGGAAACCGTCGTACAACATGTCCATCAAGGACTTGTTGGTCGAGGTGGCCATGAATTCGGCGGCGCGCGGCGGCAGCTGTTGCTGCGGGTTGCCGGACATCAGGGAGGGCGTGGTTTCGGTCATGGCGGATCAGGGAGCGCTGGGGTCAGTGGGCGACGGCAATCAGGTCCAGCTTCAATTCAGGAATGCCGGATGGCGCGTAGATGGCGATGCTTTGTGCTTGCAACATGCGTTCGTACAGCGCGCCGCGCGTCTGCAAGGCGAAATAGCAGGCACCCGGCTTGACGGGGATGGCGGCCGGCACCTGCGGCGTATATACCAGCTGCACGCCCGGCATGGCCGACAGCACCAGCTTTTCGGCGTCGTCGGGGGCACCCACCTTGAAGCGCAGCGGCACCATATCGGCCAGTTCGGCGGCCGGCGTGGCGGCCGACACAGCCAGGTAGAAGCTGGTCTTGTCGTCGACCTTGCCCGAATCCAGGCGGCCGGTGTGGAAGGATGGACGCACTTCCTCCAGCACGATGGAGAAGTAGCGCGTGGAGATGACGGTATCGAGCAGGTCGCGCAGGATGTCGTCCAGGCGGGCGAAGGCCGGCCCCGGCATGTCGTGCCGATACTGCGGCAGGTCGGCCAGCGCGAATTCCTTGGAGAAGGTCATCAGCGCGCCGGCCAGGCGCAGCAGTTCCTGGAACAGGCGTTCCGGATGCAGGCCGGGATGGTGATACAGGTGCGCCAGCGCCGCATGGGCTTCGTTGGCGGTGTGCAGCAGCCAGAACGACGCGACATCGCCGGAGCGGAATTCGATGACGTTCTTGGACGGTTCGCGGTGCAGGCCATACAGGGTGCTGACCTTGGCCTCGAGGGCGTCGAGCAGGCGGCGCAAGCGGTCATGCAGCGCGGCGCACGCGTCGATCGCCACGCAGGGGGCGATGAATTCGTGGTCCAGTTCATAACCCGAGCTGGCATTGCGGCGCACGCGCGCCACCGGTATCGCCAGCAACTGATCGCGCGAGTCGAACTCCGATACCAGGCGCACGTTCTTGCGCAGATAGGTAAGGTCGGCCGTGGCGGCATTGGTATAGAGATCGGGTGCCGCGCGTTCGCCGCGCTGGTAGCGCGCATCGAAATCGTTGCTGTCCTGCGGCGCGGCACAGTTCCCGCCCACGGCCTTCAAGGGATGCATGGCCAGGTAGAAGATGGCCTCGGACGCGCCGTCCAGGCTGTTCATCGACACCGGTGGCGGCAGTGCATCGTCGTCGGGCGCCGAATAGATCTCGCCATCGGGAAAGATGGCGGACAGTTCGGTGGCGTGCAACATGCCATTGGCCAGGGCGGCGGCATCGAACTGGACGTGGCGCAGTCCCCATGAATAAGGATGCAGGGCGCGCGCGGTCTGCGCGAGGCGGGCCTCATGGTACGCATCCTGGCGCTGGAAGTGCTGCGGTCGAAGGAACAGGCCTTCGCCCCAGAGTATCTTGGCTGACTGACTCACGACTGGGCTCTTCTCTTATATATAGGTAAGGCTGAAGGGAGACGGATGGCTTGCCATCACGCGGGGCATTGCAGCGACCCCAGCCGCGCGGCGTCGAACTGCGGCGCGCCCAGCGGCGCCGATACCTTGCCGGTGGCGACCGTCAAGGCGCAGGCGTGCGCGCCCAGCACGATGCCGGTGTCCTTGGCGTCCTTGATATCGAACACGTATTTCCAGCGATACGGCGCGGGCGCGAAGAACAAGGCCGCCACGCCGATGGCCACGGCGTCCTTGGGTACTTTCTCGGTGGTTTGATACACCTGCCCTGGCATCAGCGTGACTTCGCGCTTTGCAATCACGCTGTCACCTAAACGGTCTTTTTCCTGTTTCTCATCGATAAGGGATGACATGGGCGCTTGCTTGAAAGAGTCGGAATTCTTCAGGTAGTAAATCTTCGTAACGACTGCCATGGCCTGTCCGTTACTTATATTTAAATTTTGTCCGGCCTGGATGGAAAACTTCACATCCGTGGGCGCGTCACTGGGCTTTTTCAAGCCGGTCGCTTCCAGCACCGACCCCGTCGCGCTGGCCATCGCACTGACCACGCCAGCAGCCGCGCAACCCGCTAGAACAGGGGTTCCCAGCGCGATACACAACCAAGCGAAAGCACGCGAGAAATGGATACGTTTATGCATGGTTCTTTATACCGGAAGCATAAAAAACAATACAGAAGCCTTCTATTTCAAAGATTGTGCGTCTGAGTAACATCGAGAAATCTTATGTAGGATCGTTTTTACACTGGGTTGATGAAATACGCCCCTTCACAAGCGGCTGCCCTTCAACCAGTTTTTTTTACCTCTTCTTCACCTTTCCTATGCAAATCCGCCGCCTGGCCTTGATCGCGGGACTCGTAGCAGTTCTCGCAGGTTGCACGACAACGCAGAAGATGCAGGAGCCTCAGTCCGATGCGGACTTCAGGCAATCGATCACTGAAGCCGAGAAGACGTTTGAAACGCGGGGTTCGGATGCCGCGGTGGCGCAGTTCGAATCCATTGCGCAGCGCAATCCGACGCGGGGCCAGCCGTGGTCCTACATCGCCAAGATCCGCTTTGATGAGCACAAATACGGTGAAGCCATCGTGGCCGCCGACGAAGCCCTGAACCGCGATCCCAGCGATTTCGTGGCGAAGTCCGTGCGTGCCGTGGGCGGTCTGCGGGTGGCCTTGCAGTCGCTGTCCGACCTGCGTGCCGACGCCTTGCTGGCGGGCAATGCCCGTACCGACGCCGTCGCGCTGGCGCAATCACTGCGCGACACGCTGGGCCAGGATGTGCTGTTCCCCGACGGCCAGAAGCCCAAGCGCGCACCCGTGCGCCGTCCGGCGGCCAAGCCGGCTGACGCGACGACCGGTGCCGCGCCTGGCGCCGCTGCGACCCCCAGCGCGGGGCAGGCGACGGACGCGGGCACGAATGCTTCGAACGCCGCAACGAATGCTTCAAATGCAGCAACGAATGCTTCAAACACAGCAACCAATGCTTCAAACGCCGCGAACGCGGCCAGGGGCGGCGTGCCGGCCCGGCCCGCCACGCCCAGCGTACCGTCCACGCCGTCGACCAATGGCGCCTCGCCCGCGCCCAACCCCTTCGGCAATCTGCTGAAGTAAAGTTTCCCGGAGCCGCGATCATGGCCAAGAAAGAAAGCATGCAGAAGCGGTTGCAGAAAGTGCGTCCGCCCCGCGTCCAATTGACTTACGACGTCGAGAAAGGCGATGCCATCGAGAAGAAGGAATTGCCCTTCGTGGTCGGTGTCGTCGGCGATTTCAGCGCGCAGTCCGAAGCCGAACTGCCGCGCCTGAAGGACCGCAAGTTCGTCAACGTCGACGTCGACAATTTCGACGATGTCATGCGTGGCCTGGAGCCGCGCGCCGCTTACCGCGTCAAGAACGAGTTGACGGAAGAGGGCGGTACCTTCGGTGTCGATCTCAAGTTCCGTTCCATCGAGGACTTCCGTCCGGAAGCGGTGGTGCAACAGGTCGAGCCGCTGCAGAAGCTGCTGGAGATCCGCACCAAGCTGGCCGATCTGCGCAACAAGCTGGCCGGCAACGACAAGCTGGAAGACCTGCTGGGTGAAGTGCTGACCAATACGGAAAAGCTGAGCCAGCTGACGAATGAAGCCGCCGCGAAGGGTGGTGAACCCGGCAGCCGGACGGACAAGATCGAAGGGGACAAGCATGAGTAATGCCGCCGCCGTCCAAGCCAACGCCGCCGCGCGGCACGCCGGCGAAGATGCGGGCCTGCTCGACCAGATCGTCGAGCAAAGCCGCGTCGCCAAGTCATCGGCCGAGCACGACCGCGCCAAGGACCTGATCGGCGAGCTGGCCCGGGAAGTGATGAAAGGCACCGTGGTGGTGTCCGATAATCTCTCGGCCATGCTCGACGCCCGCGTGGCCGAACTGGATCGCCTGATCTCGGCCCAGCTCAGCGAAGTGATGCATGCGCCCGAGTTCCAGAAGCTGGAAAGCACCTGGCGCGGCCTGCACTACCTGTGCACGGAAAGCCAGACCGGCACCATGCTCAAGATCAAGGTGCTCAACGTCACCAAGCGCGACCTGGTGCGCGACTTCCAGACCGCCATCGATTTCGACCAGAGCCTGATGTTCAAGAAGGTGTACGAAGAAGAATTCGGCACCTTCGGCGGTTCGCCTTTCGGCGCGCTGCTGGGCAACTTCGAAATGACGCGCCAGCCCGAGGACATGTACTTCATCGAGCAGATGTCGCACGTGGCCGCCGCCGCGCATGCGCCTTTCATCGCGTCGGCCTCGCCCGAACTGCTGGGCCTGGACAGCTTCGCCGACCTGGGCAAGCCGCGTGACCTGGCCAAGGTGTTCGACACGGTCGAATACACCAAGTGGCGCAGCTTCCGCGACTCGGAAGATTCGCGCTACGTGGGCCTGACCATGCCGCGCTTCCTGGGCCGCCTGCCTTACGATCCCAAGGAAGGCACGTCCGTCGAAGGATTCAATTTCGTCGAGGAAGTGGACGGTACCGACCACTCCAAGTATCTGTGGTGCAACGCCGTGTGGGCTTTCGGCGCGCGCCTGACCTCGGCTTTCTCCGACTTTGGCTGGTGCGCCGCCATCCGCGGCGTGGAAGGCGGCGGCCTGGTGGAAAACCTGCCGACCCATACCTTCAAGACCGACGACGGCGAGGTGGCGCTGAAGTGCCCGACCGAGATCGCCATCACCGACCGTCGCGAAAAGGAATTGAGCGACCTGGGCCTGATCCCGCTGGTGCATTGCAAGAATTCCGACTACGCCGCCTTCTTCGGCGCGCAGTCGGTGCAGAAGCCGAAGAAATACAACACCGACAGCGCCAACGCCAACGCGGTATTGTCGGCGCAACTGCAATACATCTTCTCGGTATCGCGCGTCGCGCATTACCTGAAGGCCATGATGCGCGACAAGATCGGCAGTTTCGCGTCGCCGCAATCGGTCGAAAGTTTTCTGAACCGCTGGGTGTCGCAGTACGTCTTGCTCGACGACAACGCCACCCAGGAACAGAAAGCGCAGTTCCCACTGCGCGAGGCATCCATCCAGGTCGCCGAAGTTCCAGGCCGCCCGGGTGTGTTCCGTGCCGTGGCGTTCCTGCGCCCGCACTTCCAATTGGACGAACTGTCCATTTCTCTGCGGCTGGTGGCCGAGCTGCCGTCGCAAGCCCAGAAATCCTGAGCTTGGACACCGTCACCGTCCGACCATGCCCGTTCACACTTAGAGGAAAGCGATGAAGGACATCTACATCAAGTTCGGCAATCCCGCCCTGAAAGGCGAGTCGCAGGACAAGGACCACGCGGACTGGATCGAAGCCAGCTCCTGGCGCCACGAAATCATCCAGCCCCGTTCGGCCACCGCGTCGACCTCGGGCGGCCATACCGCCGAGCGTTGCGATCACGGCGAAATGGTGTTCGGCAAGGACCTGGACGTGGTCAGCCCGCTGCTGTATCAGCACGCGTCGGGCGGCACCACCTTCGATGAGGTCACGGTCGACTTCATGCGCGCCGATGGCGAAGGCAACCGGGTCAAGTACCTGGAAATCAAGATGAAGTACGTCATCATCGCCCGTGTCGCGCCGCAGATCGTCGGCGAAGGCGTGCCCACCGAATCCCTCTCGCTGAAGTACGCCGCGGTGCAGTGGAAGTACACCCAGCAGAAGATCGGCGGCAACCAGGGCGGCAACTCGCAGGGCGCCTGGAGCCTGACCAAGAACGACAAGACTTACTCGGCCTAAGCAATAGCACGGGTACCGAGGGAGACTGTGGCCCCGCGGGGCTGCAGTCTCTTTTGATTTCACGGGAACGGTATGAAGGGATTCGAGCCCAGCCTGTTCGACAAGCTCTTCGGCGTCGAAGGCGAAACACCGCATGCCCTGCGCCGCTTGTCGGTGGAGGAGATGAAGGACACGGTGGCACGCGACATGGAGGCGTTGCTGAACACCCGCATGGTGTTTTCGGAAGAGACCCTCAAGCGCCTGCCGGAATGCCAGCGTTCCGTGCTGACCTACGGGCTGGCGGACTTTTCCGGCTTGAGCCTGGCCAGCCATTACGACCGTGAGCTGATCTGCCGTTCGCTGGAGCAGGCCATCGCGCGTCACGAACCGCGCCTGTCGCAAGTGCGCGCCATGTTGCTGGTGGACAGCCGCGCCACGTCGGTGCTCTATTTCGCCATCAACGCCATGCTGGAGGTGGGGCCAGCGCACGAGCCGGTGACGTTCGACGCCACGTTGCAGCCGTCCACGCTGCAGTATTCGGTCAGCAAGGGCTGGGCCAAAACCGCGGTCGCCGCCTGACGTACGCCAGCGGCTGTCACGGCCCGGGGGGAGAGGAGTATGGAAGACCTGTTGCCGTATTACGAGCGCGAGCTGAATTTCCTGCGCAGCTCGTCGCGCGATTTCGCCCAACGCTATCCCAAGATCGCATCGCGCCTGGGCTTGTCGGCCGAGAACAGCGAAGACCCGCATGTCGAACGCATGATCGAGTCTTTTGCCCTGTTGGGCGCGCGCATCAACAAGAAGCTGGACGACGACTACCCCGAATTCACCGAAGCGCTGTTCGAGGTCTTGTACCCCCACTACCTGCGGCCGTTTCCTTCCTGCTCGGTGGCGTATTTCGACGTGGGCCAGGTGGCGGCGCAACTCAGCGCGCCCGCGCGCATCGCGCGTGGCACCGAACTGAAGTCCCATCCGGTGCGCGGCGTGGCCTGCCGCTTCCGCACGGTCTACGATGTCACGCTCTTGCCTTTGGCTATCGGCGAAGTCAGCTACGTCAGCAGCGCCAACGCGCCGGTCGGCAATCTACCCGCCGGTGTGACCGGGCGCCTGTCGATACGCCTGGAGTGCCTGGGCGAGGCAATGAACTTCGCCACCCTGCCGGCGGGCAAGCTGCGTGTGTATCTGCACGGTGAACCGTCTTTCGTCGCCGCCTTGCGCGACTGCCTGTTCCTGCGCACGGCCGCCGCGTACGTGGAGTCGCGTCCGGGCCGTTGGGATGCGGTGACGGGGATCCCCATCGGCGAGGTGGGCCTGGCCGACGATGAAGCGCTGATCGATTATCCGGCGCGCTCGCACCCGGCTTACCGCCTGCTGGCCGAACACTTCGTGTTCGCCGAGAAGTTCAACTTCTTCGATATCGATCTGCAGTCCTTGCGTGGCGCCGTGGGCAGCGCGCGGGCCTTCACCCTGCATCTGCCGGTGCGGGGCGTGCGCGCCGACTCCAATACCGCAAGGCTGCTGGAAAGCGTGGGCACGGACAATCTGCGGCTGGGTTGCACGCCGGTGGTCAACCTGTTCAACCAGCGCGCCGATCCGATCCGTGTGACCCATATGGCGGCATCGTATCCGGTGGTTGCCGACGCCCGGCGCGCGTATGGCTACGACATCTACGCCATCGAACGCGTGCGCCAGGTGCGCCAGAGCGCGCAGGGCGAGTCGGTGGTCGAGTTCCGCCCCTTCTATTCACTGCAGCATGGCGATACGCCCGAAGGTGCCGGCCATTACTGGACGGCGCGCCGTGACGAGTTGGTGGCGCAGCGCAGCCCGGGCTACGAAACCGAGATATCGCTGGTCGATATCGACTTCGATCCTGCGGTGTCGCAAGTCGAGACCTTGAGCATAGACCTGACCTGCACCAACCGCGATCTGCCGGCGCAATTGGCTGCCGGCCAGCCGGGCGGCGACCTGTTCCTGGAAGGCGGCACGGTGGCGCGCGCCATCCGCATGTTGCGCCGGCCTACCCACAGCCACCGCTTCGCCCAGGGCCACGCGGCGCACTGGCGGCTGATTTCGCATCTGGCCTTGAATCACCTGTCCCTGGTGCAAAGCGGGTTGCCGGCCTTGAAGGAAACCTTGCGCCTGTACGACCTGGCCCATTCCGCGGTGTCGGCGCGTCAGATCGAAGGCCTGGTCGGCCTGGATTATCGTCCGGCCACCCACTGGATGGCGGGCGAGCCTTTCGCCACGTTCGTGCGCGGTATCGAGATCCGCCTGACGCTGAACGAGGACAACTTCGTCGGCACCAGCCTGCATGCTTTCGTGGCGGTGATGAACCGCTTCTTCGGCCTGTACGTGCACGCCAACAGCTTCGTGCAGTTGGTGGTGCTGTCGCGGCGCAACTCCGATGAACTCCTACGGTGCCCTCCATGCAACGGCGACGCGATACTGGCGTAATCGAATCGCTGCTGGCCGAGCCGCAGCGCTACAAGTTCTTCCAGGCGGTGCGCCTGCTGGAGCGCTGGTTCCTGCGCCGCCAGCAGAACCAGGAACAGGGGGCCGGCCTTGGCCAGGGCCCGGGCCTGGGCCGTTCGCGCGATGTCGTGGCGGCGAATATGCAGTTCCTCAATTCCCCGTCCCTGGGCTTTCCAGCCAGCGAGATCGCCGATGCCCAGGCCTATGGCCGCGACGGCAATCCGCTGGCGGATGCCCAAGCCATCAAGACCGCGGTGGCCAATGGCGATGTGGCGCGAGTGGCGTTGACGCCGGCGTTCTTCGGCCTGCTGGGCGGGCAGGGCGCATTGCCGCTGCACTATTCGGAAACCCTGGCGCTGCGCGAAAGCGTGAGCCGCGACCGCGGCGCGCGCGCCTTCTTCGACATCTTCGCCAACCGCGCCGCCGCGCTGTTCTACGGCGCGTGGAAGAAATACCGCCTGCCGTTACGGCACGAGTCCGATCGCGACCATCACTATCTGCCTTTGCTGCTGGCCCTGGGCGGCCTGGGCCATGCCTCCCTGCGCGACCGCCTGCGCACGGGCGGCGGCGCGGTATACGACGAGACCATGGCGCACTACGCCGCGGCGATGCGCCAGCGCCCGGTGTCCGGCACCTATCTGCAGCAAGTGCTTTGCGATTACTTCCGCCAGTCGCTGCGGGTCGAGCAGTTCGTCGGCAAGTGGTATACGGTGCCGCCCGAACGGCGCACGTCGCTGGGCAGCCCGGGCGCCATCCTGGGCGTGTCGGCGTTCGCCGGCGACCGCATCTGGCAGCGCGACCTGCGCATGCGCATCTGGATCGGGCCGCTATCAGGCGCCGTGTTCACGGATTTCCTGCCGGGTGGCGAACGGGCCCGTGCGCTGGAAAAGATGCTGACCATGCTGGCCGGCGTCAGCTTCGAATACGAAGTACGGCTGATCCTTGCCAAGGAATCGGTCAGCGGCAGCGAACTGGGCGGCGACGAGGCCGCAGGCGGCGGTGCGCGCCTGGGCTGGAATACCTTCCTGTGCAGCGAGCCGGCGACCGAAGACCGCGATGACGCCTGTTATGAATTGCACACCATCCACTGAACCGACCTTCTAAATCCCGGAAATGCCGCTTGCCGGCACCTCGCATATGGCCATACCCCTGAAGACGCTGATCGCCAAACTGAACAACACCTGCCGTCAGGCGGCGGAACGTGCCGCCAACCTGTGCATGTCGCGCGGCCATTACGAGGTGGACCTGGAGCACCTGTTCCTGGCGCTGCTGGAACAGGCCAATTGCGACGTGAGCGTGGTACTGCGCCACAGCGATATCGACCCGATGGCGCTGGAGGCGGACCTCAACGCCGAACTGGCCGGCTTCAAGAACGGCAATAGCCGCACGCCGGTGTTTTCTCCGCATCTGAGCAGCCTGTTCGAACACGCCTGGCTGATCGCGTCCCTGGATACCCAGACCACCCGCATACGGTCCGGCCATCTGCTGCTGGCGCTGTTGACCGAGCCGGACCTGGCGCAATTGGCGCGGCGCGGTTCGACCCGTTTCGAACAAGTGCAGCTGGACGCCTTGAAACACGATTTCGACGGCATCACCGCCGGTTCCAGCGAGGCGGCGCAGTCGGTCGGCTTCGGCGACAGTGCGGCGCCGGCCGCCGACGGCAAGCGCGCAGGGGCGCTGTCGCAGACGCCGGCGCTGGACCAGTACACCACCAATCTCACCGAGCGTGCGCGTGAGGGCCATGTCGACCCGGTCATCGGCCGCGACGGCGAGATCCGCCAGATGATAGACATCCTGACGCGGCGGCGGCAGAACAATCCCATCCTGACCGGCGAGGCGGGCGTGGGCAAGACCGCGGTGGTCGAAGGCCTGGCCCTGCGTATCGTCGCGGGCGACGTGCCGCCGTCCTTGGCGAACGTGACGTTGCGCGTGCTGGACATGGGCCTGCTGCAGGCTGGCGCCAGCGTCAAGGGGGAATTCGAAAACCGCTTGAAGAATGTCATCGACGAGGTCAAGCGCAGCCCGTCGCCCATCATTCTGTTCATCGACGAAGCGCACACCATGATAGGCGCGGGTGGACAGGCCGGGCAGAACGACGCCGCCAATCTGCTCAAGCCCGCCCTGGCGCGCGGAGAGTTGCGTACCATCGCCGCCACCACGTGGAGCGAATACAAGAAGTACTTCGAGAAGGATGCCGCCCTGGCCCGCCGCTTCCAGGTGGTCAAGGTGGAAGAGCCCGACGAAGCGCTGGCAGCCAGCATGTTGCGTGGCATCGCCGCACTGATGGAAAAGCACTTTTCCGTGCGCGTGCTGGACGAAGCGATCACCGCGGCCGTGCGGCTGTCGCATCGCTATATCAGTGGCCGCCAACTGCCGGACAAGGCGGTCAGCGTGTTGGACACCGCCTGCGCGCGGGTTGCCTTGGGCCAGAGCACCACGCCGGCGCTGATCGACGATACGCGCCAACGGTTGATCCGTCTGGAAACCGAGCAGGGTGCATTGAAGCGCGACGCCGCCGCCGCGGGGGGACACGACAGCCGGCTGGATGAATTGGATGTGGAGATCGGCGCGGACCGCACGCTGCTACAGCAGGCAGAGCACAGGCTGGAACAGGAACGCGAGCTGACACGCGAGATCCAGCTGCTGCGCCACGGGCTGGAAGAGGAGAGTGCGCAAGGCGCGCCGCGGGAAGCGAACAAGGCCGACGCCGAGGCCGCCTTGGCGCAGGGACAGCCCGCCGCGCTGCCCAGCGCCAGGCGCAACGCCGGCAAGGCCGCGCCCTTGAGTCCGCGCCAGCAGGAGCTGGTCGATCTGCAGGCCAAGCTGCGCGCCCTGCAAGGCGAGTCACCCCTGGTGCCCGTATGTGTCGACGCTCAAGTGGTGGCCGAGATCGTCGCCGCCTGGACCGGCATCCCGCTGGGCCGCATGGTCAGCGACGAAGTGCGCACCGTGCTGGACCTGAAGGAAACACTGGCGCAGCGCGTGATCGGCCAGGACCATGCCTTGGACGCCATCGCCCAGCGTGTACGCACATCGCGCGCGGGATTGGAGGATCCGGACAAGCCCAAGGGCGTGTTCCTGTTCGTGGGGCCGTCCGGCGTGGGCAAGACCGAGACGGCGTTGGCGGTGGCCGACATTCTCTATGGCGGCGAGCGCAAGCTCATCACCATCAATATGAGCGAGTATCAGGAGGCCCACAGCGTGTCGGGCCTGAAAGGCTCACCGCCGGGCTATGTGGGCTACGGCGAGGGCGGTGTGCTCACCGAGGCGGTGCGGCGCCAACCCTATAGCGTGGTGCTGCTGGATGAAATCGAGAAAGCCCATCCCGATGTGCTGGAGCTGTTCTTCCAGGTGTTCGACAAAGGCTTCATGGACGATGCCGAAGGGCGCGAGATCGACTTCCGCAACACCCTGATCATCCTGACGTCCAATGTGGGTTCGTCGACCATCATGCAGGCCTGCCTGAACAAGGATGCGGAGGAAAAGCCGGATCCCGACGCGCTGCACGAAGCGTTGCTGCCGCAACTGTACAAGGCGTTCAAGCCGGCCTTCCTCGGCCGCATGAAGACGGTGGCCTATTATCCGGTGGACGACGATGCGTTGGCGCGCATCATCACCCTTAAGCTGCAGCGCATTGCCACGCGCGTGCTGGGCAACCATCGCGCCGTGTTCGAGTGGGACGATGCATTGGTGGAGGCGGTACTGGCCCGCTGCACCGAAGTCGACACCGGCGCGCGCAACGTCGACCATATCCTCAACGGCACGCTGTTGCCGGAGATCGCCGAACAGGTGCTGGCGCGCATGGCCGCGGGGGAAGCCATCAGCCGCATCCGCGCCAGCGCGGGTGAAAGCGGCAACTTCAGTTTCCAGGTGAAGTGAGAGGCGCGTCCCGCTTGCGTCCAGGAGATCAATCATCATGTCCAGCGTAACCGCCGACCTCACGCGCCTGTTGACCGCGGCTTTCGAGCAGGGCAACCGCCTGCTCGACCTGTCCACGCCGCTGGGTGCCAACCGCCTGCTGGCGCAGGCCATGCGCGGCAGCGACCATATCAGCGATGGTGGTTATCGGCTGGAGATCACGGCACTGTCGGACGACGCCCATATCCCCTTGAAGGATTTGCTGGGCCAGCCGGCGCGGTTGTCCTTGCAAAGCGCGCTGGGACGGGATGCGCCGCGGGTCTGGCACGGGCATGTCACCGAGGCCCGGTTCGACGGCGCCAACGGCGGGCTGGCGCGCTACCAACTGCGCCTGGAGCCGTGGCTGGCCTTCCTGCGGCAGCGCCGTGACAGCTATGTTTTCCAGGACATGACTGTCTGCGACATCGTCGAGAGCATCTTCGGCGACTACCGCAACCAGGGCACGCTGACGCCTGCATGGCGCTGGACCTTGAAAGACCGGTCGGTCTATGCCAAACGCAGCCTGACCATCCAGTACCGCGAATCCGATTTCGACTTCGTCGAACGGTTGTTGGCGGAAGAGGGCCTGTACTATTGGATCGAGCATCAGGCCGGGCAAGGGGACAGCGCGGGCAGCCATACGGTGGTGATCGCGGACGACAACGATGCATTCAAACCCGGTCCGCAGGAAAGCGTGCGCTTTCACCGCGCGGACGTGACCGAGACCGAGGACACCATGCAACGCTGGGGGCGCGCGCGCCGCTGGCTGACCAATGGTGTGCGCCTGGCCAGTTGGGACTATCGCGGCGCCAGCAACCGGGTGGTGTCGGTGCAGGCACCCGTCGATGGCTTGAACAACAAGATGGCCTTGCTGGACGCGGACTATCCCGGCCAGTATGCCTTCGAGGACGACGCCCAGGGCGATCGGCTGGCGCACAACACGCTGGCGGCGCTACGGGTGCCGGCATCCACCTACGAAGGCGCGGGGACCGTGCGCATGCTGACGGCCGGACAGCGCTTCACCTTGACGGACCATTACGCCGGCGCTGACGACGCGGGCAATGCGTTCCTGGTGCTGCGAGTGGAGCATGAGGCGCGCAGCAACCTGCAGGCGGGCCTGGGACAGGCGTTCGAGGATCTGGACGGCGGGATGGCGGACGCCGCTGCGGCTGCCGACACCGATTTCTATCAAAACCGTGTGACCGCGATCCCCGCGACCGTGGAGTATCGCAACGCGACGGTGGACGGCCATGGCCAGCGCATCCACCCGCGTCCGACCATGCTCGGTACGCAAACAGCCCTGGTGGTGGGCGCCGACGACCCCGTGCATACAGACCGCGATCACCGTATCCGCGTGCAATTCCATTGGCAGCGTGGCGCGACCTCCAGCAGCCGGCTGGCCCATCCGGCCGGGACTGATAACGCCCCGGCCAAGAGCGATCTTGGCGCCTGGGTGCGCGTGGCCGAACCCGTGGCGGGTGGCGATTGGGGCGGCCATTTCGTCCCGCGCGTCGGCCAGGAAGTGCTGGTGCAATTCCTGCATGGCGACGTCGACCGTCCAGTGGTGGTCGGGGCGGTGTACAACGGCGCGGGCGGAGAAAACGCCGCCTACAACCAGGTGCAGTCCGGCGCCGCGCGCAGCACCGGCAACGCGCCTGCCTGGTTCGCCGGCACGGATGGCGCGCATGCGCACAACGTGGTGATGTCCGGCTTCAAATCGCAGGAGCTATCCGCCAGCGCCGGCGGTTCCGGCGGCTATAACCAGTTGGTGATGGACGATACACCGGGCCAGTCGCGCCTGACGGTATCCACCACCCAGCAAGACAGCCGCCTGAATCTGGGCCGCCTCAAGCAGCAGAACGATAACGAGCGCCTGGACGATCTGGGCCATGGCGCCGAACTGGCGAGCAAGGCAGCGCTGGCCGTGCGCGGCGGCCAAGGCCTGTTGGTGAGCGCCGATGCCAGGCCCAATGCCGCCGGTGCGGCACTGGACAGCAGCGAAGCGGCGGCTCGCCTGGATATGGCCGGGGAATCGGCCCAAAGCCTGGCCAAATCAGCCGTGGCGCAACAGGCCAAGCTGGACGGCGAAAGCGACCCCGCCGAACTGCCGGCGCTCAAGGGCCTGACCCACGTCGGCGAAGTGCTGCGGCAGACCCAGACCCGCCCGCGGGCCAGCAGTGGTAGCGGCAGCGTTTCGGCTGGCAACGGTGGTACGGCAGGTTCGGCAGCCGCCGGCGGCGATACCGCCACTGCCTATGGCGAAGCGCATTTCCAATTCAGCGCCCCGGCCGGCATCGGCCTGTACACGCCAGCCAACGCCTTCATGGCCGCGGGTGCCACGTTGGCCCACGTGGCGCCCGACGTCAATTGGAGCGCCATCGGCGACGTGGTGACCGATGTCGCCGGCGGCGTGGTGCTGTACACCGAGGGCAAGGGCAAGGGTGACGACGGCGACGGCGGCGGCACGCGTCCGGCGAACCAGAAAGGCCTGCTGCTGCACGCGGCCGCCGGCAAGTTCAGCCTGCAGGCGCAGCAGGACACCGCCACCCTCAACGCCCGCGACACGGTCACGCTCAGCTCCACCCACGCCACCGTGCAGATCGACGCCAGCACCCACATCCTGGCGACCGCCGGCGGCGCATACCTGCGCGTGGAAAACGGCCAGGTGCAGCTGCACGCGCCCGGCAAGGTGACGTTCCACGCCGGCGCTCACGCCTGGCAAGGGCCGCAATCGGCGCAAGCCAGCGCCGGCTTCGGCGGCGGCCCCCTGTGCGACGCGCGTGTGCGTGCTGCTGCCCAGCAGGGCGGCGCCGTCGTGCCGATCTAGGCGGACGAGCGATGTCGCTGGTTTACGCCGACCTGCGTGAATATGCCTACGCCATCGCCGATGGCGTGTTGACGCACGCCGGCCCGACGCGCATGGCCAGCCAGACCCTGGTGCCGGCGCAGCTGACGCGCAGCGCCGGCGTCATGCCGCGGCTCTACGACATCGCCGGCGCCACCCCGCTGACGCGCGAGGCCGCGCTGGTGCTGGCCCTGGCGCAGGAGGCCGAAGGCGATGCCGTGTGGTTCTGTGGTCTGCTCGATGTCGACGAGAACGTCACCCAGGCTGCGCTGGCGCAGGCACTGACGGCGCGTCTGGTCCTGCCCCTGCCGGGCATCGGGCAGTGTTTCTTCCGCTATTTCGATCCGCGTGTGCTGGTGCAGCTGCAATGGCTGTTCACGCCGGCGCAAATGGCCTGGTTGATGGGGCCGGTGCGCCGCTGGAAGTACAGCATTGCGGGGGCATGGGAAGAAATGCGGCGGCCTGAGGTGTTCGCCCCGGAGTCGCCCGGCATTACCGCGTATCAGGCCTTTGCCCTGCAGCGCATGAACGTGATCAATACCCTTCTGGAACGCCTGCAACCGCCGTCGGTGGCGGCCTGCCGCGGTACCGGCCGGGACATTCTGCGCCAGCTTGAGAAAGCCCGCGACCATGGGCTGCAACGCTTGCAGGACCAGGAAGAATACGCTTGGCATGGCATGACCGTGCATCCTGACTTCGACCGTCATCCGCTGATGCAGGCGAGGCTGGCCCACCTGCCCGCGGACGCCGACTTCCCGTATCGCGTGGCGACGGCCGAGCTACTGCCCGCGGATTTCGATCGCATCCGTGACGACTTGAACGCTTCCAGCCGGACATCCGCATGAACGCTCCCCCGAGTGATCCCACCAAGGACAAAGGCCCGTACGTGAAGTGCGGTGAGGACTGCCCGTATCACCGGGTCGGCCTGCCTATATTCCCAGTGCGCTACGCGGTATTGCGCAACAACGCTAATTCGCCGGCGCCTTTGAGCGGCGACCTGGCGTATCCCGGCCTGGCGGCGCAGGAGCGCCAATTGGGCGACGTCGCCCGCTATGGCGTGCGCCTGCTGCGGCCGGGTTATCTGTACGTCTATGACGAAGCCGGCAAGAAACTCGATGGCTACTTCATCAACACCGACAACACGCTTTACCGTTTCAATCCGGACAAGCCCTTGAAGGATGGCGAGAATAACTTCCCCTGCCATTCGATGGAGCACCAGGCCATGGCGTCGATGGTCACCATTCCCAACGCCAGGAAAGCCACCAAGGTCTGGTTGACCTTGTCCGACGTGCAATGGACCAAGGACGTCTGCGACAAGCATCGCGGCGATGACGGCGCGGCCGAACGCCGCAAGCATATGGTCGAGTTCGACGTGCAGGCCTGGCTGGGATCGAAGAAGCACCCGCAGGCCCATGCGATGGTCAACACCAAGGACGTGGTAGCGGAGTATTTCTGCCAGTCGCGCAACAACCTGGATTTCCCCGGCCTGGAACAACAGTTCGACTGGACCACGGTAAGCTGGATGAGCCGCCAGTCGTGGATGTACGAGATGGTGGAGAAGGCGTCCAACTGGTTCTCGCCGGGCAAGGGCGTGATGCTGGCCTTGCCGGATCCCACCGGCATCGCGCAGGACCTGGCGCGGTTGATGCGGCACAGCTTCGATGAGTTCACCAAGAATCCTGCCGATATTCGCGAACTCACGGTATCCAAGTACATCGAGTCGATCCGGGAACTGGTTGCCGACAAGGCAGAGACCGATCTCCTGGCCGAGGCCGACCGCAAGGCGGCCAATATCGCCGTCTACGGCAATGAGCAGCCCATCTTCATGGGACCGGGGGGGATGGGGAATTCGGCCGTCGGCATGATCCTCGCCGACAAAATGAATCCGGAGATGAAGAAGGAAAGGATGGCGCGCGCCGAGAAAGCGCGCGAGCCAGGCAGCGACGCGCGCAAGGCCGCCCGCAGCGAAAGCTGGACGAAGTACATGGCTGACTATAGCGAGCCGGAGCGTTCGACCTGGCAGGAGGGCTTCGACAAGAAGATCAAGGCGTTCGATGTCGGTACGCTGGTGCCATTGGCCACGGCGCATGTGGGCTGGATGAAATCGCCGGAGATGCTCGCCAGCTTCCAGTGCAATTACGACGACGCGGACGCTTACAGCGGTGAGGTTTATCTCACTGTTTTCACGCTCTGCATCGACGGGGTGCAAAACAAGAAGATCTGCTTCGACATGCTGTTGAACTGGCTGGTCGGCTGGGAGACGGACCATGCGAACCTGTTGCTGCGCGCCATGTTCCACAATCAGGAGCTGGTCGCGCAGAAGGTGCAGGACGCCGCGCAGAATACATTGGACTGGAAAGGCTTGCCCTGGGGCAATCTGAGCGAGATCTACAAAAGCGCGCTCAAACAATTGGAGAAAACCGGCGGCGCGGCGAAAGCTGCGCGGCTGGTGGAGCAGACCTTGGGCCCCATCACCCGCGTACTCAATGCGGGCGTGGACAGTAATGTGGCGCAACGCATGGCGGTTCGCCTGGGCGTGATCGCGCGCAGCCGCGTTGAAATCGTCGAAGTGACGGGCAGCAAGAAGGATTTCCGGGCCGCGCTGATACGGGAAACGCTGCGCCAGCATGACGGCAACGTCGACCAACGCAAGATGGAAAAAGCCGTCGCCGACGAAATGCGGCGCCTGAACATCACCGGCGAAAACATCGAGGGTTCTGAAAAGAAATATTGGTTCCGTGTGGTCGACAGCGAAGCGGCGGCGGCAGTGCCGAAGACGGGCTCGGCCACGGAGCGCGCGGCGGCCTTGGCGCAGACGTCCATGAGCATGGAGCAGTACGAGGCACGCGAATTGTCCCGTTGGCGCACCGTGATCAACACCGATGTGCGTATAGGTGCCGTCGCGTGCGTGTTCCAGGGCGTGGCGCTCTACAAATTGTGGAAGGATCTGCAGGGCGGGATGGATCATGAGCGCACTGACGCTTCGTTCAAATTCGTCGTAGGCGTCACCAGTGCCGCGGGGTCCATGGCGGATGTGCTGGGCAACGTCCTCAAGGGACGGGCCACCGCGGTAGCGATGCGCTACGGTGTCGAGCCTACCATCAGCGCCACCACCAAGAGGCTGATCGTGTACGGTGGCAGGGCTGGCGTGATCACGGGCGTCATCATGGCGTGCTTCGACTTGAAAAGCGCGAAGGACCAGATAACCGTGGAACATAACGGCTTGATGGGAGGGCTATACGCCGCCTCAGCCGCGTTGAACGTTCTCGTCTTGTACGCTTTCTATACGGCGAGCACCGGCTGGGGTATCTTCCTGTCGTTCCTTCTGGTGGTGGTGGCGATACTCATTTCGCATTACCAGGACGACAAGATCCAGGAGTGGCTGAAACGCTGCCGCTGGGGCAAGGCCCAGGGCAAAGGCACACCTGGGGTCGACTACTACACCATGCTGCAACAGGAAATCAACAATCTCAATACGGCCCTGGGCGGTTGATCATCAAGGCATGGCGTGGCGGCGTGGTCTGCGCCCGCAAGCGTGTTACGGAGTCAGCAGTAGCAATGGACAACACCGGCATCTATCCCAAGTTTCCCGACAATCGCCCGCTGACGCAGTGGGAACGCGATAAGCAGCTCAAGCAGAAGCAGCGGCTGGACGTGGCGCCGAGGTCCGAGCTGGCGGTGGTCAAGCTGAATTCGACGTATCTGTTGTCGGTGGATCGCTGGTATGGCACGCGGGGAATGCTTGCCCTGATCGGGCTGGCTATCGCCGGCGTGGCCTTGTATGGCGCCTGCTCCTTTCTCTGGATCGTGATATCCGGTCAAGTTCCCAACGAGAACGGCTTGTGGCCGGTGTGCTTCGGGGCCGCTGCGGTGTTCCTGGTCATTACGGGGCTGGGGTGGTCGATGGCGCGCAAGGAGTTATTCCGCTGGACGTATTACCCGATCGCCCTCGATCGCAGAAGCCGCATGGTGCACGTATTCCGCTTGAACGGGACCGTGCTCAGCGTTCCGTGGGACGAGGTTTTTTTCACCCTAGGTCGAGGCAAGGGCATATTCGGCGCCATGAACTGGGATTTGCGCGGTCTCGTACTCGACAAGGATCGCACCACTGTGCGGGAGACCTTCGCCTTCAGTGCCGTCATCGATCAGGAGGCGGCCGTCGTTGCGCACTGGGAGTTTCTACGCCGGTATATGGAAGAAGGCCCCGCCGCGGTCATCGATGTGATCAAGTTCTGCATGCCGGTGGACGGTCAGCGCGAGCCGGCGGCCGCGGGCCGGGAGCGGATATTCGTCAACGATATCGGCACGCCGGGCGCGATGTGGTTGATCGCGTGGCCGTTCAATATGCTGCATGCATGGGTGCGTCACCTGGTGATGCGCAGCAGCCGCATCCCGCGATGGCCCGCGGATATCGCCGCCACCTTGACGGTGGCCGATGGCGATCCCTATGTGCGCGACGCAAGCCTCAATCCGGCCGACCTACGATAAATACCATCATGAACGCACCTTCCACCGATCCCACCAAAGACAAAGGCCCGTACGTGAAATGCGGTGAGGACTGCCCGTATCATCGGGTCGGCCTGCCTATTTTTCCGGTGCGTTACGCGGTATTGCGCAACAACGCCAATTCGCCGGCGGCATTGAGCGGCGACCTGGCCCATCCGGGCCTGGCGGAGAAGGAGCGCCAGTTGGGCAACACCGCCCGCTATGGCGTACGTCTGCTGCGGCCGGGTTATCTGTACGTCTATGACGAAGCCGGCAAGAAACTGGATGGCTATTTCGTCAACGGTGATAACACGCTGTACCGCTTCAATCCGGACAAGCCCTTGAAGGATGGCGAGAATAACTTCCCCTGCCATTCGATGGAGCACCAGGCCATGGCGTCGATGATCACCATCCCGAACGCCAGGAAAGCCACCAAGGTCTGGCTGACGCTGTCAGACGTGCAGTGGACCAAGGAGGTCTGCGATGCGCATCGCGGTGCTGACGGCGCTGCCGAGCGCCGCAAGCATATGGTCGAGTTCGACGTGCAGGCCTGGATGGGAGCGAAGAAGCATCCGCAAGCCCACGCGATGGTCAATACCAGGAATGTAGTGGCGGAGTATTTCTGCGAATCGAGCAAGAACCTGGATTTCCCCGGCTTGAAGCAACAGTTCGACTGGACCACGGTGAATTGGATGAGCCGCCAGTCCTGGATGTACGAGATGGTGGAGAAGGCGTCCAACTGGTTTTCGCCCGGCAATGGCGTGATGCTGGCCCTGCCGGATCCGACCGGCATCGCGCAGGACATCGCTCGCCTGATGCGCCAGAGCTTCGATGCCTTCACCAATAATCCGGACGACATCCGCCAGTTGACGGTGTCCAAGTCCATCGAGTCCTTGCGCGAGATCGTCCAGGACAAGGCCGAGACGGAGTTTCTGGGCGAGGCTGACCGCAAGGCGACCAATATCTCCGTCTACGGCGATGACACGCCGATCTTCGCCGGTCCGGGCGGCATGGGCAATACGTCCCTGGGCATGATCCTGGCGGACAAGCTTTATCCCGAACAGAAGAAGGCGCGCGAAGCGCGCGCCGAGGCCGCTCGCCACCCAAGCGCGCAGGCGCGCCAGACCGCGCGTAACGATAGTTGGAAGAAGTACCTGGAAGACTATAGCGAGCCAAAGCGTGTGGCTTGGCAGCAGGCTTTCGACAAGCGGCTCAAGGATTTCGATCTGGCCACCATCGTGCCCTTGGCCACCGCGCACGTGGCGTGGATGAAGAGCCCGGAGATGGTCTGCAATTTCGAGTGCAACTACGATGTGGAGGATGTCGAAAGCGGCGACGTCTACCTGGCGGTCTTCACGCTGTGCATAGATGGCGTGCAGGACAAGCGCATCTGCTTCGAGCTGCTGCTGGAATGGCTTATCGGCAGGGCGACGGATACCTCCAACCTGCTGCTGCGCGCCATGTTCCACAACAACAAGCTGATCACCGAAAAGGTGCAGAGCGCTTCCGAGAACACCATCGATTGGCGGGGCATGCCCTGGTACACGTTGACGGGCATCTATGGCAATGCGCTCAAGCGGCTGGGCGCGGGGGCGAATGACCGTGCGGCACGGCTGGTCACCCAGGTCCTGGGACCCATGACGCGGATCCTCAAGGATGGCGTCGATAGCCAGGTGGCGCGCGCGATGGCGGTGCGCCTGGGCGTCATATCCAAGTCCCCGGTGGAGATCGTCGAAGTGGTGGGCAGCAAGAAGAAGTTCCGCGCTGCCCTGATACGCGAGACGCTGCGCCAGCACGGTGGCCAGGTCGATCAGCGCAAGATGGAAAAAGCGGTGTCCGAGGAGTTGCGGCGCCTGGAGGTGGCGGGCGAAAACACGGATGTACCGGACAAGAAGCGCTGGTTCCGCATGGTCGACAGTGAGGCCGCGGCGAATGTGCCCAAGACCGGCAATGCCATGGACCGCGCGACGGCCCTGGCCGAGGCATCCATGTCCATCGAACAGTATGAGACGCGCGAGTTGACGCGCTGGCGCACGGTGATCAATTCCGATGTGCGCGTGGGTGCCGTCAGCTGCGTGTTCCAGGGGGTATTCCTGTGGAAGCTGTGGAGCGACATGCAGGCCAGCATGGACCACGAGAAAGGCACCGCTGAATGGAAGTTCGTGGTCGGCATCGCCGGCGCGGGCGGCTCGATGGCCGAGGTGCTGGGTAATGCCATGGCCGGCCGGTCCATGTTGGGGATGCGTTTGGGTTCGGGGCTGGCGGTGGAAACCACGGGCGAGGTGGTGGCAAGGTTCGGCGGCCGGGCGGGCATTGTCATCGGCGTGATCCTGGCGTTCTTCGACCTGAAGGCGGCCAAGGATCAGTTGACGACCGAACGCAACGGCTTGATGGGGGGGCTGTATATCGCTTCCGCGGCGCTGAGTATCGCGGTGCTGTGGGCCTTCGCGGCGGCGGCGACCGTCGTCGGAATCATTCTGACCGTGGCGCTGGTATTGGTGACGATACTGATCGCCGTCTTCCAGGACAACAAGATCCAGGAGTGGCTCAAGCGCTGCTATTGGGGCAAGTTCCAAGGGCAGTCGGGCACCGACTATTACTACGGCCTGGACCAGGAAATGAAGAACCTCAATCTGGCCCTGGGACAATGACGGTGGGGCCCTGACTTTGGGACATCGATGCTTCAGGCCTCCGCCTGGCTGACACCAAATTTTATCGACCATGGACAATACCGGACTGCTGCCGCGATTTCCCAACAACCGCCTCGTGACGCCATGGGAGCGCGAGAAGCACCTGAAGCAGAAGCAACGGGTGGATGTGGCACTGCAGTCGCAGCTGGCGGTGGTGAAGATGAATTCCACCTTCCTGTTGTCGGTGGACCGATGGTACGGGACGCGGGGTTTCCTGGCACTGCTGGGCCTGGCCATCGCGGCGCTTTGCCTGTATTTCGCCGGGGACTTCCTGTGGTTGGTGGCGTCAGGCGCCATTCCCAATGAAAACAGCTTGTGGCCGGTTACCTTTGCAGGCAGCGCGGTGCTGTTGCTGTTGGGACTGCTTGGTTTGTGGATGGCGTGCAAGGAGCTGTTCCGCTGGACGTATTACCCGATCGCGCTGGATCGGCAGCGGCGCATGGTGCACGTCTTTCGTCTGGACGGCACGGTCCTGAGCGTGCCGTGGGACAAGGTGTTTTTCACCTTGGGGCGTGGCAAGGGCTTGAGCGCTGCCAGTTGGGATGTGCGTGGCCTGGTCCTGGACGCCGATGGCGAGACTGTGCGCGAAACCTTCGCCTTCAGCATCGTCACGGGCCGCGAGGTCAATGCTGTCGGACATTGGGAATTCCTGCGGCGGTATATGGAAGAAGGGCCGGCGGCGGTGATCGATACCGTGAGGTTCTGCATGCCGGTCGATGGCCGGCGCGAACCGGTTGGTGTTTCCAGCGAGAGGATCTTCGCCAACGATGCCCAGGCGCCGGGGATCATGCGCTTGCTCATGTACCCGTTCAACCTGCTGCATGCGTGGGCCCGCATGCTGGTGATGCGCACCAGCCGCATCCCGCGATGGCCCGTCGAGGTGGCGGCTACGTTGACCGTGGCGGTTGGTGACCCCTACATACGCGACGCCAGCATCAATCCGCCGGATTTGCGCTGAGGGTCCGGTGGCCGGCGATCCGGCGGCCGGCGATCCGGTGGCCGGCAATCCGGCGGCCAGCGGTCCAGCCATTCCGCCTTTACCCGTTGTTGATCACGTAACGCAGGAACCCGCTATGGGGCGTGTACTTGTCGTACAGCCCGCGCGCACGGTAATTGTTTTCGGCGGTGTTCCAGTACAGACGAGCCCAATTTTCCGACTTCATCTTCGCCACCAGCCAGTCGATCAACTGCTCTCCCACGCCTTGCGCGCGTATCGTCGGGTCGACGAATAGATCCTGCAGATAGCACACCTGCGTCGCGGTCCAGGTGTTGTCGTGCAGGATGTAGTTGGCGATCCCGATGACCTGCTTCACGCCGTTCTCGTCGGACTCGGCGACGATCGCATGGACGGGCGAAGCCGGGTCCATGATGCGGGTCCAGGCGCGTTCATTGACTTCGTCGCTGGGCTCGCGCTTGTAGAAAACCATGTAGGCATCGAACAATTCCTGCCAACGCGCGCGGTCGGCGCTGGCGATGGGGCGGACAGTAACGGTCATGCGGAACCTCGGCTCGATGTCTGGAAGGAGGGGGGTCCGGGCATCTTAACCAAAGAAGTACGGGCCGAGGGGGCTTATTGCAACGCGCCGTGCATTGGCTCCCGCAGTGCGCGCGAAGTGGCTCCGAACGTGGGATGACGCTGGGTCAGCGGCGGGACTATGGTGTCGGCGGCTGGAGGGCCGTCCGTAATCGGCGTAGGCGCTGGCGGTGTCAACGCAGGGGCGCGGGGCACGCTCCCATTGTTTCAATGTCGCGTCTGCGTTCAACGTGGATACAGCTGATCGTAGATCACACTGGCCAGTGCCTGTACCTCGGACGGCGAAAGGGCGGCGCTGAGCGCGTAGCCATAGCCGTTCTCGATCCAGTAGAACGACTCCGCATCACCATTGCGCACCGACCGAAATGCGGTTTCGCGCGGTTGCGATTGGGGCGGGAAGACCGCCACGTACAAGGTCACCCGCCGGCCCTGGGCATCTTCATACATGAATTGCGCGCGCGGCGCGGTGGCGTCGTTGCCGTCGCCCGTCAGCAGACGGCCGCCGAGCAGGCGATAACCTTGCGCTTGCAGGGCCGGGGCGGTCAGGGGACGGCCCAGGCGGCGGCTGAGCCACTGCACCAGGTGGGCTTCCTCCTGCGCGGGAACTTCCACCGCGTGGCGCACCTCGGGAGCGAAGACGGTATAAGCCGTGGCGGCGTCGCGGACGAATTGAGGTGGGGCGCTGCCATCCGGAGTCTGGCCGCCTATCGCATCCGCGCGCGTCCCAACGCCTGTTCCAGCGCCTTTCCCAGCGCCTTTCCCAGCGTCTGTCCCAACGCCTGTCCCAACGCCTGTCCCAGCGCCTGTCCCAGCGCCAGCATTCACCCCGTATCCCGATCCCACGGTCATCGGGCCTGGGCCGCTCGTCGGCCATAAGCGTGCACCCGCCGCGCCGACGGCCACCAGCAGCACGGCGGCCAAGGCCTGGCCCCAAGGGCGCCAGCGTTCGCGGCGGACGCGGCGCTGCACGACGGCCGCCAGGGCCGCCGGCACCGGCCCGGGTTCGGTCTCGCGATACAGGCGGCGCATCCGCAGCCTTTGCGCCTGCCATGACGCCGCCAGCACCGCGGCGTCGGGGTGCGCCTGCAGGTGGCGCAATACCGCCGGCACGCGCTCGGCGTCCAGTTGTCCATCGACAAAGGCGTGCAGGTCGTCGTCAGTGACCGCGGCGTCCTTTTCCATCATCGCTTCACCAGGTGCAGAGGGTGGGTTCTTCGTGCATCGGTCGGCCCTTCCATCAATACACGCACGGTTTCGCGGGCGCGGTGCAGGCGCGACATGATGGTGCCGATCGGTACTTGCAATATTTCGGCGGCCTCGGCGTAGGTGTATTCCTCCACCGTGACCAGCAACAGGGCAGACCGCAACGCAGGCGTCAGACGATCGAGCGCCCGGTGCAGATCCAGCATTTCCGGCGCATGCGCCATGGGTTCGTGGGCCGGCTCGGGACCATCTTCCAGCACCGCATGGCCGTCATCGTGACGCCAGTCGCGCACGCGATTGAGGAAGATGTTGTGCATCAAGGTCATCAACCAGGCGCGCAGATCGGTACCCGGCCGCCACAAGGACCATTTGGCGCAGGCACGCTCCAGCGTGTCTTGCACCAGGTCGTCGGCGGCGGCCGCGTCGCCCGCCAGCAGGCGGGCATAACGGCGCAGAGCCGGAATGTGGCCCAGGATCTGGGCCACATCCTGGGCCGCGCCATCGATCACGGCTTGGCGGCGTGCCAGACGTTGTTGAAGCCGTCACCGGTCTTGTCACCGGCGGCCTTGTCCTTGGTCCAGTAGTACAACGGCTTGCCCTTGACGGCCCATTGCTTGGAGCCGTCATCGCGCGTGATCACGGTCCAGTCGCCTTCGGCCTTGGCGTTGGCGGGCGCCATGAAGGGCGGCCAATTGGTGGCGCAGCCGCCATTGCAGGCGCTCTTGCCGCCGCTGTCCTTGTCGAAGGTGTAAAGCGTCATGCCTTTGTCGCCAACCAGCACGCCGTTGGCGGTTTTGGCGGGCGGGGCGGCAAAGGCGGTACCGGCGGCGAGAAGCGCGGCCAGGCCGAGTGCGGAAAACGAGAGAGTGCGAACCATGTGACCTCCTGAGGTGGGTTGCATAGCAGTGAACACGGAGGTACGCGGATTTATTCCATGACCGGTGAAAATTTATTCGCCGAAGCCGCGGACGCCCACTTCCGTATCCTGGGCCAGTCTAACTTTTATGGGGCGCGCGGTGGTGCAGCGCGGATCCCTTGTGCGCCGCCACATGATCCGTCTTGTCGCTCTTCACTTCATACTGCGGCTCGTCCGCGCTGGCGCGCCGCTGGTGTCCCAGGAATTGGAAATCGCGGTGGTGGACTGCCGTGATGGTGCCGCTGACCCAGCCCGCTTCGGAATTCCAATGGACATGGTCGCCAATCTTGAATCGCTCAGTCATGCCTGCCTCCGTCAGTCCATGACGCAGGCAATCAGGCCGCGGGTGTCGGGTCCGTCTGCGTCAGGTCGGCGACGACATGCAAGACTTGTTCCAGGGCCACGCCGATATGCTCGCGCAAGGCGCGCACGGCCTCTTCGACCCGACCCTGCTCCGCGTATTCGATCAGGGCCAGATGTTCGGCATGCGCCTGCTGGCGCAAAGGCACGTTGACGACCTGGAAGCGCAGATAACGGTCGCCGCGGTCGTGTAACTGCTTGAGCATGTTCATGGCCAGTTCGCGCTCGGCCGGCCGGTACAGGATCTCATGCAACTGCCAGTTCACCTCGCCCCAGCTGGCGGCATCGACGTGCAGCATGCCGGCCAGGGCGGCACGCGCTTCTTCGAAGCGGCCCGTGCCGCGTGCTTCGATAGCCACGCCGAACAACCAGGGTTCCACCTGCATGCGCAACTCGAAGGTCTGCACCACTTCACTGGTGGACAAGGGGATGACATACGCCCCGCGGTGGGCGTGGATGGAAACCAGTCCCTCCGCTTCCAGGCGGCGGATGGCTTCGCGCACGGGGATGCGGCTGACCCCCAATTCATCGGCCAGGGCTTCCTGGCGCAGCGGCTCGCCGGGGCGCAGACGGCCGGACAGGACCTGCTGCCGCAGTTCGTCGAGCACCAGGTCGACAGTCGTGCGGCGCACCAGCTTGCGGTCGCCGCCAGGCGCGGAGCGGGCGGGGGAGTTCATGCTTGTTTCTCGAAAACCCTAGGTATCTTGAGCTTGACCATCATCAGGACGGAAGCTTAGCATCTTTGCATATCCAGGATATTGGATCCAATTAGTAGCGCATTGATTTTCCTGCCGGCGCGCCGACAGTCGCGCGGTCCCATCGAGTCTTCAGCGAGCACTTCCTATGAACCGCCGTCATTTCATCGCCGCGACCCTGGTCGCCGCCGTCGCCTCCTGCCTGCAGGCGCCGGCCCTGGCGCAATCTTCCGATTATGTGGTGGGCATACTCAGCCCGGTCACCGGCGCCGGCGCGCCTTATGGGCCGGGCATGGTCAAGGGCGTGCAACTGGCCATCGAGGAAATCAACGCGGCGGGCGGCGCCCAGGGCGCCAAGTTCCGCGGCGCGGTCGAGGACAGCCAGACGTCCCCGCAAGCCGCCGTGCTGGGCGCCAAGAAAATGATAGAAGTCGACAAGGTGCACGCCATCCTCGGCTGCTGGAGTTCGGGCGAGTCGCTGGCGGTCATCCCGCTGACCAACGACGCCAATATTCCCTTGATGCATGCGTCCGGCGCGCCCGCGCTCAGCGGCGCCCCCGTCAACGCCAAGAAGCTGGGCTTCCGGTTCCAGGCCACCAACGGCCGCTTCGGCCAGGCCTTCGCCCAGATCGCCAAGCGCGAAGGCTACAAGAACGCGGCCACCATGGCCTTCAACAATGCCTCCGGCGTCGGTAACACCGAAGGCTTCGCCCAGGCCTGGAAGAGCATGGGCCACAGCGTCGCGGCCAGCGTGGTGTATGAACCGAATCGCCCGTCGTATCGATCCGAACTGCAATCGGTGCTGCGCGTGAAGCCGGATGTCATCGTGACCGGTTCGTATCTGGCCGACACTACCATCATCCTGCGCGAGTGGTACCAGACCGGCGTGGACACGCATTGGATCATCCCCGGCTGGGCGGCCAATAGCGATCTGCTCAAGGCGCTGGGACCCAAGGTCACCGACGGCATCATCTCGGTCGAGTCCGTCAGCAACGAAGACGCGCCGAACTACAAGCACGTCGTCCAGGCGCTCGGCAAGCAGGGCGTGGACGTGGCGGGCAATGTATATGCGCCAATGGCCTATGACCAGGCCATCGTGCTGGCGCTGGCGGTGCAAGCCCTGGGGCCGAAGGCCACTGGTCCGGAACTGGCCGCCAAGATGCATGAGCTGGGCAATAAAGGGGGCGAGATCGTCTACACCTTCGCCGACGGCAAGAAACTGCTGGAAGCGGGCAAGCGCGTGACCTATGTGGGTGCGTCCAGCGCGCTGAACTTCGACGAGTTCAACGATGTCACGCCGGATTTTTCGGCGTCCTTCGCGGAGAACGGCAAGCTGGTCCGCAAGTACGTGGTCAAGCTCTGACCGGCCGGATGCACGCGTGAACTACGCCGACTACATCAACCTGGTCATCAATGGACTGGTCGAAGGGCTGATCATCGCGCTGCCGGCGCTGGCCCTGACGCTGGTGTTCGGCCTGGCGCGGTTCCCCAATGCCGCCACCGGCGACTTCGTCGCGGTGGGCGGCTATGCGGGCCTGGCCGCGCATCACCTGAGCGGGTCGGTGCTGGCCGCCGGCCTGGCGGGTGCGCTGGGTGGCGCGGCGGCATCGGTGCTGGCTTATCTGCTGGCTTTCCGTCCCGTCATTCGCCGCTCGGTAATCACCTTGCTGCTGACTTCGATAGGCGTGGGATTCGTCATACGGGCGATTCTGGGCGTGGTGTTCGGGCATGACCCGAAGCCCTTCGAGCTGCCGCTGGAACGGGCCTGGCGTTTTGGCGATATCTCGCTTGCGCCGGCGGATCTGAACCTGGCCGGGCTGACCGTGCTGACCCTGGCGCTGGTCTTCGGCATGCTCTACGCCACGCCGCTGGGCCGATCGCTGCGCGCCATCGCGGACGACCCCGACCTGGCTCGCGTCAGCGGCATCCGGCGCGAACGCGCCATGCTGGCCATGTGGACCATCGCGGGCCTGGTCTGCGGCATCGCCGGCACGGTGGTGGGCATGCGTACCGTCGTTTATCCGGACGCGGGATGGAACATGCTGCTGCCGGCATTCGCGGCAGCGGTGGTGGGCGGGCTGGGCAATCCTGTCGGGGCCGTGGCGGGGGCGTTGCTACTGGGCATTCTGCAGGAACTGTCCACGCCGTATGTGGGCTTCGTCTACAAGATCGCGCTGGGCTATGTGTTCATGATGCTGGTGTTGCTGTGGCGTCCGCAGGGCTTGTTCAATCGTCCACAAGGGGTGCGTTGATGACGGCTTATCTGCTGACCATCCTGGTGGTCATGGGCATCTATATGTTGTTGGCGCTGGCGCTGGACCTGCAATACGGTTTCACAGGCCTGATCAATTTCGGCCTGGCCGGCTTCTTCGGCGTCGGCGCCTATGCATCGGCGCTGCTGACGCTGAAGGCGGGGTGGTCGCCGCTGGCGTCCTTCCCCGCGGCGGTGGCGCTGGCTGCCTTGCTGGCCTGGCCGTTGGGACGTGTGGCCTTGCGGCTGCGCGACGACTACCTGGCCATCGTCACCCTGGGTTTTTCCGAGGTGGTGCGTTTGGTACTGGTGCAAGAGCAATGGCTGACCAATGGCGTGCAAGGTATTCCCGGCGTGCCGCGGCTGGGCGCGAGCTGGGGCGATACCGGGTTCAGCACCGGACTGCTGCTGGCGCTGCTGGTGCTGGCCTTGATCGTTACCGTGGCGCTGCTGCGCCGGGTGACGCACAGTCCTTATGGCCGCACTATCCAGGCCATCCGCGACGACGAGATCGCCGTGCGCGTGCTGGGCAAGGAGCCGGCGCGCTTCAAGACCCAGGTGTTGATGCTGGGCGCCGGCATCGCAGGTTTGGCGGGTGCGTTCTACGCGCATTACATGACCTATATCGTGCCGGATCAGTTCGTGCCGCTGCTTACCTTCTATATATGGATGGCGGTGATCATGGGGGGCGTGGCGCGCCTGTCGGGTAGCGTGGTCGGCGCGGTGCTGCTGGTGGTGTTTCTGGAAGGCGTGCGGTTCCTGCGCGGGGTCATACCCGGCATCTCAGATGCCGACATGGGCAGCGTGCAGTTGGGCGTGGTGGGGCTGATCCTGATCCTGTTCATGCGCTGGCGGCCACAAGGCCTGTTCGGCGCGCGGGGGGCGCGATGAGCCAGTTGGCTACTACAGACGTCTCGCTGTCTTACGGCGACTTCCTGGTCCTGGACCAGGTGACGCTGTCCATGAGCCTGAGCGGCCTGCATGGAATGATAGGCCCCAATGGCGCGGGCAAAAGCACGTTCTTCGCGGTGTTGAGCGGCCTGCTACCGCCGTCGCGGGGCAGCGTCAGCTTCGACGGCAGCCTGCTGCGCGCGGCGGGCCCGGCAGCGCGTGCGCGCCAAGGCTTGGGACGCACTTTCCAGATTCCGCGCGAGTTCCGCCATCTGACCGTGCGCGAGAATCTCATGGTGGGGCCGCGTGAGCAGCCGGGTGAGTCCTTGCTGGGCCTGTTCCTGTCACCCGCGCGAGTGCGGCGCGCGGAAGCGGAGATCGCCGACAAGGCCGCGCAGGTGCTGGACTTCCTGCGTTTGGCGGCCGTGGCCGATAAGCCGGCGGGCGGTTTGTCGGGCGGGCAGAAGAAGTTGCTGGAGCTTGGCCGCGCCTTGATGTCCGATCCCCGTTTCATCCTGCTGGACGAGCCTTATGCGGGCGTGAACCCGGTGTTGATCGAGGAGATCTCGCAACGTATCCGCGAGATCAATGCCGAACGCGGTATCGGGTTTCTTATCATCGAGCACAACCTGATGGCCTTGAATCGCCTGGTCGAGGATCTGTATGTGCTGGACAGCGGCCGTCTGCTGGCACATGGCCAGCCTGATGACGTGCTGGCTGACCCGCGGGTGCGGGCCGCGTATATGGGCGCGATGACGGAAGGGGAGCAAGCATGAGCGATGCCTGGATGGCATGGCGGCCGGCACGAGGGAGGACAGGATCATGAATGCCACGGTCCTGCAACTGGACGATGTGCGCGGCGGCTATGGTGATGCCGACATACTCAAGGGCATCTCGCTGGAGGTGTGCGCGGGCGAGATCGTCACCATTGCCGGTACCAATGGCGCGGGCAAATCGACCATCATCAAGGCGGTGATGGGCTTGTTGCCGCGTACGTCGGGGCGGCTGCTGCTGCGTGGTGAAGACGTGGCCCGCAGTAGTGTCGAGTCGCGGCTGGATCGCGGCATCGGCTATGTACCGCAAGTGGCGAACGTCTTCGCGTCGCTGTCGGTGCATGAGAACCTGCTGGTGGTGCAGGGCGTGAAGCGGCAGCGCCAGCGGGCCGATGCCATGTACCAGATGTTTCCGGCGCTGGCGCGCCATCGGCGCCGGGCGGCGGGCACCTTGTCCGGCGGCGAACGCCAGCAGTTGGCATTCGCACGGGCGTTGATGCGTGAGCCGGACATCCTGTTGCTGGACGAGCCCACCGCGGCGTTGTCGCCGGCAAGGGTGGACGAGATTTTCGATTATGTACGCGGGCTGCCTGCCGGCGGCACCACCGTGCTGATGGTGGAGCAACGTGCGCGCCAGTCGTTGGCGGTAAGCCAGCGCGGCTACATCATCGACCAAGGCGTGGTGGCGATGGCCGGCGACGCGGCCGAATTGCTGGCCGACCCGCGCGCGGCCGATCTGTTTCTGGGGAAACACGAATGAAGCGGCGTAAAAACCTATAGCCAGGGCTTGAGGTCACTCCCCCTTGATGCCCGCCTTTTGGATCACTCCGCTCCACTTTTTCATTTCCGCATCGATGAACCGGGCAAAATCCGCGGCGTTGCCGGGGTAGGGTTCCATGCCCTGCGCCAGCAATTTGCGCTGTACATCCGCGTCCTTGAGCGCGCCGTTGATCTCCGTGTCGAGGCGGCTGACGATGGGAGCCGGCGTGCCTCTGGGAGCCATGAAGCCGTACCAGCCGGAGGCAACCACGTTGACCAGGCCTTGCTCGCGTAAAGTCGGCGCGTCCGGATAGATCTTGCTGCGTACCGCCGATGCCACGCCTAACACGCGCAGCTTGCCAGCCTGGATATGCGGGAGTGCGGCGGTGATGGCGGTCAGCGTCGCGTCGAGCCGGCCCGCCAGCAAATCCGTATAGGCTGGTACGTCACCGCGATATTGCACGCTCAGACCCTTGACGGCGGCATCGCGCAGAAATAGTTCGGCGGCAAGGTGGGGTAGCGAACCGGTGCCCGGCGTACCGAACGTCAGTCCATTGGCTTGCGATTTGCCGTAGGCAATCAACTCCTGCGCCGTTCTGGCCGGCGACTGCGCATTGACGATGAGGAACAACGGCACTGTCGCCGCCATGGCAACGGCCTGCAAATCTTTCCGTGGGTCATAGCCGAGCTTGCCGTATAGGGCCTCCAGCGTGGCGTAAGGCGCCGCGCCATACAGCAGCGTGTAGCCGTCGGCCGGCGCGTGGGCAACGAAGTCATTGCCCAGCCGGGTGCCAGCGCCCGCTTTGTTTTCGACGATGAACGACTGGTGCAGGCGGCGGCCCAGGTATTCCGCGAACAGGCGGGCGGATAAGTCGTTGGGGCCGCCGACGCCATACGGGGAAATGATGCGGACGGGGCGTGCGGGCCAATCGCCTTCCGCGAAAGCGCGCGTCGCGATGCCGCTGCACAGCCCCGCGGCGGCAGTGCCCAGAAAACCGCGCCTGGTCATGTTCATAAGAGTCTCCTGATTATTGGTATAGGGATGGCCGGCCTGTCACCCATGCCGATGGCGAGAAACGGCGAGCTTGGAATGTTAGAGGCACAAATCTATCAGGACAAACTTCATTTTCTTGATAATTCAAAGGGTAAAGTTATAGATTCGCCACAGCCGGGATCGGCAAGATGAAGGAGTCCTCATGGCAATCGAAGTGACGCTCAGGCAGTTGCGTGCATTCCTGGCCGTCCGCGAATGCGGCAGCTTTTCCGAGGCGGCGCAAGCCCTGCATCTATCCCAGGCGGCGCTAAGTGGATTGGTCAAGGAACTGGAGAGCCGGTTGGGTGTACGCCTGCTGGATCGCAATACGCGCAGCGTCACCCCGTCGGCGGTGGGCGATGCGTTCGAGCCTATGGTGCGGCGCGTGCTCGCGGATCTGGATGAGGCGTTGGAGAGTGTCAGTAATCTGAAGGAGTTGCGGCGCGGGCTGGTGCGGGTCGCCGCACCCGAGCCCTTGTCCTGCACCTTGCTGCCCGAGCTGATCGCCGGCTACGGCCAGGCCTATCCGGGGATAGAAGTGCGTTTCGACGACGTTCCCATCGAGCAGGTGCTGACCAATCTGCACAATGGCAGCGCGGATATCGGCTTCGGACCCGCCGGCGTGCTGGCGGGTGACGCGCTTGATGTCCACGTGGTGCGGGCGGATCCGCTATGGGCGGCGCTGCGCTCGGACGACCCTCTGGCCAGGGGAGAGTCGGTGAGCTGGAAAGATTTGCGTGACCGGCCTTTGATCAACTACATGCCGAACCTGGCGCTCAATGTCCTGGCCAATGTGCCGTCGCGCCGTCATCCCCAGGAAATCGTCGCGGTCCATCGGGTAAATACGGCCTTATCGCTGTTGCGGGTGCGGTCCGGTTACGTGATATGCCCGTCCATGGCGCGTCCGCTGGTCGAAGGCTTCGGACTTGCGTTCCGTGCCATCCTGCACCCCGTTGTAACCTGGCAGATCGGCATGTTCGTGCGGCCCCGCAGTGCAATTTCCCCGGCGGTGGAGCGATTCCTGGACTTCGCCCTGCGTTTCGGAAATCGAGGTGCCGATAAATAAGATCAGCTTATAGAAAATTCAGAAATCACAGTTTGTCTGATAAGAAAGCTGCGGGTATCTTGGCCATTCCTCGGAGACATGTCACGCGCTGATCCATGACGTCATGGCGCGCAGGGCGGTCGCCGTCCTTCGCCTTCAGATTCCCATGATGCTCCCCGATCTCGACTCTTTCCTCTCGCCCCGTTCGATCGCGATCGTCGGCGCTTCCGGCACTCCCGGCAAGATAGGCGCCGTGCCAGTCCGCTATCTGGTGGAGCGCGGTTATGACGGCGGTATCTATCCCATCAACGCCCGCGCGGACCAGATTGAGGGCCTGCGGGCGTATCCATCGCTGCGTGCGGTCGGCGCCTCCATTGATCTGGCCATCTTCGCTATCCCGGCTGCAAGCGTGGACGCTGCCCTGGATGATGCCATTGCCGCCGGCGTGAAAAACATCGTCATGTTCTCGGCTGGCTTTGCCGAAATGAGTAAAGAAGGCGAGCGGGCTCAGACGGAGTTCGTTGCCAGGGCCAATGCGGCCGGCATCCGCGTGCTGGGGCCGAACTGCCTTGGCTTCATGAACGTGGCCCGGGCGGTTTACGCCACCTTTTCCCCCGTGGTCGCCACCGGAGCGAACGAACCGGGCAGCGTTGGGATCGTCAGTCAAAGCGGTGCTTTTGGTGCCTACGCCTACGCCATGGCACGGGAACGCGGGCTGGGCCTGTCGGCGTGGATCACCACCGGCAACGAAGCGGATATCGACGTTGCCGACTGCATTGCGTGGATGGCACGCGATTCGGCCACGCGGGTAATCATGGCCTACCTGGAAGGCTGCAATGATGGCCGCAAGCTACGGGACGCCCTGGACTTGGCGCGCGCGGCTGGCAAACCCGTGGTGGTCGTCAAAGTGGGCCGTACTGAATTGGGCGCCCTCACAGCGGCGTCCCACACTGCTGCACTGGCGGGTGACGACGCTGTGTTCGATGCTCTTTTCCGGCAGCATGGCGCATATCGCGCTCGCACCATCGAAGAGTTTTTCGATGTCGCCCATGGACTCGCGGTGGCAGGGTTGCCCCACAACCAGCAGGTGGGCCTGTTGACGGTGTCCGGCGGCGTGGGCGTCATGATGGCCGACGAGGCCGCGGACGCGGGGCTGGATGTCGCGGTGCTGCCGGCCGCCGCGCAAGCGCTGATCCGATCCCGGGTACCGTTGGCCGCTACCCATAATCCCGTGGACATTACCGGCCAGGTCACTGCCGAACCGGATTTGCTTGAGGCCACGGCGCGCATCATGCTGGGTCAAGGTGGCCACGGCAGCCTGCTGATATTCCTCGCGGCGTTCGGGGCCACGCCGGCCATGCAGACATTGCAGCAGCGGTTGGCGCAATCGCTGCGCAACGACTTTCCCGGACGATTGATCATTTTCAGCACGCTGGCGGATACCGTGCAGCAACGCGCGCTGGAAGCAGCGGGGTGCCTGTCCTTTACCGATCCGGCCCGCGCGGTGCGGGTGATGGCCGCCATGCGATTCTTCCTGCTCCAAGGCGAACGCCCGCAGCGCGCCGATGCGGACACGTCGTCGCCTGCCGATATCCGTGCGATGCCACAGGAACCGGGTGTATCGGCGCCGAGGGGCGTCGGCGCCATGCCTGCCCTATTGCGGCGCGCCAGCCACAACGAAGCGGATGCCCTGGAAGCGCTTGTGGCATACGGTATCCCTGCAGCCCCGTTCTGTCGCGCGACCAGCCCTGACGACGCCATCGCTGGCGCGCGGTCGCTGGGTTTTCCGGTGGCGATGAAGGTTCTTTCCGCCGATATCACGCACAAGAGCGATATGGGCGGCGTGGTATTGAACATCCGTGACGCCGGGGAAGCCGCCGCGGCATACGCCCGCATCCTGGACGCCGCGCGGGCATCGGCACCGGACGCCCGCATAGATGGGGTGCTCATCGCGCGCATGGTGCGCGGCGGCGTCGAATGCATTCTGGGTGCTCGGCGAGACCCGGCCTTGGGCGTCGTCGTCATGCTGGGTTCAGGCGGCGTGACTGTGGAATTGCTGGGCGACGTCACTTTCCGCCTGGCGCCTGTCGATATTGGTCAGGCCCGCGCGATGGTGGGCGAACTCAAAGCCGCGCGGTTGCTGCAAGGCTTTCGAGGCGCGCCGCCCTGCGACGTCGAGGCTTTGGCCGAAGCCATCGTCCGACTGTCCCATTTTGCGCTGGCCGCGGGCGATTCCCTTGAATCGGTGGAACTGAACCCCTTCGTCGTGCTGCCCGCGGGCCAGGGCGCGCTGGCGCTGGACGCCGTATTGCTGACCGCGCCGCCGGCCGCGCCGGTGGCGCCGGACGTAACTCTGCCGGTCCCGGTGCTTTCCACTTCTGTCTGAGCGTCCTAATCATGAGCATCGATATCCAAGCATCCAATGTACAGCAGGCCGCGCGCCAAGCCGTCATGATCACCCTGCCTTTGTTCGAGATGGCGCGTATGCGCGCCGCCAACACGGCACGCAAGCATCCCCTGCGGGGCTTTGCCGGCGACAGTCCCGCCTCGCGCGTGCGCTGGCTGAATCAGTTCACGCATACGCGGCGGCTGCGCGGCCCTGAAGATAAAGAGGTCGTCACGCCGAACAATGACACCTTGTTCACCAATGCCTGGCTGGATCTCTCTGCTGGGCCTGTGGTGATCAATGTCCCCGCGATGGGCCAGCGCTATTGGGTTCTGGGTTTCCTTGATGCCTGGACGAACCCGTGGGCCTACGCCGGTCGCCGCATGACCGGGGGCGAGGCGCAACAACTCTTCGTGCACGGCCCGGCCTGGCGTGGGGAAGTGCCTGCCGGTATGCATGAAATCAGTGCGCCCAGCGATGACGTCTGGGTCATCGGCCGCATCCTGGTCGATGCGACGACGCAGGACCTGGCGGAAGTCCATGCGTTGCAGGACCGTTTTACGCTCTGTCGCCTGGACGGTACGCCGGCGCTTTCGCGCGTCGATACGCTGATCGACGAGCGCGGCGCCGGCGTGCCCCAGGCGCAGGAATACGCGCGCGTGGTGGACGCGATGCTGGCGCGTAATGCGTCCGTCCATCCATTGCCCGCCTGGCCGATCGAAACAGAGCTGCTTCAGCAAGCCTTGGCTCAGGTCTATATGGAACTGCGTGACGTCGCGCAGCCTTCCGAACTGGGCGGCGGCTGGACGACCGCTGTCACCGTGCGCGACAACTTTGGCGACGACTTCGTCACCCGTGCCCGCATCGCGCGGAACTGGATCGGCACGTTGGGCATCGACGAAGCCATGTACATCATGGCGGAAGTGGATGAACAGGGACTCGCCTTGAGCGGGGCGCATCGTTATGTCTTGCACTTTCCGCCCTCCGGTCTTCCGCAGGTGGCGTCCTTCTGGTCCATTACCTTGTATCGACGCAGCGACTGCCTGCTGGTGGCCAATCCCATCGGCCGTCACTCCATCGGCGATCGCACTCAGGGTTTACGGCAAGACGCGGATGGTGGACTAAGCATATGCATCCAGCCTGACGATCCAGGAGTGGGGCACAACTGGCTGCCCTCGCCCCGGGACGAGGGCTTCTACCTGACATTGCGCCTCTACACGCCCGCACGCGCGCACCTGGAAGGGACGTTTGCTTATCCGCCAGTACGGCGCACGGCGTGAAGGAAGAAAATCCATGCTGAAAGAGGTCTATGTCATCTCCGCGGTGCGCACCGCCATCGGTGCGTTTGGCGGGACGCTGAAGAATACGCCGCCCGCCGAACTGGCGACCATCGCAGTGCGCGAGGCCCTGGCGCGCAGCGGCGCCGCTGTTGAAAGTGTCGGCCATGTGTCGATGGGCACTGTCATTGTCACCGAGCCGCGTGATATCTATATGAGCCGCATCGCCGCGCTGGATTCCGGGCTGCCGCAGTCGGTGTCGGCATTCAACATCAACCGCCTCTGCGGATCGGGTCTCCAGGCCATTATTTCATCGGCACAAGCGGTGGCCGCGGGCGATTGCGACCTGGCGGTGGGGGCCGGTGCGGAATGCATGTCGCGCGCCGGCTACCTCTCGTTGTCGAACCGCTGGGGCGCGCGCATGGGTGATACCGCGATGCTGGACCTGATGCTGAACGCGCTGCACGACCCGTTCCACGGCATACACATGGGAATCACCGCCGAAAACGTAGCCGAACGCTATGGCATCACACGTCGCATGATGGACGAAATAGCGATGAGCAGCCATCAACGCGCGGCCGTCGCCATCCGCGAGGGGCGGTTCGCGGGCCAGATCGTCCCGGTGAAAGTCACCTCGCGCCGGGGCGATATCGTGTTCGATACGGACGAGCACGTCAAAGCGGACACGACGCTGGAGGTACTGTCCGCCAAGAAACCGGTGTTCAAACGCGATGGCGGCACCGTGACCGCCGGCAATTCATCCGGCATCAACGACGGGGCCGCTGCGCTGGTGCTGGCCAACGCCGATGCCGTGAGAGCACAGAACCTGTCGCCCATCGGACGGCTGGTCGGTTATGCCTACGCGGGCGTCGAGCCAACTCTCATGGGGACGGGACCCATCCCCGCGACCCGCGCGGTACTGGCGCGCACTGGCTTGAAAGTCGCCGACATGGACGTCATCGAATCGAACGAGGCTTTCGCCGCCCAAGCCTGCGCGGTCATGCGCGAGTTGGATTTCGATCCGGCCAAGGTCAATCCGAACGGGTCCGGCATCTCCTTGGGTCATCCGATAGGCGCTACCGGCGCGGTTATCGCCACCAAGGCGCTGCACGAACTGCAACGGATACGCGGACGCTACGCGCTGGTCACGATGTGTATAGGCGGCGGGCAGGGCATTGCCGCCATCTTCGAGCGAGTTTGATCGAGATGGCCGTCCAGAAACGCAAGGGGAAGCAATGTCGGATGCATTGAGGAATCGGGTGGCGATAATCACCGGCGCGGGCGGCGGACTCGGACGCACTCATGCGCTGGAGCTGGCGCGTCACGGCGCCCGGGTCGTCGTCAATGACTTGGGCGAATCCGCACGTGCCGTCGCCGAGGAAATTCGGGACGCCGGCGGCCAGGCGATTGCGCATGAGGGCGATGTCACCTGTTCCGAAGATATGGAAGCCATGGCGGCACATGCCGTTGCGGCGTTCGGAGGCGTGGACATCTTGGTGAACAATGCCGGAGTTCTACGCGATCGCAGTTTTGCCAAGCTGTCGCTGGATGATTTCCGTTTGGTATTCGATGTTCATGTCATGGGGGCCGTTCATGCCACCAAGGCAGTCTGGACGAGGATGCGCGAACAGCATTATGGCCGCATCGTCCTGACGACATCTTCATCAGGCCTATATGGGAATTTCGGCCAATCCAACTACGGTGCCGCCAAGATGGCGCTGGTGGGGCTGATGCAAACGCTGGCACTGGAGGGAGCCAGCAGGAATGTACGGGTGAATTGCCTCGCTCCCAGCGCGATCACGGCGATGACGGAAGGGCTGCTGCCGCCCGAGGCGCAATCGGTGCTGACACCAGAACGTGTCAGTACCGCGCTGTTGGCCCTGGTGGGCGAGGACGCTCCCACGCGCATGATCCTTCTGGCTGGCGGAGGCAGTTTCGAAAGCGCCCGGATCACCATGACGCAAGGCATCCATATCGCCGATGGAAAAGATCCCGCCACTACGCTGCCGGCAAGGTTGGCGGAAGTGCAGGATCAGGTAGGCCAGATGAGTCCGGCCTCGGGCTGGGACCAGGCAAGGCACGAGTTGGCGAAAGCGCTGGCCGGTGCCGGCTAGCGGCGGCCTGCGTTGCCGGGAAATTACGGGTTTGACCGGCGGAGGCGGCTGACGAGCTCATCGTTAGTTCACCGCTGCAGGAGGCATTCCGACGAGATCACAAACGTGGTTTACTCACTGCTCTCGTGGAGGAGATAAAAAATGAAAAAACGCCAATTCCTGTCCTCTGGCCTGGGGATGCTCGCGATGGCCATGACCCCTGTCCTGGCCCGGGCGCAAGCCTCGGCTCAAAGCCAGAATCAATCCCAAGCCCGGAACCCGACCCAGCCACCGGCTTTCCCGTCGTTCAAGACCGCCACCATCGTGGTCGGCTTCGCTGCCGGGGGCGCGTCGGATGCCGCGGCGCGCATCATCGCCAAGAAGCTTTCCGACGACCTCGGCATATCCGTGGTGGTCGACAACAAGCCCGGCGCGGGCGGTAACATCGCCCACCAGTACGCCGCCCATCAAGGCCCTACCGATGGCAGCAGCATTCTGTTCGGCTCGGTCGGTCCTTTGGCGATCGCGCCCCACTTCATGCCCCTGCAGTATGACCCGGTGAAGGATCTGGCGCCCATCACCATGGGCGTCAACTTTCCCAATGTGCTGGTCGTCAATAGCAGCTTGCCGGTGAAGACGTTCGCCGAGTTCATGGCCTATGCCAAGGCCAATCCGGGCAAGATCGATTTTGCTTCCACCGGCCACGGGTCGGCTTCGCATATGGCGGGCGAGCTGCTGATCGACATGGCGAAGGTGGATATCGTGCATATTCCCTACAAGGGCGGTGCGCCGGCCTTCCAGGACCTGATGGGCGGACGCGTGGCTGCGTATTTCTCCACGTTGGCAACGGCCCAGCCGGGCATCGATGCCGGCAAGCTGGTGCCGCTGGCGACCACCGGCCTGAAGCGTATGGCGGCCCTGCCCAACCTGCCGACTATCGCCGAGACTTATCCTGGATACAACGCGACGAATTGGTACGCCTTCGTGGCATCTTCCAAAGTGCCCGCCGGGGTGCTCGACGGCTGGAACGCGGCGCTCGTCAAGGTGCTGAAATCACCGGACGTGGTGGCCTCGCTGGACAAGCACGGCCTGCCGCCCGCCCCGGGTAGCCGGCAGGAGCTCGCCGACGAGATCGCCCGTGAGTCGGCGATGTGGGGCCGCGTTATCCGTGACCGCGATATCAAGCCCGCTTAGCGTGGGTCCTGACTCGAAAGATCCGAAGCGCGTCCCGCCCGCATTGCCGTCTACGCTGGTGGGCTGCGCCGGTTGGTCGCTGTCGTCGCAGGACAGCAGTTCCTTCGCTTCCGCAGGCAGCCATCTGGAGCGCTACGCGCGGGTGTTTCCCTGCGTCGAGATCAACTCTTCTTTCTATCGTTCGCATCAGGCGAAGACCTACGCCCGTTGGGCGGCGAGCGTGCCGGATACTTTCCGCTTCTGCGTCAAGCTGCCTCGAACCATTACGCACGAGTCACGCTTGCGACAGCCTGAGGAGGCTCTGCGTGCGTTCCTGGACGAGGTCGCGGCCCTGGAGCACAAGCTGGGCTGCATCCTGATCCAGTTGCCTCCGAGTCTCGCGCTGGACGCGCGGCAGGCCAGGCGCTTTTTTTCCGTGCTGCGTCGATGTACATCCGTGCCGGCCGCCTGCGAGCCGCGCCATTCCAGCTGGTTCACGCCGCAGGGCGCGGCCTTGTTGCGCGACGCCGGCGTGGCCTGCGTGCGCGCGCATCCGTCGCCCTTGGCCGGGGCGGAACCCTTGGGCGACCCGGCAATGCTCTATGTACGTCTGCACGGTGCGCCTCACATGTATTACTCGGCTTACGATGAAGCATTCATCGCAGCGGTGGCGGCGCGCATACGCGAGGCGCGGGACGAGAACAGGGCGGTGTGGTGCATCTTCGATAACACCGCGGGCGCCGCGGCCATCCCCAACGCCTTGGAGCTTATGCAGTCACTTTCGAGGTACGTGCTTGAAGTTGGGGGGGCATCCAGGGACGGCGTTGTGCTCAGGCGTATTGCGCGAGGCCGTTCCCCAGCGACCAATTCTCCTTTGCCACCTCCACGATGTTGATGAAGACATCTTCCCGACGAATGCCTGGCTGCTCACCGAGCAGTTGCGCAATCCGTCGAAACAACGCTTTCTTCTGTTCGATGCTGCGCGTGTTGTTCGCGGTGATCTGGATGTAGACGACATCATCACTGCGCGCGACATCGAGATATGACTTGCCATAGCGGAAGTTCGCGGCGTCGTGCTCGGTCATCGCCATGAATTGGTCGTCTTCAGGCACATTGAAGGTGTCCTGCAATGCCTGGTAAACGCCGTCGAAGATGGCTTGCCGATAGGCTTCCGGCTTTCCAGAACGCAGTGAGATATGGACGAGGGGCATGGTGGATTCCTTTTTCGGTTGATTGCCGTCTGGCTATTATCTATTCTGATAAGCTATGAGTGTTTATTTCAGTGATAAGCATTGGAAATGGCTGAGCGTACCCTCGATCTCGACGCCGTCAGGGCATTTGTCCGCATTGCGGAATTGGGCAGCTTTACGCGTGCGGCCGAAGCGCTGCGGACCACGCAGGCCGCGGTCAGTCTGAAACTGAAGCGTCTGGAGGAAAGGCTGGGAGCGCGGCTCGTCGAACGTACCCCCAGGCATGTCGAGCTTTCTGGGCAGGGCGCCGCTTTCCTTGTCCACGCGCGAGCGCTCCTGGAGGCGCATGAACGCGCGCTGTCTGTCGCGGGTAGCGCGCGGCAACGCCTGGCCATCGGCATCAGCGATCATGTGGCAGGGCCGGAGCTTCCCGCGCTTATCGCCCGCATGAATAGCCAGAATCCCCAGCTGCTGATCGAAATCCGGATCGGGTCGTCGGGTGACCTCCTGCACGACTTCGACAGGCGGGAGCTGGATACAGTGTTGGTTCGTCAGCACGTTGGCCGCGGCGATGGCGAGCTGATCGCCGAAGAGAAATTCGGCTGGTTCGCGGTTCCAGGCTGGGAGCACCACGTTGGCGAGCCGCTACCGCTTGCCACGATGGCAGCGCCCTGCGGTGTGCGCGCGATGGCCGAGGAACTGCTCGACGAGGCAGGGGTTCCCTGGACGGAAGTCTTTGTTGGTGGCGGGGTAATGGCCGTGGCCGCTGCGGTCATGGCCGGGCTGGGCGTCGCCGCCTTGTCGCCACGCATGGTTCCCTTCGGCGCTATTGACGTCGGTCCCAAGTTGGGACTGCCCGAGCTGCCGCGGCTTCCCGTTCTGCTTCATTCAAGAGTCAAGGATGGGCGAGGACGGGATGCGCTCGGCGCACTGGCGGCGGCCTTTCGCAGCGCGGTGCGGGGTTAACAGGGCTACGCGCGGCTGCCGGCGTCGCGCCGCTGCAGCGCCTGGTAAGCCCAGTGCGGGGGCACCATGCCCTCGCCGCCGAGGACGCTTAACGCGACAGCAACAATCCAGTCCACGTCGGGGCATCCCGGCGGACCAGGGTGTGAGTCCGATCCCATCGCGACGAATCGGGAGGCGACGAAGCCGCCGATCTGACCGGCAATATGTTGTGCATATCCTGTAATCGCCAGCACGGGATTGCGGTTGGCGCCGAGACAGGCCTCGATATGCGAAGTCCTCTTCATTGCAGCAGGATGCAGCGTATTCCAACGTTCCGCGGCGTAGCCCTCCCGTGCCAGGCAGGTATAGCTTGGACAACTCCATATTTCGCTGTCGACGCCCCAATGATTTCTGAGGACATCGGCGGCGAGCATGACCCGCGACAAGGCCTGGCCTGCTCCCAGCAGCCTTATGAATCCGCGATTGGATGGCGGTGCATGGACCACCCGATACATGCCCTTGGATGCGTGCTCAAGATTGGCCAGGGGCACGGCCGGGCCGTCACTCGTGTCGTTGTGCAGGGTGAAGTAGAAATAGCCTGGCCTGTCGTCGACGTACAAGGCCTGCATGGCCGATCGTAGTATGGACAAGGCTTCGGCGCCGGACGCGGGATCGTAGGGAAAGCTGTCCGGGCTGCCAGCGAGCCAGAGCGGCACGCCCGGTTGAACGCCTTTGGGCCACCGGGATTTCACTGTTTCAGCGTCGTTGAACAGGATTGCGCGATCGACTGATTCGCCCATCGCAGCACGCAGCTGCGCGACGGAATCTGATCGCAGCAGGTAGAGCAGAGGCATATCGAAATCGTCCTCGGCGTGGTGAAACCAGAGCGGCCAGGCGCTGATGTGGCCATCATCCGGTGCTGCGTCGCTCGAAGCCCGCAGCTGGGTGGCGGTCCGCGTCCCGGTCGCCTTGACGAGCAAAACGTTACTTCCGAACGCTTCATCCCGCTTCAGGCGCTTGGCGATGGCCTGGAATGCCTCGTAGGGCGAAACACGCTCGCATATGCGCGCCATTTCTGCCGAATCGAGGCATTCGATGCAGGCGCGTGCAACGTGCTGGCCAGGTCGCTCTGATGGAGACGAAAGGTGGTGATGGCCACTCATGATCAGGCCTTCCTGTTGAAGATCGATTGTGCAACCCTCTTGCTATAGGATTGCAATTGCAATGATTGTATATGCAATTGTATGATGTTGGGCAATCATGGATGAACAAGCTCATGACAAACGAACGCAGTCCCTTATCTGGAGCGCCCCGATGCGCCTGCTAAACATCGTATCTTCTCCTCGCCGCGAGAAGTCGGCATCGATTGCTATCGCAAACGCTTTTATCAAAGCGTATTGCAGGGATGATCCATCTATCCAGGTAGACACGCTGAATGTCTGGGAAGAAGATCTTCCAGATTTCGACCATGAGGCTATAGGGGCAAAATACAAGGGCGTGGCGAACGCGCCGTTGAACCACAAGGAGCAGGCGGTCTGGCTACGGATAAAGTCGCTGGTCACACGCTTTCAGGAAGCGGATCGCATCGTCGTCGGTGTGCCGATGTGGAACTTCGATTACCCGTACAAACTCAAGCAGCTGATCGATCTCGTCAGCCAGCGGAATATGCTGTTTACCTTCGACGGTAAGGGGTACGGCCCGATGCTCAAGATTGCTCGAGCACTGGTCATTCATGTGCGAGGCCAAAGCGAACACGCCGGCACGGCTACTGGTGCGCCGGGCTTCGCATTCCAGGCGGACTACATCGAGTTCTGGTTGAAGCTGATCGGCGTGAGCGATGTCAAGACACTCACGATCGAACATACCTGGGACGGTAGAGCACAGGAGACCATCGAACGGGGAAAAACTGATGCGATCTCCATGGCTTCGGCGTTTTGATACCCAGGACTCCGGCTTTTTCTCTACCGCCCCATTACGGCTGCTCGACTGTTTCGGTCTGCCCAACGCTGACTAGTCCTGCGCTGGCCTCAGATTCCCCAAGGCGCTCTCGATCACTGCTTCTCGCAGGCGCGCCAAGGCGGGGGTGATTTCCCTCCCGCCTGCGTGCAGGCAGAGCTTCACGACGGGCAGAGGAGGCAGGCCTTCTTGTTCGCCAAGTTGCCTCAACGTGGCAGGCAAACCGCTGCCCGTTCTCAATGTGATGCCCAGGCCCGCCGCGACACCTGACCAGAGACTGTTCAAACTGGAAGTGGTGTATGCCAGCCTCCATGCGATGTTCGCGCCATCCAAGGCCTCGAGCCCGGCACGGCGAAAAAAGCATGGCGGGTTGTACAACGCGAGGTCCAGGGGATGGCTCGGGCGCAGTACTACCGCGTCGGCCGCCGGCCCTATCCAGGTCATAGGCAGGGTGGCAATGGTTTCGGCATCCTCGCGGCGTTCGTAGCCCATCGCCAGCACGAGGTCCAGCTCCCCACGATCCAGCCGTTCGAGCAGGGCGCCGTTGCGCTCGACGGAAACCTCCACGCGCACCGCTGCGTGTGCCTTCTTGAATTGCCCCAGCGCTGTCGGCAGCCAGGTTTCGGCGAAGTCACCGGGCAAGCCAAAGCGGACGCTGCCTTCCAGGGACGCCCCCCGCAATGCGACGATCGCTTGATCATTGAGCTCAAGAATGCGGCGTGCGTACGAAAGAACCTGTTCGCCGGCGTCCGTCAGCATCAAGCCCCGGCCCTGCCGGCGAAACAGCGCTTGTCCGACCTGCGCTTCCAGTTTACGCATCTGCTGGCTGACGGCCGACTGAGAACGGCCGATCCGCTCGGCGGCACGGACCAGGCTTCCCACCTGTTGCACGGTGAGGAGAGTGCGTAACGCATCCATATCAAGATTCGGTAGAAGCATGATGCGGTTTTTCTGAATCGAGGGTGTCGAATTATCGCATCCACGTCGGCATCGCATACCTATCATTCAGAGGTGCAGCGTGATCCAACGCTACGCTCGTTGCTCGAGTCGTCAGCCCTCGACACAAGGGGGCGACTCGCGGCAGTCCATATTCGCAGTCTGGAGAAAAAATGCATCATCGTTCCTCATTCAAGTTTGGCGCCGTCGCGGCTTTGTTCGTGACGGCGTCGTTGTCGTCCACGGTCGCGTTGGCAAAGACTCCCACGGCCACCTCGTCCATAGCGGGTACCTGGACGCTCGTCGCAGCCGATGTCCAGCATCCCGACGGATCAAGAGGCCGTGACTACGGCGCCGCGCCGAAGGGATTATTGATCGTCGATAAGCAAGGACGCTATTCCTTGCAGATTTTCAAATCGGAGCGCCAGCGCTTTGCATCGCCGGACAAGTCCGCCGCCACACCGGCTGAGTACAAGGATGCGGTGATGGGATCGAGCACGCACTTCGGCACCCTTAGTGTCGACCCCGCCAAGGGCACGCTGGTCTTCCACATCCAGAATGCGTCCTTCCCGAATTGGGAAGGGCAGGAGCAACAGCGGACCTATGAACTGAAGGACGGCGTCCTGAGCTACAAGGTGACGGCACGCCCTAACGGCGACGTGCCGATTTCGATCTGGCGCCGTGTGAATTGAAGCTCACTGGCCGCATCTTGGGGCGATGCGGCCGGTGAGTGTTTGGATGGCATAGCCCGTGCGCACTGCCTCCATACAGAAAAATCCGGTCGGCATTACTGTGCGGCAGTTCGCTCGTTTCCGGTTCGGGCTAGACGGTGGCGGGGTCGAGTTTCTCCACGTCGATGCCATAGCGCTGGATCGCCTCGCTGACGATTGAACGCGGAACCTTGCCATCGCGGGAAAGCGCGCTGAGCGCGGCGAGAACGATGAAGTAGCGATCCACCTCAAAGAATGTCCGCAGCGATTCACGCGTGTCGGAACGGCCGAAACCATCCGTGCCCAGGCTCACAAAGCGACGATCGTCAACGAATTGCCGGATCTGGTCACCGATGATCTTCATATAGTCCGTCGCGACCACCACCGGCCCGAACCGGTCCTGCAGGCACTGCTTGATGTAAGGTACGCGCGGTTCGCTTTCGGGATGGAGCATGCTCCAGCGCTCCGCGGCCAGCCCTTCGCGGCGCAATTCGGTCAGGCTGGTTGCGCTCCACACATCGCTAGGGATGCCAAAGTCCTGTAGCAGCAGGTCGCTCGCGGCGATGACTTCACGGAGGATGGACCCACTGCCCATCAGCTGGACGTGCGGCCTGATTGGGGATTCCGATGAGGTGGCCTGCTCCTGCGCGCTGCCCGCCAGGCCGTCACGCAGCAGATACATGCCCTTGAGGATGCCGGCTTCGCTTCCTTCCGGCAGGCCCGGATTCGGGTAGTTCTCATTGAGCAGGGTGATGTAGTAATAGACGTCCTCCTGCTCTGCGTACATGCGGCGCAAGCCGTCCTGAATGATGACGGCCAGCTCATAGGCGAAGGTGGGATCGTAAGAGACGCAATTTGGGATGACGGAAGACAGCACATGGCTGTGGCCATCATCATGCTGCAAGCCTTCTCCCATTAGCGTGGTGCGGCCCGACGTAGCGCCCAGCAGGAAACCGCGGGTGCGGGCATCGCCGGCGGCCCAGGCCAGGTCGCCGACCCGTTGCAGGCCGAACATGGAGTAGAAGATATAGAAGGGGATGGCAGCCACGCCATGGTTGCTGTAAGCCGTACCGGCCGCGATCCATGACGCGATCGCGCCAGATTCGTTGATCCCCTCCTGCAGGATCTGGCCATCCTTGGCCTCCTTGTAATAGCTCAGCTGGCCGGCATCCTGAGGGGTGTAGAGCTGGCCTAGATAGGAATGAATGCCGATCTGGCGAAACAATCCTTCCATGCCGAAAGTGCGCGATTCGTCAGGCACGATGGGAATGATTAGTTTTCCCAGGGCAGGGTCCTTGAGCAGGGTGGTGAGAATGCGCACGAAGGACATGGTGGTGGAGACGCCGCGCTCGCCGCTGTCTTTCAATTGCGTGGCGAATGCACTCAGCGGGGGAATGGCAAGAGGTGCGATGGTGCTTGTACGGGCCGGGATATAACCGCCAAGTTCGGCGCGGCGCCGCGCGAAGTACCGTCCCTCGTCGCTGTCTGGCGCAGGTTTCAGATAAGGCATCTCCTCGAGCTGGTCGTCGGCGACAGGTAGCGAGAAGCGGTCACGGAAGGCGCGTACCGCGTCCACGCTCATTTTCTTCAGCTGGTGATTGATATTCTGCCCTTCGCCGGCTTCACCCATGCCGAACCCTTTGACCGTCTTGGCCAGGATGACTGTGGGACGGCCTTCGTTGCGGACCGCTTGAGCGTAGGCCGCATACACTTTCTCCGGATCATGACCGCCCCGCGTCAATGCCCAGATCTCATCGTCCGACAGGTGTGCCACCAGGTCCAGCAGCTCGGGATACTTGCCGAAGAAGTGCTCTCGCACGTAAGCGCCGCTCTGCGACTTGAATGTTTGGTATTCGCCATCCACGCATTCCATCATGCGCTGGCGCAGGAGGCCGCTGGTATCGCGTTTCAACAGGTCGTCCCAACTGCTAGCCCAAAGCACCTTGATGACATTCCAGCCCGCCGCGCGGAACGTGCCTTCAAGCTCCTGGACGATCTTGCTGTTGCCCCGCACGGGTCCGTCCAGCCGCTGCAGATTGCAGTTGACGACGAAAATCAGATTGTCCAGGCGCTCGCGCCCGGCCACGGAAATCGCCGCCAGGGACTCGGGCTGGTCCATTTCACCGTCGCCCAGGAAAGCCCACACTTTGCGGCCCTGGTGTTGCAACAACCCCCGATATTCCAGATAGCGCATGAAGCGCGCCTGGTAGGCGGCTGTCAGCGGGCCCAGGCCCATCGATACGGTGGGGAACTGCCAGAAGTCCGGCATCAGGCGCGGGTGCGGATAGGACGACAGGCCGTCGCGTCCCGCTTCCCGGCGGAAATTGTCCAGTTGTGCTTCGCTGATGCGTCCTTCCAGGTAGGCGCGGGCATAGATGCCGGGGGCGGAGTGGCCCTGGACGTAGACCATGTCGCCGCCGAAGGTCTCGGTGCGGCCACGGAAGAAATGGTTGAAACCGACGTCGTAGAGAACGGCCGCCGACTGGTACGTAGCGATGTGGCCGCCGACATTGGAATGCTTGCCCGCGCGTAGCACCATGACCATCGCATTCCAGCGGATGTAGGCGTTCAGGCGCTGCTCGATATCGAGATCACCGGGGTAGGCGGGCTGGCGTTGCGTGTGGATGGTGTTGACGTAGGCGCTGGTGACGCGGCCATGCAGGTCGCCGTGTCGGGCGGCGTCGGACTCGGTGAGCTGATCGATCAGGTAGTGCGCGCGCGGGCGGCCTTCCACGGTTTCGACGGCCTGCAGCGCTTCCAGCCATTCTTGGGTTTCCTGCGGATCGACGTCGACCAGCTCAAAGGGGTGATTCACAGCGGCTCTCCAGGTGAAATCGGGTGTAGATGCCTGGCTGCCGGCGGCTGGCCCTGACAGGCAGGTGCGCCGCAGTCACGCATGCTTCTGTTTTCTGATTGCAATTGCAATCGTTGCAATGGCAATTGTAGTGTTGTGTTCTAGAATTGCAAACGCAACTTAAAAAGAGGGGAATCTTTCCATGACGACCGCCGGGACCGATCTTTGGTTTTCTTTCGTGCGCACCCACCGCCTGCTCATCCGCGAGGTGGAGAATCGCTTGTCGGCGGCCAATTTGCCGGTCTATGCCTGGTACGACGCGCTTTGGGGGCTGGAAAGCGGACCCGGAGGCGCCCGGCGGATGCACGAATTGGCCGATGCGCTGGCGATCGAACGCTACAACCTCACGCGGCTGGTGGACAGGCTGGAGCAGGAGGGCTTGGTCAAGCGCACCCGTTCCGCCGACGATGGCCGGGCCGCGTATGTCGCCATCACCAAGGAAGGGCGCGCCTTGCGCAAGAAAATGTGGAAAGTCTATGAGTCCACGATCGCCGAGGTATTCCTGAGCCAGTTCAGCCCTGAGCAACAGTCCAGTTTCGCCGAAGGGCTGGACCGGGCGGCCGCGGTGGCCCGGTCGCTTCGCGCCGGGTCGTCCGCGGCCTGATCGTCGCTTTGGAAGTGGGACGAAAGCCTGTGTGCAGGGAAGGGGCGGGAAAGTCAGGATGGCTCGACAGGCTGTCGTTGACGTGAAGCGCTGCTTCCCAGGCGCACCGACCCGCCCAGCATATTTATCAGAAGACCACCTAGCACCAGGCCGGCCGCCAACACTTTGCGCGCGGTCAGTTCTTCATCGAAGATCACCATCGATCCGAACATGCCGAAGATGGGGACCAGCAAAGTCAACGGCGCCACCAGTGACGTCCGGTACTTGCGCAGCAGGTAATTCCAGGCGGAGTATCCGAATAGCGTGGTGGGATATACCAGGTAGAGAACGGCGGCCAGTCCACTCCAATGTATTCGTGTCAGATCGGCTGCGACGTGCGCCGGTCCGTTGATCAGGAGCGCAAATCCCAGCAAGGGAATTGGCGGGATCAGGCTGGACCAGACCGTAAATCCCAGCATATCGGACGCGCCCGAGCGCTTGACGATGATGTTCGCGATGCCCCATGATGCAGCCGCCCCGACGACAAATGCAATTGCCAGGACATTGCTTGAATCTGTGGTCCGGGTCACGACCAGGACGCCGGCGAACGCCAACAGCATTCCCGAGAGCTGGCGCGGCGTGATGCCTTCACCCAAGTTCAGGGCGCTGAAACCGATGGTGAAGAACACCTGCAATTGCAGCACCACGGAAGCCAGGCCTGCGGAAAGCCCGAGCCGTATCGCGAGAAACAGCATGCCGAACTGCATGACGCCTAATACAAGTCCGTACCAGACGACGAAGCTGAACGGCACCTGGGGGCGCTTGAAGACGAATACCCATGGCAGCGCGCAGAACACGAAGCGCAGGCTGGCGAGCAGGAAAGGATCGAAGGCACCCAAACCGATCTTGATGATGGAAAAATTGATGCCCCATACGGCGGTAACGATGACCGCCAACAACACGTCGCGCGATTTCATGCAGTCTCTCCTTGCAGGATCGCTATAGTCGGGACATGGGCACTGCTGCGTAAATGGACTAGATATCAAGGATCGAGACAAAAAATCATGCAAACGCCGTCCCGCTCGTTTCCTTCGTTTGCTTCGCTCAGGGCGTTCGAGGCGGTCGCGCGACTAGGGCAGGTGGCGCGCGCGGCCCAAGAGCTCAACGTCACGCCAAGCGCGGTAAGCCATAGGGTGAAGGATCTTGAGCAGCATCTGGGCGTGCCGCTGTTCAATGGCGGTCGTCAGCGCCTCACGCTGACCGAGGCCGGACGCAGTCTGGCGATCAACCTGAGCGGGCTATTCAATCGTCTCGAAACCGTATTGCGTGCCGCCACGCCCAGCCTGCCTCAGCATAGGATGACCATCAGCGTTCATCCTTCATTCGGCGCATGCTGGCTGGCGCCGCGCCTGGGACAGTTTTTCGAACTCCATCCCGATTTGCTGATCGACGTGCGGCTGACGCCGGCGCTTACCCACTTTGGTACGGACGATGGCGTCGACGCGGCGATTCGTTATGGCGCAGGTGGCTGGCCGGGTCTGCACGCCACGCCGCTGCTGGATGATCGCTTGATCCTGGCTTGCAGCCCGGCGTTCAGGGGCGGGCATCTTCCGTCCACGCCGGCTGATCTTGCGGGCCTGCGCCTGGTACGCGACAGCCATGATTCGCTGCTGGACTGGTTTGCGCATTTCGGTCTTGAGGTTCCGGAGATGGAAGAAATCGTGGCGGATGATCCGGCGTTTGTCGCGATCGCCACGAACAAGCAGGCGGGAGTGGGGCTGGTACGGGAGACGCTGGTCGCCGACGCCCTGGCGGCCGGCACGCTCGTGGCGTTGTTCGACAAGGCGTGCCCGACCCGCTACGGTTATTTCTTTGTCTGTCCCCTCGCGCGCCATACGGAACCCAAGATCGCGACGTTCCGTTCCTGGCTCTCCTCGGCCGTTGATCAATCGAGATTCTGATCCAGTACAGTCCGGTCACGACGGCCGGGTGGGTTGGACTGGATTGCTGGTCAATATTGGAGAAATCGATGTCCTGTATGCGGCGTTAATTTCCATCGTGTGCAAGAAAGATATTTTCACGTGGCCAATCCTGTCGAAGTAAGGTTCAACGTGGATACTTCCATTGTCCCGATGTCACATCAAGACCATTGGCAATACTGGTATCTTCACTACCCGCTCTGTTTGAGTAGCGCAGGAGCCGCGTATGCAGCGATCTATGCGGTATTTCTTATCAGCGTGGCCACCGACCTGCGTCCGCGCCTGGCATCAATCCGTGGCAGGCGTAACCCTGAAGATGAAATCCAGTTCCACGGTCGCCCCCTTGGGTAGCTGCGCGACACCCACGGAAGTACGTGTGTGTGCACCGTGCGGACCCAAGACGGCGCGCAGGAGCTGCGATGCCGCGTCTGCCACTTCACTTTGCTGAGTGAAATCGGGTGCCGATCGGATGAAGGCACCCAGGCGAGGAACGCTGATCACCGAGTCCAGCGATCCACAGATCTGCCTGACCAGCGCGAGTGCACGAATGGTGCTGATGCGCGCCGCGAAGCAGGCACGATCCAGCGGCACCTCCGCGCCGGCGGCACCGACGACCGCGATGGCGTCGCCGATGCGCGGGATCTGGCCGCTGACGTAGACGAGGTCGCCGTCGCGTAGCGCAGGCGTGTAATCGCCGCCGATCTTGATCGGCGCGGTCAGGGAAAAACCCAGGGTACGGGCCTGGTCTTCGAAACGTCGGTCTGCGGACATTGGGGGGCTCCGGTAAAAGCGTGGTATCGCAGCGCGGCTGTCGCGCCAGAAGCAACGGACAGATGATGTCACGCCAAGTCAAGGAGCAGGCGGCACTTTTGTGGCAGCTTGGTCAGTCCGCTGCGCTATCGCGTGGATCACCGCCACCATATCCAGTGGTCCATGTCCCAGCGTTTCAGTTTCGCCGTAGAGGGCGTGGCTCACGTCCAGTAATGGCGACGCGATGCCTATCCCGCGCGCGGCTTGCGCCACCAGCCGACTGTTTTTCAAGACGTCCGTGATGGATGCCTGCACGGAGAAATCCTGCTTCACCAGCTTGTCGATCTTGACGCGCGACACGTCGCTGGCCATCGGTCCTGAATTCAAGGCCCGCGCGAATTGCGCCATGTCGATGCCATGGCACTGGGCGAAGTACGTCGCCTCGGCCAAACCGGTGACCATGGTGATGAGGAACAGGTTTACGGCGAGCTTCATCGTCAGCGCGGCCGGAACCTCGCCGCAGACGAGGCTGTCACGGCACATGGGTTTGATCAACTCGCGGACCGCTTCGACCTGATCAGGCGCACCCGCCAGCATGGCGACAAGCTGGCCCGCTTCAGCCGGCTTACGCGATCCTGAAACCGGCGCTTCGACATACTGGCCCCTGCTGGCTTCGATGGCATCAGCCAGCGCCCGTGAATACTCGGGGGAAGTGGTGCTCATATTCACGATCAACCGGCCCCTGATCCGACCGTCGAACAGAGGCGTGCCCCGACCCAGTACCTCGTCGATCGCCGCCTCGTGCGCCAACATCAGGACGACGGTCTCGCAAATGGAGAACAACGTGTCGGGGTTGTCGGCCACCGTGGCCCCGGCGTCGCGCAGCTTGTCGTAGCTGGTGTTGGAGCGGCTCCAGACGACGAGCGGCACGCCGCTGCGGGCCAGGTTGAGGGCCATTGGCGTTCCCATCACGCCAAGGCCAATGAATCCGATCGAGGTGTTCATGAGATGAAGCTCCTGAAAGCTTGGAACGGGTCGACTTGGAGATTTCGCGCACACGGCACCGTTCCGGAATACAAGCAGCGATGCCAGTTTTCGGTTACAGCGGCGACGATTGTAGATGCAATTCATCGCCAAGGTCCGCTTTATTTTGTCGCGTAACTTTCGAGAGTGACGTCATTTGCATTGCTTATCGTCTGAGCACTGCCGTGAAGGCCGTGATTCAGGCGATGCCTGATGGTCTGCAAGTCTGAAGCGGGACGTTCACGTCGGTGCTCATCCCACGTCGACATCATTCGCCGATCGTCCATGTATCACGCGCGCAATGATGCCCACACCCGTGTCGATCTCGGTTTCATTCCACGCCGCAAAGCCGAGAAACAACCCCTGAGCCTGAGCTTCAGCGAAATAATGAGGCGATAGCGCTCGCGCTATTACTCCGGCCTCTGCCAAGCGCAGGCACACGTCATGATCTTTTCGCGGTGGCCTTAATTGGGCTATTACTTGCATCCCGCCATCTGGAGGTGACAGGCTGAGGTCAGTTTCGATAGCTGCCAGCGCATGACACAGGTGATCACGCCGTGCACGATAGATACGCGTCATCTTGCGAATGTGAGCGGCGTAATGTCCCTCGCCGATGAAATCGGACAAGGCATCTTGCAACGTCATGCCGACGATTTGGCCGGTGTGTCTTTGCGCTTTGGCAAATATCTCCACGAAACGTTTGGGAACGATGACGTAACCCACTCGAATATCCGCATGCAGAGATTTCGAGAAGGTGCCGACGTAAAACACGCTGCCGCCTTCATCGGAGCCCTGCAGCGCAGCCACTGGTCGCCCTTCGTAGTGGAATTCACTGTCGTAGTCGTCCTCGATGATATGGGCACCAACTCGGTCGGCAAACCGCAGCAGCGCCTGCCGACGGGTAGCGGGCATCAGCACCCCGGTTGGATGCTGATGCGCGGGCGTGACGAATATCAAACGCGGGGTGTCCGCCGACGTTTCGAATGCCAGGCCGCATTGATCGAGTGCAACTCCCTGCACGGTCGCGCCGGCAGCCTCGAACGCCGCGCGTGCGCCGCCGTAGCCCGGGCTTTCGACCCATGCGACCTCGCCGGGGTCCAATACCACGCGGGCGATCAGTGCAATGGCTGCTTGAGCTGTCGGCATCAGGAACACCTGCTCTGCATCCGCGTTGACGCCGCGATACTCGACCAGGTGATGCAACAGTACCTTTTGCAACTCGAGCCGGTTGCATGCCATGTTTCTTCGAGGGAGCGCATAGCGCGTCGCGGTCCTCAGGCATCGCCCCCAGATCGCGTGAGGAAACTCGCGAGCGTCGGCCAGGCCCGGCACGAAGGGTCTGGGGCGACCTTGCTCCGTGAACGGCCAATCGCCGCGGCCGATTTGTTGCGCCCACCTCGACATGCCAGTGATGTTTGCGCGCCGCTGTCTATCCGCTTCAAGCGAGATCAGGTTTGCTGACGGCATGGCTGCCACGACCGGACGCCGTCCTTTCGAAACGTCGAGATACCCCTCCATCGCCAACTGGTCGATCGCAGCGGAGATGGTATTTCTCGACACCCTCAGGTGCTGCGCAAGTTCCCGGCTGGATGGCAGACGTCGGCCGCTGGCCAGCCTTCCTGCCGCGATGGCCTGTCTCAGCTGATCAGAGAGTTGCCGGGTAAGGGCTATACCATTTTGCGGTTCCAGCCTGAGATCAATTAGACCGGCGAGTACATCGCTCATGAAACTGGACCTATGTTTTTGTGAAAACATACCCTTTGAGGAAGTGCCAGTCAAACCTATGATCGCGTCACCTTGTCCCACATCGTGTAGCAATGGACCAAACCGCCACTCCTTCTCTTTCCCGCCGCTCCGCCGGCCTTCTGTTCGGGTTGGTGATTTTATGTTGGGGCTTGAACTGGACTGCAACAAAAATCATTGTCTATCAAGTCACGCCATTGTGGACCACGGCGATTCGGTGCGCGATTGCGAGTACGGCGTTGTTCGTGATTCTCGTGGCACGTGGCCAACTAATCATCCCCAAGCGCGGCGATCTGCCTGTCGTGCTGGCAATCGCCATGCTCCATATGGTCGCCTTCTCGACTTTGGTCGCACTGGGACTGAAGTTTGTACCGGTGGGCCGGTCGATCGTACTCGGCTACACGACGCCGCTATGGGTTACGCCGGGCGCGTGGCTGCTTCTTCGAGAAAAGCCGTCGCCCCGCCAGCTTGTCGGCGTTGCCTTTGGTTTGGTCGGCCTGGCACTTATGTTCAACCCATGGGCGCTTGATTGGAGGGATACAGACGCGTTGTTCGGCAACGGCGTGATCCTCCTCGCCGCTTTTTTCTGGGCGGCAAACATTCTCTATGTGCGTGCGCATAAATGGGTTTCGACGCCATTTCAATTGGTCTTCTGGCAAACGTCGCTGGCGAGCTGCGTCTTGTCGATGCTAGCGTTTTGCATGGATGGTGCGCCGCGAATCGCGTGGTCGCCTCAACTCGCAGGCGCTTTCCTGTTTGCAGGATTATGCGGCACAGCGTTGGCCTACTGGGCCATGACGATGGTCAACCGCAGCCTGCCCGCCGTGACCACATCGTTAGGTTTGCTGGCAACGCCTGTCGTAGGTATCGTGTCCTCGACCATGGGATTGGGCGAGACCATCAGTGCAACACTGGTAATCTCGATGGTGATGATACTTGGCGGCATTGCCCTCGGAACGCCTTTGCCGAAAGATCGCGTTTTCCGATTCGGATCGGGAATACTCGGGACTTTGTATGGCCGGTGCTTTAAGCGATAGGGAGCGGTAAATCGAAGAGCACGGATGGCGCCTGAACTGGGGAAGCGGCCGTTTGTCTCGCGAAAGTTTTCTCGAACAAGCAATTGGCCCGCCCTACACGATTCGAACGTGTGACCGCTCGCTTAGAAGGCGAGTGCTCTATCCAACTGAGCTAAGGGCGGCGCGCGGAGGCTGAACGCCGAGCGGCATTTTACATGGCTTATGGAATGGTCGCCGGCCCTGCGTAAAACCAGGCTTTTGCGGCAACGACTTGGCTACGAACCATGGGGGGCGTGGTTCGAATTCCGCCGGGTGCGCGAATTTCGAAGTGGTTTGGTCCGAGTGGTGTTGTAAGGCATTCTCCAGGCTGCGTAACGACTTGTTCTTCCGGCCTTTTCGTGATTTCTGACGCTGCGGCCGCAGTGCGGGCATTACGAGGCATCGTCGCCCCAAATTGGCTTTACAGACGGTATCAGTCACCGTAACTCCCGGTGATACAGTGCCCCGTCCCTTACCAGCCCCATCCTTGTCATGAATCGTCTGTCTTGCATGCGTGCAGCCCTCGGGCTTGGCGGTCTGTCCGCCCTGATGGCGATCGCCGCGCCGGCCCATGCCGGCATCAGCTATACCCTGGATCGGGCCGCCGCCGCGCCTGGCACGACTGTCCGCGTACAGGCGGTCTACTTCAATGACGGTAACGCCGGCGCCCGTTGGCAGCCGCCGCGCCAACTGATACTGCAGTGGCGCGCCCCCAATGGGCAAATCATCCGCACGCCTGCGCAAGCGGAGTCCGACGCGCTGGACCTCAATATCCCGGTCAACAATTTCGCCCGCATGTCGTGGAGCGCCGTCGTCCCGGCGCAGGCGAAGGGGCTGCAAGCTGTTTCCATCGAGGGTGAGCCCGCGCTGATGGCCTTGGACACCGGCGCCGGCGGCGGCTCCGCGCTTGCTTCCCGTCCCGCCGTCGTGCCCGTTGTCGATCCGACCACTGGTCAGCCCCTGCCGGCACCGGAAGTGGCGGCAGCCGGCGCCTCGCCAGCGGCGGGGCCGGCGCCCACCCAGGTGGCATCCAACGTCACGCCGGCGGACCCGGACCGCTTGAGCGGCGTGCTTTCCGGCTTGTCGGAATACCAACCCATGTACTTCGACATCCGTACGCGGGACCGCACCACTGCGCGTTTCCAGGTCAGCTTCAAGTACCGCCTGTTCACTCCCGATTCCTCGGATCCCAAATGGTGGGACAAGCTCTATCTGGGATATACACAGACTTCGCTGTGGGACCTGCAGGGCGAATCGCGGCCCTTCATCGACACGACGTTCAATCCCAGCCTGTTCTGGCTGAACGACAATATGTGGACCTCGAACAGCCAGAACTGGCGTGTGGGCCTGCAGACGGGTGTCGAGCATGCGTCCAATGGCAAGGGGGGCGTTGATTCGCGTTCGGTCAACGATGCCTTCCTGCAGCCGGCGGTGAACTATCGTTTCGATGGCGGCAGCACGCTTACCTTCTCGCCCCGCATCAAGGGTTACTTCGGCGTTGCTGATGAAAACGCCGATTACTCGGACTATGCGGGCCATGTGGACTGGAACCTGCGCTGGGCGCAAGACAATGGCCTGATCGCGTCGGCCATGTACCGCCAGGGCGCCAGCTCGCGCCGCACCACACAGCTGGACCTGGCCTGGCCCCTGAAGCGCACGTGGCTGAACATGAACGGCTACTTGCACCTGCAGTACTTCAACGGCTACGGCGAAACCCTGCTCGGCTACGACCAACGGCACCGCTCGCAGATCGGCATCGGGTTCTCGCTGGTGCAATAAGCCAACGCCTTGCAGTGTGGCCTGACGGTCGCCGCGCTCAGTCCCTTAGACCGAGTGCGCGCAGCCACGCGTCGACCTGACCGAACGCATCCTGCTGCCACTGCTCCGGCTCTCGGTCACCAAGCACGTTCGTCTCCTCGACGAAACGGCGCACGCATAGCGGCCCGAAGCCGTCAGCGGTATCGAACTTTCCTGCAATGAAGCCATAGCCCGCCGCGCCACTGGCATATTCGAGCAGCGGCCGGCACTCTTCTGCCAGCGCCTCGGAACCACCCGGATAGTTGCGGATGCAGTAGTAGATGTCGTAGGCATCCTTCTGCTTATAGCGTCCTTCGATCGCGTGTCCTTTCATCGCCAACAGGGCAGGGATTGAACAAACCGCGATCTCGACGCGGTTCGTCCCACCCGAGGGCATCGGACCACTGATCGCCACCAATTGGTAGAACCGCACGGCCAGATCGGCACCATCCGCTCGCTGGACTGCAAAGTCACTGATCAACGGAGGTACGTTCTTGACGATTTCCGCATCTCTAGGCATCAGGAAATCAACGATGATGTCAATCGATGCGCCGCCATCACCGGTTGCGATCTGACGAGCGAGCTGAAAGCGGCGAAGTCCGTGGCGCTGCCGGTAGCCGTGCTCTTGCAACGCTTCGATCAGGGTCACGTATTCACCATCGCCCAAAGCCTCTGCATCCAGACTGAGGTCAACATCAAGCGTACCAACGTGTGGCATATCTTCGTTGCCAAGCAACAGCCATGGCACCGCGCCGCCGATAATCGCAAACTTGCCCTTGAAGCTCCCTAGAATCTGGCCGATCTCGATCAGGACTGTCTTTACGGCAGCTGTTGTGCGGGTGTCGTAGTCGGTGGCGGATTGTGGGTCGCCAGGGAGTGTTTCGGCCATGTCAGCATTTCTCGTCGGAGATGTTCCGCCGCTTCCCGTCCACGTTCGCCAGCGTGCGCGATATCGAGGTAGGTCTGTATTCGGCTTGTGCAGATAGCACCAGGAGCAGGCTCCTCTGTGTCATCCAACACATTTGAGTTCCTGGGTACCATCACCACGACGTTTTGGCCCTTGGATATTCCCGAAAGTTTCAATGCGGACCGCAGTTCTTCAAGTCCTTCGCCGTTTGCGTAGAAGTAGTGCGTGCCCGTGCGGGCATACGGTGCGAGCCAATGCGCCGCGGAGAAAGACGCAAACGCTGCGGTGGCTTTCCCATTCGGGCGCAGCGCTCGGCGCGCAGCTTGCTCAAAGGCCGATCCATGCAAGGGGGTATAGAAAGTGATTCGTTCTGCCACTGGCGGCTCGTAGGCGTCGCGCCATTCATCCAGTAACGCATCAGGATTGGATAGGAACAGGCCCTGTTTCGACACCTGGGCCCACTCACGATCCTGCAACCCGACCCGAACATTGCTGACGTGACCCAGACTGACGCCGGCAGCTTGCGCGAGGTCTACGACCCGCCACGACCGACCAGGATCACGAAGCATTACACGCAACACCTGTGCGGACTTCGGCTTGAACAAGGATTTGAGTTCGCGCCGGTCCGGCGCGGGTCTGCTCGCGACTTGACGTTCAATGAAGACGCTGTCGAACACCAAGTGCGCGTTGCCCTCCATGTCGAGGTATCCGACATTCTGATCGCGGCATAGCGTTTGAGCTTCCGGAGACAGATAAGGGACGATCAAAACGGGGGTTGTGTCGCGCGCCTGCTGAGCCATGTCAAAGCGCAGTTGAAGCAACTCCATGCGGACTTGGCGCGGCTGACCCGCCGCTTTTACTCTGCACACCAAGGTATGGCGTCGGCCTGACACGACGATAGAAACCAAAAAATCAGCTCCTCGATCCGATTCAGGAACATCGGATTCGAGGTTCTCCACTCTGATCGCGGGTACTCGCGCGAGCAACAGACGAAGCATTTGCGCTGCTTGGCTTTTCATGAATTTCACTCAAAACCCAATTTTCAACATTCGTTGAAAATAGCATTTCCGGTGAAACTTGACAAGTTTTTCACCAAAATCGATGTTTTCAGCGTTTGCTGAAATAGAGTTTTCTAGTGAAACTTGCAAAAAACGACGCCGAAGCGCCGCTTTTGTAAAGCTCGGAAAGCAGACCTTCTATTCGCCTAGCGGCACATGCTGATGCGCCGTCGAGCCGCGTAGTTCCAGATCGGGCATGCGGCGGACGATGATCAGGGAAACCAGCGTCATCACCGCACCGAACGCGAAGATCATGCGGAAGGTGGACGCCACGCCGTCCATCAAGGCCAGCCTGGCGGCCGGTGCCAGGTTCGACAGCACATCGCTGCCATGGCGCAAAGCGCCCAGGTCGATCTGCTCGACGATGCCGGCTTTCGACAACGATGCGGCGAAACCCAAGGCCAGCAGGCTGCCCGCCAGCGCGCTGCCGAAAGCGCTGCCCACCGAACGCAACACCAGCACGGCCCCCGTGCCCGCGCCGATATCACGCGAATCCAGGGCGTTCTGCACCGACATGATCATGCCCACCATGCACTGTCCCAAGCCGACGCCGGCCAGCAGTGTCACGGCCAGTACCAGCGCCAGAGGCGTCGACGGTCCCATGAAGGCCAGCGCGCACATGCCGATGGCCGCCACCGTCAGGCCGACGGACAGGATGCCGCGCAACTTGCCGACGCGCCGGGCCAGATTGCTTGCCACCATATTGCCCGCCACGTTGGACAACAGGAAGGGCACGACGAACAAGCCCGATTCCGACGCGCTGGTACCCCGTACCAGCTGGAAGTACAGCGGCAGCGAGAAGATGCATAGAAAGATCGCCAGGGCGCCGGTCGACGATACCGCCACGCCGCAGGTGAAGGTCCTGTTGGCGAACATGCGCGGCGGCAACAAGGGATCGCGCGCACGCTTCTCTTGCCACACCAGCGCGATAAGCGCTAACACGGTCAACAGCACCAGGCCCATGATTTCCGGCGACAGCCAGGGATAAGCGGCGCCGCCCCAGCTCAAGGCCAGCAGGCAACTGACGATGGTCAAGGCCAGCAGCAGCGACCCCAGCAGATCCAGGCGCGCCTTGCCGCCCTTGGCCTTGAGCGTGCGCAGGCCGCGGTTGCAGGAATACATCGCGACCAGGCCCAGCGGCAGGTTCATCCAGAACAACCAGCGCCAGGACAGGTGCTCCGACACATAGCCGCCGACCAGGGGACCCGCGATCGACGCCACACCCCAGACCGCCGCCAGATATCCCTGATAGCGGCCGCGCTGGCGCGGCGCCACCACATCGGCAATGGCCGCCTGCGCCAGGGACATCAGGCCGCCGCCACCCAGGCCCTGTAGCGCCCGGAACCAGATCAGCTGGTCCAGGGTCTGCGCCATGGCGCACATCACCGAGGTCACGATGAACAAGCCGATCGACACCGTCAGCATGCCGCGCCGACCGTAAATGTCGGACAACTTGCCGTAGATCGGCGTCGTCACGGTGGCCGCGATCAGGTAGGCCGCCACGATCCAGGACAGGTGGCCAAAGCCGTTCAGGTCGGAAGCGATGGCTGGCACCGCCGGAATCACCACCGTCTGATCCAGCGACGCCAGCAGGATGCAAAGCACGATGCCGCCTATCACCCGCATGATTTCGCGGTGACTCAGGGCGGCTGGGGGGGATGAAACCTGGGAGGGACTAGAGGGGGATGATGCGAGTGTGCCTGATGGCGTAGACATGATACGGGCGCAGCGTACGGCGAAATGACGAGAGACAGGGTGAGACTTATAGATGTCAAACATCTATAAGTTATATATATATTAGACGAAAGACCTGACCTTCGCTTTAAAGGCCTCAGCTTCTGGACCCTGGCCTCGGCAGGGCCGGCCGCTAGTGGGCAAAGCGCGCGTGGCCGGTCAGCGAACCCACCCGCTGCTGTTACTATCCCCGGGTAATTGCCGCGGCGCCGGCCGCGGCGACCGGCCCCCGGATGGCAGTCCTGGCCGATGCCACTCCACCGGCCCTAGCACCAAGCCTGACTCCTTACGTATGTCACTCAATGCCGTCTCGGCCATTTCGCTCGATCTGGACGACACCCTCTGGCCGTTCGCGCCTTCCGTGGCGCGGGCCGAAACGCTGCTCCAAGCCTGGCTCATCGAACACGCGCCCCGTACCGCGACCCTGCTGACGACACCCGATGCACTGGCCCGCATGCGTGACAAATACGAAGTGGATCATCCGGAGATGGCCGGTGACTATAGGGCGCTGCGCCTGGGTTCCCTCACCGCCGTCTTGGAGGCGGTGAATGAAGACGCGTCGCTCACCATGCCGGCCTACGAGGTGTTCTACGCCGCGCGCAACAACGTCGAGTTTTTCGAAGACGTATTGCCCGCGCTCGAATGGCTCAGCGGCCGCTTCCCCTTGGTCGCCGTATCGAACGGCAACGCCAACCTGGCGCTGACGGGAGGGCAGGAGTACTTCGTGGGTGCCTTGTCCGCCAAGCAGTTCGGCGTGGCGAAACCGCAAGCCGCCATCTTCCACGCCGCCGCCAAGATGGCCTCGGCCAAACACGCCGAGATGCTCCACGTCGGCGACGATTTCGATCTCGACGTCGTCGGCGCCACCAACGCCGGCCTGCAGGCCGCGTGGTTGGTACGTCAGCACGGCGCCGATGGCATCCGCATGCCCCCGCGCCCCGGCACGCACCTGACCGTCAGCTGCCTGCTGACCCTGTGCGCCTTGCTCGGGCGTTGATGGTGAGCGGTCTGCGCGGTTAAAACACGGATGATCGAACGGCGGGATATGGGCGCAATGCCCAGGAGCGAAGGCGGTCGTGCGGGCGCAGCAGACGCGATCGCCAAAAGGCGTATGTGCCGCAATCAGAACGCGCTGCGATACGCGAAGAGCCCCGGCACGCCGCCGGTCATCACGAAGAGGACGTTCTGGCCGCGGCGGTAATAGCCCATTTCGATATCGGCCAGCAGTCCTGCGAAGGCCTTGCCGCTGTACACCGGGTCAAGAAATAGTCCTTCAGCCCGTGCCAAGGTAATAACCGCGGCGCGCATCGCGTCCGTAGGCTGCCCATAGCCTGGGCCCAGCTGCCGATCGGAAAGATTCAGCGACGACTCAGGCAAGTCTTCATTCACCTGCAGCAGGCGCAGCGTTTCGGCAATCTTCCCTGACGTGATCTCCCGGGTAGCATCGGCGCCGCGTAACACGGCGTGGGCGCGCACGCGGGCGGGATTGCCGTCGAACAGCATCTCGCCGGCGGCCAGGCCGGCATGCGTGCCGCCGCTGCCATTGGGAACGACAACCTCGTCGAAAGTAATGCCCAGAGCGGCTTCCTGCTCCCGTATCTCCAGCGCCGCCCTGGCATATCCCAGGCAACCCACCGCACTGGAGCCGCCCAGCGGGCAGAGATAGACCTTGCGTCCTTCAGCCCGCAAATCAGCGGCCCTGGCTTCGGCGTATGCCAACGTGTCGGCGGCACCGGGCAGATCGTGCACCAGCGCGCCGAGCAGTTCATTGAGCAAGGGATTGCCATTGTGGGCGTAGGCATCGTCGTCGCGCGCGACCGCGTGGTTCAAAACCAGTTCGCAATGCAGACCAGCCTTCGCTGCGGCGGCCGCTGTCAGCCGCGCGTGGTTCGACTGCCAGGCGCCCACCGTGATGATGGTGTCCGCCCGCGCCGCGAGTGCCTCGCCGAACAGGAATTCCAACTTGCGCAGCTTGTTGCCGCCCAATCCCAGTCCGCCTACGTCGTCACGCTTGACGAATAGATTGACGCCCAGGCGGTCACTCAGACGATCCAGCCGTTGGATGGGCGTCGGGCCGTCGAGCAGGGCGTGGACAGGAAAGCGGTCGAAGACATGATCTGGCTTGGACTCCCGAAAAGCGTACCGAGGCGTGCGATCAGCCTTTACGCATCCCCGCCAGGAAGCGATCGATGCGGCCGATGGCTTCGGTCAGGTCGTCGACATGCGGCAGGAACACCATGCGGAAGTGATCATGGGTCGGATAGTTGAAGCCGGTGCCCTGGACGATCAGCACGCGCTCCTGGTCCAGCAGGTCGTAGGCGAATTGCTGGTCGTCCTCGATGGGATAGATCTTCGGATCCAGCCTGGGGAACAAGTACAGCGCGCCCTTGGGCTTCATGACGTGGACACCAGGAATCTGCGTGAGCAGGTCGTAGGCCACGTCGCGCTGCTTGCGCAGCCTGCCAGCGGGCCCAACCAGCTCGTTGATGCTCTGGTAGCCGCCCAGCGCGGTCTGGATCGCCAACTGCCCCGGCGTGTTCGAACACAGGCGCAAGGACGCCAGCATGTTCAGGCCTTCGATATAACCCTGCGCATAGCGCTTGTCGCCCGACACCACCATCCAGCCGGCGCGATAGCCGCAGGAACGATAGTTCTTCGACAGACCGTTGAAGGTCAGGATGAGCACGTCGTCGGCCAGCGACGCCATGCTGACGTGGGTATGCTCCTCGAACAGCGTCTTGTCGTAGATCTCGTCGGCCAGCACCACCAGGCCATGCTCGCGGGCGACCTGCAGGATCTCCAGCAGCACTTCGCGCGAGTACAAGGCACCCGTCGGATTGTTGGGATTGATCACCACGATGCCGCGCGTGCGGGGCGTGATCTTGGCGCGGATGTCGGCGATGTCCGGCATCCACTCCGAACCCTCGTCGCACATATAGTGCACCGGACGTCCACCCGACAGGCCGGTGACGGCGGTGTACAGAGGAAAGTCGGGCGACGGAATGAGCAGCTCATCGCCATCATTCAACAACGCGTTGATGCTCATCGAAATCAGTTCGGACGCGCCATTGCCCAGATAGACGTCATTGACATCGACACCGTGCACACCCTTGCTCTGCATGTAATGCACCACCGCCTTGCGCGGCGCGAAGAGCCCTTTGCTGTCGGTATACCCCGCCACGTCGGCCACATTGCGGATGATGTCCTGGATGATCTCGTCGGGCGGCTGGATGCCGAAGGCCGCGACGTTGCCGATGTTCAGCTTGATGATGCGCTGGCCCGCCTCTTCCATCTCACGGGCGCGGTCCAGGACCGGGCCCCGGATATCGTAGGCGACAGCGTTGAGTTTGGAAGATTTTTCTATGACTTTCATGCCACAAGGTTCCTAAGCGTCGTCGGGTTTCTGACGGGACGACCGGTGTTTCGTCGCCAGGGATGCGAAGCGGGAGCGACGTGGGTGGCATCATAAACGTTCAAAATAGGGGACGAACTCTTGGCCCAGGGGGCGCGATGCGGCCGAGTAAGAATTTTCGGGTTTTCCCGTATGATGCTGCCTGCGTAAAGTCCTGGATGGTCTTTTCGCGCGGGCAACGCATGCCCTTTCGCTTCCAGTTTTCCCTCGGAAAGCGAATCTCCCCGCTGCATTTTCAACGCAGCAGCACGCCACTTTTGTTCAGCGTTCAGTCAGCTGGATGGGCAAGAAAGAAGGACAGATATGAAGAATCGGTTAACCCTGAGCATCGCGATCGCCATGCTCCTCGGGGTCGTCGTAGGCTATGCCTGCCACGCGAACATTGCGGACGCCACGGAACTGAAGGAAGTGGCGGGGTATTTCTCCATCGTCACGGACATCTTCCTGCGATTGATCAAGATGGTGCTGGCGCCGCTTGTATTCGCCACGCTGGTCTCCGGCTTGTCGGGCCTGGATAACGGCAACGATGTCGGGCGCATCGGTCTGCGTTCGGTGGGTTGGTTTCTTTGCGCGTCGCTCATCTCCCTGGCCATCGGCCTGGTGATGGCCAATCTGACGGATCCGGGTTCCTCGCTGCATCTGACAGCCGGTACCGGTGAAGTGAATACCGGCCTGAACACCGCCGGATTGAATGTGCGCGACGTCATCACCCACGCCTTTCCCACCAGCGTGCTGGACGCGATGGCGCGCAACGACATCCTGCAGATCCTCGTGTTCTCGGTGTTCTTCGGCCTGGCCTTGAGCGCGCTCAAGCGCGACCCCAAGGTCGCTTTCGTGATCCAGGCGGTCGACGGCCTGGTGCCCGTGATGCTGCGTCTCACGGACTATGTGATGCGCTTCGCCCCCCTGGGCGTGTTCGGCGCGATCGCGTCCGTCGTCACTCTGCGCGGTCTGGACGTACTGTTCACCTACGGCAAGTTGCTGGGTTCCTTCTATCTCGCCTTGGTGATCCTGTGGATCGTGCTTATCGCGGTGGGCTATGCCTTCCTGGGTCGACGCATCGTCACGCTGCTCAAGGCGGTACGCGAGCCGGCGATGATCGCCTTTTCCACCGCCAGCAGCGAGGCTGCCTTCCCGCGCCTGACGGAAAAGCTGGAAGCGTTCGGCGTCGACAAGAAGGTGGTCGGCTTCACGCTGCCGCTGGGCTATGCCTTCAACCTCGACGGTTCGATGGTGTACCAGGCCTTCGCCGCGATCTTCATCGCCCAGGCTTATGGCATCGATATGCCGGTTTCCCAGCAGATCATCATGCTGCTGATCCTCATGCTGAGCAGCAAGGGCATGGCCAGCGTACCGCGCGGTTCGGTGGTGGTGGTCGCCGCCATCGCGCCGATGTTCGGTCTGCCCGCCGCCGGTGTGGCATTGGTCCTGGCCATCGATCAGCTGCTCGACATGGGCCGCACGATGACCAACGTGATCGGCAATAGCATCGCCACGGCCGTCATCGCTGATTGGGAAGAAAAGCGGGGAGAGAAACGGGAATCGCCGTCGCCCCAGTTGGCGCGGGACAACGCCTGAGCACTGCTTCAGGCGGTTCCGCGCGCCCGCAACCACCGCGGGCGCCATTCGCTGACGATGATGGCCAGCACGATCAAGGCGCCGCCGGCCAGGGCAAGCCCCGGCAGGCGCTCGCCGGCCAGACGGCCGAACAGCCCTGCCCAGATGGGTTCGCCCGCGTAGATGATGGCGGCGCGCGAAGCATCGACCGTTTTCTGCGCCCAGTTCATCGCCATCTGGATCAGCGCGCTGGCGCAGCCCAGCCCGCCGGCGAAGGCCAGCAGCTGCCATGACAGCGCGGGCGTCTCGTGTTCGCCCATCAGGGGCCGCAACGCGAAGGCGAAGAGGGCGGTGAATGCCAGCTGCGCCACCGTCACGCAGCGCACGTTCACGCGCGAGGCGTAATGGCTGATGGCGCTGATTTCCAGCGCGAAGGCCACCGCCGCGATCAGCGTCAACGTCTGTCCCAGCGTGAAGGACAGTGGCAGCCCATGACCGCCGTCGGCGGCGTGGGGCATCCCGAAGCACAGCATGCCGGCGAAGGCGCACAGCACGCCCAACAAGCACATGGCATGCGGGCGGCGGCGCCAGAACACCCACTGCAGCAGCGGTACCAACGGCACATACAACGCCGTGAGAAATCCCGACTCGCTGCTCGCCACATGCTGCAGCCCTATCGTCTGCAAACCGTAGCCCATGACGATGCAGGCGCCGATGACGGCGCCGGCGCGAACATCACGCCAGCTGATGTGGCGCAGCGCGCCGCGCGACACCACGCCCACCGCCAGCGCCGCCGCCGCGAAGCGGCAGCCGACGAAGAATAGCGGCGAACTGTAGGCCAGGGCATGCTGGACCGTCAGGAAGGTCAGGCCCCAGATCATGGTGACGCCGACCAGCGACAGCTCGGGCAACCGGCGGGCCAGGGGGCTACCTGCCGGGGCACTACCGGAGAGCGGCTTCACAGGCAGTCGTAGGCCGCGCGCACCAGGCTTTCCACCACCGGCGTCACACCGCTGGCCAGGTCATTGCGCAGGGCGTAGGGATAGGTCTCGTCCATATAGGTCGACTGGCACATCTCCAGCTGGATGGCGTGCACATTCTGTTCGGGATTGCCGTATTGCCGCGTGATGTAGCCGCCCTTGAAGCGCCCGTTGATGGCCCAGGTGTACGGGCAGTCCTGTTCCAGGCGCGCGCGGATGGCCTGTTCCATGGCGGGCGCGCAGCTGGCGCCGGCGGCGGTGCCGATGTTCAGGTCCGGCAGCTTGCCATCGAACAGGCGCGGCAGCACGCTGGCGATGGAGTGGCCTTCCCACAGCATGACCTTGCCGTGCTGGGCGCGCAGGTGGTCGATCTCGGCGCGCAACTGGTCGTGATAAGGCTGCCAGTAGGTCTGCACCCGGCGCGCGCGCTCGGCATCCGTCAGCACCGACTCGTCCTTGTACAAGGGAATGCCGTCGAAGGTGAGGGTGGGGCACAGGCCGGTCTTGGTCTGGCCAGGGTAGAGGTTGCCGTCGTCGGGCGAGCGGTTCAAGTCGACCACGTAGCGCGAATAGCGCGCCCACAGGAAAGATGCGCCGATGCTGCGAGCGAAGGAATACAGGGTGTCCAGGTGCCAGTCCGTATCGCCCGAACGCAGACCGGTTTCGGTCATATGGGGCTTTTGCTCGTCGGCGATCAGGCTGCCCAGGTGGGGGATGGAAATCAGCAGCGGGGCGGTGCCGCGTTCGAAGTGGAATATCTGGCTCATGGTGTCCTGCGCTCGATGCAAGTAAGGCTGCCGCCCATGGCCGTCACCGGCACGGGCGGGGGTAGGAAATCCGGGAACCTGGATTGTATTGCTTGTCCCGGATGGCCTGTGGCAGCGGGGCCGGCCGGGTAAATCAGGATGGGCAGTTGCTCGTCCGGACGCCAGAGTGGCACTGCCAAAGCGCATCATGCACTTTTGATATACCCCCACATGGAGTCCTCGAATGAATTTCAAGCAGGTGGAGACGTTTCGTGCCGTCATGCTGACACGCTCCATGACCCAGGCGGCGATCCAGCTGCATACCTCGCAGCCCAACATCAGCCGCGTCATCGGGCAGCTGGAACGGGACACCGGCTTCAAGTTGTTCCAGCGCGTCGGCGGCCGGCTGTTGCCGACGGACGAAGCGGAAGCCTTGTTCAAGGACGTCGAACGGGCTTTCGTCGGGCTGGACAGCCTGCAGGACTCGGCCCGCTCCATCCTGCAGCTCGGTGCGGGCGCATTGCGCATCGGCGTGGTGCCGTCCATCGCCATGACTCTGATGGCGCCGGCCATCGCCAAGTTCCGCCGCTACTACGCCGAAGTGCCGATCTCCGTCTACACCAGTGATTCGCCCACCGTGGCCAAATGGACGGCGACGCGCTATTGCGACCTGGGCCTGGTGGCTTACCTGGTCGGCGTGCCGGGCGTGACCAGCGCCGTGTGGCGTGACGAGAAGGGCGTGTGCATCGTGCCTGAGTCGCACAGGCTGGCGCGCAAACGGCGTATCGTCGCCGCCGATCTGCACGGGGAAGACTTCATTTCCCTGACACTTGGCGATGGCACCCGCACGGCCATCGACGCGGCGTTCGAACCGGGATCGCGCCGCCTGACGCTGGAAACGCCTTATGCGGCGACGATATGCAGCATGGTCGGCATGGGCTTGGGTGTCAGCGTGGTCAATCCACTGGTGGTGCGCAATCTGCAGCCGGCCGGAGTGAAGGCGATTCCGTTCGAGCCGGCCATTGCTTTTCGCAGCTACGTGCTGCATGCGCAGCAGCATGTGGAATCGAATCTGGCGCAGGTGTTCATGCGCTGCCTGCAAGAGGCGGTGCGGGAACGATGAGGACGCGGCGCGGGCGCGATGAACAGGCGATGAAGACCCGATGCACGGCTTGACGCCTAGGTAGAAACCCCCTGAGTACTAACCCCGGAACATATCAAATCCGCATAGGGATGGGGATTATTGGTATTTGACGGCCTGCGGGGCCATTCCCATAATCCTCAAAAAAACGGGGCAGGCCGATGCGGGAGATCGAGCCAGGTCCGGGTCCGAGACAGCGTCCTTGCATGCATGGCGCCGACGTCCGCCGCACCGTTGCACGGGCGTTCTTCTTTGTAGTGGTTTCCGTATACCGGAGGGATCATGAAGAAGCATCCGTTGTACCTGGCCCTGTCTGTCGCCCTCGCCGGCGCGGCTGTGGCAAGCACCGCCCATGCCGAAGACCGGCTGGTCATCGCCGGCTATGGCGGCTCCTTCGAGGACATCCTGCGCAAGGACCTGTTCCCGGTTTTCGAGAAGCAGCACAACGTCAAGATCGACTATGTCGCGGGCAACTCGACCAATACCCTGGCGCGCTTGCAGGCGCAGAAAAGCAATCAGGAAATCGATGTCGCCATCATCGACGACGGGCCGATGTACCAGGCCATCGCCCTGGGCTTCTGTGCGCCCATCGCCAACCTGCCCAAGGACGACCTGTATCCGGCCGCGCGCTACAAGGACGACAAAGCCGTGGCCATCGGCATCGTCGCCACCGGCATCATGTACAACAAGAAGGTGTTCGCGGAGAAGAAATGGGCCGCGCCCACCTCGTGGGATGACCTGAAAGATCCCAAATACAAGGGCGTGCTGGTCATTCCGCCCTTGAACAACACCTACGGCCTGCATGCCTTGGTGCAATACGCGCGCGCCAACGGCGGCGGCGAAAAGAAGATCGATCCTGGTTTCAAGGTCTTCAAGGATCAGGTCGGTCCCAACGTGCTGGTCTATGAGCCGTCGCCGGGCAAGATGACCGAGCTGTTCTCCAGCGGACAGGCCTTGATCGCCGTATGGGGCAGCGGGCGCGCGAAGTCTTTCGCCGACACCGGCTTCCCCGTCGGCTTTGCCTATCCGCGGGAAGGGGCCTACGCCCTGCTGTCGTCCATCTGTCCCATCGCCAAGCCCAAGACCAATCCGCTGGCCCAGGCCTTCGTCACGTACATGATGACGCCCGAAGTGCAGACCAAGCTGGGCGATGCCTACGGCTACGGCCCCGTCAACAAGAAAGCCACCTACAAGGAAGATCCCAACGCCGCCGTCCAGTTGCCGGCCGGCAAGGTGGCGCAGGATCTGATCGTGGTCGATTGGGACACCGTCAACCAGAATCGCGACGACTGGAACAAGCGCTGGACGCGCGAGATCGAGCGCTGAGGCGGCCCATGGGGTTTCTCGTTCTCAAGCAGTTGACCAAGGTCTACGGCGACAGCACCGCGGTCGACGCGTTGAGCCTGGAGATCGCGCGCGGGGAATTCGTTTCGCTGCTGGGGCCGTCGGGCTGCGGCAAGACGACGACCTTGCAGATGATCGCCGGCTTCATCGAACCGACATCGGGCGCGGTGGTCCTGGACGGCCATGACCTGGGCCGCACGCCGCCGCAGAAACGCGCCATGGGCATCGTGTTCCAGAACTATGCGCTGTTCCCGCACATGACGGCCGCGCAGAACGTCGCCTTCGGCCTGGAGATGCGCGGCGTCGACAAGCGCGAGCGCATCACCCGGGTGGGCGAGGCCCTGGCGCTGGTCGGCCTGGGACACCTGGCTGACCGCCATCCGGCGCGCATGTCCGGCGGACAGCAGCAGCGCGTGGCCCTGGCGCGGGCGCTGGTGATACGCCCCAGCCTGCTGTTGCTGGACGAGCCGCTGTCCAACCTGGACGCCAAGCTGCGCGAGGACATGCAGATCGAACTGCGCGGCATCCAGCGTACGGTGGGGACTACCACCATCATGGTCACGCATGATCAGTCCGAAGCGCTGGCGCTGTCGGATCGCGTGGTGGTGATGAACCAGGGGCGGGCCGAACAGGTGGCCGAACCTTACGCGGCGTATGAACATCCGCATACGCCTTTCGTCGGCGGCTTCCTGGGCAAGGCGAACCTGTTCGAGCCGCTGGTGTGCGAGGTCGATGGCCGGCCTCACGCGCGCATCGGCGCGGCCTGTATGCCGCTGGACGGCGCGGCGGCGCCCACCGCCAAGGTCATCGTACGGCCGGAGAAAGTGCAATTTCTGCCCGCGGGTCCGGCCGCCTTGCCCGGCCGGGTCAAGGCGCGCATCTTCCAGGGCAATCACTGGCTGTGCCAGGTCCAGACCGAGGTGGGCGACGTCCTGGTGATACGCCAGAACGACGGCGAGTCCGTGCCGGCCGAGGGCGCGGCCGTGCACTTGGGCTGGCGTGCCGCCGACATGCGCCCGGTCTCCGCCGATATGCGTCCGGGTCCCGCCGGCGCGGGGCAGTGAGGCCGCCATGCCTGCCCGCCGCGCCGCACCCTGGCTGCTCAGCTCGCCCGCGCTGTTGCTCTATGCCTTGTTCCTGGTGACGCCCCTGGTGCTGGTGCTCCTCATCAGCTTCTACAACTTCGAGTTCTACGGCGGTATCCAGGATTCCTTCACCGCCAAGAACTATATCGCCATCTTCACCGACGGCTATTACTACGAGATCTACGCCCGTACCTTCGGCGTGTCGCTGCTGGTGACGGTGGCCTGTGTGATCCTGGGCACCGCCGAAGCGTACGTGCTGTCGCGCATGCGCAATCCCTGGAAGGGCCTGTTCCTGATGGTGGTGCTGGGACCCTTGCTGGTGTCCGTGGTGGTGCGCACCTTGGGCTGGGCCTTGCTGTTCGGGTCCACAGGGCTGATCAGCAAGAGCCTGCTGGCGTTGGGATTGACGGCGAAACCGGTCAGCCTGATGTACACCAACCTGGGCGTGGGCATCGCGTTGACGCACGTGCTGGTGCCGTTCCTGGTGATCTCCGTGTGGGCGTCACTGCAACGCATCAATCCCGCCACCGAAGCGGCGGCGCTGTCGCTGGGCGCGCATCCATTTACCGTCATGCGCCGCGTCATCCTGCCGCAGGCCATGCCCGGCGTGCTGTCCGGCAGCATCATGGTGTTCGCCTTGTCGGTCAGCGCGTTCGCCACGCCTGCCATCATCGGCGGACGCCGGCTGAAGACGGTGGCGACGGCCGCCTATGATGAATTCCTCAATACCCTGGACTGGCCGCTGGGATCCGCTTTGGCCGCGGTCCTGCTGGTGGTCACGGTGGTGGCGCTGATCGCCGCGAATCGTCTCATCGAACGGCGCTACGGCGCGGTTTTCAACACCTGAAGGGGAGACGCCATGCAACGCCACAATGGATATTTCGGGCTGATCTTCCACACGCTGTTCATCCTCTTCATTCTGGCGCCGCTGGTGATGGTGTGCGCGGTGGCCTTCACGTCCGAGGGTTTCATCTCGCTACCCTCGCACGGCCTGTCGTTGCGCTGGTTCAAGGCCATCCTCGACAATCCGCGCTTCGTCGAAGGCTTCTTCTTCAGCCTGGGGCTGGGGGCCTTGTCCGCTTCCATCGCCATCGTGCTGGCGGTGCCGGGCGCCCTGGCGCTGGCGCGCTACCGCTTCCGTGGGCGCGAGGCCTTGATGGCGTTCTTCCTGTCGCCGCTGATGATTCCCCACGTCGTGCTGGGCCTGGCCTTCCTCAAGTTCTTCACTTCCGTCGGCCTGGCCGGCACTTATGTGGGCCTGGTCATCGCCCACGTGATCCTGATCATGCCCTACGCCTTGCGGCTGGTGCTGTCTTCCGCGACCGGGATGGACCCGTCCATGGAGCGTGCCGCGCTGTCGCTGGGCGCGTCGCCGCTGACGGCGTTTCGGCGCGTGGTGCTGCCGCTCATCCTGCCGGGTGTGGTCAGCGGCTGGGTCATCGCCTTCATCACCAGCTTCGACGAGCTGACCATGTCCATCTTCATCGCCGCCCCGTCCACCACCACGCTGCCCGTACGCATCTTCCTGCATATCGAGGACACCATCGACCCGCTCGTGACGGCGGTCTCCGCGGTGCTGATCTATCTGACCATCATCGGCGTGTTCATCCTGGATCGCGTCGTGGGCCTGGAGAAGCTGTTCGTGGGCAAGGGGCGCTAAGCAACATAAGCGGCACCGGGGACGGTCCCCGGGCCTGTTCAAATTTCTACGGATTCCTATGTCGGAGCAAACAAGCATTTCCGTTTCCGGCCCGCCGCGGCCGCGCCGCCATCAGGGCGTCTATGACGCCGTGGTCGTGGGCGGCGGCTTGGTCGGCTCCGCCGTCGCGTACGGACTGCGCCAGCATCTGGACCACGTCGCCGTGCTGGACGAAGGCGATGTGGCCTATCGGGCATCGCGCGGCAATTTCGGCCTGGTCTGGGTGCAGAGCAAGGGCATGGGCATGCCGCAGTACGGGCAATGGACCATGCGCTCGCAGCGGCTGTGGCCGCAACTGGCCGAGGAACTGCTCGAATTGACGGGTGTGGACGTCAAGCTGGAACAGCGCGGCGGCCTGCATGTGGTACTGAGCGAAGAGGAATACGACGCGCGCGTGTCCTATATGACGCGGCTGCAAGGGCAGCCCGGCATGGCGCAATATCCCTGGCGCATGCTGGATCACAAGGAAACGGCGGAATTGGTGCCGGGCCTGGGTCCGGAGGTGCTGGGCGCGTCGTGGACGCCGGTGGATGGCATCGCCAATCCGCTCAAGCTGCTACGCGCGCTGCACACGGCATTCGACCGCCGCGGTGTCGACTACCTGCCGCATCATGGCGTGCAGTCCATCGTGCGCAAGGATGGCATCTTCGAAATGGCGACGCCGCATGGCAGCGTGCGGGGCAGGCAGCTGCTGCTGGCCTCGGGCCTGTCGAACAAGGTACTGGGCGCACAGGTCGGCCTGGATATTCCCGTGCGGCCCCAGCGGGGGCAGATCATCGTGCTGGAACGTACACGGCGCATCCTGGAGACGCCGCTGGTCAGCTTGCGGCAGATGGACGAAGGCACCTGGCTGATCGGCGATTCCCAGGAAGAAATGGGCTACGACGACAAGATGACCGGCCTGCCGGTGCTGGCCACGCTGGCCGACCGGGCCGTGCGTACCTTGCCGGCCTTGCGCGATGTGCGTGCGGTGCGCGCCTGGGCGGCCCTGCGTGTCATGTCGCAGGACGGTTTTCCCATCTACGAACAATCAAGCAGCCATCCCGGCGCATTCGTCGCCACCTGTCATAGCGGCGTCACGCTGGCCGCGGCGCATGCGCTGGCCTATGCGCCCATGGTCGCGGCCGGCCGCATCGAGGACGAGATGGCCAGTTTTTCCACTCGGAGGTTCCATGTTCAAAAGGCTGGATGACGCTGCCGCGGCGTTGACGCGCACGCCGGTGATCTTGCGCGTGGATGGTGCCGACGTGCACTGCCGCGAAGGCGATACCGTGGCCGCGGCTTTGTTCGCGGCGGGCGTGGAAGCCTGCCGCGACACCGTTGTCAATGACGTTCCGCGTGGACCCTACTGCATGATGGGTGTTTGCTACGACTGCCTGGTCACCATCGATGGCAGGCCCAACCAACAGGCTTGCATGACGCTGGCGCGCGCCGGCATGGACGTTGAGCGCCAGCGCGGCGCGCGCAAGGTGACGGCATGATGGAACAAGGAATGACGGCGCAGGCCAGCGGCGCAGGGCAGGCCATCCCCACGGTACAGGACAGCGATGCAGGGCAGCCCATCAGCATCCGGCAATGCGAGTTGCTGGTCATCGGCGCCGGGCCTGCCGGTCTGGCCGCCGCGACCCAGGCCGCGCAGCTGGGCGTGCGCACCGTGCTGCTGGACGAACAGCCCGCGCCGGGCGGACAGATCTATCGCGCCATCACCAATACGCCATTGGGCAATCGCGGCATCCTGGGCGAGGACTATTGGCATGGCGCCAGCCTGGTCGCGCCTTTCTTCGCGTCAGGCGCCGAATACCTGCCTGGCGCAACCGTGTGGGCGGTCGGCAGGCACACCGCACCGGTGCAGGCCGCGGGCTTCGAGGTGGCATATTCGGTCGGCGGTGTCGCCGGCCTGGTACATGCGCGGCGCGTGCTGCTGGCCACCGGCGCGCAGGAGCGGCCCTTTCCCATCCCGGGCTGGACGCTGCCCGGCGTGGTGACGGCGGGGGCGGCGCAGATTCTGCTCAAGCAGGCCGGCATCGTGGCCACCGGCAAGACCGTGCTGGCGGGCTGTGGACCGCTGCTTTATCTGATCGCGTGGCAGTACCTGAACGCGGGTGTGCGGATAGACACTTTGCTGGAGACCGTGCCGCGCGGACGCCTGGGCCGCGCCTTGCCCTACGCTTGGGATTTCCTGCGCTCGCCCTATTTGCGCAAGGGTTTGAAGCTGATGCGCGCGGTGAAGGCCAGGGTGCCGATCGTGCGCCATGTGGATAGCATCGCGGCGCTGGGCGAGCAGGGCCGGCTGACCGCGGTCCGCTATGCGGCGGGCGGCACCACGCATACGCTGCCGGCGGAGCACCTGCTGCTGCATCAGGGCGTGGTGCCCAACATCAATCTGTCCAAGGCCGCTGGTGTCGATCACGAGTGGAACCAGGCTCTGGCCTGCTGGCAGCCCAAGGTCGATGCCTGGGGCGATACCAACGTGTCCGACCTGGGGATGGCAGGCGATGGCGCGGGCATCGCCGGTGCCATGGCGGCCGAGCATCGGGGCCGTCTCGCCGGTTTGCAGGCCGCGTATCGGCTGGGCCATGTGGATGCTGCCCGCCGCGATGAGGCCGCCGCGGCGCCGCGCGCGGCGCTGGCTCGGGCCGTGCGGGGACGCGATTTTTTCGACGCCCTCTATCAGCCTGCCGAGACTTTCCGCCGGCCTGGCGGCGACACCATCGTCTGCCGCTGCGAGGAAGTCACGGCGGCCCAGGTGCGCGAGACCGTCAAGCTGGGCGTGCAGGGTCCTAATCAGATGAAGTCATTCCTGCGCTGCGGAATGGGGCCTTGCCAGGGCCGTTTCTGCGGGCTGACGGTGGCGGAGCTGATCGCCGAGGAGCGGGGCGTGCCGGTGCAAGAGGTGGGGTATTACCGCCTGCGCTTTCCCACCAAGCCCTTGACGCTGGGCGAGCTGGCGTCGTTGCCACAGACCGATGACGGCCGCAAGGCCGTGATCCGCTTCAAGAAATAGGCGGCGCGCGCGTGGATGCGGACATCATCGTGATCGGCGGCGGCCTGCATGGCAGTTCGACGGCGCTGCATCTGGCGCGTGCCGGCGCCGACGTGCTGGTGCTGGAAAAGAACTATGCCGGCCGCCATGCGTCCGGTGTGAATGCCGGCGGCGTACGTACGTTACGGCGGCATCCGGCCGAGATCCCGCTGGCCCTGGCCTCGCGCGAGCTGTGGTACCGCATCGGCGAATTGGTCGATGACGATTGCGGCTTTGAACAGCATGGCCAGGTGTGCGTGTCGGAAACCGACGCCGATGTGGAATTGGCCCGCAAGCGTCTGGCCTTGATGGCGGAATTGGGCCATCGCCATGAAACCTGGATCGATGCAGCGGAATTGCGCGCCATGATACCCAGCATCGCGCCGAGCGTGCGCGGGGGCGTGATCGCGCGTGGCGACGGCGCCGCCGATCCCTATCGCACAACGTTCGCATTCCAGCGCAAGGCGGCCGCGTTGAAGGCACGCTTCCTGGAAGGCGTGCCCGTGCACGGCGTGAGCCGCGATGCCGCGGGCTGGCGTGTGCAAGCCGGTGACGGTGTCCATCGCGCGCGCGTTCTGGTGAATTGCGCCGGTGCCTGGGCTGATCGCATCGCCGCGCAGTTAGGCGAGCCTGTCCCCTTGCTGCCGATCGCACCGATGATGCTGGTGACCACGCCGATGGATCATTTCCTGACGCCGGTGGTGCTGTGCCAGGGCCGCCCGTTGTCGTTCAAGCAGCGCGCCAACGGCACGGTGCTAATCGGCGGCGGACGCCGGGCCTGGGTGGATCGCGACGAAGAATGGACAGAGCTGGATTTCCGTTCGCTGGCCGAGGGCGCGCGTACGGTCTGTGAACTTTTTCCCCATATGCGCGCGGCCATCGTCAACCGTGGCTGGGCCGGCATCGAGGCGGCCATGCCGGACGAGCTGCCGGTAATTGGCCCCAGCGGCCGTCACGCGGACGCGTTCCACGCCTTCGGCTTTTCCGCACACGGATTCGAATTGGGCCCGATCGTGGGACAGATCATGGCCGAATTGATCAGCAAGGGCAGCACGGATTTCCCCATCGGACCGTTGGGCATCGGCCGTTTCGATACGCTGGGTAGTCGGTAGCGGGTAGTGCCGCGGCCAAGGCAGGAGATAGCTCCAGCTACCCCAGGCATGCCTCTTGCGATCCTCCTGTCGAAGCCGTCGATCTCCGACGGTAACGAAAGGAGCGTTCATCATGAACAAGGACCAAGTGAAGGGTGTTGGCGAACAGGTCAAGGGCAAGGTTAACGAGACCGTCGGCAAGGTCACCGGTAACACGTCCCAGGAAGTGAAGGGTGACGTTCAGCAGGCCGCGGGCAAGGCCCAGAAGGCTTGGGGCGATGCCAAGGAAGATGCCAAGGACAACGCACGCAAGCCGCACTGATCCCTGCCCATCTTGAACCAGGGTGAATAGGGCACGCGCCCCGCGATTGAAGTTCGCGGGGCGCGTGCCCTTTTTTGTTGTGGCAGTATCACCGTGGACGTCTTGCTGCAGCCATATTGTTGACGGCCGTCCTGTCGACGGCCGTCCCCTTGGCAATTACTTCTTCTTGGCCACCTCTTTTTGCACGGTTTCCTTCACCTTCGCCGCGGCTTCGCGGGCGGGTGGCGGCAGCTCCTCATCGGTCAATGCTTCTTCCAGTTTGTCGAAGACCCGCTGTGTCGCACCCTTGGCCAGCAGCGAAAACAGCAGCAGCGACCGCCCCGTGACCTGATAGACGTCGCCTGAACTATATTCCTGCAATTCGGCGCGAACTGGCATGTTGGTATCTATCAGGCAGGTCCAGCGGTCATTGCCGGGAATCTCTGGCAAGGTGAAGTCCACCACGTCGTGATAGGCATTGAAGATGAGCAGCAGCGTGGCATCGGAGGCCGGCCGGCGGATGCCGGTGGCGCGCGCGCGGCCGTCGATGACCAGGCCGAAGCAGCGCATATTGCCGTCCGCCCACTGATCGTCCGTCAACACCTGGCCCGCCGAGTCCAGCCATTTGACGTCGGCCACGTCCATGCCTTCGTCGTAATCCCCGGTCAGGAAACGCCCGCGCCGCAGGACAGGCAAGGTGTGGCGCAGCGTCGTCAGCTTGCGTACGAAATCGATCAAGGCCTGGCCGTCTTCGCCAATGTCCCAGTCGACCCAGCTGATGTCGTTGTCCTGGCAATAGGCATTGTTGTTGCCTTGCTGGGTGCGGCCGAATTCATCGCCGGCGACGATCATCGGCGTGCCCTGGGAAAACAGCAGCGTGGCCAGCATATTGCGCTTCTGCCGCTCGCGCAGGGCGCGGATCTCAACGTCGTCGGTCGGGCCTTCGGCACCGCAATTCCAGGAACGATTGTCGGAATGGCCGTCGCGGTTGCCTTCGCCGTTGGCGTCGTTGTGCTTGTCGTTGTACGACACCAGGTCGTTCAGCGTGAAGCCGTCGTGCGCGGTCAGGAAGTTGACGCTGGCCCAGGGGCGCCGGCCACCGTGGTTGAAATCGCCGCCGGACGCCGTGATGCGGGCGGCCAGTTCCGGCGCCATGCCCTCGTCGCCCTTCCAGAAGGCACGCGTGGTGTCACGGTAACGGTCGTTCCATTCGGCCCAGCCGGGCGGGAAGTTACCCACTTGATAACCGCCGGGACCGCAGTCCCAGGGTTCGGCGATCAGCTTGACGCTGGAAAGAATGGGATCCTGGCGGCAGGCTTTGAGAAAGCCGCTGTTGTAATCGAAGCCGTCCGGCTCGCGCGCCAGAATGGTGGCAAGGTCGAAGCGGAAGCCATCGACATTCATCTCGGTCACCCAGTAGCGCAGGCTGTCCATCACCATCTGCAGGACACGGGGGTGCGACAGGTTCAGGGTATTACCGGTGCCGGTGTCGTTGATGTAATAGCGCTTCTGGTCGGGCAGCAGGCGGTAGTACGAGGCATTGTCGATGCCGCGGAATGACAGCGTCGGCCCCAGTTCGCTGCCTTCGGCCGTATGGTTGTAGACCACGTCCAGGATGACCTCCAGGCCGGCTTCGTGGAAGCGGTCGATCATTCCCTTCAGTTCGGTGATGGCCCCGGGCGCCTGGGAAAAATAGCGGGGATCGGGTGCGAAAAAGCCGATCGTGTTGTAGCCCCAGTAATTGGTCAGGCCCTGGTCCAGCAGGTGGCTGTCGTTGACGAAGGCGTGGATGGGCAGCAATTCCACCGACGTGACGCCCAGGCTCTTGATGTGGTCGATGACGGTGTCGCGTGCCATGCCGGCGAAGCTGCCGCGCAGTGCCTCGGGCACGGCGGGATGGCGCATGGTGTAGCCGCGCACATGGGTCTCGTAGAAGATGGTGCGTTCCCAGGGGACGCGTACGCGTGTGGGATGGGTCCACGTGAAGGTCTGGTCCACCACGCGGCACTTGGGCATGAAGGGGGCGCTGTCGCGCTCGTCGAACACCAGGTCGCCCTGTTCGTCACCCAGCGTGTAGCCAAAGACGGCCGGATCCCACTTGAGCTCACCGACGTAGCTCTTGGCGTAGGGATCGAGCAGCAATTTGTTCGGGTTGAAGCGGTGGCCGTTTTCCGGTTCGTAAGGACCGTGGACACGGTAGCCGTAAACCGTGCCGGCCTTCAGGCCGGTGACATGGACGTGCCAGATCTCATCGGTAAATTCCGGCAGGGTGATGCATTCGATCTGCTCTTCGCCGAGTTCATCGAACAGGCAGAGGTCGACTCTGGTGGCATGAGCCGAGAACAGCGCGAAATTCACGCCGTCTTCGGTCAATGTCGCGCCCAGGGGGAAGGGCGAACCTTCAGTGATTCGAGGATGTGTAGGCATGGGCGGGAATCCGTGACAGACGCGCCTGGAACCAGGCGTGGGCCTGTCGGGAAGCAAGTAACGTGCCCAGCCCAGCACAGGCCTTATAGCCCTGAATGCCTTTATTACCCGCCTTTATTGTTTTGATGCGGGCGCTGGCGGTACGGCTCCGTCCAACAACACCTTTTCCAGATCGTCCGCCGATACCGGGCGGCCGAGCAGATAGCCCTGCAGCGAATCGCAGCCCAGTTGCGTCAGCAGCGCCTGCTGGTCGTTGGTTTCGACCCCTTCGGCGACGATGTTCAAATTCAGGGTCTCGCCCAGCGCGATGATGGATGAGACGATGGCGGCGTCCTCGCTGCCGGCCTTCAATTCGCTGATGAAGCCGCGGTCGATCTTCAATTCGCTGGCGGGCAGGCGCTTCAGGTACAGCAGGCTCGAATAGCCGGTGCCGAAGTCATCGATGGAAATGCGCACGCCCAGCTCGCGCAGGTCGTGCAGCGTGACGAGACTGGCGTCGACGTCGCGCATGGCGGTGGTTTCGGTTATCTCCAGGACCAACTGGTCGGCGCCGATCCGATGGCGTTCCATGGCACCGCGCACGGCGGGGACGAAATTGGCATGGGAGAACTGCACCGGTGAAATATTCACCGCCATCGACAGATCCTCGCGGCCGCGCGCGCGCCAATCCGCCAATTGCCGGCAGGCCTCGTCGATGACCCATTCGCCTATCGTGACGATCTGGCCGGTGCGCTCGGCCAGCGGAATGAAATCATCCGGCATGACCATGCCGCGAGTCGGATGGCGCCAGCGCAGCAGCGCTTCGACGCCGGTAAGGGGGCCGTCCGGCGCGCGGAACTTGGGCTGGTAATGCAGCTCGAATTCCTGGCGCTTGAGCGCCAGCCGCAGATCCTGCAATAGCGCCAGATGGCTGGCGCCGTTGGTCTTCATCGAACTTTCGAAGAAGCAGTATTGATTGCGGCCCAGGGATTTGGCGTGGTACATCGCCGTGTCGGCGGACTTGAGCAGATCGTCCGGCGTGCGCGCGTCGCTGGGATAGATCGCGATACCCAGGCTGGCCGTCACCAGCAGTTCCTGCCCGTTGATGGTCAGCGGCTCGTCGATCATCCGCACCAGTTCGTCCGCAATGGCCGCGGCGTCCTGTGGCGCATCGACCGTGGCGACCAGCACGAATTCGTCGCCACCCACCCGGGCGACCGTGTCCTGCGCCCGCACGCTCTGCCGGATGCGTCCCGCCACCTGCACCAGTAACTGGTCGCCTGTCTGGTGGCCGAAGGAATCGTTGACCCCTTTGAAGCCGTCCAGGTCGAGGAACATCACCGCGACCTGGTTCTTGGAGGCCTCGGCATGCTCCACCGCCTGCTTCAGGCGATCGCCCAGCAACAGCCGGTTGGGCAGCTTGGTCAGGTTGTCATGCAGCACCAGGTGCGACAGCTCCTGGTTGGCGGCCGCCAGCGAGCGCGACAACTGGGCCGTGCTGATTTCCATGCGCAGATCCAGCACGGAGGTGATCAGGGCCACGCTAAGCACCGCCACGGTGGCCACGATGATGGGGAAGGACAGGCCGGTCGTGTTCAGCCCGCCGCCCGCGGCGGCGCCACAGATGGCGCCCAATGGAAAGCTGGCGGCGGCCATGCCCGTGTAGTGCATGGCGACGATGGCCAAGGCCATCAACACGGCCGCGCCCATGCGCAGATGGCGCACCCGCTTGCTGTACTGGCGCAACTGGTGGGCGATCCACAGGGCCGCGCCGGCGGCCAGCACGGCGATGATGACCGAGGCGGCCACCAGTTCAGGGGTGTAGACGATACCGGGCTGCATCTTCATCGATGCCATGCCGGTGTAATGCATGACGGCGATGCCCGCGCCCATCATGAGCGCGCCGGCGGCCAGGTGCGGCCAGGGCAGGCGCTCGCGGCTGGCCAGCCACAAGGCCAGCATGGACGCGCCGATGGCGACCAGCAGCGACAGCAAGGTCAGGGGCACGTCGTAGGCCAGCTCGATGGGCAGGCTGAACGCGATCATGCCGATGAAGTGCATGGACCAGATGCCTATCCCCAGCGCGGTTCCGCCTCCCAGCAGCCACCATCGGGCCGCCGTCCGGCTCGTACTGTGAATGCGGCCGACCAGGTCCAGGGCCGTGTATGACGCCAGCAGTGCAACCAGGACCGAGCACAACACCAGCGGTGTGTTGTAGCTACCGGATAGCATCGACAATCTCGCTCACTAAATTAAATTTTGAGACAAAGAGCGCAATCATGTCACTTTTCCGTGCATGTTGCTGAGAACGCCGCAATAGGAATGGCAATTGCTCCGCCAGATGTTGTTTTCCGGGAGATCTGGTATGAGCAAGCTAAGCGATACTTTACGTGGCCTGGCCGTGGAGCTAGGGGCGGAGTCGCCCTTGGAAGAGAGCACCGTGCACGCTCGGGCTGGGATTGGTACTGACCCCGGGATACGCACCGAGACTGGCACCGTCACGGCCTCCGAGGCCCGGGCAGTGGGCGCACAAGCTGTTGGCTCCCCCGGCCCTGCTGATGCGGCCACCGCTCAGTCGTCCCCTTCCGCCGAGCACGAATACGCGATCTACACTTCCGCCGGCCGCATCTATATCCAGGACGCCATGGGCAAGGTCATCGCCCTGGGCGATCTGCTGGAGAGCGCGCACATCTACCGCTACGAACTGGATGAAGGGGGAATCAGCGGCGACGGTTTTCCCGACCTTGGCTCAGCCTTGCGCGACCTGTCCCAACATATCACCTTCGCTTATCTCGACAACCTGTTCCGTAGCCAGATCGATGTCGCGGACGAGGCCAGCCTGCATTCAGTGTCGGTGCCGGCAATACGCGTGCGGCTGACGCCCAGCGCGGTTTGATACACGCCATGCCGGCGCATGGACGCCGCGGCGCTGAAGCATCACGACGAGGAGATAAATCATGGCTTTGATCGTTGCGGCACGCTTTACGACTTTCGACCAGGCGCAGTTGGCCGCCCGCGCCCTGTTCGCCAATGGCTTCGCCGAAGATGACGTGCATATCTTCTACGTCAATATGGCCGGGGCTCACGGCGCGTATCCGATAGGCGGCGACCGTCCGGCGGATCCTGACGCGGGGCCCGCGCAGTACGGGGCCCTGCTGGGCGGCGCCGGCCTGGGCTTGATCGGCGCGGTCGCGGGCGGCCTGATCGCTTCCGCAATGACGCTGACGCCCTTGGCCGTCCTGGCCGTGGCTGGCGTCGGTGCTTATATCGGGTCGCTGATGGGCGCCTTGTTCGTGGTGGGCAAGCGCAAGCCGGGTACGGCGCCCCGCGCCAGTGGCCAACCGGACCATCCGGAAGCGCGCCATGCGGGGGTATTGCTGGCGCTGCATATAGACCTTGGTCGCGAAGGCGATGCCTGTCGTCTCCTGCGCGCTGCCGGCGGCGTCGACGTCGAGCGCGCCAATGGCCGTTGGCAGGACGGACACTGGGTCGACTTCGACCCCCTGCAACCGCCACAGCGTGAACCGGAGTCGATGGGGAGTCCGTCTGCTGTTTCGGGTTCTGGTTCGCCGTCCGTCATGCCGTCTGCTTCGCCGCCTGTTTCGCCTTCAGCTCCTCCCGCAGTGCCGGCCTCCACCATCGCGCCCAGGTAGGGGGACAGGCGCTGCGGTTCGCGCAGGGCATGGACGTCGTGTTTATTCGCGGTGGGTGGGCTGGACGCACAGCTCCGATTTTCATTGTTGCCACTCGGCCGACCGCCCGCATCGGTACCAATTCCGCGAAGGAAAAGGTCCCGCGCCCGCACTGCTTGTGATTGCAGTGCAGGCGCGGGACCCTTTCGTTCTGAAGTTGAAGGCCCAGGCCAGGGCCAGGGCCAGGGCCAGGGCCAGGGCTTAGAGAATGGTGTAGACCGGCTTACCGGAAGCGCGCACGCCCCGTACCGACAACATCAGATTGCGGGCATGGCGCTCGGCCTCTTCTTCGCTTTCGAAGATCAACGGCGACGGTACGTGCACGACATCTTCCGGCGATCCGCTCGCCTGCTTGCGTCGGGTAGTCACGCGTACCCGATAGTCGCCGTCGCGCGCCAGGATCTGGCATTGAACTCGGTAACCATCGATGGATATATCCGCAATCCTTTCCATGCTTGCTCCTTGGATCCGGGTTCTGTTTACCCGGCAGCGCTGTGCATTGCAGCAATGCGCCTGCATTAGCAATCGGCGTGCCTGACCCAAGCGCTTGTTTTGTAAAGGGTATTGTCAGGAACAGCCTGCGCTGCGCTGCCAACCGGTCGTCTGTGGCACCGCAGGACCGTAGGGCAGCAAGCGGGACGGGCAGATCACAAGCCGATCGCCGTCAGCATCAAGAAGGTCAGGAACAGCACCAGGTGCGTCATTCCCTCGATGGCATTGGTCTGTCCATCGTTCAGGTTGATCGCCGCCACCACCAGCGTGATCACCGTCATCACCGCTTGCACCGGCGTCATGGCCATCTGCAGCGGTTGTCCCAGGCACATGGCCAGCAGGGTAATGACGGGGATGGTCAGCGTGACGGTCGATAGCGACGCACCCATGGCGATGTTGACCGTGGACTGCATGCGATTACGCAGCGCGGCGCGCAGGGCGGTGATGATCTCGGGACCCGCCGAGATGATGGCCACCACCAGGGCCAGCAGGGCGATAGGCGCATGGGTGCCTTCCAACGCCGCGGGCATCGATATCGACAGTGCCTCGGCCAACGTGCCCACGACCGCCACGCCGGCCAGCATGATGACGATGGACGAGGTGGTACCCCCATCGGGCTGCTCCTCGGTGTCCAGCGGCGGTGGGGGACGGCGTTTCTTGTCGGGGTAGCTGTAGCTGAAGAAATAGCTGTGCGGCCCGACCTGCATGCGCAGGAAGACGCCGTACAGCAGCACCAGGGCGACCATCGTGAAAATGTTGTAGATGGCCCAGGAATGCGCCGGCACGAATTCCGGCACCACCATGGCAATGCCCATGGCGGTAAGAATCATGACCGTATAGGTACGGCCGGAGTCGTCGTTATAAGACTGCTCGCCATGCTTGAAGCCGCCGATCAGCGCGGCCAGGCCCAGCGTGCCGTTGATGTCCAGCATGACGGCGGCGTAGATGCTGTCGCGCGCCAGGGTGGGTGTGCCATGGTTGAACAGGATGATGCCCAGCACGATGACCTCGACGGCCACCGCTGACAGCGTCAGCAGCATGCTGCCGTAAGGGTCGCCCACTTTGTGGGCAAGCAGTTCCGCATGGTGCGCCACGCTCATCGACGCGGCCAGGATGGCGACGACCACGACCACGGATAGCGCCAGTGCGGCGGGCCAGCCGCCGTCGACGGCGCGCTCCATGATGCCGGAGTGGGCGGCAAACGCTATCAGCAGGGCCAGCACCAAGAACTTTTCTTGCTTGAGCAAAGACATAGGATCAGACGGGGGGGAGGCAAGCAAGAGATCAAGGATACCAAAGCAAAACGCCACCCGGATCGGGTGGCGTTGCGAAGACTGTGGTGTGGCAGGCGGAGTGCGCCGGTAATCGCGGCATGGGCACTTGTGCAAGCCGCGCTGCCGGTGACAGCAGCGCCGGCGCTTTACGCTGCCATCGGCCGCGGATACTCGCGTTGGTAATGCACCGTGAAGGTCCCCAGGGCCTGCAGGGCCTTCTGCGGATCGTGGCCTTCCTTGACGACGAAGCTATCGAAGCCGCAGCGGGCCTGATAGTGGATGGTGTCGATCAGGATATCGCCCACCGCGCGCAGCTCGCCTTTCCAACCGTAGCGGGAACGCAGTTGCTGCGCGATGGAATAGCCGCGGCCGTCCGTATAGGCAGGAAACTCGACGGCGATGTAGGCGAGTCCCGTGGGATCGATCTCGCGCGCGCCATCTTCCGCCAGGTCAGCGGCATCGGCTGCCGGATCCAGCAGCACGGCCACCGGATGCTGGCGCGCGCGCAAAGTGTCGCGGGCGGCCAGCCAGGTGGCCAGGGGAACCTCCCAGCCCGGCTCGTCGGGTGGCAGTGCGGTGGCGTCGTCTTCGGGCGGGACGAAGCGCTGGCTGGTGTTGTCGATGAGCGCGCCGTGGCGGATCAGGTTTTTCATGATGTCGGGGTATCAGGCGTGTGCCGGTTCACCGGCTTTGTCTTTGGCGGGCTCGTTGTAAACATCGGCCTTGAACGGGTCGATGCCGACGCGGGTGACCACATCGACGAAGCGGTCCACTTCACTGTCGCGCAGGCGCAGGTAGGTCTGGATCAGTTTCTCGACCACGTCCGGCACTTCGTCACGGGCAAAGGACGGCCCGATGATGCGGCCGATGGCGGCGCCGCCGGCGCGTGCCGGGTCGACCACGTTCAGATCGTTCTCGCCGCCATGCTGGCGGCCGCCGATGGTGACCTGGTACCACTCCTCGCCGGCTTTATCCACGCCAAGGATGCCGATGTGGCCGACGTGATGGTGGCCGCAGGCATTGATGCAGCCGGAGATGTTGAGATCCAGCTCGCCGATCTCGAACAGGTAGTCGAGATCGTCGAAGCGGGCCTGGATGGCTTGCGCCACCGGGATGGACACGGCATTGGCCAGGGCGCAGAAGTCGCCCCCCGGACAGGCGATGATGTTGGTCAGCAGGCCGATGTTCGGGGTGGCCAGCCGCAGCGGCTTGAGCGCTTCCCACAGGGCATGCAGGCGGTCCAGGCGCACGTCGGGCAGGATCAGGTTCTGTTCGTGCGACACGCGCAGCTCGCCATGCGAATAATCGTCGGCCAAGTCGGCGATGGCGTCCATCTGGGCATCGGTGACGTCGCCGGGTGGCGTGCCGGTGGCTTTCAATGACAGGCTGACCGACGCATAGCCCGCCACGCGGTGCGCATGCGTGTTCTTGCGCAGCCAGCGCGCGAAGGCCGGGTCGGCGGCGGCCTGCTCGGCGGTCGGATCGACCGCCGTGGCGGCGTCGGCGTCGTATTCCGGCCAGGTGAAGCGGCCGGCGATGCGGTCAAGGTCTTCCTGCTTCAGGCGGTTGGGGCCGTCCTTGATGAAAGCCCATTCCTCTTCGACCTGCCGGGCATACACTTCGGGCGTCAGGTCCTTGACCAGGATCTTGATGCGCGCCTTGTACTTGTTGTCGCGGCGGCCATGCAGGTTGTAGACCCGCAGCGCGGCTTGCAGATAGGTCAGCAGGTCGTACCAGGCGACGAAGGGGCGGATCAGCTTGCCGACGATGGGAGTGCGGCCCATGCCGCCCCCGACCCACACGCGGAAGCCGGTGACGCCGTCCTGTTCCACCGCCTGCAGGCCGATGTCGTGCACGCCGACGGCCGCGCGGTCTTCCAGGGCGCCGCTGACGGCGATCTTGAACTTGCGTGGCAGGAAGGCGAATTCGGGGTGCAGCATGGACCACTGGCGGATGATTTCGCACCACACCAGCGGATTGGTCACTTCATCGGCGGCCACGCCGGCGAAATGGTCGGTGGTGGTATTGCGGATGCAGTTGCCGCTGGTCTGGATGGCGTGCATCTGCACGGTCGCCAGGTCGGCCAGGATATCGGGCACTTCTTCCAGCTTGGGCCAGTTGAACTGCATGTTCTGGCGGGTGCTGAAGTGGCCGTAGCCGCGGTCGTACTTGCGGGCAATGTGGGCCAGCATGCGCAATTGGCGCGAGGCCAGCATGCCGTAGGGGATGGCCACGCGCAGCATGGGCGCATGGCGCTGTATGTACAGGCCGTTCTGCAGGCGCAGGACGCGGAAGTCGTCCTCCGACAAATGGCCGGCCAGGAAGCGTTGCGTCTGGTCGCGGAATTGGGCGACGCGCTCTTCGACCAAGCGCTGGTCTATAGGGTCATACACGTACATGGTGCTGCGCCTCGATACGCATGGCTGGGCCGGACAGCGGCCGCAAAAAGGCCAAAACAGCAATCGTAGCGAATCTTGCGCCTTCGTGTCGGGTAACCCCCTGATCTGGTTATTTGCTTAAGGCCTGGATTTATATGGAGATTCCGCGGCCGCGCGGCAATTCGGAAGGGTGATCCGGTTCGATCGCGGCGACGGGGGCGAGCCGGAATGCAAAAAAGCTCACCCGAGGGTGAGCTTCTGCCAGGACGGACAGCGCGGCGCGTCCGCGAGCGGAGCGCGCCGGTGGCCTGACCGCTGCAGTTTTACTGAGCGGCGTCCTTCAGCTTCTTCAGCGGACGGACCTTGACCTTGACCGAGGCGGGCTTGGCCGGGAACCAGCGCTCTTCGCCCGAGAACGGATCCTTGCCGAAACGCTTCGGCTTGGCGGCAACCTTCTGGACCGACACCTTGAACAGGCCGGGCAGAGCGAATTCGCCAGCGCCCTTCTTGTTCACGGACGCCAACACGGCACCTTCCAGGCTGGCCAGGATCAGCTTGACCGACTTGGCTTCGACGCCGGTCTGTTCGACCAGGTGGGTCACCAGTTGGCTCTTGTTCAGAGCGGTCTTGATCACGGACACGGGAGCAGCCGCTTTCTTGGCGGGAGCTGCCTTGGTGGCAACGGCCTTCTTGGCCGGGGCCTTCACGGGAGCCTTGGCGGGCGCCTTGGCCGGAGCCTTCTTGGCAACGGTGGAAACTTTCTTAGCAGGAGCTTTTTTAGTGGCCATGGTCGATGAAAGTGAGGGTTGAAATGTACGTGCCGCACGCCATGTGCCGGCTGAACGCGATGATAGCGGATGCCACGCGACTATGTACATTATTTGCGGGCGTTCGCGCCATAAATCACGCGGAGAGGCGCAAGAACAACGGTTCTGGATCCCGCGAGGCCTGAAAATACGGCATTTTTACGCTGAGTGATGCTTCACGCCGAATTTTTGCCTGGGGTGATTTTGCTTCTATTCGCGTCTCGATCGGCCTTGATCATGTCCGGAATGAGCGTGCTGTAAATCCCGGTATATGCACGGAAAAGCCTGTATGGAAGGGTTTTTTGCCGATTGCGTGGCAATGCGGTGAAGACGCCGCGGCAAGTAGCACACCGCGTGCCGCGACGCTCGCGTACCTTGGGTCGCGTGCGCGGAGGCCTGTTTTCAAGGACTATTCGATGCGTCGCGTTTCAATTTCGGTCGAATGTGAATTCGTCGTGGACCTTCGCGAAGGCCGATGCGCACTCATGCCGCGGCGCGCGTTTCGGCCTGCGGGCCTGCTGCCGATGCGTGCAGACACGTTGTCGCCATCAAGGCCACGACTTCGCCCAACACGATGACGGCGGGGCTTTCCAGACCCGCGCGCGCGATCGCCGCTGCCATTTCGCTCAAGGTGGTGACGATGTGGCGCTGGTCGGGACAGGAGACGCGATGCACCACCGCCACCGGCAGATTCGCGGCGAAACCCGCTGCCATGCACTCGCGCGCCAGGCTCCCCGCGTCGTTCATGCCCATGTAGCACACGACGGTCAGGCCGCTGGCGGCCAGCCCGCGCCAATCGGGACGCGAGCCGTCCATGGTGTGCGCGGTGACCAGCGCCACGCCACGGCTGACGCCGCGATGGGTGAGCGGCAGGCCCAGCGCGGCGCCGGCCGCCAGCCCCGCGGTCTGCCCGCCCACGGCTTCGGCGGCGATGCCGCGCGCCGCCAGCCAGGCCATTTCCTCGCCGCCGCGCCCGAAAATGAAGGGGTCGCCGCCTTTGACGCGGGCCACGTTGCGGCCTTGGCGGGCATAGCGCGCCATCAAGCGCAGGATGAAATCCTGCGGTGTCGAACGGCAGCCACCGCGTTTGCCTACCTTGATCATGCGAGTGCCCGGCGCGGCCAGTGCCAGGATGCCGGCGCCCACCAGGTCGTCGATCAGCCAGACATCGGCCTGGGCCAGAATGCGCGCGGCCTTGATCGTCAGCAGGTCGGGATCGCCGGGGCCGGCGCCGACCAGCCAGATTTTGCCGGGGACGCACGGCTGGTGTCGCCGCGGAGTTGTTGATGCGGGGGATGGCGCCGCTGCATGCGACTGAGCGGATGCCGAGGATGCCGAGGATGCCGCCGGTGCACAGGATTCAGCCCCTGCAAGGGAGCCGGCCGATGCGGGAAATTTACCGGATGCGAAGGGTTCAGCCGATGGTTGCCGGATCATGATGAACAGCCTCGATGGTTCGTGCGCAAGTGATCATGCGCGAGATTTCGGGAGCGCAGGAGCCGCAGCCGGTGGCGCAGCCCAGGGTTTGTTTCAAGCCGTCCAGGTCCAGGCCGTCGGCGATGCCGGCCTCGATGGCACGATCGGTGACGCCTACGCATACACAGATGGTCCGCGCCCGCGGCGTGGCGGCATGGTGCCCGCCCATCAGCAGGCGTGCCAGGCTGGCCGGCGGGTCGCCGCCGTCCGCCCAGGCGGCCAGTGCGTCGTAGGCCTGCAGGTCACCGGCCAGGAAGAAGGCGCTGGGCCGCCCCTGGTCCAGCGCCACCCGGCGCAGCTTGCCGCGCGACGGATCATCGTAGACAGCGTCGGCGCGGCCAGGGGCGGAATCGAGCCGAGGTCGTGGTCGTGACTCAAGTGTCGGGTCAGTCTCATGTCCCCGCGCGGGTTCAAGTCCCGCGCCGAGTCCCAGCCCAAGCTCATCGAACAAGGCTCTCAAGACGTCCACGGCAGGCGCTTGCGGGGCTGCGACGGCCACACACAGTCCACCGCCGCCGCTGGCGCTGGGCAGCAGCACCGCGTAGGGAAAGCGCCGCAACCAGGGCGCGAGCGCGCGGCGCCATGCCGCGGCGTCGCCACGGACCCAGCCGGCGGCTTGCCAGGGCAGGGCGGCGGGCGCCACCGCGATGGCGCAGTGCTTCAATTCAGGTTGGCGCGAGATCGGATCACGCGCCGGATTGGTCAGCGCATTGATGCCGTCGCCAGCCATGAAGGCACTGCCCCAATGCATCGGCAGCCAGGCGTGTCCCCGACGCAGGGCAGTGTCCGCGCGGACCGGCAGGATGATCTCTCCACGGATCGAGCGCACCGTTACCAGGCCTGTACCGGCCGCACCCAAGCCGACCGCGCCTGAGCCGGCCGCGCCGTCCTTCGCCACGCCCAGTGCGTGCATATCGTCCGGATGCAGGGACAGCCAAGGCGCTTCCACGTGACGCACCAGGGTAGGCGACAGGGCCGTGCGCGCCATCGTGTGCCAATGGTCGCGCAGGCGGCCGGTGGTCAGGCGCAAGGGAAAATCCGCCGTCACCGGTTCGGCCACCGGCACGTAATCCACGTCGATGAAACGGGCGCGCCCGTCGGCCGTGGCGAATACGCCGTCGGTATAAAGCCGCTGCGACGGCGGCAGGCCGGGGCGGTAGGGCCATTGCTGCGGACCCTGTTCCTCCAGGATGCGATAGGTCAAGGCGCTGTAGTCCAGGTCGCGGCCCGCCGTGGTGGCGGCGTGCTCGGCGAAGACCGCGCCCTCATCGGCATAATCGAACAAGGCCGCGCGTGCCGGCGCGATACGCGCGGCCAGGCGTTGCGCCACGCCGGTGGCCAGGCGCCAGTCGGGTTGGGCATCGCCCGGCGCGGCAATGGCGGCGCGCACGCGGCTGATACGACGTTCGGAGTTGGTGACCGTGCCTTCCTTTTCCGGCCAGGTCGCGGCGGGCAGTACCAGGTCCGCATAGTCCAGCGTCTCGCCGCCCGTGTAGGCTTCCTGCACGATCACGAGTTCCGCCTGGGCCAGCGCGGCGCGCACCCGAGCCTGGTCAGGCAGCGACTGTGCCGGATTGGTGGCCGCTATCCAGATCGCCTTGATGCGTCCGTCGAGCAGGGCGTCGAACATTTCCAGAGCGGGCAGGCCCGGCTGTTCCGGCAACAGGGGCACGCCCCACAGCGCGGCCACTTCGGCGCGATGGCTGGCGTTGGCCGGATCACGATGGCCGGGCAGCAGCGTGGCCATGCCGCCTGCTTCGCGGCCGCCCATCGCATTCGGTTGACCCGTCAGGGAGAAGGGCCCGGCGCCGGGTTTGCCGATCTGCCCGGTCGCCAGGTGCAGATGAATCAAGGCGGCATTCTTGGCCGTGCCGCTGCTGGATTGGTTCAGCCCCATCGTGTAGAGCGACAAGGCCGCGCCGGCGCGGCCGAACCAGCGCGCGGCCTGGACAATGTCGGCGGCCGGTATGCCGCATAACGCTTGCGCCACCATCGGCGAATAGGCGGCGATGCGTTCGCGCAACGCCGCATAACCCGTCGTGTGCCGCTCGATATAGCCGTGGTCCAGCAGGCCCTCGTCCTGCATGACGTGCAGCATGGCGTGGAACAGCGCCACGTCGCTACCCGGCAGGATGGGCAGGTGCAGATCGGCCAGTTCGGCGGTATCGGTGCGGCGCGGGTCGACCAGGATGATTTTCATATCCGGCCTGGCCTGTTTCGCGGCTTCCAGCCGGCGGAACAGGATGGGATGGGCATGCGCCGCATTGGAACCCGCGATCAGCACCGTGTCGGCCAGGCCCAGGTCGTCGTAGCAGGCGGGCGGGGCATCGGCACCCAGGGTCTGCTTGTAGCCGGCCACGGCGCTGGACATGCACAAGCGCGAATTGGTGTCGACGTTATTGGTGCCGACCAAGGCCCGCGCCAGCTTGTTGAAGACAGCATAGTCTTCCGTCAGCAATTGGCCGGATAGATAGAAGGCGACGGCGTCCGGCCCGTGGCGGTGGATGATGTCCGCCAGGCGGTCGGCGGCGATGTCCAGGGCCGCGTCCAGGGGGATCTCGCGGCGCGGCGCATGGCGGCGACCTTGCCCACTTCGCCCATCGTGTCCATCGCCCCCATTACGCTGCTCATCCGGATCACGCCATTCAGCGCGCAGCACGCGGGCGCCATCGTTCCGCACGGTGTCGGCCAGCGTGCGCCCCTTGCTGCATAGCTTGCCGTGGCTGGATGGATGGCTGTCGTCGCCGCTTACGCCGGTGACGCGGCCTGCCTCGGTATGCACCCGCACGCCGCAGCCGGTGCCGCAGTAGCAGCAGATCGAGGCGGTGGTGGCCGCTTGGCCCGCGTTGGTCGCGCGGGCTGCGTGGGCCGCTTCGGCCGCCCCGGCCGTCTTGGCTGCCTGGGCCGGCGCTGCCTGCACGACTCCCGGCATTGCCGCATGAAGGATCAGAGGATTGTCCACGATGGTCACGCGGCGCGCAGGGTGGAATTCGATGGCCAGGCCACGGCTCCGGCCGTCGCCACCGTCGCGGCAACGGCGTCCGCCGAGACAACGGCGTCCGCCAAGACAACCGCATCCGCCGAGGCAACCGCGGCAGCCGCATCATTCGCCGCGTCCTCACCCCCCATCAACTGGTCGCGCAGGTCCCCCACGTCGCGGCCTTCGCGGATCAGGCGGAAATACCAGGGACCGTCGGCGGTGTCGCCGTACAGGCAGGCGCCCACCAGCCGGTCGCCCTTGAGGACCAGCTTCTTGTAGACGCCGGCCAAGGGATCCGCCAGGGTGATGGTTTCGGTATCGGCTCCGCCAACGAAATCCCCAGCCGAGAACACATCGATCCCGGTGACCTTGAGTTTGGTCGACAGCACGCTGCCGGGGTAGCGGCCGCTGCCCACCTGCGCCAGATGGTTCGCGGCCACCCGTGCCTGCTCGTACAGCGGCGCCACCAGCCCATAGGCCACCCCGCGATGGCTGACGCATTCGCCGACGGCATAGATGCAGGGATCGTAGGTCTGCAGCGTGTCGCTGACCACGATGCCGCGGTCGACGTGCAGGCCACAGGACGTGGCCAGCGCCACGTTCGGGCGGATGCCGACTGCCATCACCACCAGGTCGGCGGGGACTTCGGTGCCATCCTTGAAGCGCACGGCGCGGACATGGCCCTGCTCGTCGCCCAGCATGGCGTCGGTCTGCCGCGCCATCAGGAATTCCAGGCCACGCGTTTCCAGGGTGGCGCGCAGCAGACCAGCGGCGGTGACGTCGAGCTGACGGTCCAGCAGGGTCGCGCCCAGATGCACCACGCTGGCCTGCATGCCGCGCGCGGCCAGGCCGCTGGCGGCCTCCAGGCCCAGCAGGCCGCCGCCGATGACCACGGCGTGGCCGCCCTTGGCCGATGCCGCGATCATGCGCTGCACGTCCTGGATATCGCGGAAGCTGATGACCCCGTGCAGGTCATGGCCCGGGACCGGCAACACGAAAGGGCTGGAGCCCGTCGCCAGGAGCAGGCGATCGTAGGGCACGGCGGTGCCATCATCGGCGTGAACCAGACGGCGTGCCCGGTCGATGCGCGTCACCGTCCGGTTCAACAGCAGGCGGATGCCGTGGGCCGCATACCAGTCGACGTCGTTGAGCACGATGTCGTCCAGCGTCTGCTCGCCCATCAGCACAGGCGACAGCATGATGCGGTTGTAGTTAGGGTGCGGCTCGGCGCCGAATACCGTGATGTCGTACAGATCCGGCGCGATCTTCAGCAGTTCCTCCAGGGCTCGCACACCGGCCATGCCATTGCCGACGAGTACCAGTTTCGGCTTGTCCATATCGCTGTCTCCGTTGGCGTGGGGCAGGCCTAGCCCACGCGGCGCATGGGTTCGGGGGAGGGCGTGCCGCTGACCACGTGCAGGCCGACGGCAGGCGTGGTTTCACGCGAGGGGGCAGGTGTGGCCGCGGCGGCGTCGACCGTAGCCATCGCGGCCTTGGTCGCTACGGTAGCTACGGTGGCTGGGGCGGCCGCGGTGTCCGGGATCCGCGCCGCCGGATTGCCATGCCGCCGATGAAGGAAGTCGACGACGGCGGCGCGGCAGGCCAGGTATTGCGCATCGTTGGCCAGTTCGACGCGGTCGCGCGGGCGTGCCAGCGGCACGTCCAGCACCTCGCCGATGGTGGCGGCCGGGCCGTTGCTGAGCATGACGATGCGGTCCGACAGCAGCACCGCTTCGTCGACATCGTGCGTGACCATGATGGTGGTGCTGTGGGTCTTGGCGACGATCTTCAGCAATTCATCCTGCAGATGCGCGCGCGTCAGGGCGTCCAGGGCCCCGAAGGGCTCGTCCATCAACAGTACCTTGGGCTCCATGGCCAGGGCGCGGGCGATGCCTACGCGCTGCTTCATGCCGCCGGAAATCTCCCGCGGCAGTTTTGCCTGGGCATGGGCCAGGCCGACCAGTTCCAGGGCAGCGTGAGTGCGGGCTTGCAACCGGGCCTTGCTTTCCGTCTTGGCGAAGACACGCTCCACGCCCAGGTAAACGTTCTGGTAGCAGGTCATCCAGGGCAGCAGCGAGTGGTTCTGGAACACCACCGCGCGGTCCGGGCCGGGGCCGGTGATCTCCTTTTCCGCGCAGATCAGCACGCCGGACGTGGGGCGCGTCAGGCCGGCCACCAGGTTCAGCAGCGTGGATTTGCCGCAACCGGAATGGCCGATCAGGCTGATGAATTCGCCCTGCGCCACGGTCAAGTCGATGTCGCGCAGCGCCACGAAGGGACCTTTGCGGGTCGGGAAGACCTGGCCCACGCTTTCGATGCGTACGAATTTCTGCATGGTCTCATTCCTCGGTGTAGGTGAAGCGGCGCGCGATCTGCACCAGCATGGTTTCAAGCAGCAGCCCGACGATGCCGATGATGAAGATGGCGATGATGATGTGCTCGACCTTGAGGTTGTTCCATTCGTCCCACAACCAGAAGCCGATGCCGGACCCGCCCGTCAGCATTTCCGCGGCAACGATGACTAGCCAGGCGGTGCCGATGGACAGGCGCACGCCGGTCAGGACATAAGGCAGCACGGCCGGCAGCAGCACGCGCGTCAGGACCTTCCATTCCGACAGGTCCAGCACCCGCGCGACGTTCAGATAGTCCTGCGGCACCCGCGCCACGCCTACGGCGGTGTTGATGATCATGGGCCAGATCGAACAGATGAAGATGGCCCAGATGGCGGCCGGGTTGGCCGCCTTGAACAGCAACAGACCCAGCGGCAGCCAGGCCAGCGGCGAGACCGGACGCAGCAGGTTGATGATGGGCGTCAGCATCGCATTGAGGGCCTTGAATCGGCCGATGGCGAAACCCACGGGGATGCCGATCAGCGCGGCCAGGCCGAAGCCGGTGGCCACGCGTTGCAGGGACGACAGCACGTTCCAGCCTATGCCTTTGTCGTTGGGGCCGTTGTCGTAGAAGGGATGGGCGAACAGTTCGCGCGCCGCATCCCAGGTCTTGCCAGGCGTGGGGATTTCCGGCACCAGCAGGGCGACGCCCTGCCAGATCAGGACGAAGATGGCGAAGCCGGCGGCTGGGCCGACCGCCGCGCGCAGCAGGGCGGTCGTGTATGTGTCCAGGCGTTCACGCAAGCGCGCAAGCAGCGCGGCGCTGGGCTCGATGGTAGTGGCGGGCGTGTTCATGCGTGTGCTCCGGATTCAGGCTTTGACGGTGAAACTGTCCGCATAGGCGGCCGGGTTGCTGCCGTCCCAGACCACGCCGTCGATCAGTTTGGAAGAACGGCTCTCGGACTTGGGCAGGCTGGCGCCCGCGGCCGCGGCGGCCTGCTTGTAGATGTCGATGCGGTTGATTTGCTTGGCGGCGACGAGATAGTCGGGATGCTCTTTCACCAGGCCCCAGCGCTTGTGCTGAGTCAGGAACCACATGCCGTCGCTGAGGTAGGGGAAGTTGACCTCGCCGTCCTGGTAGAAGTGCATGGCGTTGGGATCGTCCCAAGTCTTGCCCAGGCCGTCGCTGTAGCGGCCCAGCATGCGGTCCACAATGATGTTCATGTCGGTGTTGACATAGGACTTGGCGGCGATGGTTTCAGCGGTCTGGCGGCGGTTGGAGACGGAAGCATCTATCCATTTGCCCGCCTCGATGATGGCCGCCGTGACGGCGCGGGTCGTGTTGGGATTGGCCTTGACGAAGTCGGCGCTGGTGCCCAATACCTTTTCGGGGTGATCGGTCCAGATCTGCTGGGTGGTGACGGCGGTGAAGCCGATCTTGTCGGCGATGGCGCGGGCACCCCATGGTTCGCCCACGCAGAAGCCGTCCATATTGCCGACGCGCATGTTGGCGACCATTTGGGGCGGCGGCACGGTGATGACCTTGGCGTCGCGCATGGGATTGATGCCGGCGGCGGCCAACCAGTAATAGAGCCACATGGCGTGCGTGCCGGTGGGAAAAGTCTGGGCGAAGGTGTATTCGCGCTTCTGGGCCTGCATCACCTTGGCCAGGGATGCGCCGTCGGTGGCGCCGGCTTGCCTGAGCTTCTCGGAAAGCGTGATTGCCTGGCCGTTGCGGTTCAGGCCCATCAGGACGGCCATGTCTTTCTTCGGACCGCCGATGCCCAGGTGCACGCCGTAGATCAGGCCGTAGAGCACGTGGGAGAAGTCGAGTTCACCGTTGATCAGCTTGTCGCGCACCCCGGCCCAGGAGGCTTCCTTGGACGGGGTGATCTTGATGCCATATTTCTTGTCTATGCCCAGTACCGAGGCCATGACGACCGAGGCACAGTCGGTGAGGGGAATGAAGCCGATCTTGACCTCGGTTTTTTCGGGAGCGTCGGAGCCGGCGGCCCAGGCGCCCGCGCGCACCAGCGGGTCGACCAGCGTCAGCAAGCTGGCGCCGGCCAGGCCGCGGGCGCTCTTGCCCAGCCAGTCGCGGCGGCCTGCATCGATGGCGGCTGCGGCCGGAGGGGCGGCAGAGGTCAGGGGCGTCTTCGCGTCTACGGGCTTCATTCCAGGGCTCCAGGGTGTATCAGTGAGCAGGCGAAAAAAAAGCGTCCCGCGCTCCGGGGCTATGCCGTGGAGCTGCGGAACGCCGTTGTTCCATGTGCCGCGTGCTGGTCGCGGCGATGGCCGGTACGGGGCCATCATCCTGGTTAAAGCAATCGATATGCCAACTTTTCGGAAGTGTGCGGGCTTGCTATAACACGATGTTTTTATTGGTTTATTTGATCTGTGGATACTGCGTATCCGGCGTCCGGCCGGAGATGCGCCACACGATGGTGCGGCCATGCCCGCGCTCCTGCGCCACGCTGGTGCGTTGCAACAAACGGGCGTGGCGAAACCGTCGCCGCGACACGGCGTCGTTGCAGACCTCAGGCAGACCCGGCTGCGGCCATGGCGGAGCCGCTTCGGAGGGCGCCCCCTAGTTCTGCAGGTGCGTGATCGCGTCGCGCAGGGGCGTGATGGAAATGTGGATCAGGCCATCCAGGGGGCGATCCATTTCCAGGATCAGGAAGATGGCGCCGGCGGCCGATAGCGCGCAGAGAATCAGTCCGCAGATGACGGCCCCATTGGGGGGCGACAGCAAGCCGAAGGCGGTGAAGATGACGACCAGCCACACGACCAGCACGACGATGAGCGGCACGGAAACGGCGCCTTCACGCTGTAGCAGCACCAGCCAGCGCGTGGCGACGATCTGTCCCTGCAACTGCACGGCCTGCGCGCGGATCTGCCGTTGGGTGTCGTCGGCGGCGGGCAGCGCCATCAGCCGGGTCTGATAGTCAGCCAGGCGCCGCAGACGGATCTGGCCGGCGAGTTGATCGGTATCGGCGCTGTTGTTGGCGGATAGCAGGTTCACCGCCTCGGCGTAGTCGCCGACCAGTTCCCGCCGCACTTGCTTGGCCGGCTCGCCGTAGGAGTCCAGCAACTGGTCCAGCTGCATGATGTGGGCGGCATTGCGGACCAGTTCGCCATTGACTTCATCCAGCGTGTGCTTGGCTGACGACACCAGCAAGCCGAGCACCAGCGCCGCCAATGTCGCCACCAGGCCGGTGGCCAGTTTGATGGCATCGGTCGATGCGGTGCTGACGTGATGCTCGGGCAGCACCCTGCGCAAATACAGCCCGGCGCATGCACTAGCGGTTACCAAAGCGAAGATGCCGACAGCAATCAGGGCGTGATTCATGACGGGTTCCATGGCTGGGCTGGACGCCACAGTATAGAGAGGCCGGCATCTCTTCAGCGCGCGCTTGATCACTTTTTCCAATTGCCGCGATCCAAAACCAGAGTTGGCGGGCGAGCGGGCAGCCTGCCGATAATGGCCTCTTCGATCAACAGCAAGGGGAAACACGGTGACCACCGCTGCAAATACAGGATATGAAGCGCGCCAATTGATACGTGCCCGCAAGCACACCACCCAGACTTCGAATCTGGCGCCAGGGTATGTGCAAGCCAATCTGGCAATCCTGCCGTCCGCGCAAGCGGCGGACTTCCTGCGGTTCTGCTCCTTGAATCCCAAGCCGTGCCCGCTGTTGGGCAGTTCCGACGCTGGCGATTGGCGCTTGCCGCAATTGGGCAAGGACATAGATATTCGTACAGACCTGCCTAAATACAGGATCTGGCGCAACGGCGCGCTGGAGCGGGAAGTCCCGGATATCAAGGATTACTGGCGTGACGACCTCGTCGCCTTTCTGCTGGGTTGCTCCTTTTCCTTCGAGGATGAATTGCTGCGGGCGGGCTTGACGCTGCATCATCACGAGCGCGGCTGCGATGTGCCCGTGTACCGCACTTCGATTCCGACGACACCGGCGGGTCCCTTTGCCGGGCCCCTGGTCGTCTCCATGCGTTCGTTCAAGCCGGCCGAAGCCATCCGCGCGATCCAGATCACCTCGCGCATGCCGGCGGTGCACGGCGCGCCGGTGCATATCGGCCTGCCGGAATCCATCGGCATCGCGGACATCGACAAGCCGGATTACGGCACTGCCGTGCCGATGGAAGCGGGGGAACTGCCCGTGTTCTGGGCGTGCGGGGTGACGCCGCAAGCGGTCGTCGAAGCCGCCGGGCTGGATTTCTGCATCACGCATGCACCTGCCCACATGCTGGTTACCGATTTACGCAATTCGGATTTCGCCGTGTTGTAGGCTCGCGCGCATTGCTCCTAGAATGAGTCGGCGCCGCCGTACGCTTGTGCGTGCAGGCGGCGTCAACTTTTGGAGGATGGCGGGCAATATGCGGGACTTGCGGACTTTCGAAACGTTCTATTGGGTCGCGAAACTGGGTGGCTTCCGTGCGGCGGCGACCAAGCTGCATACGACCCAGCCCGCCATATCGGCCCGCATTGCCCAGCTGGAGCAGGAGTTGGGCGTGGAGCTGTTCGACGCCAATCGCCGGCGCGCCACGCTGACGGCGCGCGGCGCGCTATTGGTCGAGTACGCCGAGCGGCTGCTCAAAGTGCGTGACGAATTGCTGGCGGCGGTCGCTCAACCCGCCGCCCTGCGCGGCAAGTTCACGATAGGGACGTCCGAAACACTGGTGCGAACCTGGCTGTCCAGCCTGATCGAGGATATCAGCGGGCGCTATCCCAACCTCATCATCGACATCGCCGTCGACAATTCGCCGGAACTGCGCCAGCGCTTGCTCGCGCAGGATATCGATCTGGCCTTGATGACGGAGGCCATTTGCAACGATGGCGTGCACGGGACCAAGCTGTGCAGTTATGAGGTGTGCTTCGTCGTGGCGCAGGGGCTGGCCAGCGGCGGGCATGATCCCGCCGATGTCACGGGCGGCGCGGACGATGAGTTGTTCACGCGTTATCCCATCATCACCTGGCCGGCGTATACGCTGCTCAGTACCAATGTCCTTGCCTGCATACGAGAGGCGCTAGACCTGGCCGATGTGCGGATCTGGGGTGTTTCTTCCGTGCAAACCATCATCGATATGGTGCATGCGGGCCGTGGCATAGGGGCCTTGTCGTCGGTGCTGGTGAAAGATGCGATCGATTCCGGTGCTTTGCGGGCGTTGAATACGTCGGTGGTCCTGCCGCAACTCGACTATTACGCCGTCTACCTGGAGGGCACGTCCAATAACGCTTTGAAGCGGGCCATTTGTGCCCTGGCCCAGGACGCCGCGGCTCGCCATTGCGGCGGGGCGATCCAGGTTTTTGATCCTGCCGATAAAAAATGACAGTCGGTGCCGTGTCCCCTTGCACGGCATAATCAAACACGCATCGTCAGCTATGCGCCCCGCCATGAAGCACGCGGCGGCGGCGTTGGATCAACGTCCGAGTCATGCGGCGTCCCGCCATGGGCGTGCCGCCAGGAACTACGGATCATCACAAGGGGAATGACATGCCTGATCTGAACCTGCGTTCCGTGCGCGCGTCCCTATGTACGTGCACTTACGCGTCCATGTGCGCATCCGTCCGAGCCGGCCATCGACGCCTTGGAGACGCGCAATGAGAAATTCTGCCTTGTCTCCAGATGCCGCGACGCTTGCACAACCGTCCAGCGCATCGCGCAGCAATGCCTTGCAACCCGCATCCCAGGCGGTGTATCGCAAGATCGCCTGGAAGATCCTGCCTTTTCTCATTATTTGCTATTTGTTCGCGTATCTCGACCGCGTGAACGTCGGCTTTGCCAAGCTGCGGATGCTGGAAGATCTGGGCTTCTCGGAAACGGCATATGGCTTTGGCGCGGGCCTGTTCTTCATCGGCTACCTGATCTTCGAGGCACCCAGCAATGTCTGGATGATGAAGGTGGGCGCGCGCAAGACCATCATGCGCATCATGCTGCTGTGGGGATTGCTGTCGATGGGCTTCGCCTTCGTGCAGACGCCCACGCAGTTCTATGTGTTGCGCTTCCTGCTGGGCGCGGCCGAGGCCGGTTTCTTTCCGGGCATCGTGCTGTACCTGACGTTCTGGTTTCCGTCCCGGGTGCGGGGGCGGATGCTGGGACTTTTCATGGCGGCGATTCCCTTGTCCGGGGTCATAGGCGCGCCGTTGTCGGGCTGGATCATGCACAGCATGCACGATTCCTCGGGGCTGGCGGGATGGCAGTGGCTGTTCCTCATGGAAGGTTGCCCGTCGGTCCTGATGGCCTTGCTGGTGCCCTGGCTGCTGACCGATACGCCGGCGCAGGCCAGGTGGCTGACGGAAGAAGAAAAAAGCAGCGTGCATGCGGATCTGGAGGCTGATGCGAAAGCCAAGGACAAGATGGGCGGCTTTCATCCCACCATTCTGGTCATGCTCAAGGATGCCCGGGTGTGGGCCATGGTCGCGCTATGTATTTGCCAGGCGATAGGCAACTACGGGGTCAGCTTCTGGCTGCCAACCTTGGTAAAGGATCTTGGATATCAGGATCCTCTGATCATCGGCCTGCTGTCGGCCATCCCATTTCTTGCGGGTGCCATTGCGCTGAACCTGATCGCACGGTCATCGGACCGTCGGCTGGAGCGGCGTTGGCACTTGATCTTCGGGTTCATCGTGTCCGCGACAGGTTTGGCGGGGAGCGCCCTGCTGCACGCGAATCCGGTAGCCGCGCTTGCCGCGTTGACGGTGGGCACCGCGGGTGTCTATATGGCGACGACCATGATGTGGATGTTGCCGAGTTTGTTCTTGGGTGGCGTGGGCATGGCGGCGGCGATCGGCGTCATCAACTCGCTTGGCGGGTTGGGTGGCTTCGTCAGCCCTTACATGATGGGAATCGTCAAAGACGCGACCCAGTCCACGGCGGGCGGCATCTACTTCATCGCCGGCATTGCCGTGGTGGGGGCCGTGCTGGCCTATCGTTTACCCAAGCATCTGGTGAACCGCTGAGGTCCCACGCTATTTCGAGCGGATGGCGCACAGCAGCGTGGCTTCGGCGACCAGGGTGTCGCCGACGTACGCCTGCCCTTTGTATTTGCAGATGGAGCGGCTCAGGCGTAGTGCCCGCACGTCCAGGCGCAGGCAATCGCCAGCGATCACCGGCTGCAGGAAGCGAGCATCGTCCACGCCGAGAAAGTAATAGACGGTACCGGAATCTTCGGGGCGTTCGTGTTCGTCCTTGCCCATGCCTTCTTCCGCGAAGGAGAAGAGGGCCGCGCCTTGGGCCATGGCTTCCAGGATCAAGGTGCCTGGCATGGGCGCGGCACCACCCTCGATGCCGTGCGTAAAACTGTCGCCCGCGGATACGTTCTTGATAGCCACGATCCGCTCTTGGGGAACCAGCTCAAGAACCCGGTCGATGAGGAGCATGGGATAGCGATGCGGCAGCTTCGCCATGATCTCGGTGATATTCAATTCCAAATTGCACTCCGGCAGTACTGCTCGCGCAAGCGCAATGGCTCGTGATCTAAACCGCCACACTCGAACATGAGAAGGGCGGAGTGTGCCACGAATGTGCGCCCTGGCTTGTTTTCGTGGGCAACTCTTACGCTTGGCCATTCCCGGTTTCGATATGACGTGCCCAGTCCGTGGACCAGGCGAAGACACCGGAATGCAAGGGAAGATCCGTGCCTCTTGGATTCTGCCAAATGCCTCAGACAAAGAAAAAGGCACTTGGATTTCTCCAAGTGCCTGATTCTTAACGTATTCGGTGGGGTGGCTGATGGGGCTCGAACCCACGACAACTGGAATCACAATCCAGGACTCTACCAACTGAGCTACAGCCACCGCTGCAAAGAGAAGAGATTCTAGCACGGTTTTTTAAAAAGTATCCAGTCCTCCGTTTCCGACGACGCATCCTTCTCGATGTAAGGCCTGCGCCCGCTGTCGCGCGCCCCTTCGCCGCTGTTGTACGCCGCTGTTGTACGCCGCTGTTGCACGCCGCGGTCGTGCCAGGCTTGCTATCCTTCTGGCTGCATGAGCGGGCGGTGCCGGCCGCTCTCCCACTTCGTCCCTCCTGCCCACCACCAGCGCATGACCGACCTGCACGATTTGCTGACCACCTATTGGCCCCACATCGTCTTCACGGTCAGCACCGTGGCGGGCTTCGGCGCTGCCATTCACGCCGCAATGACCAAGCGCGATGTGCGTGCCGCCATCGGCTGGGTGGGCCTGCTGCTGTTCTCGCCGCTGTTCGGCGCGGCCGCCTATTTCGTCGCCGGGATCAACCGCATCCGCTTCACGCGGGTGTCGCAGCAACGCGACGAGGCCATGGTCTATTACGCGCGGGAACCACAGGCCGAACCCGTGGATGTGGTGCCTTTGGCCGGGCCGCAGTTCGGCTCCCTGGCGAGGCTGACCGACTGCATCAGCCGCTTCCAGCTGCTGGGCGGCAATCTGGTGCGGCCTCTGGATGGCGGCGATGAAGCGTATCCCGCCATGCTGCAAGCGATACGCGGAGCGGAACGGACCGTCGCGCTGCAAAGCTATATCTTCGACCACGATCCGATCGGCTGCGAGATCGCCGAAGCCTTGATCGAGGCGCATCGCCGTGGTGTAAAGGTCCGCGTGCTGATCGACGCCGTTGGCGCCCGCTACTCGCATCCGCCCATCGTGCGGCTGTTGAAAAAGAACGGCGTGCCGACCGCGCGCTTCATGACCAATCCCATGGGCGTGCTGCGCATGCCTTATGCGAATCTGCGCAGCCACCGCAAGATACTGGTGATCGATGGCCGCATCGGCTTTTCCGGCGGCATGAATATCCGCGCGGCTTTCGTGCGCGCGCTGTCGCTGGACGACACCAACCGCGACACCCACTTCCGCTACGAAGGGCCGGTGGTGGCCCAGCTGCAATCGGTCTTCGCGCATGACTGGGACTTCACTACACAGGAATCCTTGACCGGCCCCGAATGGTTCCATGACGACCTGGCGCCGCGCGGCAACACCGCCGTGCGCTGCGTGCCGTCCGGTCCCGACCGGTCGATCAACAGCACCCACGACGTCCTGCTGGGCGCGCTGGCGGTCGCGCAACGACATGTGCGCATCCAGTCGCCATACTTCCTGCCCGACCAGACGCTGATCGGCGCCATGGCCACGGCCGCGCGCCGCGGGGTGCGGGTCGATATCGTGATTCCCGGCAAGAACAACCTGCGTCTGGTCGACTACGCCATGATGGCGCAGATCGACCAGCTGATACGGTATGGCTGCCTGGTCTGGCGCACCAGCGGCGCCTTCGACCATTCCAAGCTGTTGACCGTGGACGACGCCTGGGCCTACACCGGTTCCTCGAATCTGGATCCGCGCAGCCTGCGTTTGAATTTCGAGCTGGACACGGAAATCTACGACCGCGAAATCGCCAGCTGGATCAGCGCCCGTATCGACGCCGCCATCGCCACCGCCAAGCCCCAAACCCTGGAAGCCCTGAAAGCCCTGCCTTTCGGCAAACGCCTGCGCAACAAAATCATCTGGCTGGCCACGCCGTATCTGTAAAACGCCAGAGTGCGCGTGCTTTGCGTCGCACGGACGCGGACGCCAGACTTATCGTAAAAAAGCGGGACGAATTGATCTGCTAGTCAGGGAACACACTGCCCCTGTTCCGATGCTAACGCACGCGTACCGTCCGTCTGGCACCTGACTATGCTGCCGTGGGCGACGCGTTTGCCCACGGCGCCCGAGCAAAAAAGTGGCGCTCAATTTGTTGGCATTTTTGACAACATGCGCGCTAAACTTCTCGTCAACGAAAAAAGCGTGGATGCTGATGGCAGCATTCTGCAAATTGTTATCTGGCAAGTTCCAGAACCCGTGCCTCCCACTTGCCACGGTTACAAGTATCGGCTTGTGTATGCCCGAGATGGGCTAAGGGTTGTGGGATTTGATAACGAACGCGGTAAAGGCGATCACATGCATTTGGGTAGGGAAGAGAGACCTTACCAATTCAAAGGCGTAGCGCGACTGCTTGAAGACTTCGCCGCGGAAGTGGATAAGCGGAGGGAATGATCATGGAACGCACACTCACGATTACGATGAATAAGGACTGGCGCCGTTTTCTGACGGAGGCCGGGAAGCGCGCATCCGCGGCGGTAGAGTCGGGCGAGTACCAAGGGGAAACGCTCAACTTCGAGTCACCGGGTGCGTTCTTTGGGCAGTTGACCGAATTGCGTTGGGATATGACCCGCGAACTGATGGGGGCCGGCGTCGTGGGCATCCGGGAACTCGCGAGACGCCTTGGTAGAGACGTCCGCCGTGTACATCAGGACGCACAAGCCTTGGTCGAGTTGGGGCTGCTGGAACGAGACGAGACCGGCGCGGTATTGTGCCCCTACGCCGACATCCATGTCGATGTCCATCTATCGAGCAATTTGCGAAAGGCGGCTTGATATTATCGGTTCGACGTCGTCGTCAGACGTCGAACCGCTGGATTTGCGGACGGGACAGATCGATGTGTCTCCGCGCACTGAGGGCAGGCGAGCGCGACGCGGATCGATACACCTTCAATGCCGCCGCCGGCGTACAGACCGTCCCTCAAACGCTGCGCATCAAGCCGCCATCGACCCGGATGTTCTGGCCGGTGATGTACGCGGCGCCGTCGGAGGCCAGGAATGCGATGGTGGCGGCGATTTCCTCGCTGGTGCCGTAGCGCTGCATGGGTACCGCCGAGCGCCGCTCTTCGGTCTTCGGCAGGCTGTCTATCCAGCCCGGCAGCACGTTGTTCATGCGGATATTGTTCTTGGCTTCGTTGTCCGTGAATATCTTGGTGAATGACGCCAGCGCGGCGCGGAAGGCGGCGGACGTGGGGAACATCTCCGATGGCTCGAACACCCATGCGGACGAGATGTTCAGAATCACGCCGGATTTCTGCTGGCGCATGATGGGCGTGACCAGCCGGGTAGGGCGCACGACATTCAAAAAGTAGGTGTCCATGCCCTTGTGCCAGTCTTCGTCGGTCAAATCCAGCAGTGGACCCTTGGGGCCATGGCCCGCGCTGTTCACCAACACGTCGACCCGGCCCCACTTGGACACCGCCTGATCGACCAGCTTGGCCAGGTCGTCCTTGGACTGGTTCGAACCCGTCACGCCGATGCCGTTCAATTCGGCCGCCAGTGCCGCGCCCTTGCCGGACGAAGACAGGATTGCAACGTGAAAGCCATCAGCGGCCAGGCGCCGCGCTGCCGCGGCACCCATGCCGCTGCCGCCCGCCGTGATCAGCGCTACTTTTTCCGTGGTCATGCGATACGCTCCTTTTGGATTCTTGCCACCCCAGGCCCGCGTATCGGGCGCGGTGGCGGCATAAATGGAAGAAGCCGGTCAGTCCCAAGAGAAACCGACTCGGCGTGTCGTATCGATTTTTATAAGAAGTGGAGGCAAAGTAAATAGGAGAGTTATCCCCGGCCTGGCCACGTGGCAGGCTGGCAGGCCTGTGACCGCGCTTCACGCGCATTCGGCAAAAGAGCCGACGCGAAGATATGTCACGAACACGGGATCAAAATCAGCCCAAGGCCGCCCGCGTCAACTTCACCATCGCGTCGACCTCTTCCTGGCTGCCATCGAACCGCGTTACCAGCCGGATGATGCCCCCGCGCCGGCGGGCAAAGCGCACCCCAGCCTCGGCCAGCTTGTCGATTGCAGTCTGCGGCAAGCGCAGGAATACCAGGTTGGCCTGCACCGGCGCCACCAATTCGACACCGGGCAGGGCGCCCAATTCCCGCCCCAATCGCGCCGCCAAGGCATTGGACTGTCCAGCCAGCTCCAGCAGCAGCCCCTTGTCGATGTACGCCATCAACTGCGCGGCGGCAAAACGCATCTTGGACCAGGTCTGGCCAGCGCGCCGCAAGTGATACGACAAGGGTTCGACCAGTGCAGGCTTGAACACCACGATGGCCTCCGTGTTCATGCCGCCGTTCTTGGTGCAGCCGAAGGACAGGATGTCCACTCCGCGCCGCCACGTCATCTCCGCCGGCTCGCAAGCCAGGGTGAACAAGGCATTGGCAAAGCGGGCGCCGTCCATGTGGAACACGATGCCCACCGCGCGCGCGGCGGCACCGATGGCGCCGATATCGTCCAGGCTGTACACCGTGCCGTATTCACTGGCCTGGGTGATCGATACGGCATCGGGTTGCGGACGATTGCGCACGCCGCGTTCGGCATGCCGCAGGGCATCCGCTAAAGCGTCGGGCGACATCCTGTAGTCGGCCCCGGGCAGGGGGATCAGCTTGGCGCCCCCTGTATAGGCCTCGGTGGCGCCGCCTTCCGCCGTGTGGATGTGCGCTTCCTGATGGCAGTAGATCCCGCCATATGGCCGCACGCAGCTGGCCAGTGACAAGGCATTGGCCGCCGTCCCGGTCGATACCGGAAACACCACCACGTCCGTGCCGAAGTAATCGGAGAACTTGCGGTTCATCAAGGCGCTGTAGTCGTCGTCGCCATAGGCCGCGGCGGGACCCTGGTTCACCTCGGCAACGGCACGCAGGATGGCCGGATGGGCGGTGGCGATGTTGTCACTGCGAAATGTCGGAATCACGAGCGTCTTCCTAAAGCAAAGTCCCATCCTGACGCCGCAGGCGGCGATTCACCAGCAGCAGCGGCACGGCGGTGAACAGGATCAGCACGGCCGCCGCCGCCGTAGCGGTGCCAGGCGCGGTGCCTTCCAGGAACTGGTACATGCGCACGGTCATGGTCGACCATTTGCTGGTGTAAAGCACGATGGTCGAACTCAGCTCCGACGCCACCGTGATCCACACCAGGATGACGCTGCCGACCAGACCGCTCATCATCAGGGGCACCGTCAGGGTGGCGAACGTCCGCATGGGCGACACGCCCAGATTGATGGACGCCTCCTCCAGGCTGGGTTCGATCTGATGCACGATGGCCGACGCGGACCGGATCGCAAAAGGGAGTTTGCGCACCACGTAGGCAATGACCAGAATCAACCAGCCGCCGGTCAGCATCAATGGCCGTTCGTTGAAGGCCAGGATCAGGCCGATGCCCAATACCGTGCCCGACACCGCGAAGGGCACCATGCCCACCATGTCCAAAACCCCAGTCAACCGGCTGCGATGGCGCGCGACCACGTAGCCGATCGGCGCGCCGATCAAAGTGGCGACAACGGCCGTCACGCTGGCCAGGATCAGCGTGTTGTACAGCGGTTGATACGAACCCGCGATCAGCTCGACGTAGTTGCCCAGGCTGGCCTGCCAATGCAGAACCGGCCCGCGAAACTTCAGGAAGGAGATCATCAATACCGCCGCGAAGGGCAGCAGTGAAATCGACACCATGCCCCAGCAATACGCCGCCGCCGCGTATCGCCAGCCGCGTGACAAGGGCAGCGGCGGCGGCGCCGACCGTGCATTGGTGGTGAAGCGGCGTTTGCCCAGGTAGCGGCGCTGGATCAGCAGCACCACGGAGGTCCCCGCGATCAGCAGCACGCTCAGGGCACCCGCGGCGGCCGGATTGCTGTCGGCCTCGCCCGCGAACAACTTGAAGATGTCCACGGCCAGGAAAGGCTTGTCCTCGGCCAGCACGGCCGGCACGCCGAAGTTTTCCAGGGTCTCGATGAACACCAGCAGCGCGCCGGCCAATACGGCGGGCATCACCACCGGCAGCAGCACCGTGCGGAACACGTGGAAGCGTGATCCCCCCAGATTGCGCGCGGCTTCCTCCACCGAGATATCGATGGCCTTGAACCCCGCGATGGTGGGCATCAGCACATAGGGGTAGAGCGTCAGGGTGAACACGGTGACGATGCCGGGCATGCCGTAGATCGACCCGATGGGCAGGCCGATACCCCGCAGTGCCGTGGTCACCACCCCGGCATGGCCGAACAGCAGCACCAGTGCATACGCCGCCACGAAGGACGGCAGGCCCAAAGGCAACGAGGCCAGCGTCAGTAGCACCGTGCGTCCAGGCAGATTGACGCGCGCCAGGCAGAACGCCAGCGGCACCGCCAGGGCGGTGGCGCATAGCGTGGCCAGCACGCCGGCGGTCAGGCTGTTGATGACGCTGTTGGTGTAATACGCGCTGGAGAAAACCTTGGCGTAATTCGCCAGTGTGAGCGTGCCGCTGCCCTCCACCCGCAGGCTGGTGTCCAGGACCAGGGCCAGCGGATACAGCAGGAAGATCGCCAGCAGTACCAGGGCGATGGCGGTGATGGATAGGCGGAATCCCTTCATGGCGCGGGAAACGCCACGATTTGCGCGGGATCGTAGGCCAGATTGAAGGTCGAGCCTTCACGGACGCCTACTGTCGCCGCGCCCAAGGCCGATACGCGCAACGGTGTGCCATCGGGTAATTCGGCGTGCAGGCGCTGGATTTGACCCAGAAATTCGCGCAGCACCAGTCTGGCTTGCAGGATCATGCCGTTGCCGTTGCCGCCGCCGGCGTCGGCCACGCGCAGTGCCTCCGGCCGGATCGACAGCAGCACCTTGCCGCCGGCGCCGACGCCGGCGACCCGGCCCGGCACGGCGATCGTCACGCCGCAAGCCTCGACCGGCGTCGTCGTGCCATCGAAGGCACCCGCCACGCCGGACAGCATATTGGTGCCGCCCAGGAAGCTCGCCACGAACGGCGTTTTCGGTTGCCGGTAGATTTCCTCCGGCGATCCCACCTGCTCGATGCGGCCGCCGCGCAGCACGGCGACGCGGTCGGAGATGGCCAGGGCCTCCTCCTGGTCGTGCGTGACGTATACCGCGGTCAGGCCCAGCGACTGCTGCAGCCGCCGGATCTCCACCCGCATTTCCGTGCGCAATTGCGCGTCCAGGTTAGACAGCGGTTCGTCGAACAGCAGCACCGCCGGCTCGATGACCAGCGCGCGCGCGATGGCCACGCGCTGCAACTGCCCGCCGGACATCTGATGCGGCCAGCGCGCGCCGTAGCCTTCCAGCCGTACGCGTCGCAAGGCTTGCTCGACGCGCGTGGCGATGTCCGCCGCGGGCACCCGGCGCGCCCGCAGTCCATACGCGACGTTGTCCGCCACGTTCAGATTGGGGAAGATGGCATAGTTCTGGAACACCATGCCGATATTGCGCTGATGCGCCGGCAGGCTGTCGATGCGCTTGTCCCCCAGCCAGATACTGCCGGCATTCACATCGTTGAAACCGGCGATCGAACGCAGCAGGGTGGTCTTGCCACAGCCGGATGGCCCCAGCAGGGTGAACAACTCGCCATGCTCTATCGTTGCGGAAATACCGTCGACGGCACGCAGTTCGCCGAAGGTGCAGGTGAGGTTGTCGATACGTATGGCGGTCATACGATCAACGCGTTTCCTGAATGATGTCCTTCAGCTTGCGCAGCGTGTCGGTGCGCGCCGCTTCCCACTTCGCGTCGTCGTAGGGCAGCAGCTTGACCTGCGCCAAGGGCGGCATGCCGCCCGACTCGGTCAGCGGAACATCCTGGCGGGCGGGGCGGCGGAAGGTCGCTTTCAGCAGCATTTCTTCCGTGGGCTTGCTGGCCAGGAAGTCCACCAGGGTCCGCGCGTTGGCATTGTTGGGGCCGCCCTTGATGACGGCCGCACCCTCGGCCAAGGCCACCGTGCCGTCGGCCGGATAGATCACCTTGACCGGCGCGCCGTTATGCGCCCACAGATAACCGGCGTACTCCAGCGAAATGCCTAACGGATATTCGCCGCTGCCGTTGCCGTCGAATACCAGCGTCGAGCGGTTGAGGACCTTGGTGTTGGCGATCAGCTTCTTCACCTTGGCCCAGGCCGCGTCGTTGTCGCCCCAGGCGCCCAACAGGCCGCTGGCGGTGGCATACGAGAACCCGGAGTTCGCGGGGTCGGTGTAGACCAGCTTGCCTTTCCAATCCGGATTCATCAGGTCTTCCCAAGTCTTGGGACCTTTGTCCGCCGCAATGGACTTGGTGTTCTGGTTGATGACAGCCACTTGCAGATTGGTGCCGATCCACAGATTGTTGGGATCGCGGTATTGCGCAGGCACCTGATCCGCGCCCTTGGTGGCATGGGCGTCGAAGAACTTGCTGTTCTGCTTGAGCAGCGCGGCGCTGACGCCCCACACCACGTCGCCTTGCGGATTGCCCTGCTCGGAGATGATGCGCCGGAACAGTACGCCGGAGCCGGTCGACACCACATCCACCGTGATGCCCGTTTCTTTCTTGAACGCCTCGGCGATCAGTTTGTTGACGGTGTCATCGTTGGCCGAATACAGCACGACGTGGCCGTCGGCGGCCCAGGCGGAAGGCGCGGCCACGGTGGCGGCCGCAACGACTCCAGCCCATATCAATGCACCTGTCAATCCGTTCTTGTATTGCATGACTTCCCCTTGTTGTGTGCGCCACTTGTGTTGCTCGCGGCGCGGTATGGTCAAGCTACGATCCGATTCCATGGTCCAGGCCGCAAGGTCTGTGCGTGAAATTCAGGACTAAAGATTCAAAATTCGATATTCAAGATTGGATATTCAAGCCAGGTAGGCCCGCGCGGCGGCGACCCCAGCGCCCGGCGTCAACGCATGTCCCAAGCCAGGCAACACGCTTTCCAGATGCGCCAGGTCGGTGTAGATGGTGTCCGCGTCGATGGCGCCCATGGTGCCGATGCGTATGACCTTGCCCGACAGCCGGTTGCGCGCACCGGCGATCACGGTGCGGTGGCGCTGATACAGCTCGCGCACGATCACCGCGCCATCCAGGGGGGCGGGCACGTCGAACACCACTACCGTGGCGGACTTGCGCGTACCCTTACCGAAGTCATGCAAGCCGATGGCGGCGCCGCCCGCCCGCAGGGCGTTGGCCAGTCGCGTATGGCGCGCCAGCACCTGGGGCAGGCCTTCGGCGTGGATCATGTCCAGGGCTTCAAGCAAGCCTGCGACCAGGCTCACCGCCGGCGTGAAGGGCGTTTCGCCTTTCTCGGCGGAAGCCTGCGCGCGGCGGAAGTCCCAATAGAACGAAGGCAGGCGGCCGCCGCCGTTGATCACGTCCCAGGCTTTGGGACTGATGCTGGCCAGGCCCAATCCAGGCGGGCACATCAAGGCCTTTTGCGATGCCGACACCAGGATGTCCACGCCCCATTCGTCCTGCTTCATCTCGATGCCGCCCAGTCCGCTGACGGAATCCACCACCAGCAGCGTGCGGCGGTCGCGCAGCAGCGCGCCCAGCCTGGCCAGGTCGGCCACGATGCCCGTGGAGCTTTCGTTGTGCACTACCACCATGGCGCGATAGTCCTTCTCGCCCAGGCGCGCTTGCACGGCATCGATGTCGATGTCTTCGCCCCAGGGCGTGGCAATCACATCGGCCTTGGCGCCGACGGCTTGCGCGATGGTGGCGAAGCGTTCGCCGAACTGGCCATGCGTGACGATCAATAATTCTTCGCCGGGACCCGCCACATTGGTGATGGCCGCTTCCATCATGCCGCTGCCGGACGCCGCGTAGAACAGGATGCGGTTCTTCGTGCCCAGTATGGGTTGCAGGCCGGCTTCGGCGCGCACCAGGGCGGCGCGGAATTCAGGGCCTCGATGATTGACCACCAGCTGGGCGCCGGCCTGTAGCACGCGTTCGGGGACGAAGGTGGGGCCGGGCAGGCGCAGACGGTAGCCGTCCGGCGCCAAGGGTTGGATCTGGGTAGGGGACATCGGGTCGAAACGCTCCATGGGTCGGAAGGCGGCACGCCGTTCGTTGCGGTGTGGATGACCGCCAGATGTCGCCAGATTCTAGGCAGGTAGGTTGATCAAAACAAATGGTTTACATCTATTGATTATTCGTTTTTTCAAATATATGCTCGGTTCACCTTGTTCTTTCGTGTTCCTCCAGGACCGAGCCGACTCGCGCCATGTCTCGCCATGTCTCCTTGCGTCATCTGCGCTGTTTCGTGGCGGTCGCCGAGACGGGATCCTTCACGCAGGCGGCGTCGCGCATGTCGCTGACGCAGTCTTCACTGACGTCGACCATTCAGCAATTCGAGGAAGCGGTGGGCGTGCGCCTGTTCGATCGCAGCACGCGGCGCGTCACCTTGACGCAGGCTGGTGCCAGCTTCAAGGCCGAGGCCATGCGCGTGCTCGGGCAGTTCGATGGCGCCATCAGCGACCTGCAGGCGTTTTCCGATGGCCGGCAGGGACACGTCCGCATCGCGGCCATCACGTCGGTGGTGAATTATTTTCTAGTCGATGCCATCGAGGGATTCCGTGTCGCGTATCCGGGCATCACCATTTCGCTGCGCGGCGCCAGCGCGGCGGTGGTCGAGCAGATGGTGGTCAACGGCGAAATCGATTTCGCGGTGGAGAGCCGGTATCGCGGCTACGAGGAACTCAGCTACACGCCGCTGTTCGAGGATCGCTACGGCATCGTGTGCCGGCGCGATCATCCCTTGGCGCGGGAGCGGGGGCCGATCGAGTGGGAAGCGCTGGATCCAGCCAGCTATATCGGTTTTTCGTCCGACACCGGCATCGGTGCGTATCTGCGCGCGCATGCAGGCAAGCCGGCGTTATTCGACGCGCCGCATGACGAGATCTCCAACACCAGCGCTTTGTATTCGATGCTGAGCATCGGCAATCGCTACAGCGTGCTGCCCGCGCTGGCCGCCAGCGAGCGCGACGCATCGAAATTCGTGTTCCGCGAATTGCGTTCGCCCAACCTGAAGCGCGAAATCTGCCTGATCACCCGGCAATTGCGCGCGCTGTCCAGCGGCTCGGAGCATTTCCTGCATTTCCTCTGCGACACCATGCGCAGCAAACCCATCCCGCCGGGCGTGCACCTTGGCACGATGATGCCGGATGGCGGGGACAGACGCGCTGCCTGATACAGGCTTCGGCGCCGTGCTGGCTGGCGTGCGCCCCCGCTTGGCGTCATTCGATGGTCAGTGTGCGTCCGCGCGTCCGCGTTAACGATGACCATCGTAACGCCGGGCCACGGCGTCAATCACGATTGCGTGGAGCGCGCGCTATCCGGCAAGCCGAATACCTTGTCGAAACACAGGTTGTAGACGAAGGTATAGACCAGGAAGAAGACGATCAGGCCCAGGTCCAGCATGAAGGCGCTGAGCAGCGAGATGCCCATCCACCAGGCGAACAGGGGAACCAATACGACCACCAGGCCGCCTTCAAAGCCGACGGCGTGCGCGATGCGGCGGGCAACACTGCGGCCTTTGACGGCCTGGCGTGCTTCCCACCGCTCGAACAGGTAGTTGAAAACCAGATTCCAGACGATCGCCACGGTGGTGGCGGCAACCGCCGCAATGCTGGCATGCGCCGCGCTCTTGTCGGAGAACACCGACAGGCCCACCGTGGTGATTGCGATTGCGATGGCCTCATAGATCGTGACGTAGACGATCCGCCGTTTGATACCTTGCATTTTGTGCTCCAGGGCTGATGTGAAGCACTGTATGCCTGATTACTTGATGTATAAAGTCAGAATCTTTCAATAAATCTGATAGATGGCATGGCTTTCTCGTCTGACAACATCCGCATCTTCCTGGCGGTGCTGGACACCGGCTCCTTCTCCGCCGCTGCTCGCGCGCTGGGCCGCGTGCCATCCGCGGTCAGCATGGCCATCGCGCAGCTCGAAGCCGAACTGGACCTTCAGCTGTTCGACCGGGTCGGCCGCGAACCCCGCCCCACGGATGCGGCGCGCTCGCTCGAGCCGCTGGCTCGGCAGATCGCCGCCCAGCTGCGCCAGCTCGATACGCATGCCCTGGCGCTGCACCAGGGCCTGGAGCAACGCCTGACCCTGGCCATTGCGCCGGAGTTGATGTCGACGCCGTGGAGCCTGCCCCTGACCGTATTGGCGGCGGAATATCCGTCGCTTGAAGTCGAGGTCATCACCGCCCCGCAGGAAGACGCGCTGCGCATGATGCACGAGGGCAAGGTGCAATTGGCCCTGGTATTCGAACGGGCCAACATGGACGAGCGCGAGGCTTTCCAGGAACTGGGCGAGGAAATCCTGGTCGCCGTGGCCGATCCCGCCAGCCACCGTGCGTGGTCGCTGCAACGTCCGCTGCAGATGGAGGACCTGATCGCTCTGCGCCAGATCGTGGTCGCCAGCCGCAGCTCGGAACAACTGGATCCACGCTTCGCCTTGTCGCGCCACATCTGGCGCACGGACAATCACCTGGCCACCTTGCGGCTGGTGCAGGGTGGCCTGGGCTGGGCCTATCTTCCGCAAAGCCTGGTGCGCCCGCTGGTGAGCGCGGGCAGCCTGGTCGAGATCCCCTTCGACAACATCACCAACGAGCGCCCGCTGTGGGTGGACGTGGTCTGGTCGAGGGAACGGCCGCTGGGACTGGGCGCGAAACGCTACATCGAATTGATGCGGCAACGCGAGGCGAGCGCATAAGCCCGGTGGTACGCGGGCGTGTATCGCCGAAGTGCGAACGGTTTTCCGCAGTATCCAGGGCCAAGCGGTGCCACGCGATCGTGCCACACGGTCGTGCCCCGCGCCGGGTTACGATCGCGCCCATGAAAATCCGGTTCAACCCGCGTGCGCTGGTCGCCGCCATTCCGCTGTTCATCGTCCTGGCCGTACTCGCCACCATCGGTGCGCGCTGGGGCTGGGTGCGCAGCTTCCTGGGCGACACGCTGGCGGTGATCTGGGTGTACTACTTGTTCAAGGCGGTGCTGCGCGCGCCGGTACTGCCGCTTGCCAGCCTGGCTTTCGGCGTGGGGGCCTTGGTGGAGTTGGGACAATACCTGGTGGCCCATATGGGCTGGTATATCCCAAATCGTGTTGTGCGTGTGGTACTGGGCAGCACGGCCGACTGGTGGGATGTCGCGGCGTATGCCCTGGGTGGACTCGCCGTGCTGGCCATCGAGCTGCCATTACAGCGGCGGCGCGCGGCAAACCGACCCCGCTAAGCCCGTTCCGGCACGTCCCGCCACCAAGCGCTACCCCGTTGCGGCGCGGCCAGATCCAGGCGTTCGCCCATGCGCGGCGTCGACAGCACCACCCCGCGTGGCCGCGCGATCGCCGTCACCCGCTCGAACGGATCCTGCCAACGGTGCATGGCCAGATCGAACGTGCCATTGTGGATAGGCACCAGGCAGCGGCCGCGCAGATCCATATGCGCCTGCACGGTCTCCTCCGGTCGCATGTGGACATAGGGCCACTGCGCGTCATAGGCGCCCGTCTCCACGAATGTGACGTCGAAGGGGCCCAGCTTGGCGCCGATCTCACGGAAACCGTCGAAGTAGCCGGTATCGCCGCTGAAGAACACACGCACCGCGCCGTCGTCGATCACCCATGACGCCCACAGCGTGCGGTCACGGTCCAGCAGGCCGCGGCCGGAAAAGTGCTGTGCCGGCGTGGCGGTCAGCTTGACCCCGTCCAGGGTGACGCCGTTCCACCAATCGAACTGCCAGACCTGGTGCGTGGGGATGCCCCATTCGATCAGGCGGTCGCCGACGCCCAAGGTCGTCAGGAAGACCTCGGTCTTCGCGGCCAGGGCCAGGACGGTTTCCCGATCCAGGTGATCGTAATGGTCGTGGGAAAGGATCACGGCCCGCAACGGCGGCAGCTCATCCAGCGCGATCGGCGGCGCATGGAAACGGCGCGGGCCCATCGATTTGAAAGGTGACGCGCGCTCGCCGAACACCGGGTCGGTCAGCCAGAACTGCCCGCGCAGCTTGAACAGCAGCGTGGAATGCCCCAGGCGATACATGCTCTGGTCGGGCGCCGCGATCAGTGCTTCGCGCGTCAGCGCATCCACCGGGATGGGGCCGGCCGGCATCGTGCCCTTGGGCTTGTGCAGCAGCATGTTCCAGGCGATGCGCAGCATCTTGCCCAGGCCTTCGACGGGCGCGGGCGCGACATTGCGGAAGCGTTCGCCGTCATGCTGCAGCGATCCTTCGACCAGCCGCGAGCGCGCGATCGCATCCAGGCCCAGCCAGCGCCGGACGGCGGCGGGTATCAGGGGACGGCGTTCTTTCCAGCACGCGCTCAGTTTGCAGGTGGTCGACATGCCGGGACTTTCCTAGCGTAAGCAAGATGATGACCATACATGCTGCCCGGTTTCCGCATTTCAAGTAAGCGGCCTGGCGGAAAAACACTATTCCATGGTGACGAACAGAACGTGACCTGCCGCGCCGTAACGACTTTTGCCACAAGCGCAGAGCATGCGCATGACGCCCGATGCTTGCCGGTACCGCGGCCTGGACCTAGAAATAGACCTTCAGCCCCAGCGCGACAGTCTGCGGGCTGGCGCCGGCGGGCACGGACAGATCGTTGATGGCGAAGTCGTACGCGGCATTGGCGCGGTTGCGGATGCGCGAGTAGTAGCCATACAGCGACGTTCGCTTCGACAAGGGGTAGTCATATCCGATGGTGTATTGCACGGCGCCCGTGCCGGATCCGCTCTTGATGAAGCCGACGGTTTCGTCCGCGCTGCCCGTACCGTTGGCCGCCACACCGACGGCGCCGGTCAACGTGCCGCCCCCCAGCTGCTGCACCACGGATACGTAGTAGCCCTTGCGGGCCAAGGTGCCCGTTGCTGTTTCATAGCGCAGTTGTTCATACAGCAGGTTGATGCGCGTCGTCGGGAACTGATACGACAGGCCCGTCTTGATGGCATCGTCGCGTGTATTGGCGGCCTGGTAGTTGCGATGCAGTTCATAAGCCAGCACCAGGCTGAGACCGCCGTTGGTGTATCCGCCTGACCAGGAGAACAATTGCGGATCGCGTGGGGTACTCGTGCGCTCTTCCGGCGTGCCCCAGGAGAAACCACCGCTGAAGCCGTTCCAGGTGGGCGACCGATAGTGCAGGGAATTCTTCTGGCGCCGATCGAAGGAGCTGGTGTTCTGGACATTGTCCGTTTGTGCCGCGGACCCGTTGCCGATCAGCGCCATGTATCCGGCGGTGGTGGGATAGTAGGGATCGAAGCCCATGGTCGCTTCGGTATAGGCCGTGTGCCACTGACCCAGGAAGAACGTGCCGTACGGTGAGTCGAAGCCCAGGCGAGTATTGCGGCTGGCGATCTGCCCCTCGCCGTTATTGGGCGAGATGCCGCTTTCGATCTGGAATATCGTCGACCAGCCATTGCCCAGCCACTCCGTTCCCCGCAAGCCGAACACGGAACGGTTATTGGTCATGCGGGCCCAACCGCGGTCCGCGGAGGCGCCGCTGACCCAGCTGTATTCGACAGCGGTATTCAGGCGGCCATACAGGGTGAGGGAGCTTTGGGCGGCGGCGGGTGTGCTGGCGGTGGCAAGGAGAACGAGCGGGACGCAGGCGGCGCCGATCAGGGCGCTGCGCGTCGGGGTGATACGGGGCATGGCGGTACGGCGGAGATAAGCGAGCCGTGAGGATAGGTGGCGCGCTTCGTGCCGGCCTATTGCACGATGGTATGACCCGGACGGTAGGTGGCCGCCGCATACGGAAAGCGGTCGCCGCGTTGGCGACGCCCATGCGCGGTGTTTCTGTGGTGCTTAGGTGGTGCTTAGGTGGTGCTTAGGTGATGCTTATGCGGTGCATGCATGGGCCGACGCCTTAACACGATGGTCTTAGCGCCCGGTTGCGCGCCTTTGCCCTTTCAGGACAAACAAAGAATCCATCCATCCTGGCCGCATGGTCGCAAAAAAAGATGCGCGGGCAGGACCCGACGCATCTTTTCTGGTGGCACCGGATGACTCGCCCCGATCAGTTCTTCCGCGTGAAAGGCGTGACGGCGGCGACGTACAGAAACGCGCCGCAGATCGACACGTTCTTGAAGAAGTTATTCAATTGGCCGCTGAACGCAGCGGCATCGGCGGACCAGAAGCGATGCGCGATCAGCGCGGTGAGCAGGGTGTAGATGGCCATGACGATGCTCAAGGCGCGCAGGCGCCAGCCCAATACGAACAGGATGGGGCCGACGATTTCAAGCAGGATCACCAGCGCGGTCACGACTTCCGGCAAGGGAAAGCCGAGGCTGCCGAAGTAGCCTGCCGTACCGGCAAAAGCGAACAGCTTGCGCACCCCGGCGATGAAGAACAGGGCGCCGATCAGGACGCGTGCGAACAGGGCGAGGGGAGTGTTGATGGTGGAGGTCTGTGTATTCATGGATAGGTCCTGGAGGGATCCGCGCCGGCCATGGCGGTACCAGTGGCGGTTCGGCGAGCGGTAAGTTCGCCATCCTAATGGCGGCCGTGCGCCAGGGGAACTGAATATTCGGAAATTGATTCTTCCAGGGGCTGCAACAATGCCGCGGCAGGGGGGCCGCCTCCACGCCTGTGTACGAACGTCCTGCCTCCAGCCTGCTTCTAATTGCCACCGTCGATCATGCTGGAAGCAGCAACTGTTCGATCAGCAGATCGGCCATCGTGCGCAGGCGGTTTTCATCTTGGTAGACACGCTCGATCACCACCAGCCCACGGGTCATCGTTACGAACAACTGCGCCGCCTGACGCGGATCCATGCGCAATTGGTCTTTCGCATCCGGACGGGTGAGCCTGTCGTACAGCGCGCTTTCGATGTCATCGATGAGTTCGCGTATCGCGCCACGCAAGGTCTCGTCCAGGTCTTCGGTACCGACGGCGGTCTTGGTGCTCAGGCAACCGCGTGTCGGCAACCCCGTCGTCATCGACTGGATGGCGAAGGTAAAGAAGCTGCGTAGCGCGGCGCGCAGGTCGGGCAGGTCCAGGGCTTCCCGCATCTGCCCGATATAGCGCTGCCGATATACCCCGAACACGCGGAGGAACAGGGTCTCCTTGTCGCCATAGGCGTTGTAGAGGGAGCCGCGCTGCACGCCCGTCGCGGCGGCCAGTTCCTGCATGGTCGTACTGGAATAGCCCTGTTTCCAGAACAGGGACAACGCTTTGTCCAATGCGGCTTGCTCGTCGAATTGGCGGACTCCGGCCATTCATTGCTCCATTGCGGCTGACGGTCAGGTGCCCGCCGTAGGGGATTGACGGCCATACCTGGTGTGAGGGCATTCAAACATATCCTTGACACTACCGTCAAGTTTGACTAGTGTGTCAATCTTGACATTGATGTCAAAGAACAATTGTTTTTCTTCGGCGTGTACCCACGACCCTTGCCCCTGCGCTCTTGCACTCGCCTCCCGCGTTTAGGCGTCCGGTTTCCGCCGGCCCTCGGCGGGGCACACGGCGCACCTGGTGACGCCCTTAAGCCCATGACGTTTTAATTTGGCAGACCTCGATGACCTCTTCAACACCTCCTCTTTCCTTGGCGAAGGTGGACCGCCTGCTCGTGTGGCGCTACATCTTTGCCGGTTTGTGCGCCAGCCTGGAAAGCGTCGGCCTGGCGCGCTTTGCTTTCACCCCCTTGATTCCCGAGCTGATCCATGCGGGATGGTTTACCCAGGCCGCCGTGGTGTATCTGGGAGCGGCCAATCTTGCAGGCTATGTGGTCGGCGCGCTCGTAGGCAGGCCACTCGCCGCGCGTATGGCCAATGAGCATGTACTACGGCTGATGATGCTGTTGATAGCCGCGGCCTTCTTCGGCTGTGCGGTGCCCGTGTCGTTCGCCTGGTATTTCGCCTGGCGTTTCCTGTCGGGCGTCGCGGGCGGCGTCGTCATGGTGCTGGTGGCGGGCACCATCCTTCCGCACGTGCCCGCCGCGCGCAAAGGTGCCGCGGGCGGGGCGATCTTCCTGGGTTTGGGGCTGGGGATCGCGGGCTCCGGGACGATCATTCCCTTGTTGCTCGAGCTGGGCCTGGCGCAGACCTGGATCGGGTTGGGCGTGCTGTCGATACTCTTGACGGCGGTCAGCTGGTTCGCCTGGCCGGCCAGCGCCCTGGCGCGCCAGCCGGATCAGAACGCGCGGCAGGCCCCCAAGCCGGCGGCATCGACGCCAAGGATCCTGACACCGATCCTGGCAAAGGCGCCGGCAGCAGCGCCATCGCCATCGCCATCGCCAGCACCAGCACCAGCACCGGCACCAGCACCATTTGGCCCCGACGTGCGCCTGCTCTACGCGCAATACATCCTGTTGGCGGGCGCGGCGTTGCCGCACATGGTCTTCCTGGTTGATTTCATTTCGCGGGGGCTGGCGCAGGGCGCGTACGTGGGATCGGTGTTCTGGGCGATCTACGGCCTGGGCGCCATGGCCGGGCCGCCGCTTTATGGTTATCTGGCCGACCGCCTGGGCTCTCGTTTCACGATACGCATCGTGACAGTGGCAATTGCCCTGGACCTGCTTGGTTTCTATACCGTCGACAATCTGGTCACATTGGGTGTGCTCACCGTGATCGCGGGGACCTTTGCCCCAGGCATCGTGCCCTTGGTACTTGCCCGGGCCCACGAGTTGGTGCCCCATGACGCAGCGCGGCAAAGCCTGGTGTGGACACGTCTCAGCGTCATGTCCGCTTCCGGCCTGGCCATCTCCGCCTATGGGTTCTCCGCCTTGTTCAATGCCGTGGGCGGCCATCACCGTGTGCTGTTCCTCGTTGCCGCGGCCATGCTGGTGAGCGTCCTGCTGATGGAGGCGGCGGCCAAGCGTGGCTCGCGCGTAGCCACGGCCGGCGCGGGCTCAGCCTGATACCGGCGGGATGCTTAGGCGCGGTGCTGCGCGGACTCGCGGTGCGACGTGCCGTCTAGACCGCGTAGCGCTTCACCGCGGCTTCGTCGAAGCTGTAGCCCCAGCCCGGCGCCGTGGGAACCGCTACGCGGCCTTCGGCGTCGGGCGTGGGGGCGGCACCGTAGAGGGGCGCGAACCATGGCATGTGCTCGACGATCAGCGCGTTGGGCAACGCCGCCGCCAGGGCGATGCTCATTTCCGTGAACAAGTGGGGCGAGATCCGCACGTCGTGGACCTCGGCCAGATGCGCCACCTTGAGGAATTCCGTGGGACCGCCCATGCGCTGCAGGTCGGGCATCAGGATGTCGGCGGACTTCTGCCGCAGCATGTCCAGCATGCCATGCCGCGTGTACTCGCTTTCACCGCTGGCTATGGGCGTATCCAGCACCGCGGCCACGGCCGCCTCCGCGGCATGGTCGTGATAGGGCACCGGCTCTTCGATCCACGCCAGCTCGAATTCCTCCAACCGCCGTCCCAACCGGATTGCGTGGTCGGCGGTGAATTGTTGGTTGCAGTCGGCCATCAGCTTCACGTCCGCGCCAATGACCTGGCGCACCGCGCGCACGCGCTCCACATCTTCTTGCAGCAAGGCCTTGCCCAAGGACATTTTCATGGCTCGATAGCCTTGCGCCAGGAAGGCCTGGGCCTCGTCCTGCAGCTGATCGACGGACGCCGACAGGCGCAGTCCGCCGCTGCGGTAGATGGGCAGCGATTCATGGCAGGCGCCGATCAGATGGCTGACGTTCAGGCCGGCCTGCTTGCCACGCAGGTCCCACAAGGCCATGTCGATGCCCGACAGGCCGACGACGCTGGCGCCGCGATGGCCGAGAAAACCCATATCGGCCCAGGCGCGGCTCCAGAAGGCGCCGCTCATGCGCGGATCCAGCCCAAGCACCAGCGGTTCCAGGCTGCGCAGCATGGCGTGCAGCATCGCCAGGCGATGGCCGTTGAGGGTGAAGACCATGCCTTCGCCTGTAAGGCCTTCGTCCGTTTTCAGCCCCACCAGAATGCAGTCGGCCGACTTGATGACGATACGCGCGCTGGGAATGGGCTTGGGCAGCGGAATGCTGACGACCCGCAGGTCGAGTTCGGTGATTTTCATGGCGGGCGGGGCCTGGAACGGTTATTCGATGGGAAATCCGGCAAAGCGATCTGGCGTTTCTTCGATGGGTATCGGGCCGGACGATGCGATGGTTATTCGGGCTGGACGCCGGCGTTGTGCAGGATTGGACCCCAGTAGGCGATATCCGCCTGCACGGCCTGGCCGAATTCAGCGTTGCCGCGGCCGTCGGCGATCTCGCCCAGGTTTTCGATGCGTTGGCGGATTTCCGGCAACTGGATGACGGCGGACAGCGCCTCGCCCAATTTGCGGGCAACCGGCTCCGGTGTGCCGGCCGGTGCGAATATGCCTTTCCACGCCACCATCTCAAAGTTCGGCAGGCCCAGGTCCGCAACCGGCTTGACCCCCGGCAGCGCGGGAATCGCCGTCTTGCTGGTGACGGCCAGCGCCTTGACCTTGCCGGCCTTGATCAGCGGCTCTGCCACCGGGATGACTTCGAAGGCCATGTCGAGACGCTTGCCGATGACGTCGGTCAGTACATTCGGGCTGCCCTTGTAGGCGATCTGGCGCATATGCGTTTGCGTCAGGCTGCTGAAAAGGACGGCGGACATGTGCTGGAAGCTGCCGTTGCCGCTGGTGCCGTAGGTCAGGGTGTCGGGCGGCGCGGCCTTCAAGCCCTGGATGACATCCTGCACCGAATTGAATTTGCTGTCGGGCGGGACGACCAGGACACAGGGGCCGCGCGACACCATGGCCAGCGGAATGAAGTCCTTGCGCGGGTCGTAGGGCAGTTGCTTGTAGACGAAGAGGTTGGTGACATTGGTCGTCGTATTGCCGGCGAGCAAGGTGTAGCCGTCGGGCTTGGCGCGCGCCGCCACGGCAGCGCCGACCATGCCCGATACGCCGGCACGATTCTCGATCAGGACGGCTTGCCCCAGCTTCTGGGCAAGGAGCGGCGAAATGATCCGTACGAGGGTGTCCACGCCGCCGCCGGCGGAGTAGGGCACCACGATGGTGATGGGATGATCGGGAAAGCTGTCAGCCGCCGCCGCGGCCGGCGCGGTTGGCGAGACGAGCACCGCCGTCACCAGGAGGGCCGGCATCGGCAGGCGGGACGCGGCTGAACGGGACAGGAAACGCATGTTGGACTCCTCCAGGAACCCAGGTCGTGGCCGGGTTTGATTATGTTCCGCCGTTGACGCCGGTCCAGCAGCGCGTCACGCGGGATCCGTCCATGGGCGCAGGCATTATGTCGCCGCGGCTCCCGGGCGCGGGCGGTATAAAGTCGATATCAGGTATGCCGATTCTCGATGGGGTGAATCCATGGATCTCAAGCAGCTTGAGTACTTTGCCGCGCTTGCGGACGGCGGCAGCTTCACGCGTGCCGCGGTGTCCCTGGGGCTGTCCCAGTCGACCTTGAGCCGCCAGGTGGGCTTGCTGGAAGCCAGCGTCGGACATCGCCTGCTGGTGCGAACGGGTCACGGCGCCAGCCTGACCGAGGCCGGCGAGGTCTTGCTGGAACACGCCCGTGGCCTGTTGGCCGCAGCGGAAAAGGCGCGGGGCGCCCTGCGTGACCTGCATAGCAATCCCTCCGGCAGGCTGGCGGTGGGCCTGCCTTCCCAGGTGGCATTGGCGATGGGCGGGGCAATGGTGGCGCGGATGCGGCTCCGTCTGCCACGCGCGCTGGTGGCGATTTCCGAAGGCATCAGCCTGCATCTGCGCGAGCTGCTGATCGAAGGGCGCCTGGATGTGGCGCTGCTGTATGACCCGCCGCATTCACCACGGCTGGCGTACCGCGCGCTGTCGCGCGAGGCGTTCATGCTGGTGGGACCCGCCAAGGCGCCCGCGCTGCCCAAGCGCGTGACGCTGCGGGCATTGGCCGGCTATCCGATGATTCTGCCGGGACGGGCCAATGCCATACGGTCCCAGGTCGATGCCGCGCTGGCGCCGCGCGGCATCCAGCTAAATGTGGTTGCGGAGGCAGGCGTCGTGCTGACCATGCTGCGCCTGGTGGCGGACGGCCTGGGCTATACGCTGGTGCCGGCCAGCATGCTCATGCATGACAGCACGCGGCCGCTGTTGCAGGCGGCCCGGGTGGGGCCGCCGGTGATCTATAACCGGCTGGTGCTGGCCACGCCCAAGGCGCGGCCGGAGACCAAGGTGCTGCGGCAGTTCCTGGACGTGGTGCGTGAGTTGTACCCGCAGGAGCGGATTCGGCGCGCCGAGGGGCATCGCTGAGCGATCACGCCAGACAAAGCGCGTGGCCGCCATGCCTGGCCACCACGCATCGCTGCCGCGCCGCGCTCCGTTACCGGGCCGATTATCGCGCCCGCCTACTGCGGCTCGAATCCCGAGATCTCCACCACATGCTTCCATTTGGCATAGTCGGTGCGCATCTGCGACGACAGCTGGGCCGGGCCGAGACGACCGCCAGGGCGCCAGACGAGGCCGTTCTATGAGGACATAAAGTCCGGCTTATGGGCTGGGGACCGCTGCGGCTTTTTTGCCACGGCATCGTATGTAACTGCTTATTTCTGCGAAAATCGCGAGTTGGCGGATATACACCCTGCAAGGCAGTTCGGCATGAAGCCCAATTTTTCCTCTTTCTCCGTAGCGCGTATGGCGGCCGTGGCCACCTGCGCGTCCCTGTCCGCATTCGCGCTCGCGCTCATTCCCGCGCGGGCGGACGCAGCGATGACGGGATCCGCCGCCCCCTTGGTAGTCAGCTTCACCATTCCAAGTGCCTGCAGTGTGCAGAGTAGGGATCTGCTAGGCGTGCCGCCGACGGGACCCAATGTGACCTGCCTGCATGACGAGGTCGCCAATATCGCCCAGCAAAGCGCCCTGCCGTCGGCCACGGCGGTGGATACAACGCTTGCGAACGACGCGGCGCCCGAAAACGAAAATGCCGCGCCGGGCACCAATGCCGCCATCGGCGCGACCACCTGGGTCGTGACGTTCTAAGGGCGCTGCCCGGCCCGCGTCGTCTCCCTCAACGGGCGCTGCGCCGCCGCCTCCACACGCGTATCAAAAATAAATCGTGGCCTGGACCTGGTCGCTGTACGAACCCGGCGTCGGCCCGCCCGCTTGCGCGGCCACTCGGCCATAGACCGTCACGGTCTGCGCCGTGCCGGTGCCCAGCCCGGTCACCATGGAAGTGCCATTGGTGCCGTCGCCCCAGGGAATCGAATACGCCGCATCCGTGTATAGCTGATAGGGCACGCGTTGGCTGGCCGAGCCGCCGGACAACTGCATATTGCGCGCGCTCACCGTGCCGTTGGCACCGCCGTTGAGCGCGATGCGGTACGCGGCGTTGTTGGTGCACTGGACCGTCAACTGACTGGTGGTTCTGCGGTCCGCCGTGATCAGCCCCGTCGATCCGAAGTTCATGGCGGTGGCGGAAATCAGGCAGTCATTGATGACGGAGGCCGTGATGGTCGGGGTGAAGGTACCCTGCGGCGTCAGTGTGCTGCAGGCGGGCGGCGTGCCAAGCAGGTAATAGGAGTACGCGATGGTGGCCACGCCGGCGAAGCTTTCGGTATAGGTCGTGGCTGCATTGTTGGCGGTGGGTACCGTGACCTGGCTGGGCAGCGTTTGCGCGTTGATGGTGACGTTGGTGGACGCCACGGTCCCCAGCAGCGGCTGCTGTAGCAGTACGGAGATCGGCGTGGTCGACGTCGCGGTCGACCCCCATAGCGGGCTGTAGCCGGCGTTGCCGGCAATGCGGTATTGCAGCCGGCTGCCGCCATTGCCCAGCGTGCGGGGGTTCTGGCCCGTGGAGGTGCTGCCCGTGCCCAGGTTGATGCAGACTTGCGCGTTGGGCGCCAGGTTCAACAGGCCCCACGTGCAGGTGACCGTCAGCGTGGCGTTGCCGGTATAGCTGACACCGCGCACAGGGCTGACGGAGGGAATGTTCAGCGGCGTCATGGCGGCGGTGCAGGTCTGCGCGTGCACGGTGGGCGCCATCACGAACAGCGCGAGCAGCACCAGCAGCAATGCCAGCGGGCGCCCCAGCGGCGCACCCAGCTTCGGCAACAGCGAATGGAGCAGTGAATGGACCGACGCGAGCAATGGGCTTCTCACTGCCACCCCCCGCTGTCGGCCACGCAGGCATAGGGACCGAGCGTGGGCAAGGATCCGTCTTGCGGACGCTGATAATCGAACGTCACGCCGCAGCGCAGTTTGTCGTTGGTGACCGTAAGCGTATTGCGCGCGGCCAGGCCGTCGACGAAGGTGATGCCGTCATAGCCGACGATGGTGTCGCTATTGCCTTCCACGTAATGGACCCGGGTGCCGACAGGCAGGGGTTTGCCGTCGGCGCCATGCAGGACGATGGACGCGGCGGAATAGCGCGTCACGCCGAAGCGGGTGACCACGCCCGACAGCATTTGCGGCACCACATCCTGTTCGGTGCTTTCGATACGCGCATCCGGCGGCAGTTTCAGGCTGTCTATGCCCACCTGATTGTGCTGGTACGAGTTCAGGTTGGGCACCAGCAGGTAGCCGTTGCTGCTGGTATTGCCGATCACGCGGTTCTGGCTCAGCACGGGCACGCCGCCGACGCCGTCGGTCGACACCAGGGTGAAGCCATCGTAGATCTGCCGCGCGGCTTCCACATGGCCGTCCATCAGCACCACGCTGCCGTTGAGATCCAGCCCCAGGCTGTCTTCGCCGGCATAGCTTTGCGCGGTGGCCGTGACCTGGCCGTAGCGGCCCAGGTACTGGCCCCAGCCCTGGCGGTAGTCGACGGGACCGTTGCGCCCGGTCTGCAATCCCCAACCCCAGCCGCCGCCATAGTCCGGGGTCTGCACCGCGCCCACGTTGTAGGTGGACTCGCCGTTCTGCCGGCCCACGCTGGCGTTGCCGGAGCGGCCGTCGCCCAGGCCGATGCTGACAGAGAAGAAAACGCCGTTTGAGTTGCCCTGGCCGAAATCCTTGAAGGCGTTGACGTTGAAGGTCACCTGGCTGCCGGCGTTGTACGACCAGGCGACCGAGCCCACGCGGGATTTATCCACGCCGGGGTAAGCCACGCTCAACAGGCTCAAGGCCACGGTCTGGCGCTGGCCCAGCGGCACCGCCACGGTGATGCGGTCGTCGCTATCGGCTACCGGCGTGCCGTCGACGGCGGCGGAGGCCAGGTCGCCGTAGTTGCCGAACTTGCGCGTCGTGCGTGCGTCCAGCGAAAAGTCGGACCGGATGTATTGATAACCCACGCTGGCCTGCACGCCGGTGTTGCGGCCGCTGCTGCCGGCCAGCGATCCGTTCAGCACGCCGGCCGAACCCAGCCGCAACAAGGCGCCGCCGCCGGCGTTGTAGATGCCCGTGCTGGCTTCGGCATGGCCTTCGAGGGTCAGCGCGTCGCTGATGCCGTAACGCACGGAGCCGCTGCCGGCCGGGTCGCGGTTGTAGTCGAAGGAAGTCAGGCCGTAGTTGCGCCGCAGGAAACCCAGTTCGGCCGAATAGCTGGACAAGCCCGCCGACAACATGCGCGAGTCGATGTAGATGGGCAGCGTGGTGGAAATCGGCCGGCCCAGGGCGTCGCGCGTCACCACGCTGGCGGTGCCGGCGCCCGTGATGCCGGGCACGCTGTTCACGACGAAGGGCCCGCTGGGAACATTGCCGGAAAACTGCCGCACGTTATTGATGTAGACGTCGACGGCGGAAGGCACCACCGCGCTGCCGCCCAGGCTGGGTAAGGGAAAGGTGACCAGGTCAGGCCGCAGGGCGAAGTTGCGCCGCCACTGCAGGCCGCCCAGACGGATGGAACGCGACCAGTCCAGCGACGACGTGATCATGTCGCCGACCTGCGTGGTGCGCAGATCAGTGGGGTCGGACTTGATCCACGCCGTGTCGTAGCGGACGTATTTGCGTTGCGGGCCGTACAGGTAACCGATGCCCGTATTGGAGAAGACGCCCGACGGCGAGAAATAGCGTTCTTCGGTCCACAGCGCCAGGCTGTCGCGGCCCTGCGTCTGCGCGTAGGCGTCATAGTTGATCAACAGGCCGCGGCTGGAACGCGCCGGCGGGGTGGGTTGCAAGCCACGCGTATCGACACCGTAAGGCCGGCGCAGCCGATCAGGCATGCGCAGGTCAACCGATTGTTGCGCGGCGTCGTAGCGGTAGGTGAGACCATTGACGCGATCCAGCGGCACATCGGTGTCTGGCGTGCCGGCGGGCAAGCCGGCCTCTGCCAGACCCAGGTCCAGCAGATCCTTGCGCGACGCGTACAGCCGCCCGCCCGATTCGCGGAAGCGGGAGATCAGCGCGGTCGCTTCCCCATTGAAACTCACAGTCAGGTAAACCTCATGCGTGGCCGCCGTCGGGCTGCCTGGCCGTTGCGGCGGGGCGGCGGGCTGGGCCTGCGCCACCAGCGTGGCGATGCAGGCGCAGGTTGCCGTCAGTCCCTGCCATGCGCCTACGTGCAGCCGGCCCGCCATGCCACCTCGCCTTTACGGCGCCGGCGACAAGGTCACGGCGGCTTCGGCAGGATTGGCGTTGATGCGGGCGCGTAATTTCAGCGGTGCTTTCAGCGTGGCATCGGCGGGTAGCGTCAACTGCCAGCGCCGGGTGCGGCCCGCCAGCGCATAACCCAGCAAGCCTTTGTTGATGTCGTAGACGTGCTCGCCGGCGACCAGTTGGGCGGCGGCGACCTGGGCATGCCGCCCGCCGTCGTTGCGGGCTTCCAATACCCATCGTCCGTCGACCCGTTGCACGGTCCATTTCAGCGCGGGCGCGGCCACGGCGCCGGGCGTGATGAAGATGGGCACCGAATAGCGCAGACGCACGGTGACGCCGGACTGCGTGCCCAGCTCCGGCGGCGCGATTTCGTCGATCAGGATGCGGAAAGTCTGTTCGGCCTGCGGCGCCTGGGGGCCCGTACGCAACAGGCGGATGATCTGGCGCGCGCCCGGACCCATTTCGATCAGGGGCGGACTGGCGACCATGTCCTGCGTAGGCGTCAGGGCATCGTCGCCGTTGGCCTGGTCCCAGCGGAAGACCCGCACCTGGCCATAAATGGGCTCGGTGCCGTCGTTGCTCAGCGTGATGGCGGTGGCTGTTTCGTCGGGACGCAGATTGACCATGACGGGCGTGATCTGCAGGCTGGCGGCCTGCGCGCCCGTCGTCATGACGAGGGCGTAGAGCAGGGCGCGCAGCAGGCGGTGGAACAGCGCCCGCGCCCGCGCTTGGGCATGCAAGGATGCGTCCGGGCGCCGGCATCTCACGCCGGCCAAGGCGTTGCGGCCCACGTCAGAAGAATACCGTGGCGGTGACCGTGCTCTGGTAAGTGTCCGGCCGCGGCGTGTTCTGCGGCGCGACCTGGCCGTACACGGTCAAGGTCTGGGCCGCTCCCGTCCCAGTGCCAGCCACGGTGTTGGTGCTCTGGGTATTGCCCCACACGGTGGTGCGGCCGGCATCCTGGTACAGCTGGTAGCCTACCGTGGTGCCGGTGTTGCCCGTGGCGGTACCCGCCAGCAGGCGCGCGGCGACGGTCGAACCGGTGACAGTGCCGGCGTCCAGCCCGATGTTGTAGGGCGTCGTGTTGGTGCAGGTGACGGCCAGCGTGGTCTGTTGATTGATGGCGGTGGCCAGCACGCCTTGGGAACCAAAAGCCAGGGGATTGGCGGCAATGGTGCAGTTTGCCGCGATCGTCAGCGTGACCGCGAAGGTGGCGGTGTTGGTGCCGTTGCTGTAGACCGCCGCATAGCCCTGGATCGGCGCCGTGGCGAACGCGGCTGCCAGCACGGACATGGAAACGCGATGTACGGATTTCATTGTCTTCCCCCAGCCATCTGTGTTGGGGGCAGCCCCTTGGTCCGGGCTGCCCTAGATTGCGGATACCTTGCGTTTGATCGCGGGGAAGGTCGTGCTTAAGGCCTAGTCCTTCCGCCTACGCAGTGACTCTAGGGTGACGAAGAACATGTTCGTGATATGTAAGGGTATGTCTTGTGATGTGACTTTAATTGTTATCTACGGCTTGATATTTGCAATTTCCAACACTGAATTGCCGAAAATAGGCATGGAATGGTTACAAAGTTACCCATCATTTCTGAACGGCATTCGCAAATGTGTGGAAATCCTGCTGCCGGTCGAGTGCCCGGTGACGGCGCCGGCCGGGGATCCGGCCGGACCATTGGGGGCCATTGGGCCCCCCGGGCCAGCATTACGGCCGGGCTTACGGTCGCGCGGCAGGGCGGGGCACTCAAGCCGCGCGCCGGGTCGCCCGCGCGCCTCAGCGCATCGTGACGAATTCTTCAGCCGCCGTGGGATGGATCGCCACGGTGTCGTCGAAATCCTTCTTGGTGGCGCCCATCTTCAAAGCCACCGCGAAGCCCTGCAGGATCTCGTCCATGCCATAGCCGATGCCATGGATGCCCACGATGCGTTCTTCCGGTCCCACGCACACCAGCTTCATGCGCGCTGGTTGCCGATGCCTGGTGACGGCCGTGTACATGGCCGTGAAGCCCGACTGGTAGATCTTCACGTGCTCGTCGCCATGGCGCGCGCGGGCCTGCGTTTCGGTCAGGCCTACCGTGCCGATTGGCGGGTGGCTGAATACCACCGTGGGGACGTTCTCGTAATCCAGATGTTCGTCGGGCTTGTTGTTGAACAGCCGCTCCGACAGGCGCCGGCCGGCGGCCACGGCGACCGGCGTCAGCTCGATCTTGCCGGTGACGTCGCCCACGGCGTAGATGTGCGGCACGTTGGTGCGTTCGTACTTGTCGGATTCGATGTAGCCGCGGGCATCGACGCGAACACCGGCGGCTTCCAGGCCCAGGCCGCTGGTATCGGGCACCCGCCCGATGGCCCACACGATGCAGTCGACGACGCACATTTCGCCGTTGTCCAGTTGCAGCGTCAGGCTGCCGTCGGCATTCTTCGTCACGGCCTTGGGCACGGACTGGCGATGAACCTTGGGACCCTCGGCATCCATGATCTGCATCAAGGTTTCCCGCAGCATGGGATCGAAGTTGCGTAAAGCGGAATCGTTGCGCACGAACAGATGGGTCTTCGATCCCAATGCGTGCATGACACCGGCCAGTTCGACGGCGATGTAGCCGGCGCCGACGACGGCGGTGCGGGCCGGCAGGCTGGGCAGGTCGAAGAAGCCATCGGAATCGATGCCAAGGTCGGCGCCCGGGATATCCGGCCATGCCGGCTGGGTACCCGTGGCGATCAGGATGTGATCGGCGGTGATGCGTTCGCCATCCACTTCGATGGTGTGGGCATCGATGAAGCGGCCGTAGCCGCGTATGACATCCACCTTGTTGCGGTCCAGGCCGGACTCATAGGCTGCGTGGATGCGATGGATATAGGCGCTGCGGTTCTCGATCAGGCGCCCCCAGTCGAAGCGTTCGACCTTGGTGTCGTAGCCGTAGTCGGGGCCGTAGTGGTGGATGGCCTCGGCAATCTGTGCCGCGTGCCACATCACCTTCTTCGGCACGCAGCCTACGTTGACACACGTACCGCCAAGCTCTTTCGACTCGATCAGCGCGCATTTCTTGCCGTACATGGCCGCCCGGTTGACCGAGGCGATGCCGCCGCTACCGCCGCCAATGGCGATGTAGTCGTAGTGCTTCATCGATAGACACCTTGAATGAATGGATACTCGCGGCACGGGAGGCGGGTAGGCCTGCCTGGCCATTTCAGGGCGAGTATCGCATTCATTGGCCCGGTGGGCCGGGAAACCCGGACTCCTGGCCTGGGATCACGTTCGGGGGCAGGCCAGGGACGGGGCAGGGCAGGTCAACCCAGGTCAGGCCGGATCGGGCCTGGGTTCAGACCCGGACCCAGCCCCAGCCCCAGCCCCAGCCCCGGACCCAGGCTCAGGTCTTGTCCTCAGGAGCGGTCGCGTCCTGGGCGTCCTGGCTGGCGAAGATCTCTTGCGCCGCATGGAAAGCCGAGTTGGCCGCCGGCACGCCGCAATAGATCGCGGTCTGCAGCAGCACTTCCTTGATTTCGTCGCGCGTGACGCCGTTGTTGCGAGCCGCGCGCAGGTGCAGCTTCAATTCCTCGTTGCGGTTCAGCGCCACCATCAGCCCTATCGTCAGCAGGCTGCGCGTGTGACGCGGCAAGCCTTCGCGGGTCCAGATCTCGCCCCAGGCATAGCGCGTGATCAGATTCTGGAACTCTTCGTTCACCGGCGTCAGGTTTTGCAGCGAACGGTCCACGTGTTCCGTGCCGAGCACTTCGCGGCGCACTTGCAAGCCGGCTTCGTACCGTTGGGTGTCATTTTCTGGGGAAGGCAAGATTGTCTCCTTAAGGCGGTTCATCGCGGGGCGTCGTCCGCGCGATCCGCGCGCGCCGCCTGCCATTCAGCCAGCGCCGCATCGACGAAATGCCCGGACTGGCCAGTGTAGCGGGTGGGATCGCTGAGTTGATCCAGCGTGGCGGCGTCCAGCAGGCCGGCCAGGGCCGGGTCCGCGGCCAGGCGATCCTGCAGTGCCTGGCGCAGCGTTACGCCCTTTGCCACGGCTTCGCGCGAAGCCTGTTCCACCAGATGATGCGCGGGCAGGCGCCCCAGGCGGTCGCCCAGGGCCAGCATATAGGCCTCGCCCAGGATCAGGCCGCCGGTCAGGTCGAGATTCGCGCGCATCCTGGCTTCATCCACCTGCAGGCCCGCGATGACTTCGCCCATCTGCCGCAGCGCGCCGGCCGCCAGGGTGACGATGGTGGGCAGGGTGTCCCATTCCGCCTGCCAACCGCCCAGCGCGCGTTCATGTTCCTGCGGCATCGCGGCGAACATGGTGGAGACCAGCGCGGGCACGCGCGCGGCGATGGTAAGAACGGCGGCACAGCCGACGGGATTGCGCTTGTGCGGCATGGTGCTGGAGCCGCCGCGTCCGGCGGCCATCGGCTCCGCCACTTCGGCCACCTCGGTCTGCATCATCAGGGAGATATCGCGCGCCATCTTGCCCAGTGTGCCGCACAACATGCCCAAGGTGCCGGCGACTTCGACCAGGCGGTCGCGCTGGGTGTGCCAGGGCAGGGCTGGCGGCGACAGGGCGAGTTCGTCCGCCAGGCATGCGGCGACGTCGGGCGCCTGCTTGCCCAGGCTGGCCAGCGTGCCAGCCGCGCCGCCGAACTGCAGTACGCGCACACGCAGGCGGGTGGCTTGCAGGCGTGCCAGGTCGCGGCGCAAGGCATCGAGCCAGCCCGCCGCTTTCAAACCGAATGTGGCGGGCAGCGCGTGCTGTTGCCAGGTGCGCGCCACCATCACCGTGTCGCGATGCCGGCGAGCCAGGGCGGCGCAGTCGTCCGCCAGGCGCAGCAGTTGGGCGTCCTGGATGCGCAAGGCATCGACCAGTTGCAGCACCAGCGCGGTATCGAGGATGTCCTGGCTGGTCGCGCCCCAATGAACGTAGCGAGCCGCTTCCTGGTCCTGAGCCGCCACCGCGGCGGTGAGTTGCTTGACGAAAGGAATCGCCAGATTGCCCGCCGCCACCGCGGCCTGCGCCAAAGCGTCCGCGTCGATGACGCCGCCATTGCCTGCCATGCAGACCCGCGTGATCGCCGCGGCCGCGTGCGCGGGAATCACGCCGCAACGCGCTTGCGCGCGCGCCAGTGCCGCTTCGACGTCAAGCATGCGGCCGATGAAGCCCGGGGCGGAAAAGATATCCAACACCTCCAGGCTGCTGAACATGGGAGCGGTGAGGCCGAAGCCTATGGAACCAGGCATGAATCTTCTCTCTTCATTGCATCAAGGAGCGACCGGGGGACGACTTCCGGTTTGAGTCTTGGCCTCCAGATGGAAGCGACGTCCGTGGAAGCGACAACGTCTGTGGAGGTGACAACGTCTGCGTTCCCTGCATGACCTTCGAATCGACGCGGAACACGGGGCGGCTGACGGGAGAGCACTGAGCCTCGAACCTCACTCAGATATCGAAGAAAACCGTCTCTCTTTCGCCTTGCAGCACGATGTCCCACAGCAGGGCGTGATTGAGTCCCGGTTGCGCGACCAGCGTTCCACGCCGTTCGGGGGGCACCCGCCGCAGGACATCGTCGTTGGCATTGGCCGCTTGCTCGTCAGGAAAATACATGCGGGTGGCTACATGCTTGAGCAAGCCGCGCGTGAATACCGACACCAGGATGTGCGGCGCCTGCAATGCGCCATGCACGTCCGGCACCGCGCCGGGCTTCACCGTGACGAAGCGGAACGAGCCGTCTTCCCCCGTGGGAACGCGGCCGAAGCCCGTGAAGCCTTCGACCAGCGGCAGGGCTTCGCGTGTGTCGTCCGGATGATCGTAGCGGCCATGCGGATTGGCTTGCCATATTTCCACCATGCCGTCCGGCACGGGGGCGCCTTCCCCGTCAATCACACGGCCCTCGATCACGATGCGGCGATCCTGCAAGATGGGGGCGGTGCGCGTCAGGTCGTCGCAATAACGGTCCGCCAAACCGATATGCAAATAGGGTCCTACGGTTTGGGATGCGGTGGCATAAAGCATGTTCTCACTCCATCGGCGTGGCGTCGCGGCCGCGCAGCACGATATCGAAACGGTAGCCCAGGGCGTATTCGGGCTGCGTGGTTTCCCAGTCGAAGGTGGCGATCAAGCGGTCGCGCGCCTTGGCATCCGGCACACAGTTGAAGATCGGGTCGAAAGCCAGCAGCGGGTCACCGGGGAAATACATCTGTGTCACCAGGCGGGTGGCGTACGCGCGGCCGAACAGCGAGAAATGGATGTGCTGCGGACGCCAGCCGTTGTAATGATTGCGCCAGGGATAGGCGCCGGGCTTGATGGTCTTGAACTGATAGCGGCCCTGGTCGTCCGTCACCACCTGGCCTGCGCCGGAAAAGTGCGGATCCAGCGGTGCGTCGTGCTGGTCGCGTGCGTGGACATAGCGGCCGGCGGCGTTGGCTTGCCATATCTCGATCAGGGCGTGGGGTACGGGACGGCCGTTCTCGTCGAGCACGCGGCCGCTGACCAGGATGCGTTCGCCGATAGGCTGGCCGCCGTGGCCCGAGGTCAGGTCGTTGCCGTCGCGCTGCACGAAAGACGCGCGGCGCTGGCCGGTGTCCAGCCCAGGGCCGGTCACTTCCGACAAGGACTGCGGCAGGACGATCAAGGGTTGCTGGGGAGACCGCAAGCGGGTCGAACCGTAAGGGTCGAAGCGGTATTCAGGCTGTGTGTCCCAATAGGGACGGCGATACTGGGCCGGGCGGGTCATCGCATCTGTCTCCGTCTGTTGGTCTTGGATGGCTGATTTCCCAGGACTATGGAGGGATGGATAATTCATGTAAATTGAGTTTTTCAGCTTTTTGTATGAAATTTAATTATGAAAAGTGCTCAGGGCGGGCATCCCGCTGGTGATCCCGCCGGCACCGCTTTGTCCCAGGCGGGCACGACCACGCGCACCGCCGGTGGCGTAGCCCAGGACTCACGCAACGGCACGGGCACGGGCACAGGCACCGACACCGGCACCGGCACCGGCACTGCCGCTGGCAGCGCCAGAGCCACGACCGCCACGGACCGCCCTGGAAGTCCTCTTACCGGAACGCCCGCGAGCTTCTCCGCCAACATCGTCAACAGCTCTCCGTTTCGTTCGCGCGTGCGCCTGCGCCATCTGCAATGCTTCGTGACCGTGGCGCAAACGGGCCATCTGGGCCGCGCTGGCGCCCAGCTGGGCCTGACCCAGCCGGCGGTATCCAAGACGCTGACGGAACTGGAGGACATGGTTGGCACCCGCCTGTTGATGCGCCAGCGGGCGGGCACCTCGCTGACGGCCGAGGGCATGCGGTTTCTGCGGCATGCCTTGCGCGTCATGGAAGACCTGGACGCCGCCGCGGAAAGTCTCGAAGGAGCCGCCGCTCATCCAGTCGAGTGCGTGCGTATCGGTGCGTTGCCCAGCATCGTCCCGGCGCTGTTGCTCGATGCCGTCAATGGTTTCCGGCAACGTCATCCGGACGTCGGCCTGACCGTGCGCACGGACATGAACCGCATGCTGATCGACAGCCTGAAAGCCGATGTCTTCGACCTGGTCCTGGGCCGCATGGACGACCCAAGCGCCATGGAAGGCCTGTGGTTCGAATCGCTGGGACCGGAACCGCTATTGTTCGCCGTCCGCGTCGGCCATCCACTGGCGCGCGGCAGTAGCAGTAGTAGTGGCAGTGGCAACAGCGGCAACAGCGGCAGTAGTCGCAAGGCCGGCCTGGCCGATGCCTTGAGCTGGCCGCTGGTAGTGCCGGCCCTGGGCTCCATCCCGCGGCACAGCCTGGAAAGCCTGCTGGCGCGGCACGGGCTTTCCCTGCCGAGCGGGTGTCTGGAAACGGCCGACGCCTATCTGGGCAGCCTGGTGACGCGGACCACGGACAGTGTCTGGGCCGCGCCGACGTCGGCCATCAAGCGCTTGGCGGAGGAAGGGGCGCTGACGGTCCTGCCCATCGCGACGCAGGGTACCGAAGAACCGATAGGACTGTTGCGTCGCGCTGACCGCGCATTGAACACGGCGGCGGAAGCCTTTGCGCGTGAGGTGCGCGCGATGATTGCCTGAGTCGCTCAGTGGCCGCGCAGCCGCTATTTGAACCGTTCGAACAAGGGCGAAGCATGGCTGGCGGCGGCCAGTTCCGCCGCGGCCGTCAACAGGGCGGAGCCTAGCGCCGCCATCCGTTTTTCATCCAGCCTGATCAAAGGCCCGGCGACGCTGATCACGCCTGTGGCCGGATAGCCCTTGCGCATGATGGGCGCCGCCATGGCCGTCATGCCCGGCGCGAAGACTTCCACGATGGTCGCGTAGCCGCGCTTGCGGGCGGCGTGCAGGAAGGCCAGCAGGCCGTTGATGGTGGTCGGCGCCGCCGGACCAAAATCCTTGGGCAGGCCAAAGCCTTGCCGGCTCACCAGCTCCACGGCGCGTTCATCGGTCATGGTCATCATCCACGCATGGCCGGTGGCCGTGCACGACAGCCTGGTGTCCATCCCCATGTCAGGATCGTATTTGAGTCCCTTGATCGCGCCTTGCGCCTTGGCTACCCAGGTGATGCGATCGCCGTCGACCAACGCCATGCGCACCAATTCGCCGGAGGCTTCCGCCAGGCGATCCAGGGTGGTTTGCGCCATGTCGACAATGCCCGAGGTGCTCAGGAAGCTCAGGCCCAGGCCCACCAGTTTGGTAGTCAGGACATAGTCGCCATGTTCGCGCAACTGGCGTACGTAGCCATGCGCCTTGAGGTCGGTCAGCAGGCGGTGGCAGGCGCTGCGGGGAATGTCCAGCTCGTCGGCGATGAAGGCCAGCGGCGTGCCGCCGACCTGCCCGGCCAGTAGTTCGAGTATGGCCAGGGTGCGCTCCATGACTCCGCTCATGGCTGTCTCCGATTGCTGATTTTTCGCATTGTGGCATGCGATTCCACTTCGGAACAGGGTTCCAATTCCGTCATTAAGATCCTCATCGCCGGTTCGACGCGCGCCACGGTGCGATGCCGGCGGCGGTAGCCGGCGACACGACAGCCGGCAACGCCATACCGATAAATGGGACAGGAGACAGGAATGAATCAAGCATCGAGCGCATCAGCGGCACCACCGATATCACCGGCATCAGCATCAGCGTCAACGTCAGCGGCATCAGCATCAGCGCCCTCAACGCCACCGACCCCTTCGACCTCATCGAACGCAACGGGGCAGGGCAGCGACAGCGCCATGCAGACTCGCGCCGTGACCGCCGCGACCATAGGCACGGCGCTGGAGTGGACCGATTTCGCGCTGTATGGCGCCTTGGCCGCCACGGTCTTGCCCAAGTTGTTTTTCCCCGCCATGGATCCGACGTCGGCCTTGCTGGCCTCGCTGGCCACCTTCGGCGTCGGCCTGGCCGCGCGCCCCCTGGGCGCCATTGTCTGCGGATCGTTGGGCGACAAGTTCGGCCGCCGCAACCTGATGTTGGCGACGGTTTCGGTGATGGGCGTGTCTTCCTTCCTGATGGGCTTGCTTCCCACCTATGCGCAGATCGGCGTATGGGCGCCCATCCTGCTGGTGTTGCTGCGCATCGTGCAGGGCTTCGCGCTGGGTGGTGAATCCACCGGCGGCCAGTTGATGGCCATCGAGCACGCCGGCGCCGACCGGCGCGGCAAGTACTCCGGCTTGCTCGGCATCTGCTCGCCGATCAGCCAGATCGTCGCCAATGCCGTGTTATTCGGTCTATCCGCATCCATGTCCGCCGACAGCTTCGAGGCCTGGGGCTGGCGCGTGCCATTCCTGGCCAGCTTCCTGCTGGTGATCGTAGGGGTCTACATCCGGCTCAAGGTTCATGAGACCCCGGCCTTTGTCGAGATGAAGCGGTCCAGCAATGTCGTCAAGGTCAGCAACCCCTTGCGCGATGCCGTCCGCTTCCACTACAAGCCGCTGCTGCGCTGGATGTTGTTCTTTTGCGGCCCGGCAGCCTTGTTCTATCTGATCGTGGTGTTCTCGCTGAGCTACATCACCAAGACCCTGGGCGTGCCCAAGCAGGACGCTTTCATGCTGTTGATGGGCGCCAATGTGTTCGCCATCGGGGGGGCCTTGCTGGGCGGTACGCTCAGCGACCGCATCGGACGCAAGAAGGCCCTGGCCATCGGATCGATTGCGACATTGCTGATCTCGCTGGTCTATTTCTCCGTGCTGGACACCAAAGGTTTCGTGCCCATGCTGCTGATCATGGGCCTCTTCCTTGGCTTCACTCAGTATCAAAGCGGCATTCAACCCGTGGCGTTCGCCGAGGCCTTTCCGACGAATGTCCGTTACTCGGGGTCAGCCCTGGCTTACACGGGCGCGAACCTGTTGACGGGTGGCCCGATGCCCATGGTGGCGGTCTGGCTGCTGTCCATCAGCGACGGTTCGCCGTGGGCCGTGGTGGCGCTGTGCGCGTCGTTGAACCTGATTTCGCTGATCGCCATCCTGTGGGGACCGGAGACCAGGGGCATCGACATGAATCGCACCGACTCCGCGTCCCGTCTGGCCGACAGCCGCTGAGCCGCATTCACGAATATCCATCGCAACACGAAAAGCAGACCACCATGTCCGAACTTGTTTATGTCCTCAACGGCCCCAACCTCAACATGTTGGGCAAGCGCGAGCCGCATCTCTACGGCCATACCACCCTGGCCCAGATCGAGGCCGACGTCATGGCGCTGGCCGAAACCCTGGGCCTGCGTTGCCAATTCCGCCAGACCAATAGCGAGTCCGTGATGGTCGACTGGCTGCAGGAGGCATTCGAGGCGAAAGCTGGCGTCATCCTCAATCCCGCCGGCTTCTCCTTTTTCTCCGTGCCGGTGCTGGATGGCGCCAAGCTGCAGAGCCGGCCTTTGATCGAAGTACACATCACCAATATCCACAAGCGCGAGGAACTCTATCGCCATTCGCTCATTTCGACCGTGGCAACGGGCGTGATCGCAGGGCTGGGCGTGCAGGGCTATACCTTGGCCTTGCAGGCGATGGCGCAACAACTGCGGAGTTAGCGATCCGCGGACGGCCGCCGCACGCAAGCTAGCGCGGCCAGGGCCAGCAGCACGGCCGGCACGGTGTAGATCCAGAGCGGCGAGACGAGCGGCAGCACCAGGCCGGCCAGCAATGGCCCGGTGCCGGCGCCGATATCGCGCCACACGGACCGCGCCGCCAAGGCCTGTACGCGGCCCGGCCCCGGGGTGCGCATGGCAACGATGGGCGGCAGCAGCGGTAGTTGCAAGGCGCGCAACACCACGATGGCGGCGGCGCAACTCCATATCCAACCCGCGCCGAAACCTATCAGCACCACCGTCGTCAGCAACGACAGGCTGACCAGCAGGCGCTCGGCGCCGAAGCGCTCGGCCATGCGGCCGCCGACTGGGCTGAGCACGATCTCGCCCAGATAACGCAGCGCCAGCACCGCCCCGGCCACGATGACCGAACCGGCGGGCATCAGATCCTTGCCCAGGTAAGACAGGCCGATGATGAACAGGCCATCCAGGGTGAAACCCTCCAGGAACGACCAGGTGTCAAGGCTGCCGGGCAGGCGCAGGCGGCGCGGAGAGGCCGGCACCGGATGAGGGTGGCTGGGAAGATTGCGAGCGGCCGCCACGCCAGCCAACGCTGCCAACGTCAGGACGAAGAAAATTACCCGCGGTCCCCACATGTCGGCGAACCATGCGCCCAAGGGCAGCGCCACCACGGGCCCGATCGCGATGATGGCGCGCGAGCGGCCGTTGCGCCGCGCCGACCCACGTGGATCGGCCGTGGCCATGGCTTGTGTGGACAGATTCAACGCCGCGAAAGCCAGTCCCCACAGCAGGCGCAGGGGCAGCAGCGCCCAGAAGCCGGACAGCGTTGCATAGCCCAGCGCGCTGAGGGTCGCCGCCACCGCCGCCAGCATGCAGGTGGGACGGTCGCCGCGACGCGCGTAGAAGCGCGCCACCCAGCCATACCCGGCGATCCGCACCAGGCGATTCGCCGCCAGCAGCATGCCGGCTTGCGCAAGCGTCACGTCGAATTGCGCCGCGTACATCGGCAGCAGCAGGTACAGCACGGTGTCGCCGGGCAAGGCCAGCGCCAGCGTTGCCGCGGCACGGCGCGAATTGGCGTCGACGGCGGCGGGCGCGGGAGAGGCAGGAGACGCGGGAGACGCGGTCGGGGCGTCGGAAGACGCGTCAGGCAGTGCGGCGGGGTTTGTCATGATGGCCCCTATCGTGGGCATATTTCATAACGGTGACAAACGAAAATCACGCATCTCATGAGTGATAAAATCTCACGCATTGGAATTTTCATCCCATGGCCGCTCAACTTCCTCTCAACGCCGTGCGGGCTTTCCTGGCCGCGGCGCGTCGCCAAAGTTTCACCCTGGCCGCCGCCGACCTGCACGTGACGCATGGCGCCATCAGCCGCCAGGTCAAGACGCTGGAAGACTTCCTGGGCGTGGCGCTGTTCGAGCGGCGTGTGCGGCAAGTGCGCCTGACGGCCGCCGGCCAGCAGTTTCTGGCGGAGGCCGGCCCAGCCTTGGACCAGGTCGCCGCAGCGGCGCGCGAAGTAATGGCGCAGGCCTCGGGCCGGACGGTGCGCATCAATGTACGGCCGACTTTCGCGGTGCGCTGGCTGATTCCGCGCCTGTCGGATTTCGTCGCGCAATATCCTGGCATCGAGCCGCGAATACTCACCAGCATCGCGCCGCCGAACGAGCCCACCGCGCCCGACGCCTCTTACGACATCGCCATCCGCCGCGGCCTGGAAAATTGGCCCGACACGCTGAGCATGCATCCCTTTCTTGAAGACGAAGCCCTGCTGGTAGGCGCGCCCCGTCTGATGCGTGGCATTACCGAGCCGGCAGCCCTGGCGTCGCTCACGCTATTGGTGGCGAAGACCCGCAGGACGGATTGGGATGACTGGAAGAAACACCTCGGCATCCGGCGCCTGCGCCCCAAGGCGCAGATTCTGTTCGATCATTCCCACTTCGTGCTGCAGGCGGCCATCGATGGGCTGGGCTATACCATCGCCCCGGTGTCCCTGCTTGCGAACGATCTGGCCGAAAGCCGACTGGCCTGTCCGCTGCCCGAGCTGCGCTTGCCGATGGGCCGCTACTACTACGGCGTGCATCCCTCGGCCAGTAGCGAAGCGCATCTTTTCAGCCGCTGGCTGGACAGCCAGGCGCGCATCTTCGCGGTCCCGCTGTCCCTTCCGAGGTAAGACGCTCAACCGTTGAAGAAAGCTGGCGTCCGACGGATGCGCAACACCGCAACACCGCAACACCGGCTGGGTCCTGGAAACCCCTGCTTGTACAGGTGCCCCTCAAGTTGTATGCTTATCAATACAACTATACAGGAGACATCATGGCCATCCCTCGCCGTGTCCTCATGCTCGCGGCCGCCTCGGCCTTAGTGGCAACGCTTTCCCCTCTGTCCAATGTCCAGGCCCAAGGCCAGCCGATCCGGCTCGTCGTCGGCGCGCCGCCTGGAGGCACCACGGATACCGTCGCCCGCAATATCGGCGCCAAGATGGCCAAGGAACTCGGCCGCAACGTGATCGTCGAGAACCGTCCTGGCGCCGGCGGCAATATCGCCGCCGACTACGTCGCCAAGGCGGCCGCGGACGGCAATACCTTGCTGGTCAGCTTCACCAGCTTCTCGATCAACGCCAGCCTGTACAAGAATCTGCCCTTCGATCCGCGCAAGGACTTCACGCCCATCAGCATGCTCGCCACTGTGCCCAGCGTGCTGGTGGTGCGCAAGGAATTCCCCGCCAGGGACATGGCGGAACTGGTCCAGCAGGTCAAGGCCCATCCCGGCAAGTTCACCATGGCGCTTGGCGGTATCGGCTCTTCCCTGCATATGGCGGGAGAACGCATGAAAATGATGTCCGGCCTGGACATCGTCAACGTGCCTTACAAGGGCACTACCCCGGCCATTACCGACGTGCTCGGCGGCCAGGTCGACATGATGTTCGCCAGCACGCTCAATGCGCTGCCGCATATCAAGGCCGGCAATCTGAAGGCGCTGGGCGTGACCAGCAACAAATCGCTGGCCGTGCTGCCCGGCGTGCCGCCGATCGGCGACACCATCAAGGGCTTCGAATCCAACGCCTGGTTCGCCATGTTCGGCCCGGCCAAACTGCCGGCCGAAACGCTGGAGAAGCTCAACGCCGCCGCGCGCAAGGCCGTGGCCGCGCCGGACTTCCAACGCCTGCTTGAACAGGAATCGGCGCAGGCCGTGAGCAGCACGCCGGAAGAGTTGAAGACGTTCGTCAGCAATGACATCGACCGCTACGCGGAAGTGGTCAAGGCCTCGGGCGCCACACCGGAGTAACACGATGGGTGATGGCGCCAGTCCGCTTCCGCTTTATCACAAGGTCTATCTGCTGCTGCGCCAGCGTCTGCTCGACGGCGACTTCGGCGACGATGCCTTGCCCGGCGAACATACGTTGGCGCAAACCTATGGCGTATCACGCCTGACGGTCCGGCGCGCCATGGATACGCTGGCGGCGGACGGCCTGGTGTCGCGGCGGCAAGGGCGCGGCACCTTCGCGCAGGCCCCGGCGGAGATGGCCACGCCGCAGCAGGGCGCCAGCGTCGATGCCTTGATGATGCACCTGTCGCGCATGGGCATGCATACGCAGGTCAAGCTGCTGGCGTTGACGGTCGAACCGGCGTCTCCCGCGGTGGCGGCCCGCCTGGAAGTGGCCGTAGGCGCGCCGGTGCACCATTCCGTGCGCGTGCGCAGCTATGAAGATGCGGTGTTTTCCTATCTGCACACTTATGTGCCGGACGCCATCGGCAAGCGGATCTCGCGCAAGGCGCTGGGCAGCAAGCCGCTGCTGCAGATCTTCGGCGACCTGGGCATACGCGTCATGGGCGCGGAGCAGACGGTGACCGCCGTCATGGCCGATCCGGACAGCGCGCAGGCCCTGCAAGTTCCCGTGGCGTCCGCCTTGCTGAATATCCGCCGCCTGGTGCGCGATACCAGCGGGCAGCCGGTCGAATACCTGGACGCCCGCTACCGGCCCGATCGTTTCGAATATCGCCTGGATATGCAGGCGCATGAAACGTCGGGCACTCCCGTCTGGCTGCCGGCGGCTCCCGCCACGTCCAGGCGTCACTGATTTCGAGAGGCTCACCATGCCTGCACAGACTCTGGCCCAGAAACTGTTGGCGGCCGCCAGCGGACGCGATGCCGTCGTTCCGGGCGACATCCTGACCTGCCGCGTCGATCTGGCGATGTTCCATGATTCCAGCGGTCCCCGCCGCCTCAAGCCCATGCTCGAAGCGTTGGGTACGGGGATCTGGGATCGCGAGAAAGTCGTCCTGGTCATGGACCACTACGTGCCCGAAGCCGACGACGAGTCGCGCCGTATCGTGCGCATCGCGCGCGAGTGGGCGGTCGAACAATCCCTGCCGCACGTCTACGACAGCATCGGCATCTGCCACGTGGTGGTGCCCGAGCATGGCCATATCCGGCCTGGCATGCTGTGCGTGGGGGGTGACTCGCATTCCCCCACGGGCGGTGCGTTCGGTGCGTATATGTTCGGCGTCGGCAGCACTGAAATGCTGGGCGTGGTGGCCACCGGTGAAATCTGGGTGCAGGTGCCGCGCACCCTGATGATGCGCTGGAACAATGCCTTGACGCCGGGTGTGACCGCCAAGGACATGATGCTGCACATGATCGGCCGCTTCGGCATGAACGGCGGCAATTATCAGGCAGTGGAGTTCTGCGGCGATGCCGTGCGCGCACTGTCGATGCAGGAACGCATGACGCTGTCGAACATGTCGGCGGAAATCGGCTCCCAGGTCGGCCTGGTGGCGCCCGATGAGAAGACGGTGGCTTATCTGGCGCAGGCTGGCGTCGCGGATGCCGCCGGCCTGGATATCGCCCATTGGCAATCCGATGCGGACGCGGCGGCGGAACGCTACGACTTCGACGCCGCCACGCTGGCGCCCCATGTGGCCGCACCGCACAGCCCGGCCAATTCGCGCCCGATCGGCGACTACGAACCGGTGCCCATGCAGGTCGCCTATATCGGCGCCTGTACGGGTGCCAAGCTGGAAGATCTGCGCGCTGCCGCGCAGGTGCTCAAGGGCCGGCACGTGGCGGCGGGCGTGACGCTCATGGTGGCGCCCGCCAGCGCGCAAGCGCAACAGCAGGCGGCGCAGGAAGGCACCCTGGAGATTCTGATGCAGGCCGGCGCGCAACTATTGCCCAATTCCTGTGGCGCCTGTTCGGGCTACGGCGGTTCCATTCCGGAAGGGGCCAATGTGGTGGCATCGACCGCGCGCAATTTCCAGGGCCGCATGGGCGCGCGCACGGCGCAGGTGTATCTGGCTTCACCTTATACGGTGGCCGCTGCCGCCGTCGCCGGCCGCCTGGCGGATCCGCGCGACATGCTGGCATGAAAGGAGGACTCGCGATGAATGGCAACTATCCACACAGAGTATGGCGCTTGGGATCCGACGTCGATACCGATCAACTGGCGCCCGGCGCCTACATGAAATTCAGCATCGAGGAAATCGCCAGGCATTGCCTGGAGCGCGTGCGGCCCGAGTTCGCCGGGCAGGTGCGGCCGGGCGATGTGCTGGTGGCCGGACCCGGCTTCGGCATCGGCTCGTCGCGTGAGCAGGCCGCGGCCGCGCTGGTCACCTTGGGCATCAGCGCGGTGATCGCGCCCAGCTACAGCGGCCTGTATTTCCGCAACGCCTTCAATGTCGGCCTGATGCTGTTGACCTGCCCGGAAGCAGAGACGCTGGCCGAAGGTGAGCACATCGCGCTGGACCTGGAGGGCGGGCGCGTGCTGCGCGCCGACGGCGGGGTCCTGCCTTGCGCCCCTATTCCCGATTTTTTACGCGACATGGTGCAGGCCGGCGGGCTGCTGCCGCAGCTCAAGCGCCGTCTGGCCGACGGCAGCCTGAAGGCCAATCCCATGCGTTGATATAGCGATGCCCGATTACCCACGCCGCTGCCCAGCCGGCGGCTTCCATCCGACACGATACGAGGTCATGATGCCGAATACCCTCAAACAGAAGATCACCAGTGGCCAGTGCGTTCTGGCTCCAGGTATCTACGATGCCTTTTCCGCCTTGATCGCCGAGCAGGCCGGTTTCGATGCCCTGTATCTGTCGGGCGCGTCCATCGCTTATACCCGTCTGGGCCGGTCCGATGTTGGCCTGACGACCTATAGCGAAGTCGAGCAGACGCTGGCGCGCATCACCGAGCGGGTCCAGGTTCCCGTCATCGTCGATGGCGATACGGGTTTCGGCAATGCGCTGAACACCCAGCGTACGGTGCGTGGCTTCGAGCGGGCCGGCGCGGCCATGATCCAGCTGGAAGACCAGGGCTTTCCCAAGCGCTGCGGTCATCTGGCCGGCAAGAGCGTGGTGCCGGTGCGGGAGATGTGCGGCAAGCTGCACGCAGCCCTGGATGCGCGCCACAGCGCCGATACGCTGATCCTGGCGCGCACCGACGCGGTGGCCGTGGAGGGGTTGGAGGCGGCCCTGGACCGGGCGGAGCAGTATCGGGAGTGCGGCGTGGATGCCGTCTTCGTCGAAGCCTTGCGCACGGACGAACAGATGGAAGCCGCCTGCAGCCGTTTCAAGGGCAAGGTGCCTTTGTTGGCCAATATGGTTGAAGGGGGCTTGACCCCGGTCAAGAGCGCGCAGGAACTGGGCGCCAAGGGCTTTTCCATCGTCATCTTCCCGGGCGGCACGGCCCGCGCCGTTTCCTTCATGCTGCAGCGTTACTACGGCAGCCTGCGCGAGCACGGCAGCACCGCGCCCTGGCGCGACGAGATGCTCGATTTCGACCAGCTCAATGCGCTTATCGGCACGCCCGAGCTGCTGGAGAACGGCAAGAAGTACGAGTAGGGCGCGCAGCGGGCCGAGCCAGGAGCGCCGCTGGCGGCCAGTGGCAGCGCCGCGGGCGTTTGAATGCGTCTCGGCCATCAGCAGCGCCTTGGCCGCCAAGCCGGCGAACTCCGGTCCCGGCCGATCGGTGACATCGCGTCCTACGGGACGCGTTTTTTTTGCCCTCGTTCGCAACAAAAGGGAACCTTGCGGAAAAATCCGCTACCGACACAGATCTTTTGCTATAGCAGTCGGGGAGGAGTCTGTGGAATTTTTCATAAATCCATGCTTGAGCGTTTCACGCGGCATGGCCGCGGCGGGAACCGGCCATGGGTAACAGCTCTTCTTGTGTCACCCGCCAGGGATCGCCTTCCGTGAGCGTAGCCGGCGAGGACGCTTATGGCGCTTACGTCGCCCGCGTCCCCGACCGGAATTCGCGCCGGCTCGGCGATTCAGGCCCCAGTTACTCACCCACCGGCACCCGCTACAGCGCCAGCAGTACATCGGTGGACAGCGACCTGGACGCGGAACTGCGGTTCCCCATCAACTTCTCCAAGGCCGGCACCCCGCGCGCGGTAGTGCACCCCGCGCACGAAGCGGCCAAGGAGGCCGCCCCCGGCACCGCGGTCCTGCTGAAAGGACAGCGCAAGTGGTCGACGTACTACGTCGATCCCTACGCGGACTGCCCCGATAAGGATCCCATCATGAAGCGCCTGCGGGATTACGACGCCACCGGGCAGCAGCGCTCCATAGACCGTGCGATGGATGCAATCTCCTTGTTGAACAGCTCCTCTGGCCTTGATGAAGTGGTGTGCTATTCGGTGTTGGACGGCGATTACGTTCCCGATTACAAGGGGGCGGGTTATCTGGCCTATTCCATGGAGAACGACATCGGCTCCCCGGATTGGTTACTGGTCCAGGATGACAGCCATGGGTGCCCGCTGACGCCCAATAATCTTTGCCAGCTGATGTTGGTGTTGCAGAACAAGTCTCGGAATCGAGGACTGGAGTACCTGGCAAAACATGACCTTATGGGGAGGGCGCAACCGCTCCCGGCGGATTCATTGGAGTCCGCACCCTGGCCGGCTCAGTTCGACGCCATCCTCAACAAGCTTTATGAGCACGCGAGCATCGTCCTGCAAGGCGACCAGAAAGCGCTGATGATTTCCCTGGCCGGTATCGGACATGAGCTTGGGGCCAATGGCGTCACCGTCATGGATCCAGCGACCGGGCAATGCCTGGCCGTGTCCAGCCTGGACTTGGCTGATGTGATCCAGCGTCGCTGCGCGCCGGCATTGGACGAGCGGCAATCCAATGCGCCGGCATCCCGCAGGCAATCCACGGTTTCCGCCGTCAGCGTGCGGACGAAAAACCTGAGAATGCGCGCACAGTTGGAGGCCGTGTACGGCCGCGACCTGGCCGAGGTGGTCCAGCAGTATTACCTGCCCGAGTCCGACGCGCCGCAATCCAGCGCGCCTGTGTCGCGCAGGCCGTCCATCGCCGCGGGCGCCGGCACGCAGACGGAAAGCGTGGAAAAACATGACGGCGTTGGCCAGCATCTGGCCGACGTGCCGTTGCGGCACGACTCACCCGGGGAGGCCGCGTCGTTGACCGACCGGCCCGCGTCGCCCAAGCTGTCCATCGCCGCAGCCACCAGCGCGGAGATTGAAGTCATGGACAATAGCGTTCCTGATTACAAGGGGGCGGGTTATCTGGCTTATTTGATGGAGAGCGACACAGGCGAGCTGGATTGGTTGGTGGTTGCTGATCACAGCCATGCGCAACCTCTGACGTGCGATAACGTCTGCCTTCTGGCGTTGGATTTGCAGGACATGAACCGGGATCAAGGACTCGAGTTCCTGAAGTACTACGACGGTGCTGTAGAGGCGAAGTTGCTAGTCGAAAACTCATTGGATCCCGCGTCCTGGCTAGCTCAACGCATCAAAATCCGCGAAATGCTCGATGAACAGGCGAGCATCGCCCCGCAACCCGGGGCGGTGGCCAGCACGGCGCCGGCCGACGCGATCCAGCAAAACGATGTCCTGGCGCAAGACGCATTGCCATCCAGCAGGCCTGCGTTGCGCAGGCAATCCATGGTCGAAGTCGACGACGCGGGGATGGAGCGCCAGGAGGAAACGAGAAGCGCGGGAAGCAGGAAAAGCACGGCAGGTAAGGCACGCACGGCGAGCATGACAGGCAAGGCAAGTGTGAGAAGCGCGGCAAGCACGAGCAGCACCGAAAACCTGGAAGGCGTGGGGCAGTCCTTCGAGGGCTATCTGATCCACTATCTGCCCCGTACCAGCCAGGTGAACACTGGCTATCTGGATGAAGTATGAATACCCGAGCAACCTGCGATTCCGGCTTGCCTGGATGCTACGTCTATCAGCACGCGATCCTCTCCGCGCCCACCGATCTGCTTCCCAGCTGCGTGAAGCGCTTGGCCGAGACGTGGGTCGGGGAGCCTGCCCCGAACGCGGACAACGCTGAGTTTCGCCCTGAACGCATCAAGGTAGAGGACACTGTCCCAGGCGCGTCCACTGCGGCGCTCGCAACAAGTCCGGAGAAGGAGTCCGTTGAAGTCCTTGGCGTTCCCGGGAAGGTCGCGCAGTTCGAGGTAGACCTGCGCAACCAGTTGGACGCCATCGTGGTGCGGTGCAGAAGCAAGGTTGTGGATCGCGTCGACCTGACGGGTTTTTTCCTGTTGGACGCCGATCAGGCCAAGGCCCAGGCGGGTGTCCAGGCGATACGTGAGTATCTGCTCACCGCCGGTATCGACGGCGCGCAGGTAAATGTCCAGGTCCAACGAGTAAGAAAGCTGCGCGAGCGCGGCATGAGGCTGGGTTTGCGGCAAGGCGTCGACGTGACGCTTACTTATGCGAACTGCGATGCTGATCGTCGCTGGAACGGCAAGGCGCCGCCGTTCACCATGCGGCTGGAAGATGTCCCCTTGTCGCGGCAAAATTATCCCCCGGCCCTCGTGCGCACGCTCGATGAACTGGCCAGGAGCATCCGCGCTTGCGAGATGACGCGCGTGCACATCAACTCGCAAGCTTTCATGTTCGAAGAGATGGGCGTGCCACGGGCGCATGAGATTGGCGCGTATCTGGTTGGCCGTGGCGTTCCGGCCGATGCCGTAAAGGTATCGGATCGGGCATCACTGCGCTATGGCGCGCGCGGCGCCGCCATGGGTAGCGGTCATGTCGTTTTCATCGACGTGCGCCGTGCTCCTGAGGCGGGTTCTGGCTTGTCGGTGGAAGTACTGCCTGCGCGATCGCGAACCCGTTCGAACTGGCAGGCGGCGCAAGACAAGATCGAACCCCTTCCCAGTGTCTGAGCGAGCGGGGCAACAGGGGCATGGAAGTTGCGGTTCCCGCGCTCATTCGTCATGAGCGCATTTTTCCAGCAGTCGTCAAAGGAGATCCACCATGAAACCTGCCGACACCCGCACACCGGGTCTGCCCGAGAATCCGGATATTCCCGTTCCCCACACCCCGGATCCTTCCACTCCGCCTGGATTGCCCGATGTCGGTATCCCGCCGGACGTGCCGCCCACCGGCGAGAAACCCGCATCTCCGCCATTGCCCACGCCTCGTCCCGCCGTGCCCGACGCGGGCTGGATAGCCTGACAGGCAGCGGCGCCGCTTCAGTCTTCGCCATCAGGTCCTTGATAGAAGCGCCTTTATGTAGCGGTCCGGGGTGTTCCATCCCGGCTCATTCATCCTCACCATCGCCCGCGTCGCGTTGCCGCATCTTGCGGCGATGTTCGCGGGCGCGTTGCGCCAGCTGCCGGTAGTGGTCAGCCATCTCATCGAGCTCCTGGTCGTTGAGTTCCTCGATATCGACCAGGCGATTGTCCGCTTCCGCGATCGCGCACAGCAGTTCGTCCAGTTTCAGATGAACGGCGTGGCTGTCCTTGTTCTGGCTTTGCTGGATCAGGAAGACCATGAGGAATGTGACGATGGTCGTGCCGGTGTTGATTACCAACTGCCACGTTTCCGAGTAGCCGAAGACCGGGCCCGTCACCGCCCATACCACCACCATGCCGAAGGCAATGCCGAAAGCCAGTGGCGAACCCGTCCATGTCGTGGTTTTTTCAGCGAAGCGTTCGAATAGCGCATGCACGCCGGAGGCATTGCCGGGGCGCAGTCCCTTGCGCCGCCGCGAAGCCGGTACCTGGCGTTGCGGCCGCCGCCGGGATTGCCCGGGCGCGGTAGGTATGTCCTGAGGCGGAGAGGGAGGGCGCGGTGAGGTCATGTTCGACGTCCGTAGCGAAGACGGATGAGTCGAAGCAAGGCATGTGCCGCCTGCGGGCACCTCCCGTCGGTCCCTGCCCGTGCCCGCGCCGGCCTACGCTTCAAGCCGATCTTGCCCGCGTCGACAACTACTTGCGCAACAGGCTGTCCAAGGCGTCGCCCAGGCCCTTCACCGCATCGCCGACACCACCCGCCACGCCTTCGACACTGACCCCCAACACCTTGGCGAAGCCAGCCGTGACGCGCATGGCCAGGCTTTCGTCCATCGAGAATTTGGGATCATGCAGATTGCCGCTGATCGAGAAGTCGAAGGTCACCTTACCCTTGTGGTCCTCCATGGCGGCCAACACCGCCTTGCGCGGCAAGGCCAGCAAAGGTGCATCGCCGTCAGCGAATTTCAGATCGGTCAGGGTGATGTGGCCCTGCGCGCGCAATTGATCTTTCTGCACCTGGGTGCGCATGTCCAGATCCATCTGCCCGCCGGCCAGCGCGGCCGGGGAACGGCGCTGCAGATAGGGCGCGACCAGGGCCACGTCGACACTGCGCAGGCGTAGCTGGATATCGGCGTCGTGGCTGGGCAAGGCCACCCAACCCTCCAATTCCATCTTGCCGCGCCGGTTCTTGCCCACCATCTGCCCCTGCGCATGCAGCTGCGTGCGAATGTCCGCGGCGGGCTGGCGGATCGGGCCGATGTCGGCGTTCAATTCGTCCAGAGGTACCCGGTAGGGTGGGGTGGCGACGATCGCATCGTAGAAATCCAGATGGCCGTTGCGCAATTCCAGCTTGTCTATATTGACCGCGCGGCGGCGGCGGACGCTGCCGTCCTTGTCTTTATCGGTGTCCGACGATTCGGCATCGCGATTTTCGCGCAAGGTGGGCAGATAGCGGATGGCGCCGCCGCCCCGTGGCCGCAGCAGGGTCAGGTAGTAATCGCTGACGGTGATGCGTTCCAGCGAAATTTCATCGGACAGCAGCGAACGCCATTGCGGGATCACCACCACGCGCGCAGCGCGCAGGCTCTGGCGTGCGGGCCAATCCGGCGGCGCGCCGATCTCGACATTTTCCAAGACGATTTCGGCCAGCCCGACGTGGATTTTTTCGGCGCTGCCTTGGTCACCGAGCAGGGCATTGATACGCCCCACGACCATATGGGTCGCCAAGGCGGCGCCCAGCGCGACCAGCGCGGCCACGATTACAAGAGTGAGCAGAGTAATCTTGACGGGCTTGCTCATGGATTTCTTGTCCTTATGCATACGCTCTGTCGCGCTCTGGCGCGTGCTACGCACAGCTTGGCATGACAATGGCCCCGCGCCAAGCCCGTCGGAAGTCGCAGTCCATGCGGCGCGGCGCAATCCAGGTGACCCCACCATCCCGATCCGATGCAGCTGCACCGCGGTCCGCGCCCGGGAAAGCCTGATAACGCCATGTTAGGATGCGCGGGCTCGCCGGCCGCGCGTTATTCCCAGGGCGTTTCCCGGAGGATGCTGCGTCTGTTTTGCGCCTTCCGACGCTCGCCGTTGCCGCCGGCATTCGCATCGATAAGCGAGGAAATCATGGATACCGATGAAAAACTGGCCTTGGTCGCGCAGACCATCGCTCACCAGGGTGGTCAGATCAGCGCGCTGGCCAGCGCTTTACTGTGCACGCTGCATGCCGCGCGCGGCACGCCCGGCTTGACCGAGGCCATCGAGGCTCGCCTGGCCCAGAACCACGCCAATCTGCAAGCCAGTTCCGAAAGCCCGCAGTACCTGGCCGGCTTCGCGGGCATGAGCGAACAGATTGCCGCGGCCTTGAAACAGGGCGCCTAGCGCTGTCAGGGGGCCAGGCCGGCACGCGCCGTGATCCCTGGCCATTGCATTGACCTCGTCAGTGCGGTTTGACTGCCTGGTCGGCACCCACGCCGGGCAGCATGGCGTCGAGGATCGAGTCCCCAAAGGCCTCGCCCACGCCTATCGCGCGGCGGCCGGCCGGCGTCACCGCCAAGCCCTTCATGCCCGGCTGGCGTGACAAAAGCCCCCGCTCCAGCAAGAGTTCGGTGTGCGTGCTGTCGACGATCGAGTCGCCACCGTGGATGGCTTTGAGAATTTTGAGTTGTTCCTGGGTCAGCATATGGGTTCTCCGTGCCGGCAGTGGCGATGGAACAACGTGACCGTCGTGTCCAACCACGTACCTGTTTTTATCGGCAAGTTCCTCAGCAATTTTCATGCCTGGGCTGGTTCCATAGGCTGTCCCACCCCGGCCCCATTTAGCTTAGACCCTGTTTAACCCCTAAGGGTTATTCCCATTTAACTTTTAGTCATCCCTGCGTTACAAAATATTCCGCGAATTGTCACGAGTCACGGCTATGCTCCTTGTAAATGAGAAGGGGTCTTTAGTGCACCAAAATCATCACGTCTACAAAGGTTTTCGCCTGACCGCCAAGGTCGCGCGTGGTTTGCAGAGCACTGGCAAAATCGACAAGTCATCGGGCGCCCCTATCTTCACGGCTGTCGTGGAGGTCGTTCCCGCCTCGTTGCAGCACGAGGATGCGGATACGTATCCCATTCCCTGCTTCGTCGATGGCGGCTTCGTCTACAGCCCGGCCGAGGCCGTGCATGCCGCGGTATCGCATGGTCGCGAGATCGTCGATGCCTTGACGGGTTTCCCGACGCGCTAAGTGCCGCGCCACGGCGCTTTTGCTCCAGTCAGGGCTCAATGGCTGGGCCCAGCGGTCAAGGCCTGGCAGCCAGGGTCCGGCAGTCAGCGTCAGGCGCTCAAAGCCCGGCGGTCACAGCTGGCTGGCGCCGAACGTATCGCATTGCTTGATGTCGCCCGATTCCAGCCCGCGCTTGAACCAGCGTACCCGCTGCGCCGACGTGCCATGGGTGAAGGTGTCCGGCACCACGTATCCCTGGCTGCGTTTCTGCAGGCGATCGTCGCCGATGGCGCTGGCGGCGTTCAGGGCCTGTTCCACGTCGCCCTGTTCCAGGATGTGGCGCGCGGCGTCGGCGCGATTGGCCCAGAGGCCGGCGAAGCAGTCCGCCTGCAATTCAAGGCGTACCGACAGCGCGTTGGCCTGCGCGGGATTCTGCCGCCGCAACTGATCGACCCGGCCTGAAATGCCCAGCAGGTGCTGGACGTGATGGCCGACTTCATGCGCGATGACGTAAGCCTGGGCGAATTCGCCGGGCGCCTGGAAGCGCTGCTTCATTTCATCGAAGAAGGACATGTCCAGGTAGACCTTGCTGTCGCCGGGGCAGTAGAAGGGGCCCATGGCGGACTGCCCGGTACCGCAGGCGGTGGGCGTGGCGCCGGTGTACAACACCAGCTTGGGATCGGTATAGGGCATGTTGCCGAACTGCTTGAACAGCTGGGTCCAGGTATCCTCCGTTTCCCCCAGCACCTTGGCAACGAAGCGCGCCCGGCTGTCGTCGGCCGGGGGCGTACGCGCCGGCGCCTGCTGCTGTTGCTGGGTCGGCGCGCCGCCGCCCGCCAGCTCCATGACGATGCGAGGGTCGACACCGAAGTACATGGCCACCAGGGCCAGCACGATGGTGCCTATACCTATGGTGCCGCGTCCGCCTATCATCGGGCCGGAGCCGCGGCGGTCTTCCACGTTGTCGCTTTCGCGGGAATCGTCCAGGCGCATGAGTCATCTCCTTCAGGCATACGCAGGCGCGGATGCCGCAATGCAGAATGTTAGGATAATCGCATGGCGCAATTTTTCTCCGTACACCCCGCGAACCCCCAGCCTCGCCTGTTGAAGCAGGCCGCGCAGTTGCTGCGCGACGGCGGGCTGGCCGCCGTTCCCACCGATTCAAGCTACGCGGTCATCGCGCGGCTGGATGATAAAGCCGCGGCCGACGGTTTACGTCGCCTGCGAGGTCTGGATGAGCGACATCATCTTACGCTGATCTGCCGTGATCTGGCCCAGATCGGCCAATTCGCCAGGGTCGACAACCGCCAATACCGTCTGTTGAAGGCCGCGACGCCCGGGCCCTATACCTTTATCCTGGAAGCCACGCGTGAAGTACCGCGGCGGGTGTCCCACCCCTCGCGCAAGACCATAGGTATCCGGGTGCCCGAGCATCCCGTTACGCTGGGACTGCTGGAGCTGGTAGGCGAACCGTTGCTGTCGACCACGCTGATTCCCGAAGGCGAGACCGAGGCGCTGAACGATGGCGAACTCATCCGCGAACGTTATGAACATGAGCTGGCGGCGATCGTCGACGCCGGCGCCTGTCCCGCGCAATCGACGACGGTGATCGACTTGACCGGCGCCGACCCCCAAGTGCTGCGCCTGGGCCGCGGCGACCCCGCCCAGTTAGGAATCGCCTGATTCATGAACGATCTCATACAGTCGATCGCTATCTATGCGATCCCCGTCATTTTCGCCATTACCTTGCATGAGGCGGCGCACGGCTACGCCGCGCGCGCGCTGGGCGATCCCACCGCCTGGCAGATGGGACGGGTCAGCCTGAACCCGACGCGCCATATCGATCCCGTCGGCACCCTGCTGGTGCCGCTGTTGATCCTGCTGGCGTCCAAGCTGCTGGGCAGCCCCGGGCTGCTGTTCGGCTGGGCCAAGCCGGTGCCGGTGGACTTCGGGCGCCTGCGCCGTCCCAAGAAGGACATGCTGTGGGTGGCGGCGGCCGGGCCGGGCGCCAATCTGCTGATGGCCATCGTGTGGGCCTTGCTGCTGCGCCTGCTGTCCCAGGCGGGCGGCCTGGACGGGTTCTGGCTGAAGATGGCCTATGCCGGCGTGACGGTCAACCTGGTGCTGATGGCCTTGAATCTGCTGCCCCTGCTGCCGCTGGACGGCGGGCGCATCGTCTTCAGCCTGCTGCCCCACAAGCTGGCCTGGCAATACTCGCGCATCGAGCCCTACGGCACGATGATCGTCCTGCTGCTGCTGTTCACCGGCTCGCTGGGCTTCTTCATGCAGCCCTTCCTGGCCCTGGGTGGCGCCATCGTGGGCTGGTTCCTGTAAGAAATTTCCTAGGAATCGGTCCTAATTCGGCAGCTTTCTCCACGATTGCGGCTTGCTCGCTAGGAATTTCGCCGGTATCCGGTAAACTCCCGGGTTTTACGGATTACGGCCGCGGGCAATCCCGTCCCCGGCCCTGGAGCCCCTTCACGATGGCATCCTCGGCAAACGCCGCTGGCGTAAATTTTCAGGGCAGTATGGTGGCCCTGGTCACTCCCATGCATCCGGACGGAACGCTGGACTACGCCAGCTACCGCAACCTGATCGACTGGCACGTGGCCGAAGGCACCGATGCGTTGGTCGTGGTCGGCACCACCGGCGAATCGCCGACCGTGTCGATGGACGAGCATGCCGAGCTGATCCGCGTGGCGGTCGAGCATGCGGCTGGCCGCATTCCCGTCATCGCGGGCGTGGGCGCCAACTCAACCGATGAGGCCATCCACCTGACGCGCCACGCCAAGGCGGTGGGCGCGCAAGCCGGCCTGTCCGTCGTTCCTTACTACAACAAGCCGAGCCAGGAAGGGCTGTATCGCCACTTCCGCGCGATCGTCGAAGCGGTCGATCTGCCCACCGTGTTGTACAACGTGCCGGGCCGCACCGTGGCCGACATGAGCAACGACACCGTGCTGCGTCTGGCCCAGGTGCCCGGCATCATCGGGATCAAGGACGCCACCGGCGATATCGGCCGCGGCGCGCTGCTCCTGCGCGAAGCGCCGGCCGGCTTTCAAGTGTTCAGCGGTGATGATCCCACCGCGGCCGCACTGATCCTGTTGGGCGCGCGCGGCAACATCTCGGTGACCGCCAACGTCGCCCCGCGCCTGATGCGCGATCTCTGTGCGGCGGCCTTGGCCATGGACGTGGCCAAGGTGCGTGAACTCAATGCACGTCTTGCGCGCCTGAACAAGGCGCTCTTCATCGAGGCAAACCCCATTCCCGTGAAGTGGGCGCTGGCACATATGGGGCGTATGCCTCTTGGCTATCGCCTGCCGCTGGTTGAACTCGGCGACCAGCACCACGCGACGGTAAAGGCCGCGCTTCAGGACGCCGGTCTGCTCTAAAGGATTTATGAGGATACGTATGAACAAGCGCTATGCCGGCCTGTCGGCATTGATTACCCTGGTCTTGCTGGCCGGTTGCAGCGAAGTTAATCAGTTCCTGGGCAAAGAAGAATCCATCGACTACAAAAGCGCGAGCACGCAGCGTGTCGATCCCCTGAGTATCCCGCCTGATCTCACCCAAGCCGCCAATGATCCGCGCTACCGCGCGCCGGCGACGGGTTCGACCACGTTCTCGCAATACCAGGCGCAATCCCAGGCGCAGGCGACCGAGACCAAGGTCAACTCGCCCGCCAGCGGTGTGCTGCCCACGCGTACCGACATGCGTGTCGAACGTGACGGCGACCTGCGCTGGCTGGTGATCGATGGTCCGCCGGACCAGGTCTTCCCCAAGATCGTCGACTTCTGGACCAGCAACGGTTTCACCATCCAGACCAATAATCCGGCCGCCGGCCTGATCGAGACCAACTGGGCGGAAAACCGCGCCAAGATCCCGGAAAGCTGGTTGCGCCAGGCGCTCGGCCTGCTGATCGAACAAGCCTACGATAGCGGCGAACGCGAAAAATTCCGCACTCGCGTCGAACGCGTCAACGGCCATACCGAGGTCTACATCAGCCACCAGCACATGGTGGAAAAAGTGGTGGGCAACGCCAACGTCGAAGCCTCCAACACGCAGTGGACTTTCGGCAAGGAAGATCCGGGCCTGAACGCCGCCATGCTGGCACGCATGATGGTCTTCCTGGGCACCGATACGGACAAGGCCAAGACGCTGGTCGCCAACGCCGAACAGGCGCCGCAACGCCCGCAGGTGCAGGACATCCGTGCCGATGGCGCTTTGCTCAACGTGAATGAGTCCTTCGATCGCACGTGGCGCCGGGTTGGCGTGGCGCTGGATTCGGGCGGCTTCACGGTGGATGACCGCGACCGTTCGGCCGGTGACTACTTCGTACGCTACTTCGACACCGACACCGGTGTGCAGAATGAGCAGCCGGGCTTCTTCGGCCGCCTGTTCTCCAGCAGCGACAAGAAGGCACAGGCGCCGCAATACCGTGTCCACCTGGTGGGCCAGGGCGATACCACGCAAATCACGGTGCTCGACGCCGACGGCAAGCGTGATAACAGCCCGACCGCCCAGCGTCTGCTCGGCGTGTTGCGGGACAAGATGTAATTTGCAGTACACCCCGTCCGCGTCAAGCGGGCGGTCGGTTGGCCTGGCGGCCCTGACGGTCTTGAACCGCTGGATCGCCGCCGGAGCCGGTCGTAAGGCCAAGGGCCGCCCTTTTGGAGACAGGAGGGCGGCCCTTGGCTTTTGGCCGGTCCAAAGTCATAAGAAAAAGGAGGGGGACGCCATGCATGGGCGAGCGGAGAGGGCGGTGCAATGGGGCGATTCGCCCGCGATGTGGGCGGCTCGCTTAGCGCCGTCGCAATATGGCCACTTGGGGGACTCACGGGAGGTCGCGGGTCTGCCGGACCAGGGGATGGCTGGCGTAGGTGGCGGCGTAGGGGAAGGCGTAGCGGAAAGCGCAGGGAATGGCGTGGGAGAAGGCCTAGGGGGCGTGGTGCCGGCCGCCGGGCTGGCGGCAGCGCCATCAGCGTGGCCGGCGGATCCATGGGCGCGGTCCCGGCGCGAGGCGAGCACCATCACGGCGGAAGATATCCTGTACGTCCCGCACGCGATGGCCGTATTCGATGCCAAGGTGCGCGCCAAACTGGACGACATCATCGCGCGCTTGCGCAAGAACGCCTATGACCAGGTGGAAATCGCCGCTGGGGCTTTTGCGCGGACGGAAACGCTGACGAGCCACAAGACCAAGGCGATCCGGACCTATCTGATCCTGCGCGATATCGATGAGGCGCGCATCACTACCCGGATCGCCTATCCGGGCGACGAGCATTTGGACGCCCTGTGGTACGCCCGGCGCTCCGCGGTGCAGATCACCGTCAAGTGGTCGCCACCCAAGGTGTTCATGATTCCCCTGACACTGGGGAAGAACGAGAGCACCCGGCGTTTCGCCCGGCATCCCGTTCTTCCTTATGCCTGAGTCGCGCGCTGGACGCGCGCGGCCAGCCTCGCATACTGGCGGTTCCCCCCGCCGGAGCAGAGGCTGCCCCCAACTTACTGGCGCATGCCGATGGCGAGACGGTTGAATGCACTCATCAAGGCGATGGCGAACGTCAGGTCGGAAATCTCCGCATCGCTGAAGTGCGCTTTGAGGGGTTCGAAGTCCTCGTCGGCGGCGTGCGTGTGGGCGATATCCACCAGCGATTCGGTCCAGGCCAGGGCGGCGCGTTCGCGCTCGTCGTAATGCGCGCTGACGCGCCAGCCGGCCAGGCCGTCGAGCTTGGCCACCTGGATGCCGCCTTCACGCAGGGAAGCGGTATGCATTTCCAGGCAGAAGGCGCAGCCGTTGATCTGCGAGATGCGCAGGTTCACCAGTTCGATGAGCTGCTTGCCCAGGCTGCTCTTGGACAAGGCTTTCTTGGTGGCGATGAGGCCGGCGTAGGCTTCGGGGGACAGGGTGTTGTAGGGCAGGCGCAGGATGCTCATGGAATGACTCCGTAGGGAAAGTGATTGTTCAGCGTGGTCGGTGCGTCTATAAAACCTGGGCGAAATGCATGCCTTGCGACAACAGGCCCTGGCGGAAATAGAACTTCTGGGCCAAGGCGTTGCCTAGTCCTGTATCAAGGATGAACTTCGCGCAGCCATGCTTGCGCGCCTCTTCGCGCACGGCCTCGATGAGTTTCGCGCCAACGCCTTGGCTGCGGACGTGGTCGGCGGTGACCAGGTCATCGAGGTAAAGGAAGCGGCCGTATATCAGGTTTTCCTGCAGGCGGTAGCCCGCCAGGCCGACGACCTGGTCGTCCTGCCAGGCAGCCAGCAGGCGATAGCTTTGCTGTGCCTGGCGACGGGCTTGCGCGGCGTAAGCCTGCGCGTCGGCCAGATGGGGCCGCAGGGCCTGCATGACGGCGAAGCTGGCGGTGTAATCCTCGTCGGTTTCGAGGTGGCGAAGGTCTAGCGTGGGCATGATTTTTTCCTGGTCGCGGCGCCGATGAGCGTTGTTGGTTCGGTGCCGATGACGTCACTTTAGGAGGATCATGACCTATATGAAAGGTGCAAGAAAAGACTAGATGGCTAGGCCATGAAAAGATGGTCCGGCCTTTTGCTTGTGCATCCCGCCCAAATGGCAAAGCCCCGCCGGACCCGTCAGCCAGGTTGGAAGGATCCAACCTGGCTGACGGGTCCGGCGGGGCCGGTACTGCTAAGGTCTTGCTTACTTCGGCGTGGTCGTGCTGCCGCCGGTCGACGGTGCCGGGGACATGGCGCCGCCAGGAGTCGTGGTGGAGGGGGCCGTGGTCGACGGTGCGGTAGTGGAGGGCGCCGTCGTGGCAGGGGCGGAGGTTGAGGGCGTGGTGCTGCCAGCCGCGGGCGCCGCGTCTTCCTTCTTATTGCATGCCGTCAGCGAGACGGCGAGGACGGAAGCCAGGATCAGGGTTTTGGTCATCATGAGCAGTTCTCCTTTTAGTGAGCCAATTCGTAGTTTCCCGGGCCGCGAGCCGGTGGACTACGGGAAATCACTAATCCAGGCTAAAGGAAAGATTGCTCTGATTGAGTATGAAAATTAAAGCTTCCTCGTCCCAAAGGAAACAGGCCTTGCCGCAGTGTGTCGTGTTTTGCTTGATGTGACGAGGAAGGCGGTATTCAGGCGCTTTGTGCATTCTCGAAACGTCCGACCCTTGCACCATCCGCGAGCCTGGGAAACGTGTTGCGCTCGTCCCCAACCTCGCCTGTCGCCTGTCGCCTGTCGCCTGTCGCCTGTCGCCTGTCGCTTGTCGGCGCTGCGTACCCGCCCGCGGCGAAGTGATTTCTCTTCGATCACGCGTCCTGATAGCGCAGCCAGCCATCATCCAGCCATTGCGCCAGCACGTTCTGCTCTGCCTCGCTGGGCCGGGCAACCGTGCACGCCAGCGCGCGGTCGTCCGCCAGCCGGCGCATCAAGGCCGACGGCGGCACGGGCGCCACCTCGCCGTTGATGAACAACTGGCGCTGGCGATAAAGCATGCGGCTGCGCCGATCCAGCACCAGGCGACCTTGCGCGGGCCACTCGACGGCAAGATCCACATCTTCCGGCGGCAGGCCATCGAAAACCGCGCTGGCGGCGGGTTCGGTCAACCAGCAACCCAGGAAGCGCGTCGCCAATGCTTCATCGAAACGCAACTTGCCGACGGCAGCGAGCGCCGCCTCGACCAACGCGTCCGGCAGTGCGGCGGCCTGGGCCACGGCGGGCTGGCCCGGGTCGCGATAGACACCTTTCAGGTCGGGGCCGGGCAGCGGCGGTTCGGCGTAAGGACCTGCCGGTTGGCCCGCGCGCGCCATCACCTGCTCGGCCGCGGCTTCCAACATGCCGCGCGCCAGCACGGCCTGGCTGGGCGAACGGAAACCGATGGAGATGGTCATGCAGTCGCCCACTGCGATACCGTCGTGCGCCACCTGCGGCGGCAGATAGAGCATGTCACCCGGCTCCAGCACATGGTTTTCCTCTGGCTGGAAGTCGCGCAGGATCTTCAGCGGCAAGCCGGGCTGCAGGCTGAGATCGCGCTGGCGGCCTATACGCCAATCGCGTTGGCCGACCGCTTGCAGCAGGAATACGTCGTAGCTGTCGAAATGCGGGCCCACGCCGCCGCCGTCGGTCGCGATGCTGATCATCAGATCATCCAGGCGCGCGTCGGGAATGAAGCGGAATTGCTGCATCAGCGCCGCGGCGGCGTCGTCATGCAGATCCACCCCCTGTACCAGCAGCGTCCAGCCTGGCTCGCTGGCCTTGGGCAGTCGCGCGAAGGGGCCCTGTTCCATCTGCCAGGCGCCGTTCTCGCGCCAGATCAGGCGCGCTTCGACGTCGTCGTTGCGCGCCAGGCGCTTGATCCCGGCCAAGGTCAGCGGCGGGCGGAAGGCGGGGATGGCCTGGCGGATCAACAGCGGCTTGCGCTGCCAGTAGCGGCGCATGAATTCCGCCGGGGTACGGCCGCCGAGGAGTTGCAGGGGAGTATCCGGATTCATGAGAGTCCTAAATTGGTCTTCGGCTTGGTCTTCGGCTTCGGCTCGGCTCGGCTTCGGCTTCGGCTTCGCCGTGGCTGGCCTTAGCGCACCGTGGCCTTCAGGCGATAAAGGGCATCCAACGCTTCGCGCGGCGTCAGGCTGTCGGGATCGATGGCGGCCAGTTCGTCGCGCAGCGCGGCCAGTGCTTCGTGGTCCGCATCCGCGTCGGCCTGCGCGGACGCCGCGGCATCGGCCTGCGCGGCGGCGGCAAACAGGCCCAACTGGGGTGTCGGCGCGCCTTGCGCCTCCAGCCGTTCGAGTTCACGTGAGGCTTGGCGGATCACCGCCGGCGGCACACCCGCGCGTTGCGCCACCTGGATGCCGTAGCTGCGGCTGGCGGGGCCTTCACGTACTTCGTGCAGGAACACGATGCCATTGGCGGATTCGGCTGCCGCCAGGTGGATGTTGGCCGCTGTCGGCTGTTCCGCCGGCAGGCGCGTGATCTCGAAGTAATGCGTGGCGAACAGCGTCAGGGCGCGATTGTGCGTCAGCAGCCGCAGGGCAATGGCCCAGGCCAATGCCAGGCCGTCGTAGGTCGACGTGCCACGGCCGATCTCGTCCATCAGGACCAGGCTGGCGGGCGTGCTGGCAGCGAGGATGGCCGCGGCCTCCGTCATCTCCATCATGAAGGTGGAGCGGCCACCGGCCAGGTCGTCGGCGGCGCCGATGCGGGTGAAGATGCGATCGATGCGGCCGATGCGCGCGCGCGCGGCCGGCACGTAGCTACCCGTGCGCGCCAGCAGGACGATCAGCGCGATCTGGCGCATATACGTCGACTTGCCGCCCATATTGGGACCGGTGACCAGCAGCATGCGGCGAGTCGCATCGAGCCGGCAGCTGTTGGGCGTGAAGCGTTCGATGCTGCGTTCGACCACCGGATGGCGGCCGGCGTCGATGTCAATGTCGGCTTCCTCGGCCAGCTCGGGCGCGCACCAGTCGTGGCGCCGTGCGTGGTCGGCCAGCGCGGCCAGGCAGTCGAGTTCGGCCAGGGCGCCGGCGCATTCGGACAAGGCGCGCACATGCGTGGCCAGCGCGTCCATGACCTGCTCATAGAGCCATTTTTCGCGCGCCAGCGAGCGGTCCTGGGCCGACAGGACGCGGTCTTCCCACGTCTTCAGTTCAGGCGTGATGTAGCGTTCGACATTTTTCAGCGTCTGACGGCGGCGGTAGTCTTCCGGCACCTTGTCGGCCTGGCCGCGGCTGACTTCGATGTAGAAGCCGTGCACGCGATTGAATTCCACGCGCAAATTGGCGATGCCGCTGCGCTCGCGTTCGCGGGCTTCCAGTTGGACCAGGAATTCGCCGCTATCGGTGGCCAGGGTGCGCAGTTCGTCCAGGTCGCCGTCATAGCCGGTGGCGATGACGCCGCCGTCACGTACCGCCGCCGCGGGTTCCGCGGCGATGGCTTCCTGCAGCAGGTGGGCGATGGCCGGATCGAGATCCAGCCGGGTGCCCAGTTCAGCCAGGCGCGGCGATCGTGTCAGCGGCTGCACGGCGACGCGCAGCGCCGGCAGGGCCAGCAGGGCGTCGCGCAGGCTGGCCAGTTCGCGCGGGCGCACCGAACGCAAGGCCACGCGGGTGGCCACGCGTTCCAGATCCGGATAGCGTTCCAGGGCGGCGCGCAGCGTTTCCAGCGGCGTGGCCGCGCCCAGGCCCATGCTCGAACTCGCACCGAAACCGCTCTGGTCGTCCGTATGTTCACCCATACGGTCGTCCATGCGATCGGCCAGCATTTCGGCGATGGCCGTCTGGCGTGCCAGCACGGGCGGATTTTCACGCAGCGGATGGTGCAGCCAGCGGCGTAGCAGTCGGCTGCCCATGGGCGTGCGGCAGCCATCGAGGACGGAGAACAAGGTGGGGGCGTCCTCGCCGGACAGCGTCAGCGTCAGCTCCAGATTGCGCCGCGTGACGGGGTCGAGCAACACGAATTCGCCGGGGCGCTGTGCGCTGAGGCTCTGGATATGGGACAAGCCCTGGGATTGCGTGCGGGCGGCGTAGCGCAGCAGCGCGCCGGCGGCGCAAATGGCGGCCGGCATGTCCTCGACGTCGAAGCCGGCCAGGTTGTCGGTGCGGAAGTGGGCCAGCAGATGCTGGCGCGCGCCATCGCTTTCGAAATGCCAGTCGGGCACGCGGCTGTGGGCGCCGTCGAAACCGAAGTCGAACTCGGCGCAGTCGGCGTAGATGACTTCAGCCGGCGCGATGCGATGCAGCTCGGATTCGAGCTGCGCCGGCGCGCACTCGGTGACGTGGAATTCGCCGCTGGCCAGGTTCAGCCAGGCGATACCGGCACGCGGCGAGCGCCCGCCGCTGACATGTACGGCGGCCAGCGACCGGTCCGCCTTGGCGGGTAGCAGCGCTTCATCGGTCAACGTGCCGGGTGTGACGATACGGACGATGCGGCGTTCCACCGGCCCCTTGCTGGCGGCCGGATCGCCGATCTGTTCGCAGATGGCGATCGACTCGCCCAAGGCGACCAGGCGCGCCAGGTATTGCTCCATGGCATGTACCGGCACGCCCGCCATGGGAATGGGCTGGCCGGCGGAGCTGCCGCGCTTGGTCAGCGTCAGGTTCAGCAGCCGCGCCCCGCGTTCGGCGTCGTCATAGAACATTTCATAGAAATCGCCCATCCGGTAGAACAGCAACAAGGGACCCGCCTCGGCTTTGAGGCGGAGATATTGCTGCATCATGGGGGTATGGGAGGGATCGATGGCTTGCGACACGGTTCTCTTGGTAGTCTGTAATTCAGGCGATTCTTCAAGCGGTTTTTTGCTCGCGAGACGCATTGTAGGCCCTCGGCCACAGGCATTCGCCGCCGCTGGCGTGCCGGTGAGTGACAAGCGTAGCCCTGGCCGTTGACGCCGAGGCAGCGCGGCGCGGCGGTGTCCATTTCCGGGGCACGGGACGTGGCGCCCCGGCAACCGGGGCCATGCCGTCCACGCCAGGCCGCTCTGACCTGGATAATGTGGCTTTGCGGCGACCGGCGGGGGCCGGGTTCGCATCATCGGCAGGCGTAAATGAATCAGAAAAACGAAGTGCTCGTGATTGGCGGCGGCGTGGTCGGTGTCACTTGCGCGTTGGAGCTCCAGCGCCGTGGCGCCCGCGTCACGTTGGTGGATCGTCAGGAACCCGGCAGTGAGACGTCCTATGGCAACGCAGGGGTGCTGGCGACCAGTTCGCTGATCCCGTTCAATAATCCCAATCTCTTTCGCAATCTCCCGACGCTGCTCAAGAACAAGAGCGTCAGTTTCCGCTACAACCCGGCTTATCTCATGTCGATGGCAAGGTGGGGCGCGCAGTTCCTGCTCAATGCCAGGCGCTCCCGTTTCGACGAGACCGCCGCCGCGCTGCATGGCTTGATCTCGCTGTCCGCCATCGAGCATGGCCGCTTGCTGCGAGCAGCCAACGTCACGCACCGGCTGCGTTCCAATGGCTGGGTATTCCTGTATCGAACCGCCGAAAGTTTCGCGGGCAGTGCGCTGGCACGGCAGACCTACGATCGTTTCGGCGTGTCGTACAAACTTGTGAACGAGCACGAGATCGCCGATATGGAGCCTGGCCTTACCGCCACGTTCCAGCACGGAATCTGGATGGACGGCACGTCTTCGGTGGATAGCCCGGGCGCCGTGACGAAAGCCTATGCGCGGCTTTTTGCCGAGCAGGGCGGAACGCTGGCCAGGGCGTCGGTGACGCGCGTGCGGCAGTTGCCAACTGGAAGATGGCAGGCCGCGACGACCGAAGGCGGCCAGTGGGAAGCGGATAAGGTGGTGATCGCCACGGGGCCATGGGCCAACGACGTGCTGGCCAGTGTGGGTATCCGCGTTCCCATGGCATTCGAGCGCGGATACCACATGCATTTCGGCGCGCGTGACGGTGCCACGCTGAATCGGCCCGTCTACGACGTGGCGGGGGGCTACGTCCTTGCGCCGATGGAGCAGGGCATACGCCTGGGGTCGGGTGTCGAGCTGAATGAGCGCGATGCGGCGGCGGACTTGACGCAGCTGGATTTGTGCGAGCGTACGGCGCGCGGGGTTTTTCCCCTTGCCGACAGGCTGGACAGCAGCCCGTGGCTGGGCCGGCGGCCGACGTTGCCCGACAGCAAGCCGATCATCGGCGAAACGCCCGGACACCGTGGCCTCTGGTTGGCGTTCGGGCATCAGCACATAGGCTTCAACACCAGCGCGGGAACCGCGGCGCTGCTGGGTGCGCTGATGTACGGAGACACGCCGCCGGTCGATCCACACCCGTTCCGGGCCGCGCGTTTAATTTGAGAAACAGAAACTCAACGCCCGCTATCGTCCCGGCTGCCTCTCAGGCCGCGGACGACATGGGGCCGCGCGCGACTTCTACCCGATTGCGGCCGGCATGCTTGGCGGCATAGAGCGCCGCATCGGCGGCGCCGATCAAGGCGTCGGCCGTGTCCAGGCCGGTGCGCGCCGTGACGCCGATGCTGATCGTGACATTCGTCAGTTGACCCGGTACGGCGAGCCGCAGGTTCTGCACCGCGGCGCGTAGCCGCTCCGCGGTCTCGATCGCTTCACCCAGCATGGATTGCGGCAACAGCACCGCGAACTCCTCGCCGCCGAAGCGGGTAAGCAGGTCCGCATGCCGCAGATGTGATTGCAGGCATTGCGCGACTTGCCGCAGGCAGGCATCGCCGGCCAGGTGCCCGTGGCGATCGTTGAAAGCCTTGAACAGATCGATATCGGCCAGCAGCAGCGCGCCGGCTGCTCCCGGTTGTCCCAGGAACTCATCCAGCGTCTTGTCCAATTGCCGCCGATTGGGAATGTTGGTCAAGGGATCGGTGTAGGACAGGTCGGCAAGCGCGGCGTTGGTGGCTGTCAGGTTCTCGTTGCGCAGCCGGTCGAGCAGCCCGTGCAGGTAAATCCGGCGTGAGGCGCGTTCGAAAGCATGCGCCCCCAGCAATGCCGGGAAGAGCAGGGTTGCCATGAAGCCGATCAGGAACATGGCGTCGTCGTGGCTCATCTCCGGGCGGCTGGACAGGGTCAGCGCATACACGCCGATATTGGCCAGAAAGAAAACGGCCGCCTGGCGAAAACGCAAGCGGACGAAAATCAGCACGAAGCTGGCCGGCGGGATGGCCAGCAGGAAATCCCTTAGCGTGGCGGGGCTGGGCTTGACCGCAACGATCAGGATGGCGGCCAGGGTGCAGAGCAGGCAGCCGGCCAGAAGCGCGGTTTCGCGGATGGCCGTGGCGACCGTGACGCGCAGCCATGCATGCCTGATGGCGAGCCCGGCCACGGTGGGAACGGTCAGCTGGATGGCGACACCGCGCCAGTCAGGCTGCGGGACGATGGTCAGGTTCAGCAAGATGCCGAGGCTGAAATAAAGCGTCGCGCCCCACAGCAGGATGAAGCGCAGTTCCTTGACCCGCTCCGCCGCAATGTCCCGTTGGTAGCGATCCTCCAGCAGCTTGGGAAATACCAGCCGCGCACCGGAGCGTTCCAACTCCGCCTTGGCCAATATGTCCAGGTCGGATTGCGCGTGCTCCGGGGCGGCTTCTGCGGTTGGCGACATCGGGATCCGTTTCAGTCTCGCTGCCGGGGGCCGAGTGCCCCGGGACTCGCATTGGCTGATTCGAACCCGATTGTAGCGAACCGCATCGAAAAGTTTCGTATCAGAACAGCCTGTCGCGACTCAGCTGTCCGTGCCCGCGCATTTAAGCAGCATTTCCTGGAACGCCGTGAAGATGCGGCGCATATTGGGCGCCTTGTAAGGAAAGAGATCCACGGGGTCCATGGCATGGACGATGCCGCAGGTATCGCCTTCGAAGATGAGCAACTGGCCGTCTGGCGTTTCCGCGCAATCCATGACGAAATAGTCCAGGCCGACGCGTTGATGGATGCGCGCGAAAGCGGCAGCGTGGCGCGCGGCGAAACCGCTGTCGAATCCCTGCATCTGCGCGCCTTCCTCGGCGCGGTTGGCGGCGTTCTCCAGCATGTCGGCATTCAGGTAATGCACCATCCAGCGGGGCGAGATGCCCAGATGGCCCAGGAAGGGCCGCCCCTGCACCATCACGACGCGGTACTTGCGATAGCGTTCATCGGGACTACGGTAGTCGATGAACTGCGACAAGTAGAAGGTCGCGGGCGCTGCAACTTCGGCGGCCGCGCTGTCAGCGTGGCCGGTTCCGTCATCGGAGGCCGTGGCCGACGCCGCATCGTGAGCCGTGAGGTAAGTGACAAGCCCTGCGGCCTCGTCGATTTTTTCCAGGCCGTGGCCGGCGTGCGAATCCAACGGGCGCACCAGGACGGGATAGTCCACGCCGGGCAACAGGTCCGATGGCCGCGCCTGGCCGCTGGCCAAGGCGTCTAGTTCGGCCCGCGTGACGCGCCGGATCGCCGGCACGATGATGCCCTCGGCGCCCTGCAGTGCCGCGCTCAGGCCGTCGCGTGAGGTCTTGAGCACATGTTCGGGCCGGTTCAGCACCGGGCGATGCCATTGCGCCAGCGGCGTCCGCAGCGTATCCAGGAGCGGCCGATTGGCCGCCGATTCGCCGACGGCGACAAGTAGCGCGTCATGTTCGGGCAACTGCGCGGGCGCCGGGATGCCTTCGCCCACGAAAAGGATGTCCACCGCGATAGCGGAATCGGCGACCAGGAACTCGAACGGCGTATTGGCGAGAAAGTCGCCGCAAGCGACCAGCACCAGCAGCCGCAGCGTTGCGGGCTGGCGGTCGGCCGGCATGTGATACAGCGGCTGCGCCTGTACCGCGTGGCGCTGCAAGGCCATCGCGGTGTCGTGTTGGCCCAGCAGCAGCAGGACCATGGACAGGTCCAGCGCGGCATTGGCGTCGCCCTCGCCCTCGCCCTGCTGGGCTCGTGCGAGCAATTGCTGGCGCAGAGTGTCGAGGTCGCCTTGCTGGAAGGCATAGGTAATCAAGCGCGCCTTGCCGATGAGGTCGGGACGTCGTGCGAGGGCAGCCGCGCCGGTCGCGGCATTGGGTGGCGTCTTGCTGACTGCTTCGATCATCGTTGAGCCAGTCATTGCTTCGGTTATCGCTGCGTCGGTCATGGTAATGCTTGAGGTTCGGCGGCACGCGCATCGAAGGCGCCGGATTCGAAGGCGGCGGATGCGGAGGCGCCTGATTCGAGGATGCTGCTTTCAAGAACGCCGCCTTCAACGGCGGCAATGTCAGGCGAGGGCGCCGCCCCCGTCAGTTGCGCGCCGATAGCCAGCACGGCGTCGAACAGGCGTTGCGCATCCGCATGCGTGCTGCGGTGATTGACGATAGCGGCCCGGATCGCCAGGGCGCCGCCGATACGGGTGGTGGATGGGGCGGCCACGCCGGACTCCTGCAGTTCCAGCACGATGGCGGCGGTCAGGCGGTCGGCCGCCGCCGCGTCTTCGGCGCGATAGCGGAAGCAGACGATGTTCAAGGCCACTGGCGCCAGCAGCTCCAGGCGCGGCTCGGCCTGGACCCGTTGCGCGAGCCCTTGCGCCACGGCGCAGGTATGCGCGATGACCGCGCCTAGCTGATCGGCGCCGTACACAGTCAGCGTGAACCAGGTCTTCAAGGCGCGGAAGCCGCGCGACAAATCCGGCCCAAGGTCGCAAGGCCAAGGGGAATTCGCCGCCAGCCCGCGATCGTCGCGCCTAAGGTAAGCGGCGCTGGCCGCGAAAGCCGCCTGCTGGGCCGCGCTGTCACGCACCAGGATGAAGCCGGCGTCATAGGGCACCTGGCCCCACTTGTGGAAATCGAAAGCGATGGAGTCGGCTCGTTCTATTCCCTTGAGCAAGGGCGCCAGCGAAGGCGCCAGCATGGCCAGCGCCCCGAAGGCACCGTCGACGTGAAACCAGAGCTGCTCGCGGGCGGCGATATCCGCCAGCGTCGTCAGGGGATCGATGGCGCCGACATCCACCGTGCCGGCCGTGCCCGCGATGAGAAAAGGACGCAGACCAGCCCGGCGGTCGGCATCGATGGCGGCCTGCAAGGCGGCCGGGTCCATGCGGAACTGGCCGTCCACCGGGATCTTGCGCAAATTCTCGATGCCCAGTCCGGCGATATCCATGGCCTGCGCGATGCAGCCATGCGCGCAGACCGAGGTGTATGCCACCAGCCGATCCGCTTGCGCCGCCACGCCGGCCTGGCGCACCGCGCGGCCAAGCGTCGCGGTACGGGCGACCAGCACGCCGATCAGATTGGCCATGGACGTGCCGGTGACGAACAGGCCGCCGGCACCCGCGGGCATGCCGAATAGTTCGGCCATCCAGCGCGAGATCTGGCGTTCCACTTCGATGGGGATCTGGTTGCGTCCGCCCAGGTTGGCGTTCAATCCGGCGGCCAGGGTTTCGGCCAGCATGCCGACGGCACTGCCGCCGCCGTGCACCCACCCCATGAAGCCGGGATGCGCGTTACCCACCGCGTACGGCAGGATTTCTTCCATGAAGCGGGTATGGGCGTCGGCCAGCTCGGTGGGCTGGCGCGGCATCGGCGTGCTGAAACCTGCCCGCACGGCGGGCGGCGCCGGCTGCCAGACGGGCCGTTCGCGCAGCGTGCTCAGGTAGTCGAACATGTCGTCCAGCATGCGGTGCCCCTGGGCGCGCAGAGCGGACCAGTCGGCGGGATCCAGGGAAGTCTGGGACTCGACGGAAGCGGAAAGGGGAGGCTGGGGTAAGGGCAAGGTGTATTCGGGGCCTGATGCGTCCCCGTCTGGCCACGTGGAGTGGCGGAGGGGACGGCGTGGCCGGTTGCTGAGTCATGGGCATGTTGCCACCGCGCGCGCCGCGGGGCACAGCGGATCAGCGGCCCACTTGCCGGCCATTTTGGGCTTTTGGCGCAAGCCCACCCGGGGCGGGTCCGATTTACCTACAATTGCCGGGTCGCGCCGCCAGGCCGCGGGCGCCGGCCCTGGCCCCGGTGGCTGGCCGCGGTGCTGGCATCGACGCGGCAGCGGCCCGATCCGACATACCGAGAGGCAGTAGCAATGGCAGTGCAGGCGACCCCATCGCAAGGAAATTCCCGGAGTGCGGGTGCCGGCCCGGCCGGCTCCGGCGCTGGTCTTGGCTCCGGCTCCGGCTCCGGCTCCGGCTCCGGCTCCGGCTCCGGCTCCGGCTCCGGCTCCGGCTCCGGCGGTGGCGCCAATTCAGGCGATGGATCCACCAGCAAAGGCGTCGCCTGGCTGGTGGCGGGCGCGTTTTTCATGGAGATGCTGGACTCCACCATCATCACCACTGCCTTGCCGGAGATGGCCCGTTCTTTCGGCGTGCGGCCGGCGGACATGTCCATCGGCATGAGCGCGTATCTGCTGGCGCTGGCGGTTTTCATTCCCATCAGCGGCTGGGTGGCCGACCGCTACGGTTCACGCAGGGTGTTCGGCGGCGCGCTGGCCTTGTTTACCCTGGCGTCGATATTGTGCGGCGTGGCCCAGACGCTGCCGCAATTCACCGCCGCGCGGGTATTGCAGGGGCTGGGCGGTGCCATGATGGTGCCCGTCGGCCGCCTGGCCGTCCTGCGCGCCACGCCCAAGACCGAACTGATCAAGGCCATCGCCATCATCACCTGGCCGGGGCTGGCTGCACCGGTCATCGGACCGCTGGTGGGCGGCGTGATCACGACGTATCTGGGCTGGCACTGGATTTTCTTTCTCAATGTGCCCTTGGGTGTGATCGCCATCCTGATGACGCTGCGCCTGGTGCACGGCGAAGCGGGTGGCCGCCGGCCGTTTGATGTATGGGGATTCATTCTGACCGGTGTGGGCTGCAGCGTGTTCATGTACGCCATGGATTTGTGCGGCGAGCTGACAGTCAGCTTGCCCCTTGTGGCAGGACTGCTGGCGGTGGCGCTGCTGGCTTTGCTGTTGTCCGTGCGGCATCTGCGGCGGGTGGAGCACCCATTGGTGGACCTGTCGCCCCTGCGTTATCCAACCTTCGCGGTGACGATGTATGGCGGGTCCTTGTTCCGTATCGCCATCGGCAGCGCGCCCTTTCTGCTGCCGCTGATGTTCCAGGTGGGCTTTGGGTTGACGCCCGTGCAGGCGGGCAGCCTGATGCTGGCGCTGTTCGCCGGGAACCTGGTGATGAAGCCCGGCACCGCGTGGGTGATGCGCGCTTTCGGCTTCCGGCGGGTGCTGGTGGTGAATGGCTTGCTGGTGGCGGTGGGATTCGTCGGCTGCGCGATGCTTGGCGCGAGTACGCCTTACTGGTTGACGTGCGTCGTGCTGTTCCTCTGCGGAATGAGCCGGTCCATGCAATTCACTGCATTGAATACGCTGGGTTTCGCCGACGTGCCGCGCGATGCCATGACGGGCGCGACGACCTTGTTCAGTGCTTGCCAGCAGTTCAATGCGGGGATGGGGATTGCATTCGGCGCGATCGCCTTGCGCGTGGCGGAATGGTCGACCGGCCTGACGAGCACAGCGCCGGGGCCGGCGGAATTTCGCCTGGCATTGCTGGCGTCAGCGGCGCTGGCCTTTCTGGCGATTTTCGACAGCGTTCGTTTACGCGGTGATGCCGGCGCGGCTATCAGCGGGCACGACAAGCCCAAGGCTGCCTGATACGCGCCAGCCGCGGCGCCTTCGAGCCGAGAGGAAAGCAACAGGAGGCGCTCCGTGGCGCCCCCTTCCCTCGACGAATTTCTACCGCTGGCTGGCTGTATGCGAACTCTTGTTGGCGGCGCGGGTGCGCGCGGCTTTCTTGGCGGCGGCGGAGCGCCCGGCGGCACCCTTGGTGGCGGCCGCCTTGCGGGCCGCGGCCGAGCGGTCGGCCGCGGTGCGCTTGGTCGCCGCCGAACGGGTCTGGGCCGACAGCGCACGCTTGGACGCACCGGCGCTGCCTTCACGCTTCAATGCACGGGTGCTGGCAGCGGAGCGGCGGGCTGACTTGCTAGCCTTGGTCCCGTCGGACTTGGTTTCCTTGGCATGGGCTTCGTCCTGATGCGCCTTTTTCTTCGTGGCAGCGGAAGCCGTCGACTTGGTGGGGACCTTTACGCCCGCCCTGCGCGCTTCCGATAGTCCGATGGCGATGGCCTGCTTGGCCGAGCGTACGCCATGCTTGCCTTCGCGCACGCGATCGACCTGTTCCTTGACGAATTCGCCGGCCTGGGTGGACGCCGACTTGCCCTGTTTCTTGTCACGATTGGCACGAGCTACGGTTTTCTGCTCCGGCATGATGACTATCTCCTGGAATATGGCCGCGGCCCGGGCAACCTTGGCGCGGCACGTTCACCTATGGCCACGCCTTTTGGATACCCTTGGGAGTTGCGTCAGCGCGGCAATGTGACTACGGCGGCGACTTCAGCAAACCTTGTGCCCCGGATCCTGGAAGGGATCCCCCGCTGAGCACGGCGCTTGCGGCGCAGGCGCGCCGGCGGATCGCGTCGGCAGCGCGACCGCCGTCCAGCGGAACAGGAGAAGACTCATGACCAACCACGTTTACAAACAAGTCGAATTGGTCGGTTCGTCCACCACATCCAGCGATGACGCCGTGCAACGGGCGATCGAGCGCGCATCGAAAACGCTGCGCAATGTGGAATGGTTCGAGGTGACCTCCGTGCGTGGCCACATCGAGAACGGCAAGGTGGCGCACTGGCAGGTAGGCCTGAAGATCGGCATGCGGATCGAGGAACCCGGCGAGTAACACGCAACATGCGGCAAAAAAACGCGGACTCCGTGTCGGAGTCCGCTATTACGTTTGCCTATGTCAGGACGCGAACTTCGCCACCCAGGCGACGTAGCGATCCACCCAACCTTGCAGGAAGGCTTTGGTGTCGGCGTTGGTGATGTTGAAGTCCTTGTCGATCAAGCCTTCCTTCATCTGCAGGAAAACTTCGGGCGTGGTCAGCGCGGGTGCACCTTCGGCGGCCAGGATGTTACGCAGATGCTGCTGGGCCAAGGCCGTGCCCGCGGCGCTGGGCGAGGCACCCACGATGCCTACCGGCTTGTTGTTCCAATTATTCTGGCCCCAGGGACGGGTGCCCCAGTCGATGGCGTTCTTCAGCGCCGCCGGCACCGACCGGTTATGTTCCGGCGTGACAAACAGCGCGCCATGCGCACCCGCGATCAGCGCCTTGAACGCGGCCGCCGGGGCGGGCATGTCGTTTTCATCGTCCTGGTTGAAGAGCGGGATATCGGCCAGGCTGGCGTACTTGAAGGTGACGTTCTCCGGCACCAGCTTTTCCAATGCGTGGGCCAGTTGAAGATTGATGGAGTCCTTGCGCAGGCTACCTACCAATACGGCGATGTCGTAGTTCATGAAGCGCTCCTCGTCGTTGGAAATCTCGAGGGGCCAGTGTAGAGAGCCGGACGTGACCGGGCAATGGCACGGTGCATTAGCACGGCGCAATGGCTTCGGGCAGTCGGGGCGCCTTCGCAGATTCGGCGCAGGGCGGCGCGGGTTCATCACGCCATCCCTGCCTTGCACCACTTTGGTGCTTTGCTCAGGGATATCACTAATATGAGGCATGCTGCGGTGCGATATTTGTGCGTCTCATATAGCGGCGTGCCCGGGCAAGCTGTGATTGCTGCATCGCCGCATTTGGCACGGACTTTGCTTAGGTTGACTCAGGGTAATCACCCAGAAGCAGCCGCAGCAGGAGTACGAGATGTCCACCCCCCTCAGTCCCCCCGTGACCATGCTGGTCACCCGCCAGATCAGCCCCGAACGCTATAGCGATTTCCTCGCCTGGCTGCGGCAGGGCGAAATCCTGGCGGCCGGCTTCCCCGGCTTCCTGGGTTCGGGCGTGCTGCAACCGCCGGAAGGCGGGGACCAGTACCAGATCGTGCTGCGCTTCCATGACGCGGCCAGCCTGGACCGCTATGAACAGTCGCTGCCGCGCCGCATGTGGCTGGAGCGCGGCGCGCAACTGGTGCGCGCCAGCAAGGTCCACCGTGCCACGGGCATGGATAGCTGGTTTGGTCCGCACAAAAGCGCGCCGCCGCGCTGGAAACAGGCATTCAGCATCTGGGTGGTGTACTTCCCGGCCTTGCTGACCTTCAGCCTGATCTTCAAGGACACGCTGTCGGCCATGCCCACCTTCTGGCGCGTGCTGGTGACGTGTTCGCTGATGACCCCCGTGCTGTCCTATGTCCTGATTCCGCTGGTGACGCGTGTGCTGCACAACTGGCTGCATCCGGGCGTGCCACGGCCGCCGGCACCCGCGCCGCTGCGGGCTTTGGGTAATCTGCTAAGACTGCGCGGCGGCGCTGTCCGGCTATGAAGTGATGCTGTGAAAAGAGCGGGGCCCCCCGGCGTTCACGCCGGGTGATGGCCGAGAGCGATGTACGCGCGATGCTCCTGATCACACCCTCGGATAACCCCTGTCCCACCCCGCATTCGCCCGGATTCATCTGCTAAAGTGCGCTCCTTTCCGGGGCGCCCACACGCCCCTGCTTTACGGGAGCGCAGCACATGACTCTAGCGATGTCAGACATCACCAACCTCGTCCCGCGTCTATTCGACCTGGGTTTGAATCTGCTGACCGCATTGCTGATCCTGGTCCTGGGCTGGTGGATTTCGGCGCTATTGGGCAAATGGGTACGGCGCATCGCACGGCGTTCGACGCGTGTCGATCCCACCATCATTCCGATTTTCCATTCGACCGTCGTGTGGTCGATCCGCATCTTCACCGTGGTGGCCGTGCTGGCGCGCTTCGGCGTGCAGACGGCCAGCATCATCGCGGTGCTGGGCGCCGCCGGCCTGGCGGTCGGCCTAGCCCTGCAAGGCACGCTGCAGAATATCGCCGCGGGCATCATGTTGCTGCTGCTGCGGCCGGTGCGGGCGGGTGAGTTCATTTCGCTGAGTTCCGGCAGCAGCGGCACGGTGGAGGAAGTGGGCATGTTCCTGACCCGCCTGGTGCAGCCGGACGGCATCCACATCTCGCTGCCGAACAGCACGGTGTGGAATGCCACCATCACCAATTTCAGCCGCAACCCCACCCGCCGCTTCGATCTGCCGGTGGGGGTCCGCTATGGCGACGATCTGGAACAGGCCATCGCCTTGCTGACCAAGCTGGTCAACGAGCATCCGCTGGCCTTGAAGGATCCGGCGCCCGAGGTCCGCGTGTTCGAATATCTCGACAACGTCATTACCGTGAACGTGCGTTCCTGGGTGGAGTCGCCGCGCTATTGGGAATACCGTTGGGATCTGCTGCGCCAGGCGCGCCTGCTGCTGGACCAGAACGGCTACCAGCCGCCCGTTCCTGTACGCGTGGTCACCACGCCGGGGGAAGCCACCGCCAAGGAAGGCGCGCCGCGTCTTCCCTGAGACCCTGCCACGTCTTCAAGCGACACGACACCGCTTCAGGCGGCCCTAGACCGTCTTCAAGCGCGCCAATTCCGCCTTGATCCAGCCCGCTATTTCGCGTTGCCGCTGTGCCGGCATGCGGTCGATGATGGCCGTCACACTGATGGCCAGCAAGGGCGCCCCCTGGGCGTCCAGCAGCGCGCATCCCACCCCCAGCGCGCCACGCACCGCGTGATTGCCGACCACCGAGTAGCCGCGCGCACGCGTGGTGTCGATCAAGCGCAGCATTTCGTGGGTGGTCATGCCGCCATATTCGTCCAACTGCCCGGCATTGCGCGCGACGATGCCTTGCGCCACTTCATCGGGCAGGGCGGCCAGCAAGGCCATGCCGCCCGACCCCACGCCCAGCGGCTGGCGCTTGCCGGCGTAGGTCGCGAGGATCTGTACCGGATAACCACCGATCTCCCTATGCAGGGACACCGATTCATCCCCTTCGCGTACCACCAGGAATACGGCATCACCGGTGCGTTCGGCCAGGCGCCGCAGAATCGGCAGGGTCTGGCGCAGGCGCGGGTCCGGTTCGCTTACGGCGGCGTTGGGGGCCAGCATCGCGCGGTACTTCTTGGTGCCGGGCACCGGCAAGGCCAGGCCCGCTTCCAATAGCGCCGCCAGCAGGCGATAGATGGTCGGGCGTTGAATCTGCGTATGGCGTGCCAAGTCGGTCACGCTAAGTCCATCGCTGCCGTGGTCGCGCAGGGCAGCCAGCACTTGCAGCCCGCGCCGAAGCGTACGGGGGCCGGTGGAGGTAGAGCGGCTTTCTTCCATGAAATCCAGGGGCGCCGGGCGGGTGCGTTCGCGTTGCCGCCGCCATGGGGGCCGAAGCGGTAAGGTCTTCCGCCGGCGCCAGGCCGCGACGAACGCGCGCGGCCTCGGCCTGGCGCGGGTGTCTCGTTGAATCGGGTGTCCATTCCGAGCGCCTATCTGGCGCGACCTACCGGGCACGTACAGAAATGGCGTCCAAGCCATGGACATCTTGTTGCCGTATGTTGCCTGATCTCCGAAAATCAGGCAGCAATTATTTTAAACGTCCATCGACTGGACAATATTTGGAGTGAGGCAATGAGCCAAAAGCTTGCCCTTTTGCGCAGGACGGTCGCGACCCTGGCCGGTGCATGCGCCGTGATGACTTTCGGGGCGACGGCCCAGGCTGCTTACCCGGACAAGCCGGTGCGCATCGTCGTCGGTTTTTCCGCGGGCGGCACCACTGACGTGATCGCGCGCATCATGGCCAAGGAGTTGACCGAGGCCACCGGCCAGTCCTTCGTGGTCGAGAACAAACCGGGCGCCGGCAGCAATATCGGCACCGAGTACGTGGCGCGCTCCCCGGCCGACGGCTATACCCTGTACTTCGTCGCGGTCACCAGCGCCATCAACCAGACGCTGTATCCGAAGGTCAACTTCGACCTGAACAAGGATTTCGCGCCGATCGCCCTGGCGGCCAAGGTGCCTAACGTGCTGGTGGTCAACCCCAGCGTGCCGGTCAAGTCGGTCAAGGAGTTGGTCGATTACGCCAAGGCCCATCCCGGCAAGCTGAATTTCGCGTCGTCGGGCAGCGGCACGTCCATCCACCTGGCCGGCGAGCTGTTCAAGCAGGAAGCGGGTGTCGACGTGATGCACGTGCCTTACAAGGGCAGCGGTCCGGCCTTGACCGACCTGATCGGTGGCCAGGTGCAGTTCATGTTCGACAACATGCCGTCGTCCTGGCCGCACGTGCAGAGCGGCAAGCTGCGCGCTTTGGCGGTGACCACCAAGGAACGTTCGGCCAGCGCGCCGGATCTGCCGACCATGGCCGAGTCCGGTTTTCCGAAGTTCGACGTGTCCTCGTGGTTCGGCCTGATCGCGCCGGCCAAGACGCCGCCGGAAGTGATCGAAAAGCTCAACGCCATCATGGAGAAGGCGCTGGACAAGCCCGAGGTCAAGCGCAGCTACGAGCAATTGGGCGCGGTAGCGGTCAAGACGACGCCGGCCGAGTTCGGCCAGTTCATCAAGTCTGAAGTCGAACAGTGGTCGGTGGTGGTCAAGGCCTCCGGCGCCACGGTCGACTGATCGCGGACCAGCCTGGAACAGGGGTGGCCATGCTGGCCGCCCAATATGCAAAAACCCTCTCGTAAAACAGAGGGTTTTTTGCATGATGAGGGCCGCGCCGTATGTGCCGGCTGTACCGACCGCCCGCCGGGATGAGCCGGAGAAGGCGGCCCGGCGTGGTCCTTCTGCCTGACCATGGCATCGCGTCGGCTGTGCGGCGCGGCCTTTATTTTCCGCCGGACTTGCGTACGACTGCCAGCATGGCGGTGCAGACGCCGCGCAGCATGTCGACCTCGTCGCGCGTCAGGGCACTGCGGCTGAACAGGTGGCGCATGCGCGGCAGCAGCTTTTTGGGATGTTGCGGGTCCAGAAACTGGACCGCCACCAGCGCCTCTTCCCAATGGGCCAGGAAGGCCTGTACCGCCGCGCTGGACGCCGGTGCCGCGCCGGGATCGGGCGCGGCGGCGGGCGCGGGGGGCAGCATCGACGCCCCGGCATGGGCCAGCAGGGCGTAACGCAGCTCCCACGCGGCCAACTGTAGCGCCTGGGCCACGTTCAGCGAACTGTATTCGGGATTGGCGGGGATATGGCAGATCCGGTGGCAGGCCGCGATGTGGGCATTGGTCAGCCCGGCCCGCTCGGTCCCCAGCACGATGGCGACCTCGCCCTGGGCGTGTTCGTCCAGATGCGCGCGCGCGAGATCGGCGGCCTGGCGGATGTCGCAGGGCGGTGGCCCCAGGTCGCGCACCCGCGCCGTCAGGGCGAAGGCCAGCGTGACGGGAGCCAGGGCTTCTTCCAGCGTCGCATGGATGCTGGCGTTGGCCAGCACGTCACCGGCGCCGCTGGCCAGGGCGATGGCCTCCGGCTGAGCTGTCATATCGCTGAATTTAGGCTCGACCAGGGACAGCCCGGAGAAGCCCATCGTCTTGATGGCACGGGCCGCCGAACCGACATTGCCGGGGTGGCTGGGCTGCACCATGATGAAACGAACGCGTGAAAATGCCTGAGTCATTTAAAATCCCACGTTTGGCGCAAGCAGGCCGGCCTGGTTTCGGGCCGCCAGCCCCTGGTTTCAGAGGGCGGCGCGGCGCGGGAAGGGTTCCCGTCCGAGGTCCACGGCAGCAATGGAATGACCATTGCCAGCCGTCGGCGGTAGCTTGCGCGTTTGTGCGAATCTACGGAAATCTATGCACCCGATGCTCAACATCGCCATCAAGGCGGCCCGGCGTGCCGGCACTATTATCAACCGTGCCAGCCTCGACCTGGAAAGACTCAACGTAGCCAAGAAAGGGCCGCGGGATTATGTCACGGAAGTCGACCAGGCTTCGGAGACCGCCATTGTGGAGACCCTGCAGGCGGCCTATCCCGACCACGCCATGCTGGGAGAGGAGTTCGGACTGCAGGGTGCCGCGCAAGCCGAATACCAGTGGATCATCGATCCCCTGGACGGCACCACCAATTTCATCCATGGCCTGCCCAATTTCGCCGTCTCCATCGCCTTGCTGCAAAAGGGCGTGCCGACGCAGGCCGTGATCTTCGATCCTTCGCGCAATGAACTGTTCACCGCCAGCCGTGGCAGCGGCGCGTTCCTGAACGACCGCCGGGTGCGGGTGTCGGGGCGCACGCGCTACCACGAGGCGCTGCTGGGCGCGCACTGGGCGGGTTCGGCCGGGCCTGACCAGGGCAACGGCAAGTTCCGCCAGGTGGCGGAAAGCGTGGTCGGTGTGCGCCGCATGGGTTCGACCGTGCTGGACCTTGCCTACGTGGCCTGCGGCCGCCTGGACGGTTTCTGCGGCGTGGGCCTGAAGCCCTGGGATCTGGCGGCCGGCAGCCTGCTGGTGATGGAAGCCGGTGGCCTGGTGGCGGATTTCACCGGTGAACAGGGGTGGCTGGTTTCGGGCAATGTGCTGGCGGCCACGCCCAAGATCTTCACCCAGGTGCTGGCCACCTTGCAGGGCGGCGCGACGCCGGCCTGATGAGGCAAGGCCGCCCGCGCGCGACCTTGAGCCCAATGAAAAAAAGTCGCCCCTCAGGGCGACTTTTTCGTGCGATCTGGTCAGATCCGTCGGGCCTGCCTTGCTCGCGCGCGGGGCCTGCTGTGGGTAGGCCGGGGGGAGAGGGGGAACGCGGGCGATTGGGGCAGGGGACCGATCGGATCTGTAGGCGTATTTCACCTCGGCAATGCCACGCACGCCATCCTCCACAAAGCCTAAACACCCCTCATCTTTCGCGCCATCTTTCTGGTAGATATCCACGCCCCCGCCGGGCGGCTATCAACGCCCCTGCCGGGTCGGACCTCCACGTGCTCCTGCGTGACACCAGCGTGACAGCCATGTCCGCCCGCGTGCCAGGACTGTGACCGGCGCCGCGCGGGTTTTCATGTACGATTACCGGTTCCTCAACTGTTGGAGTTCCACATGGAGTGGCTGCTAGACCCCGCTGCGTGGGTCGGCCTGCTTACCCTCGTCATCCTTGAAATCGTTCTCGGGATAGACAACCTCATCTTCATCGCTATTCTCGCCGACAAGCTGCCGCCCAAGCAGCGCGATCGCGCGCGCGTACTCGGCCTGTCGCTGGCCTTGATCATGCGCCTGGTGCTGCTGTCGGTCATGTCCTGGCTGGTCACGCTGACCACGCCCTTGTTTTCCATCGGACCGCTCAATCCCTCCGGCCGCGACCTGATCCTCATGGCGGGTGGTTTCTTCCTGCTGTTCAAGGGGACCATGGAGCTGCACGAGCGCCTGGAAGGCGCGCAGCACATCAGCACCGGGCCCCGCGTATACGCCAGCTTCTGGGTCATCGTGACGCAGATCGTGGTGCTGGACGCCGTGTTCTCGCTGGACTCCGTGATTACCGCGGTCGGCATGGTGGATCACCTGGCCATCATGATGATCGCCGTGGTGATCGCCATCGGCATCATGCTGCTGGCCTCCAAGCCGCTGACCCGTTTCGTCAACGCGCATCCCACCGTGGTGGTGTTGTGCCTGGGCTTCCTGCTGATGATCGGTTTTTCGCTGGTTGCTGAAAGCTTCGGCTTCAAGGTGCCCAAGGGCTATCTGTACGCGGCCATCGGCTTCTCGGTCCTGATCGAGGCCTTGAACCAGCTGGCGCGCCGCAACCTGCTGCGGCTGGATGCGCGCCGGCCCATGCGTGAGCGCACGGCTGAAGGCGTGCTGCGCATGCTGGGCAAGCGCCCGGCCATGCCGGTCGACGAAGAGGTCGAATCGAATGGTGATGCCCAGGCCCAGCAACCGCCGGCCTTCGGCGTCGAGGAACGCAATATGGTCAGCGGCGTGCTGACGCTGGCGGAACGTTCCATCCGCTCCATCATGACGCCGCGTACCAACCTGACCTGGATCGACATCGACGACGATGCCGACACCATCCGCGCCCAGATCACGGCCGCGCCGCACAGCTTCTTCCCGGTGTGCCGCGGCACGCTGGACGAGGTGCTGGGCATCGCACGCGCCAAGGACCTGGTGGGCGATCTCATCACGGAAGGCCGGGTGCAGCGCGATCGCTTGCGCGAACCCATCATCGTGCACGAATCGATCGGCATCCTGCGCCTGATGGACATCTTGAAACGCGCACGCGGCCAACTGGTACTGGTGGCCGATGAGTTCGGCGCCATCGAAGGTCTGGTGACGCCCATCGACGTGTTCGAGGCCATTGCCGGCGAATTCCCCGACGAAGACGAAATGCCGGACATCGTCCCGGAAGAAGAGGGCCGCTGGAAAATCGACGGCGCGGCCGACCTCCACCATGTGGAGCAGGTCCTGGAGACCGATGGCCTGGTGGACGAAGCTCAGGAATACTCGACCCTGGCGGGTTATCTGCTGTCGCGTTTCGGCCATTTGCCGCAGCCGGGCGATACCTGCGAATTCGTATCACCTCACGTACGTTTCACGTTCGAGGTGCTACAACTCGACGGCCGTCGCATTGCTTCGGTCCGCGTCCAACGCCTGTCGCTGGACGTGGCCCAGGCCGATGACGGTTCCAATTCCTGAGACCCTATCCTGACCTGTCATCGTGACTGAAAACACACTGTATCTGCTCAAGGCAATGTTCCTGGGCATTATCGAAGGACTCACCGAGTTCATTCCCGTCTCCAGCACGGGACACCTGATCCTGGTGGGGGACTGGATCAATTTCCAGTCCAGCTCGGGCAAAGTGTTCGAAGTCGTGATCCAGTTCGGCTCCATTCTGGCTGTCATGTGGATCTTCCGCGCGCGTTTGTGGCAGTTGATCCACGGCACGTTCACCGGCGTGCGCAGCGAGATGATGTTCACGCGCAATCTGCTGGTGGCCTTCCTGCCGGCGGCGGTGATCGGCGCCATTTTCATCAAGGCCATCAAGGCCTTGTTCTACCACCCGGCGGTGGTCGCCACGACGCTGGTGTTGGGCGGACTGGTGATGCTGTATGTGGAGCGCCGCACGCAGGCCGCCACGCCCGGGCCGCATTCCGCCGCGGACGACAGTGCTTCGGATGTGCGCGCCAGTGCGCATCGCCTGGAGGAAGTCAGCTGGAAACAGGCCCTGGGCGTTGGTGTTGCCCAGTGCCTGGCGATGGTGCCGGGCGTGTCGCGTTCAGGTTCGACCATCATCGGCGGCATGATTGCCGGCATCCAGCGCAAGACGGCCACGGAGTTTTCCTTCTTCCTGGCCATGCCGACCATGCTGGGCGCGACGGTCTATGACTCGTACAAGAACATGGCCATCCTTACCCAGCACGATGTCACGGGCATCATCGTGGGTTTCATCGCGGCTTTCCTGAGCGCGATGCTGGTGGTGCGGGCGGTGCTGCGGTTCGTCGCCAACCACACGTACCGGGTGTTCGCCTGGTACCGGATCGCCTTGGGTATCGTGGTGGGATTGGTGCTGTTCCTGCGGTAAGGCCCAAGCGCGCGGGCGCGGACCCGCTGCCGCGAGAGACTTGTTATTTTTTGGGGGGATCCCCCCAAAGCCCCCTGGCCAGCGATTGGGTTCTTGGGGGCGCGCGGTGGTCGACCTTAGCCTGAGAACTCAGCCTGATCGGGGACATCGCGTAGCGGGTGGGGCGTCGCCGCCTCTGCCGGCAAAGGCAGGAAATAAAAAAGCCGACTGATGGAAAATCAGTCGGCTTTTTTTTCAGTGCCAGCCTGTCCGATGCATGGGCAAGGAGCAAGTCGCCCTGCTTATGCCTAGTCCTCGGCTTCAGCCAGGTCGAAGAACTGCAGGCCGTCGCTGTCGATGACCAGCCAGCCGCCGCGGGGCGGTTGCGCGTGGTCGCAATCCCAATCGGGCAGGACCCAGCGTTCGCGTTTGCGGCCGTCGATCTGCAGCACATGGCGCTGCGGACGATGCGTGTGGCCATGTACCAGCGTGGCCACACCGGTCTGGCGGAACAGCGCCTGCACGGCATCGCTGTTGACGTCCATGATCTCGGCGGTCTTGACCTGGTTGGCGGCCATGCTTTCCCCGCGCGCCTGTTGCGCCAGGGTCAGCCGTTCCGGAATGGTACGGCCAAGGAAGTCGGCCTGCCATGCCGGATCGCGCACCATGCTGCGGAACTTCTGGTACGCCTCGTCGTCGGTGCACAACTCGTCGCCGTGCGTCAGCAGGATGTCGCCGTAGTCGGTCCGCAGTAGCGCCGGTTCCGGCAGCAGTTGCGCGCCGATGGCGCTGGCCAGTTCCTGGCCCATGAGGAAGTCGCGATTGCCGCGACCCAGCCACAGGGGAATGGCCGCGGCAGCCTGCTCCAGGCCCTTGAGGGCGTTGACCAGCCAGGGCGGCGCCTGGCGGATCACATCGTCGCCGATCCAGGCGTCAAAAATGTCGCCTGGCAACAGCAAGGCCGACGCTTCCGCCGCGGCGGCTTCCAGAAAACCCAGGAACGCTTCCGCGGTGGCCGGCGTGGCCGGCCCCAGATGGATGTCCGAGGCGATCCAGACGCTACCCGGCAAAGCGACCTTATTCAAGGACTTCGGCCTTCTCGATGACGACGTCTTCGGTCGGCACGTTCTGGTGGAAACCGCTGTTGCCGGTCTTCACGGCCTTGATCTTGTCGACCACGTCGGTGCCTTCGGTGACCTTGCCGAACACGGCATAGCCCCAGCCGTTGGCCGTGGGCGCGCTGAAGTTCAGGAAGTCGTTGTTGGCGACGTTGATGAAGAACTGCGCCGTGGCCGACTGCGGATCATTGGTGCGGGCCATGGCCAGGGTGTACTTGTCGTTCTTCAGGCCGTTGTTGGCCTCGTTTTCGATGGGGGCCTTGGTGGGCTTCTGCTTCATGCCGGCTTCGAAGCCGCCGCCCTGGACCATGAAGCCGTCGATCACGCGATGGAAGATGGTGCCGTTGTAGAAGCCTTCCTTGGTGTAGGCAAGGAAGTTCGCTACCGTCTTGGGCGCCTTGTCGGCGTCCAGGGTGATGACGAAGTCGCCCAGATTGGTTTGTACTTTGACGCGGGGGTTCGAGCTCATGGATGTCTTGCCTTCAGAGGTGGATGATTTGGCTTGGTTGGAGGAGGGCGCGGCACTGGCCACGGCCGGCGTCAGCGCGGCAATCGCCAGACCGCAGGCCGCGTGGCGCAGCAGGCGCAAGAACGGGTGATACGGAATCATTGGGCCTTCTTTTCATTCAGCAGGTTGTCGACGGCACGCGCCTTGTTCTGCGTCCCCGTCACGCCCAGCTTGGACGCTTCGGAGTAGGAACGGCGAGCCAGCATCAACTGTACGTCAGCCATATTGGCCTTCGCGGCGGGGTAGTCGGACCATGCCCGCAGCGCGTTCTTCAACGCATCCTGGGCACGGTCGATGTCGCCACGCCCGACGTACAGAACCGCCATGTTATTCCAGGGCTCCGGCAGTTCCGGATACGTCTGCGTCATTTGAGTGTAAACATCCATTGCCTCGTCGATGCGGCCCAGGGCCGCCAGGGCGCGGCCGTACTGGAATTTCAGCTGGACGTCGGTGCCGTCGTTCTGGCCGCGGTTGGCCGTCGCGGCCATGCGGTCCTCGATCATCTTCAAGGCCTGATCGTTCTTGCCCTGGTTCAGCAGCGCTTCGATGCGGTCGGTGATCTGGGACGGCGTGGGCGTCAGGCGGGTGTCGGTCGACGGCTTGGCGCGGTCCAGCAGATTGGCCAGCGCCTGCCAACCGCCTTCGGGCGGCAGGGTGTCCAGGGTGGTCATATTGGCATTCTGGGACTGCGTGGAGCCGCCCGGCATGGCCTGGGCGTGGACGGCCTGCAGCGGCGCCGACAGGAGCAGCGCGGCCAGGGCGACGGGGATGAGGCGCGGCATGTTGTTCACATTGATTCCGGAAAGAAAGCGCCCGGTTGGCGCGGGATAGGCGCGCGGACCGGGCCGCTTGCTATACTTGACGACCGCCATTTTAGCCTCGGTTGCGTTTCGAGTCCCCCGGGCCACGTTTCCAAGTGCTCTGGACCGTCTGCCGACCGGCTGTCCGGCGCTGTCGCGGATTCCCTCTCGTCCCATGCCGGCGGGGGCGAAAGCCGCCGCGGTCATGATCCTCGGACGTTAACTCCTGAACCTATGCTGCAGATCTACAACACGTTATCGCGTACCAAAGCACCTTTCAAGCCGACCGAGGCGGGACGGGTGCGGATGTACGTCTGTGGCATGACGGTGTACGACTACTGCCATCTGGGCCATGCCCGCATGCTGGTGGGTTTCGACGTGGTGCAGCGCTGGTTGCGCGTCAGCGGCTATGAGGTCGATTACGTCCGCAATATCACCGATATCGACGACAAGATCATTCGCCGCGCGGTCGAGACCGGCCGCCGCATCGGCGAGGTCACCGAGTTCTACATCGACGCCATGCACGCCGACGAGCGCGCCCTGGGCGTGCAGACCCCGGACCACGAGCCGCGCGCCACGCAATATGTGGGCGAGATGCTGGACATCATCGGCCGCCTGCAAGCCAAGGGCTTGGCTTACCAGGCCGACGACGGCGACGTGAACTATGCGGTGCGCGGCTTCGAGGGCTACGGCAAGCTGTCCGGCAAGTCGCTCGACGACCTGCGCGCCGGCGAGCGTGTGGCCGTGGGTTCGTCCAAGCGCGATCCCCTGGACTTCGTGCTGTGGAAGTCCGCCAAGGCCGACGAACCGGACGATACCAAGTGGGAGTCGTCCTATGGCCTGGGCCGCCCGGGCTGGCACATCGAGTGCTCGGCCATGAGCAAGAGCCTGCTGGGCCTGCCCCTGGATATCCATGGCGGCGGTCCCGACCTTAAATTTCCCCATCACGAAAACGAAATCGCCCAGACCGAAGGCGCCTTCGGTGGCGTGCTGGCCAATGTGTGGATGCATTGCGGCCCGTTGATGGTGGATGCCGACAAGATGTCGAAGTCGCTGGGCAACTTCCGCACGATCCGCCAGACCATCGCCAGCGGCGAGCTGGACGAGGCGCGGTCGGACTACGCGGTCAATCCCCGCGAAGCGGAGATGCTGCGCTTTTTCATCGTGCGCAATCACTACCGCAGCCCGCAGAACTACGCGCCCGACAACCTGCTGGATGCGCAGAACGCCCTCGATCGTCTTTATCAGACGCTGGCGAATGTTCCGCCCGACATGGCCGCCGACGCCGCGGGCGTGGACTGGAACGACGCTCAGGCGCAGGCCTTCAAGGCCGCGATGGACGACGATTTCAACACGTCCGGGGCGGTGGCCGCGCTGTTCCAGCTGGCCAATGAAGCCAATCGCGACGGCAGCGCTCGCGCCGCCGGGCAATTGAAGGCACTGGCTGGCCTGTTGGGCCTGCTGCAGCAAGACCCGCAAACCTATCTGCGCGCGCCAACACGCTACAAGGCCGGCGCCGCCGTGGCTGGCGGGGGCGCGGCGGGTGGCGAGGTCCTGGACGATGCCGCCATCGATGCGCGCATCGAGGCCCGCGCCGCCGCCAAACTCAACAAGAATTTCGCCGAAGCCGACCGTATCCGCAAGGAATTGCGCGAGCAGGGTATCGAGCTGGAAGACAAACCGGGCGGCCAGACCAACTGGCGCCGCGTTTGAGGCGTGCCCAAGGAAAACCGCACGCCATGTCCAGCGCCGATATTCTCATTGCCAAGCCCCATTATTGGGAAGACGCCGTCAGCCATTTGCTGCGGCGCGACCGCATTCTCAAGAAGCTGATCCCCCAGCATCCCGAAGTCTGGCTGACCTCGCGCAGCACGCCCTTCGTTACGCTTGCCCGCGCCATCATTGGCCAGCAGGTGTCGGCGCGCGCGGCGGATACCGCTTGGCAGCGCTTGCTGGAAGCCGCGGGCGCGCGGCCGTCGCCGGTGTCGGTGCTGCGCCTGGGCGCGGACGGCCTGCGCGCCGCCGGCATCGCCCAGCGCAAGGCGGACTATCTGCACGATCTGGCCACGCATTTCAGCGAACGCAAGGTGCATCCGGACCGCTGGTCCAAGATGGAAGACGAAGCTGTCGTCGATGAACTGGTCTCCATCCGCGGCATCAGCCGCTGGACGGCCGAGATGTTCCTCATTTTCAATCTCCAGCGGCCGGACGTCCTGCCGCTGGACGATCCGGGCTTGCTCAAGGCAATCTCGCTACACTATTTCAGCGGCGAACCCGTCTCGCGTTTCGAAGCGCGTGAGGTTTCGCTGGCCTGGCAACCCTGGCGTACCGTGGCAACCTGGTACCTGTGGCACAGCCTTGAACCGGTTCCGGTTCAATACTGACCGCGGGTATCTCCGGGCTCACCAACAGGATCCCCTTCTTCATGCGCAATACCTTCCTGGACTTTGAACAGCCGCTGGCTGAGCTTGACAACAAGATCGAGCAACTGCGCTTCGTGCAGGCCGATTCGGCGGTGGATATCTCCGACGAAATCAATCGGCTGCAGCAGAAGAGCCAGACGCTGGCCAAGGACATCTACGGCAAGCTGACGCCCTGGCAGACCGCGCTCGTCGCGCGTCATCCGCAGCGTCCCTACACAATGGACTACGTGCGGGAAATCTTCACCGATTTCCATGAACTGCACGGCGACCGCATGTACGCGGACGATCAGTCCATCGTCGGCGGGCTGGCCCGCTTCAACGGCACCCCCTGCATGGTCATCGGCCATCAGAAAGGACGCGACACCAAGGAGCGCGCCATGCGCAACTTCGGCATGCCGCGTCCGGAGGGCTACCGCAAGGCCATGCGCTTGATGCGCCTGGCGGAGAAATTCGATATCCCGGTGTTCACCTTCGTCGATACCCCGGGGGCGTATCCCGGCATCGGCGCCGAAGAGCGTGGGCAGTCGGAGGCCATCGGCCACAATCTTTACGCCATGGCCGAGCTGCGCGTACCCATCATCGCCACCGTCATCGGTGAGGGCGGTTCGGGCGGCGCGCTGGCGATTGCCGTGGGCAATGCGGTGCTGATGCTGCAATTCGCCACGTATTCGGTGATCTCGCCCGAAGGATGCGCGTCGATTCTGTGGCGCAGCGCTGACAAGGCGCCCGAGGCGGCCGAGGCTTTGGGTATCACCGCGCCGCGACTGAAGGAACTGGGGCTGATCGACCGCGTGGTCAATGAGCCGGTCGGCGGTGCGCATCGCGATCCCCGCGTCATGGCGCGCCTGCTGCGCCGTGCCCTGGGCGATACCTTGCGTCAGTTGTCGACGTTGTCAGCCGATGAACTGGTCGAGCAGCGTTTGCAGCGCGTGGCCGCTTACGGCCGCGTGCAGGAAGTGCGCGCCTGAGCCGGCGCGCACGGGCCGCGGGAGGCTAGCCCATGACCGGCGGTGACAGCGGCGAAGGCCGGGAGGCCGACCCCGCCCTGATCGGTCCCTTGCGATCGACCTTGGCCGCGTTGCGGTCGGCGGGCCATGACCGTGCCGGACTGGCCGTCAGCGGCGGGGCCGATTCCGCAATGCTGGCGGTGCACGCAGCGGCTGTAGCCGCGCCCCTCGGGCTGGCGCTTTTCATCTATCACGTACATCACGGCTTGTTCGCCGAGGCGGATGCCTGGGCGCAACAGGTGCGGGCGCTCGGCGCGACGCCGAGTTTGTCTGTGTCCGCGGCGGGTGCTGTACCGGCATCCGCCCCCGCGGTGGCATCCTCCCCTGCACCTGCACCTGCACCTGCATCGCCATCGCCATCGCCATCAGCATCCCCGACCACGACCCTGATCGTTCGGGTGCTGCGTGTCCAGGTGGCGAGCGACAGCGGCACCGGCATCGAGGGCGCGGCGCGGGATGCGCGTTATGCCGCGCTGGCGGATGCTGCGCGTGCCGATGGGGTTGGACATATCCTGCTCGCCCATCATCAGGATGATCAAGCCGAAACCGTGTTACTGCGCTTGTTGCGCGGCGCCGGCCCGGAGGGCCTGGCGGCCATGGCGGCCACCAGCGACCGTGACGGCATCACGTATTTGCGCCCCTGGCTGAACGTGCCGCGCGCCCGCATTCTGCAGGCTGCGGCGGCGTATGCGGCCACCAGTGGCTGGACCGCGGTGCAGGATCCTTCCAACGCGGACGAGCGTTATACCCGCGCTGCGGTGCGTACGCTGCTGACCCCCGTGCTGGACCGGCGTTGGCCGGGATGGCAGGCCATCGTCGCCCGTCACGCCCGCCAGGCGGCCGACAGCGCCGAAATCCTGGCAGAAGTGGCCGCCGCTGACCTTGCTGGCCTGGATCCATCGTCTGGCACGCAGGACTTTTCCCTGGCTGCGTGGCGCTTGCTGTCACCAGCGCGGCAGGCGCATGTCCTGCGTCATTGGCTGCGCCTGCATGGCGCGCGCATGCCCAGCGATGCGCGATTGGCGGAGTTGCTGCGGCAGTTGCGTCAGTTGCACGCCATGGGACATGACAGGCAACTGCTTTGGGACCATGGCGTTCACCGTGTGCGCTGCGTGCGCGGACGAGTGGGGATCGAAGCCCGGGCGTCGGGGGCTCCTCCGGCCTGAAGCTGGGAGTGGCCGGCAGGCTGACCCGAACAGTCCACTTCGGAAGGTCGCCTCGGAAATCATCCCGGGGTAACCCCCGGAATGTCCTCCCGGAATGTCGTCCCGGAAGGTCACCACGGAAGGTCACCACGGAAGGTCATCCTCCGGGACGCGATTCCCGAAATGCTTCATCCCGGCATCATTTGACGCCTTGATTGCGCATTTTCGACCGATTTCCAGCGCTTTTTCACGAACGCGTTAGAATACTAGGCTTTGCCTGCCAGCTAGTTCCGGCACTTTCCAGCCAGAGTACGAGATGTCCCTGATCGTTCACAAATATGGCGGTACCTCGATGGGCTCGGTCGAGCGCATCAAGAACGTGGCGCGCCGCGTCGCGAAGTGGCACGCCGCCGGCCACAAAGTTGTCGTGGTGCCTTCGGCCATGGCCGGCGAAACCAATCGCCTGCTGGGCCTGGCGCGCGAGATTACGCCGCAGCCTGACGGCCGCGAGCTGGACATGATCGCCGCCACCGGCGAACAGGCGTCCAGCGGCCTGCTGGCGATTGCCCTGCAAGCCGAAGGCGTGCAGGCGCGCAGCTATGCCGGTTGGCAAGTGCCCGTGCGCACCGACAGTGCCTATACCAAGGCGCGTATTTCCTCCATCGACGACGCGCGTATCCGTGGCGATCTGGACGCGGGCCGCGTGGTCATCGTGACGGGTTTCCAGGGCATCGATGACGAAGGCCACATCACCACGCTGGGGCGTGGTGGTTCGGACACCTCGGCCGTGGCCGTGGCGGCCGCCATCAAGGCCGACGAGTGCCTGATCTATACCGACGTGGACGGCGTGTATACGACCGATCCGCGCGTGGTGCCTGAAGCGCGCCGCATGCCGGTGGTTTCCTTCGAGGAAATGCTGGAAATGGCATCGCTGGGCTCCAAGGTCCTGCAGATCCGTTCGGTCGAGTTCGCCGGCAAGTACCGTGTGCCGACTCGCGTGTTGTCTTCGCTGACCGACCCCCTGATTCCGCTCGACGAGGAAATGCGTTCGGGCACGCTGATTACTTTTGAGGAAGACGAAAAAATGGAAGCCGCCGTTGTCTCCGGCATCGCCTTCAGCCGCGACGAAGCCAAGATCACCTTGTTGGGCGTGCCGGATACCCCGGGCGTCGCCTTCTCCATCCTGGGCCCGGTTGCCGCCGCCAACATCGACGTCGACATGATCGTGCAGAACCAGTCCGTGGCTGGCACCACCGATTTCTCGTTCACGGTCAACCGCAATGAATTCGCGCGCGCCGTTGACACGCTCAAGAGCGACGTGATCCCCGCGGTGAAGGCCAAGGAACTGGTCACTGACGAGAAGGTGGCCAAGGTCTCCATCGTCGGCATCGGCATGCGTTCGCACGTCGGCGTTGCCAGCCTGATGTTCCAGACCCTATCGCAGGAAAACATCAACATCCAGATGATCAGCACCAGCGAAATCAAGACGTCGGTGATCATCGAAGACAAGTACATGGAATTGGCTGTCCGTGCCTTGCACAAGGCCTTCGGCCTGGACCAGGCGCCGGGCGCCAAGGCTTGATTCGTCTAGCGTGAAATTCCAGGATGGAAGATTGGGTGGGAAGCTTTTATGCAAATGAAGCAAAAGCCCGAAAATCCGTGCTAGAATCGCAAACTCTTCTGGAGACGTGCCCGAGCGGCTGAAGGGGCTCCCCTGCTAAGGGAGTATGTGGCTAAAAACTGCATCCAGGGTTCGAATCCCTGCGTCTCCGCCAGATGCTGTGAAAAAAACAACCACCCTCGGGTGGTTGTTTTTTTTTGCCAGGTGATTTTTTGGCACCATGGCGCCGCAAATCGCGGCCTGGGTGCCAGGCATGCGGTCCTACGTCTCCAGCACCGACAGGATATTCTTCGCGGCGCCTACGGCCATTCCGCGCAGGCCGCCGTTGGTGGTGCCGCCTATATGCGGGGTCAGCACGGCGTTGGGCGTGTCTACCCAAGGGGAGCCGGGGTTGATGGGTTCGTCGACAAAGCAGTCCAGGCCCAGGTGCAGATCGCCCGCATGCAGCTTCGCGCGGATGGCTTCCTCGTCAAGCAGGCCGGCGCGGGCTGTGTTGACCACGATGGCGCCTTTGCGCAGCAGGCCGAGCCGGGTGGCGTCCAGCAGATTGCGCGTCGAGTCGTCCAGCGGGCAATGCAGCGATACGACATCGCTGGCCTTCAACAGTTCTTCCAGCTCGACCTTGCTCGTCCCTTCAGGCAATTGATGCGCCTGCAGATACGGATCGTTGACGACGACGCGCATGCCGATCGCCTGCGCGAAACGCGCCACGCGCGCGCCTATGGAACCGCAGCCCACCACGCCCAGGGTGGCGCCGGACAGCTCGAAGCCCATATAGCTCTGTTTGTCCCACTGCCCTTCATGCATGCGCGAGTCCAGCCAGCTGATGCGCCGCGCGCAGGCAAGGATGAGCCCTAGCGCCAGCTCCGCCACCGCCTGGCTGTTCGATCCGGTGGCGGCCAAGGCCTTGATGCCGAGCCGTTTCGAGGCCGCCAGATCGATCGAATCCATGCCCACGCCATGGCGTCCGATGACCTTCAGCTTGCGTGACGCCGACAGTACCTGCTCGTCGATCTTGCCATAGCGGGCCAGGATGGCGACGGGCTGTTCGCGCTCGACCAGCGCGACAAGGTCGTCCTGGGAAAAACGCGCGCCCGTGTAGCAAAGGCGATAGCCTTTGAGCAGTGCCGCGGCGTCCGGGTGGATCTTTTCTTCTGTGATTACGATGGTTTCTGCAGTCATGGTTTTCTCTACGAACATGGGCCTTCACCGCGGCGGCTTCCGCGGTGTGTCTTTGCGGTCCATGCTTCAATGCCTTGAATCATGCCGTTAAGGCGATCATTCCTTGGGAATCTTGTCCGCGATGGCGCGTAACGCCGGCGCCTGTTTATCCAGGGATGCCTGCCATTCGGCACCCGGCAGATAAGCCAGGACGGGCGCATCGTTGCTGGCGGCCTTGATGAAAGCCGGATCCGCGACGCTGTCCGCGACAGCCTTCTGCAGCCTGGCGACGATGTCGGCCGGCGTGCCCTTGGGCGCCGCGAATCCCCGTTCGGACGTCATGGTCACCGCATAACCTTGCTCGGCCGCGGTCGGTACATCAGGCAGCGCCGGAGAGCGCTGTGTGCCGAACTGCGCGATGGCCCGCAAGTCCGATGAACCCGATCGAAGTTCAGGCATCTCGCCGGCGCTCACGAAGGCATAGTCCAGATGGCTGCCGAGAACGGCGGTCTTGGATTCAGACGTGCCCTTGAAGGGTACATCGTTGGGATCGGCGCCAGATACGTTCTGCAATTGCTTCAAGGCCAGATGCCCGTTGGTACCCACGCCGTTGTAGCCGAACGATAGCGATTTCGGGCTCTTCTTCAGCGCGTCGACAATCGCCGCCATACTGTTGGCCTTGACGTCGCGCTTGGCGATCAGGACGGTGGGGTCGTTCACCACCCGGGCCACCAACGCGAAGTCTTCAGCGCGATACTGCGTCTTCTTGTACATCGGCAGGAAATTGAAGCTGGGCACATTGACCACTGCCACGGTGTAGCCATCGGGCTTGGCGCGCGCGACATAGGCGTTCGCAATCTCACCCGAGGCGCCGGGCTTGTTCAGGACGACGACGCGCGCATGGCCGCCCAGCCGCTTCTCGATGAAAGGCGCCAGGGCGCGCGCCATCAGGTCGGTGCCGCCTCCCGCGGAGAATCCGACGACGATCTCTATCGGTTGGTCATCAGGCCAGGCGGCGTGAGCCATCGGCGCGGTGCCGATGAGCAACAGGGCGACTGACAGGGTGCGCAAGGGCGCTGGCAGGATTTGCATCATGAGTCTCCGGAATATTATTGATTTGGTAAGCGCAATCATGTGGCACTTCGCAGTGCGCTGGGAAGCGATTTAAACGACTTACCGATCATTCAAAAAAGGAAACAATCGGCGATGCTTATCCTTGCCGACGTTGCGGCGGCGGGGGGAGGCCGCTGGAAAAATCGACCGAATCCCTGACGAAGTCCCGTAGCGTCAGCAGCATGCGTCGCGTGTCATCGCGACGCGACAGAAAGCAGTAATTCAGCGTGGGCAGGGGCGGGTTGCTGGCCAATTCGACCAAGGATCCTTGCGTGACCCAGCCGCCCATGTAATCGGTGGGCAGAAAACTGATCCCGACACCGGCGACGGTCAGCCCTGTGATCGCCATCAAGCTGTTGCAGGCCAGGATACGTTGCACTTGCAGTTTCTGTGCGGCGGCCCAGGCATCGAATGCGCGGGTCAGGCCCGAGTCCTCGGTCATGGTGATGACGGGGTGGCGCTCAAAGTCTTCCGCTCGCAACGTTCGGCGCCTACCCATTCTGGCCGGCGACCCCATCCAGGAAAAATGGACTTCGCTCATGACTTCGGCTTGAAGGTCGCTGTCGGGCGACGGGCTGGGGGAAACGGCGAAGTCCAGCTCGCCGCGCGCGACCCGCCGTTCCAACTGACGCGCCAGATCGACGTAAGGCCGCAGCACCAGATCGGGATGCGCATCACGCACGGTGGCGACAAATCGCGGCAGCCACGTTACGGATCCCAGTTCGCTGATGCCGAATTTGCAGACGCCGTGCAGGCCCTCGGGTGCCGAGACCAGGGCCTTGACCGAATCGCTCAGGGACAGCATCTGATGGGCAAGCGGAACGGTTCGCTGCCCGACGTCGGTCAGGACGGCACGCTGGCTGGATCTGTCGAAGAGCGGGGCGCCAAGCGAGGTTTCCAACTCGGCGATCCGTTTGGAAAGCGACGATTGCGTCACGTGCAATCGATCCGCGGCAATGGCGAAGCTTCCCAGCTTGGCCGCCCAATAGAACGCTTCGAGTTGCTTCAGGGTCATGGTCAAGCGCCGGACGATCAGCGTGCGGCCTCGGGCCAGCGGACAGGGGGAGCGCTGTTCAGGGCCGGTTTGGCAAAGAGGTAGCCCTGGAACCGTTCTACCCCTGCCGCCTGCAGCCAGCACCACTCCTCCACGGTTTCGACCCCTTCCGCCACCGGCGTTATTCCCATCGCGGCGCACGCCTGCAACATCGAGCGAACGATGGCTTGCCTGGCGCCATCGGTATGGATGGCGTTGATGATGGTCCTGTCTATCTTCAACTTGTCAGGCTGGAATTCCGCCAGTAGCGACAGCCCCGCGAAGCCGGCGCCGAAGTCGTCAATGGCCACGCCTATGCCGGCTCGGCGCAACTCGGCGATAGCCGAGGCGAATGTCTTCAGGTCCGAGATGGCTTCCTGTTCGGTGACTTCCACAATGACCTGCTGAGGGGTCAGCGTTGCATCCGAAATCTGCCTGAGCAGGATATCCACCGCATCCGGGAGGGCCACCAGCGACATGGGGAAGAGATTGATAGACAGCTTGCAATCACGTATGCCCAGTTCGTTGATCAACTCAAAGGCATGGACTTTCGATCGCAGGTCTGCTTCGTACAACTTCTCCTTCGGCAGCGAAGAGAAATATTCATCTGGCGGACCCCCCGACGCGCTGCGCAATAACGCCTCGTAAGAGCTGATCGTCCGGCTCAAGGGTTCGACTATGGGTTGAAGGGCGAACTGGCAAGGCTGGCCATCGCGTAATCTCCGCGCTTGCAAAGGCAGCGCATCGTCGACCGGCGGGAAGATCCATTGTGCCGCGTCAGTGCCTTCGACGAAATGATCCTTCCATCCCCCTTCGGCGTACGGCCGCAGTATCTTGAGGACGCGGTCTTCGTATGTCTGGCTGCCTGTCGCGGTCACCCTGGCAAGCAGGGCGTCGAGGCCGCCACCGGCGTGATAGTGCCTGAGGTCCAGCAGTTCCATTCCCATGCTGGCAAACCGGCGTGACGGCGCGTAATCGCGCAGAAGCCGCACGACATGGCAATGCCGCTGGTCCCTCGAAATGGATTCGAAAAGTCCATCCACCGCGACATCCGGACCTTCGAGCACCTGGATAAAATGCAATCCGTCAAACAACAGGATGCCCGTGACCTGCAGCGCGTCATTGCGAGCGCGGGCCGCACTGGTGATTGCTTCAATCTCGTGCGCCGCCAGCCCTTCCTGCATGCGGCTGCGGTAGATCAATGTCGATAGCATCGCATCCTCGGTTCCGGATGACGGATTTCGATCCGGAGTAGCAAGGAGCATAGCAGTTGGCGATCCGCTCGGCGCGCAAGCGCGCCAGGCCAGCGAGCCGCGGCATGAAGGCCATGAGCCGCGGCACTCAGATGCTGAGCTGCGCGATAGCCGAAAAGGGCAGGCTGCCTGCCGTGCTGACCGTCGGCTCGAAGCCTCAAGGCCAAAGCCCATGGTATTGCTATAAAATAAACCTTGTTTATATGCAATAAAACATCACAGGCCTGCCCCGACGTGGAACCTCGCACGCGTACCAAGCAAGACGACTCCGATCTGCCCGGCGCCTCTTCCACCTTGTTCGTGAACTCCGTGGAAAAGGCCATGCGGGTGCTGACGGTGTTTGATGACAAGCATTCGCGCCTGTCACTGTCACAGATCGCCAGCCTGGCGGACCTGGACATGAGCGCGGCGCAACGCTTCACGTTCACGTTGACCACGCTGCGCTATCTGGTCAAGGATCCTTTCACCAAGACCTATAGCCTGTCGCCCCGGCTGCTGGACTTTGCCTTCCATTACCTGGCATCCAACGAGCTGGTGCGCCGCGCCGCGCCTTATCTGAACCAGTTGAGCCGCGAAACGGAAGAGACCGCGAACATCACGGTGCTGGAAGGCACGGACATCGTCTTCACCCTGCGTATCGTCAGCCAGCACGTGCTCAACCCCCATGTCATCACCGGCAGCCGCCTGCCGGCTTACTGTACGGCCCCCGGGCTGGCGATTCTTTCGCGGCTGCCGGACGAGCAAGTGAGCAATGTCCTGGACCGCTCGGACTTGATCGCGCATACGCCCCATACCGTGGCCGGCCGTCCCGCCATCATGAAGCGCCTGGAAACTTTCCGCCGGCAGGGCTATTCGCATACCAAGGGCGAGTTCTACATCGGCGATATTTCCACGGCGGCGCCCATCCTGGATGCGCGCGGCCATCCCATCGCCGCCGTCAATGTGGCGGTGTCGCGCGCACGCTGGCGCGGCGTGAAGGACGAGCAGCGCATCTCCAATCTGGTGATCGCCGCGGCCGGCGCGATCTCCGGCCAGTTCTGAAAAGCATGGCGCGGGACGCGCCGCGTTGCCCTTACTCCATCCGCTGGCGGTCCCAGGCCTGATCCACCGCACGGGGCAGTTGATGCTTGCGTATGCGCTCGCTGGGCGTCAGCTCGAATTGCGTTACCGCCACGTAATAGCGCGGCCACTGATAGGACGCCAGGCGTTCGCCCAGCCAATGCGATAGCTGCTCGAACGCGCCGCCGTGCTGCTCGCGCCACTGTACGTACAGCAGGATCTCCTGCTCGCCGATGTCCGACGCCACGCCTAGCGCCGCTGCCGCGGCAATGTCCGGGTGGCTCAGGACCACCCGCTCGACCTCCCACGCGGACACATTTTCGCCCCGAATGCGCATGCTGTCGGTGCGCCGGCCCACGAAGTACAGATGGCCGTCGTCATCGGCGCGCGCGATATCGCCGGTGTACAACTTGCCGTCGCGCAAGGACTGCGCCGTTGCCGTCGGATTGTCCAGATAGCCGGAAAAGAAAGTGCCTGGAATCGCCGAGGACACGACGATCTGTCCCAGTTCCCCGGTCGGCACAGGACGATCGTTGTCGTCCAGCAGCTCGATGGCAAGCCAGGGCAGCGCCTTGCCGATGGAGCCGGGGATATCGTCGGTATTCACCGTCGCGAAACTGGATCCCTCCGTCATGCCGTAGCACTCGCGCAAGGCGATGCCCAGGCGTTCGCGCACGGCCTTCCAGTTCTGCCGCGATACGCCCGCGCCCCAACCTACCCGCAAGGTGTGCGCGGGCGGCGACGCATCACCCAATTGGCGCATGAGAATGTCCAGGCTGCCGCCCAGGTAATGGAGCTGGGTGCAGCGTTCCTGGGCGACCTGGTTCCAGAACCGCGTGGCCGAGAAGCGCGGTACCGCGGACAGCACCGTTTGCGCGAGGAAGGGCGCCAGCAGCATCTGCGCGCCGCCGATGTGGCATAGCGGTTCCCACAGGAACAAACGGTCGCCGTCGCGCACGTCGGCCACGATCAGCGCGGATTCGCTGGCGATGCGCATCATGCGGTGCGTGAACAGCACGCCCTTGGGCGCGCCAGTGGTGCCGGAGGTATAGATGATGCAGAGCAGGTCTTCCGGCTCGACGGGGGCGATCAACAATTCGTGGGCGCCCGCCATGTCCGCCCACAGGCTATCTTCAGGCACCAATCGTGTCGCCGCCGTCCCTTGATGCGCAGCGCGCGCATATTCCTGGTAACCCTGTCCCACGACCAACAGCGCGGGCGCGCAATGCTGCAATAAATATTCAATGCCTGCCGTTTTCAGCTTCGTATTGACCGGCACCCACACCGCGCCCATCAGCATCAAGGCATAGATCAGCGCCATGTGCTCAGGGCTGTTGTCCAGCATGACCGCAACGCGGTCGCCCGCCCCGATGCCCAGCCTGCGCAATGCCGCTTGCGTGCGCGCGACCTGCGCCCGGACGCGTCCGGCGTCCCACCCGTCGCCATCGAAGGAGAACAAGGGACGCGCAGGGTCCGCGCTCAAGCCATGGCGCAGGATGGCAACGACATCCAGGGCATCATCGTCGTGGCGGGCGGGGAAGTACCGGGTATAGGGATGCATGCGATTAGGTAGCGCGGTCGCGCCGGGTCAGGGAAAGCAGCAGCACGGCGACGGCGATGGCCATCACCAGGACGAAGGAGACAGCGGCCAGCGTGGGATTGGCGGACAGCAGCATGTCGTCCCACATCTGCTTGGGCAGCGTCGTCTTCAAGCCGCCGCTGACGAAGATGGCGATGGTCAGTTCGTCGAAGGAAACCAGGAAGGCGAACAGGAAAGACGCGATCAGCGCGGGCTTGAGCAGCGGCAGCATGACGGTGGTCAGCCGCTTCGCCGGCGACGCGCCCAGCGTGTAAGCGGCGTCCACCAGCCGCCAGTCGAAGTTCTTCAGCGCGGCCGCCATGGTGATCACGACATAGGGAATGGCCAGCACCATGTGGCCGATGACCAGGCCGGCATTGGTGCCCGCCAAGCCGAGGCGCGAGAACAGGTAGAACAGTCCCACCGCGGTGACGATGCGCGGCACGATCAGAGGCGCGATCAGGAAGGCGAAGGTGGCCTTGGCCGCGGCCGGCGACAGCCGCAACAGTGCCAGCGCGCCGCCGAAACCCAGCACCAGCGAGCCGATGGCGGTAACCAGCGCCACGCCCAGCGAGCGGAACATGGCGGCTTGCCAGATGGGCGAGGTGAAGAAGCCTTCCAGCCAGCGCAGGCTGAACCCGCGCGGCGGAAAGGACAGGAATGAGGCATCGGTGAAGGCGATGGGCAGGATGATGGCGACAGGCAGCAGCAGCACCAGCATGACGACCCACGCGTACACACGCAGGCCGAGCAGGCGGGGCTTGTCGGCATCCGCGGCCACTCGCGGCCTGGTTCGCTGCTCCGCATCCATCCCGGCATCCATCCCGGTTCCCGCGACGCTTCGTTGATCCACAGCCGCGCCGCGCCATGGTCCGGCCACGCGCCCCAGCCCCCGGGCGGCACAGTCGACGCTTTGCCCGACGACGACCAGCAAGCGGATGATGCGCGCGCTGCCGGGCGGGCGCGCCGTGTCGCCGCCGCCCAGCGTGGACAGGCCCACGAGCTTGTCGTAAAGCAGAAAGACGATCAGCGCGCAGATCAGCAGGACCAACGACAAGGCCCCCGCGAAGTGCATGTCGAACAGCTCCAGGATGCTCGATATCACCAACTGCGCGACCATGGTTTGGGCCGGCGTTCCCAGCAACGCCGGCACGATGAAGAACCCCAGGCTGGTGATGAAGACCAGCAGCGCCGCGGCGGCCACGCCCGGCATCGACAGCGGCAGGTAAACGGTGAAGAAGGCCTCGATACGGGATGCACCCAGGGTTTGCGCCGCCAGCGTCAGCCTGTCCCCTATGCCCTGCATGATGGGCAACATGGTCATGATGGCCAGGGGCAGCATGCCGTGGATCATCCCGGCCAGCACGCCACCCATCGACGGGGCCAGGGCGGGCGGGCTGGCGCTGATGCCCGTCCATGTCAGGAAAGTGCCGAACACACCCGTGCGGGACAGCAGCAGTATCCAGGCGAAGGTCTTGACCAGCCAACTGGTCCAGAAGGGGATCAGCAGCCACACCAGCCATCGCGCGCGGCCGCGGTCCGGAAGGCGGCTGAGAAAATAGGCGATGGGATAACCGATGAGTATGCAGCCAACCGCGGTGAGCAATGAGATCAGGAAGGTGTTGCCCAGCACGCGCAGATAGACGGCATTGCCGGCCAGGCGCTCGAACTGGGCGGTGCCCACCTGGCCGTCCTGGCCGACAGCGGCATTGACCAGGATTTCGCCGACGGGAATGCAGAAGAACAGCGCCAGGAACAGCAGCGCGGGCAGGGCGCCGCTCAAGCCGGCCAGGCGCGCGCGCAAGGGCGTGCGGACGACGGTGGAAGACGGGATCGCGGCCATGGCTGTATCCGCCGGTCAGCGCTGCAGCAGCACGGCTTCGCCTGGATTCCAGGTGACGCCGACCGGATCGCCTGGCACGGGCGCCCGATCGCGGGTGCTGCGGACCAGGAATTCGAAGTCGCAGCCTGGATCGATGTGCACGCGGACATCCGCACCGGTGAACACGACCTGCGATACCGTCCCTTGCACCAGCGCTTGCTCCGGCGTGCACAGACGGGCGGTTTCCGGACGCACGAGCAATGCGGCCGTGCCGTCGCTGCTGTCTCCATGCATGCTGCCATTGGCTGGCGGCAAAGGCAGGGTGCGGTCCTGCCATGCCAGGCCGCCATCACCCAGGCGCCCTTCGAGGATATTCGAATTGCCCAGGAAGTTCGCCGCGAAGCGCGACACCGGACGGTCATAGAGTTCCAGCGGCGTGCCCAGTTGCTCGATCCTGGCGCGGTTCATCAGGCAGATGCGGTCGGACATGGTCAGGGCTTCTTCCTGATCGTGCGTGACATAGATGAAAGTCGCTTTCAGCACCTTGTGCAGACGGCGGATCTCCAGCTGCATGTGTTCGCGCAGCTTTTTATCCAGGGCACCCAGCGGTTCATCCAGCAGGACCACCGACGGCCGGTAGACGAAGCAACGCGCCAGGGCGACGCGTTGCTGCTGCCCACCCGACAGCTCGTGCGGATAGCGGTTGGCGTATTCCCCCATCCGCACCATCTCCAGCACCTCGGCCACGTCAGCGGCCAGGCGGGCGGCGGCGACCTTGCGCATGCGCAGGGGATACGCGATGTTCTCCTGCACGGTCAGGTGGGGAAACAAGGCATAGCTCTGGAAGACGAGGCCGATGCCGCGCTCGCTGGCCGGCATGCGCGTGGCGTCCTTGCCATCGATGTGCAGACTGCCTTCCGTCGGCGCGACCAGGCCGGCGATCATCTGCAGCAGCGTCGTCTTGCCCGAGCCGGAGGGTCCCAGCAAGGTCAGGAATTCGCCGCTCTCGACGCGCAAGTCAGTGGGGGCCAGCGCCAGGGTCTCGCCATAGCGCTTGCACAAGCCTTGAGTCTGTAGCTTGGGGGACATGATGGGGTTAGTGATGGCCGTCTTTCCTCAAGCGATGATCCAGGCATTGAAGCGTTCCGTGACCGCCTGGCGATTCTTCTGCCACCAGGCCGGGTCAGGCAGACGCATGCCCTTGAGGTTGTCCTTGGCCGTGGGCAGCAGCGCGGCGCGTTCCGGCTTGATGAAGTCGTAGGCCTTGAGATTGGTGGGACCGTAGGCCAGATCGTCGGTGAAGGCGGCCTGGCGCTTGGCGTCGCCGCAAAAGATCACGAACTCCTTGGCTTCGGCGGCGCGCGGCGTGCCCTTGGGCACCCCCCAGCCCTCGATGGAATACAGGCCCTGGTTCCAAACGATGCTCACGGGGGCCTTGCCATCGATCGCCGCCTGGGCGCGGGCGTTCCACAGGGACAGCATGTCCACTTCGCCTGATTGCAGCAGCTGCGTGGATTGCGCGCCGCCGGTCCACCAGACCGAAATCGACTTGCGTATCTTGTCCAGGCTGCGGAATGCGCGGTCGACGTCCAGTGGATACAGCTGATCGATGGACACACCGTCGGCCATCAAGGCCTGCTCCAGCGTGTCCAGCGGATTGCGGCGCAGGGAACGGGGACCCGGAAAGCGTTTCACGTCCCAGAATTCCGCCCAGTTGCTCGGATGCTCCTTGGGCATCTTGTCGGTACGGTAGGCCAGCACGGTGGAATACACGTCCACGCCCAACCAGTTGGCGGTCAGCGCTTCCGGCATGAGTCCCGGGAAGTCGGCGGCTTTCAGATTCAGCGGCTCCAGCAGGCCGCGTTCCTCAAGAAATGGGATGTCCGCGGACAGCGTCAGCGTGGTCACGTCCCAGATGTAGTTGCGCGTCTGCACCATGGCGGCGAACTGCGCCACCGGTTGCGATTCGCGCGCCACGCTGACCACCTTGATGCCGGTCTGCTTTTCGAAGGGGTCGTAGAAGGCCTTGCGGTACGCGACGGTGTAAGGCCCCCCCGGGTCCGACACCACGATCTGCTTGGAGGCAGCCAGGCTGGGCAAGGGCAGGGCCACGGCGGCCAGGCCGCCGCCCATGGCTTTGACCAGGCTGCGGCGTTTGGATTGAATGCGGTCCATCATGATGTACTCCCCGAGATCGTGTTGCCGACGAGTTGATGTGCTTGCCGCGCCGCCACGGCGTGGCGGGTGCGCACCGGGATAGCCCCAGGGCGCGGTGGAACCCAGCCGCCGCCGGCCAAGGCTGCGCGGCAGGCTGGGAGCCGATTCCTGTCAGGGCTTGGCGCGCTTGCGGAAGAACTCTTCCATCACGCGCGCGGGCTCACCGGAGGCGTACGACTCCGCCTGTATCCGTATGCCGGCCTGGATGGCATCGCGAAAGCCTGCCTCGGTCATTTCCTTGAAGCGTTGCTTGTCCAGACGCAAGGCCACCGGCGGCTTGGTGGCCAGGTCGCGCCCGATCTCCATGGCCTTGGCCAATACCTGATCGGCCGGCACGACGTGGTGCAGCAGGCCGATGTGATGGCACTCTTCAGCATCCATCAGGCGGCCCGTCAACGTCAGCTCGATCGTGCGTGACATGCCCAGCATCTCCCGCATGATCCACGGTCCGGTGACGCTGGCAACGCCGGAATTGATCTCCGGCTGTCCCATGCGCACGCCCGGGTGGCCGACCCGGATGTCACCCAGCAGCGCCACCTGGAAGGCGGAGCCTGCCGCGACACCGTTGAGGGCCATGATCAAGGGCTTGGACAGGCTACGCAGCAAATCGTAGTAGGTCTCCCATTCCCGCATCCACTCCTCCGAACGGGCGACGTCGAAGTGTTTAGCCTCTTCCAGATCCTGGCCAGCGCAGAAAGCGCGGTCGCCGGCGCCCGTGATGATGATCGCCGCGACGGACGCGTCCTGGTCATAGGTGCGCAGCGCCCCCATGATTTCATTGCGCATTGCCGTATTCCAGGCATTGAGCTTTTCCGGACGATTGAGCGTGATGACAGCAACCTTGTCCTGGATGCCGGTGAGGATGAACTGAGTCATGATGGGATCACCTTTATTGCTATGTAATAAGCTATATCGCAAAACAATATGTGCAAATACTAACCACGCTGCTGCGTCGTTGCATTGGTGATTACCCTTGGCGGAGGCGCGGGCGGAGAATGGGAACGGAAGAGATAGCCTGCCTTGCGCTGTAGCTGAGCGCGAAGGTGCTGCACATGACCCGGCGCCGAGTTTGGGCACGAGTCTGTTGGCAAGTCCCTGGGTGAATCCGGACCCAGGCTGGACGCCGAGCCCCGCGCCGCGCTAACTCACCGCTGCGTCACGCGCGCGCACAGGTCGACGATGTGCCGGCTGATGCTCTTTTGATTGCGCTCTATGCGTTGCGTGGGTGCGGCAATGACGATGGCGTACAGGCTGTCATTCAGCCAGACGAAATTGCCGATGGATGAGACTTCCAGCTGGAACCCGCCGATCGACATGAACCAGCCTTTCTTCAGGCCCTCGTCGATCTGCTTGAGCAAAGCGGCGGCGCTGACGATGGTGTTGGGTGAATAGCGTTCGAATTCGAGTTGATTCACCAACGCCACGCGTTCAGCCTTGGGCATGCCACCCAGCAGGCTTTGCCCGGCGGCGCCGATATACAGCGGCCGGCGGTCTCCCGCCAAACCGGCGAAGCGCAAGGCCTGGCGGCCTTGCACGACTTCCATGTAATGCACCAATACGCCCTGGCGGCGAGCCAGGAAAACGGTTTCGCCCGTTTCATCGCTGAGCGCCTGCAGCAAAGGCATCAGATCCTTCAGCAAAGGATCCTGCTCGACGATCACCCGCATCTCCTCGAACAGCTTGCGGGTCGGATAGTAGTCCTTGGTTTCATCGCGATTGGCCAGATAGCCGTGCGCTTCCAGCGTGCGTAACAGCGCCTGGCAGCTGGACTTCGGCATCTCCAATCGTTGGCTGACGGTTGCCAGTGAAGCCGGCGTCTTGAGTTCCGCGAACAGCTGAAAAATCTGTAGCACACGCACCGCGCTCTTCACGTCTGAACTCACATTTTCCTCAAGGCAGGCTATCGATGACCTCCGCATTCTATGCGAAAGGAGGGTTGCGCCCACACAGGAAGCGGCGTAGAGTCGTTCTACAGGTTGAACGGAGCGTACACATATATGAACGATATAAAGAGACAAACGCTGCATAGGACCGTCGGCGATGCATCGGGTTTCAAGACCATCCAGGTCTTGCCCATGGCGGGCGCGCTGGGCGCCGAAGTATTTGGCGTCGATCTGTCCGACGAAATCCCGCGGGATGTGCTTGAGGAGGTCAAGCGCGCATACCACCAATTCGGTGTGATCTTCTTCCGCGACCAGGAGGTATCGGATCTGGATCTGGCGCGCTTTGCCAGGTACTTCGGCGACCTGGCTGTCCTGCCTCCTCACCGGCAACATCCGGGATCCCTGCCCGAGCTGCTGGTGATCGACAAGAAGCCCGAGACCAAACTCGTATTCGGTTGGGAATGGCACTCGGACACGACTCACCTGGAGATCCCGCCGCTGGGATCGGTGCTGGCGGCGAAACTATTGCCCCCGGTGGGGGGCGACACCCTGTTCGCCAGTCAGTACCTGGCCTATGAAACGCTATCGGACGGGATGAAGCACATGCTCGCCGGACTCAAGGCGGTGCATTCCAATGGGCGCATCCTTTCGTCTCTCGAAGTGGATGATGTGCTGGCGCCCGGCCAAGGTGTAGGAAGCAACAAGACGACCATTTCCGCAGTACACCCGGTCGTGCGCACGCATCCGGAGACAGGCCGCAAGGCGCTTTTCGTCAACGAGATGCATACGGAGCGCTTCGACGGCATGACGGTGGCCGAAAGCGCTCCCTTGCTGCGCTATCTGTATGAGCACTCCACCCGGCCGGAGTTCACCTGCCGTTTTCGCTGGGCACCCGGTTCCGTTGCCTTCTGGGATAACCGTTGCCTGCAGCATCTGGCGCTCGATGATTATCAAGGCCATCGGCGCCTGATGCACCGCGTGCAAGTACGCGGCACCAAACCGGTCTAGGGAGCGATCATGTCCGAACCTCAGGAAGATGGCCTGCCCGTCATCGCGCACCGGCCTGTCGCGCGGCATGTGGACGCCGCCATGGAGACCGCGCTGGATCCGGATCTGCCCATCATCGACCCGCACCACCATTTTTCCGAGCACTGGGGAGGCTATCTCGTCAGCGATCTGAAAAGGGATATGACGGCTGGCCATGCGGTGGCGGCGACCGTCTATATCCAATGCGGCCATGCGTACCGGACCACCGGCCCTGAACATTTGAAGCCGGTAGGGGAAACGGAATATGTCATCGCGGAAACCGCGGCGGCCGACAAAGCCACGGGCAAGGCGACGAGCGGGAGCGGCGGCATCGCCGCGGGCATCGTCGGGTATGCGGATCTGCGCCTGGGAGAACAGGTGGAAGAGGTGCTTGCAGCCCACATCGAGGCGGGTAAAGGCCGCTTCAAGGGCATCAGGCAATCCGGTGCGCGGCATGAAACATTCAAGCATGGCGTGCTGCCCCGTCCGCCCAAGGGTTTATATGGCGACCCGGCCTTTCGGCGAGGGTATGCAACGCTGGCCAGGCACGGCCTTTCCTTTGATGCGTGGATCTATCACCCGCAAATCGATGAAGTCATCTCGCTGGCCCAGGCCTTCCCTGAAATTCCCTTGATCCTGAACCACGTCGGCGGCGTGCTTGGCGTGGGGCCATATGAGAACGATCGCGCACGCGCGCTCGAAGAGTGGCTGCCGGATTTGCAGCGACTTGCCAGGTGCCAGAACGTACGGATCAAGCTGGGTGGTTTGGGTACCGCCACGTTCGGCTTCGATTTCGCCGAATCGGACTGGCCGCCGACTTCGGAAGCGCTTGCCGCTGCCTGGCGTCCTTACTTCGAACCCTGCCTGGAATTATTCGGGGCCGAGCGCTGCATGTTCGAAAGCAACTTTCCCGTGGATCGACGGGTGGCCGAGTACGTGGTGCTGTGGAACGCATTCAAGCGCATCACCGAAGCGGCTACGCCGGACGAGCGCGCGGCGCTGTTCCATGGCACGGCGGCGGCGACCTATCGATTGACGTCGCTCGTGCCGATCGGTTGACGGGCGCCGCGCACCAGTACCGCGCACCAGCACCGCGCACCAGCACCGCGCACCTTGGTTTCGAAACCACGCATGCCGGCCGAGCATGCGGGAAAAACTGGAGACTCTTTCAGCATGAAATCCTATGAGATGTTCATCGATGGCACCTGGACGCCAGGTTCCGACAAACAGCGATTCGAAACGCTGAATCCCTACACCCAGCAACCCTGGGCCACCATTCCCCAGGCTTCCAAGGAAGACGTCCGCGCCGCCATCACGGCCGCACGCAACGCATTCGACAATGGGTGGCGGCGCATGCCCGGCCTGAAGCGCGCCGCGCTGATGGTGCGCCTGGCGGAAATCCTCGAACGCGAAGCCAGGCCCATGGCTGTCATCGAGTCCACCGACAACGGCAAGGTCATCCGCGAGACCAGCGCGCAGATGATCTATGCGGCGCGGGTCTTCAGGTACTTCGCGGGCCTGACCGACAAGATGCGCGGCAGCACGATTCCTCTGGATCATCCCGATATCTTCGACTTCACCGTGCGTGAACCGTACGGCGTGGTGGCCCTGATCACCGCCTGGAATTCGCCCATTGCCTTGCTCGCCAACAAATTGCCCGCCGCCCTGGCCGCCGGCAATTGCGCGGTGATCAAGCCGTCGGAACACGCTTCCGCCAGCACCCTGGAGTTCTGCAAGTTCGTCGAGGAGGCGGGTTTTCCGCCCGGCGTCATCAACGTGGTGACGGGCGATGCCGCGGTGGGTAGCGCGCTGACTGAATTGGACGGCATCGACAAGATCAGTTTCACGGGAAGTCCCGGGGTAGGACGGAGGGTAGCGGCGGCCGCCGCGCAGCGGCTGGTGCCCGTGACCCTGGAGCTCGGGGGCAAGTCTCCCAACATCATCTTCGACGATGCCGATCTACCCAAGGCGATCGTCGGTGCGCTGGCGGGGATTTTCGCGGCGACGGGGCAGACATGCATCGCGGGATCCCGCCTGCTGGTGCAACGCCCCGTCTACGAAACCGTGATCGAGAAACTGGTGGAGCGGGCCAACAAGATCGTCATGGGCAATCCGCTGGACCCCGCGACGGAGATGGGTACCGCGGCGAATCGTCCGCAGTTCGAACGCATTCTGGCCGCCATCGAGTCCGCCAAGTCACAGGGCGCGAAGGTGGCGGCGGGTGGGGGCGGCGCCACGGATCCGGCGCTGAAGGACGGCTTGTTCATCAAGCCGACCATCTTTCGTGACGTCCATCAGGATATGAGCGTGGCTCACCACGAGATTTTTGGTCCCGTATTGTCGATCATCCCTTTCGAATCCGAGGACGAAGCGATCGCCATCGCCAATGGCACCAAGCTGGGCCTGGCGTCGGGCGTCTGGACCCAGAACATTTCCAGGGCAATGCGGATGATCCGCGCCATGGATGCGGGGGTGGTGTGGGTGAACACCTATCGGATGGTATCGGCGCAGGCGCCATTCGGCGGGCGCAAGGAGAGCGGCTACGGCAAGGAGCGCGGCGATGAAGGCCTGCTCGAATTCAGCGTCCTGAAAAATGTGATGGTGGATTTCTCGGGAGAGGACCGCGATCCGTTCGCCGCCAAGACTTGAAGCTTCCGTCCCACCAAAGGGACGAGGAAGGAGACCAGATCATGAACAACAAAACCCTATTGCTTGCCGCGGCCACGCTGGCCGGCGTCGTGGCCGCATCCAATGCCTGCGCGCAAGCGGATTATCCCGACAGGCCGATCACGCTGGTGGTGCCGGCGCCGCCCGGCGGCGGGGTGGACACGGTCGGCAGGGTGCTGGCGCAGCAGTTGTCCTTGCAGCTGAAGGTGTCGGTGATCATCGAGAACAAGACTGGCGCGGGGGGTGTGGTCGGGGCGCGCTATGTGAAGCAGGCGAAACCCGATGGCTACACCTTGCTGTTGAATGCCAACCATCAGATCGTCAATCCGATGATACGGCCCTCGGCCGGCTACGACGCCATCAAGGACTTCGATGCGATAAGCATCGTCGGCCGGGTGCCTCTGGGTGTCGTGGTTTCCAGCAAGGCGCCCTACAAGTCCATCGGCGAGCTGTTCGCGGCCGCCAAGGCCCATCCGGGCGAGATTGCCTGGGCCAACAGTTCGACGGGCACGGCGGGGCATCTGGGCACCGAGTTGCTGCGTAGCCGCAGCGGGGCGGATACGACGCTCATCAACTACAACGGCGGCGCGCCCGCGCTGACGGCGGTCATGGGCGGCCAGGTGACGGCCATGGTTGAACCGTTGACGTCCGTGCTGCCCCATGTGCCCAGCGGCAAAATCCGGGTCATCGCGGTGACTTCGGCGCAGCGTGTCCCGCAACTGCCGGACGTACCGACCGTGGCGGAAAGTGGCTTGCCGGGCTTCGAGATGAATAGCTGGTACGCGGTTTGGGCGCCCAAGGGTACGCCCGTGGCAATTCAGAAGAAGGTCGCCGATGCGGTGAATGCCGCCGTGCACAGCCAGATGTTCAAGGAAAGGCTGGAGGCTTCGGCATATCAGCCCGAAGGATCGAGTCCGGAGCAGGCGACCGCTTTTGAAATAGCGCAGGCCAAGGGCTATCAGGCTTTGGTCGACAAGGTGAAGATCAAGGTCGAGGAATGAGCGGATGCGCTGGCTCGGCGGGGTCAAACACCCGCGGCCAGCCCCGTATGAATAACCACGGAGAAGAATGCATCATGAAGAAGACACTGGCATTTGTTGGAATTGGCCAAATGGGCGGCGGCATGGCGGCGCATCTTACGCGTGCCGGTTATGCGCTGACGGGGTATGACCCCAGCGAACGTAGCCGCGATCTTGCGGCGAAGGATGGCGTCAAGGTCGCCGCCAGCCTGAAGGATGCCCTCAACGGCGCCGAGGTCGTGCTGACGAGCCTGCCCAATCCAGCCATCGCGCTGGACGCCTGGTTGGGCGAGGGCGGCATTCTCGCCCATATGGCGAAAGGCTCCATCGGCATAGAGCTGAGTTCGATCGACCCGGAGACCATGTGCGCGATTGCGGCGGAGGCGGCCAAGCAGGGCGTGCGCATGGTGGACGCGCCTGTCAGCGGCGGTCCGTTGGAAGCCGCCGCCGGCCAGCTGGTGCTCATGACGGGCGGCAAGCCGGAAGATATCGAGGCGGTGGGCGACATCCTGGATTGCCTGTCGAGTTCGCGGCATCTGACCGGCGATGTGGGCACGGGCAAGACCGTCAAGCTGGTCAATAACATGATGTCGATGGGAAATATCGTCGTGGCCGCCGAGGCGTTCGCCCTGGGCACGGCCGCGGGCGTGGAGCCTCGGACGCTGTTCGATGTGCTGTCGCAAAGCGGCGGCCGCTCGCATCATTTCCTCAAGCGCTTCCCCAAGGCCATCGAAGGCGACTATGCGCCGGGGTTCAAGATCGAGCTCGGAGAGAAGGACGTGGCGCTGGGTATCGAACTTGGGCGCCGACTCGCGCAGCCGACGCCCGCGGCATCCGTGGTCAGGGAGATGATCGCGGTGGGGATGGCGGGCGGACGCAAGGGGCAGGACATCGTCGCGATGCTGGACTACTACCAGACCATGAAAAAGTCGGACAAGGATGAAAAGTAGGCCAATCGCCAGGGCCTGCCGATTCCGGATTCGCGTCGCCTCGCCTCGTCGCGCACCGGCGGATGGCGGGCCTTGGCGGCAACCATGCTTCCGTTCAGGGAGGACGCAGCGTGACCCCTATCGAATCTCAAGGTTTTGCCGCCAAGGTGGCGGAGCTCGCTCTGAGTACTTATCGCGGACCCTATTCGGATCTGGCGGCGCGCAATGCCATCAATTGCATGGCAGACACGATCGCCGTCGCGCTGGCAGGGGCACACGAACCGTGTGTGACGCTGCTGGCGGATGCGCCTGGCGTGTGCGCCGCGGCCGGTAGCAGCCTGGTCTGGGGCACTTCGAGAAAGACCAGCGCCCTGGACGCCGCGCTGTTGAATGCAACGGCATCGCATGCGCTGGACTACGACGATATCTGTGCGGTCTTCGGCGGCCACCACTCCGCGCCGCTGGTGGCGCCGCTCCTGGCTGTCGCCCAGGAGCATGAATGCACCGGCGACCAGGTCTTGAGGGCTTATATCACCGGAGTCGAAATCACAGTGCGCCTGTCGCGCGCGCTCAACCCGGAGCACTATGCGAAGGGTTGGCATCCGACTTCCACGGTGGGTGTCTTTGGCGTGACGGCCGCATTGGGCTGCCTGCTGGCGCTGGACGAGGCCAGGCTGGCGACGGCGCTGTCGATCGCCGCGTCGATGTCCGCGGGCATCAAGGCCAATTTCGGCAGCATGGTCAAGCCCTTGCACGTCGGCTTGTGCGCGCGGTCCGGATTATTGGCCGCGCGGCTGGCGCAGGCGGGTTACGACGCGGGCGAACATGTCTTCGAGGACAAGCAGGGCTTCTTCGAGGTCTACAACGGCGCCGGCAAATACCTGCTCGAACGCGTTTTCGAAGGGCACGATGGCCGTCTCGAGATCGAAGGCAGCTCTGTCGGCATCAAGCAATTCCCCTGCTGCGGCAGCACGCATGCCGCTGTCACGGCGGCGCTGCAAGCGCGGGGCCAGACACCGCTGCGCGAAGCGCAGATAAGGAGTATCCGGATTCTTCCCAACGGCAATCGCCTGGCTCACACGAACAAGCCGCGCCCGCGCACGGCCCTGGAGGGGAAATTCAGTGTCCAGTATGTAGTGGCGCGCGCGCTGCTGAGCGGTGCTGTTCGGCTGGAACACTTTGTCGAGGAAGCCATACAGGAGCCGGAGATCCAGCGCCTGCTGCAAAAGATCGAAGCCAGTCCCCACCCCGATATGCCGTTGGCGGGAGAGCATCTCTGGGGCGCCGAGGTCATCGTTCAGCTTGCGTCCGGCGAGGTGCTGTCGCGCAGGCTGGAAGATCTGCCCTGCCGTGACGGCAACTATCCCATGACCGATGATGAGCTATGGGAAAAATTCCAGGACTGCGCGGGTGCCGCTTTGCCCAGTGACAATGTCGCCGCCCTGTTCAAGGCGATCCACGGCTTGCCGGCTTTACCCGATGCCGCGGCGATCGTCCGCTTGATGGCGGCTTAGATTCGGGTGGCGCAAGCATGGTACGAGCGGCGCTGATGTTCCGCCGCTTGGGCTGAACCTGGAGTTAAACCCGGACATCGCCTCGGCAAGGCCGTTGATCCGCGTGCTATCTGTCTGCCGCGGGCGCGACGGCCGCGTTGCGCTTGTGTTCGGTGGCATCGTATTGGCGCAGGACGACGCTGGCGATTTCAGGCGGGACGGGTTTACCTTCCAGGAAGTCGTCGATCTGCGCGTAGGTGACGCCGAAGGCGTCTTCGTCGGGGCGCAAGGGGCGCAGCATTTCCAGATCGGCCGTCGGGACTTTCATGACGAGATCGGCGGGCGCGCCCAGCGCGGTGCCTACCGCGCGCACGCGGCGTTTGCTCAGGCCGGTCAATGGCACGACATCGGCGGCGCCGTCGCCATGTTTGGTGAAGAAGCCCATCAGCGCTTCAGCGGCGTGATCGGTGCCGATGACCAGGCCATTCGTGGCACCGGCGATGGCGTACTGCGCGATCATGCGCTGGCGCGCCTTGATGTTGCCGCTGATGAAATCCTCGGCCGCTTCGTCGACATGGGCCAGCCCGGCGGCGCTCAGTGAGCCGCGCTGAGCGTCCACGGCGGGTTTGATGTCCACGGTCATGCGCCGGTCGGCGGCCACGAAATCCATGGCGCGGCTGGCATCATGCTCGTCCTTCTGGCTGCCGTAGGGCAAGCGCACGGCGATAAAGGTGCAGGCATGCCCGGCAGCCCGCAGGCGTTCCACCGCCAGCTGCGCCAGGCGGCCCGCGACCAGGGAGTCGACGCCGCCGCTGATGCCGAGCACATAGCTGGCCTTGCCCGTGGCGCGCAGGTAGTCCGCCAGGAACGCGACCCGGCGCTCTATTTCGGCGGCGGCGTCGAAGGATGCGGTGACGCCCAGGGCGCGGGCGATGGCGGCTTGGCGATCGGCGGGGGCAGAAGAGGATGTCATGGAATTTCCTTGAGGCCGAACTGGTTGACCAGAGTGGGTTGTCATCATGCCGTCAGGTAGCACTAGGTATTCCCGGGCGCTCGATGGCGCTGTCCGCGACGCGCTGCGCGCCCGGCCGGTCTCAGGTTCGAGCAGACCAGCCCGGCGGCAATGGCGGCGATGCCGACAGCATGAAACGTATGCAGCTGTTCATGGAGCACCAGCGCGGACAACACCACGCCGAAGACGGGAATCAGATGTATGCTCAGCCCGGCGCGCGCGGGGCCGAAGTGCTGCACGGCCCGCGTGTAGAGTAGATAGGCCCCCACCGACGGGAACAAGCCGACGTAGAGCAGCGCCGCCGCACTGGTCAGGGTCCAGTCGGTCCTGGCAATGCCGGCATGCTCGGCCATCCAGAACGGCAGCAGCACCACGATGGCGATAACGATCTGCATGGCTGTCAAGCCGATGCGGTCCAGATCCTGCGGCAATTGCCGCAGCCATAGAGTGTAGAAAGAGAAGCAGACCATCGCTACCAGCAGGATGGCATCGCCGGGAACCAGCGTCACCTGCCGCCATTGCGTCCATTGTCCCTGCAGTACCAGAGTCAGCACGCCGGCGCAGGACAACGCCAGTCCCACACCCTGTCCCGCCGTGAGCCTTTGCCGGTAGAACACCGCGCCGGCCAGGACGATCAGCAGCGGAATCAAGGAGTTCAGCAGCAAGCCATTGCTGGCGCTGGTCGTGTGCAGTCCGACGTACACCAGCGAACTGAACGCCGCCACGCCGGTCACCGCCGTTCCCAGGATCAACCAGCGATGCGCCAGATAGCGCCGCGCGTCCCGGCGCATGCCGCGCCAGGCGAAGGGCAGCAGGCAGACCAGCGCGATCAACCAGCGGCCCAATGCCAGCGTCATTGGCGTCATGGCGTCCCGCATTGCCCGGCCAGCGATGAAATTGCCCGCCCAGAACAGGGGCGGAAGGAGCAAGGCGGCCCACGGCAGCATGCGCGCGGTCAGGGCAAGAGCAGGCTTGGACATTGTGCTTGGATTGGAAATAATCCGATAGGGTCCGACAACTTTTTCAACACGGGCATCGCTATCGTGCGCGGGGCCGGCGGCGGGCATGTGGCTTGCTCTGCAATGGTATCAAGAGAGAGGGCAGGAGGATGCAAGGGGCGCTGATGACCGTCGGCGACTTAAGATACCCTGAGTTAACCTTTTGAAGCGGAGGGAAAACCATGAACAAAAAATTTGAACAGCACACGTCGAAGGACGTTGATCCCCCGCGCATTTCCACCGGCAGCGAAGGCCTGGACGATATTCTCGCCGGTGGCCTCGACCGGGACCGCATGTATCTGTATGAGGGTAACCCGGGCACCGGCAAGACAACCATCGCCATGCAATTCCTGCTGGAAGGCGTGCGCCAAAACGAGGCGGTGCTTTATATCGCGCTGTCCGAAACCCGCCATGAGCTTGCCTTGGTAGCCCAACGCCATGGATGGTCTCTGGACGGCATCGATATTTTCGAGCTGGTACCGCCGGAAACCACCCTGGACCCTGAACGGGAGCTGACGGTGCTCTATCCCGCCGAGGTCGAGCTCAATGAAACCACCAAGCTCATTCTGGACAGGGTCGAGTCCGTCAATCCCAGCCGCGTCGTCCTGGACAGCCTTTCCGAATTGCGCATGCTGGCGCAGACGCCCTTGCGTTACCGCCGCCAGGTGCTGGCGCTGAAGCACTTTTTCGCCAGCCGGAATTGCACGGTCATTCTTCTCGACGACTTGTCGTCGGATTCCGTCGACCTGCAACTCCATTCGATCTCGCACGGCGTGTTGGCGCTGGAGCAACTGGCCATCGACTACGGTGCCCAGCGCCGGCGTTTGCGCGTGGTGAAGATGCGGGGGATTGATTTCCGTGGCGGCTATCACGATTTCACCATCAAGAAAGGGGGGCTTGCCATCTATCCCCGCCTGGTGGCCGCGGAACACCGCAGCGCTTTCCCGCGCGATGTCACCACCAGTGGCAATCCGGGCATCGACAAACTGCTGGGTGGCGGTCTGGAACGCGGCACCAATGCGTTGCTGATAGGCTCCGCCGGCGTCGGCAAGTCCTCCATCGCCTTGTCCTTTGCCATTTCCGCGGCGCTGCGGGGCGAACATGCGGTGGTCTTTGCCTTCGACGAAGGCCTGCAGACACTGGAGATGCGCAGCACCAGCTTGGGCATGCCCATCAAGCCCGCGCTTGAAAGTGGGCGCCTACGCGTCCAGCAGATCGATCCCGCCGAGCTGTCGCCCGGCGAGTTCGCTTCCATTGTCCGGCACAGCGTCGATGTCGATGGCGCCCGTGTCATTGTCATCGACAGCTTGAACGGTTATTTGAACGCGATGCCAGACGGGCGTTTCCTCATCTTGCAGATGCACGAGTTGCTGACGTATCTGGGACAGCAGGGTGTCAACGCTATTCTAGTCATGGCGCAGCAGGGCTTGGCGGGACCGATGGATACGCCGCTGGACATCAGTTATCTGAGTGATTCTGTCATCATGCTGCGTTATTTCGAGTACGCCGGGACGGTTCGTCGCGCGCTTTCGGTCGTCAAGAAACGCAGTGGAGCCCATGAGCAGACCATCCGCGAATTCGAGTTGTCGCGCAGGGGCGTTGTCGTGGGCCCCCCGCTGACTGAATTCAGCGGTGTGTTCTCCGGTACACCACAGTACATCGGCAAGACACTTCCCGCGGTATCGGACGAAGATCATGATGCCGCTTGACGCGCGCGAAGCGCGCGTCCTGGTCTATGCCCCCATAGGCCGGGACGGCCCGGCATCGGCCAGTGTGCTGCGCCGGGCGGGTCTGGAAGTGGAGGTGTGCAATAGTCTGGATGACGTGTTGATACAGGCGGACCTGGGGGTATCGACACTATGTGTGACCGAGGAAGCGCTGTTCGGCAAGAATCTGGTGGCGATGGCCGCCTGGATCGATCGCCAGCCGGCCTGGTCCGATGTGCCTTTCGTCGTGTTGACCAGTCACTTGCGCCAGCCGGCGGTGGAAGTCTGGCGCAAGAAGATGTTGGCCTGTCTGCGCAATGTGTCTCTGTTGGAAAGGCCGGTGCACAGTATCACGCTGTCCAGTACCGTCCTGGCCGCCGTCCGTGCCCGTGCGCGCCAGTATGAAATGCGCGCTTTGCTTTACGCGCGGGAAAGCGCCGCGGCGGTGTTGGAAGACACGGTGCGCGCCCGCACGAAGGAACTGGAAACGGCCAACGAGGCTTTGCGCAAGCAGATGGAGGAGAGGGCGCTGGTGGAGGACTCCCTGCGCCATGCACAGAAGATGGAAGCCCTGGGCCAACTCACCGGCGGCGTTGCGCATGATTTCAACAATCTGTTGATGGTGATTTCGGGCGGCTTGCAGATGTTCGATCGTGTAGCCGATCCGGACCGCCGCGAGCGCTTGCTGCGTGCCATGCGTCAGGCCGTGGAGCGGGGCGCGGGGTTGACCCGCCAGTTGCTGGCTTTCTCGCGTCATCAATCCTTGCAGGCGCAGCCTGTTGACCTGGTGCGCCAGGTCAATGGCATGCGGGATATGCTGGATCGCAGTCTCAGCGGTGACATCAAGGTCAGCTTGCGCTTTCCCGACGCGCTGTGGTTGGTCGAGGTGGATCCGGGGGAGCTTGAGCTGGTACTCCTCAATCTGGCCGTCAATGCGCGCGACGCCATGCCCGGCGGTGGCACCATCGAGATTCGCGGCGAAAATGTGCCGGCCTTCGAAGAAGGCGATTTGAAGGGGGACTTTGTCAGCCTGTCGGTGGTGGACTCGGGCACGGGCATGAGCGACGAGGTCAAGGCGCGTGTGTTCGAGCCCTTCTTCACCACCAAGGACGTGGGTAAGGGGTCGGGCCTGGGACTGGCACAGGCCTATGGCTTTGCGCGCCAGTCTGGCGGCAATGTGCGGATCTTCAGCGAATTGGGACGGGGCACCGAAGTGCGGCTCATGCTGCCGCGCTGCCTGAAGCCGCTGCCGGTCTCCGTACTGCTGGACCATGTTCCGGTTGCTGCGTCCGGCGTGGCCGCGCACGTGTTGCTGGTGGAAGATGACGACGAGGTCGCCGCGCTGGTGGGCGAAATGATGGCGCAGCTGGGTTTTGAAACCACCCGTGTCGCCAGTCCCGCCGCGGCCTTGGGCGCACTGGCCGACGGCCGGCGTATCGACATGGTCTTTTCGGACATCATGATGCCCGGCGGCATGAGTGGCCTGGCACTGGCGCGCGAGCTGCGCGTGCGCCGCCGCGCATTGCCCATCGTGTTGACGACGGGATATATGGGGCAGGAGGCCAGGTTGGCCGAGAGCGAGGGCATTCCAGTGTTGGCCAAGCCTTATCGCGCGAATGACCTGAGCGCCGTTTTGCGCGCCGCCTTGGGTCGCCAGGCGCTGACTTGAACGACGGCATTCCCCAAAGGTAACCGTTACGAGTTACGGTTGCTGCGTTGCAGCAAACCCGGTTTAATGGATTGCATCAAGTACGCCATCACCGGGTTCACCGTGACGCGAAACAAATCGACTGCATTGTTTTTTTCCGCTGTACGCAAGATGGCGCGTCTGCAGCGGACGGCGTGGGGGTTGGCCCCTCACGCCTTGTTCACCGAGATGATGGCCAAGCCTGCCGCTCGCAAGCCCGCCGCCAAGGCCGCACGCAAGACGGCTGTAAAGGTCGGCAGAAACCGCCCCTCGGTCAGCAAGGTGTCGGCGGAGCACGGGCCAGACTTCGATCCCGCCAAATTCTCCGGAACGTGGAAAGCACGGGTGTACAGCACGCCGGCCACGCCCGGGGTATGGCCGGTACGCCTGTCCTACTTCGTTTATGTTCCGGCGCGTTTGCGCGCTGGCTGCCCCATGCTCGTCATGCTGCATGGGTGCGAGCAGAATGCCAGGGACTTCGCGGTGGGGTCGCGCATGCATAGGCTGGCGGATCGCGAAGGATTGTTGTTGGTCTATCCGCAGCAATCACGGCGCGCGCAGCAGAATCGCTGCTGGCATTGGTACCAGCCGGACTCCGCGCATGGCTACGCCGAAGCCGATGCCATTGCGGGCATCGCGGCGACCGCCGCGGCGGATCATGACGCCGATCCTGCCCGCGTCTACATCGCCGGGCTGTCCGCCGGTGCCGATATGGCGGCGCTGACGGCCTTGCTGCATCCTGGCCGGTTCGCGGCCCTGGGTATGCATTCCGGCGCGGCACTGAGCGCGGCGCATAACGCGAGCCAAGGTCTGCGCGTGATGCGGCATGGCGTGTCGACGGCGCCGGACCAGGCCTTGAAAGCGCTGGTGGGAGACCGTGCGGCATTTGCCGGCATGCCCGCCATCATCGTGCAAGGCGACGAGGATTACATCGTGGACAAACGCAACGGTCGTCAGTTGTTCGAGCAATTCGCCTGGATCAATGGCATCGACCTCGGCGCGGATGGTTCGTTCGCGGCACAGGATCTGGCGGTCGGCAGCAGCCGCCAGTACGTTCGTCTGGATGCCCCGTCACGCCGTGGGGCTCTCATCAGCCTGTGCCAGGTGCCCGGCCTGGGTCATGCCTGGAGCGGCGGCGATGGCCGTGTGCGTTTCCACGCCAGGCAGGGTCCCAACGCGTCCTTGCTGATGTGGCAGTTCTTCAAGACGCTCAGGCGACAGGGCTAGGCGCGGGGCGTGGGGAGCGGCGCAAATCCGGGGTGCCGCGCCGGGGGCGGTACTATGGCTGCTCTTTCTATCAACGGAATGGCGTGATGCAAGTGCTGGTTGACGCGGACGCATGTCCGGGCGTGGTCAAGGAAATGTTGTTTCGAGCCGCGCGGCGTGTCGAGGTATGCGTGACGCTGGTGGCCAACCAGTATCTGCGTACGCCCCCTTCGCCCTTCATCAAATCCGTACAGGTACCAGCGGGCTTCGACGTGGCCGACGCCCGCATCGTCGAGATGGCAGAGGCGGGCGACCTCATCATCACCGCGGATATCCCGCTGGCCGCCGCTGCCCTGGACAAAGGCGCTCACGTGCTCGACCCGCGCGGCAACTGGTTCACGCGCGAGAACATCCAGGAGCGCCTGACCATGCGCGACGTGATGGACCAGTTGCGGAGCGCGGGCGTCGAGACGGGTGGGCCTTCTTCTTATTCGCAGCAAGACAGCCGGGCCTTTGCCGGACAGCTGGATCGCTTCTTTGCCAGGCACGCCAGGCGGCCGGGCACCGCCTGAACGGGACTTGGGTTTTGCCGCGGTTCGCCGCCGTGACGGCAGCGGCGGCCGCCATGGCAGCCCTCATCACACTCGCAGACGCGCTTCCTGCAAATCTATCCCCTTGACCATATGGCGTGCCATCTCGTCCGAGAGCCTGCCCTGGCGTGCCATGCGATAAAGCTCGCTGCGGGAAGCCGCCAAGGCGGCGAGCCGCATCTGCCGCTCGATTTCCTGGTGTTGCTTGATGATCTCCGGCTCGACGTCCTGGTCCAGGCCGCCGGTGGCGCGCTGCTGCAGGGTGGTCATGAGGCGGTTGGCGATTTCCGTATAAACGGTGGGATCAGCGTGGGGGTTCTTGACCGCCATGTCGTGCGCCGTGGCTTCGATGCTTTTCAGCGCCGCCTCCCGCGCGGCCGCGTTGGCCTGGTCTTCCTGGCGGTGATGCTCGCCTTCTTCCGGCACATCCAGGCCGCGCAGCAGGCGCGGCAAGCCGATGCTGGCGGTGACCAGGGAAACGATGATCACCGTGGCGGCCAGAAAGATGGCGAGATCGCGCGCCGGAAAGGGTTCCCCGCTGTCCACCACGAAAGGCAGTGTCAGCACACCCGCCAGCGTAATGGCGCCCCGCACACCGGCCAGGGACACCGCCAGCATCAGCCGTATGCTGGGCTCCGGCATCGGCGTGCCGCGGCGCGCGGCGATGCGGCGGCCGATGGCCAGTGACAACCATACCCAACTGAAACGCAGCAAGGCCAGCGCGACGTTGATGGCCACCGCGTAGACCAGCAACCACCAGGGGTTCAAATGCCCCGTATCCATCACCACGCTGACCGCGCCCTGGAAGATGGCGGGCAGTTGTTCACCCAGCAGCACGAACATGATGCCGTTCAAGGTGAATTGCAGCATATTCCATACGGCATTACGTTGTATGCGGGTAATGGCCATGGACTTGCCGGACAGCTCCACATAGCTCATCGCCACGCCGGCGGCGACGGCGGCCAGGATGCCGGAGGCGCCGATATGTTCGGCCAGTTCATAGGCGCCGAAGGGAATGATCAGGCTGAGCAGGATCTCGGAGCCTGGCTCCTCACCGAAATTACGGGTGAACAGATTCTTGGCGGCGGTCACCAGCAAAGTGAAGACGGCGCCCGCGGCCAGGCCGCCCACCGCTACCCACAAAAAAGACAAGGCTGCCGAACCCAGCGAGAAGCTCCCCGATACCGCCGCCACCACGGCGAAGCGGAAGGCGACCAGGCCGCTGGCATCGTTGAGCAGCGACTCGCCTTCGAGGATGTGCATGATGCGCTTGGGAATGGCGACCCGCTGCGTGATGGCCGACACGGCCACCGGATCCGTCGGCGAGACGATGGCCGCCAGGGCGAACGCGACGGGCAAGGGCATGGCCGGAATCATCCAATGTATGAAGTAGCCGACACCCAGCACGGTGATGAACACCAGGCCGAAGGCCAGTTCAAGGATGGAGTATTTATCCCGCAGCACGCCTTCCTTCGGAATGCGCCAGCCGTCGAGAAACAGCAAGGGGGGCAAGAACAGCAGGAAAAAGACTTCCGGATCGAGCTGCACGCCGTGACTGGAAAAGCTGGAGATCAGCGCACCCAGGGCGATCTGCACCAGCGGTAATGGCACCGCGACTGGTAAGACCCGGACCACCATGCCGCTGACCAACACGGCGGCAAACATCGCCAGGGTGATCCCGATTGCTTCCATGACTCGCTTTCCTTCTACTGGCTCAAGAGGTTTTTTCCTGGCCTATGTTCTCACGATATGCCCGCGGTCCGCCCCGCATCGAAGCCTGGGGCCGCCGCGGGTGTCCATTGCTATCTCAATCGCTGCTGGCGCGCCAGGCACCCTGCGCGTTCTTGCAGAACAGGAACTGCCAATGTTCCTTTTTGGATTGTTGCGCAACCTCGGCGGACATCAGGCGGCATGTGCCTTCATTGCTTGTGTTCTTCGGCGTCAAGACCACGGTGACCGGGCCACCCTTCATGCGCTTCGTTTGACTGGTCCACGTCGTGGTGGTCCCATCGGGCGAGTCGTTCAACACTTGTCCTACCGCTTTCTCGAACTGCGGCCACTCCTGTTTGGGGATATGGGCGACGATGGTGTTGTTCATGAAGCCTACGCCCGCGGCGTGGGCAGCTTGCCCGCAGGCAAGCGCGAGCACGAGCGAAGGAAGGACACGGGAAATGCGCATTGAGTTCTCCTGGTTTGGGAACGGCGGATAGACACTGCCAGACAGCCGCGCGGCGATGAAAGCTGCACGCGCGATGAGCCGCGCGGTTCTATATCGAAACGCTCGCAAGCCCGACCCAATAAGTCATAAAAAGTTACGAAATAAAGGGAGACGCACTTAGGCTTGCAAACAGCTGATTATGTCAAGATTGCCGCAACTTTGTGTCATCCGATGTTTAGTGTTTGCGATTTAAGTTTGCACTTGATTCACGCAAGCGGCTTTGAGCGACAGAACATATCGCACTGAGCCACGGGTGTACCAGCGCATAACCGTGTGCGCGAGGCATCTGACTGCTTTCCCCCAGCTTCTTTTTGGAGATATGGAATGGAATGGCTGTTTGACACGTTGCGCAAGTATCCGGAACTCGCGATCTTTCTCACACTTGGGGTGGGCTACTGGATAGGCGCCAAGAAACTCGGGGGATTCAGTTTGGGTGCCGTGACCGGTACCTTGCTGGTCGGGGTGCTGGTTGGCCAACTCAATATCCAGATCGCGCCTGTCGTCAAACAAGTCTTCTTCCTGCTTTTCCTTTTCGGCCTGGGCTATGGCGTCGGCCCGCAATTTTTCCGCGGCATGAAAAGCGACGGCCTGCCGCAGGTCCTGTTCGCGGTGGTGCTGTGCGTGATCTGCCTGTTGGCAAGCTGGGGCACGGCGGTCGCTTTCGGCTTCGATGCCGGTACGGGTGCCGGTCTGCTCGCGGGCGCGCAAACGATATCGGCGGTGATGGGCGTGGCTACCGACACGATCAACGGCCTGACCAAGATCGATGAGGCCACGCGCAAGCACTGGATAGACAGCATTCCCGTCGCTTATGCCGTTTGCTATATCTTCGGCACCATCGGCAGCGCCTGGCTGCTGGCCAGCGTGGGTCCCAAGCTGATGCGGGTGGACCTGGTCAAGGTGTGCAAGGAATATGAAGCACAGATGTCCGGGGGCCAGGACTCCCTGGAGCTGTCCGGCTATCGCAAGTTCATCGCCCGGGTCTACCGCCTGGATCAGGCCGATCTGGTCGGCAAGACCGTGGCCGACCTGGAAGCGCGTTTCGGCGATGACCGCGTATTCGTCGAGCGCATCCGCCGCGACGGCGGTGTCGTCGATGCCGTGCCCACTACCGTGCTGCAGGCTGGCGATGTGCTGGGCGTGGCGGGCCGCCATGACGTGCTTGTATTGCAGGCCGCCGGCAAGATTGGCGCGGAAGTCGAGGATCACGAACTGATCAACCTGCCCGCCGAGTTGATCGAAGTGGTGCTGACCAACAAGAAGCTTGCCGGCAAGACCCTGCGTGAGATATCGGCCATGCCCGAAGCGTCGCTGGGGCGCGGAGTATTCCTGCGCAAGGTGGTGCGGGGCGGCCACGAGATGCCCGTCAACTGGGGCCTGAAACTGGATCGCGGCGATCACCTGTTCATCGTCGGCGCCAAGCGTGACGTCGAACGAGTGGTCGACAAGCTGGGCTACGCGGACCGCCAGACCGATCAGACCGACATGGTCTTCGTTGGCTTCGGCATCGTAATCGGGGGCTTGCTGGGTTCGCTGGTGCTGACCGTGGCAGGCATCCCTGTCACGCTGTCGACCTCAGGCGGCTCCTTGATCGCGGGGCTGGTGTTTGGCTACCTGCGTTCCGTGCATCCCACTTTCGGCCGGGTGCCCGAGCCGGTGCACTGGTTCCTGACCTCGGTCGGCCTGACCACCTTCGTTGCCGTCGTCGGCATTTCCTCGGGGCCGGGCTTCGTCGAAGGCTTCCGGCAATTGGGTTTCAAGCTGTTCCTGGCGGGTATCGTCGCCACGTCAGTGCCCATGCTGATAGGGGTGCCGTTGGCGCGCTATGTCTTCAAATTCCATCCGGCCATCGCGCTGGGAGTGTGCGCCGGTGCGCGGACCACCACCGCGGCCATCGGCCAGATCACGGAGACCGCCAAGAGCCAGGTGCCGGCCCTGGGCTACACCATCCCCTATGCGATCGGCAACACCTTGCTGATCATCTGGGGCATCGTCATCGTTCTGCTGATGGCTTAGGCCCGGCAAGCATCCTTGCAGCCTTTGGGGCCCAAGCGGCCCCAAGACACGGTAAATCGCCGCCTCGCCCCTATTTTCACGCCTTGATTTTTTGGAGACGTCATGACCGCGCACGCGAATACTCTCTCTAAGCCTGTCCGCACCGACCTGGCCTCGGCACTCAAGACCACGCGTTCACGCCAGAAGGAGATGGAGCAGCTATCGCCTTTCGAGCTCAAGGACTTCCTGATCAACCTGGCGCGCGATCGCCAGAAAGTTTCCACCGCCACCATGCTGAATGCGGGGCGTGGCAACCCTAACTGGATCGCCACCGAGCCGCGCGAGGCCTTCTTCCTGCTGGGCCACTTCGCCATGGCGGAAGCGCGCCGCGTCTATGACCACGGCATCATGGCCGGCATGCCGGAGAAGACGGGCATCGCCCTGCGGCTGCGCGAATTCCTGCTGGAGAACAAGAATGCGCCGGGCGCGGATTTTCTCGGCGGTGTGCATCAATACGGTGTCAAGAAAAAGGGATTCGACGCCGACGCGTGGATCCACGAACTGGTCGACTCCATCATTGGCGACAACTATCCGGTGCCCGATCGCATGCTGGTTCATACCGAGCAGATCGTCCACGATTACCTGATGAAGGAGATGTGCGACGGCCGCCCGCCCGAAGGGAAGTTCGACCTGTTCGCCGTCGAGGGCGGCACGGCAGCCATGTGCTATATCTTCGACACCCTGCAGCAGAATGGGCTGCTGAAACAGGGCGACAAGATCGCGCTGTTCCTGCCCACGTTCACGCCTTACATCGAGATCTCGCATCTGGAGCGCTTCCAGTTCAAGATCGTGCCGATCAATGCCAGCAGCCTGCGCGCGGATGGTACCCATGACTGGCATTACCCGCCTGAGGAGATCGCCAAGCTGGCGGATCCCAAGATCAAGCTGGCGGTGACGGTGAACCCCAGCAATCCGCCGTCGGTGGCTTTCAACCCGATGGAGATGACGCAGATCGTCGATATCATCAAGAAGAATCCCGATCTGATCCTGGTCACCGACGATGTCTACGGCACCTTCGTGCCGAATTTTCGCTCGCTCATGGCGGAGGTGCCGGCCAACACCATCTGCGTGTATTCGTTCTCGAAGAATTTCGGTTGCACCGGCTGGCGCCTGGGCGTGATCGCCATCCACGAGCAGAACCGCATGGACCAGCGCATTGCCAATCTGCCGGGCAAGGAGCGCAAGCGCTTGCATCAACGTTACGGCGCCCTGACCCTGGAGCCGGAAAAACTCAAGCTGATCGACCGCATGGTGGCCGACAGCCGCGACGTGGCCTTGAATCACACAGCGGGGCTGTCGCTGCCGCAGCAGGTGCAGATGGCGTTTTTCGCCTTGTCCCATTTGCTGGATCTGAAGGACAGCTACAAGCACCTGACGATGAAGATCGTGCAGGATCGCCGCGACGCGTTGTGGCGCGGCCTGGGTATTCCATTGCCGCCCGAGGACAAGCAGCGCGCCTGGTATTACGTCGAGCTGGATTTCATGGTGTGGGCGCAGAATGCCTACGGCGACAAGTTCTGCGATTACATGCGCAAGAACTATGAACCGGTCGACTTCCTGTTCCGCCTGGCGGAGAAGTCCGGCGTGGTGTTGATGGACGGTGGCGGCTTCGGCGGACCGCCGTGGTCGATCCGGGTGTCCTTGGCCAATCTGAACGAGGCGGACTACGCCAGTATCGGCCAGGCCATGGTGGAAGCCGCCAAGGAATACGTGGACGCCTGGCAGGCCGGCGCGAAGGTGCATTCGGGTCCGCGTGGTGTGGTGCCGCAACTGGGCGTGGGCGCGCAGCCGGCGCCGGCCGATCGCAAGGTGGCATCGAACATCGCCCCGCCCGAACCTGTCGCCGCGCCGGCGGGCAAGCGCAAGAAATCAGCACGCGCCGCCGCGGTATGGGCTGCCGAAGTGAGGGTGGCGGAGGCGGATGTGCCGGTGCCGGCGAAGAAAGCGGCCAAGAAAGCGGCGAAGAAAGCAGTCAAGAAGGCAGCGAAGAAAGCGGTGAAGAAAGCCGCCGACGTGCCGGGCAAGAAAGCGGCCAAGAAAGCGGCAAAGAAGGCCACGAAGAAAGCCACCAAGACGCTTGCCAAGGCGTTTTCCAAGACATCTTCCAGGACGACATCCAGAGGCGCGGGAAAGAAGGCAGGAAAGAAGGCGGCCCGTTAATCCGCAAGGCAAGCAGGCAGGTAAGCGGTAAGCCAAAGAGGGAACGATGGGGGACTTCCCCCATCATCTGAAAAACGCTCTCTTTCGCCCGCGCGCCGCTCGCGGTAAACCAGGCGGTTGGTCGCAGGGCCTAGGGCGAGTAAAAGGGGCGCGTAACGCGCCAGAGGACGCTATGACGTGTTCGGTCGGTTTTTTCAGCGATGTTCCGATCGCTCTATTGTTCGTCACAGTGGGCCTGGGCTTTCTCGCTGGCCGCTTGCGGGTGGGGCCTATCCAGCTGGGCGGCGTGTGCGGGACGCTGATCGTCGCCTTGGTACTGGGCCAGACCGGGTGCAGCGTCGGAGGCGATACCAAGGACGTCGCCTTTGCCCTGTTCATCTTCGCCATGGGATATTCAGGCGGGCCGCAGTTCTTTGCCAACCTGAACCGCTCCAGCCTGCGTTATATCGCGCTGCCGCTGATCGAGGCTGTGCTGGTGCTGGCCATCGTGCTGGTGGCGACGCGACTGCTGCACCTGGACGCGGGCACCGCGGCCGGGTTGGCCGCCGGCGCGGCTACCGAATCGGCGGTGGTGGGCACGGCCGCCGAGGCGCTGCGGCATCTGAACCTGTCCGACGCGGATCAACTGCGCATGCAGTCGAATATCGCCACGGCCTACACGCTGACCTATCTGATCGGCTTGATCAGCATCGTGTTCTTCACCAGCGCGGTGGCACCGGCCTTGCTGGGCATCGATCTGCGCGAGGCCGCGCGCAAGCTGGAAGAAGAGCTGGACGTGAATACCGCGGCGGATCAGTCCGATCAGCCCATCATGCCGCGCCTGGTGGGCCGGGCACATCGCGTACAAGAGGCAGCGGGGCAGACGATCGCCGCGGTGGAGCAGGCCCTGGGCGGCCGCTCCGCCATCAGCAAGGTGCTGCGTGGCGATACGGCCATCTCGCTGGACCCGACAGCGCAGTTGCAGGCAGGGGATATCGTGGTGGTGCTGGCGGTGCGCGGTAATGCCGTGCGCGGGGCGGCGGTGATCGGTCCGGAAATCCAGCTGGCGGAAGACCAGGCCCAGGCCGATGATCTGCGCCTGGCCACGCGTACGGTCGTGGTCGGCCGCAAGGGCGTCAATGGCCGCACCCTGCGCCAGTTGGCGCAGCGGGCGTCGGCCAGGGCGGCGCACGGCGTGTTCGTGCAATCCATCGTGCGTACGGGCCATGCGCTGCCGGTGGGCCCGTCGACCGTGCTGCAATATGGCGACCTGGTGACGCTGGTCGGCCCGGAGGTGCGCGTGGCCGCGGCCGCGGTGCGCATAGGCGATGAGCTGCGCACATCGGACAGCAGCGATCTGGTATTCCTGTGCGCCGGCATCGTGGCCGGCCTGGCCATCGGCACGTTGGGCGCGCGCATCGGCGGCATTCCGGTGTCGCTGGGCGGCGGCGGCGGGGCATTGGTCAGCGGCCTGGTGTGCGGATGGCTGAATGCACGGCGGCCGAATATCGGCCACCTGCCTGGCGCGGCAGTGCAATTGCTCAAGGATCTTGGGCTGGCGATTTTCGTGGCCTGCGTCGGCTTGTCCGCCGGGCCGCAGGCCATCGCGCTGGTGCGCGAACATGGCCTGGCCTTGCCCTTGATCGGCCTGCTGGTGTCGCTGGGACCCGCCAGCCTGTCGCTGTGGGTGGGCCACAAGTTGCTGAAGATTCCAGGGCCGCTGCTGGTGGGGGCAATTGCCGGCCAGCACGTCAGCACACCTTCCATCAGCGCCATCATGGCGGCCAGCGGCAGTGCCGTGCCGCTGTTGGGTTACACGGTGACCTACGCGGTGGCGAATGTCCTGCTGCCGGTGCTGGGCCCCATCATCGTGGCGCTGGCGCATCAGCTAGGGGGCTGATGCGTAACGCTTCATCCCTGGCGCTTCACCACCGGCGCCGGCAGGCCTTCGATCATGATGTTGACGCAGGCCGGCAGGCCGCAGCCGCGCGCCTGCGCCAGTGCCGGCGTGACGGCCTCCGCCATTGTCACCAGGCTGCCATGGCCGCCGAAGGCTTGCGTGACCAGGTCGTAGCGCGTGGGCAGCAGTTCGCAGCCCACGGTGCGCTCCGGGCCGTAGTCGCGTACCTGGATCTGGTACTCCGCGTTCCACCGCGCATCGTTGCCGACGACCACGACGAAGGGCAGGCGATAGCGCACGGCGGTATCGATCTCGGCGGCGTGGAACCCGAAGGTGCCATCGCCCAATACCGCGACGACAGGCGCGCCCGGCCGCGCCAGGCTGGCCGCCACCGCGAAGGGCAGCGCCGCGCCGATCGAGCCGGCGACGCCGTTGAGAACACGGTCCGGCGCGTGCAGGATGGCCTGCGCCCATTGCCCGATCTCGCCGCCGTCGGCCACCAGTACGGCTTCTGGATGGCGATCGAGCAGGGCCTGGACCGGGGCCAGCGCTTGGTAAGGATGCAGGCGGCCATGTTGCCGGGCGTTCGCCGTCGTCCATGCCGCGGGCCGATAGGCCAATGCCGCACGCACGTCGGCGGTCCAGGCGGCATGGCGGGGCGCGTATCCGGCGCAAGCGTCGCGCAGCGCGGCCAGCGCGCTGCCATGATCCGCCTGTGCCGTCAGCGTCAGGCGGGCGTCCACCGCGCGGCGGCTGCGCTCGAATTCGATGCTGTCCGCATCGATCTGCAGGAATGCGCAGTCGGCCGCAAGCGCGGGTGCCGTACCGAATTTCAGCGTGAAGTCCAGGCGCTTGCCCAGCAGCAGGATGCAATCGGCTTGCGCCAGCATTTCGGCGAAGGCGCCCAAGGCGGGGTCGGCGACGCCACGGGGGCTTTGCATGCCGATGACAGGTATGCCGCAAGCCTGCTCCAGGGCCGTCGCTGCCTCCAGGTCCGCGCCGCGCATGGCCGCGGGGCCGGTCAGGATCAAGGGGCGTTGGGCTTGCGCCAAAGCGTCCAGGCAGGCGCGTGCCGATTCGGCGGAGAGCGGCTGCGCGACCGGTGTGATGTCGACGGCGTCGGGCAGGGCCTGGGTGCAGGCGGATTCCAAGGCGTCCGTCGGCAGGCTCAGGTGCACCGGACCGGGGCGGCCGGAACGTGCCAGACGCAGCGCCTGCACCAGGTCCTGCGCCATGCTGTCGGCGCTGGCCGCCAGCGTGGCCGCCTTGGTCAAGGGCGCGGCGATATCGGTCTGGCGCATTTCCTGGAAGGCGCCCATCCCCAATTGCGAGTGCGGCGCGTGGCCGGATAACAGCAGGACGGGCGATTCGGCCATGCTGGCGGTATAGAGCGCCGACACCGCGTTGGCGTGTCCCGGGCCGCCGGTCACCAGCGCCACGCCGGGTTCACCCGTCAGCCGGGCCCAGGCATCGGCCATGTGGACGGCCGCGGCTTCATGGCGTGTGTGCAGTAGCTCGATGCCGGCATCCAGGCAGGCATCGAAGACCGGCATGATGTGGTTGCCGGACAGCGTGAACAGACGTTTGACACCGGCCGCGGCCAGCGTGGACGCCAACGCCGCGGCGCCGTTGCGGGGGATGGACATGGAGCAGTCTCCTGTTGTTCTCGGGGCGAAGCGCACAGTTTATTGCGCGTCGCGCGCCGTGGTGCTGTGGCAGGTGTTTTTGCGTGGGATGATGCGCAAGCGTTGCTCGCCGACCATGATGTCGGGCAGGGCTGCCGGCACCGCCTGGATGTCGGCGCTCTCGATCTTGTCCTCGACGCGGCCGCAGTTGGATCCGCCGTCCAGGTCGCCGAGGAATTGCCAGTTGCCCTGGGCATCGGGCTGGAACAGATAGCGTGCGGAGTCGTCGATGAAGAGCAGGGCCTCGGGGGCGCCCGGTGCGAGGTTGATGAAACGCGCCGTGCAGCGGTTTTGTGCGCCATAGCTGCAGGTGGGCAGGCCCCAGGTATTCTTGCTCCAGATGTCCTTTTTCAGGAACACGTCGGGCAATGCGCGGCCGGCGGGCAGGACGTCGACGTTCTTGGCCAACAGCGCCGCGTCGGGTTCGCGATAGACATAGTCGCGGCTGCGGGCGCGGGCGTCCAGCGCCTCTTGCGCTCGTGCCTTGATGATCGCCGCGGCGGGGCCGGGCAGGCCGGTAGCGCCGCTCGTATTGCTGTTTGCCTCGCTTGTAGCGCCCGTATTGCCGGTATTGCCTGGGTCAGCGGCCAGATTCTGCAACGCGTCCCGTCCCCACCGTCCACCTTCAAGATAGAGCACGCTGTAGTCGAATTTTTCGGGATCGGTGACGCCGGTTTTCAAGCGTGAGATCTGGTCCGCGACCATCAGGCGCGCCGGATCGGCCACGGGGGTGAATAGTGCTACCACCAGGATGAGGAACAGATAGGCCGCGCTGACGTTGGTCGCTTCCAGCCGCTTCATCCAGCCACGGGCACGGATAAGCGACGTTGCATAGCCCACCGCATACCATGCCGCCATCACGCAGACCGCGGCGGCCACGATACGGTCCACGGTCCAGCCATATTGGCGCACGCGCAATTGCAGCGCCCAGATGGCCAGGCCCACCAGCGGCAACAATTCGACGGCGCCCAGCATCGCGGCCCAACGCCGCAAGCGTTGGCCTTCCAGGCCAGGCGAGCCGTCCTGGTAGCAGGCATTGATCAGGAACACCATCAGGGCGGTTGAGCTAAGTAGCAGCGAAGCGGCGTAGCGCGTGCTCCACAGCGGCTGCACGGACTGGAATATCAGACTCACCAGGAACGCGGCGACGATGGCCGCCATCAAGGGCAGCAGCCACGAGAACAAGGTCAACACCAGCAGGCGTATGCCGCGGATCAGCGAGGACTGGATGGACGTGACGTGGATCGCGGTGGCGATGGCCAGGGTGCAGGCGGGCAGCGCGAAGCCCAGCGTTTTTATGATGCGGGCGGGTGCGGGCAGGCCGATGGTACGGAACAGGGTGGCGCCTAGTTGCAGCACCAGCCAGAAGACGCCCAGGAAGATGAACGCGAGGGCGATCTGCAGGCCTATGCGCCAGGCGGTATTGAAGTGGCGGACGTATGCGGTGGGATTCGCAGCGGGAGTCGAAGCGATGTTGGGGGCGATGTTGGAGGTGGCATGCGAATCCGTCGTTGCGTCGATGTTGACGCCAAACCGGTCGGTCATCAGCACGTGGCCGACGAAGCCGGCCGCGGCCAGCATCAGCCAGAGGCGGAACGACGGCACCCGCAGGCCGCTGACGAGCTCATACGGTTCCACGTCGCTGCGCATGGCATCGTGATAACCGAGGCCCGCGCTGGCCAGGACCACCAGCACTGTCCACATGATCAACGGCCGCCTGCGCATTTGGCCGGCGCCTAGCAGGATGGCGATGGGCGCGTAGACCGCGGCCAGCAGCAAGGGGATATGGAGTTCTGGATGCAGGCTTTGCCACGCGTTCTTGATCGCGTCCTCGCTGCTGCCGGTTCGCAGCAGGATATAGAGCAGGGCCGCCTGGATAGCGGCGGTCAGCAGGCGGATGTGGAAGATCCGCCGTTGATCATGGGGCGTCGTCGGCGTGGGCGAAGTGCGGTCTTGCATGGTCATCCCGGAAGTTGCAGGGTGACCAATGATAGGGGACGGATGAGCAGGCAGGGCAGGCGGGGTGTTTCCAGCGGTGTTTTCTGTTGCGCGCCGGAAATCCTTGCCACGGGACAGACGATTCTTACGCTGTGCCGGCAAAAATCGCTACGAGGGACTTGCGCGTGCTTTTAAAACTCTGCTATAGTCGCTTTCTTGCTTGAACGCGGACACGGATGCAACGCCGAGTACGCAGCAGTGTTCGAGCAAGGCGGTAAGAGCAGGAAAGCGGTGCAGCGGTTTGCGGCATGTGTGAAATGCACATGCAATGCGCAAAAAAGTTGTGCTAAAATCTCGCTTCTGTACCAAAGCGCCCGTAGCTCAGTTGGATAGAGTACTTGGCTACGAACCAAGGGGTCGTGGGTTCGAATCCTGCCGGGCGCGCCAATTCAAAGCGGTTTGAAGGTTTATCCTTCAAACCGCTTTTCGTTTTGGTCTGCGCTTTCCGGCTCTGCGCTCCCCGCTGGGGACCACCCCACCGTTCACTGCCCCGCGCGATTCATGCGGGTGGATCACGCAGTAGCAGGGTGCATTCGAGCGTTCAGTTGTTTTCCGCCGGGCAGGTGCTCTCGGGCGCGGGTTTCATCTTGCCGCGTTGGAGTTCCACGTATTTCTCGTACTTGCCGTCGGCGCCTTGGCCGATGTAGCGGTACCAGCTCAGCTTCTTGCCTTCCAGCTTCAAATACGCGCCGGCATCTTTTCGATCGCCGATGGCGCATTTGCCGCCATCACGCAGGTCGTCTTCCGTGCAAAGCAGCACGTACAGCTTGTCGCCTTCGAGTCGTCCGCTCAGATTTCCCGCTTCACCGCCGTTACGGGTGCCATCCGACCAAGTGCCGACCGCTGCATTGGCATTGGCGCCTGGCTTCACTTCCATTTCCGCGTAGTGGCCGAAATTGCAATCGCTGGCATAGCTCCACTTGCCTTCGAGCTGCGCCAGGCCCGCGCCTTGGGCGGCATCGGCGAGAGCAGGCGACAGGCTGGCCGCGGCCAAAAGCATCGTGACGACTTGCACGGTTGAACGCATGGAACGAATACTCCAAAGGGGCGCTAGGTGATTTGGGATGAAAACCGAAATTAGCCGATGTCCGCTAGCCATATTGCAAGCACTTGTCTCAGCAATGCATCGCGGGCCGCGTTCGTGGGTAGTATGCCCTCCTCTGATGAACAGGAGGTGGTAATGGCCTTGTCCTTGCGCTATGTCCCGGTCGTGGTGAGTCTTGCCTGCATGGCGTCCTTGCCCGCGTTCGCCGCCAACAAGAAACCTGATATCAAGCTGAATCCGGATGCCCGGATGATGTATGAAATCACGGCCACGGTGAGCGATCCGCAGCTGTCCTTCGAACCCGTCAAGGGCTTTGCCGATTATGTGGTCGACACGCCCAATTGCGTGCCGCTGACCCGCTTCACGGGAGCGACCATCGCGCCTGAATATCGCGCGCCAATCGAGTTGCAGCAGGTCGCGCCGAATACCTATCGCGGCAAGCTTACCTTCGACCTGCTCAAGGACGAGGACTACTACGGCCAGGGGGTCTGCCATTGGACATTGGTAGCCGTCAGCGCCAACTTCTATCGCCACAAGACGGATTTCAGCCCGGCGCTGTTCAAGGATGATCTTCTGGGCAAGGGCGGCATGGTGCGCTACTTTTCGCGCAAGTCCTACGCCTACGATCAGGAAGAGCGCATCGATATCGGTGACCAGAGCGCATCGCAATACAAGGACCCGGACAACGTGTTCAACATCACGCTTCGAGCGAAGAAATTGTTCTGACGCCGTAGCGTTCGATGCGGCTCCTGTCAGCGTTGCCAGGCCCCGGCGATGTCTGGACGATGTCCAGACATCTGGCATCAGTGTCTGGATGCACGTAGAGTATTCCCCATACGCTGCATCACTGCGACCGCGTGCCCGCGCTTGCAATTCCATTTGATCCAGGCCTCCAGCCATTTCCGCTGGAGGCCTTTTTCATGGGCCATGCAGCGTCACACAGCCATCCGCCGACCGGCGGATTTTTTATTCCCCAAGTGAATACGCGACATGACGCTACAAACCATCAATCTCGGCCAGAATCCCAATGACGGCACCGGCGATCCGGTACGCACGGCCTTCGGCAAGACCAATGCAAACATCGATGAATTAAGTACGCGGACGACTGCCGCGCAGGCCGCCGCGGACGCGGCGCAAGCGACAGGAAGTGCCGCTGTGCCGCTGGCGCAAAAAGGCGCTGCCGACGGTGTCGCGCCTTTGGGCAGCGACAGCAAGATTCCCGCCGCCTATCTGCCCAGCTACGTCGACGACGTGCTGGAGTTCAGCGGCCTTGCGGCGTTTCCCGCGGTTGGCGAGCCGGGCAAGATCTATGTCGCGCAGGATGACAACCGGATCTACCGCTGGTCGGGCGCGGTGTATGTCGAGTTGAGTCCCTACCCGCACGATACCGACGTGGTACCGGAAGGGGCAGCCCATCTCTACTTCACGCAACCGCGCGTCATCACTGCCCTGACCGAAAACGCCGAATCGGCGCGGGCGGCGCTGGGGGTTTATTCGGAAGGGCAGACCATACCCATCTTCCCGGCGGCGAGTATCCCCACGGCGAATGTCGGATCCGATATCGAAGTGACCGGCGTGGGGTTGATGACGTGGAACGCCACGACGGCGCGCTATGAAATCCTGGCGCGTGAACATGGCCAATGCCAGTTCCTCTACGTATCGCCGACGGAATGCCGGTTGTTCCCCTGCAATGGGAATGGCCTGGTGATCAATGGGCGGCAATATCGCGTGCCCGCGGCTGGCGTCGCGATCACCAATGCGGCGATGACAGCCTCCACCTCGTATCTTATTTTCGCCAAGGATAACGGCAGTGGCGGCATTGCCTTGGAGGCAGGCCGCGTCGCGGACGGCATCACCCACGCAAGGCATACCGACGGCGTCGAGATCAAAAGCGGCGATCCGACGCGAACGTTAGTGGGCCGACTCATCCCTAACACCGTGGGCCAGTTCGAATGGACAAATCAGGCCAGACTGATTGCGTCCTGGTTCAACCGCCGCAAGGTGGTCGGATATACCAGCATCTCCAATGGAGTGAGCAACGCCAGCGCACAACAAATCAGCAATACGATAGGCATGGTGCTGTGGTCGGACTCGATTACCGATACCCAAGTGACAGGATCAGGGTATCTCACTGGGGCACCGGCCACAGTCACGGTTGGTGCGCAACTCGATGCGGGAGGCTGGAACGTCGGTTACCCGGTTAATTACACTGCACCGGGGAATAGCTACTGGGGATGCCTGACCTTCGCCGGCGTCGTGACGGGTCCGACAGAGGGCTACCACTCAATCGCGATTTTTGCGGCGGTCGATAAGGGTACCGCACTGCTTAATCTCAGCATCTTTTGCAGTGCGCAAATCTGATGAAGAAAAGCCCGGCCGGACTACCGTCCAAACCGGGCCTTCTCGCATTCAGGCGGGAACAGCGCGAACCGCGCCATTCCGCCTGACCTGGCTGATCAAGCCAGATCGAACCTGTCCAGGTTCATCACCTTGTCCCATGCCTTCACGAAGTCGTCGACGAACTTCTTCTCCGCGTCGGCACTGGCATACACCTCGCACAAAGCACGCAGGCGGGAGTCGGCGCCGAAGATCAGGTCAACGCGGGTGCCTGTCCACTTGGTCTTGCCCGTCTTGCGGTCCTGGCCTTCGAAGACGTCGCGCGCCTGCGACTTGGGCTTCCATGCGGTGCCCATGTCCAGCAGGTTGCGGAAGAAGTCGTTCGACAGCGCCCCCGGACGATCGGTGAACACCCCGTGCGTTTCCGTGCCCGTGCGCACGTCCAATACACGCAGGCCGCCCACGAGAACGGCCAACTCGGGCGCCGTCAGCGTCAGCAGTTGCGCACGGTCGATCAGCAGATGCTCCGCCGGAACGCCGACACGCGGATGGACGTAGTTGCGGAAACCATCAGCCACCGGCCGCATCGCATCGATCGACTCGACGTCGGTCTGATCTTGCGAGGCATCGCCGCGGCCAGGGGTGAAGGGCACGGCCACGCGATGGCCGGCCTTCTCGGCCGCCTGCTCGACGCCCGTACAGCCCGCCAGGACGATCAGGTCGGCCATGGAGATTTTCTTGCCGCCCGATTGCGCACCATTGAAATCCTTCTGCACGCCTTCCAGCGCCGCCAGCACCTTGGCCAATTGCGCGGGCTGGTTCACTTCCCAGTCCTTTTGCGGGGTCAGGCGGATACGCGCGCCATTGGCGCCGCCCCGCTTGTCCGAACCACGGAAGGTGGAAGCAGACGCCCAGGCCGTCCCCACCAGTTCCGCTACCGACAGCTTGGTGGCGGTGATCTTCTGCTTCAGCGCGGCGATGTCCTTGTCGTCGACCAAAGGATGATCGACAGCGGGGATGGGGTCCTGCCACACCATCTCCTCGGCCGGTACTTCCGGACCCAGATAGCGGGCGCGCGGACCCATGTCACGATGGGTCAGCTTGAACCAGGCGCGGGCGAAGGCGTCGGCGAATTCGTCGGGATGTTCCATGAAGCGGCGCGAGATCTTCTCGTAGGCCGGGTCCAGGCGCAGCGACAGATCCGTGGTCAGCATCGTCGGCAGCAGCTTCTTCGACGGGTCATGCGCATGCGGGATGTCGGCCGTGGCGTTCTTGGCGACCCATTGATTCGCGCCGGCCGGGCTCTTCGTCAGTTCCCATTCATGGCCGAACAGGTTGGCGAAAAAGCCCATGCCCCACTGGGTAGGCGTCGACGTCCAGGTCACTTCCAGGCCGCTGGTGATGGTGTCGGCTCCCTTGCCGGTACCGAACTCGTTGCGCCAGCCCAGGCCCTGGAGTTCCAGGTCGGCGGCTTCGGGTTCGGCGCCGACGTTGTCGGCCGGTCCCGCGCCGTGCGTCTTGCCGAAGGTATGGCCGCCGGCGATCAGCGCCACGGTCTCTTCGTCGTTCATCGCCATGCGGGCGAAGGTCTCGCGGATGTCATGGGCCGCGGCGACTGGATCCGGGTTGCCGTCCGGGCCTTCGGGGTTGACGTAGATCAAGCCCATCTGCACGGCGGCCAGCGGGTTTTCCAGCCGGCGGTCCTCGTTGCGGCTTTGCTCCTGGCCGTGCATTTCCGCGTCGGCCACCAGCACGCCTTCGTCGCTGGCATCGCGGCCCGCCGCGCCTTTGCCGTAGCGGACATCGCCGCCCAGCCAGGTCTTCTCATTGCCCCAATACACGTCCAGGTCCGGTTCCCAGGTGTCTTCGCGGCCGCCGGCATAGCCGAAGGTCTTGAAGCCCATGGTTTCCAGCGCCACGTTGCCCGTCAGGATCAACAGGTCGGCCCAGGAAATCTTCTGGCCGTATTTTTGCTTGATGGGCCACAGCAGGCGGCGCGCCTTGTCCAGGCTGACATTGTCCGGCCAGCTGTTGAGCGGCGCGAAGCGCTGCTGGCCGCGTCCGGCGCCGCCACGGCCGTCACCGATACGATAGGTGCCGGCACTGTGCCAGGCCATGCGCACGAACAGGCCGCCATAGTGGCCGAAATCGGCCGGCCACCAGTCCTGCGAGTCGGTCATCAAGGCAGCGAGATCTTTCTTCACGGCAGCCAGGTCCAGGCTCTTGAAAGCTTCGGCGTAATTGAAGTCCTGGTCCAGCGGATTGGATTTGCTGGAGTGCTGATTGAGCAAGTCCAGCCGTAACTGCTTGGGCCACCAATCCCGATTGGTCGTGCCGGTGCCGGCGGCATGATTGAATGGACACTTCGCTTCGTTAGTCATGTTCTCTCCGTTGGGTGAATGAGCCCAGCGCATGATTCACTGCGGTGTCTGCCCGGAAAGTCCGCCGGGCCGGCCGAGTGAGTGCGCAATAGCGGGCTCGTCTTGTCAGCGGGGCGCTCGGCGTCGCCCCGTCGGGGTATGGCGGAATCGACTATACGCCAGCTGACAAAATCTTAAAGGTCATTGTTGTAATGGACCTTATAGACGGAGACTATTACTCGAAAGTCTTATTGTTCATTGGAAAATTCTTACGTCTTGCGGATGATTCGCTTCCCTGGATCATCGATCTTTTTGTGCGTGGCGAATCATCCTTGGCCCTTACGCCGGACCGCCTTCAACGTGGCCTATCAGCCTGGACTATCCGGACGGTCGGCCTTGTTCCGGGGCAGCCGGAACCCCGCGAGTTCCTGCGAGTCGACCTGATTCAGCAGATTGGTTTCCCAGGCGAGATACTGTCGCGCGGCCTCCTTGTTGCCGTCGTGGCGGTCATGGACGAAGAACAGGTAATCGATGCAGTCGGCATCGGCGGGCAGGTCGGGGCTGGCGTCGACCGGCAGGCCTGCATCACTCCAGGCCGCCGGCATGTCCACGTTGACGCGCACGCGCGTGATGCCCAGGTCGGCCAGCTCGCGCGCGGCCAGGGCAGCGACGCCGGCATCGTCGGCCAGCAGTACCACGTCGGCTTGGGGCGGCAGTGCCAGCGTGTGCAGGCGTGGGCGGATAGACCAGCGCGCGCCCCGCACGTGTGCCTTGCGGTAGCTCATGCTGGGGCGCACGTCGATCAATGTCGCGCCTTCCTTCATGGCGGCGGCTAGATCGGTGGCCGCGATGGCTTCGAGCGTGGCGAATTGCGAAGCGGCCGAGCGGGAGCCAAGCGATTGGGAGTCCAACGATAGGGAACCCAACGATAGGGAATCCTCCGGCTGGGAAGCCCCCGTCGGTCCCGCGGCGATACGCGCGCCTGTCTGCAACTCCTGGGCGCTCGATCCCGCCGGCAGCACATGAACGTCCCAGCCCAGGCGAGTAAGCCAACCGGCCACCACCAGGGCACGCACGCCTTCATCGTCGAACAGCACGATGCGCGCGCCGCGCACCCCGACATATTGGTCCGTGGCCTGGATCAATTGGCCGCCGGGCGTGTGCTGCGCGTCGGGCAGTGTGCCGGCGGCGTATTCCTCCGGCGTGCGGACATCGCAAAGAAAGGTATTGCGGCCGGGCTCGGCCAGCCAGGCGCGCACCTGGCCTGCGTCGACGACAGACACCGACAAATGCCGGGCCAGCCGCTGGGCGCGTTCACGCAGCACCGGCAATTGCGCGGTATCGACGGCATCCGGATATGTGCGGCTTGAGCCATGTTCCAGTTGCAGATCGGCCAGATACCAACCCTGCGTGCCGTTCTCCAGCGCCAGCACGGGATTGGGCACGCCCAGGTCGATGAGCGTCTGCGCGCCGATGATGCTGCGCGTGCGTCCGGCACAATTGATGACGATGGTCGTGGCGGGATCAGGAGCCAGCTGCAGCGCGCGCAGGGCCAACTCGCCGTTCGGGCAGCAAATGGCGCCCGGGATGTTCATCTTCTGATATTCCGCATAGGGACGGCCGTCCAGCACGATCAGGTCGTCACCGCGCTGCTGGCGTTTGGCCAGGTCCGTCGCGCTGATACGTGGCGTGTGCAAGCGATGTTCGGCCAGTTCGCCGAAAGTCTTGCTGGGCAGATTGACGCCGGCAAAGACGCCCAGCCCCGCCGCGCGCCAGCCCGGCATGCCGCCTTCCAGCGGGCGGGCATCGCTGTAGCCCAAGGCTTGCAGCGCCCGCGCGGCGCGTTGCGATACGCCGTCGCCTGCGTCCAGCAGCACGATGCGGGTGGCGCGCTGGGGCACCAGGCGTGGGACTTCGATTTCCAGGCGGCTATAGGGCAGCGTCGTAGCGTAGAAAGGATGCGCCTCGCCGTATTGGCCGTGTTCGCGTACATCCAGGAGGGCGATTTCGGCGCCGTCGTGCAGCCAGCGCTTGAGCGTCGGGGCATCCACGGCGGGCGGGGATAGCAGGGTGTTTTGCGTGGAGGTCATCGTCTGCGGCGGGTGGCGAGGTGAAAAAGGGGCCGGCCCCAGGGGGACGTGGCATATCCGCTACTCTACGAGCCTGGGCAACCCTCGACAAATGAATTTGATTCGGATCGACATGGCTGGGCGATGTCTTCGAGCAGGAAGGCCGCCTGGGTGGATGGATTTTCCTGGGCCGGGCCAGGGGAACCGTGCACGGCCCTGGCCAAGGCAAGGATGGCCTTGCTGCGTTATGCTGCGGCCTGGTAAACGTGGGAAACGAGATCATCCCTGATGAAGAAGACAATTGCCGATTCCCAGGCTCTGCTGGGCGACATCGCCTACGACGCTGTGCGGGACGCCATCCTGGCCAACGACATCAAGCCTGGCGATCGTGTCTCTGAATACAAAGTGGCCGAATGGCTGGGTATCAGCCGCACGCCGGTACGCGAAGGCCTGCGCCGCCTGGAAAATGAGGGCCTGCTGACGCCGCATCCGCGCCGGGGCCTGGTCGTCGCGTCCATCGACGACGCTGCCATGCAGCAGCTGTACACGGTGCGCGAGCTGCTGGAAGGCGCCGCCGCCGCGTCGGCGGCCGAGCATGCCACCGAGGCCGAGATCGCCACCTTGCGCCATCTGGTGCAGGCCGAGAAGGAAATCACGGACGAACCCGACCGCATGAACGAACACAATCGCGTGTTCCATGAGGCCATCTATCGTGCCGCGCACAATAAATTCCTGCTCAAGTTCCTGCTGATCACGTCGGACACGCTGTCCGCCTATCGCAATGTGTCCACGTTGGTGATCGAGGAAAGACGGCGGCAGGTGCTGGATGAGCACGCGGAAATCTGCGAGGCCATCTCACGGCGCGATGCCGAAGGCGCACGGGCCGCGATGGGCCGCCATGTGCGCAATGCCTTGAAGGTGCGCGTGCAGCTGCAGCACAGCGAGCTGCTCAGCGAGATCCGCCAGCGTGGCGGTCCCGGCCTGCTGTCCAAGCACATCAAGCGCGGCGGTGGGGAAGGGCCGCACGGGTAATAAGTGGACGCGCTGCATAACCGGCTGTGAGACAGGGCTGAAAAACATGGCCGGGAAACACGCAAGGGCAAGGCCCCGGGGCCTTGCCCTTTTGCTACCGGCAGGCGTGCCCGGCGGCGCAAAAAGCCTTGGCGGACCAGTGTTTGATCCAGGCCGGCGGTCTTGCCAGTGATCAGGCTACAGGGAAAGCCGGCTGATTTTCCAGGTCTTGCAGGCGCTCGTACCAGCCGCCGGCCGTGCCGGCATCGATGCTGCCGCTGGTGCGCAGCAGGAACCTGCGGCGCTGGTCTTCGGCCGACAGCGGCTGGGATGGCAATCCAAGAAAACCGTCGGCTAGCGTTGCCAGTGCCCGCCCATCTCGCAGCCGCACCCCCAGGCTGGCGCTCCAGGCGGAGGGCAGGCCCGTTTGCACCGTCAGCGTGATGCGTTCGCAGGCCTGCCGGATGGCCGGGTCCCGCACAGCGTCCGCATCGAATGCAGCCGGATCTTCCGGGTCGCGGAACTGCGCCAGCGCCACACAGAAAGGCACGCTGTACTGCGCCGCCATGATGTCGGCCGGAGCGCGGATGTCATGGTGGCTGACGATCTTTTCGCTGCATCCTAGCGCGATGGTTTCGATGTCCACGCCATCGAAACCATGTTGCGCCATGAGTCCCCGTAACGCCTGCATAGGGGCTTGGGCAGTGACGTGGCAGGGGTAACGCTTGAAGCAGATCTTCAGCGTTTCCCACGCGTCGCCCAGGCCGTGCGTCAACAAGCCGGGTTCGCCGTCGCGGCAATACGTTTCCAGGAAACCGTAGCGGCCTTCGAGGATCGTGTCCGGACCTTCGTAGCCTTCGCCCGCCAGGGCGGCCGCCACGACGCCGGCTTCCGCCGCCCGTCCCAGATGCAGGCGCTTCACCATGGCGCCATTGCCCGCCTTGGTGAACGCCAGCAGTCCGGCGGACAGCGAGCCGGCGATGCCCAGCGCCTGCGTCAGGCGGTCGGCATCCAGCCCGTGGATCAGGCCAGCCGCGATGGCCGCCCCATAGGGGCCCGTCAGGCCCGGTGCATGAAAGCCCAGTTTTTCGCTGCTGTGGTGCGTGGCCGCGCCGATGCGAAAGAGCACTTCGCACGCGGCTACGAAGGCGGTCAAGGCCTGGCGGCCGCTGGCGCCGGTTTCCTGGCAGGCGGCTACCAAGGCCGGCACCAGCGTGGCGCCGGGATGCACGCCGGCGCCGGGAAAGCGCAGGCAGTCCTGTTCAAAGGCATGCGCCGCCGCGCCATTGGCCAAGGCCGCGGCCGGCGCACCGACGCGGGCCGCGGCGTTGGCAAGAGGTGGCGCGCCGGAAGCTGCCATTGCAGGCGCGGGATCCCCGTACTGGACACCGCCCGCCGCCGGCACGCCAAATAGCGTGCAAGGCCCGTTGCCGCCATACCGCCGTGCGTAGGCCGCGGTGGCGGCGCTCCATGGCAAGGTGGCGCCATGCACGCAGCACGCCAGGGTATCGATGATGCAGGCGCGCGCGCGTTCAAGCACGGCCGCCGGAATCTCCTCGTAGCGCAGGCGTGCCGCGAACGCGGCCAATTGGCGGCCGGCGCTGGCCTCGTTGCCCGCGATCACGGCCCTCAACCTCGCGCTGCCAGCAGGCGCGGCAGGGCACCGCCATCCGCCAGCTTGTCCAGGCCCAGCACGCAGTCGCGGATTTCCTCGACGTGCGCGCGCGGCAGCACATGGGTGGCCAGCTTTTCGAATTTCTCGACGATGTCGCTTTCGCTGGCGAAGTTCTTCTCGTTGCCGCGGCCCGCTTCCACCGTGCGTTCCATGTGCGTGCCGTCACGCAGAGTGACTTCCACGCGTACCTTGTGGCGGAACTTGGAACCCTTGGCGGTGATTTCCGGGTCGTGCGCCACATGCACTTTTTCGGCGATGCGCATGCGGTCGGGATCGGCCACCTTGTCCTCGGTGAACTGGTCGACGAAGCAATCGCCATCGAGCAACCAGGTGGCCACGCAATAGGGCAGGTTGAGCTGTGCCGAAGTCAGTCCCTGCGGTTCGTACTTCCAGCCGACGTGGTCCATGGTGACCTGCGAACCGTGCACGAGTATTTTCTCGACGTCTTCGGCGCCGAAGGCGTGGTCTGCCTGCATGGCGCGTATCGCATCCAGCGTGCTGTGATTGCTGCCGACGCAGGAGTAGAACTTGAGCGCCACGCCCATCGTTTGCCACACCTGGCCCAGGTCGGCGGTAAGCGCGTCCAACTGGAAGCGGTCTTGCGAGCGGGAGAAGGTGGTGCAGAAGCCGCCGTATTCGCTTTCCAGCACGTTCAGGATTCCGGTGAAACCCTGTTCGGCGAACAGCGCACCGTACAGACCGCTTTGCGAGGCGCGGCCCGCATGCATACGCTTGACCATGGCGCCGTATTGCGCCGCCATCAGGCCTGCCGACTGCGTGCCGGCAATGCCCAGCGCGTGGACCGTACGATCGACATCCAGGCCCAGGCCGCGCGCCGCGCCCGCCGCGGCCGAGAACACCCCCAGCGTGGCGCCCGAATGCCAGCCCTGCGCGATGTGCTCGGGCCCCATGCAGATGCCCACGCGCGGTCCGACCTCATAACCCGCCACGGCGGCGGTAAGAAAATCTCGCCCATTCATGCCGGGGCGCGTTTCCGCGATCGAGGCCAGGGCTGGCAGCACCACCGCGCCGACGTGCAGCACGCCTTGGCGATGCACGTCATCCAATTCGAAGCCCTGTACCTGCGTGCCGTTGACCAGGGCGGCATGCGGCGCCGACAGCTTGTATGGCGTACCCCAGACCGCGCAGGCCTGCGTCGTGTCCAGCCCTGTCAAGGTCTTCTGCAGGATGCGCGTCCATTCCAGGTCGGCGCCGTAGATCGCACAACCGATTGAATCCAGCATCAGCAGCTTGATGCGGGTCAGCACTTCCGGCGGGATCGCTTCGTACTGCAGTTCAGAGACGAAGCGGGCGATGCCACGGGTATAGCGATTGTCCGAAAGGGCGGTCGTCGACATGGAGGATGCCTGTTTTGTAGGGTGAAAGATGGAAATCCGAACTGTTTTAAAAATAGTATACCGTGGTACTCTATTTTGAAAGTGGCATGGGAAACAGCACTGAGACCGGCACTGAAACCGGCACTGAAAGCAGCATGGAAGACGGCGTCGGATGTGGCATTGATGGGCGCGAAGCTGCCGCAAGGCCATGGACAGGAGCGATGGAGATGGAGACAGACACGGGGCTCGGCGCCCCGCCGGCTGCCGCGCCAGGCCTGGCGCAACGGCTGGGCGCGCGCGTGGCGGCGTTCCGTTATGAAGACCTGCCCGCGCAAGCCTTGCATTGGGCCCGCGTGGGCATCCTCGACACCGTGGGCGTGACGTTGGGGGGCAGTGGCCAGGCCGCGGCCGTGCTGGCTTGCCAGGCCCTGGATGGCGGCTCCGGGCCTGCCTTGCGCTTAGGTACCCGACAGCGGCTGGGCGTGCTGGATGCCGCCTTGGTCAATGGCGCTGCCGCGCATGCGCTGGACTTCGACGACAGCAGCAACACCATGGGGGGACATCCCTCGGCGCCTTTGGTGGCGGCCTTGTTGCCCTTGGCGGAGCAATTGGGCAGTTCGGGGCGCGATTTCATCACGGCTTATGCCGCCGGTTTCGAGACCGAGACCAAGCTGGGCATGGCCGTCAATCTGCATCACTACCGCAAGGGCTGGCATCCGACGGCCACCTTGGGAGTCTTCGGCGCTGCCGCCGCCTGTGCGCGTTTGATGGGCCTGGATGGCGCCGCCACCGCCACCGCGCTGGCACTGGCGGCATCGTTCGCATCAGGTATCAAGGCCAACTTCGGCACCATGGCCAAACCCTTGCATGTGGGTCATTGCGCGCGCAATGGCCTATACGCCGCGCGTCTGGCTCAGCTTGGCTACACCGCCAACGCCACGGCTGTCTTTGAACACCAGCAGGGATTTCTGGACGTCTTCAATGGCCCCGGCACGTATGACATCGCCAAGGCCATGGCCGCTTGGGCGGCGCCTTACGATCTGGTCGAGCCAGGCATTGCCGTCAAGCAATACGCCTGTTGCGGCAGCACGCATCCTGCCATCGACGCGATGCTGGCCTTGGTGCGCGAGCATCGGCCCGCCGCCGAGGATGTCGAGACCATCGACGTGGCCATACACAGCCGCCGCTTGAACCATACCAATCGGCCGCAACCGCGCAGCGCGCTGGATGCCAAGTTCAGCCTGCAATATGTCCTGGCCCGCGCGCTGCTCGACGGCCGGGTGGCGCCCAACGATTTCGAGGATCCCGCCTGGCGTGAGCCTCGTATCGCGGCAGTCCTTCCACGCGTACGCGCGGTTGCCTACGACGAAGCGGGCGCACATGCGCAGCGCTTCGGCTTCAGCGGCGTGGATGGCCGGCGCGCATTCGCCGATGGGGCCATCGGCGGCGCTGACCATGGATCTATCGCTGGCGCTGCCAACGTCACGGCGATGGCGTCGGCGCCCCATCTTGTCGACCAGGGGGGCGCCGCCCCCAAGTGCGCCAACCATTTCGCCGGGCACGTTGCGCTGACCTTGCGCGATGGCCGCGTGTTGCGTGCCGGTGTCGACCAGCCTTTGGGGCGTACGTCCGCTCATCCTTTACCGATGGATCTGCTCCGGCACAAATTCCTGCAGTGTGCCGGCATGGTTTTGCGCGAGGACGCCTTGGGCGCTATCGCCGACGACCTTGCCGCCATTGATGAACTGCCGCGTATCGCCGCGCTGACCCGCCGTATTGAACAAGCCGCTCTTGGAGGAGACTGAAGTGCAAGACACCGGACAGAACACCAGAGACAATAGCCGAGACGTCACGAAAGACAAGGCCAGGCAGGACTATGACGTGATCGTGGTGGGCAAGGGCAATGCCGCCCTGTGTGCCGCGCTGGCCGCGCGCGACCAGGGGGCCAAAGTGGCCATTATCGAGGCGGCTTCGCAGGAGGAGTCCGGTGGCAACAGCCGCTTTGCCGGCGGCGTGATGCGCTTCGCCTACGAGTCGGTGGAGGACCTCAAGCGTGTGACCGACCTGACGGACGAAGAGGTCGCCACCAGTGATTTCTTCACCAATACCACTGATGAATTCTTCGACGACCTGTTTCGCCTGACCAGCTACCGCACCGATCCCGAGCTGTCGGAGATCCTGGTGACGCAGAGCTTGGAGACCATGGTGTGGTTGCGTTCCAAGGGCACTCGCTTCGTTCCGAACTACGGCCGCCAGTCGCGCTTGGTGGATGGCCGCCGCAAGTTCTTTGGACGCTTGCCTATCGAAGTGTCCGGGGGCGGGGCGGGCTTGGTGCAGTTTCTCGACAAAGCCGCGCAACAGGCCGGTATCGACGTGCATTACAGCACTCGCGCCAAGCACTTGCTGTTGGACGAGCGCGAGCACGTGTGCGGCGTGCATGCCATGCGGCAGGGCGAGCCGGTTGATTTCCGCGCGGGGGCGGTGGTGTTGGCGTGCGGCGGCTTCGAGGCCAATCCCGAAATGCGCACGCGCTACCTGGGGCCGGGCTGGGAGTTGGCCAAAGTGCGGGGCAGCCGCTACAACCAGGGTGACGGCTTGCGCATGGCCCTGGATATAGGCGCGGCGCCGTATGGCAATTGGTCTGGGTGTCACGCAACCGGTTGGGAATTGCATGCGCCTGAGTTCGGCGATGTCAACATCGGGGACCAGTATCAGAAGCACAGCTACATCTTCGGCTTGCTGATCAACGCTCATGGCCGCCGTTTCGTTGATGAAGGCTATGACTTCCATTCCTTCACCTATGCCAAATATGGCGGCGAGTTGCTGAAGCAGCCGGGCCAATTCGCATGGCAGGTATTCGATTCCAAGGTCAATGATCTACTGCGGTCCGAGTACCGCATCAAGATGATGACCAAAGTCACCGCCGACACCCTGGAGGAGCTGGCGGACAAGTTGGAGGGGGTGGATTCTGCCGGCTTCCTGGAAACCGTGCGGGCCTATAACGACGCCGTCGTAGCGGGTGTGGCGTTCGATCCCACCATCAAGGATGGCTTGGGTACGCGCGGCATCGATCCGCCCAAGAGCAATTGGGCGCAGAAACTGGACACTGGGCCCTACCACGCCTATGCCACTACCTGCGGCATCACGTTCACCTTTGGCGGTCTGCGCATCCGGCCGCAAGACGGCCAGGTTCTTGATGTGCACCTGAACCCCATGCCGGGCTTGTACTGCGCGGGAGAAATGGTGGGCGGCCTTTTCTATTTCAACTATCCCAGTGGCACCGGCCTGGTTTCCGGCGCCGTCTTCGGCCGCATCGCCGGCACGGGCGCCGCCCGCGCCGCACTGGCTTAGGGCTGCAAACTTGATAAGCGCAAGGAAGAACAACATGAAGCGAAGGACGTGGGCACTGGCGTTGGCGTTGGCGGGCGGCGCGAGCCTGGCGGGATGGACCTTGCCGGCGGCGGCGCAGTCCAAGGCGGCCGAATCGAAGGCAGCCCAACCGACGGCAGCTGAATCGACGGCGGCACCATCGGCGGGAAACTTTCCAGACCATCCTATCCGTCTCATCGTGCCGTTTTCCCCGGGAGGGGGCAATGACAACGTGGCGCGGACAGTAGGGCGACGCCTGGGTGAGATCCTGGGCCAGCCTATCGTCGTGGAGAACCGGGCGGGGGCGGGGGGCACCGTGGGTGCCGAGACCGTGGCGCGGGCGCCGGCGGATGGGTACACCTTGTTCCTGGGGGGTGTAGGCAGCCATGCGATCAATCCGAATCTACGGAAGAACTTGCCGTATGACGCCATCAAGGATTTTGCGCCCATCACCTTGTTGGCGCAGGCGCCCATGGTTCTGGTGGCGCAGCCCAGCCTGCACATTCACACGGTTGCCGAGCTGATCGCCTTGGCGCGCAAGGAGCCGGGCAAGTTGGACTATGCGTCCAATGGCAATGGTTCATCCTCGCATTTGGCGGCTGTGATGTTCGCCACCGAGGCGAAAGTAAGCCTGACGCATGTCCCGTACAAGGGTTTGGCGCCTGCGTTGACGGATCTGCTGAGTGGCCAGGTTCCCTTGATGTTCAGCAGCGTGGTTGCGATTCTGCCTCACATCAAGGATGGCAGCCTGGTGCCTTTGGGCGTGACCGGCACGCATGAGCTTGCGTCCTTGCCTGGCGTTCCCACCATAGCTTCGCAGGGCTTGCCGGGTTACGAGACCAGTTCCTGGTATGGCATCCTGGCGCCTGCCGGCACCCCGCAGGGTGTCGTGATGAAACTCAGCACCGCCTTGAACCAGGCCTTGCAGGATCCCAAGATCCGCGAAAGCCTGGCCAGCGATGGCGCCGAGCCGGCCGGCGGCACACCCGCCCAGTTCGCGGCCCACATCCAACGCGAAAAAGACCGCCTGGGCGCCGCCATCCGCCAATCGGGATTGCAGATGGAGTAAGAAGACAGGCGGCGTCCCGAATCCAAGACCGCCAACTTGAAGAAATAGGGCAACGTTCCGAATTCAAGATCGCCAACTTGAAGAAATAAGGCAGCGTTCCGAATTCAAGAAACTTCAGTCCCGGTCAGGGGGCAGTCCGCGGGCGGCTGTTGGAAGCGCCGAGAGAGATGGGCTTACGTGGCGCATGGGTGTGGCCGAGGGTAGTTTGGCGCGTAGCGCCAAACCGCGGACCTGCCGCCCGCGGACTGCCCCCTGGCCGGGACGTACGCGAGAACCTCGGGTACAGATTCCGCTAAAACTAAGAAAACAGACTCAGCGAGAACTAAGAAAACAGACTCAGCTAGAACCGAGAAAACAGACGCCTCAAGAACAGCAAGCGCTCCCAATCAACCCTCCTCAATCAGGGTCGGTTCCCGACAGGGAACCGACCCTGAAAAACAAAAATCACTTTCCCTGAGCAGCAACCAACACCGGCTGATCCCGATACAAATCCCCAAACATCCCCTGCAGATTCTTGATCTTGGGCAGATCGTTGTAGACGATGTAGGGGTAGTTGGGGTTATGGGCGAGGAAGTCCTGGTGATACCCCTCAGCGGGGTAGAACGTCTTGCCGTCCTCGAGCGTGGTGACGATAGGTTTCCCATAGGCCCCGGACTGATTCAGCTGAGCGATGTACGCCTCGGCCACCTTCCGCTGCATGGCGGAAGCGGGGAAGATCGTCGATCGGTATTGCGTTCCGGAGTCCGGCCCCTGGCGGTTCAGTTGCGTGGGGTCGTGGGCCACGGAGAAGTAGATCTGCAGCAGTTTGCCGTAGGAGATCTGTTGGGGATCGTAGGTCACCTGTACCGATTCCGCGTGCCCACTGCGGCCCTCGCCGACGATTTCGTAGTGAGCGGTGTTGGCTGCTCCTCCGGCGTAACCTGAGACCGCGCGCGTGACGCCCTTGACGTGTTGGAACACTCCTTGCACGCCCCAGAAGCATCCTCCGGCGAACACAGCCGTTTCGGTGGTGGCGTTGGTGGCAGGTTCATCGACAGCGGGTGCCGCGATGGAGACTGCTCGTTCGGCGGCGCGGGCGGTGAGTTGGGGGGCTAGCAGGACCACGGCCAGTCCCAGGCCGGCGCCGGCGAGGAGAGTCGGCAGCTTGCTCAGGGAGAAGCGGGAAGACGAGCGAGAATTCATCATGATTGCCTCGAAAAAATTACGGAAATTTTGTCAAACAGGGCCCGGATCCCGGCCTTAAGCCGCCTGCTCCTTGAAACTCATAGCTACTCCATTCATGCAGTAGCGTAAACCCGTGGGCCGCGGCCCATCGTTGAATACATGCCCCAGATGCCCCCCGCAGCTGCGGCAGCTGACTGCCGAGCGGAGCATCCCGAAGGAGCGGTCGTCGTGCGTATGTACCGCGTTCTCCAGCGGTTGCCAGAAGCTGGGCCATCCCGTTCCGCTGTCGAACTTCGTCTTGGAGGAAAACAGCGCCAGCTGACAGCCCGCGCAGGAAAACACCCCCTCTCGATGCTCGTCGTTCAAAGGGCTGCTATACGGTCTTTCGGTGCCTTCCTGCCGCAGCACCGCGTATTGCTGCGCGGATAACATGGCGCGCCATTCGGCGTCCGTATGGGTCACCGCCAGCGGCCCGGCGGCTGAAGTGGCTGAAGTGGCTGATGCCGCAGCCGCGGCACCGGACGAAGCCGAAACCGCGGGCTTGAAAATCTGCCACCCCGCCAACCCCACCCCCAGCGCGCCCAACCCGGCATTACGCAGGAAATGTCGACGTTCAATGCTCATAGCCTTTGCTCCTGTCAGTAGCCCGGTCCGTAGCCACAAGCACCGGGACGATGACCGCATTGTTCCTCCGCGGCCCTCCCCAAGTCCTCACGCAAACTTAAATTAAATGTGATACTTCCCCGCCCTTGCCGGGGCGACAATCGGTGACCGGCGAGTGCCCGTCACCGGCAGGCATGGTGCGCGGGCTGAGCCTGGTTCCTGGTTCCTGGTTACCCAGCTCCATCCCTGCGCCCATCCCCTTCAACCTCGTTCCCTTCAATCCCATCAGCCATGACCGCCCCCAAACGAGTACTCATCGTCGAGGATGACGCCCACATCGCCGACCTGCTGCGCCTGCACCTGCGCGACGAAGGCTACGCCGTGGAGCATGCCGCGGACGGGGACACCGGCTTGCGCCTGTTGGAGTCGGGCGGGTGGGATGCCCTGGTGCTGGACCTCATGCTGCCGGGCGTGGACGGCCTGGAGATCTGCCGTCGTGCGCGCGCCATGACTCGTTATACGCCCATCATCATCACCAGTGCACGTTCCAGCGAGCTGCACCGCATCGTCGGCCTGGAGCTGGGCGCGGATGACTATCTGGCCAAGCCGTTTTCCATGCTGGAGCTGGTGGCGCGGGTCAAGGCACTGCTGCGCCGCAGCGACGCCATGGCCCGCAATGCTCGCCTGGAAGGCGCCGGCCTGGACGCCGGCGGCCTGCATATCGACGCGCTGGCGCGCGAAGTCCGCGTCGATGGCCGTGTCGTGGAACTGACGCCGCGCGAGTTCGATCTGCTGTATTTCTTCGCACGCCACCCGGGCCAGGTATTTTCCCGCCTGGATCTGCTCAATCAGGTCTGGGGCTACCAGCATGATGGCTATGAGCACACCGTCAATACCCATATCAACCGCTTGCGCCTGAAAGTGGAACAGGATCCGGCCGAGCCGCGCCGCATCCTCACTGTCTGGGGCAAGGGCTACAAGTTCGCCACTGCGGGAGAGGAGCGTTGACCCAGGCCATGACCCGTCCGCCATTCTGGCGCCGCCTGACCCTGACGCAGCGCCTGGCCGCCGTCTTCGCGGTATTGCTGCTGGCCTGTAGCGGTGCCTCGGCCTGGCTGCAGGTGCGTGCCAATACCCAGCACGATGCGCAAACCGCCCAGCGCCTGTCCATGGGCCTGGCCCAGCATATCGCCGACACTTCGCAATTGATGGACGCCGGCGGCCTGCGCCGCGACGCCGTGCGCGAGCTGTTCGACAAGCTGATGGCGGTCAATCCCAATGTCGAGGTTTATCTGGTGGCCCCCGACGGCCGCATCGTCGGCGATGCCACGCCGCGTGGCCACATGCTGCGCGATCGCATCGACATCGCGCCGCTGCGGCGCCTGCTGGCAGGCGATCCCCTGCCCATCTACGGTGACGATCCTCGCAGCCTGAGCGGGCATAAAGTCTTCAATGCCGCGCAGTTGTACGTCGATGGCCAGCCGCATGGCTATGTCTATGTCGTGCTGCAGAGCGAAGCGCGCGACATGCTGGCGGCCGATGTCGCCGTCAGTTCGGTACTGGGCACCACGCTGTGGTCCATGGCCCTGGTGGCGCTGCTGTGCCTGCTGGCGGGCCTGGCCGCCTTCAACCTGATCACGCGCCCCCTGCGCCGCCTCACCGCTACCCTGCGCGATTTCGATGGCAATGACGCCGCCGCGGCCACGGCCCTGGCGCGTCCCGGGGCGCAGGGTGCTGCTGCCGGGCTTGCCCCTTACACCCGCGACGAGATCGCCATCCTGGAGCAGACCTTCCATCAGATGGCGGCGCGCATGGCCGAACAGTGGCGCGAGCTGACGCGCCAGGACCAGCAACGCCGCGAGTTGGTGGCCAACATCTCTCACGACCTGCGCACGCCGCTGACCTCCTTGCATGGCTATCTGGAAACCCTGCTGCTCAAGGAAAAGACGCTGAGTCCGGAAGATCGCCGCCGCTACCTGGAGGTAGCGCTGGACCAGAGCCGCAAAGTCGGCCGCCTGGCCCAGGCACTGTTTGAACTGGCCCGGCTGGAGTCCGGCCTGATCCAGCCCGATACCGAAGCCTTCTCTCTACCGGAGTTGATCCAGGACGTCTTCCAGAAGTTCGAGCTGCAGGCCGAAGCGCGCCGCGTGCGCTTGGGGGCTTTGCTTGACCACGATCTGCCGCAAGTGCGGGCCGACCTGGGCATGATCGAACGGGTCCTGACCAATCTGCTGGACAACGCCATCCGCCACAGTCCGGCTGACGGCACGGTGGAAGTGGCGGTGCGCCGCAATGGCATGCGTCTGGAAGTGCGCGTCTCGGACCAGGGCCCCGGCGTGGCCCAGGGGCTGCGCGACACGCTGTTCACACGTGCTTCGGTGTGGAGCAATGCCGGTGCCGATTCCAGGAGCGGCGAGCGCGGCGGCCTGGGCTTGCTGACCGTACGCCGCATCCTGCAATTGCATGGCAACGATATCGTCCTTGCTCCACAAGAGGGTGTAGGCGCCGTTTTCATATTTGGCTTGCCGGTCGATCCGGCAGCGGTGGACACAACAAGCATGAGGGCTACTCCCGCAAGGCTGTACTGAAGAGTCGTGGCGTCGTCTTGCCCGCATTGCAGAGCCACTTGTCTTAATCCCCAAGGTTGAAGAACGCGCCCGCTTCACAGGCGCGCGTTACAGGGCTCCTCCTTACGTCTTACGGAGGGACGCCAGTCCGTCGCTCGTCCGGTCTAGGGTGAACGCATTCTGGAGCGCTTGCATTAGAGCGCGCACTATCTGTGCCAAGTCCGAGCATGAACACTCAACTTTGGATACAACAATGGACAAAGCGAAGGTAGCCCTGCTCGTCAGCGCGACCAGCCAGCCGGGGTGGATACATGAAGTCGCCGATTGGTTGAAACGAGAGAAAGAATACGAAATCTCCGCGGTGCTGGTCGCCGAGGCCACGGGGGCTCGGCGTGGCCAGGCATTGCCCTGGTCCAGCGTGGGACTCGGATCGGTCGCACGCCTGGAAAGCCGCATCTTGAACACGCGCCACCGGCAACAGCTGGCGAGCCGAGAGCTGACTGAATCCGTGCCCGCCGGCACGCCGCTCATACGTTTGACGCTGCAGCGCGACGAGGCCGGCGCACTGACACTGTTCGAGAACGAGGCGCTTGCCGCCGCGCGGGCATTGGACCTGGACGTCATCCTGGTGCTTGGCGTGCCGGCCGTGCGCGGGCTGCTGGCCAACGTTGCCCGGCGCGGCGCCTGGCTGCTGGCGCATTCGGAACTGGAAGGCAAGGCGGACGTGACCCATGCCGGCTTCTGGGAGGTCTATCAGCGTGCGGACCATACGACCGTCAAGCTGTGGCGCCTGGGCGCGACCGAACGGGACGACGTGCTGTTGGACTCGCGCAGTTTCAACACTGAACCGTTCTGGCTGAAGAACCGGGCGCGTGCGCTTAGCCTGGGCAACTTCATGCTGTTCGACACCTTGCGTGCCAAGCGCGAGCCTCCCGCGCCGCCGGCGGTGGCGGGAGACCTGCAGATCCATACCGCCATGGCGCGCCCGATGCCGGCCCAATGGGACGGTGCCGCCTACCTGGCGCGCCAGGCGTGGATGATTTCCGGCCTGGTACTGCGACGCGCCATGAAGCGCAACGTCACGTGGCGTATTGCCATGTGCCCGACCGAGCGCGAGCAGATGGTGACGTCCGCGGCAGCCATCCTGGAACCGCCAAAAGGACGATTTTTCGCGGATCCCTTCGTCCATACGCATGAAGGTCAACCATATGTATTTTTTGAGGATTATTATTTCCGCGAGCGCAAGGGCAAGATCTCGGTTGCCACCTATGCCGATGGGGCGTTCCACTTCCTTGGCGTGGTGCTGGACTTGCCTTACCACCTGTCTTTTCCATTCATTTTTCAGCACGATGGCGCCACTTACATGGTGCCGGAGACATGTGGTAATCGAACCATTGAATTATGGAAATGCACTGAATTTCCGCTGAAATGGGAAATTCACAAAGTACTCATACGCGACGTTTCGGCGGTGGATACGATTGTCTTTCCGTTCGGCGAATACTGGTGGTTGCTCACCAATATCGACCGTGCCGACGGTACCTGCCACTGTGACGAGTTGTTCGCGTTTTATGCCGATCGACCGGATGCCACGACGTGGACACCCCACGCATTGAATCCCATCATTCGCTCGCCTATCAAGGCGCGCAACGCCGGGATCGTGGTCGGTGGCGATGGCGGAATCATCCGCTGCGCCCAGACCCAGGGCTTCCTGCACTACGGCAAGGGCGTTTCGCTGAATCGCATCGAGGAACTGTCACCGTCAAGGTATAGCGAAGCGGAGGGGCCGGTGCATTACCCCAGTTTCTTGCGTAAGCCCTTCGCTTCAATGCATCACTGGCATCACCAAGGCGGCCATACGGTATTCGACTTTGCATTTATGGAATAACAAGTACGCGAGAATCAGGATGTATATCGCACGGAATAACTGTGCTTAATATGTCCTGACCCGCGACAAAATATGGTGGGTTAACCGGACCGCTCCGGCCCGAGATCGGGTGACTCTCCCGAGACCCGCATCAATGCTCGCTTTTCAACTGATGAGGAGGATTATTGCGCCCTGTTGTGCTTGCATTGCCTTACACGCCGAATGTTTTATGTACATGTCTATATGGTTATCTTTCGGCGTTTTGACAGGCGCTCTGGCAAGGAAAAAAACGGCAAGACGGGATTAGTTGTTTTGAATGAAGCTAACGGTTGACTGCGGTGTATATCCGTTTATGTCGTTTTTCAAAGCTTGCTTTTGGTGATGTCAACCCATAACATGGTTCGCGTCATCCTTACAGATGGCTACCCAAAATTTCGGTAGGCCGCCTGATGCTCAACCACAGGGTGGCTAGCTATTCAAACTAGAAAATATGTCGTGTGTCCGCGCTGCAACCGCCTATTCACTGCTGCATTCTTGTCTGCAACGAATGAAGTTCTCTGGGGAAAGCTATGTCGAAAATGGTCTTGGTTGAAGCCCACCCGCTGCTGAGGTTGGGTTTGCGTCAGATTCTTGGCAAGGTTGAAGGTGTTTGGGAAATAGTGGGGCTGGACCTCGCCAATCTTGGCGAAGCCGCGGAACAGAATCGGTCGGCGGAGCTGCTGATATTTGGCATGCCCATAGAAACCGAAGCCGGCTGGCACGCCCTGGCGGAAGTGCGTCGTGTGTTGGCGCCCAAGCGCATCCTGTTGCTGGTGGACAGCATGCCAGTGCAAGCGTTGTCGCGCATGCCGGAAGGCAGTATTCATGGCTGCCTGATGAAGACCGCTTCCATTGAAGTCCTGGAAGCCGCCATTCGCCTGGTGATGGCAGGTGGCCAGTGCTTTCCTAGCGGCCAGATGAACCATGTGACGCATGACGCTCCTGCCATGAGCATGGGCGGGATGGCTGGTTCGACGGTACCCATGCCTTTGAACGATATGGACGGCGTCACGGTGGCCAAGATGGCCATGCCGGTCACGGCAGGCGCCCAGTTGCTCAAGATCACGCCGCGTCAATATGAGGTGCTGGTGCTGCTTTCGCGCGGTTACCCCATCAAGACGGTCAGCCGTATGTTGAACATCTCGGTGGCTACCGCGAAGACCCATGCGTGCACGCTGTATCAAAGGCTGCAAGTGAAAAACAAGGGCGAAGCTGTATATACCGCCTTGCAACGCGGTGCGACGCTGGATTGGGAAACGGGCAGCCAAGGCGGCATGGCGTATGAACGCGGCAGGCCGCAGTAGGTGACGGATGCTTCCGTCGGGATGGCGGCGAGCGGTGTGCAAGCATGCTCCGCAGCCGTCATCCGCAAGACGGAGAGGCATGGGGACACGTCACTGATAGGATGGTGCAGGTTGTTCCCGCGCGCGAATTACACGATGTGATTCGCGCTTCCCGGGGAACGCCGCGCACGCCGTGACGAGGTTCCCCGACGATGACTACTGTACTGATTGAGGAATACGCCATCCTGCGCATCGCCATCCAGCATATTCTGGAATCGGCGCGCAGTCCTGAGAGCGTCATGTCAATGACGCCGCAAAAACTCAATGAAGTGTCGATGTCGCTGGTGCGCCCGGTGGAGTTGCTCGTATTGGGCATCACCGGTGCCGCCGATGTCGACCTGCATATGTTGGCCAGCGTGCAGATGCAGCTGACGCCACGCTATTCCTTGATTCTTTACGACTCGCTGGACACCCGCGTGATGGTGGAAGCGGCACGCCAGGGCGTGTGCGGCTTCATCGCCAAGTCCTCTACACCGGAAGCCATCACGGCGGCCGTGCATCTCGTGCTGGCGGGCGGGCAATGCTTTCCGCGGATCATCGTCGAGGCCTCGCAGAATTCGCCCTATGTGGCGCAGCAACGGCCACATAGCCCCATGCGCATGCTGACGCCGCGGCAGGAAGAAATACTGCGCATGCTTGCCAGGGGCCACACGATGCGCGAAATCAGCAAGGAGATCGGCATATCGGTCGCCACGGTGAAGAGCCACGCGCGCACGCTGTACTGGAAACTGAATGCGCGCAATCAGGCCGAGGCCGCGTTCATCGCCGTGCAACAGGGCTTGCTGGGTGAGCCGGAAGACGAAGCCGATCCGCCGCAATGATCGCCGGGGCCCGGGGGGGCACCGGCCCGGGAAAAGCAAAGCCCCAACGCAAAGCCCCAACGTAAAGCCGCAACGCGCATGACGCGTTGCGGCTTTGTTTACTACGGGACCCTGGCGTCAGCGCACCTGTTCCCGGATCGAAGGGCGGCGGCGGTCGAACAGGGCCAGGGCTTCCTCCAGCCTGCCCATTACCGTATCCGTGTGGAAGTGGACCTGCGCGTGGCGCGCGGCCGCATCGCCCAGACGCCGCCGCAGCTCGGGGTCGCGTAGCAGAGTCAATAATCCGCGTGCCATTGCGCGCGGATGTTCCGGCGGTACCACCAGGCCGCAGCCGGCCACGACGTTGGCCAGCTCCGTGCCGGCCGCGGCGGCGCAGATCACGGGGCGTCCACTGGCCAGCATGCCGGTCAGCTTGGACGGCATCACCAGGTCGGCGGCGCCGGCGCGTTGCGGCAGCAGGTGCACATCGGCGCAGGCCAGCAGGGCGGGCAATTGCTCGGCGGGTTGCAGGGGCAGGAAATGCACGCGTGGCAACGCGGCGCAGGCCTGCCGCAGGACTTCGCGCTGCGGCCCGGCACCGCCGAAGACGAAGTGCAGGCGCGGCTCGCGCCGCAGCACTCGCGCGACTTGCGCCAACGTCTCCAGGCCCTGCTTGCCGCCCATATTGCCGGCGTACATGGCCACCAGTGCGTCATCCGGGATGCCCAGAGTCCGGCGATAATCGGCGGCGCCCCGGCCGGCGCGGTCGGACGCCGCCGCGCTGGCACGCGCGGCGCCGACATCGATCCAGTTCGGTAGCAGCATCAGGCGTTGCTCTTGCACGCCCTTGTCACGCGCCAACGCCAGCATGCGTTGCGAAATGGTCGATACCCGGTCGAAGCGGCGCATCAGCCAGCGCTCCACGCTGCCGACCACCTGGCGCAGGCGTTTACCCTTGAGCAGCCCCAGCTCGAAGGCCGCATCGACCTCATAGTCCTGGATGTGCAGCCAGGCGCGCGCGCCGCACAAGCGCGCCGCTAGCAGCGCGGCGGGGGCGCAGAACAAGGGGGGTTCGACCACCAGTACCACGTCCGGACGGCGGACGGCGGCGCGCAGCAGCAGGGGCAGGCTGCTCAGGGTGAAGGAGGCCAGATGCAGCACGCGCTTCAGGCCGCCGGGCACGCGCGGCACCCAGAGGGGCGCGCGCATGACGTGCACGCCACGCCAGGTTTCGCTGGCGTAGCGCGTGGCGCGATAGCCTTCATGAACCTGGTACTGCGGATAGTAGGGCGGTGCCGTGATGACACTGACCTCATGGCCGCGGGCCGCCAGCCAGGCCGCCATCTCGCCGGTATATTTGCCGGTGCCGGTCAGCTCCGGCGCGAAGTTGATGCCCAGGATCAGGATTTTCATGAGCGTACCGTCGAGGTGCGGGGGCGGATGGGGCGGCAGGGCGTGCCATGGCAGATCATGCCGCCGGGGATGTCCTTGAACACCGAGCTGCGCGCGCCTACCACGGCATCCTTGTGTACGGTCACGCCGGGCCCGACGAAGACATCGGTGGCGATCCACGCGCCGTCCTCGATGATTACCGGCAGGCCGCGGATGGGGAAATCGGGCATGGCCGCGTCATGGTCGCCGGCGCACAGATAGCTGCGCTGCGACACCACCGCATGGCTGCCGATGTCGATACGGCCCAGGCTGTAGAGCACCACGTCGTCGCCTATCCACGAATAGTCGCCGATCCGCACTTTCCAGGGATAGGTCACGCGGGCGCTGGCGCGCACCAGCACCTTGTGGCCCACTTCGGCGCCGAACAGCCGCAGCAGCCAGCGCCGGAAGCCATAGGCGAATTGCGGCGAGTAGCGGAACAGGGTGGCATGCACCATCCACCATAGCTGCACATAGACGGCGTTACGCCCGCGGAAACCGGCGGGCAACCGGAAGAGGTTCAGGCGCTGGAAAGTATCCAGGGCTGGTTGGCGGGAGGGGACGGTATCCATGGCGGATTCCTTTACGCGTGGTCAGGACTCGCGCGCTTCAGCGCGCGGATTGGGAAACCGATTGGGTAACGGCATCGGCGCGGGCCGCCTGGCTGGCGGCGTGCCGCGCCCGCACTTCTTGCGACTTCAGGCCGATCTGCCAGTAGTACATGGCCCGCGCCACGGCATAGTCCAGGCCCACCTTGCCGTCGAGAAAGCCCAGGTGAAACACGTAGGTATGGAGAAAGACCGTGAGCCCCTTGAACGGCAGCGCCTGGAAGACGCGCTTGAGCAGCGAGCGCATGCCCATATTGGCCTCGCGCGGATCGTTCATCAGGCCCTTCACACGCAGGTTCGCTTCCCAGTCCGAATAGCGGTTGTGCTTGTCGAAATAGTGGAACAGGCCATCATGGTCGTTGTGGCCCATACGCCCCTTCATGACGAAGGTACCCCCCTGGACCTCGGGCTGGTAATGGCCTTCGACCTCCCACATATGCGCCACGTCCAGGTCGTTGTAGTCCAGGAAGCGCGCGCGCTGGCGGTGCAGCAGCACCAGTTTGTAGACGCGATGGCCGTGGCGCAGGGGCTTGCCGCAGAAGACGTAATCGAAGCCGACGAAGGCCCCGCCCATGCCCTTGTCGAAGCGTGGAAGCGTGGCCGCGATCTCGCGCGCCAGCGCCGGCGTCATTTCCTCGTCGGCATCGACGTACAGCACGACGTCATGGGAAAAGGGCAGGTTCTCCAGGCACCATTGCTTCTTTTTCGGATACTTCTGGTCCCAGGTGAAGGGAACGACGATGGCGCCAAGGTCGCGGGCGAGTTCGGCGGTGCGGTCGGTACTGTTTGAATCGATGACGAAGACTTCATCGAAGTCGGCCAGGGCGCGCAGGCATTTCTCGATGTTGCGTTCTTCGTTCTTCGTCATGACGACGACAGATACGGGAATACGGTTCATACATAACTCCCACGCGATGTCGCGTTTACCGTTGCATCAGGGGTTGGAAGAGATCCACCACGTTGTGGCAGTGTTGTTCCAGGGAAAAGTCCTGCGCGCGGCGCGGACCCAGATCGGACAAGTGTTGGCGCCGCCCGCGGTCGGCCGCGAGCTGGCGGATGGCGCGCGCCACCGCGGCGGCGTCGCCCACCGGGACCAGTTCGCCGAAACGGCCGTCATCGAGAATTTCCGCTGGTCCCGATGGACAGTCGGTCGCGATGATGGGAATGCCCAGGCACAGCGCCTCCACCAGGGACAGCCCGAAACTTTCGCGCTCGGATACCGACAGGAAGATGTCGGCGGCCGCCAGCGTGGGGAAGGGATTGTCGACATGGCCGGTCAGGCGGATGCGGCTGTGCGTGCGCAAGCCCTGGATCTGCTGCTCCAGCTCGGCGCGCTGCGGCCCCTCGCCGATGACGGTGAACGAGATGGTCGGGTCGTCCAGCAGCACCGCGGCATCGATGAGTGTCTGATAGCCTTTGTTGTTCACCAGCCGGCCTATCGAAACGACATGCAGCGTGCCGTCGTCCGGCAGGGCGGAAACGCCGGCCTTGGCCTGTTGCCTGACGTGATCGAGCGGCACGCCGTTGTACACGTGGCGGCACTTTTCGCGCAGGGTGGGTACCATCGCGACGAGATCGCGTACGACGCCTTGCGATACGCCGACCACGGTGTCGTGGGCGCCATAGCCGATGCGCAGCAGCAGGCGCTTGAGCAGGCTTTTTTCCGTGCTGCGGTAATGCGCCGAAGGGCTGTTGTGCTCGAAGGCGACGCTGCGGAAATTGCCCGGCATCAGGCGCCGCGCCGCCGCCACCATCAGGTTGCACAGCAACCCGTGCGAGCAGACCACCGCGGGCCGTTCACGCCGGATCGCCATCAACAGCTTGAACCACGCGATGGGCGCCCGTACCTGCATGGCCCGATTGCTCAACCTGCTGGCATAGGCGCGTGTGACGCTGGCGCGGCTGGGGGTGAACTCGTGTTCGATTTCACGCAGGCAGAACACCGAGGTCGTGACATTGTGCCCAGGCAATTCCTCGACCATCGAGTAGACGCAGCGTCCTACGCCTCCACGGTGCAGGTCGGGTACGACAAAGAGGATATCAACCATGATTCGGCAGCCGAGGAAGGGTGGGAGGAGCCGGCCGGGCCGGTGCGATGGAACGTGGGTCGGAACGGGCCGGCCACGCGGCGCGCATGGGCGGCACCGAGACCGGAGGACGGATGGGATACACGACTACCTGAGGTCCCTGCTGGGGCGCGGAAACAGGGGTGCGCACGTCGTTGCGCAGCAGGGACAGGCAGTACGTCAGCAGGAAGCCGGTGAAGGCGGTCTTGGGGGCATAGGCCAGTCCGCCCGACATGGAGTCGATGAAAATGTAGACCGGCGCCGTGGCGAGCAGATAGCGTCGATGCAGTTCCAGCTCCGGATCGTTGTAGCGCCGGCACAGGCTGGCCACCAGCAGGATCAGGCAGGGCGCCATGATGATGATGGTGCCGATGATGCCGAACTTCATCAGGTAGAAGGCCCAGGAATTATGCGCGAAGGTGCTCAGCTCGAAGCCGAACTCGCCCATCACCCAGCTGCGGTAGCCCGCGCCGTGGCCGAACATGGGCGATTCGCGGAACAACTCCATCTGCCCTTCGTACTCCTGCACCCGCGCGCCGTAGCTGGAGTCCTCGTCCAGCGCTTCCACCGACAGCAGGCGCGTTTCGAGGACGTCCATATAGCCTATGGATGCGAACAGCAGGACGCCGGCGATCAGGGCCGGTACGAAAATCTTCACGGCGCTGCGGAAAGCGCCGACGCGGCTGCCCAGCAGCACGGCGATACCCACTGACAGGCCCAGTTGCAGGTATTGGCTGCGGTTCAGTGAGAACACCAGTCCCATGAACATGAAGACCGTCATCAGGTAGGCGGTGCGCGGCTTCAGTCCCAGGTGCTTGCGGAAGTACAGCAGCGAGACGATGGAAAGCGGCAGCACCCACACGCCCAGGCTGAGATCGCGCAACGGTTCCGCCGTATTGAATCCCACCACCTGCTGGGCCAGCATGATGACCGACACGGCCATCCCGGTGATCACCAGCGCCCACTGCAGCTTGCGGTAGGCGTCGGCGCTGTCGATGTCCTTGTAACAGAGATAGGGGGTGACGACGAAGTACAGCACGATGCGCATGTCGCGGGCGACGTCGGACGGGTCGATGCCCTGCTGGCGGCCCGCCATCACCATAAGATAGGTGACTGCCAGCAGATTGATGAACAGCAGCACCGTGATGCGCGGCGGCGGCAGCGTATAGGCGTTAGGATCCGCCAGGCGCAGGAGCTTGAACAAAAGCATGCCCACGAACATGAAATCGAAGGGCGATAGCTTGAAGCCCCCCGCGCCGATGAAGAGCGCGTCATTGTTCATCGCCAGCGACGTGAACAGGATGCCGCACAGCAGGGGCACGGTCGACAGGCGTTGGGTCTTGGCGGCGGAGGCTTTGCGGAACATGATGCGTCTTCCTAGTTGGCGTGCCAATCGTCGCGGCCCGCCATCTTGTGCAGGATCTTCTCGACCAGGTAGTCGATGTCGCCCTGGCGTGCGTGCGCGGCCACCTTGGCGGCGCGGCAGGACAGGCCGAACAGGGGGCCGATATGGCTGTCGGCGCGGATGTGGTCGACGATCTGGGCGCGCTCGCTGACGTGCACGTCGTGCATCAACGCGGTCTTGGTTTCGTCGTGCGCGGTATAGACACCCATTGCCGACGGCACGATCAGGTTGGGGCCTTCGTGCAGCAGGCGGCTCCATAACTCCAGGTCCATGCAATAGCGCATCTCTTCCTTCAGGAAGCCATGCTTCTGCAGCACGTCACGCCGGAACAAGGCCACCTGATTGGGGATGGAGGCCTTGACCACCGTCAGTTTGCGTCGGTCCATGGGGGTGTAATAGACCTGGCGGGAGATGCGGTTGTCGGCATTGGCGATGAACAGATGGCCGTTGACGATGGGGGGCCGGCGCCGCGCGGCCGCGCGGCCCAGTTTCAGCAACGCACCAGGGAAATACAGGTCGTCGGAGTTCTGCCAGCCGACGTAGTCCCCGGTGGCCATGGCGAAGCCCTTGTTGATGGCATGCGACTGGCCGCGGTCCGGCTCGCTTTCCCAATACGTCAAGTGCTTTTCATACTTGCGAATGATGTCCACGCTGCCGTCGGTGGAGCCGCCGTCGATGATGATGTACTCCAGGTTGGGATAGCCCTGGTTGAGCACGGACAGCATGGTGCGCTCAAGGAAGCGCGCCTGGTTGTACGAAGGCGTGATGATGGAGATCTTCGGCAAGGCCGCCGCTTCCTGTGCGCTCAATGGCATGGCCGTGGCCGGCTGCAGGCGGGAAACGAAGTCCCTGAGCTCTTGGGTGGCTTTCTGGTAACGCTTACGCATGAAAAACCTCAGCATGGGAATCGGACTGAATCTAGGGCTGGATGAAGCGGGATAGGACTTGCGGTCAGCGGACCACGGCCGCCGGTATATAGCGCTGCGTCTGGGATTGCCGCAGCGCCAGGTAGATGCCGGCCAGCGTCGTCAGCGAATAGCCGATACGCGCCCAGCCGGCGGCGGCCTCGCCCAAGGGGCCGACCAGCAGAAAGAGCAGGCACACCATGACGCCGCCGGCGGCGCCGTTGAGCACCGCCACCGCGCGGCCATTGCCCATGCCCAGCAGGGAAAAATGGGCGACCACGTTCAAGGACAGCAGGGCGGCGGCGACGATCAGCAGGCGGAAGGTGGCCAGGTGCGCGTCGCTGTAGCCGTGGCTGCCCACCATCAGCCCCAGCAGCGGGGCGCTGAGGGCCAGGGCCACGATGCTGCCCGCCACCGACAGGCTGATGTTGATGGTCATCAGGCGCCGCACCTCGCGCGCCACGGCCGTGCCGCCATCGGGGGCCGAGGCCAGGCGGCTGATCAGCGGCATGGTCTTCTGGAAGACGGCGACCGACGCCGTGTGGATGATCTGGCCAACCTGTGCGCCGATGGTGTAGATCGCCAGCGTCGCCGGCCCCAGCAGCGAGCCCACCAGGATCCGGTCGACCGAACCGAAGGCCACCGCGCTCAGGCTGTTGAGCCAGGACCAGCGCGAAAACCGGAAGGCCGCCCCCATGGCCTTGCGGTCCATCAAGGGGCGTACCGCCCAGCGGTCGCTGGCGCGGGCAAACAGGTGCATCTTGGCCAGGCCGGTCACCAGCAGGCCGCCGGCCTGGGTCAGGGCGGCGATGGTGGGCGAAGCGGTCAGGGCTGCCACCACGCACGTCACGGTATAGGCGGTCAGGCGCCCGCTTACTTCGCAGATGGCGGTGCGGGCAAAGGCCTCGCGGCCTTTCAGGCAGCCGGTGAACAATTGGTCGAATTGCTGGCTGAGGTAAACCAGCAGGGCGGGCAGGGCCAGGGTGGTGACGGCGATGCCGCCGAAAGTGGCATGCGGCCAGACCCACGCTACCAGGCCCCAACCGGCCAGGCCGATGGCGGTGACGCCCGCCAGGGCGCAGGCCACCAGGGCGAAGGCCACGGCGGCGCCGCGGTAAGCGCCGTCAGGCTCGTGCAGGCGTTCGGACACCAGTTTGGTGCCGGTCACCGCGGCGCCCAGGTTGGCGACGTTGCCGAAGCCGGCCAGCGCCATGATCATGGCGAACTGGCCGAAGCCGACCGTACCCAACTGGCGCAACAGCACCGGCGTTGCCGCCAACGCCACCAACGGCCCCAGGCCATACTCCATCAGCCCCCAGAATGAGGCGTTGGAGCCGATGTACTTCTTGATCAGCCCACGCATGCGCGCAACTCCCCCGGTTTCGGCCCAGCCCCTGTCAGGCCAGCGGCAGCGGCTGGTCGACGACCTGCCGCAGGTAATGGTGATAGGTCATCTGGATCCCCTGCCGCAGACTGATCTCGGCGCGCCAGCCCAGCGCCTGGATGCGGCTGACATCGAGCAGCTTGCGCGGCGTGCCGTCCGGTTTGCTGCTGTCGTAGGCCAGTTCCCCGTCATAGCCCACCACTTGAGCGACCAGCGCCGCCAGTTCGGCAATGGTCAGGTCCTCGCCGACGCCGACGTTGTAAAGTCCCTGGGCGCCCTCGACCTGCATCAACCTGGCGCAGGCGCGCGCCAGGTCGTCGACGTAGAGAAATTCGCGGCGCGGCTGGCCACTGCCCCACAGCGTGACGTAGGGCGCGCCTGCCTCGCGCGCTTCATGGAACTTGCGGATCAGCGCCGGCAGCACGTGGCTGGTGCGCAGGTCGTAGTTGTCGTTCTCGCCATAGAGATTGGTCGGCATGGCGCAAACGTACTGCGTGCCGTACTGGCGGTTGTAGGCTTCGCACAGCTTGAGCCCGGCGATCTTGGCGATCGCATAGGCCTCGTTGGTGGGCTCCAGCGGCCCTGTCAGCAAGGCGTCCTCGTGGATGGGCTGAGGCGCCAGCTTCGGATAGATGCAGGACGATCCAAGGAACAACAGCCGCCTGACGCCGGCGGCGTAGGCGGCGTGAATGACGTTGTTCTGGATCATCAGGTTGCGGTAAAGGAAGTCGACCGGGTAGGTGTCGTTGGCAAGAATGCCGCCGACTTTCGCCGCCGCCAGATACACCACATCCACTTTCTGCGTGCAGAAGAAGCGGTTGACCTGGTTCTGGTTCTCCAGGTCCAGTTCGTCGCGATCGCGGGTGATGATGTGGCGATAGCCCTGCCGGTGCAGTTCGCGCACGATGGCCGACCCGACCATCCCGCGATGGCCAGCCACATAAATCCGCTGTTCCAGATCGGCCATGATGCGTTCACTCCTTATAGGCATAGACTTCGTAGCCGTTCTGCTCGACGAGATCGTCGCGCTGGGCCTCCTTCAGGTCGCTTGCGATCATCTCGCCCACCAGTTCCGCGAAGGAGGTGCGCGGCGTCCAGCCCAGCTTCTCGCGCGCCTTGGTCGGATCGCCCAGCAGCGTTTCGACTTCGGTGGGGCGGAAGTAGCGCGGGTCCACCCGCACGATGACCTGGCCGGGCTTGACGCGCTCATAGGCGGGGCTCAGCAGCACCGTGGCGGTCTCCGTCAGCCCTTCGCCTTCCCACTGCAGCAGGATGCCCAGTTCGCGCGCCGCAATATTGATGAAGTCGCGCACGCTGTACTGCATGCCCGTGGCGATGACGAAATCGCTGGCCTGCTCCTGTTGCAGCATCAGCCATTGCATTTCGACGTAGTCGCGCGCATGACCCCAGTCGCGCAGCGCGGACAGGTTGCCCAGGTACAGGCACTTCTCCAGCCCCAGCGCGATGCGGGCCAGGGCACGGGTGATCTTGCGCGTGACGAAGGTCTCGCCCCGGCGGGGTGATTCATGATTGAACAGGATGCCGTTGCAGGCATACATGCCGTACGCCTCGCGGTAGTTGACGCAGATCCAATAGGCGTACAACTTGGCTACCGCGTAGGGGCTGCGCGGATAGAAGGGCGTGCTCTCGCGCTGCGGCACTTCGCGCACCAGGCCATACAGTTCCGACGTCGAGGCCTGGTAGAAGCGCGTGCGGTCTTCCATCTTCAGGATGCGCATGGCTTCGAGCAGACGCAGGGTGCCCAGGCCGTCGGCATTGGCGGTGTACTCCGGTTCTTCGAAGGACACGCCCACATGGCTTTGCGCCGCCAGGTTGTAGATCTCGTCCGGCTGCACCGCCTGCACGATACGGATCAGGCTGCACGCGTCGGTCATGTCGCCGTGATGCAGGAAAAAGTTGCGCTGCTTCTCGTGCGGGTCCTGATACAGGTGGTCGATACGCGCGGTATTGAACATCGATGCGCGGCGCTTGATGCCGTGCACTTCATACCCTTTTTCCAGCAGGAATTCGGCCAGGTAAGCGCCGTCTTGTCCCGTGATGCCGGTGATCAATGCCCGTTTTGGCATGGTTGTATCCTTTAGGCTGAGTGTCTGGTGAAGACTACAGATGCGGTTCCGGCCGGGGTATCGGCCGGAGGTCCTAAGACGCATGGAAGGCCTAATCCTTCTGGCCGTCGCGTGCTATCCATGGGGCGTCGTCGTGTTGGGTCTACGCGGGGTTATGGAAGGGGGGCTGCACGGCTAGACGCGGCCGTACATGTCCTCGAAGCGCACGATGTCGTCCTCGCCCAGGTAGGCGCCGGACTGCACCTCGATCAATTCGAGCGGAATCTTGCCGGGGTTCTCCAGGCAATGGACCTCGCCCAAAGGGATGTAGGTCGATTGGTTCTCCGTCAAAAGGAAGTCCTTGTCGCCGTTGTGGATGCGGGCGGTCCCGGACACCACCACCCAGTGCTCGGCGCGATGGTGATGCATCTGCGAAGACAGGCGCGCGCCCGGCTTCACGGTGATGCGCTTGATCTGGTAGCGCGGGCCCTGGCCGATCGAGTCATAGGACCCCCACGGGCGCCGCACTTCCCGGTGATGGGCCATTTCCTCGCGGTGCTGGCCGCGGAAAGTCTCGACGATGCGCTTGACGTCCTGGGTGCGGCTCTTGTGCGCGACCAGCACTGCATCGGCCGTCTCGATGACGACGATATCGTCCAGGCCCAGGGTGGCCACCAGGCGGTGCGAGGAATGGACCAGGCAGTTGCGTGAATCGTCGATCATCACGTCGCCGCTGCTGGAGTTGCCCTGCGGGCACTTGGCGGCGATGTCCCACACCGCATCCCAGGCGCCGACGTCGCTCCAGCCCGCATCCAGCGGGACGGAGACGGCGCTGTCGGTGCGCTCCATCACGGCATAGTCGATGGAGTCGGCACGGCACGCACCGAAAGCGCGGGGGTCCAGGGTGAAGACGGCGTCGTCGCCGCTGCCCTTGGCCACCGCCTCGCGCACGCTGGCCATCATGTCCGGCGCCAGCCGTTCCAGTTCGTGCAGGAAGATCGAGGCGCGGAACGCGAACATGCCGCTGTTCCAGTAATAACCGCCTTCGCGCAGGAAGGCGGCGGCCCGTTCGGCGTCCGGCTTCTCGACAAAGGCTTCCACCGTCTGCCAGGGCCGCTCGCCCGCCTGGGTGCGCAGATAGCCGTAACCCGTCAGGGGAGCGCTGGGGCGCACACCGAACAGTGCCAGGGCGCCTTCGCTGGCGGCCTGGTGGGCCAGCGCGAATGCCTCGGTCAGGGCTGGCCCTTCCTCGATGACGTGGTCCGACGGCATCACCAGCATGATGGGGTCGTCGCCGTCGCGGGTCGCCCGCAGGGCGGCCGCGGCAATGGCCGGCGCGGTGTTGCGGGGGCAGGGCTCCAGCAGCAGTTCGACATCGTAGCCACCGCCACCCGCCCCATCCAGTTCCTGCATCTGTTCCGCGGCGATGAAGCGGTGCGCGGCATTGCAGATCAGCATGGGGCGTGTCGCGCCGGTGTGGCGCAGCGTGCGGGCGACCGTATTCTGCAGCAGGCTGCGTTCGCCGGTGAGCCGGATGAACTGCTTGGGCAGCAACTCGCGCGACAAGGGCCACAGGCGTGAGCCGGAACCGCCGCACAGAATGACGGGGCGGAATTCAGGATAAGGGGAGGTCATCGCATGTACTCCGGGAAGTAGGCTCTGGTGTTGGGATGGACGGTGTCGTCCTGCGCCATGGCGCGGGGATGGGCCCAGCGGTAGCCGCTGTGCTGTTCGGCCGGCAGTCGGCTCAGCCGGTCTTCGATTTGAAGATCACTGAGATGGGCCGGCAGTTGGGCGATAAAGGCCAGCACCACGTAGTGGGTGCTGCGGCCTTGCTCGCCCGCGAAGTTGTCGTCGTAGAAATGTTCGTAAACGCCGTGCAGGCGCCATTCGTTGCGATGCAGGGCCAGGCCCAGTTCGTTGTCGCACAGGCGCCGCAGGGCGGCGTCCATGGGCTCACCCTTGCGGATGCGGCCGCCGGGCACGAACCAGCTGCCCCGCGCGGGAGGATTGCCGCGCAGACCCAGCAGATAGCGTCCGCCGGCATCGCGCAGCAGCAGGTCGATGGAGACCAGCGGCAGCAGTTCGACGCCCAGGCGGAAATCGGCCTGGCTGAGGCTTGCGACCGACGGACTTGCAATCGGACTTGCAATCGACGGACTTGCAACAGCGAAATCAATAGACATTTTTGCCGGTCCATCCTGAAACCGCCGTGCGGGCGATGATCTGCAGGTCCATCAGGAAAGACCAGTTCTGGATGTAGTACAGATCGAACTCCACGCGGTCGCGCATCTTGTGCACGGTTTCCGTCTGGCCACGCAGGCCGTTGATCTGGGCCCAGCCGGTGATGCCGGGCTTGACGCGGTGGCGCATCATGTAGCGCGCCACCAGGTCCTTGTATTGTTCGTTGTGCTCCAGTGCGTGCGGGCGGGGGCCCACCACCGACATCTCGCCGCGCAACACATTGATGAATTGCGGCAGTTCGTCCAGGCTGGTCTTGCGCAGAAAGGCGCCGATACGCGTGACGCGGCGATCGTCTCGCGTAGCCTGCGTCACCACCCCGTGCTGCTCCGCATGCACCGTCATGCTGCGGAACTTGTAGACGCGGAACACTTCGCCGTCCACGCCCAGGCGTGGCTGCGTGAAGAACACCGGGCCACGCGAGTCCAGCTTGATCCAGGCGGCGATGACCAGCAGGACCGGAGACAGGCCCAGCAGCACCAGGGCACTGAAGGCCCGGTCGAAAATGGCCTTGGTCATGCCGCGTATGCCTGCCGCCGGCAAGCTATTCAGCTCGATCGCGGGCACGCCCAGGAATTCCTCCACACGGCTTCCCAGCAAGCGCACGGACAACACGTCGGGAATCCAGCGGATGTCGATGAGGTCGTGGCGCAGGAAGAACATCACCTCGCGCACGGCCTGGCCCGCTTCCATGGGCATCGCCAACCAGACTTCGCGAATTTCATGCTGGCGCACGAACGCCGAGATGGCGCTCAATTTGTCGAGGCGGCGCACACCCGGCGGCAACTGTTCCTTGCCTTCGGTGTAGATGCCCATGACTTCATAACCGGCGCTGCGCGTGGCGGCCACGCGCGCCCACATATCGTGGCCCAGCGTGCCGAATCCGATCAACAGCACACGCTTGTGGTTCAAGCCGCGATCGCGCGCCTTGCTCAGGGCGGCATAGACGATAAGTCTCAGACCCGTCACACTCACGGCGCCGGCAGCGAACCATACCGCGGCCCACAGGCGCGAGACGTAAGCAACCTGATGCGTGAGGAAGCCAACCAGCAAGCCCATCGCGAACACGCCGGTCCATGCAGCCAGGCTGCGTATCACCAGGTCATAGAGCGGGCGGCCGCGCCACGAGCCGTACAGGCGGAAAGCAGGGAACACCACCAAAGTGGCCAACGCGCAGAAGTACACGAGCAGGCTGTGGATGGGAGAAACGTCGACGCCTGTGCGGATGCCCTGCCACTCGATCGCGGCCAGACCCGTTGCGGCGATAAGCGCCGCATCGGCGGCGCGAAACAGGGAGCTCGTGCCGGGCAATTTGCCCGGCACGTCGAACGTTGACGCATCCATAGAACGCTCCTAGGCGTGTGGCTGGCTCGCAGCGCATTGCGGCGCCGCGTCATGCTGTAGACCCCGCAAAAATCATAGGTGCGGGGCGCCGGCATCGAAACGTCCAAAGGGCGTAAGTGAAGTATTAGGCCATCAGCCTAATGTGCCTCGACGGCGAATTCGCGTGGAATGTCGCAACCCGTTACTCGACGGTATTACCGCGACACACTTACCGCGCCACACATACGGCGACCCCGCAACGCGGCACCGCAACGCGACCCGCAACGCACCGCGACAGGCTTACCGCGGAACACTAGCCCTACCTTTCAGTGGAACGTCCATGAACCCTATATTTCGTACGTTCGTCCGCGCCGCCGCCATGGCCGCGCTGGTATCTTCGCTGGCCGCGTGCGCGTTCGCGCCCGGCATGCGCTACAAGTCGAATTTCCAAGTCGACCCCAATGATCCCAATAGCGTCGTGACGGTCAAGGAGATCACGCCGACGCTCGCGCGCGAGCAGATGGAAGCGGCCAACAGTCCCCTTCCTGAAAACGTTCGAAATCTTGTTGGCAAGGCCACCCCCTATGTGATCGGACCCGGGGACATTCTTTCTATCGTGGTCTGGGATCATCCTGAACTAGTCCTTCCGACGCAGACCTACAGCATCGGGACGGGGCCGACTGAACTTACCTTTGGGGATACGGGTGCCGGCATTCCGGGCTATCCGGTCTCTTCGGATGGCTACGTTCAGTTCCCCTACGTAGGCCTTGTGAAGGTAGCCGGGATGACTGAGGCCCAGGTGCGCAACTCACTAATCCGGGGGTCGCGTAACTTTATTCAGGATCCTCAAATCACGGTGCGCGTGCTAGGTTATCGCAGCAAACGCGTATACGTGGAAGGCGAAGTGAAGACGCCCGGACCGATGCCCATCACCGATGTTGCCATGACCCTGCCGGAGGCGATAAACCGCTCCGGCGGTGCGTTGCCAACGGCTGATCGCAGCCGCGTCTTCGTGACGCGCGGTGGGCAGACGGTGCGTGTCGATATGAACAAGTTGACCGCCGCCAATATCGATCCGACGTCCATCCTGCTGCAGCCGGGTGACATCGTGCGAGTGGCGGCGCGGAGCGACAACAAGATCTACCTGATGGGTGAGGTCACGTTGCCGCAGGGTGTGTTGATGCATGACGGAGAGATGTCGCTGGCGGAAGCGCTGGGTGAAGTGGGTGGCCCCAGCCAGACGACCAGCGATCCTTCCGAGATCTTCGTGGTGCGTTCCTTGCCGAACGCGACGCCGGAGATCTATCACCTGGATGCCAGTTCACCGCAGGCGTTGGCAGTTGCAGGCAAGTTCCCGTTGCAGGCGAAGGACATAGTCTTCGTCGACGCCGGCAACCTGGTGCGTTGGAACCGCTTCATTTCCTTGTTGTTCCCCAGCGCCCAAACCGTGCAGACCGTTACCGCGGTTCAGCACAACTAAGGCGAACGCGTAAACGGGTAGTAAAGGGCCGGCTCGCGCCGGCCCCCCCTCGTGTTAGTCCCTCATCTCTTAGCGAGTCGACACCATGCAGCCCCCTCTTCAGCTAGAGTACGCATCCGCCCGACAGCCTGAAACACCCATGACGTCCTACATGGACGTGTTGATGGCAAACCGCGGCATCATCATCCTGATCACCGTGGTGGCTACCCTGTTGGGGATTGCCTACTTCATGCTCGCCACGCCGGTTTATCAGTCCGACATCGCGGTGCAGGTCGAGGAAGAAGCGCCGACCGCCACCAAGAGCATGTTGGGAGACGTGTCTTCCATCTTCGACATCAAGCAGGCGACGTCGGGCGAAATGGAAATTCTCCGATCGCGCATGGTGGTGGGACATGCCGTCGACTACTACCAGCTGTACTTGAAGGCGGAACCCAAGTACTTCCCGCTGGTGGGCCGCTGGCTGGCCGAGAATCACGAAAAATTCTCACTGCCGTCGGCCATCACCAATGCCATTCCGGGGGGCTATGCATGGGGCGGTGAAAGCATCCGCATCAATCGCATCGACGTGCCGAACGAGCTGATCGGCAAGAAGCTGGAAGTGGTCGCGCTGGGGGGCGGCGCCTACGAGCTGATCGAACCCGTCAACGGCCGCCGCTTCGAAGGACGCGTGGGCCAACTGGAACGCTTCCAGGTGCCCGGCGGCACGATAGACGTGCAGATCGATGCGCTGGAAGGCGCGCCGGAGACGCGCTTCACGGTGATCCGCAATTCCCGGCTGGAAGCCACCGAAGCGGTGCAGGGGCGCCTGGGCATCTTCGAGCGTGGCCGCCAGTCGGGCGTGATCGGCGTCACCCTGCAGGGTAGCGATCCCGTGCTGACCGCCGCGGTGCTCAACGAGATCGGCCAGGAGTACGTGCGCCAGAACGTCAACCGCAAGTCGGCGCAGGCGGAGAAATCGCTGTCCTTCCTGGACCAGCAGTTGCCCGCGCTGAAGAAGGAACTGGACGCCTCGGAGACTCGCTACAACGCCTTGCGGAATGCGCGCGGCACCATCGACCTGGGCGAAGAGGCCAAGCTGGTGTTGGGGCAGTCGGTGGCGACGCAGAACAAGATCCTGGAATTGAAGACCAAGCGCCAGGAATTGACCACGCGCTTCGCGTCCTCCCATCCCAGCATCGAGGCCATCGATCGGCAGATCGCCGCGCTGACCAATGACGCCAATCAGCTCAATACCAAGATCAAGGGTTTGCCGGACCTGGAGCAGGACGTGGTGCGGCTGGTGCGTGACGTCAAGGTCAATACCGACCTCTACACCGCGCTGTTGAACAACGCGCAGCAACTGCGCCTGATCCGCGCCGGCAAGGTCGGCACGGTACGGGTGGTGGACACAGCCTTGCCGGCGGAGAAGCCCTTGCGTCCCAAGGCGCCCATCGTGGTGGGCGCGGCCGCGGCCATCGGCCTGGTGCTGGGTTTGATCGTGGCCTTCCTGCGTAATGCCTTGTTCGGCGGCCTGAGCGATCCGGACGAGATCGAGCGCTTCACCGGCCTGCCGGTGCTCGCCACCATCCCCTACAGCGAGCTGCAGAGCCGTTTGTGGCGGCGTAGCAAGCGCAAGAATTCGCGCCTGCCCGCGCTGCTGGCACAAAGTAACGGCAGTACGCCGCCCATCGAGAGCCTGCGCAGTTTCCGCACGGTGCTGCAGGTGGCGATGCGCGACACGGCCAACAATGTGGTGGTGTTCACCGGGCCGGTCGCCGGCGTGGGCAAGTCCTTCCTGTCGGCCAACTTCGCTTTCATCCAGGCGGCCGTGGGCAAGCGCATTCTGCTGATCGACGCCGATTTCCGCCGCGGCCATCTGAACCGCTACTTCGCCACGCCCTCGGACAATGGCCTGTTCGAAGTGCTGGCGGGCACGGTGCCGCTGGAGGCGGTCACCAAGCGGAACATCATGAACGGCGTGGATTTCATTTCCACCGGCAAGGTGACCTTCGACCCCTCCGAACTGCTGGCATCCGAAGCCTTCGGCGACTGCCTGCGTGCCCTGGCGGCCGACTACGACATCGTGATCGTCGATACCGCGCCCGTGCTGTCGTCGTCGGATGCGGCGGTGGTGGGCGCGCATGCCGCGGCCGTCATGCTGGTGGTGCGTGCCGGCATGAATACGGTGGGCGAGATCCGCGAAACCGCCAAGCGCCTGGTGGCAGCCGGTGCGCCGGTGGCGGGGGTGGTGCTCAACGGACTGAAGCTGGAGTCCGAGGGTCTGGGCTCGCGCTCGAAGTATGGACGCTACCGCTATGCGCGGGCGGCCTACTACGGCGACAAGCAACCCTGAGCCCACGACGGGGGAATCTATGCAATCGATAGGGAATCCCGGTGGGGCCGCCGGCGGACGTCCCGGCGGTGGGCATGCCGGCATCGGGGATGCGGGTATCGGGCAGGCTGCCATGGGGCAAGCTGGTGGCGTGGGGGGTGGGCAACTGGCCCCTGCACGCGTGCCGGCGCTGCCGCCCGCGCCTTGCGAGCCGGACGCGATCCGCGGGAGGGTGCCGCAAGACATCGATTCCGTGTATGCGCACGGCCTGGGGGCCGTGTTGGGCGCCCGCGCGCGGCGCCGGGGCGTGCGGGCCATCGTGGTGGGCAAGGACACGCGGCTCGCCAGCGTCGAACTGGCGGCGGCTTTGCAAGCCGGTATACGTGCCAGCGGCACGCACGTCATCGATATCGGCATGGCGGCCACGCCCCTGGTGTACTTCGCCACCCGGCTGACGGAAACCGGGGCTGGCGTGGTGGTCACCGGCGGGCATGACGAGGACGACCGTAACGGCTTCAAGATCATGATGGCCGGCGAGCCGCTGGTCGGCGACGATCTGCGCGATTTGCAGGAGGAGGTCAGGGTGGGGCGGCAAGCCGATCCCCGCGCCCGCGTGATCGAGGTGCCGGGGGCGCGCATGCATATCGCGGCGTCGCCATGCTATGTGGCGCGGGTAGCCAGCGATGTGCGCCTGGCGCGCACCGTGAAGGTGGCGCTCGATTGCAATTACGACGCGGCGACCACGCTGGCGCCGTCCTTGTTGGAGGCCTTGGGTTGCGAGGTGACCGAGTTGTCCAGCGACAGCGCCGAGGCCTACACGAGGCCGCGCATGGCGCCGTCCGATCCGCGCCGTCTGGCCAACCTGGCCAACAACCTGCGTTATTCGGACAACGAGCTTGGCTTGCTGGTGGATGGCGACGGCGACCGGCTGGCGGTGGTGACACGGTCTGGTGCGGTCATCGCGGCGGACCGCCTGCTGATTCTGTTCGCGCGCGACGTGTTGGCGCGTCATCCCGGCGCACCGGTGGTCTACGACGTCGAATGCTCGCGCAATCTCGCGCGGGAAGTGCGCAACCTGGGCGGACGCCCGGTGATGGGACGGGGCGGCGCGGCCCACATCGCCGGCAAGATGCGCGAATGCGGGGCGGTGCTGGCTGGCGAAACCAATGGCCAGTTCCGCTTTCGTGATCGCTGGCATGGCCACGACGATGCGATGTATGCGGCGGCGCGTCTGTTGGAGATCGTGGCGCTGCATGAGTCGCCATCGAATCTGCTGGACAGCTTGCCGCTTGCCTGCATGACGCCGGCGCTGAGGCTGGACCTGGTGGGCATCGATGCGGCGGGGCTGATCGGTGAGCTGCTGGCCAGGGGGCGCTTCATGAACGCGCGCGAGATCATCGATCTGGAAGGCGTGCGGGTCGAGTACGACGAAGGGTTTGGCCTGGTGCGCCCTTTATGCGATGGCAACGCGGTGCTGCTGCGCTTCGAGGGAGACAGCGGCACGGCGCTGTCGCGCATCCAGGAAGACTTCCGGCGCCAGTTGCTTAGCGTGGCGCCGGACCTGAGGCTGCCGTTCTAGGCGGCCGTTGGTGGACTTCGCAGGACTTTGCGCGGCATGGCCAAGATGGCCGTGCCGCGCGGTGGGAGCGGTGATGTCGGGATATCTGTTGGTCACGGGCGGCGCCGGCTATATCGGCAGCCATACCTTGGTGGAACTGATCGCGGCCGGCTACCAGCCGGTGGTGCTGGACAATCTGAGCAACGGCAGCCGCGATGCGGTGCGGCGTGTGGAGAAAATCACCGAAACGACGATTCCCTTGATCCAGGGGGATATCCGTACGCCGGGGCTGGTGGAAACGGTGATGGCGATACATCGGCGCGATGGGCGGCCGATCGAATGCGTGCTGCATCTGGCAGGCGTCAAGGCAGTGGGGGAATCGGTCAGCGATCCCTTGAAGTACTTCGACAACAACGTGTCGGGCACGGTGGCCTTGTTGATGGCCATGCGGGCGCACGACGTGAAGCGCCTCGTGTTCAGTTCATCCGCGACCGTTTACGGCGTGCCGCGCTTTCTGCCGTTCACGGAGGCGCATCCGCTGGCGCCCACCAATCCTTATGGGCGCACCAAGCTGTTTGTCGAGCAGATGCTGCAGGATGTCTGCGTAGCCGATCCTGATTTCAGCGCGGTGACGCTGCGGTATTTCAATCCCATCGGGGCGCATCCCAGCGGCATGATAGGGGAGAATCCGCGCGATACGCCGAATAATCTTTTTCCTTACATCACGCAGGTGGCGGTGGGCAAGCAGCCTTTCCTGAAGGTGTTCGGCGCGGATTATCCGACTGAAGACGGCACGGGCGTGCGCGATTACCTGCATGTCATGGATCTGGCGGTGGGGCATGTGCGGGCGGTGGATTATGCGGGCGCGCATCCGGGTTTCGTCGCCATCAACCTGGGCACGGGGAAGGGGACCAGCGTGATGGAGCTGGTGCAGACCTTCGAGCGGGTGAGCGGGCAGGCGATACCGTTGCGCATCGAGCCGCGGCGGGCGGGTGATGTCGACAAGGTCTGGGCGGATGCCAGTCTTGCGCAGAACCTGCTGCGGTGGCGGACCACCTTGGGCGTGGAGAACATGTGCCAGGATGGGTGGCGCTGGCAGCAGCGCAACCCTGGGGGGTATGGGATGGTTGTGTCCTAGGGCAGCGTGGCCCGGGCGAGCCGTCGTTGGCATCGCTCAGTGGTGGCGTTCAGTGGGGACGTTCAGTGGGGACGTTCAGTGGGGACGTTCAGTGGGGACGTTCAGTGGGGGACCGCCGGGGCCGGCGCATTCGTGGGGAACGTTTTATTCCCCCAGGAACTCGGCGACGCCATGCAGGCCTTCCACGTGGTCCGCCACGACCTTCACGATCACCGCGATGGGCACGGACAGCAAGGTGCCCCATATGCCCCAAACCCAGGTGAAGAGCAGCAGCATGATGAACACGGCCACCGGGTTCATGCGCGCGATGCGGCCGGTCATCCACGTCTGTACCACCATGCCGATCAGGGATGCGATCAGCAGCGATACGCCGGCCACCGCCAGGGCCGGGCCCAATTCGCCGAACTGCACGACAGCGGCGATGCCGGTGAATACCGCGACCAGCAGCGGCCCGAAATACGGCACGATATGCAGCGCGCCGGCCACCACGGCCCAGGTGCCGGCGTTATCCAGGCCGATCAGGCGGAACGCCAGCCAACTGCACAGGGCAAGAAGGATGTTGGTGACCACCATCATTGCCATATACATGCGGATGGACCGGTTGATCTCATCGATCATGTGTACGTTGATCTTCTTCTCGGAAATTGTGTGGCCGCAGACCTTGATGAATTTTCGTTTGAAGATGTCGCCGGAGCACAGCAGGAAGAAGACCAGGAAGAGCACCATCACGCCCTGTCCCAATCCCGAGGCGGCGCCCATGGAGCCGGCTAGCAGCATGCTTTCCAGTTTTTCGGACGGCCGCTCGATTGCCGGGGCCTGATTACCAGGCCGCCCCTGCGATCCACCCTTGTCCAGCGCCGCCCCGGCCGCGCGCAGCCTGTCCAGGAATGATCCCTTGTCGGCGGCGAATCCGTGCACGGTACGGGTTACCTTCTGCACGGTTTGCGGCAGGCTGTCGACGATGGCGCCGACCTGGTTCTGCAGGGAGAAGGTGCCAAACACCAGGGCCGCGACCAAGGCGACCATGACCAAGGTCGCGCTGATCGGTCGCGGCACCCGGGCACGGCGGACCAGTGTGTAGACCAGAGGCTCCAGGGCGTAGGCCAGCAGGATGGACAGGACCAGGGGAATCAGAAACTCACGGGCTTCCCGCATGGCGAACAGCACGGCCAGCGTGGCGATGACGATCACCGCGGCGTAACGCCGGTCGGCAATTCGGCGCGACGCGGGGGGCGGGGCGGACGCATGTGCCGCGGCAGGCGTGGCTGAGGGGGCGGCGGATTCCGCGGGAACAGCAGCGGCGGATCCGGCTGGAATGGCAGCGGTGGCAGGGGATGGCGATCCAGCTGGAGGGGCGACGGATGAGGCAGGCGAGCCGGCCGGTGTGGTAGCGGCGGACGGGGAAGGGGGGGTAACCGGCGTGGCAGGGACGGCGGGGGCGGTCGACGTATCCTTTGCACCGGTGCTGGCAGATCCGGCAGAGGGCATGGGATCGATGGGCAACGTACCGCCGCCAGCCGCCATTGCCGTTGCGGCGACGGCTGGCAGGCGCGCAGCCGGCGTTCTAGTAGGCCGGCGGGCAGTCATGCGTCCCTCCGCGGAAACAGGTAGTGGCAAAGCGCGGCCAGGCGAGGGCCAGGAATAGCAGTTGGCATGTGCGTATCTCGAAGCACGGCCATATTGCCGCGCCGCGTCATCGCAATCCGCGTGCCTGGAGATTTGCCCCGGTCAAGAGGCATGCCATCGTGAATTTTCTATCGCTGCGGATACCTCCGTGCCGATCCGATATCGGATGCGGAAAGCCAAAATCGGGTGCCGGATTTCAAAAGGAAGGAGACGTTTCGCGAATGCGGGATCGCGGTGGGCGCGTTATACAGGATGTCCCACTAAGCCGCTTCCGGGAATCAACACGATGGCAACCCTTTGCGCCGGTACACCGACGCTCACCGTTCGTGATAATCGCGGGTTGGACGTGCGCACGCTGCGCTATAACCGGAACGCTGCTGGAATCATCGCGACGCAGTGCGTCGATGCGCAAGCCCATAACGTTCTGGGCCAGCCGGCCGCATCCCAGGACCCCCGATTCTTCGGTGGTGCGACACTGAATTTCCAGTACACGCCGGCTTTGTCTGGCCAGGTGCTGAAGTCGGTAAGCGTGGACGCCGGCACGACCAAGGCTTGTACCGATATCGCCGGCCAGCCCGTCTGGCACTACAGCGAAGGGCGTGTTATGGATTTCAGTAGCCCATATGCCCGCGCGTGCTCTGGGCTGCTAGCCCAGCAGCCCGACCAACTCGGCCAGCGCCTCGCCGCAGGATTGCTCGACCTTCAAGGTGAGCATGGCATCGGCGCGGGTCTTGCCCAGGTTCAGCGCCGCGATGGGTAGACCTGCGCGTGACGCGGCGGCCACGAAGCGGTAGCCGGAATAGACCATCAACGACGATCCCACCACCAGCACCGCGCCACATCGTTCCAGCGCGGCATTGGCGCGGTCGACGCGATCGCGTGGCACGGTCTCGCCGAAAAACACGACGTCGGGTTTCAACAGGCCGCCGCACACCGGACAGGGCGGGACGCGGAACTGGGAAAAATCCTCGCCTTCCAGATCCGCGTCGCCGTCGGGCGCATCCGCCGCATGCAGATGCAGCCAATCGGGATTGGCTTCTTCCAGCCATTGCTGCATTTCCTGCCGTGGCAGCAGATGCCCGCATTGCGTGCAGATCACCCGGTCCATGCGGCCATGCAGATCCACGACGTCGCGCGTACCGGCGGCTTCATGCAAGCCATCGACATTCTGCGTGACCAGCAGTGCGAAGCGTCCCTGCTGCTCCAGCGTCGCCAGGGCCCGATGCGCTGAGTTGGGCGCGACGCTGCCGAACATGCGCCAACCTATCATGCCGCGCGCCCAGTAGCGCGCCCGCGCCACGGTGTCGTCCATGAAGGTGCGGTACTGGATAGGCGGGCGCCGTTTCCATGCGCCTTCATCATCACGGTAATCGGGGATGCCCGAGCCGGTGCTGCAGCCCGCGCCCGTGAGCACGAACAAGCGCGGATGCGCCAGCACGAAATCGCGCAAGGCCGGTACGTTGTCCGCCATCGCGCTCAACCGCCGCAGCCGGCATCGGGTGCGGCGTTCAGGGCGCCTGCCTGGGTAACGTTGCTGCCCGGCGGCACGTCGCGCGTGATCCAGACATTGCCGCCGATGACCGAGCCGCGGCCGATGGTGGTGCGGCCCAGGATGGTGGCGCCGGCATACACGACGACGTCGTCTTCCAATATCGGGTGGCGCGGCAAACCCTTCTTCAGCTCGCCGTTCTCACCCGGCGGGAAGCGCTTGGCGCCCAGCGTCACCATCTGATAGAGGCGCACGCGATCGCCAATGATGGCGGTTTCGCCGATCACCACGCCAGTGCCGTGGTCGATGAAGAAGCTGCGGCCGATGGTGGCGCCCGGGTGTATGTCGATGCCCGTGTCGGCATGCGCGATCTCGGCGACGATGCGCGCCAGCAAGGGCACGCCCAACTGGTGCAGTACGTGGGCCAGGCGATGATGAATCATGGCGATCACGCCGGGATAGCACAGCAGCACTTCATCGACGCTGCGCGCGGCCGGGTCGCCTTGAAAGGCGGCAATGACGTCGGCGTCCAGCATGCGGCGCACGGCCGGCAAGCCCGCGCCGAAGGCACGCACGATGTCGCTGGCGCGCTGCTCGATCTCCTCCTGCTCGGGATGGCGCTGGCGCTCCATGTAATTCAGTTCGAGGCGCACCTGATGCATCAAGGCATCCAGCGCCGCGCCTATGGTGTGGCCGACGTAGAAATCCTCGGTTTCCTCGCGCAGGTCGATGGGACCAAGACGCATGGGAAACAAGGCACCACAGAGGTTCTTGATGATCTCGCGCAGGCTTTCCTGCGAGGGGAATTCGCGGCCGCCGCTATGATCGCGGCGCAGGCGGCCCAGCGGCTCGCGCCACTCGGTGCGCACGGTGCGCAGTTCGGCGACGATGTCGCCCAGGTTCCAGGTGATGGCCTTGGGATTCATGGGGGCATTCATGGCGGCGCTTGAAACTCGTAATCGATATTCCCGTTGTTGTAACCCGTTCCCAGGCGCTTTGCAGGCAATGACCGTGCAAGGCGCAGGGTGACAGCGGAAAGGAGGCAGGGGCCAGGCGCGCAGGGCAGGGCGCCGTGGCCGAAGCCGCGGTGCCGGCCAGCCGCCGCGGGCCTTAGCCCGCGATGGCCGTCAGCCCTCGGACCCCGGCTCTTCCAGCAGCGCCTGCCGGGCCACCTTCCAACTGCCGGCATCCGGCGCGTACAGCAGGCCGCCCGAGCGGTGCGTAGGCTTGTACGGCGAACCGTCGAAATGGGCGCAATAGCCGCCTGCTTCGTGGTGCAGCAGCCACCCGGCTACATGGTCCCAAGGCATGAGCTGGCCATACAGCAGGATGTGCGCATGGCCGCCGGCGATCAGGCGGTATTCGTGGGCGGAGCAATGCAGCGTATTCGCCACGGCCAGGTGCGCCATATTGCGGTGGACGATGCCGCGCAGCGGCAACTCCAGATGCTGCGTGGAGATCAGCCCGACCATTGCCTCGAATGGCACCGGCGCCGCAACCTTCATCAGGGTCTGCTGACCCTGGGCGTTTTCCAGCCAGGCGCCTTCGCCACGCACGGCCATGGCCCAGTCGCGGCCCATGGGGTCGTAGATCACGCCGGCCACGATTTCGCCACGGCTGACCACGCCCACCATCACGCCGAACAACGGCAGGCCCGCTACATAGTTACGGGTGCCGTCTATCGGATCGATGACGAATGCCAGTTCCGCATCTATCCACACATTGAGCAGGGTGGGATTGCGCGAACAGGCCTCTTCGCCCACGATCACCGCGCTGGGGTACAGGCGGCTCAGGCGCTCGCCGATGAACCGTTCGGCGGCTTCGTCGGCGTCGGTGACGAGGTCATGCGGCGAACTCTTGACGCGCACCGCATCGGCGGCCAGATTGCGGAAGCGAGGCAGCACTTCAGCGTCCGCTGCTTCGGCCAGAATGGTGGCCACGCGTCGGATTTCGTCACGGGTGAACGTTCGAATCATGGGTCTCTCGGCTTGGGCGAACCGGAATCTAGCACGAAGTCATCCTCTGCTGTATGACGGCGGCGTCCGGACGCCGCGCCGGCCAGTCTTCTGGATCCTGCGTGCCCGTCAGGCGCAAGTCCTTGATGTAGAAGGAAATTGCCTGCCTTGTTGGACGGCTATCCCAAGGGTTGTCCACAAAAACTGGGGATAAGTCGGTTGTCGATAAGAACGTCGGAAAGTGAATTCTGACGGCCGTCAGGCGGTCCGAGGCGGCCCCGGGCCGCCTCGAGTCGGACTACAGCCGGATCACTGCTCGATCAACCCACCCGCCATGAACCCGCCGTCCACCGCGATGGTCTGCCCCGTCACGAACCCCGACCGGTCGCCATCGAGCAGCCAGGCCACCGTTCCGCACAATTCCTCCGGTGCCGCATAGCGCTTCTGCGGTACCGCCGCGATCCAGCGGCCGCGCGCTTCATCGGTATGCATGCGGCTGACCAGCGGCGTTTCGATGGGACCAGGCGCCACGGCGTTGACCCGTATGCCCAGGGCGGCCAATTCCACCGCCATGACCTGGGTCAGAGTGACCACGCCGCCCTTGGAGGCGCCATAGGCCGCGCGCCCCAGGTTGCCGCGCAGCCCCGATACCGAAGCGATATTGACGATGGCGCCATGATGGCGTTCCCGCATGCGCAAGGCGGCATGCCGTCCGGCGACGAACGTCCCCACCAGGTTCACTTCCAGGATCTGGCGCAACAGCGCCGTGTCGGTTTCCAGAAAGGGCATGTCGCGGCCGATGCCGGCGGAGTTGACCAGCCCCGTCAAAGGGCCGAAGGTCCGTTCGCAATCATCCAGGGCCGCCGCCACCTCGTCGTCGCTGGTCACGTCAAGCCGGATGCGGCGGGCGCGGTCACCGGGCAAAGCGGCGCCGGCCGCCTCCAGGGCTTCCGGCGACCGATCGGCCACCAGCACCTTCCATCCTTCATCCACCAACCCGCGCGCCACGGCCAGGCCGATGCCCGATGCACCGCCCGTGACCAGCACCACTCCATCGGTGTAATCCATGTCTTGTCTCCTCCTTGTATCGCTGTGTACGCTATGGCACCTTGGCGTACCGCCTCCCGGGCGGTACGCCATGATAGACAAGAAAGACAGATAGACAAGAAAGATATCGGCGCCCATGTACGCCGGCTCCGTACCGTTTCCACTTCGATGAAACGGACGGGGAGACAACGAGAGAGGAGACAGCATGGATTTGACCCGACGCAAATTGATGGGTGCGGTCGCGGGCGGGGGTGCCGCCCTGGCGCTGGCGCCGGTGGGCCGCGCGTTCGCGGCTCCGGAGTTCCGCTACAAATACGCCAACAATCTGCCGCCCACGCATCCCATGAATGTGCGTGCGCGCGAAGCCGCGGCGAATATCCTGCGCGATACCAACGGCCGTTTCGAACTGGCCATCTTCCCCAGCAGCCAGTTGGGTTCGGATACCGATACCTTGAGCCAGCTGCGCTCCGGCGCGGTCGAATTCTTCACCCTGTCCGGCCTGATCCTTTCCACGCTGGTGCCGGCTTCGTCGATCAGCGGCATCGGCTTCGCCTTTCCCAATTACGATGCCGTGTGGCAGGCCATGGACGGCCAGCTGGGTGCCTATATCCGCAAGGAAATCGAGGGCAAGGGCCTGGTGGTGATGGACAAGATCTGGGACAGCGGTTTCCGCCAGGTCACCACCAGCAACCGGCCCATCAACGGCCCCGGCGATTTCAAGGACCTGAAGCTGCGCGTGCCGGTGAGCCCGCTGTGGACTTCCATGTTCAAGGCCCTGGGCGCCGCCCCGGCCAGCATCAACTTCAACGAAACCTACTCGGCGCTGCAGACCAAGGTGGTCGATGGCCAGGAAAACCCGCTGGCCATCATCCAGACCGCCAAGCTGTACGAGGTGCAGAAATATTGCTCCTTGACCAACCATATGTGGGACGGCTTCTGGTTCCTGTCCAATCGCCGCGCCTGGGAAAAGCTGCCCAAGGACATGCAGGCAGTGGTCGCCAAGCACATCAACGCCGCCGCCATGGGCGTGCGCGCCGACGTGCTGGCCTTGAACAACGAACTGCAAACGCAACTGGCGCAGCAAGGCCTGACGTTCAACAAGCCGGAACCCGGTCCCATCCGCGATGCCTTGCGCCAGGCTGGCTTCTATGCCGAATGGAAAGCCAAGTACGGTGACCAGGCCTGGGGCCTGCTCGAGCAGTCGGTCGGCAAGCTTTCATGAGCGCGCCTTCCATGCAGCCGGCTGCCGGCCTGGCCGGCGCCACCACCGCGCCCGCCGTGGCGCGGCGGCCGTGGGCGGCGGGGCTGGATAACGCCATCGGCTGGCTGGTGGAAGTCCCGGCCGCGATCCTGGTCGTGGCCGAGATCGTCATCCTGTTCGCCGGCATCGTCGCGCGCTATGTATTGCACACGCCCCTGGTGTGGTCCGACGAACTGGCTTCCATCCTGTTCCTGTGGCTGGCCATGTTGGGATCGGTGGTGGCGTTCCGGCGCGGCGAGCACATGCGCATGACCGCCTTCGTCAATCGCGCGTCGCCGGCCCGGCGGGCCTTTCTCGACATGTTGGCGATTGCGGCCGCGCTGGCCTTCCTGCTGATGATCGTCGGGCCGGGCTATGAATACGCCTATGAGGAACAGTACGTCACCACGCCCGCCCTGGAAATTCCCAATATCTGGCGCGCGGCGGCCTTGCCGGTGGGAACGCTGCTGATGATCGCGGTGGCGCTGTTGCGCCTGCTCGAACGGGCCGACTGGCAAAGCGCGCTGAAAGCCATCGTGGTGGTGGCGCTGGCGGTCGGTGTGCTCTATCTGCTGCAACCCGTTCTGCAAGGCCTGGGCAACTACAACCTGCTGATCTTCTTCGTCGGCGTCGTGGCGGCCTGCGTTTTCGCCGGTGTGCCCATTGCCTTCTGCTTCGGCCTGGCCACGTTCGGCTATCTGGCCCTGACCACCGGCACGCCCATGATGGTGGTGGTGGGACGCATGGACGAGGGCATGTCGCATTTGATCCTGCTGGCCGTGCCGCTGTTCGTCTTCCTGGGTGTGTTGATCGAGATGACCGGCATGGCCCAGCGCATGGTGGCTTTCCTGGCCAGCCTGCTGGGTCACGTGCGCGGTGGCTTGTCCTATGTCTTGATCGGCGCCATGTATCTTGTGTCCGGAATTTCGGGCGCGAAGGCGGCCGACATGGCGGCGGTGGCCCCGGTCCTGTTTCCGGAGATGCGCAAGCGCGGCGCGGAGGATGGCGACCTGGTGGCATTGCTGTCGGCCACGGGTGCGCAGACCGAAACCATTCCGCCCAGCCTGGTGTTGATCACCATCGGGTCGGTCACCGGCGTGTCGATCACAGCCTTGTTCACCGGCGGCTTGCTGCCCGGCCTGGTCTTGGGCCTGATGCTGTGCCTGGTGGTGGGAATGCGCAGCCGGCGCCAGCAACGGGCGCCCGAAGGGCGTGCCAGCGGCGCTGAAATCCTGCGCACCCTGGTCATCGCCTTGCCGGCGCTGGCGTTGCCTTTCGTCATCCGCGCGGCGGTGGTGGAGGGCGTGGCTACCGCCACCGAGGTCTCTACCATCGGCATCGTGTATTCCGTCCTGATCGGCCTGCTGGTCTATCGGCGTTTCGATTGGAAGCGTTTGTGGCCGATGCTGGTCGATACCGCGTGCCTGTCGGGCGCCATCCTGTTGATCATAGGCGCGGCAACGAGCATGGCCTGGGCCCTGACCCAGTCCGGCTTCTCCAGCCAGCTGGCCCATCTGATGGGCGGTTTGCCGGGCGGCGCGGTCACGTTCATGGCGGTATCCATCGTTGCCTTCATCATCCTGGGCAGCGTGCTCGAAGGGATCCCGGCCATCGTGCTGTTCGGTCCCTTGCTGTTTCCCATCGCGCACCAGATGGGCATCCACGAAGTGCATTACGCCATGGTGGTGATTCTGGCCATGGGCATCGGCCTCTTCGCGCCGCCGTTCGGGGTGGGCTATTACGCGGCCTGCGCGATCGGCCGGGTGTCGCCCGACCGGGGCATGCGTGCCATCGTCGGCTATCTGGTATCCATCGCGATCGGGCTGATCATCGTCGCGGCCGTACCCTGGCTGTCCATCGGGTTCCTGCGATGAGCCTTTCAGGCGTCAGTAGTTTGTAATTATCGGTAAAGCTTGTGGCGCCGTCCCCTTTTTTTCGTCTCAGGGGACGGTGGCTGCATGCTCTGCCGGATCGTTGCACCGAATGCGACTCCGCAGTCTTTTGTCACGTCCCTGCCATCTGGCGGCAGCCTTCAGCTGTCATGATGCTTGCATTGCAAGGAGCCGCCCGTCGGGCGGTAGCGGTAAGAAGCGGGGGGCGCTGATGAAGGTCTTGTACACCAATTTCCACACCAGTACGGGGACCGGAGGGCACACCAGTTATGTGCTGAGCCTGGCGCGTGTCCTGTCGCGCCGCCATGAGGTGCTGGTGGCCGCGCCGCAAGGCAGCGCGCTGCATCGGCGGGCGGCCGAGGTACCGGGGGTCAAGGTGTATGCACAATCCTTCCCCAACCGTATCCATCAGGTGTTCCATGCCGCGCGGCGTCTGCGCGACCTGATCTCGCGGGAAAACGTTGAGCTGGTGCACGTGAATGGGTCGGCGGATCATCGCCTGGCGATGCTGGCGACCCTGGGCATGGGCGCGCGCCGCCCCCGTATCGTTTTCACCAAGCACAATGACCGGCCCATTGCCCGCCTCAGTGGCTGGCTGCGCGCCAACTTCGGCACGGACCACGCCATCGGCGTGTGCGAATTCGCGCGCCGCATGCTGGCCGACAGCCCCTACCGTTCCTGCTCGCTGAGCACCATCGGCAATGGCGTTGACACTCGTTACTTCACGCCCGATGCCCCGGGCAGCGACGCGCAGGCCTTGCGCGCGCGCCTGCTGAAGCATCCGGACCGGCGCATTTTGCTGGGCAGCAATGCCGGCACAGACGACTACAAGGGCTGGCTGGATATGGTCGATGCCGTGTCGCGCCTGCCGCAAGGTCTGCGCGCACAGGTGCAGATCGCCTTGGCCGGCGCGCCTTTGTCCGACAGCCAGCGCGCTCGCATCGATGAACTGGGGATGCGCGACCACGTCACCTGGGTCGGCCGGCTGGAAGACGTGCGTGCCTTCATCGGAGCGCTGGACCTGGGTTTCGTGCTGTCCTACAGCGTCGAAACCATCTCCTTTGCCTGCCGCGAAATGATGTCCATGGGCAAGCCCGTGGTGGTTTCTTCCCACGGCGGCCTGCCGGAGAACATCACGCCTTATGTGGATGGCTGGGTGGTGCCGGAGCGAGACGTTGGCCGCCTGACGCTATTGCTGGAACACCTGTTGCCTCGTCCCAGCCTGTTGCCCGAAGCCGGCGCCGCCGCGCGCCGCAAGTGCGTGCAGTCCTTCCGCGTCGAACGCTTCGTGCAGCTTACCGAGCAGGCGTATGCCCGCGCCCTGGGCCACGAAGACACGGCCATCGCCCCCGCCGCGCAAAGCGAGCTGGGCGACGCCCCCGTGGCGCGCTGATCCGGTATGTCTCTTACGCCATCGTCTGGTTCAAGGCGCTGATCAAGCCTTGTGCGTTGCGCATACCCTGGTCTTCGAAATTCGTGTTCAACACCACGTGCGTTTCACGAACGCGGCGCGCCAGTTCGCGCACTTGCCGCGCCAATTCGGCCAGCTCCTCCGGGCTGTATTCATACTGGAAGCGGCTTGACGAGGCCGCGCCACGGCTGTTCCAGGCGGCCGTATTGCGTCCATGCAAGCGCACCACGGCAAGGTCGTCGCGCGTAGCCCGCCATAGCGCGGGGACTGTGTTGTCGTAACCTTGCGGCGCGTCGACCACGGTATGCGCCGCTCCCAACTCACGCAGGAAGTCCAGCGTCGCCGCCTGCCTGGCGGCGCCGTCATACCAGCTGGCATGGCGCAGCTCCACCGCGGCCACCAGATCTTCTTCCAGATGCTGGACGCAGTCACTCACGCGCATCAGGCCGCGCCGGTCCGGACGCACCCATGGCGGAAACTGAAAGTGCACGGCGCCCAGTTTGCCGCTCATGCGCAAGGGCTCCAATGCCATGAGGAAACGGCGCCAGGCTTCTTCGCGTATGTCCTCCGGTAGCTGATCCGCATACACGATCGTTGCAGGATCCGTGCGCGGCAGCTCCCGCCTCAGGTCCGCATCGAGGGCGCTCAGCGGAGTCTGATGCCCGGTGAACAGCCGAAACGACTTGATGTTGAAGACGAAACCGGGCGGTGTGCGCTCGACCCAGGACTGCGCCACGTACGGGTCGGGCAGGGCGTAATAGGACGAATCGATTTCCGCGAGAGGAAAGTGCGAAGCGTAATAGCGCAGGCGGCCGGCGGCGTCATCTCGCACGGCCGCCGGATAGAAGCGGCCACAAGCCAATAAGGTCTTGTCGGTCCAGGACGCGGTGCCTACTCGAATGGTCATTTGCTGATGCAGTTCTACCCAGGCCGCGGTGCGGATTTCAACCCGGTGTCCGGCCCGGTTGGCTGTCCGGGTTTCAATCCTGCTCCCGGCCCTGGATCCCGGCTCCTCAAGCGTTTTCGCGATACCGGTCGTGCAGGTCGCGGATCTGGTCGTGATGACGCATCACGCCGCTGTACTGGCGTTCGACCATCGCGCGGATGTCCTCCGGCAGCGGCTCGCGCAGGGCGTCGGCGTAGTGGCGCTTGGCAATGTCTTCCCCGCGTTCGCATTCTTCCAGGATGGCGGCTTCGCTACGCGAGGCAAGCGCCGCTTTCAGATGAACCCAGCCGCGATGCACGGCGGCGGTCACGTGGCCGCCGGTTTCAGGCGTGCCGCCCAGCCGGGTGACCACGGCCTGCAGCTCCTGCGCGCTTTTGCCGCAATCCGTGGCGCGTTCGCGGAACAGATCGCGCAGGTCGCTGTCCTGAGTATCCTCGGCGGCGGCCAGAAAGCCTTTCTCGCCGTCCTTGGACGTTTCTACGAGATCATTGAGCAGTTTGACGATACGGTCGGCCATGGAAGTCTCCTTTCTCGGGATTCTGTGGGGTCCGGCACCACGGGCAGCACAAGCCACACGCGAACGCAGCTGGACGTCACCGCTGACAGCCGTGCACGTCATGCAGCGCAGAGCATGTCCTGTGTCGGCTGCAATTCGCATACCTGCCTCTGTTACGGTCGTCTGGATGGATATCCAGTATTATGCCTGCTGTTTTCCTCCCATTGCCGCCGTGCCGCAAAGGCCGTGGCCCGCGCTCCCTATCCGCATGTCCGACTCCTCTTCGCCCGCCGCCGCCACCCCGCCTCATCCCCTGGACGGGCTCAACCCGCAGCAGCGCGCGGCGGCCGAGTACGGCGCGGGGGCCGAGCCCGCCGGCCCGCTGTTGGTCATCGCCGGCGCCGGTTCCGGCAAGACCAGCACGTTGGCGCATCGGGTGGCCAATCTCATCCTGCACGGCGCCGACCCCCAGCGCATATTGATGCTGACGTTTTCGCGCCGCGCCGCCATCGAGATGGACCGGCGGGTCGGTTCGGTGTTGCGCAAGGTCATGAATATGCGAGCGGGGCAGACGCCGCCCTCCTTGCCCTGGGCCGGCACCTTTCACGGCATCGGGGCGCGCCTGCTGCGGGACTGCGCCGGGCGCATCGGCCTGTCGGAGAACTTCACCATCCATGACCGCGGCGATTCCGAGGACATGATGGGCATCCTGCGCCATGAGCTGGGCTACAGCGCCACCGAGTCGCGCTTCCCGCTCAAGGGCACCTGCCTGTCCATTTATTCGCGTGTGGTCAACAGCCAGGCGCCGGTGGGCGAAGTGCTGCAGCAGGCCTTTCCCTGGTGCGCACAGTGGGAGGATGCGCTCAAGCGCCTGTTCCGTGCCTATGTCGAGGCCAAACAGGACCAGCAGGTCCTGGATTACGACGACCTGCTGCTGTATTGGGCGGAAATGCTGGGCCACGAGGCCATCGCCAGCGATGTCGGCGCGCGCTTCGATCACATACTGGTCGATGAATACCAGGACACCAACCGCCTGCAGTCCGCCATCCTGCTGGCGATGAAGCCGACCGGCCAGGGCCTGGTGGTGGTCGGTGACGACGCGCAGGCCATCTATTCGTTCCGCGCCGCCACGGTGCGCAATATCCTGGACTTTCCCGGCCAGTTCGCCGAGCCCGCGCAAGTCATCACGCTGGACCGCAACTATCGCTCGACCCAGCCCATCCTGGATGCTTCCAATGCCGTCATCGGGATGGCGCGCGAACGCTATGCCAAGAATCTGTGGACGGACCGCGCCTCGGCGAACAAACCGCAATTGGTGAGTGTCAGCGACGAGGTGGGCCAGGCCCGCTGGGTGGCCGACCAGGTGCTGGCGCAGCGCGAGGCGGGCGCTACCCTGAAGTCGCAAGCGGTATTGTTTCGTGCCTCCGGGCATAGCGCCAACGTCGAATTGGAACTCACGCGGCGCAATATTCCCTTCGTCAAGTTTGGTGGACTGCGCTTCCTGGAAGCGGCGCATATCAAGGACTTGCTGGGCTTGCTGCGGTGGGCGCAAAACCCGCGCGGCCGCCTGGCGGGTTTTCGCGTGGCGCAATTGCTGCCCGGCGTCGGGCCGGCGACGGCAGCGCGGCTGCTGGATGACATGGGGCAGGCCGCCGATCCACTGGCGGCGCTGGCGGACTTCAAGCCTGGCGCGGCGGCGCGCGAGGAATGGGGCGGTCTGGTCCAGGCATATCGGGACCTCAGCGCGCCCGGCCTGCGCTGGCCCGCCGACCTGGACATCGCCTTGCGCTGGTATGCGCCCCAACTGGAACGCCTCTACGAGGACGCCCGCGTGCGCAAGGCCGATCTCGATCAGCTGGCGCGTATCGCGGCGGGATATGGCAGCCGTGAACGCTTCCTGACGGAGCTGACGCTGGATCCTCCGGATGCGACCAGCGACGAGTCCGGCGTGCCGCTGCGCGACGAGGACTACATGATTTTGTCCACCATCCATTCCGCCAAGGGGCAGGAATGGAAATCGGTTTACGTGTTGAATGTGGTGGATGGCTGCATCCCATCGGACATGAGCACGGGTACGGCCGAGGAAATCGAGGAAGAGCGGCGTCTGCTTTATGTGGCCATGACGCGGGCAAAGGAAAACCTGCAATTGATCGTGCCGCAGCGCTTCTATGTGCATCAGCAGACGGGCATGGGCGACCGCCACGTCTACGGTTCACGCACGCGCTTCATTCCGGAGTCGATGGCGCCGCTGTTCGAAGCCATGCCCAAGGCACCGCCGCTGCCGCCCTTGCGTAATAAAGACAGCGCGCCCGTGGCGAAAGTCGACGTGGGCGCGCGCTTGAGGAAATTGTTCTAAGGGGAATTTGGTTCAAGTGCCGGCGCTTCGAGGGTCGGCGCTTCAAGGTGGCGCTTCAAGGCCGGCGCGTTGGGGCAAATGCCGCGACGCCACGTTGCGGGGGCGCCGTCCCATCGGGGGCAGCGGCGCCTTGCACTGTTGCGATGGTCCCCCGCGCTCAGGACTTCTTGGTCTCGCTGCCGGGCTTGAGTTTCCAGTCTTTATCGTCCTTGGACGTGGAAACCTCACGGTCTGCTTTTTCCGCTACCCCCGGTGAGATGGGGTCGCTGGCCGGGAACGAATCTTCCACGGCGTCATCGAGGGCCTCCTGGTAGGTAGGGACCTTGTCTTCAGGCCGTTTGGCGGTGCCTTCGTGACGCTGCTTCTTGGCTTCGGACTCCTGGTTCTTGGATGATTTGTCGGTCATGGTTATCTCCTGTGCTTTTGGGTCTGTGGGGTAGCCGGGTAGAGCAATCCCCATGCCGCCCTTGAAAACCGGCTGAATACCCGGGTCAGGGCGGGTCGGCCTGGGGCGAAGTTCCGGGGAGTGGGCGAGGCCGGGGGGCTTGCGGCTAGGATGGAGGCTCCGGCGCCATGGGCAGCCGCAGGGTCTTCATCAAGGCCCGGGCGTCGCGCGGCGCCATCACCTTGATGTCGTTGTCGAAGTAGCAATAGATATCCCGGGGCTTCGCGGCCTGGCGCCCGGCTTTCCCGGATCTGGACTTGGGGCCGCCTCCGCCTCCAGATCCAGATCCCGCCGGCGCTGCCAGCCGCGGATGGGGGCCAGGCCGGCCGTCGGCCCATGCGCGCAGGCGCCGGGCCCATTCCGCTATGGCCCGATCGCCATAACCGCTGCTATACAAGGCCTCGTCGCCATGCAGCCTGACGTAGGCGAAATCGGCGGTGGCGTCTTCCAGCCACGGCCATTTGCCGGCCGTATCCGCCGTGACCAGGGCAACATTGTGCGCGCGCAGCAGGGCGATGAATTCGGGCGCCGCAAAACTATCGTGGCGAATTTCCACGGCATGCCGCAACGGATGGTTCGCCGATTCATGCGGAATATCCACCTGCTTCACTTGCGGCCCATGCCGCCGCGCCAGCCGGGCCGCCGACCGCATGTCACGCGGCAGCAACCGGAAGAAGGGTTCGAAACGCGCCCCATCGCGATCCCAGCGCATCGTGGGTGGAAATTGCCAGAGTATGGGTCCCAGTTTCGCGCCCAGGTCCAGCACGCCCGACGCCAGGAAATTCGCCAACGGTTCTGCTACATCACGCAAGCGGCGCGTGTGCGTGATGTAGCGCGGTCCCTTGACGCTGAAGACAAAGCCGCCTGGGGTCGCATCGCGCCAGGCGGTGAAACTGGAGGGGTGCTGCAAGGAATAAAACGTACCGTTGATCTCCACGGTGCAGAACTGGTGCGCCGCATAGGCAAGCTCCTGCGCCTGCGGCAGGCCCGGCGGATAGAAACGCCCGCGCCATGGGGCGTAGCGCCAGCCGGAAATGCCGATACGTAAAGCGGTTCGATGGGACGCAGCCATGGGATCTCCGTTGTCACGTAAGCCCGCAGTCAGGCGATGGAAGGCCTGTTGCAAGGCCCGCCGCAAGGCCCGTTTCAAGCCCTGCCGCAAGGCCCGCGGCAAGCCCCGTTGCAGGGCTCGTAGCGAGCCTGCTCCGCTGCAACCCCCATTCCCGGCTGCCCTTACCCAATAATCCATCGAAGGGCGGTACTATCTTCGACCATGAAGCAAGAAGACCAGGTCCCCCTGTACCCCGAACTCCAGCCCCCGCCCGTCGTGGCGGCGCCGCTCAATCGCGATTTCGACGATCATCACGGCGAAGTGGTGGCATCCGTCGGCTACACGCAGGGCCGGCAGCCGCAGCGGATTCCCATCGAAGGGATCGCCGCGCATATCGGCAAGGAAAACAGCCTGCTCTGGATCGGCTTGAAGAATCCTCATCCGGAATTATTGGGCGAGGTCAGCGACGCTTTGCAACTGGGACCCAAGGCGCTCGAAGAGATCCGCGAGCCGCACCGGCGGCCCAAGATCATCGACTACGGCCACATCGTGCTGGTGGTGGCGATCACCGTGGAGGTCGAAGGCGACCGTCCCATGTTCGGTGAAACCCAGTTGATCATCGGCAAGGGTTTCCTGCTGACCGTGCGGCGCGGGGCGACCGCCAGCCACAGCGTCGTCCGTGAGCGGCTGGAGGCCGCGCCGGACCTGTTGGCGCGCGGCAGCGACTACGTCGCGTCGGAGTTGCTGGACTTGCTGGTCGACCGCTATGTACAGGCCGCCACGCGCCTGGAAAGCGTGGTGGAACACGCCGAGCAGAAACTTCTGATACGCGGCGCGAAGGATTCCGATATCCGCAAGCTGTACCGCCAGCGCCGCGATCTGCTGCGTATTCACAATGCCATCGCCCCCCTGGCCGAAATCTGCCGCCGCCTTTCCCGCGTGGAAATGACGGCTATCGACGACCACGCGCGGCCTTACTTCGGCGAGGTCGCCGACCGCGTGGTGCGCATCGATGAACTGGTGGCGGCCTTGCGCGAGGCGCTGGCCTTTGCCTTCGAGGCCAGCCTGATGATCGGCCAGTCGCAGCAGAACGACACGACTCGCCGCCTGGCTTCCTGGGCCGCCATTCTGGCGGTGCCCACCGCGGTAGCTGGCATCTACGGCATGAATTTCGACCATATGCCGGAATTGAAATGGATCTACGGTTATCCGGTAACGCTGGGCGGCATCGCGGTCGCGTGCGGCCTGCTGTATTGGCGTTTCCGCCGCGCGGGATGGCTGTGACCGTGGCATAAGGGTTACGCCACCGTGACATAAGGGCCACGCGTCCCATCCATGGGACGCGTAGCCCAGGTAATATGCGCTCCATCAGACCAAGGGTCCGACATCCCGCAAGGCCCAGGAGACCGCATCATCCTCCGTTCCCCTCTACCCCCTACACGTGCGTCCGGCGCGTTACGCTCCCCTTTGGGCAAGTTCCTGGGGCGCATCGGCCTGGCCCGCCCGGTTGCCGCGCTGGCCTGCGCACTGGCCGGTGCCGGCGTCGCCTACCTGTCCGCCTCCCATGGTCCGCGCAGCGATGGTGCCACCACTGGTGCCAACGGCGCTACGTACGAGTTGCGCGGCCGGGTGGTCAATGTCGCGGATGGCGACACGGTCACGTTGCAGACGGATGGTGGGCAGCGGCGCATCCGCCTGGCCAGTATCGATGCGCCGGAAGTCGGGCATGGGGAAGTCAAACCTGGCCAGCCCTTTGGCCAGGTGGCGCGCAAGAGCCTGGAGGCCATGGTGGCTGGCAAGACACTGACGGCGCGGTGCTACGAAAAGGATCAATACGCCCGCGACGTCTGCGACCTGCCGGGCGAGGGAGGCCACACGGTGAACTGGCAGCAGGTGGACGCCGGCTATGCGTGGGCCAATATGGCGCGCCACGGCGAATACTTGCGCGACGCGTCCTTGCCCGAAGTGGAGAGCAAGGCGCGCGATCAGCGCAAGGGCCTGTGGGCGCAAGCGGGCGCCGTCGCGCCCTGGGAATGGCGCTATCAATGCTGGAACCACGGCAAGTGCCCAAGCAACGGCGCCACAGCCACGCCTTAGATTCGGCATTCATCTTCAGGTTGTACTCACCCTTGAGTTCGGGCGTTCGATCTTGGATTCGGCATTCACGTTTGTTTGATGTTGGCGCAAGGGGGAACAGGAAGGAAAGCCCCCACACCTGGCGCCACAGCCACGCCCTGGCTCCAAGCTTCACGTTTGTTTGATGGTGCCGCGCGCAAAAGCCAGGAAACGATTCGTGCGCTTTGTCCACTCAGTCCACTTCTCTGGACTGACGGCCATCCCATGCAATCGACTTCCATCGCTTCCTCCTCCGGCTTTCAACCGCAATTCTTTTCTGCCGCCGCCCAGCCCATGCGGGTCACCGTTACGGCATCCGCTGATTCGGCAGCGCCGGCGGAAACCATGCACTATTCACCTGAGCGGCACGGCACCTTCGAGGCATTCCGCTCGTCCGAGGACTTCCCATCGGTCAACGCGCAGATGCGCGCGGATGTCGCCGCGCTGGTCGGCTTCATCGGCACGCATGAGCCCACCCGCGCCGACCACGTGAACAATCAGTTCAATACCTTTTTCGAAAACCTGGATGCCGGTGCTTTCGGCGACCTGGTCGACACGATCTATCGCCACGGCCTGCCGGCGCTGCATGAAGCCGCGCTCATGGTGAGCGGCGATAGCGCCACCATCGGGCCGGACGACAAGGCCAGGGCCATCATGCAGCTCGCGGATGGGGTGACGGTGTGCGCGCCGGGCGTGACGGCCAATCTGGCGGGCGCCGCGCGTGACCTGGCCCTGGGCGCGGGTGGCTTGCGCAAAAAAATATGGCAAGCCAAGGAACAGATGGTCGAGCAGTTGCTGCAGGGGCACCTGAGCCGCTGGTACCAGGACCATGTGCGCCATCAGCGCGACCAGCACATGCTTTCGGGCGATCGAGAAAGCGAGCTACAGGCGTTTTACCGCAACAACGAAATCCATTTCGTCGATGAAATCTGGGACTGGATGGCGGACCGTCTGGGCTTGCCCGAAAGGAAAGAGAAAGACCCGCTGCGCGTGAGCATGCCCTTTGCCGGCGGACAGGTACCGGAAGAGTTCAAGTCGGACTGGCTGGACTCGATCCGCGACAGCCTGAAGCCCAGCGTCATCGCCATGACCCTTGCCGAGGAAATGCTGACCAGCTATCAGGCGGACCTCCAGCAGGCTGGCATGCATCTGAAAGGCCAGCTCGATGCGAAGGCCCTCAGGCTCCTTGGCGATGTGGCGCGCGCCACCAGCGAGCGTTTTGGTTTTCCGGCGGACGAGTCGCTCAGTCTTTACGGCCTGATCGACTTCGAGGACACGGAATATCGCGTCAAGCAGGATGCCGCCTCGCTCGCGGTGGATATCCTGGCGCGCATGGACAAGCTGGGCCTGATCGTCGGGCAGCCGGTGCAATACGGACGGTGGACGGAAAAGCCGGAGGGCCCGGTCTTTACGCTGTTCGTCTACGAAGAGCTGGCCTGGAAAGTCGAGGGTTTCGTGAACCCTTTGCAGCGCCTGGAATGGACCAATGCCGCTCACTGGGAAGCGCAACCCGTGATTCTGAAGGATCTGCGCGCTTGGAGCGAAGCCCAGGCACAGGCGCCCACCACACCACCTGAGGGCGCCTTGAGGCACGTCATCACCAAGACGCTGCCGGATGTCTGCTTGCATGAAATCCCTGATTCATGGGTCACCGAGGAGGCTACCCATCGAACGCTGCGCAACCAGATGGGCTTGGGACTGGCCGCGTATGCGAGCCACATCGAGCATCGATGGCCCGCGCAACTGAACCGGCTGATCAAGGAGTGCGAGCGGGCTGATGTCCAGCTGCCGGCCCTTTACGAGTCCTACATGCAAGCGCCGGGCAAGAAGGTGCTGCCACCGGTCAAGCTCGTCCTGGACTGCTACGGTCGTACCTGTTTCGACCACAGGCTCCAGGTGCTCAAGCACTGGCCCAGCCACCCGGTAATCGACCGGCGGCTTCGCTCGCGCATGGAACTGTGGGAATGGGTGGCTTTCAAGGTGAGGCGGCTTGGCTACCTGGCGACGCACGAGTCGGCCCCCATTGCATGGTCGACTTATTAGGAATGACTGAGTGGAAAGCAGGAGTGATCGAGTAGGAACGACCGCGCGTAAACCCTAGGGCAGCCCTAGGAGGTATCAGGCATCGCAGCCCAGCTCCGCGCCCCCACTTCTTTCTCCGAGTGCGCATTTATCGCTGTTTGTTATCCTTCCCGCATTACATGGACTTACACAGTGGGAAAACCGGATGGCTGGTATGCGATCGAGGGCACGGGTGGCCGGCGCCGGCCCATGGGCCTGGGCGGCCCGGCCGCTGGCACTGCTGGGATTATTGGGGTTGTTGGCCAGCCTGGCTGCTTGCGGGCGCGAAAGCGTCATCAACAGTCCCTATCCCGCGGGCGCGGAGCAGCAGAACACGCTGTACACCGCCTTCACCCGTAATTCCCCCAAGTACCTGGACCCGGCCAGCTCGTATTCGGTCGACGAAACGCCCTTTACCTACAACATCTACGAGCCGTTGTACGGCTACGGTTATCTGGAGCGGCCTTACAAGCTGGTGCCGCGGGCCGCCGCCAGCATTGATCCGCCGTCCTATCTGGACGCCCAGGGCCAACCCTTGCCGGCCGACGCGCCCGGCGAGAGCATCGCCGAAAGCGTGTATGACATCCATATCCGGCCCGGCATCCAGTTCCAGCCCCATCCGGCGTTTGCCCGGGAAGCCGACGGCAGCTACACCTACTATCCGCTCAAACCGGGGGAACTGGACGGCAAGTCCAGCGTCACGGATTTTCCCAAGACGGGCTCGCGCGAGCTGACCGCCGACGACTATGTCTATGCCTTCCGCCGCCTGGCCAATCCGCGCATCGTCTCGCCCATCTATTCGTTGATGGCCGACTATGTGGTGGGCATGAAGGAATATGGCGACCACTTGCGCCAGGCCGACCAGGCTCAGCGGCGCGACTTGCCGGCGGGCCAGCGGGAGTTGCCCTGGATGGATCTGCGCGGCGATGGCTTCGACGGGGTGCAGGCGGTGGATCCGCATACGCTACGCATCCGCGTCAAGGGCAAATATCCCCAGTTCAAGTATTGGCTGGCCATGACATTTACCGCGCCGGTGCCCTGGGAAGCGGAGCGCTTCTACAACCAGCCCGGCATGGCTACCCGCAACCTGTCGCTCAATACCTGGCCCGTGGGAACCGGACCCTACATGATGGTGGAGTCCCTGCAGAATCGCCGTCACGTGCTGGCGCGCAATCCCAATTTCCATGGCGAACCCTATCCTTGCGTCGGCGAAGCCGAGGACCGCGCAGCGGGCAGGCTGGCGGATTGCGGCAAGCCCACGCCCTTCATCGATCGCGTGGTCTTCAGCATCGAAAAGGAATCCATCCCCTTATCGGGTAAGTTCATCCAGGGTTATTACGACATTCCCCAGGTCGAGCGCGGCGAGTACGGCGTGGCCATGCTGGTGGCGGCCGGCGATTCGGCGGAGAAGGCGGAGCGCTACCGCGAGCACGGCATCCAGTTGCCCACCGCGGTGGAAACGCAGAACTGGTACATGGGCTTCAACTGGAACGACCCCGTGGTGGGCAAGGGCACGACGCCCGAGCAGCAGGAACGCAACCGCAAGTTGCGCCAGGCCATCAGCATCGCCTTCGACTGGGAAGAGTACATCGCCATCTTCGAGAACAGCCAGGCGGCCGTGGCTTACGGACCCGTGCCGCCGGGGGTGCTGGGCTATCACGAACCCGGCACGCCAGGCGGCATCAACCCCGAAGTCTATGACCTGGTCGACGGCAAACCGGTGCGCAAGTCCCTGGAAACCGCGCGCAAGTTATTGGCCGAGGCCGGTTTCCCGGATGGCCGCGACGCCAAGACGGGCGCCCCGCTGGTGCTGCACTACGACGCCATGACGGGCATGGGCGCCAACCCCATGTTCGACTGGATGCGGCGTCAGCTGGACAAGCTGGGGATCCAACTGGACGTTCGGTCGACCGACTACAACCGCTTCCAGGACAAGATGCGGCGCGGCACGGCGCAGATGTTCCTGTGGGGATGGAATGCCGATTACCCGGACGCGGAGAACTTCCTGTTCCTGCTGTATGGACCCAATGCCAAGGCGGCGTCGGGGGGCGAGAACGCGGCCAACTACGAAAACCCCGAGTTCGACAAACTGTTCGAACAGATGAAATACCTGGACGATGGGCCGGAGAAGGAACACTTGATCGATCGCATGGTGGCCATCGTCCAACGCGACGCGCCCTGGATGTTCGGCTATTTCCCCAAATCGGGCGGGGCGTACCAGCAGTGGGTGGGCAATGCCAAGCCGACGCAGATGGTGCGTAATACCCTGCAGTACATGAAGCTGGATCCTGCCGTGCGCGAACGCAAGATCGACGAATGGAACCAGCCGCGCTGGTGGCCCTTGTGGGTGCTGCTGGCGCTGGCGGTGCTGGTGGTGTGGCCGTCCTGGGTGGCCGTGCGGCGCCGTGAAACGCAGACGGCCTTTACGCCGACCCGGAACCGTGTCCACGGGTCGGACCAGAATCCGGCTCGGAATCCGGCCCAGAGTTCAGCCCAGGACCCGGCCCCGGCAGAACACCAGAAAGGGAATGCGCCATGATCGCCTACATCATCCGTCGCCTGTTGTACGGCGTGCTGATCCTGATCGGCGTCAATATCTTCACCTTCGTCCTGTTCTTCGCCGTCAACACGCCCGACGACATGGCGCGCCTGTCGATCGGCGGCCAGCGCATCAGCCAGGACGCCATCGAAAAATGGAAGGTGGAACGCGGCTACGACAAGCCGCTGTTCTACAACCCCGCGGCAGCGGGCGCGCAGAAGGTGACCGACACCATCTTCTACCAGCGGTCGGTACCCTTGCTGACGCTGGACTTCGGCTTGTCCGATAACGGCCGCGACATCGGCCGGGAGATCAGCACACGCATGTGGCCCAGCCTGGCGCTGGCGCTGCCTACGTTTATCCTGGGGCTGTACGCCAGCATCGCCTTCGCCTTGATGCTGGTGTTCTTCCGCGCCACCCGCCTGGATTTCTGGGGCGTGGTGCTGTGCGTGGTGCTGCTGTCGATTTCCGGGCTGTTCTACATCATCGCGGGGCAGTGGATGTTTTCCAAACAGCTGCGGCTGGTACCGTATTCCGGCTACGCAGGCGGGCTGGACATGATCAAGTTCCTGGCGCTGCCGGTGCTGGTAGCCGTGATAGCGCGCCTGGGGCCGGAAGCGCGTTTCTACCGGACGCTGTTCCTGGAGGAAATCAGCAAGGACTATGTGCGCACCGCGCGCGCCAAGGGCCTGACTGAAAACGTCGTGTTGTTCCGCCATGTGCTGCGCAATGCCATGCTGCCCATCCTGACCGGCACGGTATCCGCGCTTCCCCTGTTGTTCATGGGCAGCCTGATCGCCGAGTCCTTCTTCGGCATTCCGGGCCTGGGCAGCTACACCATCGATGCCATCAATGCGCAGGACTTCTCCATCGTGCGCGCCATGGTGTTCCTGGGCTCGGTGCTGTACATCATCGGCCTCATCCTGGCTGATATTTCCTACACCTTGGCCGACCCTCGCGTCCGATTCGAGTAAGCACCATGCCGAAATTTGTTCTGCTCTGGACCGACGCCGCGCTGTTCCTGATCGTGCTGGCGGTGCTGGCCTATGTCTGGCATGTGCGCCGCACGCCGACCTTGCGCGCGACCTGGACGCGCGTGTCGCACGACGGGCCGGCCATGTGCGCAGCGGTCATCCTGGCCGTATTCGCCGTCATCGGTTTGCTGGACTCGGTGCATTTCCGCCCGCGCCTGCCGCCGCTGCCGGGCGTGGCCATCGACGCGCCACCGGCGTATGCCCCCGCGGCGCAATCGCTGCTGGATAGCCTGCTGCGGGGTACCGTCCTGACCCGCCCCGAAAAGACCTATTCGGCACCGCTGCGGGCATACCAGTTCACCAAGGAAACCTTGCTGGTGGACGGCAAGCCGGTGCGTGACTTCCCCCGCTTGCGCGCGGGCGGCGCCCATCTGCAGGATCCCGCCAAGGAACTGGTGCCCGACGTGCTGCGGCGGGGAGGCCTGGGCCTGTTGGCGGGCGCGGCGGTGGCGCTGGCCGGCGGCCTGTTGCTGGCGGCGGCGCTGGCGCGTACCCATGGCGGCTGGCGCCAGGCCGCGCACGATGTCCTGCAAGGCCACACCGACGTGCGCTGGCGCGCCATGTGGATCACCTTCGCGGGCCTGGCGCTGGTTACCGGCGTGCTGGGCGGCTGGGCCACGGGCTATCACGCGCTGGGTACGGACCGCACCGGCAACGACGTGTTGTGGCAGGCCCTGAAAAGCGTCCGCACGGCGCTGGTCATCGGCAGCCTGACCACGCTGGCCATGTTGCCGCCGGCCATCGTATTCGGCATCGCCGCCGGTTATTTCAAGGGCAAGGTGGACGACGCCATCCAGTACCTCTACACCACGCTCACATCCATTCCGGGCGTGCTGCTGGTGGCCGCCTGCGTGCTGATGATGCAGGTCTACATCGACAACAATCCCACCTTGTTCGACACCTCGGCCGCGCGCGCCGACCTGCGGCTTTTCATGCTGTGCATGATCCTGGGGCTGACAGGGTGGGCCGGATTGTGCCGCCTGCTGCGGGCCGAGGCGCTGAAGCTGCGCGAACTCGAGTTCGTGCAGGCCGCGCGGGCCTTTGGCGTGTCGGACTGGTCCATCATGCGCCGCCATCTGCTGCCCAATGTCATGCACATCGTGCTGATCACGGTGGTGCTGGAATTTTCCGGCTTGGTGCTGTACGAGGCGGTACTGTCCTATCTGGGCATAGGCGTCGATCCCTCGATGAACTCCTTTGGTTCGATGATCAATGGCGCGCGCCTGGAAATGTCCATGGATCCGATGATCTATTGGAACCTGGGCGCCGCCTTCGCCTTCATGCTGGCGCTGGTGCTGGCCGCCAATCTGTTCGCCGATGCCGTGCGGGCCGCCTTCGACCCGCGCACGCGGCGCTTCCGTCCACGCCGCCGGCCGCTGGTGGCGCTGCGTGACGAGCCGAAATAACAAGGACGCCGCCATGAATCAGAAGTTGGCTGAAGTGGGGACTGCCAGTGTGTTGCGCGTGGATGGCCTGCGCGTGGACATCGCGGGCGAGCATCAGGTCACGCAGGCGGTCAAGCGCCTGAGCCTGGCCATCGAGCGCGGCGAGACCTTTGCCCTGGTGGGAGAGTCGGGCTGCGGCAAGAGCATCACCGCGCTGGCGCTGCTGCGCCTGTTGCCGGATGCGGCGCGAGTGGTGGGCGGCCAGGTCGACCTGGACGGCGAGGACCTCAATCAACTGCCCGAAAGAGACATGCGGGCGGTGCGCGGTGGGCGTATCGGCATCATTTTCCAGGAGCCGTCGACCAGCCTGAATCCGGTCATGCGAGTGGGCGAGCAGATCATCGAGACCTTGCGCACGCACACATCGCTGCGTGGTGCGGACGCCCGTGCGCGTGCCATAGACTGGCTGCGGCGGGTGGGTATCCCGGAGCCGGAGCGGCGCATCGACGACTATCCCATGCAGTTTTCGGGCGGGCAGAAGCAGCGCGTGATGATCGCCATCGCGCTGGCCGCCGAGCCGCGGCTCTTGATCGCGGACGAACCGACGACGGCGCTGGATGTCACCGTGCAGGCGCAGGTGCTGGATCTGCTGGCCGATATCCAGCGCGACATGGGCATGGCGATTCTGCTGATCACGCATGACCTGGCCGTGGTGCGCAACGTCGCCCAGCACGTGGCCTTGATGCGGGCGGGGGAGATCGTCGAAAGCGCGCCGGCGCGGCAGTTCTTCGAAGCGCCGCGGCATCCGTACGCGCGCCAGTTGTTCGACGCCATACCGGCGTTCGAGAAGCGCGGCCGGCCCTTGTCGTGCGAATCACGTACGGCAGCGCCCACGGCCGCGGTGCGTGCGGGCGAGCTGGTCCTGGAAGTGCGCGACCTGAAGGTGCATTATCCCGTGCGCAAGGGGCCGCTCAAGCGCATCCGCGGCTGGGTCAAGGCCGTGGACGGGGTCAGTTTCTCGTTGCGTGCCGGTGAAACCCTGGCCTTGCTGGGTGAGTCCGGCTGCGGCAAGACGACGACCGGCAAGGCCTTGTTGCGCTTGATCAGCGGCGCGTCCATCAGCGGCCAGGCCTTGTTGAATGGCCGCGACATCTTCGGCGCCAACCGCCGCGAGATGGCCCGTTTGCGGCAGGACATCCAGATCGTGTTCCAGGATCCCTTCGCGTCGCTCAATCCGCGCATGCGCATCGGCGACATCCTGCTCGAGGGTGTACTTTCCCTGCGAGCGGACATGCCGCGTGCGGCCTGCGAAAAGCGCGTCGAGCGGTTGCTGCAACGGGTGGGCCTGCCCGCGGACACCGCCACGCGTTACCCGCACGAGTTCTCCGGCGGGCAGCGCCAACGCATCGCCATCGCGCGCGCCCTGGCGGTGGAGCCCAAGGTGCTGATCTGCGACGAGCCGACCTCGGCACTGGATGTTTCCGTGCAGGCGCAGATCCTCGACCTGCTACGCGAGTTGCAGGCGGAACTGGGCATCGCCTATCTGTTCATCACGCATAACTTCGGCGTGGTGGAATATCTGGCCGATCGCATCGCCGTGATGTACGGCGGCCGCATCGTGGAGGACGGCGAGACGGACCGGGTCTTGCATGAACCCGCGCACGAGATGACGCAGCGCCTGCTGGCGGCGGTGCCGCGGCTGTCCTTCGGCACGTAGGGCAAAAAAAAGATCCGCGCCGTTGCGGATCCAAGGTACTGCTGCGTGCCTCCTGGTGGCCCAGGGTCCGCGTGGCCGCCAGGAAGGCGGTTCGATCACCACGCCCTTGCGTGGCAGCGTTGCCGATCGGCCTGCCTTCCCGCCGTCACAGAGGAGAGAGCTGAGCCATCTGCGTTGCACGCCTGCGTTGGCGCGGTGATCGAAATCTATTCTTCGTTCTTGACAGGGATCGTCCGGCTTCGCGGGGATCGATCATTCAGCGCCACAAAGTCAGTCGCCCAGCTGCACGGCATCAATCGTCCAGCGCAGGGTTGTGCCGCGTTTCCAGCCAGGACAAGGTTTCGTGCCGCAGGGCGCGGATGCACTGCGCGAGAAAGCCGTGCATGGCTTGCACCTGATCGTGGTCGTGGCGCCGTGCCTGCAGCAGGACTTCATCGGCCACCAGGCGGCGTTGCTGCGTCAGCGCCGCGCAGCGGGCGGCTACCGGGCGGATGACGATGATGCGGCGATCCAGGGGGTGGCGGTCCCGTTGCACGTAGCCGGATTCCTCCAAGCGGTTGATCAGGGCAGTGGCGCCGCCGGAACTGACGCCCAGCAATTGCGCCAGCTGGCCGGTGGGCAGGGCGTCGAACTCGATCACCATTTCCAAGGCCCGCAGGTCGGACAGGGGCATGTCCAGTTGTTCGGCCAACGTGGCCTGGCAGACGGCGGTGTACACGCTGAATTGGCGTCCCAGCATCAGGGCCATATCTTCCAGCAGATGCTGCTGCGGCTCTCCGCTGCCACCGCGTGGCATGACGATTTCAGCGGCGCGGTCGGTGTGATTGCAAGGTTCGATTTCGAACATGGTCGGGACTCCCAGTCCTGGTTGTATTTGGTCTTTCACTTCAGGTCGTTAAATTCGGATCATTCTTTTCGGGTCGTTCTGTACGGGGGATAACTTCGGGTCGTTCAATCCAGAGGACTCAATTCGAGGTATTTCGCCGCCGCACTATCTGCCGCTGCGCCCGGGCCGCTTGTCCTGGTCCTGGCGCAGCGGGTACTGCGGATGACATCAACGGCGGCCGAGCAATCCGCCGACGAGGCCGCCGAGCAGGCCGCCGTTGTTGGTAGCGCCGCCCGAGGACGTGGTGGTGGTCGTCGTGGTGCTGCCCGCCGCGCCGGCGCCGCCCGAGGTGTTGGCCGCCACGGTGGTGCCGCCCAACAGACCGCCGAGCAGACCGCCATTACCGGTGGAGACCGCCACGCCGGTGCTGCCGCCGGTCGCCGCGCCGCCCGTTGCCGAGGTCGCGGGCGTCGTGGCGGCGGGCGTGCCGGCCACATTGGTCACGCCGTTGATCAAGCCACTGAGCAAGCCGCCGTTGTTGTTGCCGGTGGCGGCCAGATTGCCGGTGACCGAAGCCACCAGGCCCGTGACCGGGGCAAGCAGGCCGGCATTGTTGCCCCCGCCGGCGGGCAAGCCGCCGACACCGCCCAGCAGACCGTTGATCGGTTGCAGCAGGCCGCCCGTGCCGCCCAGTCCACCGCCGGCGTGCGCCAGGCCGCCCGTCAGCCCACCGGTCACGCCGCCCACCGTGCTGGTGAGCGAAGCCACGCCCGCCGTCGTGTTGCCAAGCACGGCCCCAAGGGGATTGGCCGCGGCGGGGTTGCTGCTGCTGACCAGTCCGCCAGCCGCGCTGACGGCATTGCCGACACCGGTAAGCAGGCCATTGACCCCGGCCAGTTGCGTGCCGCCCAGGGTGCTGCCGGAACCCGCGAGGGTGCCGCCGATATTGGTGAGCAGGCCGCTGACGGGCGCACCCAGGCCGGTGGTGTCGCCGATGTTCTGCGTTGCACCGGCCACCTTGCCGACCAGCGGCGACACCGTCTTGTCCAATGCGGCGCCGACGCCGGCCAACGGTTGCGTCAAGCCCAGCGGCACCACGTTGTCGACGGCCGTGCCGGTATTGCCCAGCGTCGGCTGCAGGATGGCCGTTTGAGTGCCCGACAGCGCGCCGCCGGTGACCTGGCCCAACAGGCTGTTGACCGGTTGCAGCAGGCCGCCGTTGCCGGTCAACGCGCCGGTGGCGGTTCCCAGTGCATTGGTGGCGTTGCCCAGCACCGTGGTCAGCGGTTGGGGATTACTGGCCGAGGCATTGAGCAAGCCGCCGGCGCTGGCGACGGTGTCACCAAGGCCGCTTACCAGCCCGCCCACGGCGGTGTTGAGATTGCCGGGCAGGGCCGTCGACGATACCGAGTCCCCCAGGTTGCTTACGGTGCCGCCCACTTGGCCCAGCAGGTTGTCGACGGGGGCACCCAGCCCGGTGGCCGCACCCGCTTGCTGAGTGAGCGCGGTCACGGTGTTGGCGACCGGCGCGACCGTGGGGTCCAGCGCCTTGCCTACGTCGCCTAGCAGCGAGCCGGCACCCACGGGCGCGACGTTGTCCACGACGCCGCCGGTGTTGCCCAAAGTCGTTTGCAGCAGGCCGGGCGTGGTGGTCGTGCCGCCTCCCGGAGGGTTCGTGCCACCTCCCGGAGGGTTCGTGCCTCCGCCCCCCGGAGGATTCGTGCCTCCGCCTCCAGGCGGGTTGCTGCCATTGCCGCCGCCCCCGCCGCCATTACCGCCACCGCCGCCTCCATCACCACCGCCGCCGGGCATGGTGGGCGTGCCGCCGTTGTCAGCCACGCTGTTGTTATGGTGATGGCCTCCTCCACCGCAGCCGGCCAGCGCGCCCATCAGCGCGGCGGTCAACACAGTGAGGCTCACAGTACGCTTGATATCTTGAAATTTCGCGGTCGTTTGCATGGCACGCTCCAGTCTCTGTCTTTGGTATGACGGGCTCGATGAGGCCCGATGACAGAGCTAATGCGAAATCCATGCCAACTTTGCGTTTTCTTGCAGAGTGGATCTTTTTCGATCCTGGTCGATTTCAATTATTCATATATAAATCAATTGCTTATGAATGTATTGGATTTGTTCCTTTGACGATGCTCTTCCGCTATTCCGACGAAAAATAACACGGGCAAACCCTCGATAAACGCCCCGGCGTTACGGGAACAAGGCCGCACGTAACGTAACGTCGGCCCGTAACGTCGATCGAAAAAAAACGACTTTCGCGTCTCCACGAAAGTCGTTCGGCGGGTTGGTATTCATGGGCAGCGCGCCGCGGCCCCGGCGCTACGCCACTTGCTCAATAAAACACCTGATAGTTGGCGTTGAAGCGCCACCCCCGGCTGTCATTGTTCAACGTGGCCGATCCCACCGGCTTGGCGACGTTGAAATCGAATAGATAGAACTTGTCGTCCGTCAGCCGTACCCCCAAGGCAATCGAAGACAGATGCCGATTGTTATAGGGCTTGAGCGCCGCGGCGTTGTACCAGGTGCGCGCATAGTCGACCAAGGCGTAAGGCTGCACGGCCGCCAGATACTGCCAGCCAGTCGCGAATTTGCGGTTCAGTTCCAGCGCCGCGCCCAGCCCCTTGTCGCCGCTGGTTTCCCCTTGCGGATAGCCCATGCCGAAACGCCAGCTGCCGAAGGACATCTGTTCCGAACTGGGCAGCACGTCGTCGCTGAACTGCCCGGCGCCGGACAGCACTAGGCCGAACTGCGCCGGCAGCGTGAAGCTCTGCTTCGCATTGATATTGAAGCGGGTGAAATCCAGGTCGATGTCCGGCGTGGCCGAGTAGCCGTAGTTCGAATCGATGGTCTTCTGCGCGCCCAGTCCGGTCATGCCTTTGGCAACGCTCAGCGTGACATCCGTGCTGCGCGCCGGGCCGACCGTGATGTAGCGCAATTCCGCGGTGGCGGCGCGCACACGGGTCTTCTGGCGCAGCCACAAGTCGGTGTCGTGCTGATCGTAGATATCCTGGGCATTGACCGCATACATGCCCAGGGTGCCGGTGAGCGAGCTCTGGTTGTTCAACAGCAAGGGATAGCTGAGGCCCACGCCGATGCGATCGTTTTTCACGGTGCGCTTGTAGCCCAGCATCTCGATCGTGTCGTCCTGCGGCTTGGCTTCGTAGTGATAGCCTTCCAGCTTGACAGCCAACCCGCTGGACCCGATCGGCACTGTCACGTCGCCGGCGTAATAGCGCACATCGTCGGTGCCGAGGGGCACGGCGGCGGTCAAGCGCGTCTGTTCGCCCAGCGGTGTCAGGCTGTTGGCGCTGGCGCTTACCAGCGGCTGCATGCCCGTGCCCAAATCCACCACGCCGGCGGTGGCGTTCAACGACCGGTGCGTGGCCTTGAGCAGCAGCTCGCTGGCGCCATCGGCGCGGCGCGGCAGGTCCAGGGAAGGAACGAAGGTGACGCCCGGCACCATGCGCATCAGGTTCAACTGGCGCTCCAGGGTGGCCTGCGTCAGGGGTTTCTCATCGATCATCGGTTGCGCCAAAGTGCGCAAGCGGTCCGCGGAATTGCCGATATCGCCCTCGATGCGCATGTCGCCGATATGGCCCTCGACCACCGTCACCACCACCGTGCCCTCGGCGAAAGTCTGGTTCTGCACCACGGCGAAGGACAGCGGATAACCGCGTTCGCGATAGAGCGTGGTGATACGGTCGACCTGCTGTACCAATTGCCCCAGCGTGACATCCTTGTTGGCCAGTGGCGCCAGGATCGCGCTGATCTCTTCGAAGGGTATGACATGCGCGCCGGCGACATCGAAATGGCGCGGCACGATGTGCTGGGCCATGCGGGCGGCGAGCGCCTGCTGTTCCGGTGTGGGCGCTTGCAAGGGCGGCGGCGCGGGGGGCGCCGGCTTCTCCATCGGCGGCAATGAGTCCACCGGATTGCCGCGCAAGGGTCCATCGGCGTGGGCACACGGAATGGCCAGAAGCATGCTGCTCATGAACACTACCGCGCATGGGCGCGGGCGCAGGTGCCGCGCCGGCCAGGCATGTTTCGTCCTCGTGCTCTTCACTATCCCTTCCCCTCATCTGTTGCGCGGGACATGCCGCGTCCCGAAACCTGTCGTGTCCGTCCGACCCTGTCTCCGCACCGCATGCGCAGGCCGTTTTGTCGTTTGTCGAGCGGCCCAATCTCATACGTTTGGACTAGATCAGTATCCCCCGCGTTTTGCCGGGAAAAGACCGCCATCCACCTGTCTTGTTACGTCTTTCCGCGTGAAAACCTGTCCTGGTTCAAGCATTGTTTCTGTCTGAAATCTAGCAATAAATATCAATTGCGATCAAAAATGGTCGCAAAAATTACTCCAGTTTGTCGTTGCTGTAACGTCATTTTCGCAATTGGTATCCTGTCGACAAAATACTAATTTGCATAAATAAAACCAAACCATTCGCAATTTCCGTCTAATCATCCGCGAAATAGGCCGAATTTAGGGTATGGTGTCCTAAAACATCGCTAGAAATACAACACGACGAGGGTTTCCCCCTACTGTTTAAAGATTGTTAATAGTTAAGACTGTTCCGTGTATTGCTTCATAAGATTTCATTGGAGTACAGCGAGATTTAAGGGGACTGTAATGAGGCCATACACCCACGCGGGGCAAGTCGTAACAGGGGAAGGGCAGGGGCTTCGGCTTGCGGCCGGCAGCCATCCCTTCCACCTTTCGGAGTAGATCGAATGAATCCCGGCGACATCGTTCCGCTCGCATTCCAAGAGGGCGTGGTCGTGCTCTCTTTCGTCGTGGCTGTCCTGGGCTCCTATGTCGCCCTGCTGGCCGCCACGCGCATACGCGGTGGCCGCCATGACGGTGTGCACCTGGGCTACGTGGCCGTGGCTGCGTTCGCCATGGGGGGCGTGGGGATCTGGAGCATGCACTTCATCGGCATGCAGTCGCAGCGCCTGCCCTTCATCGTGGGCTACCAGGTCGGCTGGACCGTGCTCAGTCTGGTGGTGGCCGTACTGCTGTCGGGCGCGGCGTTCTGGTACGTGGGCCGCGCTGCTTTCACCCTGGGCCGCTGTGTCGCCGGCGGTGTGCTGGCCGGCGTGGGCGTGGCGGCGATGCATTACCTGGGCATGGCCGCGATGCGCATGCCGGCGGATGTTTTTTATCAACCCGGCATGGTGGCCGCCTCGATCGTGATCGCGATTGCCGCGGCAACGGCGGCCTTGTGGCTGGCCTTCAACATCCAGAGCGAATGGCAGCGTCCCGTTGCCGCCGTGGTGATGGCGGTGGCGGTGTGTGGAATGCACTACACCGCGGTGGCCGGTGGCGTGGTGGTGTGCACGTCCCCGCGCGAGAACGCGGGTTGGACCATCGGCGGGATGTCCCTGCCTTACGTCGTATTCCTGCTGTCGGCCTTGGCTTTGCTGGCCATCCGCTGGCAGTTGCACCGCACGTCAGCGTTGTACCGGGCGCATCTCGCGGCCCGCGTCGACGCTTTGATCGATAGTACGGATTCTTCCGGGAGCCCGCTGGCGCGTCCGCCGGGGTCCTCCTGATTGGCATTCATGGAGTCGCTTCGTCATCCGATGAAGTGGCGCCGTGATGGTTGCACCGGAGGTGGGTAGCCGGTGTGTTTTCGTCGAAGCAACCCTTTTACTGGGGGGAATTGATCATGCAAATGCAACAGCTAAAGCACTTCTGGAAAGACGAAGAGGGCGCGACGGCCATTGAGTATGGGCTGATCGCGGGTCTGGTGGCGGTGGTGATCATCGGTGGGCTGTCGGTGCTGGGTCCCTCGTTGAGCAACCTCTTCGAGAGCGTGAGCAAGAAGGTCGACGACGCCAAGAATGGAACCACCAGCGCTCCTGCGGCAGGTTGATCCTTGATAGCGTCGATGCCCGTCCTGACGCCTGACACGTAAACCAGAATGGAGCAGACCTGGTGGCTGGTTTTTGTCGCATTCAATGTATGCGTCGTGATCCACGACCTGCGTTGGCGCCGTGTGCCCAACACGCTGCTGCTTGCCGCGATGGCATTGCAGGTGTTGGCGCTCGTGGCAGTGTCGACAGGGCTGGTCGCCGGGACACTCCCTGGCGCGCGCGGGTGGGGGCAGGCAGCGGTGGGCTTTCTGCTGGGCCTGGTTTTCATTCTGTTCTGGCGCCTGCGGATGATGGGCGCGGGGGACGTCAAGTACATGGCGGTATTGGGACTGTGCACCGGTCCCTGGATACTGGGTACTGCCGTGCTCTGGGCCAGCGTGCCCGGCGGGGTGCATGCGCTCTACCAGGTTTTTCGCATGATTCGCCGCGGACCAGCGGGGCGGTCGACGCGCGGCGTGCCCTATGCCGCCTACATCGCGTTGGCGGTGCTCAGCGTGGCGCTTATGCCGTCGAGTTCGCCCTGGTGTTCGTGGTGTTCTTCGTGCTGTTTTACGGGGCCGTGACCTACGGCTTCATCTTTACCGCGCAGCAAACCCTCAACCTGGCCGCCAGTGATGCGGCCCGGATGGCGCTACGCTGGCAACAGGGGCAGGGTGCCATGCAGGCGCGCGCGGCGGCCGCGCTGGCGGTGGCCAATGACCGTGTCAGCTGGCTGAGTTCCATGGGGGCGACCGCGCCCGCCGTGGCGGTCTGCACGAGTGCCGGGGCCTTGAGTACGGCCGGCGGCGGCGCGTGCAGTGGCACCCTGCTGGACCCCGATCAATTCGAAGTCGTCGTCAGCTACGCCTACGGCGCCCATCCTCTCATCCCCACCTTTCCCGGCATGGGATTGGCCGTGCCGTCCTTGCTGTCGTCGCGCGCCACGGCGAAGCTGGGCAATGGCATGAGTACCTCAACGGGGAGCAGCTGATATGCGTGCTCGCTCGTCAGCCCATTTTCAAATGCGTTTGGCTTGCCGCCTGTCCTATCGCCTGCGCGGGCTGGCGGCTGGCGCGGGCGCTGCCCGGCAGCGCGGCGTGGCGGCGCTGGAGTTCGCCCTGATCCTGTCGGTCTTCCTGCTGGTGTTCATGGGCACCGTGGGCCTGGGTGGCGTGATGTGGGCGCAGCAGATCCTGACCGGCGCTGCTGCCGAGGGCGCGCGCGCCGTGCTGGATAGCGGCCAGGCAGGCGCCGTCAAGACCGCGGAAGGGTGCCGCGTGGCGAACCAGGCGGTGAGCTGGATGCAGGTCACGTGCGCGGCCACTACCAAGGCCTGCGCCTGGTCCTCCGGTGCCGCCGGCCCGGCGCTGTGCGTTGCCGTTTCCCTTCAATACAGCACGGCCGGTTGGCCGTTGCTGGCATCGGTCAATACCTTATCGAGTTCTTTGTGGGGCACGACGTGGATTCCCGCCGTTTTGCGCGCTAATGCCGTTGTCCAGATCCAGGGGTCTTCATGAGCAAGGGAATCAAACTCTTCGCGTTGCTGTTGCTGTTGGCCGCGGTGGGCCTGGGCTACATGGCTTTTCGCATGATCGCCCAGCCGCCGTCGTTGCCTGCCACGGCGCCGGCGGTCGTGCGCAGCCAGCAGGAAGCCGCGCCGACTTTCCCCGTGGTGGTGGCGGCGCGTGCCATCGAAGCGGGCACGCGCATCGATCCCGCTGCCCTGACGGTCGCACAATGGCCCGTCAAGCCGGCGGCGTCGTATGACGCGCCGGCCGCGCTGGCCGATGCCGTGGCCCGGGTCGCGATCCAGGCCGGCGAGCCGGTGACGAAATTCCAGTTGGCGCGAGGATTGGCTTCGTATCTGCAGTCCGGCGAACGTGCCGTGGCGATTGCCGTCGACGAAATCATCGGGGCCAGCAACCGCATTCGGCCCGGCGATTCGGTCGATGTCTTCATTACGCTGGAGCGCGGGCAGGAAGTCGGCGGCACGCAGTCCCGTCTTCTGCAATCGCGCGTGCGCGTGCTGGCTTATGGCGCACAGTCGCTGGATGGCCCGGATGCCGGCGAGAAGTCCGCTCAGCAGTCCAATGCCGGCGCGCCGCCGCCGGTGCCGCGCAACGCCATGCTGGCGGTGCCGGTGGCCCAGGTCAATGAATTGCTGCTGGCCGCGCGCGCCGGGCGTTTGCAACTGGCGCTGCGTGCGCCGGACGATGCCGCCGTTCCGGACACGGCGCTGTTTCCTGGCCGCGTGCCGGTGCTGGCCGCCCGTGCCGATCTGAACGCCAGCCAGAAGTCGGAAGCCGCCGATGCGGTCAATCGCGCTTATGCGGGGGACAGCCTGCCGCAGTTGTCGGGACCGGCGCCGCAAGTGGAAACGCGCATGCCGGCACCGGCGGCGCCGCGTGTCGCGCGCACGGGGGGCGGGCGTTCGGTGGAGGTGGTGCGGGGCGGGACAAGTGAACTGGTTTCCTACTGAGAAAGATTGGATGTTGCATGCAAACCATAAGAACCGATAAGGATGAATGGCGTCATCAGACCGGGCGCCAGGGGGAATGCAGGCTGGACGCGGACAATGAATGGCGTCGCCCGCGCGGGGCGCGCGCCGCGCGCGTGGCCCTGGCGCTGGCCCTGGCCGGCGCGGCTCTGCCCATGACGATGCCGTCCGCGCATGCGCAACAGGCGGACCGCGGGCGCGCGTCGGCGCAAGCGCCTGGCGCGGCGGGCGGACGCAGTGGCGCAGGCAACGTTAGCGGCGCAGGCAACATCAGCGGCGCGAATCCTGCATCCGTTGCCACCGCCGCGGCTGAAGAACTGGCCGTGCCCGTGCGCGGCCAATATGCCTTGCCGCTGTCCGCATCGCCCGCGCGTATCGCCGTGGGCGATCCTGATGTGGCCGACGTCAAGGTTCTGCCACCGGGCCTGAACCGCGCCGGCCAGGTGCTGGTGCTGGGCAAGAAGGCCGGCACCACGCAGTTGCAGGTATGGAGCGGTGCCAGCCGCACGCCGCAAGTCTGGACCGTGCGGGTACTGGGCGATGTCCAGGCGGCGCTGGCGGCGCGCGGCAAGGCCGGCACCGCGCAGGTCGATGTGGCCGGCGACGCCGCCGTGGTGAGCGGACAGGCCGCGAACGCGCTCGATCATCGCAGCGCTGTCGAGGCCGCGCGCACGGCGGCCGCCAAGGACAAGGTGGTGGACGTTGCCACGATCAACGTGGGATCGGTGGTCCAGGTCGAGGTCAAGATGGTGGAAGTGCAACGGTCCACCATCAAGGACGTGGGCATCACATCCAGTTTCGGCAAGGGGCCCTGGTCCATCGCATCCGGACTGATACCCGGCGACCTGCTATCGAGCACCAATGGCTTCGCATTCGGATATGCCTCCAATCACTTCAATGCGCAGTTGGCCCTGCTCGAACAAAACGGCCTGGCGCGTGTATTGGCCGAGCCGACGCTGTTGGCGCAATCGGGCCAGAGCGCCAGCTTTCTGGCCGGCGGTGAGATTCCCATTCCGGTCGCCGGCGGCCTGGGCACGCAGAACGTGGAATTCAAACCCTTCGGCATCGGCCTGAGCGTGACGCCTACCGTCATCTCCCCCAGCCGCATCGCGCTGAAGGTGGCGCCGGAAGCCAGCGAGCTGGATCCCACCAATGGCATCACCATCTCCACCGGCAGTACCGGCTCGGCCACCTCGACTACCACCATACCGGCGCTGAGCACACGCAAGGCCGATACCACGGTGGAGCTTGGCGATGGCGAAACCTTCATCATCAGCGGCCTGGTTTCAAGGCAGACCAAGGCCGCCGTCAATAAAGTGCCTTTTCTGGGCGACCTGCCCATCATCGGTGCCTTCTTCCGTGGAGTGAGCTATTCGCAGAACGATCGCGAACTGGTCATCGTCGTGACGCCGCGCCTGGTGCGGCCGATTGCGCGGGGCGTGAGCCTGCCCATGCCCGGAGCGCGCGAAGAGGTGGGTAATACCCCGACGACGGCGTGGGGCTATTACCTGATGGGGCCGGCGGGTGGCCAGCAGATGCCGGGATTTTCAAGGTGAGCAACATGAAAACACACTCCAAGGAATGGATTGCCGCCCAGCAGGCGGGCTCGTTTCTTTTCTGCTCGAATGACGCGCAGGTGGCCACCCAGTTGAGCAATGCCATCGGTGACATGGGCCTGTTGATGCAAGAGGTGCCCAGCATCGAGCACATGGCCAGGCGCCTGGCCGAACTGGATCCGCGCGTCGTCTTCCTGGACTTCACGCGCAGCGAGAGCGAGCCGGGCAAGCTGCTGCAGGCAGCGGACCTGGCGCGCATGCTGGCGCGCGTGGCGCCGGCCGTGCCGCGCGTGGCGGTCGGCTATGTTGCCCATCCCGAAGGGGCGATCGCGGCCTTGCGGGCCGGCGTCAGCGATTTCGTCGATCCCAGCGTCGCGCCCGATGAAGTGCGCGACGTGGTGCGGCGTGTGATGCATATGGACGGCGGCATGAGCGCGGCGGTCGGCCGGGGCGCGCGCCGCAGCGTGGCCCTGTTGGGTGCCCGCCCCGGTGTGGGAACCAGTACCCTGGCGGTTCATCTGGCGGGACTCATGCAGGATCGCATGGCGCAGATCAACGCCGGCCGGCCGGGCGCACCCAAGCCAGGCAAGGGGCAGCAGGACGGCAGCGGGCTGCCTTTGTCGGAGCGGGTGGGGCTGCTCGACCTCGGCTGGCCCGTGGGCGATTGCCTGCTTTATCTCAACCTCGAAAGCGATTTCGATTTCGCCGAGGCCGTGCGCAATTTGCGCCGGCTCGATCCCACGCTGCTGGGCTCGGCCATGGCGCACACCCGCAGCGGCGTCGGGGTTTTGTCCATGCCGCGCGACGTGGAGCAGATGCGCGGTATTTCCCTGTCTGATTCGCTGCTGCTGTTCGAGCGCCTGCGCCAGCATTACGGGCTTTTGCTGGCTGATGCCGGCGGCTTCTCCAATGCCGAGTTCGTCGCGGGACTGGCGCGCGCGGCCCAGGAAACCTGGCTGGTGACCGATCAGAGCGTCGGCGCCCTGGTGTCGCTGGCCGGCCTGCTGCGCGAACTGGACCAGCAGCATGTCGACCGCGGCCACTTGCGCCTGGTGGTCAACCGCTATGACGAGCGCTACGGCATGACCGCCGCGCAGATCGCCGAGCGTTTCAACGTGGAATTGGCGGGGACCGTTCCCGACCGCACCCTGCCGCTGATGGTCTGCACCAATCAAGGCCACCTGCTGCACGAAGACGCCGAGCGCGATGTCTATGTACGGGCCGTGCAGCATCTGGCCGACCGCTTGACCGCCGAGTATGTGGCGCCAGGTTCACGCAGCGGCTGGTTGTCGACGTGGCTGCCCGGCGTGCAGCGGCGCATGTCGCTGATGGGTGATTGATGAACGGGGCGGCGCCGCGCGGCCGGGAGGGGGGAATACCATGATCATGACAGCCACGGTGGAGTTCGGCGAGGAGGGCGGCGCGTTCGGTGTGTCGCAGCGCTTCCAGGAGATCAAGAATTCCGCCTATGAACATCTGCTTTCGCGTATCGAGGAGCTGGGCGCCGAGTTCGGCCGCTGGACGCGCCAGGCCATCCAGGAATTCGTCGATATCGAAGTCGCCAGCTTCGTGCGGCTGCGCCGGCTGGCGATCAATGAAACCGAGGTGCGCCAGGTCGCGGCGGCGCTGACCAAGGAGCTGGCCGGCCTGGGGCCGCTGGAAGACTTGCTGGCCGATCCCGCCGTCGAGGACATCCTGATCAACGGCTACGACAAGGTATTCGTATCGCGCCGGGGCGTGTTGGGGCGCGAGAATGTGCGTTTCTCCGACAACCAGCACGTCATGCGCATCGTGCGCCGCATCCTGGCGCCTATCGGCCGGCGTCTGGATGAATCCAGCCCCATGGTCGACGCACGCCTGCCGGACGGCGGGCGCCTGAATGTGGTCATCGAGCCGCTGGCGGTCGATGGCCCCATGGTGTCGATCCGGAAATTCCGCCAGGACCCGCTCAAGCCGGCCGATCTGCTGACGCTGGGCACCTTCGACGAAGACATCCACCGCTTGCTGAACCTGGCGGTGAAGCATCGCTGCAATATCCTGGTGTCCGGCGGCACCAGTTCGGGCAAGACCTCGCTGCTCAATGCGCTGGCCTTCTTCGTGCCGGAGACCGAGCGCGTGGTGACCGTGGAGGACACCGCCGAACTGTCGCTCAATCACCCGCACGTCGTGCGCCTGGAGTCCCGGCAAGGGGGCTTCGACGGCGCCGGCCTGGTGACCATCAGGGATCTCATCCGCAACAGCCTGCGGATGCGGCCCGACCGCGTCATCGTGGGCGAAGTACGCGGTGCCGAAGTGATGGACATGCTGCAGGCGATGAACACCGGCCATGACGGCTCGATGGGTACCATCCATGCCAATTCGCCGCGTGAATGCCTGTACCGGATCGAGATGCTGGCGGGCTTTGCCGGCTTTCAAGGTAGCGAGGACAGCCTGCGGCGCCAGATCGCCAGTGCGCTGGACTTCATCGTGCAGATCGGCCGCCTGTCCAACGGCAAGCGCCGCGTGCTGTCGATCACCGAGGTCACCGGCATGAGCGACAACGTCATCGCGACGCAGGAACTCTTTCGGCATGAGGCCTTCGTCGGCCCCGATGGCATGGAGAGCGACCGTTGGGTAGGCCTGGGCATCCATCCCCATTCACCCAAGCTCGCCAAGGTGCGTGACGAACTGCGCGGCACGCCGGCCGGCGTGCCGCCTGATGACGGCAATGGCGCTGGCGGCGGCTTCTGGAGCCGGAGACGCTGATGGTGATGTGGCCGTTGATACTGGCGATCGGCGCGGCGGCGTTATTGCTGCTGATGCTGGGCGTGATGCTTTGGCGGCATGCCGATTCCGGTGAACGGCGTGCCGCTTCCTCGGCTTTTCTCGAACAGCAACTGGGCCGCCAGCGCGATGGGCCAGCGGGCAGCGACCCCGTCGCGGTGGCTGCGTCCGCGGCGGGCCGCAGCGGCTATCCCTGGTGGGACAAGCTGATGGCGCGCGCCGGTGTGCGGTCCAGCGTGGGGTTTTACCTTGGCATGTTCGCGCCGGCCGTCGTCATTCCCATCGCCTTGCTGGCCGTCATCGGCCCCTTCGCCGCGTTCGGCGCACTGGTTGTGCTGGCGGGCGTGTCCGCATTCCGCATCTGGCTGAAGATCGATCGCCGGCAACGGCGCATGCTGGCGCAACTGCCTGGTTTCCTGGAAAGCATGGTGCGGCTGCTGACCATCGGCAGCAGCCTCGGGGCCGCCTTCCAGACCGCGGCGGGCAATGTCAACGAGCCCTTGCGGGAAGTCCTGGCGCGCGCCGAAAGCCTGACGCGCTCCGGCAAGGATCTGGACGACGCGCTGCGCCAGGTATCCGAACAATATGGCTTGCGCCAGCTGTTCCTGCTGTCTTCCGTCATCGCGGTAGCCATGCGCTTCGGCGGCCGCACGGATCAGATCCTCGATCGCATGGCTGCATTCATGCGTGACATCGAGCAGGCGCGCGACGAGCTGTCGGCGCTGTCGGCGGAAGTGCGCATGTCCGCATGGATCCTGGCCCTGCTTCCGCTCGGCTTGACGGCCTTCATCATCATGTTCAACAACGCATTGTTCATGTCCATGTGGAACGACCCCGTGGGCATAAACATGCTGATCGTGGCGGTCGTTCTCCAGGCCAGTGGCTGCTTCTGGCTCTACCGCATGGCGCGCAGCGTCTAGGAGATCACATGGAAGCGATGATGCAGGGGCTGCGGGGGAATCTGTATTTCGCGGGTGCGGTGGCGTTTCTCGCGCTGGCCCTGCTGACGCTGGCGGTGGGTGTCACCTTGCGTGCCGCTCGCCAGAGCCGCAGCCGCCGCGTGGTGGACAGGGCATTGGCGGCGCGCGAAGGACGCCGTGCCGAGGCGGCCGCGGACATGCCGGATGCGCGTGCGCGCATGGAGTCGTTGAAGGCCATGGCGCAGTCCATGGGGGGGCGCCTGGAAGAAGGCCGATTGGGAGAGTCCCTGCTGGCTGATGAAGACCGCAAGCTGATCGACATGTGCGGCTACGTCAACCTTGGCCGCGCCCGCGCCGTGTTCGTCTTGATGCGGGCGCTGCTGGCGGTCTTGCTGCCGGTCGCGGCCTGGATTCTCGTGGGAAACCGGGCATGGCTGTTCAATGAAACCCTGACCAGGGCCGTGGTTGTGTTCCTGGGTTTCGGCGCGGGCTGGATGCTGCCCAAATGGCTGATGATGCGCCGCGCCAGCCGGCGCAGGCGCGAGGCCGTCGCCGAGTTGCCGCTATTGATCGACCTGCTGCGTCTGCTGCAGGGCGTAGGGCTGTCCATCGACCAATGCCTGCATATCGTGGTGACGGATTTCCAGCGCGTGATGCCGGTGCTGGGCCATGAGCTGCGTCTGGCCAATGAACAGTACGCCCGCGGACGTTCGCGCGAGCAGTCGCTGGGCCGGCTGATGAATGGATTCGACAACGATGACCTCAACGCCATTTGCCGTTTGATGGTCCAGGTTGATCGGCATGGCGGCGCGGTGCAGGAGCCTTTGACGCGCTTCAGCGAGCGGGTGCGCGAACGGCGCCGCCTGGACTTGCGGGAAAGCGTGGCCCGCACGACGGTGAAGATGACGGGCGTCATGGTGATCACGCTTTTGCCGGCGTTGATCATCGTGACCGGCGGCGCCGGTTTGTTGGCCGTGGTGCGTGGCTTGAGCAGAGTGGCGGGAGGATAGGGAGATGGCAATCGTAATGGGGATGGGACATCGATCCGCATGGTGGCCGCGCATGGCGTGCTGGGGCGGACTGGCGGCGGTGGTGCTGCTGGCCGGTTGCGCGGCGACGCAGAGCGGCAGCGCGTTGGAGTTGTATCGCGAGCAGCAGGAACAGCAGGCGATGATCCAGCAGAAGCAGGATGAAGTCGATCGGGCCAACCGGCCCACCAAGCCGGAACTGGTCATGTCCATGATCAGGCAGTCGCAGGACCAGGGCCGCTGGTTTGCGTCGCTGGCCTATATCGATGCTTACCGCCAGCAGTTCGGCGAGTCGGTCGATCTGACGCGCGTGCGCGCTGATGCCTTGCGCATGACTGCCCAGCCCGAGGCGGCCGAGCAGGCTTATCGCGCCTTGCTGAACGGGCCGCAGGCGGGGGCAGGCTGGCGCGGGCTGGGATTGTTGGCGGGCGGGCAGGGGGATTTCGCCCGCGCGGCGGAGAACCTGGGCAAGGCCGCGGCCGCGTATCCCACGGATGCCCTGGTTCTGAGCGACCTGGGCTATGCGCGCCTGCGTGCCGGTGACGCCGCGGGGGCGCGCGTGCCCTTGGGCCAGGCTGCCGAGCTGGAGCCCGGCAACGCCAAGGTACTGGGCAACCTGGCGCTTCTGCTATTGCGCGAGGGTGATGTGGCCGGGGCGAATCGGGTGATGGAGCAGGCCGCGCTCAGCCCGGACGCACGCGCCCGTGTGCAGGAGTTGGCGGCCGAAATGCGGGTGTCGGCGTCGCGGCCTCGAACGGCGGCCGCGACAGTGCCGATGCCCGCCCCGTCCGCGTCCTCCGCTGCGTCATCGGATACGCAGACCGCGCGGGCAGTGGTGCGCAACCTGGAGGCAGCTCCGCCGGCGGCAAATTCCACCGTGCCGGACGCTTACGCGGCGAGCGCGGTCTCGGCGGTGGCGCTGGCGCCACCTGCCTCCAATACGGATGCGTCGACGGCCGCCGGCCCTTTGTTCGGCCTGCAACCTTTGATGGACCGGTTCGGCGCGCAGGCGCCGACGGGTCAGCCTTGATCTGGAGTTCCCCATGACGCTGCGCGCATTTTCCATCCCTTGTTTTTCCATCCCTTCCGTGGCCAGGCATGCCGGCCTGCTGGCGGCATTGACGCTGGTCTCCGGCGCCGCGCTGGCGCAGACCAACGCGCCGCTCACGGGCAGCCCCGGGGGCAGCCCCGGCGTGCCGTCGGCCGCTACCGCCACCGTGCCCGCTCCTGCCGCCGTCGACAGCGGCCTTGCCGCGCGCCCCGTCGTGCGGCAGGTCAGCACGCCGATGCCGGTGTCCGGCGCCGACACCGCCGCGCCACCGCAAGGTCCGGCCTTCGCCGCGCCGCGTCCCTCCGCCGCGGCACCCGCACCGGTCGACGAAGGTCCGGCAGGGACTGGCGGCATCACGCGCGCCCTGCTGACCGCGCAGGCTGACGGCCGCCGCGCCGCGCCCGCGCAGCCGACCCTGGGCGTGGTCGCGACCGCCGCTTTCGACCGCTATCTGGACAGCTTCAAACTGCCGATTCCGCAGTGGTTCCAGCAACGCGTGAAGACCGACGAATCGCAGTAACCGGATGGCCGCCATGTCTCGTGCCCGTCATCCACGCTTGAGCCGTCACCGCCAACGAGGATCCATACTCGTGCCGGCGGCGGTCGGACTGTTGGTGATGGTCATCCTGCTGGGCGGCGCTCAGCTTGGATATCTGTTCTACACCTTGCGTGAATTGCAGAAGGCCGCGGACCTGTCCGCGCTGACCGGCGCGCAGGTGCTGAGCAGCGGCACGGCGCTGAACTGCTCCACCGCCACGACTGCCGCCGTGCAAGCAGGGCAGGCGAATTTCTCCGGTCTGGCCGCCGCCGACATCACGGCCACCTGCTGGCATTGGGATCCGGTCAGGAACACCACCGATCCGCGCCATCTCGCGGCCTTGCAAGGCAACCAGCGCTACAACGCGATCATGGTGACGATGAGCCGCAACGTCGCATCGCTGATTCCCTTCATGGGCAGCAAGGCCATCAATGTGCAATCGGTGGCGGCGCGGCCGGGAGCGCCTGTCGCGGCGTTTTCCGTGGGATCGACGTTGATCACTACACGGCAGCAGCCCGGCACCCTGGTCAACCTGCTGTCCGCCGTGGGACTGAACGTCAACCCGACCGCGCTGGTGGGCTATGACGCCGGCCTGGCGAACGTGCGGATCACACCGGCCGGCCTGCTCAAGCAACTGGGCATCGATGTTTCCACGGATGTCACCGTGGGCCAGTTGAACAGCCTGCTGGCCGCGAATACCGTGTCGCTGAACAATCTGCTGGATGCCGTCGCCGTCGTCGGTGGACAGAGCGGCCTGCTGGCCGCCAACGTCACGCTGGTCAATACCATCAAGACGCAACTGGGCTTGAGTTCGCTGAACGTGACGCTGGGGTCCAACGCCGCCGGCCGCGCTTCCAGCCTGTTCGCCCAGATCACCGCGCCCGATGGCGCGGCGGCGCTGGCCACCCAGATCAATGCGCTGGACCTCATCGCCGCCGCCGTGGGCGTAGCCACCGGCGGCCACGCCGTGCAAGGCGGTGCCCCCGTCAGCATCGCCGGCCTGGTCACCATCACGCCTGCCTTCAGTGTCATCGAGCCGGCCCAGATCGCCATCGGCGGCGTCGGCGCCACCGCTTATACCGGGCAGTTGCGGGTCTTCCTGCGGGTCACCATTCCCACCATCAAACTGCTCGGCGGCGTCCTGGCATTCGGCGTCGACCTGCCCATCGTCATGGACCTGGTGACGGGGCAGGGGACGCTCACCGATCTGTGCACCACGCAAGACAGTGCGGGACGCGATCTGGCCACCATCGCGGTGACGACCTCGATATTGGATACCTGCATCGGCGACCTGACGCAGGCCAGCGCCTTTTCGTCCTCACAGCGCTGTAGCGTGGGGCTGCGCAACAAGCAGTTGCTGACGCTGAAAGTGGCCGGCATCGACATGGGCGTCAACAACAAGATCACGCTGGATCCGCTGGTCAACGGTCCTGCTTCGACCACGCTGTACGCGGGGCAGAAGGCGACGGTCGCGATGACGTCCTTGCCCTTGGGAACGGCGGTGAGCAATGTCTCGAATGCAGTTCTGACTGCTTTGCTGGGCGGCACGGCCCAGGCGGGGGCGGGCACCCAACCGGCCGCCGTGGGCACCGCCCTGGCCACCGATCTGTGGAACAAGGCCCGGCAGGCCAACACCTGCAATCCCAATGCCAGCGGCGCGGATGGCTACAACTGCCGCAACGCCTTGTGGCAGGCGGCCGTGAAGCTGTCGCAGAACGCCTCGAATAGTCTGGGCGGCTACATCAACGGCCAACCCAACGCAGGCCTGCTGACGGGCGTCGGCAATCTGCTCAATGGCCTGGTCAATACGCTGGGCAGCATTCTCGGTGGCATCGTCGGCGCGCTGCTGCCCACCAACAATTGCGCTACCGCCAGCCTGCTGGGCGGCTACGGCGGTAGCGAATCCGGCTGCATCGGCGAAATCGCCAAGTCGTACGCCAATACGCCCAACGCGGGCACCAGCCTTTCCAACGTGCTGCTGGGCATCCTGGGACCCTTGTTCAATATGCTGCAGCCCGTGCTCAACGGCGTCGGCGACGCCATCCTGGGCCTCATCAACAACACCATAGGCTTGAATCTGAATAGCGTCGACGTGAAGCTCATGTCCCTGCAATGCAACGGCAAAGGAGTCCAGCTTGTCTTCTGAGCCCGTCAACGACCTCGCCATCCACGAGGAAATCGATCTCTACGTGTGGGAAGGCACGTCGGATATCGCCGCGCGCGCCGAACGCTGCCTGTCCGGCTACGACGTCAGCGTGATCCGTGTCGATGCCGGCCTGGCCTTGCCGCCGTCGCGTGAAGCCGGGCGGCCCGCCGTGGCCCTGGTATCCGTGACCGTGATGAACGATGCGCGCTTCTCCGGTTATGACTGGCTGGCGACGCAGGGGATCCCCGCCATCTGGGTGGCTTCCGAGGAACGCGATCGCGATCCGCGCTACTACCCGCCCGCGTATTCCTACACCTTGCCCTTGTCCTTTACCGGTGCGGCCTTGCGTGCGCTGTTGTTCCGTCTGGCCGGTATCGCCCATGCCGCCGATCGGGCGGCGGCGCGGGCACCGCGACCGCTGGTGGCGGTGTCCGATACCATGCGCGCGTTGCTGGCGGAAGCGCAGACCTTCGCCGACTGCCGCGCCAGCGTCCTGATCCATGGTGAAACCGGAGTGGGCAAGGAGCGTGTGGCGCGGCTGCTGCACGACCATGCGTCGTGGTCCGCGGGACCTTTCGTCGCGGTCAATTGCGGGGCCATTCCGGAGGGTTTGTTCGAGGCCCACTTCTTCGGTCATGCCAAAGGGGCGTTCACCGGCGCGATCGGCGCGCACAAAGGCTATTTCGAGCAGGCCAATGGCGGCACGCTATTCCTCGACGAGATCGGCGACTTGCCCTTGTACCAGCAGGTCAAGCTGCTGCGGGTGCTGGAACAGAATACGGTCACGCGTTTGGGATCGACCGCGGAGGTCAATGTCGATTTCCGGCTGGTGGCGGCAACCAACAAGAATCTGCGCAACCTGGTGGCGGAGGCGGCCTTTCGTGCCGACCTGTATTACCGCCTGGCCGTGGTCGAACTATACGTGCCGAATCTGGAAGCACGTGGCGCGGCCGAAAAAGCCGCCATTTTCAAGGCGCTGCTGGAACGGTATCTGCCGGGCGATGCGGTCGACGTGCCGGACTGGCTATTGGACCGTGTGGCGCGGACGCGCTATCCCGGCAATGTCCGGGAACTGTCCAATCTGGTGGAACGGGTGGGGATCATTCGCCGCCAGTTCCGCGCATGGGACAGGGAGCGGATCGAGCGCGTGTTCGATCGCTTGGGCCAGGGGCCGGTGGCGGCTAACGGTGGGAGTGGTGGCGCGGGGGCCAGCGGGGGCGGGGGCCGGGAGGCCGAGCCTGCGGCGGCGCGCGCTCCTTTCACGCCAGCCGAACAGGCCGAGCGCGCCCGCGTGGTGGCGGCGCTGGAAGCCAATGGCTGGCGGCGCCAGGACACCGCCAATATGCTGGGCATCAGCCGCAAGGTGTTGTGGGAGAAGATGCGCAAATTCCAGTTGGCCGAAGGGCAAGGGGAATTCGCGGACGGCGTGGTCGAGGCACCTTGATGGAAAGTCGCATCGGACAACGCAGCGTGTCTCGCCGCGGCTTTGACAACGGCGGGCCGTCAGCCGTCCTGGCGCGGGGTGTTTTTGTCTCGTCTCGTCTGGAGCGGGCGCATCTAGCTCCAGATTTCTCCCTTCTTTCGAAGCAGCGGGAAAGGGCAGACGATATCGTCGTCGTCCCGAAAAGGAATGCGTCTGGAATACGTCGGAAATGTTTATTTCCGATTATCATTGCCGGCCGGCTGCAATGAGTAACCGCCGGCTTACAAAGAATATCCCTTAAGGGTAAGAGAAAGAGGATTACATGAAGCGTGCACCGCTGCGTCCCGTAGGTCGGATATTGCTATTGGCTGGTGTCTTGTCGAGCCTGATGGCCTGCGCCAGCGCGCAGACGCAGGACCAGCGTCCCGCCGTGGTTCAGGTGGAGAAGGACAGCAAGGATCCCGCCGCGGCGGTGACGCCGCCCGCGACAGCGGCCGCGCCATTGCCCACCCCCGCTGCCCCCGCCGCGCCGGCGAGCACCGTGTCCGAACTGCAGCAGCTGATCCAGTCGCGCCAGGTGACCGAGTTGCGCACCACTTACAACGGCAACTATGGCGCCAGCCTCTTGTTCAAGAGCGAGGACCTGACTTATTACGTCGCCTTGTTCCAGCAGAAGAATTTCTGGCGGGTGCTGAAAACAACTTCCGAAAACCAGGCCGAGGCTACCTACCGGGCATTTGCCGGACAGTCGGCCGACCTGGCGTCGGCGGACATCCAGCGCATCAAGCTGCAGGCGGAAAACGCGCGCAACGAGCGCCTGCTGGCCAAGCGCAACGCCGAACTGAGCACGCTGCAGGCCGACGCCGCGCTACGCAAGGACCAGGAAAGCCAGGTTGCCGCCCGCCAGGAGCAGGCACGCCAGGACGCCCAGGCCCTGAACGAGCAGCAGCAGGACGTGCGCCAACAGTTGCGTGACTTGCAGCGCCAGATCAATGCGCTGCAAGCGCAGCAAGCCGACGTCAGCACGCAAGCCGCCCCGCGCGCCAAACGCAAGTCGGCTAGCCATAAATAGGAAGGGCTGAACGGTTCGTTGCTGAATGACGTCGGCACGTGGCCGGACACAGCGTTGGATTCAGGGCAACGGCGGCGGCGGAGTGCGGTATCCTTGCCACATATTGCGTGCCCGGCGCGCTCGTCCGCGCGACCAGCCCGCTGCGGGCCGCTCTTAGATCCTGACCGAAATGAAAGTATTTGACCTGCAGTGCGAAGAACTGGGCCACATTTTCGAAGGCTGGTTCGCGTCGCACGACGATTACGACAGCCAGCAGACGCGTGGCCTCGTGTCCTGCCCGGTGTGCGGCAGCGACAGGGTGATCAAGCGCCTGTCGGCGCCGCGCTTGAACGTGGGCCATTTTCGCGATCATGAGGCGGTCGAGCGGCCCGCCGAAGGCGCCGGGGCGGCGGTAGCGCCCTCCGCCGCGCCGGCTTCCGAAGCCATGCAGATGGCGCGCTTGCAGGCCGCCATCTTCAAGCAGGTACGCGAGATGGTGCGCAAGGCTGACAACGTCGGCCCCCGCTTCGCCGAGGAAGCGCGCCGCATCCATCAGGGTGAAGCCGAAGACCGCGCCATACGCGGTACGTCGACGCCCGAGGAACGCGCCGAGCTGGCCGAAGAGGGTATCGACGTGCTGGGCCTGCCCGACATATTCGACGACGAGCGGTTGCAATAGCGGGCTGCAAGGACAGCGGCGCAATGCCTAAGACGCCGGCGCCCCTCAATCAGCAAAAAACAAAGCCCCTGTAAAGGGGCTTTGTCATCGAACCTTCTCCATGGCAAACCAGCCCGCGGGCTGGCCGCGAGGATCAGTTCACGCGGCTGCGGTATTCGCCAGTGCGGGTGTCGATTTCGATCTTGTCGCCGATGGCGCAGAACAGCGGCACGTTGATGTCGTAGCCGGTGTTGATCTTGGCGGGCTTGAGCACCTTGCCCGAGGTATCGCCACGCACGGCCGGCTCGGTGTAGGTGATTTCACGCACCAGGCTGGTCGGCAGTTCGACCGAGATGGCGCGGCCGTCGTAGAAGACCACTTCGACGGGCATGCCTTCTTCCAGGTAGTTCAGCGCGTCGCCCATGCTTTCGGCTTCGATTTCATACTGGTTGTACTCTTCGTCCATGAAGACGTACATCGGGTCGCCGAAGTAGGAGTAGGTGCACTCCTTGCGATCCAGCACGACGATGTCGAACTTTTCGTCGGCCTTGTAGACCGATTCGCTGCCCGAGCCGGTCAGCAGATTCTTGAACTTCAGCTTGACCACGGCCGCGTTACGGCCGGACTTGTTGTATTCGGCCTTCTGGACCACCAACGGATCCTTGCCGACCATGATCACGTTGCCGACGCGCAATTCCTGAGCGGTTTTCATCGATAAAACTCCGGGTATCTTGTGGGGTTGGCCCAGCCCTGCGGGTTGGACGCCAAACTCTGGCGTCGCTGGCACCATTGCCACTTCCGCCTGGCCATACCTTCCCGTGCACCGTGCCGCGCGCTGCCTTCAGGGGGCCGCCGTCTTCGTATCGCTACTACTGGCGTGCCATCCACTGATGAGCGGGGGCGGGGAAAATCGGGAAGTAAATAGCCGCAAAGCCCATGATTCTAACCTTTTTCCCGGTGTTTTGCGCAAAATGCGACCAGGCGGTCAGCCAGGCTGGACTGCTGGGCATAGTCGGCGTCCCACGCTTTGGCGCGGGTGCGCCATGCTTCCCATGCGGCCGGCGCCAATGCGCCAGCCAGTGCGCCTGCCACGGCATCACCGCCGGGGGCCGGGTTTGTGCCCGAACCTGAGCCAGAGCCAGAGCCAGAGCCAGAGACTGTGCCTGTACCTGTACCCGAGCCTGCGCCGGCATCGAACGACCCGTTCCAGGCCTCGATCAGCTTGCGCGCCGCCGCTGGCGGGTTGTAGCGCGCCAGCCACGCTTGCAGTTTCACCAGGTGCGCCTGCTCTTCCTGGACGTATATCTGCCAGACCAGCGGCCGCGCGGCCCAGGCGGCGCGCAGGAAAGAATCTTCGCCGCGCACGAAATTGAGGTCGCCGCACCACAGCAAGCGGTCATAGTCGTCCTGGCTCAGGAAGGGAATGCGTGCCAGCGTGACGCCGTAATGCGGCGCGATCGCGGCGGCATCCAGCCCGGGCGCCACGCCTTCAGGCACCAGGATCAGCGCGGGCCGCCCAGCGTCGGACCACACCCCGGGCAGGGGCGCGCGCGCCGGCGCGAAGAGGCCCGCCGGCAGCGCCGCGGCGGGCGCATCGGGATAGCAGAACAGGGTGGTCAGCAGCGCCCCTGTTTCCCATTGGGCAAGGACCGCGGCGGGCAAACCCAGGCCGGCCAGGAAATCACGTTGCGCGCCGCGCTGCTGTTGCAAGGCATCGCGTTGCGCGCTCAGGCCTTTTTCGCGCGGCAGGCCGCCCGTATCGGGCGTGAAACCGGGGAAGAAAAAATATTTGGACAGGCCGGCTCGGCCGCCCTCATCCGCTTGCAGCGAGGGCAGGCCATGGCAGGAAGCCACCCAGTCCTCGGCGCTCAGGTATTCGAGGTTCAGCCACAGCGGCCGGCTCGCGTGCATGGCCTTGCGGAATGCCGGCGGCGGATCACACGCGAAGGCCTCGATGACGACATCGCCCGGCGTGGGCAGCGCGGCCATCGTGTCATGCCAGGCGATCAACTGGACCCCGTCGACCGTCTGCGTGGCGGCTTTGGGGGCGGCCTGCGGCACCAGCCGGCACAGTGCGGGCAAATCATCCACCCACAAGCGCACACGCCAGCCATGCTCCACCGTCAGCTGGCGCGCCAGGCGCCAACAGACGCCGACATCGCCGTAGTTATCCACGCGCTTGCAGAAGATGTCCGCGAGCGTGGCGGGGCGGCTGGCCTGCCGTTCCTTGCTCACGGGAAGCCCACCGACGTTGTCGCGCACCGCATGGCCAGGCCCCGGCTCGAATCAGTGGAAATGCGCCGGCCCGGCCTGCGCGTCGTCGGGCAGTTCGGCGTGCACCATCTCGCCCAAAGGATTGGGGAAGTAAGGCGCTCCGCAGTCCTCGCAGAAATCCATGGGCAGTACGCCCGGGATACGGCGCACTTCGGTGACGCCCAGGTCCTTGAGCAAGGCGGCGATTTCTTCGACAGGATTGACGCCCTCGTGCTCCGCGTCGTCGTCTTCGCGCCCATACAGCGGCCACACGCAGCCATACATGACGTCATTGCTGCTGCGCGCGGTGAAGGAAACCCGGTATTCGTCGATGCGGGTCTCGCCGCAACCCGCGATCACCGCCCGCAATTGCGCGGGCTGCAGGTTGACGGATGCTTCCAGCCAATTGACGGCGGCACGCAGGGCCAGTGGCCGTACGCGGCGGTCGGCCTCGCGATTGTTGACGTAATACGCATCGGGCAACAGGCACTCGATGCCGCAACCGGGCAACAGTGTGGCCAGCGTCGGCTGGGCCTGTTCTATCCATTGCGCCAGACAGCTTTCCCGCGTGGCGCCGGCTTCGCCGGGCTGTTCCTGCCAACGGAACAAAGGCGAGCCGTGAGGCACGGCGGCAGCCCCGACGATATAGCGGGTGTCGGCCAGCATATTGGCGGTTTCCGCTTCGGCGTTCAGCGTGGGCTTCATCGTCTCGGCCCCCAATGCCTGCGAACCCAGCCTTTGCAGCCAATGCCAGGTCTCGGAGAAAGTGCGTGGCATCTGGTCGATGCTGACCAGTTGCGGCAGCAGGCTCATCCTTACGTCCTGGGCCAGCACATGGCCGTGCAGTTGCGCGGTCAATGCCTGCAGCGCCGAGGCCGGTACCGGCCCCGTGGGAATGGCATAGCGGGTCCAGGCGACCACGGGAACGACGAACAGCAGCACGTCGTGGTTGACGCCGTTTTTCTCGATGATGGTGGACTCGGTCAGCGTTTCCGCCTGCTCCACCAGGATTTCATAGGCACCGGGCTGGGTTTGCGCCAGATGGTCCAATGCCGCATCCAGCGGCGCGTCGTTGCCGGCGCGCAGCAGCTTGGGAATGGCCACGTTCAGCTGCTCTTCCCAGAATACGTCTTCGACGCGGCTGCCGGAGCTATTGAGCGCGAGCGCCAGCGACACCAGTCGAGAGGCATCACGTGTCAGGCGAGAAGGAGTATTGCTGCGAGCGCGGGGCATGAGGGTATTGGTGTCCTGAATAAAGCGTAGCCCGTAGTGTAAGGGAAGGGCGTCCATCCGCCCTGGGCAGGGCGGCCCTGGCGGTTAGTGCATCGGGGGGATCCGTGCCGGGAGGCTGATCTTATGATTGTTGCCGAACCCGGAATTTTAAATAGCGCTGTTCGTAATTTATTGCGCATACGAAAACAATCATACTGGCGGCATTCCCCTATGCTCAAGGAGGCCACCATGCGTTGGCCCACGCTTTTCGTTTCCCATGGCTCTCCGATGCTGGCGGTGGATCCCGGCCGCACCGGTCCCGCGCTGACCGAGTGGGCGCGGCCATTGCCCAAGCCGGCAGCCATCCTGGTGGTGTCGCCGCATTGGATGGGCCACGGCCTGGCCGTCAGCACGCGCGATCGCCAGCAAGCCTGGCATGACTTCGGTGGCTTCCCACAGGCGCTTTATCGCCTCGAATACGCCGCCCCCGGCTCTCCCGGGCTGGCACGCCGCGTGGCCGGCTTGCTGGGCGATGCCGGGCTGACCGTCCACGACGATCCCGAGCGGCCCCTGGACCATGGCGCCTGGGTGCCGTTGCGGTACCTGTATCCCGACGTCGATGTTCCGGTCGTGCAACTGGCGCTGGATGCCGGTCGCGATGCCAGCGCGCAATACAAGTTGGGCCAATTGCTGCGCCCCTTGCGTGATGAAAACGTGCTGATCATAGGATCGGGCTCACTCACCCATAATCTGCGCCACGTGCAGCGCGGCCATGACGCGGCCCCTTTGCCCTACGTGGAACCCTTCCAGTCGTGGTTCGCGCAGCACATCGCGGCTGGCGATACCGCTGCGCTGCTGGATTGGGAGATGCAGGCCCCGGGCGCTGCCCAGGCTCATCCCAGCGACGACCACTTGATGCCGTTCTATGTGGCCTGGGGCGCGGGCGAAGGCTCCGGTGTGCGCCTGGTCGACGAAATCGCTTATGGAGCGCTGGCCATGGATGCCTATCAATTTGGCGACACGGAAGTCGCGGCGCTGGTCCCCGGCGCGCCGGCGCAGGTGGTCCTTGCCGCAGCCTGCGGCGCGTGACCCGTAAAGTCCAGGCGCTCCGTCCACTTGTCGTACGAGTGGGGCCGTCTACGGACGGTCCTGCCCCCCGTTTACCGTCAGGAAATCCCTAACAATTGCCTAGTTGACGCTGTCAAAGTTGAAAGGCAGAATCTTCCACGTCATCCGACATCCTATAAGAAGAAAGCGCATCGAACCCATGCGTGGAGGAGTTAAATGTCTATCAACCGTCGTCACTTCCTGACGGCCGCCGGCGCAGCCGCGCTCGGCGTCGCCGCCCCGTCCTTGCGTGCCCAGGCCGCATGGCCCAATCGCAACGTCCGCCTGCTGGTGCCGTATACGGCGGGTGGCTCGTCCGACATCATCGCGCGCCTGATCAGCCAGCCGCTTGGCGAAGCGCTGAAGCAGAGCGTCATCGTCGACAACCGGCCGGGCGCCAATGGCAACCTGGGCGCGGCCATGGTGGTGCAATCCGATGACAAGCACACCTTGCTGCTGTGCGACCTGGGTGCCTTGGTGATCAGCCCGTCCGTCTACACCAAGCTGAACTTCGATCCCAACAAGGACCTGCGCGGTGTCAGCATGCTGGCGTACTCGCCGCACATCCTGGCGGTGCATCCGTCGGTGCCGGCCAATACCCTGCCGGAACTGGTTGCCTTGTCGAAGAAGGAGCGCTTGAACTTCGCCGTGACCGCCATGGGCAGCGCTCCCCACGTGGCCGGCGTGGCCGTGGAGCAAGCCACCGGCGCGAAATGGGAATACGTGCCCTACAAGGGCGGTTCGCAAGCCGTCACCGATACCATAGGCGGCCAGACGCAGATCATCATGAACGGCATGCTGGCCACCTTGCCCTATGTCCAGAGCGGCAAGCTCAAGGCCATCGCGGTGTCCAAGCGCAGCCGCATGCCGCAGATCCCCAACGTGCCTACCATCGCCGAGCAGGGCGTGAAGGATTTCGAGTCGGGTACCTGGCAGGGCGTCGTCGCGCCCTTGAACATGCCGGATGACGCGGTGGCGCGGTTGTCCAAGGAAATGGCGCGCATCATGAGCCTGCCCGAGATCAAGTCCAAGCTCAACGACCAGGGCGCCGAAGTCGCCATCATGCCGCCCGACCAGCTGAATCCGTTCCTGTTGTCCGAGCGCAAGCGGTGGGCGGAAGTGGTGGAGAAGGGCAATATCCGCCTGGATTGATCCGCGCCGCGCCGGTAGGCGCACCTGACGGCTGCCATCGCAGCCGTCAGGGCGGCGTTTACCTCGTCGCCAGATAGCCGGCGTGAGCCAGCGCATGCAGCGTACCGGTGCGCGCTTGTCCCCATTGCGGGCACTTGTATCCGAGCACGGCGTCCATGTCCTCGACGGCCTGTCCGACAACGCGCCTGTCGTTGCTGCGGACACCATCGAAGTCGACGGTGCGGGCCACCGCTTCCGTGAGCAGGTCGAAGGCGTTCTCTTGGGCGCCTTCTTCCTGCTCGCCGTTGCACGCACTTTCCTGTGCGATTTTCTGCGCGGCTTCGGGCGCCGTGGCCATGGTTTTTGCCAGCTTGTCCATGGCGGCGATCAGTGCCTCTCCACGGTTGTGCTGCCGTGCCGCGTTGCGCCGGCTCATTTGCAATGCCGAGTTGGCGTCCGTGACGCACTTAACCAGTTCGCGTACATGAAATTCCCGTTCCAGGGCTCGCTCCAGTTCGGGATATAAGGCCTCTGTCCATCCCAGCGCCCGCAGCTCGGACGACCCCATGGACTGCAAGTCCTGGCGCGCTTGTACCAGGGATGCGTGCAGGGCCCGCGCCTCTTGCGGCTCCAACTTGCGCAACGTGTGCTGAAGATACTTCTTGAACTCGGCTTTTTCCGCGGCCAGTTCGGGCGGCGCATCGGGCGGCGTAGCCTGGAAAATGCGGTCGAGGTGGTCGATGCCTTTCAGCTCACGACGCAAGGGCTTGCCCGTCGTCAGGGCCGCGACCAGGTCCTTGATTTCGTTCCTGGTCCTGATCGGCTCTTCCTTGGCTTTGCCTGTCAATATCTGCCGCAGCCTGGAAAAAAAGCGGACCGGCGCCCACGACCGGTGATAGACACTCTTACGCATGGTCGAGTAGTCCAGCTCGCGGCGGCCTGGCATCGGATTTTCTTCGCGCGCATCGCGCCATTGTTCGATGAACGTGGCCATGCGCGCTTGCATGCCGGCATCGGTTTCATACCCGGGCAGAGTCCCATTCAGGAATCGGTGGAAGTGCTTGGCGTCGGCGTGCCCGAATTTGTCTTGGCCGATGCCAAGCATGTCGTCCAATTCCTTGGCCTGGCTTTTGGACAGGCCGGTATGCAGATCCCTCAGCCGTTGCCGCGATGACATATCGAAGTCCACCTGTTGGCCGATGATCGCCAGTTCGCGCAGGGCCTCGACCAAACGCGCGGTTTCGCGTTCCCGATTGTCCAGGGGAGCGGCCTTCAGCGCCTTATTGGCGGCAATAGCCAGTTCGACATTGTTGATCCACCGCTGCTGGATAGCACGGTGGCATTCAGTCCCCACGGCATCGAGTAGCGCGTCTGCAAGGGGAACGGCGGCTTTGGCGGCAACCTTGTTTTTTGCAAGAGAGGCGGTCAACAGCCTGCCTGCCGTCGAGATCATCTCGGCACGCGATCGATCCCGGGGATTGCGCAGACGCGCCAGTCGGAACAGATGTTCGATCCGCGCGGACCCAAGGTGCGGTTGCAGCGTGGTGTAGCGCAGCGTGTCACGGAATTGCGTGTGATCGACGGCGCCCGCGTCGAGGGTCAAGACTCGCAGCGCTTTGGCCACTTGATGGAAAGATAGTGCCGAACCCTGTTGGGCATGGCGCATCAGGCTGTCATAAAAGGCGCTGCAATGGCGCGCGATGGGCGTATCCATGGCGCTCGTCGTGTCATCTTGTGGCACGCCAGGCGGCTGGTTCTTGTTCAATGCGCCATGCAGCTTTGTCCATTTATCGCGCATGCCGTCCAGGGGATCGCGAAGGGACGCTTTGCCGGAGACAGCAGCAGTGATACTTCCAATGGATGTCTCGGCTGCGCGCCGGGATTCACGCACTTTTTGACTTCCCTGTGTGCGTAACTGCTGCAGCATTTTCAAGGTGGCCGACGGCGCTTCCGAGCTTGAATCGGCGCTGCTGATGGCGCTGGCAGGCACAGATGCCGGCGTTGGTGTTCGATCGGCGCGCTGCGGCGGGGGCGCCATCCCCATCGGGAATTCGTCGTCCTCGCCGTCGAAGGGATTATTACCCTTGATCGCAAAGGGATTGTTCTTCGGCGGGTATGACGCAGGACTCCTCTCAGGGACCGGCGCGGGATTCAATGGACCAAGAAACGTCGTGAGATGCACCTTGTCGTGCCTCATGGCTCGCTGGTAGTCCGCGGATCCTGGACCGGCCGGCGCCGCGAAGGGGATGGGCCCGTTGATGCTGACGCGTTGCTTCGGCATCGGCGGGTGGCGCGGCTCGGAAGATGCCGTTGTCCTGACCTTGACGGATTCAAGGGAACCGGCGGAACGCATGCCACTGTCGGTGGAGTCTCCCCATTGCGACGAGACTGCATCGACATCGTCTTCCGGGGGGAAGTCGTACAGGGGTTGGGAGATTGTCCGGGATGCGGCGATCAGATTTGGCATTGCGAGTTCGCTTCAGGGATGGAAGAGACGAGACGTTGCTGCGTTGTCTCGCTTGGAATCCCCGTTCGTGGCGCGTCATGCGGGCGCGTTCCTGTGCGCCGCGGGCGTGCTTGCTCGGATCACGTAGGCATTGCCGGCAAGCGCAGCCGGCGTTTCCTTTGATTTCATAGGAAAAAGCGCTTCGTGCCGGGCATTTGAAAGACGTAAAAATCGATTGCGCCGGCATGCCGCGGCAGCGCAGCCAGCACGCTGCGTCGCCCTGCCTGCTCACGCTGCATCGTCCTGTCTTCTTTGAAGCGAAAAAAAGCTGGGCGCTCGCAGCGCCCAGCTTTTGGTACCAACCTGCAACTGATCGGGCTTCCGATCCGGCTTCCAATCAGCCTTCCGATCAGTCTTCCAATCAGGCCGCGGCGGCCGCCGCCGGCTCATTCGCCAGCAGTTGGCGCAACACGAACGGCAGGATGCCGCCGTGCTGGTAATAGTCCACCTCGATCGGCGTGTCGATGCGCAGCAGCACCTGCACGTCGCGCTTCGAGCCGTCCTTGCCATGGATGGTCAAGGTGACGTCCTGCTGCGGACGGATGCCCGCTTCCAGGCCGCTGATGTCGAAGGTTTCCTCGCCGGTCAGGCCCAGCGACTGCGCGCTGTCGTCACCCTTGAACTGCAAGGGCAGCACGCCCATGCCGACCAGGTTGCTGCGGTGGATGCGCTCGAAGCTGCGCGCCACCACGGCCTTGACGCCCAGCAGCTGAGTGCCCTTGGCGGCCCAGTCGCGCGACGAACCCGTGCCGTACTCTTCGCCACCGAACACCACTGTCGGGGTGCCGGCCGCAATGTACTGCATGGCGGCGTCATAGATCGAAATCTGTTCGCCGGTCGGCTGATACAGCGTTTCGCCCCCTTCGAAGCGGCTGCCGTCGGCCAGCGGCGGAATCATCAGGTTCTTGATACGCACGTTGGCGAAAGTGCCACGCATCATGATCTCGTGATTGCCCCGGCGCGAGCCGTAGCTGTTGAAGTCGGTCTTCGATACGCCGTGTTCCTTCAGCCACTTGCCCGCGGGCGAGCTTTCCTTGATGGAGCCGGCCGGCGAGATGTGATCGGTGGTCACCGAGTCGCCGAAGATACCCAGGGCATGCGCACCCTTGATGACGGGGATCGCACCGGGTTCCATGCCGAAGCCCTCGAAGAAGGGCGGTTCGGCAATATAGGTCGAGGAAGGCCAGTTATAGGTCTCACCGCTGACGCCCTTGATCTTCTCCCACAGCTTGCCGGGATTGGATTTGACCTGGCTGTAGTTGGCCTGGAAGCCGGCCGGATCCAAGGCGAATTGCAGCAGGTGATTCACTTCCTCGGTCGACGGCCAGATATCGCCCAGCCAGACGTCACCGTTCTTGCCCTTGCCGACCGGTTCGGTCATCAGGTCGCGTGTGACGGTGCCGGCCAGGGCGTACGCCACGACCAGCGGCGGCGACGCCAGGAAGTTGGCCTTGATGTTCGGGTGGATGCGCGCTTCGAAGTTGCGGTTGCCCGACAGCACTGCCGCGCACACCAGGTTTTCCGACACGATGGCCTCGTTCAGGTCTTGCGTCAGGTCGCCGGCGTTGCCGATACATGTCGTGCAACCGTAGGCGGCGACGTTGAATCCCAGTTTTTCCAGATAAGGCAGCAGGCCGGTCTTGGTCAGGTACTCGGTGACCACGCGCGATCCCGGGGCCAGCGAGGTCTTGATGTGACCGGGTATCTTCAGGCCCGCTTCCACCGCCTTCTTGGCCAGCAGGCCCGCCGCCAGCATCACGCTGGGGTTGGACGTGTTGGTGCAGGAGGTGATGGCGGCAATCAGGATGTCGCCGTTCTTGACCTTGGTCTTGGCGCTGGTGGTGTATACCTGGCCCAGCTTTTCGGCGGGCTGGTTGAAGCCGTTTTCGGCGACCGGCTTGGAGAACAGGTCGATGAAGGTGTTCTTGACGTTGCCGATCTCGATACGGTCCTGCGGCCGCTTGGGGCCTGCCAGCGAGGGCGCCACGGTGGACAGGTCCAGCGTCAGCAGCTTGGAAAAATCGAGATCCTTGGCCTTGGGCACACCGAACATCTTCTGGGCCTTGAAATAGGCTTCGAAGGCGGCAATTTCTTCATCCGTGCGGCCGGTACCCTTGAAGTACTCGATGGTGCGCTCATCGACCGGGAAGAAACCCATGGTCGCGCCATATTCCGGTGCCATGTTGCCGATGGTGGCGCGATCGGTCACCGACAGGCTGGCGGTGCCTTCGCCACAGAATTCGACGAATTTGCCGACCACTTTTTCCCGGCGCAGCATTTCGGTGATGGTCAGCACCAGATCGGTGGCGGTGACGCCGCCGCGCAGCTTGCCCTTGAGTTCCACGCCGACGACGTCGGGGGTGAGGAAGTACACGGGCTGGCCCAGCATGCCGGCTTCCGCTTCGATGCCGCCCACGCCCCAGCCGACCACGCCGATGCCGTTGATCATGGTGGTGTGGCTGTCGGTGCCCACCAGCGAATCGGGGTAGTAGATGTTATTGGCCTTGTGCACGCCGCGCGCCAGGTATTCGAGGTTGACCTGGTGGACGATGCCGAAGCCCGGGGGCACCACGCCGAAGGTGTCGAAGGCCTGCATGCCCCACTTCATGAACTGATAGCGTTCCTGGTTGCGCTGGAACTCCAGTTTCATGTTCAGATCCAGCGCCTTCTGGGTGCCGAAGTAATCGATCATCACGGAGTGATCGACCACCAGGTCCACCGGTACCAGCGGCTCGATGGCCTTGGGATCCTTGCCCATGGAAGCCGCCACGGAACGCATGGCGGCGATGTCGGCCAGCAGCGGCACGCCGGTGAAATCCTGCAGCACCACGCGCGCGACGACGAAGGGAATTTCCTCCTCGCGCTTGGCGGTGGGCTGCCAGTTCGCCAGCTGCTTGACATGTTCCTCGGTCACTTTCTGGCCGTCGCAGTTGCGCAGCACGGATTCCAGCACCACGCGCATCGAGACGGGCAGTCGCTGGACATCCACGCCCAGGGCCTTGCCCAGCGCCGGAAGGGAATAGTACTGACAGGACTTGCCACCGATTTTGAATGTCTTGAGAGTGTCGAACGTGTTGTGCGGCATGATGGACTCCGTGGTTGTTGTCCGCAAAAGCTGCCATTTTCAGGCGTTTCGGCGGGCTTGTCATCCGGATGGGACGACAGCCCGCTGGCGGCGCATAGGTCAAGGGATCATCCCTGAAAAAACAGGGAATTACCGGGGGATTACAACGCCCCTGGGTCATTCCTGGTCTTATGTCTTATATAAGACTGATCGAGACCCTATTCTGCGCCTATTTTTGCAAACACGCGAATTTAGCGGCGCGCCTCGCCTGGTTGATGCCGGCGGGACGCTGCCATTGTCGCGGCGCCTGCAAGTGCCTTGCCTGGGTAGTTTTCGCGGGACTGGATGCGCCTGCCGATCTTAGCCGGAGATCATGACACGCGTCGCCTGCGGAGTGCTGGATGACTGCCCGCTGAAATCAAAGATTCGCACAACATTTCCCTGATACCTTGGGGTTTGCTGTGCCTGACAGGGCAGTGATGTAGTGCAGTAACGTGACCACTACGTCTTTGGCCTCCCCGGTGGGGAGGCCATTTTTTATCGTCTGTTACCGCGGCAGGACATTGACCGTCGCCGGAATCGCCGCCGCCTGGTCCGTATTGACGTAGTTCAGCCGCAATTGATCCCAGGAATTTCCGGACAGCCGGATGATGGGCGCGAAGATCTTCGCCTTTTGGTAGTAATTGGCCTGTTCCTGCCGCGCCTGATCGAGGTCGCCCGCCGGGTTGAGAAGAACCTGCCTGCTTTTCATGCCTTTCATGCCTTCCTTGGCTTGCGCGGAAACCGCGGGGACCAGCCTCTGCTGGCTATCCGGCTCGACGTAGAAGAAGGCGAGCAAGGGCACCCGGGACGGCTCGAGTTCGGGCCAGGCTTGCAGGACGATTTCGTTATAGGAACCGAGGGCGTTGGTGTTGTTGGTGTCCAGCAGCGTGTTCTGGATTTGCTCCACGACGTCAAAGGCCTGTTTGTCGGCGGCCGGCGATATTTGCAGGGTGAAGCCGCATTGCTGAAACAACAAGTTGTCGTTTCCAAAGGCAGCCAGCCACTGTGATGCTGTTGTGATGCCCTGCGCCTGGCAGGGGCCTGTGTTGTCGAACGCAGGGTCGTTGAGTGCGATCTTGCCGCAGCCGTTATCCGCTCTTTGGTCGGTATAGGCATCCTGGGGGAAACCGCAACGGTACTTGGTGGGGAAGGCATTGTTTGCCAGTCCACGCTGAGCCAACTCTGTCGCCAGCGTGCTGCTGGGCCACAGGATATAGCCGGAGCCACCGAACATGACCCGGTTGGATCCTCTGGACGTGGCCTTGATCACATAGCTCATCGACAGTTTGCCGCCGGCCGGATTGGGCGAGAACCAGTAATCGATATCTTGCGCTTCGAAGGCCGACAACATGAGACCGGTGCAGGTGTACGCAGGCTCGTTCGCGCAGTTGGCCTTCGCCACGACCTTGCCGTCGAACAGCGTCCGGGTCAGCCCCACGATGTGGGCGCCCCATTGGTCGCGCGATTGCTGCGCACCGCTGACAAGGCTGGCCTCGGTCGCGGTCGAGTCGGTGGTCTGCGCCGCGGCGGGCGCGCTGGCCAGCCCGATCGCACACGTCAGGGCCAGTAGTTGGGAAACGATACGCTTGTACATGGGTGCTCCGGTATCAGGTCTGACAATCGCCGCCATCCTAACGCGCAAAAGCCGCGTGGCAGGGTGAACCTGCCACACGGAGGTGTACATGAAAGGTATCGGACTGCAACCCGAGGAGGACGTGCGATTACGCCCAGGGATAGTGCAGCTATGTTGGCGAGGTTACGCTGGCGTCGTGCCGCGCGGGGTACGGCGTTTCTGCACCAGTGCCTGCAGTTCGCCGGCGATGCCGCGGCGGAAGGCCATCACGCAGATCACGAAGATCAGGCCGATCACGATGGTGACCGATTCCCCCAACTGGCGGAACCAGTCCACGCCGGTCCAGCTCGCCATGGCCTGGCCGAAGTCGCCAACCTTGTTTTCCAGCAACACCACGATGAAGGCGCCGATGACCGGCCCCAGGAACGTTCCCATGCCGCCGATCAGCGTCATCAGGATCACCAGCCCCGACATCTGCCAGGTGGCATCGGACAAGGTCGCCGACACGAATACCAGGGTCTTGGCCGATCCGGCCAGGCCGGCCAGCGCGGCCGACAGCACGAAGGCCAGCAGCTTGAAGCGGTCGACGTCATAGCCCAGCGAAATCGCGCGCGGTTCGTTTTCCCGCAAGGCCTTGAGCACCTGGCCGAACGGCGAATTGATGGCGCGCCAGATGATGGCGAAGCCGATCACGAACAGGCCGAACACCAGGTAGTACAGATTGATGTCCTGGCGCAGGTCGATGAAGCCGAACAGGTGGCCGCGCGGCACGTTCTGCAAGCCGTCCTCGCCGCCGGTGAAATGCGCCTGCAGAAAGAAGAAGAACACCATCTGCGACATGGCCAGCGTGATCATGGCGAAATAGATGCCGCTGCGGCGGATGGCCAGCGCGCCTACCGCCAGGCCCAGCAGGGCCGCTACCCCGACGCCGAACAGCAACCCTGCTTCGGTGGGCAGGCCCCACACCTTCAGCGCATGGCCGGTGGCGTAGGCGGCGGCGCCCAGGAAGGCCGCGTGGCCGAAGGACAGCAGGCCGGTGAAACCCAGCAGCAGGTTGAAGGCGCAGGCGAACAGGGCGTAGCACATCACCTTCATGGCGAAGATGGGATACACCCCCATGAAAGGCAGCAAGGCCAACAGGACGGCCAGGACGACATAGGCAGCAATTTGTCGATTCATTTTTCTTTCCCGAACAGGCCGGCGGGACGCAGCAGCAAGACGATGGCCATGATGATGAACACCACGGTGCTGGAGGCTTCGGGCCAGAAGACCTTGGTCAGCCCTTCGACCACACCCAGCCCCAGACCGGTCAGGATGGATCCGAGGATGGAACCCATGCCCCCGATCACCACCACCGCGAACACCACGATGATCAGGTTCGAACCCATCAGCGGGGAAATCTGCAGCACCGGCGCGGCCAGCACGCCGGCGAATCCGGCCAGGCCCACGCCGAAGCCATAGGTCAGCATGATCATGCGCGGGACGTTGACCCCGAAGGCCTCGACCAGGCGCGGGTTCTCGGTACCGGCGCGCAGCAGCGCGCCCAGGCGTGTACGTTCGATGACGAACCAGGTGCCCAGGCAGACCACCAGCGATGCCACCACCACCCAGGCGCGGTAGTTGGGCAGGATCATGAAGCCCAGGTTGGTGGCGCCGCGCAGGGCGTCAGGCGGAGGATAGGGTTGGCCGGAGACGCCGTAGACGCTGCGGAACAGGCCTTCGATCAGCAGGGTCAGGCCGAAGGTCAGCAGCAGCCCATACAGATGGTCGAGGCGATAGAGGTGCCGCAGCAGCAGCCGCTCGATGATGATGCCGAAGATGCCCACCACGATCGGGCCCAGGATGAGCATGACCCAATAGTTCAGGCCCAGGTAATTCATGCCCGCCCAGGCGGCGAAGGCGCCCATCATGTAGAGCGCGCCGTGGGCGAAGTTGATCACGTTCAGCAAGCCGAAAATGACCGCCAGGCCCAGCGATAGCATGGCGTAGAAAGAGCCGTTGACCAACCCCAGTAGCAATTGGCCCAACAGCGCCTGCAAGGGGATGCCGAAGATTTCCGTCATCGTGTGCGTTTCCTGCGCGCCCGCGTGGATGGCGGGCGGTTGAACAAGCGTAGACGCGCCGCCGCGTTGGATGGACGCGGCGGCGCGCAGTGGCGCGGATTACTTCTTGACCAGCTTGCAGGTGGATTCGGAAAGCTTGGTGTAGACCTCGTCGCCGGGCAGTGTGGCGACCACCTTGTAGTAGTCCCAACGGCCCTTCGATTCCTTGGGCGTCTTCACCTGCATCAGGAACATGTCGTGCACCATGCGGCCGTCCTCGCGGGTGTAGCCGTTTTTCACGTACATGTCGTTGAGCTTGTTCGACTTGAACCACTTCATGATGGTGTCGGCGTCGTCCGTACCGGTCTCTTTCACGGCCTTCAGATAGTTCGACACCGCCGAGTAGTCACCGGCTTGCAGGCTGGATGGCTTGCGGTTGATCTTGGCTTCGAACTTCTTGGACCAGGCGCGCGCCTCATCCGACTGGTCCCAGTACCAGCTGTCGGTCAGGTACATGTTCTGCGTGGCTTGCAGGCCAAGCGAGTCGATGTCGTTGATGAACACCAGCAGGCCCGCCATCTTCATGGTCTGGGTGATGCCGAATTCATTGGCGGCCTTGATCGCGTTGATGGTGTCGCCGCCGGCATTGGCCAGACCCAGGATCTGCGCCTTGGACGATTGCGCCTGCAGCAGGAAGGACGAGAAGTCCGACGCGCCCAGCGGTGCCCGCACCGTGCCCTTGACCTCGCCGCCGGAGGCCTTCACCACGTTGACGGTGTCGCGTTCCAGGGCGTGGCCGAAGGCGTAATCGGCGGTCAGGAAGAACCAGCTCTTGCCGCCGTCCTTCACCACCGCCGAACCGGTGCCGCGGGCCAGTGCCACCGTGTCGTAGGCGTAATGGACGGTGTAGGGTGAACATTGGGCGTTGGTCAGGTCGGACGCGCCCGCGCCGATGGCCAGGAAAGGTTTTTTCTTTTCCGCCGCGACCTGGGCCATGGCCAGGCTGGTGGAGGAGTTGGTGCCGCCGATCAGGACGTCCACCTTCTGTTGGTCGAACCATTCGCGGGCACGCGCCGACGCGATGTCCGCCTTGTTCTGGTGGTCGGCCGTGACCAGTTCGATCTTCTTGCCGTTGATGTTGCCGCCGGCATCCTCGATCGCCATCTTGATCGCTTCGATCCCGCCCTTGCCGTCGATGTCCGAATAGACGCCGGACAGGTCGCTGACGAAACCGATGCGGATCACGTCATCGGATATTCCGGCGGCTTGCGCGGGCAAGCTGATTGCGCCGATGCCGGCCAGGGCCAGTGCAGCCGTTAGGGTATGCAGCTTCATGGTGACTCCTCTCCCTCTTGTAGGGGGTGCCGGTCGTGCCGGCGGGTGGCAGGTTGTGGTCGGAGACCTTATACGCCCAACAGTTCGTTGAGTGTTTCCTGTTTTTCATTGAGTTGCGCGGCATCGAAGTGCTCGATGATCTGGCCATGCTCCATGACGTAGAAGCGGTCGGCCAGCGGCGCGGCAAAGCGGAAGTTCTGCTCCACCATGACGATGGTATAGCCCCTTTGCTTCAGCGCCGTGATCATACGCCCCAGCGCCTGCACGATGACGGGCGCCAGGCCTTCGGAAATCTCGTCCAGCAACAGCAGGTTGGCCCCGGTGCGCAGGATGCGCGCGACGGCCAGCATCTGCTGTTCGCCGCCCGACAGGCGCGTGCCCGGCGAGTGGCGGCGTTCCTGCAGATTGGGGAACATCTCGTAGATTTCCGCCAGCGACATGCCGCCGCCCAAGGCGCCGCCGACGAAGGGCGGCAGCAGCAGGTTCTCTTCGCAGCTGAGGCTGGCGAAGATGCCGCGTTCCTCGGGGCAATAGCCGACGCCCAGATGCGCGATACGGAAGGTGGGCATGCCGGCCGATTCGGTGCCGTTGATGCGCACCGAGCCTTTGCGGCTGCCGGTCAGGCCCAGGATCGCGCGCAAGGTGGTGGTGCGGCCGGCGCCGTTACGGCCCAGCAGCGTCACCACTTCGCCTTGGCGCACGTCCATGTTCACGCCATGCAGGATGTGCGATTCGCCGTACCAGGCGTGCAGATCGGTGATTTCCAACGCCGGCGCGTTCATCCGTGCGCTCCTTGCAGTTGACCTTCGGTGCTGCCCATATAGGCTTCCATGACCGCCGGGTTGCGGGCTACTTCAGCGTAGTTGCCTTCGGCCAGCACGGCCCCGCGCGCCAGCACCGTGATGCGGTCGGCAATGGAGGAGACCACGTTCATATTGTGTTCCACCATGAGCACGGTGCGGCCCACGCTGACGCGCTTGATCAAGCGCGTCACACGGTCCACGTCCTCGTGGCCCATGCCCTGCGTGGGTTCGTCCAGCAGCATCAGCTCCGGCTCCATCGCCAACGTGGTGGCGATTTCCAGCGCGCGCTTGCGGCCATAGGGCAGATTGACGGTGGTTTCATCGGCGAAAGCCGTCAGGTCGACCTGTTCCAGCAGCGCGCGGGCCGGCTCATCGAGCGCATGCAGTTTTTTCTCGCTGCGCCAGAAGTGATAGGACAGGCCGGTCTTGCGCTGCAGGCCGATACGCACATTTTCCAAAACGCTGAGGTGGGGAAACACCGCCGAGATCTGGAATGAACGGATGATGCCCCGCCGCGCGATCTGCGCCGGGCGTTCGCTGCTGATGTCCTGGCCGTTGAACAAGATCTTGCCGGCGCTGGGCGCCAGGAACTTGGTCAACAAATTGAAGCACGTGGTCTTGCCGGCGCCGTTGGGGCCGATGAGGGCGTGAATATGCCCGCGTCGTACCCGCAGATTCACGCCTTTCACAGCGACGAAGCCACGAAACTCCTTGGTAAGGCCTTGTGTCTCCAGGATGGTGTCGTCCATGTAGTAGCACCAAATCTATATTTGTTGCCGGCGAGTATGCGGATGGGCGAAACAAAATTCTATGGGGGTTTTACATAGGTTTAAGTCGGCCAAATCGGCGCCGTGATGGTGCGGCGCGCCGCGGCGCAATGCGGCTATTCATGCCGGTGACGGGCTGATGCTGTTGCGGCGCAAGGCTGGCTGTGGCGGCGCGTGGCTCAGGCCGGCGTCTTCTGCTTGAACTCGCACAAGTCGGCGATGCCGCATTGGGGGCATTTGGGTTTGCGCGCGACACAGACATAGCGGCCGTGCAGGATCAGCCAGTGATGCGCATCGAGCAGATATTCCTCGGGCACCACCTTCATCAATTTCAGCTCGACGGCCAGCACGTCCTTGCCCGGTGCCAGATTGGTGCGATTGGCAACGCGGAAGATGTGTGTGTCGACGGCCATGGCGACCTGGCGGAAGGCCGTGTTCAAGACCACGTTGGCGGTCTTGCGGCCAACGCCGGGCAGCGCTTCCAGCGCCTCGCGCGTGTCGGGGACAACGCCCCCGTGCTGTTCGAGAATGATGCGTGCCGTGGCCACGGCGTTCTTGGCCTTGTTGCGATAAAGGCCTATGGTCTTGATGTATTGCGCCACGCCTTCCTCGCCCAGGTCCACCAGGCCTTGCGGCGTGCCGTGATGAGGGAAGAATTTACGCGTGGCGATGTTCACCGATTTGTCCGTCGCCTGCGCGGACAGCAGTACCGCGATCAGCAGTTGGAATGGCGTGGAATATTCCAGCTCCGTTTCGGGCGTTGGATTGGCGGCTTGCAGGCGGGCGAAAATCTCGCGGCGTTTGGCGGGGTTCATCGAACGTTGAAAGGGGTGGGCGAGGGTAGGGTGTGCTTGCGGATGCGGACCGTCATACCGGACCACGGGCGGCGCGGCGGGCACGGGCGCGCTCCAACGCGCTGGCGATCGCGTCGCTCTTGCGGGCGTCCGCATCGGCGACTTCAGTCGTGCTGGTCGCGCTGGTCGTGCGATCCGGCGTGGCCTGTTCCCGCGCCGCGTTGGCGCGTTCGTCGGCTGCCGTCGCGTGGCTGCCCGCCGGCGCCGGCGGGGCGCCCAGGGTGCCGCGTGCCCGCACGGGATTGGCGCGTGCCTGGTCCCGTGGCGGCGCTTCCAGGCGCGCCAGGCGCTGGTCATGGCGTTGGCGCGCCCCATCCGCGTCGGCCTGTGTCCATTGCCTTGCGGCCGGCACCATGTCTATGCAATCGACCGGACAGGGCGCCACGCACAAATCGCAACCCGTGCAAAGGTCATCCAGCACCGTGTGCATGCGCTTGTTGGCACCGACGATGGCATCGACCGGACAGGCGCTGATGCACAGCGTACAGCCGATGCAGTGTTGTTCGTCGATCACGGCCAGCAACAGCGGACCGTGTTGGCCGCGCGTGGTGTCCAGGGGCAGGGGCGGCGTATGCAGCAGTCCGGCCAAAGCCTGGATGCCTTCATCGCCACCCGGCGGACATCGATTGATCGGCACCGTGCCGTCGGCGATCGCCGCGGCATAAGGCCGACAGCCGTCATAGCCGCACTTGGTGCATTGGGTCTGGGGCAGCAGGGCGTCGATGCGATCGACCAGGGATGAATCGGACATAAGAAAAAGCAGGGTGCTCTTGAAGGAAACTCGGTTCTGAATGCATCAGCCAGGCAGGATGGTCCACCCCTCCCAGCTGCGCCGGCACCGCGCAAGCTCAAGCCTGCGCCCACGCACGGGTCTTCGCTCAAGCCTTTTGGCTCAAGCGCTGCGGCCCGTCCTGCGAGCAATGAAAAAGGGGCCGCAGGCCCCTTTTTTTTCCACAACCCTGTTCGGGCCGCCGGCTCAGGCGTGTTGCCGAATGAATTCGCCGATTTTAGGACAGATCGTCTGGCGCCAGCGGCGGCCGGAGAAAATGCCATAGTGGCCGGCGCCTTCCGCGGTGTAGTGCGCCTTGTTGGCGGCGGCGATGCCGCTGCACAAGTCCTGCGCCGCGCGCGTCTGGCCTTGCCCGGAGATATCGTCCAGCTCGCCTTCGATGGTCAGCAGCGCCGTCTTCTTGATATCGGCCGGCTTCACCAGTTTGCCGCCCACCTTCCACGTGCCGCGCGGCAGTTGGAATTCCTGGAACACGATACGGATGGTGTCCAGATAGAACTCCGCCGACATGTCCAGCACCGCGTTGTATTCGTCGTAGAAACGGCGATGCGCTTCCGCGTCGCCATCGTCACCGCGCAACAAGTCCAGATAGAAGTCATAGTGCGACTTCATATGGCGGTCCGGATTCATGGCCACGAAGCCGGCGTGCTGCAGGAAGCCGGGGTAGACCAGGCGGCCGGCGCCCGGATAGCGCGGCGGCACGCGATGGATCAACTGGGTTTCGAACCAGGAATACGGCTTGGTCATCGCCAGGTTGTTGACCTGGGTCGGACTTTGGCGCGGATCGATGGGGCCGCCCATCATGGTCATGCTGCGCGGCTGACAGGGGTCGTTGGCGCTGGCCATCAGCGAGATGGCCGCCAGCACCGGCACAGTCGGCTGGCACACCGAGATCACATGCGTGTCGGCGCCCAGGAAGTGCAGGAAGTCCTGTACGTAATAGACGTAGTCGTCCAGATGGAAGGGACCTTCGGAGACGGGCACCATGCGGGCGTCGGTCCAATCGGTCACATACACGTCGTGATTGGGCAGCAGCGCACGTACCGTGTCGCGCAGCAAGGTGGCATGGTGGCCGGACATCGGCGCCACCAGCAGGACGGTGGGATCCTTGCGCTTGCTTTGACTGCGGCCTTCCCGCTGGAAGTGGATCAGACGGCAGAACGGTTTGTCGACCGCCACTTTTTCGATGATCTTGACGGTCTCGCCGTCAATTTCCGTGGTGGGCAGATCCCACGTCGGTTTCTCGTATTCCTTGCCGATGCGGTGCATCAGCTCATAGCCCGCCGCCATCTGGCGGGAAACGGGCATATACGCCCAGGGGCTATAGGGATTGGAAAATAGCTGCGAACTCGCTTCGGTGAAAGCGGCAAAGGGCGTCAGAAAGGCGCGCTGCAACTCATGCAATTCATACAGCATAAGATGAAAATCCTTACGTTCTGACCAGGTAGCCGTCGCGGCGGTTCGCCTGGAAAAGTGGCGCACCAGGTTTGTTCCGACTCTGATGCACCGTGTGTACACGCCCGCATTATTGCGCTGCGACAGCTGTTTATAGCGAAAAGTACAGAACAGCAGTCCGCAGGATGGCCGTTTTTGTTGCGAAAACGGGAATTCCTACTCGAATTCCTTTTTCACGCCTTAAAACGCACGATTTATTGCGAATTGCGCGCGTTTTATTGCCTACCAGTAGTTTTCGACGGCCAAGTTACCGGGAATGCCGCGACGTCCCGGTGCGAAACCCATTTCGCCAAGCAGTTTGCGTGCCGCCGACAGCATCGCGGGGTTGCCGCAGAGCATGACTTTGGCCAGCTTGGGGTCGAGCCGCTCGCCCGCAAGCTGTTCCAGGCGGCCGTCGGCGATCAGCGTGGTCAGGCGTTCGCTGGGCATGCCGGGCAAGGCCTCGCGCGTGGCGATGGCCAGATAGATCAATTTGCGCGGGTCGGCGCGGTGAATGGCGGCGAATTCGGGCAGGCTGGACCAGCTCTCGATTTCTTCCCGGTAGGCCAGCTCTTCGGCATGGCGCACCCCATGCACGACGATGATCCGGCGGAACGAGGTCCAGGTGGCCGGGTCACGCAGGATGGACAGGTAGGCCGACAGTCCCGTGCCCGTGGCAAGCAGCCACAGATCCGGCTGTGTGCGGGTCAGGTCCGGCGCGGCCAGCATAGCGCTCATCGCGGGTGTCGTGCCGCCCGATGGCGTGGCCTCCGATGCCGTCGGCGCCGCGCCCGTCGCATCGATGTCCTGCCCGGCCGGCGCGGCTTGTGTCGGGAAGAAGCGGTCTATGGTCAGAAAACCGTAGGGATTCTTCTCGATGTAAAGGCTGTCTCCCTCGCGCAGTCGCGCCAGGCGCGGACTGAACTCGCCTTCGGGAACGACGATGGAAAAGAACTCCAGGGCATCTTCCAGCGGGCCGGACACCATGGAGTAGGCACGCCACAAGGTCGGCGCCGCATCGGCTGTGGCACTAGCGGCACCAGTGGGGCTGGCTGCGCTGGTGCCAGGGGCGTCAGGGGCAGCAGTGGCGTCGGAGGCTGCAGGATTGCCAGCGGCGGCGCCAGGCAGGGCAGTGCCGGGCAGTCCGACGCGGGCGAACTGCCCGGCCTTGAAAACAAAAGCGGGGTCGCGGGTCACCCGCAGCGAAAACAGCTTGCCGGGGACCCAACTGCGGACTTCAGTGACGGTTTGGCGCGTGTATTTGGATACGTCGGTCATTGGCAGTTCGAAGGCGGTTCGCGCACATCCGAGCGCACTTCGAGCGCAATCGAACGCGCGCGGACCGATTATTTTTCCAGGTATTGCAGTTTGTCCGGCTTGCCGTTCCATTCGTCGGCATCGGGCAGCGGCTTGGTGGCGCGGCTGATGCTCTGGAACTCAGGCGACAGTTCGGCGTTCAGCGCGATGAACTGCAATTGGTCCTGCGGCACATCTTCTTCCGCGTAAATGGCGTTGGCCGGACACTCGGGGATGCACACCGCACAGTCTATGCACTCGTCGGGATCGATTACCAGGAAGTTGGGACCCGCGCGGAAGCAATCGACGGGGCACACATCCACGCAGTCGGTGTACTTGCATTTGATACAGTTTTCGGTAACGACGTGGGTCATGCGGTGGAACTCCGGGGGTTTATTTATCCGCGAAAAGATCGATTTTACCCAAACCGTGCAAAAACCTCCTGGGATAACCCTGACCGGGGCATAGTCGCTGCCGGCAAGCGCGTGGGCGCTGTGCTAAGGTTGCCCCCATCGCTACGTTCACGCAAATCCGAGACAATCACGCTTAAGAACCTGAGCCCGCTCGGGGACACCGCGGAGCCGGGTCCTCCGGTCCATCAGTGTCGCCCCCTGGGGGGCCGCGCGCCGCGCGGTACGGGGGGCCTCTATGATCATTACTTCGCTGCTCGACACCGATCTCTACAAGTTCAGCATGATGCAGGTGGTGCTGCACCATTTCCCCGCCGCCCAGGTCGAATACCAGTACAAATGCCGTAACCCCGGCGTCAATCTGCGGCCATATATCGAAGAGATACGCGCGGAAATCCACGGCTTGTGCCAGTTGCGTTTCACTCCCGACGAACTGGAGTATCTGGGTAGCCTGCGCTTCATCAAGAGCGATTTCATCGATTTTCTTGAACTGTTTCATCTACCCGAGCGCTGCATCGATGTCAGCGAGGGCAAGGAAGACGGCGAGATCTCGATCAAGGTGGCAGGGCCGTGGCTGCATACGATACTGTTCGAGATCCCCGTGCTGGCCATCGTCAACGAGGTCTATTTCCGTAATACCAAGCAGCATCCCGACCTGGCCGAGGGCCGCGCGCGCCTGCAATCCAAGGTGAGCCTGGTGGTGCAGGATCCGTCCCTGGCGGATTTCCGGGTGGCCGAATATGGGACGCGCCGGCGTTTCTCCAAGGCCTGGCACCAGGAAGTGGTGGCCACCATGAAAGGCACGATGGGCAAGATGTTCGCCGGCACCAGCAATGTCGCCCTGGCGCGCGAGCATGGCGTATTGCCCTTGGGCACCATGGGGCATGAATACCTGCAGGCCTGCCAGGCTTTGGGTCCGCGCTTGCGCGATTCCCAGGTTTTCGCGCTGGAAGTCTGGGCCAAGGAATATCGCGGCGACCTGGGCATCGCGCTGTCCGATGTCTACGGTACCAATGCTTTCCTGCGCGATTTCGATATGTATTTCTGCAAACTGTTCGACGGCGCGCGCCACGATTCGGGCGATCCCTTCATCTGGGGCGAGCGCATGATCGAACACTATCGCGCCAACCGCGTCGACCCGCGCACCAAGACGCTGGTGTTTTCCGACTCCCTGACCTTTCCCCGGGCCGTGGAACTGGCACACCGCTTCGCGGGGCGCTGCCGCGTGTCGTTCGGCATAGGCACCAATCTGACCAATGATCTGGGGCATGAGCCCCTGCAGATCGTCATGAAGATGGTCCGCTGCAATGGCCAGCCCGTGGCCAAGGTGTCCGACGCGCCGGAAAAAACCATGTGCGACGATCCGGCGTATCTGGCGTACCTGCGCCAGGTGTTCGAGCTGCCGCCGCTGCCGGCCGGGAAATAGCGCGACGGCCGTGCGCAAGGTTGAGGGGCGGGATGCGTAAACCGGCCGCGCGGCGCGATTGCAAACATGGTTTCCTTCGTGGGCGGAAGACGGCGATAATCGACGGTTTCCAACAGGAGGGATCACCCCATGAGCAGCATCAAACGCGTCAATGTCGCCAAGCGTCTCTCGGATATGGCCGTCTATAACGGCGTGGCCTACCTGGCCGGCCAGGTGCCGGACGACGCCAAGCTGGATATCACCGGCCAGACCGCTCAGGTCCTGGCGACCATCGACAAGCTGTTGGCCGAAGCGGGCACCGACAAATCGCGCATCCTGATGGCCCAGATCTTCATCACCAACATGAAGGAATTCGACGGCATGAACAAAGCCTGGGACGCCTGGGTTGCCGATGGCAACGCGCCTCCCCGCGCCACCGTCGAATCCCGTCTCGCCAATCCCGACTACAAGGTCGAGATCGTCGTCACTGCCGCGGTAGGCTAAGCCGGACCGCGCCCGCGCGGGTACAGGCCGCTCGCATGGCGGCCTGATTCATTCCAGCGGTTCTAGCTGCCTAGCAACAGCAGACCCGCCAGCAAGCCCCCCAATTCCCTGCAGTCATGCAAGACATCGGGCGCCACGGTCTTGGGCGCCAGGATCTGGGCTGGCGATTGCGCGCCGTTGCGCGCGATCAGTGGCGCCGCTGCCAGGCGCAGCCGCCATCCCGTGCAGATACGCTCTGCCTGCCGGGCCGCGCCGCTGCCATCCGTGCCGGCGCTGATCATCAGGCCGTAGGGCCGCCCGCTGATCGGGCTGACGCCGTCCGCATCGAGGACGCCGTAATAACAACGATCGAAGAATTCCTTCATGGCGCCGCTCAGCGTACCCAGATTCTCCGGCGCGCAAAAAAGATAGCCGTCGCTTTGCAGCAGGTCCTTCGCCTCGACCTTGGCCGCGGGCAGCACAATGACGCTTAAAGCCGGCGCCGCCTTGGCCCCGCTTGCCGCGTCATCGTCTATCGCAGCGCAGTCCAAAACGTCAGGGCTCGTATCGTCGTCCGGGTTTGCATTGCCATGGTCGGGTGCGTCAGCGTCTGCCGCATCCGCCGATGCCCAGGCGGCCACGTCGTGGGCACCTTCGGCGGCGGCTTGCGCCATGGCCTGGGCCGCGCCGCTACGGCTGTGCCACACGATAAGCAGGCGAGGAGACGCTTGGGTCATGGCGATTACCGGGCCCCGGATTGCTGGTCCTTGGGGGCCTGGTCCTCGGATTCCTGATCCTCGTATCGCTGCAGCCGCGCCAGCGGATCCTGGCGGTAGTAGGCGCGCAGCAGGGCGTACCAATCCGGCATGGCGTCGGCCAACGGCGCGGGATCGGCGAAGAAGCTCTCCGAACTGACCGCGAAGAACTCCGCTTCATCCGTGGCCGCGTAGGGATCCAGCGGCAACTGGCCATACCATTGGTCCGCGTCCGGTCCTTCCGGATCCACATCTGGCGGGATGGCGGCTTCGACTGCCTCCAGTGCCGCGCTGAATTGGTCCAGGCTGCGTTCCAGCACACCGTGCCAGGCGCGGCCGTCGACATCGCGCCGGCCCGCCAGATTGGGCACGCCGTCAGCGACGCCCGTCAACAGGTCAAGCTTGTGGGCAAATTCGTGGATCACCACGTTGTAGCCACCCGCCGCCAGGCGTGCATCTTCCCAGGAAATCAGCACCGGGCCGCCATCCCAGGCCTCACCGGCCGCGTCTTCCTCGTACTCATGCACCACGCCGTCCTCATCTTCGCGCCGGCGCGGAATGACGAAGCCGCCGGGATAGACAATGATTTCGTCCCAACCCTCGTAGAGGGCCGGCTCCAGATTCAGGATGGGCAGGGCGGCCTGAGCGGCGATGCACAGGCGCATGAAATCGGTCAGTTCCAGCCCGCCCGCGCCGTTCATGGTCTTGCTGGCCAGCACCCAGGCCGCGCGATCCAGCAACGCCGCCTGCTCTTCCTGCGTGAGGGGATACAGGAAAGGGAAGGCATCCAGCACCTGTTCCCACAATTCCGCCGGAATGCGCCCGCGCACCTCATCGACCTGAGCATCGCGCGCCCCGCGCCCCCTGAGCCATCGAAACATAAGTTGAACCCCCCGTTTTATGCTTTTTTCGTCTTAAGCGAAGACCCGCGTCGCGCACCATCCATGTCGGCCCGCGTGGCGCCGGCGCCTGAAGCGCCTCGGCCCTCCGCGCCGGCCCCCGGCGTCCGGGCGTTTCGACACCGCCGCGCTTCGTCTGGCGACCGTACTATGACCTGACGCAAACCCTGACGCCGACGGGCCGAAGCCATCACCGCCTTAGTGTAGAGTGTCAAACTCTCAACCGGTTCCAGTCGTTTTCGTCGTCGATGTCCCCGCCTTCCGCTCCTGAATCTCCGCAGCCTGCCGATGCCGCAGATTCCGGTGTCGGCCTCGATGCCGCGTGGCTCGATGCCGCCGCCGCCGGCCTGGACGCGGCTGGCCGGGCGCAATTGGCGCGCGCGGCGGCTTCGGTCGCGGACCGCTTTGCCGGGCAGCAATCCATCACCGGCGAACCCCTGATCGTCCACGCCGCGGGTGTCGGGCGCATCCTGGCCAGCCTGCATACCGACGCCGCCACCCGTGTCGCGGCGGTGCTGGCTGCCTTGCCCACCGACCTGCAGGCGCCGCCGCAGAGCCTGCGCATCGATCCCTTGACGGCCGACTTCGGCGACGACGTGGCGCGGCTGGTGCAGGGCGCGCATGCGCTGCTGCGCCTGGGCGTGATGGCGCGCCACGCCAGCGACAGTGCCGCCGGTAGCGGCACGCAGAAGGAAATGCAGCGCAAGATGCTGCTGGCGATGGCGGCCGACCTGCGCATCGTGCTGATGCGCCTGGCGTCGCGGCTGCAAAGCCTGCGCTGGCATGCCGCGACCAAGGTCCCGTGCGATCCGCAGTTGGCGCGTGAAACCTTGGACTTGTATGCGCCCCTGGCCAACCGCCTGGGCATCTGGCAGATCAAGTGGGAGATGGAAGACCTGGCCTTCCGCTTCACCGATCCCGACCGCTACAAGCAGATCGCCAAGCTGCTGGAGGAAAAACGCGTCGAGCGCGAAGCCTTCATCCGCGATGCCGTGGCGCGCATGGGAGATGCCCTGGCCAAGGCCGGTATCGCCGCCGAAGTCAGCGGCCGGCCCAAGCATATCTACAGCATCTGGAACAAGATGCGGGCCAAGAAGCTGGACTTCGCGCATCTGTACGACCTGCGCGCGCTGCGCATCATCGTCGGCGACGTGCGCGATTGCTATGCCGCGCTGGCCATGGTGCATGCCATGTGGACGCCGGTGGGACAGGAGTTCGACGACTACATTTCGCGGCCCAAGCCCAATGGCTATCGTTCGCTGCACACCGTGGTGGCGGACGGCGACGGCAAGCCGTTCGAGGTGCAGATACGCACGCGTGAAATGCACCAGTTCGCCGAATACGGCATGGCGGCCCACTGGCGCTACAAGGAAGCAGGTCCCCGTGGCGGCCAGGTGTCGGCGTCCAGCGATTATGACCGCCAGTTATCCTGGATGCGCCAGTTGCTGGCGTGGAGCGCGGACGTCGATTCGGCGCCGGCTGAGTCCGCCGGCAGTGGGGCTGTCAGCAGTGGGACCGGCGCTGCGGCCGCCGGCACCCCTGCGGATCCCGCTGCTACCGGCGCGGTTGATACGGGCCTGAGCACGGAAATAGGCGCCACCCTGGCGCCGCCCACCAACGCGTCCAGGCCCGTCCCCCAAGCGGGATCGTCCCGCAACGCGCGCAGAGGTGGCGCGATAGCGGGGGCCGATACCGGCCAGCACATCTACGTCCTGACGCCGCAGGCACGCGTAATCGAGTTGCCGGCCGGTTCGACGCCGGTGGACTTCGCCTACCACTTGCATACCGACCTGGGCCATCGCTGCAGGGGTGCGCGCGTGGACGGCCAGTTGGTGCCGCTGCAGACCCATCTGGCTACCGGCCAGACCGTGGAGATCGTCTCCGCCAAGTCCGGCGGCCCATCGCGTGACTGGCTCAATCCCCAACTGGGTTTCCTGGCCAGCCCGCGGGCGCGTTCCAAGGTGCGCGCCTGGTTCAACGCCATCGAGCTGCAACAGCGCATCACCCAGGGCCAGGCCCTGATTGAAAAAGAGTTGCAGCGCCTGGGCAAGACGGCGGTGAATCTGGAGCAATTGGCGCAACAGCTGGGTTTTGCCCGTGCGGACGACCTCTACGTCGCGGCCGCCAAGGAAGAATTCAGCCTGCGCCAGATCGACAGCGCCTTCCAGCAGCCCGCGTCCGCGGAGTCGACCGCCCCGCAGGTCGTCACCCATGCCAGCCGCGCGGAAAGCACGGAGAAAAGCGGCAAGAGCGGCGTGCTGGTGGTCGGCGTGGGCTCCTTGATGACGCAACTGGCGCGCTGCTGCCGCCCGGCCCCACCCGATGAGATCGTCGGGTTCGTCACGCGCGGCCGCGGCGTCTCCATCCACCGCACGGATTGCCACAGCTACGCCGCGCTGGCCAGCCGCGAACCGGAACGCAGCATCGAAGTCACCTGGGGCAAGACGGGCGGGACGCTTTACCCGGTCGATGTCAGCATCCGGGCGCACGACCGCTCCGGCCTGTTGCGTGATCTATCCGAAGTGTTCGCCAAGCTGCGGCTCAACGTCATCGGCGTCAACACGCAAAGCCGCAGCTCGCTGGCGCACATGGTGTTCACGGTGGAGGTGCCGGACGGCGAGGCCTTGAGCCGGGCGCTGGCGGCGCTGACGGAAGTCGCCGGCGTGACGGGGGCCGCGCGCAAATAGCACGCGGCACATGGACGGCCATGCCGGGCCGCCCTAAACTGCCTGTTTCCTTCACGCAGGGCCGCTGTCATCATGGATACCCCCACGCAAACCGCGCAGGATGCCAATACCGCAACCCGCGCCTGGCTGGAAAAACTGGTCGCCTTCGACACCACCAGCCGCAATTCGAACCTGGCGCTCATCGAAACCGTGCGCGATGCGCTAAAAGGGCAGGGTGTCGACGCCGTGCTGGTGCATAACGCCGAACGCAACAAGGCCAACCTGTTCGCCACGCTGCCGGCCCAGGACGGCGGCACGCAGGGCGGCATCGTGTTGTCGGGCCATACCGATGTGGTGCCGGTGGATGGGCAGGATTGGTCTTCCGATCCCTTCACCCTGCAGGAAAGGGATGGGAGGCTTTACGGCCGAGGCTCGTGTGACATGAAAGGCTACATCGCCGCGTCCCTGGCGCTGGTGCCCGAGTTCCTCGCCATGCCGCGCAAGAAGCCGCTGCATCTGGCCTTCTCCTACGACGAGGAAGTGGGCTGCGCCGGCGCGCCGTACCTGCTGGCCGATCTGCGCGAGCGCGGCATCCAGCCGGAAGGCTGCGTGGTGGGCGAGCCCACCGGCATGCAAGTGGTGGTGGCGCACAAAGGCATCAATGTCTTCCACTGCCGGGTCCACGGCAAGGCCGCGCATTCTTCGCTGACATCGCAAGGCTGCAATGCCATCGAGCACGCGGCCCGCCTGATCTGCCATATCCGCGACCTGGCCGACGCCTACCGCGCCAAAGGACCGTACGACAATTTCTACGATGTGCCCTTCAGCACGCTGACCACCAATCAGATCCGTGGCGGCATCGCGGTCAATACCATTCCCGACGCCTGCGAATTCACCTACGAATTCCGCAACCTGCCCGGCATGTCCCCTGGCGATATCCAGGCGGATATCGAGCGCTACGTCAGCGAAACCTTGCTGCCGCGCATGCACGCCGAGTTTCCCGCGGCGCGGGTGGATATCGAAAAAGGGCCTGCCGCGCCCGGGCTGGAAGCGTCGGAACAGGCCGCCATCACCGAGCTGGTGCGCGCGCTGACCCGCGACACCGCCACGCGCAAAGTGGCCTATGCCACCGAGGCCGGCTTGTTCCAGGGGATAGGCATCCCCACGGTGGTGTGCGGCCCGGGCCATATCGTGCAGGCCCACAAGCCGGACGAATACGTGGCGCTGGATCAGCTGGCCGATTGCGTCGCCTTCCTGCGCCGGCTCGGGCAGTCGTTGTAAAGCTGCCATGCAGGGCTGGGTGGGCCGTCCGGCCCCACTCGGGTAAAATAGCCGGTTGCTAAGTCGGTGGCACTGCCCGATCCAGGGTGGGCCGCCAAGCTGGCGATGCGGCCGATGGCGTCGCATCGTGGCGGGAGAAGCCTGGTGAAACCTTACGACCTTCCCGATGCCCAAGGGCATTTCGGACCCTACGGTGGCGTGTTCGTGGCGGAAACGCTGATGCACGCCCTGGATGAATTGCGCGCGGCTTATGACCATTTCCGCGCCGATCCGCTTTTTCAGGAAGAGTTCGCCTACGAACTCAAGCACTATGTGGGGCGCCCCACGCCCGTGTACCACGCGCGGCGCTGGTCGCAGGAGCTGGGCGGCGCCCAGATCTGGTTCAAGCGCGAAGACCTGAACCATACCGGCGCGCACAAGGTCAACAACTGCATCGGCCAGGCCCTGTTGGCCCGCCGCATGGGCAAGCCGCGTGTCATCGCCGAAACCGGTGCCGGCCAGCATGGCGTGGCCACCGCCACCGTGGCGGCACGCTACGGCATGGAATGCGTGGTGTACATGGGCAGCGAAGACGTGCGCCGTCAGGCCTCGAATGTCTACCGCATGAAGCTGCTGGGCGCCACGGTGGTGCCGGTGGAATCGGGTTCGCGCACCCTCAAGGACGCGCTGAACGAAGCCATGCGCGACTGGGTCACCAATGTCGCCAACACCTTCTACATCATCGGCACGGTGGCGGGGCCCGACCCCTATCCGCGCATGGTGCGCGATTTCCAGACCGTGATCGGCAACGAGTGCCTGACGCAGATGCCGCAAGAGACCGGCCAGCAGCCGGACTACGTCATCGCGGCCGTGGGTGGCGGTTCCAATGCCATGGGGATTTTCCATCCCTACATCCCGCATGAAAACGTCCAGTTGGTCGGCGTCGAAGCCGCCGGCGAAGGCATGGACAGCGGCCGCCACGCGGCGTCGATCGCTGCCGGCCAGGTGGGCGTGCTGCATGGCAACCGTACCTATGTGATGCAGGACGAGAACGGCCAGGTACAGGAAACGCATTCTGTGTCGGCGGGCCTGGACTATCCGGGCGTCGGTCCCGAGCATGCCTGGCTCAAGGACAGCGGCCGCGCCAGCTATGTAGGCGTGACGGACGACGAAGCCTTGCGCGCCTTCCACGATTGCTGCCGCATCGAAGGCATCATGCCGGCGCTGGAATCGTCGCATGCCATCGCCTACGCCACGCGTCTGGCGCCGACCCTGCCCAAGGACAAGATCATTCTGGTCAACCTGTCGGGCCGCGGCGACAAGGACATGCACACCGTCGCCGAGCGCGCCGGCCTGCAGCTGTAATCCACCGGTGACCTGAACAGCATGACCGTACAAAAAGACCGCATCGGCGCTGCCTTTGCCCGCACCCAGGCGGCCGGCCGCGCCGCCCTGATTCCTTATATTGCCGCCGGCGATCCGTCGCCGGCGTCCTGCGTGCCGCTGATGCATGCGCTGGTCCGTGCCGGCGCCGACGTCATCGAGCTGGGGGTGCCGTTTTCCGACCCCATGGCTGACGGCCCCGTCATCCAGCGCGCCACCGAACGTGCCATTGCGCAGGGCATGAGCCTGCGCAAGGTGCTGGAAGCGGTGGCGGATTTCCGCCGCCAGGACGCCGATACTCCCGTGGTGCTGATGGGTTATGCCAATCCCATCGAAGCCATGGGCCAGGCCGCTTTCGTCGAGCAGGCCGCGGCTGCGGGCGTCGATGGCGTGCTGGTGGTCGACTACCCGCCCGAGGAAGTGCGCGAGTTCGCCGACCTGCTGGATGCCAAGGGCATGGCGCCCATCTTCCTGCTGGCGCCCACCAGTACCGAGGCGCGCATCGAGGCGGTCGGCAAGGTGGCGCGTGGGTATGCCTATTACGTCTCGCTCAAGGGCGTGACGGGGGCCGGCCATATCGATACCGACGATGTCGCGACCAAGCTGGCCGCCATCCGCCGCCATGTCCACATTCCGGTGGGCGTGGGCTTCGGCATCCGCGACGCCGACAGCGCCCAGCGCGTGGCGCGCGTGGCCGACGCCGTGGTGATCGGCAGCAAGCTGATCGAGACCATGGAAAAAGCCATCGAAGGCGTGCCCGCGGCCGGTCAGACCGATGCTGCCGCGACCGCCGCCGGCAACTGGCTGGGCACCATCCGCCAGGCGCTGGACAACGTAAAACGGGACCCCGCGGCGGCCTGAGCGGCCGTCGTTCCCCACCAGGATAGAACTCACAATGAGCTGGATTGAAAAGCTTCTGCCGCCGCGCATCAACAAGACGTCCGAGCCTACGGCGCGGCGCGTGCCGGAAGGTCTCTGGGTCAAATGCCCATCCTGCGAATCGGTGCTCTATAACGAGGACCTTGCCGCCAATCTGCACGTCTGCCCGAAGTGCGATCACCATATGCGCATCGGCTCGCGTGCCCGCGTCGATTCGCTGCTGGATCTGGAAGGGCGTGTCGAACTGGGCCAGTCGATCCGCTCGGTCGATACGCTGAAGTTCAAGGATTCGCGCAAGTACCCGGAGCGCCTGGCGGAAGCCGTCAAGCAGACCGGCGAAACCGACGCCATGGTGGTCGTCAGCGGTTCGATCAAGGGTGTGCCGGCGGTATTGGCATGCTTCGAATTCGAGTTCATGGGCGGTTCCATGGGATCGGTGGTCGGCGAGCGCTTCGCGCGCGGCGCCCAGGCGGCCCTGGACCAGAAGACGCCGTTCATCTGCGTTGCCGCATCGGGCGGCGCGCGCATGCAGGAAAGCCTGCTGTCGCTGATGCAGATGGCCAAGACCAATGCCATGCTGACGCGCCTGGCCAAGGAACAACTGCCGTTCATCAGCGTGCTGACCGATCCGACCATGGGCGGTGTGTCGGCCAGCTTTGCCTTCATGGGTGATGTGGTGATCGCGGAACCCAAGGCTCTGATCGGCTTTGCCGGCCCGCGCGTGATCGAGCAGACTGTGCGCGAGAAATTGCCGGAAGGCTTCCAGCGTGCCGAATTCCTCTTGCACAAGGGGGCTATCGACATGGTGGTGGACCGTCGCCAGCTGCGCGATGAAATTGCCCGTTTGCTGGCGCTGCTGACGCGGCAGCCCGCTGAAGTATTGAGCGCCTGACCCCGGGCACGCCGCGTGCTATTGGCGCGCGGCGCGAGGAAAGCCAAGGCTGCGCGGTTCGATTGGTGCTGATTTTCGAAAACAGTGTTTCGTGGCTTTCTTGCCCATGTACTTTGGTCTCATGGTCGCTGTCGGTTTTTTCTGATAATTTACAGCGCGTCTTTACCTCGAAAATGTAGCTTGGAGTTTTCCCCATGCAGAGTGGTTATAAAAAGAGCCTCGTAGCAGGCGCGTTGGCAGCCTTGGCGATGGCATGCGCCATCCCGGCGGCCCAGGCCCAGGACAAGGGCGGTATCAGTGTGCAGGGCGGTTTCGGTGACAAGTACAACCGCGGCGCGATCAATTACGAAACGGCGCCTGTGTGGCAGACCAGCGGCAGCCTTGGCCGCCTGGATTTGACCGGCGAACTCGGTGCTGCTTACTGGTGGGCGCATAGCGGTGGCGGGCATCCTTCGTCCGTCTGGCAATTCAATGCCATTCCGATGTTCCGTTGGTGGGTCAGCGACCGTTTCTTCTTTGAAGGCGGTGTCGGCCCGACGGTGTTCACGAGCACCAAGTTCGCTGGCGAGAACATCAGCACGGCTTTCCAGTTCGGCGACCATATCGGGCTGGGGTTCCAGATCGATCAACACAGCCGGATCAGCCTGCGTTATTCGCACTTCTCGAATGCCAGCATCAAGCGCCCGAACCCGGGGTTGGATGTGACGAACCTGACGTACACGTACTTGTTCTGATCGCTGCTACCGCGGTGGATATGAAACCCTGGCCTGGTGCCAGGGTTTTTTATTGGCGGTGTGGAATTGAGCGAAAGGGTTTGTTTGCGGGCTTGGCGGGCTGTGCCGGTGTTCCGTTTCTAAATGAGGGGTTTTTGGATGATGGGGGGTACCCCCATCGCCCCTTTCTTGGGCTATCGCCCCTGTGGCTGGAGCTGTCGTGAAATTGGTCGGATTTCCATCGCGGGTTCGCGAGCTGCGCCGGTAGTTGGCTTCTGACTAAGAAATTTTTAGATGATGGGGAAGCAGGGGGCGGGAAGGGGGATAGCTATCCCCCTTCTTTAATGATCTTTTCTGGACGCTGGCGTTGACGCGCCCGTGATCGCTTTGGATGCCCGCGCGGACATGAAAAAACCCGAGGCCGGACGGGTAGTCCGGGTCTCGGGTTTCAAGGGCTGACTAGCCTGGTCTATTCGATCAGTGGCGAGTCTCGACCTGCTGCAACGGTTCACTGGAAACCTGCGTCACGGGCTTGCGCTCGCGACCCAGGCGCAGCGGCACCTGGCTGGCAGCAATGCGCTGCTGCGTCTGAGCGAAACGCTCAGGGTCGGTCTCGACCCAGCTTAGGCCGGCAGCGTTGACTACGTTGTGCAGCGACTGCTTGCTCGGCGCGCCGCTTGTCCCCGCCGTCGAAACAGCGGCCTGAACCGGTGCGGCGGCTTGGATGGGAGCAGCAGCCGAAGCAGCGGTTTGAACCGGGGCAGCAGCCGGAGCCGAAGCCGCGGCCTGGACCGGAGCAACAGCCGGCGCCGAAGCAGCGGCCTGGACCGGAGCCGCAGCCGGCGCCGAAGCAGCGGCCTGGACCGGAGCAACAGCCGGAGCCGAAGCCGCGGCCTGGACCGGGGCAGCAGCCGGAGCCGAAGCAGCAGCCTGGACCGGGGCAGCAGCCGGAGCCGAAGCAGCGGCCTGGACCGGGGCAGCAGCCGGAGCCGAAGCAGCGGTCTGAACCGGCTCAGCAGCCGGAGCCGTAGCAGCAACCTGAACCGGAGCCGAGCCAGCAACCGGAGCCGGCGTAGCCACAGCCTGCGTCTCAGCGGCGATCTCGGCCGGCGTGGCAACCTGCACCGGCGCGGTCACGGCGACAGGCGCCGTGGTCACCGGTTCGGCGGCAGCGGGAGCAGGCGTCGATTCCGACACCTCGGCGAAGGGCGCCGCCACATGCGTGTCGGCGGCAGGCGCTACCGGCTTGCGGGCCTCCACGGGCGTCGCAACTTCGGACAGCGCGGCTTGCGCATCAGCGGCCAGACGATCATCCTCGGATTGCTCCGACGCGTCCAAGCCGTCTTCCTGGCCGTCCACATCCGAACTCACTCCGTCTTCCTGGCTGCGACGGCCACGGCGGCTACGGCGGCGGCGACGCTTGCGTTCCGGATCCGTACCCGAACCGTCCGCGGCCAGCGGATTACCGAACTCGTCGGTCTCGCCTTCGGTCGCAGCGGCATCGCGCGTCACGGCTTCGCTGGCGCCATCCGGCGGCAGCGCGGCAGCCACGGTCTCGGCCAGCGCCGCGACCATGCTTTCCTGCTCGCTCATCACGCCATCGCTACCCGATTCCTCGCGGCGGTTGCGGCCACCACGGCCACGGCGGTTACGGCCTTGGCGGGCGGGAGTGCCGTCCTCGAGCGTATCGGCCTGCGGCAGATTGCGTTCGGCCTGATCAGCCTGGCTCAACGCCTGGTTGGCGGCCAGCGCGGCGTCGCGTTGGCCGCGGTCACCGCGCTCGGCACGATCACCACGCTCGGCACGATCACCACGCTCGGCGCGATCACCACGCTCACCGCGCTCCGCACGGTCACCACGGGCAGACCTTTCACCATCGCCGCGACGGCCGCCGCGCACGTGGTGGCGGCTATTGGCTTCAGTCGTGGCTTCCGTGGTCTCGGCAGCGCGGCCTTCGCCACGACGGCCTCCGCGGCCACGGTCGGAACCATGGCGCTCGCCACGACGATCCTGGCCGTCATGCGTGCGGGACTTGGGACGATTGCTGGCGCGCTTGGCTTCGTCGGACTGCACCGGGGCGGCGGCGGGGGCGGCAGCTTTCTCGCCACCGGACAACCAACCGACCAGGCGCTTGAACAAGCCACCCAGGCCGGCGGCTGCCGGCGCGGCGGGCGCGACCGGGGCCGGCGTCGGCGCTACGGGAGCAGGCTGCGAGGGCGTGATGCCCTTGACCAGCGCTTCCGGACGCGCCTTCACTTCGGTTTCCTTGGGCGCGAAAGCGACGTCCGTGGCGGGAGCCTCGGCCAGCTCGAAGCTGACGCGGGTCTCTTCCAGGCGCGGATCGTCGTGGCGCAGGCGTTCGATGTGGTGATGCGGGGTTTCCAGGTGCTTGTTGGGGATCAGCACCAGGTTGACCTTCAGGCGGGCTTCCATCTTGGCGATGTCGGCGCGCTTTTCGTTCAACAGGAAGGTTGCCACGTCCACCGGCACTTGCGCGTGCACGGCGGCGGTGTTTTCCTTCATGGCCTCTTCCTGCAGCAGGCGCAGCACGTGCAGGGCGCTCGATTCCGCATCGCGGATCACGCCGGTGCCGTTGCAGCGCGGGCAGGTGATGTGCGAACCCTCGTTCAAGGCTGGACGCAGGCGCTGGCGCGACAGTTCCATCAGGCCGAAGCGCGAGATCTTGCCCATTTGCACACGGGCACGGTCGAAATGCAGGGCATCGCGCAGGCGCTGTTCGACGGCGCGCTGGTTCTTGCTGTCCTCCATGTCGATGAAGTCGATGACGATCAGGCCACCCAGGTCGCGCAGGCGCAGTTGGCGGGCCACTTCGTCGGCCGCTTCCTGATTGGTGCGCAGGGCGGTTTCCTCGATGTCGGCACCGCGCGTGGAGCGGGCGGAGTTGACGTCCACCGCCACCAGTGCTTCGGTGTGGTCGATCACCACCGAGCCGCCGGAGGGCAGGGTGACCGTACGCGAGTACGCCGTCTCGATCTGGTGTTCGATCTGGAAACGCGAGAACAACGGCACGTCGTCGCGGTAACGCTTGACGCGGTGGACGTTGTCCGGCATCACCACGCTCATGAAAGCGGTGGCTTGATCGGCGATCTCGTCGGTATCAATCAGGATCTCGCCGATTTCAGGCGAGAAATAATCGCGAATGGCCCGGATGACCAGGCTCGATTCCAGATAGATGAGGATGGGCGCGGAATTGTCGCGCGCCGCGCCGTCGATGGCGGTCCAGAGCTGCATCAGATAGGACAAGTCCCATTGCAGCTCTTCGACGTTGCGACCGATGCCGGCGGTACGGGCGATGATGCTCATGCCCTGGGGCAGTTGCAACTGGTCCATCGTATCGCGCAGTTCCTGGCGATCTTCGCCCTCCACGCGGCGCGAAACACCGCCGCCGCGGGGGTTGTTGGGCATCAGCACCAGGTAACGGCCGGCCAGCGAAATAAAGGTGGTCAGCGCGGCGCCTTTGTTGCCACGCTCCTCTTTTTCGACCTGGACGATCAGCTCCTGGCCTTCACGCAAGGCGTCCTGAATGCGCGCGGTACGCACATCGACGCCTTCCTTGAAGTAGCTGCGTGCGATTTCCTTGAAAGGCAGGAAGCCGTGGCGATCTTCACCGTAATTGACGAAGCAGGCTTCGAGGCCGGGTTCGATGCGGGTAATGATGCCCTTATAGATATTGCCTTTGCGCTGTTCGCGGCCGGCAGTCTCAATGTCCAAGTCGATGAGTTTTTGCCCATCGACGATGGCGACGCGCAGTTCTTCCTGGTGCGTCGCGTTGAACAACATTCGCTTCATGAGAAGGTTCTCCGTAGTCATGACACGCCGATATCGGCGCGTGACCTCGGATCACACGGTCTGCGGACTGCGGCAAGGGCAAGCGGCTTGCGGACCGTACCCGGGCAGCGCCCAGGCGTATCCGCGCCAGTCAGGCGGGCACTGCGTGCCGATAGGCACGGGGTTCTGTCAGCAGGAGAGTCAGGAGCACGGATGCGGTTGACGAATAAAAGATTGCTGCGGGAACTCAGACGCGGCGACTAATTAATAGAAATGGCGCGCGCCTGGTGCTTTAAATGCGACGATGCTTGCGAATGCTTCAGAGCCGCGCGCGGCTTGCAACGGTCCTGTCATGAAAGCGGGCAAAATGTGCCACACCACTTCCTGCTGGGCTCGGTTGCGCCGGCGACCGAATGACCCCGGAGCTGAAATCGAGCAGGCGGTACAATAGCGTCCTGCGCACCGGACGGCGTTGCCAAAAAAGCGTACCCGACGGAGTTGCAAACAGCATCTCTACGCCAAGCGGCCATTCAGCCAAAGCCCCCCATTTCAGCCCCTTAAGGCTGTCCCGATTATATGCCGCTTTTCGCAATGCGCAAAGAATCATCCCCTGGTGCTTCCCCCAACCCGCCTGTTGCCGTCCGTTTGGTCGAAGTTACCGACGAACACGAAGGCCAGCGGGTCGACAATTTCCTGTTCCGTATTTGCAAGGGCGTCCCCAAAAGCCACGTCTACAAAGCCATCCGCGACGGCAATGTCCGGGTGAACAAGGGACGTATCCAGGCCGATCATCGGCTGGAAGTTGGGGATGTCGTGCGGGTGCCGCCGTTCCGCCTGCCCGCCGCCGACGAGCCGCGCGCGGTGCCGCCGGCGAAGTTCCCGGTGGTCTATGAGGACGAAGGCATGCTGGTGGTGGACAAGCCGGCCGGTATCGCGGTGCATGGGGGCAGCGGGGTCGCTTTTGGTGTCATCGAGCGCCTGCGCGCTGCCCGTCCCCAGGCGCCCATGCTGGAACTGGCGCATCGCCTGGACCGGGAAACCTCCGGCCTGCTGATGATCGCCAAGAAGCGCAAGGCCCTGTTGGGCCTGCATCACATGCTGCGCGAGGGGCTGGGCAGCAAACGTTACTTTGCGCTGGTCCAGGGCGACTGGGTCAATGACCGTCAGCACATCAAGCTGCCGCTGCTCAAATGGACGACAGCGTCGGGTGAACGGCGCGTGCGAGTCGACGGCGAGGGGCAGACGGCCCACACCATCGTGACCCTGAAGAAACGCTTCGGCGCGTATAGCCTGGTGGAGGCCGAGCTGCGGACGGGGCGGACCCACCAGATCCGCGTGCATCTGGCGTCCAGTGGTTTCCCGATTGTCGGCGACGACAAATATGGGGACGATGAGACCCGGGCCAGGTTCGCTCGGCAGGGCTTCAACCGGATGTTCCTGCATGCGCATCAATTGACCATTCCGCATCCGCTGACAGGCGAGACGCTGGAGCTGCGCGCGCCGCTGCCGCCCGCCTGCGAGCAACTACTTAATACGCTGGAGAGTGTTTGACCATGTCTTATTCGTTGGTGGTGTTCGACTGGGATGGCACCTTGATGGATTCCACCCACAGCATCGTGGCCGCCATTCAGGGCGCTTGCCGGGATCTGGACCTGCCCGTGCCGTCGGCGTCCCAGGCCAGCTGGGTGATCGGGCTGTCGCTGGAAAGCGCGCTGCGCCATGCCGTGCCTGAGCTGACGAAGGCGCTGACCCCGCGCTTTTTGGAGCGTTATCGCGTCAATTACCTGTTGCGCGATCCGGAATTGAAGCTGTTCGATGGCGTGCGTGAGCTGCTGGCCGATCTGGCGCAGCGCAATGTCCAGCTGGCGGTGGCCACCGGAAAGAGCCGGGTCGGGCTGAATCGCGCGCTGGCGGCCAGTGGGCTGACCGAGGTATTTCAGGCGACGCGCACGGCGGACGAGACTTTCAGCAAGCCGAACCCCGCCATGCTTCACGAAATCATGGACGAGCTGAACATATTGCCGGAGCATGTGGTGATGATCGGCGACACGTCGCATGACTTGAATATGGCGGCCAATGCCTCTGTGCACGGCGTGGGCGTCACCTATGGCGCGCATACCCGCAAGGAGCTGGAAGGGTGCGCGCCCCAGGTGATCGTCGAGAACGTGGCGGAACTGAGCGCGTGGCTGGCGGCGCAGAGCGTGAAATAATCCCTGCAACTGATTCATGGGCGCTGCCCACGCCGGGGAACATTCGCGCTGACTGCCCGGTCTGAATGGGATATTCCATTGCGCCGCGCGATGTGCGACGCGCGATTCACGATGACGCGCCCACTTTGGAGCCGGCAGACATGCTCATACGCAAACCCTCGGACGTTCTACCTTCGGAAATCACCCCGGAACCCATCTGGCGCGAACGGCGGGCCTGGTTGGGCAAGGCCGGCGCCGGCCTGGCCGCGCTGGGCACGGCGGGTTTGGCCCTGCCTGCGCGGGCTCAGGGCGACGGTCTGCCGGCGCTGCCGTCCGCGCCTAACAGCCAATACACGGTGATGGACAAGCAGACGTCCTATGACGACGTCACGTCCTACAACAACTACTACGAATTCGGCCTGAACAAGGGCGATCCGGCCAAATACGCCAAGGCCCTGAAGGTGCGCCCGTGGACCATCAGCATCGAAGGCGAGGTCAACAAGCCCCGCACCTTCGATATCGACGAGCTTCTCAAGCTGGCGCCCCAGGAAGAGCGCGTCTACCGCTTGCGCTGTGTCGAGGGCTGGTCCATGGTGATTCCCTGGATCGGGTATTCCTTGTCCGCGCTATTGAAGCAGGTCGAACCCTCGGGTAATGCGAAGTTCGTGCAGTTCGTCACGGCCGCGCAGCGCGACACCATGCCCGGCCTGCGCAGTGGGGTGCTGAACTGGCCCTATACGGAAGGGCTGCGGCTGGACGAGGCCATGCATCCCCTGGCGCTGCTCACTTTCGGCCTCTACGGCAAAGTGCTGCCGAATCAGAACGGCGCCCCCGTGCGGGTGATCCTGCCGTGGAAATACGGTTTCAAGTCGGCCAAGTCGCTGGTGGCGATCCGGCTGGTCGAGAAAATGCCTGTCAGTTCCTGGATGGATGCGGCGTCCAATGAGTATGGCTTCTATGCAAACGTCAATCCCGATGTCCCGCACCCGCGCTGGAGCCAGGCAACCGAGCGGCGGATCGGCGACGGCTTGTTCAGTCCCAAGCGCAAGACCTTGATGTTCAACGGTTATGAGCAGGTGGCGTCGCTGTATCAGGGCATGGACCTGCGGGCCAATTATTGATGCCCCGGTATTGATGTCGTGACGACCGTGTTGCCGTAATGAGTACTTCCTCTCTTCCATCCGGCGCCACCCGGCGCCAGTGGACCGCGCGCCAGGTGGCGCGCTTCAAGCCGCTGCTCTTTATCTTGGGTCTGGTGCCGGTGCTGCGCTGGGTCTGGCTGGGCATGAACGACGGCCTGACGGCCAATCCGGTCGAATTCCTGACGCGTTCTGCCGGCACCTGGACTTTCGTGTGCCTGTTGGTGACGCTGTCCATTACCCCGCTGCGGCGCTTGATCAAGCAGCCGGCGCTGCTGCGCGTGCGGCGGATGTGCGGCCTGTTCACGTTCTTCTACGGTCTGCTGCATTTCCTGTCATGGGCGGGTTGGGATCGCGGTTTCGATCCGGCATCCATGGTCGAGGACGTGGGTCAGCGGCCTTTCATCCTGGTCGGTTTCCTGGCTTTCGTCCTGCTGCTGGCCTTGGCCTTGACCTCTTTCCAGGCGGCCATGCGGCTCCTGGGCCGCAACTGGGGGCGCCTGCATCGGGCCGTGTACGTCATCGGCTTGCTGGCCTTGCTGCATTTGTGGTGGCACAAGGCCGGCAAGCACGATTTCACCCAGCCGCTGTGGTACGGGACCGTATTGGCCGTCTTGCTGGGCTGGCGCATCGTGCTGTGGGCGCGGGCCAGGCGCGCCCAGTCAGCGGTTTAACGCTGTCCCGCCGGCAGCGGTTGCGGTGGCCGCAGTGGCTGCCGTGGTCGCATCGGGCGCATTGGGCGCGCGGCCACTTTGCCCGCTCGCTGCCGTCATCCTCTTTCGCGTCACCGGGCGAGATAGAGGAACAGCGTCGGCTTCTTGTCCAGGTCCGGTGCCGGACGAGACTTCCAATCGGCGATCGTCGTCGTGCGGATCCATTCGTCGGCCGTGGTCAGCGACCGGGCCACGCACAGCTTGGTGTCGCCGCGCAGGCTGGCCAGCAAGGTCGAGAACATGGCGGCGTTGCGATAGGGCGTCTCGATCAGCATCTGCGTCTGGTTGTTGCGCGCTGACAACTGTTCCCAGGCCCGGAGTTGGCGCGCCCGTTCACCTGGCTCGACCGGCGCGTAGCCGTGGAAGGCGAAGCGTTGGCCATCCAGTCCGCTGGCCATCAAGCCCAGCAGGATGGAGGACGGCCCCACCCAGGGCCGCACCTGCAACCCCATGCGATGCGCTGCATCGGCCACGCGCGCGCCCGGATCGGCGACGGCGGGGCAGCCTGCCTCGGATACCAGGCCGATTTCACCGCCCTGGCGCAAGGGCCGCAGCCAGCCGTCGATTTCGTCTGCCTTGGTCTTTTCGCCCAGGGTGTGGATGGTGATTTCCTGCAAGGGGCGCAGCGTACCTATCTGCTTGAGAAAGGCGCGCGCCGTCTTGGCGTTCTCGGCGATATAGCAGTCCAGGCCAGCCGCCAGGCTGCGCGCCTCGGCGGGCAGCCAGCGTTCGGCTGGCGCATCGCCCAGGCCGACGGGAATCAAATGCAGGGTCCCCGGCCCCTTGCCGCGCTCCGGTGTGGCGGGTGCCGCCGGCTTCGTCGCGGGGGCGCTGTCGCTGTGTCCGGTGCTGCCATGCCCGGTGCTGCCATGTCCGGTGTCGCTCATTGCGCCGCCCGGGCGTTGCCAGCCATCAGCGGATCCAGGCCGAACAAGGTCAGCATGCTGGTCAGGGCAATCAGGGGCAGGCCGATGATCGCGGTGGGGTCGTCGCTCTGGATGCTCTCCATCAGCGCGATGCCCAGGCCTTCGGCCTTGGCGCTGCCGGCGGTGTCATAGGGCGATTCCGCCAGCAGGTAAGCTTCGATGGCGGCATCGGAAAGCTCACGGAAACGGCAGCGGGTGATGATGTCCGCGTGGGCGACGCGCTGCCCGTTGGTGACGGCCAGCGCGGTATGAAACTCGACCTCGCGTCCGGACAGGCTGCGCAATTGACGCTGGGCGCGGGCGAAGTCCCCCGGTTTGCCGATCGGGGTACCATCGACCGTTGCCACCTGGTCCGAACCGATCACGACCGCGCCCGGGTGCTGTCGCGCCACGGCTTCGGCCTTGGCCAGTGCCAGGCGTACCGCCAGGTTGGCCGGGCTTTCGCCGGGCTCCGGTGTTTCATCGACCATGGGCGGCGCCACGTCGAAGGGCAGTCGCAGGCGCGACAGCAGTTCTCGACGGTAGATTGAGGTCGAGGCAAGAATCAGGCGGCGTGGGGAAATAGTCATGCTTGGTTTGACGTTATGGCGTAAGTCGCAGTATTATCTAACGTTTCGCGGGATTTTCCTTGCAGTTTCTAAGTGGCCGAAGCGCGACTCGGGAAGCTGCCAGGTGCTTACCCCAGGCCGCGATTACCCAGTATGGGAATCGCTCTTGGGCTGGATCTCTCGATCTGAGGAACTGGTTGGACGAAGTTGATCCGTATTGATCCAGTTTCTGCTTTGATTCACGACGGCTAGTGTAGTGAGGTAAGCCATGGCCAAGTCCGGCAAGGGCGTTGCTTCCGCTGCGCCGACCGCGGTTGCTTCGAAGGAATCGACCGGCTTCTTTATCGACGCTTTTGCGTTTGTCCGCCAGGGCAAGCAGGCTGAGGGTAGTGTGCCGCTGGCGCGGATGTTGCGCGCCGTTGAAGGCCTGCCGCAGCAGCTTGACGGCGAGCGTGGTGAGTTGCACTGGCAGGTGCAGGGCGCGCAGGGTGGCACGGGAGAGTACTTGCTGAAGCTGCGGGTGCAGGCCAGCCCACTGCTGATCTGCCAACGCTGCCTGGAGCCCTTTGCGTTTCCCGTCGATGCCGAGGTGACGCTGCACTTGGTGCGCAGCGAAGCCGACTTGGACGAAGACAACGTTTTCGGTGACGAGGACGATGACGGCGACGAGGATATCGATGAGGACGGCGAGCCGCGCTCCGGCACGGCGGCCCCGGAAAAAGTGGTGGGATCGCATCGTTTCGACGTGCTGTCCCAGGTTGAAGATGAACTGATTTTGAATATCCCCTACGTACCCAGGCATGAAGTCTGTCCTGGTACGGAGGGAAAGACAGGCGAGGAAAAGCCCGAACCTGTCAAGCGTCCATCACCGTTCGCGGTGCTGGAAAAACTGAAGCACAAAGATTGAGATCAACATTCGGGCTGCATCGCGTACAATGCGCCCCGATTCTAGGAGTCATCATGGCTGTTCAACAAAACAAGAAGTCCCCCTCGAAGCGCGGTATGCACCGCTCGCACGATTTCCTGACCGGTCCGTCGACCGCGATCGAGCCGAACACGGGTGAAACGCATCTGCGTCACCACATCAGCCCGAACGGTTTCTACCGTGGCCGCAAGGTCATCAAGACCAAGAACGACGAATAAGTCACCGCGTAACGCGTGACCGGTTCCCTTCGTTAGGCTGGCGCTGATACTTGGCCCCCGTGATACGCATCGCCATTGACTGCATGGGCGGCGATATAGGCCTGCCCACGACCATACCCGCGTCCATCGCGTTCGCTCGGCAATTTCCCGACATCCAGCTGCTGCTGGTCGGCGTGCCCGATGCCATCGAAAAGGCATTGGCTGCGTCGCGGGATGTGCCGCGTGACCGGATCGAGATCGTGCCGGCCTCCGAGGTCGTCTTGATGGATGATTCGGTGGAAGTCGCGCTGCGCCGCAAAAAAGATTCGTCCATGCGCCTGGCTGCCCAGGCTGTCAAGGACGGTCGTGCCGACGCCTGCGTGTCTGCCGGTAATACCGGTGCATGGATGGCAATCTCGCGGTACGTGCTCAAGACCATGGATGGCATCGACCGGCCAGCCATTGCCACGTCCATTCCCAACCAGGAAGGCCGAGCCACCACGGTGCTCGACCTGGGCGCGAACGTCGATTGCAGTGCCGAACATCTGTTGCAGTTCGCCATCATGGGTACCGCGCTTGCGCAGGCCCTGGATCATTGCGAGCGGCCCAAGGTCGGCCTGCTGAACATCGGCGAGGAAGTGATCAAGGGCAACGAGGTCGTCAAGGAAGCCGCCGAGCTGTTGCGCGCCAGCCCCTTGAATTTCCACGGCAACGTGGAAGGCAATGATATTTTCAAGGGCACGGTCGATGTCGTCGTCTGTGACGGCTTCGTCGGCAATGTGGTGCTGAAGTCCGTCGAAGGCCTGGCCAAGATGATGAGCAGCATCATCCGCGAAGAATTCAAGCGCAATCTGATCACGCTGTTGGCGGGCGCCATTGCGTCGCCCGTTCTCAACCGCTTGCGGCGCCGGGTCGATAACCGGCGCTACAACGGCGCGGCCCTGCTGGGGCTGCGTGGGGTGGTCATCAAGAGCCACGGTTCGGCTGACGTCTATGCCTTTGGTTTCGCCTTGCAGCGCGCGCGCGAGGCGGTGGCCAGCCGGCTGTTGGAGCGCATCATGCAAAGCGTGGCGCAGATACACCAGAGCGTGCATACCAACAATGTGGCGACGGCATTGCCGCGCGCGGCGGGAGACTCCGCTTGAAACAGAATTCCATGCAGTATTCGACCATCGCCGGCACGGGCAGCTATCTGCCCGCGCGCGTCGTTTCCAATGACGAGTTGGCGGCTGAGCTGGCCCAACGCGATATCGTCACGTCCGACGAGTGGATCGTCGAACGCACGGGGATACGCCAGCGTCACATCGCCGAGCGCGGTGTCACCACCAGCATGCTGGCTACCGAAGCCGCCCGTCGTGCTATCGAGGATGCCGGCTTGCAGCCCGGCGATATCGACCTGATCGTGGTTGCCACGTCGACCCCCGATTTCGTTTTCCCCAGCACGGCCTGCCTGGTGCAGGACAAGTTGGGCATCAAGGGCGGCGCGGCGTTCGACGTGCAGGCCGTGTGCAGTGGCTTCGTGTATGCCCTGACCACCGCTGACAGCTTCGTGCGGGCGGGCCGGTCGCGTCACGCGCTGGTCATCGGTGCCGAAGTCTTTTCCCGAATCCTTGACTGGAACGACCGTTCCACGTGCGTGCTGTTCGGCGATGGCGCCGGCGCCGTGGTGTTGAGCGCATCGGACGAGCCGGGCATTCTTGCCGCGCAACTGCGCGCCGACGGCAGCCAGACCAAGATTCTTTGCGCGGCCGGCAACGTCGCCTACGGCGAAGTGGTGGGCGACCCCTTCCTGCGCATGGATGGCCAGGCCGTGTTCAAGCAGGCTGTTACCGTGCTCGACCGCTCCGCGCGCGATGTCTGCGACGAGGCCGGTTTGACGCTGGACGACATCGATCTGCTGATTCCGCACCAGGCCAATGTGCGTATCCTGAATTTCCTTGCGCGCAAGCTGAACCTGCCCGCGGAAAAACTGGTCGTCACCGTGGACCGCCATGCGAATACCTCGGCCGCCAGCGTGCCGCTGGCCTTGGATGCCGCGCGTCGCGAAGGCCGTGTCCCCGCCGGTAGCACCGTGCTCATGCAAGGCGTGGGCGGTGGCTTTACCTGGGGTTCGGTCCTTGCCAGAATGACAGCCACAAAACGCTAATCCCGCTAAAAAATGAAGATCGCTTTCGTATTCCCCGGGCAGGGTTCTCAATCGGTCGGCATGCTCGACGCCTGGGCTGGTAACGCGGCCGTCGCCGACACGGTGGCGCGCGCCAGCGCGGCCCTGGGTCAGGACTTGTCCGCGCTGATAGGCCAGGGCCCCGCCGAGCAGCTCAATCTGACGACCAATACCCAGCCCGCCATGCTGACGGCCGGTGTGGCGTTCTTCGCTGCCTGGCGCGCCGCGGGTGGTCCGCTGCCGGAAGTGGTCGCCGGGCACAGCCTGGGCGAATACGCCGCGCTGACCGCCGCCGGTGCCTTGCAATTGGAAGATGCCGTACGCCTGGTGCGTATCCGCGCCGATGCGATGCAGGCCGCCGTGCCCGTGGGCACCGGCGCCATGGCCGCCATTCTGGGTCTGGACGACGATGCCGTCCGCGCCGCCTGTGTCCAGGGCGCGCAGGGTGAGGTCGTGGAAGCCGTCAACTTCAATGCGCCCGCGCAAGTCGTGATCGCCGGCCACAAAGCCGCCGTCGAGCGCGCGTGCGAGGCCGCCAAGGCGGCGGGTGCCAAGCGCGCCGTCATGCTGCCGGTGTCGGCGCCGTTCCACTCCAGTCTGCTGCAGCCGGCCGCCGCTGTTCTGTCCAAGGCCTTGGGCGAAGTGGTCGTCAGTGCGCCGACGATTCCCGTGATCAACAACGTGGACGTGCTGTCGCCCGGCGATGCCGCGTCCATCCGCGACGCCTTGGTGCGCCAGGCATGGCACCCCGTGCGCTGGGTGGAAACCATCCGCGCCTTCAAAGAGCAGGGCGTGACTCACGTCGTCGAATGCGGTCCCGGTAAAGTACTGGCGGGCCTGATCAAGCGTATCGATGGCGAACTGACCGGTCTGGCCATCACGGATCCGGCCTCCCTGGACGCCGCGCTGACGCAGCTTGGCGGCAACTGATATGGATAATGCAATGGACCTGCAAGGCAAATTGGCGCTGGTGACCGGCGCCACCCGTGGCATCGGCAAGGCGATCGCGCAAGAACTGGCCGCGCGCGGCGCCACCGTGGTCGGTACGGCCACGTCCGAGTCCGGTGCGCAGGCGATCAGCGAAGCCCTGGCGCCGCACGGTGGCCGCGGCGTGGTGCTGAACGTCACCGATGCCCAGGCTTGCGACAGCCTTCTCGAAACGCTGGCCAAAGAGGGCGGTCCGCACATCCTGGTCAATAATGCCGGGATCACACGCGACACGCTGGCCATGCGCATGAAGGACGACGATTGGGACGCGGTGATCGACACCAACCTGGCTGCCGTCTTCCGTCTGTCGCGCGGCGTCATGCGGGTGATGATGAAGGCGCGTTGGGGCCGTATCATCAACGTCACGTCGGTGGTGGGTTCTTCGGGCAATGCCGGGCAAGCCAACTACGCGGCCGCCAAGGCAGGCGTGGCCGGCATGTCACGCGCCCTGGCGCGTGAGTTGGGCAGTCGTGGTATTACCGTCAATTGCGTGGCACCGGGTTTTGTCGATACGGACATGACCCGTGTCCTGGGTGAAACCCAGACCGCCGCGTTGCTGCAACAGATTCCGTTGGGCCGTCTTGGTTCGCCGTCGGATATCGCGCATGCGGTGGCTTTTTTGGCCAGTTCGCATGCCGGTTACATTACCGGCACGACTTTGCACGTGAACGGCGGGATGTATATGTAATTTTCTACGGACCTGGTTCATCGCGGTTCACCCGAAAAATCGAAGTGGGTAAACCGACGTTGCACGAGGTTCGTCGCAAAGAACGCCAAATCCGGCGTTCGCGTATCCCGGTTCAATACGTATCAGGGATAAGTTTTTTCTCACGGTCCGGCGTTTGCATTCCTCTGCGCTTGGCTATAATTCGCGGGATTTTTCCCAATTGGAGATCTGCATGGAAAGCATCGAACAGCGCGTCAAGAAGATCGTCGCTGAACAACTTGGCGTCAATGAAGCCGAGATCAAGAACGAATCTTCCTTTCTTGACGACCTCGGTGCCGATTCGCTCGACATGGTTGAGCTGGTCATGGCCCTCGAAGACGAATTCGAGACCGAGATCCCCGACGAAGAAGCTGAAAAGATCACGAACGTGCAACAAGCGATCGATTACATCAATTCGCACGGTAAGCAGTAAGCTAGCCTTTCCTTCCCCGCGGTGGGACTTGGTCCCGCAGGCGGGAACCAGGGCGGTTTTCGAACATACCGCGCGATCGCGCGGGGTCGGGGCTATTCAGTCCATGCCTGAGCGCGGCTCTTGGAGCTTGCGTTTCTCCGGCGGATCCCGTGTTTTCGCGTGCCGCGCAGGCGGCATGTTCCAAACCGCCTTTGTTTTGTCTGTTTGAGGAGTCATCCGTGAAACGACGCGTCGTCATCACCGGACTGGGTATTGTCTGCCCCGTTGGGAACGACATTGCCACCGCCTGGGACAATATCGTCAACGGACGTTCTGGCATCAGCCGCATCACCCGTTTCGATCCCAGCGCCTTGACCACGCATATTGCCGGCGAAGTGAAGAACTTCGACATCACGCAAATCATGCCTGTGAAGGAAGCGCGTCAGATGGATACCTTCATCCATTACGGCGTGGCGGCTGGCGTGCAAGCCTGGCAAGACTGCGGTCTGGAAGTGACCGAGGAAAATGCCGAACGTATCGGTGTCATCATCGGCTCGGGTATCGGCGGCTTGCCCCGCATCGAAGAGACCCAGACCGATTATCTCGATCGCGGTCCTCGCCGTATTTCACCGTTCTTCGTTCCGGGGTCGCTGATCAACCTGATCTCCGGCCAACTGTCGATCAAGTACGGCATGAAAGGCCCCAGCTACGCGGTGGTTTCCGCCTGCACGACGGGTCTGCACAGCATCGGTGATTCCGCTCGCCTGATCGCCTATGGCGATGCCGACGTCATGGTCGCCGGCGGTGCCGAGTCCACCGTGTCGCCGCTGGGTATCGGCGGTTTCGCCGCCATGCGCGCGCTGTCCACCCGTAACGATGATCCCGCCACGGCGTCGCGTCCTTGGGACACCGACCGTGATGGCTTCGTGCTGGGCGAAGGCGCCGGCGTGGTGGTGCTGGAAGAATATGAACATGCCAAGAAGCGCGGCGCGCGTATCTACGGCGAATTCGTCGGCTACGGCATGAGTTCCGACGCTTATCACATCACTGCACCGGACAAGGACGGCCCGCGCCGCGGCGTGGTCAACGCCTTGCGCGATGGCGGCCTGAATCCGCAGGATGTGGATTACGTCAACGCCCACGGCACGTCGACGCCGCTGGGTGACAAGAACGAAACCGAGGCCTTGAAGCTGGCTTTCGGCGACCACGCCCGCAAGCTGGTGGTCAACTCGACCAAGTCGATGACTGGCCACCTGTTGGGTGCCGCCGGCGGCATCGAGGCCGTGTTCACGACCTTGGCCGTTTACAACCAAGTGTCTCCGCCCACGATCAACATCTTCAACCAGGACCCCGAGTGCGACCTGGATTACTGCGCCAACGAGGCGCGGCAGATGAAGATCAACGTTGCGTTGTCCAATTCCTTCGGGTTTGGCGGAACGAACGGGTCGATGGCTGTTCGCAAGGTCTGATTTGGGCCCCGGACAGCTTAGTGGCTGGACCTTGCGCGTGCCGGTGGTGCAGCCGCGTTGGGTCACCCTGGCCGAGCCGGCGCTGCGCTGGCTCGGTGGCGCGGCCGCCGCTTGTGCGCTGATATGGCTGGGCCTGCCCGCGGGGCTGGCCTGGCCCTTGGCGCTGGCGGCTATCGTGCTCGGCATGCCGGCCACGATACCGGCCGCTATATCGACCACCATACCGGCCTTTATTCGGCAAGCGTTCCCCGCCCGGCAGGCGTTCCCTACGCAGCAGGCCTGCGCCGTGCGCGCCTTGCTGTTCACCGCGGATCAGGCCCTTTATATACGCGCACGCCAAGGCTGGCGCCCGTTGTCCCTGCGCGCGGCCACGCGCGGCTGGCGTTGCCTGGCTCTGCAGGGCGATCTGCCCGCGCCGCTGAGTCGCCGTCCATCACCGCGCCGGGTCTCTTTCACCATCTGGCAGGATGCGCTGCCGGCGCCGGCCTGGCGCCGGTTGAACCTGGCTTGCCAGCGCCGCCTGCGCCGCGTGCCCGGGCCGGTACGCGGCCGGCGGGCAGCAGTGCCCGTAACGGCAGACGCAGAGACGGGGACCGCATGAGCGAGCGTGACATCGACGCCGAGCTGGTCGCTCGTGTCCAACGGGGCGACAAGAAAGCTTTCGATCTGCTGGTCATGAAGTATCAGCGCAAGATCATGCGCTTGCTCTCGCGCATGATCCGCGACCCGTCTGAAATCGAGGATGTCGCCCAGGAAGCTTTCATCAAGGCCTACCGAGCCTTGCCGCAGTTCCGCGGCGAAAGTGCTTTTTATACCTGGCTGTACCGTATCGCCATCAACACCGCGCGTAACTGGCTGGCTTCCAGCGGGCGCCGTCCCAGCGCCCCGACCGCGCTGGAAAACGAAGATGGTGAAACTTTTAACGAAGCGGACAACCTAAGCGATATAAGCACCCCGGAATCCATGGTCGCCAGCCGCGAGATTGCCGAGACGGTCAACGCCGCCATCGAGGCGTTGCCGGAAGAGTTGCGTACGGCGATCGTCCTGCGGGAAATTGAAGGAATGAGTTACGAAGACATCGCCCAGAGCATGGGATGTCCCATCGGCACTGTGCGTTCACGGATTTTTCGTGCGCGCGAGGCCGTCGCCGCCCGTTTGCGGCCCATGCTCGGCAACGATGCCGATCGTCGCTGGTAAGGAGCAAGTCATCATGCAACACACAGAACCGTCCGCCCTGTCCGAGGAAGAAGCGTCCTGGGAAGCGTCGGTGTCGGCCTGGATGGATGGCGAGGGTTCCGAGGAATGGCTCGACGGCCTGGAAGTCGCCGAAGGCCGTGAAACCTGGGACGCCTACCACCTGATAGGCGACGTCCTGCGCAATCCCGAACTGTCGATCACGCCTTCGCCCGCGTTTCGCGCTCGCCTGGCGGCGGCGCTGGATAACGAATTGACCATCGTGGCGGCGCCGCGGAAGCGCCGTTTCACGCGCCCGGCCTGGCGGCTGGGCCTGTCCAGCGCGGCCGTGGCCGCCGCGGTGGCTTCGGTGGTATGGGTGGCGCAGCCCTCGCTGTTCGGCGGCAACGCCCCGCTGCAGGAAACCCGTGTCATTGCCGATGCCACGCCCGTGGGTTCGTCGGCCGAGGAGCCCGTGCTCAGCGATTATCTGGAAGCGCACATGCAAATGGCCGGCCCCAGCGCCATTCGCCAGGTTTCCTTCGATCTGGGGGCAGGGCGCTGATGATCGCGACGTTGGGGATGCCTAGTCTGCGCGGGGTCTCCCGGGCGATGAGCCTGTCATTCGTGGCCTTGCTGGGCTGCCTTGGTAGCGGCCTGGCGCAGGCGCAGGTCAACCCGGCGGCCGCTGCACGCATGCCGCTGGCGGCGGAGGAAGCGCAGGCGTTGCTGTCGCGCATCCAGGAAGCCGCGCGCAAGCTGGACTATTCCGGCATCTTCACCTATCAGCAAGGCGAGTTGATTCAATCCTCGCGTCTGATACACATGGTCGACGGCAGCGGCGAGCGTGAACGGCTCGAAGTGCTGGACGGCCAGCCGCGCGAATACCTGCGCCACAACGATGACGTGCAGTGCCTGGTGCCCGAACGCAAGACCGTGCTGGTGCAACAGCGCCGCGCTGACCGCTTTCCTGGCCTGCTGCTGGGTTCACCGGCCGCGGTCACGCGTTTCTACCAGGTCTACAGCGAGGCCGCGCCGCGCCGCGTAGCTGGACGCGAATGCCGCATGATCACCATCGAGCCGCTGGACAAGGCGCGCTATGGTTACCGTTTGTGCGCCGATCAGCAGAACGACCTGCTGCTGAAGGCGCAGACGCTGTCCGGCGTCAATAGCGTGGTCGAACAGGTGACATTCACCACGCTGCGGCTGGGCAAGGATGTCGACGGCAAGCTGCTGGAATCGCACTGGCCCTACAAGGATTGGAAGGTGCAGCAGGCGACGCTGCAGCCGATCGACCTGGCCGCGCAGGGCTGGCGCATCCCCGTGCCGCCCGGTTTCGTGCAGGTGTCGCAGGTGGGACGCCTCTTGGGGCATAGCGACTCGGTCAGCCAATTGGTTTTGTCCGATGGCCTGGCCGCCATTTCTGTATTCATCGAACCATTCGACAAGAAGCGCAACAGCCGCCAGCCCCATGGGGCGTACCGGCGCGGCGCCGTCAGTGTCTATGGCACGCGCATTGGCGATTTCTGGTTGACCGCGTTGGGCGAGGTGCCTTCCGCCACGCTGGAGCATCTGGCGAAGTCGACCGAATATGTTCCGCCGGCGGCAACGCCACCGGCATTGGCGCCGAAATAAACATTTTTTCAAGAAATCGCACTTTACGCGCCATCTCGCGGCGGACTGGTGGGGATTTTCTCCGTGAATCCATGGTAGAAAGACCCGTATATCCATGCGGAGTTTTACATGAACTTTTCCTATGAGAAGACGCAAATGTTCCTGCGGCGCTTTCTGATTATGGTGGGCGCGGCGACGGCGCTGGCTGGCGCGGCCCTGGCGCCGGCGCAAGCCCAAACCCAAGCCCAGACCCCCATGCCCACGGTCACGATGCCCGATTTCAGCGGCATCGTGGAAAAGGCCGATCCGGCGGTGGTCAATATCCGCACCACGGCCACCGTTCCCGTGCGCCGTCCCGGCGCGGACGGCCAGGATCCCTACGATCTGTTCCGCTTCTTCTTCGGCCCTGACTTCCAGCCGCCCGGCATGCCGGGCCAGCGCGCCCCGCGCGAGAAGGCGCCCAAGGACAATAACAAGGAGCAAAAGGACCCCGAAGAGCGCACCGTACCGCGCGGCGTGGGCTCCGGCTTCTTCATTTCGGCCGACGGCTATGTGCTGACCAATAACCACGTGGTCGCCGACGCCACCGACATTTACGTCACCACCACCGACGGCCGCGAGTTCAAGGCCAAGGTCATCGGTACTGACGACCGTACCGACGTTGCCCTGCTCAAGATCGACGCCAAGGGCCTGACGCCGCTGCCGATCGGCGACGACTCCAAGCTGAAGAAGGGACAGTGGGTGCTGGCCATCGGCTCGCCCTTCGGCCTGGATTCCACCGTCACCGCCGGCATCATCAGCGCCATCAACCGCGATACGGGTGACTATCTGCCCTTCATCCAGACCGATGTGGCCGTCAATCCCGGCAACTCGGGCGGCCCGCTGCTGAACCTGGCGGGTGAGGTCGTCGGTATCAACTCGCAGATCATTTCGCGCAGCGGCGGCTTCATGGGCATCTCCCTGGCCATCCCCATCGACGAAGTCATGCGCGTGGTCGATCAGTTGCGTTCCAACGGCAAGGTGACGCGCGGCCGCATCGGCGTGCAAATCGGTGAAGTGACCAACGAGGTGGCCACGGCCATCGGCCTGAGCAAGGCGGAAGGTGCCCTGGTCAGCAGCGTCGAAGGCGACAGCCCCGCTGAAGCCGCCGGCGTGCAGCCCGGTGACGTCATCCTCAAGTTCAACGACCGTAACATCGCGCGTTGGTCCGATCTGCCCCGCATGGTCGGCGAAACCAAGCCCGGCACCGTGGCGCCGTTGCAGGTCTGGCGCAAGGGCAAGTCGCAGACGCTGACGGTCAAGGTCGCGGAAATCCAGCCGCCCAAGAACGCCGCCAAGGAAAAGACCAACCCCAAGACGGAGCCTGAATCCTCCAGCGCCATGGGCTTGACGGTGGTTCCCGTGCCGGCCGAGACGCAGCGCAAGATGAAGATCACTGGCGGTGTGCTGGTGCGCCAGGCTGAGGGCGTCGCCGCCCGGGCGGGCATCATGGAAGGTGATATTGTGTTGGCAATAAACGACACTGATATCACTTCGCCTGACCAGTTCGTCAAGACCGCCGGCAAGGTTGACAAGACCAAGGCGATCGGCGTGCTGGTGCGTCGGGGCGACCAGACCCAGTGGGTCGCGGTCCAGCCGGCTAAATAAAGGCAAACCGGCTAAAATCGCTGGTTGCCGCAACAAGGGGGCGCAAGGCGCCCCCTTGTTTTTGGTCGTTCCTTTTTTCCACTTACTCTGTCTATGCAGCATATTCGCAACTTTTCCATCATCGCCCACATCGATCACGGCAAGTCGACCCTGGCCGACCGTCTGATCCAGCGCTGCGGCGGCTTGGCGGATCGCGAGATGTCGGCCCAGGTGCTCGACTCCATGGACATCGAGCGTGAGCGTGGCATTACCATCAAGGCCCAGACAGCCGCGTTGTCGTACAAGGCGCAGGATGGCAAGGTCTACAACCTGAACCTGATCGACACTCCGGGGCACGTCGACTTCTCCTATGAAGTCAGCCGCTCGCTGTCCGCTTGCGAAGGCGCGTTGCTGGTGGTCGACGCCTCGCAAGGCGTGGAAGCGCAGACCGTGGCCAACTGCTACACCGCCATCGAGCTGGGTGTGGAAGTGCTGCCGGTTCTCAACAAGATGGATTTGCCGCAGGCCGATCCGGATGGCGCGCGCCAGGAAGTGGAAGACGTGATCGGCATCGATGCGTCGGACGCCGTGCTGGCCAGTGCCAAGACCGGCATGGGCATCGACGAGATTCTCGAAACCGTGGTCGCGCGCGTGCCGCCGCCCAAGGGCGAAGTCGATGCGCCGCTGCAGGCCTTGATCATCGATTCCTGGTTCGACAATTACGTCGGCGTGGTCATGCTGGTGCGCATCGTCAATGGCGTGCTGCGGCCCAAGGACAAGATTCTGCTGATGGCCTCGGGCGCCACGCACCTGTGCGAACAGGTGGGCGTGTTCACGCCGAAATCGGTGCAGCGCACGCTGTTGTCGGCCGGCGAAGTGGGTTTCGTCATCGCCGGCATCAAGGAACTGGCCAATGCCAAGGTGGGCGATACCATCACCATCGCCGGCAAGGCCGCGCCCCAGGCGCTGCCCGGTTTCAAGGAAGTGCAGCCGCAGGTGTTCGCCGGCCTCTATCCGGTGGAAAGCAGTGAATTCGACCAGCTGCGCGATTCGCTGGAAAAACTCAAGCTCAACGATGCCGCGCTGATGTTCGAGCCGGAAGTGTCGCAGGCGCTGGGCTTCGGCTTCCGCTGCGGCTTCCTGGGCCTGCTGCACATGGAAATCGTGCAGGAACGCCTGGAACGCGAATTCGACATGGACATCATCACCACCGCGCCGTCGGTGGTGTACGAGGTCGAACAGCGCGACGGCACGGTGATTTCCATCGAAAGCCCGTCACGCCTGCCGGAGATCGGCAAGATCGCCGAGATCCGCGAGCCCATCGTCAAAGTGACGCTGTTCATGCCGCAGGAATATGTCGGTCCTGTCATGACCCTGTGCAACAACAAGCGCGGTGCACAGATCAATATGAGCTATCACGGCCGCCAGGTGCACCTGACGTACGAGATCCCGCTCGGCGAGATCGTGCTGGACTTCTTCGACAAGCTGAAGTCGGTGTCGCGCGGCTACGCGTCGATGGACTACGAGTTCCTGGAATATCGCGCGGCCGACGTGGTGCGCGTCGATCTTCTGATCAACAGCGACAAGGTCGACGCCTTGTCCATGATCGTTCACCGCAGCAACGCCCGCTATCGCGCACGCGAGGTGGTGTCGAAGATGCGTGAGCTGATCCCGCGCCAGATGTTCGACGTGGCCATTCAAGCGGCCATCGGCGCCGAGGTCATCGCGCGCGAGAACGTCAAGGCCCTGCGCAAGAACGTGCTGGCGAAGTGCTACGGCGGTGACATCAGCCGCAAGAAGAAGCTGCTGGAAAAGCAGAAAGCAGGCAAGAAGCGGATGAAGCAGGTGGGCAGCGTGGAAATCCCGCAAGAGGCTTTCCTGGCCATCCTGCAAGTGGAAGACAAATAGGTTGAGATAAGGCATTACACACATGAGCTGGAATTTCGCGCTGATCTTGTTCATCTTGCTGGTGATTACCGGCATCGTCTGGTTGCTGGACATCACGGTGTTGCGCAAGACGCGCAAGCGCAAAGGCGAAGCGGCCTTGGCGCAGTTCGATCAGGCTACGTCGGGGGATGCCGGTCATGGCGACCCCGCCGAAACGGAACGCCAGCGCCGTGCGGCGGTGGAAGCCGCGACCCGCGCGCCCTGGTGGGTGGAATACGCCGTCAGCTTTTTCCCGGTGATCCTGTTCGTCTTCGTGTTGCGATCCTTCGTCGTCGAACCGTTCCGCATTCCGTCCGGCTCGATGCTGCCCACCTTGCAGTCGGGCGATCTGATCCTGGTGAACAAATTCAGCCGCGGCATACGTCTGCCCATTCTGGACACCAAGATCATCAATACCGGCAAGCTGGAGCGGGGCGACGTGATCGTGTTCCGCTACCCGGTGGATCCCAGCGTGGACTACATCAAGCGCGTGGTGGGGCTGCCGGGCGACGAAATCGCTTACCTGGACAAGAAACTGTATGTAAACGGGCAGGAAGTCACCCACACCCGGGACGGCAATTACTTCGAGCCGGACCGGGTTGCCTATGTCTCCAAATACAAAGAGAAATTGGGCGACGTTGAGCACGATATCTTGCTGGAAGAAGGAAAATACCAGCAATATGAACCCATTTGGCCGTTCCCGAACTCGCAGAATTGCCAGTACAACCGGGCCGGTGTGCGCTGCAAGGTTCCCGAGGGGCAGTATTTCGCCATGGGGGACAACCGGGACAATAGTGCGGACAGCCGCTACTGGGGATTCGTTCCGGACGGTAATATCGTGGGCAAGGCGTTCTTCATCTGGATGAATTTCTCCGATCTGAGCCGGATCGGCCGATTCAATTAACAATGTCCCTAGCCGCACTGCAATCTCGTCTGGATCACCGCTTCGGTGACGAGGCCCTGCTGGAGCAGGCGCTGACTCATCGCAGCCATGGTGCGCGCCACAACGAGAGACTCGAATTCCTGGGCGACTCCGTCCTGAACTTCGTGGTCGCGTCCATGCTGTTCGATCGCTACAGCAAGATCGACGAGGGCGACTTGTCGCGTTTGCGCGCCAATCTGGTGAAGCAGGCTTCGCTGGCGGACATCGCGCAGAAGCTGGAACTGTCCCATGACTTGCGTCTGGGCGAAGGCGAGCTGAAGAGCGGTGGTTTCCGCCGTCCCTCCATTCTGGCCGATACGCTGGAAGCCATCTTCGGTGCCGTGTTCCTGGATGGCGGCTTCGAAGCCGCGCGCCGTGTCATCGCCCGTCAGTACCAGCCTATTCTGGCCACCGTCGATCCCAAGACCCTGGGCAAGGACGCTAAGACGCTGCTGCAGGAATTCCTGCAGGGCCGCAAGCTGGCGCTGCCCGTGTATACCGTGATCGCCACACATGGCGCCGCGCACAGCCAGCAATTCGAAGTCGAGTGCGCCATCCCCGCGTGGGAAATCAAAGTGGTAGGCGCCGGCGCCAGCCGCCGCGCGGCCGAGCAGGCCGCCGCCAAATCCGCGCTGGAGGCGGCGCAAGCCGCCAGTCCCGCCAAGAACCCCAAGCGCGCGCCCCGCGCGCGCAAGACCGCACAGCTATCCCTGCCTGTGGCGGTCGCCCAAGAAGTGAAATGAGCGAACAATCATTCCGTTGCGGCTTCATCGCCATCGTCGGTCGGCCGAATGTCGGCAAGTCCACACTCAACAATGCCCTCATCGGCAGCAAGATCTCTATCGTCTCGCGCAAGGCGCAGACGACGCGTCATCGCATCCACGGGGTGTTGACGCGCGAGCATGAGCAGTTCGTGTTCGTCGATACGCCGGGCTTCCAGACCCGCCACGGCGGCACCATGAACCGCATGATGAATCGTGTGGTCACGCAGGCCCTGAACGACGTCGACGTGGTGGTCCATGTGGTCGAGGCCGGCAAGTGGTCCGAAGGCGATGCCAAGCTGTTGCCGCTGCTGCCCAAGGGTGAGCGCTGCATCCTGGCGGTCAACAAGATCGATGCCTTGAAGAGCCGCGACGAACTGTTCCCTTATGTGGCCAAGCTCAGCGCCCTGCACGACTATGGCGCGGTGATTCCCGTCAGCGCCGCCAAGGATCGCCAGCTCGACGTGCTGTTGGACGAGATCGCCAAGCGCCTGCCTGAGAACGAACCCATGTTCGAGGCGGACACGCTGACCGACCGGCCCATGCGCTTCATCGCCGCCGAGCTGATTCGCGAAAAGATTTTCCGCCTGGTCGGCGACGAGCTGCCTTATGGCTGTACGGTCGTCATCGAGGAATGGGAAGAAAGCGAGAAGGGCGCCCGCGTGGCCGCGTGCATTCTGGTCGAGCGCGACAGCTACAAGCCGATTCTGCTGGGTACCGGCGGCATGCACATGAAGCGCATCGCGTCCGAAGCGCGCCAGGACATCACCAAGATGCTGGACAAGCCGGTGCATCTGGAGGTGTACATCAAGGTGCGCAAGGGCTGGTCGGACCGCGAAGGCGCTCTGCGCGATCTGGGTTACGAGTAAGTCTTCCATGAGCCGGCGTTCCCCCCGGGTGCAGGACAGCCGTGCATACATGTTGCACGCGACCGCCTGGCGCGAGACATCCCTGGTGATCCAGGCTTTTTCACGCGACTTCGGCTGTGTGGCCATGGTGGCCAAGGGGGCCAAGCGGCCTTATTCGATGCTGCGGCCGGTATTGTCGGCGTTCCAGCCGCTGAGCCTGTCGTGGACCGGCGCGGGCGAGGTCAAGACGCTGACGCGGGCGGAGATCGCCGGGGTGTTGCCGCTGGCCGGCAGCGCATTGATGTCGGCCTGGTATATGAACGAGCTGTTGCTGCGTTTGATGCCGCGCGAGGACGCCCATCCTGTCCTGTTCGACGCCTACCAGACCGCGCTGACGCAACTGGCGGCCGGTAGCCGCGCCGCGGCGGCCCTGCGCCGTTTCGAATGGACGCTGCTGGCCGAAACCGGTTATGGCGTGGATGCGGCGATGCCCGACTTCGAGGATCCGGCAGTGGAACCTGCGTTGCGGCGCGACTTGCGCGAACGCCTGGCGCAAAACCTGGCCGGTCGTGAACTGGCCACGCGCCGGGTGTTGCTGGATCTACAGCGGCTGGGCTGAGCGCTGCGGCTCCGGCTCTGCCGCGGCCCTTTGCCGCGCGTCCGTGGCACGGCCCAGCAGGTAGCCGCACATTGCCCACAAGGCTGCCCCTAGCGCGCCGACGACGGCGACGACCGCCACGCCGTGGCCCATGGCGTCGACGGCTGTCTTGACCCAGGCACTGGCGGCATCGCCGGCGCGATAGACCACGGTGTCGATGAAATTCTTGGCTTTGTACTTGTCCTCGGCGGGTACCGTGGTGAAGATCATTTCGCGGCCGGGCCTGACCAGCGCGTACTCGCCCACGCGGCGCATCACCATGACCACGGCCAGGACGCCGAAGACAGGCCAGATCGCCAGCGCGGCGAAGCCCAGGCAAATCGCCAGCGGCACGATGGTCAGCAGGAACGTCACCCCCAGTTTGCGTGCCAGCCGCCCCGTGAGGAAAAGCTGGGCCAGCAGGGACAGCAATTGCACGGTGAAATCCAGCGCGCTGAAAACCTGGATGCGTTGTGTCGGTGTGGCGAAGGCATGCGCCACCAGGCGCGCCTGCTCCATATAGAGAAAGGTGCTGGCCGTGGCCAGCAGGATGACGAAGGCGGAAATCCCCAATAGCAGCGGCGACGTGAAGGTACGCGTGGCACCGGCAATGATGCCGCCCCCGATAGGCCGCGACGGGTCGTCGACCGGGCGCGCCGCCCGGCCGGCAGAGGCGGTGGACGCAGCCTGGGCCGCACGCGTGTCCCGAACGTCCGATGCCTCCGGTGTGTGCGATGCCTCACGTGTGTTCAGTGCGTCTGCTGCGTTTGCGTTTGCTGCTGCTGCTGCTGCTGCTGCTGCTGCTGCTGCTGCTGATTCAGCCGCTATGACCGCCGTCGCTGTTTCAGGTCGGCCCGCGCCGGCTCTTGCCCGCCAGTCCATGAGCCAGGATTTCAGCGGCAGCGTGGCGGCCAGCAGCGCCGCCGACAGCAGCACCAGCCCGGCTGGGCCCAGGGGAACGGCCAGTACACCGCCCAGGACGGGGCCGAGCAAGCCGCCGGTACTGGCCCCGGCCGAGATGAACGCGAACAGCCGTTTGGCCTGGCTGGTACGGAAGACGTCGGCCATCAGGCTCCATGCGACCGACACCACAAACAGATTGAAGACCGAGATCCAGACGTAGAACGCCCGCGCCGCCCAGAGGTTATCGGGCGCGGCCCGGAACATCGCGGCGAAAGCCACCAGGCTGAGGGCGAAGAAGCCATAGGTCCAGTTCACGAATCGCGTACGCGGCGTGTGGCGAGCCAGCCAGCCGAAGCAGGGCACGGCGGCCAGCATGACCACGAACGTGGCTGTGAACAGCCATTGCAGCTTGTCGACACCGGCCGCGATGCCCAAGGTCTCGCGGATGGGACGCAGCATGAAATAGCCGGTGAACAGGCAGAAGAAGAACCCGAAGCCGCATAGCGCCGCGCGCCCCTCGCCGGGCATGACCCCGACGGCTCGGCCGGCAATCGCGATTCGGGCGATGATCGGGCTGGTCATTGGCCTGGCCTTGGGGGGCAAATGGGTTGATCGGAGGTAGCGGCCAGGCGCCCGGGGCAGGCGTCTGGATCAGGCGATAAATCAGACGATAAATCAGACGATAAATCAGACGATAAATCAGACGATAAATCAGACGAAGAGATCCGCGATCCGCTTGCGCATGGCCGCGTCGGGCAGGCGGCCTCTACCTGCCAGCAGATTGTCGGCCATATTGGCCGGCTTGGACGTCGCCGGAATCACGCACGTCACGGCCGGATGGCCGACGATGAATTTCAGGAACAACTGCGCCCAACTGGTGCAGTCGATCTCCGCCGCCCAGCTCGGCAGCGTCTTGTCACGCACCTGGCGAAACAGCGCACCGTCGCGGAAAGGCCGGTTGATCAACACCGCCACGCCGTGCGCCTGGCAGGCGGGCAACAGGCGCTGTTCCGCGCCGCGGTCGGTGACCGACAGGTTGATTTGTACGAAGTCGGGTTTCTGCTGCTCGACCAGGCGCGTCAGCTCGTCCTGCGCCGACTCCGTGTAGTGGGTGATGCCCACATAGCGGGTCACCCCCTGCTGCTTGAGTTCGCGCAGGAAGGCCAGTTGATTGACGGTGTCGATCAGGTTGTGCACCTGAATGAGGTCGAGCCGCTGCGATTGCAACATCGCCTGCGAGTTGTGCACCTGGCGCAGTGCCGCGTCGCGCCCGGTGGTGCTGATCTTGGTCGCCAGGAAGAGGCCGTCTCGCGCCCGCAGCCGCGCGAGCAGTACGCCGGTCACGGCTTCGGCCTGGCCGTAGCTGGGGGCGGTGTCGACCACGGCGTTCTTGCCCGCGCCGGCGATCAGCCGCTTGAGCACGTCTTCCAGCGTGGCCATCTCCGCGCCTTGCGGATTGACATCGAAGGTATCCGCCGTGCCCATGCCTACCGTGGGCAGCATTTCCCCGGTGGACGGTATGGGGCGGTGGTTCACAGGATTATCCGCGGCGCGGACGGCGGCGGAGAGCAAGCCGGCGGGCAGGACAGCGCAGGCGGCTTGGAGGAGGCGACGACGACTGGGCATGGCGTATCTCCCTTGATGGCGCGGGAGACTTGCCGCGCGGGAAGTCGGGGATGAAGCGGGGGTGAAGCGTGAATGATGCGGGGGGTGAAGCGTGGATACAGAGCGTGGATGCAGCGGAGTTACGGCAACTGGGAATGAGGCTGCGTGCCGCAGGACGTTGGGTTCAAAGGCAAACCCAAGGCAAACCCAAGGTAAACCGGCCGGCCGCGTTGCCACGGCCGGCCGGTATCAGGCACTATCAGTTGCGGTTACCGCCGCTGAACGCGCTCAGCAGGACCAGCAGGTTGCTGAACACGTTGTACACGTCCAGGTAGATGGCCAGGGTGGCGCTGACGTAGTTGGTTTCGCCGCCGTTGACCACGCGCTGCAGGTCGACCAGCATGAACGCGGAGAAGATCACCACGGCCAGCGTCGAGATGGCCAGCATCATGGCGGGCAGTTGCAGGAAGATATTGGCCAGTGCCGCCACCAGGATGACGATGGCGCCCGCGAACAGCCATTTCTGCATGCCGGACAGGTCACGCTTGATGGTCGACGACAGGGTGGCCATGGCGCCGAACACCACGGCCGTGCCGCCGAAAGCCATCATGATCAACTGCGAACCGTTCTGCATCCCCAGCACGAAGCCGAGCAGGCGCGACAGCATGACGCCCATGAAGAACGTGAAGCCCAGCAGCAGGGCGACGCCCATGCCGTTGTTCTTGTTGCGCTCGATGGCGTACATCAGGCCGAAAGCACCCAACAGGAAAATAATGGCGGACATGCCCGGGCTGGCGGCCATGACCTGGTTGATACCGGTGTAGAGACCCACCGCGGAACCCAGCACGGTCGGAATGAGCGACACGGCCAGCAACCAATAGGTGTTGCGCAAGACACGGTTGCGGACCACTTCGCCCGGCGCGCTGGTGGTGCCCACGCGGTTAAATGGGGACGGACGATAATCGTTCATGAGTTTTGACTCCTGTAAGGGCCTTTATTGATGGCCACACGGTACTTTGACGCGAAGGATACCTGACAGTTCCCTTAAGTTCGAGATTTTATCAGCAGGGCCACAGCAGATATTAGGGCATATGCCCTCATCGCAAGGGAGGATTTCAGCCCGGTCGCAAGCGCGATAGCACTCGCGTCACGGCCGCGGGCAGTTCGGCTTCCATTTCTTCCCGCACATGGGCCATGGCGCGTTCGAGCGCCTGCGCCAACATATGTTCGAGTTCAGCCTGCAGGGCGGCGCGCAGCACTGGGTCAGGCGGCAACTGCGAGGCGCCCCGTGCCACGACGTCGGTGAGCAGGGGCGGCAGGTCCGCCGCCGAGGGCGCGTGCATGGCCGCCGGGGCTTCCGGATCAGCCTGAACCGTCAGGGTGGGGATGGCGGGATCCTGGTCCCGGGTGTCAGACATGCGTAAAACCCATGGGTAGAAACTTATCCTTCCTGGCTGCGTTGCCCGCCACCGATGGCATGGCTCTGTGGTTCATGGCCGGCCGCCACATATTCGCGCCAGCGGTTGCGCGCGGCCTGCCGGTCGTCGTCATCCTGAGAGACGATTTCCAGGACGCGCGCATAGCCATCGTAGCCGGGGGGGCAGCCATCGTCCAAATTGAGCAGCCAGGGCGGCGTGCCTTCGGTGCCGGCGGCGGTGGCTGCGCGTGCCGGATCCGCCGCGGTCAGCAGCACCGGCGTGACACTGGCCAATGCATCGGTGGCCAGCACGTGCGGCACGAAGGAGATATCGTCCAAGGCCCACAGCAGACGGTCGAAAGCGGCCAGCCGGCTGGCGTCGGTGCAATACACCACCAGCCGCTGGCCTGCCAGGTATTGCTTGCGCGCTACCTGGCAGGCCGTGCGCAGACGGTCGGATGCGCCGAAGGCGAAGTCTATCCGCGGCATGGGTTTAGGCTCATCCTTTTTCGGCTCATCCCGTTTCGGCTCGTTCTTTTCCTGCTTATCCAATTCCTGTCTGTCCAAGCGGCGCCGCTTATGCCTGGTTCAACAGGTATTGCATGAGCAGGGGCACCGGCCGGCCCGTCGAGCCCTTGTCCTTGCCGCCGCGCCAGGCGGTGCCGGCGATGTCCAGGTGAGCCCACGGGTAGGCTTTGGTGAAGCGCGACAGGAAGCAGGCCGCCGTCACCGCGCCGGCCGGCGGGCCGCCGATATTGGCGATGTCGGCGAAGTTCGACTTCAGCTGATCCTGATAGGCGTCGTCCAGCGGCATGCGCCAGGCGGTGTCGAGCGACTCACGGCCGGCTTGCAGCAGGGCGTCGGCCAGCGCGTCGTTCTTGGAGAACAGGCCGCTGTTGACGGCGCCCAAGGCCACCACGCAGGCGCCGGTGAGCGTGGCGATGTCGATCACGGCCGAGGGCTTGAAGCGTTCCGCATAGGTCAACGCGTCGCACAGGACCAGGCGGCCTTCGGCATCCGTATTGAGGATCTCGACAGTCTGGCCCGACATGGTGGTGACCACGTCGCCCGGCTTGTTGGCCTTGCCGCTGGGCATGTTTTCGCAGCTGGCGACCAGGCCGACGACCTCGAAAGGCAATTCCAGTTCAGCCAGGGCGCGGAAGGTGCCCAGCACGCTGGCGGCGCCGCACATGTCGAACTTCATCTCGTCCATGGTGGCGGCCGGCTTGATCGAGATGCCGCCCGAGTCGAAGGTGATGCCCTTGCCGACCAGCACCACCGGACCGCCGGCTTCCTTGCCGGCGGCGGGCTTGCGCGAGCCGGCGGGCTTGGGCGGCGTGTGGCGCAGCACGATGAAGCGCGGCGGCTCGTCGGAACCGCGCGCCACGGACAGGAAAGAACCCATGCCCAGGGCTTCGATCTGCTTGCGCTCCAGGACCTCGACCTTTAGCGATTTGAATTCGCGGCCCAGTTTCTTGGCCGTCTCGCCCAGGTAGGTCGGCGTGCAGACATTGCCGGGCAGGTTGCCCAGCGTACGCGCCAATTCCATGCCGTTGGCGATGGCGCCGCCCTCACGCAAGCCGGCCTGCGCCTGGCTGGCGTCGCTACGTTCCACCACATGGGTGATCTTCTTCAGCTTGGGGCGGGCGTCGCGGTCGGCTTTGCCGAAGGTGGCGTCGTAGTGATACGAGGCGCTGCCGGCGGCGATGGCCGCGGCGCGGCTGCGGGCGCGCACGGTGGAATCGGCGTAGACGTTGCCGGTCAGCGTGGAGACGCCTTCAGCCAGTTGGGCCGACACCAGGTAGGCGGCAAAGCCCTGTTCGGCGGAAGCGTGGGCACGCGCGGCGTATTCGGCCTGCTTGCCCAGGCCGACCAGCACGACGCGCTGAGCCGTCACGCCGGGCAGGGCGCGCAATACGAGCGTGCTGCCGGTACGCCCGCGAAATTCACTTTTCACCACGTCACGCACGGCGCCGTTGGCGGCGCGGTCGATCAGTTCGGCGGCGGGCGACAGAATGCCGTCGGCGTAAACGCCCAACGCCAGCGCGGCGGTCTTGATCTGATGCAAGGAGGCAGTGCTGTGTGTGCTAAATTCCATGAGGGCTTTTTCCCGAGTGTCGTTCAGTGCGGACGATTATCCCGCATATTTTCCCATGTCCCTATTCAAACGGTCTGTCGTCAGCGAGATCACGAGTCACGCAGGCGTTGTGTTTTCCACGCTGGTGGTAGTTTGGCTCAGTGTTCTCTTGGTGCGTCTGCTGGGCGAAGCCGCGGGCGGAACCATCGGTGCGGACGTTGTGCTGGGCCTGGCGACGTTCTCCACCATCACGGCCTTGCCGACCATCATGACGGTGGCGCTGTTCATCGCGGTGCTGACCACTGTCACCCGCAATTACCGTGAATCCGAAATGGTCGTGTGGTTCGCCAGCGGCCTGTCGCTGGCCGACTGGCTGCGACCTGTCATGCGCGTGGCGATTCCCGTCGCTTTTATCGTGGCGGTTTTGACGCTGGAAGCGTCCCCCTGGGCCTATCGGCAGATCGGCGAGTATCGCCAGCGCTTTGAACAGCGTTCGGATCTGTCCAAGGTCACCGCCGGGCAGTTCGGCGAGTCCAGCAGCGGCGACCGTGTGTTCTTCGCGGAGAGTCCCACCAATCCCCATGATGAGCTGGGCCACGTGTTCGTGCGCGCCATCGATCCGGAATGGCTCAGCGTGTTGACCGCGGATAGCGCCCATACCGAAGTCCAGCCTAACGGCGACCGGTTCCTGGTGCTGGGTTCGGGCCATCGCTATGACTTGAAGCCGGGGTCGGCCGAGTTCCGCATGGTGTCCTTCGATCATTACGGTGTGCGGCTGGAAAGCAAGACCGGCACCGATCCGGTCGAAGCCGCGCGCGCTGCCGCCGAGCGTTCCAGCAAGGCCCGCTCGACGATGCAACTGGTCGAAGACAACACGACCAGTTCTTGGTCGCAGGTCATGTGGCGGGTGTCCATGCCCTTGGCCGCGCTGAACCTGGCGTTGCTGGCGATTCCGCTGGGCGCGGTCAATCCGCGTCTGGGCCGTTCCGGCGATCTGCTGATCTCCGGGCTGGTGGCCTTGTTGTACATGAACCTGATCAACCTGGTGCGCGCCTGGATCAGCGATGGCCGCGTTCCTTTCAGCGTGGGTTCCTGGGCCATTCATGCGGTGGTGCTGCTCTTTGGCCTGTATATGTTCCACCGCCGATTGCGGGTGAAAGCGCCACGCGACAGGGGCGGTAACGGCAAGCCGCCGAGTCCGGCCGCTGCTTGACGGCAGTCAGGCCAGATAGCGTAGCGCCCCGGCACGGCCCGCCAGCAGGGGCGCATTGCGCAGCACCGACTTGCGCATGAAATCCCACAGCAGGGTGACGCGCTTGAGCTTGCGCAGATCCTCGTGGCAATACATCCAGAAGCTGCGGCTGATGGATATTTCACGTTCCAGGATAGGGACCAGCCGGGTATCCTGCGCCGCGATGAAGCAGGGCAGGATGGCCAGGGATTGCCCCTGCAGCGCCGCATGGTATTGCGCGATCACGCTGGTGCTGCGCAGGACGACGCGGCTGGCGGGCAGCAGGTCTTCCAGATAGCGCAGGCGTTCGCTGAACAGCAGCTCGTCCACATAGCCTATGAAGGTGTGATCGGCCAGGTCATCGCGATGGCGGATAGGGGGATGCCGCGCCAGGTATTCCGGGGTGCCGTAGAGTTTCAGGGCGTAGTCGCACAGCTTGCTGCACACATAGGGGCCGCGTTGCGGGCGCTCGATGGTGATGGCAAGGTCGGCCTCGCGCTTGGACAGGCTGACGAAGCGTGGCACGGGCAGGATGTCCAGGGTGATGTGCGGATAGCGCCTCTGGAAGTCGGCGGCCAGGGGTGTCAGTACATAGCTGCCGAATCCTTCCGTGGCGCCGATGCGCATGTGGCCGGAGAGCGCCTGGCCGACGCCGGACAGGTTTTCGCGCGCATTGTGCACGCAGGTTTCCATCTGCTCCGCGTGGACGAACAGCCGCTGGCCGTCCTCCGTCAGCATGAAGCCCGCGCTGCGGGACTTCTCGAACAGCAGGATGTCCATCTCGGCTTCCAGCGCACGCACGCGGCGCGCGACGGTGGTGTGCTCCACGCCCAGCAGGCGGGCGGCGGCGCTGACGCGCTGTGTGCGCGCCACCGCCAGGAAATAGCGCAGGCTGTCCCAGTCCAGCATCTTGTCTCCGGTTTTCTTATCGCGAAGAGATTTATTCGATGGGGGAGACCCCATCGCCCCTTTTCTTGGGCTACCGCCCCTCGGCCGAGAACGGCGAGAATTCGGCAGGTCAGCCCAACGGGCTTGGAAGAGATTATTTACTGATGGGGTCCCCGCCGCCCCATCCGAGCTGGCGTGACGTTTCCTTTAGTGGGAAGGCCTTTGACTATCGCCCCTTATCCGAAATGACGTGACGCTGTCCGAAAGCGGGGCGATGGGGGCTCCCCCCATAAAAAATCATCCCTGCCACGTATTGTGCAATTTTGAACAAGGTTTGTGCATTTTGTCCAATTGCTTGGGAATTTTTACACATCTACACTGGGCCACGGTCCGTTAGAGACCGCCCGGGCCGCAGGTGGCGTCAGACCACACACGGCCGGCAGCGAAGAACCAGGAGACAGGCCATGACCATCCGCAATGCCGCGCCAGCACAGCTGGGCGCCGTGAAGCGCGCTCGCGCGCAACTTCCTTTCGCCTTATCCACCTTCGGCCGCATTCGCCGCATCCTGCCCAAACTGTCCTTGGGCGCGGCAGGCGCAATAGGCGCAATAGGCGTAACGGGCGTCCTGGCGCTACCGCATGCCGCGCAAGCTGCCCAGCCCACCGTGAAGATCGGTGTCTTGACGGATATGTCCGGCAACTATGCCGCCATGGGCGGCGCCGGATCGGTGGCGGCAGCGCAGATGGCCATCGACGATTGCCTTGCCTCCCAATGCAAGGGTATGAAGATCACGCTGGTATCGGCCGACAATCAGAACAAGGCCGACGTCGGTGCGGCACGCGCGCGTGAGTGGTTCGACCAGGACAATGTGAACGCCATCGCCGACCTGACCAATTCCGCGGTAGCGCTGGCCGTGCAGGGCATCGCCCGTGAAAAACACCGCATCGCGCTGTTTTCCGGGCCGGCTACCACGGCGCTGACCAACAAGGAGTGCTCGCCCACCGGTTTCCACTGGATGTTCGACACGTATTCGCAATCGGTGGCGGCGGCCAAGGCGACCGTGGCCAACGGCGGCAAGTCCTGGTATTTCATCACCGTCGACTACGCCTTCGGCCATGCGCTGGAAGCCGATACCGCCAAAGCCGTCAAAGCGCTGGGCGGCACCACGCTGGGCAGTGTGCGCCATCCCCTGAACGCGCCGGACTTCGCGTCCTATCTGTTGCAGGCGCAGTCCTCCAAGGCGCAAGTGGTGGCCCTGGCCAACGGCGGCCAGGACACCGTCAATGCGGTCAAGCAGGCACGTGAGTTCGGCATCGTGTCGGGCGGGCAGCGCCTGGTGTCGCTGCTGGTTTTCCTGTCCGATCTGCGCGCGCTGGGACTGCAGAATGCCCAAGGCCTCTCTTATGTGGACGGCTTCTATTGGGACTATGACGACGCTTCCCGCAAGTGGTCGGCGCGTTATGAGAAAGCCTTCCGCGGCCTGAAGCCGACGATGACCCAGGCTGGCGTCTATTCCAGCGTGCTGCATTACCTGCGCGCCGTCGCGGCGGCCGGCACGACGGACGCCGACAAGGTGGCAGCGCAGATGCGTCGCATGCCCATCGACGATCCCATCATGCGCAACGCCTCCATCCGTCCCGATGGCCGCGTGATCCACGATATGTATCTGTACCAGGTGAAGACGCCGTCCGATTCGCATGGCGAATGGGACTACTCGCGCCTGGTATCGGTGATTCCCGCCGCCGATGCTTTCCAGCCGCTGGCCGATTCCACCTGCCCCCTGGTGCAGCAGACCGCGCGCCAATAAAACTGATTACGAGGAGACCATCATGACCGACATCCCCCGCCTGCCCCTGTTGATCGGCGGCGAACTGGTGCAATCGCAAACCACGCAGTGGCGCGACGTCATCAACCCCGCAACCCAGGAAGTTGTGGCGCAAGTGCCTTTCGCCACGCCGGAGGAACTGAACCGCGCCGTCGCCAATGCCAAGGAGGCCTACCAGACCTGGCGCAACGCGGGCCAGGGCACGCGCATGCGCGTGATGCTGAAGTTCCAGCAATTGCTGCGTGACAACACCGGCAAGCTGGCCGAGATGATCACGCGCGAACACGGCAAGACCCTGCCTGACGCGGAAGGCGAGGTCGGCCGCGGCCTGGAAGTGGTCGAACACGCTTGCTCCATCGCCAGCTTGCAGCTGGGCGAATACGCGGAGAACGCGGCGTCCGGCATCGACGTCTATACGCTGATCCAGCCCTTGGGCGTCTGCGCCGGCATCACGGCTTTCAACTTCCCGGTGATGCTGCCTTGCTTCATGTTCCCCATTGCCGTGTCTTGCGGCAATACCTTCATCCTCAAGCCTTCCGAGCAGGATCCCACGGCATCGCTGTACCTGGCGCAACTGGCGCTGGAAGCGGGCCTGCCGCCGGGCGTGTTGAACGTGGTGCATGGCGGGCCGGATATAGCCATGGGCATATGCGATCATCCGGACATCAAGGCGGTGTCCTTCATCGGCTCGACCCGCGTGGGTACGGAGATCTATCACCGCGCCTCGGAGGCCGGCAAGCGCTGCCAGGCGATGATGGGCGCGAAGAATCACTGCGTGGTGCTGCCCGACGCGGATCCCGAAGTGGTGCTGAATCAGTTGCTGGGCGCCGCCTTCGGCGCGGCCGGCCAGCGCTGCATGGCGACGTCGGTCGCGGTGTTCGTCGGGCAGTCGCGCGAATGGCTGCCGGAATTTGTCGAGCGTGCACGCAAGCTGAAGGTCAATAGCGGAACCGATCGACAGGCGGATCTCGGCCCCCTGGTGTCCCCGGCGGCGCGCAAGCGTGTGGAAAGCCTGATCCAGCAAGGGGTGGACGAGGGCGCGCAACTGCTGCTCGATGGCCGTGACGTCAAGATCAGCGGTTTCGAGAAGGGTAATTTCGTCGGGCCCACGGTGTTTTCGGGGGTCAAGGGCGAGATGAAGATCTATACCGAGGAGATCTTCGGGCCGGTGTTGTGCGTGGTCGAGGTGGAGACGCTGGAAGATGCGGTGGCCTTCATCAACGGCAATCCCAATGGCAACGGCGTGGCGCTGTTCACGCAGGACGGGGCGGCGGCGCGCTATTTCCAGAACAGCATCGACGTCGGCCAGATCGGGATCAACATTCCCATTCCGGTGCCGGTGGCCTGGTTCAGCTTCACCGGCTCACGCGGATCCAAGCTGGGTGATCTGGGACCCAACGGCAAGCAGGCGGTGCAGTTCTGGACGCAGACCAAGACCATTACCGCACGGTGGTCGGGGCATGGGCGCACGGTGAATTCGACGATTTCGATGAAATAGCGTCCCCCCGTACCACGCTGCGCGTGGCCCCCAGGGGGCGGCACAGGCGGACCGGCAAAGCCGGTGCCGCCGTGCCCTCGATCTTCAGGCCTGCGCAGTGCGCAGGTCTATTTCTGCTGCTTCCGGTATTCCGGCACCGTGACGCCGCCTACGCCCCAGTTTTCCATTTCCACCTCATCGATGACGACGAAGGTCGAGGCTTGCGGCTTGCCCAGGACTTCGAAGAGCAGGTCGCTGACACCCTTGATGAGGGCTTTCTTTTGCTCCGCGGTGGTGGCGGTGGCGCCGGGCGCGGTGCCTTCGCGGGTGACTTTGATGTTGACGTAGGGCATGGTGGGCTCCAGGATGATCAGCAACGGGGCGGATAGCAAAGTGCTGGAAAACGGATGGCATCAACGGCTGACCAGCAGCGTGTGATTACCAACGGCCGGCGTGTTGTCCGCCGTCGACGTTCAACGTTTCCCCGGTGACGAAACCGGCGCGTTCAAGATACAGCACCGCCTCGACGATGTCCTCGATCTCGCCCATCCGGCCCATGGGATGCAGCTGGGCCAGGAAATCGTGCGTTTCCGGCGCATGCATGGGCGTCTTGATGATGCCCGGCGCGACGGCATTCACCCGTATGCCTTGCTTGGCGTATTCGATGGCCAGGCCGCGGGTGGCGGCGTCCAGTCCGCCCTTGGTCAGCGAGGCCAGTCCCGCTGACACGCCGGCGATGGCCTGATTGACCAGCGTTGTGGTGATCTGCACGATATGGCCGCGTTCTTGCCGCAGCATATGGGGCAGCACGGCTTGCGTGATATGGAAGAAACCGTCCAGGTTGACGTGCAGGGCCTGCGTGTAGTCCTCGACCGTGTAGTCGGTGAAGGGCTTGCTGATGAAGATGCCGGCGTTGTTGACCAGCGTATCGATGCGGCCGAAGCGTTCGATGGCGGTATCGACGATCTTGCGTGCGGTGGCGCGGTCGCCGATGTCGCCGGCGACGGTGATCAGCGTGTCGTCGCTGGACGGGGTGATGTTGCGGGAGTTGGCGACGACGGCATAGCCGAGCTTGCGGTAGGCCTGCACGATGCCGGCGCCGAGGCCTTGCGAGGCACCGGTGACGATGGCGACCTTGGTGGTGTTGGTAGTGGTGTTCATGGTGTGTTCCTTGTGCAAGGCCGGCGGGATGTTGCCGGCTGGGCGAGGTTGGGAAGTTGCGTGAATGGAAAGATAGGCGCGTGCGGCCCTGTGCGGAATTCGCTATCCTTTATCAATGACTGAGAAAAAACGCACAGAGCTGGATTGGCAGGACATCCGCGTCTTCCTGGCGTTGGGTCGTCATGGCAGTCTTTCGGCGGCGGCGCGGCTGCTGGCGGTCAACCACGCGACCATCGCGCGCCGGCTGCGGTCCCTGGAGGCGACCTATGGGGAAAAGCTGGTGGAGCGGCGCCCATCGGGTTATGTGCTGACGCCGGCGGGTCACCGCATGCTGGCGGCGGCTGGCGATATGGAAAGCGCAATCCAGACTCTGGGCCGGGGCGGGCAGGACGGCACGCCGCGCGGGCTGGTGCGCGTCAATGCCCCGCCGGGTTTGGCGTTGGGCTTTCTGATCGAGCGGCTGGCGTCGGTGCCGGCGCGCTTTCCGGGCCTGGATATCGACCTGGCTGCCGATGTGCGGGCAATCAGCCTGGACCGCCACGTGGCTGACATCGCCATCCGGCTGGGGCGGCCCAGTGATGGCGACGTGATCGCCAAGCCCTTGGGCAGCATGGCCTATGGGTTTTACGGCACGCCCGAAGCGTGCCGCCGGGTCGAGGAGGGCGGGTCGCCTGTGTTCGTGGGTTTCGACGAAATCAACGCCGACTTGCCCGAAGCCGCGTGGCTGGCGCGCCAGTATCCGCAAGCGCGCGTCGCGTTCCGCGCCAACAACCAGGTAGGGCAGGGGATAGCGGCCCGCACGGGCGTGGGTTTGGCGCTGCTACCGCACTACATCGGCCGCCAGGACCCGGCCTTACGCCATTGCCCCATGCCGGCCACGCCCCCATCGCGCGAAATCTGGCTCCTCACCCGGCGCCTCGACCGCAAGAACATCGCCGTGCGCACGGCGGTAGACGCAGTGGTCCAGATCTTCGAGGAAAACCAGGCACTGTTTGTTGCGTGATGCGCTCGTCGACGGGGGGAGTCGAAGCATCCACCATAGGGTGGGCGTTCCGTACCGATCAGGCGCCGGCAATCCAGTTGCCATGTAAGCCCTGGGGCACGCGCTGGGGCATCTCGATGACGGCAACGGGAGGCTCATCGAGACGGTGCGCATCGAGTAGCAACAGATTGCTGGACTGGCGCGCCGGGTCGTAGGTGAAGGCTGCCAGGTAGCCTTCGTCTTCCGCACGACCGCCCGGCTTGGGGACGAAGGCGGCCTCGCCGACGATTTGCTTGCCCAGATCGTGGCGCGTGTATTGGCCGGTTTCGGTATCCAGCTTGAGCAAGGTGTTGAACACCGCTGAAGGCGGATCGGCTTCCTCCAGCGTGGAGGTCAATGTGGGCATATAGACGAAACGGGTGGGCAGTGCTTCGCGCAGGTGGTTAATGCGCGGAAATTCGGTGATCTCGTCCCCGTAGCTGGCCACGTCGAAGCTGCGGCGTGCTGGGTCGATGGTCATGCGCTTGAACGTGGGAGTGGGTCCCTTCGCCAAGGCGAATTTATCGTGCTGTACGTAGTCCACGATGATCTGGCCGCCCCGCTCGAAGCCGTTGGCGAAGTGGAATACGAAAAAAGGATCCCCTTCGATCCACGTGGGCGGCCCTCCGTCCAGCGGCAGCAACGCGATGCGCATGCCCAGATCGGGACGCCATTGCAGCATCGACTTGCCGGCCTTCGCTGCCTGGATATCGAACACCGCCGGCCCGGCAATGAGGACCACATAGTGCTCTGTCAGGATGAAGTCGTGAATCATGGTGGGCATCGGCAAGTCCACTGACCGCGTGTTCACCAATACGCCGGAACTGTCGATGCGGTGAAACTTCACGGTGGGAGTGCGCCAGCTGTATTCGAGCGCATAGAGATCGCCTGTGAGTGGATGGCGCCGGTTGTGGGCGCCGAGGCGTAAAGGATCGGCGCCGCCCGCGGTCCATTGGCCAAGCGTGTCCAGTTCCGCGCTCATTTCGTAGCTGGTGGTCGCCTCGTTCAGTGCGATGTATCGGCCACCATGGCTGATGATGTTGACGAAGGCGCCGTTCTTGAGCGGCAAGGGAACTTCGCCAGGAAGGAATACGTGGGGATCGACGGGCACCGGATGCGCGAAGCTGCCGAAGACCGCATGGCCGGCGCGGCGCTCCACCTCCAGGCCTTGCGTTTTCACGAAGCGGTTGCGATAGCGCGCCTTGCCGTCTTCGATGTAGACGGCATGTATCATGCCATCGCCATCGAGCGGATAGGTATAGGCGATGGGCTTGAACTCTGGATTGGGCCCGTTGCGCATGTAGACCCCGCGCAAGTCCGTGGGAATCCGGCCGGAAATTACCCGTAGGTCAGCAGCATCGACCTCGCGCCGCACGGGCAGGAAGTTGCCGCTGAGGTGTGGATCATCAGCCACCCAAGGAACGTCGGCAGTCTCGTCGGCGCGGGCCAGACGCAACGCCGTATGGCCACCAATGAGCGCCGCACCGTAAACCGTCAGACGATGAAACGAACGACGTGTGAATTGAAGCGACATGATGAGTACCTCGATAGACAGATACTGTGTGCTTCCTTGGGTAGTAGCGAGCTTACTCCTCGCGACGAAAGTAGCCAGGCCTTTCGGACGCCGTGAGACGAATCTGGCGTGAGCATCAAGCAAGGGCGGTCCCAGACGCTTTTCGGCTTCAAGATTGGCATATACAATACGGCATATGCATTTCCTGGAGGTGCCATGTCTATTCCTGCTGTTCCATCCCGGCCTCGGGAGGCTAAGCTTTTTCGCAATAACCGTAGCCAGGCAGTGCGCATTCCCGCGGAATTCGAGTTGCCGGGAGATCGTGTGTTGATCCACCGTGAGGGTGCCAAACTCATCATCGAACCCGTGACCAAGCCAAGCAACATCATAGAATTGCTGGCGTTATGGAAAACGGAAGAGCCGCTCGGGGCGGACGACCAATTCCCCGATATCTCCGACTTGCCTACTCATCCGGAGGATCTCCTGTGAGGGGCTATCTGCTTGACACGAATATCATCAGTTCGCTTATTCGTGATCCGGCTGGTCCGGCTGCGCGGAATATCGAGCGGGTCGGTCATCGGCAGATATGCACCAGCATCATTGTCGCGGCCGAGCTGCGCTATGGCTGCGCCAAGAAGGGGTCTGCCAAGCTGTCGGCCAAAGTAGAAAGCTTGCTGGACACGATTCCGGTCTTGCCTCTGGATATTCCAGCCGACGCGGAATATGGTGGCATTCGTGCCGAGCTGGAAGCTGCAGGAGAATCGATAGGCGCTAACGATCTATTGATCGGCGCCCACGCTCATGCTCTCCGTCTGACGCTCGTGACGGGCAACATCCGGGAGTTCGAGCGCATCCGCGGCCTTGCCTTGGAGAACTGGTTGGAGTGAGCGATACCGCACGGGATCGCCGTAGCCGCCAGGTTGACCCCATATAGGGATGGTTAGCGCCGCCGGTGTCGTGCTGGAGTTAACGCGATCGGTGCCAATGTCCCGAATCTGGATCAACGGTGGCGGGGGCGTTGTCCAGGAAGACTTGTTCCTCGTGGTGGGGTAACACGGTCGGCGAGATGATGTCGAACTCGATCTGGAGTGCGCGTGCCACGGCGGGGCTTTCGATGGGGAGTTCCCAGGTCAGGAAAATCTGGGCATTGTTTTGCTCGGGCGTAAAGTCGGCCTCATTGAAACTGTCGCGATCGCGGCTGATGACGCCATGTGGTTGGCAGGTGTCGAAGATCAGCACGGTTCCTCGGCGTAAAGGAATGCGATCACCAGTCGCCGGGAAATGTACATCCAGGCCCACGTCTTCACTTAGGAAAAGATTGCAGAAGGCCGCGCTGCCATACTGCAGGCCGTCATGGTGGTAGCGTGCGCCCCGGCAGGCCATCAGCGCCACATCGCTGGCGGCGAGGATACCGGGCAGGCCGTGGGCGCTTGTCCATGCATCGGCTGCCTGAACGCAAAGGCCGTAATCCGGCCAGCGAACTCGCGCGCGGGCAAGGGGCATGGGTTCGACGTCACCTGCCTCCAGGACCATGCGCGACGAGATTTCCCTGTCCCAATCGGCCAGCAGCCGTGCGGGCGGCGCGGGAGCGTCGACCAGGCCGGACAACACGGTGGCCCCGACGCTGCGGCTGCGGATAGCTTCGCCGCTGTGGAAGTAGGAGGTAAGCCGGTCTCGCCCTGAATTTTGTCGTCGGCTCATTTCGCGCTGATCAAGGGATGCTCGAAAAAGAATCGCAGCATCTCGGCACTGGCATCGGGCCCGGCCTGATCGGTGTAGGAGCCGCTTGCCGTGCCACCGGCCCAGGCGTGCCCCGCGCCGTGGATCTCCCAACGTTCGGCGATGATGTCACCCGCCGGATTGCGGTACAGATGCCTGGTGCTGTCGCGCTTGTTGCCGATGCCCTGCACGCGGCGGGTGTCGACCTGGGCCGAAGCACCCGCGCAGGCGGCAACCACCGCTTGCGCATTGGCCGGATGCACCGTCCCGTCGCGATCCCCATGGAACACGATCGTGGGCACGCCGCTGCTCGCCTGAATGGGTCCGGGGCGGCCGGCGCCCTTCATCGCGGCGAGCGCGGACGGCAGGTCCGACGCCACGCCCGGCGCCAGCCCGGAATGCACGCCAGCCGCCGCATATAGACCGGGATAGGCGTTGGCCAGTATCGCGGCCATCGCACCGCCAGCCGACAGCCCGGCCACATAGACGCGCCGGGGATCGATCGCGTGTTTCTCCATGACCGAGCGCGTCATGCCCTCCAGGATGGCGGGTTCGCCTCGCCCCTGCTGTTGATGATTGTGCTTGAACCAGCTCCAGCATTTCTGCGGATTCGCCTCGCGTGGCTGGACGGGATACAGCACGTAGAAACCCTGCGTGCGGGCCGCCTCGTTCATGGCGGTGCCGGCGGCAAAATCGTCGGCGTCCTGGGTGCAGCCATGCAACATGACTATCAGGGCCATCGGCCGCGCACCCGCACCCGGCGGCACATAGAGTTTGTAGCTGCGCTGCCCGGCTGAATTGCGGAACGATCCCGCCAAGAACGTTTCGCCGATCGTGGCTGGTTCGCCGGTGGGCGTGACGGTTCCTTCTGGCGTCGTTGACGCCGTCGGGGTGGGCGCGACGTACCCATGAGGCCGCGCTGAAGCCGTCGCGGGCAATAGAGTGGATGCGGCAATCTCGCGGGCTTCGACATCGATGATGTCGAAGTCGTCTTGCGGCGTACCGGCGTTCGATGCGCCGCTGCCTAACGCGGCCTGGATGGCGGCAGTCGCGGCGGCGAGGTCGCCGGACCGCGTCAGCCGGGTCGCCTGCTGCATAAGTTGCTGAAAGTCGGGGTGCATCGCATATACCTTGAGGCTGATGGAGGACGGTCAGCGAATGCGCTGACGCAAGGCCGTCTTGACGGCGGAGCTGGCATGCAGAGCGCCCAGGACCGTCAAGGATTCGATGGTGGCGAGCGCGAGCTCGGGTGTGACATCGGGCGCGATCGTTGCCAATCCCAGCACCCGGATCTGCAGCATTTCGCCCGCGGCCTGTACCGCGCGCAAATCGTCGGCGGAATAGTGTTGGATGCCCAGAACCAGCGTCTTCCGAGTGACTGCCTGCCGTACGGCGTCGCCATGGGTAGCGAGCTGATTACGGATGGCAGTCCGGATGAGATCGGTGCGGTTCGCGTAGAACCCTTCCTGAACCAGGAGGTCGATCTGGCCAAGGTCGACGTAACCCAGGTTGATCGTGATCTTTTCGTCGGGGGGTTTTGCGGCGGCTGCGAGGGTGGGAGGACGAGGAGGCATGACGGCATCCTAAAGCCATCTACTTGGATGGTCTATGGATGTTTCAACTTGACGGATTTGGGCCCCTGTCCCAACGAGTACGGCATGAGTTGACCGATCAGCAAGCGCTCACGCGGCTAAGCTTATATGAATTTGGAATTTTGAATCATTTCTTTATTACCTATAATTGGGGTCCAGATCAGGGATTCCTTATGAACTTGCAACAATTCCGCTTCGTCAGAGAGACCATCCGTCGCGACTTCAACCTTACCGAAGCCGCGCGCATGCTTTATACGTCCCAACCTGGCGTGTCCAAGGCCATCATCGAATTCGAGGATGAATTGGGCGTCAAGATCTTCGAACGCCATGGCAAGCGCATCAAGGGCTTGACCAAGCCCGGCCTGGCGGTTTCGCAGGTGATCGACCGCATCATGCGCGAAGTCGATAACCTGAAGAAGGTCAGCGATGAATTCGCCCGCCGCGATGAAGGCGGCCTGGTGATTGCATGTACCCATACGCAGGCGCGCTATCTGTTGCCGCGCGTGATTCCCGCCTTCCGCAAACAATTCCCCAAGGTGCACCTGTCCCTGGCCGAAGGCAGCCCGTCGCAACTGGCGGAAATGGTGCTGCACGAGCAGGCTGATCTGGCGATTGCCACGGAATCCCTGGCCTTGACACCAGGCCTGGCGACGCTGCCTTGCTACACGTGGGAACACACCGTGGTGGTGCGGCCCGATCACGAACTGGCCGAGCTGAAGTCCAGCGAAGCCAAGCGCTTGACCCTTGAGCAATTGGCGGCCTATCCCATCGTCACCTACGACCGCGCCTTCACCGGCCGTTCGACGATAGATGAAGTCTTCGCCAGCCAGAGCATCCATCCGGACATCGTGCTGGAAGCCATCGACGCGGACGTGATCAAGACGTATGTCGACGTCGGCCTGGGTATCGGCATCATCGCCGGCGTGGCCTACGATCCGCGCCGAGATAGCGGCTTGATCGGCCTGCCGGTGGGGCATCTGTTCGGCACCCACACGACGCGGGTGGGGGTGAAGGCGGGCGTGTTCCTGCGCGACTACGTCTACACCTTCATCGAGATGATGGCGCCGGCACTCACGCGCAACGTCGTTGCCAAGGCTGTGCAGGGGCAACAGGGCGACTGAGCGTCTGCCGGGTCCTGTGCCCGGACGTAGCGCGCCCGCGACGGGCTCCGCCAGCAACGGCGGAGCCCGTTTTGTTTTTGTGCGTTGGAAGCAGTTGAGGTTGATTTCGCCTCAAGCTGCGCAGCGGTTCCTCATGAGATCGTCGGCATGCGTCCGTCGAAACGCACGGCGCTCAGGCGCCTGAATGAGAGGCGGACGGATAGAGGCAGCAGAGAGGCCAGGGCCGGGGTAGAGGCAGAACCGGGGCAGGGTCGGGGGCTGATGGGGGCGGAGCCCCCTTCCTCCCCGGGAGGTCCCGCCGGCCAGCCCGGCGGGCCCCCCTTAAACCCCTATGTCTTTACGTCCGGCAATAAAAAATATAAATAAGAAGTCTTCTCATTTACTTGCTCAAACAAACAAGAATCATTATCATTAATTCCACTTCAACGACGCAACGAGGGAATTCTCATGGCGGGACTAAGCGCAGTGGTGGTGGGGGCGGACCGGCTAGGCAATATTCCGGACTTGCTGAAGGGACACAATATTTCGATTACGCACCACATCAGTGGCCGTGATCCTTCGCATCAGAAACGAGGTCTGGCGTTGCCCACGGGCACACAGCTGGTGATTCTGCTGACCGATTTCCTTGGCCATAACGTCATGAAGACGTTCCGCCATTCGGCCCAGCGCGCCGGTATCAAGGTGGTGGCTTGCCGCCGTTCGGTATGCAGCATGCAGCAGGCGCTGAGCCAGTGCGGCTTGTGTCCGAACAATCCTAACAACGCCGCCAAGGTTCACTGAGCGACGGGGTTCGGCAGTAGCTGGATGCTTCAAAGGCCGTCGTGTGGGCTGATCTTGCAAATCAACCCACACGACGGCCTTTTTCCGCGCCTTGCGCGAGCGCGTCTTGCGGCATGACTAGCGATGGTCAGCCATTGGTCGCCGGCAGTCGTCGCCGAGCCTGTGAGGCGGCGACACCGGCACCGCCTCAAGTCTGTTCATCCAGCGCCCGGGACACGGCATTCTGGTCCAGGCTGCCCTCCGGCCCGACCACGGCGAATAGCAGGCCTTGCCGCGTACCGTAGCGCGCGACCAGCCCGCCGTCGGCCCGCTGGCCGGCCGGCAGCAGGCGCTGCGGCGATTCCGGCGGCCGCACATAGAAACTGAGCGTATGTCCTTCAGCGTCCTGGTAAAGCACCATGGCCGCGGCGCCCCGCTCGGTGGCGAACAGGCGTCCTCCGCGCGGCTGGAAACCCGCCGCGGCCAGATCCGGTAATTTCGCGCCCGGCCCGACATTGCGCACCAGCCACGCCTGCATGTCCTCGGCATTCGAGCCGGCGAAGTCGACCGGGGCACTGCGGTCGACCACCATCAACTTGTAGGCCGCGATCGCATCGCTCATCGGCAAGGCCCGCAAGGACGTGTCGGCAGCGCGCCAGTCGCGGGCCTGCCAGCCGCCCACCGTACCCAGCCCCAGGCAAAGCACCAGCGACGCCGCGATGGCCAGCCGGCTTCTCCAGCGCGCGGCCTGGCCGGCGCGGATGGCGGCGGGGTCCAGCCCGGGATTGAAAGCTGGCAGCGGCACGTCATCCAGTTCCTCCCGCAGGCTGCGCGCGTCCTGCGCCCAGGCATGCGCCCGTGCACCCTGGTCAGGATGCCGGGCGAAACGCTTCTCCATGGCCTCAAGCGCATCGCGGTCAAGCCGACCATCGGCGTAAGCATTGAGGTCATCGTCGCTCGGCCGGCCATCGGCGTAAGCAGGTGGATCGTCTGGATCGGGACCGTCATAAGCGCGAACACGGCGATCTGCCTGGCCGAGGCGGCCCTTCGCCTGCGCACGGACATCGTCTTCGTCTGGGGGAATACTCATTTCATGACTCGCAATAAAGGCGCCGGGCGCTTGCCCTCGCTCAACTGGCGCAAGGCCTGCCGTGCGCGGGAAAGCCGTGACATCACCGTGCCGATCGGCACGTCCAGAAGGTCGGCGGCCTCCTGGTAACTGAAACCCTCCACCGCGATCAGCAGCAGCAGGCCGCGTTGCTCGGCCGACAGCTCACTGAAGGCATTGAGCGTCGCGCGGGTGCTGGCCATGTGCTCGGCCGATGGCCAGTGCGGCTCGTCGGGTTCCTGCAGGCTGCCAAGCAGCCGCGTATGGCGCTTGGCGCTGCGCTGGCCGTCCAGGAAGCGCCGGTGCAGGATCGTGAACAACCAGCTGCGCAAGCTGTCGTCGCCTCGTCGGCTGGACCAGCGCGACAGGGCCCGCTCCATGGTGGACTGCACCAAGTCGTCAGCCGCGTGGACATCACGGGTCAGCCACAGCGCGAAGCGCCGCAGCCGCGGGATCAGTTCACGCAATTGCGCGTCTAGTTCAGTCGAAGACATAAGCGGACCGGCTTTCCTGGTTGCGCGGACAGAAGTGGCGGGAATCAGCGCAACAAGACGCCACAGCAAAGCGCACGATAGCGCGCTCGACAAGCCGCGATTGAAGCCCGCCCCCGATGCTCACGGGGGAAAAACGCCAGTCGCCATCGTAAGACGTACGACCCAGCGTCCTATTCCATCAAAAACAAAAAAAGTTTAAAGGAATAAACCGCCGGCTGCGGCGTCTTACAGCGGTTCAGCACATGACCTCATCGGTCGGGAGTGATTTTCATGGGACAGAGTTCATCGAGCCGCGATCCGGGCAACCGGCCGCTGCGTTGGGTGGCCATCGGCGGCGCGGTCGCGGTGGTGGTGCTTGCCTTCGGTTATGCCGGTGGCTGGCTGGCGCCCGCGCGGCTGACCCCGAAAAAGGTCGTCGATGCCTTGCAAGCCAATGGCGGCGAGCATGCGGGCTATCGCCGCAATCACGCGAAAGGCATTTGTGTGAGCGGCTACTTCGAAGGCAATGGTGCGGCCAGCGCCTATTCGACCGCGTCCTTTTTCGAAGCGCGCAAAAGCCCCGTGGTGGGCCGCTTCGCGCTACCGGGCGGCAATCCCTACGCCCCGGACAGCAGTGTGCCGATCCGCAGCATGGCATTGAGATTGACGGCGCCGGACGGCCAGCAGTGGCGCACCGGCATGAACAGCATGCCGGTATTTCCCTTGGCGACCCCGCAGGCGTTCTACGAACAGCTGAGAGCCAGCGCGCCTGATCCGAAGACCGGCAAGCCCGACCCGGCCAAGGTCAAGGCGTTCGTCGGCGCGCATCCCGAAATGGCCGAGTTCCTGGCCTGGGTGAAGGGGGCCAAGCCCAGCGCCAGCTTCGCCACCGAAACGTATTACTCGTTGAATGCTTTCTATCTGGTGAACCAGGACGGCACCCGGCAGGCGGTACGCTGGCGCATGGTCCCGCAACAGACAGATGGCGCCGGTCAAGTGGCGGCAGCCGGCGAACCGGACATCCTGCGCGAGGATCTGCCCCGCCGGATTGCGGCTGGTGCGCAAAGCTGGAAACTGGAGTTGACGCTTGCGGCCCCTGGCGATCCCGTCGATGACGCCACCAAAGCCTGGCCCGCCGACCGCAAGACCATAGACGCCGGCACCCTGGTACTGAATGACGTGACGCCGCAGGACAGCGGCGCCTGTCGGGACGTCAATTACGACCCCACGATATTGCCCAAGGGCATCGAGGTCTCCGGCGATCCGCTGCTGGCGGCCCGTTCGGCGGCCTATGCGGATTCCTATCTGCGACGCACCAGTGAAGAGGCCGGCGTTCCCGGCGCGGCTCCCCTGTCTTCGGAGAAAAAATGATGAAAACCGTATTTGTCTGGCCCGCGCGCCTGCTGCACTGGCTCATGGCGGTGATGATCCTCACCATGCTGTTCATCGGTGTGGGCATGACGGCCACCGTCTCCACCTGGCACGACGTGCTGCTGTCGATCCACCGGCCGCTGGGCGCGGCGGTGCTGGTGCTGGCCTGTTTGCGGCTGATCGTGCGGCTGGCCTCGCGGCAGCCGCCTCTGCCCGCGGACCTGCCGGCGTGGCAGAAGCTTGCGGCGCATGGCTCGCATCTGGCGATGTACGGGCTGATGATCGCCATGCCGCTGATCGGCTGGGCGATGGTGTCGGCGGGCGGGTATCCGGTGACGCTGTGGGCGGGCGTGACCTTGCCGCCCATTGCGCCGGCCGATCCCGCGGTATTCGCATGGCTGCGGCTGGCGCATCGCTGGCTGGCGTATCTGTTCTTCCTGACGTTCGTCGCCCATTTCGCCGCGGCGTTGTACCACGGGCTGATCCGCCGCGATGGGGTACTGCGGTCCATGGTGGGCAAGTCCTGAAGGCATAGGCCGCGGGGACGCCGCCACGAGCCGGGGCATGAACAATGGCTAGACGGCTAAACGGCTAAACGGCCAGTGCCCCGCAAGCTTCCTAAGCCGCCGTCTTGCGCTTGCGCGGCGGCGGCGCGGTGCTGCCGCGCACGATCAGGCTGAACTGCACCGGGGTGCTGGCCGCCACGGGCTGCCCGCTGATCCTGCTCAGCAGATAGTCCGCGCTACGCTCGCCGATTTCATCCGAAGGCAGATGTATCGTCGTCAGCGGCGGACTCAGATGCGCGGCGAACTCGTTGTCATTGATGCCCGTTATCGACAAATCCTCCGGCACGCGGATACCGATCTTCCTGGCCTCGACCAGCGCGCCGAACGCGATGGTATCGCTGCCGCAGATTATGGCCGTGGGCGGATTGCGCGAACTCATCAACGTACGCAGCGCCAGTTGCCCGTCGATCAGATTCAAGGTGCGCTCGATCAGGCGTTCTTGCGGCAGCGCCAGGCCCCGGCTGCCCAAGGCCTCGCGCACGCCCGCGATACGTCCCGCCGAGCGATCGCTGATCCCGGACGGTTGCGCGATGATGCCGAAATCCTTGTGCCCCAGATCCAGCAGGTAATTGGCCAGCGTGCGGCCGACGGCGATATTGTCGAAGCCGACGCAGGGATGCGCCTCGTCCAGCACCCAGCCGTTGACGTAGGGAATGCGCTTGGCCTCCAGCAGCTCGTACACCTGGGGCAGGCGCTGCGCCCCGACCAGCATCAATCCCGCCAGGCCGTAGGCGGACAAGGCCCGCACCTGCCGCAGCTCTTCCCCATGATCGTAATTGGAGCTGGCCAACAGCAAGGTATAGCCGGCTTCGTTCACGCGCCGCTGCAAGGCCGCCAAGCCGGCGGAGAAGTTGACGTTCTCGATCGTGGGAATGATGGCGCCGATACTGTGCGAACGCTGCGAGGCCAGGGCACGCGCGCCCGCATTGGGCGTATAGCCCAGGCGTTGCGCCACGGCTGAAACTTCCTGGCGCAAGGCATCGGCCACCTTGCTATTGCCGTTCAATACACGTGACACCGTGGCCACCGACACGCCGGCTTCGCGTGCCACGTCTCGCGCCGTCACGGCGTTGGATCGGGGGCGAGACGCGCGGCTCTTGACAGTGCCTCCATCGCCGCGGGTCATAGCTGTTTTCCTTCGTTTAGCAGTGCTTTTACAGGAGGCCAGCCATCAATCGATGGCCTTGGTATCGCCCGAAAATTCCATCGGGCAGAAAAAGCCGCCATGGAATTGCGCCGCGATCGGATCTTCAGTGCCGGACTTGGCGAAGATATCGGCCGCGAACGCCTCGGAATCATCCTGCGGCTCGTAGCCCAGGAATTTCACATTCGAATTATCCCACCGGCTGCGCAGATTCTTCGATACCCCATAAGCCACCAGGAAATGGTATTCGGGATGATCGATGCAGCGGCGCGCCAGCCGCACCATGTCGCCGTGGCTGAGCCAGCTTAGCAACTGGCGCGGTTCACTGGGCCGGTCAGGTGTACGAAAGGTGCCGATGCGCAAGCAAGCCACGGACAATCCATGCTTGTCCGCGTACAGACGGCCCAGGGCCTCGCCGAATACCTTGGAGGCGCCATAGCGCGTGTCGGGCCTGGGTTGCACGTCATTGTCCAGGAAACGTTCGCGCCGATGGAAGCCCACCGCGTGGTTGGAACTGGCGAAGATGACCCGCTTGACGCCCTGGATTCTGGCGGCCTCGAAGACGTTGTACACGCCGTCTATGTTCAATGACAGTATTTGCGGCCACGGTGCTTCTTCCGGTACGCCGGCGAAATGCAGCACGCAATCGATGTCCTGCATGCAGCGTTGGACGGATTGCGGGTCGCGGATGTCCAGATCACATATTTCTTCCCCAGGGCCTGCCGGCTCTTGCGGGGCGATGTCGGCCAGCCGCAGAAGATCGTAATGCCCGCGCAAATGCTGGCGCAGCACGCGTCCTATGGTGCCGGCCGCGCCGGTAATCAGGATGCGCCGCAATGCCCCTTCCCGGGGTTGGTCCTTGCCCATGCTGCCTCCGCTATCGGATGGAAAGTTCAGTGTCGGTATCGAAGAAGTGCAAGTGTTCGCCGGAGGTCGCGACCCGAATGCTGTCGCCCGACTTGATGGCGGAATTCGCGTCCACCCGCGACACGGTCACGGGCAGGGCGCCGAGCCGGGTTTCCAGCACGATTTCCACACCCAGCTGTTCCACCACGTCGACCGTGGCGTTGCCGATCACCTGCTGGTCATTACCCGCGCCGCCTGACGCCCCGTTGGCCCCGGCCACCGACAAATGTTCCGGCCGCAAGCCCAGCGTCAGCTCCCGGCCTTGCCACGCCGCCAGCGCCGCGGCGCGTGCCGGGGGAATGCGCACCTCCAGTCCTGGGGCCGAGGCAAACAAGGCGTCTCCCTCGGAACGCAGCGTCACCCGGATGAAGTTCATGGATGGCGCGCCGATGAAGCTGGCGACGAATTTGTTGGCGGGGCGGCTATACACCTCCAATGGTGTGCCCACTTGCTGGATATTGCCGTCCTTCATCACCACCACGCGGTCGCCCAGCGTCATGGCTTCGACCTGATCGTGCGTCACGAACACGGAAGTCGTGGGTATGCGTGTGCGCAGGCGCTTGATCTCCAGCCGCATCAGCGTGCGCAGCTTGGCGTCCAGATTGGAAAGCGGCTCATCGAACAGAAAGACCTTGGGCTTTCTGACGATGCAACGGCCCAGGGCCACGCGTTGCTGCTGGCCGCCCGACAACTGTTTGGGCTTGCGCTTCATCAGTTCGTTGAGGCCCAATATTTCCGCCGCCCGGTCGATCTCGGCCTTGATCCTGGCCTCGTCGATCTTCTTGTTGCGCAGCCCGAATGCCAGGTTGTCGTAGACGGTCATGTGCTGATAAAGCGCATAGTTCTGGAACACCATCGCCACGTCCCTGTCCTTGGGCGGCAAACGGTTCACCACCTGCGAACCGATACGGATTTCTCCGGTACTGATGTCTTCCAGACCGGCAATCATGCGCAAGGTCGTGGATTTGCCGCAACCCGACGGGCCGACCAGCACGACGAACTCCTTGTCCGCGATGGTCAGGTTGACATCCTTTACGGCGTGATGCGCCGAGCCGTAATGCTTGTTCAACTGGGTAAGTACGATTTCAGCCATCTGCCTGTTTTCCGATGTAGAACATTTGGGTCCGGATATGGGGACCGTCTCCGAGCGCGCGGTCTTGCTTGAAGGCTTATCCCTTTGCCTTATCCCTTGGCAAGACCGCGGCCGCTCAGGCCGAGCAGGGTCGCGTTATGGGTTGGCGGCTTGCGTCACCAAGGGGGCGCCGTCCGCCAATGCCTTGGGAATGTCTTCGCGCTTGCCCACCACCGCCTTGATCGCCGCATCGGAAAAGGCCTTGTGCACCGCCGGCCAGGCTTCGAAGTAATAGCCCCCGTGTATCTGGGTGGGAACATCCAGGCTGTGTTCCTTCAGTTCGACCATCTTGGGATTGACCTCGGCGATCTTGTCCCACAATTTCTTATTGGGTGGCGGCGCGCCGGTCTTGGCGAACAGTTCGATCTGCCCTTGTTCGTCCATCAACATGCCGGACAGCATCTGCTTGGCCAAGGCCTTGCGCTCCGGCGAGGCCGACTTCGGAATGGCCCAGCCCCAGGCATCGTTCCAGGCGATGTATTCCTTGCGGCTGGGACCCTTGGGCAGGAAGCCTATGCCCACCTTGCCCGCCACTTTCGATTTCGCCGGGTCATCGAAGCTGCCCCAGTTCGAGGAATCCGATACGGTGAATGCCGCATTGCCCGAGGTGAAGATGGCATTGGCCTCGTTGCGGTCATAGGCCGGCATGCCCTTGGGGCTGATCTTGTGGGTGTTGATGTTGTCCCACCAGAACTCGGCCACCTCGCGCATGCACTGGTCCGTCATCTTGGACTTCCAGCCGTTCTGCTTGAGGACGGCGTTGGACCGTTCATAGGTGGGGGCCAGCACGTCGCAGTTATTGGCCCACATCGACCAGAACCAGGTGTTCCAGGAATTGTTCATCGACATGCTGCCGACAAAGCCATACTTGACCTTGTTCTCCGCCTGCAGGCGCTTGCTCACGGTGACCAGCTCGTCCCAGGTAGTGGGAACTTCATTGGGCTTGACCAGGTCGGTGCGGTAGAAGAACACGCCGAAGGTATGCGCCATCGGCACGAAGGTCGTCTTGCCGTCGGCGTTGTCGAAGATGATGCCGGCCGAGGCAAAGGGATCCACGTTTTCGATGCCCTTGACATCATTCACCGGCTCCAGCATGTGGGCCCACAACTGGCCCCAGTCGTCGTTATGCCAGATCACGTCGAACTGATCCGAGCCGGAGGTCAGGGCGGAAGTCATCTTTTCCAGGTATACCCCATACGAATTGGGAACCCTGATGATCTTCACGCCATTGGCCTTGCCCCATTTTTCCAGCAGGTCGACCGCGGCGTTCTGGATGGGGTTAGGCTGGAAGCCGATGCGCAGCTCTTTCTCCTGGGCGTGCGCCGCCCCGCCGGTCCCACCGGTCCAGAGCGCAAACGCCGCCGCGGCAAGCGCCGCGCCTTTCTTGAATGCATTCATTGTCTCGTCCTCTCAATGTGGAGTGCTTCATTTTTTTTCTACTGTCCCAACTGCTGTGTGCCGCGTCCTGCGTTTAAGCTGCCATCGTGTTGGCCGTGTCAGATCTTCAAGCCCCGGATGACGTACTTCTGGCCAAACAGCGTCAGGAAGAACGCCGGGACCAATCCCAATACCGCGGTGGCGCTCATCAGATGCCACTCGGTGCCCATCTCATGCACGAACTGGGCGATGACCACGGTCAGCACCGGCGTGTTCTGCCCGGTCAGGATCAGGGCGAACAGAAATTCGTTCCACGTGAACAGCCAGCACAGCACCGCCAATGCGGAGATCGCCGGAATGGCCGACGGCAAGGCCACCCGGTAGAACGCGCCCCAGCGGGAGCAACCGTCGATCAAGGCGGCGTATTCCATCGAGGGATCGATGCCGTCGAAGAAGCCCTTCATCAGCCAGGAAAAAAAGCAGATGTGCACGGCGATGTGCGGCAGCAACAGGCCCAGGTAGGTGTCATAGGCACCTATGCTCTGCGTGACGAAGTACAGCGGCAGCACCCAGGAGATGTAGGGGATGCAACGGAACACGTAGATGGTGCCGAACCAGCTGCGCGAGATGGGTCCGGTGAAGCGCGAAAGCATATAGCCGCTGGTCACGGTGATCAGGATGGAGAACACCGTGGCCAGCGTGGCGATGACCGCGGTGTTGACGAATGCCGCCACGATGCGCGGATCGCCCAGCACCTGCACATAGCTGTCGACCGTGAACTCCGTGCCCTGATGCACATAGAACACGCCGGACTGCGGACGCAGGGACGTCAGCACCAGCCACAGCACCGGAAACGCGAACAGAAAGCACACCAGGGCGATGCCGAGACCGAATCCCACCTTGCGCGAAGTCGGTCCCAGATTGGATAGGGATTGCCAGATCGTAGTCATGCTGACGCCTTCGACACGCGGTCAAGAAATTTGTACAGGATCATGCCCACCACCAGGATGATTGCCCCGCCGATGATGGCGGCGGCGGATCCCCGGCCGAAATTCAGGTACACGAAGGCGCTCTGGTAGGCGTATTGGCTGAACATTTCGGTTTGCCGTGCCGGGCCGCCGCCAGTCAGCGTCCATACGATGTCGAACACGCGGAAAGCGTCGATGGCGCGAATGACCACGCACACCAGGATCACCGGATGCAGCATGGGCACCGTCAGATAGCGGAACACACGCCAGCGCGTGGTGCCGTCGATGGCGGCCGCTTCGAAGGGTTCCTTGGGCAGGCTCTGCAAGCCGGCCAGCAGCAGTAGCGTGAACCACGGCGTCCACAACCACACGTCGGTCAGCAGGATGATGCCGAAGGCTGTCCAGCGCTCCGCCAGCCAGGCCCTGGGTTCCAGGCCGATCGCCTCGAACACCACGTTGACGATGCCGAACTGGTCGTTGAACATCCACCGCACCATGATGGCGGCGATCACCGGCGCGATCATCAAGGGCAGCAGCAACATCGTCTGCACCAGGCTTTGCCCGCGGAACGGCCGGTTCAACGCGATCGCCAGGCCCAGGCCCAGCGCCAGCGAAATCGCCACACTGGAAAACATGAACATGAAGGTGTTGGGCAACACGATCTTGATGAAGGCCGGATCGGTCAGGACGCTGATGTAGTGCGACAGGCCTATCCAGGTTTTCTTCGGATTGTTCAGCATCCAGTCGCGAAAGCTGGCGTTCGCACCGATGGCGATAGGCACGATCTGGAACAGCAATAACACCAGCACCGCGGGCGCCACGAGCAGCAGCATGAAGCGCTCGCGCTCTCCTGGCCGCAGACGCTGGGCGAGAGACGTTTTCATCAAGACTTTCCTTTGGTGTCGAACTTTGAATACCGCTGTTGTTTTGAGAAATTCAAAGCCAGGCTACGGGTAACCGCTTACTTCAAACATTCATATGCTCCTAGATAATCCATGAGATGGAGGACTAAGGCGTATAGGTGCAACTAGCGAATGCGAGTAATGTTCCGATGTTTGCGCCACTTTTTGAAGCCGCTCTCGTGCTTGCTAGCGTTATTGTGGTTGGGCTACACGATAGGAATTTAAGAAACCGGTTTCTAAGATAGTGTTTTATCGCTGAATTTTTTACTAGGACTTTCCCTCGGCCTGCTTTTGAAATGGAGACTTGCACATGCTGTTCGCACCGCCCCCGGTTTTAGAGACCACGGTTTTCGCCCGCTTGCCTGAAGCATTGCAGTCCGCCCGTGATGACAACGAATGGGTCAGGGGGCAGCCGCATGGCAGTCCGGCGAAGTCGCTGCTGGAAGGTCCGTCCTTCGGTCCCGATGGACTGCTGTATTGCGTGGACGTGGTGAACGGCCGCATTCTGCGGGTTTCCGCAAGCGGTGAATTCGAAGTGCTGGCGGAATACGACGGCTGGCCCAATGGGCTGAAATTCCATCGGGACGGCCGCATCTTCATCGCCGACTACAAGAACGGCATCATGGAGTTCGATGCCCGCAGCGGCCGCGTCACGCCTTTCGTCGTGCGCTTCAATCTGGAGCGCTTCAAGGGCGTCAACGATCTGTTCTTCGCGGCCAATGGCGATATGTACTTTACCGACCAGGGGCTGACAGGGTGGCAGGATCCCACCGGCCGCCTGTTCCGTGTGCGTCCCGATGGCGAGGTCAACTGCCTGCTGGATAACCTGCCCAGCCCCAATGGCCTGGTGATGGACCGCAATGAGACCGCGCTCTATGTCGCCGTCACCCGCGCCAACGCAGTGTGGAAGGTGCCGCTGCTGCGCAACGGCACGGTGGGCAAGGTCGGCACTTATATCCAGCTTTCCGGCGGCGGCGGACCCGACGGCCTGGCACTCGATGCGCAGGGCCGCCTGGTCATTGCCCATGTGGGCATGGGGGCGGTCTGGGTGATGAGTGCGTCAGGCGAGCCTGTCTGGCGCATACGTTCCGATGTGGGGCTGCACACCACCAACGTGGCCTACGGTGGGCCGGATCAGCGGACGCTGTATATCACCGAGTCGGAAAGCGGGACGATCCTGACCGCCCAACTGGATGTGCCCGGCAAGCCGATGTACGGCGGCGCACAGGCCCGATGAATCAGTTGCCGGCGCGCGCCTGTGCGATCAGCGTGCTGTCGATGCGGCGAGCGCCGTTATAGCGCTTGCTCCAATACGCCAGCTCCATGCTCTCGATGCGCACCTTGCCGCCGGCGCTGGGCGAGTGGACGAAGCGGTCGTCGCCCAGGTAGATGCCGATATGCGAATAGCGGCGCCCCATGGTGTTGAAGAACACCAGGTCGCCCACCTGCAAGTCATTGCGCGCTACCGACACGCCCACCTTCTGATAGATATCAGCGGCGTTGCGCGGCAGCTTCAGGCCCAGCGATTGTTGGGCGACGTAGGAAACCAGGCCGCTGCAATCAAAGCCGGTCGACGGCGACGAGCCGCCGAAGCGATAGCGGATGCCCAGATAATTCAATGCCTCGCCCGCCATCAGCACATTGTCGGTGCCGTTGCCCTGCTTGTACGCCAGACCCGTGCCGCGCGAAGGGCGGCGCAGCTTCTCCGCCAACAGCATGCCGATGGGATCGTCGGCATTGCTGGCCCATTCGGCCTCGTAGCCTTCGAGATCGGTGGATGCGTAGTCGTAGCGTTGCGAAGTGCCGGTGTTGGCGCAACCCGCCAGGATGGCGACACCAAGCGTGACGCTACCGAGGCGCGCCAGGCGCGTGTTTAGGAGGAGGGGGGATAGGAATCGTGAGAGACGGTGGCCGTATCGGTTCATTGTTCGCTTGAAGGCGCTGGAAACGCCTGGAAGACGACGGACGACCGCCGTAAGAGTTGAAAGGAATATCTGACAGGAACAGTCCCTGACAAAAAGCCGTATAGAAACTCAACTGTTCAGTAATAACTCGCGTGATTCTATCAATGTTGCGTACAGTTTTGTATGACTCTGCGTATAGTCAATATGTAACGATTTGCATGAGTTATGCAGCACTGATGTGGCTAGAATCTAGCGAGCTACAAAAAGAGCGCTACAGGGCGAACGGCCCGCGTCGACTCCGCGATTCGCGGATTCCTCGCTGCCCAAGAAAGCTCAGCGATGTCCGCGGCGAGCTGTACTTCTCCGCCGAACGGACTAAATGACTGGTAATGATCGACAAGAATCTGAAACAGTCGCACCATAACAGGAGACAAGCGTGCAAAAAATCCGGGATTTCCACTATGTATCCGTCAATCAGCGAGAAGAATTCTGGCGCCGGGAGGGTGCCCGGATTCACTGGGATACCCCGCCGGAACAGACTTTGGATGACAGCCGCTTGCCCTTCGCGCGCTGGTACGTCGGCGGCAAGACCAATCTCTGTTACAACGCGGTGGACCGTTGGCTCCCCCTTCAGGCTGATAGACAGGCGCTGATCTGGGTCTCTACCGAGGTCGATCAAGAACGCATATATACGCAGGCGCAGCTGCATGACGAGGTCAATGCGGTGGCCGCCATGCTGCGCGAGCAAGGGGTGGAGCAGGGCGACCGGGTGCTGATCTATATGCCCATGGTGCCCGAAGCCGTGTTCACCATGCTGGCCTGCGCGCGCCTGGGAGCCATCCATTCCGTGGTGTTCGGTGGTTTCGCCGCGCACAACCTGGCGCAGCGCATCGACGACGCGCAGCCCAAGGTCATCGTGTCCGCCGACGCCGGCTCACGCGGCGGCAAGGTCACCCCGTACAAGCCGTTGCTGGATCAGGCGCTGACGCTGTGCCAGTCGCGTCCCGCCGCCGTCATCGTGCTGGATCGCGGCCTGGCGCCGGCGCCGCTGGCCGAAGGCGAATGGGACTACGCGCAGCTGCGCGCCCGTCACGACGGCGCGCGCGTGCCCGTGACGTGGCTGGAATCGTCCGAGCCCAGCTACATCCTCTATACCTCGGGCACTACCGGCAAGCCCAAGGGCGTGCAGCGCGACACGGGCGGCTATACCGTGGCGCTGGCCGCGTCGATGGAGTACATCTTCGATGGCAAGCCGGGTGAGACCTTTTTCTGCACCAGCGACATCGGCTGGGTGGTGGGCCACTCCTATATCGTCTATGGCCCCTTGATCGGCGGCCAGACCACTATTCTTTATGAGGGCACGCCGGTACGGCCGGACGGCGGCATCCTGTGGCGGCTGGTCGAGCGCTACAAGGTCAACACGCTGTTTTCGGCGCCCACCGCGGTGCGCGTGCTCAAGCGCCAGGATCCGGCGCTGCTGCGGCAGTACGACCTTTCTTCCCTGCGCGCCATCTATCTGGCCGGCGAACCGCTGGACGAGCCGACCGCGCGCTGGATAGGCGAGGCGGTGGGCAAACCCATCATCGACAACTATTGGCAGACTGAAAGCGGCTGGCCCATCCTGTCGGCGCAACCTGGCGTCGAGCGTACGCCCCCGCGCCTGGGCAGTCCGTCCTTTCCTACCTATGGCTATGACGTGCGGGTGGTCGACGAAAGTACCGGCCAGGACCTGGAGCCGGGCCGCAAGGGCGTGGTGGCCATCGTGCCGCCGCTGCCACCGGGCGCCATGAGCACCATCTGGGGCGACGACGAACGGTTCGTCCGTACGTATTTCGAATCCATCCCGGGCCGCCAGGTCTACTCGACTTTCGACTGGGGGCTGATGGATGAAGACGGCTACTGGTTCATCCTGGGGCGCACCGACGACGTGATCAACGTTGCCGGCCACCGGCTGGGGACGCGCGAAATCGAGGAGTCCCTGAGCAGCCACGCCAAGGTGGCCGAATGCGCCGTGGTGGGTGTGGCCGATGCGCTGAAGGGGCAAGTGGCCAGGGCCTTCGTGGTGCTGAAGGATCCCGCGGACGCCGAGGGCGACGCCGCCATGCGTGCGCTGGAAGGGGATATGATGCGCGTGGTCGATCAGCAGCTGGGCCCGGTAGCGCGGCCGGCGTGCATCCTGTTCGTCGCGGCCTTGCCCAAGACGCGTTCCGGCAAGGTGCTGCGGCGGGCCATCGTGGCGGTGTGCGAAGGACGTGACCCTGGCGACCTGGCAACGATCGAGGACCCCAACGCATTGGAACTGATCAAGGAATCGCTGAGATGAATAGCAAGCCTGTCCTTACCGCCGAAGACGTCAAGAAGATCCTGGCGGCCGCTGAAGCGCATGCGCAGTCCAACAAGTGGGCGGTGTCGATCGCCGTGGCCGATGACGGCGGCCATCTGTTGGGGATGCTGCGCCTGGACGGCGCCGCGCCCATCTCGGCGCAGATCGCGCCGGCCAAGGCGCAGACTGCCGCGGTGGGGCGGCGTGAATCCAAGGTCTACGAGGACTCCATCAATAACGGCCGCAACGCTTTCCTGTCGGCGCCCATGACGGGCATGCTGGAAGGGGGCGTGCCCATCATCGCGCAAGGCGTGGTGGTCGGCGCCGTGGGCGTGTCCGGTGTGCAGGCGGCTGATGACGCCGCTACCGCCAAAGCCGGCATCGCGGCCCTGGGCCTGTGAATTCCCCGCGGCCGCCGCAGGGCCAGGCTGACGCGGCTGCGGCTTCGGCCAGCGCCGACCATGCCGCTTCGGCGCTGGCTGCATCCAGCCTCAATCCGGGCGTGGCCCGGCGCGAGGTCTGGGCCTGGGCCATGTACGATTTCGCCAACTCGGGCTACACCACGGTCATCCTGACCACGGTGTTCAGCGCGTACTTCGTCGGCGTGGTCGGGCAGGGCGAGCACTGGGCCACGCTGGCCTGGACCGGTGCCTTGTCGGTGTCCTACCTGGCCATCATGCTGACCATGCCCACGCTGGGCGCGCGCGCCGACGCCCGCGCGGCCAAGCGGCGGCTGCTGTTCGCCAGCACCGTGGGCTGCATCCTGGCCACCTTGACGCTGACGCAAGCCGGCCGGGGCGATGTCTGGCCGGCCTTGATCGGCATCGCCCTGTCCAATTATTTCTATTGCATCGGCGAGTCGGTGGTGGCGGCCTTCCTGCCCGAGTTGGCGCGGCCGCAAGCGCTGGGACGCGTGTCCGGCTGGGGCTGGAGCTTCGGCTATTGCGGTGGCCTGCTGAGCCTGGGCCTGTCGCTGGTGGTGGTGACGCTGGCGCAGGGACGCGGGCTGGGCGCCGAGCAATTCGTGCCCTGGGTCATCCTGGTGACTTGCGCCGTCTTCGCCTTGTCGGCCTTGCCGTCTTTCCTGTTCCTGCGCGAACGCGCGGTGCCGGAGCCCGCCGGTGGCGCCCGCCGCGCGACGCCCGACATGCTGGGCCAACTGGCGCGGGCCTGGCGCGAGACGCGCACCCATTTCGTCCAGTTTCGCCGCCTGTTGATGTGCGTTGCCTGCTATCAGGCCGGCGTGGCGGTGGTCATCACGCTGGCGGCGGTGTATGCGGAGCAGGCCATGGGCTTCCGTACCGAACAGACCATGCTGCTGGTGTTCGTGGTGAACATCGCCGCGGCGGCCGGGGCTTTCCTGTTCGGCTACATGCAGGACCGCATCGGCCACAAGCGGGCGCTGACCCTTACACTGTGCGGCTGGATCACCATGGTGCTGGTGGCGTATTTCGCCGTGACCGTGCCGGTGTTCTGGGTGGCGGCGTTCCTGGCCGGGCTGTGCATGGGCACCAGCCAGAGCGCCGGCCGCGCCATGGTGGGTTCCCTGGCGCCCGCTGGACGCCAGGCGGAATTCTTCGCCCTGTGGACGTTCTCGGTGCAGCTGGCCGCGGTGATCGGTCCCTTGACCTACGGCCTGATCACCTGGCTGACGCATGGCAATCATCGGCTGGCCATACTCATCACCGGGCTTTTCTTCGTGGGCGGCCTGGTGCTGTTGCGGCGGGTCGATCTGGCTCAGGGTATGCGCGAACGTCTATAAAGGATGGATCGCGCCGGGGACGGGCGCCGTTGATCGCACGTATGTGCAAAGGCTGTAAAACATGACTCAATCGCTACGCATCGACTACGTTTCGGACATCGCCTGCCCCTGGTGCGCGGTGGGATTATGGTCCCTGCAACAGGCACTGGCCAAGCTGGGAGACGCGGTCGATGCCCGCATCGTCTTCCATCCCTTCGAATTGAATCCGCAAATGCGGCCTGAAGGCGAGGCCATCGTCGACTATCTGGGCAGGAAGTATGGCCGCACGCCCGAACAGATCGCCGAATCGCAGGCCATGATCCGCGCGCGCGGAGCCAGCGTGGGCTTTGCATTCGGACCGCGCACTCACGTCTACAACACCTTCGATGCCCACCGCCTGCTGCATTGGGCCGGTATCGAAGGCAAGCAGTTCCCGCTCAAGGCCGCGCTGCTGCAGGCTTACCATGGGGACGGCAAGGACCCCAGCAATCACGACGTGCTGGTGGATATCGCGGCGTCGGTCGGACTGGATGCCGGTGCCGCGCGCCGGGTCCTGGAAAGCGGCCAATACACCGACGAGGTGCGCGCGGAAGAACGCGAATACGTCGACATGGGTATCCAGTCCGTGCCCAGCATCATTTTCAACGAACAGTATCTGTTGAGCGGTGGGCAGGCCCCCGAAGCCTTTGAACAGGCGATCCGCCAGATCCTGGCCGAGACGGCGACAGCCGGAAAATAGCGATCCGGGATCATGACGCCTGAGGGTGATTAAGGTCCCTTAGGTGTGCAGATCCAGACTGCGTTGCGCCTGGTCGCACAGTGCTTTAGCCCCGATATCCGGGTTAGCCCCGATGTCCGCCGCGCGGATGCGGCTGCTAGAGTAGCGGTACTCAGTTGTAGCCGCATTCATTTCAGCGCCGGTCGCCAGTGTTGCCGACCCAGCGCTGGGCAAAAAAGCCCTCTCCCGGGAGTCATCCCCGGGAGAGGGCTTTTTTCGTTTGTTTTTTCGTTCGTTTTTTCGTTCTTTCTTTGTTCGCTTTTGCCTGAGTGGCTCGAACCGGCAACGCATACCCGTGCGCCGGCGCGGCGTCACGTCCACAACACTTTCCAAGGGGTGCTTCATGAGACACGGAGATATATCCAGCAGCAAGGACTGCGTCGGCGTCGCGGTGGTCAACTATCACATGCCGCGCTTGCACACCAAGGCCGAGGTGCTGGAGAACGCGCGCAAGATCGCCGACATGGTGGTCGGCATGAAGCGGGGGTTGCCGGGCATGGATCTGGTGATCTTTCCGGAATATTCCACACACGGCATCATGTACGACGCCAAGGAAATGTACGAGACCGCCGCCGCCATACCGGGCGAGGAAACGGAAATTTTCGCCGCCGCCTGCCGCCAGGCCAAGGTTTGGGGCGTGTTCTCGCTGACCGGCGAGCGCCACGAGGAACACCCCAACAAGGCGCCCTACAACACGCTGATCCTGATGAACGACCAGGGCGAAATCGTGCAGAAGTATCGCAAGATCATGCCCTGGGTGCCGGTCGAAGGGTGGTACCCGGGCGATTGCACCTATGTGTCCGAAGGCCCCAAGGGCATGAAGATCAGCCTCATCATCTGCGACGACGGCAACTATCCGGAGATCTGGCGCGACTGCGCCATGCAGGGCGCCGAGCTGATCGTGCGTTGCCAGGGGTATATGTATCCCGCCAAGGATCAACAGGTGCTGGTGGCCAAGGCGATGGCGTGGATGAACAACGTCTACGTGGCGGTGGCCAATGCCGCGGGCTTCGACGGCGTGTATTCCTATTTCGGCCATTCGGCCATCGTCGGCTTCGACGGCCGCACCTTGGGCGAGTGCGGCGAGGAGAGCATGGGCATCCAGTACGCCGAACTCTCCACGTCGCTGATCCGCGATGCGCGCCGCAATATGCAGTCGCAGAACCATCTGTTCAAGCTGCTGCATCGGGGCTACACGGGCAAGATCAATTCGGGTGAGGATCCGCAGGGCGTGGCGGCCTGCCCCTACAACTTCTATACCCGCTGGATCAATGATCCCGAGGGCACGCGCAAGCAGGTGGAGGCCATTACGCGCGGCACGGTGGGTACGGATGAATGCCCCATCGAAGGGATTCCCAACGCCCCCACGGGACATCGTTGAGCCATGGCGGCAAATTCCGCGGTCCCCGCAGCCACACGGCCTCCTGCAACCCCTGAGACCCCTGAGACTCATGTGACGCTTGAGGCTTTTGCGGCCTCTGCGGCCCGCGCAGCCCCCGCGGTCCATGATCCGCTCGCCGCGTGGCGTGTCGCCGCCGAGCCTTATTACCGGCCGGTAGGCGACGAGGTCCAGCGTTATCAGGTGGCGCATGCCCGGCGGCTGCCGCTGCTGCTGAGCGGCCCCACCGGTTGCGGCAAGACGCGCTTCGTCGAGCATATGGCGTGGCGGCTGGGTGTGCCGCTGATCACCGTGGCTTGCAACGAGGACATGACCGCGTCGGACCTGGTGGGACGCCATCTGCTGGATGCGGACGGCACGGTGTGGCATGACGGGCCGCTGACGCTGGCGGTGCGCCACGGCGCGATCTGCTATCTGGACGAGGTGGTGGAAGCGCGCCAGGACACTACGGTGGTGATTCATCCCCTGACCGATGGCAGGCGCCTGTTGCCGTTGGACAAGAAGGGCGAGCAATTGGCGGCGCATCCGGATTTTCAGCTGGTGGTGTCGTACAACCCGGGGTATCAGAGCGCGGCCAAGGATCTGAAGCCGTCGACGCGGCAGCGCTTCGCTGCCATGGCGTTTGATTATCCGGCGCCGGCGGCGGAGGCCGAGGTGGTGGCGCATGAAGCAGGCATCGCCCTGGCGCGCGCCGAACAGCTCGTGGCCATCGCCGGCCGCACGCGCGCCTTGCGGGGCCATGGCCTGGAGGAGGGGGCATCCACGCGCTTGTTGATTTACGCAGGGGGCTTGATGCGCGATGGCCTGGACCCACGGGCCAGTTGCGAAATGACGCTGATGGGATCGTTGACGGACGATCCGGATGTGCTGCGGGTGTTGAGCGATTGCATCGATGCGACGTTTGGATGATGACGGCATGGTGGGTGAGGAATGACGCGCTTCACGGTGAACGTGGATGGGGATGACGCGACGGCGCGGGCGTGTGCGCGGCTGGACATGGCATTGCGGGCGTTCGGGCACGGGGATGTCCGGGTCGCGGCGTTGGCCGCGTCATCGCCGTGTGTGGTGCTGGCCCCGCCAGGATTGATGCTGCCGCGGGACGTGCTGCTGGACGATGCCCTGCATAGGCCGGCGGTGGCGCATGCGTTGGCGCACTTGCGTCATTCGCCGCCGGCCGCGCCCGCGGCGGGGATGAAGGCGATGACCGTGGCGGTGCTGTCCTTGCTGGAAGACGCGCGTGTCGAGCGCTTGCTGGCGGCGGAGTTCCCTGGCCTGGGAAGATGCCTGGAGCAGGCCTTGTTCACGGGTGACGCCGAGCTGGGGCTGGATTTTTCCGCGCTGGCCTTGAGGCTGGCGCGGGCCATTGCGCGCCCGGCGCATGGGGATGGCAATTATTGGGTGGAAAAAGGGCGTGCGGGCTTCGAGCGCATCTGGCAGTCAGGTGCATGCCAACGCGAGGACTACACCGTGCTTGGACAGATGCTTGCCAACGACCTTGGCCAGATGCGGGTGCGCATGGACCCGGACCAGTATGCCCGGCCACGCCATCGCGATGGCGATAGCTTCCTGTGGGATTACCCGGCTACCGCACAAGACGCCGCGCTGGCGCTGCAGTCGCAGGATGCGGGAACCCATGCGCCCGGGCAGCGTGATCCTTCGGCACCAGGCGACCCTGTAACCAGCGACGCCGTGACCCTTGGCGCGCGCGATAGCGGCTACGTTCGTCATGCGGGCGATGCAGGCGATGCAGCCGATACGGCGGCGCCGGCCGGGAAGTCATTTCATTATCCAGAGTGGCATCACCGCGCGGGGCTGCTGCGGGAGAACTGGTGCAGCCTGGAGGAGATCGGTCCGGCGTCGATACCGCCATGGGCAGCATCACCAGCGGCACAGCCGTCCTCATCGCCGCAATGCCCGTCGCGGCGTCCGCGCAGGGTGTTGCGTCTGCCCCGTGGGCAGGACCTGGACCGGGCGCATCGGCTTAGGCGCCAGTGGGAAGGCGAGACCCTGGACATCAATGCGGCTATAGACGCGGCGGTGGCGCGGCGCGGGGGGATCATGCCCGATCCGCGCCTGTTCATCACGCCGGGCAGGCGGGCGCGGCAGGTCAGTGTGCTGGTCTTGCTCGACCTGTCCCAGTCCGCCAACGACCTGGGCCATGATGGCCTCAGCCTGCTGGAGCGGGAACGCGAAGCCGCGATGATGCTTGCCGCGGCCGCCGGCGCGGCGGGCCATCGCGTGGCGGTGCACGGTTTCCATTCCAACACCCGCCATGCCGTGCGCTACGTCCGTCTGCTCGAATTCGGCCAGTCGCTGGACGCCCCGGCACGCGCCCGCATCGAAGGGCAGGGAGCGATGTGTTCGACCCGTCTGGGGACGGCCTTGCGCCACGCCGCGGGCCGCCTGCGTATGGAACCTGCGGCCCGGCGCGCCATCCTCGTCGTCACCGACGGCGCCCCCTCGGATATCGACGTGCACGATCCTCGCCATCTGGTCGAGGACACCCACGCGGCCATCGCCGCAGCGCGCCGCATGGGCATACGCTGCCACTGTCTGGCGGTGGACGGCCAGTCGGCTGACGATGTTCGCCGCATGTTCGGCGCGCGCGGCTTCGACATCGTCGCGGACCACGCCGCGCTACCTACGCGCCTGGCCCACGCTTTCGGCCGCCTGCTGAGATGAGCGACTTCGACCCATGCCTTTGGCCGCCTGCCGATCCGCGCAACCGCCAGGCTTGTCCGCGCTTACCCCGCCTTGTTGCAACAGCCGTCGCCCGCTACGATCTTGCGCAGAGCGTATTCTTTTCGTCAATTCCAGCCATGGAGAGCAGGGCGTGAGCCAGTTCGATCCCGTCAAGGTGGGTGTGCTGTTTTCAACCAGCGGCGTGACCGGCGCCATCGGTGCGTCGCAGAGGCTGGGCACCGAGCTGGCCATCGCCGAAATCAACGAGGGCGGCGGCATAGACGGCCGCGAACTGGTGGCTGTCAGCCACGACCCCCGGTCCAACCCGGCGCGCTACGCCCAGCTGGCCGAACAACTGGTCGCCCAGGATGGCGTCAACGTCATCTTCGGCTGCTATATGTCCAGCAGCCGCATCGCGGTCATCCCCGTGGTGGAGCGCTGGAACCGCCTGCTGTTCTATCCCACGCTGTACGAAGGCTTCGAATACTCCCGCAACGTCATCTACACCGGCGCGGCGCCCAACCAGAACAGCATGCAGCTGGCTGACTACATGACCACGCATTACGGCGCGCGCGTGTACCTGGTCGGTTCCGACTACATCTACCCCTACGAATCCAATCGCATCATGGCCGACCTGGTGCTGCAGCGTCCGGGCGGCGCCCGGGTGGGCGAACGCTACGTGCGCCTGGGGGCCACGCAGGCGGATTTCCGCGTGGTCATCGACGAGATCCGCGCAGCGCAGCCCGATTTCATTTTCTCCACGGTCGTGGGCGACGCCACCGCGGCGTTCTACCGCGCCTACGCCGAGGCCGGCTTCGACCCCGTCCGCATGCCCATTGCCAGCCTGACCACGTCCGAGGCGGAAGCCCGCCAGATGGGCGCGGATGTCGCGCGTGGGCACTATACGGCAGCGCCGTATTTCCAGTCGCTGGACACGCCGGCCAACCAGCGCGCCCTGGCCAGCCTGCGGCGCCATCATGGCGCGGACGTGACGGCCAATCTCTGCTGGGAGGCCGCCTATTTCCAGGTCCATATGTACGCCCAGGCCCTGCGCCGCGCCGGCAGCGACCAGATCGACGCGCTGTTGCCGGCCCTGCTGGGCAGCAGCTTCGAGGCGCCGCAAGGCACGGTACGCATCGATCCGGGCAATCACCACACGTGGCTGCATCCCCGCATCGGCCGCCAACGGGGCGACGGCGAATTTGCCGTGGTGCGCGCCTCGGCGGCCCCGGTGGCGCCGGACCCCTATCTGGTCAATCACATCCTGGGCGACTGGACGGTCAGGATGACCGAGCTGGAGCCCTGAATGGAAAGCCCAGGGCGCCGCGCCAGTCCCGCCATGCCTGCCTACTTGCGCGATCTGCGCAGCCTGCGCGTGGCCGTCTTCCATCCCGACGATGCCGACGGCCAAAGCCTGGTGCAGCAACTGGACCGCATCGGCTGCCGCACCCAGGTCCATTGGCCGCCGCCGCCCCAGCCGGCCGAGGGCACGGACGTGGTGTTCCTGGCCGTGCGCCCGGATCTGGTGCATCAGGACTATCCCTGGGCCAAGGGCGAGCAGGCGCCCACGGTGATCGCCGTGGTGAACTATGAAAACCCCACCATCGTCGAGGCCGTCCTGCGCCTGGGCGCCCGCGCCGTGTTGCCGGCGCCCGTGCGGTCCTTCGGCCTGCTGTCCATCCTGGTGCTGGCGCGCCAGATCAATGGCGAGACGCGCCATCTACAACGCACGCTGCGCAAACTGGAAACCCGTCTGGAAGGCCAGCGCCAGATCGCCAAGGCGGCTGCTATCCTTATGCGCAGCAAAGGCATCCCCGAAACCCAGGCTTACGAACTGATCCGCAACCAGGCCATGGCCAAGCGGGTTTCGACGGTGGATATCGCCACTTCGCTGATCCACGCCAGCGAAATGCTCGATTTCAACCGCTGACCCGCCGCGCGGCCCGTCCCATCCCGAATCGGTGACAGACCGCCAAGCCGGCTAGAATCGGACTGCCCGAGACATACAAAATCGATCTGCAAACAAAAACAGCAGCTTCAAATCTCTGAAGGAGACCGTCATGCCCAATGCCATCGAATCCGTGCTGGTGGAAACCCGTGTATTTCCGCCGCCACCCGCCGCTTCAAACGGCGCCGCCATCGACAGCATGGATGCCTACAAAAAGCTGTGCCTGGAAGCCGAGCAGGATTTCGACGGTTTCTGGCGCCGCCAGGCGAACGAGAACCTGGTGTGGAGCAAGCCCTTCACCCAGGTGCTGGACGACAGCAATGCGCCGTTTTTCCGCTGGTTTGGCGACGGCGAGCTGAACGTCTCGGAAAACTGCCTGGACAAGCATCTGCAGAACGGCAACGCCGACAAGACCGCCATCATCTTCGAGGCGGACGACGGCAAGGTCGACAAGATCAGCTATCGCGAACTGCTGGGCCGTGTCTGCCAGCTGGCCAACGGCCTGAAGAAGCTGGGATACAAGAAGGGCGAGCGCGCCATCATCTACATGCCCATGTCCATCGAGGCCGTGGTGGTGATGCAGGCCTGCGTGCGCCTGGGCATCACCCATTCGGTGGTGTTCGGCGGCTTCTCCTCGAAGAGCCTGCAGGAACGTATCGCCGACGTCGGCGCCACGCTGGTCATCACCGCGGATGAACAGGTGCGCGGCGGCAAGACCATCCCGCTGAAGCCGGCCGTCGATGAAGCTTTCGCCATGGGCGGCTGCGACGCCGTGCGCCAGGTCATCGTCTACCGCCGCACCGGCGGCAAGACCGCCTGGGTGGAAGGCCGCGATCTGTGGCTGCATGACGTGGTGGCCGGGCAATCCGAACAATGCGAACCGGTGCCGGTGGAAGCCGAGCATCCCCTGTTCATCCTCTACACGTCCGGTTCGACCGGCAAGCCCAAGGGCGTGCAGCATGCGTCCGCCGGCTACCTGCTGTGGTCGCTGCTGACGGTCAAGTGGACGTTCGACGCGCGTGCGGAAGATGTGTACTGGTGCACGGCCGACGTGGGCTGGATCACCGGCCACTCCTACATCGCCTATGGCCCGCTGGCGGCCGGCCTGACGCAGGTGGTATTCGAAGGCGTGCCCACCTATCCCAACGCGGGCCGCTTCTGGGACATGATCGCGCGCCACAAGGTGACGACGTTCTATACGGCGCCCACCGCCATTCGCTCGCTGATCAAGGCTTCCGCGGCGGCGCCCGATACGGACCCCGAACGCTACGACCTGAGCAGCCTGCGCATCCTGGGTTCGGTGGGCGAGCCTATCAACCCGGAAGCCTGGATGTGGTACCACAAGAAGGTGGGCGGCGAGCGCTGCCCCATCGTCGACACGTGGTGGCAGACGGAGACCGGGGGCCACATGATCACCCCGCTGCCGGGCGCCACGCCCACCAAGCCGGGTTCCTGCACGCTGCCCCTGCCGGGCATCGCCGCGGCCATCGTCGATGAGACGGGCGCCGATGTGGACCAGGGCAACGGCGGCTTCCTGGTGATCAAGAAGCCCTGGCCGGCGATGATCCGCAATATCTGGGGCGACCCGGAACGTTTCAAGAAGAGCTATTTCCCCGCTGAGCTGCGTGGCTACTACCTGGCGGGCGATGGCGCGCAACGCGACGCCGACGGCTACTTCTGGATCATGGGCCGCATCGATGACGTGCTGAACGTCTCGGGCCACCGCCTGGGCACCATGGAAGTGGAGTCGGCCCTGGTGGCGCATCCGCTGGTGGCCGAGGCGGCCGTGGTGGGACGCCCGGACGACACCACCGGCGAAGCGGTGGTGGCTTTCGTGGTGCTCAAGGGCGCGCGGCCGGAAGGCGACGAGGCCGTCGCGGTGGCCAAGCAGTTGCGCGACTGGGTGGCCAAGGAGATCGGTCCCATCGCCAAGCCCAAGGACATCCGCTTCGGCGAGAATCTGCCGAAGACGCGGTCGGGCAAGATCATGCGGCGTCTGCTGCGCGTGGTCGCCAAGGGCGAGGAAGTGACGCAGGATGTGTCGACGCTGGAAAATCCGCAGATCCTGGACCAGTTGTCGAAGTCGGTTTGATCGTTGAAATGGGGCACCGCAAGGCGGCGCCCCATTTTTTTGTGTTGCGCCGCCGGCGTTCCCGGCGGCCTTTTTACGGATGGATATTCCCATGATCGTATTCGTCACCGGCGCGACGGCGGGCTTTGGCGCCGCTATCGCCGAACGTTTCATTCGCGATGGCCACAAGGTCATCGCCACCGGCCGCCGCCAGGAGAAATTGCAGGCCTTGCGTGACCAGCTGGGCGAGCGCCTGCTGCCGCTGCAACTGGACGTGCGTGATGCGGCGGCCGTGGCGGCTTTGGCGGATTCCCTGCCCGCCGACTTCGCCGAGATCGACGTGCTGGTCAACAACGCCGGTCTGGCCCTGGGACTGGAGCCTGCACAGCGCGCCGACCTGGACGACTGGATCGGCATGATAGACACCAACGTCACCGGCCTGGCGCGCGTCACGCATGCCTTGTTGCCCGGCATGGTGAAGCGCAATCGTGGCCACGTCATCAATATCGGGTCGGTGGCCGGCAACTATCCATACTCCGGCGGCAATGTGTATGGCGCCAGCAAGGCCTTCGTGCGGCAGTTCAGCATGAACCTGCGTGCCGACCTGACCGGCACGGCCCTGCGCGTGACCAATATCGAACCGGGCCTGGTGGGCGGCACCGAATTCAGCGATGTGCGCTTCAAGGGCGACACGGCCAAGGCGGCCAGCCGCTATGAGGGCGTGACGGCGCTCAATGCGGGCGACATCGCGGAAGCCGTGGCCTGGGTCAGCAACCTGCCGGCGCATGTGAACATCAACAGCCTGGAAGTCATGCCGGTGGCGCAGTCGTTTTCAGCGCTGTCGATTACGAAGGATCGTTGAGCTAACGGCGCGCGGGGACGATCGCGGCCGCCGCGTGCAAGCGCACGCGGAGCCGCGGCCGGCGCCGTCCGGGCGAGCGCCGTCTCCGCGGTGCGCGGTCGACGCCGTCCAGGCGAGCGCCTTCTCCGCGGCGCGCGCTCAACGCCGTCCGGGCGAACGCCGCTTTTTCGATGCGCGGTTACGCCTGCTCAGACGCGCCATGCTGGCAATGAAGCCTTCCGCCTGGGCCGGACTGCCGGCTGGCCTTTCATCGTCGATGTCGTTTTCGTCCTGCGCCAGCGTGAACCACGGGGCGTAGTACGTCCGGCGTTCATACGGCTGGCCCGTACGATCGCTGATGCGGCCGGTGATGACCTGGATTTCGCGGGCGAGGGCGTCGTAGAGATATTGGTCGGGCGGCAGGGCGTCGAATTGGAACTGATATTTCGGGAGTGTCGAGGCTCTGGAGTTGGGTACAAAAACATAACGGTTGCTATCGCCGTCGCATTGGATGAAAAATGCTGGCCATTTTGTCAGCACCGCGCCGTCAGGTGCGAACAGGGTGTAATCGCGGGCAGCGTAGGTGCAGTAGGTTGAAACATGCGAGCCGGGCGCTTTCATGGTGCCGTCGTCGGCGACGAGCCAGGTTTGGGCGTTCTTCGGTACCCGCAGCAAATTGCTCAGTGTGCGGTTCAATCCATCGACGTAGGTGGTCGTCAGTGGCAACTGCTGTTGACCGGGGGACAGGGGCGACGCGGTCGTGGAAAATGTGTCCGCCGCCTGGATCGCATAGAAGACGGGCTGTGTAAGGGCTTGGAATAGCTGCAGGTTCTGAATAAAGCTCTTTTCGTCCGAATCGCTGGAGGTGGGGTTGGTCGCCAGCCACGCCCGGCCGCGTGAACGCAAGAGTCCGCGCGTTCCCTGGGCGGCCGCCGGACCCATAAGAAACGCATAATGCGCGTCGACCAACTTGTTGGTGTTGGGGGTGTTCCCCGAACCGTCCTTATCGGGAAAGACCAGACCCATCAGTGCGTTCCCCTGATAGTCAGCGCGCGTCGCCTGGTTTTGCGGCCCACTGCGATCGAAGCTTCCATCATAGGGATGCGCATCCAGGTCATCGAATCCGACTTGTTCGACGACTACGCCGTTGCCACTTTCCTTGAGCTGCGTTCCGGAGAAACTCGTGGCGATGACACGCCCCAGGGCATCGAGCTGCACCTGCTGCTTGTTCATGTTCGGATCGAGGATGGTGGTCGGCACCAGGAAGCGGTAATCAATGGTGTGGGCGCTGATGACGCTGCCGTAAGGATCCGTGGCCGAAGTCGTAAGAACGTAATTCGCGTCCCAGGTGAACGTGGTGATGGGATAGAAATTCGTGATCCCCGGGAAGGCGTCCGGATTGGGATTGGGCGAAGCCAGCGTGGAAGCCTGCTGACTGGCCAGCGTCCAGAATTTGCTTTGGTCGTTGTAAACGTTGATCGCGAACTTGCCGGTGTAGACGCTGTCGGTTTCAGGCGCGCCGCCCGGCACGGTAAGCAGCAATGGACTGGCTTCATAACCCGCCGCGGCGACGTCGCTGGCGCTCATGCCGTTGGCGATGACGGTGTCGTAGTCCGTTTTGGTCATCAGCGCTTTATGCGTGGCGGCCAGCAGGAACAGGGGTGCAGGCAGGTTGGCCTGGTAGTCATAGCTGGACTGCGCCAGTAAGTGCCGCGTCTGCCCTGGCGCCAGCAGGTTGGTGGGATCACCCATATTCGCGAACGTTTCGAAGTGCAGGCCGGCGGCGCCGGGATGCACCGCCGGATAATCGTCGTAGGTGAGGATATTCTGGCGCTCGATCTGCAGGATCCCCGTGCGGTAGTTCTCGTCGTCCACATGCTGCGCCTGGAAGCGCGATTCAGTGATGCGCAGCGTCGTTTGCTGTCCGTCGAAGGTGGATTTCCAGCTCAAGCCGTCGACGGCAGCGCCCCCATTGCCGGCCTCGGGGAAAGGGATGCGCAGCGCTTCGTCCAACTGGCTATCGGTATATGGATTGGTAGCGCTGTCCTTGAGTCGTCTTGGATAAGCGATATCCAGGCTCCAGGTGGTATAGCCGTACTCATCGTTGTCCATGACGATGGTTTGGGAAATCAGGGGGTCGCTGGCGTATCCTTCGTAGTTGTAGGTGATCGATTCCAGTTGCATGGGTAGTGCGGTAACTGGCACTGTTCCGGGGATCAGGCGGACTTGCCAGCGCTGGTGCTGGACACTTAGCGGCACGCGGCTGACGCCGTAATTTTCAATACGCAGTGCGCTGCCGGCGAGACTGCGGTCCAGCCAATAGCACATGGTGGGATTAGTGGTGGGGAATACCCTGTCGTGCCAAGGGGTTTGATCCGTGGGTGCGTCCTGGTAAGCAGTGTACCTCCCTGGCAAGTCCGTGTAGGCGGCCGGGTCCACATAGGGTGAGCCGTAGAAGTAAGGCGTGCCTGTAGCCGCTGTCAGCTGGTCGTCTGTGTGCCTGCCTGCATGGAACCAGGTCTTGGTCACGGACGGGCCTAGCGCTGGCACCGCGGTAAAGGGTGCGGTCGCCCCGGAATAGGTCTGTTGGCCGATTTCAACATATCGATAACCGCGCGCTTCGCGTTCCTTGCCGTCCCAGACGCCATCACGGTATTTGCTGGTGGAAACGCGGCGCAAGTTGGCCACGTAGTCGACCTTGGCGATTTCGTCCACCACCATGCGCGCGCCTGGACGATTGGTCGGGGTGCGATCGTTGGTTTCGATTTTTTCGTCGACCCAGTCCTGGATCGAATTGCGCCAGCTCACCTCGCTGCGGGCGCCCATATTGTTGTCCAGGGCCGTCAATTCGTAAGGCACCGTGGTGTTGAGGTCTACGCGCCAGTAGCGCGTAGCGCCAAAACCCGTATAGCCATAGGGCGCGGTGACGTTGCCGTAGGGTTGCACCAGGACGATGCTGGTACCGCCCGTCCCCGCCATGTCGGAAAAGCGGATGTCCGCCAGATTGCCTTTGTGATATCCGGCGGGATAGGGAATCTTGACAGGCGTGGTTTCGTAACCGTTGCCGCAACGGTTCTGGAAAATCTTTATGTCATCGACGTCGGTGTAAACCAGGTCCGGCGCCTGCGGTCCGAACAGGGAAAGGAAGGACACCCGCGCGGGATCGAAGGTGTTCAAATCGAAGGGCAAGGACGTGGTCATCGTCACCGCTGCGCCGAAGCGGCCATCGCCCAACCACGGCCAATACGTCAGGGAGTCGTGGCGCAGGCGCACCAGATGGGGCTGTCCCGATCCCAGAACGTCGGCGAAATTGACCCATTCGCGGGGGTTGCGCCCAGGTATGGGCAGGACGATACCCGCTGCCTGTGCCACGTCCTGAGGCGGGGAAAAAGAGACCTGGGTGTCGTCGGACAAATTGGTGTAATAGCGCACCGAGGTGGGCGACAGGATGAACAGGTCGGGCAAGCCGGAGCCGTGCATATTGCCGAACACGGCGTACGGCGCGCCGATCTCGGTGGGTAACGATTGGACTGGAATGAAGGAGGACCAGGTCTGGTCGGCTTGCATGGTGTGATAACCACGCGGCCCGCCTGCGCCGGCCTTCACGCTTTCCAGGCAGCCATCGCCGTTGATGTCCATCAGCAAGGTGTCCGCGGCGCCGCTCAGCAAGGGAACACTGGGCAGCAGTTTGCGCGGTCCCTGGGTGATCGCGCGCGCTGCAGCGCCCGTGCGCTTGTCGCGCACTGGGCGGCGGTAGTACCAGCAATTGCCCACCCGATGCAGCAGGCCGGCCATGCCCTCGCTGTAGATGTCCGATTCCGAATAAAGAATGGGGTCATGTTCCGGGGTGGCGCCCGTCAGGGGCAGGACCATGGGTTGATCCAGCGGCACCCAGCAGCTTGCATCCGCCGGGACGGCGAAGTCCGCGCTCCACTCGATATCGATGATGGGAAGGAATTGCCAGTTGCCGGCGGCGTCATAGGCCATGCGCTGGGTGCCCATCAAGCGAGAGGCGGCCGGCGTTTCCTCATAGTCCAGCCATAAGCGGGAAATCAGCGTGGGGGTGCCGCTGCCGCTCAGTTGCTTGTTGCTGTCGAGGCGGTGGTACATGAGCACCTGGCGGCACAGGTAATCCGCGCGCACCGGGAAGCCGTAGCCATAGCTGACATGGGGATCAACGCGCTTGACCCAGGTTTGCCCCTTGAGGGTGTCATAGGCGGCGGGCGCCTGCCAGGGATCGCAGGGCTTGCTGTAGTCGAACAACAGCGTGAACAGCCATTGTTGATTGTCTGGAGCCTTGCTTGCGTCGGTGTCCGCGAGATAGAGGAAAGGCGCCTGTTCGCTCGTTGTATTGCCATAGTGAATGGCAGTGAGATAGCGGCTGGCTTGATTGCCGTCCGGGCCGGCGCTGTATTCATAATAGATATGCTGACCGTCAGGCGTCACGGATTCCTGCAGCAGCCATACTGCCGTGCGAGTGGGATCCGTGGGGTCGCAAATCCGCCCCGCCGCTGTCTTGCCGAACCATTGTGTTTCGCCGTCGGGCGTCGAGACCTGCCAGAATTCCCCCGCCTGCTCGTTGGGTGGCTGCATGTAAATAATGCGTGCGAACTCTCCTTCCTTGCGCGGGAGAAATCCGTATAGCGTGTAGTTGGCAGGAGGCCACGCAGAGTCTTCTCTACTGTAGATAATGATCACCTCGCCGTTAGGGGCGACAAATTGTGTGGTGGTATCCACGTCGTAGCTATAACTGGGCATGCCATGATCGTAGCGTCGCTGTATCGACGGTACGCCGGCATCCCAGCCCCAGCCGAACACACCGTTGCCGCCGCCGCTGCTCAGCGCCAGTTGCGGCGCATAACCGCGTCCGGGAGAAATGGGCAACTCGATCGAGAATCCGGTGCTCGCTCCACTGCCGACGGGCGAGGCCTCGACCGAGGGGATTTGCAGGCCGCCCGGGCCAGGCTGCGGCAGCGTGGGCGGGGCGGGGGTGACGGCCGGCGCGGTTAAGGGTCTACCCATTTTCGTTTGCTCCAGCGTGGTGGTTTGTGCGGCGGCGGATCATAGGCGCGTCTTCCAATAGGTGCCCACATCGGTCGCCCGGCCAGAGTCCGTTGCCGTATAGGTCAAGGTCACGATGATGTCGTCGAGGCTGGCCAGCACGACATCCTGGTCCAGGTCGCTTTGCGGTCTGTCGGCGCCCGTCTTCTGCGTGTTCGAGTAGGGGAAGGTGATGACCCAGCTCGATACCGCGCCGGTGGTTTCGAACGGCAGATAGCGCCCATCGTCTCCGCTCAGCACGCCGCTGTCGCCGATGCCGGTGGACAGCACGGTGGACCGTCTGGCGCTCGAATCTAGCCGACTTCGACAGTTGGTTCAGGATGTTGTCGTCGCCCAATGTGGCGGATAGCACCCGGGGACTGTTGCATGAGATCGAAACATAACTGCCGTTCCAGGTCAGGCGGAAACTACCCGTCCCCAGAACGTTGAGCGTCCTGCGGATTTCGAATTGCCAGGTGTTGTACGCATCTCCATCCTTGGTGCTGACTTGCCCCTGCCAAACGGTGGGTCCGATCGGCGAGATGCTGGTTGGTGTGCCGGGGACACTCCAGTCGCCGGACATATTGACGCTGTTCGGGGCGTAGCCCTTGGGCGGCAGGATCACGACGCTGAAGCCGTTGTCCAGGAAGTGGCCTACCGTGAAATACAGGTCGAAGGTTGCGCTGCTCATCGCGGCTCCTGCGTGGGGCGTTGTGAAGACATTCGGGGCTTCACGCGGTTTTCCGGCATCTTCGGTCCCTCCGCGCCATGGCTGATGGGATGCGCGCTCGTTATTCAGGTGAGGCTGAGTGTATGGGTGTGCTTGCACGTGGAGGTATTGCGAATGCGCTGCATCGTTTTGAAATCATGCGTCGTCGCAATACCGCGGGAGCGATGCCGCTCGTCGTTGCATCGATCGCCAAATCTGACACTGCACGATCGCTGCATTGAAAATCCAAGCTGTAACAGTGCTGGATTTCAAAACGAATGCGAAACCAAAGTTAAGCAGCTATGCCGGTAAACCTTTAGCTTTGCCTCCACGATGAGTTCATGCGGTTTGATCCGTATGGACGCTACTCGCGGCGTGGGCCACGAGAGTATTGACGCAAAGGGGGAGAGCTGATGGCTAAGGCGAAAGAGAAAGCGACGTACGCGATTCGCGCCGTGGAGCGCAGTTGTGGTCTGCGCGAGGGAACGCTGGAGGATCTGGGGCTGGTTTCCGTGCAAAGCGTTCTTGCCCAGGATGAAGAAGCGTTCTTGCGCGAATACGCCGAACGCCTGGGGTCGGAGAAATCCGCGGGACAGGTCTACCGCTTGGCGCTGTCGGCGCAAGAAAGGCTGCTGCGCCTCTACAAGGCGGACCGATTCGGTCTGGCGGACCTCGCCAATGATTCGGGCAAGAACTATCCCTATACCGACACCCCGGTGGGCAATCGCCCCAACTGGGTGGAGCAGTTTCCCATGCTCCACCCCTTCGCGGAACCGGACGATATCTGCAATTCGAATTCGCCGGCGGCTTATCTCGCCAACCTGTATTGGGTGGCCACGCAGATAGAAACCATCGGTGGAAAAAACGCCAACGAGCGCGCGCTGCTGGGGGGGCGCCGGCCCGACCTGGCGCAATTGCAGATCAACGACACGTCGGTGAATCAGGTGGTCAGCAAGCTGTCGCTGGTCAACGAGGCGCTGCAGTCCTATCTGTCCACGACGAAAGCCGAGCTGCTGGACGGCTATACGAATGGCGCGTCCACGTCCTTGGACAACGACACGCTGCTGACCCGCATCTACTATCCCGGCCCGGCTTTGCCGTATCACAAGCCATACGATCAGGTAATGAGCGCCTTGACCGCGCGCAAAGTCGGGCTGGGGGAAATTTTGCGTGTCGTCGATCCATCGATACCTCTCTGGATAGTTGGGTCCGGTAAACCTAGAAGGAGTTCCGTGAACGCCCTTCGATTCTCCTCCGGCCTGTCTCCTGACCGGGCTTTGCTGCTCACTCAGGCGGCTGACTTTTCTACTTTGGACAAAAGGGAAGACTGGTATCAGACAAACTATGGCGTGGATTTGCCTGAAACCTTTCCAGATGATCCGGAGGAGGACCTGAACAATGTCGCCACGTTCGCGGATCAGACCAGCCAAACGCCCGCGGATGTAAGGCGACTGCTTTGCGTCGAGGGCTACGGCGCAAAGGGAAGTACGGTCACGCTGACAAAGAACATCGATTCCGACGTGACGGGCTTGGTGCCTGATCCCGCGCACTACGGCGCGACCTTCATCTGCGGCGGCAAGTCGGTTTTTCTTACGCTGGCGCCGGAGACAGTGAAGTCGGGCACCGGCAAGACAGTTTCCGTTGGCGACAAGCTGGTGACCAGCGATGGCAACACGCCCGATGACAATTTTTTCTTCCGTCTCAATCAGGTGTCCCGTTTACGCCAATGGACCGGCTTGGCGCCAGATGTGCTGGACCTGCTGCTGGCTGCCCCTATGAAGGCAGAAAGGGCGAGCACCTGGGTAATGGACGGCAATACCCACAGAATTCTGGGCTTTTATCAGTGGTGGTCGGCCGCTTACGGTATTGATGCCGAAGATGCTGCGGCTTTATTCGCGCCGCTGTCGCCTTATGCCGTGGGGGACGGCGTATCCAAATTTGATCGTGTGTTCAACGCCCTCCCTGGCCAGATGCCGATTCGGATAGGAAGCGCTGCCAGCAAGTTCAACTACCTCGATGGTAGCGACGGTGGCATCGTGGGAAGTTTGTGCGCGGCGTTGAAATGCACCGAGACCGAACTCGACCAAATGGGGAGGATGGTCACCGAAGGGGGGCAGCCGTCTCTTAGTAGTGATGGTTATGGAATTCTCAATCGCACGCTGCCCGTGCTGTCCGCGCTATATCGGATTGCGCGAGTGGCCGCTTGCCTGAAGCTTTCAGTTGCCGACTTGTTCATCTTCGAAGCACGCATGGCCGACGGCTACGCGGGGGTGACGATGGCAGACGCTCAGCCGACGATGGCGTGGGACGCGTCCACCGACATGCCCAAAACTTTCGACGACATGGAGGATCTAATTGACATGGCCGAGTTCGTCGGCTTCGTGCGCGCGCAAGGGCTGACACCGGCGGGACTTGCGAGCCTGGTGCCACAGAAGCTGGCGTTGGGTTTCCCGGTGCCTGCGGCGACACCCGCGCATCTGGCCGTGCTCAATAACGTTGCGACACTGTTGCCCAATAGCTTGTTCGAGCTGAGTACGGTCGGGACGCTGGGACTGCCTGCCGAGGACGATTCCAGCTCTCCCAAGGCTATCGATTGGGTCGCGATCGTCAAGAGCAGTAATGTCGTTGGATTAACTGGAACCGATACGGCAGGCCTGATCGCCGTGGAAACGGAAGATGCGCGGCAAAAGGCGATCCAAGATCAACTGGCGTCGTACACCTTGGACAAGGACGCTCAGGGTGCATTGAAGTACCAGGCCCTGCTCGATAGCTTCACGGCTGCGCAGCAGCGCCAATATGGCGTAACGGACGGCGTGCTGGGAGAGGCGCTGGGACTGGATATGGCCACCGTGCACAATATGTTGCTGGCGTTCGTCAGCAACGGCAGTTATGGCTTTCTGAAAACTTGCCAGGCCGTGTTGAGAGGCGCGCCGTCCCCCGGCGTGGCCGACATCACTCCGTCCCTGATGCCGTTGTTGAGTCGATACACGCATAACGCCATGCTGGTGAAGCATTACGCGCTGACGCCCGCCAGTTTGGCGGGGCTGGCGAATGTCGCCTGGTTTGGCCTGACCGCCGGCAAGAACGGGACGAGCTGGTGGATGCATTCATTGACGTGCCTTTACGCGCTTAACGGCTACATCTTGTGGTGCCAGCGGGCGGGCAATGAAGACGATGTCCTGCAATATCTGCAGAACTACAACGTGGACAGCCCGGACGTGGGCAAGGCGTGCACTGAACTGGCTCGACAGCTGAACCTGGACACGACGACGATGCAAGCCTACATCGACTGGGTCACGCAGCCAGCCGCGAACACCCACGGTGTCTTGAAAGACACCACGCAAATGGGGCGCGTGCTGGCCCTGATGGGGTTGGCAGAGCAGTCCGGCCTGGCATTGAACCAGATCCAGGCCCTGACCGCCCTCAAGCCCGTTCAAAGTGTCGCCGACGTCAAAGACACCACCGTGGATAAAGAGTTCGTCGCGTGGCAGGCCGTGGCAGCGGATCTCATGGCCACCTTGAACTACACCCCGTTGAACGAAGGCATCGAGGCGTAATGCCGGCGCTGCCTAACTGGTCCATTGCGACGAACACCCCAAAGGAAATACGGCTATGTCAGTGAATATCGATCAAATCATCGGGGAATTGGCCGAGCGGGAGAGGGATGCCCTGGCTGCCGTTTTTCGCGGCCGAGCCGCCGACCTGATGCCCGCCCAGATCTCGGATGGCGTGACGGACAGACTTACATCGGACTTGGCCAATCAGGCGCTGCTGATGGACCTGGAAGTGTCGTGGCAACCCACGACTACCCGCGTAGCGCAGGCCATCGCGTCCTTGCAGCAGTATATTTCGGGCATTCTGGCCGGCGTGGAGCCAGGCTATGTGGGAGTGGGGTGGGATAACGGCTTGCTGCCCGAAGTGACGTACTGGCAAGACTATATGGGCCAATACGATACGTGGGCGGCGCAGGTCATGCTGCAAACCTATCCGGAAAACTATCTGGTTCCGCCCTTGCGAGACGACCGCACCGAGCAGTTCGACGGCCTGGTTACCAACATCAATCAAGGGCAGATCAACGACGTAAACACCTTGAACGCCATTCAGCAGTATTTGAATGGCTTCGAGGAGGTGGCCAACCTGTCGGTGATCAGCGGCTACCTGGACGGCGATCTGGTCGAGTTGGGCAAGATGCTGTTCCTTGGCCGTGATGACAGGGATCCGCAGTCCTACTACTGGCGTCAGTGCGACTACTTTTTTTGCGACGACCATGGCTACCCCGCGCCCAATGCCTGGACGCCATGGCGCAAGATCGATGTTCCGGTCGACGGCGGCGCGCTGATGGGGCGTCCGCGCATCGCGCGATTCAATCAGCGGATGTTCCTGACGTGGTTCGAGCGGATGGTGACCTGGGACCAGACCGACGTCGCCGCGGAGCAGAAAGGCATTCCGACGATCACCATCAAGGCCTTGTGCGCGTATGAAAAATTCGACGGCACCTGGAGCGCGCCGCAGACCCTCACCGTATGCAGCAAAGAGGGTCTTGATATGTCGTCCAACAAGACTTCCTTGTTTGCGTACGACACGACCAACCCGGACAACTTCCCGCCATGCTCCACGATGGCCTTTCAGTACTTCGAGGGCGCGGGCGGGCAGTGCCTGTACGTGGGCTTGTTCCTCGACGGCGAGGCGACATCCGTCAGGGCCGCCGGCGTCCCTTTTACCGCAAGATTGATATGCCGCATCGATCCCTGGATGAAGGATATTCAGACGTCTGCACCGCAGCTAGGCACCGAAGCTTCTGCCGTTACCGCTGCCTTGTTCACGCCGATACAACCTGCATTCGGAAAGTACAACGGCGGCGATACCACCCCCAACGCCGTCCAGCAGGGCAGCAACTACGCCGATGTCGGTACGCTACTGGCGCAAGATCTCACCTGCCAGGACAGGGTGCAGGTCGCCATTACGGTGGATATCACCCCCAAGACGTCGCGTGCCGCGATGTTCAACCGGACAGAGGTAACGGTACCGGATGCGGAGACGCTGCGGCTGAACAAGCCCCTGCCGTTCATGGATGCCGCCACCGTGGGCGTCGATCACGTGAAGGCGGGCTACCGCCCCAACACCGTGGTCCTGGACGCGTCGAACGCGCAGGCCTTTATAGAGTTCTCGCCCAACGTGCGGGCAGTAGCCAGTTCGGATCATGTCGTCGCCTACTATTTTTCCGACGATTATGTTGAGGGCCATTATTACCTGGACCTGGATAGCTGGGATGGGGAGGTCTATATGCGGTGCAAGAGTGACGATGCCGCCTATCAGTTCATGCCTCTACCGAATCAAACAAATACATATGACGCTACGCGGTTCCCCGCGTTCTATTGCAATGGGGGGGCCATTCAAGGCCTTAAGTATTACGGACCCCATTTCAATTTTCGTTCGGCCTTGCCGGTGGACTCGGATAAAGAAATCCATTTCAAATTCGGGCCTTTTCTACAAGTTAATGGCCATGTCGCGAACACTCCTCCTCGGGACTTGCGATATGACGGTACGACGTTCGATTATTCGCAGTTTTCCATCTGGTTGCGCGTGACGGACGGGACCATCAAACAGTTCGCAACGCCGAAATATGACAATGGTAATTGCCCTCTTGGCAATGATGAACACCTAGGTCCCTTTGACCTCACGAGAGAGATGGCGGACTCCGGCTCCTTTACTGTGAATCTCTATCTGGCCCCGGATGACAAACCGGTAGATCTGGCGACTGTGACGCCAACTGCGACGACGGCCCCGTACGTCGCGCTCGGTTCGTACAGCTCGGTCCAGTACACGCAGAAATCCATCAATCTGGATAAGCGGCTCGATCCGCAATACCTTTATACGTATATCGCTTTTCGGTCGTTCGACAGCGCCAGCCACGCGACCACACATATCTCGGCACGTCGCGCCTTCTGGACGGCGTATCACGCTTGGCCGCTGACAGAGATGGTGACCCCCGTCATTGACCACACGACGGTGACTGATGGGGATCCGGCGGAGGGCGAAGCGCAGTTACTGAACCTTCTAGGCATCAAACGCCTCGTCAAGAAGGATGGGGTGAGCGCCGTGGTGGATACCGGTGACGTCCCGGTCGCCGGTATCGACGCCGACGCGACCGTCCCCTATCCCAATGTTCGCCTGAACACACTCTTTACGTCGACCTTGATTCACGACGCAAACCTGGGATTGGCGGAACTGTACGATTGGAAAGCTCAGCATACGCCTGAGCCTAGCGTTGACACGGTTGATGGCGACGCACAGCCGATGGATTTTCACGGCTCCAACAGCCTGTATTTCTGGGAGCTTTTCTATCACACGCCCGCGATGACGGCCTACACGCTGCGCAGCCAGTCGCAATTCAGGGAAGCATTGCGCTGGCAGAGCCGCATCTTCGATCCCAGAGCGCAGGCGCTGACGGTGGAAGACGAGGAGGATGGAACTCCCGAACCCAATTACTGGAAAGTCGTGCCTATCGCGCCGGGATCGGCATCGTCCGTCAAGCCTTTCCACAAGAGCCTGGCCATGTTCACCGATCCGTATGCGGTCAGCTATATCGATCCGGTGCATTTCCGGGCGGGCGCGTACATGGACTATATCTCGCTGCTGCTGGACATCGGCGACCAGTATTACCGCATGCTTACCCCTGACAGCCTGAATCAGGCGATGCAGTACTACACCTATGCCCATGCCGTGCTTGGCGTGCGTCCGTATCTGAGGGAGTCGCTGCGGTGGACCGGCTCGCAGAGATTATCCGTGTTCGGTGCCGGCGCCACTGCCGTCTCGGGCGCTTACGCTGAACCCCTGGAGGATTTCGAGGCCAAGATAACCAGCGCCGCGAGCTGGTCCCTGTCGCCTCATGTGGGTGGCCTGGTGCAGCTTGGCCATAATTTCTCCACCTTCTTCCATCCGCCCATCAATCGCAAGTTGTACGGTCTGTGGGACACCATCGACGCCCGCCGCTACAACCTGCGTCACAACCTGGACATCAACGGCAATCCTGTCGATATCGGCCCCTATGCGGCGCCGCTCGATCCGGAGTTGCTGCTGCGCCGCGACGCGCGCAACGGCACCTTGGGCGGCAGCGTGGTGGGTGTGACGCGCATCTATCCGCCGTATCGCTATAACGTGCTGTCGGGCCTGGCGCAGAAAGCGATAGGCACCTTGTGCGGATTCGGCCAGCAGTTGCTCGGCTATCGTGGCTCGATCGACGGCCGGCAACAGGAAATGCTGCAGCAAACCCAGTTGCTCGGTCTGTGGTCCTTCACCAAGACGGCGAATCAGCAGGCGATCGATATCGCGCAGGGTACGCTGGACTCGATGAAACTGAGCCTGGCCGCGGCAATCGAACGGCAGGACTATTACCAGGAACTGGTGGATGTCGGACTGTCCGACGGCGAGCAGTCCGCGATGTCGCAGGCACAGAAGGCGCAGTCGCAATCATTGGCCACGACGGCCATGAATATCACGGCGGGGGCTTTAGACGCGGCGCCGAACGTTTTCGGTCTTGCCAGCGGCGGCTGGCATTATGGGGGCCCGCTGCGGGGCATCGCCACGGCAACCAGTATCGAAAGCCAGGTCGCGTCCTTCCGCGGGTCGCAGACGGGGATCATGGCATCCTATGCACGGCGCCAGCAGGAATGGGAGCAAACGCTGGATCAGTCCAAGCGCGACGTGGAAAATCTGCGGCAGCAGATAAAGACGCAGAACATCCAGATCGCCGCCGCGCGCAACGCCAAGGCGCAGTCCGAGGCGCAACATGTGCAGATGCTGGACATGCTGGCGTTCCTGAACCGGCGCTATACCAACGAGGCGCTTTATCAGTGGCTGGCGGGGCAGATGGCGGCGCTGTACCACCAGGCCTACGACGCGACCATGGGCCTGTGCCTGCTGGCGCAGAAATGCTGGCAGTATGAATTGGGGGATTTCAACACCTGGTACATCGGCGGGAGTGCGTGGAACAGCCAACACCAAGGCATGCTGGCGGGCGAGACGCTGCAGCTTGCGATGATGCAGATGGAAGCGGCGTGGTACTCCAGCCGCAACACGCGCATGCTGGAAATCACCCGTACTTTCTCCGTGAAATCGCAGGTCTCGGATTGGGCCACGACGGCCAAGTCCGGTGTCTTCAACTTCAAGTTCGAGGAAAAGGATTTCTACGGCGATTATCCCAGCCACTATTTGCGGCGCATCGCCAGCGTCTCCATCACGCTGCCGGCCGCGATAGGACCGCTGCAGAATGTCCGTGCCACGCTGTTGCAGACCGGTAGTACGTTTGTCTGCGCCGCGGACGCGACAGACATGGCTGGGTTGGTGAAGGACTCCACTTACAACAGCAGCAACGTCATCCGCAACCTGAACTCCAACCAGCAGGTGGCCTTGTCCAGCGGCGTCGACGACAGCGGTCTGTTCACCTTGAGCTTCGGTGACGAGCGCTACCTGCCCTTCGAGGGCAGCGGGGCCGCATCGCATTGGACGTTGACCTTCCCCAATCCCACCGCCGACGACCAGGCGATAGTGCTGAGCAGCCTGGATGACATCATCGTGACGGTGCGTTATACGGCACGCGATGGAGGGGCCGGGTTCGCGGCGGCCGTTAAAACGGGGGTGGGTTCGTAGGCGGATGGGGCGCAAGCCGCCTTCGCACCCCTGGGTATTGATGGAGGAGCGGCGTAATCGGTCGAATGTGGCGGCCTGGTCCTGATACTCTATGGCCTGTTCCGGCTAGCCCGCGCAACGCGGTCTAGCCGGCGCAGGTCAGCGGTAGAACATCAGCGATAGAACCGTAGCAAGGGAACCAGCATGATCGATTTACGCAGCGATACCGTTACCCGGCCCAGCGCCGCCATGCGCGCGGCCATGGCCGCCGCCGAAGTGGGCGACGACGTCATGGGCGACGACCCCACCGTCCAGCATCTGCAGGCGCGGACGGCGGAGCGCGCCGGCAAGGAAGCCGGCCTGTTCTTCCCCACCGGCACCCAGAGCAACCTGGCCGGCATCATGGCCCATTGCGGCCGTGGCGATGAGTATCTGGTGGGCCAGCTGGCCCATACCTATAAATACGAGGGTGGCGGCGCGGCGGTGCTGGGCAGCGTCCAGCCGCAGCCCATCGAGCATGCGGAAGACGGCTCGCTGCCCATCGCCAAGCTGGCGGCGGCCATCAAGCCGCTGGGCGACCCGCATTACGCGCGGACGCGGCTGCTGGCGCTGGAGAATACCTTCCACGGCCGGGTGATTCCGCAGGACTATATCGTCGAAGCGGCGGCTTTCGCGCGCAAGCACGAATTGGGCGTCCATCTGGATGGCGCGCGCGTGTGCAACGCCGCGGTGGCCAGCGGCAAGTCCATCGCCGAAATGTGTGCGCCATTCGACTCCGTGTCGATCTGCTTTTCCAAAGGCCTGGGCGCGCCTGTAGGATCGGTGCTGGTCGGCAGCCGCGCGCTGATCGACGGGGCGCGCCGTTGGCGCAAGGTGCTGGGCGGCGGCATGCGCCAGTCCGGCGTGCTGGCGGCGGGCGCCCTGTATGCACTGGAGAACAACGTCGAGCGCCTGGCGCGGGACCACGCCAACGCCGAGCGCCTGGCGCAGGGCCTGGCGGCGATCGACGGCGTGACCGTGAGCGGCCAGGCCACCAATATGGTGTTCGTCTCGGTGGCGCCGGAGCACAGCGAGCCGCTGGGCGCTTACGCCAAAGAGCAGGGGCTGATGATCAAGCCGGTCTATGGCGCCGCCATGCGGCTGGTCACGCACCTGGATGTGTCGGAAGCGGACATCGATCGCACCATTGCGATCTTCAAGTCCTATTTCGCCAGGTAGTCGTGTGAGCCATGGTCTCGCGTCCGTGTCGCGTGGGCCATTGCTCACACGCCTGCACCGCAGTCGCGTGTTCCGGTCCAGCGTGCGGGCAGCGTGATCGCCTACGTGCCGGTGGCGCGGTAGTCCAGCCGCAGGTGCTGGCGCATCAGTGCCGACGCGAATTCCAGTTCCTTGTCGGCCACCGCCTGGATGATCTGCAGATGCTCCCGGATGGATGCGGCATAGCGGGGCAGCTGGAACAGCGCGGTGCGGCTGGCCAGGCGGCGCAGCTGGTTCTGCTGCTGCACCGTCTGCAGGACGAAGCGGTTGCCGGAAAAACGCGCCAGCATTTCATGGAATTCCGCATTCAGCGTGAAAAATTCCCGCGCCATGATATCCGGGTCGGTTTCCTCGGCCAGCGTCAGATGGCTGGCTTGCATGCGCAGCAGCGTGGTCGTGTCCGCGCGGAACTCCGGCTCCAGCAGCCCGGCGCATTCCACTGCGGAACGGAAGCGGAAGCTCTCCGCGCGCGCTTGCGCATCTTCCAGTGAATTGGGAAAACGCCAGCCGTGGCCCTTGCGCTTTTCGATCAGCGCTTCGGCGCTCAGGCGCACCAGGGTCTTGGCCAGCACGCTGCGTGTCACGGCGTAGCGCAGCAGCAGGTCGCGGTCGGTGAAGGTGTCCGGCAGCAGGCGGCTGGCGCGGTCTTCGATCAGGATGCGATAGAGTTCGTCGCTGGTCAGCCCCTGCGACTGCCATTCGGGCGTCTGCGCGCCGTCGGCCAGTTCCTGGACGAAATAGCCGCTGTTCTGCTTGTAGGCAATCATGTCCTGCATGGCGAGCAGCTTGAGCGCGGCGCGCACGGGCGTACGCGAGACCTGATATTGCCGTGCCAGTAATTCTTCGGACAGGTGAGTCCCCGTCACATGGGCGCCGGCCAGGATTTCGCGGGCGATACGGCGCGCCAGATCGACTTGTAAGGCGGTTGGGCGAAACGCTTGGACATGGTCTAGCATAAGCGGCTCCCGTCTACGTGGAACGGCACGTGGGCCCATGGTTGGGCACCCCGTGTGACGGCAGCATACGCTATTTGTGTCTATGTAGCGACAAAGTTTAGGTAACAGACAGATGGTGTCATGACCCTGCAAAGTCGCCTGGCAACAGGCCTGGTAGGCCTGTGTCGATCCGGCACATCCTTGGACCCGTCACTCGGACCCGCGCACTTTACAGCGATTCGATCAGCCGTGCATAGCCCTGGCGGGCATCCGGCCAGGCAAGGTGCAGCCCGCTCGCGCGCAGACGGGTATTGCGCATGCGTTTGCTGCCGATGCCGGCCGGTGCCGGGCCGTCGGCGGGCAGGGGGGCGCCCAGCAGGCGGGCGAGGTGATCGTAGAGGACGTCCAATGGCAGCGGTGTGTCATCCGCGCCCAGATAGACGGGCAGGGCGTCCGCCAGATGGACCAAATGGGCGATCGCCGCCGCGGCATCGTCCGCGTGCATGCGGTTGGCCCAGTGGGGAACCGCGCGCGGGACGCGCGCCTGGCCCAGGCGCAGGCGTTGCAGCAGTTGCACACGGCCGGGGCCATAGAGGCCAGCCAGGCGCAGGGCCGTGACAGGCAGGCGCTGGTCGGCCAGCCATCGCTCGGCCTGCAGCAGGATTTCGCCGTTCTTGCCTTGTGGGGCGGGTGGGGTGTCTTCGTCTATCCAGCCGCCGTCATGGTCGCCGTAGACCGCGGAAGAGGACACGAACACCAGGCGGCGCAGGGCGCTGGTGTCTAGGGCGGCCAGCAGGTTGCGTGGTCCGTCGATGAAGACGTCCCGGTAAGCCTGGGGATCGCGCGAGTCCGGCGCCAGGACATAGACCACGCGGGTAATGCCGCGCGGCAGGGTGGTCAGGGAACCCGGGCGGCTGACATCGCCGGCCAGCCATCGCAGCGGGGCTTTGCCGCTGCTGCTACTACTGCTGCCGTTGATGGCGGGCGGGTGACGGCGTAGCACCCAGACCGCGGGTAGCGTGTCTGGGGCGGCCATCGCCGTTGATACCGGCGTTACCTGCATTCCCTCCCGGGATTGCATGGCATCCGCCCCAAGCAGCCGCGCCGCCACGCGCATGCCAAGATCACCTCCCCCGACCAGCAGCACGCGTTCGGCGGCAGAGTCTGGGGCAAACGCCCCGGCGGAAGCGGCGGTCATGGGGTGACGGTCATCGCAAGGCCTGCTCCAGCCTACATGCCGCTGTAGACGGGACCTTCGCCACCTTGTGGCGCTACCCACACGATGTTCTGCGTGGGATCCTTGATGTCGCAGGTCTTGCAGTGCACGCAGTTCTGCGCATTGATCTGCAGGCGGTCGGCGCCGTGGTCGTCCTTGACGAATTCGTACACGCCGGCCGGACAGTAGCGCGCCTCCGGGCCGCCGTATTTGGCCAGGTTGACGGCCACCGGCACGCTGGGATCCTTGAGCGTCAGGTGGACGGGTTCGTTCTCCTCATGGTTGGTGTTCGAGATGAACACCGAACTCAGGCGGTCGAAGGTGAGCTTGCCGTCCGGCTTGGGATAGTCGATGCGCGCGCATTCCGAGGCTGGCTGCAGACAGGCGTAGTCGGGCTTGGTCTTATGAATGGTCCAGGGCATCTTGCCCTTGAGCAGCCACTGTTCGATGCCGGTCATCAGGGTGGCAATGGTGCGCCCCTTCTTGAACCACTGCTTGAAATTGCGCGCCTTGTTCAATTCCGCGTGCAGCCAGGAATTCTGGAAGGCGGTGGGGTAGGCGGCCAGTTCATCCTGGCGGCGGTCGGCCACCAGCGCGTCGAACGCGGCTTCGGCGGCCATGGCGCCGGTCTTGATGGCGGCGTGGCTGCCCTTGATGCGCGAGGCATTGAGGAAGCCGGCTTCGCAGCCCACCAGGGCGCCGCCCGGGAACACCAGCTTGGGCAGGGCCAGCAGGCCGCCGGCGGTGATGGCGCGCGCGCCATAGGCGATGCGCTTGCCGCCCTCGAACGTGGGGCGGATGGCCGGATGCGTCTTGTAGCGCTGGAATTCCTCGAAGGGCGACAGCCAGGGATTGGCGTAATCCAGGCCCACCACCATGCCCACCGCCACCAGGTTGTTGTCCAGGTGATAGAGGAAGGAGCCGCCATAGGTGTCGGCGTCCAGTGGCCAGCCGGCCGTGTGCACCACCAGGCCGGGACGCGCCTGCGCTGGGTCGACTTCCCACAATTCCTTCAAGCCGATGCCGTAGGCTTGCGGGTCGACGTTCTGGTCCAGCTTGTAGCGGGCGATCAGTTCGCGGCCCAGCTGGCCGCGCGAACCCTCGGCGAAGATGGTGTAGCGGCCCAGCAATTCCATGCCCGGCTGGTACTGGTCGGTGTGGCTGCCGTCGCGCGCCACGCCCATGTCGCCGGTGACGACGCCGCGCACCGCGCCCTGTTCGTCATACAGCACGCCGGCGGCGGCGAAGCCGGGGAAGATGTCCACGCCCAGCGCTTCGGCCTGCTCGCCCAGCCAGCGCACCACGTCGCCCAGGCGGACGATGTAGTTGCCCTTGTTATGGAAGCATTCGGGCAACATCCAGTCGGGCGTCTGGCGCGCGCCGTTGGCGCTGAGGAACAGGAATTTGTCCTCGGTGACGGCCACTTTCAGCGGCGCGCCCTTTTCTTTCCAGTCGGGAATCAGTTCGGTCAGCGCGCCCGGGTCCATGACCGCGCCGGACAGGATGTGCGCGCCCAGCTCGGCGCCTTTCTCCAGGACACAGACGCTGATCTCGTGGTTCTTCTCGGCCGCCAACTGCTTCAGGCGGATCGCGGCGGCCAGGCCACCAGGCCCTCCACCCACCACGACGACGTCGTATTCCATGCTTTCGCGTTCTGACATGCGCTCTTGCCCCTCTTTGTCCCTGGCCATGAATGCCGCCTTGTGACGGCGTCGGCTGGAAGTATGATCCAGACTCAACCCGCGATTGTATTGCAGCCGCGAACAAAGTTCGCGCGGGCGGCGCGGCGCAAGGGCGCCGAGACTCACTGCCCGCTGCCATCCACCACCAGGTTTTCCATGTCCCACTCGACATCAGTTTCCGCTTACGGAGCGGCCACGGCCTCGGATACCGCGCTTGCACCAGGCGCTACACACGTCTTTGAACTGCCCCTGCGCTGGGGCGATTCCGACGCCCTCAATCATTTGAACAACACGCTGTACTTCCGCCTGATGGAAGAGGCGCGCATGCAGATCCTGTACGGCGCCGACCTGCGTCTGCCGGCCGACGACGGGCCTATCCTGGCCCATGCGTCCTGCGACTTCCTGCGCCCGCTCACGTACCCCGCCACGGTGCGCGTGACGCACACCCTGACCCGTATCGGCCGTTCCAGCATGGAATTCGAGCTGGTCCTCGACAAGGTGGGCGAGGAGGGCGGCGGTCCCTATGCCCGCGGGCGTAATGTCCTGGTCTGGATGGACTACGTCGCCAACCGGTCCGCCCCCTGGCCGCCCGCCACGCTGGCAGCGCTGGCGCGGGTCCTGACGCCGCTGGCGGCCTGAGCGGGGGTGACAGCCCAGGGTGATGAGCGGCGGGGGTGACATGCCCCGCAGGCCGCCCTATGGACGAACGATGGTCGGCCAATACGCGGCCAACGGGCGATCTGTGGTTAATCCGAGGATGATCCGTAAGTGTCCGCCCCACGGACGTTTCCGCGTTGCGGCATTCACCCGTAAAATCGACCGCGCCCATCGGCCGCACGCATATACGAGCACTGATACATGCAGTGATACGAGCAGCGGCCGATTGCGTAGTCTTGCTGGACCAATAACACCAAATCCGGCCACCCGCGCCGGGCCCTGCGGGGACGCGGCGGAATACGGGACAGGCCGTTTATTGACCTTACTGGAGTTGGAGCGATGGACAAGGTTTATGCGAGCGCCGCCGAGGCGTTGGCCGGCGTCGTGAAGGACGGCCAAATGATTGCCGTGGGAGGCTTCGGGCTGTGCGGCATCCCGGAAGCGCTGATCGCCGCCTTGCGCGATTCGGGCGTCAAGGGGCTGACCTGCATCAGCAACAACGCGGGCGTCGACGGTTTCGGCCTGGGCCAACTGTTGGCCACCCGGCAGATCCGCAAGATGATCGCGTCCTACGTGGGCGAGAACAAGGAATTCGAACGCCAGTTCCTGTCCGGCGAACTGGAGCTGGAATTCACGCCGCAGGGCACGCTGGCGGAAAAGCTGCGCGCCGGCGGCGCCGGCATCCCGGCATTCTTCACCCGCACCGGCGTGGGTACGCTGGTGGCCGAGGGCAAGGAAATCCGCGAATTCGACGGCCAGCAATACGTGATGGAGCGTTCGCTGCTGCCGGACGTGTCGCTGGTCAAGGCGCATATCGCCGACCGCAGCGGCAACCTGGTGTTCCGCAAGACCGCGCGCAACTTCAATCCCAACGTGGCGCAGGCCGGCAAGATCACCATCGTGGAAGTGGAGAAGGTGGTGAACACGGGCGACCTGGATCCGGACCAGATTCATCTGCCGGGTATCTTCGTGCACCGGATCGTGGTCAACGCGAATCCGGAAAAACGCATCGAACAACGCACCATCCGCCCCGCCGCGTAAGGAGAACACAATCATGGCATGGTCCCGTGACGAAATGGCCGCGCGCGCCGCGCGTGAGCTGCAAGACGGTTTCTACGTGAATCTGGGCATAGGCTTGCCCACCCTGGTCGCCAACCACGTGCCGGCCGGCATCGAGGTGTGGCTGCAATCGGAAAACGGCCTGCTGGGTATCGGTCCTTTCCCCACCGACGCTGAAGTGGATGCCGACCTGATCAACGCCGGCAAGCAGACCGTGACGACCTTGCCCGGTTCGTCGATCTTCTCGTCGGCCGATTCCTTCGGCATGATCCGCGGCGGCAAGATCAACCTGGCCATCCTGGGCGCGATGCAGGTGTCGGCCAAGGGCGACCTGGCCAACTGGATGATTCCCGGCAAGATGGTCAAGGGCATGGGCGGCGCGATGGACCTGGTGGCCGGCGTCGGCCGCGTGGTCGTGCTGATGGAGCACGTGGCGCGCAAGAAGGACGGCACCGAAGACATCAAGCTGCTGCCCGAATGCAATCTGCCGCTGACCGGCGTGGGCGTGGTCAATCTGATCATCACCGACCTGGGCGTAATCGAAGTCACCGACGCCGGCCTGAAGCTGGTTGAACTGGCCCCGGGCGTGACGGTCGAGGAAATCAAGGCCAAGACCGGCGCTCCGCTGGATACCGGCGCGATCGCGGCCTGATCCCGGGCGTAGCAGGATAAAAAAGGCGGCCAGTGTGACTGGCCGCCTTTTTTCATGCCCGGGATTTTCCGGTGCTGCCGCGCGTGGCGCATGGCGGCGAGCGGTTCATGCGCGCGGCTGGCCAGCGGCCATAGCCGCCGTTTTTATGCTGCACCGCAGCTAGGCACGCGGCTTGCTCGATCCGGCGATCCAATAACGATCGCGGGAACCCATGTCCGTTTCGAACGGGGACGCTCCACTGTCTCTCAAACTCCTGACGGTGAATGCCCATAAGGGTTTCACCTTCTTCAACCGCAAGTTCATCCTGCCGGAATTGCGCGACGCGGTCCGGGCCGTGGGGCCGGATCTGGTGTTCCTGCAGGAAGTGCTGGGCGCGCACGAGGGCCATGCCGCCCGGTTCGCAGGCTGGCCGGCGACGTCGCAATACGAATTCCTGGCCGACAGCATCTGGGCCGACTTCGCTTACGGCCGTAACGCGGTCTATCCCCAGGGGGATCACGGCAACGCGGTGCTGTCCAAGTTTCCCATCGTGCACTACGAAAATCTGGACGTGTCCGTGGACGGCCACGAAAAACGCGGCATGCTTCATTGCGTCATCGCGCCGCCGGGCCGCGCGCAGGTACATGCCATCTGCGTGCACCTGGGCTTGCAGGAATCGCACCGGCAACGCCAGATCAATCTGCTGTGTGCCCGCATCGAGCGGGAGATCCCGCATGGAGATCCGGTGCTGATCGCCGGCGACTTCAATGACTGGCGTCTGCGCGCGCACTCCAGGCTGAGCGATTGCGCCGGCCTGGAAGAAGTGTTCGTCAGCACGCAGGGTGTTGCCGCGCGCACGTTCCCCGCGCGCTGGCCCCTGCTGCGCCTGGACCGCATCTACGTGCGCAATACCGGACGGTTCCGGCCGCTGGCGCTGGCGACGCGGCCATGGACGCATCTGTCCGATCATGCGCCCCTGGCCGCGGAGGTGGAGCTATGAGCGTGCATTGGATACCCGGCAATGACTTCAAGCTTCTGGAAAATGGCGAGGCTTTCTTTCCGCGCGTATTCGAAGCCATCGGCCAGGCGCGCACGGAGGTGCTGGTCGAAACCTTCATCCTGTTCGACGACAAGGTCGGGCAGGGCTTGCGCGAGGCCTTGATCGCCGCGGCCAAGCGCGGCGTGCATGTCAATCTGATGGTGGACGGTTATGGGTCGGAGGGCTTGTCCGACGAGTTCATCGGTGGCATGACGGACGCCGGCGTCGTCGTCCAGGCCTTCGATCCGCGCGCCCGCGTGTTCGGTAAGCGGATCAACGTGTTTCGCCGGATGCATCGCAAGATCGTGGTGATCGATGGCGAAATCGCCTTCGTGGGCGGCATCAATTATTCCGCCGATCACCTGGGGGACTTCGGGCCGCAAGCCAAGCAGGACTATGCGGTGGAAGTGCATGGCCCCATCGTCGGTGAAATCCATCGTTTTGCCTTGCGCGCGCTGGAGCCGCCCAGACGGCGCCGCTGGTGGGGCCGGCGTTCGCACGCGGCCACCAATCCGCCCAAGGCGGGTGCAGCCGAAGGCATGTTCGTGGTGCGCGACAACCACCGGCACCATACGGATATCGAGCGGCATTACCGTGCCGCCATCCGGTTGGCGCGGCACGACGTCATCGTTGCCAATGCCTATTTCTTCCCCGGCTACCGCTTGCTGCGCGAAATGCGCAATGCCGCGAAGCGGGGAGTACGCGTGCGCCTGATCCTGCAGGGCGAAGCCGACATGCCCATCGTGCCGGTGGCCGCGCGCATGCTGTATGACTATTTGACGGCGGCCGGTGTGCAGATCTACGAGTATTGCGAACGGCCGCTGCACGGCAAGGTCGCCAGCGTGGACGACACGTGGGCCACGGTGGGCTCCAGCAACCTGGATCCGCTGAGCCTGGCCTTGAATCTCGAAGCCAATGTGATGATCCGTGATCGCGCCTTCGCTGGCGTGCTCAACGAAAGACTGGAATGGCTGATCGAAAACCATTGCCGCCAACCCGAACCCGCGCCGCCGGGCAGCCGCAAGCTGCGCCGGCTGTTCTTCGGGGTCTTCGTCTATCACTTCCTGCGTCTCTATCCTTCCTGGGTCGGCTGGCTGCCCGCGCATCAGCCACGGCTGCAAGCCTGGCGGCCAAAGGCGAATGTCATCGCCACTGATTCTGAATCTTCGGGAAAGGTGGAAGGGGAGGAAGAAATTGGGCAGGCAGGGGCGCAGGAAAGAGGGGACGAGATCGAGGCGAATCTGAAGTCCGAAGGTTTGGAACCCGCGGTGTCGCGGCCGGCGTCGTCGTCGGAAGCAGCGTCGCGGCGCGGGCTGGAACAGGATGACATGCCGCATGATGCAGAGGTGCGTGATGCAAGAAAAACCGCGTAAGCCCGCGACGGGCTGGCGGCGCCATTGGCCGCTGCTGAAGAAGGTCTTCTTCATCGCGTTCGCCTTGCTGGTCATCGGCCTGCTGGTGGACCAGGCCCGCAACGTCGAATGGGACAAGGTATTGGAGGCGGTGCAGGCGTATACCTGGCCGGTGCTGTTGCGGGCGGCCGGGCTGGCGGCGCTGAGCTATCTGATCTACAGCTGCTTCGACCTGCTGGCCATCCCTTATCTGGGGCACATGATTCCCCCGGCACGGGTGATGGCCGTGGGCATCGTCGCCTACGCTTTCAACCTGAACATGGGATCGCTGGTGGGCAGCGTGGGATTTCGTCTGCGCCTGTATTTACGTCTGGGACTGGCGACGGCGGATATCACCCGCATCATCGGCCTGAGCCTCACGACCAATTGGCTGGGGTATTTGTGGGTGGCCGGCGGTCTGTTCGTGTGGGGCGTGCTGCCGATTCCGGATGACTGGAGCATCAGCAACTATGCCTTGCGCGGCATCGGTGCCGGTATGCTGCTGGCCGCCGTGGCCTATGTGGCGGCTTGCGGGCTGGCGCACAAGCGGGCCTGGTCGATACGGGGCCACGAAATCGAACTGCCGTCGTTCAAGATCGCCCTGGCGCAGAGTGTGCTGGGCAGCGCCTGCTGGCTGTCCATCGGGCTGGTCGTGTGGTCGCTGATGCGCCACGACGTGTCGTTCGCGCTGATCCTGGGGGTTTTGCTGCTGAGCGGCATCGCCGGGGCCGTGACGCATATCCCTGGCGGGCTGGGCGTGGTCGAAGCCGTGTTCGTCGCCATGCTGGGCGGGCAGGTGCCCCATTACGAGATCATCGGAACCTTGTTGGCCTATCGCGCGGTGTACTACCTGGCGCCGTTCGCCGTGGCGGCGGTCCTGTATTTCATCCTGGAAGCCCGTTTTCCCAAGCTGGCGGAGGAAGACGAGGCCGAGGCCAGGCAGGACGGGAACGGCCAGGAGAATGGCAAGGGCGCCGGAGCCGATTCCAAGCGGTCCGACGCACGAATGCGGGAGGCCGTGCGGCCTTGAGCCCTGGCCGCACGCAGGCCGCCGGCAGGCGTCCTCTTGGGAGATCTACCCGAAGGAGGATCTCCCATCCCGGAAGGGGAACTCCCCCTGAAATGGGATGCGCCGCCATAAAAAGTCCCCGAAAGGGGACTTTTGCTTTTTGCGGGTTTACCCCGACTTTGAAAATTTATTTTCTTAATTAAAATTACGCCGTAATTAAATTTACATCTGGTTCTGCTTATTGATTTCCAGATGTTCCTTGGCGGGGTTGGTGGGAGCCGACTCGAGTTGGTTCCATCCCAAGCCGCCGCCGCTCTGATTTTTCCGTTCCGCCTCAGCCGCACCCGCCCCCCGTCCTCATGCAAGACGCCACCGCTTTCTCGATCGCCGAACGCATTGCCAGCGTTCAGGACACGATGAGCCGCTCCCAGCACAAGCTGGCGGAGTACGTGCTGGAGCACCAGTTCCGGGCGGCCACCATGACCATCGACGAGTTCGCGGCGGCCAATGGGGTGTCCATCGCCACGGCCAATCGCTTCGCGCGCACCCTGGGCCTGCCCGGTTACGCGCAGTTCCGCGCCGAACTGGCCCGTGGATTCGAGTCGGCACTGGCCCCGGTGGAACGCCTGCGCACCCAATTGGCACAGCCGGCCAGCGCCGCCGATGTGTTCGCCAATTCCCTGCGCGAGGACGCGCGCAATATCGAGCGCACCCTGCAGGCCATGGATGCGCGCGTGATCGAGCGCGCCGTCGATGCCATCCTGGCCGCCGACCGCATCGCCATCGTCGGTTTCGGCGCCAGCGGCTACCTGGCCGGCTTGCTGCAGCGCGCGCTGTTCGTCTACTGCGGCTCGGTGGACTCGCTGGCGACGCCGGCGGGTGTATCGTGGGCGGCACGGCAGATCTATCGCCTGACGCCGAAAGACCTGCTGATCCCCATTTCCTTTCCGCGCTATCTGAACGACACCGTGACACTGGCCACGGCCGCCAAGGTCGCCGGTGTCCAGGTGCTGGCGATGACGGACAAGCCGACTTCGCCGCTGGCGCCCACCACCACCGTCGGGGCGCTGTACGCCCATAGTGAAAGACAGTACTCGTCCAATTCCGAAGCCGCCGCCCTGTGCCTGATCGAAGCGCTGAGCGCGGCAGTGGCCTACAAGGCCAAGGATTCCATACAGGCGGCCGTGGGTGTGACCCGGTCCGTCATGCCGTGGCTGATCCACGGCGCAGGAGATCGCAAGAGATGAAGCAGCAACCCATTATCGCCATCCACGGCGGCGCCGGCGCCATGTCGCGCGCGGCCATGTCCGCCGAGCTGGAAGGCAAGTACACCGCCGCGCTGGAAGACATCCTGCGCGCCGGCCAGGCCGTGCTGGCCCAGGGCGGATCGGCCCTGGACGCGGTCACCGAAGCGGTGCGCCTGCTGGAAGACTGTCCGCTGTTCAACGCCGGCCATGGCGCGGTGTTCACCAGCGCCGGCACGCATGAACTGGACGCGTCCATCATGGACGGCGCCACGCTGCGTTCGGGCGCCATCGCCAATGTGAACTGTGTGCGCAACCCGGTGCTGGCCGCCCGCAAGGTCATGGAGAACAGCAAGCACGTGTTCTTCGTGGGCGAAGGCGCGCAGGACTACGCCCGCGAACAGGGCCTGGAAATCGTCGATCCCTCGTATTTCTCCACCGAGGCCCGGCGCGAGCAGCTGTTGCGCGTGCAGCGCGAACAGCCGGACGCGGCGGTGCTGGACCATGACGGCCAGGCCATGGTGGCGCGCGCCCAGCCCGTCGCCGAACCCATCGACGCCGACCGCAAGTTCGGCACGGTGGGCGCGGTGGCCGTGGACGCGCAGGGCAATGTGGCCGCGGCGACCTCCACTGGCGGCATCACCAACAAGCAGGTCGGCCGCGTCGGCGACGCCCCGCTGATCGGCGCGGGCTGCTATGCCGCCAACGCCACCTGCGCCGTGTCCACCACCGGCACCGGCGAGATGTTCATCCGCATGGTGGCCGCGTATGACGTGGCCGCCCAGATGGAATATCGCGGCGTGTCGCTGGAACAGGCAGCCGACAACGTGGTCCACGAAAAACTGCCGCGCATCCAGGGCAAGGGTGGCCTGATCGCGGTGGACGCGCAGGGCAATGTGGCCCTGCCGTTCAACACCGAGGGCATGTACCGCGGCTATGCCCGCGTGGGCGAAGCCCCGGTGGCTTCGATTTACCGATAAGCATTTACCGCTAAGCATTTACCAATACTTCAGCAGGTTGGCACGCCAGCCTCTCGTATTGTGCAAGCAAGGATATAGAACGATGGCCGATGGAGCCCAACGCCTGGCGATGCCGGATAACCGGGTTGTGCAGGTCAGTGACCTGACCGTGCGCTTTGTGGGCGCGGAGCGTACCGTGGAGGCAGTGCGCAATCTCAATTTCCACGTCGACCGGGGCGAAACCCTGGCCATCGTGGGCGAGTCGGGCTCCGGCAAGTCCGTGACCTCGCTGGCGCTGATGCGCCTGGTCGAGCACGGCGGTGGCCGCATCGCCCAGGGCAGCATGCAGCTGCGCCGCCGTAGTGGCGCCGTGCTGGAACTGGCCGGTGCCAGCCAGCGCACCATGCGGGGCGTACGCGGCGCCGACATGGCGATGATCTTCCAGGAGCCGATGACCTCGCTGAACCCCGTGTTCACGGCCGGCGACCAGATCGCCGAGTCGATCCGCCTGCACCAGGGCAAGGACAGCGCCGCCGCGCGCGCCGAAGCCCTGCGCATGCTGGAGCTGGTGCGCATCCCGGAAGCGCGCTCCATCATGAATCGCTTTCCGCACCAGTTGTCGGGCGGCATGCGCCAGCGCGTCATGATCGCCATGGCGCTGGCCTGCAAGCCGGCCCTGCTGATCGCCGACGAGCCGACCACCGCGTTGGACGTGACCATCCAGGCGCAGATCCTGCAACTGATTCGCGCGCTGCAGGAAGAAATGCACATGGGGGTGGTGTTCATCACCCATGACATGGGTGTGGTGGCGGAAGTGGCCGACCGCGTGCTGGTGATGTATCGCGGCGACAAGGTCGAGGAAGGCCCGTCCGAACAGATCTTCTCCGCGCCGGTGCATGCCTACACCAAGGCTCTGCTGTCGGCCGTGCCGCGCCTGGGTTCGATGAAGGGGACCGATCTGCCGGCCCGTTTCGAACTGGTCCAGGTGGACAAGGCGGCCAAGGTGGACGGCGCCGCCATCGCGGCCGCCGCCAATCACCCGGGCGAAATCCCGGCCGGAACCTCGATCGGAGCCTCTGCTGAAAGCCAGGCCACGACCGCTTCGCCCGCGTCCCCGAGCGCGGGCCGCGAACCCATCCTGCGCGTGCGCGACCTGGTGACGCGCTTCGATCTGCGGGGCGGCATCCTGGGCCGGGTGCGCGGCCGCGTGCATGCCGTCGAAAAAGTCAGCTTCGATCTCTATCCCGGCGAAACCCTGGCCCTGGTCGGCGAGTCCGGCTGCGGCAAATCGACCACCGGCCGTTCCCTGCTGCGCCTGACCGAAAGCCAGTCCGGCACCATCCTGCTGGAAGGGCGCGACATCGGCAAGCTCAAGGGCGCCGAGATGCAGACGCTGCGCCGCGACATGCAGTTCGTCTTCCAGGATCCCTTCGCCTCGCTCGATCCGCGCGTGACCGTGGGTTTCTCCATCATGGAGCCGCTGCTAGTGCACGGCGTGGCCAGCGGCAAGCAGGCCGAGCAACGCGTCGCCGAGCTGCTGGAACGAGTGGGCATGCCGCCGGAAATGGCGCAGCGCTATCCGCACGAATTTTCCGGCGGCCAGCGTCAGCGCATCTGCATCGCGCGGGCCCTGGCGCTGAATCCCAAGGTGGTGATCGCCGATGAATCGGTGTCCGCGCTGGACGTATCGATCCAGGCGCAGATCGTCAACCTGATGATCGACCTGCAGCGCGACCTGGGCGTGTCCTTCCTGTTCATCTCGCATGACATGGCGGTGGTCGAGCGTATCAGCCACCGGGTAGCGGTGATGTATCTGGGCCAGATCGTCGAGATCGGCCCGCGCCGCGCCATTTTCGAGAATCCGCAGCACCCGTATACCAAGAAGCTGATGGCGGCCGTGCCCATCGCCGATCCGGCGCGCCGGCACCTGAAGCGCCAACTGCTGACCGAAGAGATTCCCAGCCCGGTGCGCAAGCCGGGCGACGAGCCCCTGGTCCAGCCGCTGGTCAATGTCGGTCCCGATCATTACGTTGCCCGGCATGCGCTGGGCGGTGCGTATTGAACTTTGCGTTGAACCTTGTTTTCCACCACCAAAACCTCCTTACTCGAACTCAGGAGTGCTTCATCATGAAACTACTGCGCCCGACCCGCATGATGGCTGCCGCCGCGCTGGCCTTCGGTGTGCTCGCGTCCCCGCTGGCCCACGCCAGCAAGGACGTGACGTTCGCCGTCGCCATCGCGCTGGAAACGCTGGACCCGTACAACACCATCAGCACGCTGAACCAGGCTGTCGGCAAGGCCTACTATGAAGGCCTGTTCGAGTTCGACAAGGACCTGAAGATCCAGCCCCTGCTGGCCACCGGCTACGAAGTGAGTCCCGACGGCCTGGTCTACACGATCAAGCTGCGCCAGGGCGTCAAGTTCCAGGATGGCACCGATTTCAATGCGGACGCCGTCAAGGTCAACTACGACCGCGTCTCCAATCCGGAAAACCGCCTGAGCCGCTACACGCAGTTCAACCAGGTCGAGAAGACCGAGGTGGTGGACCCCTACACCGTGCGCATCACGCTGAAGAAGCCGTTCTCGGCCTTCATCAACGCCTTGGCGCACTCGTCGGCCATGATGATTTCGCCGACGGCGCTGAAGAAGTGGGGCAAGGACATCGCCTTTCACCCGGTCGGCACCGGCCCCTTCGAGTTCGTCGACTGGAAGCCGGCTGAATACCTGAAGGTCAAGAAGTTCGACGGCTACTGGAAGAAGGGCTATCCGAAGGTCGATACCCTGACTTTCCGCACCGTCACCGACAACAACACCCGTGCCGCCGTGGTGCAGACGGGCGAGGCGCAGTTCGCCTTCCCGGTGCCGTTCGAGCAGGCCGCGGTGCTGGCCAAGAGCGACAAGCTGGACCTGATCGATGACAAGAATTCGATCATGGCGCGCTACCTGTCCATGAACACGATGAAGAAGCCCTTCGACAACGTCAAGGTGCGTCAGGCCATCAACTACGCCATCAACAAGCAGGCGCTGGCCAAGGTGGCCTTCGCCGGCTACGCCAACCCGGTGTCGGGCGTGGTGCCGCAAGGCGTGGACTACGCGGCCAATATCGGCCAATACGCCTACGATCCCGCCAAGGCGCGCGAGCTGCTGAAGGAAGCCGGTTATCCCAACGGTTTCGAAAGCACGCTGTGGTCGGCCTATAACGACGGCACGTCGGTCAAGGTGGTGCAGTTCCTGCAGCAGCAACTGGCGCAAGTCGGCATCAAGGTGTCGGTGGAAGTGCTGGAATCCGGCCAGCGTGTGCAGCGCGTGCAGCAGGTGCAGAAGCCCGAAGACGCGCAGGTTCGCCTGTACTACGCGGGTTGGTCGTCGTCGACGGGTGAAGCCGATTGGGGCCTGCGTCCGCTGCTGGCCAGCACGGCCTTCCCGCCGGTGCTGAACAACGTGGCCTACTACTCGAACCCGAAGGTGGACGAGGACCTGACCAAGGCCCTGAGCACGTCCAACCGCGAAGAGAAGACCGCCCTGTACAAGGACGCACAGGAAACCATCTGGAAAGATGCGCCCTGGGCCTTCCTGGTGACGCAGAACAACGTGTATGCGAAATCCAAGAACCTGACTGGCGTGTACGTGCAGCCTGACACCAACTTCTGGTTCGGCGACATCGACCTCAAGCAGTAAACCGCGACGATCCGCGCGCCGCGCCCCGCATGGCGGGGGCGGCGCGCGGCGTTTTGCCGCAAGTTCACGCGGCGCCTCGCGGTCGATCCGATGCGGGGCGCCGCGCGCTGGAATGATCTAAATGTTCTCCTATATCGTCAAACGCCTTTTGGGCATGATCCCCACGCTGCTGCTGGTTTCGGTGGTGGTGTTCCTGTTCGTGCATATGTTGCCGGGTGATCCGGCGCGGCTGGCCGCGGGCCAGGATGCCGATCAGCAAACCGTCGAACTGATGCGCAAGGAGCTGGGCCTGGATCTGCCGATGCCGCAGCAATTCGTGCGCTATTTCCAGCACATGCTGCAGGGCGACCTGGGTACTTCGCTGCGCAGCAAGCGTCCGGTGACGACGGAAATCGCCGAACGTTTCAACCCGACGCTGCTGCTGACCCTGACCAGCATGGTCTGGGCCACCGTGTTCGGCATGGTGATCGGCATCGTATCCGCGGTGTGGCGCAACAAATGGCCCGATCGCCTGGGTATGACACTGGCCGTTTCCGGCATCTCTTTCCCCGCTTTTGCCCTGGGCATGATGCTGATGCAGGTGTTCTCGGTCGGCCTGGGCTGGTTGCCGACCGTCGGTGCGTCCAGCTGGAAACACTACATCCTGCCTTCGATCACCCTGGGTGCCGCCGTGGCCGCCGTGATGGCGCGCTTCACCCGGGCGTCCTTCGTCGAAGTGATCCAGGAAGATTTCGTGCGCACGGCGCGCGCCAAGGGCTTGTCCGAACGCGTGGTGGTGGTCAAGCACACGCTGCGCAACGCCATGATTCCCGTGATCACCATGATGGGCCTGCAGTTCGGCTTCCTGCTGGGCGGCTCCATCGTGGTGGAAACAGTGTTCAGCTGGCCCGGCCTGGGCAATCTGCTGGTCAACGCGGTGACCCAGCGCGACTATCCCGTGATCCAGGGACTGGTGCTGCTGTTCTCCTTTGAATTCATCGTGATCAACCTGGCCGTGGACGTGCTTTACGGCGTCATCAATCCCAGCATCCGCTACAAGTGAGGCGGCCATGAGCAATATGAATACTGTTACCCCCACGTCCGCCCCGGTCACCGCGCCGGCGGCGCCGACCGACGTCCGCACCCCGTTCAGCGAGTTCTGGCGCAAGTTCAAGAAGCAGCACCTGGCGGTGGCCGCGGCTTTCTTCGTGCTGTTGCTGGTGCTGGCGGCGGTGTTCGCGCCGTGGCTGGTGCCTTTCGATGCCGAGAATTTCTTCGACTACGACCAGCTCAACGCGGGGCCGTCGCTGACCCACTGGCTGGGCGTGGATTCGCTGGGCCGCGACATCTTCAGCCGCATCCTGATGGGCTCGCGCATCTCGCTGATCGCCGGCTTCGTGTCGGTGGCGCTGGGTGCCATCGTCGGTACCGCCATGGGTTTGATGGCGGGCTATTACGAAGGCTGGTGGGAACGCATCACGATGCGGGTGTCGGATGTGCTGCTGGCCTTCCCCGGCATGCTGCTGGCCATCGGCGTGGTGGCCATTCTTGGTTCCAGCATGATCAACGTGGTGGTGGCCGTGGCCGTGTTCAGCGTGCCGGCGTTCGCGCGCCTGGTGCGCGGCAATACGCTGGCCATCAAGCACATGACCTACGTGGAGGCGGTCAAGAGCGTGGGCGCGTCGGACTGGACCATCATCATGCGCCACATCCTGCCGGGCACGATTTCGCCCATCGTGGTGTACGGCACCATGCGTGTGGGTACGTCCATCATCACGGCCGCCAGTCTCTCTTTCCTGGGCATGGGCGCGCAGCCGCCCACGCCGGAGTGGGGCGCCATGCTGAGCGAGGCGCGCGCCGACATGGTGACGTCGCCGCACATCGCCATCTTCCCGGCGCTGGCCATCTTCCTGACGGTACTGGCCTTCAACCTGCTGGGTGACGGACTGCGCGACGCGCTGGATCCCAAGATCGACCGCAAGTAAGAACGATGACAACGGCCCGGAATGGGCCGTTGTTCATCAGCCGGCGTTGATAAGCAATGTCGATTTTTGCCGGGACGTCGTGAAGACGTTGTTTTTCGATGAGACGTTCTCGATGGAACGTTCTTGATAAAGCGTATTCGATGCGACGCATTCGACAGGGCGTTTTCCAGGAAGTCTCGATAAAACATTTTTCATGAATCGTTTTTTTAAAAACGTTTAGATAAAACCGTCGCCCGTGAGCGGGCCGCGGCAGGGCTTCAGGAGTGAGCACCATGAACGGCAAGAACGCGCCACGCATAGGGGAACTGTCTCCAGGGGCGTTGGACACCATTTGCGACGTGCCCGGCGTCACCGTCGGCCATGCAACGCTGGACGCGGGCGCGCTGCAAACGGGCGTGACCGTCATTCGTCCGCACGCCGGCGATCCCTATCGCGACAAGGTGCCCGCCGCGGCGGCGGTGATCAACGGCTTCGGCAAAAGCATAGGCCTGGTCCAGGTCGAGGAACTTGGCCTGCTGGAAACGCCCATCGCGTTGACCAATACCTTCGGTGTCGGCACGGTCGCCAATGCCCAGATCCGCGACGCCGTACGCGCCAATCCGCGCATCGGCCGCGAGTGGGCCACCGTCAATCCGCTGGTCTTCGAATGCAATGACGGGTATCTGAACGATATCCAGGCCCTGGCCGTGACCGAAGCGCATTACGGCCAGGCGCTGGCCGCCGCGGACCGGGTCTTTGACCAGGGCGCGGTGGGCGCGGGACGGGGTATGTCCTGCTTTTCCTTCAAAGGCGGCATCGGGTCGGCCTCGCGCCTGGCGGGCGGCTATACCGTTGGCGCGCTGGTGCTGGCCAATTACGGCCGCAAGCCGAACCTGACCGTGGCGGGCCGCCCCTTCGGGCGCTGGCTGCGGGAAATAGAGGACGCACTGGATAGCGGCCCGGAGAAGGGCTCCATCATTCTTCTGCTGGCCACGGACGCGCCGCTGGACGCGCGGCAACTGCGTCGCCTGGCCGTGCGCGCGGGCGCTGGCCTGGCGCGGACCGGTTCCGTCTACGGCCATGGCAGCGGTGACATCGCGCTGGCATTTTCCACCGGCTATACCGTGCCGCATCTGGCCGAACGCGGCATGCCCGCGCCGCAACTGCTGCACGAAACCCGTATCGATCCCCTGTTCGAGGCAGCCGCCGAAGCCACCGAGCAGGCCATCATCCATGCCCTGTGGCACGCCGTCACGGTGCACGGCCGCGACGGCCATGTCCGTCAGGCCATCACGGAAGCGATTCCCGAATGGTCCGCCTGGCTTGCCGACGGCCCGCCGTAGCCGGTGACATCCCCGGCCGTCGATACGTCGCCGGCCGGAGACGGCGTTTCCGTCTCTATCAAACCCTCCGGTTTCAAGAAAAGATAAAGCCTCAAGACCTGGCCCTGGTTTCAAAAACAGCTATAGCTTCAAGATCAGCCAGCAGCCCCAAGAACAGCCCCCCCAATTTCATCGAGCTTGTCATGCGTATTCTCGTCTCCACCGATATCGAAGGCGTCGCCGGCGTCTTCCACTCTCAACAGATCACCGCCGGCAACGGCGAATATGAACGGGCGCGCGCCTGGATGACAGGCGAGGCCGACGCTGCCGTGCGCGGCGCCTTCGCCGGCGGTGCCGACGACGTGCTCGTCAACGACTCCCACGGCGGCTTCCGTAACCTGCTGCCGGATGGCATCGACGAGCGTGCCCGCCTGGTCATGGGCAAGCCGCGCTACCTGGGCATGATGGGCGGCCTGGAAGAAACTTGCGATGGCGTTTTTATGATCGGCTACCACTCCCGCGCGCAGGGCCGCGGCATTCTGGCCCACACGATCAACAGTTTTGCTTTTGCAAAAGTACGCATCAACGGCATGGAGCTGGGCGAGGCGGGCCTGTACGGCGCGCTGGCGGGCGAGCTGGGCGTGCCCGTGGCGCTGGCCACTGGCGACGACGTCTTCATCGGCGAAACCCGTGAGCTGTTTCCCGATGCGGTCTGGGTGCAGACCAAGATCGCGCGCGGGCAGGGCAGTGGCACCACCCTGTCGCCCGCCGCATCGCGCGCGGCCATTGCCGAGGCAGCCCAAGCTGCCATGGACAAAATCAAAACGCTGAAACCCTTCAAAATCGCGCCGCCTATAGAATGCCAGCTGCAGACCCAGACCACGGCCGTGGCCGACCTGTTCTGCATGTTGCCCTCGCTGGAGCGGGTGGATGGCGTCAACTTGCGGTTCAACACCGACAGCATGCAGGCAGCCATCCGCACGCTCAACAGCCTGGCCGCCATGTCTTTCATGTTGCGATAAGCTTTTTTCGTTAACTTCGTTGCGTTGACTCCTTTGCGTCGTATCCGCCGCAGTGAAGCAGCCGCGGTGAAGTTGCCGCGCCGCAACCTTGCGCCGAAACTTGAGGAATCCATGACCCAACCGCAGACGTTATCGTCCACGCCGTCCGCCACGGACACCACCGATGCCCGCATCGCCGCGCTGCGCGCTGCCATGGCGACACGCGGACTGACCGCCTGTCTGGTACCGTCGGCCGACCCGCACCTGTCCGAATACCTGCCGGGCCGCTGGCAAGGCCGGCAGTGGCTGTCGGGCTTCAGCGGATCGGTGGGCACCCTGGTGGTGACGGCGGACTTCGCGGGAGTCTGGGTCGATAGTCGCTATTGGGTGCAGGCCGAAACCCAACTGGCGGGCAGCTGCGTCAACCTCATGAAGATTGCCGCGGTAGGCATACCGGGCCATATCGACTGGCTGGCGGCCAATCTGCCGGCCAGGTCGCGCGTGGCGGTGGATGGCCAGGTGCTGGCGCTGGGCGCCTACCAGGCATTGGAATCCGCCCTGACGCCGCGTGGCATCACACTGGACATCGGCCAGGACGTGCTGGACGCCGTCTGGTCCGATCGTCCCGGTTTGCCGCAAGGCAAGGTCTATGAGCACCAGCCTCCGTACGCCTGCGTCACGCGCGCCCAGAAGCTGAGCACCGTGCGCGAAGCCATGCGGGTACGCAAGGCCAACGCGCATCTGATTTCCTCCCTGGACGACATCGCCTGGCTGTTCAATCTGCGCGGCGCCGACGTCGACTACAACCCCGTCTTCGCCGCGCATGCCTTGTTGCGTGAAAGCGAGGCCACGCTGTTCGTGGCGCCGGGCAAGGTCGACGAAGCGTTGCAGGCGGTGCTGCGGGAAGATGGCGTGACCGTGCGGCCTTACACCGAGCTGGCCGAGGCGTTGGCAGCCTTGGACTCAGGTGCGGACGCGGACCAGGCTATCTTGGTCGACCCTGCCCGCGTAACGGTAGGGGTGCTGGCTTCGCTGCCGGCGTCGTTGCGGCGCATCGAGTCCATCAACCCCAGCACGTTGGCCAAGTCGCGCAAGACCGATGCGGAACTGGCGCACGTGCGCGATGCCATGGAGCAGGACGGCGCCGCCTTGTGCGAATTCTTCGCCTGGTTGGAAACCGCCCTGGCGCGCGGCGAAACCGTGACCGAACTGACCGTCGATGAAGTCCTCTCAGCGGCGCGTGCCCGCAAACCGGGCTTCGTGTCACTGAGCTTCGGCACCATCGCCGGCTTCAACGCCAACGGCGCCATGCCACATTACCGCGCCACCGCCCAGTCGCATGCCACCATCAGCGGCAATGGCCTGCTGTTGATCGATTCCGGCGCGCAGTACGTCGGCGGCACGACCGACATCACGCGCGTGGTGGCGGTGGGCAATCCCAGCGCCGAACAGAAGCGGGACTACACGCTGGTGCTCAAGGGCATGATCGCGCTGTCGCGCGCGCGCTTCCCGCGTGGCGTGCTGTCGCCCATGCTGGACGCCATCGCGCGCGCGCCGATCTGGGCGGGCGGCGCCGAATATGGCCACGGGACGGGCCACGGCGTCGGCTATTTCATGAATGTGCATGAAGGTCCGCAGGTGATCTCCCATCGTGCACCGGCGGGGCCGCACACGGCCATGGAGCCGGGCATGATCACGTCCAACGAGCCGGGCTTGTACCGGCCGGGACGCTGGGGCGTGCGGATCGAAAACCTGGTCGCGAACCGGCCATGGCAGACCACCGAGCTGGGCGAATTCCTGGAATTCGAAACCTTGACGCTATGCCCCATCGACACGCGCTGCATCGACCGCACGATGTTGGCGGCCGACGAGGCCGCCTGGCTGGATGCCTATCACGCCGAAGTGCGCGCGCGCTTGCTGCCGCACGTGGACGGCGCGGCCAAGGCCTGGCTGGTCCTGGCCACGGAGCCGCGCACGCTGACCGCGTAAAAATTCGGAGGGGTCAAAGGGCTGCGCGATTCGCCAGGGGCGGCCCCACTCCCTCGGCAGCCGTCGCTCCCGCTCGTTCGCCCGCTTCCGCGCGGGCAGGCGCCCTGGCTGCTTGCCAGGGCCGGCCTACGCCGCGGCGGTCGCGGCATTGCTGCCTTCGCGCCGATAGAAGAGGCGGATGAACAGCCGGCTCAGCGGCACCAGCAGCGCCACGTAGGTGATCAGCGCCCCGGCGATCAGCACCAGCAGGCCGCCCTGCATCAGCGTGGACATTCTCAGCGAGTAGCTCAAGACAAACGCCACGGCGAACTGGGCCAGTTGCGCGCTGATGAAGGCGCACAACGCGGCCAGGATGGCTCGGCCGGGCGCGGCCCGCCAGGGCTGAAGATCGGCCAGCGGTTTGGCTACGGCCACTTTGGCGAGCAAGGCGATCAGCACCGGCAGCAGGGCGATCAACAAGATGGTCCACGATGTGGCGTTACCGAATTGCGGACTGAACACGCCGAAGACGGGGCGTGCCAACTGCAGTTGCAGCACCATCCAGGTCCAGGCAAAGACCGTGGCGGCGGCACGCTCGGGGGGGACCACTGGGCGCTCCCGGTCGTCGTGGGCCAGTGCCGGCGCGAGGCGGCGGGCATAGGTCAGCGTAGCCAGGGATATCAGCAGGCCGGCGACGATGGTCTGCACGAAGCCGATGGCCTGCATGATCAGCGGCGCGGCATAAGTGCGGTAATTCTCCATGCTCCATTGCATGATGGGCGCCAGCACCACCGGATACAGGGCAACCCACAGCATCTGCATGGCCAGGGTGACGACCACGACGGCAAGCGCAAGCAGTCCTTGCACCCGGCGGCGTGCGGCCACGGGCAATGCGCCGTCGTTTTCTTCCCAGGACCGCGTGCAGGCGTAGACCACCAGGCCGGTCAGCACCAGATTGGCCGACCAGTCCAGCATCAGGCTCAGTATGTAGCCCCGGTTCGAGTAGACTTCGCGCATTTGCGCGGCGTGCTCGCCGAAGGAAAGCTGCAGGGCCAGGAACGCCACGGACAGAGCGAACCCGGTGATCACGGCGGTCAGTGCCAACAGGCGGGGCAGGGGAAGGTGATCGCGGGCAGGGTCGGACATGCAGGCTTCCTCTCTTATCGTGATGGGATCTTCTCGAAGGCGCTCGATCTTATCAAAATGGGGTTGGATGGTTACATCGTGCCGGTACCCATAAGGTGTTGCTTTGTTACGCCCGGTCGCTCAGGGAAAACCCAAACAGCGGCCGGCTCCCAGCTATAATCCAAATTTCCCGCACGCGCCCGGCCGAACCGGGTGCTCATTACGATGACCAAATACGTCTTTGTCACCGGTGGCGTGGTGTCTTCCCTGGGGAAAGGCATCGCCGCCGCGTCTCTTGCCGCCATTCTTGAATCGCGCGGCCTGCAAGTCACCATGCTCAAGCTGGATCCGTACATCAACGTCGATCCGGGCACGATGAGCCCCTTCCAGCACGGTGAAGTCTTCGTGACCGAAGATGGCGCCGAGACCGACCTGGACCTGGGCCATTACGAGCGATTCATCTCCACCCGCATGCGCAAGGTGAACAACTTCACCACCGGGCAGATCTATGAGTCGGTCCTGCGCAAGGAGCGTCGTGGCGACTATCTGGGCAAGACCGTGCAGGTCATTCCCCACATCACCAATGAAATCCAGGATTTCATCGCGCGCGGCGCGGAAGCCGGCTTCGATGGCGCCACCGACGTGGCCATCGTCGAGATCGGCGGTACGGTGGGTGACATCGAGTCGTTGCCCTTCCTGGAAGCGGCGCGCCAGATGAGCCTGCGCCTGGGCCGTAACAATGCGGCTTTCATCCACCTGACCCTGGTGCCTTTCATCGCCTCGGCCGGTGAGCTGAAGACCAAGCCGACCCAGCACTCGGTGCAGAAACTGCGCGAAATCGGTATTTATCCGAACGCCTTGCTGTGCCGCGCCGATCGCCGCATCCCCGACGATGAGCGCGCCAAGATCTCGCTGTTCTCCAACGTGCCGCTGGACGCCGTGATTTCGGTGTGGGACGCCGACTCCATCTACAAGATCCCGGCCATGCTGCAGAAGCAGGGCCTGGACAACCTGGTGTGCGAGGCGCTGGCCCTGACGCCGCCGCCGGCCGACTTGTCCATGTGGGACAACCTGGTCGACGCGCTGGAGCATCCTGAGCACGAGGTCACCATCGGCATGGTCGGCAAGTACGTCGACCTGACCGAGTCCTACAAGTCGCTGACCGAAGCGCTGGTGCATGCCGGCATCCACACCCGTTCGCGCGTCAAGATCGAGTACATCGATTCGGAAGACATCGAAACGCGTGGTCCGGAACAGCTCAAGCACCTGGATGCCATCCTGGTGCCGGGCGGTTTCGGCAAGCGCGGCACGGAAGGCAAGATTGCCGCCATCCGCTACGCCCGTGAGAATGACGTCCCTTACCTGGGTATCTGCCTGGGCATGCAACTGGCCGTGGTCGAGTTCGCACGCCACGTGGCCGGCCTGGGTGGCGCCAACAGCACCGAGTTCGATCCCGCCGCACCGCACCCCGTGGTGGCCTTGATCAGCGAATGGATGGACCGCGAAGGCAGCGTGGAAAAGCGCGACGCCAATTCCGACCTGGGCGGCACCATGCGCAAGGGCGCCCAGCGCGTTCCCATCAAGGCCGGTACGCTGGCCTCGCGCATCTATGGCCCGGAAGTCAACGAACGCCATCGCCATCGTTACGAGGTCAACAACGTCTACGTGCCTCGCCTGGAAGATTCCGGCATGGTGATCAGCGCCCGCACGCCGACGGAAAACCTGCCGGAGATGATGGAACTGCCCAAGCACCCGTGGTTCGTCGGCGTCCAGTTCCACCCCGAATTCACCTCCACCCCGCGCGATGGGCATCCGCTGTTCAGCAGCTACATCCAGGCCGCCTTGGCGAATCAGTCCAAGCGTAACAAGGACGCTGCATGATGCGGCTTGGGGCGGTGTCCGTTGCCGCTCCAAAGTCCTGGCTCCTGGTTCGTGAGACTCGCGCCAGTGTCTCCACCCCGCGCGCTGCGCGCGTGGCGGTCGGGCACAGGTGGGCGGCGCGCTACGCTACCATAGGGCCGGGAGAGGGTTAGATTTTTCATTACGTTCTAGGGACAAAACCATGAGTGCAATTGTCGATATCATCGGCCGCGAGATTCTCGATTCGCGCGGCAATCCCACCGTCGAATGTGACGTGTTGCTCGAGTCCGGCGCCATGGGCCGGGCCGCCGTGCCGTCGGGCGCCTCCACGGGTGCGCGCGAAGCCATCGAACTGCGTGATGGCGACAAGAGTCGCTATCTGGGCAAGGGCGTGCTGCGCGCCGTCGAGAACCTGAATACCGAGATTTCCGAAGCACTCATGGGCCTGGATGCACAGGAACAGACCTTCGTCGACCGCACCCTGATCGAACTGGACGGCACCGACAGCAAGGAACGCCTGGGCGCCAACGCCATCCTGGCTGCCAGCATGGCCGTGGCCCGCGCCGCCGCCGACGAGTCGGGCCTGTCGCTGTACCGCTATTTCGGCGGCAGCGGTCCCATGAGCATGCCCGTGCCGATGATGAACGTCATCAACGGAGGCGCGCACGCCAACAACACCCTGGACATGCAGGAATTCATGATCCTGCCGGTGGGCGCGGCCAGCTTCCGTGAAGCCATGCGCTGGGGCGCCGAGGTCTTCCACTCGCTGAAGAAGCTGATCAACAGCCAGGGCATGTCCACCGCGGTGGGCGACGAGGGCGGTTTCGCGCCCAACGTGGCCAACCACGAAGCGGCCATCCAGATGATCCTCAAGGCCATCACCGAAGCCGGCTACGAGCCGGGCACGCAGATCGCCCTGGGCCTGGATTGCGCCAGCTCCGAGTTCTATCGCGACGGCAAGTACACCCTGGCCGGCGAAGGCGGCGTGTCGCTGACTTCGCAGGAGTTCTCCAACCTGTTGGCCACCTGGTGCGACAAGTATCCCATCATCTCGATCGAAGACGGCATGGCCGAAAACGATTGGGACGGTTGGAAAATCCTCACCGAGCAACTGGGCAAGAAGGTGCAACTGGTGGGTGACGACCTGTTCGTGACCAACACCCGCATCCTGCGTGAAGGCATCCAGAAGGGCGTGGCCAACTCGATCCTGATCAAGATCAATCAGATCGGCACCTTGACCGAAACCTTCGCCGCCATCGAAATGGCCAAGCGCGCCGGCTACACCGCCGTCGTGTCCCACCGTTCGGGCGAAACCGAGGATTCGACCATCGCCGATATCGCCGTGGCCACCAATGCCATGCAAATCAAGACCGGCTCGCTGTCGCGTTCCGATCGCATGGCCAAGTACAACCAGCTGCTGCGTATCGAAGAAGAACTGGCCGAGGTGGCTTCCTACCCCGGCATCGAAGCTTTCTACAATCTGCGTTGATCGCCTGAGGGCGCGCGCCGGCCGGTGCGCGCCTTTTGCACGGATATTTACCCATGCGTCTGCTGTTCCTGGTCCTGCTTGCCCTGGTCGGCCTGATCCAATATCCCTTGTGGGTGGGGAAGGGCGGCTGGTTCAAGGTCTGGGACCTGCAGAAGCAATTGGTGGAGCAGCGCGAAACCAATGACGGCCTGCGTGCCCGCAATAATGCGCTGGATGCCGAAGTGCACGATCTGCAGTCGGGTACCGGTGCTATCGAGGAGCGTGCCCGCAGCGAGTTGGGCATGATGCGCGAAGGCGAGATATTCGTGCAGATCCTGCCGCAGAATACGGCGCCGCCTGCGGGTGGTGCCTCCGTGGCGACGCCTGCCGCGCCCGCCGCCGGGGCCATCCCGAATAATCGCCCGTCCACTCCGCCTGCACGTCCCGCCGCCCGGCATTGAGTCCAGTCTTGGGCCTGTAGTTGCCAAGAATTTTTGGCGAATTTTTGGCGAATTTTTGGCAAGATCGCTGATGCGCCAGTAGCAAGCCGCGTGGGCAGGAACGCCTGGCTTTGCCAAAGCCAGCTACCCATCTTGTCCGTTCATCCTGGTTCTATCTTGCGGCGTGACCACGCTGCCGGATGTGACTGCATTTCTATCGCCAGACCGTCCACGATGAGAACATTGCCGGCCCGCGCCGCCGCGGCTGACAGGTTGTCACGGCCGCCGGCGGGCGCCAGCGCGCGTAACAGGGCGCGCGTGATGGACGTCAGGGGCGGCAGTTGATAGCTCAGGCGGAGCCGCAGGACATTCGCCTGGAAAATCGTCATTCCGGACGCGGCCCCGCGTCCTTCATGCCAGCCCGCCTGCAGCCGGCGCGCATGCTCCTCGGCCTGGTAGTCATTGCGTATCGCGATCATGCGCGATGTCGTCGCGGCACCTTGCTTTATGGGCAGTCCGCGCACGCCGAAGTCGGCGTACGCTTCGGGCGGCGGCGAGAGTATGTCGATACGCCAGGCAGGTACCCCACTGTCGTAGCGTATGCGCCGCCATCCGGTTTTGCCAGTGGGCAGCGGCCCTAGCGCCTTCACGAAGGCGGCTTGCATCGCGGACGGGTGCCCATGCCCCGTGCTACCCGCGCGTGCGGCTTCCATCAGCGCCACGTTCAAGACTTGCCGCGTCATATGCCAGTACGCCGTCTCGATGACGGCCAGCGCTGCCAGCAGCAGCACCGGCAACGAAACCAGCAGGCCAGCCATGGCAGCGCCCCGCTGGCCGCCCCGCTCGCTATCCCCGTGGGCAGTTCCGTGGAGGGTGCACTGGGCTGCCGAGCCGGCAAGCGCGGAAGAGAAGTCGGCGAGGCAGGCTGGTGCATTCATGCCGCACAGTGTCGGCCGCCAGCCCGCCCCCGTCCATTCGTAGACCTACGTAGGATCGCCCCTACGTAGATAGCCCTGCGTAGACAAGCCATCCGCACCGCCATGACGTGCAATATCCAGGCCTGACAGGCGTCAGCCCCCGGACGGGCACGTCCCCGTCAATGCAGCGTGGGCGGGTCCTGTTCCGGCAGGGTTTGCGCGCCGGCGAAGACGCGGGCGCAGTCGACGGCGTCGAACAGATAGGGCTTGCCGCAGAAGTCGCAGGCGACTTCCACATCGCCTCGGTCGGCGAGTATGCTTTCGACCTCTTCGCGGCCCAGCATGCGCAGCATGCCGGCAACGCGGTCGCGCGAGCAGGAGCATTGCCACCGCACTTCAATGGGATCGAAGGCCAGCAGCGTTTCTTCCCAGAACAGGCGATGGATAAGCGTATCGATGTCCAGCTCCAGCAACTCTTCGCCCTTGATGGTGGCGGCCAGCGCGCCGGCACGCTCCCAGGTCAGCGCGGCGTTGCCCGGCGCACTGACGTCGCCGCTGCCGCCCTGGTCGGGCAAACGCTGCAGCAGCACGCCGGCGGCATGCTGCTCGTCGGCCGCCAGCCACAGCTGCGTATCCAGCTGTTCGGACTGCTGCATATAGTGCGCCAGGGCTTCGGCCACCGACTCACCCGAGATGGGCACGATGCCTTGGTAGGCCTGCTGGCCCGGCACTTTGCGCTGCGGATCCAGCACGACGATGAAGCGGCCGTTGCCGCCGGGATTCATCAGGCTCTGCAAGGTGCCGTCGTCCGGCACCTCATGGCCCTCGCGCACCTTGACGGTCGCGCGCAGGCTGAGGTCGGCGCGGCATTCCACCACCAGCAGCGCGATGGGCCCGTCGCCTTGCAACTGCAGCAGCAGGGAACCCTCGAACTTCAGGTTGGCGGCCAGCAGGGTGGACGCCGCCACGAGTTCACCCAACAGGCGCTTGATGGCGAGAGGGTATTGGTGATTGGTTTGAGCTTCCAGCCACGTCTGGTGCAGACGCACGGCCTGGACCCGCACAGTGCGGTCTTCGAACAGGTATTTTTTGAGGAAATCAGTCATGCGGGAATGTTAGCCGATCCGCCGCGGCGCCGGCATGGCGTCCGCGTGGCCGGCAGGGGCATGAGAGCACGCCCCTTTCCTTAGCCGATCCGCTTCAATGCCTGCTTGTATTGCGCGGCGCGCAGCACATACCCAGCCGTATTCTTGTGCATGGTGGCGATTTCCTCGGCCGACAGTTCGCGCACGATCTTGCCGATGCCGATCACCAGGCTGTTGTCAGGAATCACGCGGCCTTCGGGCACGATGGCGCCCGCGCCGATCAGGCAATTACGCCCCACCACCGCGTTATTCAGCACGATGGCCTGCATGCCCACCAGGGCGCCTTCGTGGATGGTACAGCCGTGCAGCATGGCCTGATGGCCCACGGTGACATTCGGGCCCACCACCAGGGGCTTGTCGGCGTCCACATGCAGGACACTGGATTCCTGGATATTGCTGCCGCGCTGGATCACGATGGACGTGTTGTCGCCCCGTATCGTCACCTGCGGCCAGATGCCGACATCGGCTTCCAGAGTCACGTCGCCGATGATGACCGCGCTGTCGGCCACCCAGGCGTCGGGATGGATGCGGGGAATGAGGTCTTCGAGTTGATAGATCGCCATGCGGCGCAGTCTCCGTCAGGTCGCGGCCGGGGTGGGGGGCGTGGACGGTGTGGGCGAGGTGGCCGGGTTGGCCTGGACAGCCTGCGCCGCGCGCTCTTCCTCCCGCAACCTCAGCACCCGGCGCTGTATCTTGCCGCTGGTCGTCATCGGCAGTTCGTCCAGGAATTCGATTTCCTTGGGGTATTCATAGGCGGCCAGGCGCTCGCGGACGTAGTCCTGCAATTCCTGGATCAAGGCCTGCGGCTCACGGTCGAGATAGTCGGGGGTCCGCACCACATACGCCTTGACCAGGGCGCCGCGCTCGGTGTCGGGCTTGGGCACGACGGCGGCGTTGGCCACGGCGGGATGGCTGATCAGGCAGCTCTCGATTTCCCCAGGACCGATGCGATAGCCGGCGGACTTGAACACGTCATCGCAGCGGCCGGCGTACCAGAGGTAGCCGTCGGCATCGATGCGTGCCAGGTCGCCGGTACGACACCAGTCGCCGGTGTACTTGGCCGCCGTGGCGGCCGGGTTGTTCCAGTAGCCCAGGAACAGGATGGGGTCGGGATAGCCGTGGATGTCCAGGCGGTTCAGCGCCACTTCGCCGATCTCGCCGGCCGCCACGGGCTGGCCCGCGTCGTCGATGACGGCAACCTGGTGGCCGGGATAGGGCCGGCCCATGCTGCCCGCCTTGGCCGGCCAGCGGCGCTGGCTGTTGCCCACCAGGTAATTCATTTCGGTCTGGCCGAACATCTCGTTCGGAGTGATGCCCAGCGCCGTCTGGCACCAGTCGAACACGGCCTGGCCCACGCTTTCGCCGGCGCTCATCATGGCGCGCAAGGCCAGTTGGTAGCGTTCGCGCGGCGCCGGCACCGTCTTCATCATCGCCTTCAAGGCGGTGGGGAAGAGGAAGGTGTTGGTGACCTGATAGCGCTCCATCAGCTCGAAGGCACGTTCGGGCGAGAAGCGGGCGCGGGTGGCGACGATGGGGTGGCCGAAATACAGCGTCGGCAGCAGGGCATCCATCATGCCGCCGGTCCAGGCCCAGTCCGCCGGGGACCAGAACACGTCGCCGATCTTGGGGAACCAGTCCTGCGACGCGACAAAGCCAGGCAGGTTGCCGATCAACACCGAATGCGGCAGCAGGGCGCCCTTGGGCGCGCCGGTGGTGCCGGAGGTGTACAGCAGAATGGCGGGATCGGTGGCCAGCGTCGGCACCGGCTTGAATTCCGAAGGCTGGCGCGCCAGCAGGCTGCGCCAGGGCAGCACGCGTTCGTCGGCGAAGCCGATGCCGATGATCTGGTGCAGGGTGGGACACTGGTCCGCCACCTGCAGCAGATTGCCGCTGGACGCGGCATCGACGATGGCCACGCGGGCCTCGGCGTCACGCAGGCGGGCTTCGAGGGCGTCAGGTCCGAACAGGGAGGAAAGGGGCAGGATGACGGCGCCGACGGTATAGGCCGCCATATGCGCCACGACGGTTTCCGGCCGTTGTCCTAATACAACACCAATCCGGTCGCCCTTGGCCACACCCATGCGCACCAGGCCGTTGGCCAACTGATTGACCGCCTCGGCCAGGCGCGCATACGTCCATACCTCGCGGTTGCCGGCCTCGTCTTCGTAGTAAATCGCGATGCGCCGCGCGTCGGGGCTATTCGCCGCCCAGCGATGGCAGCAGACATCCGCGATGTTGAACTGCGTGGGCACGAGCCAGCGGAAGGATTGGTAAAGCGCCTGGTATTGATCGTTCATGGCCCTGTCGTGAGAGGAAGGCGGCCATCCGCCCGTTACAACGATGGGAGACTCGTCGGCAGTGCTTTTGGGGCCAGATTGCCCCAAGCGCAAGCATGACTGAGAGGGCGTTGAACTGCAACATTCCCGTTCATTTCAATTGGGTCACGTTGCCCCAGGCTAGGGTTTCCACTGATATGCGGAGAAGGCCGCGGGCGGTCGTGGCAGTGCCTGCAGGGATTTTGGCAAAAAGGACGGGCGCACGGAGCGGCCGCGTCGATCGGGCCGGGCCGCAACAGCGTCTTGTGTCGTTGACACGCCTTGTGTCCCGCCCTGGCAAGCTGCAACGTCCTTGGCTCTACTTGCCCTGCCGGCGCAAGGCCGAGGGCAGGGCGGGCAATTCGACGGCGCGGCGCCGGCCCGTGGCGGGGGTGGTCTCGATCCGCTCCGCCATGGCCGCGGCCCAATCCAGCAGGCGCAACTGGCCGTTGTGGTCTTCGGTCAAGGCCGACAGGCTCTCCACCCAGTCGCCGTCGTTGCAATACAGCACGCCGTCGATGTCGCGCAACTCAGGCTTGTGGATGTGGCCGCAAACCACGCCGTCCACGCCGCGCCGGCGCGCTTCGCCGGCCAGCGCCTGTTCGAAGTCGCTGATGAAGGCGACGGCGTTCTTGACCTTGTGCTTGAGGAACTGCGACAGCGACCAGTAATGCAAGCCCATGCGGTGGCGCAGGCGATTGAAATGATGGTTCAGCCACAGCGCCATCTGGTACAGGCTGTCGCCCAGATGCGCCAGCCACTTGCTGTGCTGGATCACGCCGTCGAACTGGTCGCCATGTATGACCAGCAGCTTGCGGCCGTCAGCGGTGACGTGGACGTCTTCGTCGAGGATTTCGATGTCGCCGAAGGCGTAGCCGGCGAACTCGCGCGCGAATTCGTCATGATTGCCCGGCACGAATACGACGCGGGTGCCATTGCGGGCCTTGCGCAGGATGCGCTGGATCACATCGTTGTGCGCACGCGGCCAGTGCCAGTGCTTGCGTAATTGCCAGCCGTCGACGATGTCACCGACCAGATAGAGCGTCTCGGCTTCGTTATGTTCGAGGAAGTCGAGAAGGAACTCCGCCTTGCACCCCGCGGTGCCCAGATGTATGTCGGAGATCCACAGCGTGCGCCAGTGGGTAGGGCGGATGTCGTTCACGGCGTGCGTCCTCACAGGCTGCTTCCATGTCAGCATGGGAACATCCGGGGATGACGGCACTGTTAAAAATGAATGAACGCTTTATGACATGCCCTGGGGCGCCGTCATATTTATCGCGGATTTTTTTCAGGCGCCGCCGAGCATCTCGTGGACGTCGTGCGTCATGACCGCCAGCAGCGCCACCAGGCCGATATAGACGGCGGCATAGCCCGCCTTGGTGGCCGTGCTGGTGGCGTAATAAGCCTGGTTTTCCGCGGCGGTGGGGTCATAGCGCCAGGCCTCGATGACCTTGGGGATGGCCAGCACGGCCACCAGGATCAGCATGGGACTGGGCCGATAGAAGAATAGTGCGCCGAGTATGGGCACGCCGATCAGCCAGATGCGGGGGGAAAGCACGGCGGTGATGCGTCCGCCGTCGAAGGGCGACAGCGGGATCAGGTTGAACAGATTGATGAAGAAGCCGGCGTAGGACAGGGCCAGCAGCAGACGGCTGCCTTCGTTGCGCGCGATCAGGTAGCAGCACAGGGCGGCCACCGTGCCCAGGAAGGGGCCGCCAAGCCCCACGTAGGCTTCGGTCTCGGCGTTGTGGGGCATCTCTTTCAGTTCGATCCAGGCGCCGACGAAGGGGATGAAGGTGGGGGCGCCCACCTTGAGCCCGCGTTGCTGGGCGGCTATGTAGTGGCCCATTTCGTGCACGAAAATCAGCGCCACGAAGCCGACTGCATACGGCCAGCCGAACACCAGCGCATATCCCAACACCGACAGCAGCATGGTGCCGCCCGTCAGCAGCACCTTGCTGAACTTCAGGTATTTGAAGCCCGCGAATAGAAGAAAAAGCAGTTTCACGGCGTGCTCTGGAAGATGGCAAACGAAAAGGGCTTGCGCCTGGCGCAAGCCCTTATGTAGCGCTGCGATTATTGCCGGATCGGCAAGGGATCAAGAAACAATCACACCGCGCCGGGGGACTTCGGCTCCGCGGACTTTTTACGGCGGAAGATCTTGAAGATCGCACCGCCGCCGGCGGCGAGGGCAAGGATGGCGAGCTTGCCGAACTTCAACACGAAAGCGCCGATGATCGCCAGCAGGCCCAGCTTCTTGGCCGCCACGCCGGCCACCAGGGCGGCCAGGCCATATTCGGCGATCTTGTCGGTGGAGGAGTTGAACTCCGCGTACTTCTTGCCGTCGTTGTAGTTGAGGTTGTCCAGCAAGCCGATCAGGGCGGGTTTCTGCGCCGCCACCATGCTCTTGCTGGTCAACAGGTCCAGGCTGATGTAGCCGTCGCGGCCCAGGGCATACGTGTTGTAGTTGACGGTGGCGTCGGCATCGGCGGGGCCGCCCTTGTCGCGGCCTTCGACCGACCACACCAGGCGCTGGTGCGCGCTGTCGTATTGCGGCGGCTGTACCCAGCCCACGACTTCCAGTTCGGGAATGCCGCGCTTGCGGCGCTCACCGTTCTGTTCCTCGGTGCCATCGCGCAGGCTTTGCAGCAGTTCCTTGACGTCCCAGTTCTTGGCATCGTCGTCCTTGATGTAGCCCGCTTTCTCGAAATTGGCGGTGACCAGCCAGTCGTCCGGCGAGTCCGCTGGCGGCATGAACAGCCCCAGCAGCGTGTCGTCCTTGCCGTTGCCGTAGGCCTCCATCAGCCGGTTCGCCTGGGCGCGCGGCACGAAGATGGTGTTGGGGGGCAGCTTCAGCGTGGCCTGGTCTCCCAGGCGGACGATGCCGCTATCCTGGGCGGCGCGGAAGGCCGCTTCGGTGGCGGCCTGGATTTCCCGCTGCGCGGCTTCCGATTGGGCGCTGGCGCTGGGCACGAAGCCGAGCGAGGTGGCGAGGATAACGAGGGATGCGAGCAGTTTGGCGTACATAGTCGACTTTTTTGTTGAACTGAATTTTTCTTGAACTTTTACACGGCGCAATTGTCGAAGCGGCCGGCTGACGCCCTTCTGAACGCTCAATTCAAATATGTCGCCAAAGGTAAGGTGAGTTAAGTGGAAGCTGTGCCACGAATGGGCAGCGGGAGCCGCGCTATTTCCATGGGGATATAGCGCACAAGGGATTTCCCTTATGAACTGACCTCGGGATCGAAGGGGTTCCGAGAGGAATCGAGGGTCAGCGCGTCCTAAGAATTGTTACATTGAAGCGGCGGATTTGACGCTTTTCGTGACGTTTGACGGCGTGCTGACCAAGCGGGTACCAGCGAGCCGGTCATGCAGGAATTGTCCATCCCGGTCCAGCCAGCTGCCGATGAAAATCGCGAAGGGCGCGGCCACGATAAGAAGCTGCATCGTCGGCCAGCCGCTCCACATGGTTGCCCCCAAAATCAGGCCCGCGGCCACTAGCGGCAGCACCCAGGCCAACAAATAGCGCAAGATCAGACGGGCCATCGACGGCGGCTGCCCGTCGCTGCCTACCAGCCGGATATTCCAGGTCTTCATCGGCAGGGTCTGCCCGCTGCGGCGCCAGCACGTGACGAAGTACACGCCCAACGCCAGGAAGAGCCAGGCCTGCCGGCCATGCCGGTACATCAGTCCGCTGCGGCTTTGCGTCAAGGTATCGAACAGATAGCTCGCCAGGAATACCACGCCAAACAGCAGCACGGCTTCATACATCATGCAGGCAAACCGGCGCAGGCGCGGCGGCGTTGCATCCAGGGGCTGGCAGGGGAGCGTGGGGGCGGCTGGCGCGAAAGTCTTGGACATCCGCGCATTATGGGCGGCAAAAAAAAACCCGTCACTAGGTGACGGGCTTAGAAAAGGGGCTTTGCAGCCCCCAAGGGGATCGGTACAGATGCTGACGCCGTGGTGTTCTGACAGCTTGCCAGTTTAGGCGTTGGCGGTTTCACCGCCATGACGTTGGGCCGGCGAGCGGACGGCTTGAACCATCTTGCTCAGCAACTTGCCCAGGGCGCGCAGCGGACGGGGACGGAATTGTTCTTCGATTGCCTGGCGCATCAGTTGACGTTCCAGTTCGTCGGTCAAAAGCATGGTGTTATGGTCAATCACGATAATATCTCTGAGTAGCACCGCCAAGCACGTGGTTCCCTGTTTATTTGTCCAATAATCGTGCTTGACTACGGGATAACCCGGATTATAGGGGTTAACCCTAGACGTTGCAAGCTGCGCATTTACAACAGTTTATGTTGCGCCGCTCCCTTCGCCGGACTTACTCGCGTCTCTACTGCCGCGCATAGCGGGGACGCATCGTAGAATCATCGGCATGAACTCAAGTCCAGACGCTACCGCCAGTTCGTCGTGGCGCATCGAGCCGGTCGGTGACCGGTGTCTCCTGGTTGCCTTTGGCGATCGCGTGGACGCGGACGTCAACCGCACCGTGTTGTCGTTTACCGCGTGGCTGCTGCAACATCCCCTGCCGGGCGTGGTCGACGTGGTTCCCGCCTTCACCACGGTGGCGCTGCATTATCGGCCGGAGGCCTACGCCGGCAGCGGATCCACTGCCATGCCGTTCGAACAGTTGGCAGGCCAGGTGCAGGCGGTGCTGGCCCGGGGGGTTCCCGAAGTCGAATTGGGCGGCCGGACGGTGGAAATTCCGTGCTGCTACGGCGGTGAGTACGGACCCGACCTGGAAGAAGTGGCCCAGCGTTGCAACTTGAGCACCGACGAAGTGATACGCCTGCATGGCGAATCGCCGCTGGTGGTCTACACCTTTTACTTCGCCCCAGGCAATCCGTTCGCGGGTGGCCTCGATGAACGGCTGGCGTTGCCCCGGCGGCAGACACCGCGCACGCAGGTACCGGCCGGCTCGGTGGCCATCGCCAATGGTTTATCGACCATTTACCAGTTGGCCATGCCTGGCGGCTGGAACCTGATCGGGCGCACGCCCTGGAATCTGTTCGATCTGAAACAGGACCCGCCGGTGCGCCTGCAATTGGGCGACCGTCTGCGCTTCGTGCCGGTGACGCCCGCCGAATTCGACCGGCTGTACGAGGCGCGCGCATGATACGAGTACTCAAACCCGGGGCATTGACCCAACTGCAAGACCTGGGGCGCTACGGCTATCAGCGCTATGGCGTGCCGGTCAATGGTGTCATGGACGAATGGTCGCATCGCGTGGCCAATATCCTGGTCGGCAACGACGAGACCTTGGCAACGCTGGAATGCACGTTGACCGGGCCGACGCTGCAGTTCCAGGATGAACGCCTGATAGCCTTGTGCGGCGCCGACATGCGGGCGAGCGTGGACGGTGTGCAACTGCCCTTGAACGAACCCGTCCTGTTGCGGCGTGGCGCGACCTTGACGTTTGGCGAATGCCGGCGGGGTGCGCGCCTGTACCTGGCGGTGCGGGGCGGTTTCGACGTCGAGCCGGTCATGGGCAGTACCAGTACGTTTGCGCGGGGTAATTTTGGCGGCTTTGCCGGCCGGGCGCTGGTGAAGGGCGACCGCCTGCCGCTGCGCGCGGCGGATGCCGGCTATCCCAGGGCCAGGCGTTTGCTGGTGCAATGCGGGACGCCTTTCGTGTCGGCGGCGGTATTCGACCTGCCGGCGCGGGAAGCGCCGGAAGCGGTGCGGGCGATGCGCGGGCCGCAGTGGCAGGCGTTCACCGAAGCGGCGCGCACCGCTTTCGTGTCCACGCCGTTTACGGTGGATTCGCAGTCGGACCGCATGGGTTATCGCCTGCGCGGCGAAGTGTTGAAATTGACGCAGCCGCTGGAGATGATTTCGGAAGCTACTGCTTTCGGGACGGTGCAGGTGCCGCCGGATGGCAACCCCATCGTGCTGATGGCGGATCGTCAGAGCGCGGGAGGGTATCCCAAGATTGCCTACGTCGCCAGTGTCGATCTGCCGCTGTTGGCGCAGTCGCTGCCGGGGGCGACGCTGCGCTTCGCCATCGTGGATATGGCTGAAGCGCAGGCGCTTTACCTTGCGCGCGAGGCTGAGCTGGCGGCTTTGCGGGAGCAGGTGAAGGGGGCGATGACGCCGCCGCCGCCCGAGAGCGACGGCGTGACTGGCGCCGAAGAATAGAGAGGTTTTAATGATGGGGGGATCCCCCATCGCCCCTTTCTTGGGCTATCGCCCCTGCGGCCGATGTCATCGCTGGTCGCGGAGCCCCCCGTTTGATTAGCGTTTGTTAACGCAGGGGGCGTGCCGGCCTATTTTATTTTCAGTCCTTGGCTGGGTCGTCGCCTGCGCGCGGCTTTGCATCCTGGGTCCGCAGGTGTGCGCGGTCGGCGTCGCGGTAGCCGGCTTCGACCAGCTCGAAGCTGAACAGGCGGCAATCGAGCGCACCGTTGTAGAGCGGGGTGCGGCGCGCCGGCTTCAGGCGCAGTTGCTGCGGCAAGGTCATGTCGCTGGAAATCACATGCAACTGCCAGCCACCGAACTGCTTTTTCAGGCAGCTCGCCCAGTCCCGCCACAGATCCGCCTCGGCACCGGCTTCCAAACGTTCGCCATAAGGCGGGTTGGTGACGATCCACCCTGACTTGGCAGGCGCCTGCAGGGTGCGGGCATCCGCCACTTCGAACTGAATCGTGTCCTCCGTCAGCCACGCACGCTCGGCGTTGTTGCGCGCGAAGGCGATGGCTTCCGGATTCAGGTCGCAGCCGTACAGCGGGGTGTCCAACTGCGGCCGGATATGGGCGCGGGCGTCGTCTTTCAAGTCGTGCCAGCGCCGACGATCAAAGTCACGCATGCGTTCGAAACCGAAGGGACGCGCGATTCCAGGAGGCACGCCCAAGGCGATCCAAGCCGCCTCGATGAGTATGGTGCCGCTGCCGCAGAAAGGATCGAGCAGCGGCTCGGAGGGATCCCAGCCCGCCAGGGCCAGCATGCCCGCTGCCAGGTTCTCACGCAGCGGGGCCTCGCCCTTGTCCAGGCGCCAGCCGCGCTTGAACAGCGATTCGCCCGAGGTGTCCAGGTACAGGGTGGCGGTGTCCTGCGTCAGGAAAGAGAACACGCGTGCATCAGGCCGCACCGTGTCGATGTCGGGCCGCGCGCCTTCGCGGTCCATCAGGCGGTCGCAGATGCCGTCCTTGACCCGCAAATTGCAGTATTGCAGGCTGCGCATGGGGCTCTTGATCGCCGATGTGTCGACCCGTAGCGTATGCTCCGCGCCGAACCAGCGTTCCCACGGCGTGGCGTAGGCCAGGTCGAGCAGGTCATCCTCGTGCTGCACCTGGCCATATGCGACCTGCACCAGCACTCGGGTGGCCAGGCGCGAATACAGATTGGCGCGCTGGACGCCGTGCCAGTCGGTGGTGAAGCGGGCACCCGCGCGGCCGGCTTCGGCGTCCTCGAAACCCAATGCCTGCAGCTCCGCGGTAAGGGCTTCCTCGATGCCTTGCGGGCAGGGCGTGAAAACCGTGTACTGCTCGTTGCGATCATAGCGGCCGGCGGCGTAGTTCGACGTGTCGTGCCGCGTCCCTTCCGACGTTTCATAAGTCTGGCGCGAACCGCGCTGCTGACTCTCGGCACGGTTGTCGTCCCGATCGTAGCGGCCATCGTCATGGCGGCCGATGCGGCCCGTATGAGGGACGGCCGCCTCCGCATTACGACGATCGCCGCGATCGTCGCGGCGCTCCTGTGTGCGCTGGGGACGTCGCGGCGACGACTCGTCGTACGCTCGTTCCGGGCGGCGTCCAGGCGCTTCATCACGGTTTCGGCCTGAACTGCTGTACGCATCGCGGGATCCGCCTCGTGCGTCACGTGGGGCGCGCGCGGGGCGATCGTACGCCGCGTTGTCGCGACCTTGATCCCGACCTTGATCCCGATTTCGATCCCATTCAGTACCAGGCTCTTGCGCCGGTGCATCGCGCTCGGCCGCTGCCGCCGACAGCCGTTCCTGTTGGTCGCGCGATCTTTCGATCAGCGAGGCCGCGCGGGCGCGGGCGCCGCTGCGCTTGCGCGGTGGGCCACCCGCGTCGCCGCTTTCAGCGGAACGGGGGGATTTCTTGACGGAAAGGGTCTTGCGGGGGCGGTCCGGATCGTCGGCGGTCATGGCAGAAGGAATGCAGGATAAAAGAGGCGAACGTCAGAATGGCTTGACGACCACCAGAGCGACGACGATGAACAGGAACAGGACCGGGATTTCGTTGAACCAGCGGTAGAACTTGTGCGACCGCGTATTGCGGCCCTGTTCGAATTTGCGCAGCATGACGCCACAGGCGTGATGGTAGCCGATGATCAGCAGGACGAAGAACAGCTTGGCGTGCATCCAGCCGTTACCGGGTCCCATGCCGATGCGGTAGCCGACGTAGAGCAACAGGCCACAGGCCAGCGCCACCGCGGCCAGGATGGTGGTGAAACGGTAGAGCCGACGCGCCATGCCCAGCAACACGGTCTGCACCGCCGGTTCGGTCTGGCTGGCCAGATTGACGTAGATGCGCGGCAGGTAGAACAGCCCCGCGAACCACGCCGCCACGAATACGATGTGCAGCGTCTTGATCCAGGGCATGACAATCCAGGGCATGGCGGGTCCTTAGCAGTGGCAAATAAAGAGGCTGTGACAGTAGCGGTCGAATTGCTGGTGATGACGCCGGTAGTGATGACGCGCGGAGTAGCGGCGGCGCACGGCGTGGCGATATCCGCCCCTGCCGCGCGCGCAGCCGCCGTCTCTTCAGCCGCGCAACTGGCCGTCGCCGGTAAGCACCCATTTATACGTGGTCAACCCTTCCAGTCCCACCGGACCGCGGGCATGCAGCCGGTTGGTGGAAATGCCGATCTCCGAGCCCAGGCCATATTCATAGCCATCCGCGAAAACCGTGGGCAGGTTGACGTACACCGACGCCGAATCCACTTCGCGCTGGAAACGCTGCGCCGCGCCCAGGTCTTCGGTGACGATGGCATCGGTGTGGCCCGAACCCCAACGTGCGATGTGCGCGATGGCATCGTCCAAGGTGTCGACCACCCGCACGGCCAGGATGGGGCCCAGATATTCAGTGGCCCAATCCGCGTCGCTGGCGGGCAGGGCCTGCGGTACGAGTTCGCGCGTGCGGGCACAGCCGCGCAGCTCCACGCCATGCGCCACCAGGGCAGCGGCCAGCTTGGGCAGGATGGAGACCGCGACGGCGGCGTTGACCAGCAGGGTTTCCATCGAGCCGCACACGCCGTAGCGATACGTCTTGGCGTTGAAAGCGATGGCGTGGGCTTTTTCAGGATCCGCGGCCGCGTCGATATAGACGTGGCAATTGCCGTCCAGATGCTTGATCAGCGGCACGCGCGCTTCCGCCGCCATGCGCGCGATCAGTCCCTTGCCGCCGCGCGGCACGATGACGTCGATGTGCTCGGTCATGGTGATCAGCTTGCCGACCGCGGCGCGGTCGGTGGTCTCGACCACCTGCACGGCATGTTGCGGCAGACCGGCGGCACGCAGGCCGTCACGCACGACTTCGGCCAGCGCCAGGTTGGATCGCAGCGCTTCACTGCCGCCACGCAGGATGGCGGCGTTGCCGGACTTCAGGCAGAGGGCCGCGGCGTCGATGGTGACGTTGGGGCGCGACTCATAGATGATGCCGATGACGCCCAGCGGCACCCGCATCTGGGCCACGCGCATGCCGTTGGGACGTACCGTCGTCGGCCCCAGGCTGCCGACCGGGTCGGGTAGCGCGGCGACCTGGCGCAGGCCCTCGATCATGAGATCCAGGCTGCGTTCGGACAGCGTCAGGCGGTCCAGCATGGCCGCATCCAGGGCGTTGGCGCGCGCCGCCTCGACATCCTGGCGATTGGCTTCGCGCAAGGCCGGGCGGCGCTCCGCGATGGCGTCGGCCATCGCCAGCAAGGCCTGGGTCTTGGCCGCACCCGGTGCGCGCATCAGTTGGCGCGAGGCCTGGCGGGCGTTTTCGCCCAGGGTGAGCATGGCTTGTTCTACGGTTTGCGTCGACATGGCTGGCGGGGCGCGGGTGGCGCCCGTAAGTACTTGCGGAAAGCGTAAGTGTATCTGTATCGGCTCAAGCGCCGCGGCGGCCGGCGGCGGCGACGCGCAAGGCCAGCCGGGTCATCTCTTCCCAGGGGTCAGACAGGCGGCCCGGCACGGGCAGGCCCTTGATGATGCGGTCGACCTCATGGGCGTGCTGCACGGCGGCCGGCCAGGCGCGCGCGGGCACTCGGCCCAATGCCTGCAAGGCCAGCTTCTCGTGGGCGCCGAAGATACGCAGACGGCGCATCGCACCCCCGGTATCGCCGCCGTTGGCACGGGTTTCGGCGACGCGCGCCAGGATGCGGATTTCCTCGCCCACGGCCCACAACACCAGCGGCAGGGCCTCGCCTTCGGCGCGCAGGCCATCCAGCATACGGACCGTGCGGCCAACATCGCCGGCCAGCATGGCGTCGCGCAGGCCGAACACGTCGTAGCGGGCCACATTGAGCACGGCACGCTCGACATCTTCGGCGGCCAGCGCGCCTTCGGGATACAACAGGCCCAGCTTGAGAATCTCCTGGTGCGCCGCCAGCAGGTTGCCTTCGACCTTGTCGGCCATCCACTGCAGCGTGGCGTTGTCCGTCTGCTGCTTCTGGCGCGCCAGCCGGGCGCCGATCCAGGCGGGCAGGCGATTGCGGTCGACCGTGCCGACGTCCACGGAAACGCCCGCGGCCGCCAGCGCCAGGGCCCAGCGGCTGTCGCGCGTGGCTTTGTCCAGACGCGGCAGGCCCAGCACCAGCACGGTGTCCGGATCGGCCTGGCTTTGTGCCTGCTCGGCCAGCTTGACCAGGGTGTCAGCCCCCGTCTTGCCGGGTTTGCCGGTGGGTATTTTCAGTTCCAGCAGGCGGCGGTCACCGAACAGCGACACGCTCTGGGTGGCGGCCATGACGGCGCTCCAGTCGCTGCGCGCGTCCATGACCATGGTGGTGCGATCGATGAACCCGGCCGCGCGCGCCGCGGCACGCAGGGCGTCCATGGTCTCGGTGACCAGCAGGGGCTCATCGCCGCTGATGGTGTACAACGGCGCCAGCCGACCCCCCGCGCGTTGCAGGTAGTCCGGGAAGCGATCGGCGTCCAGCGTTTGCGCCATGCGTGCGGCGCTCAGTCGTAGTCGTTGGGCGACGACGGACCGTTGATCAGTCCCGGCGAGCGCGTCGGCTGGTTGGCCGGCGGCTGCGGCGGGGTGGTGCTGTAGATCGGCCCTTCCTCGTCACCCGGCTTGGTCTGATTCAGCTCGGCGGCCTTGGCGCGCACGTCGTCCGCGGTCAGGCGGCGCAACAGCCGGCTGACCAGGCTGGTCTGCATGCTGCGGAACAACTGCTCGGCCTGGCCTTCCTTGGCCTGGACCACCGTGTCGTCATACGGCATCTCGCGGAAGGCTTCCAGCGTGGTGTCGGGAATGATGGCACGGCCCTTGGAATCGATCACGCGGAAGGTGAAGCGCAAGCTCAGCTCGTATTCTTCCACCCGGCCCTGCGAGTTCAGCGATACCTCGCGTTGCCCGCGCACGTTGGCGACTTGCTGTAGCTGCGCCTCCGCGTCCTTGGGATTGTCCACCAGGCGCGTATTCGGCGAGGCAGCCGCGATGGCGCGTTTGACTTCGGCGCCGAAGCGGGTGTTGGCGCCCAGCCCGATGTAGAAAGTGTCGAATGGCAGCGGCGTTTCTCCGCGCATATGGAAACCACACGCGGACAACAGCAGCAGCATGCCCAGGCCGGCGACCTGCGCCGGCCGACGCAGGGACGCCACCTTCCGTAAAACGGCCTTGGCCGATAACCCGCCCAAATTCATGCGCAACCCCAATAATTCATGCGTAACAAGGCCAGGATCTGAACCCGAGTCTCAAGATCAGACCCCAAGCTCAAATCCAGGCCCACACCGTCAACCGACGACGTTGACCAATTTGCCGGGCACAACGATAACCCGTTTTGGCGGACGGCCTTCCAGGAAGCGGGCCACTGCTTCATGGGCAGCCGCCTGGGCTTCGATATCGGCCTTGGCAGCGGTGGCCGCCACGCGCAGCGAGCCGCGCAGCTTGCCGTTGACCTGCAGCATCAGATCGATTTCGTCGGCCACCAGCGCGGCTTCGTCGACCTGCGGCCACGGGGCATCGAGCAGGTCGCCGTAGCGCTTGTCGTAACCGAGTTCGTTCCACAGGTTCCAGGTGATGTGCGGCACCACCGGGTACAAGACGCGCAGCAGCACGCCGATGGCTTCGGCACGCGCCGCATCCGCCGGCACACCGGCCGGCAGGTTGGCGCTTTCGATGGCGTTGAGCATCTTCATGCAAGCCGATACGACGGTGTTGTACTGGATGCGCTGGTAGTCGTAGTCCGCCTGCTTGAGCAGGTTGTAGACCTCGCGGCGCAGATCCTTGACCTCGTTGGGCGCCGCCTGCCAATCGATCTCGGCCGGGGCGGCCAGGCCGCTGGCCACGGTGTCGCGTTGCGAATGGGTGTAGGACCACAAGCGGCGCAGGAAGCGATTCGACCCTTCAACGCCCGAATCCGACCATTCCAGCGTCTGCTCGGGCGGGCTGGCGAACATGACGAACAGGCGTGCGGTATCGGCGCCCAGCGAATCGATCAGCGATTGCGGGTCGACACCGTTGTTCTTCGACTTGGACATGGTGCCCACGCCGCCGTAAGTGATCTCGCTGCCATCCGCCTTGCGGCGCGCGCCGACGATGGCGCCCTTGGCGTCATAGACGTTTTCGACTTCCTCGGGCCAGAAGTACTCGATGCCGCCCTGGGGCGTCTTGCGCGAGTAAATGTGGTTCAGCACCATGCCTTGGCACAGCAGCTTGGTAAAAGGTTCGTCGAACTTGAGCATGCCCAGGTCGCGCATGACCTTGGTCCAGAAGCGCGCGTAGAGCAGGTGCAGCACGGCGTGCTCGATGCCGCCGATGTACTGGTCCATCGGCATCCAGTAGTCGTTGCGGGCATCCACCATGGCCTGGTCGTTGCCGGGCGTGGTGTAGCGCATGAAGTACCAGGACGAGTCGACGAAGGTGTCCATGGTGTCCGTTTCGCGCCGCGCGGGTTTGCCGCAGGTCGGGCAGGAGCAGGACAGGAACGCTTCGTTCTTGGTCAGCGGATTGCCGCTGCCGTCCGGGATCAGGTCGTCCGGCAACACGACCGGCAGGTCTTTTTCCGGCACCGGCACGGGGCCGCAGTCCGGGCAGTGGATGATGGGGATGGGCGTGCCCCAGTAGCGCTGGCGCGAGATGCCCCAGTCGCGCAGGCGCCAGGTGGTCTGCTTTTCGCCCAGGCCGCGCGGGGCCAGGTCGGCCGCGATGGCATCGACGGCGGCCTTGTAGTCCAGGCCATCGTACTTGCCGGAATTGACGGTGCGGCCGCTTTGCTTGTCGCCGTACCATTCCTGCCAGGCGTCGGTCGAATAGGTCTTGTCCGCCACCGCGACGACTTGTTCGATGGGCAGGCCGTATTTCTTGGCGAAGGCGAAGTCGCGTTCGTCGTGAGCGGGGACGCCCATGACGGCGCCGTCGCCATAGCTCATGAGCACGTAGTTGCCGACCCAGACGTCGACTTGCGCGCCGGTGATGGGGTGGGTGACCGTCAGGCCGGTCTTCATGCCTTCTTTTTCACGCGTGGCCAGTTCGGCCTCGGTGGTGCCGCCCAGCTTGCATTGTTCGATGAAGGCGGCCAGCGCGGGATTGCCGGCGGCGGCATGCGACGCCAGGGGGTGCTCCGGCGCCACGGCGCAGAAGGTGACGCCCATGATGGTGTCGGCGCGCGTGGTGAAAACGTACATGCGGCCGTCCTGGATCAGGGCGCCGTCGGCATCGCGGATGTCATGGGTGAAGGCGAAGCGCAGGCCTTCGCTCTTGCCGATCCAGTTTTCCTGCATGACGCGCACACGCTCGGGCCAGCCGGGCAGGCCGGTCTTGACCTGGTCCAGCAACTCTTCCGCGTAGTCGGTGATGCGCAGGTAGTAGCCGGGGATCTCGCGCTTTTCCACCAAGGCGCCCGAACGCCAGCCGCGGCCATCGATGACCTGCTCATTGGCCAGCACGGTGTTGTCCACCGGGTCCCAGTTGACGACCTGGGTCTTGCGGTAGGCAATGCCTTTTTCCAGCATCTTCAGGAACAGCCACTGGTTCCATTTGTAGTAGGCGGGATCGCAGGCGCACATTTCGCGCGACCAGTCGATGGCCAGCCCCATCGCCTGCATCTGCTTCTTCATGTAGGCGATGTTGTCGTAGGTCCATTTGGCCGGCGGCACCTTGGACTTGATGGCGGCATTTTCCGCCGGCATGCCGAAGGCGTCCCAGCCCATGGGCATCAGCACGTTGTAGCCGCGCATGCGCAGTTGGCGCGCCATCATGTCGTTGATGGTGTAGTTGCGCACGTGTCCCATATGCAGCTTGCCGCTGGGGTAGGGCAGCATCGAGCAGGCATAGAACTTGGGCTTTTCGACGCCGTCGGCATCGGTCGCGTGTTCGACGACGCGGTAAGCATCACGGGCCTGCCAGGCTTGGTGGGCGGTGGCTTCAACGGCGTTGGGGAGGTAGCGTTCCTGCATGAGTTCCATGGACCGGAAAAAGGGGGCCGCCGGGGACCGGGCCCGGGCGGCGGACGATCAAAACCCTCGATTATAGGTTCTGCTAGGCAGCCTTAGGGCGAGAGGCCGCTTCCGGGGATGTTTCCGGGGGCGTTTCCGCCGCACGCGCGTTCGGCGCCAGGCTGCCGTATAGCAGCACCACGAGGCTCAAACCCAGGCCCAGGATGCACACACCCAGCCAACCGCCGTGGGTGTAGGCCGCCGCCGAAGCCAGGGACCCGGCGGCCCCGCCGATGAAGTAAGAGGTCATGTAGCCGGCCGCCAGGCGGCTGCGGGCTTCCGGCTGCAAGCGGTAAATGCAGGTCTGGTTGGTCACGTGTACGGCCTGGATGGCAAGATCCAGCAGCAGGATGCCCAGCAACAGTCCCAGGACGGAGACGCCGCCCCACCACAGCAGGGGCCAGGACAGGAGCAGCAGCCACAGGCCGAAGCGGGTGCTGCGGTTGGCGTGGCCGCGGTCGGCCATGCGGCCGAACAGGCGCGCCGCCGCGGCGCCGGCCGCGCCGGCCAGCCCGAACAGGCCGATGGTGCTGTTCGAGTATCCATAGGGAGGACTCACCAGCAGGAAGGTCAGCGAGGTCCACAGCACGCTGAACTGGGCGAAGGTCAGCGCGCCGATCAGGCTGCGCGCCCGAAACAGCGGTTCCTGCACGAACAGCGTGCCGACCGAGCGCAGCAAGGCGAAATAGCTCATGGTCGACGTGCCGGCGTGGCGGGGTAGCACCCATCGCAAGCTCGCCGCGACGAAGACCAGCAGCACGGCGGCTACTTGGTAGACGGTGCGCCAATCGCCCAGGTCGGACAGGAAGCCCGACACGGTGCGGCCCAGCAGAATGCCCAGCAGCAGGCCGCTCATGATGGTGCCGACGACGCGGCCCCGTTCCTGGGGCGCCGCCAAGGTGGCGGCGAAGGGCACCATGACCTGGGCGACCACCGATGTGGCGCCGGTGATCGCCGTGCCAGCCAGGATGCTGCCCACGCCTGGGCCATACGCGACGAGCGCCTGGCCAGCGGCCGCGATCAGTGTCAGGGACGTGATCAAGCCGCGGCGTTCCAGGCGGTCACCCAGGGGTACCAGCAGCAACAGGCCGACGGCATAGCTGCTTTGGGCCACCGTCACGATGATGGCGGCGCCGGCCTCGCTCAGGCCGTATTCGTTGCCGATGGCATGCAGCAGGGGTTGCGCGTAGTAATTACTGGCAATGATCAGGCCGGTGGCGACGGCCATCAGCAGCACCATGGCCTGCGTCAGGAGCGGCGGAGCGGAAGTGTGTTGGTGAGGCATGGCGGGGGATGAGGAAACCTTGGAGCGGATGGTTGGAAGCGGGGCGGGGCGTCGTTCAGGGCTTTATTCCGCCTGGCGCCTGGCGGTCATGGGCCAGCAGCAATTCGCGCAGCAGGTCCGCCAGGATCTGGCGGCGGTCGGGCGTCAAGGGGGCCAGCATCTGATCGAGGATGTCCAGGTAGGCGCGTAGCACCGCGTCGGCGGTCTGCCGTCCCTGGTCGGTCAGGGTCACGATGACGCCTCGGCGGTCGTCGGGATTGGGCTGGCGCGCCACCAGGCCGGCTTGCTCCAGCCGGTCGAGACGGTTGGTCATCGCCCCGGATGACAGCAGCAGGGATTCGGCCAGTTGCTGCGGGCTGAGGGCGTGGGGCGGGCCATGGCGGGTCAATGTGGCGATGACGTCGAATTCGCCGGGATTGACGCCAAGTGGCCGCAGGCAGCGGTCGATATCGCGCGATGCCACGGCTTGCAGGCGGAACAGCCGGCTGAAGACAGCCATGGGACCTATAGGCAAGTCCGGCCGTGCCCCGCCCCATTGCGTCAGGATGTGGTCGACAAAGTCGGAGGTGTCTGCGGAGAGCGAGGAGGCGGTCATGTGCGATGTCTGAGGGCCGCGCCATGCAGGGATGAATGGGGTGGCGTCAAAAGGGGTGGCGTCAAAAGGGGCGGCGTCAAAATGAAATTGTTTTGATATCAAATATTTTGACGTGAAGATAATTGCTCAAGGCCAGCGGTGTCAATCCCTCCCTGCATATCCGGCGGAGACCTGCCGGATATGGCGAATAAGAAATGAGACCCCAGGCAAGCGGCTTGCGTACCCCACCGGCGAGGCGGACAAGTCGCGGCTAAAAGCGGGCCGATGAAAGTGCCGTCGGGAACATCCTGACACGGGGTTTGCCGCGCCGCGGTAAGCCCTACATGACGGCGTAAGCCTTGCTGATCCTTGAGGCCCCCCGGCATACCAACCGGGCATGCTGAAGGGGCTGGTACGGACAATGCAGTCACCGCAACTGGGCGAGAGACACCTACAGGGGCATAGACATGACCGACAACACCGAGCAAAAAGCGCCGCGCAAGCCACGAGGTTTTGCCGCAATGGGGCCTGAATTTCAGCGGGAAATCGCTGCCCAAGGGGGGCGCGCCGCGCACCGCCTGGGCAAGGCTCACCGATTCAACTCCCAGGAAGCGCGTGCCGCCGCGGCCAAGCGCCATGCGGGTAGCAAGGAGCGTAACGCCGAGGCTGCCGGTGAGGCCGGCAACAATGCCAACGCCAATGCCGGTGCGCCAGACGCCGCCGCACCGGAAGAAGCGGACGAACAGGAGGGGCGTTGACCTGATACAGGGGGCGGCCGCGGGATCAATCTCGCGGCCGCTTTTTTTTTCGCTAAAAAATCGCTTGCAAAAGAATCGCGCACTATTTAATATGCACACATGGACGCACGAATCGTAGCGAACACGGGACGGACAGGCCGGCCCGGCGCGATCGGAGCGATCATCAACCCACATGAAAACGGAGTCTTCCATGTCGATCGAAAAAGTTCTGTATCGCGCTCAAGCCACTGCAACCGGGGGCCGTGACGGCCGTGCTGTCTCGTCGGATAACGTGCTGGACGTCAAGCTGACCACGCCGCGTGAACTGGGTGGCGCCGGCGGTAACGGCACCAATCCCGAGCAATTGTTCGCGGCCGGTTATTCGGCTTGCTTCATCGGCGCGTTGAAGTTCGTCGCCAGCCAGGAAAAATTCGCGTTGCCCGCCGACGCCAGCATCACCGGTAATGTGGGTATCGGCCAGATTCCCGGCGGCTTCGGCATCGAAGTGGAATTGAAGATTTCCTTGCCGGGCGTGGATGCCGCCAAGGCGCGTGAGCTGGTCGAAAAGGCGCACACCGTTTGCCCGTACTCGAATGCAACGCGTGGCAATATCGACGTGACGTTGACCATCGTCTAAGTACGAGGGGGCAGGCTTCAGCGTGACGTCTTCCCCGGGGTTCTCAGCACGGAACCCCTGGTGTAGCGGCAGCGCCGTCGTGCAGCCTGTCCGGTGCGGCGTCCGGTTTCCCGATTCTCAGCACAGGGTCGTGGGACTGGACGTCGATGCCGGGGCGCGGCGCGGATCTCGCAGGACCGCGAGCCGTGGCAAAAACCAAGGGCCGTCCGCGGATGTCGCGGACGGCCCTTATATCTTGGTGGACAACCATCTTGGTGGACAACCGCCTTTTGGGCGGTTGCGTGGCCTTTCTCAACGAACGTAGGTGCCGTCGTTGGCCTGGGCCGACTGCGTATTCGCCGGGGTGCTGGCGTACACGCCTTGGAAAGGCTGGTTGTCGGTGTCGCCGAAGGCCGTGGCGCCGGGGGCGGCGTCGACTTGCTGGGCGACCTGGGCGCGCGTGACGTTGCTGTCGGTCGCGGCCTGGAAGGGGGTGGCGTTGAGTTCGGCGACGGTCTGATAGCCGGCGGCCTTGGCTTGTTGCAGTTGTTGAACCACTTCGGCGCGGCTCAGCGTGTGGCCTTCGGTAGCGCCGTATACGCCCTGGAAGGGCTGGTTGTTGGTGTCGCCGAAGCCGGCGGGGCCAGCTTGGGCGGCGCCCAGCAAGGCAAACGATAGGGCGGCAACGCCGAGGCTCAGGGTACGGGTTTTCATGATTGGCTCTCCGTGAATTGTTGGCTTGGTTTCGGGATCGCGCTTGTTAGCGTGGGCGCTGTGCGCCTCATCCATGGCCTGCATTCTGAGCCGGATCGATCCTAGGATAAACCCGTACGAATAGAAAGCATCTTTCCAAAAACGGCAGAATATTTCGTAGGAGTTGTGGATTAAGCGTGAAAAGAACTCTAAAGCTCTTGGCGATGAGGGTGTCGCTGGTGCTTGTATCGCGCGCGATCTACTATCGCTGAATGGCACATTCTTCCTCTCCCAAGCTGGATGGCGCGGCTGCGCTGCTGCTGGACAACCAGCTCTGTTTTTCCCTCTACTCGACGCAGTTGGCGATGAGCAAGGTCTATCGCCGCCTGCTGGCGGACATGGGCCTGACTTACCCGCAGTATCTGGTGATGCTGGTGTTGTGGGAGCAGGACGGTGTGACCGTGTCGGCCATCGGCGAGCGCTTGTTCCTGGATTCCGCCACGTTGACGCCGTTGCTGAAAAGGCTGGAAGCGGCCGGCTTCATTGCCCGGGTGCGGGCGGTGGCCGACGAACGGCAGGTCATCGTGTCCTTGACCGATGCGGGGCGCGCCTTGAAGCGCAAGGCGGGGTCGGTGCCTGTCGGCGTAGGCAAGGCCGCGCAATGCAGTCTGGAAGAGGCCGGCGAGATGATCAAGACCCTCAACGAACTGCGCAGCCATCTGCTGGAGTCGTGAGGGCGGATGAGTCAGGTTCGACTCGGGTTTGCTAGTGCCGGTCAGTGTGTCCGTGGCAGCAGCGGCGAGCGGTCGTCAGCCAAGCCGCCAGGCCAGGTTGGCAGGGCTTGGGGGGCATGCGTGCGATCCATTCCAGCCGGTGGAACCAGGGTTGCCGGCGCCAATTTCATGATGGGTTTGGTGGCCGTACCGGACTGTGCCGCGGATCCCGTTGCGGCAGGCGTCGATCCGCCGCTGGCGGCGGGTTCTGGTCGATCGCTTTCTTCGCCGTGGTCGACGTCAGTGCCATTGTTGGTATCAAGCCGCCTGCGCGGCGCCAGGTGATTGCCGGGCGCGGGGATGCTGGCGCCCTCTGCCGGCGCATTGGTCGTAGCAGCGGTTGGAGTGCCGGTCGTCGCAGCAGTCGTAGCAGGCGGTGTGGTGGCGCCCGCCGCTTCCGCGGCATCCCGGGGCGTCCGTTCCGCGGGATCTGGACGCAGACGGCGGATTTGTTCGTCCAATGGCTGCAAGCGTGCGCCGCCAAGGTAGACGTAGCGGTCCATGCCATCGACCCCGTCGACGCGGCTAATATAGCCCAGCCACATCCCCAGCGTGGATTGATGGTCGATGGCGCGGTATTCGATGTCGCCGAAAGGCGTGGCGACCTGTAGTTTGGCAAAGGCGGCGGTGAGTTTCTCCGCGTCGGCCGAGCCGGCGCGCTTGATGCCGGCCGCCAGCGACATCAGGGCTGAATAGCCCAGCACCGAAGCCGTTTGCGGCGGGCTGCCGTACTTGTCGGTGTATGCCTTGACGAACGCCTGGTTGGCCGGCGTATCGATGGCGTCACGCGGATATCCGGTGACGATCCAGTCGGCCGGCGCCAGACCGTCCAGCGCCTGCAGGTTCTCCGGATCGCCGGTGAACAAGGACACGACGGGCCGCTGTTCAAACAGTTGCTGCGCGTTGCCGGCGCCGACGAATAGCCGCAAGGCAGCGCCCGTCAACATGTTGAAGATCGCGTCCGGCTTGGCCTGGGCGATCGCCGTCGCCAAGGCTTCCGCATCGAAGCTGTCCTTGGCTTGCGGCTTGTCGTAGACGAATTCCACTTTCTGGAAGGTCTTCATCAGCGACTTGAAGGCATCGGCCGTGGCGCGGTCCGATTCGTCGTCGCGATACACCAGTGCCCAGCGGGGTTTGCGCTGGCCCAAGGCCTTGGGCGCCACCGCGGCGGCCTGCATCCAGGCGGCAGGGCGCAGGCGCCAGGTGTAGCGATTGCCTTCCTGCCAGGTCAGGCGCTGTGTCAAAGGCGCCACCGCCAGATAAAAGACCTTGTTTTCGACAGCGTAATGGGCCAGCCCCAAGCCCACCTCGGATGAATAACCGCCGAAGATGGCGGTGACCTTGTCCTGGTCCACCAAGGCCTGGGCGGCCTTGACTGCATCGTCGACCACGCCCTGGTCGTCGCGTGACAGGATCTCCACCTTCTGCCCCAGCAAGCCGCCATCCGCATTGATTTGCGCCAGCGCCAGTTCCCAGCCACGCCGATAGGGCAGGGAGAAATCGGGCTGCTTCTTGTACGTGTTGATTTCCCCGATGCGCAGGGTGGGCACAGGCATGGGGGCAGCCTTGGCCTGCTTGCCGCGAGCGGGCGTAGCGGGCGCGGCCGCAGCGGCTGGTGCGGCGACGGCGCTGAGCGAGGAGGACAGCAGGCAGAGCGTCGCCAGCCAGCGCAGGCGTGGCGAAAGGAAAAACGTCATGGATGAACCGGACCGGGAGTGAAACGTACCGGTGCCAGCCAGAGGCACCGCGATCGCGGCCTACTATAACCGTCCGGGGCTGCGCAGGGGCGGCGCATAGCCTTATGACGTGGACTTCGATCCGGCAGCCGGGCGGCTCGTCGCTTCATGCCAACCCGTTGGCGGCAGCAGGAAAACCTGGTAGCGGTAGTCCGGCAAGCGCAGTCCCCAGGCCTGCTTGTGCACGGTCAGGGGAGTGGGGCGTGCCCGCGTGAAGGCTGCCGCGATCCTGATGCAGTCGTCGTCGCTGCTTCGGCAGACGACCAGGGCGCCTTCGCGTATCACGTCGGCGCGGCCCACCCAGGGCGTGTTGCCGGGTTCATACATGTCCCAATAATGCGTCAGGTTCTTGCCGTAAAAGGCAATGGCCTTGGCTTCCTTGTCGTTGCCGGTGACGATGGCTAGCGGTAGTCCGACGCGTTCCTGCCACAGCTGGCGCGCGGCATGGGCCAGTTCCGCGCGCGGCAGGATCGCGCCGCGATGGTGGCGTGCCGCGTCCGCGTAGCCGAGCACGGCCGACAATGCCAGCACCAGCACCCAATACACCGTCATGCCGCGCACGATGCCGCGCGTATCCAGTTCAAATCCGCGCTGTTTGAGGACGACCAGCCAGAAGGCCATGATCGCGAACCATTGCGTATTGCCCCACAAGGCGGACAGATGCGTGCGCGTCACCACGGAAACGGCGCACACCGCGAAGAAGGTGCCCATGGACAGCCACCACAGGTTGCGATCGAGCGACGGCCGCAACAGGGCATGCAGCATCGCTCCAAGCGCTGCCAGGCGACGGCGCGGCAGCAGCAGCGCCAGGAAAGCCATGGCCGGCAACAGGTAGGCGAGCTGCGTCAAGGCGTAGGGTACTTTCTCCAGCAACATCACGTGGAAGGGATCGCTGATCTCCTGGATGCGTTCATCCGCGTAGGCGAAAGTAGGGAAGTCGTTCTGCACCAGCCAGACCAGGTGCGGCCCCAGCACCGCCGTGCCGGCCAGCACGGCCAGCAGTGTGCGTGGCCGCAGCAATTGGGCGCGCCATGCCGGCCGCATCAGACCGGCCAGGCCCAGCCCGGCCAGCAGCGTGATGGAAAAATACTTGCCCAGCATCGCCAGGGCCGCGGCCGCGCCCAGTGCCAGCGCGGATCTCCAGGTGCCGGTCTGCACATAGCGCACGAAGAAGTAGGCCGCCCACGGCCACAAAAACAGCAACACCGTATTGGCATTGAATTTGATGGCCAGCGTCGTGTAGATCGGCGTGACCGCCATCGCCAGCCCGACGATGAGCGCATCGCGCAAGGGCAGGAAACGGCGCGCGAGCGCGACGATGCCACAGATTCCCAATGTGGCGTTCAGGCTGGACAGTGCGAAATACGCGAGATCAGTGCGGGGAAAGATCTTGAACCAGCTGGCGGCCATCCATGCGAAGGCGGGCGGATGCTTGTAATAGCCCGGTTGCCATTCGATGCCCCAGACATAGTTTTCGAGCATGTCGGTGGCCGTATCGAGGTTGGTGCGATAGAGCCAGGCGCCCACGATCCAGATAATGGTGTGAACGGCCAGCAGCAGCGACAGCCTGACGGCTTCCCGGTCGGCCCGAGCCTGGGTGCGGCTCTGGAAGGGTTGAGAGGGCAAGGAGAGATCGGTCATGATGGAGTCAAGAAAGCGCGCGCCGTAATCGTCATGCGGGCTATGTGGGCCGGCGCATGTTGGCGGTCGAGATCAGCTTTGTCTGTGCGAAAAGTCGACTTGTTCCCCCTCGGCAACGGTATTGCCGCATCGAAAGCGTGAAAACAAAAGAAAACGGCTGGATCTGCTTGAAATCCAGCCGTTTTTGGCTATTTGGCTGTGGGAAAAATCGCGTTGGCGGGGACGTTGCGCCGTCCCGGTAAAAACGGCACGAACGCAAAACCCGCGGACGTTCAGCCAGGACGCGCGCAAAACAAAACGGGCCGACGCAGAATCTGCGTCGGCCCGTTCCGGGCGAAATCCAGGCTCGATTACTTGAGCTTGGTTTCCTTGTAGTCCACGTGCTTGCGGGCAACCGGATCAAATTTCTTGATCAGCATTTTTTCCGGCATGTTGCGCTTGTTTTTCGTGGTGGTGTAGAAGTGGCCCGTGCCGGCGGTCGACTCGAGCTTGATTTTTTCGCGGATGCCTTTGGCCATGTCGCGCTCCTGGAAGAAGTAGTGGGTTCAGACGCGGGTAGCGGGCGCTTAGACGCGTTCGCCGCGGGCGCGCATGTCGGCCAGCACGGCGTCGATGCCATTCTTGTCGATGGTGCGCAGGGCACGGGTCGTCACGCGCAGACGCACCCAGCGGTTTTCGCTTTCAACCCAGAACCGGCGCGATTGCAGGTTGGGCAGGAAGCGGCGCTTCGTCTTGTTGTTCGCGTGGGAAACGTTGTTGCCCACCATCGGGCCCTTGCCCGTAACTTGGCATTTACGTGCCATGATTCGTACCTTTTGGTTCTATGCGTGCCGCATGAACAGCAAGGGCGGGAGGGGATGGACGGGACTTCAAGCCGCCAGCTTTGCGCTGGCCATCCCGTCGGGATGTCGGCATCGTTTCCATGTCGGCCGGCGATGTCGCCAGGCCAGTCGGGATTCGATTGCCAAGTGCTTGTGCCCGCCGATTCCCTGCGCCGTCGGACAATGAAAGGATGTTGCGCTTTCATCGCCCCTAGCTGTATTCCGCAGCCAGCGGGGGTCGGAGTGCCCGGCTACAAAGCATAGTAGCAGGCACGGGTAAAACTTCGATAAGACCGCGATTCTAATACGGGAAAATGGGAGCAGTCAAGCAGTCGCCTTGCGTGCGATCTGGCCGGACAGCCAGGACAGGCAGGCACACACGGCCAGCACGGCGGTCAGGGGAAGCGGGGTATTGCTTTGCCACAGGCTGACGAACAGACCGGCCAGGGCGCCGCAAGACAACTGCAAGGTCCCCATCAACGCCGAGGCGGCCCCCAGACGCTTGCGTTGGTCGGACAGGGCCAGCGCCGCCGAATTCGGATTGACGAATCCTTGGCTGCTCATATAACCGATCAGGCAGGCCATGAGTAGCGGCAGTGTCATCCAGCCGGCCAGGGTGATCAGCAACGCCGCCAGGCTGGCCAGGGCCAGCGTGCGCAGCGCGCGCCGTTGCAGCGTTTGCGGTGTCAGCCGGCGCAGCAGGCGGGCGCTGACCTGGGAGCCGAGGATCAAGCCCATGGCATTCAAGCCGAACAGCAGGCCGTAGTGCTGCGGGTCGACGTGATAGATGTCGATGAAGACCCGCGGCGACCCGACGATGTACGCGAACATGCCGGCCTGGCCGAAGCCGCCGGCCAGGCTGTGCGCCATGAAACCGCGGTGGCGTATCAGCGCGTTGTAGTTGCCGGCGATGGTGCGCCAGTTCAGCGGCACGACGCGTTCGGCCGGCAGCGATTCGCGCATGTTCAAAAGAATGGCCGTCATCAGGATCACGCCCGTGGCCAGCATCAGGCCGAACACGCCGCGCCAGCCGGTGATCAGCAGCAGTTGTCCGCCGATCAGCGGCGCCAGGATGGGGGCCAGGCCCATGATCAACAGCAGCAGGGACATGGCGCGCGCCGCCTCCTGCGTTTCGTAGTGATCGCGGATCACCGCCCGTGGAATCACGATGCCGGCGGCGCCCCCCAACGCTTGCGCCGCGCGCCATGCCGTCAGGCTGGCGATGTCGCTGGACAGGGCACAGCCCAGCGAAGCGATGACGTAGATGGCCAGGCCTACCAGCAACGGCGGCTTGCGGCCGTAGCGGTCCGCCAATGGACCATAGAAAATCTGTGCGCCCGCCAGGCCTACCAGGTAGGCGGCCATGGTCCGTTCGACGTCTCCTTGGGAGACATTCAAGCCGGCCGCGATGGCGGGAAAGGCGGGCAGGTAGAGGTCGATGGAAAACGGGCCGATCGCCGTCAGCGCGCCCATCAGGATCAACCATCCGGGAAAGCTGCGAGTCGGTAATGAGGCAGGCATGGGCGGGGGGACTGCGGGGAGGGGGGAGACAACCTTGTGAAGCAGAGGTTGCCTGAAATGACTCTGAAAGTCACTTGACAAGCAGGGACATTTTCCGCAACACCAAGCGGGCAAATGTATCACGTAAAAACGCGGTTCAAAACGGAAACAAATTCCGATAAAGTCCTCCAGTCATTTCCACCGGGGTTGATTGTCGTGAATCCTTTGTTGTCTGCCATTGGCAGCAAGCTCGAAGCTATTTCCGTTCCCGTTCAACTAGAGATGCCGGATGGCACGAGGGTCGGGGCCGCCGATCCGCGCGTGCGGTTCGTGGCCCATGACAAAGGGGCCTTGGCGCATCTGGCCACCGGCGAAGTGGGTGTGCTGGGCCAGGACTATGTCGAAGGCCGCGTCGACATCCAGGGGAATATGCATGATGTGATGCGCGCGGCGGCCGAGATGCTGCCGGGTTCGCCGGTCGATGCCGCGCGTGGCGGTTGGCTGACCGAGCTGGTGCGCCGCGTCGTGTCGGTGTGGCGTCACTCCGTCGAACGCGATGCCAAGCAGATCGAGTTCCACTACGACCTTTCCGATGATTTCTACGCTTTGTGGCTGGACCCGCGCCGGGTCTATTCCTGCGCGTACTACCGTACGCCGGAGATGACGCTGGCGCAGGCGCAGGAAGCCAAGCTGGACCATATCTGTCGCAAGCTGCGGCTGCATGAAGGCGAACGCTTCCTTGACGTGGGCGCGGGTTGGGGCGGCCTGCTGTTGTGGGCGGCCGAGAACTACGGGGTCGATGCCACCGGCATCACGCTGTCGCGCAACCAGCACGCCTATGTCAACCGCCTGATCCAGGAAAAGGGACTGCAAGGCCGCGTGCGCATGGAGCTGCTGGATTACCGCAAGCTCGACGAGACGACGCCTTTCGACAAGATTTCCTCGGTGGGCATGTTCGAACACGTGGGCCGCGCCCAATTGCCGGATTACTTCGCCAAGTTGCGCCGCCTGTTGCGCCCAGGTGGCCTGGTGATGAACCATGGCATCACGGCGGGGGGCGTGCACAACGCCGAGCTGGGCAATGGCATGGGCGAGTTCATCGAGAAATACATCTTCCCTGGTGGCGAGTTGACGCACGTCAGCCACGTGCAGGAAGCCATGGCCCTGGGCGGCCTGGAAGCGACGGATGTGGAAAACTTGCGGCCGCACTATGCCCGTACCTTGTGGGCCTGGAGCGATCAGCTGGAAGCGCGCCTGGACGAAGCCGCCAAGCTGCTCAGCGGCGAATCCGGCGCCCGTTCGCTGCGCGCCTATCGTCTTTACCTGGCGGGCTGCGCCATGGCGTTCGAACACGGCTGGATTGCCTTGCACCAGATCGTCGGCCAGCATCTTGCCACCGGGCGCAGCGATGAGCTGGATCTGCCGGCCGACCTGGCCTATCCTTGGCGCCGCGACTACATGTACACGCCCAAGGCGTGAAGCCTGTGTATACGCCCAAGGCCTGAACCCTGGCCGCGGGCTTGAACGCAGTGCAGGCCCGCATCGATACGCTATAAACCGATACGCCAAAACCCATACGCCCTACCGGAGCAGACATGCCTACTATTCACGCCCATATCACCGCCGGCCCGACGGCCCAACAGAAGAGCGCTTTGCTGCAGGCGGCCTCGCAAGCCGTGGTGGAGAGCCTGGGCGCGCCGCTGCGTAGCGTCCGCCTGATGCTGCATGATGTGGCGCGCGAGGATATCGTCGTGGGTGGCGAGGTTGGACGCGAGTCGGTGGTGTTCCACGTGCACATGATCGTCGGCCGCACGGAAGAACAGAAGCAGGCCCTGTTCATCGCCTTGACCAAGGCCGCCAGCAGCACCCTGGGCGTCGATGGCGAGAACGTGCGGGTGATCGTGCAGGACGTGCCGAATATCGACATGGGCATGGCCAACGGCGTCAGCGCGAAAAATACGGGACGTTGAAGAATACGGGACGTTGAAGGGCGCTGCGTTGCGCTTGCCATGGCACGGCGCTGTGCTGGTAATGGCGCTGCGCTTATCATAGTGATCCGGCGCGCCGTCACGGTCTTCGCACCGTGCGGCGCGCCGTCGTATTAACGGCGCGTGTTTTCCATGCGCCAGTCCGCCACGGCCGCAATGCTTTCCCATGGCCGGCGGCAAGGGGAGACCAATCATGAACGAAGTCATCATCGCCGCCGGTGCGCGCACCGCGATCGGCACTTTCGGCGGCGCACTCAAGGACGTGCCGCCCATCGACCTGGGCGCCACCGTCATTCGCGCCGCGCTGGAGCGCGCCGGTGTGGGGGGCGAAGAAGTCGGCCATGTGGCGATCGGCCACGTCATCAATACGGAAACGCGCGACATGTACCTGGCGCGCGTGGCGTCGGTCAACGCGGGTGTGGGCCACGGCACGCCGGCGTTCAACGTCAACCGCCTGTGCGGTTCGGGCCTGCAGGCCATCGTGTCGGCGGCGCAGACGCTGATGCTGGGCGACGCCGAAATCGCGGTGGGCGGGGGTGCCGAAGCGATGAGCCGCAGTCCCTACATCGCGCCGGCGCTGCGCTGGGGCGCCCGCATGGGCGACAGTACCTTCACCGACATGATGACCGGCGCCTTGACCGATCCCTTCGACCGCATCCACATGGGTGTGACGGCGGAGAATGTCGCCGCCAAGTATGGGGTGAGCCGCGCCGACCAGGATGCCCTTGCGCTGGAATCGCATCGTCGCGCGGCCGCGGCCATCGATGCCGGCCGGTTCAAGGAACAGATCGTGCCGGTGGTCATCAAGACGCGCAAGGGCGAGGTCCGCTTCGAACAGGATGAGCATGTGCGCCGCGATGCCACGCTGGAATCGCTGGGCGGCTTGAAGCCGGTTTTCCAGAAGGAAAACGGCACCGTCACGGCGGGCAACGCTTCGGGCATCAATGACGGTGCCGCCGCCGTGGTGATGATGACTGCCGACGTGGCGCAGCGCCGTGGTGTCCGTCCCTTGGCGCGCCTGGTGGCGTACGGCCACGCGGGTGTCGACCCCAAGTACATGGGCATCGGCCCTGTGCCCGCCACCACCGTCGCGCTCAAGAAGGCCGGCCTGAAGATAGACCAGATGGATGTGATCGAGGCCAACGAGGCCTTTGCTGCCCAGGCCTGCGCGGTGACCCGCGAGCTGGGCATGGATCCGGCGCGTGTCAATCCGAATGGCAGCGGCATCTCGCTGGGCCATCCGGTGGGGGCGACGGGTGCCATCATCACCGTCAAGGCACTGTATGAACTGCAGCGTGTGCAGGGCCGTTATGCCCTGGTGACGATGTGCATAGGCGGTGGGCAGGGCATCGCCGCGATTTTCGAGAGGCTTTGATAAGCAAGATGCCGGGTCCGCGCCAAAACCGTAGTACGCAACCCTCCGAGCTGGACCAGCCGACCATTTCCGAATCGGATGGCGTGCGTTACCTGCACTTCAATACCGACTGGATCCAGGGCGCCATGCGCCTGCAGGATCCGGCCGAGCTGGTGCTGGAATACACGGCTCAAATGATGGCCTGGCTGCTGTTCCTGGAGCCGCCGCGCGAGGAAGCCATCGGCCTGCTGGGGCTGGGGGCCGGCTCGCTGGCACGCTTCTGCCTGAAACGCACGCGCAGCCCCGTGGTGGTGGTGGAATGGAACCACAAGGTGACCGGGGCTTGTTATATGTTCTTCCGTTTGCCCGGCTCGTCCCGCTTGACGATCGAACATGAGGACGCGGGCGTGTGGGTAGCCAATCCGGTGAATGCCGGCAGCTGCCCCGTGCTGATGGTGGATCTGTACGATGCGCAGGCGCGCGGTCCGGTGCGCGATTCGGTGAAGTTCTATCGCGACTGCCGGCGCGTGCTCGGCGACACCGGCATCCTGGCCGTCAATCTGTTCGGCGAACATGACAGCTTCCCGCGCAATATCGACAACCTGCACGCGGCGTTCAACGGCCGTCTGGCTCTGCTGCCGGAGATCGACGCCGGCAACCGCATCGTGCTGGCGTTTTCCGGTCCCCCCATTGCCATTGCTGCCGCGGATCTGCTGGCCCGCGCGGAAGTGGTCGAGGCCACCTACGGCTTGCCTGCCCGGCGCTGGGCGCGGTCGCTGGTGGGGGATGCCAAGGATGGGGTGATCCGGTACTAGGGGCGTTTGTGGCGGAAAAACCCTAGCGAGTAGTTTTCCCAATATCCGACTGTTCGAAACTAATCATACAATGTGTTACTTAGCCTTCTCTGAATGCTGCGACACAGCGTATGTCCATTCCCGCCGCGAATCTATTCATCTGCGCCGATTGCGTTACAGACCCCGTAGTGTCTGTACGGATCGCAGCGAGCGGAAGATTGCGCCAGTGTATGTGCTGTGGCGGGGAGCACCGGGAATGCTGGCCTCTTGATGCGCTGGCCGAGAGCGTAAGGGGCCTGTTCGAGGAGAATTACTCATCAACGGCTGTCCTGGATGCATCTCCGACTTCGATCGTGGAGCGCCTGACGGGGCTTTCCGACTCGATCTGCGAAGAGATCGTGGATTGCTGGAGTGGGGATTCCTACTGTGATTATCCCGATTCCGACGATGAGGGTTCCTACGAGGCCGACGCGTGCTACGTCGAAAACGAAAGCTACGACAATGAGACCGAGCTGCGCTGGCAACACATACAAGAGCAGCTTCTGCGGCAATCCGAGGTCATCAGCCGCTCTACACGCGCGTTTCTCGATGCTGTTCTTCTGGATGTGACATCGCTTTCGAGTTCTGAGGGGAGTCGGACGGCAGCGCAATGGCCTGAATTCTTGCGGGAAGCTTCAGGGCTTCCTGAATAACGCCAGATTTCCGAAAGCCGCCATTCATAAAAATTTGGCGTTATCGCTATTGTGCCCTCGGACGCCTCTCGGGTCAGGATCCGTGTTGACAGACTTTCGTAACGATGTAATAGTGCGTGCAGGCATAGCCTACGAGGTCACCCCAGTTCTACTGGTGGCCGCCAAAAGCCCGCGCAAGCGGGCTTTTGTATTTCTGCCGTCAGTCAAAACAGCTATATTTGACGCCGAGCACGCCGTTGTCTTCCGTGCATAGAACATCAAGTAGTTTGCCGGCATTGGACAGCTCAACATAAGCACGGTGGGTCCTATCGTATCCCCCGTGACATACCGGCCATAAAACCAAGTCAGCGAATTGCATCAACGCAGAATCCTTGGTTTTGATGCGGAATTCAAATAGCGTCGCGTGTAGTCGGTCAACTGACAAAGGGCGATAGCGCTCTGAATTTCTCGTGTCGAAGGGAAGGCCAAACTGCCGCATCTCGTCAAAATATCCCTTGAACTGAGCCTCCGTCAGCTTGTCGCTTCGCTCAGCATAGACGCGAAGTCTCGCACGCTTATGAATGGCCAGCTTTGCCGCCCGCTCGACCGCGATATTGAAAGCAGTACGACACAGTTTCCAGCGGCGGGGACCATACCTATCGATGTAGCGCTTGTTGTAACCAGGCCGGTTGATTACGCAGGCGAGTACATGAATCGGCAGGCTGACTATCAACTCGGTCAACTGAGCCATGAACTTTCCGTATTCTTCAGGCGGAAGATTGGCGAGCCAGCGAAAGCGCGCCGTTCTGTTTCGAATATCGTAAGACCGGAAGGGCTGGTCTTTCATCTGTGGCCAGCGTAGGCGGAATGCGGAAATAGACTCCTTCGCGGCGTCTTCGTCTTCGGAATTTATGAGTAGTCCGCCCAGCGCAAACCAATCTGGCGCTTTTGATCTGGTTCCGACGGGGGCAATCTTGGGACGAACTCCCGCGGCTACGCCATCTGGCCGATGCTTCGCCAGCCATCCAACGCTTGCAATGTTCATGGATAGGGCTACCATGAGGGCTTCCATAATTATGAATTACGGAACGCCATGACCGCGCCTATCGTCCGTCAAGCGCTGTATCTGGAAGCCGCCGATCGCTTGCGCGCCATGATCCAGTCGCGCGCGCTGGCGACGGGCGAGTGGGTGGACGAATTGCGGCTGGCGGCCCAGTTGGGCATATCCCGCACGCCCCTGCGCGAAGCGCTCAAGCTGCTGGCCAGCGAAGGGCTGGTGCGGCTGGAGCCGCGCCGTGGCTGCTTCGTCAACGAGCTGTCCCTGCGCGATCTGGACGAGATCTTTCCGCTGATGGCCATGCTGGAAGGCCGTTGCGCGCATGAGGCCGCCCGCAAGGCCCAGCCCGAGGACATGGCGCGGCTGCGTGGCCTGCACGACACCCTGCAAGCGCATGCCGCGGCCGGCGACATCGACGCCTACTATCAAGCGAACTACGTCATCCACGAAGCAATCCAGGCCTTGGCCGATAACCGCTGGCTGTCCGACATGATCGGCAACCTGCGCAAGGTGCTCAGCCTGTCCCGCCATAAAAGCCTGGCCTTGCCTGGCCGTATCCAGGCGTCTTGTGCCGAGCACATGGCCATCTACGCCGCCATCGCTGCCCGCGACGCCGAAGGTGCCGAAGCCTTGGCGCGCGGCCATCTGCTGCGGCAGCTCGATGCGTTGCGCGTGCTGGACGCCCAGCAGCCCCGGCCGATCCTGGCTCCCGGTTTGGCTCCTGAGTTGGCTCCGGGTCTGGCTCCTGAGTTGGCTCCGGGTCTGGCTCCGGGTCTGGCTCCGGCACCGCCCCCGGCAGCCGCGCCGGCTTCCACGGCATCGACATCCGCCCCGCTGGCGTCCGCTGCCTCGACTTCCCTTACCACTCCCGCCCCGTACCCCGCCACCCCGGAGTCCGACCATGAACGATCCGCAAGTGCAAGCTCCCGTGCGCGCCGCGCGCACGTCTGACAACGCCGTCACGCCGGCCCGCCATGGTGGGATTGCCACGGTGCCGGTCGCCGCCGTGTCCACATCCGTGGCGCGGAACGATGGCGACATCCAGGAGGTGGGCCATGAGGTTGGCCTGATGGCGCGCCTGGTGCGATTGTGGGAGCGTGACCGTTTTCCCAGCACCGATGCGCTGCGGCCGCTGTTCGCCGCGCGCTCGACCGATGTCGCCGCCAATCGCCTGGCGGCAGCCTGGTGCCAAAGCTACACCGCGGCCGACGCCAAGGGCCGGCGCGCCATGCTCACCATGCTGGCCGCCTGCCAACCCGCGGAGCAAGCGGACGGTGAAGCGGCGGCCCGCGTGTTCCGCCGGTTCAACAACCAGCCCGATGGCCTGCGTTTCCTGGTCAGCCTGCGCGCCGACATGCTGCGTTGGCGCAAGCAGGTCAGCGGTCTGCCGGCTTTGGACAAGACGCTGGAAGGCCTGCTGTCGGCCTGGTTCGACGTGGGGCTGCTGGAGCTGCGCCGCCTGACCTGGGACAGCCCGGCGTCCTTGCTGGAGAAGCTGATCATCTACGAGGCCGTGCACGAGATCCAGTCCTGGGACGATCTCAAGCGCCGTGTGGCGGAGGATCGCCGTTGCTATGCCTACTTCCATCCCCAGATGCCGGACACCCCGCTGATCTTCGTCGAAGTAGCCTTCGCCACGCAGATGGCCGATAACGTGCAGGCCTTGCTGGACGCGCGCCAGCCGGCGCAGAACCTGGACAAGGCGCGCTGGGCGATCTTCTATTCCATCTCCAACACGCAGCCGGGTCTGCGCGGGATCAGCTTCGGTAATTTCCTGCTCAAGCGGGTGATCGATGCGCTGCTGGAGGACCTGCCCAAGCTGAAGTCCTTTGCCACGCTGTCGCCCATTCCCGGTTTCAACGACTGGCTGGGCAAGCTGGATGCCGACGCGGTGGAGGCCATCGTGCGCGACAAGACCCGCGAACGTTCCCGTCAGCGGGTGCCCGATGGCGCGCGCTGGGTGGCGCGCCTGAGCCGCGCCGGTACGGGCGCGGGGTCCGAGACCGTGCGGCGCGCCGGCCAGAAGCTGGCGGCGCATTACCTGCAGACCGTCAAGAACGGCCAGCCGGTGGATCCGGTGGCGCGCTTCCACCTGGGCAACGGGGCCCGCATCGAGCGCCTGAACTGGGGCGCGGACCGTTCGAGCAAGGGCTTGGCGCAGTCCTCCGCGATGATGGTGAACTATCTGTACGAATTGGACGCCTTGGACGACAATCTGACCCGATTGGGTGAGGGCAAGCCCGCCATCAGCCGCGCCATCGCGCGCATGTCCTGAGCCAGGAGATCGCATGTCCGCAGCGTCATCGCCGCCTGAATCCGGGTCCGAGTCTCTTTCCCAGCCTGCCCCCGGGCGCGTACGTTACGAACGCGAGGGCGCGCTTGCTGTCGTCACCCTGGATCATCCCGGCAGGATGAATGCCATTACGGTCGCCATGTGGCGGCAGTTGGGGCAGATCTTCACCGAGTTGTCCGCGGATCTGTCAGTGCGTTGTGTGATCGTCGCGGGGGCTGGTGGTAACTTCGCCGCCGGCGCGGATATCCGTGAGTTTCCTCAAGAGCGGCACGATCACGCGACGGTGCAGAACTATCACCGCAACATCCTGGCGCCGGCCTTGCGCGCGCTGGCCGACTGCCCGCATCCCGTGGTGGCCAGCATCGAAGGCGTTTGCGTGGGGGGCGGGCTGGAAATCGCCAGCCAGTGCGATCTGCGCATCGCCACCGCGTCGGCGCGCTTCGGCGTGCCTATCAATCGCCTTGGGTTTTCCATGGCGCCGGACGAAATGCAGGGCCTGCTGCGGCTGGCCGGCTACGCCACGACCTTGGAGTTGCTGCTCGAAGGCCGCATCCTGGATGCGGCCGAGGCGCGCTCACTGGGGCTGTTGACGCGGGTGGTGGCCGATGGGGAACTGGCCGCCGAAACCCGGCGATGCGCCGCCCGCATCCTGCGCGGTGCCCCGCTGGCGGCGCGCATCAACAAGGGAACACTGCGCCGGTTGATGCGTGGCGACCCCTTGCAAGAAAAAGAATATCCTGGCTTTTTTACCTATGCCGACAGCCATGATCATCGGGAAGGCGTGCGTGCCTTCCTGGCAGGCGAAGAACCTAAATTTTCCGGAGACTGAAGACGGTGAGTAATGCCAATCTGTATGCCGTGCTGGAAGCGGGATTCCCGCAAGACCGCGGATTAGTGGCCCTGGAAACGCCGACGCTGCGTTACACCTGGGACGACATCGACCGCGCCAGCGCCTGCCTGGCCAATCTGCTGAAATCGCTGGACTTGCCCAAGGGCGCCCGCGTGGCCGTGCAGGTGGAGAAGTCTCCCGAAGCGCTGCTGCTGTACCTGGCCACGTTGCGTGCCGGACTGGTCTATCTGCCGCTGAATACCGCCTATCGCGAAGCGGAGATCGACTATTTTCTTGGCAATGCCGAGCCTGATGTGGTGGTTTGCTCGAGTGTCAATGAAACGTGGGTGCGCAAGCTGGCGGACAAGTCCGGCGCCGCGCATGTCTACACGCTGGATGAAGATCGCACCGGCACGCTGTTGCAGGCCGCCGCGACGCAGCCACAAACTTTCCGCACGGTGCAGCGCGATGCCGCGGACCTGGCCGCCATTCTGTACACGTCGGGTACCACCGGCCGCAGCAAGGGCGCCATGCTGTCGCATGGCAATCTGGCGGCGAATGCACGCACGCTCAACGAGTACTGGGGCTGGCGCAGTGATGATGTGTTGCTGCACATGCTGCCCATCTTCCACGTGCACGGCTTGTTCGTGGCGTCGCATGGTGCCTTGCTGGCCGGCGCGAAGATGATCTGGCTGCCCAAGCTGGACATCGAGCAGGCGCTGCATTACTTGCCCCAAAGCACGGTGATGATGGGTGTGCCCACTTACTATGTGCGGCTGTTGGCCGATGCACGCTTCACGCGTGAAGCGTGCGCCCGCATGCGCTTGTTCATCAGCGGCTCGGCGCCCTTGCTGACCGAGACGTTCAACGAATTCCAGACGCGCACCGGCCATACCATCCTGGAACGCTATGGCATGAGCGAGACGGTGATGCTGACGTCCAATCCCTACGATGCGGTGCTGGGACCGCGCGTGGGCGGCACCGTGGGTCCGGCCTTGCCGGGCGTGGACGTGCGGGTGGTCAGCGACAAAGGCGTGGCCTTGCCGCCGGGCGAGATCGGCAATGTGCAGGTACGCGGCCCGAATGTGTTTTCCGGGTACTGGCGCATGCCGGAGAAGACGGCCGAGGAGTTCACCGAGGATGGCTGGTTCAAGACGGGTGACGTCGGCCGCTGGGGGGGCGAGGCATCCGGGCATCCGATCCCGGTGGACTACCTTTCCATCGTCGGTCGTAGCAAGGACCTGATCATTTCCGGCGGATTCAATGTCTATCCCAAGGAAATCGAAAGCATCATCGATGAAATGCCGGGGGTCGCGGAGTCCGCTGTCATCGGTGTGCCGCATGTGGATTTCGGCGAGGCCGTGGTGGCGGTGGTGGTGCCGCGCGCGGGGGCCAATCTGGATCCGGCCGCCATGCAGACGGAATTGAAAAACCGCATCGCCAACTTCAAGGTGCCCAAGCGGATTCATGTCGCGGATCAGTTGCCGCGCAACACCATGGGTAAGGTGCAGAAGAATGTGTTGCGGGATACGTACGGGCAGGGCTGACCGGCGGATGGCGATGCCACTACGCCTGGACCTGGTTTGATTTTTCTGCCCGGCAGCCTTGCGCTGACCGGGCGGTTTCAGTCGATTCAACAGGAGGATGCACCAGAAAACAGCATCAAGGTGGTTTGCGTAAGAACAGTAAAAACGACGGCCCGCATGGCGCTGTCACAACCGATGGGCCTTTGCCCATCCTACGCAGCATCGGGAGGAGAGACATGAAGCTTCGAAACAGCATCGTGGCGTGTGCCGCCATGGCGGCCGCGGTCGCGGCATTGAGCGTTCCCACGTCGGCGCGGGCCGACTGGCCGGAACGTCCCGTCACCATCATCGTGCCGTTCCCCGCGGGCGGGGGTACCGACACCTTCGCGCGTCCCTTGTCGGCGCAGTTGACGCAGCAGTTGGGGCACGCCGTGGTCATTGACAACAAGGGCGGCGCCGGCGGTACGGTAGGCGCGGGCGTGGCGGCCAAGGCCAAGCCTGACGGCTATACCTTCTTCATGGGCGGCGCGCATCATGCCTTGGCGCCTTCGCTGTACAAGCAGCTGAGCTACGACATCCAGAAGGACTTCGTGCCGGTGGCCTTGTTGGCGCAACCGCCGCAGGTGGTCGTCATCAACACCGGCAAGCTACCCGTCAAGACGCTGCAGGAGTTCATTGCCTACGCCAAGGCGCGGCCAGGGCAGATCAACTTCGGCACCGCGGGCAAAGGCAGCACCCATCACCTGGCGGGCGAATTGTTTGCCATGCAGACGGGCATCGTCCTGGTCGATGTGCCTTACCAGGGGGCAGGGCCCATGATGTCGGCTTTGATGGGGGGGCAGGTTGATATGGCGTTCGACGGCTTGGGGTCGTCGGCCCAGCAGATACGCGCGGGCACCATCAAGGCCTTGGCGGTAGCGGCGGCGCAGCGTTCGCCCAGTTTCCCCGACATACCCACGGCGGCCGAGGCGGGCGTGAAGAACTTCGAGGTCTCGACCTGGTATGCCTTATGGGCGCCCAAGGGCACGCCGCAGCCGGCGATCGATCGCATGATCCGCGAAGTGAAGGTGGCCTTGAACACGCCCAAGATCAAGGAGCAATGGGCCAGCAATGGTTCCGACATACCGGACCTGAGCGGACCGGCGTTCGGGGCGTTCGTCGACAGCGAGATCGTGCGCTGGGCGAAGGTGGTGAAGGATGCTGGGGTGACGTTGGATTGATGGTTTTGGCGCTGCCGTGGCGGATGCGTGTATGTATCCGCCACGGCGGCGGGCGTGTCCGATGGCAAGGGGTAAATCCGGATCCCGAGTGCAGAAGGGTAGGGGAACGCTAGCCGCCGCCATTATCGGAAGGACGCTGATAGTCCTTCTGTGTGTATGCCTCGCGTACCAGCGCCAGATTCGCCGCGGCCTGCTGGTCGTGGCTTTCCAGTACTTCCGCGGAGGCCGCCTGGCCGACCAGCTGGACCTTGGCTTTCTGCGTTTCCCGCATCAACTCTGCTTCCAGCGTCCGCAGCGCATCCAGCGGCAATACGCGTATCAGGGACGAAATAAGCGACGATTGCGCGGTGAGCTTTCCGAACAGTGCTTCGACGGTGATCGGTTCCATGGTCGGCCTTTGGCTGGTGGTTGTGGCGGTTGTCCGAGTCCGCGTGGGCACCATCATATCCTTCACCGCCAACCAGGCCGTCAAAGGTATTTCGCTATCTTGTGCAACCACGCTGTGACAGAGGGCCCTGCTGGAACCGCAGGCGTCAAGGTGGCAATTTTGTCCGAAATTTGTATATGAATTTCAAACCATCCACTTGCGCGCTTTCGCCAGCGCGTGTCCGAGCGCCCTGTAATTGAAATCCTGGTCATAGCCATCATTTATGAGCGTAATAGCAGCATTCCAGCTTTTTTTGGAAAGGTCATTTAGCGGATCCCGGGTTTATCCCTAGGTTCTGTGAGCGCAGAATTCAGTCATCGGGAACAGCAACAGACCTCCCCGGAATCACCCGACAAGGTCTGCTCCCACTGACTAGGACTAGGAGAACTGCCATGAAGACCATCGCCACCTCGCTGATCGTTTCGTTTGCCCTGATTGGTGCCGCTCAAGCCGGCACGCCCCGCGGCGACATCGACAACGTGCCTTTCCAAGGCAACTACGCGCAAGCCGACACTTCGGCCAGCCGTGCCCAGATTCAAGCCGAACTGCAACAAGCCAAGAGCGAAGGCCTGGTTGCCTTCGGTGATGTGAACAACGTGCCGTTCGCCGCGCAAGCCGATTCCAGCGTGTCGCGTGCGCAAGTCGCCGCCGACGTGGCGAAGACGCCCGGCGCCACTGCGTTCGGTGACACGAACAACGTGCCGTTCCAAGGCTGATTGCAGATAGCACACCGCGCCCCTGCGCGCGGTCCGAACAAAAGTCCGGCTCGCCAGGCGTGCTGGCTTGGCGGGTTCCCCGACGAGAGGCGGGGGCGCAGTTCAGGATGTCCTCTCAGTGCAGTACCCCGGCCCCGTGTTTCCCCGCACGGGGCCGTAGCGGGTATCCCCGTGCGGCTGACGATCTGGCTGACGAAGCCCAGGTAGGCCTGCGCACTACTCAGCACGTAGCCGCCGCCATGGAGGTACAAGATGGCCTCGCCGGCGGGCGGTATTGCAGGACATACCCACCAGCCGCGGACGCATTCCTCACGCACCGCAACCAGCGCGACATCGCCGCTGGTTGGGCTATTTCCTATGAAAGTGTCATAAACCGTGCGCGGATTGCCGCTCGCGGATGACCAGAACTCCGCGAAGCGCTTGCGCAATGTTGTCTCGCGTGCCAGTTCTTCGTTCGAGATGGGAAAGGTTGTGACGTGAGCCTGTTCGCTGACCGGATTCTGTATGTCTGACATGATCGATCTCCAATCACACCGGCGGCAATTCGCCGAATCCGTCATTGGCGTAGTGCGTAAGGATTTGCTGTATATCCGCCACCGACGACATGACCAGTGGACCGTGTTTAACGAACACTTCGCGTATCGGCTTGCCGGCCATCAACACGAAATGGGCGTGAGCGGCGGATTTCAGAACGAGCAGGGTTTCCGGTCCGGCCGCGACGGTGGTCGACATGCCGGCGGCCAGCGTTGTCGATTCATGCTGGGTCGTTAGCGTCAAGCTGCCGGCAACCGCATAAATCCAGGCCTGCCGCGCCTCCGGTAGCAAGTGAGTGAATACGCGATCCTGACTCAGGAAACCATCCAACAAGGTCATTTCTTGCGGCGTGTCTGTGCCGCCGACCGCCTCGCCGCTGCGGCCCAGCATCACCCGCACACGATGCCCCGGACCTTCCAGCACGGGGATTTCCGTCGACCGTACATGCAGCGTGCGGGCGGGGTCCTTCTTCATCAGCGCCGGCAGGTTCACGAAAATCTGCAGGGCGTGCACGCGCGCGCCATGGTCGGGGCGTTCCTCGTGGGCAGCGCCGCCGGCGGCAGTCAGCCAGTACAGGTCGCCCGCTTGCAGGGCAAGGTTGCGGCCTAGCGTGTCGCGATTCAGAAACGCGCCTTCGGAATCCTCGAACAGGGCGGTGACCGCCGAAATGCCCGCGTGCAAATGCGGTTCGAACGTCGGCGCGGTCATCACGAAGTGATCCACCATCAACAGTGGATCCATGGCACCGTCGAACATTTCTTCCGAAAAATGCAGGGCGGAAAAGCCGTCGCCGATCTTGTGGGGAACGCCGATCACTGTCTTTCCTATGCGGGCAGTGACCTGACCGGTGATCGTGGTTCCAGGGGGAGTGTCCATTGTCCGCTGCTCCAAAGTGTGCGTGTCAGGACACTTTATGGACAGCGTCCGCAGACGAGAAGACAGTCAAAATCGGACTCAACGTTCAAGTGATTGGACGATGGCAAGCGCAGGCTAGAACAGCACCGCCTTGGGAAACTCGGCAACCAGATGGTCCAATAAGGCCCGCACCGAGGGCAGCAATCCCTGCCGGTAGGGGATGAGCGCCGTGATCGTCGAATCGCCCGCCACCCAGTCAGGCAGCACGCGCGTGAGTATCCCCGCGCGGACCGCGTCGCGGCAAACATAGCTGGGTAGCGCGACGATTCCCAAACCCTGGATGGCCGCCCGCTGCAAGCCGATCATGTCGTCGCTGATAAGCCTGGGAGCCAATGGCAACACGACCTCGTCCTGCGTACGGCGGCTGGCGTGGCGCAGCCGCCAGGCCGGCGCGGAGGTGCCGCGCATCATGTACAGCGACGGATGTGCCTGCAATTCTCTTGGTGTGGCGGGTGCGCCATGCGCCGCGACGTATTCGGTGCCGGCAAAAAGGAACCAAGGGGCCGGCGCCAGCGTGCGCTGTACCAGATTCGAATCGGGCAGGGGATCGGAGTGCGCGCGCACGGCGATGTCGTAGTTTTCGCCAACGATGTCAACGGTGCGGTCGGCCGCGTGCGCCACGATGCTCACTTTCGGATGCTGCGCCAGGAAGCTGGCGATGATCGGCGACAGGGCGAACTGCATGGTGGCGGCGGCGGCTGTGCAACGCACGGTGCCGGTCGGCTCGGTCAGCCGGTGGCGGATGGCGGTCTCCGCCAGTTCTGCCTCGCGCAACATGGCAACGGCATGCCGATAGAAGTCCTCCCCCGCGTCGGTCATGCCGAATTTGCGCGAGGTACGGTTGAGCAGCCGCACTCCCAATTCTGCTTCCAACTGCTGCATGCGATGGCTGAGCGTGGACTTGGGCACATGCAGCGTCCGCCCGGCGGCGGTGAAGCCGCCCCGGTCCACCACCTGGACGAAGTAGAAAAAGTCGTTCAGATCCAGCACTTTTACCTCCGCTTGAAAAACGCACTGCTTGGACCACTGCAGCGATCGTCCAAATGATTGGACGTTAAGGTGCGATTTTGCCGTCTTCTCGGCTGATGGGGCAATGGGCAGAATTCATTCAACGCCAACGAGGAGCCGGATCCGCGACCTGCGGGACACCCGTCCGGCGTTGCCCTGGCAGCTTTCTGCTGCCGCTGAATCCCTAAGCCGTCGTATTGGAGATTGCCATGACCCAACGCAGCTACGAGCCGCTCACCGCCGACAACGCCGCCCTGATCCTGGTCGATCACCAGGTCGGCCTGATGACCGGCGTGCGTGATTATTCGACGGGAGAACTGAAGCACAACGTCATCGCCCTGGCCAAAGCCGCCAAGGCGTTGGGATTGCCGATCGTGGTGACGACGACGGCGCGCGACAGCATGTGGGGGCCGACCTTCCCGGAACTGGTGGAGGCGCTACCCGGAATCGACATCATCGACCGTTCTTCCGTAAACGCCTATGACGACGAGCGCGTTGCCCGCGCCATCGAGGCAACCGGGCGCAAGAAGCTGATCTTCGCGGGCATTTCGCTGGAGGTTTGCGCGGCGTTCCCCGCCATGACCGCCGTGTCCCGAGGCCTGGATGCCTACGTCGCCGTCGATGCGTCCGGCACGTTCAGCGATACCAAGCGTCAGACCGGGCTGCTGCGCATGCAGCAGGCGGGTGTCATCCTGTCCGATTATGCGACGCTCATGGTCGAGATCCTGAAGGACAACGGCCGGCCCGAGGCGGGCGCTGTGTATGGCGCGCTGGATATGCCATGGGCTACGCTCGTGGGACAGATTTCCCAGGCGCATACCGGGTAATCTGTCGCCTTCGTGAACCGGCATCATAGGGATATCCCAATGGCTATTCGACCCGTCTCGCGCGCGCTTCCCATGGTGCCGCCGTCATTCTTCGGTATCGTTCTCGGGCTGGCCGGCCTGGGCGCCAATTGGCGCCTGGCCCATGCCGCCTGGGGGTTGCCCGTGGCGGTAGGCGAAATCATCTACCTGGCGGCGGCGCTGTCCTGGCTGGTAATCACTGTCCTGTATGGCTTGAAGTGGGTACGCGCCGGAACGGCGGCTCGCGAGGAAGCGGCGCATGCCATCCAATGCTGCTTCATCGGCCTGGCGGGGGTGGCGACGATGCTGGTGGCGGCCGGGGCCTTGCCTTACTCGCGCCCGGCGGCGGTGGTGCTGTACGTGATCGGCGCCGTTTTCACTGTGCTGTTCGGTCTGTGGCGCACCGGCTTGCTGTGGCGGGGCGGCAGGGATCCAGCGACCACGACGCCCGTGCTTTACCTGCCATTGGTGGCCGGTGGCTTCGTCACCGGTATCGTCGGCGCCGCGCTCGGTTGGCAGGAGATCGCGCAATTGGCGTTCGGGGTCGGCTTCTTCAACTGGCTCGCCATCGAGTCCGTGCTGCTGCACCGCCTGTATACCGAAGGCCCGCTGCCGCTTGCGCTGCGGCCGACGCTGGGCATCCAGTTGGCGCCGCCCGCGGTGGGAGCATCGTGTTACCTGGCCGTGAGCGGCGCGCATTCCGACCTGGCCGCGCATATGTTGATGGGATATGCGTTATTGCAGGCGCTGCTCCTGTTGCGCAAATTGCCTTGGATACGGGAGCAACCGTTTGGCGCGTCCTACTGGGCCTTCACCTTCGGTGCCACGGCGGTGGCGGGCGCGGCGACACGCATGGCGATGGACGAGCCAGCCGGTCTGTTCACCACATTGGCGCCAGTGCTTTTCGTGGGCGCCAATGCGGTCGTGCTGCTGATTGCCGTAGGTACGCTGCGGCAATTGTGGGCGGGTAAGCTGCTACCCAAGCCCGTGGCACCGACGCCGCCGGCGGCGTGAACCTCGCTGCCAAAACAAACGGTCTCAATGGGTCGGCGCCGATCCGACAATGGCCACGCCGCGAGGCGTGCGCGGCAAATAAAGTCCTAGGCAACGGTCGCTGTCATCCGTGACGATCCACGGATGCGTAAGATAAGTCTGCTGCCGATAACTGGCGCCCGCTGCGAGTTCCGTGTACTGCTTGCGGTGGCCGTCGAAATCGAGCCAGGACACGGTCACGCGCTGGTCAGAGTCATTCAAGAAAGTCAGCTCCGTGGACGTGTGGCTCTCGATCGACGCAAGACTTGCCTCATTCGAGCAGCGAAGCACGGGCAGGGTGCGCTTCGTTTCATCGGTCGTCGACCCACGATCCTCGGACGACAGCTCCAAGAGACGCTGCTGGTATTGCAGTGCCAGGCAACGCGCATCCTTGCGGCATGCGTCGCGCCGGCTCAGCCATGCCAGCTCGTCTCGCCTGAGCATCTCGGGTGAAGCGGTAGCCAGCATTGCGATTTGATATTGGGTGTTGAGCGCTGCTTCCAGCATGGATAGATGGGAATTGGCACAAATGGTGTGCTCAGCATCGTTTCTAGCGGCAGTGCAGTCGAAGGCTGCCGCACTGCCGCTCAAGGCAAGGAGAAACATCGCCAGCAGCACGCGCGGCGTGTAATTGTTCATGTTCACTATGGCTTTTCTCTAGATGGTCGACGTGTTCGGGCGCTTGCCACGGCGTCACGCGTGGGCCTCGCTGCCTGCGGCCAGCATTATGGCAGCGGTCCTGTAGGCTCGCCAACGTCCCGCTGACCTCATGGAAGTTCCAGTGGCGCGCAATGGCCAGCAGGCGACGGGTCAAGGCTCCCGCTCGCCGTGGTGCGCGCTCAACCGCTGCTGTCGTTGCATTGGTCGTCCTTGCGGATTCTTTGAATACAACTCTACAGCCAGCGGTGTTGGGAGTCCCCGAGGCTAGAACATCAGGACACATCCGGCCGCGCGGCGCCCAGCAATCACTCGTCGCTGAGTTTGGCGGCGGCTGCCTTGACTGCTGCTTCGCGGTGGGCCTTACGTTCAGCGGCTGCCGCCACGCAGCGCTGCACGATTTCAGGACGTGAAGTAAAGGGCGTGCCGCCGGGAAAAGGCGGCGCGGGATCGTATTCGATCTGCAACTGGATCTGTTCGGCGGCGGCTTGGTCCGCAATGTTTGCCACGACCAGCAGCGCCATGTCGATGCCGGCGGTGACGCCGCCGGACGTGAAATATTTGCCGTCTATCGTCGTCCGATCATCCATGGGTTGTGCGCCGAACTCTGCCAGAAGGTCTCGCGCCATCCAGTGGCAGGATGCGCGGCGTCCTTGCAGCAAGCCCGCGGCGCCAAGTAGCAAGGATCCCGTGCAGATGCCGAACACCCACTTTGCCGTGGCGGCCTGCGCTCTGACGAAATCCACCCAAACCGGATCCGCCAGCGCGGCGTCCGTTCCGGGGCCGCCGGGAACGACCAGCAGATCGCAAGGTTCGGCTTCAGCCACGGTAGTGGTCGGCACCAGCATAAGGCCTTTATCCGAGCGGACGTTTCCTGGCCCCTTGGCGACCAGCTCGCATTGGAAGCCTGGCGCGCGTGCCAGGACTTCATACGGACCCGTCAGGTCCAGTTGCGTCACACCTTCGAACAACACAAAATTTGCACGCATTGCTCATTCTCCTTCGTGTAGCGGCCCGCGGTGGCCGCCTCGAGTAGATCTCGGCGGGGTGTTCAGCTGTCGATGATAAGGGAGGACGTTGGTCGGGCGACTCAAATGTAGAGCGCTTTGGTCCCATTGGAAGGCTGGCGCACGCGTTGCGCGAAGCCTTCGAAGAAGAACGGGATGTTGTCGCCGGTGTCGCCGCCCAAGCGGCCGCGGACCTTGCTCCACGTTGCGATGGCAATGTGGTTTTGTGCATCACCGACGACAAGCACGGGTTGGTTGCGCTCTTCCAGCCATGAGTACGTGCCACCGAAATGCTGGCGTCCGACTTCCAGGATGTAGCAACCGAAACGAGTGACGATGCCTTCAATCGCTTTAGCTGACAGGTCGTCGCGGTAGGTCGATGCCTCTGCCAGCATTTCTTCGACTACCTGCAAGCTTGCTTCCGAAAAATCCAGTTTTCCTTCGGCCTGATCATTGAAGTCGGCTTGCGCTTTCGCGGCAAGGCGTTGTATTTCCAGCTGAAGTTCGCTCATATCGAATCGAGGTTTGGTTCTGAAACGGGTTTGGCGGGCATTGTGCTCAAAGCTGGCGCGAATGTCGATGGAGCGTGCCTGGGGGTCAAGGCTTGAGCTGCTGGTGCGGGAGGCGGAGGCCGCGCTTACTGGTCAAGGCACCTGGCACTGGACGCTTGATATTTGGATCTGATCCAGTTCATTTTGGGATTCGCTAGCGGCTGGCTGGCGGATGCAATCGACTAAGAGTGATAGTCACCATATATGGCAGTAATAGCCCCATTGGTCTGCTTTTTGGAAAGGTCATTTAGCGGATCCCGGGTTTATCCCTAGTCCTTGCAAGCGCAGAATTCAGTCATCGGGAACAGCAACAGACCCCCCGGAATCACCCGACAAGGTCTGCTCCCACTGACTAGGACTAGGAGAACTGCCATGAAGACCATCGCCACCTCGCTGATCGTTTCGTTTGCCCTGATTGGTGCCGCTCAAGCCGGCACGCCCCGCGGCGACATCGACAACGTGCCTTTCCAAGGCAACTACGCGCAAGCTGATAATTCGGCCAGCCGTGTCCAGATTCAAGCCGAACTGCAACAAGCCAAGAGCGAAGGCCTGGTTGCCTTCGGTGATGTGAACAACGTGCCGTTCGCCGCGCAAGCCGATTCCAGCGTGTCGCGTGCCCAAGTCGCCGCCGACGTGGCGAAGACGCCCGGCGCCACTGCGTTCGGTGACACGAACAACGTGCCTTTCCAAGGCTGATCGCCAGAGATACCAAGCCGCGCCAAACGGTGCGGCCTGAACAAAAGTCCGGCTCGCCAGGCGTGCTGGCTTGGCGGGTTCCCCGGCGAGAGGCGGGGCGCGGTTCAGGATGTCCTCTCGATGCAGTACGCGGCCCCATGTCTCCTCGCATGGGGCCTTTTTTTGGACAAAATCCAAGCAGTGGATAGGCCATTCGCATTAGAATTTCCCATTCCTAAAATCGTTTATTGACAGGATTGCGTTGAAAACGTAAGATGAAGCGATTCTAGGCATGGCTATGCTCTATAAGCTCGAAGTCGAAAATTTCTTTTCTATTCGTGATCGGCAGGTGCTCGATCTGACGATTGACGCCAAGGTTCCGGACGTCGATAGCCGTTTTGCGCCCATCTTTCCGGGTTCGTCCGTCCGCGCGCCGAAAGTCGTTGTCCTATTTGGCGCGAATGCGTCCGGCAAGACGAACGTCCTGCGCGCGCTTGAGTTCATCGTCACGATGGCCCGCGACAGCGTGCAGCGCACGGTTGCCGGTTTCGCGGGTTGCGAGCGTTTCAACGATGCGGAATCAGGCAAGCGGCCGATCAGGCTGGCGATCGAGTTCGGCGGGGTCATGAACGTCACGCCGGACATCATGGCGCGGGCGCAATCTGGCGAATCGGTCGAGCAGGGCGTCTACCGCTACGAGCTGGAGATTGAAGTCGCGAATGGTGCGGCCAAACGCATTCAGCATGAAGGCTTGCAGCAGAAGCCGAACGGGCAAGGAAAATGGCAGCGAGTGTTCGACCGCGATGCCGAGGGCAAGGTCAGGGGTTCGAAATCGTTCAGCCTGTCGGGGTTTCAGCACCTGGTCAAAACGCTGGCTGCGAATCATACGGTTCTCTCATCCTTCGCGAATTTCCAGCATCCGACCGCCTCGATCTTCGTCGAGAGCGCACGTAAGGCATTTTTTTCGATCGAGCCGGTCGCCCGCACCAGCAATGACCAAGCCGTGATCGATTACCTCAAAGCGCGGCCGGAGGTTCTTTCCCGCCTGAACGCTGAGATGAGCCGCATCGACGTGGGCGTCGAAGGTATGAGCTTTCAGGCAGGCAAGGATGGCGGTGCTTACCTGATGTTCAAACATGCAGGACTGGAGCAGCAAATGCCGTGGCTTCTTGAAAGCCATGGGACCCGTGCCTTTATCAAGATTTTCCCGTTTTTGATTGGTGCGCTGGACCAGGGGGGCATCGCGGCAATCGACGAAATGGACGCGGCTATCCATCCATTGGTGCTGCCGGAGCTGCTGCGATGGTTTTATGAGAGCCGGACACGCAACCCTCATGATGCGCAACTGTGGCTGTCTTGTCATTCGGCTTCTCTCCTCGATGATTTGCAGAAGGAAGAAATCGCGATTTGTGAAAAAGACCGTCAGGGCCGTTCGGAGTTTTTCAGCCTTATGGACGTAAAAGTGCGGCGCGACGAAAATCACTATCGCAAGTATCTGAGCGGCGCATATGGCGGAGTGCCTTTACTCGGATGAAACGTCGACGCCCCGCCCATAGGTCCCTTCGGCGGCCGATTTATCTCGGTTGCGAAGGCGCTTCAGAAGCCGGATATGCGGCCCTGCTTCAGGACTTCATCAATGAAGCCGATCGGCCGTTTTATTTGAAAATTGACGATTTGGGCCGAGGCGCCGGCGATCCTCTCGCGCGGGTCGAGATGGCTGTGATGCATATCGCGCAGCAGATTCGTCGACGTACCGCGCCGGATGCTTGCTTTATCTTGCTCGACAGCGATCAAGTTGCGCTGGACGCTCAGCGGGCTGAAAGGGCGCAGCGTATGGCGGGCGAAAACAACATCACACTCGTATGGCAGGATCCATGCTTCGAGGCGCTGTTGCTCCGTCATTTACCGAAGCGGGCAACATGTCGGCCGCTCAATAGCAGACGCGCGAATGAAGCGCTGATTCGGGATTGGAATGACTACAAGAAGCCGATGACGCGCGCGCAACTGGCGCGACTTATCAATATGGATGCCGTGAAGCGGGCTGCATCAGTGGAACCTGGCCTCGCTCAGCTTCTTCGAGTTGTCGAGCTGATGTGAAGAACGGTTAAGGGCATGTTCGTTATCGTCTTTCCACCACGTCGATAGTCGAGACATGTCATTAGCTGGGATAGCTTCCGTATATAGAGCTAATAGCCGAATTGGTCTTTGTTTTGGAAAGGTGATTTAGCGAATGCCGGGTTTATCCCTAGGCTCTGCGAGCGCAGAATTCAGTCATCGGGAACAGCAACAGACCTCCCCGGAATCACCCGACAAGGTCTGCTCCCACTGACTAGGACTAGGAGAACTGCCATGAAGACCATCGCCACCTCGCTGATCGTTTCGGTTGCCCTGATTGGTGCCGCCCAAGCCGGTACCCCCCGCGGCGACATCGACAACGTGCCTTTCCAAGGCAACTACGCGCAAGCCGACACTTCGGCCAGCCGTGCCCAGATTCAAGCTGAACTGCAACAAGCCAAGAGCGAAGGCCTGGTTGCCTTCGGTGATGTGAACAACGTGCCGTTCGCCGCGCAAGCCGATTCCAGCGTGTCGCGCGCTCAAGTCGCCGCCGACGTGGCGAAGACGCCCGGTGCCACTGCGTTCGGTGACACGAACAACGTGCCGTTCCAAGGCTGATCGCAGGATTGATGAAGTAAGGATCTCGGATTCGTGCAGTTGCTGATCGCAGGATCGCTGGAAGACGAACACGAGATCGCTGTCAAGAATTCGACGGGCAGCCGTGACTGGCTAGCCTGCAGATAGCACACCGCGCCCCTGCGCGCGGTCCGAACAAAAGTCCGGCTCGCCAGGCGTGCTGGCTTGGCGGGTTCCCCGACGAGAGGCGGGGGCGCAGTTCAGGATGTCCTCTCAATGCAGTACCCCGGCCCCATGTCTCCTCGCATGGGGCCGTTCTTTTACCGGCCCGCGAAATCGACCATCCGTCCGCTAGAATCCCCCGGTCTATTGGAGATGTTGAATGGTATCCAGCCTGGATGGGAACCTGACGTACTTCGAGAATCGCATCACGGAAGAGTTCCTGGCTTCGCTGCTGGCGAGCGGTAACTCGTTCTTCCTGGAGAACGTCGCCAATCTTGATAGCACGGTCGAGCTGTGTAAGACGAAGCTGACACAACTTGGTCTGAGCTGCCGCATCGAAGACAGGCGATCGTCGTGGGTCGATGACGCCGCGATGTTTCTTCCATGGCCTGTGAAGCTGTGCATCGCTGCTTGGATATTGACGAAAGACGCTGCGCGGCGACTCTCGCGGCCCCGTGCGAACGTCGTGATCGTAAAAAGCCCCGGGGCACTGCGCATCCGATTTCGCTGAAAAAACCAGGAAAAGTCTCGGCGATCCAGCCGGAAACCAACCTGGGCGGGCGCCAGTGCTCGCCCGTACGCCACGGGTTTAGCGGAATTTTTACGGCTTGGTTCGAAACTCCGGGGATCACGCCAACTGATTCGCGGTGGCCCCCGCTACCGCGAATCAGTTGGACGTGATGCAAGGACACGCCGCGGTAGGGCGCGTCCATCCATAGCGCATGCGGGCCTTGCAGCCCGCGGCAACCCAATCGGAGCAAACCCCCATGAAGTCCAAGAACGCACTCAGTTCCGTGCTTTCACAGTTGTGCCTCGCCGCCATGGTCCTGGCAGCGGGCAGCCCCGCCGTACGCGCCGAGCCCGCGCGGCAGGAACATCTCCCCCGAATTCTGGTGCTCGCCACCGGCGGCACCATCGCTGGTACGGCGAGCGCTCGCTCGGCTATCGCCTATAACGCCGGCGGCGTGCTGGGCGAGCAACTGGTCGCCGGCGTGCCAGGCCTGGACAAGCTGGCGGTCATCAAAGCCGAACAGGTTTCGAATATCGGCTCGCAGGACATGAACAGCCAGGTATGGGCGCAACTGGTCAAGCGCATCAAGCTGGCCTTCGACCGCGACGAGGCCGACGGCATCGTCATCACCCACGGTACCGACACCATGGAAGAGACCGCCTTCTTCCTGGACAACGTGCTCGATGTCAGCAAACCCGTAGTGCTGGTCGGTGCAATGCGGCCAAGTTCGGCGGTCAGCGCCGATGGCCCGGGCAATCTGTACGAAGCCGTCGAAGTCGCCGCAAGCAAGAAGTCGAGGAATCGTGGCGTGCTCGTGGTCATGAACGATACCATCCACACCGCGCGCGTGGTCACCAAGACCAATACGACTTCCGTGCAGACCTTTCTCGATCCCAATGACGGTCCGGCGGGCGTGGTGAATCCCGCATTGATCCACTATTTCATGCCGGCGGCACCCAGGCACAAGATGGCACTGGCATTGCCCAGCGCAGGCCTGCCGCGCGTGGACATCGTCTATGCCCATGCCGACATGGATGCGGATCAAATCGAGGCCGCCGTGCACGATCATGCCAAAGGTATCGTCCTGGCCGGCGTGGGCGACGGCAATGCCTCGCAAGCGGCGCTGGGCGCTTTGGAAGACGCCGCGCGCCATGGCATCGTCGTGGTGCGGTCGTCGCGCGTCGGCGGTGGACTGGTCAACCGGAATGTGGAGGTGTCGGACGACAAGGCCGGCTTCGTCGCGTCCTATGATCTGAATCCGCAGAAGGCCCGCCTGCTTACCCAATTGCTGATCGGCAATGGCGTCACGGCGCCCGCCCAAGTGCAGCAGGCCTTCGACGACGCCTACTGAACGCGCGTCGGGATCCGATCGATAAAACGGGCGGGTGAGGGCAGCAGGTGCTTATGAGGCTTCGCATCGAAGCATCGAATGCCTCGAATGCTTCGATCTCATCGATCGGGCCGAGGGCATCAAATGCCTTCGCCCGCCGCGCGATATCCCAGCTGCCGTGAAAGCGCCCCCGCGGCTTCACGCAGCGCCGCAAGCACCCCTTCGGCGTCCGATTGCTCCCACCGGAAGGTGGGGATCAGGAAGCCCAGGCTGCCCACCACCTGCCCCTCCGCATTGAAGAACGGCGCGCCGACGCCGACGGTGTTGGGCGTCCGGTGCGAGTAGGTCACCGCATGGCCGTCCCGGCGTATGTCGACCAGTGCCGCGTTGACCTCGGCGGCGTCCGGGGTCAAGCCCTGCACCGGCGATGGCCCGCTGGCATCGATGGCCGCCTGGATCTCGGCCGGGCTCAGCCAGGCCAGTATGGCGCGCGCGGTAGCGCCCCACACCAGCGGCTCCAACACATTCAAGCCGATGTTGTAGCGCATGGGGTCGTCGGGCGACCCGCTGGCGGCATGAAACATCTTCAACTGCCGCCGCTCCAGCAACGTCAATAACGACGTTTCATGAAAACGTTCGGATAAAGCCTGCAGATAAGGCTCGGCCAGCCGGCGGTAGGGCATGTGGCCGCCCAGCCTGGCGGCCATGCGGTACAGCTCCAGTCCAGGTCCGAAGGTGCCGCCGGATTCATGGCCCGCATAGTCGTTTTCGCGCAGCGTGGCCAGCAGCCTATGCACCGTGCTGCGCGGCAGGTTCAGGCGCTGGGCCAAGGCCTGCGCCGATTCTCCAGGATGATCCACGAGGCATTGCAACAGCAGCAGGATGCGCTTCACCGTCCCCGGCTCCTTGCCTTCGCCGCCTGCGGGTTCTTCCCCTCGCGTGGCGCCGTCCTCGATCTTCATTTGTTTCATTGAACGCCTATGCACTCTGCCTGTTTTCTTCCAACGGGATTGTAAGAGCCGCGCCCGCGTCGTCCTGACGTTGACAAAAAGACCTCGCTAGTCGCAAAATTATCACTCAATGGACTTATGTCTCAGTCAGTGAGACAAATTCAGAATAGCAGCGGGCGCGCCGACAGGCAATCCCCCTCGGCAGCGTCGGTCCATGGGCCGGCATAAATCCCAGGTAGAGAGACAAAATGGAACTGAATTTCAACGGACGCACCGCCCTGGTCACGGGCGCCAGCCAAGGCATCGGCCGCACGACGGCGCGCTTGTTGGCGCTGTCCGGCGCCAACGTGGTCGCCGTCGCACGCCGCATGGAGCTGGTGGAACAGAGCGCGGCGGAAATCGCCGAGCAGGTGGGCAAACAGGGCAAAGGCGGCAAGATCATTCCCCTGGCGGCGGATTTCTATGATGAAGACGCGCCTGATCGCGTCGCGGCCGAAGCCCAGCGCCTGCTCGGCCGCGTGGATATCCTGATGAACGCGGCGGGCGCCAGCCGGCCGGTGCCCTTCGAGGCCACGCGGGAACAATGGCACGAAGGCATGGTGCTGAACTTCTTCCGCATCCGCGAACTTACCCACGCCGTCGTCCCCGGCATGCGGCAGCATGGATGGGGGCGCATCGTCACGTTCACGGGAACGTCCGAGCCCCGCATGCTGAACGCTGCCTTCACCGCCAAGGCCGCCGTGCACGTCTGGGCCAAGGGGTTGTCGCGCGAAGTCGCGCCGCATGGCATCACGGTCAATTGCCTGCAACCCGGCCGCATCCACAGCGAACAGATCTCCAAGCGCTATCCCACCGCGGAGAGCGAGCGTGAGTATGCGCAGGCCGAAATTCCCGTGGGCCGCTTCGGTGAACCCGAGGAAATCGCCGCGGTAGCCTTGTTCCTGGCATCCGAGCAGGCGAGCTATGTCACCGGCACCGTCATTCCGGTGGATGGTGGTTCCAGCCGTTTCGCGTTCTGATCGCCATGGCCGCGCCTGCCGATTTCGGTACGTCGACCGTGCTGCAGCAGCTTGCCGCCTTCGTTCATGAAGTGAGCGATGAAGCGCTGCCGCCGCAGGTCGTCGGCTATGCCAAACGCCTGATCCTGGATACGCTGGGTTGCGCCTTCGGCGCCATGGACAGCGACGTTGCCCATGCCTTGCGCCGCTACGCCGAAGAGGCGGGCGGCGCGCCCCAGGCCACGCTTATCGGCAGCGGAGTGAAAACCTCCGTGGCCTTGGCCACGCTGGTCAATGGCGGGCTGCTGCGCTACCTGGATTGCAATGACTACTACTTCGGCCGCGATCCGGCGCACCCGAGCGGCAACCTGGCGGTGGCCCTGGCGATGGCGGAACGGGAAGGGCGCGATGGCAAGGCGCTGATCGCGGCCCTGGTGGCGGCGTATGAGGTCCATCTGCGGCTGGCCGACCATGCGGGTGAGCCTTCCTTGTGGCAGCGCGGCTGGCATCACGGCACCAACGCGCAGTTTTCCAGCGCGGCGCTGGCCGCGCGGCTGGCCGGACTGGACCCCTTGCGCACCGCCCATGCCATGGCGATTGCCGGCAGCCACCAGAACACCTTGGCGCAGTTGCAAAGCGGGGCGATTTCCATGATCAAGGCGACCGCGGAAGCCTGGGTCGCCAAGGGCGGTGTCGAGGCCGCATTGCTGGCACGTCACGGCATGACGGGACCGCTGCAATTGATGGAAGGCCAGAACGGCTGGGCGCATACGGTCGCCGGCCAGGTCGACATCCAGGCGCTGACGGCGCCGTTGCACGGCCGTTATCGCTTGCTGGAAACCAGCATCAAGCCATATCCCGTGGTGGCCACGGCGTCGGCACCGGTGCGGGCGGCCATCGATCTGCATGGGCAAGGCTTGCCTGCCGCCGATGCCATTGCCCGTATCGAGGTGCGCCTGCCGAGTTTCGCTTTGCGCACGCCGTCGGCGCATCCCGACCGCCGCTATCCCGCTGGCGTTGAAAGCGCCCAGCACAGCTTCTACTTCTGTGCTGCCGTGGCGCTGCGCGACGGGGCCTGTGGCGCAGCGCAGTTTCGGGCCGAGGTGCTGAGCGACCCGGCCTTGCGGGCGCTGTTGGCCAAGATCGAGCTGCGGGAAGACGCTGAGCTGGATACGCTTTGGCCGCAGGCCGCGGGCGGCGGCATTGTGCTGCATCTGCGGGGCGGCACGACCGTGTCGCGCATGTGCCCTTATCCGCCGGGCCATCCACGGCTGGCACTGACCGATGAAGAACTGGCCGCGAAATTCCTGAGCTATGCACAGCCCGTGCTCGGCCACATGCGGGCGCACGCGCTGCGCGATGCGGTAATGCATCTGGACGAATGCCGGGATCTACGCGATTTCACGCCTTTGTTGGCACCGGATTGATCGCCACGGTCCACCGCGATCGCAGGGGTGAAGGCAGGAACGAAGAAGGCAGGAACGAAGAAGGCGGGAACGAAGAAGGCAGGAACCGGCGCGGACTTACGCCGGCAACAACAAGAATACGGCGATCCTCGCCGCGGCACGGAGACATACATGAACATCCCTCATCTCAAGCGCCTGGCGTGGCTTGCGGCGCTGCTATTTCCATTGGCCGCGGCCGCGCAATCCTTTCCGGACAAGCCTATCCACCTGATCGTGCCATTCCCGCCGGGTGGCGTGGCCGACATCATCGCGCGTCCCATCGCGGAAAAACTCACGCTGTCCCTGGGCCAGCCGGTCATCGTTGAAAACCGCGGCGGCGCCACCGGCACCATAGGCGCGGCTTTCGTCGCTCACTCCGCGCCGGACGGCTACACCCTGCTGCTGGGCACCACCAATGAAATGGCGATGAGTCCCACGCTGTACGCCACCTTGCCCTACGATCCGACCAAGGATTTCGCCCCGGTATCCATCGTGGCCCAGTTTCCCAACGTCCTGGTCGTCAGCCCTCGCGTGCAAGCCGGCAAGCTGGCGGATCTCACCGCGTTGGCCAAGGCCAAACCCAAGGGCCTGACGTTTGCCTCGTCGGGGCAGGGCAGCACCAACCACCTGACGGCGGAGCTCTACCAGACCGAGGCGGGCGTGCAGATTACACACATTCCCTACAAGGGCGGCGGCCCGGCGCTGGTCGACCTGACGGGCGGCCACGTCGATGCGATGTTCGCGACGCTGCCCTCGGCCGTGACGCTGATCAAGGGCGGCAAATTGCACGCGCTGGCCGTGACGGGCACCAAGCGCACGGCGACGCTGCCTGACGTGCCGACGATGGCGGAGTCCGGCCTGCCGGGCGTGGTCGTCACCACCTGGAACGGTGTGATCGCGCCCGCCGGCACGCCCCCGGCCGTCATCGACAAACTGGCGCAGGCGCTCAAGCAGGCAACCGAAGATTCCGGCATCCAGCAGAAGTTCGCGCTGGTCGGCGCGGAAACCACCTATACGCCGCCGCAAGCATTCGCGGGCATCATTCGCGATGACTACGCACGCTGGTCGGCCGTGATCAAGAAAGCAGGCATCAAGGCAGATTGAGGAAACCGCCATGGCAGCAATGATGGGAACCGGCGTGTTGGCGCTGTGGATAGACGTGGATCCTGCCCTGGATAAGGAGACGGATGCCTGGTACATCGAAGAACATATGCCCGAGCGTATCGACATCGGCGGCTATCGGCGCGCACGGCGCTGGCAGGCGCTGGAAGGGACGCCGCGTTACCTGACGCTGTTCGAGGCGGATACGCCCGAGGCCTTGGCCAGTGAGGGTTATCTGAGATTGGTGGGCAAGATCAGCGACCAGTCCAAGCGTATCCGGGCTGGATTTTCCAATGTGGCGCGCAATACCTTCCGGGTGCGCGCCACGCATGGCCGGGGGTTGGGAGCAGTGATGATGAGCGTGCGGCTTGGTCTGGGTAAGAAGGCCGCGCCGCACCCGGAGCCGAACGACGCCGGCGATCCGAAGAATGCCCAGGAGGCCGCTGCCGCGCATGCATGGCTGGAAGCGCGCTTGGAGAATGCCATGAAGCGGCATGCCGTGGTCGGCGCGCATAGCCTGGAAGCCGCGCCGGCAGTCCGTGCCAGCATGGATGCCGTGCGCGTGACCGGCCTGGCCGACGCCAAGGTGGAACACGTCGTGTTGATCGAAGCTACGCGGGTTGAAGACCTGCGGGCATTGCGGGAAGACCTGTTCGCGCCCGGCGCCCTGGCGGCAGGCGGCTGGCAGGAAGAAGCCTGCGGGCTTTACGCCTTGTTGTATGAAGTGGCGGAACCGGGACGCTGAAGGCCGCGCCCCAGTAGTGATTGCCAAGGGATTGCCAAGGGATTGCCAAGGGATTGCCAAGGGATTGCCAAGTGATTGCCAAGGGATGGCCAGGGGTTCCCACGCGATTTACACGTAATGCCACGTAATTGCCACGCGACTCCAGCCGCATGAGTAGCCGTCGAGAAGAAAAAGCGCGGGGCCGGCACACCGCCGGTCCTTACCGAACCGGAGACACGTATATGCACAACGACCTCATTCCCTCCCGCGTTAAGGCGCTGGCCCGCCGTGTCAGAGGGTTCGCCACGCTCGGTCTGCTGCTGGCCGCGCAGGCCAGCCACGCCGCCGGCTACCCTGACCATGCCATCACGTGGGTCGTGCCGTATCCGCCCGGCGGCACTACCGACGTGATCGCGCGCAATCTGGCGCAAGCCATGGGACCCATCCTGGGGCAATCCATCGTGGTCGAGAACAAGGCCGGCGCGGGTGGCCAGACGGCCATGGCCTATGTGGCGCGCGCCACGCCGGATGGCTACACCCTGCTGGTGGGCGACGCCAGCGTGGCAACCGCGCCCAGTCTCTATCCCAGCATGCCGGTCGATCCCGTCAAGGATCTGCGCGCCGTCACGCTGTTCGTGACCGTGCCGCATCTGCTGGTGGTCAATCCCGCGTTGCCGGCCGACTCGCTCAAGGCCTTGATCGCGCTGACCGAAAAGCAGCCGGGCAAGATCGATTTCAGCTCCGGCGGTATCGGCTCGCCCTTGCAGTTGGCGGGTGAAGCGCTGCGTCTGGAAACTGGCTTGAAATGGACCCACATTCCCTACAAGGGCGCCGGCCCCGCCTTGATGGCCGCCGTCAGTGGCGAGGCGCAGGTGGCTACGCCTTCCTTGCCCGCGGCACTGCCGCAAGTGCAAGCCGGCAAGCTGCGCGCGCTGGCGGTTACCAGCCCGCAGCGCATCAGCCTGCTGCCCGACGTGCCCACGGTTGCCGAGCTGGGCTATCCCAAGGCCACGGTATTCGGATGGGTGGGATTGAACGCGCCGGCGGGTACGCCGGACGCGGTGATCCAGACATTGAATGCGGCGGCCAGCAAGGCGCTCCAGGATCCGGGGCTGGTGGACCGGTTGAAGGGGCAAGGCGCCGCCATCGCCTATCGCGACAGCGCCGGCTACGGCAAGCTGGTCACCGAGGAAGCCGCGCGCTGGAAGCGTGTGGTCACGGAAGCAGGTATCAAGCCCGAGTGAGGCAGGCATGGAAGCAGCGATCCAGGCGGATCGAGGTAAGCACGGATGCCGCGGTCAAGCTGGATTGAAGTAAACACGCAAGCCAATCTGACGCCAGATTGACGTAACGCCACGTTCGCGCCGATTTGCGCAAAAATAGCGTCCAAGCGCGGGCGCTGCCCGCAGCGGAACAAGGATGGCGGGATGGACAAGTTGGAAGCGCTGCTAGGTGGAGTCAAGGTGCTCACGTTCGACGTGTATGGCACCTTGATCGATTGGGAGTTCGGGCTCAATCAGGCGCTGCAGGGCGTGTTCCAGGCCCATGGCGTGCGCCTCGCGGAAAGCGAGGCGCTGCAACGGTTCGCCCGGCACGAGGCCGAAGTGGGGGCGGGGGACTATCTGCCTTATCGGGATGTCCTGGTCGAAACGCTCAAGCGCGTCGCCCACGATCTGGGCTTCGAGCCGAACGAAGATGAGTTGCGGGCGCTGGCCGAGTCGGTGGGTGACTGGCCCGCTTTCGATGACTCGCGCGACGCCTTGCTGCGCTTGCAGCGGCATTTCAAGCTGGCGGTGATCACCAACTGCGACGACGAGCATTTCGCCCTGTCGAACCGGCAGTTGCGCGTCGACTTCGATTACATCATCACGGCGGAGCAGGCGCGCAGCTACAAACCCTCGCTCAATAATTTCCGCCTGGCATTGGGGTCGATGGGCGTCAGGCGCGAAGAGGTGCTGCACGTGGGAGAGAGCCTGTTCCATGATCACGTACCCGCCCACCAATTGGGGTTGGCGAGCGCCTGGATCCGCCGCCGGCAGGGCAAGGACGGTCCGGGCGCCACGCCGTCGGCCGAGGCACAGCCCGATTTCATATATCCCGACATGCGATCGTTCGCGGATGCCGTCCTGGGAGTCGCGGACTCCACCCCGGGCGCGGGTGCGCGCCGTGAAGCGGACCTGCCATGACGACGGGAGAGGGGGCGCCGCTTGCCCGGCTCAAGGACATCCGCATCGCCCTGACGAACGCGGCGGTGACGGCCCATAGCCTGGCCGATCTTGCCTGCTCGCTGGCTTCCCTGCTGGCGCGCAAGGTCACGTTTGTCGATCAGGAAGGTGTGTTGCTGGGCGGCAGCAATGAATCGGACGAGGATAGGGCGCGCGAAAGAAGCTATATCGTTGCCCTGCACAAGACGGGGGGACTAAAGCGCATCCAGGACAGCGTCGCGCCGGTCGCCATCGGCCCTATCGCTGATGTTGAGAATATCGCCGCGGCTGCCGGGATGAAGGGCCAGCGCGGCAACAGCGGCAACAGCGGTGACATCGGCCAAGGCGAACATGGCGGCCAGAGCGGTCAGAGTGGTCAAAGTGGTCAGAGCGGCCAGAGTGGTCAAAGTGGTCAAAGTGGTCAAAGTGGTCATAGCGGCCACCGGCTGGGTTGTCCGGTGCGTATCGCGGGTGGCCTGGTCGCCATTCTCTGGCTGGACGAAGGCGATGTGCCCCTGACCGAGCTGGACGCGCTGGCCATGGAGCACGCGGTGCTGATCGCCGCCTTGCATATCTCCCATCAACGCGCCTTGCATGGCCAGGAGGAGCGTCTGGGTTATGCCTTCGTCGGCTCGCTGCTGGAAGGTCGCTTCGACGACACGCCGGCGCTGCGCCAGCGCGCGGCGATCAATGGTTGGGATCCGGAGGGCACGTACCGCGTGTGCCTGATCCTGCTGGATGAACCTTTGCCGCTGTCCCGCGTGGGGTTGCTGCGCCAGGAGCGGCTGGTGCAACGGCTGCGTCAGTATCTGGCGGGGATTCAGCAACCGGCGCTGTTGTTCGTGTCGCTCAACCAGATCATCTTCCTGCTGGGCGATCCGCATGATCCGGCACCCTTGTGGAAAGCCCTGGGCGGCAAGGGGGCCGCGCTGGCGGTCAGCCGGTCGCGGCAGGGCGCGCAGGGGATGGCGGCGGGCGGCGTGGATGTGCAATCCCTGGTTCCCGTACTCAAGCCCGGCCGTATCCATCACTTCGACGAAGTCCTGTTTCCGCAGGCCTTGCTGGGCGACGCGACGGCGCGGACGATGTTGATCGAGAAGCGTCTGGGACCTTTGCGTGGGGAGAAATCCGAGGCCCTGCTGGAGACGTTGGAAGTGCTGTGCCAAGAGGGGTTTCAACTGGCGGTCTCCAGCCGGCGGCTGGGCGTGCATATCAGTACGCTGCGTTATCGAGTCGAGCGGATCGCTGCGCTCATCGGGGTTTCGCTGGAGGATCAGGCCATCCGCTTCGAACTGCAGGTGGCGGTGGCGCTGATGCGCTTGACGGAACAGGGGGCGGCGGGCTTTGCTACTTAAGGGCTTTCCTACATAAGGGCTTTCCTGGGCCTTCCTACATAAGGACTTTCCTACATAAAGCAGGGTTGCTTCGTCCCGGTCTCCTATGAATCCGCCATAGCGGTGCCCGGTTATCCCCGCCTATCCTGGCATCTGTCGAAAGCACTTCGCCGCGGCACCGCAGCTTTGCCGCTTTGCTTGCAGCTTTGCCGCTCCACAGCACGTAAGCTCCACCGCATCTCAGCATCGCGGCATCGCAGCACTACGGCATGGCCGCGGCGAGCCATCATCATCCGTAAAGGGAGTCCGCATGAAACTGACCGATTTCAAAGTATTGACCTTCGACTGCTACGGCACTCTGATCGATTGGGAGACCGGCATCCACAACGGCCTGCAACCGCTGTTGGCCAGGCACAAAGCCGCGCTGACCAAGGACCAGGCCTTGGAGATCTTCGCGCGCCACGAATCCGATCAGCAGGAACGGACCCCGGAGATGCCGTATTCACAGTTGTTGTCGACGGTGTACAAGCGCCTGGCGAACGAATGGGCCATTCCCGTGGCGAACGCCGAAGCCAATATCTTCAGCGCTTCGATCCCGGATTGGCCTGAGTTTCCCGATTCTGTCGAAGCGCTGGCGTATCTGAAGCAGCACTACAAGCTGGTCATCCTGTCGAACGTCGATCGCATTTCCTTCCGCAGCAGCAACCAGCGGCTCAAGGTGGAATTCGATGCGATCTATTCGGCGCAGGATATCGGCGCCTACAAGCCCAGCCGGCGCAATTTCGATTACATGCTCGCGCATCTGCGGGCGGATTTCGGTTTCGAAAAAGCCGACATCCTGCATACCGCGCAGAGCCTGTTCCACGACCATGCCTCGGCGAATGATTTCGGCCTGGCGTCTGCATGGATAGACCGGCGCCACGACCAGGAGGGCTGGGGGGCGACCGTGCCTGTGGCCCACACCCCGCACGTCGATTTCCACTTCAAGAGCATGGCGGAAATGGCGCAAGCGCATCGGGAGACAGTGGGGAAATAGGCCTGGACGGCAGTAGTTGCTGTCGGGAAAGTGTGTGTTTTTTTGTGGGGGATACCCCACAGCCCCTCTTCTTGGGCTATCGCCCCTGTGGCGGCGGTTTTTGCTGTCGACGAAGTGTTTTTATTGTGGGGATGCCCCCACCGCCCCTTTCTTGGGCTACCGCCCCGGCGGCCGCCGCTTCCGCCGACAGCAGATACCGCAGCCACGGGGGCTAGCCCGAGGAACGGGCGGAGGGGGTTTACCCCCCATCAAAAAACGCTCTTCGCCGGAGGCGAATAAAAAGTGCTGCTCGCCAGCCGCGAATTAAATACCCCTCGCCGAATTTCTATTCAGGCTAGCGCCCCTACCGCCGCTTCCGCCGACAGCAGATACCGCAGCAACGGGCGCGCTAGCCCGAAGAAGGGGCGGAGGGGGTTTACCCCCTCATCTAAAAAACACTCTTCACCGAAGGCGAAAAAATTACTGCCCGCCGCAGGCGAATCGCCCCGATGCGCCTATCGCCAAGCGCTAGCCTGGTCCAGCTTATGGACGACATCCCCCGGCAGGGTCAACCGTGTGGCCGCCACCAGATCATCCAGCTGCTCCAGCGACGTCGCACTGGCGATCGGCGCTACGACGCCAGGTTGCGCCATGGTCCAGGCCAACGCCACCTGCGTATGCGTGGCGCCAGTCGTCTCCACCGCTTCGTCCAGTGCGGCCAGAATCCGCCGGCCCCGCTCGTTGAGATACGTGTCGACGATCTTGCGCCCACGCACGCTCTTGGTGGCGTCGGCGGCCGAGCGATACTTGCCAGACAGGAACCCGCTGGCCAGCGCGTAATAGTTGATGGTGCCCAAGCCCTGCGCCACGGCCACCGCCTGCAAACCGCTTTCATACGGCTCACGCGCATACAGGTTGTATTCGGGCTGGATGGTCTCGTAACGCGGCAAGCCGTTGCGCTCGCTGAAGATCAAGGCTTCCGACAGGCGCTGCGCCGTGTAATTGGACGCACCGATGGCCCGCACCTTGCCCTGGTCACGCAGCTTGCCATAGGCAGCCAGCGTATCGGTCAGCGGTGTGTCCGGGTCGTCCCGATGCGACTGATAAAGATCGATGTAGTCGGTCTGCAGACGCGCCAGCGAATCTTCCACGGCGCGCGCGATATAGGCGGGCGACAGGCCCTGCGCCTTGGGTCCCATCTCCATGCCGACCTTGGTGGCGATGATCACCTTGTCGCGCTTGCCGCTCTTGGCCAGCCACTTGCCGATGATGACTTCCGATTCGCCGCCGCGATTGCCCGGCGCCCAACGCGAATACACGTCGGCCGTGTCTATGAAATTCAAACCGGCATCAACCATGGCGTCCAGCAAGGAAAACGCGTCGGCCTCGCCGACAGTCCAGCCAAACACATTGCCACCGAAGGCCAGGGGAGGGACGGTAAGGCCGGAACGGCCCAATTGGCGTAGTTGCATCATGTGTCTCTACAAAGTTTGGGACATCGGTTTGATGTTCTTTTTATGGTGATTGAGTCTATGCGCGGGCTAAGCCCGATGGCTGCCCAGGCTACCGCTGGTACTGCTAGCTACTCCTTTTCACACGGTTCTCAACGAGTATATCGATCAATAAGCGTAATCTCCCGAGCGCCGCCTGCACACCTTCCAGCCTCAGGGATTTCCCGCGCCCCGGCGCGCCCGGCTCCGCCACGCCGTCCGTTAGACTATGCGCTGCGGCATGCGATCGCTGGCGCGCTGTATTCTTCGTTTGCCCGAGGCAACGCCCGGGCGGCAGGCAGCGGCACAGGGCGACAAGGCCCGGCACGCCCCCGCGTACGGTATTCACGAGATACCCGAAACAGATATCAATCAAAAGGATTGCCAAATTATGGTGAAAGCATCCCGTCCGGCCGGCATGGCCGCCCGCGCGGCCACGGTTGGCGCCCTTGAGCGGCACGCCGGTGCCGCAGGCCCCGTGTCGCCCAAGTCGCCGGGGTCATCCGCGTCACGCTTGCTGCGTGCCGTCATCGTGGGCCTGCTGGCCCAAGCCGCCGTGATGGCGGCGCCGTCGGCCTGGGCCGCGGGCCCCGCGCCGAAATCCGTGGCGGTGATCGCCATCGTCGACCATCCGGCGCTGGATGCGGTACGCGACGGCGTGCGCGATGCCTTGAAGGCCGCGGGCTACGATCCCGCCAAGAACTTGAAGTGGCAATTCCAGAGCGCGCAAGGCAATAACGCCACGGCCGCACAGATTGCACGCAAATTCGTCGGCGACCGGCCCGATGCCATCGTTGCCATCTCGACCCCAGCGGCGCAGGCCGTGGCGGCCGCCTCCAAGGAAGTGCCGCTGGTCTATGCGGCGGTGACCGACCCCGTGGCGGCGCAGCTGGTCCCGTCGACGCAGCAGGGCTCGGACACCAACGTCACCGGTGTCAGCGATGCATTGCCGCTGGACCGTCAGATCGAACTGATCAAGAAGCTGGTGCCTACCGCCAAGCGCATCGGCATGGTCTACAACCCCGGCGAGGCGAATTCCGTGGTGGTGGTCAAGCAGATGCAGGACGTGCTGCCGAAATCCGGCATGAGCCTGATCGAAGCCGCCGCGCCGCGTACGGTGGACGTCGGCTCGGCCGCGCGCAGCCTGATCGGCAAGGCCGACGTGATCTACGCCAACACCGACAACAATGTCGTGGCCGCTTTCGAATCCCTGGCCAAGGTCAGCAACGACGCCAAGATTCCCTTGATCGCCTCCGATACCGATAGCGTCAAACGCGGCGCCGTGGCCGCTCTGGGTGTGAATTACCACGATATGGGCGTGCAGGCCGGCCGCATGGTGGTGCGTATCCTGAAAGGCGACAAGCCGGGCGCGATTCCGCCGGAGACCGCGGGCAAGCTGGCGCTATATGTCAGCTCGTCGGCGGCGCAGAAGCAGGGCGTCACGCTGTCCGATGCGATGCTGAAATCGGCCGCCCAGGTCATCCCTTGAGGCGTCGTTAGCACATGTCCTTGTTTTCTTTCATGGGGGCGCTGGAGATCGGCTTGATCTTCGGCCTGGTAGCGCTGGGCGTGATGATCTCCTTCCGCCTGCTGCGCTTTCCCGACCTGACGGTCGACGGTAGTTTTCCCTTGGGCGCGGCGGTGGCGGCGACGTTGATCTCGGCGGGCTGCAATCCTTTCCTGGCGACCGGCGCGGCGGTGCTGGCGGGGGCCCTGGCGGGATTGCTGACGGCCTGGCTGCACGTGCGGCTGCGCATCATGGAGCTGCTGGCCAGCATCCTGGTGATGATCGGCCTGTACTCGATCAATCTGCGCATCATGGGCCGGCCCAATGTGCCCTTGATCACCGATCCCACCGTATTCACGCTGTTGCAGCCGGCCGGGATCAGCGATTACCTGATGCGGCCGTTGCTGCTGCTGGTCGTGGTGGCGGTTTGCAAAGGCCTGCTCGACTGGTTCCTGGGAACCCGCACCGGGCTGGCCCTGCGCGCCAGCGGCGCCAATCCCCGCATGGCACGGGCACAGGGCGTGAACACCGGCTGCCTGGTGATGGGTGGCATGGCCCTGTCCAACGCCCTGGTGGCCCTGGCTGGCGCGCTGTTCGCGCAGGCGCAGGGCGGGGCGGATATTTCCATGGGGCTGGGCACCATCGTCATCGGCCTGGCCGCGGTCATCGTCGGCGAAAGCATACTGCCGTCGCGCCGGCTGGCGCTGGCCACGCTGGCGGTGATCCTGGGCGCCATGATCTACCGTTTCTTCATCGCCCTGGCCCTGAACACCGATTTCATCGGCCTGCAGGCGCAGGATCTCAACCTGGTCACGGCGGTGCTGGTGACTTTTGCCCTGGTCCTGCCCAGGCTCAGACGACGCCGCGGTGGCAAGAGGAACTGACATGTTGCGCGCGGAAAATCTGGAAGTGACATTCAACGCCGGTTCGCCGGTGGAAACACGTGCCTTGCGCGGCCTGTCGCTGGACATCCCCAGCGGCCAGTTCGTCACCGTGATCGGTTCGAACGGCGCCGGCAAGTCGACGTTCCTCAATACGGTGGCGGGCGATATCGCCATCGATAGCGGCCGCATCGACATCGACGGCATCGACGTGTCGCGCCTGCCTTCCTGGGCCCGGTCGCAACGCGTGGCGCGGGTGTTCCAGGATCCCCTGGCGGGCACCTGCGAAGATCTCACCATCGAAGAAAACATGGCGCTGGCGCAGTCGCGCGGGGTGCGTCGCGGCTTGGGACGGGCGTTGAACGACGGCTTGCGGGCGCGTTTCTCCGAACGCCTGGCCAGCCTGGGCCTGGGGCTGGAAAACCGTCTGGGCGACCGCATCGGTCTGCTGTCGGGCGGTCAGCGCCAGGCGGTGAGCCTGCTGATGGCCGCCTTGCAGCCTTCGCGCATCCTGCTGCTGGACGAACACACCGCCGCGCTGGATCCGCGCACGGCGCAATTCGTGCTGGAGCTGACGGCGCGCATCGTGGCTGAACACGAGTTGACCACCATGATGGTGACCCACAGCATGCGCCAGGCGCTGGAGGTGGGCGACCGCACCGTCATGCTGCACGAGGGACGCGTGGTGCTGGATGTGGCGGGCGAGCAGCGCAAGGGCCTGCAAGTGCGCGACCTGCTGGCCATGTTCGAGCAAGTGCGCGGCGAAAAACTGTCCGACGACGCGCTGTTGCTGGGATAGCGCAAGCCAGCTCCCGCGGCGGCCGGAGCCGCGACAGCTGCAGCGCCAGTGCGCCGGCCGGCACGCCGGCGAAGGCGCACGGCGGGGAAAACCGGCACAATACCCGCCATCGTTTTCGATGGCGGGAGTGACATGGCAGGTAATGCGAACGGGCGCACCAAGCGTTCCAAGTCCGGTTACGACACCGTTGCGCTGGTGCTGCAAGGCGGCGGCGCGCTGGGTTCCTATCAGGCCGGCGTCTATCAGGGAATGCACGAAGCCGGGGTGCGGCCGGATTGGGTCGCCGGCATCTCCATCGGCGCCATCAATGCCGCCATCATCGCGGGCTCGCCGCTGGACGAACGGGTCGAGCGCCTGCATGGATTCTGGGAATCGATCTGCCGGCCGTATGGCTATGGTGCCTTGCCATGGGGCGATATGTTCGCGGCCATGTGGCGGGATCTGCCGGGTGCCTTCGCTGCCGGCCCCTTCGGATCGGGCTCCCCCTCCGCGACACCGTTCGCGTCCTACGCCTATGGTTCGCCCGGCGCCAACGGCGTTCTGGCGGCGACCAATGCGCTGCTCTATGGCCAACCCGGTTTCTACCAGCCGCGGCCCTTTCCGCCGTTCTGGCCGCAGGGCCAGGGCCCGGCCGGCGCCAGCTATTACGACACCGCGCCGCTGGAAAAGACGCTGAATACGTATGTGGACTTCGATCTGCTCAATCGCGGCGACGTGCGCGCCAGCTTCGGGGCGGTCAACGTGCGCACGGGCAATTTCGCGTATTTCGACAGCACCAAGATCCGCCTGACCGCCCGCCACGTGATGGCGTCGGGCGCGCTGCCGCCGGGCTTTCCAGCTGTGGAAATCGACGGGGAGTATTACTGGGACGGCGGCGTGGTTTCGAATACGCCGCTCTATTACGTGCTGTCGCCGCACCCGACCTGGGACACCCTGGCCTTGCAGGTGGATCTGTGGCCCGCACGCGGACCCTTGCCGGACACCATGGAAAAAGTCATGGAGCGCCAGAAGGATATCCAGTATTCCAGCCGCACCCGCCTGGTCACCGATCTGCTGCAACGAAACCTGGCGCTGCGCCAGGATCTGCGGCACCTGCTGGCCCTGCTGCCGGAAAAGCAGCGCAATGCGCCGGAGCTGGCGCGGATCCGCGAGTCTGCCGACACTCCGGTGATCAATGTCATCAATCTGATCTACCAGAGCAAGAACTACGAACGGCATTCCAAGGATTACGAGTTCGGCACCGAGGCCATGCGCGAGCATTGGCAATCCGGCCTGGCCGATATCCGGGCCACTTTGGCGCGCCCGGACGTGCTGGCCCGGCCGCAAGGCGGCAGCGGTTTTGTCAGCCACGATATCCACCGAGGATAGGCCCGGTTGACCCTCGTCCTACGGCGGAGGACGGATTTTGCTGTCGGATCAGTCTGATTGTTTGGGTGTGGTGCTCCATAAGGGGAAGGGCGGTGTTAGCTTTTTCCCCTGATACGAACTTTTATGGAATGTCATGGAATCGCGCCAGCCCGTCAAATCGCAAACTATTACTCGTCCTATCTCGGTCGTGCTGTATGAGCCTGAAGCGCCGGCTCGTACGCGCCTGCTGAATTTGCTGAGGCCTTCCGGCTTTCATGTGCACGGTGTGCATGACGCCGACACCCTGTTCCGCTGGCTCAACCGCCATCCCGCACAACTGGTGGTGCTGGGCGCCGGTACGCCGCAGGGACTGCTGACCGACACCCTGCTGCCGCGCCTGGAAGCCGAACATGCGGCGGGCGTGGTGGTGCAGCGGCCCGGGGCGGAAGCTGACCTGTGCATGCGCGTGCTGGGAGCGGGGGCGCATCTGTGTCTCGATCGCGAATACGAAGGCCCGGAGTTCGCCGCCGTGTTGCGAGCCCAGGCGCGCCGCGCGGGCCTGTCGGCCGCCGGCCGCGGCGCCATGGCGCGCGCGTCGGCCGTGCCGCCGCCGCGCCGTGCCGTCCGCTATCCGGGCATCCTGCCGCCTTTGCGGGTGCCCAACCCGGCGAGCCGTGAGGCGTCGGCCAATCCGTCGCTGCCGTCCCCGGGTTCGCCCGCGGCGCCCTGGAGCCTGATGTACCAGGGCTGGGTATTGATGGCGCCCGACGGCACCCGCATTCCGTTGACCGGGCTGGAGCGCAGCTGCTTTACCTGCATGCTGGAAAGTCCGCAGCGGGAACTGTCACGCAAGGACTTGAGCCGCTTCATGTCCGAAGCCAACCTGCGTTCCATGAATGTGGTGATCAGCCGCCTGCGTAAAAAGGTACTGCAGGCAGGCCAACGGCTGCCCTTGCACACGGTGCACCGGCTGGGTTACGTCTTCGCGGGCACGCTGGTGGCGAACGAAGAAGGTTGAGCAGGGGAATGGGCGGCTGTGGAGATCATGAGAGTAAAAGGTATCCTTACAAAAAATAAAGTTACAGTTCATGCCACAGCCGCCGGAAGGCGGTAAGCTTCCGCGCAAACATAAAACCGAATTAATTAATTTGTAAGAAGGGGGGGAGTGTCATCCCCACCCTGACATGCGGCCGGAGCGGCAGGGCGGCCCATGCAAACCTTCGTTTGCATCAAGATACGCGCGAGCGTACGCCCTTACCACTTTCGGCCGCGCGCGGAATTCGACGTGAGGGTTTACATGGGTCTCAGCTTTACGCGTGTCTGGAAGCCGGCTTGCGCCGGCGTTGTCGTGGCCGTGCTGCTTGCCGCTTGCGGGGAGCGTCCGCAATTGAATCCTGGCCCGCCTCAAGTTGGCGTGGTGACCGTAAAACCCGAACGTACGCCCAGTGTGTCGGAACTGCCCGGCCGCGTCGACGCGGTGCGGGACGCACAGATCCGCGCCCGGGTGACGGGCATCGTGCAGAAGATCGCCTTCGAGCAGGGCGGCGACGTCAAGGCCAATCAACTGCTGTTCAAGATCGATCCGGCGCCCTACAAGGCGGCGTACGATCAGGCCGCTGCCCAACTCAAGCAGTCCCAGGCCGATCTTTTCAGCGCCAAGGCCCTGGCGGACCGTTACGCGCCGCTGGTGAAGGCCAACGCCGTCAGCAAGCAGGAATATGACAACGCCGTTGCCAGCTACCGCCAGGCCGATGCCGCGGTGACCGCCGCGCGCGCCAATTTGCAGACGGCATCCATCAATCTCGGTTACACCGACGTGACTTCGCCCATCGCCGGGCGCATCGGCAAGCCGCTGGTCACCGAAGGTGCCCTGGTCGAAGGGTCCGCCGCCACGCAGATGGCCCTGGTCCAGCAGTTGGATCCGATCTACGTCGATTTCACGCAGTCCACTACCGAACTGGCGCAGTTGCGCCGGGCGCTGGCCAGCGGCCAGTTGCAGAAGATCGGCGACGATGCCGCGCAGGCCAAGGTCGTGCTGGAGGACGGGTCTGAATACAAGCATGCGGGCAAGCTGCTGTTCACCGGCATTACGGTGGATCCCAGCACCGGCCAGGTCAATCTGCGCGCGGAATTCCCCAATCCCGAAAATGACCTGCTGCCGGGCATGTACGTGCGGGTGCGCCTGGCCCAGGGTGTCGACAACCAGGCCTTGCTGGTGCCGCAGCAGGCCCTGCAGCGTACGCCGGATGGCTTGCAAAGCCTGATGCTGGTGCGCGATGACAAGGTGGCCTCGGTCAACGTGACCACGGCGGGCGTCAGCAATGGCCGCTGGATCATCACCAGCGGGCTGAAGGCGGGCGATGTCGTGATCGTCGAGGGCTTCCAGAAGATTCGGCCCGGAGCGCCGGTAAAGGTGTCGCAATGGTCGCCGGGGCAGGCAGGCCAGCCTGCGCAACCCGCTCAGTCTGGGCAGACGCCGCCCGCGAAGGCCCAGTAAGACGGGCACGTTGATTCCGGAACATTGAGACCGCGGGACCGGGCAGGCATCTGTCCACCTACGGTCGGTACTGTCCTCAGGACACCTGCAAATGCCGCAATTTTTTATCGATAGACCGATTTTCGCGTGGGTCGTCGCGTTATTCATCCTGCTGGCGGGCGTATTGGCCATTCCCAATATGCCGATCTCGCAGTATCCCAACGTGGCGCCGCCGGCGATTGAAATCACCGCCACCTATCCGGGTGCTTCGGCCAAGGAAGTGGCCGATTCGGTCACCAGCTTGATCGAGGATCAGCTCAACGGCGCCAAGGGCCTGCTGTATTACGAGTCGGTCAGCGACTCCAACGGCCAATCGACCATCACCGCCACGTTCGAGCCGGGACGCGATCCCGACCTGGCCCAGGTGGACGTGCAGAACCGCGTGGCCAACGTCACCGCGCAGCTGCCGGCGGCCGTGACGCAACAGGGCCTGCAGTTCCAGCAGACCAGTACGGGCTTCCTGATGATCGTCACGCTGTCCTCCACGGATGGCACCCTGGACCAGACCGCGCTGGCCGACTACGTGACGCGCAACATCAAGAACCCGGTGTCGCGCGTGCCGGGCGTGGGCCAGTTCCAGCTGTTCGCGGCGCCGCGCGCCATGCGCATCTGGGTCGATCCGCAGAAGCTGGTGGGCTTCAACCTGAGCATGGAGCAGGTCAACCAGGCCATCGCCCAGCAGAACGTGCTGATTTCCGGCGGTAACCTGGGTGGTCCGCCCAACCCCGAAAGCCAGCGCACTACCGCCACGGTGGTGGCCAACGGCCAATTGGCCACGGTGGAAGGCTTCGGCAACATCGTGCTGCGCGCGAATACCGACGGTTCGGTGGTGCGGGTGCGCGACGTGGCGCGCGTGGAAATCGGTGCGGACAACTACTTCTTCGGCGCGCGCCTGAACGGCAAGCCGACGGCCGCCTTCGCCATCATCCTGTCGCCCGACGCCAACGCGTTGCAGACGGCCAGCGGCGTGCGCACGCAGATGCAGCAACTGTCGCGCTACTTCCCCGCTGACGTCAAATACGACATACCCTACGACACCGCGCCCTACGTCAAGGTATCGATTACCGACGTGGTCTATACCCTGGTGGAAGCCATGGTGCTGGTCTTCCTGGTCATGTTCCTGTTCCTGCAGAACGTGCGCTACACGCTGATTCCGGCCCTGGTGGTGCCGGTGGCGATGATGGGCGCCTTCGCGGTGATGTTGGCGCTGGGCTTTTCCATCAACGTGCTGACCATGTTCGCCATGGTGCTGGCCATCGGCATCCTGGTGGACGACGCCATCGTGGTGGTGGAGAACGTCGAACGGATCATGGCCACCGAAGGCCTGGGGCCCAAGGAGGCCACTTCGCGCGCCATGCCGCAGATCACCGGCGCCATTACCGGTATCACCCTGGTGCTGGTCAGCGTGTTCCTGCCCCTGGCCTTCATGGGCGGGTCGGTGGGCGTGATCTACCGCCAGTTCTCGGTGGCCATGGCCGTGTCCATCTTCTTCTCGGCGCTGCTGGCCTTGACGTTCACGCCCGCGCTGTGCTCCACCATCCTCAAGCCGGTGCCGGCTGATCACCATCACGAAAAGCGTGGCTTCTTCGGCTGGTTCAACCGCCGTTTCGATGCCACCACCACGGGTTACCAGAACTGGGTGGCGCGCATCCTGCACAAGGGCGGCCGCATGATGCTGATCTACCTGGTGCTGGTAGTGGCATTGGGCTGGCTCTATGCGCGCCTGCCGTCCTCCTTCCTGCCGGAAGAGGACCAGGGCTACGTCATCAGCAATATCGAATTGCCCTCGGGGGCCAGCGCCAACCGCGCGGTCGAAGTACTGCAGCAGGTCGAGAAGCATTTCCTGGCCGAGCCGCAGGTACAGAACATCATCGCGGTGCAGGGCTTCAGCTTCAACGGCAACGGCTTGAACGCCGCCCTGGCATTCACCACGTTGAAGGATTTCGACCAGCGCAAGGGCAGGGCGAATTCGGCGCAGGCGGTGTCGTTCCGCGCGCTCAATTCCCTGCTGATGGGCATCCATGACGCCATGGTCTTCACCGTGGTGCCGCCGGCCATCTCCACGCTGGGCAATGCCACGGGCTTCGACTTCCGTTTGCAGGACCGCTCCAGCGCCGGCACGGAAGCACTGGGGCAGGCCACCGCGCAGTTGATGGGTCTGGCGATGCAAAGCCCCATCCTGTCGCAGGTGCGCATCTCCGGCCTGGGGCCGGGCGCGCAACTGAGCCTGGACATCGACCGCGACAAGGCCGCCGCTTTGGGCGTGGACTTTTCGGAAGCGGCCACCCTGGTGTCGACCGCGGTCGGCAGTGCCTTCATCAACAAGTTCCCCAACTTCGGACGCATGCAGAACGTCTGGGTGCAGGCCGACGAGAAGTACCGCATGCAGGTGGAGGACGTGCTCAAGTTGAATGCACGCAACACCAATGGCGGCATGGTGCCCCTGTCGACCTTCGTCACGCCCCACTGGAAGGAAGGGCCGACGCAGATCGTGCGCTACAACAGCTACGAGTCCATCCGCATCAGCGGCGACGCCAAGCCGGGGCACACCACCGGTGAAGCCATGGTCGAGATGGAACACCTGATGAACCAGTTGCCGCAAGGTTTCGGCTACGAATGGAACGGCTTGTCCTATCAGGAACAACAGGCCGGCAACCAGGCGCCCATCCTGATGGGCCTGTCGCTGCTGGTGGTCTTCCTGGTGCTGGCCGCGCTGTATGAAAGCTGGGCCATCCCGATCTCGGTGATGCTGGTGGTGCCGCTGGGCATGCTGGGCGCGGTTGGCCTGGTGAGCGCCCTGGGCATGTCCAACGACGTGTACTTCCAGGTCGGCATGGTGACGGTGATCGGGCTGGCGGCCAAGAACGCCATTCTGATCGTCGAGTTCGCCAAGGACGAATATGCCCGCGGCAAGGGCCTGATGGAGTCGGCGGTGGATGCGGCACGGCTGCGCTTCCGGCCTATCCTGATGACGTCGCTGGCGTTCATCCTTGGTGTGATCCCGCTGGCCATCGCCACCGGCGCGGGCGCGGCCAGCCAACGCGCGGTGGGCCTGGGCGTGCTGGGCGGCATGCTGGCGGCCACGCCTTTCGCGGTGATCTTCGTGCCGACGTTCTTCGTGGTGGTGCTGGGCTTCTTCAAGACCAAACCGCGTCTGCTGGGCGCCGAGGCCCGGGCGTGGGAGGCTGAACAGGCCGAGAAGCGCGCGCGCGGCGAGGTTGCCGCCGACGGTCCGCCGATACCGCCCATGGCGGCGCCGGGTGCGTCCTCCACCGACGACAAGGAGCAACGATGAGCACGGCCCGCGTCTTTTCCGTGAGCCTGCTGGCCGGCCTGCTGTCGGCCTGCAGCCTTGCCCCCGACTACCACCGGCCGCCGGCGCCGGTCCAGGCCGATTGGCCGGACCAGCCCAAGGTGGTCTACAACGGCTATGACAAGGCCATCACCGCGGGTGTACAGCCTGCCAGCGCGGTGACGCCCGTCGCCGGCACGCCCGCCCCGGATCTGGGCTGGCAGGAGTTCTTCCGCGACGAGCAACTGCGGACCCTGATCGGCCTGTCCCTGACCAATAACCGCGACCTGCGGGTGGCGGTGCAGCGCGTCGAGGAAGCGCGCGCGCAATGGGGGCAGCAGCGTGGTGAGCTGTGGCCGTCGATCGGTGCCGGCGTCCAGGGGACGCGCCAACGGTTGCCGCCCAAGCTGCGCCTGGGGGGCACGGATGGTCCGTCGATTTCCAGCCAGTACCAGGCGGGTGTGGGGCTGACTACCTTCGAGCTGGATGTTTTCGGCCGCCTGCGCAGCCTGTCGGAAGCGGCTTACCAGAACTTCCTGGCCACCGAGCAAGCGCAACGCAGCGTGCAGATCTCGCTGATCGGCGAGGTCGCGCAGGCGTATCTGAATCTGCGCGCCGCCGATGCGCAGTTGGCCCTGACGCGCCAGACCCTGGACTCGCGCCAGCAGTCCTACGATCTGGTCAAACGCCGTTTCGACGGCGGCATCTCTTCGGAACTGGACCTGAACCAGTCCAAGTCCCTGCTGGATACGGCCTCCGCCAATCTGACGGAACTCGCGCGCACGCGCGCCCAGGCCATCAATGCCCTGGTGCTGCTGATCGGCGCGCCGCTGCCGGTGGACCTGCCGGCGCCGGCGCCCTTCGAGATGGACCGCATCATGGCGGCCGTGCCGGCGGGCCTGCCGTCCGATCTGCTGGAGCGCCGCCCCGACATCCTGTCCGCGGAAAACAGCCTGCAATCGGCCAATGCCAATATCGGCGCGGCGCGCGCGGCGTTTTTCCCGACGCTGAGCCTGACCGGCTTGCTGGGCGTGGCCAGCCCGTCGCTGTCCGATCTGTTCAAGGGCGGTAACGGCTATTGGAGCTTCTCGCCGTCCATCACCACCCCCATCTTCGCGGGCGGCAGTATCCGCGCCGGCCTGGATCTGGCCAAGGCGCGCGATAATATCGCGGTGGCGCAGTACGAAAAATCCATCCAGCAGGCGTTCCAGGAAGTCTCGGACGCGCTGGCGGGCGAGGCGACTTACGGTACGCAGCTGCAGGCGCAGCAGGCGTTGGAACAGTCATCCGCCCGTAGCCTGGAATTATCGAACATGCGCTACACGGGTGGCATCGACAGTTATCTGCAAGTGCAGAATGCCCAGATAACATATTTCAACGCCCAGTTGGGAGTGGTGCAGACCCGGCTGGCTTCGCTGGTCAACCGCGTGCAGCTCTACAAGGCGCTGGGCGGGGGCTGGGAAGAAACGACCAAGACGGCAGCGCAATGATTGAACTAGGTGTAAATATCGACCACGTGGCCACGCTCAGGCAGCAGCGCCACGCCGGTTATCCCGACCCCATCGCCGCGGCGCTGCGCGCCGAGGATGCGGGGGCCGACCTGATTACCCTGCATCTGCGGGAAGACCGCCGCCATATCCAGGACGCCGACGTGCATGCACTGCGGCCCCAACTGCGCACTCGCATGAACCTGGAATGCGCCGTGACGGCGGAAATGCTGGACATCGCTTGCCAGGTGCGGCCCAACGATGTGTGCCTGGTGCCGGAGAAGCGTGCCGAGCTGACCACCGAAGGCGGCCTGGACGTGATCGGCGGGCAGGGCGCGGTCAGCGCCGCGGTGACGCAGTTGCGCGAGGCGGGTATCCGGGTATCGCTGTTCATCGATCCCGAAGCGGCGCAGATCGAGGCCGCCGCCCGTGCCGGCGCCACGGTCATCGAATTGCATACCGGCGCCTATGCCGAGGCGCAGGGCGCCCGGGCCGTCGCCGAACTGGCGCGCATCAAGGCCGCCATTGCCGAAGGCCTGCGCCATGGACTGCGCGTGAATGCCGGCCATGGCCTGCATTACGGCAACGTCCAGCCGGTGGCTGCGCTGGATGGGCTGGCCGAGCTGAACATCGGCCACGCCATCGTCGCCCAGGCGGTGTTCGACGGCTGGGACAAGGCCGTGCGCGACATGAAGGGGCTGATGGTGCTGGCGCGTGTGGAAGCCGCGCGCGGCAAGGTGTTTACGCCTGCCTGACGTATGATGGACGGCTGCGGCGCGACGCCCTGCGACGTGCCGCGCAGCTGAGGAATCCATCATGAGTACGCCGTCATCAACGACGCCTGACGTTTCGCCCGCCGAGGCCGGGCCTGCGCCCGGGTCTGCACCTGGATCTGCGCCTGGCGCTGCGTCCGGAACTATTCCAGATGCCCCTGCCGCGGCCATCGCCGGCATCGGCATGGACCTGATCCGGGTCGACCGCATCGCCCGCGCGCTGGAGCGCCATGGCGACCGTTTCGCGGAAAAAATCCTTGGTGAGCAGGAAATGCTCAAGTTCCACGCCCGGCGCCGGCGCGATCCGCGGCGTGGCGTGCTGTTCCTGGCTACCCGCTTCGCCGTCAAGGAAGCGTTTTCCAAGGCGATCGGACTGGGTATGCGCATGCCCATGACCTGGCGCCGCGTGCAGACGTTGAACGCGCCCAGCGGCCGGCCGATCCTGGTGCTGGCGCCGGCGCTGCAAGCCTGGTACGCCACCCGCTTCGGCGCCGCGCACGTCTCGCTGACCGACGAGTCCGACATGGCCGCGGCGTATGTCATAGTCGAAGCGCGGCGCCAGGACTAGGCCTGGGCCTGGGCCTGGGCCGCTTCAGCCCCTGCCGTGGTCCTGAGTCCCGTCACACGCTCATCACCCACCGAACTTCACCCACCGAACTTCACCTCCCGGACGCCAACTACCGGAGTTCCATTCAATATGTCACACAAGAAAAAGAAGTCGCTGCCCCCCGGTCCCGTCATGGTCGACGTGGCGGGCACCTCGCTCACCAAGCAGGAAAAGAAACGCCTGCGCGATCCGCTGGTGGGCGGCGTCATCCTGTTTGCCCGCAATTTCCAGGATCGCCGCGCGCTGTGCGAACTGACGCGGGAGATTCATGATGCGCGCGACGAACCGCTGCTGATCGCGGTGGACCATGAAGGCGGCCGCGTGCAGCGCTTCCGCAGCGACGGCTTCACGGTGCTGCCGCCCATGCGCCGCCTGGGCGAGATCTGGAATCGCGATCCGCTGGTGGCGATGCGCGCGGCGTCCGACGTCGGCTATGTGCTGGCGGCCGAGCTGCGTGCCTGCGGCGTGGACCTCAGCTTCACGCCCGTGCTGGACCTGGACTACGGCGTCAGCAAGGTGATCGGCGATCGCTCTTTCCATCGCGATGCGCGCGTGGTCACCATGCTGTCGCGCGCCGTGATCCAGGGGCTGGGGCTGGCGGGCATGGCGTCCTGCGGCAAGCATTTCCCCGGCCACGGTTTCGTCAGCGCCGATTCGCATCACGACATTCCGGTCGATCCGCGCAGCCTCGAGCGCATCCTGCATGAGGATGCCGCGCCCTACGGCTGGCTGGGCGACAATGTGCTGAGTTCGGTGATGCCCGCCCACGTGATCTATCCCAAGGTGGACAAGCATCCCGCCGGTTTTTCGCGCCGCTGGGTCAGCGAGATCCTGCGTGACCGCCTGCATTACGACGGCGTGGTGTTTTCCGACGACCTGACCATGGAAGGCGCGTCGGTAGCGGGCGACATCCTGGCGCGTGCCGAAGCCGCCTTGCACGCCGGCTGCGACATGGTGCTGGTGTGCAACCGGCCCGACATGGCCGATGACCTGCTGGACCGCCTGAAGTGGCAGCTGGACGAGCTGTCCGTTGAACGCATCCGCCGCCTGATGCCCCGATTCCGCGCCCCCCGCTGGGACGCCCTGCAAGCCGAACGCCGTTATCAGCATGCCCGAAGCAGCCTTCAATCTGAAATCGTTTCTGGCTGACCTGCCGCATCTGCCGGGTGTGTACCGGCATATCGATGCGGAAGGCCAGGTCATGTATGTGGGCAAGGCGCGCGACCTGAAGAAGCGCGTCTCGTCCTATTTCCAGAAAACATTGAGCAGTCCGCGCATTGCGCAGATGGTGTCCAAGGTGGCGCTGGTCGAGGTGACGGTTACCCGTTCCGAGGCCGAAGCGCTGCTGCTGGAAAACAATCTGATCAAGAGCCTGCGGCCGCGCTACAACATCCTGTTCCGCGACGACAAGTCGTATCCCTATCTGTGGATCACGGGGCATGAGTGGCCGCGCATCGCTTACTACCGCGGTTCGACCAATAAGCGCGGGCAGTTCTTCGGCCCTTTCCCCAATGCCTGGGCCGTGCGCGAGACCATCCAGATCCTGCAGAAGGTGTTCCGTCTGCGTACCTGTGAGGACACGGTCTTCGCCAATCGCTCGCGGCCGTGCCTGCTGCATCAGATCGGACGCTGTTCGGCGCCCTGTGTGGACGCGGTGCCGGCGGAGGAATACGCCCGTGATGTCGATCGCGCGGGGCGGTTTCTGAATGGGCAGGCCAAGGAAGTGATGGGCGAGATCGAGGTGCGCATGCTGCGGGCCTCTGAAGCGCTGGAGTTCGAGCGGGCGGCGGCCCTGCGCGACCAGATGGGTTCGCTGGCGCGGGTGTTGCATCAGCAGACCATGGAAGACGTGGGCGGCGAAGACAGCGACGTCGTCGCGGTGGCGGTGGCGGGGGGGCGGGTTTGCGTCAACCTGGCCATGGTGCGCGGTGGGCGGCATCTGGGCGACAAGCCGTTTTTCCCGACCCATGCGGAAGGCGAGGCGGCCGGGGATGTGCTGGAAGCCTTCGTCGGCCAGCATTACACGGACAACAAATTGCCGCCGGTGCTGGTCTGTTCGCATGCCTTGCCGGACGCGGAACTGGTGGATCTGCTGGCGGAGCAGGCGGGTACCCGTGTGCGGGTATTGACGCGGCCGCAGGGAGTACGGCGGTCCTGGCTGGAGCAGGCGCAGCGTAACGCCGAAATGGCCTTGGCGCGCGCGCTGACCGAGTCGGGGGCGCGCGCGGCGCGCACGCTGGCGCTGGCTGAAGTCCTGGACCTGGATACGGACGAGGCTGCGCTGGATGCCTTGCGTGTCGAGTGTTTCGACATCAGCCACACGGCGGGCGAGGCGACTCAGGCGTCGTGCGTGGTATTCGAGCATCACGAGATGCAGCCTTCTCTCTATCGTCGCTACAACATCGCCGGGATCACGCCTGGGGATGACTATGCCGCCATGCGGCAGGTGCTGACGCGGCGCTTCGCCAAGGTCGCCGACGGCGACGCCGAGCTGCCCGGGATCGTGCTGATCGACGGCGGCAAGGGGCAGGTGGAGGTGGCGCGGCAGGTCTTCGTCGAATTGGGGCTGGATATTTCGGTGCTGGTCGGTGTGGCCAAGGGCGAGGGGCGCAAGGTGGGCCTGGAAACCCTGGTCTTCCCCGACGAGCGGCCGCCGGTGGCGCTGGGCGGCGAGTCCGCCGCGCTGATGCTGATTGCCCAGGTGCGTGATGAGGCCCACCGTTTCGCCATCACCGGGATGCGGGCGCGGCGGGCCAAGGCGCGCAATGTCTCCCGGCTGGAGGAAATCGAGGGCGTGGGTGCGCGGCGGCGGCAGCGGCTATTGGCGCGGTTCGGCGGGTTTTCCGGTGTTTCCCGCGCCAGTATCGAGGATCTGGCTTCGGTGGATGGGATTTCGCAGGATCTGGCGGAGCGGATCTATGAGGCGCTGCATTGAGGCGGCGCTGCATAGAGAGGCGGGCATGGAGGTGCAGGCACGGAGGGGGCGCCTGCGGAGCCGGCAGGCCGAAGCGCTGGGCGTGGACATCTTCCCGGTTTCGCCGCCGTCGGCGTGCGATATGACCTCTGTGCACGAGCTTGCCGTCAGGGGATGATATGTATCTAAGTGATGACAAATCACCCACAAATCGCCATATGACAAATTTTGTTGCGCTGGCTGATGTAGCATACGCGTCATCATGCCCCTAAACGTACCGATCATTCTGACCTGGCTGCGCATCGCCATGATTCCCCTGGTGGTGGGCCTGTTTTATCTTCCTGGCAGTTGGCTTAGTGAAGGACACCGCGACACCTTGGCCGCGGTGTCCTTTATCGTCGCCGCGCTGACCGATTGGTTCGACGGTTGGCTGGCGCGGCGTTGGAACCAGACGTCGGCGTTCGGCGCCTTCCTGGACCCCGTGGCGGACAAGCTGATGGTTTGCGCCGCGCTGATCGTGCTTCTGGACCTGAGCCGGGTGGACGCTTTCATTTCCCTGATCATCATAGGCCGGGAAATCACCATTTCGGCCTTGCGCGAATGGATGGCGAAGATCGGCGCCAGCGCCAGCGTGGCGGTGCATCGATTGGGCAAGTTCAAGACCGCTGCCCAGATGGTTGCCATTCCCTGCCTGCTGTACAACCAGCCTGTTTATGGCATCAGCATGCGTGTCCTGGGCGACATCCTGATCCTGATCGCCGCGATCCTGACGGTGTGGTCGATGCTGTACTACTTGCAGCGCGCCTGGCCGGCGATACGCGAAAAAGCGCTTTAAGCCTACTGCCGCGCCGTGCGGGTATCGGCCGGCGCCGGCATCCCCTTGGTCGCCCGCCAGGGGTTGATGTCCAGTCCGCCGCGCCGGGTGTAGCGGGCATAGACCGACAGGGTTTCAGGCTGGCATGTCCTCAGGATGTCCGTGAACATGCGCTCGACGCAGTGTTCGTGGAAGTCGGCGTGCTGGCGGAAAGACACAATGTAGGCCAGCAGGCCGGCGCGGTCGATGCGCGGGCCGCGGTAGTGGATGCGCACGCTGCCCCAATCGGGCTGTCCCGTGACCGGGCAATTCGACTTCAGCAGGCGCGAGGTCAGCGTCTCTTCCACGACATCGGCCTGGTCCGCGACCCGCAGCAGGTGCGGCGCGGGCGTGTAGGCTTCGATCTCGACATCCAGGTCATCCAGGCAGACGCCATCCAGTTCGGCGATGCGCTGCATATTGAATTCTTCAGGCGTGATCAGGCGCACCCCCACTGGGCCGCCCGCCGCCGCGCTCAGGTCCTGCTCCATGCGCGCCGCCACCGTGGCGGTATCCGGCATGCGTTCCTGGTTATAGGAGTTCAGGTAAAGCTTGAAGGATTTGGATTCGATGATGCAGGGGGTGGTGGCAGGCACGGTGAAACTCGCCAGCGCCACGCGCGGCTTGCCCCGTGCATCCAGCCACGACACTTCGTAGGCGTTCCAGATGTCCACGCCCTCGGCGAACGGCAGCTTGCCAGCCGTGATATCCAGCGCCGCCCGATTGGGCGCACGGTCGATGGGGAACAGCAGCGTGGGATCGTACCGGTCGGGATAAGCGACCTCATGCCCCAGGGGCGCATCTTGCAAAGTCATGGCGATACACAAAATCAGTCAGACCGCCATTTTAGGCTGCCATGCCGCAAGGCAGTTCACCAGATCGTCTCGACATGCGGGTAGGCCCGAATTTTCCCGTCCGCTGTCGCCAGCCGCGCTTTGTGCAGGCGCGCGGTTGCCACGATGATGCGATCAGCCGGGTCCTTGTGGAAGTCGCCAGGCAGGCCGACACTGGCCGTGGCGATGCGCGTATCCACCGGGATGAAGCGGACGGCGGGAACATGCGCAACCGTATCCAGCCAGGCGCTGGCCGACATGCTCAACGTAAGCCGCTCGCTTTTCACGAGCATGGCAATCTCCCAGGCGGAGATGGCCGAGACAAGAATTTCGCCATGCTCGCCTTTGTCCTGCTCTGTCCGAATGCCGTCCAGCGCCGCGGCACCCAGCGCCGCATCCTTTGCCACCCACCAGATCAACGCATGCGTGTCCAGGACAATCACTGGGCGGCCTCCCAGTCGTCTTCCCCGATGGGAGCGAACGGGTCGCCGTAATGAAGAACGGAATCACGCAGAAGATCGAGCGCGTTTTCCTGCGCTGGCCGGTAAGGGCGGATCTCCAGCGTGGGATGTCCATGGTCGGTGATGATCACGGGCTCTCCGCCGGCTTCTACTTGCCGGAAGATCTCAAGCGCGTGCGCCTTGAAATGGGTCTTTGAAATAAACCGGTGCGCCACGATGAGCTCCATGACTCGCCCCTTATAGATTAACGGTTGAGGCGATAAATGACTATTTATTATGGTCATTTTAGCGCCTTACAGAGGTTGGTCTCAATTTTTCGGTTTACGTTCCTCGCTGCTGGAGCGTTTTGTCCATGGGTACGAGCGCAATTTTTCACATTGCAAAATGAGAATGGAAGGTGATGAAAAGCGCTGCGGCGCCGCGATGGCGGCACGTTTCACGGCAGCGAATTTTGTTTCATAATCCGAAATGATAATCGTAATTCGTTGATTTATATGGATAAAATATTTCGTCTTGTAGAAGTGTTCGAGTGATCTTGCCCCGCAGCAAAAACCTAGACTGTTATCCAACGAATCACGGTTCTGCACGACAGATACGCGCCGCAAGCAAGCCCCGAGGCGGCGACTCCAAATGCACAACGATGGTTCGGTGAATCGGCGGCTGGCGGAAACAGGCCGCTTTGCAGTTCGGCATCTTTACTCAAAACCTTCTAGGAGCAAGACCATGACGAACCGGGAAACCGAAATTCAACGTCTGCAGCAGGATTGGGCCGAAAACCCCCGTTGGCAGGGGATCAAGCGCGGCTATGACGCCGCCGAGGTGGTGAAGCTGCGCGGCTCGCGCGTGCCGGAATACAGCCTGGCGCAGCAAGGCGCCGCGCGCCTGTGGCAACTGCTGCACGAGGAGCCTTTCGTCAACTCGCTGGGCGCGCTGTCCGGTAATCAGGCCATGCAGCAGGTCAAGGCCGGCCTGAAGGCCATCTACCTGTCCGGCTGGCAGGTTGCCGGCGACGCCAATCTGGCCGGGCAGATGTATCCCGACCAGTCCCTGTACCCCGCCGATTCCGTTCCCGCCGCTGTCCGCCGCATCAACAACACGCTCACCCGTTGCGACCAGATCCAATGGATGGAAGGCAAGGAAGCAGGGCAGTGCGGCTACATCGACTACTTCGCGCCCATCGTGGCCGACGCCGAAGCCGGCTTCGGCGGCGTACTCAACGCCTTCGAACTGATGAAGGGAATGATCGAAGCGGGCGCCGCCGGGGTCCACTTCGAGGATCAACTGGCCTCGGTGAAGAAGTGCGGCCATATGGGCGGCAAGGTGCTGGTGCCTACCCGCGAAGCCGTCGCCAAGCTGATCTCGGCGCGCCTGGCGGCCGACGTGTTGGGGGTGCCCACCTTGCTGCTGGCCCGCACCGACGCCGATGCCGCCGACCTGATCACCAGCGATGTCGATGAGAACGATAAGCCCTATATCACCGGCGAACGTACCGTCGAAGGTTTCTACCGCACACGCGCCGGCCTGGATCAGGCCATCTCGCGTGGGTTGGCCTACGCGCCCTATGCCGATCTGGTGTGGTGCGAGACGGGCACGCCCAATCTGGAGTATGCGCGCCGCTTCGCCGAGGCCCTGCAGAAGGAACATCCGGGCAAGATGCTGGCGTATAACTGCTCGCCGTCCTTCAACTGGAAGAAGAACCTGGAAGACTCGGTCATCGCCAAGTTCCAGCGGGAATTGGGCGCCATGGGCTACAAGTTCCAGTTCATCACGCTGGCTGGTTTCCATTCGCTGAACTACGGCATGTTCGAACTGGCGCACGGGTATGCGCGCCGCCAGATGAGCGCCTTCGTCGAACTGCAGGAAAAGGAGTTCGCCGCGGCGACGCTGGGCTTCTCCGCGGTGCGGCACCAACGCGAAGTGGGCACCGGCTATTTCGATGCGGTCACGCAAGCCATCGAAGGCGGCCGCTCGTCGACCACGGCCCTGCACGGTTCGACGGAAGACGCGCAGTTCGACCACGAGTCGCGCCGTGAATCGCTGCGCCTGGCCGTGGCGGGAGGACTGGAGCTGCGCGCCGCGGGGTGAGGGATCCACCCGCGGCGACGGGCGTCCCAGGCAGGCAAGGCCACAAGCCATGGCTGCCTGGGGCAGGGCGCCTAAGCGGTGCCCTTATGCATATGCGTCAACACCAGCGCCGTGGCCGCGGCGCGGGTTTCCACTCCCAGCTTCACGTATACGTGCTCCAGATGCTTGTTCACGGTCCGCGGCGCCATTCCCAATATTTCTCCGATATCCCGATTGGTCTTGCCCTTGGCCAACCACTGCAGCACTTCGCCCTCGCGCGTGGTCAACTGGTACGCCGCGGCCAAGGTGTCGGCCGCGGCGGCGGGTAGTTCGCGCTCGTCCATCAGCAGCACGTATTCGCCCGCCTTGCGCGAGGCGGTAAGGCGCAGGCGTAGTTCCCGCTGGCCGCTGCCCGCCATCACCGTGAACGCCGCTGCATCCTCCGCCCGCGGCCGCTCCAGCTGTTGCGCGATCCACGTCGTCAGCACCGGCGGCAGTCCCGCGCTGGTTTCGGCATGATCGAAATACTCGCTCAGCCATAGGCGCGCCTTGCTGGTCTTCCACGTCACCTGGCCTTGCCCGTCCAGCACCACCACCGCATTAGCCACCGCGTCCATGGCGTTCATGGCCACCGACATGATGCGCGCATTGCGCAGATGGGCATCCAGCCGCGCCAGCACCACATCCGTATCGATAGGCTTGGTGACGTAATCGATGCCGCCCGCCTGAAAGCCACGCACGACATGCTCCGGCTCGGTCAGACCCGTCATGAAGACCACCGGGACATGGGCCGCCACTGGATGGGCCTTGATGCGGCGGCAAGCTTCGAAACCATCCATCACCGGCATCAGGGCGTCCATCAACACGATGTCCGGCAGCACGAAATCCAGCCGTTCCAAGGCCGACGCCCCATCCGTGGCGACGACGACCATATAGCCGGCCTCGTCCAACGCGTCCGACAGCATTTTCAGATTGTCGGGCGTGTCATCGACCAGCATCACCAGTTTGTTATCGGAGGCTTGCGGCATGGTGCTGTACGTACTCCTTCAATAGCGTGTTGTATTCGGTCAGGCGGAAATCCTTGGCCAGCAGCGCAAGGTGGTCGATCAAGGGCGCGGTGTGCGGCGCGCGCGCCCGTATCTCGTCCAGGCGCGCGAAGATGCCCTTGATGTAGCCCATGGCACCCAGCTCCAACAGCGATTCCGCGTCCTCTCGTTCCAAGGCCACGTCGCGCAAGCTTGCTTCGTCCGGTGCTTCGGGTTCCGGCGGCAAGGCGCGCAGCACCCACTCCAGTTTCAGGTGCAGGCCGATCTTGCTGAGCAAATCGTCCAGGTTGACCGGTTTCATCATCCAGTCCGTAAGCCCTGCCTCCACCGCTTCCTTGGGATCCAGGCCGTAGGCATTGGCCGACACGATGATGACGGGCACGGCCACTCCTTGATCGCGCAATACGCGGCACACTTCCAAACCGGGCAGGCCCGGCATGGAGATGTCCATCAGGATCAGGGCCGGCCGCAGTGTGTGCACTTGCGCCAGGCAATCCTGCCCATTGCTTGCCTCATGGATGTCAAACCCCAGTGGCTCCAGCATGGCGCGCAGGATGTGGCGCTGCGAGGGCTGATCGTCGACGATCAGCACGGCGCGCCGTTCACCGGCATAGCCAACCACCGGACCGCTGGGCCGCAGATCGCTGCGTGGCGAACGCACTTCCGGCAGGAACAATTTCAAGGTAAACGCGCTGCCCTTGCCGACTTCACTGCGTACCGTCAGTTCGCCGCCCATGATGCCGGTCAGCATGCGGCAGATGGTCAGGCCCAGGCCGGTGCCGGTATCGGCCTGCTCGGTGGCCGCCCAACTGCGTTCGAAGGGCATGAAGATGCGCTCCAGATCTTCCGCCGGGATGCCTGCGCCGCTGTCCTCGACCTCCATCTGCACCATGTTCGACGCATAGCGCACGCGCAACGCCACGTGGCCGCCACGGGTGAACTTGACCGCATTGCTCATCAGGTTGATGAGGATCTGGCGCAGCCGCTTCTCGTCGATATGGACGATCTTGGGCAGATTGGGCGCCGCCTCGTAATGGAAAGCCAGCCCCTTGAGCGCGGTCTGCGGCTGGAACATCCTGACGATCTGGTCGAGGAATTCCGGCAGGCGCAGGTCCGCGGTCTCCAGCCGCAACTTGCCCGCTTCGATGCGGGCGATGTCGAGCAGGCCGTCGATCAGGCCGATCAGATGCTTGCCGCTGCGATGGATGACGTCGATGGCTTCGCGCCGGCCGGTGGGCATGGCGGCATCGCGCTGCAGGATCTGCGCATAGCCCAGGATGCTATTGAGCGGCGCGCGCAACTCGTGGCTCATGCCGCCCATGAAGCGGCTCTTGGCCAGGTTGGCTGACTCGGCGGCTTCCTTGGCTTTCTGCAGCTGGGCGTCGGTTTCGCGGTGGGCTTCGATTTCCTTCAGCAGCAGATTGGTCTGGCGGTCGGACTCCTCCTGCGCCACCTGGCGGCTTTCGTTGGTCAACACCAGCCACCACGCCGCCACGCCGCCGATCAGCAGCAGCGCGGCGAACAGCTTCAGGAACGTCGAACGCAGCGCCGAGGTGTCGGCGCCTACCTGCGCGAAAGTGACGGCTTCCTGGAAGTAGACCAGCGCCAGGATGGCGGCCAGCAGCCCGCCTATCATGCCGATGATGACCAGATAGTGGGCCAGCCGGGTATGGAACAGCGGCGTGGCGGCGCCGGGCAGGATGCGGCGCAAGGCCGCGCCCAGTTGGTCCTGCATGCGCGAATCGGTCTTGCAGCGGTCCTGGCAACGGGCGTCCAGCGTGCAGCACAGGGAGCAGATGACGCCGTTGTAGGCGGGGCACTGCGCCATGTCCTGCGACTCGAAGACGTTGGAGCAGATGACGCAGCGCAGGCTGTAGACCTTCACCCCGGCACCCGCGCTGGTCGACGGGCCACCGTCCATGCCGACATCGGCGCCCGCCTCGGTGTCGCGGCAGGGGTCGACGCATCCGCGTTCGCCTGCGGCGCCGCAGGTGGCGCCGCAGTCCGTTTTTGCCGCAAGATCCGTCAGATCATGCGGCTGGCGGGCCAGGTAATACCGGCCCCGCGTGGCGCGCGCGATCGCCGGCGCGGTGACGAAAGCCGCCAGCAAGGCGATGAAGGGCGACAGCGCCTGTGCCACCACACCGAAGACGCCCGCATAGGCCACCAGGGACAACAGCAGCGACACCAGCATGCTGCCCACGCCCACCGGGTTGATGTCGTACAGGTAGGCGCGGCGGAACTCGATGCCGCGTGGGCTCAGGCCCAGCGGCTTGTTGATCACCAGGTCGGCCACCAGCGAGCCTATCCACGCGATGGCCACGTGAGCGAAGATGCCCAGCACGTGTTCGAGTGCGTCGAACACGCCCATTTCCATCAGGCCGATGGCGATCAGCACGTTGAACACCAGCCACACCACGCGGCCCGGATGGCTATGGGTGATGCGGGCGAAGAAATTGGACCAGGCCAGCGAACCGGCGTAGGCATTGGTGACGTTGATCTTGACCTGGGAAATCACCACGAACAAGGTCATCGCGCCCAGCGCCCACGCCGGATGCGCGAAGACATACCCGAAGGCCACCAGGTACATCTTGGTCGGATCCGCCGCCTTGGCCGCCGGCACGCCATGTTGCAAAGCCAGGTACGCAAGGAAGGCGCCGCCCAGCATCTTGGCCGCGCCGGGCAGGATCCAGCCCGGTCCCGCACACAGCAGGGCCAGCCACCAGCGCCTGCGATTGGCGGCCGTCTTGGCCGGCAGGAAACGCAGGAAGTCGACCTGCTCGCCGATCTGCGTGATCAGCGACGCGCCCACCGCCAGACCCGCGCCGAACATCAGCAGATCGAAATGGCCGCCACCGGCGCCAGGCGTCCCCCCGCTGGCCCGCCCCGCATAGTCGAACAGGCCCGCGAGCGCGCCCGGATCCTTCACCAGGATGAACCCATACGGCAGCACCAGCAGCAGCAGCCACACCGGCTGCGTCCAGGCCTGCAGCCGGTTGACCAGCGTGATGCCATAGGTGACGAACGGGATGATGGCCACCGCGCAGACCAGATATCCCAGCGACAGCGGCAGCCCGGTACATAGCTCGATCGCCAGCGCCATGATGGCCGCTTCCAGGGCGAAGAAGATGAAGGTGAAGGATGCGTAGATCAGCGAAGTGATGGTCGAGCCGATGTAGCCGAAGCCGGCGCCGCGCGTCAGCAGGTCCATGTCCAGCCCATGGCGGGCGGCGTAATAGGCGATGGGCAGGCCGGTAAGGAAGATCAGCACCGACACGGCCATGATGGACCAGAAGGCGTTGATGAACCCGTAGTTCAAGGCCAGCGCGCCGCCGATGGCCTCCAGCGCCAGAAAGGAGAGGGCGCCCACCGCCGTATTGGCGACACGGAACTCCGACCATTTGCGGAAGGACAGGGGGGTGAAGCGCAGCGCGTAGTCTTCCAGGGTTTCGTTGGCAACCCATGTGTTGTAGTCGCGCCTGATCTTGACGATACGTTGAGTTGCGCTGGCGTCCACGCTTGCTGTCCCTTGTTGTGTTCTGGTGAGTACGTATGCGTTGATTGACGTATGCCTGCTTTGTACCCGCTGGGGGCGCCACGGCCACTACGTCAATCAACGTATGTTGCGCTGCGTCATGGGTTCCTAGTATTGCATCGAACCCCCGGGTACGGCGCATAAAGAAGCATCGCCGCGACATCGGGTTTCCCCTAAAGCGTCTCATCCGCAAGGAGCGTTCGATGTCTCGCAAACCCCCCTTCCAAAACGAACTCGAGTCGCCGTCGCGCCGGCGCGCGGCACTGACGCTGGCATCGCTGCCGCTGCTGGGCATTCCGGCTTTCAGCCGCGCCGCCGGACCCGCCACGGCCGTCGTCAATACCACGGGGCGGGCCGTGACCGACACCGAAGTGACCGTGGGCCAATTGCACTCGGCCACCGGGACCATGGCCATCAGCGAGACCGGCTCCATCCAGGCCGAACGCCTGGCGATCGAGCAGATCAACGCCGCCGGCGGGATTCTGGGCCGCCAGATCAAGATCATCCAGGAAGACGGAGCGTCCGACTGGCCCACCTTTGCCGAAAAGGCGCGCAAGCTGCTGGTCAGCGACAAGGTCGCCACCGTGTTCGGCTGCTGGACCTCGGCGTCGCGCAAGGCCGTGCTGCCGGTGTTCGAAAAGGAAAACGGCCTGCTCTACTATCCGACCTTCTACGAAGGCCTGGAGCAGTCCAAGAACGTGTTCTACACCGGCCAGGAAGCCACCCAGCAGATTCTCGCCAGCCTGAACTGGCTGCACGAAGAGAAGAAAGCCAAAACGTTCTACCTGGTGGGTTCCGATTACATCTGGCCGCGCACCTCGAACAAGATCGCCCGCAAGCACATCGAGAACGTGCTCAAGGGCGAAGTGGTGGGCGAGGACTACTTCCCCCTGGGCCACACGCAGTTCGGTTCGCTGATCAACAAGGTCAAGCTGAAGAAGCCGGACGTGGTGTTCGCCGACGTGGTGGGCGGCAGCAATGTGTCCTTCTACAAGCAGTTGAAGGCTGCCGGCGTTACCGCCGACAAGCAGAAACTGCTGACGCTTTCCGTGACCGAGGACGAGCTGTTGGGTATCGGCGGTGAAAACGCCGAGGGCTTCTATTCGTGCATGAAGTATTTCCAGAGCCTGGACAACCCCAACAACAAGAAGTTCGTGGCTGCCTTCAAGGCCAAGTACGGGGCCAACGCGGTGATCGGCGACGTCACCCAGGCGGCTTACCTGGGACCGTGGCTGTGGAAGATGGCGGTCGAGAAGGCCGGCAGCTTCGACGTCGACAAGGTGGTGGCGGCGGCGCCGGGCCAGGAATTCAAGGATGCCCCCGAAGGCTATGTGAAGGTCGACCCCAACCACCATTTGTGGAGCCGCACGCGCGTGGGCCAGATCCGCAAGGACGGCCAGTTCGACGTGGTCTTCGAAACCAAGGACCTGATCAAGCCGGATCCCTTCCCCGCCGGATATCAGTAAGCAGGCGCGCGGACGGCGGCCGACCGCCGTCCGCATGCCTATTGCCGCCGCGCCGTGGACCCGCGCCGGGTCCGCCTCCGGGCGTGCTGCCACACCGAAGTCGCCGGCCGCGCGACCGTAACAACGCCTACCTCGAGGCCAGCCATGGAATCCTTCTCAGACCTGGGTGCCATTCTCCTGATGCAGGGCTTCAATGGCCTGTCCGTCTTCAGCGTCCTGTTGCTCATGGCCCTGGGCCTGGCCATCATTTTCGGCCAGATGGGGGTCATCAACATGGCGCACGGGGAGTTTCTCGCCGTCGGTGCCTACACGACGTATCTATTTTCGGAGCTGACGCAGCAGTACATGCCGTCGCTCATGCCTTACTACTTTTTCTTCGCCATCGTGGCGGCCTTCGCCGTTGCCTTCGTGCTGGGCTGGCTGGTCGAGTGGCTGATGATCCGCCATCTGTACCGTCGCCCGCTGGACACGCTGCTGGCCACCTGGGGCCTGTCGCTGGTGATGCAGCAGGCGCTGCGCTCCATCTTCGGCCCGCGTGAAGTCAGCCCCACCTTGCCGGAATGGCTGATGGGATCGGTACAGCCGCTGCCCGGCGTCGACATTCCGGTCAATGGCCTGGTCGTGATGATCATCACCCTGATCCTTACCTGCGGCCTGCTGCTGGCCTTGTTCCGTTCCACCTGGGGGCTGCATGTGCGTGCCACCGTGCAGAACCGGGTGATGAGCGGCTCGGTGGGCATCGATACCAAGCGGGTCGACCGCGTCACCTTCGCGCTGGGCTGCGGCATCGCGGGCATTGCCGGCGCGGCCTTCACCACCATAGGCTCGACCGGCCCCACCAGCGGTTCGCTGTACATCGTCGATACGTTCCTGACCGTGGTGTTCGGTGGCGCGGCCAGCCTGTACGGCACCATCGCGTCGGCCTTCGTCATTGCCCAGACCCAGTCCGTGTCGGAGTTCTTCCTGACCGGTTCCATGGCCAAGGTGCTGACCCTGTCCGCGGTGGTCATCATCCTGATGCTGCGCCCGCAAGGGTTGTTCTCAATCAAGGTCCGCAAGTAGGCGGTGGGAGCACGAACGTGAAAACCCTATACAAAAACGTCCTGGGCGGCCGTGAAGGCCTGATCGGGATCGCCATCCTGGCGGCGCTTGTCTTCATCGTCTTCCCCTTGCTGCTGGATGGCTTTCGCTTGAATCTGGTAGGCAAGTACCTGACCTATGCCTTCGTGGCGCTGGGCCTGGTGCTGTGCTGGGGGTACGGCGGCATTCTCAGCCTGGGGCAGGGCGTGTTCTTCGGCCTGGGCGGCTATTGCATGGCCATGTTCCTGAAGCTGGAAGCGTCCAGCGTGGAAGCCACCAAGATCCAGTCCACGCCCGGCATTCCGGACTTCATGGACTGGAACCAGATCACGTCCCTGCCGTGGTTCTGGGTGCCGTTCAAGAGCTTCATCTTCACGCTGTTCGCCGTGCCCATCGTGCCGGCGCTGCTGGCCCTGGTGCTGGGCGTGGCCATGTTCAAGCGACGCGTGGGCGACACCTACTTCGCCATCGTCACGCAGGCCGTGGCCTTGATCCTGTCGGTGCTGATCATCGGCCAGCAGGGCTATACGGGCGGCGTCAACGGCATCACCGACCTGCGCACGCTGCTGGGCTGGGATATCCGTACCGACTCGGCGCGCGTCATCCTGTATTTCGTCACGGCGGTGCTCTTGTTCGCCTGCATCCTGTTCGGCCGCTTCCTGCTGTCGTCCAAGCTGGGCAAGCTGCTGATGGCCATGCGCGACAAGGAAGAACGGGTGCGTTTCTCCGGCTACGACGTGTCCAGCTTCAAGGTGTTCGTGTTCTGCGTGGCCGCGGTGTTCTCGGCCATCGGCGGCGCCATGTTCACGCTTCAGGTCGGGTTCATGTCGCCGTCCTTCGTCGGCATCGTGCCGTCCATCGAGATGGTGATCTTCGCCGCGGTGGGCGGCCGGTTGTCCCTGCTCGGTGCCGTGTATGGCACGCTGCTGGTGAATTTCGGCAAGAGCTATTTCTCGGAAAGCTTCCCGCAGCTGTGGCTGTTCCTGATGGGCGGCCTGTTCATCGCCGTGGTGATGGCCTTCCCCAACGGGCTGGCCGGACTCTACGCGCAGTACGTCAAGCCCAGGCTGGCACGACGGACCCAAGTTGACAACGACGCCAAACCCGCCCCCAGCAATACGGAGGCCGCATGAATCCGCCCATTCTCAACAGCACCGTCACACCGCCGCAGGAATTCGCCCTGTATGTGGAAGGCCTGACCGTGGCCTTCGGCGGCTTCGTCGCCGTCAACGATCTCAACCTGTACGTGGACAAAGGTGAGCTGCGCGTGGTGATCGGTCCCAACGGCGCCGGCAAGACCACCGTGCTGGACCTGATCTGCGGGCGCACCAAGGCAACGTCCGGCTCGATACGCTTCAATGACGTCGAGCTGACCAAAATGGCGGAACACCAGATCGTGCGGGCCGGCGTGGGCCGCAAGTTCCAGACGCCGTCGATCTACGAAACCCTGTCGGTGCGCGAGAACCTGGAAGTGTCCTTTCCGCGCGGGCGCAGCGTGTTCGGCGCGATGGCCTTCCGCCTTACCGCCGACGTGGTCGAACGGGTGGAGCAGGTGGCGGAGGACATCTTTCTCAAGGACATGCTGGACAAGTCCGCCGAGCTGCTGTCGCACGGCCAGAAACAGTGGCTGGAAATCGGCATGCTGCTTATGCAGGAGCCGGAATTGATGATGCTGGACGAGCCGGTGGCGGGCATGAGCGTGTCCGAACGCGAGAAGACCGCCGAGCTGCTGAACCGCATCAGCAAGAACCGGTCGATGATCGTCATCGAGCACGACATGGAATTCGTCAAGAACATCGCGCACAAGGTGACGGTGCTGCATCAAGGCAAGGTCCTGGCCGAAGGGTCGATGGACAAGGTGCAGAACGACCCGCGCGTCATTGAAGTGTATCTAGGCCATTGAGACGGTCACCGACTCAGGCCATTGCTCAAGCCATGGACTAGGCACGGACATCGTGCATAGCCCCTCCCTGGAGAAAAACCATGTTCAACGTATCGGGACTGCAATCCGGGTATGGCCAGAGCCGTGTGATCCACGGCGTGGACCTCAACATCGCCAAGGGCGAGATCGTGGCGGTGATGGGCCGCAACGGCATGGGCAAGACCACGCTGTTCAAGACCATGATGGGCGTGCTGCCCGCCATGGGTGGCAAGGTGGAAGTCGACGGGGTGGACATCACCCGCATGGAAAGCTTCCAGCGTGTGCGGTCCGGCGTCGCCTATGTGCCCCAAGGCCGCATGATCTTCCCGACGTTGACGGTGGAAGAGAACATCCGCACCGGGCTGCGTGGCCGCGCGTTGCGCGATCCGCTGCCGGACGAAATCTTCGCCTTGTTTCCCGTGCTCCATGACATGCGGCGCCGCCGCGGCGGCGACCTGTCCGGCGGCCAGCAGCAACAGCTGGCCATCGCGCGCGCGTTGGTCACCGGCCCCAAGGTGCTGATGCTGGATGAGCCCACCGAAGGCATCCAGCCGTCCATCATCAAGGACATCGCCCGCAGCCTGCTGGAAATCCGCAAGCTCAAGGACCTGGCCATCGTGGTGTCCGAACAGGTGCTCAGCTTCACCATGCAGATCGCCGATCGCCTGATCGTCATCGACAAGGGCCGCTTCGTGCACGAGAACAAGCGCGGCGAGGTGGACGAGCAGACCATCAGCCGCTACCTGTCCGTATAGGCCTTTTCCTTCTTGATGCCCGGCAAGGCTCAGTGTCCGTCCAGTGCCGACGCCGTTCCCACGCATAGTGCCCGCTTAATCCACCAAAGGAGCAAGTCATGCCCGATACCCTGATCAAAGTCGATCTGGCGCAGTCGCCCTACGAAAACGAAAACATCCATAATCGCTGGCACCCGGATATCCCGATCTCGGTGTGGGTCAAGCCGGGCGACGACTTCGTGCTGGAAACCTATGATTGGACCGGCGGCGCCATCAAGAACGACGACAGCGCCGACGACGTGCGCGACGTCGATCTGTCGACCGTGCACTTCCTGTCCGGCCCGGTGGGCGTTGAAGGCGCCGAGCCCGGCGACCTGCTGGTGGTCGATTTCCTCGACATCGGCGCCAAGCCGGACAGCCTGTGGGGCTTCAACGGCTTCTTCAGCAAGAAGAACGGCGGCGGCTTTCTGACCGAGCATTTCCCGCAAGCCCAGAAATCCATCTGGGATTTCCACGGCATGTTCACCAGTTCGCGCCACATCCCCGGCGTCAATTTCGCCGGCCTGATCCATCCGGGCCTGATCGGCTGCCTGCCCGACCAGGCCATGCTCGATACCTGGAACAAGCGTGAACAGGCGCTGATCGACACCAATCCCAATCGCGTGCCGCCGCTGGCCAATCCGCCCGCGCCCAAGACCGCCCACATGGGCAAGCTGACCGGCGCGGCGCGCGACAAGGCCGCGGCCGAAGGCGCGCGCACGGTGCCGCCGCGCGAACACGGCGGCAATTGCGACATCAAGGATCTGTCACGCGGTTCGCGGGTGTTCTTCCCGGTGTATGTGAAGGGCGGCGGTCTGTCGGTGGGCGACTTGCACTTCTCGCAGGGCGACGGCGAGATCACGTTCTGCGGCGCCATCGAAATGGCCGGCTGGATCCATATGCGCGTCAGCCTGATCAAGGGCGGGATGGAAAAGTACGCCATCAAGAACCCGATCTTCAAGCCCAGCCCCATTACTCCGAATTACAAGGATTACCTGATCTTCGAAGGCATTTCTGTTGATGAAAAGGGCAGCCAGCATTACCTCGATGTGCATATCGCCTATCGCCAGGCTTGCCTCAATGCCATCGAATACCTGAAGAAGTTTGGCTACTCCGGTGCGCAGGCGTATTCCATCCTGGGCACGGCGCCGGTGCAGGGGCATATCAGCGGCGTGGTCGATATCCCCAACGCCTGCGCCACGCTGTGGCTGCCGACTGAAATCTTCGACTTCGACATCCAGCCCTCGGTCAGCGGACCGATCAAGGCTATCAGCGGCGGCGTCGACATGCCCCTGTCGCCGGACCTGTAAGGAGATCGCGCCATGCCTTTATACGACTACAGCTGCCCCGTGTGCGGGGAATTCGCGGTAATGCGTCCGCTGGCGGCGTGGCGCGATGCGGCAGCCTGCCCCGAGTGCGGGGGCGAGGCGCCGCGCATCATCGGCGGCGCGCCCGCGCTGGGCGCCTTGTCTTCGGCGGTGAACCGGGCGCATGCCATGAACGAGCGCAATGCGAACGAGCCGCGCAGTTCACGCGGCGGGCACGGCATGAATTGCGGCTGCTGCGGTGGCGGAAAATTGCCGGGCAAGACCCGCAAGACGGCCGACGGCGGCAAGACATTCGCCAACAGCAGGCCGTGGATGATCAGCCACTGAGTGCGCGCAAATCCCTCGCAGCGTGAAATTTTCGGGTCGATAGAAAAAAAAGATGCGGGAGTAGTCCTATTTCCGCGCCTCCTTGCTTGATTTTTCCGTGGAGTGTTCAGAATCCAGTGCGTAGCTAGTACGACCGGGACCGATTTAGCCATCGGTCTCATTTGTCCTCACGCAACCTGGAGAACCCAATGCTGGACTTCGGCCTATCTCGCACCGAATTTTTTTCAGCCTATTTTGAACGTCACCATCTGCTGGTCCGCGGCGCGTTGGACGTGCCGCTCTTTACGTGGAGTGATGTCGACGACATCCTGCATTCCTGGAATCTGGGCGAAGCCGAGATCCAACTGCGCAAAGGGCAGTTGATCCCGCCCGAGCTTTACATCCAGTCCTATCAGGACATCGACGATCGCCGGCTACGCCTGCTGGCAACGGAAGTACGGCGCTTCATCGAAGAAGGCGCCACGCTGGTCATGAGCCGCCTGGACTTGCGTTGCCGCGTCGTCGCGCGGCTGTGCGACAGGATCGCGGAGTACACCGGCCATCGGCTGGTGGCCAACGGCTATGTCTCGATGCGCGGCGAATGCGCTTTCGGCAAGCACTGGGACACGCACGACGTGTGGGCGGTGCAACTGCTGGGACGCAAGCGCTGGCGCTTGTACCGTCCGACGTTTCCGCTGCCCATGCCGGAGCAGAACAGCGTCGCGCGCGAAGAGGATTGCCCTTTGCACCCGGTGCTCGATGTCTGGCTGGAGGCGGGCGACATGCTGTACATCCCGCGCGGCTGGTGGCATGAAACACTGCCGCAGGATGGCGTGCCCAGTTTCCACGTGGCGGCCGGCGCGCATACGGGCAAGGTGGCGGACTACATCGCCTGGTGCTGCGACCGGGTGCTGCCGAACATGTTGAGCGCTCGCGCCACGCTGCGCCCCGGCGCGGACAATATGAGCGTACTGCATGACCTGTTCGGCGAGCTGCCGCGGCTTCTGCTGGATGAGAAGCTGGTCAACGCCTTCCTGCGGCAGGTCCAGTCCATGGGCAATCATCCTTATCCCGGCATCACCAACTGGCCGGATTCGGGCTGGTCGCACTGAATGCTGCACTGCGACAGGTGGCGGCGGGGTGCCTGCGGTTAAGATCGAGCGGATCGCGGGAGCAGGGTTTCAGCTATCGCCTTGGCGATAGCAACCTGCTTGTCCCGTCCCACCACCCATCGAGGGAGTCGCAGCATGTTGCTAACCGCAGACGCCAAAGGCGTTTTTCCCATTGCCCCCACGCCGTTCTTCGACGACGGCGCCATCGACTCAGCGTCGGTGGACCGCATGACGGATTTCTATCTGGAATGCGGCTCCACGGGCCTGACCGTGCTGGGGCAACTGGGCGAAGCGCCCAAGCTGGAACATGCGGAGTCCGTGGCGGTGGCCGGCCAGGTCATCCGCCGGGCCGCGCGCCTGCCGGTGGTGGTGGGCGTTTCGGCGCCCGGCTTCGCCGCCATGCGCGCGCTGACGCATGAGGTCATGGCGCTGGGCGCGGCCGGCGTGATGATCGCGCCGCCCAACAGCCTGCGTACCGACGACCAGATCGTCAACTATTACCGCCAGGCGGTGGAAGCGATAGGCACCGACGTGCCCTTCGTCCTGCAGGATTATCCGCTGACGTTTTCGGTACAGATGACGCCCGGCGTGATCCGCCGCATCGTGCAGGAGCTGCCGTCTTGCGTCATGCTCAAGCATGAGGATTGGCCGGGCCTGGAGAAGATTTCCACCCTGCGCGGGTTCGAGAAGGACGGGTCGATGCGGCATATTTCGATCTTGTGCGGTAACAACGGCCTGTTCCTGGACTATGAAGTGGAGCGCGGCGCCGACGGCGCCAATACCGGTTATTGCTTCCCCGACATGCTGTGCGACGTGGTGCGCCTGAATGCCGCCGGCGAGCGCGAGGCTGCCCATGACCTGTTCGACGCGCATCTGCCGCTGTTGCGCTACGAGCAGCAGCCTGGCGCCGGCCTGGCCGTGCGCAAGTACGTGATGATGCGGCGGGGGATTCTTACTTCCGCCGCGCAACGCCGCCCGGCCAGTCCCATGTCGGCCACGGCGCGCAGTGAAGTTGAACATTTGCTGACTCGCCTGGCCCGCCACGACAAACGCGCCGCGTTGCCGGCCGTATAACCTTCATAGCCCGCCCGGCGTCAGCCGCGGCGGGCTATTTCTTGCATTGTTCGGCGTAGCCGGAAACAGTAATTCCGGCCAATACCGTCCCCAGGCACGGTATCTACATACCCGGCAGGTAGAATCGTCGGATCCCTACCTATCAAGAGGCATGTGTGGATAGCGTCATCTCGATTCAAGGTTTATCGAAAACCTATAAGTCGGGTTTCCAGGCGCTGCAAGGCATCGACCTGGAAATCCGACGTGGAGAAATTTTCGCCTTACTGGGCCCCAACGGCGCCGGCAAGACGACCCTCATCAGCATCATCTGCGGCATCGTCAATGCCAGCAGCGGTACCGTGCTGGCGGACGGCCACGATATCCGTAGCGATTTCCGCGCGGCCCGCGCCAAGATCGGCCTGGTGCCGCAGGAACTGAACACGGACGCTTTCGAAAGCGTCTGGAATACGGTGACCTTCAGCCGCGGCTTGTTCGGCAAGCCGGCCAATCCCGCTTACATCGAACAGGTGCTGCGCGATCTATCGCTGTGGGACAAGCGTTCGTCACGCATCATGACCCTGTCGGGCGGCATGAAGCGGCGCGTGATGATCGCCAAGGCCTTGTCGCATGAGCCGGACATCCTGTTCCTGGACGAACCCACCGCGGGCGTCGACGTGGAGCTGCGCCGCGGCATGTGGGACATGGTGCGGCGGCTGCGCGAGCGCGGCGTCACCATTATCCTGACCACGCACTACATCGAGGAAGCCCAGGAGATGGCCGACCGTATTGGCGTGATCCGCAAGGGCCGCATCATCCTGGTGGAACAGACGGCGGACCTGCTGCGCAAGCTGGGCAAGCGCCAGTTGACCCTGACGCTGAAGCAGCCCCTGGACACGCTGCCCACGCTGGGCGTGCTGGCGGGCCACGACGTGGCGCTGGCCGGCGAAGGGCATGAAATCGTCTATACGTACGACAACCAGGAGGGCGGGGCCGATATCGCCACGCTGCTGCGGCAGCTGGCCGAGGCGGGGGTGGAGTTCTCCGACATCCGCACGTCGGAAAGCTCCCTGGAAGATATCTTTGTCAGCCTGGTGCATGAATCATGAACGTCTACGCCATCCGCGCCATCTATCTGTTTGAAATGGCCCGCATGTGGCGCACCCTCATGCAGAGTGTCGCCTCGCCGGTCATTTCCACATCCTTGTATTTCGTCGTGTTCGGGTCGGCCATCGGCTCGCACATGGTCGATATCGACGGCGTCAGCTACGGTGCGTTCATCGTGCCGGGCATGGTGATGCTGGCCTTGCTTACGCAAAGCATCTCCAATGCGTCCTTCGGCATCTACATGCCGCGCTTCTCCGGGACCATCTACGAGATCCACTCGGCGCCGATTTCCTATGTGGAGATCCTGCTGGGCTATGTGGGGGCGGCAGCCACCAAATCGGTCATCCTGGGCACCATCATGCTGGTCACGGCGCGGCTGTTCGTGCCGTTCGAGATCGCGCATCCGGTATGGATGGTGAGTTTCCTGCTGCTGACCTGCATCACCTTCAGCCTGTTCGGCTTCATCATCGGGATCTGGGCCGATGGTTTCGAGAAGCTGCAGGTGATTCCGCTGATGATCGTCACGCCGCTGACCTTCCTGGGCGGCAGCTTCTACTCGATCAATATGCTGCCGCCGTTCTGGCGCACGGTCACGCTGTTCAATCCGGTTGTCTACCTGGTCAGCGGCTTCCGCTGGAGCTTCTACGGGGTGTCCGACGTGACGGTGGGCATCAGCGTGGGGATGACGGTGCTGTTCCTGATCCTGTGCCTGATCGCGGTGCGCTGGATCTTCAAGACCGGCTACCGGTTGAAGGCATGAACGAGGCCCCGCGCGACGAGGGAGAGGAGAGCGACCGGCCAGGCGGCCATGGCGATGGCGCCGATGCTGCCGCCGGCGGTGGTGCCGCGGCCGGTGGCGCTGACGCCACCGGTGCCGCCGGTACTGCTGCTGGCACGGGTGCCACAGCCGGTGCCGCGCGGCCGTCGCTGCCTCTGCCGGCCCTCACGCGCGATATCGATGGCCTGACACTGCGCCTGCGGCCGGGCGGCGCGGTGCAAAGCCGCATGTCCCTGCGCCAGCCCGACGCGCTGGACCTGGAGTACACGCGTCTGATGATGGGCTTCCTGCTGTTCCAGCCGGAGCCGGCGCACATCGTGCAGATAGGCTTGGGCGGCGGGTCATTGGCCAAGTTTTGCCATCGCTTTCTGCCACGCGCACGTATCACCGTGGTGGAGATCGATCCTCGCGTCATCGCCTTGCGAGATGAGTTCCGCATCCCCCCCGACGATGCGCGCCTGACAGTGGTGCAGGGCGATGGCGCGGATTTCGTCCGCGCGAACGCGCAAACCGCCGACGTGCTGTTGCTGGACGGTTACGACGACAACGGCCTGCCGGCCCGCCTGCGCGGCCGCGAGTTCTTCGAGGATTGCCGCCGCTGCCTGCGCCATCACGGCATCCTGGTGGCCAATCTGCATCGGCAGGCGGCGGATTACTCGCCCTGCCTTTACGACCTGATGGCGCTGTTTCCATCGGGATTGCTGGAAGTGGCCGATGAAGATCTGGCCAACAGCATCGTCTACGCCAGCGCCGCGGACCTGGCCGGCCGGCTGCGCGCCGATGCCATTCTGCGTCCGGACAACCTGGCCAAGGAAGCCTGGCGCCAGCTCATGCCGACGTTTCGCATGATCGCCGCGACGATGGCGCTGCGATAAGGGCAGGCGAGGGGCGTCCGGCTGATCAGGGCGCCGGCAAGACGTTCATTCATACGTCATCGCCGTACGGACGCACGCCAGCACCAGAAATCAAAACTTCAATGACGTTTCGCATAGGCGCGCCTGTACCAGCGCGGAGTAGAGTTTGCGCGGCGGATCCACGAGCGCTTCCTGGATTTGCTCTGACTGCTTTGTCAGTGCTTTGTTCCTCTGAACGTCCAGGAGATTTTTATGCGGGTGATTCGATGCTTGATAGTCGTGGTGCTGGCGCTGACATCCCTGCCCACGGTGGCGCGTGAGTCGGGCGACCCGTGGACGGCGCATTACATGTGGCGGCGCTATCACAATCCGACCGCGCCCTGCGACGCCGCGCAGGACAAGGCCGATTATCTCTGCACCGGCATTCTTATGCGAGCCACCCATCCAGGTGAGGCCACCCACGTGTGGTGGCCGGAGGCCAAATCGTTGGATCCGAATTCCGCAAGCGTCGGCGGAGTGTCGTTCTCCTACATCCGCGATGATCTCGAGCTCCCTGGGCCGTTTTTCCATCCGAACGGCTTCACGCTGTATCCGCAGTTGGGCAAATACAAGGCGCCCGACGACAAAATGAAATTGACGGTGCTGTGCGCTTTTCCCAGGGACGGATTTACCGATGCTCGCAACATCAAAGGTTGCGGGCGCTACCCGGACTATCCTCAGGTGAGCCAGCCTTGTCCGGCGGGCATGACCGGCCAGCAATGGGTAGCCAAATATCCGGCTGTGCAGGGAAAAGCGATTTGCGGCTTTGACACGACGTCGCAAAGCCGCGCCGCGTTCAAGCCGTTCTTGGATGCCATGCACGGCCTGGGAGGCCGGCCCTTAGCCGGCTACACGTATACCCATAACGAGTTACGTATTGCCGCATGGCCTGCGAACGACGCGACGTCCAAGATCCTGCCCATAGAATCGTTCTTCTACGTTGCGGGCCACCCGGAGGGGTTGACGAATGCACGAAATGATCAGCTCGAGTTCTACAACACGACGAAGCAATTCGTGCCGATCATCAAGATGACCTATCCCACCGCGGCCGTACCGGTCTACGACTTCAGCTACACCAAGTCGGATCAAAACCCGAACGTGCCCATACCGAAATTTCCAGATCAAGACCCCTTGCCGTGCGACAAGCACGGCGGCTTCGATACGAAGTGCTGACAGTCCCGTGACGGGGAGAGCGCGCAGTCCAGTGTCCCTCCGCGGCCAAAAATCAAAACGCTCAGCGACGTTGAATGCATCGGGCAGCCGGAAATCAAAACGTTCAGGCTGTTTCGCACAATAGGAATCACACAATTTGAGTCATAGTCTTGCGCGTGTTTTTGATTTTTTGCTGCGCGCGAGGGCTGCCCGCGTTGCCTATCCGGCGGCGTCCGGGATGACTTCCGTTCGGAGTCCCGCGCCTGCCGTCTATAGAGAGGAGATCAAAATGCGTGCATGGCTGGTTCTGGCGGGATTGATGTTGGCGGTATTGTCGATACCCAGTTACGCCACCTCGGGCGACCCCTGGACGGCGCATTACATGTGGCGGCGCTATTACAACACCACCGCGCCTTGCGACAAGGCGGACGACAAGGCGGCCTATCTATGCACCGGCATCATCTTTCGCGGTACCCGGCCAGGTGAAGCGAAGCACGTCTGGTGGCCGGAGGACAAGTCGATTTCCACGTCGTCGGTTTCGCACGGTGGTGTGTCGTTCTCCTATATGCGCTCGGACATCCCGACGCCCAGTGGTGCGTACTGGTACCCGAATGGCTACACGCTTTATCCGCAACTGGGCAAGTACGCCGCGCCGGCATCCAAGATAAAACTGGACGTGCTATGCGCCTATCCGATGGACGGCAGCACTGATTCAAGAGCAAACGCAGGTTGCGGCACCAGGCCGGATTTCGCCATCAGCAGCAAGGCCTGCGATGAACAAGGTATCAAGACGGCGGCCCAATGGATGAACAAGTATCCGACGCCCAACAAGGCCATCATTTGCGGCTTCAATATGAAGTCACAGACCAAAGCGGCTTTCGAGCCGGTGCTGGAAATCATGCGCACGCGGGGCAAGGAGTCGGGGCCCGGCATGCCTTCCTACGATGAACTGCGCATCAAGACCTGGCCGGCCAATGACGCGACATCCAAAGTCTTTCCGATCGAGTCATTCTTCTACGCGGCCGGCAACGCTACCGGTCTGAAAAACGCCCGCGGCGACCAGGCGGATTTCTACCATTCGACTGGGCAATTCGTGCCGATCATCAAGATCACGTTTCCGACCACACGCAGCGGGAAGTTCGACTTCACCTATGAGCCGGCCGACCAGAACGTACCCGTGCCGGCGCAGCCCGCCAAGGATCCCTTGCCTTGCGACAAGGATGGATTCGACAAAGTTTGTTGATGTTCAGCGGTAAGTGATTTTCACGGGTCGTCGTGCCCAGGAGACAAGAATGAATGTTCTGAAATGTCTGGCCGGCCTGGCGCTGGTCGCGGTATCTCTACCCAGCAACGCGGCTCGCGATCTGGACGATCCGTGGACGGCACATTACATGTGGCGCCGTTATCACAACACCACCGCGCCGTGCGATGCGGCACAGGACAAGGCGGACTATCTGTGCACCGGTGTGCTCATTCGTGGCACTCATCCGGGTGAAGCCAAACACGTCTGGTGGCCCGAGCCCAAATCGCTGGATGGCACCAGCAGGGCCACCGGTGGCGTATCGTTCTCGTATCTGCGCGAGGACCTGAAGATGCTGGATACGGCGTGGAGCTATCCGAACGGCTTCACGGTGTTTCCCCAGATGGGCAAGTACAAGGCTCCCGACGACAAGATCAAGCTGACGGTGCTGTGCGCTTTTCCCGTGGATGGTTGGACCGATCTGCGGGACAACAAGGGCTGCGGAACCACCGTCAAATTTCCCCAGACGAGCCAGGTTTGCCCGGCTGACATGACGGGCCAGAAATGGGTGGATACCTATCCGACGCTGAAGGGCGACGCGGTTTGCGGCTTTGACATGACAACGCAGAGCCGTGCCGCATTCAAGCCGATCGTGGATGCCATGCACATCCTCCAGGGCAAGAAGTCGGGCACCAATGCGGATGACGAATTGCGTATTGCCGCCTGGCCGGCCGACGACGAGACATCGAAGGTATTCCCCATCGAGTCATTCTTCTACAAGGCCGGCAGTGAGCAGGGACTGAAGAACGCGCAGGCTGACCAGCTCGATTTCTATAACTCGACCAAGCAGTTCGTGCCGGTGATAAAGATAGTCTTTCCCTCTACTACCGCTTCGTCCTACGACTTCAGCTACACCAAGGCCGATCAAAATCCCAACGTTCCGATTCCGAAATTTCCGGCCAAGGATCCTCTGCCGTGCGACAAGAACGGCGGCTTCGATACGAAGTGCTGATAGGCCGTTGATGCCGGTGATGCTGTTGGGACCGGTTTGACGGTGCGATCGTGGCGCTCAGGGTGCCGCGATCGCACCGCAAATCAAAAGTCCGATGACGTTTCGCATAAGCGCGGCTGACCGTAGCGGAATAGAGTTCTGTCGACGGCCCACAGGTTTCTGTCAACGACACCACAGGTGTTCCATGGGTCTCTCAAGGCGGATCTCGCCAACATTCCTCTGGGCGTCCAGGAGCGGTTCATGCGTGTGATCAAATGCTTGACAGTAACCATGCTGGCCCTGGCATCCCTGCCGGCCGTTGCGCGTGACTCGGGCGACCCTTGGACGGCGCATTACATGTGGCGGCGCTATTTCAACACGGCCGAAGGTTGCGATAGCGCCAAGGACAAGGCTGCCTATCTATGCACAGGCATCATCATGCGCGGTACGCATCCGGGCGAAGCCAGGCATGTATGGTGGCCGGAGAACAAGTCCCTGCCGGGTACGACAATAGCCAGCGGTGGCGTGTCGTTTTCCTATATCCGGTCGGATATTCCTGCGCCCAAGGCTGGCTGGTTCTACAAGAACGGCTTCACGGTTTTCCCGCAAACCGGGAAGTACGCGGTGCAAGGCAAGATCCCGCTGAAAGTGCTGTGTTCTTTTCCGACGGATGCCGGGACGGATATCCGGAACAAGGAAGGCTGCGGCGCCACCACGGATTATCCGGGTGTCAGCATGGCTTGCGAAGACCAGAATATAAAAACGGCGCAACAGTGGATTCAAAAGTACCCGGGCTTGCCCACGGCAATAGAGCATCCAAACCCGCCGCAAATCCACTTCATCTGCGGTTTCAACACCAGGTCGGACACGCGAGCCGCGTTCCAGCCCGTGCTCGATATCTTCCACACCTTGGGAAAAAATCCCGGTATTCCGTACTACAACGAGATGCGCATCGGCAGTTGGACCCCCGATGACGCGACATCCAAGGTGTTTCCGATCGAGTCGTTTTTCTACATGGCGGGAAGTGCCGAGGGCTTGCAGAACGCCCGCTACGACCAGGCGGATTTCTACTCGACGACCAAACAGTTCGTTCCTATCGTAAAGGTCACTTTCCCAGTCGGCAGAGACGACAAGTTCGACTTTTCGTACAACAAGGCGGATCAGAATCCAGCGGTGCCGCGTCCGAAGTTTCCGGACAAGGACCCTTTGCCGTGCGAGAAAAAAGACGGCGCCGATATGAAGTGCTGATAGACCGTTGATGCGGTTAGGAGCGGATTTCGCCAACATTCCTCTGGGCGTCCAGGAGCTTTCATGCGTGCGATCAAATACTTGACAGTAACCATGCTGGCCCTGGCATCCCTGCCGGCCGCGGCGCGTGACTCGGGGGATCCGTGGACGGCGGAGCACCTGAACCAGCGTTATCAGGACACCAGTGCGGCGTGCGATAACGACACGGCGCTTTATCTGTGCACGGGTGTCATCATGCGTGGCACGCGTCCGGGCGAAGCCAAGCATGTATGGTGGCCGGAAGCCAAATCGGTGTCTGGTACGGTGTCCGCCGGCGGTGTGTCGTTTTCCTACGTCCGCGCCGATATTCCCAAACCCAACGACGGCTACCACTACAAGAACGGCTTTACCGTGTTTCCTCAGACGGGCAAATACGCCGCGCCGAAAGGAAAGATGCCGCTGACCGTACTGTGCGCTTTTCCGATGGATGCGGGCACCGACGTCCGCAGCGCGAAAGGTTGCGGGGCAACGCGTGATTATCCGGCCGTCAGCCAGGTTTGCGGCAGCAGCGGCAATAACGTCACGACGGGCCAGCAGTGGATAAACCTCTACAAGCGATTGCAGGGCCTCGCGATCTGCGGCTTCAATACCCAGTCCCAAAGCCGTGCGGCATTTCAACCTGTGATGGATATCTTTCACACGCTGGGCCAGGGCGCCGGTCTACCCAATTACAACGAGATCCGTATCGGCACCTGGACGGGCGATGACGCTACCTCGAAGGTTTTCCCGATAGAGTCGTTTTTCTATGTCGCCGGCAATGCCGAGGGCCTGGCCAATGCCCGCAACGACCAGCTGGAATTCTTCCAGACGACAGGGCAGTTCGTACCGATTGTGAAGGCCGCGTTCCCCGCCGCGCGCAACGACAAAATGGTCTTCTCGTACAACAAGGCGGATCAGGGTACCAACGTGCCGATCCCGACGTACCCGGATACGGATCCCGGGACCACGGCGGCCAACCCGTCGACGACGGACAATCCCACAACAGCGGGCGGTCCTGCAACGACAGGCTCCACCCCGCCCAAGACGGGCAGCGGCACGTCCTCGAACCCCATCCGCGTCAATGAACCGCACGAGCAGGGCGATCCCTGGACCGCGGAGTATATGTGGCGTCGCTACAATAATCTGGCGGCGGGCTGCGGAGTCGGCAACGGTGGGGCTGCCTTCCTGTGCACGGGTGTGCTGCTGCGTGGCACCCATCCGGGTGAGGCCAAGCACGTGTGGTGGCCGGAAGACAAGTCGCTGAATCCGAAATCGATATCCAATGGCGGCGTGTCGTTCTCATATCTCCGTGTGGACATCAGGATGCCGCGCCTGGCGTTTTCCTATCCCAATGGCTTCACGGTGCTGCCGCAACTCGGCAAGTACAGCCAGGCCTTGGGCCAGGACCCCATGCAGGTGTTGTGCGCGTTCCCCCTGGACGCCTGGACGGATCAGCGTGACCAGCAAGGTTGCGGCGCTCGCTCCGATTATCCCCAGGTCAGCCGCGTTTGCGGCACGCATGGCATTACGACCGGTCAGCAGTGGGTGGATAAGTACCCTGCGCTCAAAGGCCAGGCTATCTGCGGCTTCGATACCCGTTCCCAATCCCGTGAGTCCTTCCAGCCCATGCTCGATGCGTCCCACATCCTGGGCAACAAGGGTGGCCTGCCGCGCAATAACGAAGTGCGCATCGCCAGCTGGCCAGCCACCGACGAGGCAAGCAAGAACATGCCGATCGAGTCCTTCTTCTACGTGGCGGGACAGGCTGCCGGTCTGAAGAATGCGCAGAACGACCAGCTGGATTTCTTCAATTCGACGGGCAAGTTCGTGCCGATCGTGCAGATCGTGTTTCCCACCGATACGATCCCGACCTTCAACTTTCACTACAACAAGGCCGATCAGAACCCCGGCGTGCCGCTTCCCACCTATCCGTATCCCGATCCCAAGGCGTGCGATACCAACGGTGGCTTCGATATGGTGTGCTGACGATAGCCTGGGTAGGGCGGGGCGGACTAACTGTGTCGGCTCCGCATGCGCCGCGCCAGCAACGCCTCGAAGGCGTCGAAGATCCTGTCGAGGTAGACGTTCTTGAAGCGCAGGCCGTCTTCCTCGGATTCCGGGTGCACCAGCATGGCCGCATTGGTTTCGAAAACCAGCACCCGGCCGTCCGGCAGCAGCGAGAAGTCGATGCCGCAGTAATCCAGGTCCATCCGCTTGGCGATGGCATGCAGGGCAGCCCAGGCTTTCTTGCCCAGCGCCTGTTCGGGATCATCCAGGAAGCGCCGCTCTTCGTCCAATTTCCACTGCGCCGACAGCATGTCGGCGGAGAAATAATGCAGCAGCCACTGGCTGCCGATGGCCAGGTGGTAGGCATAAGGCACGCGATCGATGAAGATCACGCGGTACTTGCGGTAGTAGCCGTCGGGCGAGCGGTATTCGTGGTACTGCGTCAGGTACATCTCATTCAACGCCGGCAGCTCGGTCTGATCCGTCGAGGAATTCAGCACGACCAAGCCTTCGCCGCCATGCTCGCCCACCCGGCGCACGATGGCCGGATAGCCGATGCCGGCGGCTGCCAGCGCCGAATGAACCACGAATCCCGGATTCGACTGGCGGTCCCAACGCTGGGTAGTGGGGACGAGGATATCGTCTATGCCCGCCAGCAGCGTGCCGGTCCGTTCGCGATAAGTGCGTTCTATGCTCGCCGGTGGATTGAGCAGGGGCCCATGGTCCGTCGCCATGAAGCGCGCTTGTTCCTCGTGGCAGGAACGGGCGTTGTCGGCGTCGGCGATGGCATTGAAGATGATGTCGTAGTGGGGCAGCGCGCGCGATCTGCCGTGGGCAATCCCCGTGACGCCCTCATCCATGACCCAGCGCACCATGCGGCTGAGGGCGGGACGCACCAGGTGCCGGAAAGGCAGATTGGCGCGTTGGCTTGAGCACAACACCAATACCGTGCGACGGCGCCTGGCTTTCGCGGCGACGAAAGCGGGCTGGCGGCGGTAGACGCGATATAGATTGCGATGACGCTGATCAGGTTCGTGAGACGGGCTGGATCGGGTAGCAGCGGTAGTGCCCGCGGTCCCGGCGCTTGGATGCCGACCCAGTTGGCGCAATGCCCACGCTAGCGCGATGTGCGCGCTAGCAAGCCGGGCATCGATCAGCAATGCTTTTTCCAGCCAATGCGCGGCGGCTTCCCAATGCTTATGCTTGCCATAGACCCGGGCGATGTCGAACATGTCGATCGCACTGCGCCGCACGATGGCATCCACGCCCAGGCGGGCAGACGCCGCATCGGCTGTCTGCCCGGTGGCATCCAGCGATACGATCAGTGCCCGGTAGACGTCGGCGTCCAGGGGCAGGCGTGAGGCGGCTTGTTGCAGGGCAAGCACCGCATCGGCATGGCGGTCGGCGGCTTGCAGCGTGCGGCCCAGCGCCAGCCATTGCTCCCCGGTGAATTGCGGTGGGGAAGGAACAGGGACAGCAGAGATGGCGGACATACTTCAGGCAAGGCGCGAATGAGGATGCAGGAATTTATGGGCAGGTGCCTGAATTACGCCTGTTTAGCGGCCGCCGCGCCGCGATATTTCTCAGTCTTTGCACATTCGGGGCAGCACGTGCAGCGCCCAAACGACGCTACATTCCACACGTTGCCGTGTGTCCTCGGTGCTGCGCTTCAGTACTGACGGAATTCTGACAGTCGTAGCTCGCGATCTCAGCCGAAGCGGCGCGCCGCGTCCAATGCCAGGCCGGCGCCGATGCTGCCGAACAGGTCGCCTTCCACCGCGCGCGCGTGGGGCAGCAGGGCGGCAACGCGTTCGCGCAACAACGGCAAGCGGCTGGAGCCGCCGGTGAAGAAGACCGTGTCGACCTTGCCGGCCGCCGCGCCCGCTTCCTTCAGGAGGCCGGCTACCGTGGTTTCGATACGGGTGATCAGGGGCGCCGTGGCGTTATCCAGCACGGGGCGGTCGACGTTCAGGTCCAGATCAGCCTTGATGCGGTCCAGCACCAGGCGCGTTTCCGGGGCGTCCGACAGCGCGATCTTGGCTTCCTCGACCTGCAAGGCCAGCCAATGGCCTTCGCGTTGCTCGATCAGCCGGAACAGCAGGTCGATCTTGTCGCGTTCAGCGGCATTGGCGCGGATGTAGGCCAATTGCTCGCGTGCCTTGGGGGCGTAGACGAAGTTGATGGTGTGCCAGGATGCCAGGTTGCCGTACACCGTGGACGGTACGTCCTTGCCGCTGCGCAGCTGGCTGCCCAGGCCCAGCAGGGGCATGGCGGTTTTCAGATTCAGCTGGCGATCGAAATCGCCGCCGCCGATGTGCACCCCGCCGTGCGCCAGGATATCGTCGCGGCGGTCCAGCGCCTGCGCGCGCTGCGGCCCCAGGCGGATCAGCGAGAAGTCCGAGGTACCGCCGCCGATGTCCACCACCAGCACCAGTTCTTCGTGGTCCAGTTCGGACTCGTAGTCGAAGGCCGCGGCCAGCGGCTCGAACTGGAATTCGACGTGCTTGAAACCCACCGCCGTGGCAATTTCAGCCAGCGTGTCCTGGGCCAGCTTGTCGGCCTCCGGGTCATCGTCGACGAAAAAGGCGGGGCGGCCCATCACCACCGATGTGAACTCGCGGCCCGCCGTCTCCTGGGCGCGGTCGCGCAACTGCTGGATGAAGCGCGTGAGCAGTACACGGAAAGGTACGCTGCGGCCGCGGATTTCCGTATAGCCGTCGATCAAGGGGCTGCCCAGCAGATTCTTCATGGCCCGCATCAAGCGGCCTTCATAACCGGCCAGATAGTCCGTCAACGCGCCGCGGCCGTAGCTGACCGTCTCGTCTTCGTCGTGGAAGAAGATGGCCGACGGCAGGGTGGGGCGGCCGTCTTCCAGCAACAGCAGCGAATGCTGGCCTGGACGCAGCCAGCCGACGGTGGAATTGGAAGTGCCGAAGTCGACGCCGCAGGCGGTCGCGGGAGAGGATGCAGTCATGAAGAGAAATGCGCCGCGCCTCGCGCGGCAAGAGCGCGGGTACGGAATTGGAAAAGGAATGGGGGGACCGGCGACATGCCGGCCCCCCCATTGTACGGCCTATCAGGCGATGGCCGCCTCACTGACACCCGCGGCGGCGCTGGGCACCGCCGGATCTTCCTCCAGGGCGCACTTCAAGGCATCCTCGACGTTGTCCAGCAGCACGAACTTCAGCTTCTCCCGCGCTTCCTTCGGCACGTCTTCCAGATCCTTCTCGTTACGCCTCGGCAGCATGACCGTGGTGATGCCGGCCCGCAACGCGGCCAGCGTCTTTTCCTTCACGCCGCCGATAGGCAGCACCAGCCCGCGCAGGCTGACCTCGCCGGTCATGGCCACGTCGGACCGCACCGGCCGGCCCTTGAGCAGCGATGCCAGGGCGACGAACATCGCCACGCCCGCGCTGGGGCCGTCCTTGGGCGTGGCGCCGGCCGGCACATGCACGTGGATGTCGATCTTGTCCATCGCATCGCCACTCCACGTCTTGGCCAGGGTCAAGGCCGCCTGCGCCGACTCCTTCATCACGTCGCCCAACTGGCCGGTGAGAATCAGGCGTCCCCCGCCCGGCACCTTGCTGGCCTCGATGAACAGGATGTCGCCGCCCACCGGCGTCCAGGCCAGGCCCGTGGCCACCCCCGGCACGCTGGTGCGCAGCTTCACTTCGTTCTCGAAGCGGCGCGGGCCCAGCGATTCCGCCAGGTCGTTCACGTCTATCGTGATGGGCGGCGTGGCGCCCTCCGCGATCTGCATGGCGGCGTGGCGCATCACTGAACCAATTTCGCGCTCCAGGCTGCGCACGCCGGCCTCGCGGGTGTAATCGCCCACGATGGTGGCCAGCGCCGCATCCGTGACGGTGGCCTGGTCCTGCTGCAAGCCATTGGCTTCCAGCTGGCGGCGCACCAGATAACGGCGCGCGATCTGCACCTTCTCTTCCTCCGTATAGCCCGGCAGCTGGATGATTTCCATGCGGTCGCGCAAGGGGCCCGGGATGGTGTCCAGCACGTTCGCCGTGCAGATGAACATCACCCGCGACAGATCGAAGTCCACGCCCAGATAGTTGTCGCGGAACTTGTGATTCTGTTCGGGATCCAGCACTTCCAGCAGTGCGCTGCCCGGATCGCCATGGAAGCCGCCGGCCCCCAGTTTGTCGATCTCGTCGAGCATCAGCACCACATTGCTGGTGCCGGCGCGGCGCATGGCCTGGATGATGTTGCCCGGCAGCGCGCCCAGGTAGGTGCGCCGATGGCCACGGATTTCCGCTTCGTCGTGCACACCGCCCAGCGCCACGCGCTGGAATTCACGTCCCGTGGCGCGCGCGATGGACTGCCCCAGCGATGTCTTGCCGACTCCCGGCGGGCCGGAGAAGCACAACACCGGACTCTTGCCGTTCGGATTGAGCTTGCGCACGGCCAGGTATTCCAGGATGCGGCGCTTGATCTTGTCCAGGCCGAAGTGGTCGTCGTCCAGCACGCGGCGGGCTTCGGCGATGTCGATCGGCTGCTGCGGCACTTGCTGCCATGGCAACTCGGTCAGCCATTCCAGATAGGTGCGCAGCATGGCGTATTCGCCACCGCCTTCGCTCATGCGCTGCAGGCGCTTGAACTCCTTGCTGGCGTGCTTCTGCACATCCTCCGGCATGCCGGCCTTGTCGATGGCGGCCTTCAGCTCTTCGACCTCGGCGGCCGTGTCGTCGCTTTCACCCAATTCCTTCTGGATCTGGCGCAATTGCTCGCGCAGAACGTGTTCGCGCTGGCGCTCGTCGAACTGCGCCTTGGTCTTCTCGCCGATTTCACGCGACAGCTTGAGTACCTGTACGCGCGCGGCCAGCAGGTCGATGACCTTGTCCAGGCGGCGCGACAGATCGAAGGTTTCCAGGATGTCCTGCTTTTCCTCGACCTTCACGTCCACCAGGTTGGCGACCATGTCGGCCAGCACCGCGGGCGAGTCGATACCTTGCACGACCGACGTCAGTTCGTCGGGCACGTGCGGCAGCAGCTTGATCGCTTCGACGGCCTGTTCCTTCAATTGCAGGGCGCGTGCTTCGATGCCCTGGGTCTTGGCGTCCTGCTGTTCGATGGTGGCGACGCGCGCGACCAGGAAGGGCCAGCCTTCGAGGAATTCCAGGACGCGAAAGCGCGACTCGCCCTGCACCACGACGTGGTGGGCATCGTCCTGGCCGGTGATATAACGCACCACCGGCCCCTGGGTGCCGACCCAGTAGAGATCGTCGGGACCGACTTCGTCCTTCGTGGGATCGCGCTGCAGGAGGAAACCGACCGGCAGTTCGCTCTTGACGGCTTCCTGCACCGCCGCCACGGTGGCGGGGCGCCGCAGCGTCACGGGTGACAGCACGCCAGGAAACAACACCGACTCGCGCAAGGGCACGAGGATGATGGCATCCTGGGGCAGGCGCTTGAGCGTGCTGCTCGCCTGCGCGGCGGTGGGCGCGCCGCCGCCGCTGGTCCGGGGCGCATCGTCGCCGGACCGCACTTGCATCGTGGGCCAGAACTTCATGGCGTTTCCTTTCTCTTGACGAGGGTAAGAACGAGACAGCCGTCCGCCATGACCGGCGGTTCGGGCTCGAGCGCGTGCAAAGGCAGGGCGATGCGCCGCTCGAAGCGGCCATAGGGGATTTCGACGCGATGGATGTGGGCGGCTTGCGTTGCCGGCAGACGTCGTACGCCGGCAACCGTGATGCCGCCGGCTTCGAAGCCGACGCTGACCGCCGCCGCGGGGACGCCCGGAAGGGCGACGTACACGATGACCGCGTCCGCGGTTTCGATGACGTCGATGGGAGGTTCCCAACGCTGCGGGTCGGCGGCACACGCCTTGAAGAACTGCCGTTGCAGGCGTTCGGCCTGCTCCAGCATCGACAGGGCGTCACCCCACATCCAGGATGACAAATCACGGGATCTCATGATGGCATGCCTCTCTGGTATGGGAGGTAGATGGCGACGCCAAGGCGCGTTTCAAGAGCTAAGGGGCGGGGGCGCATGCCGCGTACCTGCGCGGTGCGTTATGCAAGACGCGGGGCCGGCTTCGGCAAGCGGTCGTCGATGACGTGGGGCGGAAGGAGGGAAAGGCGGGAGAGGCGGGACCGGGGCAGGACCGGGGCGGGACCGGGGCGGGACCGGGGCAGGCCGCGCCCGGGCAGCCGGCGGCGGGGAATTTTGCCCGGAGATAAAAAGCTGCCCGGTAATAAATAATGCTGCTTCGCGGAAAAACGCCCGTTTTGAGCGGCAAGCTGCCAGTCAGGCGTGTAACTGGCTGTTGCGGAGTCGACACGAATAATCCGCAATATTCGAGACCCGAATTCAATAATTCGTCATTTTGCTATGACATCGTCGCAAACTTCCCGCTATACCGCTTTGCCCACGTTGGCACAGGTAATGCTTCGTATGTAGATCCTACGGACGCTGGCGTTTGGAGGGTCTGGTCAGGCATAGTGCGATTACCCCTAACGGCAGAGCCATAGCCAACCAGGAAGCCCAATGCCAGGCGCCTGTACCCAGCAAGGCAGCCAGCAGGCCGAAGACGGTCAGCAGGCCCAGCAGGGTAGGTACCCGCCAGACAAACCAAAAATTGTGCGATGCGGCCATGCGAGTCCGATTCCTTTGATGTCAGTCGCGGCTGATTATATTGAGAATCGTTCCTTTTCGGTCGATCGTGCGCATATAGGAGTCGCGCATGTCCCAATACCTCTACGTTCTGACCCGTCCCGAGACGCCAGGCAAAGCATGGTTGCTGCGTTCCGTGCGATCGCCGCTGGAACGGGACGGCGGACAGGAGGAAGGACCGCCGCCGGAGTACACGATCGCCCATTGCGAGCCGGTCGTACGTGGCTTCGCCACGGAGCAGCTGGCGCATGTCCTGTTGATGGAAGCCGGCTACCGTCCCGATGAAGACAAGAACGGCTATGAGATCGCCTTGCCGCAGATCATCCAGTTGGTGAAGCGTGCCGCGCAGGAAATCATCCTGGCTTTCGGCGATGAAAACGGTGATGAGCAGCAGACTTCCAGCATGTGGAGTCCGGGGCGGCTGGGCCTGGAAAGCGATGGTGTGGTGCCGGGCGACCGGGTTCCATGTGGACGCCGTTCCGGCGCGTGGACGCGTTGGCTGTCGGAGGCGCGGCCCCGCATCTTGGGCCGGGCCGGCGGCCGAGGCTAACGCGCTGGGGCTTGGTCGATAGTCTCGATATCGCCCGCCGCCGATCCCCTTGCAGTACCTGTTTTTAAGTCCGTCTTTCGGCCCGCGTTCATGCCCGAGTTTGAGTCCGCTTTTCGTGCCTGTCTTATCGCCTACTCGGGCGGCCGGCGCCAAACCTGCCACAACATCAACAGCACCAATCCCAGGCCCGCCAGGCTGCCGCCCGCCAGGTAAACGGGGCGAGCCCGTTCGGCCAGTGTCTGATAGTAGGCTGCCGCCGAGGCGCTGGTATTACGCGGAGGCGTCAGCGGCGCCACGCTGAAGGCGAAGGCCAGCATGACCGCGCCCAGCAACAACATGAATAGTGCGGTCCAGCCCAGGCCGGCGCGGCGCGGGCCGCGCGCCGCGGCAGACTCGGCCTTGGCGCTTTTGCTACCGGATTTGCCGCCTGATTTGCCATCGATTGCAGCGGCCTTGGCCGCCGCCTTGGCTTCCTTGGCGGCGGCATTCTGCGCCTTGATCTCGGCCTTGACCGCCTTGGCGTGTTCCTTTTCCGCTTTTTCCTGGGCCTTGGCCCGCTCCGCCCGCAGCTTTTCCTTCAAGGCACGGGTGGCTTCGGCGCGTGCGGCCTTTTCTTCCGGCGTCAGGCGCGGCCGGTTCAGCCAGGCGGGAATAGCCGCCAACGCGGCCACGCCGCTCATGGCGCCGAACACCGCTGCGGCGGACAGGTGATTGCCGCCGGCCACCCAGTCGGCGGCACCGTTGGCCAGGCCGGAAGCGCCCAGGGCCACATGCAGACGGTCGCCGAGGAAGTAGATCAGTGCCAGTGCACCAACCACCAGCAGGGCCACGGCAACGGCACCGGCCACATTGCCGCGCCGCTCATCGGTGAAGGCGACCACAGCAATGCCTACCAGCCGGATGCATAGCAGCGTGGCCAGCAGCAGCACGCCGGCAATGATCCAGGTAAGGGAAAAACCAAAAGCGAAACGAGCCAGAACCAGGGCCATCAGAAAGCAGGCGAGCGCGGAAAACCGCTCAACATAGCACACATGCCAGGTGCCCGCCCGCCGTCGGGTGGGGGCAGGGGCGTTATGGAGGCGATAAAGAGACGTTGAAGGGGCTTCACCGGGGCAGCGTCGGCACTATGTCGTGATTTCACCAGGGCCTCATTGAAGCTTGTCCAGGCGTCACCGAGGCGGCAAGGCGCGGGTCGGATCGACGGCGGTGCCGCCGCGGCGCAATTCGAAATAAAGCTCGACGCGCTTGCTGTCGCTATCACCCATCTCGGCAATGGTCTGGCCTTGCTTGACCGTCTGGCCTTGTTTGACCAACAGCTTGCGGTTGTGCGCGTAGATGGTCAGATAGGTAGAACCGTGACGCACGATGATCAGGTTGCCGTAGCCGCGCAGGCCATTGCTGGCGTAGGCGACGGTACCGGCGGCCGCCGCGATGATGGGAGTGCCGGCCTTATTGACGATGCTGACCCCGCGCGACTGGCCGCCGTCATAGCCCCGCGCCACGGTGCCGGGGGCGGGCCAGATCAGCTTGATGTCGGTGATGGGCGCGCCGGGCGCCAGCTTGGGTGGCGCCGGCACGCTGGATCCGCCGCTGGCGCGCTTGCTAGTCTTGGACTTGGCGGCGCTGTCGCCGCTGGCGGCCGAACCGCCGGGCGGATCGACGCGCAACACCTGGCCCTTGTCGATGCGATTGGCGCTGGACAGGTTGTTCCAACGCATCAGCTCGCTGACACTGCGGTCATGTTCGCGGGCGATCTGGCTTAGCGTGTCGCCGGGTTGCACCCGGTAATAGCCTGGGCCGACCGGTCCTTGCGACGCGCAGGCGGCCAGCAACAGCACCAGGGCTGCGCCGCACAGGCGCGCGGCCCATGAGCGGCCCGCGGCGGGCGAAAAGGGGAGCGAAAACGGCGGGCGGAAGGCGGATACGGAGAAAACAGGCACTGGAAGGCGTCGGGATTCCTGGGATCGGGGAGCTGGGATGAGCAGCTTCCTGGGAGTCCGAAGGGTACCAAGAAATTCCGCCGCATGCGCGCGGTGGCCTCCTACATGGCTTGCCGGGCCGGTGGTCAAGCGCCACGGGCCCGGCAGGGAAGGTGATTCAGCCGATTTTTCAGCCGATCTGCACCGGCACGAAGATCTTGCTGTCGCCCCGCTGCACCAGCAGCGCAACCGTCTTGCCGGCCTTGGTCAGCGCTTCACGCACCTGCTCCACGCTGCGTGCCGCCACGCCGTTGACCGACAGGATCACGTCGCCGCGCTGGATGCCCGCCTTGGCGGCCGGTCCGCTGGCTTGCTGCACCAGCAAGCCGTCGGTGTCCGCCTGTTCGCGTTCGTCCGGCGTCAGGCGCCGCAGCGCCAGCCCCAGCTTGCCTTGCGACGGACCCTGCGTGCCATCGCTGGCCACCGAATCCGACTTGCTCAAGGTGCCCAGCGTCGCCGTCAACGTTTCGTGCTTGCCGTCGCGCCAGACGTCCAGCTTGATCTTCTGGCCGGGCGTGGCCAGATTGATCACCGCGGCCAGGTCGCCGGAAGAGACGATGGCACGGCCGTCGATTTCACGGACGATGTCGCCCGGCTTCACGCCGGCCTTTTCCGCCGCGCTGCCTTTTTCAACGTTGGCGATCAGCGCGCCGGTGGGGCTGTCCAGCTTGAACGAATCGGCCAGGTCCTGGTTGACCTCCTGGGCCATCACGCCCAGCTTGGCATGTTCGACCTTCCCGTGCGCCAGGATCTGATCCTTGATCTTGTACGCCACGTCGATGGGGATGGAGAAGGACAGGCCCTGGAAGCCGCCGGTGCGCGTGTAGATCTGCGAGTTGATGCCGACGACCTGGCCACGGTCGTTGAACAGCGGGCCGCCCGAGTTGCCGGGGTTGACGGCGACGTCGGTCTGGATGAAAGGTACCGAGGTATCGTCCGGCAGCGAACGGCCCTTGGCGCTGACGATGCCCGCGGTGGCGGTGTTTTCCAGGCCGTAAGGCGAACCGATGGCCAGCACCCAGTCGCCGACCGACAGCGCGTTGACGTCGCCGATGCGCACGACCGGCAGGTTCTTGGCGTCGATCTTGATGACGGCGACGTCGGTTTGCGGATCGGCGCCCAGCACCTTGGCGTGGTATTCGCGGCGGTCGGTCATCTTGACCACCACTTCCTTGGCGTCCTTGACCACGTGGGCATTGGTCAGGATGACGCCGTCCGGGCTGATGATGAAGCCCGAGCCTTCGCCGCGCACGGGCACTTCCCGCGTGACGTTGGGGCCGCCGGGGATCATGCCGGGAAACTGGCCGCCGAAGAATTGCGCCAGCGGGTTGTCGTCGTCATCGGCGGCGGAAACCTTGCGCAGGCCACTGACGCTGATGTTGACCACGGCCGGGCCATATTCACGGGTGATCTGGGCGAAGTTTGGCGGCGTGACGGTGCCGACCGCGGCTTGCGCCTGCGGTTGCGCCTGTTGTTGCGGTTGTGTTTGCGTCGCCTGCGGCGCGTTCTGCGCGTGGGCCGAGCCGACTGCCGCCGTGATGCCGGCACCGCCGATGGCGCCCGCCGCCAGCAGGGCCAACGCCAGACGGGTGGGGTACAAAGTCTTGTTTTTCATGTCGCTTCCTTAGCTGGTTCTTGGGACACGGCGCCATGTTGCGGCGCGAGTCTTAGGCCAAACTTAAGAAAGCAAAGAATCCTTTTTCTCAGGCAGGCGGAAAATCCACCCGCACCCGCAGTCCGCCCAGGACCGGGGCCGCATCCAGGCCCACGCTGGCGCCATGCCTTTCGGCGATGGCGCGGACGATGGACAGGCCCAGCCCGCTGCCCACTTCGTCATGATTGGCCAGGCGATAGAAGCGGTCGAACACCCGCTCGCGTTCTGCCTCGGGCACGCCTGGTCCGCTGTCGTCGACCAGCAGCCGCGCGCCGGTGGGCGTGTTTTCAAGGATGATGTCGATGCGGCCGCCGCGCGGGGTGTACTTGATGGCGTTGTCCAGCAGATTGCGCAACAGCAGCGCCAGGGCATCGCTGTTGCCGCGCACCCATGCCTGGGCGGCGCCGTCCATGCCGATATCCATGTCGTGCGCGTTGGCGTCGGGCAGCACGTCGGCGATGGATTGGCGCGCGACCTCCGCCAGGTCGACCCGCTGCGCCGGCAAGGTGTCGGTCGCGGCATCGTGCCGCGCCATGGACAGCAGTTGTTCGATCAGGCGGCTGGCGCGTTCGATACCGCTGGCCAGGCGGCCCAGGGCGACCTGATGCGCCTGGGCGTCGGCGGGCCGCTGCAGGGCCTGCAATTGCAGCCGCAGCGCGGCCAGCGGTGATCGCAGCTCATGGGCGGCGTCGCCGACGAAGCGTTTTTGCAGGGCAAAGGCGTGGCGGGTGCGGTCCAGCAGCAGGTTGAGCTCGCGCACCAGCGGCAGGATTTCATCGGGCAGGCCGCCCTCGTCGACCGGATCCAGCGCTTCGGGCTGGCGCGCCGCCAGTTCCGCGCGGGTGCGGCGCAAAGGCCGCAGGGACACGCCGACGACGAACCACACCACCAGCATCAGCAGCGGCGCCGCCGCGGCGATGGGACCGACGGTGCGCAGCGCCAGCGCCCGCGCGGTGTCCTTGCGTACCTTCATGTCCTGCGCCACCTGCGTCACCTGGAAAGGCGAGGCCACGGCATAGACGCGATAGGTCGAGGCATCCACGCGCACGTCGGAAAAGCCCAGCACCACCGGGTCCGGCAGCAGCTTGCCCGTGCGCGATTTGAACAGGCGCGCGCCGCTGGCGGTCCAGATCTGGATGATCAGGTCGTCGGCCGGCGCGGTATTCATGGCAGGCATGGGCGTGGCGCTGAGCAGGCCGTCGCCGGCCGTCAGCGAGGTGGCGGTACTGACCAGTTGCGCATCGAAAATCTGGTCGGTCTGCCGCAGCGTGCTGCGATACGCGACCACGCCTTGCACCAGGGTCGCGATCAGGATGGAGGCCAGCAGGAAGACGAGCAGGCGTGCGCGCAGGGAATGAAACAGGGAATGGAACAGGTCAGGACCCCGGGAAGATTTCATGTCTTGGGAATCACGTAGCCGACGCCACGCACGTTCTGGATGAAACGCTGGCCCAGCTTCTTGCGCAGGCCGTGTATATAAACTTCGACCGCGTTGCTGCTGATCTCGTCCTGCCAGCTATAGAGCTTTTCCTCCAGCTGGGCGCGCGAGTAGATCATGCCCGGACGCGCGATCAGCGGCTGCAGCACGGCCCACTCGCGTGCCGTCAGCATGACGGGTTCGCCGTTGACGGTGGCGGTGTGGTCGCGCGGATCGATGGTGACGCCGTCATGCTCGAAAACCGGCTCGGCGCGGCCGGCGCTACGGCGCAACAGCGCGCGCAGGCGGGCCAGCAGTTCGTCGAGGTCGTAGGGTTTGACCACGTAGTCGTCGGCGCCGGCATCCAGGCCGGCGATGCGGTCGGCGACGGCGTCGCGCGCGGTGGCGATCAGTACGGGCACCCGGTTGTTGCGGGCGCGCAGGTCGCGTAGCAGGGTCAGGCCATTGCCGTCGGGCAGGCCCAGGTCCAGCAGGATGGCGTCGTAAGGCGTAGTCCGCAAAGCCAGATCGGCACCGCGGGCATCCTTTTCCCAGTCCACCGCATAGGACTCGGCGCGCAGCCCATCATGGACGCTTTCACCAATCATCCTGTCGTCTTCGATCAGCAGGACACGCATAAGGAGATCTCCCTGCCGCGCGGCGTTTTCTCTCGTTTTGTAACTTCCAGAATCGTAATCCTCGCCGGCCCACGCGGTATAACAATTTATCCAAAAAATCCTGCCCACCTAAGCAGTGGGGAATTCATTTTGCAGAGCCCACCCCTACCGGTCACCAAGAACAATATCACCGGCTACGCCTTCCTGTTCGACATGGACGGAACGCTGGCGCCGATCGCCGCTTCGCCTGAACAGGCCGCCGTGCCGGCCGCCACCCGAGAAGCCCTCAAGCAGCTGCATGATGCCACCGGCGGCGCGCTGGGCATCGTTTCGGGCCGGCCCATCAGCGAAATCGATCATTTGCTGGCGCCCCAGGTTTATTGCGCCGGCGGCCTGCATGGCGCGCAGTTGCGCGGCCCCGACGGGCGGCAGACGCAGCTCAGCGTCGACAGCGAGGCGGTCACCGCCATGGTGCGCGCGCTGCTGCCCCTGGTGCAGGCGCATGCCGGCCTGCAGTTGGAAGACAAAGGCCTTTCGCTGGCGCTGCACTACCGGAACGCGCCGGACTTGCAAGCGATGGTCAGCGATGCCGTCAACGATGTCTTGCGCCCGCATACGCAGGCCTTTGTGCTGCAGCCCGGCAAGATGGTGCTGGAAATCAAGCCGCGCCAGGCCAGCAAGGCCGGCGCCATCGCCCACCTGATGGATCTGCCGCCTTTCGCCGGGCGGCTGCCCTTGTTCGCGGGCGACGACCTGACCGATGAAGCCGGTTTCGACATGGTCCGCCAATTGGGCGGTGTGTCGATCAAGATCGGCGAGGGCGACACGCGCGCACAGTGGCGCATGCCCACGCCGGCGGCCTTGGCAGGGTGGTTGGCTTTGCTGTATTGAACGCCGGACGTTGAAAGCTGAGCGTTGCGGGCTGACTGGTTGAAAGCTGACTGGTTGGAAGCTGACCGGCCGTGGTGGTAACTAGTACAGATCTCGCGGTGGCTGCGCGAGGCACGCGCCGTGCTTGTGGCCGGCCGATGAATAGAAATACAAGGAGTTCAGCCGTGAGCAGATTGATCGTCATATCGAATCGGGTCGCCCCCATCGCCGAAGGCAAGCCTACCGCGGGCGGCCTGGCCGTGGGGGTGTTCGACGCACTGAAGCAGGCTGGCGGCGTCTGGTTCGGGTGGAACGGCGAGATCACCGAAGGCGCCACGGCGCCCGAGCAAGTGCACGAGGAATCGCGCGACAACATCACCTATGCCACCGTGGCCTTGTCGCGCAGCGATTACGACCTCTATTACCGCGGTTTTTCCAACGGCACGTTGTGGCCGGTGTTCCACTACCGTCCCGATCTCAGCCGCTACGACCGGCGCGAGTATGCCGGCTATCTGCGAGTCAACGAATGGCTGGTGGCCCGGCTCAAGCCCTTGCTCAAGCCGGAAGACCGCCTGTGGGTGCACGACTATCATCTGCTGCCGTTCGCACAGGCTTGTCGACGGGCGGGTATACGCAATCGCATCGGTTTCTTCCTGCATATTCCTTTTCCCGCCGAGCAGATCATGGCCACCGTGCCGCCGCACCGCGAACTGGTGGAAGCCATGTGCGAATACGACCAGCTCGGCTTCCAGAGCGAAGGCGACCGCCGCGCCTTTACCGATTACGTGCGGCGCCGCATGGGCGGTTCGCGCGTGGTGGACCGGGCCATCGAACTGGATGGCAAGCGCATCGGGGTGGGGGCGTATCCCATCGGCATCTATCCGGATGAGATCCAGAGCCTGTCGCTCAAGCACAGCCGCTCGAAGCAGATCACCAATCTGAAGCAGGGGCTGGAACAGCGTCGCCTGATGGTGAGCGTGGACCGGTTGGATTACAGCAAGGGCCTGCTGGAGCGCTTCACCGCGTTCGAACGCCTGCTGGAAACCAAGGCCGAACATCGCGGTCAGGTGAGCTTCATCCAGATCGCGCCGCCGTCGCGTTCCGACGTGGAACAGTACCGGCACATCCGGCGCCAGCTGGAAAGCGCGGCGGGTCGTATCAATGGCCGCTTTTCGGACCTGTCCTGGACGCCGCTGCGCTATATCAACAAGTCCTACGATCGCTCGCTGCTGATGTCCTTGTTCCGCGCCTCCCAGGTGGGTTATGTGACGCCGCTGCGCGATGGCATGAACCTGGTGGCCAAGGAGTATGTCGCGGCGCAGCCGCCGGATGACCCGGGCGTGCTGGTATTGTCCGAATTCGCCGGCGCCGCCGAGGAACTGGAGGATGGCGCCTTGCTGGTCAATCCCTACGATACGGACGGCATGGCGGATACGCTGCATCGCGCCTTGACCATGTCGCTGCCGGAACGCCTTGAACGCTACAAGACCATGTTGGGCCGTTTGAACGACAACAACCTGTCGCACTGGCGCGACCGCTTCCTGCAGGATTTGCTGGAGTCCGGCACGCCGACGTGAACCTGTTCCGTGGCGTAAGCTACCCGCGGGTGATGGCGTTGCAAGGCATGAATCAGGTCGGGAGCGAGGCGCATTATGGGTGGGGCAGGGCGGCGTGATAACGAATGGCTGGAACCGGACGGCCGTGGCGGGTTCGCCAGCGGGACGGTTCTGGGGCCGCGAACGCGCCGTTATCACGCGCTGCTGCTATGCGCGACGCGCCCGCCTGCCGGGCGTGTGGTCCTGGTCAACGGGGTGGAGGCATGGCTGGAAGGCAATGGCCGCCGCGTGCCGCTGACCAGCCAGCGCTACCTTCCCGACCTGGAAATTCCCGCCGCCACCGCTCCGTGCATCGGTTTCAGCACGCAGCCCTGGCCCACCTGGCGCCTGCACGTGGACGACCAGCACGATCTGCTGGCCGAATGCCTGGTCGAACGCGCCGGCGGCCGCACGCTGCTGCGCTGGCGTCTGGTCGATACGGGTGCTGGCGTTTTCGGTGGAGATGCTGCACGGGCAGACCGTGATCGCGCTGCCGTCGATGACGCGAGTACGGTGCAAGCGCACGGTGTCGCGAATAGCAACCCTGTCGTGGAGGTGCGCCCGGCGCGTGCCCAGGTGGACGCCGGGCAGAACGTTGACGCCAGCGGAGCGACGTGGCGGCTGTGTGTCAGGCCGCTGCTGTCTGGCCGGGACTATCACGCGCTGCATCATGAGAATCCCGCTTTTGATTTCACCGCGGCTTGTGATTCAGGGCGTGTGCGTTGGCGGCCATATGCACAATTGCCGGCGGTCGAGGTGTGCAGCAACGGTACTTACCGGCACGAACCCGATTGGTATCGCAACTTCAGCTATGCGCAAGAACGCGAGCGCGGACTGGACGACGGCGAAGACCTCGCCACGCCGGGCGTCTTCACCTTCGATCTAAGCACAGGCCCGGCCGTCATGTTGCTGGCCGCCATATCCGATCACGACGCGCTGGGTATGGGTGAGGCTGCGCTCGTGGCGTCGGGCGGAGACCGAGGCGGCCAAAGCCGAGGCCAGGGCCAAGACACGGTCGTAACCGCAGCCGTGGCCATCATCGCTGCCGAGAGGTCCCGGCGCGCCGGGTTCGCGGACCGTCTGCACCGTGCGGCCGACGCTTATCTCGTGAAACGAGATAAGGGCCTTTCGCTGCTGGCGGGCTATCCCTGGTTCACTGACTGGGGCCGCGACACCTTCATCGCCATGCGCGGCCTGCTGCTGGCCACTGGCCGCGCCGCCGAGGCCGGCGATCTGCTCGAAGCCTGGACTGCCTACGTCTCCGACGGCATGCTGCCCAACCGCTTCCCCGATGACGGCGGCGCGCCTGAATACAACACCGTCGATGCGTCGCTGTGGTTCATCGTCGCGGTGCACGACTACCTGGCCACCGGGCACGCCGGCCCCGACCGCCGTCGGCGCCTGCGCGAGGCAGTGGATGCCATCCTCGGCGGCCATCTGCAAGGCACTCGCTACGGTATCGCGGTCGACCACGACGGCCTGCTGCGGGCCGGCGAGGCCGGGCAACAACTGACCTGGATGGACGCCCGTGTGGATGGCCGCGAAATCACCCCCCGTATCGGAAAACCGGTGGAAGTGCAGGTCTTGTGGATCAATGCCCTGCGCATTGCTTCGGCTTGGGATGACAGCCTGACGCCACGGCTGCAACGCGCCCAGCGCAGCTTCGAGGCGCGCTTTCCCAGCCCGGGCGGGGGCTTGTTCGACGTGATCGACGCGGACCACGTGGCTGGCCGCGTTGACGCATCCATACGTCCCAACCAGATATTTGCCGTGGGTGGTTTGCCTTATCCCGTCCTGGAAGGCATGGCGGCCCGCCACGTCCTGGAAACCGTCCAGTTGCATCTGTGGACACCCTTGGGCTTGCGGACGCTGGCGCCCAGTGATCCCCGCTATGTCGGCCACTATGGCGGCGCGCCTGCGCATCGTGATGCTGCTTATCACCAAGGCACGGCGTGGCCCTGGCTAATGGGGCCCTTCGTCCAGGCCTGGCTGCGCGTGCACGGAGACACGGCCGGCGTGCGCGATGATGCGCGCCGGCGCTTTCTCGCGTCCTTGCTGCTGCAACTGGACGACGGCGGCCTGGACCACATCGCCGAAGTCGTCGATGGCGACGCGCCCCACGCCTGGGGCGGGGCGCCGTGCCAGGCGTGGTCCCTGGGCGAAACCCTGCGCATCGCCTCCTGGCTTGACGCCGCCGCCCCTGCCGGCAGCGGCATCGTCGCCGATGCGCCGCCATCCGCGCCCGCCGCCCACGGCGCCACGGCCGAGCGCGCGCCCGCCCTTGGCAAGCCGGTTTCTCGCTGACTGGCCGCGCCCAGCGGGCCGCGCGCTGCCGCGTGGGCGCGCCGCCATCCTTGGTCAGCGGATGTACGCCGCCGGTTGCGCCGCTTCGCCGCATCGACCTATAGCGCCATGATTGGGCTTTCGTAAGCCAGGCGCGGTAAAGTGGGTTCGGCAATGGGGCACGTAAGCTATGGCCCGTACCCGTACCCGTAGCCCCTGATCCTGAGCCGGACAGCCGCGCCCGCCTTCCGCCGGCGCCCCGATTGGAACCCTCGATGCCATTCAAATTGCCCCCTGGTCTGCTCGATACCGCCGAAGGCCACCGCCTGCATGCGGCGGACAAGACGCCCTGGCGCCGCTGGGGTCCCTATCTGAGCGACCGGCAGTGGGGCACTGTGCGCGAGGACTACAGCGAGTCCGGTACCTCCTGGGACTACTTCCCCCACGACCATGCGCGCAGCCGCGCCTACCGCTGGGGCGAGGACGGCATCGCCGGTTTCGGCGACGAGAAGCTGCGCTGGTGCGCCGGCCTGGCGCTGTGGAACGGCCGTGATCCCATCATCAAGGAACGCCTGTTCGGCCTGAACAACGCGGAAGGCAATCACGGCGAGGACGTCAAGGAGCTGTACTTCCATCTGGACGGCACGCCCACCCATTCCTACATGCGCATGATGTACCGCTATCCGCACGCGGCCTTTCCCTATGCGGATCTGGTGGCGGAGAACGGGCGGCGCGGACCCGACCAGGCGGAATACGAGATCCTCGATACCGGCGTATTCGAGGATCAACGCTATTTCGATGTGTTCGTCGAGTACGCCAAGCACACCTTCGACGACATCACCATGCGCGTCACGGTGCACAACCGCGCGGCCGAGGCGGCCGACCTGCATCTGTTGCCGCAGTTCTGGGCGCGCAATACCTGGTCGTGGGACGGCGAGGCAAACAAGCCGTCGCTGCGGCGCCGTGCGAGCGCCACCGGCGCGACGGGCGACGAGGTGGTCGCCCGGCACGGCGGCCATGAACCGCTGTTGCTCACCGCCACCGCGGAGACGCCACCGCAGTGGTTGTTTTGCGAGAACGAGACCAATGTGCGCCGGCTGTTCGGCAATGAAGGCGAGGGGCCTTTCAAGGACGGCTTCAACGACTACCTGGTGCATGGCGACCAGGACGCCGTGCGGCACGATGCCGGCACACGCACGGCCGCCTATGTGAAGCTACACATGGGTCCAGGTGCCTGCAAAGTGATGACGCTACGCTGGCGGCCGCTGAGCGTGGCCGACGCCGCCGGGCCGCATGCCACGTCCTCGGCGCCGGCCGGCGCTGGCACCCAAGGCCAAAGCCAAAGCCAAAGCCAAAGCCAAAGCCAAAGCCAAAGCCAAAGCCAAAGCCAAGGCCAAGGCCAAGGCCAAGGCCCTCAGCCCTCCGCCGGCCCCCATGCCCATGCGCACACTCCGCCTGCTTACGACGTCGATACCCTGTTCGCCCAGCGCCACGCCGAAGCCGACGCCTTCTACGCCTGCCTGCAACAGGCGCTCTCCGACCCCGATGCCCGCCTGGTGCAGCGCCAGGCCCTGGCCGGCCTGCTGTGGTCCAAGCAGTATTACGAGTTCGACGTCAGCCGCTGGCTCGATGGCGATCCCGCGCAGCCCGCCCCGCCGGCCCGCCGCAAGCGAGGCCGCAATGCGGACTGGCGGCACCTGGCCAACGGCGAAGTAATCTCCATGCCGGACAAGTGGGAGTACCCCTGGTATGCCTCCTGGGACCTGGCGTTCCAGGCGGCTGCGTTCGCCCTGGTCGACCCGGCCTTCGCCAAGCAGCAGCTGCTGTTGCTCGTGAAGGACCGCTATCAGCATCCCAACGGCCAGCTACCTGCCTACGAATGGGCCTTTGGCGACGGCAATCCGCCTGTGCATGCCTGGGCGGTCTGGCGCGTCTACGAGATCGACCGCGCCTGGACTGGGCGGCCGGACCACGAGTTCCTGGAACTGATCTTCCACAAGCTGCTGTTGAACTTCGGCTGGTGGGTCAACCGCCGCGACGCCGATGGCCACAACATCTTCCAGGGCGGCTTCCTGGGCCTGGACAACATCGGCATCTTCGACCGGTCGGCACCGCTGCCCACCGGCGGCCATATCGACCAGGCCGATGGTACGGCGTGGATGGCGGCCTATGCGTTGGACATGATGCGCATCGCCCTGGAACTGGCGACGGTCAACAAGACCTTCGTCGACATCGGCGTGAAATTCTTCGAGCACTTTCTCTACATCGCCGGTGCCGTCAACAGCGGTGATGAAGATGAGCGCGGCTTGTGGGACGAGGAAGACGAATTCTTCTACGACGCGCTGCACTTGCCCGACGGCAGCAGCCGGCCGATGCGGGTGCGGTCCATGGTCGGGCTGATTCCCCTGTTCGCGGTCCATGTGCTGGAGGAACGCGTGCATGGCCGCCTGCCCGGCCTGAAGGAGCGCCTGCGCTGGTTCCTGCGGCATCGGCCCGACCTGGCGCGGCTGGTCTCGCGCTGGACGGAGCCGGGCGTGGGGAATTCCGTGCTGTTGTCGCTGCTGCGCGGCCATCGCACCAAGGCCTTGCTGCGCCGCGCCCTGGATGAAGCCGAGTTCCTGTCCGATCACGGCGTCCGCGCCTTGTCGCGCTATCACCGCGAACATCCTTTCGTCTATCAGCACAACGGCGACAGTTTCGGCATTCGCTATATGCCCGGGGAGTCGGAAGGCCGTGTGTTCGGCGGCAATTCCAACTGGCGCGGGCCGGTGTGGCTGCCGGTCAACTATCTGCTGATCGAATCGCTCTACGAATTTCACCGCTACTACGGCGACGAGTTCCGTGTCGAATATCCCACCGGCTCAGGCACGCTCTTGTCGCTGCACGAGATCGCCGATGCCTTGGCCGGACGGATCATCGGCCTGTTCCTGAAGGACGCGTCGGGCCGTCGCCCCTCCATGGCCGCTTATCCGTCACTGCAGGGCGATCCTGCCACCCGCGACATGGTGTTGTTCCACGAGTACTTCCACGGCGACGACGGCCGCGGCATGGGGGCTTCGCACCAGACCGGCTGGACCAGCCTGGTGGCGCTGCTGCTGCAGCGCACCTGCGATGATGGTATCGAGGACGCGCCCGAGGACACCGGACAGGTCGATCTCAGGGAAGATTGAGTGTGCCGGCCAAGGGCAGTGGCAGTGGCAGTGGCAGTGGCCGGGCTAGGGTACGGGTATAGATGGAAGGGGGGAGGCAGAGCATGCCTCCCAGATTCATCATCCCGCCGGCTCAGCTTCCCGCCAGTGGATCTTGCTCTGCATCGTCCGGCGGCAACAATTGCCGGTCGCCCAGTGCTGTATGAATCAGCGCCAGCCGATGCAGCGGATCGCTGGACAGCAGCAGCGCCGCCTTCTCCTCCATGGGCAAAGGCAGCAGCTCGGCCCAGCGGTCGGCCACCCAGCCGCATTCATCCAGGCGAAAGGGCGGCATCAGGGGCATCAGATGCACCGGCGTACCGCTGCGCTGTAGTTGCGCGATCAGCGCCCCCAGGGCGTTGGCACAGGCTTGCAGGCGCTTGGGCACCGGCAGCACGGGATCGTCGTCGAGCAGATCGGCGGTGCCGTGCCACAGGCCGTATTGACCCTGTTCGCTGTCGCGCAGCCGAAAGCGCTGTGTGGCGATGCAGGTGATCTGCAGCAGTCCCGGCATGGGCGTGGTCTTTTCTTCGACCCGTACCAGGGTGCCCGCCTGCGCCAGTACCTCGCCCCCTTCCGGCGTGCGTATCTCGCTGCCGGCCAGCAGCGGCACCACGCCGAAGGGCGTGCCCTCGGCGACGCAGCGTTCGATCAGGTTCAGGTAGCGCACCTCGAAAATGCGCAGGCGCAGCACGCCGGCCGGGAAGACGGCGTTGCCGAGCGGGAAGAGGGGAATCGAAGCCATGGGTCGATGATAAGCTACGCAGGCCGTACCCACCCTATCGTCGACAAGGAGTAGACGACTCGATGCTTGGCTCTACCCGTCGCCTGCTCATGGGTTTCTTCCGCAAGATGGCGGCGCCTTCGGCCATCAATATGACCATGCATATGGCTATGGCCGTATTGGCCTGTTGCATCGCAGTGGCGGCAAGCGTTCCGGCGAACGCTGCCATGGCTGACCTGGCTGCCCCGCCGGACCCTGCTTCGAACGCCACCCCAAACGCCACCCCAAACGCCACCGCAGCGAGCGCCTCAACGCCTGCCCAGCCGGGAAACTCGCCGGCCCCGGCGAAGCTCGGCAGCCCCTTGCATATCGGCTCCAAGCGTTTCACCGAATCCTATATCCTGGCTGAAGTGCTGGCCCAGGCAGTCGCGGCCCGCACGGGGGACGCCCCCGTCGTGCGCCAGGGCCTGGGCAACACCGCCATCGTCTACCAGGCCTTGCAGACCGGCGGCATCGACCTGTATCCCGAATACGAAGGCACCATCGTCCAGGAAATCCTGCGCAGCGATCGTCCGTTGACGCTGGCGCAGATGCGGCCAGGACTGGCCAGGCTGGGCCTGGGCGTCGATATTCCCTTGGGCTTCAATGACGGCTACGCGCTGGCCATGCGCGCGGCGGATGCGGACCGGCTCGGCATCGCCACACTCAGCGACCTGGCGCGTCATCCCGAACTGCATCTGGGCCTGTCCAATGAATTCATCGGCCGCGCCGACGGCTGGCGCGGACTGGCGCAGCGCTACGGCTATCGGCAGACACCGACCGGCCTGGATCATGGCCTGGCTTACGAGGCCTTGCGCAAGGGGCAGGTCGACGTCATCGACATCTACACCACGGACGCCAAGATCAAGGCCCTGGGCCTGCGCGTGCTGCGTGACGATCGCGGCTATTTCCCACGTTATGACGCGGTGGTGCTGTATCGTCTGGACCTGCCGCAACGGCACCCGCAGGCATGGGCGGCCATGCAGGCGCTGGCGGGCAGCATCGACGAAAGCGCCATGATCACCATGAACGCGCGTGCCGAATTGGATGGCGTGCCTTTCCAGACCATCGCCCATGATTGGCTGGAGGCGCGCCAGCGCGGCGTGGCCCCGCCCGAGCCCGGCGGCGAAGCGCGCGGCTTCTGGGCCAAGCTGTTCGGCCCGGACCTGGGACGCTTGACCGCGCAGCATTTGCTGCTGGTGGGCGTCGCGGTACTGGTGGCCTGCATGATCGCCGTGCCGACCGGCATCCTGGTGCATGCGCGGCCACGGCTGCGTGCGCTGGCGCTTGGCGTCGCCGGGCTATTGCAGACCATTCCTTCCCTGGCCCTGCTGGCGGTATTGATTTCGCTGACCGGTGAGATCGGTGCGCTGCCAGCCCTGACCGCCTTGATGCTGTACGCGCTATTGCCTATCTTCAGCAATACGTGCGCGGGCTTGGGAGAAGTGTCGGGTTCGATGCGCCAGGCGGCCATCGCACTGGGCATGACGTCCGGGCAGGCCTTGCGGCTGGTACAGTTTCCGCTGGCGCGGCCCACCATCATCGCGGGGGTGCGGACCGCGACATCGATCGCCATCGGCACTGCCACCATCGCCGCTTTCATCGGCGCCGGCGGCTATGGCGAACGCATCGTCACGGGGCTGGCCTTGAACGACCGCGCCTTGATGCTGGCCGGTGCCGCACCCGCCGCCGCTTTGGCATTGGTCAGCGAATTGGTTTTCGAAGTCCTGCAATGGCGGCTGCGGCGGCATACGCGAGTGTAAAAAGTTCTTCACTCTGTGAGTCGGGGACGCTGGCCCTGGGCGCCTGTCGATTTATGACGCACGCTTAGCCACAGGCATCCACTAGCCACAGGCGTCCAGGGCCGTTGCCACGGCGGTGACTTTTATCGCCACCGCTACGACGTGGCATTTACGGCATCTATTCCGCCTTGGTATTCATCTGCTTGATCAGCGCACTCCACTTGCTCTGCTCGGCGTGGGTGAATTTGCCGAAGTCGGCGGCGCTGCCGCCTACGGGGTCGGCGCCCTCGGCGATCATCTTGTCCTTGAGTTCCGGCAGGACGGCGTTGATGGCGGTGTTGAGCTTGGCGATCACGGCCGGCGGCGTGCCCTTGGGCGCAAACATGCCGAACCAGGAGCCGGCCTCGAAACCGGGGAAGCCGCTTTCCGCCACGCTGGGGATGTCGGGCATCGACGCCGAGCGGCGCACGCTGCTCACCGCGATGGGCCGCAGCTTGCCGGCCTTGATCTGGCCGATCACCGACGGGATGGTAGCGAACATGAATTGCACGCGGCCCGTGAGCAGGTCGTTCAAGGCGTCCGCGCCCTTGTAGGGCACATGCGTGGCCTGCACTTTATTCAGCTGCATCAGCATGTAGCTGGACAGGTGCGAAGACGTGCCGATGCCGGTCGAACCGTAGTTCAGCTTGCCCGAATGCGCCTTGGCATAGGCCAGGAATTCCTTCATGTCGTGGATGGGCAGGTCCGGCGGCACCACCAGCACGTTAGGCACATCGGCGATCTGGATGACAGGCACCAGGTCCACCAGCGGATCGTAATTCAACTTGTTCAGGCTGGAGTTCACCGCGATAGGCCCAACCGAGTCGACGATCAGGGTATAGCCGTCCGGCGCGGAACGCGCGACGTATTCGGTGCCGATATTGCCGCCCGCGCCGGGCTTGTTCTCGACGATGAAGGATTGCTTGAACCGCTGGCCCAGCAGGTTGGAGACACTGCGGGTGAGAATGTCGGTGGTACCGCCGGCGGTGAATGCCACCACCACCTTGACGGGCTTGTCGGGATAGTCGTCCGCGCGTGCCGCGCTAATGACCGCCAGGCTGCCCAATAAGGTCGTTGCCAGCAGGGCGCCGGTGGCGATACGTCGACGCAAGGTAATAGCGGGACTGCTCGTCATTGTCTTCCTCCTTGTTTATCCGCGAATGCGGGATTCGTTTGCTGCGGATCCGCCGCCGGGTGGCGGTGGATCCTGGACGCTGAATCTTCTTTATGGAGGCAATATACGGCAGGGAGCTGGGCGCGGCCATGCTCCAAATCCCGCAATGTGGACAGCGGAGGGTAAATGTTCTCGATGAAAGTCCTCGATCAAGAACATCGATCGATGCCTTCGATCAATACTTCGATCACCACTTCGATCAACTATCGGCCTTGATGCCGGCCTTGTTCACGACCTCCGCCCAGCGACGTATCTCCGCTTGCTGGAATTGCGCGAACTCGCGCGGCGGCATGCCCGAGGGTTCGACCCCCATGTCACGCAACTGCGCCAGGACCTTGGGCTGCTTCAGCACGTCAGCAATGGCGTGATAAACCTTGTCGACGATGTCCGGTGGCACGCCGGCCGGTGCGAAGATGGCCTGCCAGGCCTGTACCTGATAGCCGGCCACGCCTGCTTCCATCATGGTGGGAACGTCCGGCAGGCTCTGCAGGCGTTTCGGCGAAGTCACCGCCAGCGCCCGCAGCTTGCCGCCTTTGACATGCGAAATCACGGTGGGTCCTTCGAACATGAAGTCGACCTGGCCACCGATCACGTCGGGCAGGGCCGAGCGGCTGGAGTAGGGCACGTGAACCATCTTGATGCCGGCCAGTTGTTCGAGCAGCACGCCGGACAGGTGCTGCGTGGTGCCGATGCCCGACGACGCGAAGGAAACCGTGCCGGGACGCTTGCGGGCGTCCGCGATGATGTCGGCGACGCTGCGATAGGGGCTGTCCTGGCGCACCACCAGCGTATTGCCGTTCATGCCGATGATGGTGATGGGCTGGAACGAGCGTACCGGGTCGTACTGCATATTGCGGAACAGACTGGGATTGATGGCATGCGAGGCGATGCTGGCGCCGAGCAGGGTGTAGCCATCGGGCGGCGCTTTGGCGACGTAGGCCGACCCTATCATGCCGGTGGCGCCAGGCCGGTTGTCGACCACCACCGAAGTGTGCAGGGCGTCGCCCAGGTGCTGGGCGACGATACGCCCCAGCACGTCCGTATTGCTGCCGGGCGCGAAGGCCACGACGTAGTTGATGGGCCGGTCGGGCCAGGCGCCGGCGGCCGCGCGCGCACGCGGCAAGGCCAGGGCCGCCATGACGGCGAGGGTGGAACGCAGGAATTCCTTGCGATGCATGAATGTCTCCTCCTGCCCAGGACGCCGCTGTGCCGCGGCTGTCGCGCCAACGGCGTGGGCCGTTGGCGTCCTGGAACCAGGCTATGTTGTTTTGGGCTGCGATGGTTGTCGTTTCTTGTTGTCGTTCTCGCAGTCGTTCTTCGTTGTCGTCCTTCGTTGTCGTCCTTCGTTGCTGTTTTATCTTTTCCCGATTATTTCTCGTTGACGCTGCCCCACTGGCCGTAGCGCGTCACGGCCTGCTCGTCGAAGTTGAAGCCCAGGCCCGGTTCCTGATGCAGGATGACGTGGCCGTCGCGGTGTTCCAGCTGGCGGTCGACCAGGCGGCGGAAGTTCAGCACCTGGTCGTCCCAGAAGAACTCCACATAGCGCGCATTGGGCGTGGCCGCCACCAGCGGCGCGTGGACGTCGTGGAACCAGTGCGGGCAGACCACCACGCCGTAGCTGGCGGCGGTGGCCGCGATGCGCTTCCATTCGGTGATGCCGCCGCACACCAGGGCGTCGGTCTGCAGGATGGAGGCGCCGCCCTTGTCCAGCAGCTCCTTGTGATACCAGCGGCCGTAGCCGATCTCGCCGGTCGCCACCGGCACGCGGGTCAGGCGCGCCAGCTTGGCGTGGCTGTCGACGTCGTCCGGGGAAAAGGGTTCTTCCAGGAAGTAGGGGTCGTATTGCTCGAAGCGGCGAACGTACTGCATGGCCTGCGTGACGTCGGTCCACGCATTGTTCATGTCCATCATCAGTTCGACATCGGGACCAATCGCCTCGCGCGCCGCGCGCAGACGGTCTTCCTCTTCTTTCGGACTCAGGCGGCCGGCCTTCATCTTCACGGCCTTGAAGCCCTTGGCGACGTAGCTGGCCATTTCCTCGCCCAGCTTGGCCGGGGTCTTGCCTTCCAGGTAATAGCCGCCGCTGGCATAGGCCGGCACGCGGTCCAGCGCGGCCGCGCCCAGATAGCGGTGCAGGGGCAGGCCGGCGCTGCGTGCGTTCAGATCCCACAGGGCGGTGTCCAGCGCGCTGATGGCGCGCATCACCGTGCCGGCGCGGCCTTGCAGCAGGGATTCGCTATACATCTTGTCCCACAGGGCTTCGACCGCGGTGCTGTCTTCGCCCACAAGCAGGGGGGCGAGCAATTGCTCCACGGCGACCGAGAAGAGTTGGCCGGCCGCGCTGCCGACGTAGCAGAAGCCGATGCCTTCAACGCCGTCGCTGCTGCGCACCTTCACCAGGCCGTAATGGCGGGTGCTGACGGTGCGGGTGGAAAAGGAGGTGACTTTGTCGAGGGGGACGGCGGCGTGGCAGAACTGGACCGAGGCAATACGGGGCACGAGGAGCTCCTTGGAGGTGACTGAAGAGTGGCATGGCGTATGACGAGGTCCATTCTTGGTGATCCGAGGAAAAAGAAAAATAGCGTTCCGGCATCTTGTGAAGATGTAATATCCATCTTCTTATGGGTCGAAATTTTTCGCTGCGCAAAGTTCCATGGATTGGATTTTGAGGGGCTCCGCCCCTCAATACTCCCGCCTTGCAGGCATGACGCCGGCGCATCGCTCTGGAGAGTTTCTAGGGGCGAAGCTTCTGAGCCTGACTCTCCAGGGGGTTGGGTAATGACGACGACACGTATTGCGCGGGGAAGCATTGAGGGGCGGAGCTCCTCAATCCAGTTCCTGGATTGCCCAGAAGCACCCGCACGAGCGGTCACGTGCATTTACTTTCAGGCCCCTGATGGATACCCGTTTCCTGCAAAGCTTCATCCAAGTGGTCGAGTCCGGCTCCATCGCCGAAGCCGCGCGCCGGCTTGATCTGACGCCAGCCTCCGTGGCGCAACGGCTGAAAGCGCTGGAGGCCGCCGTCGGCAGCAAGCTGGTGGCGCGTTCCGGCCGCAACGTCCGGCCCACAGTGGCCGGCAATCGCATCATGGAGCGCGCGCGGCGCCTGGTGGACGAGGTTCGCGACCTGAAGTCAGCGGCATCTGGAACGGATATGCCCGCCGGACCGTTGCGCCTGGGGGCCACGCCCACCGCGCTGACCGGCATCGTGCCGACCGTGCTCAAGCAGTGGGTGGCGCGCCATCCCGACATCGAGATCTATATCGATCCTGGGTCCACCGTGCGGCTGTACAGCCGCGTGCTGGCCGGCGAGCTGGATGCCGCGGTGCTGGTGCATCCTTTGTTCGACCTGCCCAAGGGGTATGCCTGGTGCCCCCTGCGCGAAGAGCCCCTGATTCTGCTGACGCGCCACGACGTCGGCGGCCGTGACGCCCTGGCCATCGCGGCGCGCGAGCCTTTCATCCGCTACGACCGCAGCGTGGTGGGCGGGCGCCTGGCCGACGACTACCTGCGCGAGCGCGGCATCCGGCCGCATGTGCGCTTCGAATTGGACGGCATCGAGTCGATTGCCAAGCTGGTGTCTGAAGGATTGGGGGTGTCCGTGTTGCCGGACTGGCCCGTCATCGGTCCGCCGGACCCTGCGCTGAAGAAATGGACGCTGCCCGCCCCGCGCCCCACCCGCACCGTCGGCGTCCTGTGGCAGCCGTCCTCGGTGCGCGCCCAATTGGTCCAGGCCTTCGTACAACTCGCCTTGGGCGGCAAACGCCGCCGCGCGGGGTAGGCCTACCGAATTAGCCTTGCCTGCCGAACGAGCCAGGCCTGCGGGTGCCACGCTCTGCCAATGGCTGGATAACCCAGCTGCACGCACCGGCGCGCTGGGCGTCCGGGCCGGGCGCGGCCCTGGGGCGATTATCGTGGCAAAGGTAATGGCCGGGCCCAGGGTCCAGGACTCAGGACTCAGGACTCAGGACTCAGGACTCAGGACTCAGGCCCCAGGCCCCAGGCCCCAGGTCCGGGTCCGGGTCCGTCACGTGTTGCTGCTACAGTAGTTCCTTCCCTTCCTCAACGCCCCCTACACATCGTGACTGCTCCCGACGATAAACATTCCGCCGCCGCGCATGGCGACGTGGCCGCCGCCGCGCCTGCCGACGAATCCCATCTGGTCGAAACCCTCGTCGGCCGCGAAACGCTGTTCAAGGGCGGCTTTCTGGAAGCCCGCCGCGATACAGTGCGTCTGCCCAATGGCAACACTTCCACGCGTGAATACGTCGTGCATCCGGGCGCGGTCGCGGTCATCCCCTTGCTGGATGATGGCCGTCGTGTGCTGGTGGAGCGGCAGTTTCGCTATCCCGTCGGTCGCGTGATGATCGAATTCCCTGCCGGCAAGCTGGACCCGGGCGAAGATCCGTACGATTGCGGCCGGCGCGAGCTGCTGGAGGAAACCGGGTACCGGGGCGGCGAATGGGCCTATGCCGGCGCCTTGCATCTGGCCATCGCCTATTCCACGGAAATCATCCACATCTACTTCGCCCGCAATCTGCAGGCGGGCGCGGCCGAGCTGGACCAGGATGAGTTCCTCGACGTCCACGCCATGGATGTCGAAGAACTCTACGAAGCCTGCCGCGACGGCCGCGTGACCGATTCGAAAACGCTTACCTGCACCCTGTGGCTGCAGAACGTCCTCAGCGGCGCCTGGCCACTGGAGTGGCAGAAGAACGAGTAGGCCGCCCGAACCTTCCTGCAAAAAAGGAATAGACCTGTGCTTTTACAGCTCTATTCGTTCGCGGGCATCGCGGAGCCGGCTTTGCCGGCCCGCCAGCGCCGCACCCCGCGGTTGTGCTTCAGGCAAAAAATAAAGACCTGTTCTTTGTACTGGTGTCGTCGATCGTGGACACCACGGAGCCGGCTCGGTCGGCTTGCCACCGCCCTGCCGCGGGCCATGTTCCACGGCAAAGAAAAAAAACCTGTGCAGTGCACAGGTCTCGTCGATCGCGGGCACCGCGGAGCCGGCTCTGCCGGTTCGCCAGTGCCGCCCCCTCGAGGGGGAGGCGCGCAGCGCCTCGGGGGTGGACCCTCAGTCCAGTTTGATGTTTACGCTCTTCACCACTCCGGCCCATTTCTTCAGCTCGGCGTCGACGAAGGTCGCCAGCTCCTGCGGCGTGCTGGTCTTCGGCGTGGCGCCTTCGCCTTGGAAGCGCTTGACCAGTTCCGGCGAGGTCATCGCCTGCTTGATGGCCTGGTTCAGCTTCTCCACCACCGCCGGCGGCGTGCCCGCGGGCGCCATGATGGCATTCCAGGTGTTGATCTCATACCCCGCGAAACCCTTGGTCTCGCTCACCGTGGGCACGTCGGGCAACTGATCCGACCGCTCCTTGGTCGTCACCGCCAGGGCCCGCAGAGACCCCGCCTTCACCTGCGGCAGCGCGGCCGGCAGCGTGGCAAAGCTGAATTGAGTCTCCCCGGTCATCACCGACGTATTCGCCAACGCACCGCCGCGATAGGGCACGTGCACGATGTTCACGTTCGCCGCCTGCGCGAACATGGCGCCCGCCAGATGCACCGGCGAGCCATTGCCGCTGGACGCGTAATTCATGGTGCCCGGCTTTTCCCGGCACAGCGCGGCCAGTTCCTCGACATTCTTCACCGGCAGCTTGGGGTTGGCGATCAACACCAGGGGGATGGCCGCCACCATGCCGACCGGGGCGAAGCCCTTGACCGGTTCATAGCCCAGGTTCTTGTACAGCGCCGGATTGATGCCGTGGCTGGCGACGGTAGCCATGAACAAGGTATAGCCGTCCGGCTTGGCTTGCGCTACATAGGAAGCGGCCAGGTTGCCCGCCGCGCCCGGCTTGTTTTCGATGATGACCGACTGGTTCAGCGACTTGCCCAACTGCTCGCCCAAGGCGCGGGCCAGGATATCGGTGGTGCCGCCGGCGGCATAGCCGATGACGAGGCGGATGGGTTGGTCGGGATAGGCGGCCTGGGCGCCGCCCGGTGCCACCGCTAGAGCGGCGCTCGCCGCCAGGATCATGCTGGCCATGTTCGATTTCATCGTTGTCTCCGTTGTTGTCGATGAAGGTCAATCAGATGCCGGATGGCCTTGCGGCTAGTCGCTGCCGCTTGCTCGTCCATCCGGATAAAGATGTTGCTGTTGCAACAGGCAAGCCGTTCCCCTGCCGGGCCGCGCAGCGGCCTGGCATCGCTAGGGAATACCGCGATTACGTGAAGCGTCGGGGGCTACGTCCCGTTGAACACCGGCGCCCGCTTCTCCGCGAACGCCTTGCGGCCCTCACGGTAGTCATTGCTTTCGAAACACTGCAGCACCAGACGCGTCATGGCGTCCTGGTCCACTTCCGGCCCCAATTGCTGCATCTGGCGGATCATCTTCTTGCCGGCGCGCAACGTCAGCGGCGCGTTGGCGGCGATCTGCGCGATGTAGGTTTCCAGCGCGGCGTCCAGCTCGGCGGACGCCGTCACCTTGTGCAGCAGTCCCAATTCGCGTGCCTGCGCGGCCTTGTAGCGATTGGCCGTAAGGAAAATCTCCAGCGCATTGGCCGGACCCACCGCCGTCACCAGATTGCGGATCGCCGTCATGCGATAGCCCAAGCCCAGCTTGCCGGCCGGAATCGAAAACGAGCTGTCGTCCGAAGCCACGCGCAGATCGCAGCACAGCGCGATGTTCAATCCGCCACCGATGCAATAACCGCGGATGCGGGCAATGGTAGGTTTGTCGTAGTCGTACAGCGCCAGCTGGGCGGCCTCGGCCACTCGTTCGTAGGCCTGCACGGCTTCCTCGCCGGAACGCAGCTTGTCGAACTGCGAGATGTTGGCGCCGCTGACGAAGGACTTTTCGCCCGCGCCGGTCAGCACTACCACTCGGATATCCGGGTCTTCCTGGAAGGCTTGCAGGGCAGGGGGAATGGCTTCCCACATGGCGTAGGACACGGCGTTGTGGCGGTCCGGATCGTTGAAGGAGATCCAGCCGGCATTGCCGCGTTTTTCCACGATGATGTTTTCGGTGATGCTGTCCTGCAGTAGTCGTTCGACGTTCATTGCTTCTCCTTGAGCATTGCTTTGCGTCTTTTCATGCCGTGCTCCAGATGCCGACGCATCGCCGCGCGGGCCGCTTCACCGTCGCCCGCCGCGATGGCGTCGAAAATCTGATGATGCTCGGTCTCGATCTGCTTCATGCGATCGGTGCCCGTGCTGCTGTAGCGCAGCGTGCGCACCGCATCGCCGATCACCCGGCTGAAGTGGCCCAGCAAACGCACGAAATACGGATTGTTGGTGGCTTCTCCCACCGCCATGTGGAAGTCGATGGCCCGGTCCGCGCCGATGCGCCAATCGTCGGTCGACGCGTCCACCTTGGCCAGGGCTTCGCGCAACGTGGCCAGTTGCGCGGGGGTGCGATGGCGCGCCGCCAGGGCCGCGGCGCCGGCTTCGATTTCCACGCGCAGCTCGTAGACCTGCTCCAGCGCGTCGGCCTGCAGCAGTTCCTGTGGCGTCAGCGCGAAGTGCTGTTGGCCGGCATCGGTGGCGACGAAGCTGCCCACGCCGCGGCGCGTTTCGATGTAGCCGGACAGCTTGAGCCGGGCAATGGCCTCGCGCACCACATTGCGGCTGACGCCGAAAATCTGCGACAGCTCCAGTTCCGTCGGCAGGCGCTGGCCAGGCTCGAACGCCTTGCTGACGATCTTGCCGCGGATTTGCAGGGCGATCTCGTCAGGCAGGTTGTCGGGCCGGGTCAGGCTGCCGAAGGGCAGGGCGGTGGCGACGTCGGAGGCTGCCATGTCAATTCCAGGATGCGAGCTTGGGGGCACCGATGGTGTCACACCACGCCGGCGGCGCGCAAACGGTCGCACTCGGCACCATCCACGCCCAGCCATTCGAGAATTTCAGCCGTATTCGCCCCCGTCTCCGGCGCGGGTCGCGGCGCCGGCAGTTCGCCGTCGCTGAAATTCACCGGTTGCGCCATGATGGTGATTGGCCCCTTGCGCGGATGCTCCACCTGGCGCGTCATGCGCAGGTGCTGCACCTGTTCGTTGGCGAAGGTACCGTCCATGGACAGGATGGGGCCGCAAGGGACGCCGGCGGCGTTCAATGCGGCGATCCAGTCGGCGCTGTCACGCGTGCGGGTGCGGGCGATGATCTCGCGGTTCAGGTCGCCGCGGTTTTCCACGCGCAGGCCGGCTTCGAGGAAACGCGGGTCCTTGCTCATTTCCGGCATGCCCAGCACTTCGCACAGGCGGTTGAACATGGTCGAGCCCATGGCCGCGATATTGATGTAGCCGTCGGCGGTGGGGTAGACCCCGGTAGGGGCACTGGTGGGATGGTCGTTGCCGGACTGGCCCGGCACTTCGCCGTCGATCAGCCAGCGCGTGGCCTGGAAGTCCATCATCCAGACCTGGGCCTGCAACAGCGAAGTCTGCACCCAGCGGCCCTGGCCGCTCTGGTCGCGCTCCAGCAAGGCGATAAGGATGCCGATGGCGGCGAACAGGCCCGCGCTGAGATCGGCGATGGGGATGCCGGCGCGCATCGGGTGGCCGGCTTCGCCCGTCACCGACATGATGCCGCCCAAGCCCTGGGCGATCTGGTCCAGGCCCGGGCGGTCCGCATAGGGGCCGTCCTGGCCGAAGCCGGAGATGCTGGCATACACCAGGCCCGGGTTGATCGCACGCAGCGATTCATAGTCGATGCCCAGCTTCTTCTTCACCGACGGGCGATAGTTTTCCACCAGCACGTCGGCGCGCTTGACCAGTTCCAGGAACAGGGCCTTGCCGCGCGGATCCTTCAGGTTCAGCGTCAGGCTGCGCTTGTTGCGGTGGGTGTTCTGATAATCGCTGAACTTCGCGGCGCCGCCCGGCTTGTCATCCTTGACCTCGCTGGGCTCTTCGACCTTGATGATGTCGGCGCCCCAATCGGCGAACTGCCGCACGGCGGCGGGGCCGGAACGGACACGCGAGAGGTCGAGGACGACGAACCGCTTCAGCGGCAAATAGGGTACAGCCATGGCCGTCTTGTCTCCTGGTTGTTATGCCGTGCATCAGGTGCACGTAGTAGGATGTTGGACATCCTACTTACTCCGAAGGTCCGGCCATATTCAGGAAAACCCGCATGCGCGGCAGGAATTTTCCGGTCCTGTGGCAAACTCGGCCTTCAACTGACAACGGGCTGGCTGCGTGGAGACGCCGCCCCCCATAAGCTGGAACGTCGACTCAATGATAAAAATCCGCAAGCTGGGCATGGGCCTGGGTGCTGGCCTGGGCTTGGGCCTGGGCGTTGGTCTTTCACTACTGAGCCTGGCCGCCGCGCCGGCCAATGCGCAAGGCGCCCAAGCCGCGCAGGCTACGCAGGCCAAGCCAGCGACGCTGGGTGATACCCACCGCCCGGTGACCGGCGAGGACCGCGAGGCCTATATCACCGCTCTGATGAAGAAGATGACACTGGACGAGAAAATCGGCCAGTTGCGTCTGGTCAGCGTGGACGCTGGCCCCGATGCGCACAAGGACGTGCTGATTCGCGATATCGAGGCCGGCAAGGTCGGCGGCATATTCAACACGGTGACCCGGCCGGACATCCGCGTGCTGCAGGACGCCGCCGTGCGCAGCCGTTTGAAGATCCCGCTGTTCTTCGCCTACGACGTCCTGCACGGCCATCGCACGATATTCCCCATCGGCCTGGGACTGGCGTCGACCTGGGACATGGACGCGGTGGCCAAGAGCGGCCGCATTTCCGCCGTGGAGGCCAGCGCCGATGGCCTGAACATGACGTTCTCGCCCATGGTGGATATCTCGCGCGATCCGCGCTGGGGCCGCAATTCCGAAGGGTTTGGCGAGGATACCTATCTGGTGTCGCGCATCGGCGCCACGCTGGTCCATGCCTACCAGGGCGCGGATCCGGCCGCGCCGGGCAACATCCTGGCCGCGGTCAAGCACTTCGCGGCCTATGGCGCCATCGAGGCCGGCCGCGATTACAACACGGTGGACATGAGTCCGCAGCGCTTGTTCCAGGACTACCTGCCGCCCTACAAGGCAGCGGTCGATGCGGGCGCGGCTGGCGTGATGATCTCGTTGAATGCGGTCAACAGCGTGCCGGCCACCGCCAGTAAATGGCTGCTGCAGGACATTCTGCGCAAGCAATGGGGCTTCAAGGGCGTGACCATCAGCGATCACGGCGCCATCATGGAGATGATCAAGCATGGGGTGGCCGCCGATGGCGCGGATGCTTCGCGCCTGGCCATCACGGCCGGCGCGGACCTGAGCATGAGCGACTCCATGTATGGCCAGAACCTGAAGCCGCTGTTGCAGGCCGGCCGTATCAAGCAGGCGGACATCGACCGTGCCGTGCGCGACGTGTTGCGCGTCAAGTACGACCTGGGTCTGTTCCAGAATGCCTATCGCCACGTCGGCGTGGCGGCCGACGATCCGGCGGATACCAATGCCGAAAGTCGCCTGCACCGCCAGGCCGCGCGTGAAGTGGCGCAACAGAGCCTGGTGCTGCTGAAGAACGACAAGCAGACCTTGCCCTTGAAGAAGCAGGGCACCATCGCCGTCATCGGCGCGCTGGCCAAGAGCCAACGCGACATGATGGGCAATTGGTCCGCGGCGGGCGTGCCGGGGCAGGTGGTATCGCTATACCAGGGCCTGACCGACGCGGTCGGCGACAAGGCCACGCTGCTGTATGCGCGCGGTGCCAACGTGGTCGATGACCCGGAGATCGTCAAATATCTGAACCTCTACGAGAAGGATGTCGAGGACGACCCGCGCACGCGCCAGCAACTGATCGATGAAGCCGTCGAAACCGCGAAGAAAGCAGATGTGGTGGTGGCCGTCGTGGGCGAGACCCAGGGCATGGCGCACGAAGCGTCCAGCCGTTCGGACATCACGCTGCTGGGTGGTCAGGAAGAGTTGCTCAAGGCGTTGAAGGCGACAGGCAAGCCGCTGGTGGTCGTGTTGATGAACGGCCGGCCGCTGGCGCTGGGCTGGGAAAAGGACAATGCCGACGCCATGCTGGAAACGTGGTTCGCCGGAACCGAGGGCGGTCATGCGGTGGCGGACGTGCTGTTCGGCGACGTCAATCCGTCGGGCAAGCTACCGATGACCTTCCCGCGTTCGGTTGGCCAGATCCCCATGTACTACAACCACCTGAACACCGGCCGGCCTTTTGATCCGCAGCATCCGGACAAGTACACGTCGCGCTATTTCGATGCGCCGAACGGGCCTTTGTTCCCCTTCGGCTACGGACTCAGCTACACCACTTTCGACGTGTCGGACGTCAAGCTGTCGGCCACGTCGGTGCCGATGGGCAATATCGTGCGCGCCACCGTGACGGTGCGCAATAGCGGCACGCGGGACGGCGCCACGGTGGTGCAGCTTTACCTGCAGGACCCGGTGGCATCGATCAGCCGTCCAGTGAAGGAACTGAAGGGCTTCGAGAAGATCATGCTGAAGGCGGGGGAGCAGAAGGAAGTCACGTTCACTATTCAGCAGGACGACTTGTCCTTCTACAACAACGACCTGAAGCGCGTGGTCGAACCAGGGCGCTTCAACGTGTACATCGGACTTGATTCAGAAGACGTGAAGGCGGCCAGCTTCGAGTTGATGGCGGGCAAGGGACGGTAAGCGAGAGGAACCCTGCAGTTGACGTAAAAACGCCCGCATCATTTATTGATGCGGGCGTTTTACATCCATCAACCGCCGTGGCAACCGTGGCGCGGCGGTTGCCTGCTGGCAGCAAGCGAAATCAACGGACGCCGATCAATTCCACTTCGAACTTGAGGTCCGCGTTCGGCGGAATCACGCCGCCGGCGCCACGCGAGCCATAGGCGGTCTTGGCGGGGCAGAACAGCACGGCCTTGCCGCCGACGGCCATTTTCTGGATGCCTTCGGTCCAGCAGGGAATGACCTGGCGCAGGCTGAAGGAGATGGGCTCGTTGCGCTTGTAGGAGCTGTCGAATTCCGTGCCGTTGGTCAGGGTGCCGCGGTAGTTCACCGTGACGGTGCTGTCGGCGGTCGGGTTGATGCCCTTGCCGGCGGTGACCGTCTCGACACGCACGCCTGACGGCAGGGTCTGGACGGCGTTGGATTGGGCATGGCCCGCTGCGGCGAAAGCCAGCGTGGCGGCGGCGAAAAGAATGCGGGATGTCTTCATCTGAGGTCCTGGATTAACGATGCCAGTTGCGCACTGGCTGGGTGATGATGAATGTGATTCGTGCCGGCCGCCGCCGCGCGCGTGGCGCGGTGGCTCGGGGTGGGGTCTGGACTTATCAACGTATCAACGTATAAGCGTGAGGAATTCCGCACGCGTGGCCGGGTTGTCGTGGAACTCGCCCAGCATGACCGAAGTCACCATGGATGAATTCTGCTTTTCCACGCCGCGCATCATCATGCACATATGCTGCGCTTCGATCACCACCGCCACGCCCGATGCGCCGGTGACCTGCTGCACGGCCTCGGCGATCTGGCGGCTGAGATTTTCCTGGATCTGCAGGCGGCGCGCGTACATGTCGACGATGCGCGCCACCTTGGACAGGCCCAGCACCTTGCCCTTGGGCAGATAGGCTACATGCGCCTTGCCGATGAAAGGCAGGACGTGGTGTTCGCACAGGGAATACAGCTCGATGTTCTTGACCAGGACGATTTCGCTGGTGTCGGAGGAGAACAGCGCGCCGTTGACGATTTCATCCAGCGATTGGGTGTAGCCCTGGCACAGGTGCTGCATGGCTTTGGCGGCGCGCTTGGGCGTGTCGCGCAAGCCTTCCCGATCAGGGTCCTCGCCCAGCGATTTCAGGATGGCGTGGTAGTTCGATTCCAGGGACATGAGTTTGCTTAAACCTGTGTAAGTCGGTGCGACGGTAGCGCGGCGCGATGGCTGCACGCGTTACCGATGTGGTGTCTGGCCGTCAGCGTGGCGCTGCCGGCACGTATGGCGTGCCGATACGATACCAAACCGGCGCAATCGCTGCGCCCAAGCCAGGGGATTATGTGGGGAAGATCAGCGCAGGGGCGAGCAGGTGGCGGCGCCGGTCACGGCTTGCGCTCGCGCACCGACCAGTTCCCGCACGCCGCACTCCGAATTGAACATGCGGCGGCTGTCGTGGCCGACACCGGCGACTTCGTAGGCCTGGTGTTCGATTTTCAGCTTGTGGTTAGCAGGCAGCCATTTTTCGTAGTTCACATAGGCCTTGCCGCGCGCCAGGCGGGTGGCCCCCTGTGCTTCGGCGGCGCAGCTCTTGTCCAGCAGGCGGTGTTCGGGGTTGGTATCGTCACCGCCCAGCAGATAGGTCACCGATCGGCCGGCATAGCGCCGTGCCAGGCGCACGGCTTCCTGTGCGGGCGTGGCCGGTCCGACCCCGCTGGGCGGCAGTTCCGCCGGCAGGCGGTCGAGGCCGTATTTGTACAGGTTGTAGTCGGGGCATTGGCCTGGGTTGAATGCCGCGAAGCTGTTGCCGTCGTCCTTGGGGCGGTCTTTGGAGAAGTACACATAGGACGAGGGATTGGCGATGACGTAGCGCACGCTGACGCCGCCACGCTTGATGCGTTCGTCCACCGCATTGAAGACGGCATAGCGCTGGACCAGTTGCGCGCCCGCGGAATGGCCGGCGATCACCACGTCCTGCAGCAGGGGCAGGCGGCGGGTGTCGGCCACGCGGGCGAGCAGGTCATCCATGACCTCGAAGGCGCTGACCGGCGGGGGGCGCCGCGCGGACTTGATGCTGGCTTCGCCGGCCGACCAGCGGCCATGGCTCCAGACCGGCATCTTGTCGAAGCCGCGGTCGATGGCGGCGGGGAATTTGGGGGCGATCAGCAGGGTGTCGGTATCGGCACCCGGGCGCAGGGCCAGGATGTTCGCCCCGGTTTGGAAGTAGTCGTCGCCGTTGCGATTCAGGCCATGGACGATGATCAGCACGTGGCGGATCTTGTCCAGGTGCGCGTTTGCCAAATCGACGTTGGCATAGACCGGAAAGGGGTAGTGATGCCCGCCACGGCCCAGTTCCACCGTTTGCCACGAGGGTGCGGGGCCGTGCGAGGCGGGGGCGGCGTGGACCGGCAGCGCCAGCGGTAACGCGCAAGCGGCCGCCGCGCGCAGGCATGTATGCGCGATAGCGCGGTCAATGCGGTCAGCGCGGTCGGCGCGGGCAGATATTGCGCGGGCGGGCAGGAAGCGAAGAGGCATGGCACGGTCCGGCATTTTGGCGTTGGCGGATTGTATGCTGGGGGATCGTTGCCGGATCTTTTTCGGGCGCTGTTTTCGCGCGAGGCGTTTCAACGGATTTCTACCGGACGTCTCTACGGATTTCTGCAGGGCGCGATCAGTATGGTTTATCTCAGGGGTTCAGCCGGAACACGAAAGCCGCCGCGTCCGTCGCCAGGAAGCACGCAACGGCGACATCCCTGGCGCCGGCGCTGTGCTGTCGGTAGCGGCGTTTTGAACTGCGCCTTGCACGGCGCCTCGGCGGCACGAGGGGCATTTCCGTCACCCGCCGGGCGCGTCCCAATATTCCGCGGCCGCATAAGTTCGCCGCAACAGATCGACGAATACCCGGACCCGGGCAGGGGAGTGCCGGCGTTCGGGCAGCACGGCGTAGATGCCGTTGGCGGGCGCGGCATAGTCGTCGAGGACGGTGCGCAGGCGGCCTTGCGCCAGGTCGTGACGGACTTCCCACAGAGATCGCCATGCCAGACCGCAGCCGGCCAGGGTCCATTCGTGCAGGACGCTACCGTCGCTGCACTCCAGCCGGCCGGCCACGCGCTGGGCCTGGACCTGTCCGTCGATGGTGAACAGCCAGCCGCGCGCTTGATTGGCCTGGTTGCCGAAGGACAGGCAGTCGTGGTGCGCGAGGTCGGCCGGGGTTGTGGGTGTGCCACGGCGAGCCAGGTAGGACGGCGCGGCCACTACCACGCGGCGGTTGTCCGCCAGGCGGATGCCGACCAGGCTGGAGTCGTGCAGATCGCCGATGCGCACCGCGCAGTCGTAGCGTTCCTCGATCAGGTCGACCAGGCGGTCGCTGAGGTCCAGCGTGACGCTGACATCTGGATGTTCGGCGGTATAGGCGGGCAGCAGCGGTGCGACGTGACGGCGGCCGAAGCCGGCCGGCGCGGTGATCCGCAGGTGGCCGCTGGGCCGTGCGCTGCCCGATGAAATCAGGTTTTCGCTGTCGTCGAGGTCTCGCAGGATGCGCTGGGCGTATTCCAGCAGTGCGCTGCCTTCGGAGGTCAGCGACAGGCGGCGGGTGGAGCGCACCAGCAACTTCACGCTAAGGCGCGCTTCCAGGGCGTCGATCCGCCGTCCCACCATCGCCGCCGTCACCCCCTCGGCCCGCGCCGCCGCCGACATGCTGCCCAGAGTGGCTACGTTGACGAAAGTGTGCAGTTGCTTGAAGCGGTCCAAAAATAACTCCTCAGAAAATCGTGAACCTGACTTGCCCGGCCCGGCCCGGCCCGGCTCGGCCCGGCCGAGCAGGTGGCCATGGCCGTGGCTTGAATCTGGATCTGAGCCGATGGCCCGGGGCGGGGGGCCGGGCCGGGCCGGGCCGGGCCGGGCAGGGCGGCCACGGACCCTGTCCAGCATTTCATACTGAAAATAAACAATGAATCTACTTTTATACGCTTTTTAATTCAAGATCAGGTCCGTACACTGTCCGCCTGCCTGCCACTATTCCGGAGACATCATGAGCTTGAAACTGCCCGCCGGCGTCGCCATCGACGCGCCTATCGAAGCCGGCTTCGACACTGTCCTCACCCATGACGCCTTGGCCCTGGTGGCCGACCTGCATCGTGCGTTCGAAAGCCGTCGGCAGGAATTGCTGGCGGCCCGCGCCGTTCGCGCCCAAGCCCTGGACCAGGGCGAGAAGCCGGACTTCCTGCCCGCCACCCGCTCAGTGCGCGAAGGCGACTGGACCATCGCCCCCTTGCCCCAGGACCTCCAATGCCGCCGCGTGGAAATCACCGGCCCGGTTGAACGCAAGATGGTCATCAACGCCCTGAACTCCGGCGCTGACAGCTATATGACCGACTTCGAGGACTCCAACACCCCGAACTGGCACAACCAGATCCACGGCCAGATCAACCTGATGGCGGCCATCCGCCGCACCATCACGCTGGAGCAGAACGGCAAGTCGTACAAGCTGAACGACAAACCCGCCGTCCTGCTGGTGCGCCCGCGCGGCTGGCATCTGGACGAAAAGCACGTCACCGTCGATGGCCAACGCGTCTCCGGCGGCATCTTCGACTTCGCGCTGTACTTCTTCCATAACGCCAAGGAACTGCTGGCGCGCGGCTCGGGTCCGTACTTCTACCTGCCCAAGATGGAAAGCCATCTGGAAGCCCGCCTGTGGAACGACATCTTCGTGCAGGCGCAGAAGACGCTGGGCGTGGCGCAGGGCACCATCAAGGCCACGGTGCTGATCGAAACCATCCTGGCCGCTTTCGAGATGGACGAGATCCTGTATGAATTGCGCGAACACAGCGCCGGCCTGAACGCCGGGCGCTGGGACTACATCTTCAGCTGCATCAAGAAATTCAAGGTCGAGCGCGACTTCTGCCTGGCGGACCGCGTCAAGGTCACCATGACCTCGCCCTTCATGCGCGCCTATGCTTTGTTGCTGCTCAAGACCTGCCACCGCCGCAACGCGCCGGCGATTGGCGGCATGAGCGCCTTGATCCCGATCAAGAACGATCCCGTCAAGAACGACCAGGCCATGGCCGGCATTCGCTCCGACAAGGCGCGCGACGCCACCGACGGCTATGACGGCGGCTGGGTCGCCCACCCGGGCCTGGTCGGCGTGGCCATGGAGGAGTTCCGCAAAGTGCTGGGCGACGCGCCCAACCAGATCGGCAAGCAGCGTCCCGACGTGGCCGTGGCGGCTGCCGACCTGCTCGATTTCCAGCCGGAGGCGCCGATCACGGAGGCTGGCCTGCGCGCCAACATCAACGTCGGCATCCACTATCTGGGTTCGTGGCTGGACGGCAATGGCTGCGTGCCCATCAACAACCTGATGGAAGATGCCGCCACGGCGGAGATCTCCCGCTCCCAGGTATGGCAATGGATCCGTTCGCCCAAGGGCGTACTGGAGGGCGGCGGTAAGGTCACGGCCGATCTGGTGCGCAAGCTCATTCCCGAGGAACTGGCCAAAGTGCATGAAGTGGCAGGCCCCAGCAAGGCTTACGACCGGGCCGCGCAGATCTTCGAGCAGATGAGCACCCAGGATGATTTCGCCGAGTTCCTGACCTTGCCGCTGTACGAAGAGGTCTGAGTTCGCCTCGGCCTGCGGCCGGATCCTGGCCACAGGCGCCTAATAAACAAAAGCAGGTGGGCGTGGGGAGCACGTACGCCAGCGCGGGGCGCGGCCTTGCAGCCCAAAGGATCAAAAGGGAATTTCTAAAGAAATTCCCTTTTCCTTTTAGCAGGCTGACTGTCGATGTCCCCGCCGGCCCGGCGAAAACCCAGCCACAGGGGCGATAGCCCAAGACGGGGGATGGGGGTCCCCCATCGTCCAATAAACCTCTTCTTTAGAAATCCGCTGTCCGCTCCTCCCCCTCCCATTCCGTCAGCCAAGACGTCGACGGCCAAGACGGTCCGCGAAAACCCAGCCACGGGGGCGATAGCCCAAGACAGGGGCGATGGGGTACCCCCATAATTAAAAAACCCCTCCTCAAGAAATCCGCCGTCCGCGCGTCTTCCATTCCGTCCTTCAAAAAAGACTATCCTCACGGAATGCCCCTGGACCATCCAGGGTCTTGAAATCGACCGTCCAGCCCGCATCTGTTGATCATCGGAGCCGGTCTTCCCAGGCCGGATTTCAAATCTATCTTCAGTGCCCGTCGTCACGAGCAAGTCCAATCGTTTGCCGTGTCCTGGGGCCAAAGCGAAAACTATGCGATTCGACAAGCTGACCACTAAATTTCAGCAAGCCCTGGGCGACGCACAAAGCCTGGCGGCGCGCAACGACCATCAATACATCGACCCTCTGCACGTGCTGTCCGCGTTGCTGACTGACGCCGACAGCGGCGCCACCGGCCTGTTGGCGCGCGCCGGCGTCGCCGTCAACCGCCTGCAGCCGGCCGTCGAGCAGGCTCTGCAGAAACTGCCCCAGGTGCAGGGCGAAAGCAACGTCCAGGTCGGCCGCGACCTGCAGGCGGTGCTCACCCGTACCGACAAGGAAGCAGCGCGGCGCGGCGACACGTTCATCGCCAGTGAACTGTTCCTGCTGGCCTTGGCCGACGACAAGGGCGAAGCGGGCCGCATCCTGCGCGAAGCGGGCTTGCAGAAAAAGGCGCTGGAATCCGCGGTCGACGCTGTGCGTGGCGGCGAAAGCGTGCAGGGCGCCGAAGGCGAGTCCAATCGCCAGGCCCTGGCCAAGTACACGACGGACCTGACCCAGCGCGCTCGTGAAGGCAAGCTCGACCCCGTCATCGGCCGCGACGATGAAATCCGCCGTACCATCCAGATCCTGCAGCGTCGCACCAAGAACAACCCTGTGCTGATCGGCGAACCCGGCGTCGGCAAGACTGCCATCGTCGAGGGCCTGGCTCAGCGCATCGTCAACGACGAAGTGCCCGAAACCCTGCGCGGCAAGCGTGTGCTGTCGCTGGACATGTCCGCGCTGGTGGCGGGCGCCAAGTTCCGCGGCGAGTTCGAGGAACGCCTGAAGGCCGTGCTCAAGGAACTGTCGCAGGACGACGGTAGCAATATTGTCTTCATCGACGAACTGCACACCATGGTCGGTGCCGGCAAGGCCGAAGGTGCGATGGACGCCGGCAATATGCTCAAGCCGGCGCTGGCGCGTGGCGAGCTGCACTGCATCGGCGCGACCACGCTGGATGAATACCGCAAGTACCTGGAAAAGGATGCCGCGCTGGAGCGCCGCTTCCAGAAGGTGCTCGTGGGTGAACCGGACGTCGAGTCGACCATTGCCATCCTGCGCGGTTTGCAGGAGCGCTATGAGCTGCACCACGGCGTGGACATCACTGATCCGGCCATTGTCGCCGCGGCCGAGTTGTCCAACCGCTATATCACGGACCGCTTCCTGCCTGACAAAGCCATCGACCTGATCGATGAGGCGGCCGCGCGCATCCGTATGGAAATCGATTCCAAGCCGGAGGTGATGGATCGTTTGGATCGTCGCATCATCCAGTTGAAGATCGAACGCGAAGCGGTGAAAAAGGAGACTGACGATGCCTCCAAGCGTCGCCTGAACGTGATCGAGGAAGAGCTGGAAAAGCTGCAACGCGAATACAACGACTACGAGGAAATCTGGAAGGCAGAGAAGGCCGCCGTGCAAGGCAGCCAGGCCATCAAGGAAGAGATCGACCAGGTACGCGCCGAGATGGCCGAGCTGCAACGCAAGGGGCAGTTCGACAAGCTGGCGGAGTTGCAATACGGCAAGCTGCCCGAACTGGAAGCGCGCTTGAAGTCCGCGGAAAGCGGCGCGGAGAAAGCCGAGGCCGAAGCGGAGCCCGGCCGGCCGCGTCTGCTGCGTACTCAGGTGGGTGCGGAGGAAATCGCTGAAGTCGTGTCGCGCGCCACCGGTATTCCGGTGTCGAAGATGATGACGGGCGAGCGTGAGAAGCTGCTGGGCATGGAAGACTTCCTGCACCGTCGCGTGGTGGGGCAGGACGAGGCCGTGCGTCTGGTGTCCGATGCCATCCGCCGTTCGCGGGCCGGCTTGTCCGATCCGTCGCGGCCCTATGGTTCCTTCCTGTTCCTGGGTCCGACGGGCGTGGGCAAGACGGAGTTGACGCGTGCCTTGGCCGAGTTCCTGTTCGATTCGGAAGAACATCTGATCCGCATCGACATGAGCGAGTTCATGGAGAAGCATTCGGTGGCTCGCCTGATCGGTGCGCCTCCGGGATACGTGGGCTACGAGGAAGGCGGTTATCTGACGGAAGCCGTGCGGCGCAAGCCCTACAGCGTGATCCTGCTCGATGAAGTGGAGAAGGCGCATCCGGACGTGTTCAACGTGCTGCTGCAAGTACTGGACGATGGTCGCCTGACCGACGGCCAGGGCCGCACGGTGGACTTCCGCAACACGGTGGTGGTGATGACCTCCAACCTGGGTTCGCAGCACATCCAGTCGATGGCGGGACAGCCTTACGAAGTCATCAAGGAAGTCGTGTGGGATGAACTCAAGCAGGCCTTCCGGCCGGAGTTCCTCAACCGCATCGACGAGGTGGTGGTCTTCCACGGTTTGGGCGCGCAGCACATCGAATCGATTGCGCGGATTCAGCTCAAGCGGCTGGCCGATCGTTTGGAGAAGCAGGAAATGCGCTTGGAGATCAGCGATGCCGCGATGAAGGAGATCGCCCGGGCTGGCTTCGATCCGGTATTCGGTGCGCGTCCGTTGAAGCGTGCCATCCAGCAGCAGATCGAGAACCCGGTAGCCAGGTTGATCCTGGAAGGCCGCTTCGGTCCGCGCGACGTGGTGCCTGTGGATGTGCGGGATGGCAAGCTGGTGTTTGAACGCACCTTGCAGTAAGAAAGAGGCAGTCTAAAGGACCGGCGCCGTTGTCTACGGCGCCGGTCTTTTTTATGTCCGTTTATTGGGGGTAAGAATTCCGTTATCGAGGTAGGAAAATTCCGTGCGTAGCTTCAGAGCTTACGTCCGGTGAGGGTGCATCGACCCAGAAATTTCTCATGTGTCAAGAACAGCACACGTGTTTTCATGGCAGCACGCGATTCATGGCGATTGTGCTCTCCTCCGTGGCGTGTCCATGAATCGCAGTTGCGTTGGTCTGCTGCTGCGGCGGCTACGCAACTATCCTGTGCCCCCGGGGTTCCCTCACCCCGGGGACTTTTTTGTTTGACGATGACGCCATTGGCTAGCGGTCAGCGGCGAACACCGAGGCGCGCAGCGCCTCGGAGGTGCATTCATGAACAAGCGCAAAGGGCCTGTTGCGTTACCAGCAGCGCCGGCGGCACTGCTGGTAGACATCCGCGATCTCATCGAAGCGTCGCGCGAGCGGGCCGCTTCGGCGGTGAATAGCGAACTGACGATGCTTTACTGGAGCATTGGTCTGCGCATCCATACGCAAATCCTGGAAGGGCGGCGGGCCGAATATGGCGAGGAAGTCGTCTCGAACCTGGCGGCGCAACTGGTCAACGAGTATGGCAATAGCTTTTCGGTAAAGAACCTGCGCCGCATGGTGCAATTCGCGACCACTTTCCCTGACAAGAACATTGTCGTATCACTGATACGACAATTGAGCTGGACCCACTTCATCGCCTTGATCCCGCTGAAAGATCCGCTCCAGCGGGACTATTACGCACAAATCGCGAGCGCAGAACGTTGGAGTGTCCGGACGCTCCGTGAGCGCATAGACTCGATGCTGTATGAACGCACGGCGCTATCTCGGAAGCCGGAAGAAACGATCGCACGAGAACGGGAGAATCTGCGCGATGCGCAGCGCATGTCACCCGAATTGGTCATGCGCGACCCATACATCCTTAATTTCCTGGGTTTGAAAGGGGCTTGGCAAGAGAGCGACGTGGAAGCGGCAATCATCCGCGAAATGGAGTCCTTTCTGCTTGAGCTTGGGGCAGGCTTCTCCTTCCTTGCCCGCCAAAAGCGCATCCAGATCGACGACGAAGATTTCCACCTCGACTTGCTGTTCTACAACCGCAAGCTACGCCGGTTGGTGGCAGTTGAGTTGAAGATAGGCGAGTTCAAGGCGGCCTACAAAGGGCAGATGGAGCTGTATCTGCGCTGGCTCGATAAGCACGAGCGGGAGCCAGAGGAAGCCGCGCCGGTGGGCATCATCCTGTGCACGGACAAGAAGTCCGAGCAGATCGAATTGCTTGAGCTGGACAAGTCGGGCATCCATGTCGCCGAATATCTGACGAGCTTGCCGTCACGTGCAGTGCTGGGAAAGCGGCTACAGCAAGCGACCGAACGGGCACATTTGCAGCTTGAGCAACAGCGGTTCGGCAACAGTTGATTTTTTGGTTCACAGATTTCCGAGACACTGTCTCGGAAATCTGGAGAAGTACTGCCAGCGGAACCATCATTGATGTGTCGCGCACCAACAGCACGACTTTGGAAACTGCCGGCGATCCCGTCATAACAATCAGCCGGGTGGAGATTGATGATGAGCTTGTGGAAAACGATCATGGCTACATTGATTGTCGTTAGCGGCGCCATAAGATTTGCCATGCCTGCAATGGCCTGCGACAAGGAGATTGAGGTGTATCCGAACCGCCCAATTACATTAGTCGTTGGCTTTCCTCCTGGCGGTATGGTCGACATACTAGGCAGGCATCTCGCACAGGCCATGACGGCCGAATTAGGCCAACGAGTCGTCGTCGAAAACCGCGCGGGCGCCACTGGAAGCGTCGGTGCCTTGGCTGTTGCACGGTCCGAGGCGGATGGGTACACCATCTACCTCAGCTCAAGCGCGGTAATGCTTTACCTTTCTGCACAAACGGAACCCGCGTTCCAGTTTCCGGAAGCGCTCGCCCCCGTCGGAAAGGTCGCGATTGCCCCTAGCGTGATGGTCATCGGGAATCATGTAGAGGCCAAGACTCTGCCGGATCTGATTCAGCTAGCTAAAGACCATCCCGGGAGGCTCAACATGGTGTCTCCGGGCGTCAATTCCCTGGGGCACATCTTCGGCGAGATATTCCAGGAAGCCGCAGGTGTGACGCTGCACCACATCCCTCACCAGGGTGCGGCTCCAGCGTTTGTAGATATCTTGGGAGAGCGAGCAGACCTGATGATCACGTCGGTGCCTTCGGCATGGGCATACATCAATAGCAATCGCGTAAGGCCAATCGCGTCCCTTACCGCCAACAGATTGCCGCAGCTGCCGAATATCCCCACCATGAAAGAACTCGGCTATCCGGTGCTAGAGAGCAGCGATTGGTCAGCCATCTTCGTCCCAGCCGGAACCCCGTCGCACGTGATCACTCGCCTGAATAGTTCCATCAACAAGGTACTGGCCGATGCGGATGTTCGGAAACAGCTCACCGGCCTCGGCTATGTGGTGAAGCTGCCAAACAACACCCCGGAAAACTTGGAAGATTTGGTCGTGCAAGAGTACGGAAAATGGCGACGGACTCTGCACTGATGGCGCCCCATCACAAGATTCATGCATCGCGCAACGACGCAAAAAGGTGACCTTAATACCGCGACAACGATTCGCCACGTCACTAAACCGCACGCGAATCTATTCCTTGAACTGGGGTTCCATGCCAAAGAGGCGGCGCGACTGCAAGCCATTTCACATCAATACATCAGCGACGCGCAATCACTTCAAGCAACAACGATGTCGGAACTCTTTCCAGTGAATTTGTGAAGCGCAGGAAGGCTGCGAAGTCACCACCGACATGCCAAGTTTCGGATAAGCCTCTTGAATTGGTCAATGAACGGGACTGGATGACCGTTACCGGCCAGGAGCGGAAGTTCGCTTGGGTGATTTCAACGTCCGATGAAGGCTGGTTGCTGACGTTTACGCGACCAAGCTTGAGCGAACGCTACGCGTCCGGAACCGTCATCAGCCTTGCTAGTTTGGATCTTCCAAAGCTGTCACTCGTCCGGTTGATCATCAGCCGGCAGCTTCCGACCCGTTGCGATGCTTTTATTGGTCGAATTGGCTGCTGAGAGTCGACGGCGCCTACTCCATCAAACGAAACCAATCTCGAACGGTCAGCTGTAGGCGCACTTCCTCATCCTCCGCAAGAGGGCAGCAATGCGCGATAGGATTTCGAAGTGCATTGAGGCTTGCCATAACCTTCTGAACGGCACGCTTGCTCGTAAAAAGGGTGCCCCCAAAAATGTCCCAGTTTGCCTGAATTAGCTCGGAGAGCTCTCCAAACGTCGTGTAGTCCAGTTCGTCTAGCGATCGTCTGGTGACCCCAGCGTCGAGTTCCTTCGCAATGCGCGACTGAACCTCTGTCTTGATCGCTTGAGGAACTCTAGCTGATGCCCACCAAGCCTCGGTCTTCTCCGCGGTCTCAATGGTCTGTGAGACCAACTTGCGAATAGAGGTCTCCAGCGAATAGAAGACCTCGTAGTGCCGAGCCATCGCTGCTGCTTGTGCTCGTACCGCCATGTCGAACTGGGGGTAGTAGACCTCCTCGACAGCTTGGGGAGTCGACGGCAGGTGTCCGAGATCAACGCCATGGACAGTGCCGATTCGCGCTAAATCTTCGGCAACCATCTGGTTGGTCATGCCGAAGGCCTTGATCCGATCGTGAGCGTCCTTAGTCATTGCCAGATAACAGGTGCTCTTTGAGGCTGCGGAAGATCGCGTTGAAAACCGCTTGATCAGAGGTCGCCGGCAGATTCAGGTTGATCGTATAGGACAAGTTCAGCCCAACGCGCCCTCTCTGCTGCGGAATTTGGGGAAGCGCCACATTCTGCCTCGATGGCTCCTCTGCCGGCCGCTCCGGGTCAGGCTGCGCCTCCTCGACCTCAAAGTTCGCGTACTGCTTGAGAACTTTCAAACACGCCAGCGTCATCTGTGCAGCGCGGTTATCAGTCTCAACGCCTGTGACTTGGACGATCAGAGCCATGAGGTCTTTGTCTGACAGCGTGTAAAAGTACTCGCTCGCCTTGGCGAGATCTTTATAGCCGAACTTGATTGCATCTGCCATCGCCGCCCCGGCCGTCGCAGGGAGTCGAAACCGCCGATAGATTTCGGTGGGCGTCCCGTCAGACGCGACGAATCCGATCCGCTTCAAAAAAGGAGTCACGGAACCCCCAGTCCCACCCTTAATGGAAAGGATATTGTTCACGAAGTCCGTAGTCACACGTGGGGGTGTTGCTGCCGTCTTGATCTTGTCGAAAGCGGTCTTCAGCGAGCTTGCCGAGGCGACGTATGGGAGGTTTGCCACTCGAAATTCCTTCAGGTTTCGAACTGTTGAGGTACCAAGTTTATGTTAAAGACCGTCCCGTCCATTTCCAACCCTGAGTCCTTTGGCCCCGCCCCAGCAAACCCAACGCAGGAATAAGCATGTATTTCTGCATGCTGCGCTGATATACCTGCATCTCGCAAGTATGCTTTGAAGAAGACATTTACGACCGGCTGCTCCTAGCCAGAAGCAGCCGGTCGGATCATCGGTCAAGGGCCGTCATCCAACGTAGAAGTAGACAGCCTGCGCGGCATTTCGCGCAGACCCGATCGGCTGCCGGGTTAGAAAGGCAAATTAACTAGAGCCCCTGTCATTTACTTTTTGGGGGGGTGCTAGATTTGCTAGGTTTGAGGGATGGTGTATTCCCTGGTGTGGTCTTGTTATCACGGCGACGCTCATCCGGTTTCCCTGTTGATTTTGCTATCGGCTTTGGTCCTGGTTTAAGTGTCATGAAAGCTCTCCTTTGAGGTTTAAAAATTAAAGTGGGCGAATACCTTCTAACTTGGTTTCAGGACAACAGCGTTGCTGTGTAACAGCCCACACGAGTACTGGCTGAAGTCTCGTTGCGTTACTTTAGCCATGAACGGCGGTGCGGGCGAGCGGGTTTTCACGTATGGACGAAGATTCTGCGCCTGCTGTCGGCCTGCATTGGCGCCAGCTTTGGGTCGGAAGTGAGCGGCAACCAAGGTCCGCAACCGGCCAAGTATGATCATTCGACGTGGTCACACAGCGGATTCGAGCGACTCTGTTAATCAAGTAAGTAAGAGACATCCATTATTTGTCCAGCGGCGTAGCCTCGTCAGGAGTCGCAGGCGAAGCTATACCGTTGACCTGCCCCGGTGGTGCAAGACCAAACTGATCTGGAATAATGGCGCATCTGGTGGGAGATCGCCATGAAGAAGAGTCGATATAGCGATGAGCAGATCGTTCGGATTCTGCGTGAAGCGGATACGGCATCGATCGCAGAGGTGGCCAAGCGCCACGGCGTGAGCGATGCGTCGATTTATGCTTGGCGCAAGCGTTTCGGGGAGATGGTCAGCGACGACGTGAAGCGGCTGAAGGCGTTGGAGCTTGAGAACGGCCGACTCAAGAAGCTCATCGCCGATCGTGATCTCGAGATCGAAGTGATGAAGGAGATCGCCGGAAAAAAATGGTGAGCGCACAGGTTCGTCGGGACCAGGCTCGCTATGCGATCAAGCGTGGCCTGAGCCAACGGCGAGCGTGTGCGCTGATAGGTGTGAGCCGGGAAAATCTGAGCTATGCATCCAAGATGGCGGCAAAGAATGGGCCGCTGGTTGACGCGATGCGGGAATTGTCGGCACAGTACCCACGCTTCGGAGCGCGGCGGATTCGCGTGATGCTAGGTCGTGAAGGCATCAGGATTGGCAAGGAACGATGCGCGCGGCTCTGGGCACAGTCCGGCCTGCAGGTACCGAAGAAAACGCGCAGGCGCCGTGTTGCGGCCTCGCGGCCACGGCCTCATGTGCCCCATGCCCGAAATGCCGTGTGGTGTTATGACTTTGTCTTCGATGCCTGCGCGAACGGTCAGCAGGTGAAGTGCTTGACGGTGGTCGATGAATACACTCGGGAATGCCTTGCCATTGACGTTGCCGGTTCGATCCGATCTGCGCGAGTGATTGAAGTGATGAGTCGGTTGATCAGCTTGCACGGCGCGCCTCGCTGTATCAGGTCCGACAATGGCAGCGAATTTGTCAGTGCTGCATTGCTGGATTGGGCGGTTCAAGAGCAAATTGAGACCGTGTTCATCGATCCTGGCAAGCCGTGGCAAAACGGCGCGAATGAAAGTTTCAACGGCAAGTTTCGCGACGAATGCCTGGCAATGGAATGGTTTCGAAATCGGATCGAAGCCAAGGTCGTTATCGAGGACTGGCGGCAGCACTACAACGAGGTCCGGCCGCATTCGAGTCTGAGGTACCTTACTCCGCTGGCGTTTCGGCAGGGCCTGGAAAACGTATCAACAACAGCCATTTTTTCTAGAACGGCGTGGTCTTAAGAAGCCGGGCAGGTCACAGGCAAGGGCCGTTTTGGGGCGTCATCGGCCGGTCGCCAAGGGCAGCTCCCGGCCAGAAACGGGCTGTCGATTAATGACGTACATCGTCGACAACGCTGCTCTGAGCGGCAATGAAATGGTCGAGTCTCAATCCGACGCATCTGCTTTTCCTGGTCGACGCTTCTGCTTCGCAGGAATATGCGGCTTGAGCTCGTCAACCGCGCCGTGAAGAATGAAGTTCCGGTGGCAGAAGGCCTCAACGATATCCATCATCGTCGCGAGCTGCTTTGGCGCCGGCTTCCAGCCCCGGTGTGCAGCAGCGCCCCCGGCGTCGGCAAGCACAGCCAACGTCTCCTTCTCCGCTGCGCCGACTTTACCTGCGGCGAACAGATTGTCCAGTTTCTCCTGAAAAGTCTTCGCAGGATCCACGCCCAGAAGTTCTGTCGCCCGGTCAAAGGCGGTTCTCATTCCGGTAGCGGAAAGAACCGCAAGATCGCAGTCAAGACCCGAATACACCTCAGTGAGAATGCTGTGCAGAGCAGCATCTTGGGAGAGCAGTTCGTCAAACCAAGACGGCCGGTTCCGTTTCAGGGGAGACGGCCAGTACGAATACTCGACCACGTAATCTGCCTGCATAGCGCCGGCGGCATCGTAGTAGTAGTTGACGTTTTCTGAAAAGACCTCGGCGCGCTGGACATAGATGCTGTCGCAGCCCCGGCATTTCAGAATGCGATAGTCTATCTCGCCCGAGATGGAGTATTCATCGTGCTCCCATGTATGTTTATATGAAGCAACGATGTCGGCGTTTTTTGCTGTCCCACATTCGGGGCAGTGTCCTTTAGTGATCTCGGCGGCAGGCATCCGACTTCCTCTTTGAGTCCTTCTGCGTCTAGCCGCGTACACGGCGACGATTGGGTCGGCGGCCATTATATGGTTTGTGTTGTACTGTGAAAACTAATCTCCTTCAAATTCAAATTAAGATTAGGTATCAAGTAAAGTATCTTGCAGGTCAATTGCTGCGCTATTGGAAAGCCCGGTCGGCGATTGTGACCGTCTGCTTCAGGGGGGCTGAGCGTCGATTGTGGGTCGCAATCGGTCATCCAAGATAGCTGTCGTTAAGTCGGAACTGCGCGAAATGTCAGTTACCCGGCGAGCCGATTTTGCTGTGGGCTTCACAGGGCGCTCAACACGTTCAGAAACCAGAGCGAGCGAAATCGATGTCCTTGCTCTCGATTACGCCGCCCAAGCGGCCTGGCGCTCTCTGTTTGTTCCAGTACATATTGGTATGGCTGATTACCGCGTCCGGTGGTGGCGCCCCTTTTTGCGTCATGTCGTCCGTCGTATGAGCGTCGCAGACCAGAGTCGCGTCATAACCGCGCGCGAGTGCGCCATGGAGCGTAGATCGAATGCACATGTCCGTCTGCGCACCGGTCACGAAAAGCTTGCCAATGCAGCGTCTCGACAAAACCTGCTCCAGATCGGTATCGTCAAACGCGTCGCGATAACTCTTGTCGATAATCGATTCTCCTGCCACCGGAGTAAGCTCGGCCACGATCTGCCACTCTTCGCTGCCTGTCTTGAGATCCTCATCGACGTGCCGGACCCAAATAACCGGCACCTGTGCAATGCGAGCCCGTTCAATGAGCATGTTGACGGCAGTGAGTATTTCATGACGTCGATAGGCATTGGCGACGACCCCATTTTGAAGGTCGATCACGACAAGTGCGACATTAGGGCGATCGGCTAATGTAGTCATGGGCAGGTACCACTTGAGGAAAGCGCATATCTTAGCGAATCCGATGCACACACTGCGAGGTGCCAGGGCCGGTTCAAGAAGTCCTATGAACACTCACACGTGCCTCGCGACGGTCAGCAACGGGTCGAAAGCGTCCAGATAATCTTGCCGAATTGGGGAAACAGCTTGTGCAAGGCTACGCGTTCGGCTTCGAGGAGATGTACATAGAACCTACGTGTCATACACCCGAACGGACTCGTAGCTGATCATCTCCCGCGTCGGCCACCCGGTCATCCAGCTCGGTTCCGCGCATGAAGGGCGCGGAATAGCTCGAGGAAACAAAAAAGCCCCCACGCATCAAGCGTGAGGGCTATGCCACAGCAAACAAGCTACCGAATCAAATCAGCAATTCAATAACGAACGGCCCTTTGCGCTTATTCGCCGCGACCAGCAGATCCGCGAACTGCTCCATGTTCTGCGCCTGAGCCGCTTCCACTCCCATGCCGTTCGCCAGCTTTACCCACTCTAACGTCGGACGCGTCAGATCCAGCATGTTCATCGCCGTCTTGCCTGCTTCCGCACCGACGCCGGCCAGTTCGCCGATCAAGATGGCATATTTGCGATTGGCCAGGATCACGGTGGTGACATCCAACTGCTCCCGCGCCTGCGTCCACAGAGACTGCAAGGAGTACATGGCCGACCCGTCGGCCTGTAGCGAAACGACGCGCCGGCCAGGCGCGGCGATCGCCGCACCCGTAGCCAGGGGCAAGCCATTGCCGATAGCACCGCCGGTAATTTGCAGCCAATCATGCGGCGCGGCGCCGATCGTACCCGGGTAGAAAGCGCGGCCGAAGCTCACGCTTTCGTCGATGACTATGGCGTTGTCGGGCAGCAGGGCAGTGACGGTCTGCGCCACCGCTTCCGACGTGACGGTGCCGCGCGCGGGCTCCACAATCACCCGTTCCGCCACCGGGGCAGCTTCGTTCGCAGCCAGCATATCCGCCAAACGAGCCAGCGCATCGCCCTGGTCCTGTTCGGGACGGCTCAGAACGTGGATCTGGCAATCTTCGGGATAGAGCAGCGCCGGCTTGTCGGGATAGGCAAAGAAACCCACTGGCGCCTTGGAGCCAACCAAAATCAGATGCTTGGTGCCCTTGAGCGCAGCCAATGCCGGCTCGATGGCGTAAGGCAGGCGCGCGACAGGCACACGTCCGGCGCCACGTTCAATACGGCGATTGGAGGTCGGCGCCATCAGGCGCGCGCCGGTCTTCTGCGCAATGCGGCCGGCCACAGCCAGCGGCGCTTCGCGCAGCGCGTCATTGGCCATGAACAAGACCGCCGATTCCCCGGTACGCAGAATGCGCGCCACGGCGCTCAGCACGCCTTCATCTACCGTCGATGCCGGCGGCACATCCAGGGCATCGGCAACGACGCCGCCCGGGTTCCAGCAGGTATCGGAAGGGGCGATCAGCGTGGCAATCTGGCCAGGCGCGGTGCGCGCAGCCTGCACCGCGGCGGCGGCATCGCGGCCTATGGTTTCAGCCGTGCTGGACGTACGGGTCCAGCCCGACACCGGACGCGCCCACCCTTCGGTGTCGGCGGTCAGCGGCGCGTCCAGGGGACGGTGATGCGTGGCCTGATCCCCAACGATATTGACGATGGACGAATTGGCGCGGCGCGCGTTGTGCAGATTGGCCAAACCGTTCGCCAGTCCCGGGCCGCAATGCAGCAGGGTGGCGGCAGGGCGGTCCGCCATGCGGGCATAGCCGTCGGCGGCGCCGGTGACCACGGTCTCGGCCAACGCCAGCACGCAACGCATGCCGGGAATGCGGTCGAGCGCGGACACGAAGTGCATTTCGCTCGTGCCGGGATTGGCAAAGCAGGTATCGATGCCGCTCTTGAGCAGCGTATGGACCAGACTTTCGGCGCCGTTCATTCCATCCTCATCAAAAAGCCGTGAAAAACCAGCCAGAGTGTACGCTCCCGATCCACCCGCGATTGCCATGAAGGCCGGGCGCGAAGCGTTCGATGATGAAGGTGCGGCGCGAAAAGACGTCAGATGCGGGCAGATGCGCAATAGATCCGCCGCGTAAGCGGCGTAAGCGTCTGCGGTCGGGGTTTACCCTTGAATGTCTTCTTCGTTGACCAGGCCATCGCGGCCATAGAACTTCACACCAATATAGATGCGGTCACGGCCCTGCGAGCGCCGATGACGATTGGTGTCGCGCAAGGAGTACACACAGCCGCAATACTCCTGCTGGTAGAAGTTCTCGCGCTTGCTGATTTCGATCATGCGCTGCGAGCCGCCACCCTTGCGCCAGTTATAGGTCCAGTACACCAGCTCGGGATAACGGGCGGCGGCACGTTCGCCGCAGCCGTTGATCTGGTTCATGTCCTTCCAGCGCGAAATGCCCAGCGAGCTGGTGATGGTATCGAAGCCATGCTCGTGCGCGTACAGCGCCGTCCGCTCGAAACGCATGTCGAAACAGGCGGTGCAGCGTTCGCCCCGCTCGGGCGCGTCTTCCATGCCTTTGACGCGATCGAACCAGTTGTCCATGTCGTAATCAGCGTCGATGAACTCGATGCCATGCTGCTCGGCGAAGCGAATGTTCTCCTGCTTGCGGATCTCATACTCCTTCACCGGATGGATGTTCGGGTTGTAGAAGTAGATGGCGTAATCGATGCCGGAAGCCTGCATGGCTTCCATCACTTCACCCGAACAGGGCGCGCAGCAGGAGTGCATCAGCACCTTGCGGCGTCCTTCAGGCAGATCGAGTTTGGGGCGGACGAATTCAGACATGGCGATAGCGGGGCGGAAAAGGGCGCGAGCCGGGGCAGATTCCCTCACCGGCTGGGGCGAAACCGCCATTTTACGACGATGCGGGAGGGCGGGGCACAGGCAGCCCCCGTTGCGCGAGAGCGTCCCGCCGCCGGAGGTCAGGTTCCGCACGATGGTGCCCTCAGTAGCCCAGGGCTAGACTCCGCCGATACTGCCCCTCAATCACCCAGAACCAGATTCCACAACTCCGTTACCGCCGCCCTTTCCTGCGGCAGAGCATCAGGCGCCACCCGCGCCTTTTCCTGCCCTTGCAGCCGCATCGCGTGCTGCACCCGCCGCAGCGTGCGATAGGCATCGCCAGCCCGCATGGCGACGCCGGGATCCAGCAGGCCAACCTCGGCGGCCAGCCGTAACAGGTTGATATTGCCCAGGTTTTCCACCAGAACCGGGTGCGCCGCGGCTTGCGACAACACCAGGTACTGGGTGACGAATTCCACATCCACCATACCGCCGCGGTCATGCTTCACGTCGAACTTGCCGCTGGTATTAGGATGGCCCGCGCTGATCTTGTCGCGCATCGCACGCACATCGGCGCGCAAGGCCGAAACGTCGCGCGGCCCCAGCAGGATGTCGCGCCGCACGGCCTCGAAGCGGGCGCCCACCGCGGGGTCCCCCGCCGCGTAGCGGGCGCGGGTCAAGGCCTGATGCTCCCAGGACCAGGCGTGCTTGCGCTGGTATTCGGCGAAGGCTTCCACGGACACAGCCAGCAGACCGGCATCGCCGTCGGGCCGCAGGCGCAGGTCGACTTCATATAGACGGCCCGACGAAGTCATGGTGGACAACCAGGAGCTCATGCGCCGGCCCAGCTTGGCATACGTCTCCGGCGCATCCTCGCGCGGATCGTCGAATACGAAAACCAGATCCAGGTCGGAGGAATAGCCCAGTTCCTTGCCGCCCAGCTTGCCGTAGGCCACCACGGCGAAATGCGGCTGGGCGCCAGGCTGGCGATTGGCCAGCGGCCACGCGCGGCGTATGGTTTCGGCCAGCAGCATATCGGCCAGCGCCGACAACTGGTCGGCCAGTTTCTCCACTGTCAATTCGCCTTCCAGATCCTGCGCCAGCAATTGGAAGCTGGCCTGGCGCTGCACGTCACGCATCAGATTCATCTGGCGTTCGACATCGGCGCTACCGTCAGGCAGCACGCAGGTATCGAGGTCGGCGGTCAGCTGGCTGCCGATCTGCTGGAAGTCCAGCGGTTCGAACAGCGTGCGCCAGTCGATCAGGCTGTCCAGCAACAGGGGGTGTTGGGTCAGGTACTGCGCGGCCCAGGGGCTGGCGGCCATCATGCGAGCCACGCGCGCCAGCGTGTCGGGGTACTCGGCCAGCAAGGCCAGATAAGCGCTGCGCTGTGCCACCTGTTCGATCAGGTCGAACAGGCGCACCGTGGCCGCCGCGGGAGCGTCGGTGCGCGCGGCCGTTTGCACGGCTGCCGGCAACAAGGTTTCCAACCGGCGCCGGCTGGTTTCCGGCAGGCTGCGCACCCGATGGCTACCTAGCAAGGACGTGGCGCGCGCGGCCAGTTCCGGGCCTTGTTCGCCGAACAGTTCGTGGATCTGGTCGAGCAGGGCGCTTTCCATGTCGGCGCCACCGTTGCCACCGCCTGCTCCATTGCCGGCGGACCGGCCGGCGTCGCCTTGGCTGGAGTCGTCCATGCCCGCCATGCCGAAAGCATTGCGGAACGTGTCGGCAACAAAGGCGCGATGCGCGGCCAGGCTCGCCTCGAAATCTTCCGGCGTCATGCTCAGCGCGCGCGCCAGGGCGGCGCGCGGTTCGGGATCGGCCGGCAGCAGATGGGTCTGCTCGTCCTCGCGGTATTGCAGGGCGTGCTCGGTACGACGCAGGAAGCGGTAGGCTGCCTCCAGCCTTTCGACATCGGCCACCGGCAGGATGCCCGCGTCGCGTTGGGCGTGCAGGGCGGCCAGCAGGCCGCGATCGCGCAAGGCCGGCATGCGGCCGCCCCGGATCAATTGGGACAACTGGACCACGAATTCGATTTCACGGATGCCGCCGTCGCCCAGCTTGATGTTCAGGGCGCTGTCCATATTGTTGCGCCCCAGCGCGCGCCGCTGCCAGTCCAGGCGGATGCGTTCGCGCAGGGCGCGCAGTGCAGCCAGCGCGTCGAAGTCGAAATACTTGCGGTAGACGAAGGGGATGCGCAGGCTTTCCATCTGGCGCAGTTGCACTTCGGAGTCGCTGCCGGCGAAGGCCTGGGCCGGGATGGCGCGCGCCTTCAACCACGCATAGCGTTCCCATTCGCGGCCCTGGCCGACCAGGTAGTGTTCGAAGGCGTCCAGGCTCCAGGCCAGCGGACTGCCGTCGCCGTCCGGACGCAGGCGCAAGTCGGTTCGAAAAACGTGACCATGCGCATCCATTTCCGACAGCACCGGCATCATGCGTTGGGTCAGGCGGCCATAGAACTCGTGGTAGCTGAGCTTGCGCGGCCCCGTGGTTTCGCCTTCCTCGCCATATAGCATGACCAGGTCGATGTCGGAGGACACGTTCAATTCGCCGCCGCCCAGTTTGCCCATGCCCATGATCAGCATTTCCTGGGGCTTGCCGCTGGCGGGATCGATAGGTATGCCATGGGTTTCGGCGAGGTCGGCGGCCACGCTGCGATAGGCCGCGGCGATCGCCAGGTCGGCCAAGGCGGTCATGGCGCCTACCACTTCTTCCAGCGGCGCCAGGCCCGCCAGGTCGCGCACGATGAGCGTGCAGAAGACCCGCTCGCGCAACTGGCGCAACATCGCGCGGCAGGCCGGCACCGGCAGGACGGGGGCGCTCGGCGTGGAATCCCTGGCGGCGGCATCACTCGCAGTTTGGCTGGAGGCCTGCCCAGTTGCGAGATTGCTCGTCGCGGGATGGCCGGATGGTGCATTGCCCGTGGCGCCGGCCAACTCATCACGCCAGCGCAGCAGCGTCGCCTGGTCGACCGGTTGTCTTGCATGCTGGCCCAGCCAGGCGGCCAGTTCCGGATAGGCCTGCAGGCGGCGGCGTAAATAGCCGGACCAGGCAAGCGCCGTGGCCAGAAGCGGATCGGAGGCGGGATCAGAGTTCGGGGCTAGAGGGGGAGCGGCGGACATGGTCAGTAAAGAGTTACGCAGACGCCGAAAGGCATTTCATGTATAAGGGGACGATACCGCAAGACTATCGCTCTCGCTCATTTTCCAGTGCATTTTTCCTTCAAAATACTGCGCATCCTGATGTGGGTCGTCTGGACCGTGTACTTTGTCGCGGCCGTGGCCCTGCTCGGCATGCGCTATCTGGTGCTGCCGCGCATCGACCAATGGCGGCCGCAGATCGAGGAGTACACCAGCCAGGCGATCGGCGCGCGCGTGGAGATCGGCAAGATCTCGGCCGATTGGTATGGCCTGAATCCACGTCTCAATCTGGGCGATGTGCGTATCTACGAGACGCCGGATGCCCCGGGCACGACGAGCAATACCGGCGGCAATAGCAGTACTGCCGCAAGCGCGGACGCTGCGGCCGGTAGCGCCAGCCAGGCGACGACTCCCAACCAGGCAGCTACGGGCAACCAGGTAACTATCCCCAACCAGGCAACTACTTCCCCAGCATCCACCCCCAATACCCCCAGCGTTGACGCTACCTACATATCAGCGCCGGCCACTCCGGTCCTGAGCCTGCCCACCGTGCAGGCCGTCGTTGCCTGGCGCAGCCTGTTCGACCGCATTCCCCGCCTGGTCAGCCTGCGCGCCGACGGCCTCGATCTGACCTTGCGGCGCGATCGCGACAATCGTCTGTGGGTGGCCGGCCAGGCCATCGCCCTGGACACCGGTAGCGATGGACCCCTGATCGACACGGCCGCGGTCCGCTGGCTGGCCCGCCAACGCGAGATCGCCCTGAAGCACGTGACCGTGCGCTGGCAGGACGAGTTGAGCGCCACGCCGGAGCTGGTCATCAACGACGCCAGCCTGGCTTTGCTCAATGGTGTGCTCACACACCGCTTTGCGCTGCGCGCCAACCTGCCGCCCGCCCTGGGCCGCAGCGTGGATCTGCGCGGTGAAGTCGAGCGGTCCCTGTTCGTGCGCGATGGCCGTAATCCGGACAACTGGCATGGCCAGCTCTATGGCGAAATCGTCGACGTCGATCCGGCGGCCTGGGCGCCCTGGGTGCAATTGCCGCCGACCGGCGGCCGGCTGGCGGCGCGCGCCTGGATGCAACTGGACGGCAAGCGTCTGGGCGCGCTGACCGCCGACCTGGCCGCGCGCGGCGTGGGCTGGCAATGGCCGGATGGCGCCCAGGTTGGCGCGGGCAGCGTGCGCTTGCACGTCGACGGCCTGCCGGGCGATGTCTGGAACAGCCTGGGCGGTCTGGCCCTGGCCCGCAGCAGCGGTGCGCCGTCGCAGCGACCCGCTCCCGTGGGTGCCGCCGCGGCGAACGTTCCCAAGGGCCTGGCGCTGCAAGTGCAGGCGCAGGCCGTGACCGCGGACGTACCGGGCGTCTTGCAGCAACCGCACGTCGCGCTGGCTCAGCTCAATCTGGACGCAGTGGCGCGGCGTGGCGACGATGGCGTGCTGGGTGTCGAGTTGCGCCAGGCAGGCGTGCGCAACGAAGACCTGGACCTGACCTTGCAAGGCCGTTGGCGCGCAAGCGGCAAGACCGCGGCCGGCACCGCCGACCTCACCGGCAATCTGGCGCGCATGCGGATGAATTCACTGCATCGCTATCTGCCCATGACCGTGACGGCGGAAGCGCGCGACTGGCTGCGGATGGGCCTGAAGGCGGGCGATGTGCGCGATGCCGGGATCGTGATCCAGGGCGACCTGGACGACTTCCCCTTCACGCAGCCGGCGAGTCGGGGCAAATTCCATATCGGCGGCAGCTATAACGGCGCGACCGTGGATTACGCGCCCGCCCGCGACAAACGCAAAGGTTGGCCGGCGGTGACGGGAATCAGCGGCAGTTTCGCCATCGATGGCGCGGCACTGACGCTGGCAGCCGCACCGGGCGGTTTCCTGCAGGCGCCCGCTCCCAATGCCGTGCCTATCGCGCTGCACGGCGTCAAGGCCAGCATTCCCAATATGGAATACAAGGCCGAGCTGTCGCTGGATGGCGAAACCAGTGGTCCCGTGGCGACCTATCTGGCGACGAGCAAGACCTCGCCGCTGGGCGGCTTGCTGGACAATCTGCTGGACGACGCGCGCGGCAGCGGTGACGCCAGCCTGGCATTGGCGCTGCGCGTGCCCTTGCTCAATCCAGACGACACCAAGGTCGACGGCACGGTGACCTTCGATAACAACGAGTTCGCGCTGTTCCCGCAACTCCCGCCGGTGCAGCAGTTGCGCGGCCAATTGGCGTTCACGGAGCAGGATGTGAGCGCCCGTGCATTGGAAGGCCAGTTCCTGGGCGGCCCGCTGCGCATCGACGGCAGTCTGCTGGATAGCCGCAACGGCTTGCGCTTCGAAGGCTCGGTCAATGGCGCGTCGCTATCGCAACTATTCCGCGCCAAGTCGATGGCGCGCATCAGCGGCAAGACGGGGTATCACGCTCGGCTGCTGTATCTTCCGGGCGGCAATATCGATGCCATGCTGGAGTCCGATCTGGTCGGCCTGGCGCTGGACATGCCGGCGCCGGTAGGCAAGCGCGCCGCCACCGCCTTGCCGCTGAGAGTGCAATGGAGCCCGGCCCAGACGCCGGGTCCGCGCAATCGCGTGTGGTTGACCGGCAGCGTGGGGCAGAACATCAATGTATTGATGGAACGCGACCCCGCCGACCGGCGCGCGTTTTTCGCAAGGGGCGCTGTCGGCGCCAACCAGCCGGCGACGCTGCCGGACAAGGGCTTCAGTCTGAAGCTGAATCTGCCGGAGCTGGATGCCGACGCCTGGGAGGAACTGGTCGATGGTTTTTCGCCCACGCCGGAGTCCGCCTCGAAGACGGCTACGCGCCGGCCGGCGTCCGCGCAGGCCTCGCAGCCCTTGCTACCCCCCATCAACGTGGTGCATATCCAGACGCCGTTGTTGCGCATGTCCGGCCTGACCTTGAACGACCTGACCTTATCGGCGGAGCGTCCCATCGAAGCCCAATGGCGGGTGGACATCCAGTCGCGCCAGGCAGCCGGTTCGCTGTCGTGGCGCGAGGGGTCGGGCAACGTGGCCGGCAAGGTGACAGGGCGGTTCAAGTATTTGTCTTTTGGCGATGCCAGCGACACCAACACGGCCACCGAGGCCTTGTCGAAAACCGACGAGTTGTCGGATATTCCCGCGGTGGACCTGACGTCCGATTCCCTGCGCCTGTACGGCAAGGACGTTGGCGCCCTGCAAGTATCCGGCACCAATCTGGAACGCGGCCGCCGTTGGCAGTTGGACAGGCTGCGCGTCACCAATGAGGACGCGACCTTGGATGCCAAGGGCACCTGGCGGCTCAGTGGCACCGATCGTGGCCTGACGGTGGATGCGACGACCCAGTTCAAGGATTTCGGTAAGTTATTGGGGCGGCTGGGCAAACCGGATACGGTGGCTGGCGGCACGGGTTCGGCGTCGGGCAGCCTGACGTGGCGGGACCTGCCTTGGACGCACGACCTTGCCAACATCGAGGGCAAGCTGGAGTTCAGTCTGGATAAAGGGCGTTTCGTGCACGTCAACTCCCGCACCTCGCGCCTGCTGGAGCTGTTGTCGTTGCAATCGGTGAACCGCTTGGCCCGCTTGGACTTCAATCCCGTGAACGTCTTGCGCGATGGATTTCCGTTCGACACCATACGCGGCCACGTCAACTTGTCCAAGGGCATTGCGCATACCGAGGACTACAAAGTGGCGGGGCCCGTGGCCAGCATCATCCTGGCGGGCGACACCAACATCATCGACGAAACCTGGAACTTGAAAGCCGTCGTCGTCCCCAATCTCGACGCCAGCGGTGCTGCTGTCGCCACCGCTTTCGTCAATCCCTTGCTGGGCCTGGGCGCCTTCCTTGGCCAGTTGATCCTCAAACATCCCCTGGCCAGCGCGCTCACCAGTGAATACAAGGTTACCGGCAGCTGGAACGACCCCAAGGTCGCCCCCATCGAGTCCCCCAACAAAGCCGATTCCGCCGCCAAGGCACGCGAATTCATCGAGCATTGATCGGTGGGGTGACATCGCTGTCCGCTGCCAGCATCGAAATGCCAAGGCGCTGGCGCTTCGTACCAAACCCAATAAAAAAGACCTGTGCATTGCACAGGTCTTTCTTTCCGCAGGCACCGCGGATCCGGCTTTGCCGGTCGGCTTACTTCTTCATCATGTCGAAGAACTGGTCGTTCGTCTTGGTCGCGCGCATCTTGTCCAGGATGAACTCCATCGACTGCACTTCGTCCATGTCGTGGATGAACTTGCGCAGTACCCAGGTCTTTTGCAGCACTTCCGGGCGGATCAGCAGTTCTTCACGGCGCGTACCCGACTTGTTCAGGTTGATGGCCGGGTAGACCCGCTTTTCGGCAAGACGGCGCTCCAAGTGCACTTCGGAGTTGCCGGTGCCCTTGAATTCTTCGTAGATGACTTCATCCATCCGGCTGCCGGTTTCGATCAGCGCCGTGCCGATGATGGTCAGCGAGCCGCCTTCTTCCATGTTCCGGGCCGCGCCGAAGAAGCGCTTGGGGCGCTGCAGGGCGTTGGCATCGACACCGCCCGTCAGCACCTTGCCGGACGCCGGCACCACGGTGTTGTAGGCGCGCGCCAGACGCGTGATCGAGTCCAGCAGGATCACGACATCCTTCTTCAGCTCGACCAGACGCTTGGCCTTCTCGATGACCATTTCAGCGACCTGCACGTGGCGGGTGGCCGGCTCGTCGAAGGTCGACGCCACCACTTCGCCGCGCACCGTGCGCTGCATTTCCGTCACTTCCTCGGGACGTTCGTCGACCAGCAGGACGATCATCACCGCTTCAGGGAAGTTGGAGGTGATGGCATGCGCGATGTGCTGCATCATCACCGTCTTGCCCGACTTGGGCGGCGCCACGATCAGCGCGCGCTGACCGGCGCCCAGCGGCGAGAACACGTCCAGAATGCGGCCCGTGAGATTCTCTTCGCTCTTGATGTCCCGTTCCAGCTTCATCACCCGATTCGGATGCAGCGGCGTCAGGTTTTCGAACATGATGCGATGCTTGATCGCTTCGGGCGCCAGGCCGTTGACCTTGTCCACCTTCACCAGCGCGAAATAGCGCTCGCCATCCTTGGGCGTGCGTACTTCACCTTCGATCGAGTCGCCGGTGTGCAGGTTGAAGCGGCGGATCTGCGACGGCGAGATGTAGATGTCGTCCGTGCTGGCCAGGTAGGAGGTTTCCGGCGAGCGCAGGAAACCAAAACCGTCCGGCAGTACTTCGAGCACGCCGTCGCCGAAGATCTGCTCGCCTTGCTTGGCGCGCTTCTTCATGATGGCGAACATCAACTCCTGCTTGCGCAGGCGGTTGGCGTTTTCGATTTCGAGTTTGGCGGCCTGCTCGAGCAGTTGGGAGACGTGCTGCGCCTTTAATTCATTCAGGTGCATTGCGGTGTTGTTGGGGGAGGAAAGAGGGAAGGTGGGCGGCGGGCCACGGACGGGCCCGCGCGAAAAAGGGAAAGCGTTAACCCAGGGAGCTATCCAGGAAAGCCGTCAACTGGGACTTGGACAGGGCACCGACCTTGGTCGCGGCGGCTTGGCCGCCCTTGAACAACATCAGCGTCGGGATGCCGCGGATGCCGTACTTGGCGGGCGTATCCTGATTTTCGTCGACGTTGATCTTGGCGATGGTCAAGCGGCCATTGTATTCCTTGGCCACTTCTTCCAGGATCGGGGCAATCATTTTGCAGGGGCCGCACCAGGCAGCCCAGTAGTCCACCAATACGGGGACATCGGACTTCAACACATCTTCTTCGAAGCTGGCGTCGCTTACGTGCTTGATTTGGTCGCTCATGGCGGTTTCTCGTTAGGTTTTTTGCGCTAGGCGGCCGGTAGAACCGGCGTTAACGGCGTGCCGTGGCTGGCTGGACAGGAGATATCTGGCAGGCCTGTTGCCTGGGACACCACTGAGCGGCTGGGAGTTCCCTATTGCCTGCGCTCGAACCCGGCGTTTTTGAGTTGACAGGATTAAAGCATACCACTGTCGATACGAACAGGCTTCACCGGTTTTGTGTAGCATAAACGGCCTCGCGGTCCGGTAAGCCGGTCAGCCGGGGCGCATTTCGGCCGGGGACAGGGTCCCTGTGACTAAAATCGCGCGTTCCGGATCGAATTCCACCGGGCCTTTCATTACCATCGTCATACCGGCATTGGTCAGACTGTGCGCATTCCACTGGAAGCCGCGTCAATCCTGGGCTTTTCCGTAAAATGTCGGTTTTTTTCCACAGATGTTGGGGATAACTTGGCCACACCACGTTACACCGAGTCGTCGATCCGGGTCCTGAAGGGCCTGGAGCCCGTGCGGCAACGCCCGGGCATGTACACCCGCACAGAAAATCCGCTGCACATCGTGCAGGAAGTCATCGACAACGCCGCCGATGAAGCCCTGGCTGGCAACGGCAAGCATATTCAGGTCACTTTGCACACCGACGGCAGCGTCTCCGTGGAGGACGACGGCCGTGGCATCCCGGTCGGCATGCACCCGGAAGAGAACGCTCCCGTGGTCGAGCTCGTCTTTACCCGCCTGCACGCCGGTGGCAAGTTCGACAAGCAGGGCGGCGGCGCCTATGCGTTCTCCGGCGGCCTGCACGGCGTGGGGGTCTCCGTGACCAATGCCCTGGCCACGCGCCTGGAAGTCACGGTCTGGCGCGACGGCGGCATCCACCGCATGGTGTTCCGCGACGGTGACGTGGCTGAACCCCTGGCCCCCTATACCGGCGTCGCCCGCAAGAAATCCGGTACGCGGGCGCGGGTCTGGCCCGACGCCAAGTATTTCGATTCTCCCAATATCCCGCTGGGCGAGCTGACCCACCTGTTGCGCAGCAAGGCCGTGCTGCTGCCGGGCGTCAAGGTCACCCTGACCACCGAGAAGACCGGCGAGGTCAAGACCTGGCTGTACGAGGACGGCCTGCGCGGCTATCTGACCGAAGCCTTGAATGGCGCCGAGCTGATGGTGCCCATGTTCGAAGGCGCGCAATACGCCGGTGCCGACCACGAAAGCTTCGCCGAAGGCGAAGGCGCCCAATGGGCGGTGGCCTGGGCGGAAGACAGCAACGTGGTGCGCGAGTCCTACGTCAATCTGATTCCGACGCCGGCCGGCGGCACGCATGAGTCGGGGCTGCGCGAAGGCCTGTTCGGCGCCGTCAAGAGCTTCGCCGAATTGCACAGCCTGCTGCCGAAAGGGGTGAAGCTGCTGCCCGAAGACGTCTTCGCACGCGCCAGCTTCGTGTTGTCGGCCAAGGTGCTGGACCCGCAGTTCCAGGGCCAGATCAAGGAACGTCTGAACAGCCGCGACGCCGTGCGCCTGGTGGGCGGTTTCGCCAAGAGCGCGCTGGACCTGTGGCTGCACAGCAATGTCGAGTACGGCAAGAAGCTGGCCGAACTGGCGATCCGCCAGGCCCAGGCACGCGCCCGCTCGGCGCAGAAGGTGGAAAAGCGCAAGAGCTCCGGCGTGGCGGTGCTGCCGGGCAAGCTGACCGATTGCGAATCGAGCGACGCCAGCCGTACCGAAGTCTTCCTGGTGGAGGGCGACTCGGCCGGCGGTTCAGCCAAGATGGGACGCGACAAGGAATTCCAGGCAGTGCTGCCCCTGCGTGGCAAGGTGCTCAATTCCTGGGAAGTCGAGCGCGACCGCCTGTTCGCCAATAACGAAATCCATGACATTTCAGTGGCGATCGGTGTCGATCCGCACGGGCCCAACGACACGCCGGACCTGTCCGGCCTGCGCTACGGCCGCATCTGCATCCTGTCGGACGCGGACGTCGATGGCTCGCACATCCAGGTGCTGTTGCTGACGCTTTTCTACAAGCACTTTCCCAAGCTGGTCGAGGCCGGCAACGTCTATATCGCCAAGCCGCCGCTGTTCCGCGTGGATGTCCCGGCGCAGGGTAAGCGCCCGGCGCGCAAGGCTTATTGCCTGGACGCCGGCGAACTGGAGGCCGTGCAGGACAAGCTGCGCAAGGAAGGCGTGCGCGAAGGCGCCTGGAGCATCAGCCGCTTCAAGGGCCTGGGTGAAATGAATGCGGAGCAGTTGTGGGAAACCACGATGAATCCGGACACCCGGCGCCTGCTGCCGGTGGGCTACGGCGAGTTGACCTCCGAGGACACCACGCGCATGTTCGACATGCTCATGGGCAAGGGCGAGTCGTCGCAGCGTCGCACGTGGATCGAGGAAAAGGGCAATCTCGCCGAACTCGACATCTGACGCCACGCGCTTTTTCTCTGTCCCGTTCCGGCCCAGGAGCGGGGCAGAGCTTGAATCTGAACGAATCGATGCTGGAGCCGGCCACGGCTCGCGAAACTTATGACCGATAGCAATCAATCCGGCCTGTTTGAGCCGCCCGCGGACGACAACAGTGCCATTACGCTGGGCCTGTACGCGGAACAGGCTTACCTGGACTACGCCGTTTCCGTGGTGCGCGGCCGCGCCCTGCCCGACGTCGGCGATGGCCAGAAGCCGGTGCAGCGCCGCATCCTGTACGCCATGCAGGCCATGGGGCTGGGGCCCACGGCCAAGCACGTCAAATCGGCCCGCGTGGTGGGCGACGTGCTGGGTAAATACCATCCGCACGGCGACCAGGCGGCTTACGACGCCATGGTGCGCATGGCGCAGAATTTTTCCCTGCGCTATCCGCTGGTGGACGGCCAAGGCAACTTCGGTTCGCGCGACGGCGACAATGCCGCCGCCATGCGATACACCGAAGCGCGCCTGACGCCCATTTCACGCTTGCTGCTGGACGAGCTGGACGAAGGCACCGTCGATTTCATTCCGAACTACGACGGCAGCCAGCAGGAACCGCAGATGCTGCCGGCGCGCTTGCCCATGATGCTGCTCAATGGCGCATCCGGCATCGCGGTGGGCATGGCGACGGAGATTCCGCCGCACAATCTGCGCGAAGTCGCGCAGGCCTGCGTGGCGCTGTTGAAGAATCCCGCGCTGCCCAGTGAAGATCTGCACAACCTGCTGCCGGGGCCGGATTTCGCCGGCGGCGGCCAGATCATCACCTCGCCGCAGGACATCGCGCAGATCTATAGCGTCGGCCGCGGCTCCCTGAAAGCACGGGCGCGGTGGACCTTCGAGGAATTGGCGCGCGGCCAGTGGCAGCTGGTGGTGAACGAATTGCCGCCCGGTGCGTCGGGCCAGCGCGTGCTGGAAGAAATCGAGGAAATCACCAATCCCAAGGTCAAGGCCGGCAAGAAGAGCCTGACGCCGGAGCAGCAGCAGTCCAAGGCCCTGATGCTGGGCCTGCTGGACGCCGTGCGCGACGAATCGGGCAAGGACGCGCCGGTGCGCCTGGTCTTCGAACCCAAGACCTCTCGCGTGGACCGCGACGAATTCGTCAAGATCCTGCTGGCGCAGACCAGCATGGAAAGCAGCGTGGCGATCAACCTGGTGTGCATCGGCACCGATGGGCGGCCGCGCCAGAAGCCGCTGCGCGACATCCTGGTCGAATGGCTCGCCTTCCGTACTGATACCGTCACGCGCCGCACCCGCCATCGCCTGGACAAGGTCATCGACCGCATCCATGTGCTGGAAGGGCGCATGGTCGTGTACCTCAACGTCGACGAAGTCATCCAGACCATCCGCGAGGCCGATGAGCCGCGCGCGGCCTTGATGGCGCGTTTCAAGCTGAGCGAACGCCAGGCCGAAGACATCCTGGAAATGCGCCTGCGCCAGCTGGCCCGCCTGGATGGCATCAAGGTCGAGCAGGAGCTTGCCGACAAGCGCGAAGAACAGACCAAACTGCAGGAACTGCTGGACAACCCGTCATCGCTCAAGCGCACCATCGTGCGCGAGATCGAGGCCGACGCCAAGCAGTATGGCGACGATCGCCGCACGCTGATCGAAGTGGCCGAACGGGCCGTGGTGGAGACGCGCGTGGTCGACGAGCCGGTCACGGTCATCGTGTCGCAGAAGGGCTGGCTGCGCGCGCGCCAGGGCCACGGCCATGACGTCGCGCAATTCACCTTCAAGCAGGGGGATGATTTGTATGGCGCCTTCGAGTGCCGCACGACGGACACCTTGATCGCGCTGGGCGACAACGGCCGTGCCTACAGCGTGGCGGTGGCGTCGCTGCCGTCGGCGCGCGGCGATGGCCAGCCGGTGACGACGATGATCGACCTGGCCAGCGGCACCCGTATCACCCACATGATTGCCGCCGCGGCGGATACGCGGTGGTTGTTCGCTACCCAGAGCGGCTTCGGTTTCATCGCCAAGCTGGGCGATATGAGCAGCCGCCAGCGCGCGGGCAAGCAGTTCATCACGCTGGAAGCGGGCGATGTGATGCTGCATCCCGTGCCGGTATTCCCCGGCGCCACGCAACTGGCGCTGCTGTCGACCAAGGGCAAGTTCCTGGTGTTCAGCCTGGACGAAGTCAAGGTGCTGGCCGGAGGCGGCCGCGGCACCATCCTCATGGGCCTGGACGGTAACGACAAGCTGGCGCAGCCGGTGCCAGTGGGACCCGCCGGCCTGCGCGCCGTCGGGATGTACCGCAACAAGCAGACCGAGGACATCCTGGTGGGCGCCAGCCTGCAACCCTACGTGGGCAAGCGCGCCCGCAAGGGTCGGCAGCTGGAAGTTCGACCGAAACAGCCGGTGCTGTCTCCGGTGTTGTAACTGCGTACGACGGAACAGAAAGCCCGAACGATGCCACCGATGGCGCATCGTTCGGGCTTTTTTGTTGTCTTTTCCGGCGAAGTTCTTTTATTTCCCGCAAATTGATGCTGCGGCTCTGGTCGCTGGCCGCCAATTCGCATCCGAGTTTTACATTTTCTATTCCCCTGATTCCACTGCGTCGATATAATTCGTGCTCAAATCAATTCAGCAATACAGATTTCAGTACCGATCTTTTATTGGCGTCTCAACTTGAGGCAAAGCTATATGACGATTCCCGCGGCTACCGCTCAACAATACGACTTGCGCATCTTGCGTGCGTTGCGCCGGATTACGCGCTCCATCGCCCTGCATTCACGGCAGTTGGCGGCGGTCAGCCACATCACGGCGCCGCAGCTGATGTGCTTGCGTACGGTGATCGCGTCCGGGCCCATTACCGCCACGGCGATCAGCCGCGAGATCCATGTCAGCCCCAGTACGGTGGTCGGCATTCTCGATCGGCTGGAGGACAAGGGACTGGTGCGGCGTGAGCGCAGCCGGGAGGACCGGCGCACGGTGTTCGTCACCGCCACGCCCGCCGGGGTAGCGCTGGCCGAAGAGGCGCCGTCGCCGCTGCAGAAACATCTGGCCGAGGCCTTGAATGCCTTGCCTGAGCTGGAACAGGCCACCATCACGCTGTCGCTCGAACGCATCGTGGCGTTGATGGAGCAGGGCGGCCAGGCCGCACCACCTGAACCGCATGGCGACGGTGGTGCCGCCATTCTGGAAATTCCCACCGCGGGACCCGCGCCCGAGTCCGGGCTGGTGGTCTGAAACAACGCAGCCAGGCTTCATCAATATGCAATCGATAGCGGTCTGACCGGCCGCTTCTGAAAAAACGCTTCTGAAAAAATAAGGAACTCCGTTATCGCTTCCACTGAAAAACCCAACCTCACACAGCAACGCCCGGCGCACGCCCTGCGGCGTCCCCGGCCCGCCGATGGCGCGGCTCTGCACCGCCTCGTTGCCGAATGCCCCCCGCTGGACCTGAACTCGGTCTACGCCTATCTGCTCCTCTGCGAGCATTTCCCCGATACCTGCGTGGTCGCTGAAAGCGCCGGCGGCAATATCGACGGATTTGTCTCCGCCTACATTCCCCCCGCGTCCCCAGATACCTTGTTCATCTGGCAGGTCGCCGTGCACGAGCGTGCGCGCGGCCACGGCCTGGCTGGCGCCATGTTGCGCCACCTGCTCGGCCGTCCCGGCCTGGCCCATATTCGCCAGCTGGAAACCACCGTGGGTCCCGACAATCAGCCGTCGCGCCGCACCTTCATCGGTCTGGCCGAGGGTCTTGGCGCCCATCTGGCGGAACAGCCCTTGTTCGGCAAGCAGTTGTTCGGCCATGGCGACCACGACGACGAAATGCTGCTGCGCATCGGACCGTTCGCGTCCGTGCCGATGGCTGCGTAGTGACGAAACGCGGTCAGCGCGTGCCTGAGTGCCCGCGCTGCCGCCATCGTGAAACCCGAGCGCAGGCCGCCGGGTTTCTTGACCGGGTTTTCCGACCCATTTGAATGGGCCGCCAAGCGGTCCTTCGATGATGCCAAGACTGGCCGCGGGTTGCGGCGGGTCACCTGTCAACCACAATGAGGGAGAAAAGTTTATGGATTTGAAAATCTTTGATCGCATGGAGTCCGAGGTACGTGGCTACATCCGTTCCTTTCCGGTGATTTTCAGCCAGGCGCGTGGCTCATTGCTGATCGACGAGGACGGGGCCGAGTACATAGATTTCTTCAGCGGCGCAGGCACGCTGAACTACGGCCACAACAACCCCTTGTTCAAATCCGAGCTGCTCGAATACCTGGCTGCCGATGGCGTGGTGCATGGCCTGGACATGGCCACCAGCGCCAAGAAGCGCTTCCTGCAGAGCGTCGACGAAGTGCTGCTGCAGCCGCGCAAATGGCGTTATACGCTGCAATTCACCGGCCCCACCGGCACCAACGCGGTGGAAGCGGCGCTGAAGATCGCGCGCCAGGTCAAGGGTCGCTCGAACATCATTTCCTTCACCCACGGTTTCCACGGCGTCAGCGGTGGCTCGCTGGGCGCCACGGCCAACGCCAAGTTCCGCGACGCGGCTGGCTACACGCTGGGCAACACCACCTTCATGCCCTATGACGGCTACTTCGGTCCGGACGTCGACACCATGGCCTACATGGAAAAGATGCTGGACGATCCCAGCAGCGGCATGGACAAGCCGGCCGCGGTGATCGTGGAAACGGTGCAAGGCGAAGGCGGAGTCAACGTCGCCACCCTGCGCTGGCTCAAGGAATTGGAAAAGGTCTGCCGCCGTCACGACATGCTGTTGATCGTCGATGACATCCAGGTCGGTTGCGGCCGTACCGGCAGCTTCTTCAGCTTCGAAAGCGCCGGCATCCAGCCCGACATCATCACGTTGTCGAAGTCGCTGTCGGGCTTTGGCCTGCCGATGTCGCTGGTGCTGATGAAGCCCGAACTGGACATCTGGAAGCCGGGCGCGCACAGCGGTACTTTCCGCGGCAACAACCTGGCCTTCGTCACCGCCGCCGCCGCGCTGCGTACGTACTGGAGCGACGATGCGTTCACCAAGGACGTGCAGCGCAAGGAGCGCCTGGTGCGCGACTGGCTGGAGAACCTGGCGCACAGCTATCCCGGTTCCGGCCTGGCCGTGCGCGGCCGCGGCCTGATCCAGGGCCTGGTGTCCACCGGCGCGCCTGAACTCGCCAACGCGATTGCCCGTAAGGCCTTCGAGCGCGGCGTCGTCATCGAGACCTCCGGGGCTCATGACGAAGTGCTCAAGTTCCTGCCGGCACTCACCATCGAGGACGACTTGCTGCAACGCGGCCTCGATGCCATCGAAGCCAGCGTGGCCGACGCGCTGACTGAATCGGGCCATTCCGCCCGCATCCTGAAATTTGGAGGAAAACGCAAATGATCGTTCGCAACGTCAAAGATGTCATCGGCACCAAGGACGAGGTCCGCACCGACACCTGGATGAGCCGCCGCGTGCTGCTGAAGAAGGACGGGATGGGCTTTTCCTTTCACGAAACCACCATCTTTCCGCATACGCGTACCCACATTCACTATAAGAACCACCTGGAAGCGGTGTGGGTGATCGAAGGTGACGGCCACGTGGAAACCATCGCCGACGGCAAGAAGTACATGCTGTCGCCGGGCGTGGTGTACGCCTTGGATGAGCACGACGAGCACTGGCTGTGCGGTGGCGAAAAGCCCTGCCGCGTGATCTGCGTGTTCAATCCGCCGCTGACCGGGCAGGAAGTGCATGACGCCTCGGGCGTGTATCCCCTGCCGGTCGCCGAGGCGGCTTGAACCCCGCTGGAAATGAACTGGAGGACGCTGGATGAATTTACCCGCGAAAGACAGATACGCTTCGCGCACCGACCGCATGTCGGCCATCGTGGCGCGCCATGATCCCGTTATCTACGGGGACGGCCGTTATGCGGATGCGCTGTCCGAACAGCAGTTGCAGGACTATGACCGCGACGGTTTCCTGATGCTGGAAAACCTGTTGCCGGAGAACGAAGTCGCCGCCATCCTGGCTGAAATCGGCCGCATGTCGCGCGACCCGGCGATCATCCGCCGCGAAGAATCGATCACCGAACCGGGCAGCGACGCGGTGCGTTCGATCTTCATGGTGCATACGCTCAGCGCCATGATCTCGCGCCTGGTGCGCGACCCGCGGCTGATCAATGTGGCGCGGCAGATTCTCGGTTCCGAGGTCTACGTGCACCAGTCGCGCGCCAATATGAAGCCGGGCTTCAAGGGCAAGGAGTTCTATTGGCATTCGGACTTCGAGACCTGGCACGTGGAAGACGGCATGCCGGCCATGCGCGCGCTTAGCTGCTCGGTGCTGTTGAGCGACAACAATGCCTGCAACGGTCCGTTGATGCTGGTGCCCGGTTCGCACCGGCACTTCATTTCCTGCGTGGGCGAGACGCCGCAGGATCACTACAAGCAGTCCCTGAAGAAACAGGAGTACGGCGTACCGGATCCTGTCAGCCTGCAGTTGCTGGCCGAGCAGGGCGGTATCCGGCCCATGACCGGCAAGGCCGGGTCGGTGGTCTTCTTCGACTGCAACACCATGCACGGGTCCAACAGCAATATCTCGCCGTGGCCCCGGGCGAACGTGTTCACGGTCTACAACAGCATCGAGAACGCGTTGGTGCCGCCCAAGTATGGCCTGGACCCGCGCCCCGAGCACATCGCCACCCGTGCCGGGATCAAGGCCCTGAAGCCGCTGGACAAGTTGAAGCTGGTCGACTGACAGGTCGTTGAGATCTGTCCCGTGCCGAGGTCAGGCGCGGGGAGTGAAAGGCGCGTGCATTTGCACGCGCCTTTTTTTAGCCATATCGCTTTATTGAAATCGGTGGGATTCTTTTGATTTGGCGCGTGACCGGGTTCGGAGATGAGCGTACGTAGCCCGGTCGCCTGTTCAAGGGTGTCTGCATTGCTGCTATTCTGCACGCGCATCGTTGGCGGTACGACTCAGCTGTTACCGCCGACGCTCATTGATACGGGTCCATTTCCACCATGTCGCTCCACATCCGCAGCCTGCATATCTATCCGGTGAAGTCCTGTGCCGGCATCGACCTGTCCGAGTCACCCGTCGACCAGGCCGGCCTGGCTTTCGACCGGCGCTGGATGGTGGTGTCGAGCGGCCATTTCCTGACGCAGCGGCAACTGCCTGCCATGGCCTTGGTCAGGACCGCCTTGGACGACACGCATCTGCGCCTGTCCGCGCCAGGGATGCCCGATCTGGCCGTCGCCCTGGATGGGGCGGGGCTGCACGGCGACCCGCAGGCGGTGACCGTATGGCGCGACACCATGCCTGCCCGGCGCGACTGCGCGGATGCGGCGGCGTGGTTCACCCGATATCTGCAACGTCCCTGTGAATTCCTGCGCATCGACGTGGCCGGTGCGCAGCGTTCCGCCAGCGCGGAATGGGTCGGTGGGTGGCTGCAACGCCATCCGAAGGAGGCGTCGAAGTACGCCGAGCGCAATCTGTTCGGGTTCGCCGATGGCTTTCCCTTGCTGATCGCCAACCAGTCTTCCCTGGATGAACTCAACCAGCAATTGGCCGCCAAGGGCAGGGCGCCGGTACCCATGGATCGTTTCCGAGCCAATATCGTGATCGAAGGCAAGCTGGGTGCGTACGAAGAGGACCATGTCGCGTCCATGTCGGTCGGCGAGGTGCGTATGGCGCTGGTGAAGCCTTGCACCCGGTGCAGCATTCCCGACGTCGACCAGGCCACTGGTGTGCGCCATGACGAGCCGGGCCTGACCCTGGCCGCCACCCACCGGCTGGACTTGGGCGTCATCTTCGGCCAGAACGCCATCGTGGCCGCGCCCGCCGGATCCTTGCTGCGTGTCGGCGACGCGGTCGACGTCGAGTTTGATTACTGAAGTGGCTGGTTCCTGGCACTGTGTTCGCTGTTCTTGCGACTAGCTCCCGTTGAGTCTGCTGGAGCGGGCACATCTGGCCCATTTTTCGCCACGGCTCGATGGGCGCATGCATGGGGAAAAAATGGGTGTACCCCCAGGGAGGGGGCACACCCACCTCCGGCCGGGGTGGCCAAGCCCGCGCAGCGGGGCCTGGCCTTTAGCCCACCGGCCGCGCCGCAGCCCACTAACGGCGCTCCGCCCCCGGCCAGGCTGGCGAAACAACCCCCTGTCCCAAAAACATTAAAATGCGCGATTAATCAATCGATCGGCATTGCCCCGTAGCGCTTCGCACCCATCCGGCATTGCTCCGTAGCTCCCCGGTAACGGAATCCTCTTCGCTCCGCGCCGGCCTCGTCCATAGGCAGAATGTTCACCATGAGTTTCCAGGTCACCCTCACGCCCAGCCAGCATCAGTTTCCCATCGAAAGCGGCCAGACCGTGCTCGACGCCGCTCTGGCGGCGGGCATCGTGCTTCCCTACAGCTGCCGCAGCGGCGCGTGTTCGACCTGCAAGGGCAAGGTGGTTTCCGGCGAATACGACGCGGGTCCGTATCCGGCCCAGGTCCTGGCGCCTGAAGAGATGGCGGCCGGCTATACCCTGCTGTGCCAGGTCAAGCCCGCGTCGGATCTGCTGGTCGAATCGGCCGAGGTGCGCCTGGCCAGCGACATCCAGATCCGCAAGCTGCCCTCGCGCGTGACCACGATCGAGCGCCTGGGCGAAGACGTCGCCGTGCTCAAGCTGCAGTTGCCCGCCGCCGAGGAATTCCGCTTCTACGCCGGCCAGTACATCGAACTGATTCTCAAGGAAGGCCGCCGCCGCAGCTATTCCATGGCGACCCCGCCGCATGCGGGCAGCCCGCTGGAACTGCATATCCGCCACATGCCGGGCGGATACTTCACCGACCACGTGTTCGGTGCGGGCGCCACCCAGATGAAAGAACGCGAAATCCTGCGTATTGAAGGCCCCTTCGGTTCCTTCTTCCTGCGCGAGGACAGCGACAAGCCCATCGTCTTCCTGGCCAGTGGCACCGGTTTCGCGCCCATCAAGGCCATGGTCGAGCACATGCAGCACAAGCAGATCGCCCGCCCGGTGCGCGTGTACTGGGGCGGCCGCCGTCCGCGCGACCTATATATGAGCGAGATGGCCGCCGGTTGGGCCGCCACCATGCCCGATTTCCAGTTCATCCCCGTCATTTCCGATGCTTTGCAGGAAGACGGCTGGAGCGGCCGCACGGGCTTCGTGCACGAGGCCGTCATGCAAGACCTGCCGGACCTTTCCGGCCACCAGGTCTATGCCTGCGGTGCCCCGCCCATGGTCGACGCCGCGCGGCGCCAGTTCACCGCCCAGTGCGGCTTGCCGGCCGAGGAGTTCTACGCCGACGCCTTCACGTCGGAAGCGGATCTGGCCCTGGCGCGCCCCTGAGGTCTTGCCGGCGTAGCGACCCGCCGAGGTCGGCGGGATGCCGCGGCCGGGCAGGTCGGTACCGGCAGGCGCCCGGCGGTCCGGTGCCCAGTCCGACTTCCGCGGGTAATGCGTTACGCGAAACGTCAAGGTTTGCCCCAGCGGCCGGCTTCCATGACTTGTGTAACAAGGTAATTGGCCGCCGGCGTAATGCGGCTGGCGGCGCCTGGCGGCCAGGGTACACTCGCGATTCCAGGATCATTCGGTTCGACTGATTCGGATCTGCTCGATCCGGATTATTTGACCCGGATTCCCCTGATTCGGACTCACTTGATTCGGACTCACTCGATCCGCCTTGCGGCCGCGCTGGCCGCTTCCGTGCGTTTCCAGTACCAAAGGCCCTAAGCGAATGAAAATTGCGGTGTTGGGTAGTGGCATCATCGGCACGTCCACCGCCTGGTGGCTGCGCCGCATCGGCCACGAGGTCGTGGTCGTCGACCGCCAGACCGGTCCCGCCCAGGAAACCAGCTTCGCCAATGGCGGCCAGATCTCCGTTTCCTATGCCGAACCCTGGGCCAACCCGCAAGCCCCGCTCAAGCTGATCAAGTGGATGTTCCAGGAGGACGCGCCGCTGCTGTTCCGGCCGCGACTCGACCTGTACCAATGGATGTGGGGCCTGTCCTTCCTGCGCCAGTGCCTGCCCGGCCGTCTGGCGCCCAATATCCGTGCCATGGTGCGCCTGGCCGAATACAGCCGCGCGACATTGCGCGGCATGCGCGCCGAACTGGGCATCCAGTACGACCACCTCGAACGCGGCATTCTGAATTTCTATCGCGACAGTGCCGAGTTCGAACTATCGCAGAAGGCGGCTGGCGTCATGCGCGATTTCGGTGTCGAGCGCCGCATACTCAGCGCCGACGAAGTCATCGCCATCGAACCTGCCTTGGCCCGGCAACGGCCCAACATCGTCGGCGGCGACTATACCCCCGAAGACGAAAGCGGCGACGTCCACGTGTTTACCGCCGCGCTGGCGCGCCAATGCGAGATGGCGGGCGTCGAGTTCCGCTACTCCACCTCCGTCACCCGCCTGCTGACCGCGGGCGGAGCCGTGTCCGGCGCGGAAACCATTGCCCCCGACGGCGCCTACGGCCGGCTCGACGCCGACGCCTTCGTGGTTGCCATGGGCAGCTTCACGCCTTTGCTGTTGCGGCCGCTGGGCATTCCCTGCAATGTCTACCCCGCCAAAGGCTATTCCGCCACGTTCCCCGTGCTGAACGATGCCGGCGCGCCCTCGGTCAGCCTGACCGACAGCAGCCACAAAGTGGTGTTCTCGCGCCTGGGCAACCGCTTGCGCATGGCCGGCACCGCGGAACTTTCCGGCTATGACCGCGCTCTGAATCCGGCGCGCTGTGACGCCATGACGCGCCTGGCGCGTGAACTCTTTCCCGACGCGCTCGACTTCGATCGCGTCAGCTACTGGTCGGGCTTGCGTCCGTCCACCCCGTCGAACGTGCCCCTGATTGGCCGCACCCGCATTCCCAACCTGTACTTGAATACAGGCCATGGAACGCTGGGCTGGACCATGGGGGTGGGTTCGGGCCGGGCTTTGGCCGATCTGATCAATGGCTCGCGGCCTGAGCCGGAATTTCCTTTCCTTGGTATCTAAGATCTATGAAGACACTGCAAAAGATGAGTCCTGCCGGTGCCGTGCGTGTCCGCGGGCGCGCATGGGTATTCGGGGCCGCGCTGGCGATGGGCGGCGTGGTGCATGCGGCGCCGGTCCAGATCGAAGTCTGGCACACGTTGACCAATGCCAATCAGGCTGAACTGGACAAGCTGGTCAAGCAGTACAACAAGGAGCAGGGCGATGTGGAGGTCAAGCTGCGCGGCTTTGCCACGTCGCAAGCCCTGAAGCAGGAAGCCAGCGCCGCGGTGAAAGCCAAGCGCCAGCCCAACCTGATCGAACTGGACGACGACCGTTCGCCCGAAGCCGTGGCGGAATTCAAGGCCATCAAGCCGCTGTACGAGCTGCTGGCCAAGTATCCGATCAAGGATATCGCCTGGTTCCTGCCGGCCACCACCAGCTTCACGCGTGATGCCAAGGGCCGCCTGCTGGCTTTCCCGTTCATGGCCGAAGTGCCGGTGATGTTCTACAACATCTCGCACTACAAGAAGGCTGGCCTGGATTCCAACGCGCCGGCCCGCACGTGGGCTGACCTGCAGGATCAACTGCTCAAGCTGCGCGACAAGGCTGATCTGGATTGCCCGTATGCCACCAGCGATCAGGTCGCCGTGCATCTGGAAAGCCTGGCGGCGGTGAACAACCAGCTGTACGCCAGCAACAACAACGGCTTGGAAGTGACCAAGTCCAAGGCGGTGCCGCAACTGCAGTTCGACACCCTGTTCATGCGCCATATTTCGCTCATGGCAAGCTGGAAGCGTTCCCTGCTGTTCACGCAGCACACCCAAGGCGATGAAGCCGATCAATCGTTCGCCAAGGGCAATTGCGGCGTGTTGATGTCGGGTTCGGGCGCGATCGGCAATTTTATGAATACCAAGGGCCTGAGCTTCGGCGTGGCGCCCCTGCCGTACTACGCGCAAGCAACGTCGACCCCGGGCCGTCCCTTCGTGACGGGTGGCGCGCTGTGGGCGATGGAAGGTCACCCGGCGGCCTCCGACAAGGCCACCGCCGCCTTCCTGGCCTGGCTCTCCAAGCCGGTGATCGCCGCCGAGTGGCATCAGACGACGGGTTATCTGCCGCTGACCGAAGCCGCTTTCCGCGCGTCGGATGTGTCCTACTACAGCAAGATCCCGGGCGCGCAGCAGTTCGTCACCGCCATGCGCACGCAGCCGGCGCAAACCGGCCGTGGCTTCCGCATGAACAACTACAGCCGCATCGAGCCGGTGCTGAGCCACGAGTTGGACGAGGCGATCGACGGCAAGACGCCGCCGATGGCGGCGCTGAACAAGGCGGCCGCGCAAGCCAAGGTGATCGCGGAACAGAAGTAAGCGTCGCGTGACACCGCGGCATGCGTGCCGCGGTGTTCGGGATGTGCGTGATCGCGGTGATGGAAGAGAGACCTGTGTGGATGCGCAGGTCTCTTTTTTCATGCCGGTCGATGCTTGCCTCATTCGATGCATGCTCCATTCAAGGCTTGCTTCATCTGAGGCTTGCTTCATTTAAGCCTTGCCTTATTAAATGTGATCCTTATAATCACATTTGTGTCCAAGACCAATGTCCAATTTTCCGTTGCTTCTCATGTAATGGCCGCCCTGGGTGTCAATCACGGGGAGCCGGTGCGTTCCACGGACTTGGCCGCCAGTGTGAATGCTGATCCCAGTTTTGTTCGCAGGGTGATTTCCAAGTTGGCCAAGGCTGGCCTGGTGGTTACCACGCGTGGCAAGAACGGGGCCTGTTCCCTGGCACGGCCGCCTGCGCGGATCACCTTGCTCGATATCTATCGGGCCAGCCAGGCACCCGAGGCGTTCGCGCTTCATTGCTATCCCGCCGCGGAGAACTGCGAAGTCAGCCGGAATATCAGGGTGTGCATGGAAACCGTACTGCGCGAGGCGCAAAGCGGATTCGAGCAGCGGCTGGCCAGGCAGACGTTGGCCGATGTCGTCGCCGCGATCAAGACTGGGCATTAAGTCTTTGCATGTATTCGCCGTTTTTTTTCGCTCTTTATTGTTACTTTAATTGGCACAATTTCGACTCACATTCGGGAAAACATCATGAGCAAACTTGAAGGCAAAGTCGCGCTGGTCACCGGCGCATCGAAAGGTATCGGCGCCGGCATCGCCAAGGCACTGGCCGCGCAGGGCGCCTCGGTGGTCGTCACGTATTCGAGCAGCCAGGCAGGCGCCGATGCCGTGGTCGCGGAAATCAAGCAGGCCGGTGGCCGCGCGGTCGCGGTGGGCGGTGATGTCACCAAGGAAGCCGATACGGCCAAGCTTGTGCAGAAAGCCATCGACGAATTCGGCCGTCTGGACATCCTGGTGAACAACTCGGGCGTGTACGCCTTCGGTGCCATCGAAGAAGTGACCGAAGCCGAATTCACCCGGCAATTCAGCACCAATGTGCTGGGCACGCTGTTGATGACCAAGGCGGCGGTGAAGCATCTGGGTGAGGGCGCGAGCATCATCAACATCAGCTCCACCATCACTTCCATACTGCCGCCGGCCACGGCCATCTACAGTGGCACGAAGGGCGCGATCGACAGCATCACGTCCGTGCTGGCCAAGGAACTCGGGCCGCGCAAGATCCGCGTGAACGCCATCAATCCTGGCTATACCGAAACGGAAGGCACGCACAGTGGCGGCATCACCGGCTCGGACCAGGCCGCCGGCATGGTTGCCATCACGCCGCTGGGCCGCGCGGGTCAGCCCAGCGACATTGGCGATGTGGCGGCTTTTCTCGCGTCCGACGATGCGCGCTGGATCACCGGCGATCATTTGAAAGTGGCGGGTGGGTTGCAGTGATCGGGTTGCGGTGAGCCGCTTGTAGTGATCGGTCGCAGTGATCCGGTCGCAATGATGGGTCGCAGTGATCGGGGCAGGACCAAAGTATCCATTCGTATAAGCCGATCTTGTTGGGCCTGAAGGGCAGGGCCACCATGCGTGTATCGCGTGCCGTTCCGGTGCGCATCGCGTGGAGGCACCATGCATCGCGCAGTTCAACGAATCTCGGCTTGTCTGGCGGTCCTGCCTTGCGTGGCAGCCTGCGTGCCTGCGTCGTCGGGCACGTGGGCGGCGGCTCGGGACACCCTGCGCGATAGCGCTTGGGATGGCAGCGGGGACACCCCCGGGAACAGCGTTCCGGAGACCATTGCGCCGGAGGCTGCCTACGACTTCAGCTGGCGGCTGTCAGGTGAACGCGCGGTGGCGCCGCTGCAGGTGTTCGACGATGGGCGCCGCACGTGGCTGCACTTTGCGCCAGGCCAGCCCCTGCCGGCGATCTTTGCCGTGGGCCGGCACGGCGAACGGCCTGTCCCTTATCGACGCCGCGATCCTTACGTGGTGATCGATGGCGTGTGGCCGGCCTTGGTCATGCGCGGAGGCAGCCTGCGCGCCGTGGCACGGCGGCAGGTGGGTTCAGCGTCCGATGGCGCGGCGGACTTCGCCGCGGAGCCAGTCGCCGACGCGGCGGTGGCAGCATATCGCGCTGCTGGGAACTCGGAAGCGGCCGTGGGCAGCGCGCCAATCGCGGCTCCCGGCGCGGCGTCCACCTCCGTTGCGACTGCGGCCCGCGTTGCGAATCCGGCGATAAGTTCGCCAGGGTTTAACCAAAGCACTGCACCGTTGCAGGCAGACAACCCATCCTTGGGCAGAGCGCAGCCGCGCGTTGCCGCTACGCCCGCCTTCCATGCGGAACTGACCGACGGCAATCTGCGGCGAGTGCTGGCTCGGTGGGCCGGCCTGGCGGGCTGGACGTTCGGACCCGAACACTGGGATGTCGACGTGGATATCCCGCTCGCCGGCGGCGCCAGCTTCGGCGACGACTTCAAGCAGGCGGTGCGGGCGCTGGTCAGTGCCACGGAAATGGCCGAACGCCCGCTGCAACCGTGCTTCTACGCCAATCGTGTCCTGCGCGTGGTGCCCTACGCCCATGCCTGTGACCGTGCCGCGACCAGGGAGGCCGCGACATGAAAACCCGCCCCTTGACGCGCCTGTTTGTCCGGGCCGCCTGGCCCGCGGTGATGCTCGCATTGATGACCGCCTGCGTATCCGAAACCCGCGTGGACGCCGTGCGCGAGCATGCACGGCAAGGCCACGCCCGGGCCGGGCTGGATGCGGGGACTGGCGTCGCGCCGGCCGTGAGCGGTGCGGCAGCCAAGGCGGCGTTGCATGACGCCGAACGGCGGCGTGCCCTGCAGGACGTGACCAAACCCTGGCTGGCGGGCCGGCCCCGCCCCTTGGCGCGAGAAGCCAAACTGCCACCGGTCTTGCGTCGTGATGTCGATACCACCTTGATGTTTGCCGGCGGTGCCGCCGACCTGTCCGTGCTGGCGCAGCGCATCGCGCAGGCTACGGGCCTGGCGGTGCGGGTGCGGCCCGAAGCCTTGCTGCCACAGGCGCTGTTCCTGCCGCGCTTGAGCCAGGCCGCCAATACGATGATCACCGAGCTGCCGGCGCGCGCCGAGGCGCCGCGAGGACCGCAGCCGCTGGCCCGGACGCTGGACACGCTGGCTTGGCGTTTGGGTGTGTATTGGCGTTATCAGGACAATGCGATTGAATTCTTCCGCACGGAAACCCGTGTATTCAACATCCATGCGCTGACGCCGTCGGCGCAGTCCGAAGCGCGCCTGGGCCGCACGGGGCAGGCGCGCGGCGCGGGTTTCGACAACGCTTCGCACACCACCTTGTCGGTGGGCGAGCAAGACACGCTGGCGGCCTTGCGCGAGCGGCTCGAACCCTTTCTCACGCGGGCCGGCGTGCTGGCGGCGGTGCCCGGCGCGGCGGCGTCCATCATCGTCACCGATACACCGGAAGCGCTCGATCGCGTGGCCCGTTTCCTGGACGGCGAAAACCGGGCGTTGACGCGGCGCATACGCCTGGTGTTCGAGGAAATCACCATCGTCATGCAGGACCAGGCGCGCTCGGGCATCGATTGGAGTGCCGTCTTCACCAGTGCGCGCGCAGCCCTGTCGGCCAACGCGCCATCCGCCGCGGTCGCGGCGGGGACGGCTGACGCCGTGGCAGGTGGCCAGTATGGCATCGGTATTGGTCGTGGCCCCTATGCCGACTCGAAAGCGCTGATCAGCGCCTTGAGCGCTACCGGCACGGTGGTGCGGCATAGCAGCGTGCCGGTGCTGACGCTCAATCGCCGGCCGGTCACGCATGCTGTACGAACCACTTTCTCGTACGTCGACCAGGTGCAGGGCACCAGCGGTGACAGCGGACGCAAAGGCTATGACGCCATGATGCCCGCCGTGTCGGTGAGCCAGAAACAGGAGACGGTCGGATCTTTCCTCACCCTGGTACCCGACGCGCAGGACGACGGCAGCATTCAGCTGTCCATCGCCTACGACAACACAGTGGCACAGCCCCTCAAGACCCTGACGTTCGGCCGTCGCGAACACCAGATCGAATTGCAGCAGATCACCATCGACGGCAGCGGCATGGTGCAGCAGGTGGCATTGCGGCCGGGCGAGCCCATGGTCATCTCCGGCTTCGATCGGCGGCAGGAGGAATACGACCGGCGCCGGCTGGCACCGCGCGCGCCACTGCTGCTGGGCGGCGCCGATCAGGTGGCGAGCGAGCGCAGTACCACCGTGGTGATCGTCACTGCGCAGGTCGAAGAAGGTTGAGCGCGAACGGATACGCAAACTTGCGGGGTCGAGGAGGCAAACGTGCAAACGGTGGATGATGCATTGACGATGGGTCTGGAGGATGGCGCGCAACTTGTGTTCGGCATGCGCTGGTTTCCTCTGGTGGGCAGCCGGCCGGAAGCCCTGGCGCGGCGGCGCGCGCGCGAGGTACGCGCCTCGCACTACGTGCATGGCGGCACCCGCGCGGCCGCCGTCGGCTGCACGCGCTTGCACGGTCGGCCGCGGCCCTGCCATAGCGCGGCGCAAGCTTTCGCGCAGTCCTATCCCCAAGGGACAGCCGCCGGCATGCTGATGATGGATGAAGGCCGCGCCTGGCTGGTGGCGACGCAGGACGGCGCCGTCATGGCGCGCACTGACCGCATCTATGCCGACCGCGAGCAGGCCTTGGCTGCCTTGGCGGAGCTGGAGCAGTTCTATCCCGGCATGGCCGCCGCGCTGCACGATCTGCAGCTGGCGCAGTTGGTGGGCAACCTTGGCCTGGCCACGACGCTCTGGCGCTTGAGCCCCTGGGTGGGGCTGCCGCCATCCGGCACCCGTGGTATTTGCCTGTTGGTCGCGGCGGGGCTGATGGGCGGGACGGCATGGCAGGCCTGGCGTCATTGGGGGCGCGCGGCGCCGGCGGCCGCGCGAGTCGCCGACCCCGTGGATGCCTGGCGGACTGCCCTGGCGCGTCAAGCGGCTGCATTGACGCTGCATGATCAATCCAGCCTGGGGCAAGTGTTCGTATCCCTGCGCCAACTGCCTGTGCTGACGCAAGGTTGGGAACTGGACGCCGCGCGCTGTGCTGCCCAGATGCGGGAATGGGCATGCCAGGCAAGTTATCGGCGCGCCGGTCCTGCCGGCAGCAATCGCAGTTTCGCTGACACGCCGCCGGCGCGTCAGCAGGCCGGCTTCGATGGGCCGCATTTCGATGGCCTCGAACAGGCGCGCGTGTCCTGGCGGGTAAGCGCGAGGGCGGCAGCGGGACTGCCGTTGAAAGTGGGTCCTGAAGCGCTGGATCGGCGGCAGGCCGGCGATATCCGTCTGGGCAGTGCTTTGCAGAGGCTGCTGCCGGCATTCGGACGTATTTCCCTGGGGATGGCGGCGGCCTTGCCGTTGGCGGCGCCGCTGGATGAAACCGGACGACCCATGGCACGGCCGCCCGGCCTGCCCGTCCTGTACTCCCGTCCTTTGCTGATGCACGGACCTTTGCGGTCTTACTCCTTGTTCCGGGCACCGCCGGTGGGCACTGCCTGGCGGGAGGTCACGTTGACGCTGATGCCGGGCCGCCGGCCCGAAGCCACCGGCAGCGTATTGATGGCGCAGGTGCAAGGAGTCATCTATGAAAGGGACTGAGACATTGGCGCGGACGCTTAGGCAGGCCATGGGGCGGACCATGAGGCGGACCACGAGGCGGATCATGAAGCAGACCATGAGGCGGATCCCGAGGCAGGCGTTGGCGCCACGGCAAACCGGCCCAGGACATGTCGCTCGGGCGGCGCTGCTTGCAGCGGCCGCTTGTGCCGCGGGCACGGCATCTTATGCGGCGGCCATGGAGTCCTCCCCGGTTCCGCATGCGCCATCTGCCGCACCGTCGGCACCGTCGGCACCGTCCGCACCAGTGGCGGACGCCGGCTGCCCGTGGCCGGTCGCCGGCAGTGTGGAAGCGTTGCTGCAGGCGGAGACCGAGATAGCCCTGCGCACGCGCCGAGGCAATCCGCTCAGTGCGATGCGTCCATCTGGCCTGGCGGCGGCACCCGAATCACCATTACCGTCGGCATCGGCATCGGCATCGGCATCGGCATCCGCGGCGCCGGCGGCCGGGCTTGAACACGCCGATCGTGTCGCCGTCGCAGCGATCTATGGCGTCGGCAGGGCCTTGCACGTGGATATGCGTATCAACGGCCAACTGGCGCGTTATCGCAAAGGCCGGCGCTGGCCGGAACACGCGCCCACCGGCGGTGCCGGCGTCTATGCCTTGGCCGCCGTGCTGGGCGAGTGCGTCCGCCTGCAAGGCGGTGGCAGTGCGCGCGTGGCCTGCCTGGACGCCTTGGGATCGATGGAAGCCAAAAGGAATTGACGGATCATGTTCACTGAACACCCCGTGCCGGCCAAGCTGCCGTATCTTTCCAGCCAGGACGACATCGCGCGCCTGTCGCCCGCTTTTCTCCGTCCCTTGACCGACGAGTTCGATCTGGCGGCCTTGTCCGGCCATCTTTGCCCGGTGGTGCTGCGGGACGGCACGGCGGCGATATTCCTGCTGGCGGACTACGCGGCGGGCGACCAGGTCGACGAACTCGAACGCCTCATCGTGCGGCGCGGTTACCGCATGGCCCGGCCGTCGCGTTATCTGTTGCCCGCCCCCTTGCTGCTGGCAGTGGTGCGTGGCCAGGTGGGCGCCGACCAGTTGCGCAATCGCCGCGCGGTGCTGGCGGACCGGCACAAATCGGCGCTGGCGGCGGCGTTCGTCGACCTGGTTGCCTGGGGCGTCAGGCATGACGCCAGCGACGTGCACTTCAACGTCTTCCTGCAAAGGGCCGAATCCGAAGTGCGCTACACCTTGGGCGGCGTCTATGTGGCGCCGCCCCGCTTTCGCCACATGCCCACGGCCACCTTGATGGAAATCCTGGCGGTGGCCTGGATGGACGTGCGCGGCGGCAACGGCGCCGTGTTCGATCCGCGCATCGAACAGCAGGGTCGCCTGGATATCGAGGTGGACGGCAAGCCGGTGATCCTGCGCTGGGCCTCGCTGGCGGCCGATACGGGACCCGCGGTCTGCCTGCGCGTGCTGCGGCCACAAGCCGACGAGGCGGCGTGGTCCTTGCAGGCGCTGGGCTACCTGGATACGCAGATCGGCATGTTGCGCCGTGCTTGCCTGGCCGAGGGCGGCGCGGTGGTGCTGGCGGGGGCCGTGGGTTCCGGCAAGTCGACCACCATCGCCGCCTTGATCCGGTCATTGCCCGCCACCCGCAAGGTCATCACCTTGGAAGATCCGGTGGAATATCTCATCGCCAACGCCTTGCAGAACACCGTGGGACGCAGCCTGGACGAGTCGGTGCCGTCCGTGTTCGACGCCAAGCTGCGGACCATCAAGCGCTGCGCCATGCACGATCTGCTGGTGGGGGAGATACGCGATGCCGAAACCGGGCGGGCCTTCATGGACCTGGCCGGGGCCGGCGTCAATCTCTACACCACCACGCATGCGAGCGCGGCCTGGATGATTCCGGAGCGGCTGGCCTCCGATTTCATCGGCGTGTCGCGCGACTTCCTGGCGATCCCCGGCGTGCTCAAGCTGCTGGTCTGGCAGGCCTTGCTACCGCGGCTATGCGCAGCGTGCGCGCTGCCTCTGGATGCGCTGTACCGCGGTACCGAAGGCGCGCGCTATCGCGCGTGGGCCGCGCGCCTCCTGGACCTGTATGCGCTGGATGGCGCGGCGCTACGCGTGCGCAATCCAGCGGGTTGTCCTGCCTGCGAGCAGGCGGACCTGCCCCAGTTGCTGGGCCTGAGCGGTCGCACAGTGGTCGCTGAAATGATAGAGCCGGGACTGGATGAAGCTTTCCTGTGCAGTGTGCGCAATCGCGACTATGTGCGCTTGCGCCGGCAGTGGCGTGAGCGCGTCACCACGTCCATCACCGATGCCGATATGCGCGGCAAGACGGCCATGGCTTGCGCCCTTTATAAAGCGTCGCTGGGCCAGATCGATCCACGCGACATCGAAAGCCGTTTTCGCTCTTTCGAAACGGTGGCCCTGGAACGCGCGGCGTGGCGGGCGATGGCCCGGGAGTCGACTCATGCGTGAGATCCAGCCGACCCGCCATTCGCCGCGCGCCCGGCCAAAGTGCGGCACGGACCACACTCACCATGGCCGCGGTGTTTCCGTGCCCGCGTTGGCGGACCGTTGCCATACGTACTGGCGGCGTGCGTGCCTGCGCCGCGATGCCGCGGTATTTGCTTCGCACCGGGCCAGTTATTACGAGTACCTGGCCGACCTGTTGGATGGCTTGCAGGGCCGCAAGACGCTGCGCGACATCTTCGATGACGACGCGCGCCGCCATGGGCAGGCCACGGCCCGGGGCCGCCTGGCGCGGCATTGGTCAACGGCCTATGAGCGTGGCGCGGGCGACGCCGCGCAGGCATGGGCCGATACGCTGCCGGCCGGAGAGCTGGCCTTGTTGCGGGTGGCGCAAGAAGCTGGCGGTGGCGCTTTCGCGGCGACCTTGCGCGACCTGGCGCGGGCCGTCACGTTGATCGATCAGGCGCGCGGCATTCTGCTGGCGGCTTGCACGGTGGGCCTGGCGGCCTTGGCGGTGGCGCTGTTGCTGGCCGGCAGCGTGCCACTGTGGACGGTGCCGCGCCTGCAGGCGGTATTCCAGTCGGTGCCGGCCGAGTGGCACGGTGGCCTGACCCGTGCCCTGTTCAGCGCGGCCGAATGGCTGCGCGTGGGGCTGCCGCTCGCATGCATCGTCGGCGCGGCGGCACTGTGGGGCTTCCTGGCGGCCTTGCCGCGCCACACGGGCCGCCTGCGTGATTGGCTGGACCGCCGGCCAGTCTGGCGCCTGTATCGCGATTTCCATTGCATCCGTTTCCTGGCGTTGTTGTCGGTGCTGGTGCGCCAACGGGGCAATGTCGACACGCGCCTGCGCCAGGCGCTGCTCATGCTGGGTCAGGATGCCCCCTCATGGTTCGCCGCGCATATCGCGGCCATGATTGCGCGCATCGACGCCGGCCTGGTGGGTGGCGACACCTTCGATACCGGCCTGATCGATGCCGAGATGGGGTGGTATCTGGCCGACATGGTGGCCGCGCATGGCGTCGAGGGCGGCATCGCGCGGACCCGGCAAAGAATCGAAATCCGCTTCCTGCCGCGCTTGCGCCTGCAGGCCGGCGTGCTGCGCTGGTGCCTGCTCGTGTGCGGGTTGGCGACGGTGCTCGGGCTGACGTTCTGGCACTACGCCGTCATCGATGAGATGCGCCATGCCATGACTCGCATGCACGGCGGTTGATTCCCTGCCTGAACGACTTCCCCTGTTTTTCATATGAAGGACGCCATTGCCATGAACCGTTTCCTTACCTCCCTCGGCAGACCCGCCGTGACACGGCCCGCCAGCGGCTTTTCGCTCATCGAAGTTTCCATCGTTACCGCCATCGTGCTGCTGATCGCCATCATCGGCGTGCCCGCCTTGGGCACGTTCGTCATCGAGAACAAGGTGCCCAAGGTGGGCGAGGCGCTGCAGCGCTACATCACGCACGCCAAGACCAATGCCCAGGGCAGCGGTCCAACGCCTTACGCGGGGGTGCATACGGGCCTGCTTGCGCAAGCCTTGCGCGGCTCGTCGGTGATCGCCGTGACGGGGGAGGGTGCTTCCGCCTCGGTGGCACATGGACTGGGCGGCAAAGGGCAGGCTGGCCATGGCACGCTGACGCTGGCGCCGGCCGCGGTGGGAGAGGGTGGAGCAGGGTCGGCCTTCACCCTGACCGCGACCCATGTCAACGATGCCGCATGCCCCACACTGGCCGCCGTCATGCAGCGCATGGCGGACATCATCTCGGTGGAAGGCAAGGGCGGCGGCGTCGTGGTGAAGGACGCCACCAGCATTCCCGCCCAACCCTACGATGCGGCCCGCGCGCAGGAGCAATGCAGCGCGGGCGACGCCAACACCTTCGTGTTCACCGTGAGGTGATGCGATGACGCGTCCGATGTACTGCTGCCCAGCCTCGGGGCTGGCCCAGCACGGCTACCTGATGTTCGAACTGGCGTTGGTGTTGGCGGTCGCCTGCCTGGCCGCGGTCTGGAACGCTGACGGGTGGCGCCGGCAGGCCGACGCCACCGCGGGAAATGCGGCGGGCGCCTGGCTGCTGGAAATCCGTGGCGCCCTGGCGCGCATGATGGCGCGTCATCAAGACGACTTGGTTCAGGGCCTGCCGCCGCGCGATGCGCGGGGCGGCCTGGCCTATGCGGAACCGCACGCGCCGCGCCTGGATGAGCTGATACGCCACGGCCACCTGCCTGCCGGCTTTCCAACCGCATCCGCCGGCGGGATGCGAGTCGCCATCCGCATCCTGCGCGACCCGGCGTGCCCAGGCCAGGGGTGCCGCCTGGACGCGCTCGCCTACAGCGAGGCTCCGGCCGGCATGGTTGCCGACCCCTCCACGGTAGCCATGATCCTGGCCGCGGCCGGCGGCTACGGTGGGCACATAGACGGCCAGGCGCCGGACCTCATCCGTGGCCCTAATTTCCGTTTCTCCAACCCATTGGCGCCGGGGATGCCCCGCCTGGCGGTTGGGACAGTTGCTGTCTGGGCCGGCCTGGACCCTGCCGCGACATGGCCCTACCTGCGCACGCGCGACCACCGTAACCCGGATTTCCAGGGAGATGTGGCCGCGGCCGGGACCCTGCACGCAGCAGGGAGCCTGAGCACCGACGGCCACCTTTTCATCGGCGGCCGAGCCCGGCCGGGCGACGTGTGCGCGCCCGACGGCCTGATGGCGCGCATGGAGGACGGCGGCCCCTTGTCCTGCATCGGCGGCCGCTGGGCAAGTTCGAGCGGCTTCGGCGGCGCCTATTCCGTCAACACGCTCTACGGCTGCAGAACCTTCGCCCTGGTGTCCACCGCCAACCCGCGCACCGGTGATTGCAGCTGCCCGCCCGGCTACGAAGCGCTGCTGTTTTCCCGGACTTCCGAGTACTGGGTGAGTGGTGAAGGAACCACGGCCAGCTACCTTTGTGTGCGTTGACCGGCGCTCACTTCGGCCCCTCTCCCTGGAAACCGCGACCAATTGCATATAATCGAAGATTGCCCAAAAATGCCCATGCAGATTCATCCAAGATGAAATCATCCGAGATTCGCCAGAAATTCCTGCAGTTCTTCCAGTCCAAGGGACACACCATCGTCCCCTCGTCGTCGCTCGTGCCGGGCAACGACCCGACGCTGCTGTTCACGAACTCGGGCATGGTCCAGTTCAAGGACGTGTTCACTGGCAAGGAAACGCGCGGCTACACCCGCGCCACGTCGTCGCAGCGCAGCGTGCGCGCCGGCGGCAAGCACAACGACCTGGAGAACGTCGGTTACACGGCGCGTCACCATACGTTCTTCGAAATGCTGGGCAATTTCAGCTTCGGCGACTATTTCAAGCGTGACGCCATCCAGTACGCCTGGGAGCTGTTGACCAAGGTCTACAAGCTGCCGGCCGAAAAACTGTGGGTGACGGTCTACCAGGAAGACGACGAAGCCTACGACATCTGGGCCAAGGAAGTGGGCGTGCCCGCCGAGCGCATCATCCGCATCGGCGACAACAAGGGCGCGCGCTACGCGTCGGACAATTTCTGGCAGATGGCCGACACCGGCCCCTGCGGTCCCTGCTCGGAAATCTTCTTCGACCACGGTCCGGAAATCTGGGGCGGCCCCCCGGGATCGCCCGAGGAAGACGGCGACCGCTACATCGAAATCTGGAATTTGGTGTTCATGCAGTTCGAGCGGGATGCCGCCGGCAATATGCCGCGTCTGCCCAAGCCCTGCGTCGACACCGGCATGGGCCTGGAGCGTATCGCCGCGGTGCTGCAGGGCGTGCATTCCAATTACGAAATCGACCTGTTCCAGACACTGATCGCCGCCGCCGCGCGTGAAACCGGCGTCAAGGATCTCAACGACAACTCGCTCAAGGTCATCGCCGATCACATCCGCGCCTGTTCCTTCCTGATCGTCGACGGCGTCATCCCCAGCAATGAAGGGCGTGGCTATGTGCTGCGCCGTATCATCCGCCGCGCGCTGCGCCATGGCTACAAGCTGGGCCAGACCAAGCCTTTCTTCCATCGCATGGTGGCCGATCTGGTCGGCGAGATGGGCGAGGCCTATCCCGAACTGGCCAACACCGCCGAACGCGTGGCCCAGGTGTTGAAGCAGGAAGAGGAACGCTTCGGCGAAACCCTCGAAAACGGCATGAAAATCCTCGAAGGCGCCCTGGCCAATGTGCCGGCTGGCGGCCAGCTCGATGGCACCACGCTGTTCACCTTGTATGACACCTATGGCTTCCCGGTCGATCTGACCGCCGACATCTGCCGCGAGCGCGAAGTCGAGGTCGACCTGGCTGGTTTCGACACCGCCATGGCACGCCAGCGCGAACAGGCCCGTGCCGCGGGCAAGTTCAAGATGGCCGAAGGCCTGAGCTACGAAGGCGCCGACACGCGTTTCGAAGGCTATGAGCATCTGGAGCTGGACGACGTCAAGGTCGTCGCCCTGTATGCCAATGGCACTTCGGTGCCGCGTATCGAAGCGGGCCAGGATGCCGTCGTGGTGCTGGACGCCACGCCTTTCTACGCCGAATCGGGCGGCCAGGTGGGTGACACCGGTCTGCTGGAAGCGGCTGGCGTGCGCTTCGCCGTGGCCGACACCCAGAAAGTGCAGGCTGGCGTATTCGGCCATCACGGCAAGCTGGAGTCCGGCCACCTGGCAGTCGGCGATACGCTGCTGGCCCGTGTCGACGGCGTGCGTCGCGCGCGCACCGTGCGTAACCACTCCGCCACCCACCTGATGCACAAGGCCTTGCGCCAGGTGCTGGGCGCGCACGTGCAGCAGCGCGGTTCGCTGGTCGATCCGGACAAGACCCGTTTCGACTTCGCGCAGGATGCCCCGATGACCGCCGAGCAGATCGCGCGGGTCGAGGCCATCGTCAATGCCGAGGTGTTGGCCAACAACCCCACGCAGTCCCAGGTCATGGCCTATGACGACGCCGTCAAGGGCGGCGCCATGGCGCTGTTCGGCGAGAAATACGGCGACAAGGTGCGCGTGCTGGACATCGGTTTTTCGCGCGAATTATGCGGCGGTACGCACGTGACGCGTACCGGTGACATCGGCATGTTCAAGATCGTCGCTGAATCCGGCGTGGCCGCCGGCGTGCGCCGTATCGAAGCCATTACGGGCGATAACACGGTGGCCTGGGTGCAGGCCCAGACCGCGCTGCTCACCCGCGCCGCCGGCGTGCTGCGTACGCCCGCGGCCGAATTGCCTGATCGCATCGCCCAGGTCCAGGACCAGGTCAAGACCCTGGAAAAAGAACTGGACCAGGCGCGCAGCAAGCTGGCTGCAAGCGCCGGCAATGATCTGGCGGCCAAGGCCACCATCGACGTCAAGGGCGTCAAGGTGCTGGCCGCCGGTATCGGCGCGGTCGATCCCAAGGCGCTGCGCGGCATGGTCGACCAGCTCAAGGACAAGCTGAAGTCGGCCGTGGTGCTGCTGGCGGGTTCGCAGGACGGCAAGATCAGCGTGGTGGGCGGCGTTACGGCCGACCTCACCGGCCGCGTCAAGGCGGGCGATCTGGTCGGCTTCGTCTCGTCGCAGATCGGCGGCAAGGGCGGCGGCCGGCCGGACATGGCGATGGGCGGCGGCAGCGATGCCGAGGCCTTGCCGGACGCCATCGCCAGCGTGCGCCAGTGGGTGGAAGAGCGTCTCTGATGGATGCGGCAGACAGCCCTATCCAGGCCGCGGCAGCGCCGTCCGCGGACGGCGCCGTGCATGCCGACCTGGAGATCGACGCCAAGGGGCTGAACTGCCCCTTGCCCATCCTGCGCGCCAAGAAAGCCCTGGCTCAGCTGCAAAGCGGCCAGGTGCTCAAGGTGCTGACCACGGACCGCAACGCCCTGCGCGACTTCCAGGCTTTCTGCAAGCAGACCGGCAATGCCCTGCTGGCGCAGCAGGAAGAAGAGGGCGTGGGCGTGCATTATCTGCGGCGGCGCTGACCGGACGATTCAGCAGTTGGTTCAGCAGGCAGTTGGGCAGACAGGTCAGCAGTCGGTTCAGCAGGCAGTTCAGCAATATTCGGCCTCAGGCCCCTAGGCATCGCGCTTATCGGCATAGGCCTTCTGGAACTCATCATGGCCAAGACTTTCAAGATCGGCACCCGCGCCAGCCTGATGGCGGTGCGTCAGACCGAAGCCCTCATCCAGGCGCTCAGCCTGCGCTTTCCCGAGCACACCTTCGAGATGGTGACGCGGCCTGCCGCCGCCGATCTGGATCTGAAGACCCGCCTGGGCGGCATGGGCGGCAAGGGCGGGGCCTTCATCACCGCCATGCATGACATGATGCTGCGTGGCGAAGCCGACATGGTCATGCATTCGCTCAAGGACCTGCCCGGCAACGACGAGTATTACGCCGACACCCGCTTTTCCATTGGCGCCTGCCTGCCGCGCAGTGACGCGCGCGATTGCATGGTGCTCAAGCAGGGCCTGGCGCCGGACGCGGTGCCGACCGTGATCGGCACGGCTTCGGTGCGCCGTGCCGCTTTCCTGCGCCGGCTGTTTCCGGACAGCCAGGCCGTGCCGTTCCGTGGCGCCGCCGACAAGCGTATTGCGCGCATGGACGACGGTGTGCCCATGACGTTCAACTACGGCGGCGCCACCCCGCCGGTCGACGCTTTGCTGCTGGCCAAGAACGGCCTGGAACGCATCGGCCTGGATGGCCGCATCAGCCGGGTGTTCTCGGTGGATGAAATGTGCCCGGCGGTGGGGCAGGGCGTGGTGGTGGCGGAATATGCCACCGGCAACGACGAGGCCCGCGCCGTGCTGGCGGCGATCAACGATCGCGAGACCATGTTCTGCTATCAGGCCGAACGCGCGCTGTTGAAGGCGCTGAACGGCCATTGCGATTCTCCCATCGGCGCCTATGCGTGGGTGGATGGCGGCAAGCTGAAACTGCGTGGCATCGTCATCGCGCTCGATGGCCGCAGCGCCGTCGAGGTCTACGACGAAAGCCAGTACGCGGATCCGCTGGCGCTGGGTACCCGGGCCGGCGCGCGCCTGAATGCGCTGGGTGCGCAGACCATCATCGAGGAAACGCGCTACATCGGCTGATGCCCGCGCGCGTGGGAAATACAACAACCCAGGCCCGATTCCGCATCGATTTGCCGCTTACTCCGGAACGATGCTAGAATCTACTGTTCTCCATAACCAATTCAAGGGATTACCTATGGTGGTGATTCGTATGGCCCGTGGCGGGTCCAAAAAGCGTCCGTTCTACAACCTGGTGGCCACCGATTCGCGCAACCGTCGCGATGGTCGCTTCGTCGAGCGCGTCGGTTTCTATAACCCCGTTGGTAGCGACAGCTCCGAAAAGCTGCGCATCGCACTGGATCGCGTGAAGTACTGGACCGACAATGGCGCGCAACTGTCGCCCGCCGTGGAACGCCTGGTCAAGACGTATTCGGAAAAAGTCTCTGCCGCGGCCTGAGGTCCGGCTTGACTGCAGCGCTGAGCATGCCCGATAACACGAAGGTCCCGGCCGCCGCCTCGGCGGGTGCGGATGATCTGATCGAACTGGGCCGCATCAGCGGTGCTTACGGTGTGCGGGGATGGGTCAAGGTGCAGCCGCATTCGGCACAAGCCGACGTGCTGCTCTCCCTCCCTGAGTGGCGGATGGCGCGTCCTGCGGCGCCCGCCAAGGCGGGGCAGGGCGCAGTATCTGCACAGCCGTCTTCTGCTTCGATTTCGGTCTTCAAAGTCCAGACTTCCCGCCCGCAAGGCGCGACCGTGGTCGCTCAGTTGGCCGGTATCGCCGACCGCGATCAGGCCGAGGCTTTGCGTGGGATGGCGATCTATTCGCTCCGTTCGTCCTTTCCCGAGCCGGAAGAGGATGAATTCTATTGGGTCGACCTGATCGGCTGCACGCTCTATGGCGAGCAGGACGGCACGCCCGTACTGCTGGGCCTGGTCGAGGGTGTGCTGGACAATGGCGCGCATTCCGTCCTGCGCGTCGCCCGGCAGAACGTGAATGCAGCGGGTGAACCGGAGACGGTGCTCGATGCCAAAGGGCGGCCGGCCGAAGTCCTGGTGCCGTTCGTGCAGGCTCACGTCCATACCGTCGACATTGCCAATCGCCGCATCGACAGCGACTGGCCTCTGGATTACTGATGCGTTTCGATGTCCTCACCCTGTTTCCCGACATGTTCAGCGTGGTCCGGGATCTGGGGGTGACGGGGCGCGCGCATACGCAGGGCCGCTGGGCCTTGCATGCGTGGAATCCGCGCGACTACACCCATGATGTGCACCGTACCGTGGACGACCGCCCTTATGGTGGTGGCCCCGGCATGGTCATGATGCCCGGACCGTTGGAAGCGACCTTGCAGGCCGCACAGGGGCAACGTGTCGACACCGGCCTGGCCCCGGCGCCCGTCATTCTGATGTCGCCCACTGGCCGCCGTTTCGATCAAGCCGCGGCGCAACAGTTGGCTGCCAGTCCTGGCGCGGTGTTGATCTGTGGCCGCTACGAGGGCCTGGATCAGCGCTTCATCGACCGTTGCGTCACTGATGAGATCTCGCTGGGCGACTTCGTCCTGTCAGGCGGCGAATTGGCTGCGCTGGCGGTCATCGACGCCACCGTGCGTTTGATGCCTGGGGTGCTCAACGACGATGCCTCGGCGGTGCAGGATTCCTTCAATCCCGCGCTGTCAGGCCTGCTGGACAGCCCGCATTACACGCGCCCCGAAGTCTACGAAGGCGTGTCCGTACCGGCCGAGCTTCTGTCTGGTCACCATGCCAACATCGCCCGCTGGCGCCGCGAACAGTCCTTGCGGCTGACCGCGCAACGCCGCCCCGATCTGCTCGACACGGCACGCCGCCAGGGCTTGCTGACGCCCGCCGACGAGCGTTTCCTCAGTCTGCTGGCCGGACGCAGCGGCAAGGCTTGATAAAGAAAGAGAAAGAGGCGGCGCGAGTAGCGCGAACGGCTTCCATCGCGTGAACGCAGTGTAAATAAAAACAGGCGCAACGGCGCCTGTTTTTACGTCCAGCTTCCGCGTCCAGCTTCCGCGTCCAGCTTCCGCGTCCAGCTTCCGCGTCCTGCGCAATCGGCCCCGCGGGCGCGGCCCGCGGGATCCCCTTGCGCATCAACCCGCCAGCTTGCTGCGCTGTTCGCGCACCTTCGCCAGCGTTTCGCCGAACTGCACCATGCGCGCCTTCTCCTGCTCGACCACCGCCGCCGGTGCGCGCTCGACGAAGCTGGCGTTCGACAGCTTGCCGTTGGCCTTGGTGATCTCGCCTTCCAGGCGCGCGATCTCCTTGTCCAGGCGCGCGGTCTCCGCAGCCACGTCGATTTCCACGCGCAGCATCAGGCGGGCATTGCCCACCACTTGCACGGGGGCGCCGACATCGGGCAATTGACCCACCGTCTCGACTTCGCTCAGGCGCGCCAGCGCGGCCAGGTACGGACCGTTGCGGTCGAGCTCGGCGCGATCGCCTTCGGCCACGAGCGGCACTTTCTGCGCGGGCGACAGGTTCATTTCGCCACGCAAGGCACGCACGGCTTCCACCTGCGCCTTCAGCACCGCGACTTCGGCTTCGGCGGCCTTGTCGACCGCGGCCGGATTGGCCACGGGGTAGGGCTGCACGCTGACGCTGCCGGCCTGGTCAGCGGCGCGCTTGCCGGCGACCACCGAGACCTTCTGCCACAGCTCTTCCGTGATGAACGGGATGATGGGATGCGCCAGGCGCAGCACCACTTCCAGTACCCGGATCAGCGTGGCGCGCGTGCCCAGCTGTTGGGCCGGCGTGCCGTTCTGGATCTGCACTTTCGCCAGCTCCACGTACCAGTCGCAGTACTCGTCCCATACGAAGCGGTACAGCGCGTTGGCGATGTTGTCGAAGCGATAGTCGGCGAAACCGCGCGCGACCTCGGCTTCGAGCTCCTGCAACTGGCTGACGATCCATCGGTCCACGAACGACGTCTCGCCGGCGCTGGCGGCCTGGCTCAAGTCGTGGCCTTCCGTGTTCATCAGCACGAAGCGCGTGGCGTTCCACAGCTTGTTGCAGAAGTTGCGATAGCCTTCGCAGCGCTTCAGGTCGAAGTTGATGTTGCGGCCCAGCGTGGCGTAAGCGGACATGGTGAAGCGCAGTGCATCGGCGCCGAAGGCCGGGATGCCGTCCGGATACTGGCGCCGCGTGGCCTTTTCGATCTGGCCTGCCTGCTTCGGATTCATCAGGCCGTAGGTGCGCTTGCTGATCAGCGTTTCCAGGTCCACGCCGTCGATCAGGTCGATCGGATCGAGCGTGTTGCCCTTGGATTTGCTCATCTTCTGGCCGTCGGCGTCACGGATCAAGCCGTGCATGTAGACATGCTTGAACGGGATCTGGCCGGTCAGGTGGGTGGTCATCATGACCATGCGCGCCACCCAGAAGAAGATGATGTCGAAACCGGTGACCAGCACGCTGGACGGCAGATAGCGCGCCAGGTCGGGCGTCTGCTCGGGCCATCCCAGGTCGGTGAAGGGCACCAGCGCCGACGAGAACCAGGTGTCCAGCACGTCGGGATCGCGTTGCAGTTCGCCCTGCACACCGGCGGCGCGGGCCTGCGCGACGGCATCTTCTTCGTTGTGCGCGACGAAGATGCTGCCATCCTCGGCATACCACGCGGGGATCTGGTGGCCCCACCACAGCTGGCGCGAAATGCACCAGTCCTGGATGTTGTCCAGCCACTGCTTGTAGATGGTGGTCCAGTTCTCGGGATAGAAGGACACGCGGCCATCGGCCACCACTTCCAGTGCGACCTCGGTGATGCTCTTGCCGGGATGCAGCGTGCCCTCCGGCGCCGGCTTGCTCATGGCCATGAACCATTGGTCGGTCAGCATGGGCTCCAGCACCACGCCGGTGCGGTCGCCCTTGGGCTGCATCATCTTGTGCGGTTCGACCTTGTTCAGGAAGCCTTGAGCTTCCAGCTCGGCAACCACGGCCTTGCGCGCTTCGTAGCGCTCCATGCCGCGGAATTGCGCCGGGCCGTTCTCATTGATATGCGCATCGGGCGTGAAGATGACGATCAGCGGCAGGTCGTGGCGCAAGGCACACGCATAGTCGTTGAAGTCGTGCGCGCCGGTGATCTTGACGCAACCGGTACCGAACTCGGGGTCGACGAAATCGTCGGCGATGATGGGGATGTTGCGGTCGCACAGCGGCAGTTCGACCAGCTTGCCCACCAGGTGGCGATAGCGTTCGTCATCGGGATGCACGCACAGCGCGCCGTCGGCCAGCATGGTTTCCGGGCGCGTGGTGGCGATGGTCATGCCGCGCAGGGTTACCGTCTGGCCTTCCTTGTCGACGATGGTCTGTGGCCCGTCGACGAAGGGGTACGTGATGTGCCACATGAAGCCGTCGGTTTCTTCCGACTGCACTTCCAGGTCCGATACGGCCGTCAGCAGCTTGGGGTCCCAATTGACCAGGCGCTTGCCGCGATAGATCAGGCCTTCGCGGTACAGGCGCACGAACGTTTCCACCACGCCGCGCGACATGCGCTCGTCCATGGTGAAGTACTCGCGATGCCAGTCCGCCGACGCACCCAGGCGGCGCATCTGGTTGGTGATGGTGCTGCCCGATTGCTCCTTCCACTCCCAGACTTTCTCGACGAACTTGGCACGGCCCAGGTCATGGCGCGAGATGTTCTGGGCGTCGAGCTGGCGCTGCACCACGATCTGCGTGGCGATGCCGGCGTGGTCGGTGCCGGGGATCAGCACGGTGTCATCGCCCGACATGCGGCGGTAGCGGGCCAGCCCATCCATGATGGTCTGGTTGAAGGCGTGGCCCATGTGCAGCGTGCCCGTCACATTGGGCGGCGGGAACTGGATGGCGTAACTTTGGTCTGTAGTTTCGTCCTTCCTGCCGGTGTCGACGTGGCGGCCGCCATCAAAGTAGCCGCGCCGGTTCCATTCGGCGTACCAGCGCGCTTCAAGATCGGCCGGTTCGAAGCTCTTGGCAAGTTCTCGGGTCTCGGCGGGGGCGGCGGAGGCGGCGGGGGACGCGGCGTTTTGGGCGGCGTCGTTCACGGCTTTATTCATTACACGTTTCCGGGGACAGATCTCCCGACCGATCCAACGCCGGCGGGCTAAACCTGCGATTTTATGATGTAGACGGGTCTTGTAGGCATGTTAGAATGCCCGGTTACTGTAAACCTGTTAGAAGTCCCTGTTTTTATTGGAGTTTTCATGTCTGTTCAACGCACCCTCTCGATTATCAAGCCCGACGCCGTGGCGAAGAACGTTATCGGCCAGATCGTGGCCCGTTTCGAGCAGGCCGGCCTGAAGGTGATCGCTGCCCGCCTGCAGCAGCTCTCGCGTGCTGATGCCGAACGTTTTTACGCTGTGCACAAGGAACGCCCCTTCTTCAAGGATCTGGTCGACTTCATGGTCTCCGGCCCGGTGTTCGTCCAAGCGCTGGAAGGCGAAGACGCCATCGCCAAGAACCGTGACCTGATGGGCGCCACCGATCCCAAGAAGGCCGAGAAGGGCACCATCCGCGCCGACTTCGCCGAAAGCATCGATGCCAACGCCGTGCACGGTTCGGATGCTCCCGAAACCGCCGCCGTCGAAATCGCTTTCTTCTTCCCCGAAATCAACATCCACAGCCGTTAATTCGGGCTGGGGCGACACGCATATCATGGAAACCGTTGAACGTATCAATCTGCTGGGCCTGGACGGCGGTGAGCTGGCCGGGCTCGTGGCGCGCTGGGGCGGCAAGCCCTTTCGTGCCAAGCAGCTGCAGCGCTGGGTGCACCAGCGCGGCGCCGATTCGTTCGACGCCATGACCGACCTGGCGCGCGAATTTCGCGGCCAGTTGGCGGAGAACTGCCTGATCCAGGCGCCGCCGGTCATGACCCAGCAGCGTTCGTCCGACGGTACCCGCAAGTGGCTGTTCGATGTCGGCCAGGGCAATGCCATCGAAACCGTGTTCATCCCCGAGGATGACCGCGGTACCTTGTGCATTTCCAGCCAGGCCGGCTGCACGGTCAACTGCCGTTTCTGTTCGACCGGGCATCAGGGTTTCAACCGCAATCTGCACGCCAGCGAAATCGTCGGCCAGTTGTGGTGGGCCCGCAAGGTGCTCGAGGCCGATCTGGCCAGTGCCCGCCTGCCGGCCGCTGAAGGCGGCACGGCCACGGCGCCGGCCGACAATCGGGTAATCAGCAACGTGGTCATGATGGGCATGGGCGAGCCTCTGCTCAATTACGACCAGGTGTTGACTTCCCTGCGCCTGATGTTGGACGACAATGCCTATGGCTTGTCGCGCCGCCGCGTCACGGTGTCCACCTCGGGCGTGGTGCCCATGATGGATCGCCTGTCGCAGGATTGTCCGGTGGCCCTGGCCGTTTCGCTGCACGCGCCCAACGACGCGTTGCGCGACGAACTGGTGCCGCTGAACCGCAAGTATCCGCTGGCCGAGCTGATGGACGCTTGCAATCGCTATCTGGTGCATGCGCCGCGCGATTTCATTACCTTCGAATATGTCATGCTGGACGGCGTCAACGACTCCGACCAGCATGCCCGGGAATTGGTTGCGCTGACGCGCCAGGTGCGCTGCAAGCTCAACCTGATCCCCTTCAATCCTTTCCCGGAGTCCGGGCTGAAGCGCTCGCCGATGGCGCGCGTCCGTATCTTCGCGCAGCGGCTGATGGATGCCGGCGTCATCACCACGGTGCGTAAGACCCGTGGCGACGATATCGACGCCGCCTGTGGCCAGCTGGCGGGTGAAGTGCGTGACCGTACCAAGATCACGGAACGCATCGCCGCGCAGCGCCGGGAAATTCCGATCAAACAGGTGCATGCATGACGCAAGAAGCCGCTCAACTCGTATCCGAGACCTCCGCCGCGGCGGGGGCTGCGTCCGTAGGGGCGGCTTTGCGATCGCTGCGCACCAGCAAGGGCTGGTCGCTGGAAGAAGTGGCCAGCCGCATCAAGTTCTCGCCGCGCCAGATCGACGCGCTGGAAAACGAGCAGTGGAGCGAGTTGCCCAAGGGGATTTCCCTGCGCGGCTTGATCCGCAGCTACGCCCGTTTGCTGGGAGCCGATCCGCAGGCCATCATCGCCTCGCTGGAACCGAATATGCGCGCACCCCAGGCGGCCAGCCTGGTGCAAGGTCCTTTGCATTCGGCCACCGGTGGCGCCCATGTCGACGAAGAACGCACCAGTTCCACGTCCTGGGGCTGGCTGTTCGTCATCCTGGTGGTCGTGGCCGCGGCCGTCGCCTATGCCTTCTGGCAGGGCTGGTTGCCGCAACACTGGGTTCCCGCTTGGTTATCCAAGCAGGCGGGCTGAGCCGGCCGCAGCGCCGCTGTCCGCCGCGTTCAAATCAAGACGCCAGACATGGAAGAATCGACTTTGCCCCCGGGAACGATGCCCTGCCAGGATAATGCCCCCCCCGTGGTGGGCCCGGCGGCGCGTCACCGCACGCGTGCCGTGGCCGTCCGTTGGGGCGATCGTGTGGTCACCATTGGCGGCGACGCGCCGGTGGTGGTGCAGTCCATGACCAATACCGATACGGCCGATGCCATCGCCACCGCCATCCAGGTGCGCGATCTGGCACAGGCGGGGTCCGAACTCGTGCGCATCACCGTCAATACGCCGGAAGCCGCGCGCGAGGTCATCGCCATTCGTGAACAGCTCGATCGCATGGGCGTATCCACGCCCCTGGTCGGCGATTTCCATTACAACGGCCACAAACTGCTGACGCAGTTTCCGGACTGCGCGCAGGCCCTGTCCAAGTACCGCATCAACCCGGGCAATATGGGCGGTGGCAAGCGGCGCGACGACAACTTCGCGCAGATGATCGAAGTGGCCTGCCGGCACGACAAGCCGGTGCGCATCGGCGTGAACTGGGGCAGCCTGGATCATGAGCTGATGGCGCGCAAGATGGATGAAAACAGCCGGCGCGCCCAACCCTGGGAAGCGCAGGCGGTGATGCGCGACGCGCTGGTGGTGTCCGCCATCAGCAATGCCCAACGCGCCGAAGAGCTGGGCCTGGCCGGCGACAAGATCGTGTTGTCGTGCAAGGTCAGCCACGTGCAAGACCTGATCGCGGTCTACCGCGACCTGGCCGCGCGTTGCGACTATCCCGCGCATCTGGGCTTGACCGAAGCGGGCATGGGCAGCAAGGGCATCGTGGCGTCGACCGCCGCGCTGGCCGTGCTGTTGCAGCAAGGCATCGGCGATACCATCCGCATCTCGCTCACGCCCGAGCCGGGCGGAGACCGTGCGCGCGAAGTGGTGGTGGCACAGGAAATCCTGCAGACCATGGGCTTGCGTGCCTTCACGCCCATGGTGGTGGCTTGCCCCGGTTGCGGCCGTACCAGCAGCACGGTGTTCCAGGAACTGGCCGACAGCATCCAGTCGTATCTGCGGCGCCAGATGCCTGTCTGGCGCAGCCAGTATCCCGGCGTCGAAAGCATGAACGTGGCCGTCATGGGTTGTGTGGTCAACGGCCCCGGCGAAAGCCGTCATGCCGACATCGGTATCAGCCTGCCCGGCACCGGCGAAGTCCCGGCCGCGCCGGTCTTCGTCGATGGCGAACGCACGGTGACCCTCAAGGGCGACCACATCGCCGAAGAATTCCAGGTCATCGTCGAAAATTACGTGGCGCGCCGCTATGGCACGCCGGTCTCACAATAAGCAAAAGGTGAGGCATGGGGCCCCCGCGGGTGGCCGCCGTGCCCAAGGACATGACGCAAGCGTTCCAGAAAGTCGCCGCCATACGCGGCATGAATGATGTACTGCCCGGCGTGGGCGCCCGCTGGGAGCAATTCGAGGAAATCGTCCGCGAGTGGCTGCACGCCTACGGCTACCGCAACGTGCGCACGCCGGTGCTGGAGCATACCCGCCTGTTCGCGCGCGGCATCGGCGAAGTCACCGACATCGTCGAAAAAGAGATGTACACCTTCACCGACGCGCTCAATGGCGACTCGCTCACCATGCGTCCGGAGATGACCGCCGGCATCGTGCGCGCCGCCATCGAGCACAATCTGCTGTACGACCGCCCGCAGCGCGTCTACTCGCTGGGTCCGGTGTTTCGCCACGAGCGCCCGCAACGGGGCCGCTATCGCCAATTCCATCAGATCGATGTCGAAGCACTGGGCTTCGCCGGTCCGGACGTCGACGCCGAGCTGATCGTCATGCTGGCCCGTCTGTGGAAGCGCCTGGGCCTGACCGATGTGCGCCTGGAACTCAATTCGCTGGGCCAGGCCGAAGAACGCGCTGCGCACCGCGCCGCGCTGATTCAGCACTTGGAACAGCACCGCGACATTCTCGACGAAGATGGCCAGCGCCGCATGTACAGCAATCCGCTGCGCGTGCTGGACACCAAGAATCCCGCCATGCAGGCCATGGCCGACAGCGCGCCCAAGCTGTTCGATTTCCTTGGTGCGGAGTCGCGTGCCCACTTCGATGGCGTTTGCGCGCTGCTGGACGACGCCGGCATTGCCTATCGTCTCAACCCCCGTCTGGTGCGCGGCCTGGACTACTACAACCTGACCGTTTTCGAATGGGTCACCGACCGGCTCGGGTCGCAGGGCACCGTGTGCGGCGGCGGCCGCTACGATGGCCTGATCGAGCTGCTGGGCGGCAAGCCGGCGCCCGCGGTGGGCTTCGCCATCGGCATGGAGCGCCTGCTCGATCTATGGGATCAGACCGCGCCCGCCGAAGCGGTGCCGGAATGTGAAATTTATGTGGTGCATCAAGGCGATGCGGCCCAGCGTCTGGCCGCTCGTGTTGGCGAAAACCTGCGCGATGCCGGTCTTTCCGTTATCGTGCACGCCGGTTCGGCCAGCTTCAAGTCGCAATTCAAGCGCGCCGACGGTAGCGGCGCCCGGGTTGCGGTTATCCTTGGCGCCGACGAAGTGGCCGCCCAGGCAGCCAGTATCAAGTATCTGCGTGCCGATGGCGCGCAGGGCGAAGCGCAGCAGCGGGTCCCGCTGGCCGAGCTTGCGCAGGTTTTGAAATCGAAGGGTTAGCATGGCATACGATCTCGAAGAACAGGAAAAGCTGGACGCGCTGAAAGCCTGGTGGGCCAAATATGGCTTGCTGGTGGGTATCGTGGTGGCGGTCGCGGCCTTGGCCTGGGGCGGTTGGAATGGTTGGCGCGCTTACGAAGGGCACGTCAGCCGTCAGGCCATGGGCTATTTCGAAGCGTTGGAAGACGCCGCGCGCCTGGGCGGTGCCGATGCCAGCGCCCGCATCAAGGCCGCCGCGGGTACGCTGCGCAGCGACTATCCCAAGACCGGCTACGCCGGCCGTGGCGTGCTGGTGGCCGCGCAGGCCCTGCAGGCGCAGAACGATGTCGATGGCGCGCGCGAACAGCTCGAATGGCTGGCCGGGCAGAAGCGTCAGGTCGGCTTGCAGCCGGTCGCCAAGCTGCGTCTGGCGGGCATCCTGCTGGATCAGAAGAAATACGATGAAGCGCTGGCGCAATTGACCGACCCGCCGGCGGCCTTTGCCGCTTTGTTCGCCGATCGCCGCGGCGACGTGCTGGCCGCCCAGGGCAAGACCCAGGAAGCGCGCACCGCATACCAAAACGCCATCGACGGCCTGGGGCAGTCCAATGCCCTGGTGCCGGTCGTGCAACTCAAACTCGATGCCCTCGCCGGAGCCTGATGCCGATGTTCAAGCCTGTTATCCGCCGTTCGTTCGCGCTGGCCGCCTGCGTAACCGCTGCCGTCGCCTTGAGCGCATGCTCGCTGTTTTCCAAGGACGACAAGCGCTATGACCCGACGCCGCTGACCGAATACAAGGCCGGCATGTCGGTGCATCAGGCCTGGTCGGTCTCCATCGGCAGCGGCGGCGGCCTGGGCTTCCTGCCCACCGTCGTCGGCGATACGGTGTACGCGGCCACCCCCAACGGCAAGGTCGGCAAGTACGACTTGCTGAGCGGCCGCGCCATCTGGACCGCCTCCACCGACGATCTGTCGGCGGGCGCCGCCAGCGACGGCACCACCACGGTGGTGGCCACGCCGTCGGGCCAGGTCATCGCCCTGGACGACAACGGCAAGGTCAAGTGGAAGGCGCAGGCCACCAGCGAGGTGAATATTCCGCCGGTGGTCGGCAACGGCGTGGCGGTGGTGCGCAGCAGCGACTACCGCATCCAGGCCTTCGACCTGAACAGTGGCGACCGTGTCTGGAGCGTGCAGCGCCCCGGCCCGGCGCTGGCTCTGCGTTCGAACGCGCAAATGGTGATCGCCCAGGGTCTGGTCCTGACTGGCTTGCCCGGCGGCAAGATCATGGCCATCAACGCCAATTCCGGTGACGTGCAGTGGGAAGGCACGGTAGCCACCCCCAAGGGCGGCAGTGACCTGGAACGCCTGACCGACGTGGTCGGCGCGCCCAAGCTGCTCGGTCCGCTGATGTGCGCGGTCGCCTATCAAGGGCGCGTGGTGTGCTTCGACGTATCGCAGGGCGGCCGGCCGGTCTGGACCAAGGACTTTTCCAGCACCGTGGGCCTGTCGGTGGACGATCATGGCGTCTACGTGCCGGACCAGAACAGCCTGCTGTATGGTTTCGATGTGCGTGGCGGCCAGCAGTTGTGGAAACTGGACGCCCTGAAGAACCGCAAGGTGACCGCCCCCACCGTGATCGGTAGCGCGGTTGCCGTGGGCGATTATGATGGCTACGTGCATTTCGTATCCCGCGCTGACGGCCAGCTGCTGGCGCGCATCTCGGTGGGCGGTGATGCCGTTGTGTCGCCCCTGACCACCACCACGCAAGGCGTGCTGGTGCAGACGGGCAACGGCAACCTGGTGATGCTCAGCACCAACTGAGCGTCTTTTCCGCCATTACGGCAACTTTCTTGAACCTGATACTCCTTCTTCCGTGCCTTTCAAACCTGTCGTCGCCCTGGTGGGCCGCCCCAATGTGGGGAAGTCCACCCTCTTCAACCGCCTGACGCGTTCGCGTGCAGCCCTGGTCGCCGACTTCTCGGGCCTTACGCGCGACCGCCACTACGGCGAGGGCAGGGTGGGGGACTATCCGTTCATCGCCATCGACACGGGCGGTTTCGAACCCGTGGCCAAGGACGGCATCCTGCTGGAAATGGCGCGCCAGACCAAGCAGGCCATCGCCGAGTCCGACGTCGTCATTTTTCTGGTCGACGGCCGCGCCGGGGTCAATGCGCATGATCACGAAATCGCCGACCTGCTGCGCAAGTCGGGCCAGCGCCGCATCATCCTGGCGGTCAACAAGGCCGAAGGCATGGGCATGGCCGCCACCGGCGATTTCCATGAGCTGGGCCTGGGCCAGCCGCGGCCGATCTCGGCCGCCCATGGCGACGGCATCGTCGACCTGATCGAGCTGGCGCTGCGCGACCTGGTCGAGCCATTGCCGGAGCCGGCAGACGAGGATGACGACGAGTTTGGCGACGCCGCTGGTGCAGCCGGTTTGGATGGTGACGACGAAAACGCGCCGTTGCCGGAAGGCAAGTTCCGCGCACTGCCGGTCGATCACCGCATCAAGCTGGCCATCGTCGGGCGCCCCAACGTGGGCAAGTCCACCCTCATCAATACGCTGCTGGGCGAAGAACGCGTCATTGCCTTCGACATGCCCGGCACCACACGCGATGCCATCGAAATCGATTTCGAGCGCGACGGCAAGCGATATACGCTGATCGATACCGCGGGCCTGCGCAAGCGGGGCAAGGTGTTCGAGGCGGTGGAAAAATTCTCCGTCATCAAGACGCTGCAAGCCATCGAGGCCTGCAATGTGGTCCTGCTGATGCTGGACGCGCAGACCGAGATTTCCGAGCAGGATGCCCACATCGCCGGCTTCGTGCTGGAAACCGGGCGTGCCCTGGTGGTCGCCATCAACAAGTGGGATGGCCTGGACGCCGATCAGCGCGAACGCATCCAACGCGAATTCGAACGCAAGCTGCGCTTCCTGTCGTTCGCGCGCATGCACACCATCTCGGCGCTGCGTGGAGCGGGTGTGAAGGCCTTGCTGAAGTCCGTCAACCTGGCGCACGCCGCCGCGTTCGCCAAGCTGTCCACGCCCAAGCTGACCCGGGAACTGCAAGCCGCCATCGAGCAGCAGCAGCCGCCGCGCAAGGGTATCTTCCGCCCCAAGATGCGCTACGCGCACCAGGGCGGACAGAACCCGCCGCTGGTCATCGTGCACGGCAATGCCCTGGACGCGATTCCGGATTCCTATCGCCGTTATCTGGAAACCCGTTTCCGCAACGCCTTCGACCTGGGCGGCACGCCGTTGCGCATCGAATTCAAGTCCTCGCACAATCCCTATGCGCAGGACAAGGACAAATAATTCCCCGAGGATAGGTCCATGAGCCGCTTCTGGAGTCCGGTGGTCGCCGGTCTCAGCCCTTACGTCCCGGGTGAGCAGCCCAAGCTGCGCAACCTGGTCAAGCTGAACACCAACGAAAATCCCTACGGGCCGTCGCCCAAGGTGCTGGACGCGATCCGCGCCGCCTGTGACGACAGCCTGCGTCTGTACCCGGATCCGGGCGCTGATCAGTTGCGCCAGGCCATCGGCCGGCGTTATGGCGTAGCGCCTGCTCAAGTGTTCGTCGGCAACGGTTCGGATGAGGTGCTGGCGCTGGCGTTCCAGGCCCTGCTCAACCACGACGCGCCGCTGCGCTTCCCGGACATCACCTACAGCTTCTATCCGGTGTACTGCGGCCTGTATGGCATCCGCCACGAGACGGTGCCGTTGACGGCAGACTTCCGTATCGATCCGGCGGATTACGTGCCGGCCGCCGGAACAGCGGCAACATCAGCAGCAACGTCAGTGGCGGCGTCGACGTCAGGCGAGGGCACCGGCCCGATCATCCTGCCCAATCCCAACGCCCCCACGGGCCGTCCGCTGGCCCTGGATGAGATCGAGCGCATCGTCGCCGCCAATCCCGACGTCGTGGTCGTGGTCGATGAAGCCTATATCGATTTCGGCGGCGCTTCGGCCGTGCCGCTGGTCGCGCGCTACGACAATCTGCTGGTGGTGCAGACCTTGTCGAAATCCCGTTCGCTGGCGGGCTTGCGCGTCGGTTATGCAATCGGCTCGGCGGCCTTGATCGACGGCCTGGACCGGGTCAAGAACAGCTTCAATTCCTATCCGATCGATCGTTTGGCGGCCGCGGGCGCGGTCGCGGCGATCGAAGATGAAGATTATTTCCAGCAGACCTGCGCCGCCGTGGTGCGTACGCGCGATGCGTTGACGGCCGATCTGCACGCTTTTGGGTTCGAGGTATTGCCGTCGGCCGCCAACTTCGTGTTCGCACGGCACCCTGCTCATGACGCCGCGCAACTTGCTGCTGCACTGCGGGAACAGGGCATCATCGTGCGCCATTTTCGTCATCCGCGCATCGACCAATTCTTGCGGATTTCGGTCGGAACGGATGCGGAATGCCACAGCTTGGTGCAAGCGCTGAAGGGTATTTTGGCTTGAAATTTCTGGTGTCAACTTCAGCCTTAACTTCAGTGGCACCGCCCGGGAAAACCCTGTAGAGTAACGATTTCGGCGTTTGCCACCACCTCAAAACAACACAATGGAGCCTGGCCAATGAGCAATAAAGGGCAAACCTTGCAAGATCCGTTTCTGAACACGCTGCGCAAAGATCATGTGCCGGTGTCCATCTATCTGGTCAACGGCATCAAGCTGCAAGGGCAAATCGAATCTTTCGATCAATACGTGGTGCTGCTGCGCAATACCGTGACCCAAATGGTCTACAAGCATGCCATTTCGACCGTCGTCCCGGCCCGTCCGGTGAACTTCCAGGTGGAAATCCCCGCTGAGTAAACTTCGCTCCGGCCACGCAGTTCCTTTGCCCGCCGCACGTTACGTGTCGGCGGGCATTTTCGCTGGGGCGCCGTTTTTTCAGTATGTTCTACGTTGTACGTCCGCTCGGAAGCCGTCGGCTTGCGTCGTTCAACGCTTTGAGGTGTAGCGCCATATGCGAGCCCTGATCATCAGTGTCGACTTGGGTAATCCCGACTACGTCGCGCATGCGGAAGAATTCGCCATGCTCGCGCGCGGCGCCGGCGCGGAAATCGTCGATACGGTGAAGGCGCGCCGTGATCGTCCCGACGCCAAGTACTTCATCGGTTCCGGGAAGGTCGAAGAAGCCGTGCTGCTGGCGAAAGCGCACGACGCCGATATCGTCCTGTTCGACCACCCCTTGTCGCCTGCCCAGCAGCGCAACCTGGAACGGGAATTCATGCTGCGCGTGGTCGACCGCGTCGCCTTGATCCTCGATATCTTCGCCTTGCGCGCCAAGAGCCACGAAGGCAAGCTGCAGGTCGAGCTGGCCCAGCTGCAGCATCTGACCACGCGCCTGACGCGCATGTGGAGCCACTTGGAACGGCAGCGTGGCGGTATCGGCATGCGCGGACCCGGCGAGTCGCAGCTGGAAATGGACAAGCGCATGATCGGCGCCAAGGTCAAGGTGCTGCGTGAGCGGCTCGACAAGGTCGAGCGCCAGCGCCTGACGCAGCGCCGCGCCCGGGCCCGCGGTGGCGCCTTGTCGGTGTCGCTGGTGGGCTATACCAACGCGGGCAAGTCCACACTGTTCAACGCGTTGACGCGCGCCGATGCCTACGCCGCCGACCAGTTGTTCGCGACCTTGGACACCACCACGCGGCGCATCTGGATTCAGGGTGCGGGGTCGGTGGTGCTGTCCGACACCGTGGGTTTCATCCGCGACCTGCCGCCGACCTTGATTGCCGCGTTCCGCGCCACCCTGGAAGAAACCGTGCATGCCGATCTGCTGCTGCACGTGGTCGATGCCGCCAGTCCGCAGCGCGACGAGCAGATTCTCGAAGTTGAAAAAGTACTTAATGAAATCGGCGCGGGAACCATCCCCGTCATCATGGTCTATAACAAGATCGACCGCGTGGACATGGCGCCGCGGGTCGACCGGAACGCGCATGGTACGATTGCGCGGGTGTTTGTAAGCGCCGCCGAGCGCGCCGGTCTGGATGCGTTGCGCGGGGCAATTGCAGAGGCTGGTCAGATTGCGGGAAACAATGCGTCTAATATCCAAACTGTTCAATCTGAATGACCCCGGTTGGGGGCGTGGCAACCAAAACGGCAATGAACCGCCGCGCCGCCCCCAGGGCAATGGTGATGGTCCGCCGGATCTCGATGAGGTCTGGCGCGATTTCAATAACCGTATCGGTGCCATCTTCGGCCGCAAGGGCGGGGGAGGGCGTGGCAATCGGCCGACCGGCACGGGCGGTTCGCCGTCTTCGCCGCGCAATACGCGCATCGGGCTGGGCGTAATCGTCGTGGTGCTGGTCGCGTTGTGGCTGGCCAGCGGCTTCTACATCGTGCAGGAAGGCCAGGTGGCCGTGGTCACCCAGTTCGGCAAGTACAAGAGCACGTCGCAAGCGGGCTTCCAGTGGCGCTTGCCGTATCCCTTCCAGAACCAGGAAACCGTCAACGTGTCGCAACTGCGCACGTTCGAAGTCGGCTTCCGTGGCAGCTCGCGCAACAAGGTCTTGCCCGAGGCGTTGATGCTGACCACCGACGAGAACATCGTCGACATGCAATTCGTGGTGCAGTACCGCCTGCGTGCCGACGGCGCGCCGGACTACCTGTTCCGCACCCGCGATCCGGACGAAGCAGTACGCCAGGCGGCGGAAACCGCCATGCGCGAGGTCGTCGGCAAGAAGCCCATGGATTACGTGCTGTACGAAGGGCGTACCAATGTGGCGACCGAAGTGCAGACGCTGATGCAGCAGATCCTGGACCGCTATCACACCGGCACCCAGGTCAGCACCGTGGCCATCCAGAACGTGCAGCCGCCGGAACAGGTGCAAGCCGCGTTCGACGACGCCGTCAAGGCCGGTCAGGATCGTGAGCGCCAGATCAATGAGGGCCAGGCTTACGCCAATCAGGTTGTGCCGCTGGCCGCTGGCCAGGCGTCGCGCATGAACGAGCAGGCCGAAGGCTACAAGGCCAAGGTCATCGGCGACGCCGAGGGTAATACCGCGCGTTTCAACAGCATTGCCAACGAGTACCGCAAGGCACCCGCGGTGATGCGCGAACGCATGTACCTGGAAACCATGCAGGAGATCTATACGCGTTCGAGCAAGGTCATGATCGACGCCAAGGACGGCAACAACATGCTGTACTTGCCCATCGACAAGATCATCCAGCAGGCGGCGCAGGACGCCGGCAAGCAGGCTCCCGCCACGGGCGGCAGCCTGCCGGGCGCCAGCCAGCCTTCGATACCGCAGCCTCCGCGCACTTCCGGGCAGCAATCCGGCAACAGCGGCAGCAATAGCAACACGCTGCCTCGCGACCGTCTGTCGCGCTAACCGGAGGAGCTACTCAATATGCAACGTCTTTTGCCCATCCTGGTTGGCCTGCTGATCATCGTGGCGGCCGCCTCGTCCTGCGTATTCATCGTGCGCGAGCGCGATTACGCCCTGGTGTTCTCGCTGGGTGAAGTGCGCCGGGTCATCAGTGAACCCGGCCTGTACTTCAAGGCGCCGCCGCCGTTCCAGAACGTCGTGACGCTGGACCGCCGCACGCTCACCATCGAATCGACGGATGCCGAGCGCATCCAGACTTCGGAAAAGAAGAACCTGCTGATCGACTCCTACGTGAAGTGGCGTATCGCCGATCCGCGTCTGTACTACGTGACCTTCGGCGGCAACGAACGCGCCGCGCAGGAACGTCTGCAGGCGCAGATCCGCGACGCCCTGAACGCCGCCGTCAACGTGCGTACCGTCAAGGACGTAGTGTCGGCCGAGCGGGAAAAGGTCATGGCGGAAATTCTTGCCAACGTCGCCAAGCGCGCCGAGCCCTTGGGCGTGCAGATCGTCGATGTGCGCCTGCGCCGCATCGAGTTCGCGCCCGAGATTTCGGAATCGGTGTATCGCCGCATGGAAGCCGAGCGTACCCGCGTGGCCAATGAGCTGCGTTCCATCGGTGCCGCCGAAGGCGAGAAGATCCGCGCCGAAGCTGATCGCCGCCGTGAAGTCATCCTGGCCGAAGCCTATGCCAAGGCCCAGGCCATCATGGGTGAGGGCGATGCCCAGGCCAGCAGCGTCTACGCCGCGGCTTACGGCAAGGATCCTGTGTTCTATACGTTCTACAAGAGCCTGGAAGCCTACCGGACGGCCTTCTCCAAGGCCAGCGACCTGCTGGTGGTGGACCCCAGCTCGGAGTTCTTCCAGTTCTTCAAGTCGTCGATGGGCACGGGCAGCACGCCCACCGCCGCCCAAGGCGCTTTGCCCGGCAGCCCTGCCGCGGCGCCCGCGCCGGCTCCGGCCCGGTAAGCCGGGGACGGCTCCGCGCGCCGAGCGCGGGATGTTCCTGAATGAAGAAGGCGCGCCATGGCGCGCCTTCTTCATTGCAGCAACGCCGCTGCCGGAAGCGGGGGCGGTCCCGCCGGCGTGGCTTGCCAGGGGCAATTCCATGCAGGAACTCCGCTTGACCGGGGAAGCCGCCGAGCCGGGTCTCCCGGTCGGCTGGGTTCGCCCCCTGGGGGGCCGCGCTCCGCGCGGTACGGGGGGCCTTATTCATGTACAATACCCCGTAAGCTATTCAAAAATTCCGCGCGGCTGAGCGGGCTTACGCCCCTCAGCCGCTTTTCGTTTGGGCGTTGCTTACCCGTCTTCCCGACGCCGCCCATCCATGAATCAAAAGGCGTTATCAGGTACATCATGGGTAACTGGCTGCTGCCCGAGAGCCTGGCCGACATACTTCCGGCCGAGGCCCGGCGCATCGAGGAGTTGCGCCGCGAACTGCTCGATCTCTATCGCACTTATGGATACGAGCTGGTCGCGCCGCCCCTGGTCGAATACATAGATTCCCTGTTGTCGGGCACCGGCACGGAACTGAATCTGCGCACCTGCAAACTGATCGACCAGCTTTCCGGCCGCACACTGGGTGTGCGTGCCGACATGACCCCGCAAGTTTCGCGTATCGACGCGCATCTGCTGAACCGCGCCGGCGTGACGCGGCTCTGTTATTGCGGCACGGTGCTGCATGCCAGGCCCGTCGACTTGCTGTCGAGCCGCGAATTGTTGCAGATCGGTGCCGAGATCTATGGCCATGCCGGTGTCGAGGCCGACCTGGAAATCATCCGCCTGGTCCTGGAAACCGTGCGCATCGCCGGCGTAGTCCGGCCGCGCCTTGACCTGTGCCACCCAGGCGTGTTGCGGGCCATCGTCGATGCGGATCCCGCCGCCCAGCCCCATGTCGAAACCATCATGGGCCTGCTGCGCGAGAAAGACATTCCTGGCCTGGGTGATCTGGCGCAACGTCCCGATGGGCCGTCGGCGCAGACCATCGATGCCTTGCGCACGCTGACCACCCTGTACGGCGACGTTGCCGTGCTGGCGCGCGCGCGCCGCGAATTGCCGACGCTGCCGGGCATCGCGCACGCGCTCGATGCGCTGGAAGCACTGCTGAGCTACCTGCCTGAATTGCCTGTAAGCATCGACCTGGGCGACGTGGGCGGGTATGGTTATCATTCTGGCGTAACCTTCGCGTTGTATGCCGAGGGCTGGCACAACGCCTTGGTCACGGGCGGGCGTTACGACAACGTCAGCCGCGCCTTCGGCCGGGCCCGTCCGGCCACCGGCTTCAGCCTGGATCTGCGCCGTCTGGCGGCTGGTCTGGCGCCGGCGGAACGCGCTCGCGCCGTCCGCGCGCCGTGGGGGCAGGACGCCGCGCTGGCGCAGGCGGTGCGTGATTTGCGCCAGGCTGGCGAGATCGTCATCCAGAACCTGCCTGGCCATGAGCATGACCAGGATGAATTCATTTTCGACCGCGAACTCGCGCTGCACGACGGCGCCTGGACGGTCCGAACGATTTGACTCACTCCTCCCGTCGCCGGGAGGTCCCGGGAGATCGCTGATCTTCCACTGAAAACTCGACTTTCATTTCGATCATGAGCAAGAACGTAGTCATCATCGGTACCCAATGGGGTGACGAAGGCAAGGGCAAAATCGTCGATTGGCTGGCCGAGTCGGTCCATGGCGTCGTCCGCTTCCAAGGCGGGCACAACGCCGGCCACACCCTGTGGATCAACGGCAAGAAGACGATTCTGCGCCTGATTCCCTCGGGCATCATGCATCCCGGCGTGACCTGCTACATCGGCAACGGTGTGGTGCTGTCGCCCGAGGCGCTGCTCAAGGAAATCGAGGAGCTGGAGGCGGCCGGCCTGGATGTGCGCTCGCGCCTGCAGATTTCCGAGATCTGCCCCCTGATCCTGCCTTACCACGTCGCCATCGACCAGGCCCGCGAAGCGCGCAAGGGCGAAGCCAAGATCGGCACTACCGGTCGTGGCATCGGCCCCGCCTACGAGGACAAGATCGCCCGCCGCGCGCTGCGCGTGCAGGATCTGTTCAATCCGGCCCTGTTCGACGAAAAACTGGCTGAGGTCCTCGAATACCACAACTTCGTGCTGACCCAGTATCTGGGCGCGCCGGCGGTCTCCGCCAACGAAGTGCGCGACCTGGCCATGGCGTTGGCGCCCAAGATCGCCCCCATGGTGCGCGACGTGTCGAGCAGCCTGTTCGCCGCCCAGAAGGCCGGCCAGCGCCTGTTGTTCGAAGGCGCCCAGGGCGCGCTGCTGGACGTCGATCACGGCACCTATCCCTACGTCACCAGCAGCAACTGCCTGGCGGGCGCGGCGGCGGCCGGCGCAGGCGTCGGTCCGCAGTCCCTGGACTATGTCCTGGGCATTACGAAGGCTTACACCACCCGCGTCGGCTCGGGTCCGTTCCCCACCGAACTGCAAGACGAAATCGGTGCGCGCCTGGCCAACGTGGGCAAGGAATTCGGTTCGGTCACGGGCCGCCCCCGTCGCTGCGGCTGGTTCGATGGCGCCGCGCTCAAGCGTTCGGTGCGCCTGAACGGCATCAGCGGCCTGTGCATCACCAAGCTGGATGTGCTGGACGGCCTGGAAACCATCCGCCTGGGCGTGGGTTATCGCGTCAACGGCGAATTCCGCGACGTGCTGCCCAATGGCGCCTACGCCGTGGCGATGGCCGAACCTGTGTTCGAAGAGCTGCCTGGTTGGACGGAATCGACCGTCGGCATCACCGAGTACGACAAGCTGCCCGCCGCCGCGCGTGCCTATCTGGAGCGTGTGGCCCAGGTCTGCGAAGTGCCTATCGACCTGGTTTCCACCGGCCCCGACCGTAACGAAACCATAGTCTTGCGTAATCCGCTGAAGGGATAAGTAGGGAGCCGCCGCTGATGAGCCTGCCGCCAAGTACCGAAAAAGACCTGTGGGTCAGCTGGGATGATTACCACCGGCTGATCGAGCGCCTGGCCTTGCTGGTGCACCGATCCGGTTGGAAGTTCGACCAGATTCTGTGCCTGGCGCGCGGCGGCGTTCGCGTGGGCGACGTCCTGTCGCGCATATACGACGTCCCCTTGGGCATCCTGGCGACCAGCAGCTATCGCGAAGCCGCCGGCACCCAGCAGGGATCGCTGGACATCGCCCAGTTCATCACCATCACCCGCGGCAGCTTGGCCGGCCGGGTGCTGCTGGTGGACGATATGGTCGATACCGGCCTGACGTTCAACAAGGTGCGCGAGCATCTGAAGCAGCAGTTCCCCGCGATTACGGAGCTGCGCAGTGCGGTCCTGTGGTGGAAAGGCCACTCCCATGTGCAGCCCGACTTCTATGTCGACAAGCTGCCCACCAATCCCTGGATACACCAGCCTTTCGAGGATTACGACAGCTTGCGGCCGCATCAGCTGGAAGCCTGGACCAGAAAAGGCTCTGGCGATTGACGATTCCGTGCTAGAATCGCAGGTTGTCACTTACCTTACCCTCTACCTCTCGCATGGGCGCTGACCCCGGTGGCCGGTTAGGTCAACTAGCCGCGAGAATAACTGAGTAGATTTATGCCCATCGTTCGTCTGAAGGAAAATGAGCCGTTTGAAGCCGCACTGCGTCGCTTCAAGCGCACCATTGAAAAAACGGGTCTGCTGACCGAACTGCGCTCGCGCGAGTTCTACGAAAAGCCCACCGCCGAGCGCAAGCGCAAGCATGCCGCCGCGGTCAAGCGCCACTACAAGCGCATTCGTAGCCAGCAACTGCCCCCCCGTATGTATTGATCCGTATCCTGGTCCTTGAATCTGATTGATTCCTGAATCATTCATACAGGATCTGCTCGCCCGGGTCGACGTCGTCGACGTAGTCGGGCGATACGTGCAGCTGCGGAAGGGTGGCGCCAACCTGCTTGGCCTTTGCCCTTTCCACAACGAAAAAAGTCCCTCCTTCACTGTCAGTCCGACCAAGCAGTTCTATCACTGCTTCGGTTGTGGCGCGCATGGCAGTGCGATCACTTTCCTGATCGAACACACCGGTGCCAGTTTTCCCGAAGCCGTGCGCACGCTCGCCGGCTCGGTGGGCCTGTCGGTGCCGGAGGAAGACCGACGTAGTCCGCAGCAGCGCGCCGAATCGGCGCGGCGTAAAGAAGAGGTTTCGCGCCACACCCAGGCTCTGGATGTCGCGCAGACCCATTACCTCAAGCAATTGCGCGCATCGGCGCCCGCTATCCGCTATCTGAAACAACGCGGTTTGACGGGCGAGATCGCCGCGCAGTTCGGCCTGGGCTGGTCCGGCACGGATCGCCAGGGCTTGATGCAGGTGTTCCCTCGCTACGACGACCCGGTGCTGGTCGAATCCGGGCTCGTCATCGAGTCGGAAGACGGGCGCCGGTACGATCGCTTCCGCGAACGCATCATGTTCCCCATCCGCAATGCACGGGGGGCCTTGATCGGCTTCGGTGGCCGCATCATCGGCAAGGGGGAACCCAAGTACCTGAATTCGCCGGAAACACCGGTGTTTTCCAAAGGCCAGGAACTCTACGGACTTTGGGAAGCGCGCCAGGCGATCCGCCTGGAAGGCCAGGTGATCGTCGTCGAAGGCTATATGGATGTGGTCGGCCTGGCGCAGCTGGGCATCGGCAACGCCGTCGCCACACTGGGAACGGCCACCACGCCGGACCACGTGAAGAAGTTGCTGCGCACCAGCGACAAAGTCGTGTTCAGCTTCGACGGCGACAAGGCGGGGCGACGGGCCGCGTGGCGCGCCTTGCAGGCCTGTCTGCCGGTGCTGCGTGACGACATCACCTTGCGGTTCCTGTTCCTGCCGGACGAGCATGATCCCGATTCCTATGTGCGGGAGTTCGGGGCGGAGGCGTTTCGGGCCTGCATGGCTGAAGCGCCGGCTTTGTCGCGCTTCCTGCTCGACGAGCTGGGCCAGCGCCACAATCTGGCCGAAGCGGAGGGCCGAGCGGCCTGTCTGCATGAAGCCATGCCGCTGATCGCCACGATTCCGCCCTGCGCGCTGCGTATCCAGATCGAACGTGAGCTCGCGCGCCAGGTACAGCTGACGCCTGAGGAAATGACGCAGATCATGGCGCAGCAGGCCAAGCCCCAGCCCTATGGCGCGCCGCCCGATGCGGGCCAGGGTCAGGCCGGGGCGCGTAACACCATGCCGCGGCCGGCGCCATCCGCGGCCGACGGGGCGCAGGGCGGTGGTGGCGGTGCTGTGGCGGGGGATGGCGCAGCGCCGTCCGAGGATTGGGCGCCGTCCTTCGAAGTGCCCGGCTACGTCGATAGTGATTTCGACGGCATGCCGCAGGACTACGAAATGATGCCCGACCCAGGTTCAGGCTCCGGGTTGGGCTACGGGCCCCCGTCCGGAGCCGGTGGTGGCAAGCAGCAAGGCTGGCAGCCGCGCAAGCAGGGCGGTGGCGGCGGTTTCGGCAAAGGGCAGGGCAAAGGCAAGGGCGGTTGGCGCCGGGAAAACGAGGTGGGCGGTGTCATCGAGCCGCGGCGTCCCGTCCCGACGCTGGCCAAGCGCCTGTTGCAATTGCTGCTGTCGCATCCCGAATTGGTCGACACCATGGGCGATCAGCAGCTTGAAGTTATCGACCATGGTCCCCACCTGGGTATGGTGAGGGATTTGATCGTTCTGGCACAAAGCAGCGGTGCCCGCCATTTGGGCGCCTTGCTGGAGGCGGCGGATCCGGAATCCGACATCCATCTGGTACTGCGGAGCATGAGCGCGGATGTGCTGGGGCAGGAAGAACTGCCTCATCCGCAAGCCGAATGGGAGGATGCGCTGCACCGGATCGAGTTCGATTCCCTGCGTGCCGAAATGGCCGAGTTGGCCAAAAGCGGCCTGAAGGAAACGGCGGACCGTGAGCGCTATCAAGAGCTTGCGCAGCGTTGCGCGATATTAAAACGTGCTTGACAGACGTATTTACGGTAAAATCGAGAGTTTTCTCCGTCCATTTTCAGAGAAAGCGGGCGGGAAGCTGTGGTAGGCGGTGACGCGCGGCAGTATCGCGGCAACCGCAGACCAGCGTGACGGATGACACATCTCGGTGCCTGAACTTCAAGCACCAGGCGCAGTCTAAGCAGGTTGGTTCGAGAAGAGTAAAGCAGGACGGATGCGCTGGCAAATCGCGGTGCACGGCCTGCGGAAGAACAAGATCGGCGGCGCCTGCAGACCCAGGAGGGTCCTTGTTGGTGTCACCGGTTCGGGGCCTATCCCCGGTATCTCGGCCGTTGGCCGGTGTAGTGCTAGAGCGAACATTTACTGCTAAGGGCCGACGTGCCAGCAGATCCGCCTCTTGGGGCCCGCCAGCACTCCCGCGCAACGTCAACGATACTGGGGCCGGCTGTATTGTGACGACGGTATTCAGCTATGGCTGTTTGCCGGCGCAGTTTTGAAACGCAGTTTTATAGTACGCGACTTGACTCGGCCCCGGCGTTTCGCTGGAGCCGTCGATAGCGGTGCGGCAGGCCAGAAGGCCTGTAACGTCCACGGAAGCGACCATGACCAAATCCACCGGCATAACCTCTCCTGCAGTTGAAAAGCCCGAAGACGGCGTCGTTGCGCCGCGCGCGAAGCGCGCGACGAGCAAGGCGGCGGAGAAGACCACGGCCAAGGCGGCCGTGAAGGTGGCGTCCAAGGCTGCCGCTGTCAAGACGGCGGTCAAGCGGACCACCAAGGCAGCCGGCGAGCAGCCCGAAAAGGCCGCCAAGGCGGCCAAGGCCAAGAAGGCGGAAGACAAGCTGGCTGAACTGGTGGGCCGTCCGGCCTCGGTGCCCAGCGGCCGCCGCCCGGGCCGTCCCTCGAAGAACCCGAACAACGATTCGGGCGATTTCGACGATGCCGGCGACGGTGACGGTGAAGTCTTGCCCGATCTGAAGCCCGTCAAGCGGGGCGGCAAGCGCGGCAAGGGCGATGCCAAGGACCTGATCGCGCGCGGTCCCGTGACCCCCGAGGAATACGAAGCCCGCCGCAACCGCCTGAAGCAGCTGATCAAGCTGGGCAAGGACCGCGGCTATCTGACCTACGGCGAAATCAACGACCATCTGCCCGACGACCTGGTGGATGCCGAAGCTATCGACGGCATCATCAGCACGTTCAGCGACATGGGCATCTCGGTCTATGACCAGGCGCCCGATGCCGAAACGCTGCTGATGAGCGAAAACGCGCCCGTGGCGGCCAACGACGACGACGTCGAGGACGAAGCGGAAGCCGCGTTGACCACCGTGGATTCGGACTTCGGCCGCACCACCGACCCCGTCCGCATGTATATGCGTGAAATGGGTTCGGTCGAGCTGCTGACGCGCGAAGGCGAAATCGAAATCGCCAAGCGTATCGAAGACGGCCTCAAGCACATGGTGATGGCGATCTCGGCATGTCCGACCACCATCAATGAAATCATCGCCCACGTTACCCGCGTGCGTGAAGGTCAGGCGCAGATCGACGAAGTGGTCGACGGCCTGGTCGATGCGGAAAATGGCGAAGAGTACGCCGGCGCCGGCGTCACCGCCGACGAAGACGAGAATGACGACGGCCCGGCCGGCGGCATGAGCAGCAAGCAGCTGGAAGACCTGCGCGTCAAGGCCTTGGCCAAGTTCGATGAGGTGGCTCGCCAGTTCGAGACGATGCATAACTCCTACGAGACCGAAGGCTACAAGTCCGAGGTCTACGTCACGGCGCAGGAAGCCATCCAGAACGAGCTGATGGGTATCCGCTTCACCGCCAAGATGGTCGAGCGTCTGGCTGACACGCTGCGCAACCAGGTCGAGGAAGTGCGCCAGTTGGAACGCGCCGTCCTGCACACCTGCGTGGACCGTGCCGGCATGCCGCGCTCGCATTTCATCAAGGTGTTCCCGGGCAACGAAACCAACCTGAAGTGGGTGGTCGAGGAAGTCGCGGCGGGCCATCCCTATGCCGAGACCCTGGAACGTCAGGTGCCCGCGGTGCAGGAACTGCAGCAGAAGCTGATCGACCTGCAGGCTCGCGTCGTGTTGCCGCTGAAGGACCTGAAGGAAGTCAACAAGCGCATGGCCACCGGTGAAGCGAAGGCCCGCAAGGCCAAGCGCGAAATGACCGAGGCCAACCTGCGTCTGGTGATCTCCATCGCGAAGAAGTACACGAACCGTGGCCTGCAATTCCTGGATCTGATCCAGGAAGGCAACATCGGCCTGATGAAGGCCGTGGACAAATTCGAGTACCGTCGCGGCTACAAGTTCTCCACGTACGCAACGTGGTGGATCCGCCAGGCCATCACGCGCTCGATCGCCGACCAGGCTCGCACCATCCGTATTCCGGTTCATATGATCGAAACGATCAACAAGATGAACCGTATCAGCCGTCAAATCCTGCAGGAAACCGGTGCGGAACCGGATCCCGCGACGCTGGCACAGAAGATGGATATGCCGGAGGACAAGATCCGCAAGATCTTGAAGATCGCCAAGGAACCGATCTCGATGGAAACGCCGATCGGTGACGACGACGATTCGCATCTGGGCGATTTCATCGAGGATACGGCGACGCTGGCGCCTTCGGATGCCGCGCTGCATGGTTCGATGCGCGACGTGGTCAAAGAAGTGTTAGACTCGCTCACGCCGCGCGAAGCCAAGGTCCTGCGTATGCGTTTCGGTATCGAAATGAGCACGGACCAGACGCTGGAAGAAGTCGGCAAGCAGTTCGACGTGACGCGTGAGCGTATTCGTCAAATAGAAGCCAAAGCGCTGCGCAAGCTGCGCCACCCCAGCCGTGCCGACAAGCTCAAGAGCTTCCTCGAAGGCCAGTAAGGCACAGGCGGGGCAGGCATCGATTTTTAAGGGCCTCTAGCTCATGCCTGGTTAGAGCAGCGGACTCATAATCCGTTGGTGCCGAGTTCGACTCTCGGGGGGCCTACCAAAGACTTCCTGGTCATTCAGGTATGAAAACAGCCGCCAGCAATGGCGGCTGTTTTTTTATGCGCGTCCCGCGCGCTGGCGGCCGGCACCACTGGTCCGATCATGGCAGTACGGTGTGGCTTCGTTACATCAGCGCGGCCCCGGAAGGTATACGTCAGCCCGCTAACGTTCTAAGGTGTTGCCTACGCAGGTCCTTTCATAGGGGCATGGGCACGCCGATCGTTTTGCCTTTTTGCCGCGGCGGCCCTCGATTGCTCCAGAACAAGTGACGAGACCAGGACATGAACGATAGGGATTCCAGCGATATCGGCCAAGTCAGGCAGCACGGCGGCGCGACGCTGTCGCGTTCCGCCAACCGCGTGGCTGTGCGCACATTGAGGCTGCTGGGGGGCGTCTGTGCCTTGCTGCTGGCGGTCTGGGCTGGCACCAGCGCATGGTCGCAATTGACCCGCCCGACGACCGAGCAAAATGTCTGGGGCATTGCCGCGGGCTTGCTGCTGGCGTGGGGCGCGTGGTGGTTACTGTTATCGAGCTGGCGCTCGGCCTTCGGCCCTGGGCCACGCAAGGCGAACGACAAACAGGCCTGAGCGCCTAGTCGTGATATTGCAGCCGCAACGGTGGTGCTTCCTGATCGACCAGGCGCTGGTGCGCTTCCTGGATCAGTTCGCCCTGCACGGCGCGCAAGGCTTCGCTGCCTTGCAAGCCGGTGCGGGCTTCGACTCGGCGCAGCACCTCCGCGCTGCATAGGCAAACCACGTAGCGCTTGCCATCTTCCAGCCAGAACTTCGCGCCGTTCTCGGAAACCGAGATTTCCCAAATGGCCGCCGTCATGCTGTCTCCCTTCCAGCCCGCTATCGGTGCCCATGGCTCCGATCAACTGATGCCGCGGACTAGTCCGGTCGTGCCGGTTCTGTTTAGATGCAGTCTAGGCGCACCCATGAGACACGCCTATCCGATGGGCGTACTAAGGCACAGGTATGATGCGTCATCCGAATGTGAACTCGTGTCCGGTTTGTCGGACTAACGAGCACGTTCGCACCGTTGCGGGTGGTGATTGCCATGCGCACATCACCGACGCCCGCCACCGGCAAGACCGGATACACCGAGATTGAGACGCCCATCGCCCTTATGAACAAACGTACTGCCGCAGCCCTGTTTTCCCTGAACGCCATCTGTCTTTCCGTCACGCTCGCCCTGCCGGCGCAAGCCACGGCCACGACGTCGGCGCATCCAACGCACAAGAACGAGAAGAAAGCGTCGCCGAAGTCGGGGACCAAATCCGCACCGAAGTCAGCCCCGGCCGCCGAAGAACCGATCGCCGATAACGGACCGCCGGCAGTCTTCGGCATTCCCAACGATGCCACCACCGCGCCGCTGCCGACGCTGAATGCCAAAGCGTGGCTGTTGCTGGACCAGACCAGCGGTGCCGTCATCGCATCGCGCAGGGCCGATGAGCGTGTCGAGCCGGCCTCCCTGACCAAGATCATGACGGCCTACCTGATCTTCAGCAGCCTGCGCGACAAGACGCTGAAGCTGGACCAGATGGTCACGGTCTCGGTGGACGCCTGGAAAGTGGCGCCTGGCAGCTCGAAGATGTTCATCGAACCAGGCAAGCAGGTCAGCATCGACGACCTGTTGTCGGGGCTGCTGATCCAGTCCGGCAATGACGCGGCGGTGGCGCTGGCCGAAGCGGCCGCGGGTTCCGAAGGCGCCTTCGTGCAGAAGATGAACGAACAGGCGCAGGCCATGGGACTGAAGAACACCCACTTCAACAGTCCGCATGGTTTGCCCGATCCGCAGACGTATTCGACCGCGTCGGATCTGGCCAGGCTGGCAGCGCGCTTGATGACGGACTTTCCGGATCTCTACGTACACTACGACCAGCAAAAGTCCTTCCGCTACAACAACATCACACAGCCCAATCGCAATCGCATGCTGTGGCTCGATCCCTCCGTCGAAGGTGGGAAGACCGGGCATACCGACGCGGCCGGCTATTGCATGATCGTGTCGGCGGTGCGGCCTGGCGCCGCCGGCCAGCGTCGACTGATTTCGGTGGTGATGGGCACGCCTTCGGAAAAAGCGCGCGTGGCGGATACGGGACAACTGCTGAATTGGGGTTTCGGCAACTTCGAAACCTTGAAGCTCTACACCAAGGGGCAGGTGCTGGGCACGCCGCAGGTGTGGAAGGGCAAGCAGGACGAGGTGAAGATCGGCTTTGAACAGGATGTGCTGGTGACCGTGCCGCGCCCATGGGCCACTCGCCTGAAGCCCACGCTGGCGCGCCAGGAGCAACCGCTCATCGCGCCGTTGCAGAAGGACGCTACCGTGGGCCAGGTCAATGTCATGCTCGACGACAAGTCGGTGCTCAACTTCCCCGTGCGCGCCCTTGAGTCTGTCGACGAAGCAGGCTTCTTCGGCCGCGGTTGGGATGGCGTCAAGCTATGGGTGCATGAAATGATGGGCAGCGACAAGCCCGCTGCTTGAGGGTAGCAGGCGGGTGCCGGATGCGTCCGGCGCTCGCCCTGGCCAGCTCTCGAATTTGTCAAAACGGCAATTTTCCCTGACGATTTGCTAGGCTTCACTAGAAAGATAGTCAATCTTCTAGCTATTCGTTAATCCTCGGCTCGAGCATGATGGTGGGGCTTACCCACTAGCCAGCAAATAGAGCCAAAAAATGACCCGTTTCATCGATGTGCCTCAGCTTGCCTCCCTGGTCCGCGCTGTCGGTGCCGGCCGCTTCATGACTGAACTGGCGGCCGCCATCAAAGCCGATTACCTGCGCTGGAACGACTTCGACAAGACACCTCGCCTGGCCGCGCATTCGGCGCGCGGCGTCATCGAATTGATGCCGGTGGCGGATCGTTCCCGCTATACCTTCAAATACGTCAACGGCCATCCATCCAATACGGCCTTGGGCCTGCCCACCGTGATGGCGTTCGGCGCCCTGGCCGATGTCGACACGGGCTACCCACGCCTGCTGTCCGAACTGACGTTGATGACGGCACTGCGTACCGCCGCCACGTCGGCCATGGTGGCGCAGCATCTGGCGCGGCCTGCGGCGCGACGCATGGCGCTGATCGGTAATGGCGCGCAGAGCGAGTTCCAGGCCATCGCCTTTCATACCTTATTGGGTATCGAGGAAGTCAGCCTGTACGACATCGATCCCGCCGCCACCGCCAAGCTGCGGCGCAATCTGGCCCATACCGTGCCGGCGCTGGCGGTGTCCTGCGCCGCATCGACGGCGCAGGCCGTGCGCGGTGCCGACATCGTGACCACTGTCACCGCGGACAAAGCGTATGCCACCATCCTTACCCCGGACATGATCGAGCCGGGCATGCATATCAATGCGGTGGGCGGGGATTGTCCGGGCAAGACCGAGCTGCATGCCGACATCCTGCGCGCGGCGCGGGTGGTGGTGGAGTACGAGCCGCAGTCGCGTATCGAAGGCGAGATCCAGCAAATGCCGGCGGATTTCCCCGTGGTCGAGCTGTGGCGCGTGCTGGAAGGCAGCGTTGCGGGGCGCGAGTCCGCGCAGCAGGTCACCGTGTTCGATTCCGTGGGATTCGCCCTGGAAGACTACTCGGCGCTTTGCTATCTGGATCAGTTGGCGCAGGCGCATGGGATCGGCACGATGCTGGCGCTGGTGCCGCCCGCCGGCGACCCCAAGAACCTGTTCGGCGCGACGCTGGCGGACCCGGATCGAAATCCGGATCAAAACCCGGATCCGGCACGACATGCCGCCGCGCGGGCCAGCGCCGAGTTCGCCGACATCACGGCAGATGCATCACCATCTTGGTGACCAGATAGCCATCGAGCCCTTCGATGCCGCCTTCCTTGCCATCGCCGCTATGGTCGATACCCCCGAAAGGCATCTCGGTCTGCGTTACCGTATAGGTGTTCAGGCCTATGGTGCCCGCTTGCATGCCGTCGGCGATCTGCTGTGCGCGCCGCGCGTCATGCGTGTGGGCATAGGCCGCCAGCCCGTAGCGCAGGCGATTGGCCGCGCGCAATGCGTCGGGCAATTCGGCGTAGCGATTCAGTATGGCCACCGGCCCGAAAGGTTCTTCATTCATGATGCGGGCTTGCTCCGGCACGTCCGCCAGCACGGTGGGCTGGTAGAAATAGCCGGCGCCCGGCAGGCGTTCACCCCCGGTCAGGCGTTTCGCGCCCAGGCTCACCGCCTCGGCCGTCAACGTTTCCATGGCGTCGATGCGGCGCGGATTGGCCAACGGTCCCATCTGCGTCGCCGCGTCCAGGCCATTGCCGACCACCAGAGCGGCGGCCGCTTGCGTGAACGCGTCGGCGAACGCGTCGAAGATGCCGTCTTGCACATAAAAGCGCGTGGGCGCCACGCAGATCTGGCCGGCATTGCGGTACTTGGCGGCCACGGCAAGACTGGCGGCCTGTTGCGGATCGACGTCGTCGCAGACGATGACCGGCGCATGGCCGCCCAACTCCATGGTGCAGCGCTTGACGTCCGCCGCGGCCAAGGTGGTCAATTCAATCCCCACCGCCGTCGAACCCGTGAACGACACCTTGCGCACGACAGGTGAGCGCAGCAGATAGCCGGACACTTGCGCCGGCTCTCCGAACACCACGTTGAGCACGCCGGCGGGCAGTCCCGCGTCGACCAGGGCACGCGCCAATGCCAGCGCGGTGGCCGGCGTTTCTTCCGCCGGCTTGATGATGCAGGCGCATCCCGCCGCCAGCGATCCGGCTATCTTGCGGGCGGCGGTGGCGGCGGGGAAGTTCCATGGCGCGAAGGCCGCCACGACGCCGATGGGCTCCTTGACCACCATATTGCGCTGCTGGGGCGTGCGCGAAGGTACGATGCGGCCATACGCGCGCCGGCCTTCTTCCGCATTCCAGGCGAAGATGTCGGCGGCCGTCTGGATTTCTCCACGCGCTTCGGCCAGCGGTTTGCCTTGTTCGAGCGTAAGCGCCGTGGCTATGCTGTCGCAGCGGTCGCGCAACAAGGCGGCGGCGCGATTCAGGATGATCGCGCGGTCGTAGGCGGGCACCGCACGCCAATGGGCCAGCGCGCGTTCGGCGGCGCTCAGCGCACGCGCAAGATCCGCTTCGGTGGCATAGGGCAGGGTGCCCAATGCCGCGCCGGTGGCGGGATTGGTGATGGTGCGGCCGTTGCTGCCGCTGCCGGCCAGCCATTCGCCATCGATCAGCAAAGCTAGTTCGGGATACGGGACGGAAGCATCTTTCATGGTTTGCTCTCCCCGGTCAACGCTGGCGCAGCCGGCCCAGCAGGCTGGTGGTCGCGTTGGTGATGATGGAGGTATCGGTGGCGGCGCCGACGAAGCTGACGCCCTGGGCGATGCGGCGTGCCGCATCGTCCTCGCGCGTGGTCAGATAGCCGGACGGCTTGCCCTTGGCCCGCAGCCGCGCGAACGCATCGTCCAACGCGGCCTGCACTTCTGGATGCTGGGCATTGCCCAGGTGGCCCAGCGACGCCGACAGGTCCGCCGGCCCGATGAACACGCCGTCGACACCGGGAACGTCGGCGATGGCTTCCAGGTTCTTCAAGCCTTCGGCGGTTTCGATCTGTACCAGCACGCAGATTTCGTCGGCGATCTTGTTGAAATAGCCGGGGATCAAGCCATAGGCAGCGGCGCGCGAACTGCCCGACACGCCCCGCACGCCATGGGGCGGATAGCGCGTATAGCTGACGGCCGCCGCCGCTTCGTCCGCGTTCTGGATATAGGGAAACAGCAAGGTTTGCGCGCCCGCGTCGAGAATGCGCTTGACCAGCACCATGTCCGACCAGGCGGGCCGCACGATGGCGTTGACGTCCAGCGCGGCCAGTGCCTGCATCTGATGGATCAGATCCGGCAGCTCATTGGGCGAATGCTCCGTATCGAGCAGGATCCAGTCAAAGCCGCATGCGCCGAAAACTTCCGTCGTGACGGCGCCGCCCAGAGTGGAAAACATGCCGATCTGCTGGCGGTGGCCGAGATCGCGTTTGAAGCGGTTGGTACGCAATTCCATGTCTATCCTCGCGGTGGAAAAATGCAGGGTTATGAGTTTTGGCCGCTTTCTTGTGCGGCACTTCTTGATTCGTGCTTTTTGTCGTGGTGATTCGATGTGGGTCTTTCGGAGCTTTCTGTCATGGCGATTTGATGCGCGTCTTTTTCAGGCAACGGGTTTGCCTGGAAGCTTGCCGTTATGGATGGCGCCGCCTGACAGGCGCACGGCGTCGGTGAGTTGCCGCGCCAGTTGTTGCAGGCTGGCGGATGCCTGCGCGACGAAGTCCGTCATCGCCAGGCGGCCGGCGTCTATGGTCAGGCTGACACCCGCCATGGGCATGCCGTCGTCAGCCAGTACGGGGGCGGCGATGGTGCGCAGGCCGTAGGCATTCTCGCCATCGGACAGTGCGTAGCCGCGCGCACGGACGGCATCCAGACGCGCCAGCAATGCATCCAGTTCGATCAGCGTGTGTTCGGACAGTTTGATGCGCGGCGCGCTGTCCAGCGCGGCGATCTGTTGCGCGCGCGGCAGGTAGGCCAGCATGGCGTGCCCCAGCGCGGACCCATAGGCACCAATGCGCGTGCCGGGACCGCGCTGCATGTTGTGGCGGCCCAGCCCTGCCTGCACGCGCTTCAGATACACCACCTCGCCCTGGTCCAGCGTTCCCAGCGACGCCGCATCGGCAATGGCGGGCACGGTGGCGCGCAACAGGGGTTCGGCATGATCGGCCAGGTCCTGGCGGCTGGCCAGGGCGGCATACCCCAGCTCCAGGCACTTCAGGCCGAGGCGGTAGCGCTTGCTGTCGGGCACTGCGTGAACGTAGCCCAGCATGACCAGGGTATGGATCAGGCGAAACGCCGTACCGCGGTCCAGGCCGGCGCGCGCGGCGATCTCGGAGATCGTCAGTTCCGGCAGCGAGGCGTCGAACGCCTTGATCACGGCGAAGGCCTTGGCGACTGAGTTGACCTGATTCTTGGGATCGAGAGGGGGCATCGTCGGGTTATGTGAGCGGAATCGTGACCAGAATTCGTGACCAAAATCGTGACTAAGATCATGACTAAGATCGTGACTAAGATCGTGACTAAGATCGTGACTAATGTAATGATCGGAATCCGAACATATGTTCGGATGACAAGCGATTCTAAGCGTCCCCGTGATGCACCGTCAACGCACCCGGCTTTTTCGCCTTACTTGTAATGCGCCAACATCAGATTGGTTTCGGAGTTGGCAATGCCTTTGATGCTGCGCAGGTCACGCAATACCCGGTCGAAGGTCGACAGGTCCTGCACGCGGATTTCCACCATCAGGTCCCAGCGTCCGCTGGTGGAGTGCACTTCCACCACCTCGGGCAGCCGCCGCAATGCGCTGACCACCGTGTCCGTTTCATTGCCGCGCACCTCGACCAGCGTCATGGCGCGCACCGCCGGGATCTCGACTTCGCTGCGAAGGCGGATGGTGAAGCCCAGCAGCAGGCCGCTGCGCAGCAAGCGATCGATGCGGTTCTGCACCGTGCCGCGCGATACCGATAATTTTTTCGCCAGGGTGGCGGTGGGCAGCCGGCCGTCATCGCGCAAAAGGGCGATGAGGCGGTGATCGAGATCGTCCAACGTATCTAGCATGTATGCGCGGTACGCCGTCTTGCCCGCGGCAGGCAAGGGATGCGGCGCTGGGCAGCGAGGGGCCTTCACTGTACCACCGGCGCAACGACCCGCCATTTCCATTGAATGCTTATGCCGCTCAAGCGCGATTGCGCTAGAATGATTGATAGATCAATTATTGATAGGTCCACAAATGGCGCCCCGTGCTCCAGATACTCCCCACTCCGCCGGCCAGGTGCTGCCGTTCCGCCAATCCCTGATGGCCATGCTGGGCATGTGCTTCGTCGTCATGCTGGTGGCCATCGATCAGACGGTGGTCGGCACGGCGCTGCCTACCGTCGTGGCGGAACTCAAGGGCTTTGACCTATATGCCTGGGTCGCCACGTCCTATCTGCTGACCTCGGTAGTGACCATTCCGATCTTTGGCCGGCTGGGCGACTACTACGGGCGCAAACCCTTCGTGGTGGGCGCCATCGTCGTCTTCACCTTGGCGTCGGTGCTATGTGGCGCGGCCAACAGCATGCTGTTCCTGGTGCTGGCGCGCGCGCTGCAGGGCATAGGCGGTGGCATGCTGGTGGGCACCGCTTTCGCCTGCATCCCCGACCTGTTTCCCGATTCCCATGTACGGCTGCGCTGGCAGGTCATGTTCAGCTCGGCCTTCGGCATCGCCAACGCCGTCGGGCCGACGCTGGGTGGTTTTCTCACGGAGTACTACGGTTGGCGGTCGGTGTTCTACGTCAACCTGCCGGTGGGCTTGCTGGGCCTGTGGTTCGTCGTGCGCCATCTGCCGCATCTGCGCCAGAGCGTGAACAAAGGCAGGATCCGCCTGGACTGGCCGGGCGCCGTGCTGATCGCCATCGCACTGGGCGGCATACAGCTCATGGTGGAATTGTTGCCAGGCGAGGGCGCCAGCGCCACGTCATTGGGATTGGGGGCCGCCAGCCTGTTGGCCTTCGCTTTGCTGATCTACTGGGAACGGCGCTGCCCGCAACCCCTGCTGCCGCTCGACATGTTCCGCAATCCCAGCCTGGCCGCGCTGTTCACGGTGGCCTTGCTGCTGGGCGTGACCATGTTCTCCTTCCTCTTTTATGCGCCCTTGCTGTTGCAAGGGGGATTCGGCCTGTCACCCAAGGATGCGGGCCTGCTGGTGACGCCGATGGTGGCATGCATTACGGTGGGCAGCATCGTCAACGGCCGCATCGTCACGCGCATCAAGAGTCCCAACAACATGCTGTATGTGGGTTGCCTGCTGCTTTGCCTGGCCACGGCGGGCGTGATCACCACCCATCACTACACGCCCCGCGCCCTGATCGCGTTCTATATGCTGATAGCCGGCCTGGGCCTGGGCTTCGTCATGCCCAATTTGACGGTGTTCGCCCAGCAGACCGCCGGCCGCGCCCATCTGGGCATTGCCACGGCCTTGCTGCAATCGCTGCGCATGATAGGCGGCATGATAGGCACGGCCGTGGTGGGTACCATGGTCAATCACAGCTATGTCAGCGGCGTGGAGTCCGCCTTGGCGGCGAGCCAGGCGGCGCGCTGGCTGCCGCAACTGGACGATCCGCAGATCCTGGTCAATCCCCAGGCCCAATCGGACTTCATGGCCCAGGTGGCGGCCGCCGGCGGTAACGGCTCTTCCTTCCTGGAGGTCGCGCGCGAATCGTTGGTCAGTGCGATTCATGATGGCCAGATCGTGGTGCTGGCCGTGGCTATCCTGACATTGTGGTGGGTGCGGCGCGTGCCACCGATCACGCTGGCGCGCGCCGTCGGCAAACCGGCCGCCGCTCCCGTGGCAGAATAGCGCCATGTCGAAAGAACAACAGGGCCTGCGCACCGTCCAGCAGCTAGGCCAGACCTATCGTGTGATGATGACCGCCTTCAGCGCTCAGGTAGGGCACGCCCTGCCGCGCTGGCGCATTCTATTGGCCTTGCACGAAGAAGGGCGCTGCTCGCAGAAAGCGCTGGCGGAACGCTGCCGCTTGGACCCCGCGTCGCTGACGCGGCAGTTGCAGGCCATGGAGGGCCTGGGCTGGATCAGCCGCAGTATCGATGAACAGGACAATCGCCTGATCAATGCCACGCTGACGGCACAGGGCAAGCGCGTGGTGGCCGAGGCGTTGCCGCGTCGCGCGGAATTCTTTGAACATGCCCTGGATGGCTTGTCGACCAAGCAGATGGAAGTCTTTCATCAGGTATTGGCCGTGCTCGAGGAAAACTTCAAGGGCGCCCAGCAGGCGGCGCAGCAGGCCGCACAACAGGCCACCCCGCAGGCAACCCAGGCCTAGGCTGTATCGCCAGCCGGCGGTGCTGGGGCAGTGATGCGGGTGCCGATGTCGCTGCTGGCGGGGCGCTGGTTTCAGTGCCGGTCCTGGCGCTGACTCAGGCGCGGATGCCGACTCTCGGCGTTGCCGTAATGAAGCCGCTTGCTGCCGTCGCCGGCATGGGCCTGCCGTACCAGTAACCCTGGATTTCGTCGCATCCCCAATCGCGCAGCATCAGGCGTTGCGCAGCGGTTTCCACCCCTTCGGCGATGACGCGCAGCCCCAGGTGGTGCGACATATTGATCATGGCGCGCACAATGGCCGCGTCGTTGCTGTCGGGCCGCAGCGAGCGGATGAAGGATTGGTCTATCTTCAGCATGTCGACCGGGAAACGCTTGAGGTAGGCCAGGCTGGAATAGCCGGTGCCGAAATCATCGATGGCCAGTTGCAGGCCCTGTTCACGCAAGGCGCGCAACAGGTGTTCGCTGCGGCCGTGATCCTGCATCAGCATGCTTTCGGTGATTTCCAGCTCGATCCGGCCGGGATCTACACCGGTTTCGGCGAGGATGTGGGCCACCCGGTGCAGGAAGTCAGGATGACCGAATTGGCGCGGCGAAATATTTACCGCGACGACCAGTTCCCGCTCGGGGGCCTGCTCCTGCCACAGGCGCGCCTGGCGGCAAGCCTGTTCCAGCACCCATGCGCCAATCGGAATGATCAGCCCCGACTCTTCCGCGATCGGGATGAATTCCGCGGGCGAGATCAATTCGTCGCCGTGGCGCCAACGCAGCAAGGCCTCGAAGCCGGCCAGGCCGCTGCCGTCCAGGCGTTCCTGCGGCTGGTAGTAAAGCACCAGCTCTTCACGTTCCAGGGCATGCGCGAGCTGCGCCTCGCGGTGCAGGTTGTGGCGGGTTTGCTGGCTGATGGCGTCGGAGTAGGGAATGACGATGTCGCCACCCGCATCACGGGCCGCGCGCAACGCCGAGTCGGCATGCGTCAGCAATTGGGTCACGTCTTCGCACTGGGCCGGATAGTCGGCGCTGCCCAGGCTCAAGCTGGGGAAGACTTCATGCTGACCAAAGCGAAACGGCCGCCGCATGGCTTCGCGCAAGGTTTCCAGCGCGGCCGCCACGCCGCCGGAACCCGCATTGGCTCGCGCTTCGACCTGGCCATTGAGTGCCACATTGGACGCCATATCGGATCCCGAATCGGATCCCGTGTTCGACGCTGCATCAGCCGTCGTGTCAGTGCCGCGGTACAGCACCGCCAACGTGGCGCCGTCCAGGCGAAAGACCTCGCCGCCATGCTGCTCGGCAGCCGTGCGCACCCGCTGGGCGATTTCTCGCATCAGCCGGTCGGCGAAGGTATACCCCAGGCCGCCCACCACCCGATCGAAGCGGTCTATCATGCCCAGCGCCAGCGTATGCGGTTGGTCCTTGATGTGGCGCAAGCGCCGTTCAAACGAGCGGCGGTTGGCGAGATCGGTCAAGGGATCATGCGAGGCCTGGATGGCCAACTGATGTTCACTGCGCATGCGGGCGCGCACGTGGTACATCATGAACAGCGACGCGGCCAGTGTAAGCAGGGTGTAGGCATGCACCAGCCGCGACATCGACTCGATATTGGTGTGGGTGAGCGCCTGCGCCTGCTGCAGACCGACGGTGGCGTCGTGCTTCAAGTCGACCAGTTGGGCGCGGATGTCGTTGGTATGGCGATTGGCCTGTTGCAGCAGATCGCGCATGCTGTTGCCGGCGTTGGCCCGGTCCGCCAGCAGGCCATCCAAGCGGCCGGCCAGCGGCAGCAATTGGTTGCTGGCCGCGCGGATGGGCGCGACGTCGGCGTGATCGGGAAAATCGTGCAGCAGGGTTTCCAGCCCACGCTTCATGTCTTCACGCTGGCCCGTCGTCAACATCACGAAGCGATCGTGATCGATGGACTGCGTCGCGTATTTGTTCAGGGCCAACTGGTAAAGTAGCACCGCATGTTCAAACTCGGCCAAGTGCTCGTAAGCCGGCAGATTCACATTGAGCAAAGGCCGCAGGGCCTTGCCGAAATTCTCGGTCTTGTTCGCCATGAAAGCCGACAGACCCAGCCCTGCCACGATTACCAGCGTGAGCACCCCATACACGCCCCATCGAAATCCCCGGCCCTGCACCTGCATACTTCAAACTCCATGTGTTGCGGACTGCCGCGACACGGGCCGAGGCTGCTGCAAGCGTGTGAACACGCAATTGATTATTTGGCTTGTATTTTGATTTTTTGTATTTTCGCTGTTTTGATACAGCGCAACAACATCAGGACCTATGCCCCGCGACAAAGCTACTCTGATCGGCCTTTGCGCCATCTTGCTCTGGGGGGCCATGGTTGGCCTCGTTCGTAGCGTCACCGTCAGTTTGGGTCCTTTGCTCGGCGCCGCGGCGATTTATTCCGCGGGGGCAGTGTTGCTGTATTTCGTGGCGGGCTGGCCTTCGCTGCGTGATTTCCCGCGCCGGTATCTTTATCTGGGCAGTGTCCTGTTCGTGGCCTATGAAATGTGCCTGGCACTGTCGCTGGGCTACGCGCACAGTGGCCAGCAGGCCATCGAGGTCAGCATGGTCAATTATCTGTGGCCCAGTCTGACCGTCGCTTTCGCCATTCTTTTCAATAAACAGCGCGCCGGCTGGCTGGTCTGGCCGGGGCTGGTGCTTGCCCTGCTGGGCGTGGCCTGGGCGCAAGGCGGTGAGACGCTGTCACCCGCCGGCCTGATGGTCCGCGTCGGCGACAACCCTTTGAGCTATGGCTTGGCCTTGCTGGGCGCTGTGCTGTGGGCCGCGTATTGCACCGTCACCACGCGCCTGGCCGCGGGACGCAACGGCATCACTTTTTTCTTCGCGTTGACCGCGCTGGCCTTCTGGCTGCAGTACGCGCTGCATGGAGCTGGCGTGGTGCAGGGGGGAGGGGGTGGGCAGGTCAATGCCACGGCGCTGATCCAGGTCCTGTTGGCGGCCGGCGCCATGGGCGGAGGCTATGCCGCATGGAACGTCGGCATCCTGCACGGCAACGTCACGCTGATGGCCGCCGCTTCGTATTTCACGCCTTTGCTGTCGGCGGCGCTGGCCGCGGTGATGCTCAATGCGCCGCTGTCCTTCATCTTCTGGCAGGGGGCGGCCATGGTATGCGCCGGCTCCCTGTTGTGCTGGCACGCGACGCGCCGCCATGCCACGCCGCGCCCGGGCTGCCAAATAAACGACGCTCCCCGTGGGGAGCGTCGATGAAATGCAGATGGCCTTGCGTCAGTCGGTCCCGCGCGACGGCCTTATATCATCCCCATGAGCAGGAGAACGATGACGATGACCAAAACGAGGCCGAGGCCGCCGCTCGGGTAGTAACCCCAGCTCCGACTGTGTGGCCAGCTGGGCAGGGCGCCCACGAGCAGCAGGATCAGAATGATCAACAGGATGGTTCCGAGAGTCATTGTTTTCTCCTTATGTCCGCCCCGTCAAGACGGGCAGCGGTTGGTCGCTCCGGTGGCGCGTCGGGAATGCGCCAAACCGTTGGCAACGCTAGAGCAAGTAGCGCTCCCGACCGCCCGGGACGCCGACAGCCTTGGTCAAGGAAAATCAAATCCTCTTTTGGATGATGTTGCCCAAATACGTCGAATGCTTGCTGACGTTACACACGGTAAGGTCAGCCTTGGCTACGATTGGCGGGCGTGTGTGTCCCACACACGGCCCTTGATCGTTACGGAGAGCACCATGGCAGCAAACAATATTGTCATAAATGACAACGCCGTTAACGATCGTTCCGCGCATGTGATCTGGTTCGAGACCGCCGCGGGTGCGCGAACCATACAAGCAGGTGTTTCCTGGGAATTGTTGCGCGCCCGCTTTGGCGCGGGCGTCGAAGAAGCCAGCCTGCTGGATGCTTATCACGGTAATCGTCGCACCTTGCATGCGCTGGCCGAGCGCAAGTTCCGCGATAGCCATCCCTTGCCGGTGCTATTGAGTTCCTCGGACTTTCCCAGCGAGCGCGCGGGCCGCTGAGCGCGACGCCCGCGTTCCGTGCACCAGGCCTCAGGACGATTTTCCCGCCACGATGCGGCCCAGCGTGCGGATGGCTGCTTCGACATCAGCGGTGAAGGCCGCGCCGCAGCTCACGCGCAGGAAATGTTCATAGCGATCGGAATTGGAGAACATCCGGCCCGGTGCCACCCGTATGCCCAAAGGCAGCGCGGTTTCGAATACCGTCTTGGACGAACGTCCGTCGGGCATTTCCACCCATAACAGCATGCCGCCGCGTGGAATGCTCAAACGCGTACCGGGCGGGAAGTAATCGGCGATGGCCTGCGCCATGCGTTCACGCTGCGCCTTCAGGCGCCCGCGCAGCCGCACCAGATGGCGATCATAGGCCTTGGCGCCCAGCACATCGGCCACGGCGAGCTGCATCAGCGGTTCATTGGGACGGCTTTGCACGAACTTCATCATGGCGATGCGAGCCTTCCAGCGGCCGCCGATCAGCCAGCCCAGACGCGAGCCTGGCGCCAGGGTCTTGTGCAGCGAGGCACAGTAAATGACGTTGCCTTCGCGGTCCCAGGCCTTGGCGGCGCGCAAGGGCTCATCACCGTCGGCCAGGGCCCCGTAGGTATCGTCCTCGATCAGCGGAATGTGTTGCCGCTCGCACAGCTCCACCAGCCTGGCCTTGTCGGCATCGCTCATGATGCTGCCCAGGGGATTATGCAGATTGGGCACCGCCACCACGGCCTTGATGCCGGCATGGGTCTGGAAGGCGAGGTCCAGGGCTTCGATGGAGATACCGGTATGCGGGCTGGTGGGAATTTCCAGCGCGCGCATGCCCAGGCTTTCAAGAATCTGCAACAAGCCGAAGTAAGCGGGCGATTCCACCGCAATGGTGTCGCCAGGGCTGGCGACCGCGCGCAGCGCCAGGTTCAGGGCTTCGATACAGCCGTGCGTCACCAGGATGTCGTCCGGCGCGGCATTGACGCCGCTATCAAGGGCACGCCGCGCCAGCGCCGCCTGCAGACAGGGATGGCCGCCGTGCGGCACGGTGCTGGTGAGCAGTTGCGGATGGCGCCGCACCATGCGCAGCATGGATTGCTTCAGCGCATCGGTGGGATAGGCGTCGGGAGTCGCCACCGCGGTGGCGAAATTGAATTTGTTGGGGTGGATTTCGCACTTGGCGATGAAGTCCGACACGCGGTCGTGGATGCCGACATAGGACGCCGGGTCCAACACTTTGCCGGTATCGGGTTCATCGATGGGAGGCAGCGTTGCCCGCTTGCGCTTGACGACGAAATAACCCGAGCGGGGGCGTGCTTCGATAAGGCCGTCGTCTTCCAGCCGGCGACAGGCTTGCAGCGCCGTCGAAAGGCTGACGTGATGCAGTCTTACCAGGTTACGAACAGACGGCATGCGTGCCGTGGGTGCCAATACGCCAGAACGAATGGCTTGCCGATAGTGATCGGCCAAGCGTTGATACAGTGGTTCCATGGCCGAATCATGCGGGCGCCCGGAAGGGCGGGATAGATACAGATTATCTGGAAATCAACAATAACAGAGCTGTGATTAACCGTCTGCTTTGATAAAGATAAGCACAGTGTGTACCTGCCAGAACAATTGCGTGAAATCTAATCTGGCGGCAGATCAATTTTGATCGTTGGAGCCGTCATATGGACACAGAAATCGAACGTACGCGAGATATCAGTCTGGCGGGAGGCGAGACCCGCATGTTGTTCGTACGCGCAAACAGCACGATCGTGGGTGTGCATGGCAGCCGTGTCATGGTGCAGGAATGGGTTCCCTTGGGGGACGCCTCGTTTTCCATACGCATGCCCGTAGCGCCCGGGCAGACCTATTCGATGGCTTACGGTGGCCGCGTACTGTTATGCGCCGATGGGCCGGCGCGAGTACGCGTGCTCGAGCAGTCGGCCTGGTTCGTGCGTGCCGGCGTGAGCTTGTTCACGCACTCCCGGGCCGCTATTGCCTGGATCCGCCGACATTCAGGAGGCTTATCAGGGCCTGCTTGAGGGCGGCGGAAAACAGCGGCACCAACTGTACTGTTCCAGCACTGTTGCGCGCCACGCGCAAATTCACGGACTGGCCTTCGAACGCTGCCGGCACCCCCTTCAGGGCAGCATAATGGCTTATCAGTTCATTGGCCTTGGCCTGGGCTTCGTAAAGCTGGGCCGGTTGCGCCGCGATGTCGTCCGCATACGTGTCCAGCACACGTTGCAGGTCGTCGATGAAAAGGCCCAGCGCGTTGGCGCCCCGGCAATCGGGACGTTCATAGCCCCATTGCGGTTGATCGGGCGTCGAGGTGGGCGTAGTACTCATAATGGCATCCTGTGCTGAGCGCGCGAAACCGCGCCAGCCCTGATGCTAACCGACCCGCCGCAGGTTGGTTAGTATTACGCCTTTGCCCGTCCGCAATCGTTTTTATGGCCTGCCCGCCCTTATCCCCACCCTCCGTCATCGTTATTGGTGCAGGTCCCGCCGGCCTGATGGCGGCCGAGGTCCTGGCCGCGGCCGGCGCACGCGTGGACGTGTACGACGCCATGCCGTCGGCGGGTAGGAAATTTCTGCTGGCGGGACGAGGCGGGCTGAACCTGACGCATAGCGAACCCTTGTCCGCTTTTCTCGGCCGCTATGACGCCGCGGCACGGCCACGGATCGAACGCTGGCTGGGGGCGCTGTCACCGCAGGCCTTGCGGGAATGGGCGCAGGGCTTGGGGGTGCAAACCTTCGTGGGCACGTCAGGCCGGGTATTTCCCCAGGAAATGAAGGCCGCGCCGCTGTTGCGGGCATGGATGGCCCGCTTGCGCGGCGCCGGCGTCCAGTTCCATATGCGTCATCGCTGGCTGGGGTGGATGGCGGATCAGGCATCCGAACCGCGGTTTTCCAGCCCGCAGGGCGACGTAAGCGCCAGCGCCGACGCGGTGGTGCTGGCCCTGGGGGGCGCCAGCTGGGCGCGCCTGGGTTCGGACGGCGCCTGGGTGCCCATGCTGCGGGACCGTGGCGTGGGCGTGAATGACCTGCTGCCGTCCAATTGCGGTTTCGAGGCGGCTTGGACGCCGTTCATGCGCGAACGCCATGCCGGCGAGCCGGTCAAGGCGGTGGCGGCGCGCGTCGGGCAGGGGGCCATGCGCCGCGGCGAATTCATCTTGACCGCCAACGGCGTGGAGGGCGGGCTGGTTTATGCCTTGTCCGCTGCGCTTCGTGATCAGTGGCGGGAACAGGGCCATGCCGAAATGCGGGTTGATCTGTTGCCGCAAGCGGAGGCTGAGCGTGTCGCCATGGACGTTGCGTATCCGCGCGGGGCGCGTTCGTGGTCCAGCCATCTGCAGAGCCGCTTGAATTTGAAAGGCGTGAAGATGGCCTTGCTGCGTGAATGTGCGCCTGCCGAGGCATTCAATGATCCGGCGTGGCTCGCGCGTTGCATCAAGGACCTGCCTTTACGGTTATCGGGTCCTCGGCCTATAGATGAAGCGATCAGCAGCGCCGGTGGCGTGCGCCTGGACGAGGTGGACGAGGATCTGCAACTGCGCCGCCTGCCGGGGGTCTACTGCACTGGTGAGATGCTGGACTGGGACGCACCGACCGGCGGCTACCTGCTGACGGCTTGTTTCGCCGCTGGGGCGGCAGCCGGCGCGGGCGTCGCCGCGAAGCTGGGGCTGGCGCGGCCATGAACGATTATCGCACCCGAGGCGGGCGCCGGTCTGCCCACAATCGATGTGCTCGCGATCGTTACCTACAGACGACGCCTGCAGACGACGCCTGCAAACGACGCCTGCAAACGATGCCTGCAAACGATGCTGGGAAACGATGCGTTTGCGTTATTCGGGCCTCCTGAAAGGGAGGCCCGAAGCTTTGTTTTCATGCCGGCAGGCTTAATGGCGCCGGCTGCCGAGCCGGCTTATGCCGCTTTCGGTTGTCGCGCCAAGATGTCGCGCGCGACCGCTTCGGCGACTTCGATGCCGTCGATGGCCGCTGAATAGATGCCACCCGCATAGCCCGCGCCTTCGCCCGCCGGGAACAAGCCGGCGGTATTGACGCTTTGGTAGTCATCGTTGTTGCGCGTGATGCGCAACGGCGAAGACGTGCGCGTCTCGACGGCGGTCAGCACGGCATCATGCATGGCATAACCCTTGATCTTGCGATCGAAGGCAGGCAATGCCTCGCGGATGGCTTCGACGGCGTAATCCGGCAACGCCGTGGACAGGTCAGTCGGCGTGACGCCCGGCTTGTAGGACGGCTGTACCGACCCCAGCTCGGTGGACGGCCGTCCTGCGATGAAGTCGCCGACGGTCTGCCCGGGCGCGTGATAGCCGCCACCGCCCAATTCATAGGCGCGCGATTCCCATTCGCGCTGGAACGCGATGCCGGCCAGGGGGCCGCCTGGGTAGTCGTCCGGCGTAATGCCGACCACTATGCCGGCATTGGCATTGCGCTCCGCGCGGGAATACTGGCTCATGCCATTGGTCACCACGCGATTCGGTTCGGAGGTCGCCGCCACGACGGTGCCGCCTGGGCACATGCAGAAACTGTAGACCGAGCGGCCGTTGCCGCTGTGATGCACCAGCTTGTAATCCGCCGCACCCAGCAGTGGATGACGCACGAACTTGCCGAAGCGCGCACGGTCGATGAGCGACTGCGGATGTTCGATGCGAAAGCCGATGGAAAAGGGCTTGGCTTCCAGAAAGACGCCGCGCTCGTGCAGCATCTCGAAGGTGTCGCGGGCACTGTGGCCTATCGCCAGCACCAGGTGCGTACAGGGCAGGTACTCGCCGCTGGCCAGCGTCAATCCACGCAGTTCACCGTGATTCAGATCGAGGTCGGCCACGCGTTGCTCGAAGCGCACTTCACCGCCCAGGGATTCGATGGTGGCACGCATCTTTTCCACCATGCTGACCAGGCGGAATGTGCCGATGTGGGGCTTGCTGACCCAAAGGATTTCCTCGGGCGCGCCAGCCAGCACGAATTCTTCCAGTACCTTGCGGCCGAGATGGCGCGGGTCCTTGATCTGGCTGTAAAGCTTGCCGTCGGAGAACGTGCCGGCGCCCCCTTCACCGAATTGCACGTTGGATTCGGGGTGCAGGACTTCCTTGCGCCACAGCCCCCAGGTGTCCTTGGTACGTTCACGCACGGCTTTGCCGCGTTCCAGGATGATGGGGCGGTAGCCCATCTGCGCCAGGATCAGGCCGGCAAACAGTCCGCAGGGACCCATGCCCACCACTACCGGCCGCGCGGACGCTGGCGCGGCGCTGGCCTGCGCGACAAAGCGGTAGGCCATGTCCGGTGTCGGCACCACGTGCGGCGAGCCACCGTGGCGGGCCAGAACGGCGGCTTCGTCGCGCAATTCGACGTCGACCGAGTAAACCAGCAGGATGTTGGCCTGCTTGCGGGCATCGTAGCCGCGCCGGTAAAGGGAAAAGGAAATGAGGTCGGCGGACGCAATCTCCAGCTTTTGGAGGATGGCCTGACGGAGTGCTTCCTCGGCATGATCGAGGGGCAGCTTGATTTCTGAGATGCGCAACATGGTGAAGTCCGGCGCCGCTTATGGCGCAATGCAAGGCGGCCGCGTTTTGCGGCCGCTGGTGCAAGTGTAGTTCAGCCTTGCGCTTGGGGCGAGGGCGGCGATCCCGGCGGGTCGCCCGGCAATGGCGGATCGCCTGGCAGGGGCGGCTCATCGGGCAATGGCGGTTCGCCTGGCGCGGGCTCCCGGTGACCGGCAGGGACCGCATTTCGGGCCAGCTCCTCGGCGACGTCGGCAGAGTCGAGAGTACGCGGATTGAGGGTGTTCGGTGCGTTGTTGGACATGGTGACCTCCGGTTTGCGGTGGGGACGGCTGTGAGGCATGAGGCATGAGGCATGTGCCATGCCCGCGCTGATCGGGAGAAGAGTGCTAAAGCGTAACCATCAGGGAACTCACCCGGGCACGCTGTTTGCTGTTGAGGAGGCGGGAATCGACGCATCCGATCGATTTTTCTTTATCGCCTATCAAAGGAAAGACCATGAAGAACAAAGCCCTTCTCGTTGTAATGCTTGCTTTCAGCGCTCTGGTCGCGGGGTGCAACACCATGCATGGCGCAGGCCAGGACATTGAGCGCGGCGGCGAAAAGATCCAGGGCGCGGCCGATCGCAATAAGTAATCCGCCATCCACGGTTCGTCTCGCATCGGTCTGGCCGCTGCGGACGAACCGGATGGTCATAGCAGGGGCCGTTGGCCGCGTCGCATCCCTGCGGTATCCGAGGCATGATTCGAAGAGGCAGAAAAATGTTTAGAACGACGCCCACATTGACGCCTGAACAGTTTCGCTGGCTGAAGGAGCTGCGGACGCAGGCCTCGCTGGTCGGCTTCAATATTCCCCAGCCCGTGCGCGGGCAGCTGGAAGCTTTGAATTACATAGAACAAAGGGCGGGCAAGACCGCCGTCACGCGACCCGGCGTAAGCGCGCTGGGCGCCTATGTAGGACCGATGTCGGCGCGGTAAATGGCAGGGCATGCCGCCGGTGCTGCATAATTCCAGGGTTTCGAGCCTAATTTCTGCCCTGGAGCATCCATGCCCGTTTTCCGGCCTCTCTTGGCGAGTGCCCTTGTCCTTCTTGGCGGCTGCGCCGCGGAAGGCGTTACACCTGACGGCACTTTCCCCGCGCTGACCTTTCCGGTGCAAACCGATTACATGGCGGCTTTCCGGCGCGCCAGCGAGTTCGTGCGCGTGTGCCATACCGACGTGGTGTACGCCTATGGCGTCAATTACCTGTCCAACACTTCCTACGAGGAACGCACTGCTACCGGCACCGTGTCTGTCTACAAGCGGACGGAGCCGGCCAAGCTGCTGGAAGTGATCAAGGTGCGACCCGATGGTCCGGTCAACACCGCGCGTTATGCGACTGTGACGGTGACCGTGTTAGGCGGAGATCCCTGGGATCAGCCTGAATTGGAAGCTGTCCGCCGCTCCATCCAATCGGCTACGCCGAGCTGCCGCCAGGGACCTGGTGGTAACGCCGCCCCGCTGCTGGATCGGACCGCGCCGGTGTTGCAGGGCGTACCGTTGCCGGATGCGGGTAACTGACGGCGCGCGCCTGGATAACACGCTGCTGGATTAGCCGCCGCTGAATGAGTCCCTGCTAAACGGCTTGCCGCCCGCTTTGACGGGCGGCAAAGCCATGGCCATCAAGGCTTTTCGGACAGATCGGAGGCCTTGTTGCCGTAAACATCGTCTTCCGGACGGGGAATGCCGGGATCGCCGGGATCGGTCAGGGAGCGGTCGCGGCGCGGCATGCCGGCCACCACGGGCTGCTGGTCAGGCATGGGCAGCACGTGCGTGCCGGATAGGGTGTCGGCGCGAGTCTTGTAGTCGCTCGGTTTATCGCCGGGGGTGAGAGTGCGTGCGTTGTTGGGCATGTTTGGCTCCAATGCGAAAAACGGCAATATGGGCGAGGGGGCGGCACTGCGATAGCAAGCGCGCGGCCCCGATGAAGGCAGCGTATCCACGTCAGAAAATGGAAGTGCGCGCCTTTTTCTTGTAGGGGGCGGGTTGCGTACTGTCCGCCCAGTTGTGTTCCGCATCGGTTTCCACCGCGGGGCCACCCGGATTCGCCCCAGCGGCCGTGGCATCGGCGGATTTCGTGGGTTTTGGCGGCAGATTTGGAACTTCGACGGGCGTGGCGGGCGGAAAAACCCGTGCGTTGAGGCTGGTCTCGCGCGGCGTATGGCCCTGATCATTGCGGGGCGTGGACGGACGGAGTGGTTTGTTCATCATCGGCTTCCCTTCGAACTTGAGCCTGCCTGGCACTGCAAGGTTCGTTCCCGCGGCGGCGATTCCCCGCTATGCTGTGCTCCTGCCGCTACGCGCCATATGAGCCACATGAGCCTTCGATATCCCATGGATTTGCCAGACAACACCCGCCCCGCGAACGCTTATCAAGCCCTGACCCAACATGCCCTGGCGGGATTCCGCCTGCTGGGCCTGGCCAATGGCATTGCCTTGTTGCTGGTCTTGTCCTTTTCCATGGGAATCGTCGGTGCGGATATCGATCCGCCTGACCTGCAGGAGGCGGCGCTGGCGTACACCGCAGGTCTCGCCTGCAGCGCAATGGGCTTGCTGTTTTCCTATCTGTCGCACTTCAGCCTGTTCCGCCAGATCGCCGCCGGGCGGGCCGGACGCGGGCATTGGCTGCCGATGTTGATCAGCGTGTTGGCGTATTGCTGCGCCGTGGCAGCGTTCGTGCTGGGATGCTGGAGCACGGTCGCAAACAGTTCAAGCATGCTGCGCGACGACGTGTCCTATCAGAACAGCAAGGCGATGCTGGAGAACGCTGAGCAGGCGCCGGTTTGAAGTATCAGGGTTGACGGTCGACCAGCTGGCATTGGCTGACGGTTTTGGCGGTTGCCGTGCAGATGCCCGTCCAAGGCTTGCCAAGGTTTTCCAAGCCCTATTTTTTCCAAGCCTATTAATTGCCGACGTCCCCCTCGGCCGCGGTGTCGTCCGCCAGATAGGCATCGATCAGTCGTCGCACGGCCGCGGGCGCCGCTTTTGACGGGCGCTCCCCATCCGGCTCGAATAACTGCCCGGCCACGAAACAGCCTTCCAGGATCAATAGCAGGGCGTCGCCCAGGCCGGCCGCGTCGCGTGCGCCCGCCGCGGCCGCCATTTCACGGAAGCGGCGCCGGACCTCGCGTTTGTTGTCCTCCGCCACCTGCCGAGCCGGATGTATTTGCGGGTGTTCGGCCGTACGCGGGTACTCCACGGCGGCGTTGCTCATGCCGCAGCCGCGGTAATTGGGCGACTCCGTACGGCTGGCAATGTGGGTGAAGTACGCGATGAGCTGCGCCCGCGGATCGCCCTCGTAAGGCGCGATGGCTTGCTCGAAGCGTTCAAAGAAGCGGCACTCGTATTCACGCATATAGGACGCGGCCAGTTCGTCCTTGGAGCCGAAGCTGCGGTACAGGCTGGGTTTGGTGACGCCGGCCCGCGTGACGATCTCGTCGACCCCCACCGCCCGTATCCCTTCGCGATAGAACAAATCCGCCGCCGTGCGCTGGATGCGTTCCGCCGCGCGCAGCGGCTTCGCGATAGCGACGGACGATGTCACGTTGGATGCGGACGCTTGCGACGGCAGCGGCGCGGGCGCTTTGGAGGTGACGATTTTGGTGGTCGTGATTTTGGTGGTCATGAATGTCCTTGACATGTCGACAGCCAGATCCGTATTATGCGCCAATCTGAAACGTACCGGTCAGTAACATGAATTCCACCAGCCAGCCACTACCCGTGCAGGGTTCCTTCAGGCAGAAGTTCGGGCAGAAATTCGGCCAGAAGTATGCCTTCGTCGTCGTCGCCATCGCTTTTCTGGCCTTGCTGGCGGGCGCCGGCCAGCGGTCCGCGCCTGGCGTGCTGATCGTGCCGCTGGAAAGCGCTTTCGGCTGGAGCCGCGACATCACTTCCCTGTCCGCGGCGATCGGCATCTTTCTGTATGGACTGGTGGGACCGTTCGCGGCGGCACTGATGCAGAGTTTCGGCGTGCGCCGCACGCTGCTGTGGGCTTTGGCGCTGATGACCGTCGCCACCGGCGCCAGTGCGTGGATGACGGCGCCCTGGCAACTGATCATCAGTTGGGGGGTGCTGTCCGGGGTGGGCACCGGCTGCGTGGCGATCGTGTTCGGGGCTACCGTGGTCAATCGCTGGTTCGTCAAGCATCGTGGCCTGATGATGGGCCTGCTGACGGCCAGTACAGCCACCGGCACCTTGATTTTCCTGCCCGGCTTGGCCGCTCTGGCTGAAAGCGGCGGCTGGCGTCCTGTGGTGCTGACGATTTCCGCCGTGTGTCTGTGCCTGCTGCCCTTGGCCTGGCTGATCCTGCCGGAGCGGCCGTCCGACATCGGCATGGTGCCTTATGGCGCCGATGCGGACTACAAAGCGCCCGCGCCGGTGCATACCAATCCCCTGAAAGCGGCGTTTTCGGTCCTGGGCCGGGCTGCACGGACGCGCAACTTCTGGTTCCTGTTCGCTACGTTCTTCATTTGCGGCTTCACCACCAATGGCTTGATCGGCACGCACTTCATCGCGCTGTGCAATGACCAGGGCATCGCCGAGGTGCGCGCTGCTGGCCTGTTGGCGGTAATGGGGCTGTTCGATCTCGTCGGTACCACGGCATCGGGGTGGCTGACCGATCGCTACGATCCGCGCAAATTGTTGTTCGTCTACTACGGCTTGCGTGGCTTGTCGCTGATGTTTTTGCCGTTCTCGGACTTCTCCATCTACAGCTTGGGCATCTTCGCCGTGTTCTATGGCCTGGACTGGATCGCCACGGTGCCTCCCACATTGCGGCTGACCGTGGAGTCCTTCGGCGAGCGGGATGCGCCTATCGTGTTCGGTTGGATCGTCGCCGGCCATCAATTGGGCGCCGCTAGTGCCGCATTCATGGCGGGTGCCGTCCGTGCTGCGCAGGGCAGCTACTTGAACGCCTTCCTGATTTCCGGCGCCACCGGGGTCATCGCCGCCCTGATCGCCTTGCAAGTGCGTAGCGCGCGGGCGGGGCGCGTGGCTGCGGCGTAATAGCCGGCGAGGTAAGCGTCGGCAGTTCAGACGCTCGGTCTCGCCCCACTTGGCATCCCAGGTAGGACGACACCTCGTGGGATGTACGCAAAAGCAATAGACATGGTTTTTTCCGAGGATTAATATACGCAACGCGTACATAACCCCCCCCCTCAGGACCGACCATGTCCATCTCCCAGCAAGCTTTCCTGCGCGACGCCATGCGCCGCCTCAACCTGACGCGTGACGTCTTTGCCACGCGTATCGGCGTCAAGCGGCGCGCCCTCGATACCTGGCTGCTGCCGGAAGGCTCGCAGGAATTCCGCACCATGCCGGAAGTGGTCGAGCGTTTCGTGTCGGAAATCGTGCAGAACAACGTGCTGCTCGAAAAGTATACGCAAAGCGCTCAATCCGGACCGCTGCGCGACCGCATCAGCGTCGAAGGCCGGCCGCAACTGCTGTCGGTGGACCAATTCACGCGTGAGTCGGTGGAAGACCTGTTCCGTGTGGCCGACATGATGCAGCCCATCGCGCGGCGTCAGAAGATATCGCGTGTCCTGGAAGGCGCGGTGCTGGGCAACCTGTTCTTCGAAGCCAGCACCCGTACCCGCGTGAGCTTCGGTTCGGCATTCTGCCGCCTGGGCGGTTCGGTGTGCGACACCACCGGCTTCACGTTCTCGTCGATGGCCAAGGGCGAGTCCATTTACGACACCAGCCGCGTGATGAGCGGTTACGTCGATGCCATGGTGATCCGCCACCCTGAGCAAGGGTCGGTGGCTGAATTCGCGCGTGCCACCAATATTCCGGTGGTCAACGGCGGCGATGGCCCCGGCGAGCACCCGAGTCAGGCGCTGCTGGACCTGTACACCATCCTTACCGAGTTCTCCCGCCTGGGCAAGCTGCTGGACGGCGCGCACATCGCCATGGTCGGCGATCTGAAGTACGGCCGTACGGTGCATTCGCTGATCAAGCTGCTGGCACTGTATCGCGGCGTGAAGTTCACGCTGGTGTCACCGCCGGGGCTGGAGATGCCGTCCTATATCGTCGAACAAGCTTCGCGCAACGGCAACGTGATCGAGCAGAAGACGTCGCTGGCCGAAGGGGTGTCGGGCGCTGACGTCATCTATGCAACGCGCGTGCAGAAGGAACGTTTCGTCGACGAGGCCCAGGAAGGCTATACGCCGGATTTCCAGATCAACCGCGCCACCATCGACGCGTACTGCGGTCCCGATACCATCGTCATGCACCCCTTGCCGCGTGACAGCCGGCCCGGTGCCAACGACCTGAGCGTGGATCTCAATCACGATCCGCGCCTGGCCATCTTCCGCCAGACCGATAACGGCATTCCCATCCGCATGGCCATCTTCGCCGTGCTGCTGGGTGTGGAAGGGCTGGTGCAACACTCCATGCGCGATGTGACCTGGCAGCATCCTTCGCACGTCGGACCCGATGATTCGGTGTTCCACGGTTTGGAGTAAGCTCGTCGTACCGCGCTCGGCGCGGTCTCCGAAGGCACTCTCGCCCATGGGGCGGAGTGCCTTTTGTTTGCCTGCGAGACAGGGCGGCTTGGTTGGCGCGCCGGCTGTCGAAAGCGGGCGCTGCGCGAGGAGTCATGCGTGCTTGTGGTTGAGGATCTGCATAAATCATTCGTCACCGCGCAAGGTTCGCTGCCGGTATTGCGGGGCGTGGATCTGTGCCTGGCCGCGGGCGAAAGCCTGGCCTTGACGGGAGAGTCGGGCAGCGGCAAGAGCACCTTGCTGCATCTGATTGCGGGCCTGGACTATCCTGATGGCGGCCGCGTGCTGGTCGACGGCGTGGCGTTGCACGCGCGGCGCGAAGCGGGGCTGGCGCAGTGGCGCAGGACGGGCATCGGGCTGGTCTTCCAGCAATACAACCTGATCGGCAGTCTGGATGTGGCCGCCAACCTGGATTTCCAGGCTCGGCTGGCGGGGCGCCACGATGCGGCGTGGACCGCGCATCTTGGGGAACGGCTGGGGTTGACGGCTTTGTTGTCGCGTTACCCGGAGCAATTGTCCGGCGGCCAGCAGCAGAGGGTCGCCATCGGGCGTGCGCTGGCGAGCCGGCCGGGATTGGTGCTGGCCGACGAGCCGACCGGCAGCCTGGACGAGGCGAGCAGCGATGCGGTGCTGGATCTGTTGCTGGCGCTGGTGCGTGACGCGGGCAGCAGCCTGTTGATGGTGACGCACAGCGCGCGCATGGCGGCCCGCTTGTCGCGTCGGGTGACATTGCATTTGGGGAAGGTGAGCGGGGATGATGGAAGCGTCGGTGTCGGTGCCGGTGCCGGTGTCGGTGCCGATGTCGCTGTTGCTACCGATGCCCATACCCATACAGATGTCCATGCCAGTGCCCATGCTGCTCCTGCTGCCGTAGCGTCCGATGGTGGCAGTCCGCCGGCGGTGCGGAAGTAATGCGCGTCTTCCTTTCCTGCATGCGGGCACTGGCGGGCCACTGGCGCCGTCATCCCTTGCAATGCGCCAGCATCGTGTGCGGCTTGTGGCTGGCTACAGGGTTGTGGAGCGGTGTCCAGGCCTTGAATGCGCAGGCGCGCGCTGACTATGCGCGCGCGAGTGCGGTGCTGCTTGGCCCGGCGCAAGGGCAATGGCTGCCGCGCCAGGGTGGTTTGCTTGATCAGCATGTCTACGTCGAGCTGCGGCGGGCCGGTTGGCAGGTCTCACCCATTCTTGAAGGAACCTTGCGCTTCGCCGGCGATCCGCCTGTGTCGCTGCGTGTGATGGGCATCGAACCCTTGAGCTTGCCGCCGGGCACCGAGGTGGCGGGACAGATCGCCAAGGCCTTCGACATGGGGGCTTTCATCGGCACACCCGGACAAGTCTGGGCGGGTCCCGATACGCTGCGTCGACTGGCCCTGCGCCAGGGCGACAGGCCGGTGACGCTGGACGGAGAACAATTGCCCGTTCTGCATCTGCAGCCTGACCTGGCGCCGGGTGTGCTGGTGATGGATATCGGGCATGCGCAGGCCTTGCTGCGCGCACCGGGCAAGATATCGCGATTGCTGGTCGCAGGTGGTCCGGGGGCCCAAGGCGTCGAGGCTGCCCAAACACCGCGATCGATTCAACCCACCCAAGCCACGCAGGCCGCCCAAGCCACGCCATCCACGGACCTTGCGCCGCCCGCGCCCTGGTCGAACGAGCTGACTTTGGCGCGGTCCGATGATCGCGACGATCTGGGGCGCCTGACCGAGAGTTTCCATCTGAATCTGACCGCGCTGGGCATGCTGGCTTTCATCGTGGGCTTGTTCATCGTGCATGCCTCGATCGGCCTGGCGTTGGAACAGCGGCGCGGCCTGTTGCGCACCCTGCGAGCTTGCGGCGTCAGTTTGCGGGCTTTGATGGCGGCCCTGGGCGTGGAGCTGGGCCTGTTCGCGCTGGTAGGCGGCCTGGCGGGCGTGGCCAGCGGCTACCTGCTGGCGGGTGTGCTTCTGGGCAATCTGGCGGCCAGCCTGCGCGGCCTGTATGGCGCCGAGGTGGCCAGCCACCTGAGCCTGCCCGCCTGGTGGTGGGCCGCGGGTATCGGCATGACGCTGCTGGGCGCCCTGGTGGCGGGGGCGGATAGCTTATGGCGCGCGGCGCGCCTGCCTTTGCTGGCCATCGCCCGACCCCAGGCCTGGCGCGCCACTCAAACGTCGCGGCAACGGCGCCAGGTGGGCTGCGCCGTGCTGCTGGCCGCGCTGGCGGCGGGATGCGGGATATGGGGCGACAGCCTGGCCAGCGCGTTCGCGATGCAGGCGGCGATTCTGCTGGGTTCGGCCTTGCTGTTGCCTGCACTGCTGGATGCGCTGCTGGCGGTGGTTGGCCGCCGTGCACGCGATGCGCAGGGGCCGCTGGCGTCCTGGTTCGTCGCCGATAGCCGGCAACAGTTGCCGGCCCTGAGCCTGGCGTTGATGGCCTTGCTGCTGGCTCTGGGCGCCAGCGTCGGTGTGGGTGGCATGACCGAAGGGTTTCGCAAGACTTTCGTCGGCTGGCTGGACCAGCGGTTGTCCGCGGATATTTATTTGAATCCACGCGACAGTGCGCAAGGCCTGGATGCCGTGCAATGGTTGCGGACGCGGCCCGAGGTGCATGCCGTGTTGCCGCAATGGCGCGCCTTCACCCATGTGCGGGGTTGGCCGGTGGAATTGCAGGGTGTGGTCGATGACCCGGAAACGCGGCGGCAATGGCCGCTGCTGGAACAGTCGGCTGACGCCTGGCGCACAGTCGCGGCCGGCCGTGGCGTCATGGTCAGCGAGCAGTTGGCGCGGCATTTGGGGTTGAGGCTTGGCGATTCGTTGAGCTTGGGGGCCGACGCGGGGCCGGTGGAGCAAACGAAACAACCGGCACAACCGGCACAACCGGCACAACCGGCACAAACGGGGCAAACGGGGCAAACGGGGCAAACGGGGCAAACGGGGCAACCGGGGGCATCTTTGGCTCCGGCCACGTTCACGGTGGTGGCGCGCTACGCCGATTACGGGAACCCACGGGGCCATCTGCTGGTGGACGCCGCGGTATTGCAACGGCTGAATCCGCAGGCCGTGCTGCGTAGTGTGAACGTCTATGTGGCAGCCGGTGCGCATGACAGTGATCGGGACGTCGTAGCGCAACAGGCGGCTCCAGGACGCGCCAGTGATCAGGTCGTCGGGACGCTGCGGGCGGCACTCGAACAGCGCTATGGAGGCGATGGCATGCAAGTCGCGGAGCAGGCGTCCATCAAGCTCTGGTCCACGCAGGTATTCAACCGCACTTTCGCCGCGACTGGCGCATTGAATACCTTGACGCTGGGTGTCGCCGGCATTGCCTTGTTCATCAGCCTGCTGACCTTGAGCCAGGGACGGCTGGCGCAGTTGGCGCCGTTGTGGGCCTTGGGCGTACCTCGTCGCCAATTGGCGTGGCTGGCGCTGGGACAAGTGCTGACGCTGTCATTGATGACGGTGTTGTTCGCCATGCCCTTGGGTGTCCTGCTCGCCTGGACACTGGTGGCCGTGGTCAATGTGCAGGCCTTCGGCTGGCGGCTGCCCTTGTATGTGTTTCCCTCGCAATTGCTGATGTTGGGGCTGATGGGGGTGCTGACGAGCCTGCTCGCCGCTGCCTGGCCGGTGTGGCAACTGCGGCGGCGGCAGCCCGCCGAATTGATCAGGCAGTTCGCCGATGAAGCGTGACATGAAGCCGCGCGGGGTCGCTGCTGCGCGGGGTCCGCGACGCTGGTCGAGCGTGCTCGCTGTGCTGCTGCTTGCGGTGGTTGTGCTTGGCGGCTGCGACGATGCCGCGCCGCCGCCGGCGTCGAATGCCGGCTTCGCGGGCCTCGGGCGCGACGCGGATGATTACGCGCGCGTGACGCGTGGCCGGCCGCTGGCCTTTCCACAGGATCATGGTCCCCATGACGGCTATCGCATCGAATGGTGGTACGTGACGGCGGACCTGAAGGACGAGGAAGGCCGGGATTGGGGTGTCCAATGGACGTTGTTCCGTTCAGCCTTGCGTCCTGGCTCGGAACAGGCGGGGTGGGAAAGTCCCAACGTATGGATGGCCCATGCGGCGCTGACTGACGCGACTTCGCATCAATTCGCGGAGAAGTTCGCACGCGGCGGCATCGGACAGGCCGGCGTCCATATCGGCGTACTACCCGTTAGCCAGTCCCCGGCATTCAGCGCATGGATCGACGATTGGTCATTGCAGGGACCCGACATCGATCATCTGACGATGCAGGCGAACGGCAAGGATTTTCGCTATCGGCTGGATCTCAAGGCCGATGGGCCGCTGGTGCTGCATGGCGATGCCGGCTATAGCGAGAAGTCGGGGCAGGGGCAGGCGTCGTATTACTACAGCCAACCCTTCTATCGCGTCAGCGGCGATGTCGAGCGCGCGGGCAAGGTCCATCATGTGCAGGGCACCGCGTGGCTGGACCGCGAGTGGAGCAGCCAGCCTTTGTCGGCCGATCAGCGCGGTTGGGATTGGTTTTCGCTGCATCTGGCATCCGGTGCCAAGGTGATGCTGTTCCAGGTGCGCCAGGCGCAGGGCGCGCCGTACCGCGCCGGGACATGGATAACCCCAGACGGTCATTCGACGGCATTGCGTGGCGACCAGATTCAGCTGGATCCCCTGACGTGGACTCAACTTGATGACGGTCGCAAACTTCCCACGCGCTGGCGTGTGCGCATCGCCGGCACGACGGGCGGCGATGTGGATGTCACGGCCGATGCCTTGCAGCCCAAGTCATGGATGGGAACCTCCTTCCCTTATTGGGAAGGCCCGGTGCGCCTGTCACCCGGAGGCACGGGATACCTGGAGATGACAGGGTATTGAAGCGGATCGGGTCCAAAGAAGACGAACCTGATCCAAAGGTCAGGGTGGGCCAGGGCAATATCGCCCCGTCCCGCTCAAATCCCTTTCTTTTCGCCGCCCAGCGCTTCCACCATCTCGGCCATCAGCTTGGCCAATTCGCCCGTCATCAGGGCCATGTCGGAATCGAACTTCTCGTCGTCGTTCTGCGCCATCGCGTCGGTGTTCTCCTTGAGCACATCCAGCGGCGCTACGCGTTTGACGTCCAGCCCTTCGGTCAAAACGAAGGAAATGCGGTCGGACCAGGTCATGGCCAAGCGCGTGCACTGCTTGCCGTTCTGGATATGGCGACGCACGTCATCGGTATCGATCGAGTGCTTGACATAGCGGATCGCCGCGCCGCTGTCACCGGACGATTTCAATTCGGTGTCCTGGTCGATGCTGAAGTTCGACGGCGCTTCGTCAGACGCCAGCCAGCCGGTCATGGCCGAAGCTGGCGATTGATTGACGTAGAGCCCCTCGACGGGGAAGGGATCGATGCTCTTGGCCAGCAGGCCGAGCACTTCGTCGGCCTTGGCCGAGGCGGCGGCGTCGATCACCAGCCAGTGATTTTTCGGATCGATCCAGACTCGGGTGTCGCGATAAATGCTGAAGGCCTTGGGAAGCAGCTCGTCGGTGACGCGCTCCTTGATCTCCTTCATCTGCTTGCGGCCAGGCTTATAGCCTTGCTGCTCCTCGATTTCCTGCGCACGCGCCTTGGTCACCTGATTGACGACGGTTGCCGGCAACAGCTTCTTCTCGGCCCGCAGCGACAGCAGGATCTGGCCGTTGACGACGTGTGCAAGGCCGCCGTTTTCGCGCGGGGCGATCCAGCCCAGGCTCTGCATTTCCAGGTTATTGCCGCCCTGATAGGCGTGCTTGGCGAGCGCGTCTTCCAGTGCGTCGCCCAAGACGGTCCAGGGCGCGGAGAGACGGTAGATCTTTAGATTCTTGAACCACATGGCGTCGGGGCAAAAGGGTGGATTCTATACGACATGGGCCTTGTCGCCGATCATGACACAGGACACGTTCTGTCACTGACGCGCCAAATGGCACGCGGTATGTTCCGCCCATCTCTTCTCATCCTTAAGCGAGGACCACCATGAAATCCACGACCATCATTGGCGCCCTGCTGATCGTGCTGGGTATCGCCGCCCTGGTCTATCGGGGCTTCAGCTACAAATCGGAAGACACCGTACTGCAGATCGGGTCGGTCAAGGCCACCGCGGAAACCGAAAAATCCGTGCCCATTCCTGGCTGGGCAGGCATCGCGGCCATTGTCGTCGGCGTGGTGGTGGTCGGCGCCGGAATGAGGAAGTAGTCCGGAAGGGCAGGCGGATCGGGAATATGGATCTTTTTGAAAGAGTTCCAAGCCGGTCGGGATTTTTCAGGACGGTGTCAGAGGCGGGCACTTAGACTGCCGGCTCGGAAGACGGTCATGCAACCCGTCAGAGGACGATTGATCCCCCTGTCCCCTGACCGCATGAACGCCCTCTGACACCGATGCCGCGCTCCCCGCGAGCCTTAAAACAGCGCGACATCGTGTGCTCCCGTAGCGGCCCTGCCTAATAGGCGGGCCGTTTTTTTTTGAAGTGGCGGTCCCCCCTACCGCGCGGAGCGCGGCCAAAAAAAAGCTCCCAAAGGGGAGCTTCCAAGGCCAGGCAGGTGCAGCATCCTGCCCGGCAGGGGACGTAGGCGCACGGCGCGCATGGCGCCGCGCACCGGCTATCCATCAGTCGTTCAAGTCGACATCCTTGGTTTCGCGGATGAACAGGGTGCCGATGACCAGGGTCATGGCGGCGATGACGATGGGGTACCACAAGCCGTCATAAATGTTCCCGGTCGCGGCCACGATGGCGAAAGCGAGGGGAGGCAGGAAGCCGCCGAACCACCCGTTGCCGATGTGATAGGGCAAGCTCATCGACGTATAACGGATGCGGGTCGGGAACATCTCGACCAGCATGGCGGCGATGGGGCCGTACACCATGGTCACGTAGATCACCAGGATGGTCAGCAACACCACGGTCATGACGTTGTTGGCTTGCGCGGGGTCGGCCTTGGCGGGATAGCCATGGGCACGGATCGCCGTGGTCAGCGTCTTGTCCATATCGGCGACCTTGGCCTTGAACTCCGCCGCCGGCACGCCGGCTCCCTCGAACGAGGTGAATTCGTCATTGCCGATGCGCACCTTGGCCACCGAACCCGCGGGTGCGGCCTCGTTCTTGTAGTTGACCGAGTTGCGCGCCAGGAAGGACTTGATCACGTCGCAGGAGCTGGTGAACGATGACGTGCCCACCGGGTTGAACTGGAAGGAGCACGTGGCCGGGTCGGCGAACACCGTCACCGGTGCGTTGGCCTGCGCCTTTTCCAGCGCCGGGTTGGCGAAATGCGTGATGCCCTGGAAGATGGGGAAGTAGGTCAGTGCCGCGATCAGGCAACCCGCCATGATGATGGGTTTGCGCCCGATGCGGTCCGACAGCGCGCCGAAGATCACGAAGAAGGGCGTGCCGATCAACAGCGCCACCGCGATCATGATGTTGGCGGTGTTGGAGTCGACCTTCAACGTCTGCGTCAGGAAGAACAGGGAGTAGAACTGTCCCGTGTACCAGACCACGGCCTGGCCGGCGGTCAGGCCCAGCAAGGCCAGGATGACGACCTTGAGGTTCTTCCATTGGCCGAACGACTCGGTCAGCGGCGCCTTGGAACCCTTGCCTTCTTCCTTCATGCGCTGGAAGGTGGGCGATTCGCTCAACTGCATGCGGATCCACACCGAAATCGCCAGCAGGACGAAGGACAGCAGGAAGGGCGCGCGCCACCAGCCCCAGGAGTCGCGGAAGGCTTCTTCCCCGGCGTAGCTGCGCACGCCCAGGATCACCAGCAGGGACAGGAACAGGCCCAATGTCGCGGTGGTCTGGATCCAGCTGGTATAGAAGCCGCGCCGGCCCATCGGTGCGTGTTCGGCCACGTAGGTGGCCGCGCCGCCGTACTCGCCGCCCAGCGCCAGGCCTTGCAGCAGGCGCAGCACGATCAGGCAGATGGGCGCCAGGATGCCGATGGAGCCGTAGCTGGGCAGCAGGCCCACCAGGAAGGTGGACAGGCCCATGATGACGATCGTCACCAGGAATGTGTACTTACGCCCGACCAGATCGCCCAGCCGGCCGAACACCAGCGCGCCGAACGGGCGGACGGCGAAGCCCGCGGCGAAGGCGAGCAGGGCGAAGATGAACCCCGCCGTCGGATTGACCCCCGAAAAGAAGTGCATGGCGATGATGGGTGCCAGCGAACCGTACAGATAGAAGTCGTACCACTCGAAAACAGTACCCAGCGACGACGCAAAAATCACTTTGCGTTCGTTGCGGGTCATGGGGGGGGCTGCAACCCCTCCCCCTGCGCGCGGCATAGGTGTGGTGTTCATGATGTCTCCTCGAAGGGTGGCCGGCGATCGGGCGCCGTGCTCTTTCTCCCGGTCGATGGTTATCAATCCGGGTTAGGCTGCAAGTTAGGACCCGAGGCTGACGGGGGACTGACGTTTTTATAAGACGTCATTTGAAAAGTGTATCTTTGTGTAAAGATGGTCCCAAAGGGAAGGTCACGGTGAACCGGGTGCCCGGTGTGGCGGGTTCGATGCCGGTGCTGCCGGTGATTCCAGTGCTGTCGGTGTTATTGGAAATGGTCACCACGGCGCCATGCTTGCCGGCGATTTCCCGCACGATCGCCAGCCCCAGGCCGCTGCCATCCGCCGGGGTGCCCAACACGCGATAGAAGCGGTCGAAGACCCGTTCCCGTTCGGCCACGGCAATGCCGGGACCGGAGTCCTCGACGTCCAGCACCGCGTAATTTCCTTGGCGGCGTACCCGCACGGTGATGCGGCCGCCGCGCGGCGTATAGCGCAGCGCGTTATCGAGCAGGTTGTTCAGCAGCTCGCCCAGCAGGATGGGATTGCCCGCGATGGGGACCACGCCGTCCGGATCCTCGAAACCCAGATCGGTGTGCAGGGACAAGGCCTGCGGAGCCCACTGCGTGGTGTGCTCGCGCGCCACGTCGGCCAGGTCGATGGGCGTCATGCCGACGGCGGCGGGGTTTTCGGCGTGGGCCAGCAGCAACAGTTGATTCACCAAGCGGGTCGCGCGTTCGGATCCGGTCACCAACTGGCGCAGGCTGGCCTGCATTTCATCGGCGCTGGCATCGCGCAGGGCCAGCTCGGCCTGGGTGCGCAATCCCGCCAGCGGTGTCTTCAACTGGTGGGCGGCGTCGGCGACGAAGCGGCGCTGGGTCTGCACGGTGGCCGACAGCCGATCCAGCAGATCGTTGATGGCGCCGACCAGTGGCGCGATTTCGGTGGGCGCGGCACGGTCGTCGATGGGCGACAGGTCGTCGGGCCGGCGCGCCCGCAGGCGCTGCTGCAAAGCGTTCAGCGGCGCCACGCCGCGCGACAGGCCGAACCACACCAGCAGCACCGCGATCGGCAGCACCACGAATTGGGGAATGATGACTCCCTTGATGATCTCGTTGGCCAACTGCGCGCGTTTTTCACCGGTTTCCGCCACCATCACGGTGACGGGGTCCACGCCCTGGACACCCGCCTGGTTGCCCGGATCCACCCGCGTGTAGGCCACCCGGATGGCGAAGCCGCGCAGGCTGTCGTCGTCGAAGCGCACCACGCCGGGTTCCGCCGTGCCGGCGGCCTTGGGCAAGGGCAGGCCGCGATCTCCCGCCACGTAACGGCCTTGGCTGTCGACCACCAGCCAGAACAGGCTGGCGGTTTCGTCGGCGCGCAGGGCGTGCCGCAGTGTGTCGTTCATGGGCAGGGCAGGCTTGCCGTCCACCACGCGCACCTGATGCGCCAGCAGGTTGACCGTATTGGCCAGCGCGCGGTCGTAAGGGACGTCGGCAATGTGCTGCGCCACCACATAGGTGATGGCGACGCTCATCGGCCACAGCAGGAACAACGGCGCCAGCATCCAGTCGAGGATTTCGCCCAGCAGGGAGCGGCGCGGCGGGCGGAAACTGGGGCCGCGCGCGCCCGCCCGCAAGACCTCCAGTGCTTCCTGGTTCAGCGGGGTCGTCGAGGGCGCTTCAGTTCGAAAGAAAGCTCGCACCGGGTTCCCGTTCAAGGCAATAGCCCAGGCCGCGCACCGTCATGATCTTCACGCCACTGGGTTCGAGCTTCTTGCGCAGGCGATGCACATAGACTTCGATGGCGTTGGTGCTGACTTCCTCGCCCCATTCGCACAGGTGGTCGACCAGCTGGTTCTTGCTGACCATGCGGCCGCTGCGCATCAACAGGATTTCCAGCAGGCTGACCTCGCGCGCCGACAGGTCCAGCGTCTGGTCATCGACCATGGCCACGCGGCCAGTCTGATCGAACACCAGTCGGCCGTGGCGCACCAGCGTGGCGCCGCCGCCGGCGCCGCGGCGGGTGAGCGCCCGCACGCGCGCCTCCAATTCGGACAGCGCGAAGGGCTTGGCCATATAGTCGTCGGCGCCCAGGTCCAGCCCTTTGACGCGCTGCTCGACGCTATCCGCGGCGGTGAGGATCAGCACCGGCAGATGGGAGTTGCGCGAACGCAAGCGGCGCAGGACTTCCAGGCCGGCCAGCTGGGGCAGCCCAAGATCGAGGATCAGCAGGTCGAAGGCTTGTGCGGTCAGCGCCAGGTCGGCAGCCATGCCGTCCCGCACGGCATCCACCGCATAGCCGCCGTGGCGCAACGAGCGTGACAAACCGTCAGCCAGGATGCTGTCGTCTTCAGCAATCAAAATACGCATGGAACCGGGCTCGCAGGTGTTGGTTATTTGAAATCGCAGCCAGGGGTGGAACCGGATTCATGGCCCGGTTTTTGTCTATCTCCACACTTCCGGCACGATTCTGGCATGGGCCGCCGGGCTTGCCCATATCGGGAATACGCGAGCAGTGGCCGAACGGCGGGTAGCGCACGATTATCGGCATGGGCTTGTCACACTGGGTTTTTGTCCAGTAGAATCCGATGCCATAATTCAGCGTTCACCAAATCCAAATTCGCTACACCCGGACTCACACAGGACACCTAATGGACGACAAAAACAGCAAGGGCGCCGCCGCCGAGAAAGCCAAGGCATTGGCCGCCGCGCTCTCGCAGATCGAAAAGCAGTTCGGCAAGGGTTCGATCATGCGGTATGGCGACAACGAGGTATCGCACGATATCCAGGTCGTCTCCACCGGCTCGCTGGGCCTGGACATCGCCTTGGGCGTCGGCGGTCTGCCGCGCGGCCGTGTCGTCGAAATCTATGGTCCGGAATCGTCGGGTAAGACCACGCTGACCCTGCAGGTCGTTGCTGAAATGCAAAAGATCGGCGGCACCTGCGCCTTCGTCGACGCCGAACACGCGCTCGACGTGCAGTACGCCTCCAAGCTGGGCGTCAACCTGACGGACTTGCTGATTTCGCAACCCGACACCGGCGAACAGGCCCTGGAAATCACGGACGCACTGGTGCGTTCGGGTTCGGTCGACCTGATCGTCATCGACTCGGTGGCGGCCCTGGTGCCCAAGGCGGAAATCGAAGGTGAAATGGGCGACTCGCTGCCCGGCCTGCAGGCACGTCTCATGAGCCAGGCCCTGCGCAAGCTCACCGCCACGATCAAGCGCACCAACTGCATGGTGATCTTCATCAACCAGATCCGTATGAAGATCGGCGTGATGTTCGGCAACCCGGAAACCACCACCGGCGGCAATGCGCTCAAGTTCTATTCCTCGGTGCGCCTGGATATCCGCCGTATCGGTTCGATCAAGAAGGGTGACGAGGTCATCGGCAACGAAACCCGCGTCAAGGTCGTCAAGAACAAGGTTTCGCCGCCGTTCAAGCAGGCTGAATTCGACATCATGTACGGCACGGGTATTTCGCGTGAAGGCGAGATCATCGACCTGGGTGTGCAGGCGGGCGTGGTCGACAAGTCGGGTGCGTGGTACAGCTACAACGGCGAACGTATCGGCCAGGGCAAGGACAACGTGCGCGAGTACTTGAAAGAACACAAGCAAATGGCGCTGGAGATCGAGAACCGCGTGCGCGAGAACCAGGGTGTGGTCGTTCGCGCCAACACCTTCGCCGCCTCCGAGGCGGAAGCCGAAGAGGATTGATCCACCATGAGCTGGGGCTCCGGACCTTCGCGGCCGCGCCGGGCTGGTTGGTCCGGCGCCGACGATGACGATGATGGTGGCTTCGAGCAGTTGGCCCGGGGGCGATCCTCCGGCGCCGACAGCGCCGATGGTTCCAGCGATGGTTCTAGTAACGACACCGGCGAGACCTATACGCGTACGTCCGAGTTGCGCTCCAGGCGGCGCACATCGCCGGGGACACGATCAGCGTCGCGGAGCACTTCCGCCCGCGATGACTCGGCCGAAGACAGTTGGGCTGAGAACGCTGCGACCGACGACGGCAAGACTGCTCCTACCCAGGCCGCGGGTCCGCAGACGCGTCGTGGCCCCAGCCTGAAGGCACGTGCGGTCGGGTTTCTGTCCCGCCGCGATTACGCGCGTAAAGAAATAGCGAGCAAGCTGAAACCGCACGCCGACAGCGAGGACGAGCTCAACAAGGTGCTCGACGATCTGGAGCGGGAAGGGTGGTTGTCCACCGAGCGCTTCGCGCAAAGCCTGGTTCATCGACGTGCCGAGCGTCAGGGCGCGGCCCGCATCGTGCAGGAGCTGCGCTCCAAAGGCGTGGCCGAGGCCCAGGTGAGCGAGCTGCAACAGAATCTGCGTGCCACCGAGTACGAACGCGCCCGCGCCGTGTGGGAAAAGCGTTTCGGCGAGCGGCCGGCCGATCGGTCCGCCTATGCCAAGCAGGCGCGCTTCCTGGCAGGACGCGGCTTCGCCGGCGACGTCATACGCCGCATTCTGGGCGGCAGCGACGACGACGAATAGTTGAAGCGCAGCGGCTGCCGTGACTGGCCAACGCGCCAGCGCCACCGCCACCGCCACCGCGGCACGCAGCCCTGTCGCTTACCCCTTGCTATCCCGCTGCACGGCCTTGATGCCCGTCAGATTGCGGAAGCACACCTCCCGAGCGATCTTCAGGAAGTCCCTGATGTAAGGCGCATCCATATCCTCGGACCGCACCGCCGCGGATAGCGTACTCCATACGCCCTGTGGCCCCAGCGGCTTCACCCGCAGCCAACCCTGGTCCAGATATTCCGTCAACGCCCAGTTCGGCAAGGCTGCCACACCCCGATTGCTGGCCACCAGTTGCACGATGATGGGCGTCAATTCCGCCTTGCGCACGCCAGCCGGCTCAACCTCGGCCGGATCGAGGAATCGCGTGAAAACGTCCAGCCGCTGTTTGTAGACCGGGTAAGTGACCAGGATCTGGTCGGCCAATTGCTCCGGCTGTATGTAGCGCGCGCTGGCCAGAGGATTGGCCTCCGACATGGCCAACACCACTTCATATGTAAACAGCGGCTCGTATTCGAGCGCTTCCAGCGGCTGCGGATCCGAGGTGATCACCAGATCCAGGTCGCCGCGCACCAAGGCGGGCAGGGGCGCGAAAGAGAACGCCGCCGACAAGTCCAGCGCCACTTCCGGCCACTGCGCGCGGAAAGCGTCCAGCGCGGGCATCAGCCACTGAAAGCAGGAATGGCAGTCGATGGCGATATGCAGGCGGCCGGTGCGCCCGGCAGCCAGCCGCTGCAATTCGCGCTCCGTGGCGCGCATCCGCGGCAGCACCTCGTCGGCCAAGGCCAGCACGCGCAGCCCGGCCGTGGTCAGCCGCGCGGGCCGGGTACGGCGGTTCAGCAGGGGCGTGCCCAGACGGGCCTCCAGCTCCCGCAGTTGATGCGACAGCGCGGACTGTGTCAGATGCAGCCGCTCCGCGGCCTCCAGCAGGCTGCCCCCATCGCGTATGGCGGCCAGCGTTTCAAGGTGGCGAATTTCTAACATGGCTTTGTATGAATCAATTTCATGAAATTAATGCAGACATTGATTTTGCCTCAAGTTGCTTTGCGCGCACAATGTTCGAACTTGAACAGGCCTCTCTTTATCTGAAAAATCATGACGATCATTCATAATCTGGGTTTCCCGCGTATCGGTGCCCAACGCGAATTGAAGCGCGCGGTCGAGGCCTACTGGGCCGGCAAGTCGACTCAGGAAGAATTGGAAGCCACGGGTCGCGAGCTGCGCGCCCGTCATTGGAAAGTGCAGGCCGATGCCGGCCTGAAGTTCGTGCCGGTGGGCGATTTCGCCTGGTATGACCACATCCTGGAATGGACGACGCTGCTGGGCGCCGTGCCTTCGCGTTTCGCGCAGAAGGATGACCAGTCCGTCACGCTGGACACCTTGTTCCGCATGGGCCGTGGCCGCGCGCCGACCGGTACCCCGGCCGCCGCGTGCGAAATGACCAAGTGGTTCGATACCAACTACCACTACATCGTTCCGGAGCTGACCCCCAGGCAGACTTTCCGCGTGGCGCGCACCGCCTTGTTCGATCAGGTACGTGAAGCCCAGGCCCTGGGGCACGCCGTGAAAGTGGTGATTCCCGGTCCTTTGACCTGGTTGTGGCTGGGCAAGGGCGACGCTTTCGAAGCCGGCGCCGGCGATGAAGGCAAGCTGGCCCTGCTGGACGCGTTGCTGCCGGTGTACGCCGATGTCCTGGGCCGCCTGGCCAAGCTGAACGTCGAATGGGTGCAGATCGACGAGCCCATCCTGGCGCTGGATCTGCCTGATGCGTGGCGCGCCGCGTATGGCCGCGTCTATGCCGACCTGGCCAAAGCGCCCGTCAAACTGCTGCTGGCGACGTACTTCGACGGCCTGCAAGACAATCTGCAGACCGCCGCCGTGCTGCCCGTGGCCGGTCTGCACGTCGACCTGGTGCGTGCACCGGAGCAGCTGGCCGGCGTGGTCGCCGCCTTGCGTGCCGACCAAGTGCTGTCAGCCGGTGTCATCAACGGGCGCAACATCTGGCGCACCGATCTGGATGCCGCTCTGCAAACGCTGGCGCCGGTGCTTGAGCAACTGGGTGAGCGCCTGTGGCTGGCGCCGTCGTGCTCGCTGTTGCACGTGCCGGTCGATCTGGCCTTCGAAACCGAGCTGGATCCGGAACTCAAGAGCTGGCTATCGTTCGCCGTACAGAAGCTGGAAGAACTGGGCGCGCTGGGCCAGGCCCTGGGCGGCAGCAAAGACACCGCTGTGCTGGAAAAGCTGGCCCGCCAACGCGCCGCGCTGCAAGCTCGCGCCAAGTCGCCGCGTATCCATAACCCCGCTGTCGCCGCGCGCCTGGCCGCGTCCGCCGGCGTCAAGCTGCAACGCGAGGCCTTTGGTGAGCGCATCGCCCGGCAACAAGCCGAGCTGAAGCTGCCCGCGTATCCGACGACCACCATCGGCTCTTTCCCGCAGACCCAGGAAATCCGAGCCCTGCGGCGCGACTGGAAGGCGGGCGCGCTGAGCGATTCGGCCTACGAAACCGCCATCCGCAAGGAAATCGAGGCAGTCATCCGCTTCCAGGAGAAAGTGGGCCTGGACGTGCTGGTGCACGGCGAGCCTGAACGTAACGACATGGTCGAGTACTTCGGCGAGCTGCTGGCTGGCTTTGCGTTCACCAAGAACGGCTGGGTGCAAAGTTATGGTTCGCGCTGCGTCAAGCCGCCCGTGATTTTCGGCGACGTGGCCCGTCCGGCGCCGATGACGGTGGCGTGGTCGGCTTACGCGCAATCGCTGACCGACAAGCCCGTCAAGGGCATGCTGACCGGTCCGGTCACCATCCTGCAATGGTCTTTCGTGCGCGACGATCAACCGCGCGCCCAGACCTGCCGCCAACTGGCCCTGGCCCTGCGCGACGAAGTGGTCGACCTGGAGCAGGCCGGCATCCGCGTCATCCAGATCGACGAACCGGCCATCCGCGAAGGCTTGCCGCTACGCCGCGCCGACTGGCAGGCTTATCTGGACTGGGCGGTGGATTGCTTCCGCCTGTCCACCAGCGGCGTGCGGGCCGATACGCAGATCCACACCCATATGTGCTATTCGGAATTCAATGACATCATCGAATCGATCGGCGCCATGGATGCGGACGTGATCACCATCGAAACCTCGCGTTCGAACATGGAGCTGCTCAAGGCCTTCGAGGATTACCGTTACCCGAATGACATCGGTCCTGGCGTCTACGACATCCATTCACCCAACGTGCCGGAAGTGGGCTGGATGGTCGATCTGATGCGCAAGGCGGCCGCCCGCCTGCCCAAGGAACGCTTGTGGGTCAATCCGGATTGCGGCTTGAAGACCCGCGCGTGGCCGGAAACAGAGGCCGCGCTGGTGAGCATGGTCGATGCGGCGCGCAAGCTGCGCGAGGCGGCCTGAGCGGGCAGGGGACTGAGCGGATACGGTTCTGAGCAAGGCCGGGTCGGAGCTCGGGCGGATCGGAGCAGGGACGGCCTGAGCAGGGACGGCCTGAGCAGGCACCGACCCGAGTCCGGCGGCAGCAGGACCAATTCCGCCGTATTTCCAGGGGGCGGAACCGATGGGTTCCGCCCCGCTTTTTTATGAAATGCGCCCCGGGTTATACTTTTCCGGTTTTGTTGCCTTGCAACAACCAGACCTTGGCCGAACCGCATGCCTTTGCCGCCACCGGACACTCCGCGCACCTCCCTGCACACACGATCCATCCGTGTGCAGGGTTACGCGCGCGAGGATGATCTGTGGGATCTCGAAGCGGAACTCATCGACGTCAAGGACTACGATTTCCTCAGGAGCGACGGCTCGTCCATGCCCGCCGGCCGCCCTATACACCATATGCACCTGCGTATTACCATCGACGACAGCTACACCATCGTCGCGGCGCAGGCTGCCTACGATGCCGCCCCTTACGGCGAGCATTGCACCTGCATCGAAGCGGCCTACCAGGACCTGGTCGGCATGAATCTGGTGAAGAATTTTCGTCAGAGCGTCAAGGAAAGGTTTGGCCGCGTGCAGGGCTGTACTCACATGACCGAGTTGTCCCTGGTGCTGCCCACCGCCGCGGTGCAAGCCATGGCCGGCCGGCGTCGTGAGAAAGCCGAAACATCGCAGAAGCGGCCCTTCCAGCTGGATGGCTGCCATGCGCTCGACGTCACGGGCCCCGTGGTCCAGACGCATTACCCGAAGTGGTACGTCGGCGAGGACAACGCTGACCAAGCCGCCTCAGACACTTCTTTTTTTTCCCATACGACCTGACAGGTAACACATGAAAATCCATGAGTATCAAGGCAAGGAACTGCTGAAGAAATTTGGCTTGCCCGTGCCGCGCGGTATTCCCGCCCTCTCCGTCGACGAAGCCGTTGCTGCAGCGGAGAAGCTGGGAGGTCCGGTCTGGGTCGTCAAGGCGCAGATTCACGCGGGTGGCCGCGGCAAGGGTGGTGGCGTGAAGCTGGCCCGCTCGATCGAGGACGTGCGCAAGCTGTCCAGCGAGATCCTGGGCATGCAGCTCAAGACGCACCAGACCGGCCCGGAAGGCCAGAAGGTCAATCGCCTGTACATCGAAGAAGGCGCTGATATTCAGAAGGAATACTACGTGTCGCTGGTCACCGACCGCGCCACGCAGAAGGTCGCCCTGATCGCTTCGAGCGAAGGCGGCATGGACATCGAGGAAGTGGCTCACTCCTCGCCGGAAAAGATCGTCACCGAATACATCGACCCGCTGGCCGGCCTGACCGCCGAGCAGGGCAAGAAAGTGGCCGACGCCATCGGCATGCCCGCCGACTCGACCGCCCAAGCCGTGGACGTGTTCCAGAAGCTGTATCAGTGCTACATGGAAACGGACGCCTCGCTGGTCGAAATCAACCCGCTGAACCGCGACAGCAAGGGCAACGTCATCGCCCTGGACGCCAAGTTCAACTTCGATCCCAACGCCCTGTTCCGTCATCCGGAAATCGTCGCTTACCGCGACCTGGATGAAGAAGATCCCGCTGAAGTCGAAGCCAGCAAGTTCGATCTGGCCTACATCCAGCTGGACGGCAACATCGGCTGCCTGGTGAACGGCGCCGGCCTGGCCATGGCCACCATGGACACCATCAAGCTGTTCGGCGGCGAACCCGCCAACTTCCTGGACGTTGGCGGCGGCGCCACGGCCGAGAAGGTCACCGAAGCCTTCAAGATCATGCTCAAGAACAAGGGCGTGAAGGCGATTCTGGTCAACATCTTCGGCGGCATCATGCGCTGCGACGTGATCGCCGAAGGCGTGATCACCGCTTGCAAGGCCGTCAACCTGAGCGTTCCGCTGGTCGTCCGCATGAAGGGCACCAACGAAGAACTCGGCAAGAAGATGCTCGCCGATTCCGGATTGCCCATCATCAGCGCCGACACCATGGCCGAAGCGGCCACCAAAGTCGTTGCCGCCGTCAAATAAGATATAGCCAAGGATTCATAAATGTCGATCTTGATCAACAAGGACACCAAAGTCATCACCCAAGGCATCACGGGCAAGACGGGTCAGTTCCACACCCGCATGTGCCGCGACTACGCCAACGGTAAGGCCGCCTTCGTGGCTGGCGTGAACCCGAAGAAGGCGGGTGAGGACTTTGAAGGTATTCCCATCTTCGCTTCGGTCAAGGAAGCGAAGGCTGACACCGGCGCTACCGTTTCGGTGATCTACGTGCCGCCCGCCGGCGCCGCCGCCGCCATCTGGGAAGCTGTCGAAGCCGAACTGGACCTGGCCATCTGCATCACCGAAGGCATCCCCGTGCGCGACATGCTGGAAGTGCGCAACCGCATGAAGGCCATCGGCAGCAAGACCCTGCTGCTGGGCCCGAACTGCCCCGGCCTGATCACGCCCGATGAAATCAAAATCGGCATCATGCCCGGCCACATCCACCGCAAGGGCCGCATCGGCATCGTCAGCCGCTCCGGCACGCTGACGTACGAAGCCGTGGGCCAAGTCACCGAACTGGGCCTGGGCCAATCCAGCGCCGTTGGTATCGGCGGCGACCCCATCAACGGCCTGAAGCACATCGACGTGCTCAAGTTGTTCAATGACGATCCCGACACCGACGCCGTCATCATGATCGGCGAAATCGGCGGTCCGGATGAAGTCAACGCCGCGCTGTGGGCGAAGGACAACATGAAGAAGCCGGTGGTCGGCTTCATCGCTGGCGTTACCGCCCCTCCGGGAAAGCGCATGGGCCACGCCGGCGCGCTGATCTCGGGCGGTGCCGATACCGCCGACGCCAAGCTGGAAGTGATGGAAAGCTGCGGCATCCGCACGACCCGCAATCCGTCGGAAATGGGCAAGCTGCTGAAGTCGGTGCTGTAAGCCGCCTTTGCCTGTCGTGGGCAAGGCCGATATGCGATATACCGGCCTTACCCGCAAGAACCCGCCCTGGTGGCGGGTTTTTTTTGGCCGTGATGCCATGCTTGCCGGCTGTCCATATGATGGATCCAGTGGCAGCGACTGGTGCCATATTTAAGCTGTAATTCAGCAAAACGAAAGGAATAGGCGTTTTTCTTCCGTCAACTCCCGTAAAAACCCATCGTTTACCCTCCAGATAGCCGACAAGTAGCTGAATATTTGCTTTCAGCTCTTTATAATGCCGGCACAAACCGCGCTACATACATATAGAACCTGCCATTGCTCGCACAAGGCGGTCAGCGCAATTCATTCCTGTTTATGGATATCAACACTTCGGGGGATCCGAGGAAAGAGGGGTATGGAATTATCACAAGCTGCATTCTGGCTCGCATTGCTGCAAATCATCTGGGTAAACATTCTTCTGTCTGGCGACAACGCCGTCGTCATCGCCTTGGCGGCGCGTGCCTTGCCGCCCGAGCAACAGAAAAAAGCCATCGTCATCGGTTCCGCCGCCGCGATCATCATGCGTATCGTGCTGACGCTGGTTGCCGCCAAGCTGCTGCTGTTGCCGTGGCTGAAGCTGATCGGCGCGGTTCTGCTTGTTTATATCGGCGTGACCTTGTTGCTGCCGGAGAACGAGGATGACGGCGACGGCAAGACGCATGGTTCGCTGATGTCGGCGATTCGCACCATCATGATTGCCGATTTGGTAATGAGTCTGGACAACGTGGTGGCCGTGGCCGCCGCCGCCATGGGCGATACCACGCTGCTGGTGTTGGGCCTGGCAATCAGCATTCCGCTGGTGATTTTCGGCAGCACCTTGCTGCTGAAGGTGATCGAACGCTTTCCCCTCATCGTGTGGGTGGGCGCGGCGCTGCTGGGCTTTATCGCTGGTGAGCTGCTGGTCGGAGATCCCGCCCTGCAGGAACCGATCGCCCGTATCGACACGGCTTTGGGCGTGACGCAGCACAGCTTCGCCATGATGGTGGGCGTGGCTGGCGCCTTGTTGGTGTTGGCCCTAGGGAAAATCCTCATCGTCCGACGCAAAGCTGACTGAAAGCTGAACTACAATCCTGATTCGTGGTCCAACCCCGTCGTTTCCTAAACGACGGGGGGGCGGCTTCACCGTCCAGGCAGCAACGCATCATGTTTCGGGGGTAGTAACGTGCTTGAATTTTTCCAGACGCTTAGTTGGTCAGCGGTTTTCCAGATCATCCTGATCGATATTCTTCTTGGCGGTGACAATGCCGTCGTCATCGCTTTGGCGTGTCGCAACCTGGCACCCAAACAGCGCATGCAGGGCATCCTGTGGGGTACTGCCGGCGCCATCATCTTGCGGGTCGTGCTGATTGCCTTCGCACTGACTTTGCTCAATATCCCGGCCTTGAAGATCGTCGGCGCGCTGTTGCTGGTTTGGATCGGCGTCAAGCTGCTGATTCCGGAGGACGATGCCCATGACAAGATCAAGGGCGGCACGTCCATCGTGGCGGCCATCAAGACCATCATCATCGCCGACTTCGTCATGAGCCTGGACAACGTCATCGCCATCGCCGGCGCGGCGCAGGGCGCCCACGCGGATCACCAGATCGGCCTGGTGGTGTTCGGCCTGGTGGTCAGCGTGCCCATCATCGTCTGGGGTTCGACCCTGGTGCTGAAGCTGATCGACCGCTATCCGCTGGTCATCACCCTGGGCGCCGGCCTCCTGGGCTGGATCGCCGGCGGCATGCTGGTGACCGATGTTTTGATCACGCGCAACTTCGGGGAGCAGCCCGGTATGGTTAAATTGGGGGCTGAAATCGTCGGCGCGCTGCTGGTGGTCCTGATGGGCCGCTGGTTTGCCAGCCGTAAAGTCGTCTCCAAGGAAGCGCTTCAATGAGTCTGCGTAGAACCACTAACCTCCAGCAATCCGAAAGCGGCCTGAGCCTGCTGCAAGGGCTGTTCGTCCTGGCCATCCTGGGCGTGATTGCAACGGTGGTTGCCGCCAGCTTTTCCTGATAGCTGGCACCTGGCCGGACCGGTCTCCCGGTGCGGCCAAAATTGAACAAGCAAATGGACAAGCCCGAACCCGTGTCGGGCTTGTCCATTGCGTTTTATCTTCGCCGACTGGCCATACGAGCAGCATGTCCGATATCGCGATCCTGACCCGGCCCGAGGGTAGCAACGAAGTGCTTAGGCAGCGCCTGGCGGCGGTTGGCTGGCAGGTGTGCGATTGGCCGGCGCTGACCTTGGCTACGTTGGCGTGCGCGACCACGGACTTGCCGCTGCCGCAGGCCTACGACCTGGCGGTTTTCGTCAGTGGCAATGCCGCGCGGCATTACCTGGCGCAGTGGCGGGGAGCGAACCATGATGCCTCGATGGTTTGGCCGGCGTCCTGTGCCGTCGCCACCGTGGGGCCGGGCAGCGCCGCCGCGCTGCGAGCAAGCGGTGGCTTCGACGGCGCCACGCTGATCCATCCGGGCCCTGATGCGCCCAGCCATGACTCCGAAGCCTTATGGCATGAACTGCGCCGACGCGGACCGTTGCCGCGCCGTGTCCTTATCGTGCGGGGCACGCAGGGACGGGACTGGCTGGCCGAGCAATTGCGCGAAGCAGGGATCGAAGTGCGGCTGCACGCGGCATATCACCGGGCGCCCGCGCGATGGGGCGATGCGGAGCTGGCGCAGTTGCGCGATTGGCGTGATCTGGCTCTGCGGCCGACATGGCTGTTGACCAGCGGGGAGGGCATCAGTGCCGTGCTGGCCAATGTCGTTCACGCCGGGGTATTGCCATGGTGGCGCGGCTGTCGTTTCATAGTGACCCATCCCGCCCTGGCGCGGCGGATGACTGACCAGGAGGAGGTTGCCGAAGCTGCCATCAGCGTTCATGTTCCTGACAATGATGCACTGTTTGAAGCTTTTGTTTCCGCCTGTTAGGTCGACACACGCGCGTTTCACTTTCGTAGCGAATACAATCGCCCCATGACAGACAATACCCCTGCCACTGAGCCGGCCGTGTCTTCGGCCGCACCCGGCGCCACGCCGCCGTCCGCGGGCAAGCCCGCAGCCGCTCCGCCGCCGCGTCCGGCGCGCAAGAGCGGTGTTTCCCCCGCCGTCTCCGCCCTGGTCGTCGTCATCGTGCTGGCGATCGTCCTGGCCGCGGCGCTCTATATGCAGCGCCGTGAGTTCCTGGCCGCCGGCCGTGAAGTCGCCACCCGCATCGATAATCTGAATAGTGCGCTGGCGCAGACCCGTGGCGATGCCAATCAGGCCCTGGCCCTGGCCCAGGCGCAGGCGGGCAAGGCCGCTGCCCTGGAAAACGCGCTGCGCGACACGCAAAGCCAGTATGTCGCCCTGGAACAGGCCTGGCAGGCTTTCAATGACAGCTCCAGCGACGAAGTCCTGGCCAACGATGTCGAACGCATGCTGACCATTGCCAGCCAGCAATTGCGTCTGGCCGGCAACGTCAGCAATGCCATCGTGGCCCTGGAAACCGCGCAATCCCGTCTGGCCCGTGCCGACCGGCCGCGCTTCGCCAGCTTGCAGCAGGCCATCAACGGCGACCTCGATCGCCTGCGCGCCGTGCCCACGGTCGATGTGCCGGCGCAGTCATCCCGTATCGAACGCCTGGTGGCCCTGGTCGGCAAGGCGCCGCTGCTGGCGCCCGACGCGGTGGCCCCCGGCATGATCGCGCCGGGCGCCCCCGCCGGTGCCGCGCCGGCCGCTGCCCCCGTGGCGCCGCCCGCGGCTGCGGAAACCTTGCCTGCCGATGCCGCCTGGTGGCAACGCTGGCGCGCCGAAATCGCGTCCTGGCCGGCGCGCAGCGGCGCGGTGCTGGTGCGTGAACTGGGCGACCTGATCCGGGTGCAGCGTGTCGATGAACCGTCGGCCCTGCTGCTGTCGCCGGAACAGGCGCTGCAATTGCGCTCGACGCTGCGCCAGCGCCTGCTGTCCGTCCAACTGTCCTTGCTGATGCGCCAGCCGGCCATCTGGAAGAGCGAGCTGGAAACGGTCAACCGCACGCTGGACACCTATTTCGACCGCCGTTCCGCCGATACGCTGGCGGCGTTGAACTTGACGCGCGAACTGACGCAGACGGAAATCTCTGTCCCGGTGCCAGACGTCGCCGACAGCCTGAACGCCGTGGCCGCCTTGCGTGCCGCGGGCGCCACGGGTGCCAACTCGCGCGGACGGGACTGATCCATGCGCGCCTGGTTCTGGACGTTATTGCTGGCGGTTGTCGCGGTTGCCGTGGCGGTGGTGCTGCGCGCACACCCGGGCAACGTATTGATCCTGGTCTGGCCTTACCGCATCGAGATGTCGCTGACGTTGGCGGTGTTGCTGCTGGTGGGCATGTTCCTGGCCATTTATATCGGCCTGCGTCTGCTGGCATGGCTGTTGGCCATTCCGGAGCGGGTGCGGGCCTGGCGCGGACGGCGTGCGCAGGCGCGTGACCACGAGTTGCTGGAACGCGGCTGGATCGGCCTGCTGGAAGGCCGCTTCGCCCATGCCGAAAAAGATCTCACCAAGTTGCTGGACCAGACGCGGGCCCGTAACCGGCGTGTGCTGGCAGCGCTGTCGGCGGCCCGCGCGGCGCAAGGCCTGGGTGAGTTCGTACGGCGTGACGTGATGCTGGATCGCGCCCGCGAACATGCCGGCACCGATCCCGGCTTGATCGAGGCCGTGGCCACGGTCAGCGCCGACATGTTGCTGGAGCAGGGCCGGCCGCAGCAGGCGCTGCAGGTACTGGCGCCGCTGCAGGATGGCGGTGCGCGCCATCTGCATACCTTGCGCCTGCTGCTGCGGGCGGAACGCGCCTTGAATCATCACGACCGGGTGTTCACCCTGGCGCGCGGGCTGTTGCGGCGCGGCGCCATGGACAAGGACGAAGCCATGCACGTGATCGACGTGGCTGGTGCGGCCCGCTTGCGTGCCGCCGCCGACGGTGACGGCTGGCGCGCCATCTGGAAGGACATGAAGACCGACGAGCGCGCGCTGCCCGAGATCTCCCTGGCAGCCGCGGCCGTCTTCGAGGCGGCGGGTGAAGGCGATGAGGCCGCGCGCATTCTGGATGCCGCCATCGCGCGCAAATTCGATCCGCGCCTGGTGGCGGCCTATGCGCGTTGCGACGCCCTGCAGGTGCCGCGCCGCCTGCAACGCGCCGAAACCTGGCTGCAGCAACGTCCCACCGATCCTGATCTGCTGACCGCGCTTGGCACCTTGTGCCTGGTCGGCCAGTTGTGGGGCCAGGCCGAACGTTATCTGTTGCGCAGCGTCAGCCGCCGCGCCGATCCCGGCACGCACGCCTTGCTGGGTAGCCTGTACGATCGCCTGGACCGTCCCACCGACGCCGCGCGCCATTGGCGCCAGGCGACGGCGGTAGCCATGGGCGTGGCCCTGCCGGTGCTGGCGGTGGATGAAGCCTTGCCGGCCGCCGACACGCACGCCGACCCGCGCCACCTGGATGCCGAGAGCGGTTTCCTGTCCGATGCGTCGGAGATGCCGGGACCGTTGCCGGGCCCCGTGCACGATCCGGTGCCTGAGTTCGCGCCGGCGGCCGATTATGTGCTGGACCCGGATGCCCGTTCGCTGACTGAACTGAATCTGCTGGATCCGACCATCATGCCGGCTGAGCCGGTGGTGGTCGATGCCGAACCGCCCGCTGAGCTGGACGATTATTTCGACAGCGCACCTTTGCCGGTAGCGGGCTTGGACGAGGTGCCGCCGGAAACCCGTGAGGCGCCTTCCGTGGCGAATGACAGGCCAGGCGACCGATCGGGTGACCGATCGAGTGCTGGGCCACGTGACCGGGCGGGCGACAGATCCATCGACAGCGCGCGCGACAGCACCAGCGGCAGAACGTCCGCGACAGGCGACGTCCATGACCAGCCGCGCGTCGACAAACCCGACGACGGCAAACCGGGCGGCGGCGCTTGAGCCGGCGTTCATCGTCAGACGATATCCATCCCATTTTTTCGAAACCGTTTTCAGACTAAAGGTTAGAACCATGAGCCTCGACCGCGTTAGCCCCGGCAAAAAGCTGCCGGAAGAGTTCCACGTCATCATCGAAATCCCCATGAACGCCGATCCCGTCAAGTACGAGGTCGACAAAGAGTCGGGCGCGATCTTCGTGGACCGCTTCATGCTCACCGCCATGCACTACCCGTGCAACTATGGCTACATCCCGCAGACGCTGTCGGAAGACGGTGACCCCGCCGACGTGCTGGTGCTCACGCCGTTCCCGATCCAGATCGGTGCCGTGGTGAAGTGCCGCGCCATCGGCGTGCTGGAAATGGACGACGAGTCAGGCGGCGACGCCAAGCTGCTGGCCGTGCCGGTGGAAAAGCTGTATCCCCCTTACCGCAACATCAAGTCCTACGAAGATCTGCCGGTTGAAGACATCAGCCGCATCCAGCATTTCTTCGAACACTACAAGGACCTGGAAAAGGGCAAGTGGGTCAAGGTCAAGGGTTGGAAGGGCGTGGACGCCGCGCATCAGGAAATCGTCAGCAGCGTCGAGCGCTACAACAAGGGCGAAAAGTAAGCCCTGGCTGCGTATGCCACAGGCCGCAAGGTGCATGGGTGCCTTGCGGCTTTTCTTATGAATCGTGAGATCGGGGCACCGCGGGGCTGGCCGACCGCGTGTGATGATCGTATGATGCAGGCGCCGGCGCGGCGTCAGCGCGGACGCCGGCGTGTTCTATCGCTAGGAGATCGCATAATGCGCTCGAAAATCATAATGGCCGTATCGGTGGTCTTCGCGTTGGTGCTGACCGGTTGCAATACCATGGCGGGTGCCGGCAAGGACATCAGCCGTGCGGGTAATGCCATCAGCAATGCCGCGGAAAAATAAACGGCGGATTTGATCGCAGTTCAAGACGCCACCCGCGAGGGTGGCGTTTTTCCTTGCTGCTTTAGCTGCGCCCCATCGGCCTTAGCCCAGCAGATCTTCGATCAGCCCCAGCAGTTCGGGGGTGGGCATGGCGCTGCCGGTACCGTCTTCGTCTATCGACAAGGTGACCAGGCCGCCGTCTTCCAGTTGCGTGAGGGTGCGGCGCAAGGTGCTCATGGGAAGGTCGGCGCGTTTGCTCAGGCGGGCCAGGGACAGGCGTTTGCCAGGCGCTTCCTGGTGGGTATCCCAGAATGCCTGCAGCAGCGCGGCCAGGGCGGGATCCAGATTGCCGCTGCCGGGGTTTTCGGCAAGCGCCTGTTGGGAGACCGCGGCGGGCACGGTCTGGTGCTTGTCATCCGTGCGTTCCAGGTGGCTATCTTGTGGAAAAACCATCATCGACTCCTTGCAGCGGCTGCGTCCTTGTTCAAACAGGAGGCCGCCAGTTTCCCCAGGGTTACCAGGGCGCTTTCTATTTCCGGAGACCAAGCATAGCTGTAGTTGAGCCGGATGAAGTTATGGTAACTGTTGCCGATTGAAAACATGTGACCGGGTCCCACGGTGATCCCCCGTGCCAGCGCCAGGCGGTACAGCCGCATGGCGTCCAGGGGCGGCGGCAACCGCACCCACAGGACATAGCCGCCGCGCGGATTGGACGTACGCGTGCCGGGCGGAAAAAAACGCTGCACCGCGGCCATCATCATGCGCGCCTGCTGTGCCAGCATCTTGCGCATGCGACGTAAATGGCGCTCGTAGCCATCATGCTGCAGGTATGCGGCGATGGCCCGTTGCGGGATCGAAGGCGTGGTCAGCGTATTGAGGAATTTGAGCTTCTCGACCTGGTCGCGATAGCGCCCGGGCATGGCCCAGCCTATGCGGTAGGCGGGCGCCAGGCTCTTGGAAAACGAGGCGCAATGCAGCACCAGGCCGCGCCTGTCGTGCATCTTCAGCGAACCCGGATGAGTGGGACCGTAGTGCAGTTCGTGATAGACGTCGCTTTCGATGATGGGCATGTCCTGGCGGGTCGCCAGGTCGACCAGGGCCCGCTTGTTGGCATCGGGCATCTGATAGCCCAGCGGGTTCTGGAAATTGGGCATCACCATGCAAGCCGCCACGCGCTGCTGACGCAGGATGCCGGCCAGTGCGTCGACGTCGATGCCCGTTTCCGGATCGGTCGCGACTTCCAGCGCGCGCATGCCCAGGCGTTCGATCGCATGCAGCATGGCGTAGTAGGTCGGCGACTCCACCGCGATGGTGTCGCCGGGCTTGGCCACGGCTTGCAGGCACAGGTTGATGGCCTCGGTGGCGCCCAGGGTGACGACGATTTCCTTGGGATCGACGCGGGCGCCGTTTTCCAGATAGCGGCGGGCGATCTGGCGTATCAATTCCGCATTGCCGGGCGGCAGTTCATCCGGCACCCCCAGCAAGGGGAACTGGCGAGCGATGGCGTGGGCATGGCGGCTGAGACGTTGAAACGGGAACAGGCGCGGGTCGGGGTAGGGTGAACCCAAGGGTACGGCGCTGCCGCTGCCGATGGCGCGCAGCGTCGCCAGCACCAGGCGGCTGACGTCGACGGGCGCGGAGGCCGGCTGCGGTCGCGACGGTGACAAGCCCGCGTCAGGCGGAGGCGCATCGGCATTGCCCGCGGCTGCCGAACCGCGCACGAAATAGCCCGACTGCGGACGGCCCTCGATCAGGCCCTGGCTTTCCAGCAGGGAATAGGCGCGCACCACGGTAGTGACACTCAAGCCGTGCTGCTCGTGCGTCTGGCGGATCGACGGCAACTTGTCGCCGGCGCGCAGCACGCCGCTGTCGATCTGCTGTTGAAGGTCGGCCGCGAGCTTCTGGTACAGCTTCATAGGGGAGCGAGTCCGGGGCGGGACGGCCAAGGGCAATCCGGTGAGGATAGGCGTCGGCGCTTTCACGCAGGCTTTCGCTTCAAGATATTGATATAGAGCACAGTTTACCTGTTCTAAGTGATTTTCCCTGACTGTGCTCTTTTTTTGCCGATGTAGGTGTGCACCCCGCGGGATGAACAGCCGCGTAACCTTGCCTCATCAGGCGTCCGCGTGCCATCTCCGGCGGCCGCGCCAGCAGCAATCACCAGCGAATCAGAAGCGGATCACGAGTATGGACACCCCCAGCAAGAAAGCGCGCATCGCGCCTTACCACCACCCGGCGGCGGGCTGGGGCGCGCTGAAAGCGGTTGCGGTCAACCTGATCAAGGAGAAGGTGGCCGGCGGCAACTACCGAACCCTGTTGCGCCAGAATCAGCCCGATGGCTTCGATTGCCCCGGTTGCGCATGGCCCGACAAGCAGCACGCGTCGACGTTCGAATTCTGCGAGAACGGCGTCAAGGCGGTGGCGGCCGAGGCTACCGCCAAGCGGGTGACGCCGGCGTTCTTCGCCAACCATACCGTCGCCGAATTGATGGCGCAGAACGACTACCAGCTGGAGCAGCATGGCCGCCTGACCGACCCCATGGTCTACGACGCCGCGAGCGACAGCTATGTGCCGATTGCCTGGGAGCAGGCATTCGCATTGATCGGCGCGCATCTCAAGCGGCTGGAAAATCCTCATCAGGCCGCGTTCTACACCTCGGGCCGTACGGGCAACGAAGCGGCGTTTCTTTATCAGTTGATGGTTCGCATGTACGGGACCAACAACTTTCCCGATTGCTCGAACATGTGCCACGAGGCCACCAGCCGCGGTTTGCCCGGCACGGTGGGTATCGGCAAGGGCACCGTGACGCTGGACGATTTCGAGCACGCGGACACGTTGCTGATCTTCGGCCAGAATCCGGCCACCAATCATCCTCGCATGATGGGCGAATTGCGCGAATGCGCGCGGCGCGGCGCCAACATCGTTTCCATCAACCCCTTGCGCGAGCGGGGCCTGGAGCGATTCGCCGATCCGCAAAGCCCGGTCGAGATGTTGACTGGGTCGGGTACGCGCATCGCCACCACCTTCGTGCAGCCGCGCCTGGGCGGTGATTTTGCCTTGCTCAAGGGGCTGGCCAAACGGGTGCTGGAGCTGGATGACGCGGCCGTGGCAACGGGCGCCGAGCGGGTGCTGGATGTGGATTTCATCCTGGCGCACACCGCGGGCTTCGAGGCCTTTGCCGCGGATCTGCGCGCGCAGGAATGGGCGCAGCTGGAACGTGAGGCGGGACTGGCGCGCGCCGAGGTCGAAAACCTGGCGCGTATCTACGTGAACGGCAAGCGTGTCATTGCCACGTGGGGCATGGGCCTGACCCAGCACAAGAACTCGGTAGCCGCCATCCAGATGCTGTCCAATCTGATGATGATGCGCGGCAATATCGGCCGCGAGGGCGCCGGCCTTTGCCCGGTGCGCGGACATTCCAACGTGCAGGGCAACCGCACGGTGGGCATCGAGGACAAGCCGACGCAGGCCTTTCTGGACCGCCTGGGCCGCGTCTTCGATTTCGAGCCGCCGCGCGAACATGGTTATGACGTGGTCGAAACCATCGAAGCCATGGAACAAGGGCACGTCAAAGTGCTGATCGGGCTGGGCGGCAATTTCGCCATGGCCACGCCGGACACGCCACGTACGTGGGAAGCCTTGCGCCGTTGTGACCTGTCGGTGCATATCACCACCAAGTTGAATCGCAGCCATCTGGTGCACGGCAAGGAAGCATTGATCCTGCCGACGCTGGGTCGCACCGAAATCGATATGCGCGGCGGGGTGGCGCAAGGTGTCACGGTCGAGGACTCGATGAGCATGGTGCATGTGTCCTACGGCATGAACAAGCCGGCTTCTCCCAATCTGATGTCGGAGACGGCCATCATCGCGCATATGGCGCATGCCACGCTGGGCAGTGCCAAGGTGGATTGGCTGTATTACGCGGACGACTACGCCAGCGTCCGCGATGCCATCGAAGCCGTGTTCGACGGCTTCGAGGATTACAACCGGCGCATCGCACAGCCGGGTGGTTTTCATTTGCGCGTGGCATCGCGCGAGCGCGACTGGAAGACGGCCAGCGGCAAGGCGAATTTCATCGTCGCGCAGATTGAAACGGATACGCCGATACATCGCGCACGGCAGCGCCATGGGGATGAGGTCATGGTTCTGATGACCACGCGTTCGCATGACCAGTACAACACCACGATTTATGCGATGGACGATCGCTACCGCGGCGTATTCGGCCAGCGGCGCGTGCTGTTCATCAACAAGCTGGATCTGGCGCGCATGGGCTTGCAGGCCGGGGAGCGGGTCGACATTTTTACCGTTTGGGACGACGACCTGGAGCGGCGCGCCGATGGCTTCCTGCTGGTGGAGTACGACATTCCGCAAGGGTGCCTGGGTGCTTATTATCCGGAGACCAATCCGCTGGTGCCGTTGAACAGCGTGGGTGATGTGTCGAATACGCCGACGTCGAAATCGATACCGGTGATGCTGCGTCAGTCGGGCGTGAATGCGGCTGCGGTGTTCACTTCGGATTCGAGCGTCGCGGCATGAACCAACCGTAATGTGCTGTTCCTTAGGGAGGTGCGGCAGCCGCACGCATCCCTCGTGGAAAAGGACGCTGTGCGTCCTTTTCTGCTTAATGAGCGCATTGCGTTGGTGTTTTATGAAACTTGAACATAGGTTGATTTGGAGTATTCGGTTTGTTAAGGAGAAGTTAAGTACGGGAACGTTGTCTGTGCGTGCGCAGTTTGGGTATTTTCTTTTATGCGAATCGATTGGGCTTGTGCTGTACGCGACTGCCTTTTCAGTTGTGGGCCCTCAGGAGTTCGAGGCGAAGCTGCCATCCAGCGTTACCTGGGAGTTCTGCTGGCCTTGTTGGGCCACGGTTCTCGTGCAGATCGTAGGAATGATCTATGCCTATTTAAGAAATGGGGGCGCCCACGGACGGGAGTTTTTTTCCCGGTTCTTTGCGCTATACGTAGTGCTTAGCGTGCGGTTTATCGTTGGCTCGATACTGGTGCTCCTCATCGCGTCGCTATGGCTGGCGCTCCTGGCGTACTTGGGATCCGTGAAAGTGTTGCTCATGTTTCTTGTAGTGATGGGTGCCGCCTTGCTTGTATACGCGGTATCCGCCCAGTTGTTGCTGTTCTGGCGCATGGGCTGCCATATACGTGACGTCGCCACGGCGGCTGCGTTGAACGCAACTGCGCTCGATACAGCCAGGGCCGATGTGCTCGGACCCGCCGGCAACAGTGCCTGATGATCAACGCAGTGGAAAAAACGCGATGAGCGTTCGCGTTTTGGATGTTTTTGCCCACGTCGGCTTTTGCGGATAGCAGGTTGCCGAGGACGCGCCCACACTGAAGTCTCTTCCGTTTCTTCCTGGAGACTGTCATGTGGGGACCCACTCAGACCGCTGATCGGATTCTGGCCGATCGTTTTCATCCACTCTTTTTCACTCGACGCTCGACTGGGCGACAGGCCAGCGCGCGCGCCTTGCCGTCCTGGGCATTCTGCCTGCCTTGCATATCGACGGCGCCACCCCGGCCGGCCACGCGGCGCGGGCGGCTGGCGCAACTGGGGCAGGGGATGACCGAATACGTGGTCGTCGTGGCCCTGGTGGCCGTTGCTGCGATCGCGGTCTACCAATTGTTCGGACAAGTGGTGCGCGCGCAGACCGCGGCGATGGCGCGGGAGCTGGCGGGCGAGGACGGTAGCGAGGCCAGCAGGCGGGCCAAAGCGGCCGCCGGCAAGGCCAATGGCCAGCTCAGGGACAAATCGCTCAAGTCTTTCACCAACAACGCCTCGGCCGCGGGAGGAGGAAAGTGAGAGCGCGGGCGCGCGGTTATGCCTTGCCTCTGGCGCTGGGCCTCGTATCAGTCGGGGTGCTGTCGCTGGTGGTGCTGCATGATCATGGCAATACCGTCGCCGCCCGCGTGCGCCTGACGCATGCGGCCGACGCTGCCGCCTACAGCGGCGCGTTGGTGCAGGCCCGGGCGCTGAATCTGTTGGCCTACATCAATCGCACGCAGGTAGCGCATCAGATCGCACTGGCCCATGTCGCCACCTTGGCCAGCTGGACCCAATTCGGGCAAAACGAGGCGGCGCGCTTTCGGCGCGGCAATCCGCCGGCTATGTTGATCGCGATGTTCTACGGCAAGGCGCACGCCATGGCTTATGCCAGCGCCGCCCGTATCGAGGGCGAGACGGGGGCACTGGATCGTTTCGCCGATGCCCACACGCGCCACGATGCCCTGGTGCACGACGTGTTGTCGCGCGCGGCGCAAGCCGTATTGCGGGATCTGCCCGAAACCCGGCAGCAAGCCATGCGTACGGTGCTGCACGCCAATTATCCTGAATGGCCGCGCCCAGCGCTCGGTACGGCGGTGCAGCGGGACCGCCTGGCGTTGGCCTTCACGCAAGATCACTGGCCGGGATTCGTGCAGCGTTATTCGGGACGCCGGGAAGGAACCTTCCGTCCCATGGTCTTGCGCGCCACCGACCGCTACGCCTTTCTTGGGCCCCGCAAGGGCCTGGCGCTCAATCCCTGGCCGGTCAGCTACCGTTGTCCGACACTACGGCATCAGTTGCGCCGTATTGGTGGCACTTCGTTGACGCGCGCGGGTACCTGGCAATCCGTCGATACGCAGTCGCATCATGCCTTGCGTTCGAACAAATATTTAGGGTGCTACTACCGCGAACGGCCCATGAAAAAAGGAGAGCCACGACTGGCGCGGCTCTCCGGGGTTTTCGAGGGTACAAATCTGGCTTAGGGTACAAATCAGGGTACAAGTGCGTCGACCCAGCGCTTCACGTCCTCCGCTTTCCATACGACGACCTTCGGCGTCAGGTTGATTCCCTTGGGAAACTTGCCCTCGGCGAGCTGCCGATAGATTTCGGACCGGGAGATACCGACCACGGCCGGCAGGTCCTTCATGCGGTACAGCAGTTTTTCCGGTGCGGTCGCGGTGGCGGTCATGGCCCAATCCTCTCTCGTCGTTTCAATCAGTCTATGTATTGCCAGGTTCAACGCTTGGTATTCCAGTCGTCGCCGTCCGTGTATCGGCGCATGGTTTCGTTGCCGTCGCCGCAGGATGCAGCGGCGATGATGTCGGCGGCGCGGCGCGCTTCGTCGGATGGAACCGATGGAGCAGAAGCGGGTACCGATGCGGCGGGGGTGGGGGCACACAGGGCGGCGGCGCGGACGATGGCGCGGCGGGTGGCGGCATAGGGATCGTTACCGATCTGTTCTGCGCAGCACTTCCCCAGCCTGTCAACTAGACAGTCCACGGCACCGCGATATTGAAGGAACTGGCGGATATCGATGCGCAGCTTCACAGCCAGCCGCAGCGCGTCGCCATCGTCTTGGAGTGGCGCCCAGAAACTCACATCATCGTCCCAGACATAAAGCATCGGCTCCCCCGGCGTCAGTTCGCCATGCTCGAAATTGGCATACCCCGCCGCCCGCGCTGCGGCCTCCAGCAGTTGCTTATCTTCATTCATCGGGCTGTTCCTCCGCGAGCGTTGCCGCCCGCCGCAGTTGTTTGATGAAGTCCTTGATGTGGCACACAGGGACATTGATGGGGTTGCCACCGTTCTCGATCCAGATTTCGCGGCTGCCACGGTAGTACCCGATAGCCACTGGAGCACCATAGTGTTCGTCTACGTTCTCCATTGGCAGCGTCATCGTGGCGGTGCAGACCGTGCTGGCCGGCGGGAATTCAATCGTTGCCATCGTTCGCCCCCTTTCCAGCGCGCTGGGCGCGGGCGGCTTTGGCCATCGCGTTCAGCTCGGCATCCGCATGCGTCGACCAATCCTTGCCATGGCGTAGATAGGCCCGCAATAAGAAGTAGATGACGGCTGCCTGTTCTGCCTCTGCCTTCTGAGGGATAGTCTGCCCGCTGAGCCGGAACAACTGGGCGATGCGGATGCAGGTGAAATTTGGGCGCCCCAGAATCTCGATGAGATCATCGGTCAACTCTCCGAGCAATGATGGCTTGTCCTCCGCATCGCCCCCGCTCTGCTGCCGATATACCGCCAGTTCGATGGCCATCTTGTGCGCCAACTCGGGCAGGTCGGCGTAGCCGTGACGGTGCAGCGCCTTCTCCGGCCCTTTGAGCGCGATGGCTATCTCGGCCAGCATGCCGCCCATACGCTGGATGGTGGCTGCATCGTCGGAAGCCTCGCAATCGCACGGGCCTGGAGGATACGCAGGGGCATTGTGTACCGCGCAGTCGCTGGCATGGCTAGTGCCATTCGCGCAGGCCGGACATTGGCATCTTTCCGGCTTGGCTGCGGCAAGGGCGGCGCGGGCCGCACGCCAGCGCGTGGCATCTCGAATGATTTCCGCGCACATTTCTACCGTAACGGCACCTGCGCCCGCATCCCCGTCCGCTTGCGGGACGGTTGGGGCACTACCCTTGACCGGGCGCCCATGCTCGTCGTATTCAGGCCTCGCCGGCGGGTAGGCATCGGCGGTCATGGCCTGCTCCAAGGCGGCGCGCAGATTCTCGTTGTAGTTCTCGCCTAGGACGCGCTCATGCGGCGCACCCATGTATTGGCCGACGATCTCAATTCCAATGTCGTAGTCCCCGGCGTCACCATTGGAATAGCCTTTGAAGCGCACGTCCCAGCACGAGTCTTGAATCGCGCCCAGCAGTTCACTGTCGCGCTTCCAGCGTGCGATCTGAGCCGCATCCCCCTCGGAATGTGAAGTTTGCTTCTCAGGCGGGGCGGCAAGATGTTGCGCCAGCGCGCATGCAAAGTCGGCGGCCAGCGTATTTCTGATGTAGTAGGTGAAGTCGTTCCGCTTCAACCGCTTCACGAAGTATTCGGCGACGTATCCGCGGCCGCCTGCGCTGGTGTGCAGATCATGCGGGCCAATCTCAGGAGCCGCCCCGGCCTCGCCGTCGCCAGCTGTTCGAGAATTGGCGGCGGAGTCGCGCAGCGCCTTTTCTGCGGCATACGCTCGCGTCGACCATTGATGCCGACTCAGTACCGTGCATGGCAAGCATTCCAGCGGGCAGCCGACTTCAAGCATGCGATGCATCTTGCCCGCGTCAGGGTGGGGGTTGCGGACCATCGGCGTGCCACACTTGTGGCATTTCGGCTCGGCCTCGCTGACGGCATGCACGATACCGGAGCGCGCCAGATCTCCCGTGGTGTAGCGGCGCAGTTCCGCGAAAGTGCCCGGCGCCTCTACCTGCATTCTGATGGCGTGTAATGCCGCGCCAAGCAGCCCGCGCGGGACCGCGACCAGATCGTCACTCGATACTGCCTGTTCTTCATTGCTCATGGTATTCAGTGCTCCATTGGAGTCCGTTGCCCGGCAGGTCAGTGCCGGGGAGGTAGATGCTGATGGCGATGGCCAGGGCGATGCCGGCGCAGATCCACCTGCCGAAGCCGGGCACGTATGCGTTGTCGGTTGGCATGTCAGGCATCTGGAGTCGCAGATAGCGGTGTCCAAGGGCGCCCGTCCTCAGGCATGTCGTCGCCGATGTGGATATCGATATCGTGCTCGGCGGGGCCATAGGGCGTGCCCGGGGTCGTGTGCACTCGCATCCAGCCGATGACCTTCATCTCCCCGATCAGTTCGGCGCGGGCCTGGGCGATGATGGCGCGGGCGAAGGGGAACACGCCGTGCGGCATGCGGTCGCAGTCGATGTGGAAATGGTCGACGGCCAGGTGGAGAATCTCTTGGTCAGTCACGTCGTCGGCTCCTTGTCGATCGCCGCAAGCAACGCTGCATAGCGGACCCGGCACAACTCATCGCTGGGCCAGTCTTTACGACTACCGGTGCGCAACGCGTCCAGCATCGCGGCACTCGGTTCTGCTGGCAGCGCCTTGCGCCGCTCGTCGGCGAGTAGGCGGCGAACCGTATCGGCGTGGTACATCGGGTTAAAGCTTTGGCCGCACTCGCAATCTGGCGCCGGCAACTCCGGCCGGGCGGGGGTGTTAGGCATGGTCATCCTCCAGATAGAAGCTGTCGGAGTCGTGCATATTCCCGGCGGAATCACGGAAGGTAGACACGCCGCTGATATGCAGAACGTCGAGCATTCCACACGCGTCAATGCGAAACAGCCCTGTTTCAACTTCGATATCGTGCACTGGCCACCAGCTGCCCAGCGATTGGACCCAGAGGGGATGCGGCAGACTGTTGATGAATTCCATGTTCAGCAGATCAGCCATTCCCATCTTCCTTCATGGCCTGCATGGCGGCGTCGATGCAGTCGTTCCAGCCTTCGGCATAGCCTTCCTGGTAGGAATCGTTGCTGGGGTATTCACCGCCCATCGATTCATGCTTGGGCATCTTCTCCGGCAACTTGACCCGCGCCGCATCCTTCTCCCCCGCCGCATCGCCTTCCTGCTGCTCGGCGGGGTGGGCGCTGAGAGGTGTGGGCAGCGGCTGCCAGTGCGTGGGCGGTTGCATAAAGCTGGTCATGACCGGGATCGATTGCCCGCTCTTCTTGCCCACGACCGTATTCATGCCATCCATGCAATGCCACGCGAAGCCGTCGCCCGGGCAGAATGCAGCGCACACGCCGGCCACGGGGTGGAACACGATAATCTCCGTCCCATCCTTCGGCGCCGACGCAATGTCGCGCCATCCGGTGGGATTGGGTTGGGCGAGAGCGGCATCAGCCTCGTCCAGAATCTGGCGCACTGTCTTGGACTCTTCTCCGCTCTTGATGGTGTCCTGTTCGCGCGTCGGATACTTGCTGCGGGCTACGCATTGCAACGCGGCTGCCGCCCAACGCAGGGCTGCCGTAGGGGTGGGGGGATTGGTCATGCTGCTTTCCTATGTGGTGGCGCGCAGCGGCGCGCGAGTTCTACGAGCCATTCGGCCAACAGCGGGGGTGTCGCCTCGCGCTCGGCCTTGGTTATTTCGCCCTTGAGTTTTGATCTGGTGCCGTCGCGCCGACGACCAGAAGTGCCGACAACGAACTGAGGTTCGCCCATGATGATTGGCATGGTCGGGATGCCTGCGGGATCACAGCCTACGATGTAGAGGAGCGTCGCCTTCTCCGCGCGGTGGCCAAAGCAGTGTTGGTAGATCGGTAAAGTCCAGCCGCCCCACGCGTCGCGTTCACCTAGCGACGGGAGTCCGGCCAAGGGCCACAACTGCGAGCCGACGGGATGCTCCAGAACGCCACCATGCAGCCGCACTTGGTTGACCGTCCAGAGAGCCAGCTCGCGCTCACCAGGCCGCGGACGCGCGAAATGGCGTAGCCTTCCCCACGCGCGGCAGGGCGGGTGCGCCACCACGGGCGCGCCACCTGGCCACCGCAGCGCGTCGCGCTCGATATCCCAAACGTCGCAGCCCGGCAGCGTCTTGTAGATACTGTCGGCGCGCGCGAAGAGGACGGCCACGGTTTGCATGGTCATACGTCCAGCGAACCCTGGTCCGACGTCGGTTCAATAATCGAAACGACCGCCTCGCCATGATTGTTCTCGTAGAAGTACTGGACACTGTCGGGCTTGCCGTAGACACGCAGCTTCACCCGCACGGTCCCACCAGCGCGTGGGCCAACCTTGTACTCGTCCACGCGCACGTCTTCGACCTCGATATCGCTGGGACCGCTCAGACCCTGATGCACCTTGAACGTAGCGCCATGCATGGATCCCTTGAGGTCGATGAATTCGTTGTCGATGGTTTGCGTGCGCAACTCGGGCAAGTAGTCGGGATCGTCCATGCGCGGGTCGGCTTGGTCGGCCAGATCCACCTCGGAGGAAGTCGGCCGGCGAAACCACGCCGGACGCAGCTCCCTGTCGATTTTGTCCAGGAAGGTGTTGGGGGCGTCGAACTCGATATGCCAGGTGCTCGCAGCCACCTGCTCCTTCTTGCCCTTCTTCTCGACGCTAGGGGACCAGATCATTCTGACGGGCTGGTTTTCGATGCTGAACATGCTGGTTTGCTCCAGGTGGTTGGGGTGGTGGCCATCAGGTAGGCGGCGCTGCCGGACGTCTGGCGTTAAAGCACGAACTCCGGCCGGCGTTTCCCTTCATCGCGCATTGCTCCAGGTGCGCCGCCTACGTCATGGTCCTGGGCACAGCGCGGCCCAGGTCGCGGCCGATTACTCGGCGTGTTTGTCGGCCTCGATGGGGGTGAAAGTGAAGCGGGCGCGGTCGATGTAGTAGTAGGTCTTGTCGTGCCGGCCGTATTCGACGGACAGCGTGCCCATGTAGTGCTTGCCGTCCACAATAAATTCCTGCGTGTATTCGTCGGCGCCGCAGTTGTAGGAGCCTTCGCAGTCAGCATGCGCCTGGTCGCGCAAACGCTCTGTCAGTTCGCCCTCGGCATCTTCCAGCGTGGCAAACACGTTGTTCTCGGGAAGCCCGTCGAACGCCTCCAATTCGGCCTTGGCAGCGATGAGCGCGGCTTCGGCTTGAGTGACGGCGGCCTGTAATTCTTCCTTGGTCATGTAGTGCTCCTGTGGGTGGGTAAGAAGGAGGGCGCCGCGCCGAAGGTCACACCCTGCGTGATGGGACGATTGGAGATGGCGCGGCGCCCGGTGAACGTCAGCCGGCCAGCTCGGCGCGGCGGTTGTCGTAGGCCTTTCTCAGGGCGTCGTAGTGCTCGTCCGGTGCGTCGTTGAACGAGTCGGCGACGAGGTCCAGCGTCTCGATGCTGTTGGCCTGGGCGATCTGCTGGAAGAAGGGCGCGGGATCGTAGGCGGGCGGATCAGTCGGCGGCGCGCTGGCCTTCTTGCCGCGCTGCTTGATGTCCTTCAGGCTGGTGGCGCCGCCATCGTCGCCGGCCGATTCGTCGACCTCGAACCAATCAGACGGAGCGCTGACGCCGTCGCGCAGGCTGGCGTAGATCTTCTTCAGGCTGACCACCTGGGCGGGCTGGATAGCTTCCAGACGGCGGCCGATACGCTTCTCCAGCAGATCCTTGCTGACACCGAACGGTTCGAATGCGCCGACCATCTTCTGCATGGCCTCGGGGCTGGTGTCCGCCTTGGATTTCAGCGTTAGTTCCGCCTGCTCCATGGCTGCATCGACCACGTCGCCAGGCACGATTGCCAGGATGCAGGCGCGCACGCGGCGCTGGGCCATGTTGGACATCAGTTCATAGATGTCGCGCTCGTCGGTGACCTTGTAGCCACCCTTGCGCGTGTCGCGCCAGTGACGGACCTGGAATTGCAGCGCGCGGCGCGTACGGGATTGCAGGTCAAAGGCGAATGCCTCGACTTCGCTGTACGTCACGCCATCGGAGCCGCGGCCGCGCGACACCTCGCGAAAGCCGAATTCGATGTTGCCCCAATTCTGGGCGATGGTTTCCGCCGACCGGATACTGGGGCCGCTCACGTCGGTGCCGCCGCGGCTGTACTGGTAGACGGCGACCTCAGCCAGGCGCGGCCGGGTGAATGCGTTCAGGATGTTGTCCATGGCCTGCACGGGGTCGCGGGGGAACTGTTGGGCCATCAGCAACTTGGCCTGCACCTCGGCAATACCGCGCGCCTGGTCGCTGACCGCCAAGGCGCCATCGGCGCTGCCGCGAGTGGCGACGGCAAAGGGATTCTGTACGTGGTCGTTCATGTGGTCCTCAGGGGATCAAAGCGCCCAGGCGGGCAGGGAAACTTGGTGGATGCCCGTGCCGAAACCGGGCCAGTCGTTGGCGGCGGTGGCGCGGGCGTAGGTGTCGAGGTCGCGGCGGTAGGCATACCGGCCGGCGTCGCGGCTCTTGTCGTCCAGCATCACGGCCGACGCGGCGTAGGGGTATTCCGACTCGACAGCGATGAAGATGAAGGCCAACACATCGCGGGCGGCGGCCAGGGCGTAGCCGTCGCTGTAGAACGCGTCCTGCACGTGGTAGCGCTTGCGGGCGACCTGGCGCGCGAACTCGTCCGGACTGGCGTCACCGCAGGTCTTGACGTCCAGCAGGATGACGCCGTTGTCACCGGACGGGTGCGTCCAGTCCGGCCGGCAGCGGCACAGGACGCCAGTTTCCGGGTCGACCCAGTAGGCGGACTGCTCGGGCATACCGCTGGCCAGGGCCTCGGCCACGTCGGGCAGCAAGCGAACGGCGTCACCCTGGCGCAAGGCCGTTTCGCGCTGCTCGTGCGTCACGATGATGCGGCCGGCGCTGCGCTTGTTCCACTCCGTCCACCATTCCTTTGCGGCGATGCTTTCTGGACTGGATTTCTTGGCGTTCCATTGGGCATCCGTTGGCCGGCGCGGCGCGTCTTCGGGCAGCACGCAGTAGCGTTTGTCGAACTCGTCCGGTTCCAGGATGGCGCAGTGGGCAAGCTGGCCTTCCAGTTGGCCGGCGCGCTGCTTCTCCGGCGGACGGTTCGGGTTCAAGTACAGCGCATGGAAAATCGCTGGCGAGCGCGCCACCTGGTCCAGGCCGGTCTTGCTGATGCCGGGGCCGCGGTGGTACGCGTCGATGTCCTGGCCGGCCAGCACGCAGGGCGGCTCGATCAGGTGCTGGTGGTCGGTGGCGGCGTTCATTACTGGCTCGTCAGTTTGTTGACGATCACATCGCCGATCAGGTCATTGATGCGTTCGCGCAGCTCGCCTGATTCGAGCGCGGCGACGATGGCCAGCACGCGCTGAGAAATCGCTGGCTTCGCGGACTCGATGGCTTCTTGCAGATACGTCCAGCCCTTGCTGGGTTCGGTGTCCCAGGAATTCGGCGCCCTGAACACGTTGAAATTGTTGAGTTCGTTGATGACCTTGATTGCCTTATCGCGCACCGTGTCGACCATGTTTCCGTCGAAGGCGGCGTCGACTTCCTTTTGCACCAGGCTGTAGGCCGCGTTGCTCAGGATGCGTTCGAAGTCCTCTTGTGTGCGACGTGCGCACGCGGATCGAAACTCTTCACGTGCGATCTGCCGCTTTTCTACTTCGGTCAGGTAGTTGTCGATGTCGATGGTGATTTCGTTCATGGCTGTTCCATGGTTATCGGCTGGCGTGCACTTCAGCGCGCGCGTCCAGGGTGGGGCCGACCACGCCGAGGGCGATGGCCAGGCCCAGCACGGCGCAAGCGACGGAAAGGATGGCGACGGCGGTGTCTTTCATAGGGTCACCAGTGCGTTTTCGTATTGCTTCACCATGGCCAGCACAGCGGCGGGCGTCATGGGAATGAACACGGGGGTGTTGTTGATCAGGAACCAGTGGCGCACCAGGACGCGCTCGTCCTCGGCATCCGGCCGGTTGCTTGCGGGCTGCACGTCCGTCTCCGCCACCAGCGTTGCCGGCGTGTTGACCGGGTAGTGGTCGCCGTTGAGCTCGAAGTCGACGTAGTGCATGGTCATAGCTCTTCCCCTAAAGCCTTCTCGATGGCATCACCCAGCAGGTGGAGCAGTTCCGCGCGAGCCTGGGTCACAGGCATTTCGCAGAAGCAGTTCAATGCAGCCTTGGCAGCTTCGAGCAGCTCCGGCGCGGCGGCGATGAGGCGGGCGTTCGCTTGTGTAATCGGGCCGCGATACCAGCCCGTGTCGCCGCCTTTGTCCATGTTCATGACGTCGCATATGGCGATGTCTGTTTGGTCGGCTTGTTGCACGTACTCGCCGTCGATTTCCCACGGGCCGGGGGTGTGCTTTTCGGTCATTGGCTGCTCCACGTATCCCGCTCCCGATGCCAGCGCGCGGCGCGGTCGCCGGCTTTGGCCAGGGCTGCGAGGGTGATTAGGATCAGGGCGGCGGTGGTCATTGCAGCGGCCCGAAGGTGATGACGGCGCCTTCCTCGGCCATGTCGACCAAGGATTCGGCGGCGTGTTGTATAGCGGCGTCGAGGAACATCTTCCACGCAGTGGCGCCCGTTTCCATGTGGCCGGCCAAGGTGATCGTCATCGCAGCCCAACGCTTGAAATCCAGGGCCTCAACACCGACAGCGAAGGCGTCAACAAGCGCTGTGGATAATTCGCGGCGCGGCGCGTGGCCGCACACCCACCATTGGTTTGCAACGGCTTCGCGCAGATCAGCGGCCATATCAGCCACCAGCGCCGCACGCACGACCTCGGCAGACTGGCTGCCCACCAGTGCCGTGCCGTCCAAAAGCTTGATCGGGGGGAGGGAGGGGAGGTTCATTTCAAATGTCCTCTTGTTCTTTGCGGTGGTGCCGGCGCGTCTCGCTGCGGTAGACGTGGATAACGGCGATGGTCATGCCCAGGGCCCAGGACATCAGCAGCGAATAGACTATGACCTCGCACGCCATGCGGATGACAGGGAGTTCGGCAATCAAGGCGGCATAGGCCTGGGCGATGGTCATTTCGGCTCCAGAAACTCGCGCAGCGCCGCATCGGCAGGGCGAGTAGGGGGTAATCGTTGATGCGCTTGGCGCCGGCTCGGATCGCGCGAACCGCTTCCACAGAAAGCGGCTCCAGCGAGCCAACCTCGGCGGCTAGGCGGGCGGTGGCGGGCATGTCAGCGCCAGGCGCGGATGAAAATGGCAGCGCTGATGAAGCTGATCACCAGCAGAATCGGGAAACCAACGCCGAACGAAGGGAAAGTCATCGCGACAGGCCGCGCAAACAGCACCATGGAAAGCGCAAACCCGAGGCAGCCGTGAACGAAAGACCCGGACCGTTCCAACTCTTGCTTGCGATGCGTGCTGGGGGCTGCTTGCTGCAACAGTGACCAGCGGTTGCCGCTGGATTTCCAGATCGAACCGTCAGGTGATTTCGCCACGCAGTCGTAGTAGTTGGAGCGGGCGCCGTCTTTGGGCATGAAGGAAAGCTTGATCATCATTTCTCCCATCGGTGTGCAGGTGTGATGGGATGAATATTAGCCATAGCTAAGGCAACAAGCAATAGCTATAGCTAAGTTTTTTTGTAACGCGCATGAAAAAGCCGCCCGTAGGCGGCGTAGTGGCGGGCGGTGGCTCGGCTAAAACGGCAGCCAGTCAAGCCTGAAGCAGACGTTCATTTTCGAGCGGGTGCCGCTGTGATCGCCTGGTGTTGAGAGTTCCTGAACAGCATTGCGCCCGCGTTGCACGGCGTCGTTCATCGCCACCGTATACGCAAGATCCTCGCTGTCGACCATGTAAATAAACCGAGGGCGCAGGTATGCATTCAATTTTTCGAGGTCAGTTGTCGCTGCCCGCACGTCGCGAGCGGCTTCCGCTTTTTTCGCTGCGCTCATAGATGGAGTCTTCTCTGCGATCGCGGCGTTGAGATTGGATTGCATAACAACCGTCTGCATGGGGGCTAGGCAGTACGCCGCGCGTATCTCGGTGTCGGTCGGCAATTGTGACGCCGACGCCACGAAAGCGTGAAAGATGAACGCAACGGGAACATATCGAAGGTTTCGCCGCATTTTGTCACTCAGTGGGCAAAAATTTTCCGGTATCGGGGACCAACGCTAACCGCACCGCCTGCGTCTTAGGCGGCTTTCTCGTCCCCTTCGCTTTTCACAGGCGCTTCACCCAAAAAGGCGTCTACCTGTCGTCTAAGAGCATCTTCGATACCTTTCTGTTGCGCTTCCGTGAGTTGCTGGAATCGCTCCCAAGGGACGCTATCGAAGGGCCAAAAGCTTTCCTCTGCCCGCTCCATTTGGCCTCTGCCATCTGCCAGCCAAGAGTCGCTGACTCCGAGCGCTCTCGCCGCGAGGACAAGGTTTCTACCCTTGAGGTTCTTCGTGCGCCCGTTAATCCAATTGAAAACGGACGGGCCGCTGGCGCCTGTGGCGCGCACCAAATCGGCCTGCGACAAATTTGCCGCGGACATCGCAAGTTTAATGCGCTCAGACAACGTATTCATCGCGTCATCCTATTTGCCGAGCTGTTAGCGATGGCTTATTCCGCTTGCGGTTTAGGTTAGCTATAGCTAAGATGACGCCATGGATACCTTGCACCCCGACTCCGCGACCATCGACGCCTTGGGCGGCACTGCCGCCGTTGCGCGCCTGTGTGAATGCAAACAGCCTTCGGTGACGAAGTGGCGAACTACTGGCATACCGCGCGCGCGGCGTCAGTACCTGGAGCTTCTCCGCCCAGATGTTTTCGGCAAGCCCGTTGCCCCTCCCGCCCAGGAGCCGGCCAATGCGTAGGGTCAAAACACCAATGCCGTGGAAAGTGCGCAGGTCTCGGCAGCGGAGAGACAACCATATTCCCCTGCTCAAACGTGCCTTGATGAAGGCCCTCGGGCCAAAGGAAAACCCAATGGAAAAGACCGTGAAATACGGGGAAATCCCGCAATCCGTGCAGGCGCAAATAGTCGCCCGTGCACTGGATGCGGCGTTCTCCGCCTGCCAAATGGGGGCTTCTACCGAAGCGGCAGCCGACGCCGAACGCGTAGCCCGCGCTGGCGTGGCTGCCTGGCAAATCGCCAATGGCAAAGAGGCCGGCTTCGACGTTGTTGAGACTGCCACCGGGCAAGTGAATGTCCGGCCCGGTGGCAGCGCCGTCGACGCTAACGACCGCCTTTGATGGCTCGCAATATGTCTGTCCGTATAGCCACCGGATCCACCTGCGCTGAAAGCACTGTTTTGCAGTGCGGGCAGCATAGGGTGATGCACCTGAAGGAATCGCCTAAGGGCACGCCGCCCTCGACGGCACCGAAGTGCAGCCGTTGGACCGCTTTCTTGCAATGCGGGCAAATCCCGTCCATGAGAACCCCTCCTGTGGGTCGTTTCGGTAGTGGTTGGTCGCCACGCCCGGGGAATCCGGGCAGCGCTGATCGTATCCGCAGCGAGGGGGTCTCGCCAATCACGTTTCTTTTCCATGCCGCCAGTCTGCGCGGCCCCGCGTGCAGCCGCACGCAAGCATTTTTTCGCAAGGTTGAATCGCGATGAACGCGCAAGTTGTGCAATTCCCCAGCCTCCGGAAACCGTCGTTTGAACGGCGCTTCCGTGAAGCTTTGACCGATCCCCGGACGAGGGCGCCGGTACGGGACGCCATTGGCTGGGATGATTCCCAGGTGTCCCGCTTCCTGTCGGGCCAGATGGGCCTGAATATCGAAAAGATCGATGCTGCTGTCACCGCGCTCGACCTGCGCGTCGTCACGCGCACCTACCTCGATGCGGTCTGCGAGATTGGCAAGACAGGCATGAACTGTTTCTGCGCTCGCGAAGGCTTCGGGGATTGCGGATCGCACTGACCATGCCCAGCGCGCGCCCCGGCCCCCTCTGCTGGCTCGCCATCGGCTTTTGCGAGCAGGAAGCCTTCCGGCGGTTCGCCCATGCGCGCACGTCCGACGAGGCGAAAGCCTTCATCTTGAATACCTGCGGCGTCGCGTCGCGCAAGGAACTGGACACGGACCCGAACGCGGCCCGGCTGTTCCATGAGCGCGTGCGGCGCCCGTTTGCCTATGGATCGAATGCATGAGCCATCAGGCTGTCGCATGGGCGCTTGAGCAGCCCGTCAATCATTCTCCGGCCAAGTTCATCTTGACCGTTATGGCGCATCACGTCGCGGCTCGTCAACGCCCGTTTGTCGCCTTCGCTTCGATCACCGCGCTCTCAAAACAAACCGGGCAGGACCGCAAGACGGTCATCGCCAACATCAAACGGCTCACCGATGGCGGCTTCTTGGTGGACACCGGCGAGCGTGCTGGCGTCACTAAATCGGTCGTGGTTTTCGAACTCGCGCAGCCCGGAAGCAGTACCGAAATTGGGACTGCTTCCGAGGCTTCAAGCGGTACCAGTTTTGGGACACCTTCCAATGACGAAGCAGTACCAGATTTGGGACTGCTAAGCAGTACCAGTTTTGGTACCGCTTCACCCGAAATTGAGGGAAGCAGTACCAGTTTAGGGACTGCTTCGGTCGAAAGCAGTACCAAATTTGGGACACCTTCGGAAGGGGAAGCAGTACCAGTTTTCCCTACAGAACAGTATTTAAAAGATATAGGTAATACCGTCTTAAAGAGTAATACCGTGGTGCGCACAGCGAAAACGCCAGCGAATCGCGGTTCGAGGCTGCCGAACGACTGGGTGTTGCCCAAGACCTGGGGCGACGAGGCCATGGCGATCTGCCCGACGTTCTCCCGTGATCGCATCCGCTCCATCGCCGCCGAATTCCGCGACTACTGGGTCGCCGTGGCAGGGCAGAAGGGCTGCAAGCTCGACTGGTCAGCCACTTGGCGCAACTGGGTGCGCAAGGAAGCGAAGGCCGAGGCGAACTCGCGCAGCCGTGGCCGTGGCTACAGCACCGGCGAAGTCGACCAGTGGGGAATCCCGCGATGAGAGGCCAGGTCACGCTCACGAAGGCCCGAAAAGCCGGCTGGGATATCCCCGCCGTGTTCGTGATCGACCTGCCGTTTGATGCGCCGACGCGCACCTTCCTGGATCCCGAAAAGTCCCTCATGTGGGGACCGTTCGCCGAGGTCAACACCGGCCCGAGCGACATGCCGGCCATCCTCGACTTCCGCTTTGCCGAAGGCTGCCGTGTGCTGGTGTGCGGCCTTGACGAATCCCGCGTGCGTGCCCTGATGCGCCGCATCCGCGACTTCTCCCCCTCCGAAATCATCGGGTCCGGCTTCGGATCCATCCTGCGCTGGGCGCCCAAGGAATCATGAACTCCGTTTTCTCCAACGACGACATCGACTTCGCCGAGTACTACGACGAGGCCGAACCCATTGCCAAGGTCATTCCGGCCGAGGCCTGGGGCGAAGAGCTGGTCAAGCTGCACAGCAATCCGACGCGGCTGTCCGGCGCCAAACTGCCCTGGAAATCCACCCAGGAAATCATGCGATTTCGCCCAGGCGAAACCACGCTGTGGGCCGGATACAGCGGCCATGGAAAGAGTCTGGCGCTCGGCAATGCCGTCCTGGGTTTCACGGCTCAGGGCGAGAAATCCTGCATCGCCTCGTTCGAGATGGCGCCGCTGGCCACGCTCGAACGCATGGAGCGGCAGGCCGCCATGGTGGCCACGCCTGCGGACGAATTCACGCCCGGGTTCATGGCCTGGTTGCGTGACAAGCTGTGGATCTACAACCACATCGGCCATGCCGACCTGCGCACGCTGTACGCCGTCATCCGCTACTGCGGCCGCAAGCTTGGCATCCAGCATTTCGTGGTCGATTCGCTCATGCGCTGCGTGCGTGGTGAGGACGACTACAACGGCCAGAAGGACTTCGTCATTGCCATGACTGCGCTGGCGAAGGAACTGAACATGCACATCCACATCGTGCACCACATGCGCAAAGGCGAAACCGAGGAAAAGGCGCCCGGCAAGTCGGACGTCAAGGGCAGCAACTCGATCACCGACAACGTGGACCAGGGCGTGATCGTCTGGCGCAACAAGTTCAAGGAGCAGCGCGTGGAGCGCGCCCTTTCGGCCGGCGATCCCATCCCGGACGACGTGCATGCGATGCCTGACGCCTTCGTCATCTTCATCAAAAACCGCGTCACCGGCGAGGAAACGCGGGTGCCGCTGTGGTTCCACCGCGAGAGCATGCAGTTCACAGGAAGCTCCCGCCGCGTGCCGGTCAATTTCCTTGGGAGCCTGGTATGAACCAAGCCGATATCGCACTGGATCCGATGGCCGCCGTCATGGACCCGTTTCCAGTCATCGCCAAGCACTTGGGCCTTGAAGCCGCCCAGTCCGGCCTGTTCGCGCCGGAGCCCACCGCGGGCGTGAACGTCTGCATTCTGGCCCTGGACCTGGGTACCAAGACCGGTTACGCGGTGCGCAAGCGCGACGGCAAGGTGGTGCACGGCACCATGTCCTTCGCCCCGCGTGCGAGCTGGAGCGCCGGCCAGCGCTGGCTGCGCTTCCGGTCCTGGCTCGGCGAAGTGCTGGACCTGCACCAGGTGCACAAGATCGTCGTAGAGCATGTCAGCTTTCACGCTGGGGTGCGTGATGCCCACTGCTACGGCGCCTTCCGCGCGCTGGTGGAAATGGCCGCCGACACCCGCCGCATCGAGTTGGTGGGCACGAACGTCCAGACCATCAAACGCCACTGGACCGGCAAAGGCGGCGCCGACAAGGCCGCCATGATCGAACAGGCCCGCATTCGCGGCTTCCGTCCCGAGACAGATAACGACGCCGATGCCTTGGCCATCCTGGACTGGGCCGTCGCACAGGAGCGCAAATCATGACCATTGCTAAAGCTGAACGCGAAGAAATCATCGCCATGCGCAAGCAGGGCAAGACCATCGAATCCATCGCGGAGCTGACCCAGCATCAGACATCGACCATTCGCAAGATCTGCTCCGTCGCCATGCCGAGTTCCGATGGGAAACCGCCGCGCCTGTATCCGGCCGATGGGCGCTGGGTGTGTGAAGGCCAGGGCAGCACAGCCACCGGCCGAACCAAGGAGCATGCGTTCACGCGCTGGGAAGTGGCGCGCAAGCAAGCTGATGCGGCGAAGGAGCGCCACGCCATCAAGGTGGCAGCAGCCGAGGCTAAGCGTCGCGCCGAGGCCGCCGCCAAGACACGCATTGCCCCGCCTCGCACCGCGCAACCCTGGCGCGACCTTGTCATTCCGGTGTTCGTTAAACGCCAGCACGATCGCGCAGCAGCGGTGCAGCCGCCGATGAAATCCATGGCGAGCACGGTTCACGGGATATGGGTTACCGAGCTGTGACGATTCCGCACACCTACGCGAAATTCAGGGAGAACCCTATGCGCAACCCATTCGAGGAACACGACGAGGTGCTGGAGCTGCTGGCCCGCGTCTGGTATCCGACCACCGTGGGCATGCCGCCGCTGGGGCTGCCGCAGTACTCCCCTATGTTCCGCGATGCCAAAGCCAGCAGCGGCAACGTGCACGACGACGCCAGCGAGGCGGATGAGCGGATCTTGCGGCTACGTGCGCGCGCCATCGGGTATTGCTGGGAGGCGCTGCCCACCTGGCAACTGCGTGTTGCGGTGGAGACACGGGCGGCGAACCATGCCGGCGCCGCGGTGTGGCGTAATGCCCGGCTGACGCCCGAGGAACTGGCGGAGCTGTGGCAGGAGGGCAGGGCGATGCTGCTGGAGGCGTTTATCGCCAAGGGGTTGATGGAGCAGAGGGAGGCGGCATGAAGATATGCAAGGACTGTGTGCATTACCAATACCCAGGCGAATGTTTGCGCAAGGTGCGGACACATGTTGAACCTGTCGACGGCCGCGAGCGGGTGCGTGGCGTACTGGATGCCTACGAAGAGCGCACCGCCCGGTGGCTTTTTATTCCTTTTGTCCCGGTGCCGATTCCTCCATTCTGGGCCTGCGGTAAGCGTGGGCGGTACTGGGAGCAAAAACCTGAGAACTTGCAAACGCCCGAATGAGGCGTTACATTCCACCCCGTGGGCGAAGTACGCCCAGAATTCGAAGCCCTGGCCAAAAGCCGGGGCTTTTGCTTTGGCCCTCGTGCTCTGGTTGGTCCCAGAGGCGGGGGCTTTTTCATTGGAGCGTCAAATGCCCGCCGGCAGGCCTACGAAGTACGGACCGAAGATCCTGGCTCGATGCCGGGATTACATCGAGCGATTCTCAGAACTCGGTGACGTGGTGCCGTCGCAAGCAGGCCTTGCGCTGCATATCGGCGTGGTGAAGTCCACCGTCCAGGAATGGGCGAAAGACCCCAAGAAGGCTCAATTTTCGGCCCTTCTCATGCAAATTGACCTGATGCAGGAGCGTGGACTGGTCAATGGCGGCCTCAAAGGTGACATGAACCCGGTCATCACCAAGATGCTTTTGACCAAGCACGGATACACGGACAAAGTGGAACAGACCGTGCAAGGGCCAGAGGGCGGCGCGGTTCAAGTCGAGGCTATCGTGACAGTCGAGGCCGGAGAGGCATATCTCCGGATGCTCAATGGCAATGGCAAGTCTGGCGCCTGACTGGTTCGATTTCCGGAACCCGGACTATGACCGGGTCTACCGAGAGCGGGCTGAGCGGCTGGAGCGCCTGCGCGCTGATCCCTCCATGCTGGCCGGCGTCAAGGACTTCTACCGGACGCATCCGGCCGAATTCATCAATGACTGGGGTATGACGTTCGACCCGCGCAACGCGGAAATCGGTCTGCCCACCATCATTCCCTTCATCCTGTTCGACAAGCAGACGGACTTCATCAACTACTGCCGCCGGAAATGGATGGGGCGCGAGGACGGCCTGGCCGAGAAGTCGCGCGATATGGGTGTGTCTTGGCTGTGCGTCGGCTTTGCCGTCTGGATGTGGGTGTTCCTGAAGGGCACGGTCGTAGGCTTCGGCAGCCGCAAGGAAGAGTACGTCGACAAGCTGGGCGATCCGAAATCCCTATTCTGGAAGGTGCGCCAGTTCGTGGCCCTGCTGCCATTTGAATTCCGCCCGGTTGGCTACCAGGAGCAGCGCGACGCCCTGCACATGCGCATTACCAACCCGGAGAATGGCGCGGTGATCGTGGGCGAGGCCGGCGACAACATCGGGCGCGGCAACCGCACCTCCATCTACTTCAAGGACGAGTCCGCGTTCTACGAGCGCGCCGAGGCCATCGACGCCGCACTGTCGCAGACCTCCAACTGCAAAATCGACGTGTCCACGCCCAACGGCAACGGCGGCCCGTTCTACCGCAAGCGCTTCGGCGGCAAGATCGAGGTGTTCACGTTCCATTGGCGCGACGACCCGCGCAAAGATGCTGCCTGGTACGAAGACCAGAAGCGCAAGAATGATCCGGTCATCGTGGCCCAGGAAATCGACATCGATTACGACGCGTCGGTGACGAACAGCTGGATTCCCGGCGCCGAGGTGACGGTGGCCATGGGCAAGGGGCCGGCCGACGTCGAAGCCGTGGGCGGGCTGCGCTTCGGCCTGGACGTGGCGCGCTTCGGCGATGACAAGACGGTCCTATCCGTGCGCCGCGGGCGCGTCCTGATCAAGCAGGAAGTGCGCACCGGCCTGGACACCGAGCAGGTGGCCGCCTTCGCCACCACAGAAATCGACGCTTATGGCAAGGCTCCGGAGCAGATCGCGGTGGACACCATCGGCATCGGCGCCGGCGTCGCCGACAAACTGCGTCTGAAGTATGGCGACCTGGTCGTGGACGTGAACAGCTCCCTGCGCATGTCCGACGGCCAGAACTACAACCTGCGGGCCTACATGTGGCGTGAGATGAAGGAATGGATCAAGGCCGGCGCAGCGCTCCCCAACGATGGCGACCTGAAGGCAGAACTCACGGCCCTGCGCTACTCCTACCGTGGCGGCGAACTGCTGATCGAATCCAAGGACGACGCCAAGAAGCGCGGCATCAAGTCGCCTGACCGCGCCGACTCCCTTGCGCTCACTTTCGCCCGCCCAGGCACCCAGGCCACTAGCCGGCCGCTCAACTATCCCTCCCTCGGTGCCTTCTGATGGCTCAGCTTAGCGACGACGAATTCCACAAGATCCTGGATAGCCAGATCAACGACGCCGCAAGCTGGCAGGAGGAGCATTTCAGCGGTGATCGCGAGCGCACCTATCGCGCATACCTTGGCGAAGCGCCGCCGGCGCCTGAGGGGCGCTCGCAGGCCGTTTCCTGGGACGTGTTCGAGACCATTGAGTCCGCATTGCCTGACCTGATCGAGATCCTGGTTGGCGGCGACACCGTGGCGGCCTTCGAACCTGTGGGCGAAGAGGACGAGGCCTTCGCCGAGCAGGCCACCGATTACATCAACTACATCGTCCTGAAGCAGAATCCCGGCTTCCTGATCTTCAACACCTGGATCAAGGACGCGCTGCTGTCGAAGATCGGCATCGTGCGCGCGTATTGGGCGAAGTCGGAGAAGGTCGTCAAGCGCGATTACACCGGCATCGATGAAATGCAGCTGACCCAGTTGCTACAGGATCCCGACGCCGAGGTGGTCGCACAGTCCAGCGAGGACGACCCGCAGGACGTTGAGCAACGCCAGCAGATTGAGCAGGCCCTGAACGCCATGGCGCCCGATCAGCGCTTGGCGGCCGCCGTCTACCTACAGTCGCCGGTCAAGCAGCTCTACGACGTCACAATCAAGACCACGCGCAAGAAGGGACGCGTCTACATCGACAACGTGCAGCCTGAGAATTTCATCGTCAGCGCACGCGCCAAGACCTTGGCCGCCGCGGATATCGTGGGCGAGATGAAGGCCCTGACGCGCTCGGATATGCGCGAGCTGGGCTACGACAAGTCCAAGGTCAAGAACGTCCAATCGTTCGATGTGATTGTGGACCAGACCCAGGGCATCGCCCAGACGGCCAGCGACGAGACGGCGGACCAGACCATCGGCGAGGATTCCCCGGACGACGCCACTGAGCAGGTGATGGTGTTCGACGGCTTTATCCGCCTGGACTACGACGGCGACGGCATAGCTGAATGGCGCCGGGTCGTGCGCGGCGGCAATGAGACGCTGGTGAACGACGAGGCCGAGGGCCACGACTTCGCGGTCATGTCGCCCATCCTGATCCCGCATCGGCTGATCGGCATGGCCTTGGCAGATCCGGTGCTGTCGCTCCAGCAGTCCAGCACCACGATGCTGCGCCAGTACACCGACAGCCTGGTGCTGGCCAACAACCCGCGCACCTACGTCAACACGGGCGCCGGCGTGAACCTGGACGACCTGCTGAACAACCGCATCGGCGGCATTGTGCGGGGCAACCAGCCCATGGCCAACGCTATCGCGCCGCTGCAAACCACAAACGTCGCCGACTCCGCGCTCCAGGGCATCGAATTCAACGACAGCAAGCGGGAGTCGCGCACCGGCATCACCCGCTACAACCAGGGCCTGGACGCCGACAGCCTGAACAAGACGGCCACGGGCGTCACCAAGATCATGACCGCCGGCGACGCGCGCAAGAAGATGATGGCGCGCATCCTGGCCGAGACGGGCATCAAGGATCTTTTCCGCCTGCTGCTGCGCATCGTCACGGAGAACCAGGACAAGGCTGCGACTTACCGCCTCAGAAATGAGTGGGTCCAGGTGGATCCGTCGCCCTGGAATCCCGAGATGGATGTGACCATCGAGCCGGGCCAGGGCACGGGGGACAAGTCCGCGACCGTCCAGACGCTCCAGGGCGTGCTGGAAGCCCAGAAGGAGGCCATGGCGGCCAAGTCTCCGTTGGTGACCTGGAAGAACCTGTACAACACCATGGAAGCGATCCTGAAGGCCTCCGGCATCAAGGGCATCGACAAGTACTTCAACGACCCCGACCGCATGCCGCAAAGCGCGCAGCAGCCGCCACAGGGTGACCAGCAGGGCGACCCGAGCGCGGCGCTGGCGCAGGCTCAGGTGCAGGCCGCTCAGATCGAAGCCGAGACGAAGCGACAGCAGATGGTCGCCGACCAGCAGCAGGCCGCGGCCAACCTCGAAATCGAGAAGGTCAAGCTTCAGCAGAAAAATGCAGATCTGGACCTGAAGCGTGTGGAATTGCAGATCAAGCAGGCCGAGCTTTCCCTCAAGCAGGCCGAAGCCGGCGCCAATGTGGCGCTCAAGTCCCGTGAGCAAGATCGCAAGGACCTGGAAACCGCCGCCAACATCACCCGCCCGCAGGTAGCCCCGAATGCAGCCCTCTGATCAAGACATGGCCGACCTGGCCCGCTCACAGAACGCTGAGCGGATCATGAGCGATCCCCTGGTTCTGGAGGCCCTAGGCCTTATCGACCAGGAGATTCACGCTCTGTGGGCCGGCGACCGCCGCCAAGACGGCGTAGTCATCGGCCCGGCCGAGCGCGAAGAGCTGTATCGCATGCTCCAAGCGAAAAATCGATTCATCTCCATCTTCGAGGGATACCTCCAGAACGGGGCGGCAGCGCGCAGCATGCTGGAGATGGAGCCGCCCACCAAGACCTTCATCCAACGCATCAAGGAGTATTTCCATGACCACCAAAAAGACTGATACCAAGGCGAAGGACATCGACGCCGAACGCGAGGCCGCCAAGCAGCCGGTCAATGACAAGATGGTCCCCGACCAACAAACCGGCGGCACCAATGACGCGGTGACCGAAACCACGGTCCAGGTGGAACCGGTGCAGCCGGCCGGCGCCCTGGAAGAACAACCGCCCGTCGTGGGCAAGGCGCAGCACGGTAATCAACCCGTGGATTACGCGCCCAAGGCCGAGTTGGAAGTTCCCAAGCCCTTTGATCCGAGCAGCGTTTCGACGTTCGAAGCCTTCGTGCGCGAGCATGAAGACAAGGCTCAGGCTCTGGGCCTGGTGGTGACCGGCATCAGCCACCCGCAGGCGCCGGAAACCAACGGCATCTATGAGGGCCGCGACGCCGGCATCCGCGTTGGCCGCGGCGCTGCGTCCGCGCAGTACAGCGACGGTTCCAAGCACTGATTTCTGTATGGGCCTGCTGCCAGCCCTTGATGGCAGCCGTAAGAAAGACCAACCGACCGGCCGCCAGATGAGCGGCCTTTTTGTTGGAGTCAAACCTTATAGGGATATGAGCGATGCCTGAAGATTTCACCCTGGACAGCCTGGCCCAAGCCTTGGAAACCGCCGATTCACCCGATGAGGCGCGCGAACCCGAAGACGATCAACCCGAAGGGGAATCCGGCGCGGACGAGCACGAGGACGGCGGCCAGGAGCAAGAATCCGCCGAAGACGAGGGCGCCGACGCCGAGGATGGCGATGGCGAAGACGATCAACCTGAGAAGGAATCGTCGCAGGACCGCGTGCATAAGTGGAAGACTGCCGATGGAACCGAGTACGAGGTGCCGGAGAGCGACCTCCGCGCGGGCTACATGCGTGCGCAGGATTACACGCAGAAGACCCAGGCCTTGAGCAAGGAGCGTGAGCAGGCGGAAAGCGAAATCCAGAACCGAGCAACCCAGCAGCTCCAAGCCCTGAACATGTATGGCGAACGGGTTGGTGAATTGCATATGACGCGTGCTGTCGTGGCCAGTCTGGAGTCTGCGTTGAGGCAGACCAACCGAGAAGACGACCCGGCACGCTATGCGTCCCTGCAAGCCGACATCCTGAACGCCCGCAGCCAGGAGAAAGAGCTGGCCGGAATGCTCGGCAATGCGACCCAGCTGATTCAACAGCAGCAAACGGAGCGGATCGTGAAGGGCCAGCGCGAGGCGGCCAAGACGTTGGCTGCTGAGATGCCGGACTTCAAGGACCGATTGCCGGTCTGGAATCGCCACGCGACCGAGACCTACGGTTTTTCGCCGCAGGAGCTATCGCAGGTGACCGACCCCCGCGTCTTCCGCATGCTGGATGACGCGACGAAGTTCCGAGAGCTGCAAAACCGCAAGCCCGAGGCGGTGAAAAAGGCTGCGGCGGCTCCCCAGAAGCCCGCCAAGCAGACCCGATCGACACCGCCTTCCACTGTCGAAACCGTCCGTAAGAACTTCAACGCCAGGCCCACTGTAGACGGCCTGGCCGCGATGCTTATGGCAACCGGAAAGGTATAAATCATGGCAAAGCTCGCCAATTCGTTCGACACGTACGCCGCCGTCGGTGACCGTGAATCCCTCTCGGATCAGATCTATCGGATCAGCCCCGAGGAAACCCCCTTTGTGTCCGCCATCGGCAAGGGCAAGGCCCAAGCCACCTATGAGGAATGGCAGACCGACGCCCTGGCCACGCCGGCCAACAACAAGGTTGTGCAGGGTAACGAGTCCACCCCGGCCGCTCTGACCCCCACCACCCGCTTGGGCAACCGCACGCAGATTTCGGAAAAGACCTACGCCATCACCGAGACGCAGGAAGCGGTGAACAAGGCCGGCCGCAAGTCCGAAGTGGCGTATCAGGATGCCAAGAAGATGGTGGAGCTGAAGCGCGATATCGAGTTCGCCGCGCTCCAGAACTCCACCGCCATAGCCGGCGACGCCACCACGGCGCCGCAAGCGCGTGGCGCGCTGGGCTTCATCTACGGCAACACCAGCATGGGTACCGGCGGCGCGGATCCCAATCCGAACACCAACACAGCCCAGACCGACGGCACGCAGCGCGCTTTCACCGAAGCCCTGCTGAACGAGGCCGCCACCAAGGCATGGGACGCCGGCGCCTCGGATAGCCTGTCGCTCTACGTGCCGTCCTCGCAGCGCCCGGTGTTCTCCAGCTTCGACGCCAACAGCACGAAGTTTCAGCGCACCGAAAGCAAGGAGCTGAACGCCAGCATCGATGTGTACGTTGGCGACTTCGGCACCTACAAGGTGGTGAACAGCCGCTACCAGCGCCAGCGCGAGGTATTCGGCATCGACACTGCCAAGTGGTCGATCCTGACCCTGCGCCCGATGAAGGGCCAGGATCTGGCGAAGACCGGCGACAACCGCAAGCGCCTGGTGAACACCGAATGGACGCTGAAGTGCGATGCGCCGCTCGGTAACTTCGCTGTCCGCGACCTGACCTGATCGCCAACCACCACGACGGAGACGCCCGGGGATAAAACCCCGGGCTTTTTTATGGCCGGACGAATCCTGACTGCTGAACCTGGCAAGGTGACCAAGTTCCACGCCGACGGCGACCGTTTCCACATTCAGACCGTGGCGGACGTTGAACATGACCTGGAACTGGCGAAAGCGCTGCACAACGAGGGCTACCACCGCACCAATGACGGCGGCCGCCATGTAGCGCGCATCCCCGTGGTGGTGCTGAATGCCTGGGCGATCAGCCGCGGCGTCACCTTCGATGCCGTGATGCGGGATAACCGGCTGCTGCGCGAATTCCTGAACGACCCCGCTCACAGCGATTGGCGGATCGACAAGAGGCCCGTATGAGCTTCGAGACCTACACCGACCTGACCGCTGCGCTTGCCGGCTGGATGAAGCGCAAGGACCAGCAAGCGCGTATCCCCGACTTCATCCGCCTGTTTGAGGCGCGTGTGAACCGCGTGCTGCGCACCGGATATCAGCGGCAGACCGCGTCCATCGGAGTTTACGGTGGCGCCGTGCAGTTGCCCGACGACTACCTTGAACTGGTTACCAGCGACGACGGCACCAAGGGCCTGCGGTTCCTAACCAGCGGGCAATACGGCGTGAGCCAGGACTGGGACGGCCGCTACGCCATCGAGGGCAGGACCCTGCGCATCTCTGGCGACACCGGCACGATCAACGTGCGGTATTACGCCAAGATCCCGCCGTTGGGCACCGACAACCCTACCAACTGGCTACTGGCCGATCACCCCGACGCCTACCTGTTCGGCGCGCTGACCGAGGCCGAGCCGTACCTGCTCAACGACGCCCGCATGGCGATGTGGAAGGACCGCGGTGACACCGCTGTGCAGGCCATCCAGCTCGCTGACGATCAAGCCCGTTTCTCGGGTGACACGCTCCAACTCCGCGCCCCGAGGTAACCATGACCGTCGAAACCACCACGTCCATCGCCGGCCTGGATGCCACGAATCCCAGCGGCGCGGCGAAGAAGGCCGAGGGCGACGATCACCTGCGCCTACTGAAAAACGTATTGCAGCACTGTTTCGGCGGGTTTGGTGGCGAGGTCATGCTGGCCGCCACCGAAGCGCAGGGAGCGACCGCCAATGACTTCGTGCTGACCGTTTCGCCGGCGCCGACCGCTTACGCGCGGAGCACCATCGCTATCTTCTCGGCCACACACGCGAATAGTGGCGCGGCGACGATCAAGATAGGGGCGCTGGCCGCCGTATCGCTGCTAAACCCCGAGGGAACGGCGTTGCGTGCGAACGCCATAACCAGCGGCTGCTGGATCGCCGCAGCGTTCGACGGCACCAACTTCCGCTTGCTGGCCGGCGGCAACAGCCAGGCGATCTACGACTATGTGGATCAGGCCCAATTCCAGAGCGCTCTGCCATCCCAGGCTTCGAACGCCGGCAAATTCCTAAAGACGGACGGCACAAACGCAACCTGGCAGGCGGCGCTACAACAGGTCACGGTGGCGCCGGCGTCCAACCAAGGACCGATCTACCTTGCGGGGAGCGGCGCCTTCGAATGGAACGGCAGCGCCTATGCGCAGGTCTACAGCAAGAGCAGTATCGGCCTGGGGAGCGTCGATAACACCAGCGACGCAAATAAACCCATCAGCACGGCTACGCAGACGGCGCTGAATACCAAAGCGAACCTCTCCGGTGCGAACTTCTCAGGCGCGATTACGGCGACCATAGTGGCTTCCGCAGGTGTGGTGCAAGCAGGTGGCGGTGCCGCCGGGCTTGGCGCGAATGGCGACATCGGCGGCCCGGTTTGGGGTGGCAGTTTGGCGAATTATCTGTCCGCCCAGTTGAACACCAAACAGCCCGCAGGCAGCTACGCCGGCCGTAGCTACAACGGGACGTTGAGCTTTGGTTGGAACGGGTTATCGCTAACGGGAAACGTTGACGGCGTCGGGGTTGGGGTGCTGTGGACTACGGCGAATTTCGATCCCAACACCAAGCAGGCTGCCGGGAACTACGTCAGTTCCAGGGACGGCAATGTGATTTCACTGGTGTGGCAGCCGGGCACGTCCAAGTCCCTCGGCGTCTATATCAACGGCACCAAAGTCGGCGAAATGAGCGTCGTGTGATGAGCAAAGTCCCATTCCAGAACATGGGCGCCGGCCTGAATTTGGACGGCTTCCCGCATGAGCTGAGTCCGCAGGAATGGTCTGGTGGTGAGAACGTCCGCTTTCGTGACGGATATACCGAAAAGTCCCAGGGCGACGCCCAGGTCAATGGAACGTTGCTTGCCGCGCCGTATGGCCTTTTTCCTACGCAGGGCACCAGCGGGCGATATTGGGTGTATGCGGGCCTAGCAAAGCTCGTGGCTGTGCAGAACACCACGCACACCGATATCACGCGCACCGCAGGGCCATATACGGGCACCGCGGCGGATCGTTGGAATGGAGGCGTCCTCTCCGGCGTCCTGATCGTGAACAACGGCAAGGACATTCCCCAGTTCTGGGGAGGCAATCCTGCGACCAAAGCCGCGAACCTGACGGCGTGGCCTTCGACGCTTCGCACGAAAATCCTGGTTCCGTTCCGCAATTTCGTGTTTGCCCTGAACAACACGGACAACGGAAGCCCGATGCCGTACGGCGTGCGCTGGTCGCACCCCGCCGACCCCGGCACCATTCCGTCCTCCTACGACATTGCAGACGCCACGAAGGACGCGGGCCAGTTCGACCTGGCAGACACCAGCGACGTCATCGTCGACGGCGTGCCGCTTGGGCAAAGCCTGATCGTCTATAAGGAAAACAGCATCTGGCAGCTGGATTACGTGGGTTCGCCGTACATCTGGAGTCAGAAGCCGGTCGACAAGACTGTGGGCGCGCTCGGGCAGGGCTGCGTCGTGGCGCACCCAACCGGCCACGCCATCCTTACCCAGGGCGATATCGTTAATTTTGACGGCTCCAGCGTGGCGTCTATCGCCGACGGGCGCGTGCGCCGCTGGCTGTTCGACAATCTGGATGCCGAGACTTATCAGCGCTGCTTCGCTGTGGCCAACCTGCGCCGCAATGAGGCCTGGTTCTGCATCCCCAGCACCGGATCGGCGTGGCCCAATACAGCCATCATCTGGAATTGGAAAGAAAACACCTGGGGCATCCGCGACATCGCCCAAGCGTCGGCGGGTGCATCAGGGACCATCGTCTACGACTTGGGCGATTCCTGGGACGCGGATAACGACCCCTGGGATTCTGACGACACTTCATGGAACCAGTACGAATACACGCAGGCCACGCCTCGCGTCATTCTGGCCTCGGCCGTCAATTCGAAGCTGACGCTGATGGACTCGGGCAAGACCTTCAGCGGCACGCCGATGCCGTGCTACGTCGAGAAGACGGGCATGTCTTTTGACGCTCCGGAGCAAATCAAATACTGCTCGGGCGTTCGCCCCCGCATCGAAGCGCAGTCCGGCACCGTCATCAACGTGTACGTGGGCGCCCAGGCCGACCTAGAGGACGCCATCGAGTGGTCCGATGCAATCCCCTTCACCGTGGGTGAAGACCTGAAAGCCGATTGCGAGGTGTCGGGCAGGTATCTGGCGGTGCGTTTCGAGAGCACAGGCGTGGTGTCCTGGCGCATGAAGCAGTTCGACATGGACGTGACAGTGATGGGTGGCTACTGATGGCCTACCAGCCCGGGAACGTGCCGGCGGGGTTCGATCCGCTGTTCTTTCAACAGGAGTTGAACAAGATCCGCGAGGCGATGACTGGGCAAGTGCCTTTCGCCTATCTGGAGCCGCAGGCCGTCGCCAACCCTAAGCCGCGCGAAGGAATGATCGTGCTGGCCGATGGAACGCACTGGGATCCTGGCTCGGGTGCTGGATATTACGGCTATCAGGGCGGCGTATGGGTGCCGCTGAGCGGGAAGCGCGATCACGGTCAATGCGTGCTCCGGCTGAGTTCCTCCACCGAGCTGCGGCTCTATCCGAAGAATGGCAACGGCATCATCGTAGGCGACAAGCAATTCCGCATTCCTCTGGCTGGCGTTCCCTTGGCTGCCACCGGCCTGACCGCGGGCACTCCCTATTACGCCTTCGCAAAAGACAACGGCAGCGGCGCGCTGGCGCTTGAAGCGGCCGCCGTGGCATCAAGCGGGCACACCACGTACACGAATGGCGTGGAGATAAAGACGGGGGACCCTTCGCGCACGCTGGTGGGCGCCTTCGTCCCGGGAGCAGGCCCGATCTTCCTTGATTCCACCACACAGCGCCGTGTGGCGAGCTGGTTCAACGAACGCCCGCGGGCAATGTACGAATACATCAATACCGCCACCGCTTCGGCAACGATGGTGGGTATCGGTGCCGCCTACACCGCTTTTATGTGGGCTGGAAAGGACGTACTGGATGTGGCTGAAGGCGAAACCAAAAACACAGTCGCGTCGACCGGCAATTACCTAGGAATCTACGTCAATGGCGCGTCCATCAATACGGCCATCGGCTACACGATGACGACAGCCAATTTCCAATATCCCGCCGGCACTGTCGCACCGTATGCAGTGCCCGCTGATGGCCTCTACACATTCCAGATCTTCGCGCGAGTCAACGGCGGCGGTACCGGCACCTTTGAACTCAATCACGCAATGACTCTGCCGGGCTGACAGATATGGGAAAAATCCTTGGCCCCACCTTCGGTGATGAGTTGATCGCCGCGGGCGTGCGCGACGGCGTCACATGGGATGAAAACGGTGATCTGACGTTTGCTCCTGACCTGTCGGCGGCCGACATAGCCAAGGCCCAGCAGGTATATGCGGCCCATGACCCGCGCGGGAGCCTTCTGTATCGGCGGCTAAAGCAAATCGGCATCATAAACACCGCGCGTGATGGCTTGATCTTCGGCGGTTTCCAGTTCAACGGCTACATCTACCAGTCCGATATCAACAGCCAGGCGCGCATTGCTAACTCGGCGGCGAGCGTGACAGGCAGCGCGGGCCTGCCGGCCAATTTCACATGGCGCACGATGGGCAACGTGGACGTTCCCATGAGCGAAACCGACATGGTGGCGCTTTCGGCCGCGTTGCAGAACCACGTCGCCAGCGTCCTGGCCATCTCGCGTAAGCTGAAGGACCAGATCGCGGTATCGGATAACCCGGAATCGATCGCCTGGCCGTCGAACATGTCGACGCCGGCGGATGAGCCGCTGCTTGGTTCCGTGCAGACCAATGTGCCGAAGGCGGCGAAGCTGGCCGTGACGGCATTGCAACCGGGCGACGTGCCGGCACAACCGCAACTGGCCGCCGTCGCCATGTCGGGCAAATACTCTGATCTGTCTGGTACGCCGGTCATTCCCACACTGCCTACGCTCGCGGCGGTCGCCACGTCGGGGAAATATGCGGACCTCACCGGCAAGCCGACGATCCCGGGCCAGGCCGTACCCATGTCAATCACCGTCACCGCGGCCGGCCTGGGCACGGCCAACCTGACTGGCTACACGAAGCCGCCGGCCATTGTGCCCATCGCCACCTGGAACGGTGACACGGAATACCTGCCGGAAATCGTGAGCGTCAGCGCAACTCAGATCACGGTACGCGCCAAGGTATCGCGCGGCACGCTGCTGCTGTCGGCCGGCCCATTCCAGACCACCACGGCGGCAATCTCCGTTTCTTTCCTGGTCGTCCCGCAGCCATGATTCAAATTCAAGGCGTCCCCTCTGCTCGCGCCGCAGAGGTGTGGCCCATCGTGCGCGCGTGGATTGGCGCGGCGTTGGAGCGCGGGCATTCGCTGGAAAGCACGGACGACGTGCTGGCGAAGATTCAGGCTCAGGAGTACCAGCTCTGGGCAGTCGATCAGGGCGGCCCGGTAGCGGCATTCGTGACGCGTATCGCCAGCGGCTCGCTGGGTTCAGCGCTGGTGACCGTGGCGCTTGGCGGTAGGGGCATGGAGCACTGGCTACCGGCCGTCGAGGACGTGATTGCGCGGTTCGCGCGCGACAAAGGATGTACCCGCATTTATCTGAGCGGCCGGCGAGGCTGGGCGAAGCAACTCCAGCAATTCGGATGGAAGGAAGACACCGTCAACGTTATGAAGGAACTGTAATGGGAAAAGGAAGCAGCGGCGGTGGTAGCCAAACGACCACATCTGAACCCTGGAAGGGCGTTCAACAATATCTGACTGGCAGCGGCGGCAAAACCACGACCACGCTCAAGCCTGGCGCGGTACCGATTGGGTACGACCAGATCCGCTCCGGAGGTGATTCAGATTACGTGTCGCAGGGGGCACCAATTTATGATCCCAGCGACTACATCACCAGCACCACGGGCGGTACGCCGGGTATCTATGGCGAGGCGGCGAATCTCTACCAGAATGGTGGGTGGTCGCCGGAGATGCAGAGCGTGGTGGATCAGTGGACTTCTTCCCTCGGACAGCGCAGTGGCATTGATCCTTCCTATGCCCAGAGTTTGATGAACACCGGCAATAACCTGTTGTCCGGCCAAGGTTCGCAGGTGGACCTCGCGGCCGCGCGCGCCTCACAAGGTGCGCTCGATCCCACCGCGGCGCTTCAGCAGATCCTGTCTGGAAACGTCGACAACCCCTACCTGAACGACCAAATTTCCGCGCTCGGGAAAGACCTGTCCAGTAACTTCATGGAGAACGTCGCGCCGGGGTTGCGTTCTGGCGCCACCGCTGCCGGCGGCTTCGGCGGATCGCGGCAGGGGATTGTCGAGGCACTAGGTGCGAACGGCGTTACGGACGCTCTTTCCACGCAGGCAGCCAACCTTCGTTCGACTGCCTACGAGAACGCTCAGAACCGCATGCAAACCACCGCGCAGGCGCTGAATGACCAAGCCGGCACCGTGGCGCAGAACAACATCAACAACCGCTTGAACGCCGCGCAGGTGGGATCGTCGTTGATCGGTGCCGGCGGCACGATGCAGCAGCAGAACGACGCCGCAGCAGACCAGCGCTACCAGCAGATGCTGGCATTGCTGGGTGCTGGGGATAGCTACAACTGGAGCAACCTGGGCAACTACGCGTCGATCGTGTCGCCTGGAGCCGGGATTGGCGGGAGCAGCACGACCAGCGGCGGCGGCTCGAATCCCTTGGCCGCAGGCCTCGGGGGCGCCTTGGCTGGCGGTGCAATCGGAAACAGCCTCGGGTATGGCGGGTATGGGGCGGCCGCTGGCGGCGCGCTCGGACTCCTGAGCGCAAAACTGTGAGGGTGCCATGCTGACCACACTTAACCCCAACACCCTCCAAGCCCTTCAGGCTGCGGGCCAGCAGGGCGCCGCAAGCACCGCGCAGCGCGTAGCGATGCTTCAGCAGCAGGCGGCAGGACGGCAACAGCAGCAGGCGCAGCAGCGCTCCGGTACTAACGGCCTCGCAATGAGCTTGCTCGGTGGTGGTGCACCGAAGGCGCCCAGCATGCTTCCCGAAGCCTCTCAATTTTGGAACGGTGCCTCTGCACCGGTCGGAAATCTTGGATTCGGTGCTGGGGGAGGCACGCAGCTGGGCATTTCTGCCGCGCCGTCGGTTGGACTTACAGCGCCTACGTCCGGTTTCTGGGCAGGCGCAGGCGGCGCTGCCGGCGGGCTAGGTGGCCTGGGCGGAACGCTTGCGGCCGCACCCGGCGTCGCCACTGGCGCGGCAACCAGCGGAATCGGCGCCGGCGGCACGCTTGGCGCCTTTGCGGAGGGTGGTGGTGCTGCTGCGGCTGCACCCGTCGCACCCTGGCTGCTGGGCGGCTTGGCGTTGGCCTCGCTGGGCAACAAGGACCACAACATTACCAACCTGTTCGGGTTGTTCAAATAGGGGCAGACATGGCATACGACGATCAAGCCGGCCTGCTGCCCGGCGCCGCCGATCAAGGCGGATTCTTTTCCAATCTGAACAGCCCAACCAACCAGGGGTTGCTCGCCGCCGGCCTGGCCATACTTTCGCAAGCCAACGGCCCGAACTCGCGCGGCGCCATCGGCGCGGGCGGCCTGGCTGGGGTGCAGGCGATGCAGGCGGCGCAGCAGAACGCCTATCTCGGCGACTATCGAAAGGCACAGGCAGCGAAACTCACGCAGGACGCGGAGAAGCAGAGGATGGTGCTCGGCCTGCTGGGCCGCTTGAACGGCGGCGCGCCGGCTGGCGGCGGCTCTGGTGCTGGTGCGCCGCTGGCTGGAGCCGTGCCGGCCGGTAGCCCGTCCGTGATGCCTGGCGCCGGCGGCGGTGGTGGCGCGCAAGGCTTCCCGCTCAGCCTCAACGACGTGACGGCGTTGAAGCTGGCAGGGGTCGACGTCTTCGACCAATACAAGTACGCCAACGACGGAGTCAAGCGCGACGCCGGCGCCTTCTACGACAACCCGGTGAGCGGTAAGCGCGAATACATCCCCAAGATCCCGGATGGCATGACGCCGACAGTTGGCCCTAACGGGCAGGTAACGCTGTCGCTCATTCCCGGTTATGCCCAGGGCAATGCAGCTGTGCAGGGATCGCAGGCGGGCGCCGTGGCCGCGGCCCAATACCCGTACCAGATCGGGCAGAACAGGGACCAGCAGCAGACGGCGGCTAGTCTCGATCTGGTGCCGGTGCCGGACGGTAATGGCGGAACTACCATGATGCCCCGCTCGATCGCCGCTTCGGCGTTGGGCGGCGGAGGTGCTGGCAGGTTGGGACGCACGCCCAGCGCCACCGATCAGACGTTCGACACCGACGTGGCGAAGGCATCTGCCGACACCTACAACGGCCTCCAGAAGGCGGCCGGCGCGGCCGATGGTCAGATATCCAAGTTGCAGAAGATCGGCAGCCTATTGGGCGATTTCGACGGCAACAAGTACTCGCCCGCCGGTCTGGAGCTGGCCAAGTTCGGTAAGTCGCTCGGCATCGACATTGGCAGCAACGTCGGCAACAAGGAGGCGGCGCAGGCCCTAAGCAACGAGTTGGCCCTATCGGCGCGCAGCACGGCGGACGGCGGCGGTATGCCGGGCGCTATGTCGGACGCGGATCGTCAGTTCCTGGTGAGCCTGAATCCTGGCATGGCAAACAGCGCGGAAGGTCGCAAACAACTGATCGATACGCGGGTGAAGGTGCTGCAACGCTCCAAAGATGTTGCGATGTTCGCGCGCAAGTGGCGCCAGCGGTATGGTCGGCTGGACTCCCTGGACCAGAACGGCAGCGACTTCCAGACCGCGCTTTCCGACTGGAGCGCACAGAATCCGCTGTTCCCCCAGCAGGAGCAATAAATGGCGAATCCGCAGAGTTTCATCGATCAGTACGGTGGCCTGGCCGATACCGTGGGCGGGCAGATCGGCGTCGATCCGTCCATCCTGCTCGGGCAGTGGGGCCTGGAAACAGGCTGGGGTAAGTCAGTCATTCCGGGTACCAACAACCTGGGCAACATCAAGGGTCCGGGCGTGGCCGCCATCGACAACGCCACCGGCAGCAATGACCAATACCGCGCCTACGCTTCGCCAGACGAGTTTGGGCAGGATTTTGCGGGCCTGCTGGGGCGCAGGTATGTCGGCGCGTTGAACGCTGGCCAGGACGCCCAGAAGTACGCGACAGCGTTGAAGGCCGGCGGCTACGCCGAAGATCCGGACTACGCTGCCAAGCTGGTGGCGGCGGCCGACACGGTACGCGGCATGACCGGTGCTCGAGGAGTGCTGAATCGGTTCGCCGGTGCTATCTTCCCGTCCGCATCGGCGGCCACAACGGACGACATTTTCGGCGGTGCCATCACCGGTACCTCGCGCAGCAACCGCGGCGCAAAAGCGGACGATATCTTCGGCGGTGCGCTCACCGCGGCGAAGCCTGTCCAGCAGGATCCAAAGTCGATGCTGGGCATGGCCGCGCCTGTTGCGCGTCCCGATCAGCCGCTTTCTGGCGGCAACATCTTCAACCGGCAGCAGCCCAATGGTGCGCCCGAGGGTACCGGGCAATATGCGACGGATGTTCCTGCGCCGGCCGTCACCCCCGGACCAGTCGGCGACCAGCGGGCCGCGCCCGTGCCGCAAGGTACCGGCGAACCCCCGGCGCCCCCGCCGGAACGGTCGTTCCTGGACGAGGCAGGCCGGCAGGTTGGCCTCACCGCGCGCTACGGCCTGGAGGGCCTGGGCAACACCGCCCAGATCTTCACCGAACCCGTGCGTCGCTTCTTGGTCAATCCAATCTCGCGCGCGTTCGGTGGACCGGACGCGCAGGCCAGCGGGCAGACCATGACTACCTTGGCCGACACGCTGGGCCTGCCGTCGCCGGAAACGAAGCAAGAGCGCATCGTGGGCGATGTCACGCGCCTGATGGCGGGCACGGGCGGCCTGGCCGGCGCTGCCAAGGGCGTGCAGCTGCTTTCCCAGGCTGCCGCGCCTATCGCCACGGCCAGCGCCCCGATCACTGCCGGAACGGTGGCGGGCAACCTGGCAGCGAATCCTGCCGGCCAGATCGGTGCTGCCATCGGCTCGGGCACCGCCGGCGGCCTGGCGAAGGAGAACGGTGCGAACGGCGCGGGCCAGTTCCTGGCGGCGCTTGGCGGCGGCATCCTGGGGGGCGTCGGCACGAACGCCGCCGGCAGCCTGGTGGACGCCGCGCGCAATGCCTGGAACCGTGCCACCATCGGCCCGGCCAGCCTTGAGGTGCGCTTCAACAACCTACTGCAGGATGCTGGCGTGAATCCGTCGACGCTGCCCGATGGCGTGGCGCGGTCGCTGCGCGCTGAGATGGAATCGTCGCTGCGCGCTGGCCGGGAAATGCGGCCTGATGCGGTGCGGCGCTTGGCAGAATTTCGCACGGTGGGCGCGACGCCGACGCGCGGAACAATCACTCAGGACCCGATCCAGATCACGCGCGAGCAGAACCTGGCGAAGATCGCGGCCAATAGCTCGGACAGCACGCTTTCCGGGCTGCCGCAGATCCAGAACCAGAATAACGCCACACTGATTCGATACCTGAACAACGCAGGCGCCGGGACTGCGCCGGATGCGGTGGCTACGGGTGAAACGGTCATGGGTTCGCTGGGCCGGACCCTGGGGGCACAGAAGGACAAGATCGACAGCCTATATGCCGGTGCGCGCGACAGTGCCGGCCGCAGTTTCCCGCTGGATGGCGCATCGTTCACCAGCCGCGCCGCGCAGGCGCTGGACGATAACCTGCTGGGGCACGCGCTACCCGACAGCATCCGCACGAAGCTCAACGATATCGCGCTGGGCAAGGTGCCGTTTACCGTCGATTACGCGGAACAGCTCAAGACGGTGATGGGTAAGCTCCAGCGCGCCACGGCTGACGGCCAAACTCGGATGGCTATCGGTGCCGTACGGAGCGCGCTGGACGATACGCCGGTCCTTGGCTTGGGCGAGCAGACGGCGGCGCAGGGCGCGCGGGCCGTGAACCCTGGCAACCTGCCGGCCATTCCCAACGCCCCCGCATTGGGCGAGGACGCAATCGCCGCATTCAACCAGGCGCGCGCCGCAAACCGATCGATGATGCAGGGAGTCGAAGCCAGTCCCGCGCTGAAGGCGGTATACGAGGGCACGGCGACGCCGGACCAGTTCATGAATAAGTTCGTGATCGGGAAGGGCGCGACGATCCAGGACGTGGCGAAGCTGCGAGAGGGCCTGGGAGCCGACCAGGCCGCTGTCAACGCGGTGCGTGGCCATATCGTGGACTGGCTCAAGGGCAGGGCACTGAACGGGGCCTCGGACGAGGTCGGCAAGTTCAGCTCGTCGGCCTATCGCAAGGCGCTGGACTCCATCGGTGAACGCAAGCTGGCACAGTTCTTCAGTCCTGAGGAAATCACCGGTCTGCGGTCAGCGGGCCGCGTCGCGGAATACATGCAGGCGCAACCGGTCGGCTCGGCAGTGAACAACAGCAACAGCGGTGCGCTTCTCGCGGGCCGCGGCTACGACCTGCTGCGCTCGGTGGCTGGGAAGATTCCTTTCGGGGATGCGGCGCTGCTGTCGCCACTGCGGAACATCGAGGTGTCCATCCGGCAACGCAACGCGCAGAACATCTTGCCGGGGCTGCTTGCTGAAGGGATGCGGGCGCAGCGGCCCGTGGTGGGCAGCCAGTATCTGCTGCCAGGTGCGGCGGCGCTGGGCCTACTTGCCGCGCCAACGGTCCCAGGCCGCTAGGACGACCATGGCGCAGAGCCAGCCTAAAACAGTCGGGTCAATGTTCATGCCCGGATCATACACCGCCCTCGGGCGGTTTTTTATTGGAGCATCCCTATGACGACGGACCTGGTTGCAAGGGGAGTGCTCGCCGCGCTGGCCCTGTGGATCCCGTTCGCGGCATTCGTGCGAGAGACGTCGTCGCCGGCGGCATGGCGCGGTCTGGAGGGGTACGGCGCGCTGCCGTTCCTGCTGGCGCTGGCCGTGGCCGCGCTGCTCATGGCGCTGGACATCCTGCTCAACGAAACGATGCGCCGCCGCCTGTTCCCCTGGATCGCTGAGCGACGCGACGCGCTCTACCTGGCCGTGGCCTTCCTGTCGATCCTGACCCCTTTCAGCTTGTCGAAGGCCGGCGCGCTTCCCCTGGACGGCGCCTATTTCTATTCCATCATTTTCTTCGGCGCCATGGGTTTGACCTGGGCCGATGCACGCGCAAAAAGGGGAACGCGGTGAAGAGAGGGAACAATGCATGCCTCATCGTCGTGCTGCTTTTCTGGTGCGCGACAGCTTACGCCCAGTATGTATCCAAACCCTCATTCGGTGACGAACTGATAGCCGTGTCGCGGCAGACGTGGTTCTTCGTCGGGTGCTTCGCGCTGGCCGGCATTGTGTGGCGGGTGCTGATTGAGTCGGCGCCCACACGCCCGCGCATGGGCTGGCACGGCTACCTGTCCACCCTCGTGTTGGGCGCGTTCGCCGCCTTCATCGGCTTCTACTTCTGCGAGATGGCCAGGGCTTGGGGATTCCCCATGCTGGACGGCCTGCAAGGCGGCGTGATCAGCGTCTGTGCCTACAACAATCGGCGGTGGCTGCAATGGTTCTCGTCGCGCGTCGAGGCTGGCGCAGACGCTGGCGCCGCAGCGTGGAAAGGCTTCAAAACCGGAGGGAAGTGATGCTCAAGGAAGATTTCACCGCGGCCACGCAGCTGTCGAACAAGCTGGCCGACAAGTGGTATGACCCGGTTGAACGGGCAATGATGGAGTTTGCCATCGTGTCGCCGGCGCGCGCCGCCGCGTTCCTGGCTCAGGTCGGGCACGAGTCGGGGGGCTTCATCTACACGCGCGAGCTGTGGGGGCCGACCGAGGCGCAGAAGCGATACGAGGGCAGGGCGGACCTGGGCAACAAGCAGCCGGGCGACGGCAAGCGCTTCATGGGTCGTGGCCTTATCCAGATCACGGGCCGTGCCAACTACGAGAAGGCGGCCGCCGGCCTGTCCATGGACCTGGTCGAACATCCCGAGCTGCTGGAGGAACCCATCGCCGCCGCGCGCTCTGCTGCCTGGTGGTGGGCGAACCACGGATGCAATGAGCTGGCCGACGCCGGCGACTTCGTGGCGCTGACCAAGCGCATCAACGGCGGTACCAATGGCCTGGCCGACAGGCAAGCGCGGTGGAACGTCGCCAAGGCCGTATTCGGCATCAAGGGGTGAACATGGATTTCGACTGGAAGAAGATGATCGGCACGGCCGCGCCCATGCTTGCGACGGCGCTGGGTGGCCCGCTGGCCGGTGCGGCGGTGGCGACCATCGGCAATGCCCTCGGCCTGGGCGATAAACCGACGGACGACCAAATAGCCGGCGCGCTGGTGACGGCCAATCCTGACACCATCGCCAAGCTGAAAATGGCGGAACTGGATTTCCAGACTCGCATGACGGAGCTGGGCTTCAAAAACGAGGCTGACCTGGCCAAGATCGCGGCCGACGACCGGGCCAGCGCCAGACAGCGCGAGGTGGAAACGCACGACTGGACGCCGCGGGCATTGGCCTTCGTGGTCACGGGCGGCTTCTTCGGCATATTGGCCGCTATGATCTGGGCACCTTTGCCGGACGGCGTGAAGGATCCGCTGCTGATCCTGCTGGGGTCGCTTGGCACTGCTTGGACCGCGATAATGAATTACTACTTCGGCAGCACGGCCGGCGGGCAGAAGAAGTCCGACCTGCTGGCCAAGGCCACGATCACAAAGTAGGCGGGATGGAGCACGCTGGCGGTATCTCGTCGTCGGCGCCCACCTCGCGCTCCCAGTAGGCACACCCGTAATCCACACCGCCAGGGCACAGCGGCCGGCCCGGCTCCCTGTCGCAGATCAGCGCCCGCCAATCCCCGTTTCGCCGCCCGTGCCAATGCACGCACACCCAGCAGCCGCCAGGGTGCAGGTCGTCGAGGTAGGGGTCGAAGTAGTCGTGGGACATAGCAGGCTTATACAGTGGTTTATCCAGTATAGGCCGGCCGGTGAATCAGGCTTTTCGTCGTAATTCCACAACATTGTCCAGCCGCAGCTTGCCCGGTCCCCAGTCGTTAGGATCGCCCAGCAATTCGGTAAGCCTGGCGCCCAGCATGTCGAACGCCGCGCGCCGTTGCTCCAGCAACTGCTGCCGCTGGTATACCTTCACCAGCTTGGACGACTCGGCGTGGTTTAGGCATTTCTCCACCACGTTCTCGGCGATGCCCATTTCTCCCATCATGGTGGCGCCCGTGCGGCGCAGGTCGTGCATGGTCCACCGGCCTCCGGGCAGCGATAGCGTGCCGCGGATGGTGTGCCCCTGCGTGGCCGCCGCGCTTTCCTGGCGCGCGCATAGCTGGTGAGACAGGGAGCTGTATTTCAGGTGGTTCTTTCCTGAGCCGCCAGGCATGAGGTATGGCCCTGGTCGATCCTGCTGCCGTAGCAGGCTGAGCCAGTAGAAAGCGAACGGGGAAAGGTGGATTATGTGGTCGCGGCTGCTTTTGTTCTTGGTCGCGGGCAAATGCCACTCGCGCGCGTCCCAATCGATATCGGACTCTTCCACCGTCGTTATTTCGCTGACGCGGGTCAGGGTCGATAGGGCGATCCAGACGCCGGCGATAGCTTGGACGGTCATGAGCAGCGGCTGGGCCAGCTTCTGGCGCAGCAGCACGATTTCCTTGGTGCGCAGCACGCGGTCGCGCACCACGTCTTTGCCGCCGACCTCGGTCTTCTTGATGGCCCGGGTGGGGTTCACCTCCAGCCAATCGCGTGCCACGGCAAAGTCCAACATCTGCTTGAGGTCGACCAGCACGCAGTTGGCTTGCGGCCCTTTGCCTTCGCTCACCAGTTTGTCCAGCAGGCCCATGGCGCGCGCCTTCGTCATCGTCTCGATGCGGTCGTTCTGCGCGTGCGCCAGGATGTTGGCCTCCATGCGCCTGGTCGCGGCATACACCCCCTTCTCATTGCGCCGCGTCTTGAGCGAGTCGCGCACCCATACCTCGAATAACTTGCGCAGGGTGGTAGGCCTGTCCTCCGGCGTGGAGTTCGGGTCGATCCCCTTGGCGCGCTTCTCGCGCAGCCCGGCGGCAGCTTTGCGGGCGTCTCCCAAGCTGATGGCAGGGTAGGGACCCAGCGACTTCTTCGCGGCCTTGCCGGCTGGCGACGTGTAGCGGTAGATCCAGAGGCGGCTGCCGTCCGGGCGAATGCGCAGGGCCAGGCCCTCGCCATCGGACAGCAGGTATTCCTTCGGCTTGGGCTTGGCAGTGGCGACCTTGCGGTCTGTGAGCAGGTTTGCGGCCATGGGATGTTATAGGCGGGATCGGCAGGTGAGGGTACAAGTCAGGGTACAAATCGGCCGGCGATTGCATGGAACATGCCGGGACCGAAGCGGACGAAAACGCTTTTATAACAGGAACTTGCCCGACAGCATGAAATCGTCCGGAACCGTCCGGGACAATAAAAATGCTACTACCGCGAACGGCCCATGAAAAAAGGAGAGCCACGACTGGCGCGGCTCTCCGGGGTTTTCGAGGGTACAAATCTGGCTTAGGGTACAAATCAGGGTACAAGTGCGTCGACCCAGCGCTTCACGTCCTCCGCTTTCCATACGACGACCTTCGGCGTCAGGTTGATTCCCTTGGGAAACTTGCCCTCGGCGAGCTGCCGATAGATTTCGGACCGGGAGATACCGACCACGGCCGGCAGGTCCTTCATGCGGTACAGCAGTTTTTCCGGTGCGGTCGCGGTGGCGGTCATGGCCCAATCCTCTCTCGTCGTTTCAATCAGTCTATGTATTGCCAGGTTCAACGCTTGGTATTCCAGTCGTCGCCGTCCGTGTATCGGCGCATGGTTTCGTTGCCGTCGCCGCAGGATGCAGCGGCGATGATGTCGGCGGCGCGGCGCGCTTCGTCGGATGGAACCGATGGAGCAGAAGCGGGTACCGATGCGGCGGGGGTGGGGGCACACAGGGCGGCGGCGCGGACGATGGCGCGGCGGGTGGCGGCATAGGGATCGTTACCGATCTGTTCTGCGCAGCACTTCCCCAGCCTGTCAACTAGACAGTCCACGGCACCGCGATATTGAAGGAACTGGCGGATATCGATGCGCAGCTTCACAGCCAGCCGCAGCGCGTCGCCATCGTCTTGGAGTGGCGCCCAGAAACTCACATCATCGTCCCAGACATAAAGCATCGGCTCCCCCGGCGTCAGTTCGCCATGCTCGAAATTGGCATACCCCGCCGCCCGCGCTGCGGCCTCCAGCAGTTGCTTATCTTCATTCATCGGGCTGTTCCTCCGCGAGCGTTGCCGCCCGCCGCAGTTGTTTGATGAAGTCCTTGATGTGGCACACAGGGACATTGATGGGGTTGCCACCGTTCTCGATCCAGATTTCGCGGCTGCCACGGTAGTACCCGATAGCCACTGGAGCACCATAGTGTTCGTCTACGTTCTCCATTGGCAGCGTCATCGTGGCGGTGCAGACCGTGCTGGCCGGCGGGAATTCAATCGTTGCCATCGTTCGCCCCCTTTCCAGCGCGCTGGGCGCGGGCGGCTTTGGCCATCGCGTTCAGCTCGGCATCCGCATGCGTCGACCAATCCTTGCCATGGCGTAGATAGGCCCGCAATAAGAAGTAGATGACGGCTGCCTGTTCTGCCTCTGCCTTCTGAGGGATAGTCTGCCCGCTGAGCCGGAACAACTGGGCGATGCGGATGCAGGTGAAATTTGGGCGCCCCAGAATCTCGATGAGATCATCGGTCAACTCTCCGAGCAATGATGGCTTGTCCTCCGCATCGCCCCCGCTCTGCTGCCGATATACCGCCAGTTCGATGGCCATCTTGTGCGCCAACTCGGGCAGGTCGGCGTAGCCGTGACGGTGCAGCGCCTTCTCCGGCCCTTTGAGCGCGATGGCTATCTCGGCCAGCATGCCGCCCATACGCTGGATGGTGGCTGCATCGTCGGAAGCCTCGCAATCGCACGGGCCTGGAGGATACGCAGGGGCATTGTGTACCGCGCAGTCGCTGGCATGGCTAGTGCCATTCGCGCAGGCCGGACATTGGCATCTTTCCGGCTTGGCTGCGGCAAGGGCGGCGCGGGCCGCACGCCAGCGCGTGGCATCTCGAATGATTTCCGCGCACATTTCTACCGTAACGGCACCTGCGCCCGCATCCCCGTCCGCTTGCGGGACGGTTGGGGCACTACCCTTGACCGGGCGCCCATGCTCGTCGTATTCAGGCCTCGCCGGCGGGTAGGCATCGGCGGTCATGGCCTGCTCCAAGGCGGCGCGCAGATTCTCGTTGTAGTTCTCGCCTAGGACGCGCTCATGCGGCGCACCCATGTATTGGCCGACGATCTCAATTCCAATGTCGTAGTCCCCGGCGTCACCATTGGAATAGCCTTTGAAGCGCACGTCCCAGCACGAGTCTTGAATCGCGCCCAGCAGTTCACTGTCGCGCTTCCAGCGTGCGATCTGAGCCGCATCCCCCTCGGAATGTGAAGTTTGCTTCTCAGGCGGGGCGGCAAGATGTTGCGCCAGCGCGCATGCAAAGTCGGCGGCCAGCGTATTTCTGATGTAGTAGGTGAAGTCGTTCCGCTTCAACCGCTTCACGAAGTATTCGGCGACGTATCCGCGGCCGCCTGCGCTGGTGTGCAGATCATGCGGGCCAATCTCAGGAGCCGCCCCGGCCTCGCCGTCGCCAGCTGTTCGAGAATTGGCGGCGGAGTCGCGCAGCGCCTTTTCTGCGGCATACGCTCGCGTCGACCATTGATGCCGACTCAGTACCGTGCATGGCAAGCATTCCAGCGGGCAGCCGACTTCAAGCATGCGATGCATCTTGCCCGCGTCAGGGTGGGGGTTGCGGACCATCGGCGTGCCACACTTGTGGCATTTCGGCTCGGCCTCGCTGACGGCATGCACGATACCGGAGCGCGCCAGATCTCCCGTGGTGTAGCGGCGCAGTTCCGCGAAAGTGCCCGGCGCCTCTACCTGCATTCTGATGGCGTGTAATGCCGCGCCAAGCAGCCCGCGCGGGACCGCGACCAGATCGTCACTCGATACTGCCTGTTCTTCATTGCTCATGGTATTCAGTGCTCCATTGGAGTCCGTTGCCCGGCAGGTCAGTGCCGGGGAGGTAGATGCTGATGGCGATGGCCAGGGCGATGCCGGCGCAGATCCACCTGCCGAAGCCGGGCACGTATGCGTTGTCGGTTGGCATGTCAGGCATCTGGAGTCGCAGATAGCGGTGTCCAAGGGCGCCCGTCCTCAGGCATGTCGTCGCCGATGTGGATATCGATATCGTGCTCGGCGGGGCCATAGGGCGTGCCCGGGGTCGTGTGCACTCGCATCCAGCCGATGACCTTCATCTCCCCGATCAGTTCGGCGCGGGCCTGGGCGATGATGGCGCGGGCGAAGGGGAACACGCCGTGCGGCATGCGGTCGCAGTCGATGTGGAAATGGTCGACGGCCAGGTGGAGAATCTCTTGGTCAGTCACGTCGTCGGCTCCTTGTCGATCGCCGCAAGCAACGCTGCATAGCGGACCCGGCACAACTCATCGCTGGGCCAGTCTTTACGACTACCGGTGCGCAACGCGTCCAGCATCGCGGCACTCGGTTCTGCTGGCAGCGCCTTGCGCCGCTCGTCGGCGAGTAGGCGGCGAACCGTATCGGCGTGGTACATCGGGTTAAAGCTTTGGCCGCACTCGCAATCTGGCGCCGGCAACTCCGGCCGGGCGGGGGTGTTAGGCATGGTCATCCTCCAGATAGAAGCTGTCGGAGTCGTGCATATTCCCGGCGGAATCACGGAAGGTAGACACGCCGCTGATATGCAGAACGTCGAGCATTCCACACGCGTCAATGCGAAACAGCCCTGTTTCAACTTCGATATCGTGCACTGGCCACCAGCTGCCCAGCGATTGGACCCAGAGGGGATGCGGCAGACTGTTGATGAATTCCATGTTCAGCAGATCAGCCATTCCCATCTTCCTTCATGGCCTGCATGGCGGCGTCGATGCAGTCGTTCCAGCCTTCGGCATAGCCTTCCTGGTAGGAATCGTTGCTGGGGTATTCACCGCCCATCGATTCATGCTTGGGCATCTTCTCCGGCAACTTGACCCGCGCCGCATCCTTCTCCCCCGCCGCATCGCCTTCCTGCTGCTCGGCGGGGTGGGCGCTGAGAGGTGTGGGCAGCGGCTGCCAGTGCGTGGGCGGTTGCATAAAGCTGGTCATGACCGGGATCGATTGCCCGCTCTTCTTGCCCACGACCGTATTCATGCCATCCATGCAATGCCACGCGAAGCCGTCGCCCGGGCAGAATGCAGCGCACACGCCGGCCACGGGGTGGAACACGATAATCTCCGTCCCATCCTTCGGCGCCGACGCAATGTCGCGCCATCCGGTGGGATTGGGTTGGGCGAGAGCGGCATCAGCCTCGTCCAGAATCTGGCGCACTGTCTTGGACTCTTCTCCGCTCTTGATGGTGTCCTGTTCGCGCGTCGGATACTTGCTGCGGGCTACGCATTGCAACGCGGCTGCCGCCCAACGCAGGGCTGCCGTAGGGGTGGGGGGATTGGTCATGCTGCTTTCCTATGTGGTGGCGCGCAGCGGCGCGCGAGTTCTACGAGCCATTCGGCCAACAGCGGGGGTGTCGCCTCGCGCTCGGCCTTGGTTATTTCGCCCTTGAGTTTTGATCTGGTGCCGTCGCGCCGACGACCAGAAGTGCCGACAACGAACTGAGGTTCGCCCATGATGATTGGCATGGTCGGGATGCCTGCGGGATCACAGCCTACGATGTAGAGGAGCGTCGCCTTCTCCGCGCGGTGGCCAAAGCAGTGTTGGTAGATCGGTAAAGTCCAGCCGCCCCACGCGTCGCGTTCACCTAGCGACGGGAGTCCGGCCAAGGGCCACAACTGCGAGCCGACGGGATGCTCCAGAACGCCACCATGCAGCCGCACTTGGTTGACCGTCCAGAGAGCCAGCTCGCGCTCACCAGGCCGCGGACGCGCGAAATGGCGTAGCCTTCCCCACGCGCGGCAGGGCGGGTGCGCCACCACGGGCGCGCCACCTGGCCACCGCAGCGCGTCGCGCTCGATATCCCAAACGTCGCAGCCCGGCAGCGTCTTGTAGATACTGTCGGCGCGCGCGAAGAGGACGGCCACGGTTTGCATGGTCATACGTCCAGCGAACCCTGGTCCGACGTCGGTTCAATAATCGAAACGACCGCCTCGCCATGATTGTTCTCGTAGAAGTACTGGACACTGTCGGGCTTGCCGTAGACACGCAGCTTCACCCGCACGGTCCCACCAGCGCGTGGGCCAACCTTGTACTCGTCCACGCGCACGTCTTCGACCTCGATATCGCTGGGACCGCTCAGACCCTGATGCACCTTGAACGTAGCGCCATGCATGGATCCCTTGAGGTCGATGAATTCGTTGTCGATGGTTTGCGTGCGCAACTCGGGCAAGTAGTCGGGATCGTCCATGCGCGGGTCGGCTTGGTCGGCCAGATCCACCTCGGAGGAAGTCGGCCGGCGAAACCACGCCGGACGCAGCTCCCTGTCGATTTTGTCCAGGAAGGTGTTGGGGGCGTCGAACTCGATATGCCAGGTGCTCGCAGCCACCTGCTCCTTCTTGCCCTTCTTCTCGACGCTAGGGGACCAGATCATTCTGACGGGCTGGTTTTCGATGCTGAACATGCTGGTTTGCTCCAGGTGGTTGGGGTGGTGGCCATCAGGTAGGCGGCGCTGCCGGACGTCTGGCGTTAAAGCACGAACTCCGGCCGGCGTTTCCCTTCATCGCGCATTGCTCCAGGTGCGCCGCCTACGTCATGGTCCTGGGCACAGCGCGGCCCAGGTCGCGGCCGATTACTCGGCGTGTTTGTCGGCCTCGATGGGGGTGAAAGTGAAGCGGGCGCGGTCGATGTAGTAGTAGGTCTTGTCGTGCCGGCCGTATTCGACGGACAGCGTGCCCATGTAGTGCTTGCCGTCCACAATAAATTCCTGCGTGTATTCGTCGGCGCCGCAGTTGTAGGAGCCTTCGCAGTCAGCATGCGCCTGGTCGCGCAAACGCTCTGTCAGTTCGCCCTCGGCATCTTCCAGCGTGGCAAACACGTTGTTCTCGGGAAGCCCGTCGAACGCCTCCAATTCGGCCTTGGCAGCGATGAGCGCGGCTTCGGCTTGAGTGACGGCGGCCTGTAATTCTTCCTTGGTCATGTAGTGCTCCTGTGGGTGGGTAAGAAGGAGGGCGCCGCGCCGAAGGTCACACCCTGCGTGATGGGACGATTGGAGATGGCGCGGCGCCCGGTGAACGTCAGCCGGCCAGCTCGGCGCGGCGGTTGTCGTAGGCCTTTCTCAGGGCGTCGTAGTGCTCGTCCGGTGCGTCGTTGAACGAGTCGGCGACGAGGTCCAGCGTCTCGATGCTGTTGGCCTGGGCGATCTGCTGGAAGAAGGGCGCGGGATCGTAGGCGGGCGGATCAGTCGGCGGCGCGCTGGCCTTCTTGCCGCGCTGCTTGATGTCCTTCAGGCTGGTGGCGCCGCCATCGTCGCCGGCCGATTCGTCGACCTCGAACCAATCAGACGGAGCGCTGACGCCGTCGCGCAGGCTGGCGTAGATCTTCTTCAGGCTGACCACCTGGGCGGGCTGGATAGCTTCCAGACGGCGGCCGATACGCTTCTCCAGCAGATCCTTGCTGACACCGAACGGTTCGAATGCGCCGACCATCTTCTGCATGGCCTCGGGGCTGGTGTCCGCCTTGGATTTCAGCGTTAGTTCCGCCTGCTCCATGGCTGCATCGACCACGTCGCCAGGCACGATTGCCAGGATGCAGGCGCGCACGCGGCGCTGGGCCATGTTGGACATCAGTTCATAGATGTCGCGCTCGTCGGTGACCTTGTAGCCACCCTTGCGCGTGTCGCGCCAGTGACGGACCTGGAATTGCAGCGCGCGGCGCGTACGGGATTGCAGGTCAAAGGCGAATGCCTCGACTTCGCTGTACGTCACGCCATCGGAGCCGCGGCCGCGCGACACCTCGCGAAAGCCGAATTCGATGTTGCCCCAATTCTGGGCGATGGTTTCCGCCGACCGGATACTGGGGCCGCTCACGTCGGTGCCGCCGCGGCTGTACTGGTAGACGGCGACCTCAGCCAGGCGCGGCCGGGTGAATGCGTTCAGGATGTTGTCCATGGCCTGCACGGGGTCGCGGGGGAACTGTTGGGCCATCAGCAACTTGGCCTGCACCTCGGCAATACCGCGCGCCTGGTCGCTGACCGCCAAGGCGCCATCGGCGCTGCCGCGAGTGGCGACGGCAAAGGGATTCTGTACGTGGTCGTTCATGTGGTCCTCAGGGGATCAAAGCGCCCAGGCGGGCAGGGAAACTTGGTGGATGCCCGTGCCGAAACCGGGCCAGTCGTTGGCGGCGGTGGCGCGGGCGTAGGTGTCGAGGTCGCGGCGGTAGGCATACCGGCCGGCGTCGCGGCTCTTGTCGTCCAGCATCACGGCCGACGCGGCGTAGGGGTATTCCGACTCGACAGCGATGAAGATGAAGGCCAACACATCGCGGGCGGCGGCCAGGGCGTAGCCGTCGCTGTAGAACGCGTCCTGCACGTGGTAGCGCTTGCGGGCGACCTGGCGCGCGAACTCGTCCGGACTGGCGTCACCGCAGGTCTTGACGTCCAGCAGGATGACGCCGTTGTCACCGGACGGGTGCGTCCAGTCCGGCCGGCAGCGGCACAGGACGCCAGTTTCCGGGTCGACCCAGTAGGCGGACTGCTCGGGCATACCGCTGGCCAGGGCCTCGGCCACGTCGGGCAGCAAGCGAACGGCGTCACCCTGGCGCAAGGCCGTTTCGCGCTGCTCGTGCGTCACGATGATGCGGCCGGCGCTGCGCTTGTTCCACTCCGTCCACCATTCCTTTGCGGCGATGCTTTCTGGACTGGATTTCTTGGCGTTCCATTGGGCATCCGTTGGCCGGCGCGGCGCGTCTTCGGGCAGCACGCAGTAGCGTTTGTCGAACTCGTCCGGTTCCAGGATGGCGCAGTGGGCAAGCTGGCCTTCCAGTTGGCCGGCGCGCTGCTTCTCCGGCGGACGGTTCGGGTTCAAGTACAGCGCATGGAAAATCGCTGGCGAGCGCGCCACCTGGTCCAGGCCGGTCTTGCTGATGCCGGGGCCGCGGTGGTACGCGTCGATGTCCTGGCCGGCCAGCACGCAGGGCGGCTCGATCAGGTGCTGGTGGTCGGTGGCGGCGTTCATTACTGGCTCGTCAGTTTGTTGACGATCACATCGCCGATCAGGTCATTGATGCGTTCGCGCAGCTCGCCTGATTCGAGCGCGGCGACGATGGCCAGCACGCGCTGAGAAATCGCTGGCTTCGCGGACTCGATGGCTTCTTGCAGATACGTCCAGCCCTTGCTGGGTTCGGTGTCCCAGGAATTCGGCGCCCTGAACACGTTGAAATTGTTGAGTTCGTTGATGACCTTGATTGCCTTATCGCGCACCGTGTCGACCATGTTTCCGTCGAAGGCGGCGTCGACTTCCTTTTGCACCAGGCTGTAGGCCGCGTTGCTCAGGATGCGTTCGAAGTCCTCTTGTGTGCGACGTGCGCACGCGGATCGAAACTCTTCACGTGCGATCTGCCGCTTTTCTACTTCGGTCAGGTAGTTGTCGATGTCGATGGTGATTTCGTTCATGGCTGTTCCATGGTTATCGGCTGGCGTGCACTTCAGCGCGCGCGTCCAGGGTGGGGCCGACCACGCCGAGGGCGATGGCCAGGCCCAGCACGGCGCAAGCGACGGAAAGGATGGCGACGGCGGTGTCTTTCATAGGGTCACCAGTGCGTTTTCGTATTGCTTCACCATGGCCAGCACAGCGGCGGGCGTCATGGGAATGAACACGGGGGTGTTGTTGATCAGGAACCAGTGGCGCACCAGGACGCGCTCGTCCTCGGCATCCGGCCGGTTGCTTGCGGGCTGCACGTCCGTCTCCGCCACCAGCGTTGCCGGCGTGTTGACCGGGTAGTGGTCGCCGTTGAGCTCGAAGTCGACGTAGTGCATGGTCATAGCTCTTCCCCTAAAGCCTTCTCGATGGCATCACCCAGCAGGTGGAGCAGTTCCGCGCGAGCCTGGGTCACAGGCATTTCGCAGAAGCAGTTCAATGCAGCCTTGGCAGCTTCGAGCAGCTCCGGCGCGGCGGCGATGAGGCGGGCGTTCGCTTGTGTAATCGGGCCGCGATACCAGCCCGTGTCGCCGCCTTTGTCCATGTTCATGACGTCGCATATGGCGATGTCTGTTTGGTCGGCTTGTTGCACGTACTCGCCGTCGATTTCCCACGGGCCGGGGGTGTGCTTTTCGGTCATTGGCTGCTCCACGTATCCCGCTCCCGATGCCAGCGCGCGGCGCGGTCGCCGGCTTTGGCCAGGGCTGCGAGGGTGATTAGGATCAGGGCGGCGGTGGTCATTGCAGCGGCCCGAAGGTGATGACGGCGCCTTCCTCGGCCATGTCGACCAAGGATTCGGCGGCGTGTTGTATAGCGGCGTCGAGGAACATCTTCCACGCAGTGGCGCCCGTTTCCATGTGGCCGGCCAAGGTGATCGTCATCGCAGCCCAACGCTTGAAATCCAGGGCCTCAACACCGACAGCGAAGGCGTCAACAAGCGCTGTGGATAATTCGCGGCGCGGCGCGTGGCCGCACACCCACCATTGGTTTGCAACGGCTTCGCGCAGATCAGCGGCCATATCAGCCACCAGCGCCGCACGCACGACCTCGGCAGACTGGCTGCCCACCAGTGCCGTGCCGTCCAAAAGCTTGATCGGGGGGAGGGAGGGGAGGTTCATTTCAAATGTCCTCTTGTTCTTTGCGGTGGTGCCGGCGCGTCTCGCTGCGGTAGACGTGGATAACGGCGATGGTCATGCCCAGGGCCCAGGACATCAGCAGCGAATAGACTATGACCTCGCACGCCATGCGGATGACAGGGAGTTCGGCAATCAAGGCGGCATAGGCCTGGGCGATGGTCATTTCGGCTCCAGAAACTCGCGCAGCGCCGCATCGGCAGGGCGAGTAGGGGGTAATCGTTGATGCGCTTGGCGCCGGCTCGGATCGCGCGAACCGCTTCCACAGAAAGCGGCTCCAGCGAGCCAACCTCGGCGGCTAGGCGGGCGGTGGCGGGCATGTCAGCGCCAGGCGCGGATGAAAATGGCAGCGCTGATGAAGCTGATCACCAGCAGAATCGGGAAACCAACGCCGAACGAAGGGAAAGTCATCGCGACAGGCCGCGCAAACAGCACCATGGAAAGCGCAAACCCGAGGCAGCCGTGAACGAAAGACCCGGACCGTTCCAACTCTTGCTTGCGATGCGTGCTGGGGGCTGCTTGCTGCAACAGTGACCAGCGGTTGCCGCTGGATTTCCAGATCGAACCGTCAGGTGATTTCGCCACGCAGTCGTAGTAGTTGGAGCGGGCGCCGTCTTTGGGCATGAAGGAAAGCTTGATCATCATTTCTCCCATCGGTGTGCAGGTGTGATGGGATGAATATTAGCCATAGCTAAGGCAACAAGCAATAGCTATAGCTAAGTTTTTTTGTAACGCGCATGAAAAAGCCGCCCGTAGGCGGCGTAGTGGCGGGCGGTGGCTCGGCTAAAACGGCAGCCAGTCAAGCCTGAAGCAGACGTTCATTTTCGAGCGGGTGCCGCTGTGATCGCCTGGTGTTGAGAGTTCCTGAACAGCATTGCGCCCGCGTTGCACGGCGTCGTTCATCGCCACCGTATACGCAAGATCCTCGCTGTCGACCATGTAAATAAACCGAGGGCGCAGGTATGCATTCAATTTTTCGAGGTCAGTTGTCGCTGCCCGCACGTCGCGAGCGGCTTCCGCTTTTTTCGCTGCGCTCATAGATGGAGTCTTCTCTGCGATCGCGGCGTTGAGATTGGATTGCATAACAACCGTCTGCATGGGGGCTAGGCAGTACGCCGCGCGTATCTCGGTGTCGGTCGGCAATTGTGACGCCGACGCCACGAAAGCGTGAAAGATGAACGCAACGGGAACATATCGAAGGTTTCGCCGCATTTTGTCACTCAGTGGGCAAAAATTTTCCGGTATCGGGGACCAACGCTAACCGCACCGCCTGCGTCTTAGGCGGCTTTCTCGTCCCCTTCGCTTTTCACAGGCGCTTCACCCAAAAAGGCGTCTACCTGTCGTCTAAGAGCATCTTCGATACCTTTCTGTTGCGCTTCCGTGAGTTGCTGGAATCGCTCCCAAGGGACGCTATCGAAGGGCCAAAAGCTTTCCTCTGCCCGCTCCATTTGGCCTCTGCCATCTGCCAGCCAAGAGTCGCTGACTCCGAGCGCTCTCGCCGCGAGGACAAGGTTTCTACCCTTGAGGTTCTTCGTGCGCCCGTTAATCCAATTGAAAACGGACGGGCCGCTGGCGCCTGTGGCGCGCACCAAATCGGCCTGCGACAAATTTGCCGCGGACATCGCAAGTTTAATGCGCTCAGACAACGTATTCATCGCGTCATCCTATTTGCCGAGCTGTTAGCGATGGCTTATTCCGCTTGCGGTTTAGGTTAGCTATAGCTAAGATGACGCCATGGATACCTTGCACCCCGACTCCGCGACCATCGACGCCTTGGGCGGCACTGCCGCCGTTGCGCGCCTGTGTGAATGCAAACAGCCTTCGGTGACGAAGTGGCGAACTACTGGCATACCGCGCGCGCGGCGTCAGTACCTGGAGCTTCTCCGCCCAGATGTTTTCGGCAAGCCCGTTGCCCCTCCCGCCCAGGAGCCGGCCAATGCGTAGGGTCAAAACACCAATGCCGTGGAAAGTGCGCAGGTCTCGGCAGCGGAGAGACAACCATATTCCCCTGCTCAAACGTGCCTTGATGAAGGCCCTCGGGCCAAAGGAAAACCCAATGGAAAAGACCGTGAAATACGGGGAAATCCCGCAATCCGTGCAGGCGCAAATAGTCGCCCGTGCACTGGATGCGGCGTTCTCCGCCTGCCAAATGGGGGCTTCTACCGAAGCGGCAGCCGACGCCGAACGCGTAGCCCGCGCTGGCGTGGCTGCCTGGCAAATCGCCAATGGCAAAGAGGCCGGCTTCGACGTTGTTGAGACTGCCACCGGGCAAGTGAATGTCCGGCCCGGTGGCAGCGCCGTCGACGCTAACGACCGCCTTTGATGGCTCGCAATATGTCTGTCCGTATAGCCACCGGATCCACCTGCGCTGAAAGCACTGTTTTGCAGTGCGGGCAGCATAGGGTGATGCACCTGAAGGAATCGCCTAAGGGCACGCCGCCCTCGACGGCACCGAAGTGCAGCCGTTGGACCGCTTTCTTGCAATGCGGGCAAATCCCGTCCATGAGAACCCCTCCTGTGGGTCGTTTCGGTAGTGGTTGGTCGCCACGCCCGGGGAATCCGGGCAGCGCTGATCGTATCCGCAGCGAGGGGGTCTCGCCAATCACGTTTCTTTTCCATGCCGCCAGTCTGCGCGGCCCCGCGTGCAGCCGCACGCAAGCATTTTTTCGCAAGGTTGAATCGCGATGAACGCGCAAGTTGTGCAATTCCCCAGCCTCCGGAAACCGTCGTTTGAACGGCGCTTCCGTGAAGCTTTGACCGATCCCCGGACGAGGGCGCCGGTACGGGACGCCATTGGCTGGGATGATTCCCAGGTGTCCCGCTTCCTGTCGGGCCAGATGGGCCTGAATATCGAAAAGATCGATGCTGCTGTCACCGCGCTCGACCTGCGCGTCGTCACGCGCACCTACCTCGATGCGGTCTGCGAGATTGGCAAGACAGGCATGAACTGTTTCTGCGCTCGCGAAGGCTTCGGGGATTGCGGATCGCACTGACCATGCCCAGCGCGCGCCCCGGCCCCCTCTGCTGGCTCGCCATCGGCTTTTGCGAGCAGGAAGCCTTCCGGCGGTTCGCCCATGCGCGCACGTCCGACGAGGCGAAAGCCTTCATCTTGAATACCTGCGGCGTCGCGTCGCGCAAGGAACTGGACACGGACCCGAACGCGGCCCGGCTGTTCCATGAGCGCGTGCGGCGCCCGTTTGCCTATGGATCGAATGCATGAGCCATCAGGCTGTCGCATGGGCGCTTGAGCAGCCCGTCAATCATTCTCCGGCCAAGTTCATCTTGACCGTTATGGCGCATCACGTCGCGGCTCGTCAACGCCCGTTTGTCGCCTTCGCTTCGATCACCGCGCTCTCAAAACAAACCGGGCAGGACCGCAAGACGGTCATCGCCAACATCAAACGGCTCACCGATGGCGGCTTCTTGGTGGACACCGGCGAGCGTGCTGGCGTCACTAAATCGGTCGTGGTTTTCGAACTCGCGCAGCCCGGAAGCAGTACCGAAATTGGGACTGCTTCCGAGGCTTCAAGCGGTACCAGTTTTGGGACACCTTCCAATGACGAAGCAGTACCAGATTTGGGACTGCTAAGCAGTACCAGTTTTGGTACCGCTTCACCCGAAATTGAGGGAAGCAGTACCAGTTTAGGGACTGCTTCGGTCGAAAGCAGTACCAAATTTGGGACACCTTCGGAAGGGGAAGCAGTACCAGTTTTCCCTACAGAACAGTATTTAAAAGATATAGGTAATACCGTCTTAAAGAGTAATACCGTGGTGCGCACAGCGAAAACGCCAGCGAATCGCGGTTCGAGGCTGCCGAACGACTGGGTGTTGCCCAAGACCTGGGGCGACGAGGCCATGGCGATCTGCCCGACGTTCTCCCGTGATCGCATCCGCTCCATCGCCGCCGAATTCCGCGACTACTGGGTCGCCGTGGCAGGGCAGAAGGGCTGCAAGCTCGACTGGTCAGCCACTTGGCGCAACTGGGTGCGCAAGGAAGCGAAGGCCGAGGCGAACTCGCGCAGCCGTGGCCGTGGCTACAGCACCGGCGAAGTCGACCAGTGGGGAATCCCGCGATGAGAGGCCAGGTCACGCTCACGAAGGCCCGAAAAGCCGGCTGGGATATCCCCGCCGTGTTCGTGATCGACCTGCCGTTTGATGCGCCGACGCGCACCTTCCTGGATCCCGAAAAGTCCCTCATGTGGGGACCGTTCGCCGAGGTCAACACCGGCCCGAGCGACATGCCGGCCATCCTCGACTTCCGCTTTGCCGAAGGCTGCCGTGTGCTGGTGTGCGGCCTTGACGAATCCCGCGTGCGTGCCCTGATGCGCCGCATCCGCGACTTCTCCCCCTCCGAAATCATCGGGTCCGGCTTCGGATCCATCCTGCGCTGGGCGCCCAAGGAATCATGAACTCCGTTTTCTCCAACGACGACATCGACTTCGCCGAGTACTACGACGAGGCCGAACCCATTGCCAAGGTCATTCCGGCCGAGGCCTGGGGCGAAGAGCTGGTCAAGCTGCACAGCAATCCGACGCGGCTGTCCGGCGCCAAACTGCCCTGGAAATCCACCCAGGAAATCATGCGATTTCGCCCAGGCGAAACCACGCTGTGGGCCGGATACAGCGGCCATGGAAAGAGTCTGGCGCTCGGCAATGCCGTCCTGGGTTTCACGGCTCAGGGCGAGAAATCCTGCATCGCCTCGTTCGAGATGGCGCCGCTGGCCACGCTCGAACGCATGGAGCGGCAGGCCGCCATGGTGGCCACGCCTGCGGACGAATTCACGCCCGGGTTCATGGCCTGGTTGCGTGACAAGCTGTGGATCTACAACCACATCGGCCATGCCGACCTGCGCACGCTGTACGCCGTCATCCGCTACTGCGGCCGCAAGCTTGGCATCCAGCATTTCGTGGTCGATTCGCTCATGCGCTGCGTGCGTGGTGAGGACGACTACAACGGCCAGAAGGACTTCGTCATTGCCATGACTGCGCTGGCGAAGGAACTGAACATGCACATCCACATCGTGCACCACATGCGCAAAGGCGAAACCGAGGAAAAGGCGCCCGGCAAGTCGGACGTCAAGGGCAGCAACTCGATCACCGACAACGTGGACCAGGGCGTGATCGTCTGGCGCAACAAGTTCAAGGAGCAGCGCGTGGAGCGCGCCCTTTCGGCCGGCGATCCCATCCCGGACGACGTGCATGCGATGCCTGACGCCTTCGTCATCTTCATCAAAAACCGCGTCACCGGCGAGGAAACGCGGGTGCCGCTGTGGTTCCACCGCGAGAGCATGCAGTTCACAGGAAGCTCCCGCCGCGTGCCGGTCAATTTCCTTGGGAGCCTGGTATGAACCAAGCCGATATCGCACTGGATCCGATGGCCGCCGTCATGGACCCGTTTCCAGTCATCGCCAAGCACTTGGGCCTTGAAGCCGCCCAGTCCGGCCTGTTCGCGCCGGAGCCCACCGCGGGCGTGAACGTCTGCATTCTGGCCCTGGACCTGGGTACCAAGACCGGTTACGCGGTGCGCAAGCGCGACGGCAAGGTGGTGCACGGCACCATGTCCTTCGCCCCGCGTGCGAGCTGGAGCGCCGGCCAGCGCTGGCTGCGCTTCCGGTCCTGGCTCGGCGAAGTGCTGGACCTGCACCAGGTGCACAAGATCGTCGTAGAGCATGTCAGCTTTCACGCTGGGGTGCGTGATGCCCACTGCTACGGCGCCTTCCGCGCGCTGGTGGAAATGGCCGCCGACACCCGCCGCATCGAGTTGGTGGGCACGAACGTCCAGACCATCAAACGCCACTGGACCGGCAAAGGCGGCGCCGACAAGGCCGCCATGATCGAACAGGCCCGCATTCGCGGCTTCCGTCCCGAGACAGATAACGACGCCGATGCCTTGGCCATCCTGGACTGGGCCGTCGCACAGGAGCGCAAATCATGACCATTGCTAAAGCTGAACGCGAAGAAATCATCGCCATGCGCAAGCAGGGCAAGACCATCGAATCCATCGCGGAGCTGACCCAGCATCAGACATCGACCATTCGCAAGATCTGCTCCGTCGCCATGCCGAGTTCCGATGGGAAACCGCCGCGCCTGTATCCGGCCGATGGGCGCTGGGTGTGTGAAGGCCAGGGCAGCACAGCCACCGGCCGAACCAAGGAGCATGCGTTCACGCGCTGGGAAGTGGCGCGCAAGCAAGCTGATGCGGCGAAGGAGCGCCACGCCATCAAGGTGGCAGCAGCCGAGGCTAAGCGTCGCGCCGAGGCCGCCGCCAAGACACGCATTGCCCCGCCTCGCACCGCGCAACCCTGGCGCGACCTTGTCATTCCGGTGTTCGTTAAACGCCAGCACGATCGCGCAGCAGCGGTGCAGCCGCCGATGAAATCCATGGCGAGCACGGTTCACGGGATATGGGTTACCGAGCTGTGACGATTCCGCACACCTACGCGAAATTCAGGGAGAACCCTATGCGCAACCCATTCGAGGAACACGACGAGGTGCTGGAGCTGCTGGCCCGCGTCTGGTATCCGACCACCGTGGGCATGCCGCCGCTGGGGCTGCCGCAGTACTCCCCTATGTTCCGCGATGCCAAAGCCAGCAGCGGCAACGTGCACGACGACGCCAGCGAGGCGGATGAGCGGATCTTGCGGCTACGTGCGCGCGCCATCGGGTATTGCTGGGAGGCGCTGCCCACCTGGCAACTGCGTGTTGCGGTGGAGACACGGGCGGCGAACCATGCCGGCGCCGCGGTGTGGCGTAATGCCCGGCTGACGCCCGAGGAACTGGCGGAGCTGTGGCAGGAGGGCAGGGCGATGCTGCTGGAGGCGTTTATCGCCAAGGGGTTGATGGAGCAGAGGGAGGCGGCATGAAGATATGCAAGGACTGTGTGCATTACCAATACCCAGGCGAATGTTTGCGCAAGGTGCGGACACATGTTGAACCTGTCGACGGCCGCGAGCGGGTGCGTGGCGTACTGGATGCCTACGAAGAGCGCACCGCCCGGTGGCTTTTTATTCCTTTTGTCCCGGTGCCGATTCCTCCATTCTGGGCCTGCGGTAAGCGTGGGCGGTACTGGGAGCAAAAACCTGAGAACTTGCAAACGCCCGAATGAGGCGTTACATTCCACCCCGTGGGCGAAGTACGCCCAGAATTCGAAGCCCTGGCCAAAAGCCGGGGCTTTTGCTTTGGCCCTCGTGCTCTGGTTGGTCCCAGAGGCGGGGGCTTTTTCATTGGAGCGTCAAATGCCCGCCGGCAGGCCTACGAAGTACGGACCGAAGATCCTGGCTCGATGCCGGGATTACATCGAGCGATTCTCAGAACTCGGTGACGTGGTGCCGTCGCAAGCAGGCCTTGCGCTGCATATCGGCGTGGTGAAGTCCACCGTCCAGGAATGGGCGAAAGACCCCAAGAAGGCTCAATTTTCGGCCCTTCTCATGCAAATTGACCTGATGCAGGAGCGTGGACTGGTCAATGGCGGCCTCAAAGGTGACATGAACCCGGTCATCACCAAGATGCTTTTGACCAAGCACGGATACACGGACAAAGTGGAACAGACCGTGCAAGGGCCAGAGGGCGGCGCGGTTCAAGTCGAGGCTATCGTGACAGTCGAGGCCGGAGAGGCATATCTCCGGATGCTCAATGGCAATGGCAAGTCTGGCGCCTGACTGGTTCGATTTCCGGAACCCGGACTATGACCGGGTCTACCGAGAGCGGGCTGAGCGGCTGGAGCGCCTGCGCGCTGATCCCTCCATGCTGGCCGGCGTCAAGGACTTCTACCGGACGCATCCGGCCGAATTCATCAATGACTGGGGTATGACGTTCGACCCGCGCAACGCGGAAATCGGTCTGCCCACCATCATTCCCTTCATCCTGTTCGACAAGCAGACGGACTTCATCAACTACTGCCGCCGGAAATGGATGGGGCGCGAGGACGGCCTGGCCGAGAAGTCGCGCGATATGGGTGTGTCTTGGCTGTGCGTCGGCTTTGCCGTCTGGATGTGGGTGTTCCTGAAGGGCACGGTCGTAGGCTTCGGCAGCCGCAAGGAAGAGTACGTCGACAAGCTGGGCGATCCGAAATCCCTATTCTGGAAGGTGCGCCAGTTCGTGGCCCTGCTGCCATTTGAATTCCGCCCGGTTGGCTACCAGGAGCAGCGCGACGCCCTGCACATGCGCATTACCAACCCGGAGAATGGCGCGGTGATCGTGGGCGAGGCCGGCGACAACATCGGGCGCGGCAACCGCACCTCCATCTACTTCAAGGACGAGTCCGCGTTCTACGAGCGCGCCGAGGCCATCGACGCCGCACTGTCGCAGACCTCCAACTGCAAAATCGACGTGTCCACGCCCAACGGCAACGGCGGCCCGTTCTACCGCAAGCGCTTCGGCGGCAAGATCGAGGTGTTCACGTTCCATTGGCGCGACGACCCGCGCAAAGATGCTGCCTGGTACGAAGACCAGAAGCGCAAGAATGATCCGGTCATCGTGGCCCAGGAAATCGACATCGATTACGACGCGTCGGTGACGAACAGCTGGATTCCCGGCGCCGAGGTGACGGTGGCCATGGGCAAGGGGCCGGCCGACGTCGAAGCCGTGGGCGGGCTGCGCTTCGGCCTGGACGTGGCGCGCTTCGGCGATGACAAGACGGTCCTATCCGTGCGCCGCGGGCGCGTCCTGATCAAGCAGGAAGTGCGCACCGGCCTGGACACCGAGCAGGTGGCCGCCTTCGCCACCACAGAAATCGACGCTTATGGCAAGGCTCCGGAGCAGATCGCGGTGGACACCATCGGCATCGGCGCCGGCGTCGCCGACAAACTGCGTCTGAAGTATGGCGACCTGGTCGTGGACGTGAACAGCTCCCTGCGCATGTCCGACGGCCAGAACTACAACCTGCGGGCCTACATGTGGCGTGAGATGAAGGAATGGATCAAGGCCGGCGCAGCGCTCCCCAACGATGGCGACCTGAAGGCAGAACTCACGGCCCTGCGCTACTCCTACCGTGGCGGCGAACTGCTGATCGAATCCAAGGACGACGCCAAGAAGCGCGGCATCAAGTCGCCTGACCGCGCCGACTCCCTTGCGCTCACTTTCGCCCGCCCAGGCACCCAGGCCACTAGCCGGCCGCTCAACTATCCCTCCCTCGGTGCCTTCTGATGGCTCAGCTTAGCGACGACGAATTCCACAAGATCCTGGATAGCCAGATCAACGACGCCGCAAGCTGGCAGGAGGAGCATTTCAGCGGTGATCGCGAGCGCACCTATCGCGCATACCTTGGCGAAGCGCCGCCGGCGCCTGAGGGGCGCTCGCAGGCCGTTTCCTGGGACGTGTTCGAGACCATTGAGTCCGCATTGCCTGACCTGATCGAGATCCTGGTTGGCGGCGACACCGTGGCGGCCTTCGAACCTGTGGGCGAAGAGGACGAGGCCTTCGCCGAGCAGGCCACCGATTACATCAACTACATCGTCCTGAAGCAGAATCCCGGCTTCCTGATCTTCAACACCTGGATCAAGGACGCGCTGCTGTCGAAGATCGGCATCGTGCGCGCGTATTGGGCGAAGTCGGAGAAGGTCGTCAAGCGCGATTACACCGGCATCGATGAAATGCAGCTGACCCAGTTGCTACAGGATCCCGACGCCGAGGTGGTCGCACAGTCCAGCGAGGACGACCCGCAGGACGTTGAGCAACGCCAGCAGATTGAGCAGGCCCTGAACGCCATGGCGCCCGATCAGCGCTTGGCGGCCGCCGTCTACCTACAGTCGCCGGTCAAGCAGCTCTACGACGTCACAATCAAGACCACGCGCAAGAAGGGACGCGTCTACATCGACAACGTGCAGCCTGAGAATTTCATCGTCAGCGCACGCGCCAAGACCTTGGCCGCCGCGGATATCGTGGGCGAGATGAAGGCCCTGACGCGCTCGGATATGCGCGAGCTGGGCTACGACAAGTCCAAGGTCAAGAACGTCCAATCGTTCGATGTGATTGTGGACCAGACCCAGGGCATCGCCCAGACGGCCAGCGACGAGACGGCGGACCAGACCATCGGCGAGGATTCCCCGGACGACGCCACTGAGCAGGTGATGGTGTTCGACGGCTTTATCCGCCTGGACTACGACGGCGACGGCATAGCTGAATGGCGCCGGGTCGTGCGCGGCGGCAATGAGACGCTGGTGAACGACGAGGCCGAGGGCCACGACTTCGCGGTCATGTCGCCCATCCTGATCCCGCATCGGCTGATCGGCATGGCCTTGGCAGATCCGGTGCTGTCGCTCCAGCAGTCCAGCACCACGATGCTGCGCCAGTACACCGACAGCCTGGTGCTGGCCAACAACCCGCGCACCTACGTCAACACGGGCGCCGGCGTGAACCTGGACGACCTGCTGAACAACCGCATCGGCGGCATTGTGCGGGGCAACCAGCCCATGGCCAACGCTATCGCGCCGCTGCAAACCACAAACGTCGCCGACTCCGCGCTCCAGGGCATCGAATTCAACGACAGCAAGCGGGAGTCGCGCACCGGCATCACCCGCTACAACCAGGGCCTGGACGCCGACAGCCTGAACAAGACGGCCACGGGCGTCACCAAGATCATGACCGCCGGCGACGCGCGCAAGAAGATGATGGCGCGCATCCTGGCCGAGACGGGCATCAAGGATCTTTTCCGCCTGCTGCTGCGCATCGTCACGGAGAACCAGGACAAGGCTGCGACTTACCGCCTCAGAAATGAGTGGGTCCAGGTGGATCCGTCGCCCTGGAATCCCGAGATGGATGTGACCATCGAGCCGGGCCAGGGCACGGGGGACAAGTCCGCGACCGTCCAGACGCTCCAGGGCGTGCTGGAAGCCCAGAAGGAGGCCATGGCGGCCAAGTCTCCGTTGGTGACCTGGAAGAACCTGTACAACACCATGGAAGCGATCCTGAAGGCCTCCGGCATCAAGGGCATCGACAAGTACTTCAACGACCCCGACCGCATGCCGCAAAGCGCGCAGCAGCCGCCACAGGGTGACCAGCAGGGCGACCCGAGCGCGGCGCTGGCGCAGGCTCAGGTGCAGGCCGCTCAGATCGAAGCCGAGACGAAGCGACAGCAGATGGTCGCCGACCAGCAGCAGGCCGCGGCCAACCTCGAAATCGAGAAGGTCAAGCTTCAGCAGAAAAATGCAGATCTGGACCTGAAGCGTGTGGAATTGCAGATCAAGCAGGCCGAGCTTTCCCTCAAGCAGGCCGAAGCCGGCGCCAATGTGGCGCTCAAGTCCCGTGAGCAAGATCGCAAGGACCTGGAAACCGCCGCCAACATCACCCGCCCGCAGGTAGCCCCGAATGCAGCCCTCTGATCAAGACATGGCCGACCTGGCCCGCTCACAGAACGCTGAGCGGATCATGAGCGATCCCCTGGTTCTGGAGGCCCTAGGCCTTATCGACCAGGAGATTCACGCTCTGTGGGCCGGCGACCGCCGCCAAGACGGCGTAGTCATCGGCCCGGCCGAGCGCGAAGAGCTGTATCGCATGCTCCAAGCGAAAAATCGATTCATCTCCATCTTCGAGGGATACCTCCAGAACGGGGCGGCAGCGCGCAGCATGCTGGAGATGGAGCCGCCCACCAAGACCTTCATCCAACGCATCAAGGAGTATTTCCATGACCACCAAAAAGACTGATACCAAGGCGAAGGACATCGACGCCGAACGCGAGGCCGCCAAGCAGCCGGTCAATGACAAGATGGTCCCCGACCAACAAACCGGCGGCACCAATGACGCGGTGACCGAAACCACGGTCCAGGTGGAACCGGTGCAGCCGGCCGGCGCCCTGGAAGAACAACCGCCCGTCGTGGGCAAGGCGCAGCACGGTAATCAACCCGTGGATTACGCGCCCAAGGCCGAGTTGGAAGTTCCCAAGCCCTTTGATCCGAGCAGCGTTTCGACGTTCGAAGCCTTCGTGCGCGAGCATGAAGACAAGGCTCAGGCTCTGGGCCTGGTGGTGACCGGCATCAGCCACCCGCAGGCGCCGGAAACCAACGGCATCTATGAGGGCCGCGACGCCGGCATCCGCGTTGGCCGCGGCGCTGCGTCCGCGCAGTACAGCGACGGTTCCAAGCACTGATTTCTGTATGGGCCTGCTGCCAGCCCTTGATGGCAGCCGTAAGAAAGACCAACCGACCGGCCGCCAGATGAGCGGCCTTTTTGTTGGAGTCAAACCTTATAGGGATATGAGCGATGCCTGAAGATTTCACCCTGGACAGCCTGGCCCAAGCCTTGGAAACCGCCGATTCACCCGATGAGGCGCGCGAACCCGAAGACGATCAACCCGAAGGGGAATCCGGCGCGGACGAGCACGAGGACGGCGGCCAGGAGCAAGAATCCGCCGAAGACGAGGGCGCCGACGCCGAGGATGGCGATGGCGAAGACGATCAACCTGAGAAGGAATCGTCGCAGGACCGCGTGCATAAGTGGAAGACTGCCGATGGAACCGAGTACGAGGTGCCGGAGAGCGACCTCCGCGCGGGCTACATGCGTGCGCAGGATTACACGCAGAAGACCCAGGCCTTGAGCAAGGAGCGTGAGCAGGCGGAAAGCGAAATCCAGAACCGAGCAACCCAGCAGCTCCAAGCCCTGAACATGTATGGCGAACGGGTTGGTGAATTGCATATGACGCGTGCTGTCGTGGCCAGTCTGGAGTCTGCGTTGAGGCAGACCAACCGAGAAGACGACCCGGCACGCTATGCGTCCCTGCAAGCCGACATCCTGAACGCCCGCAGCCAGGAGAAAGAGCTGGCCGGAATGCTCGGCAATGCGACCCAGCTGATTCAACAGCAGCAAACGGAGCGGATCGTGAAGGGCCAGCGCGAGGCGGCCAAGACGTTGGCTGCTGAGATGCCGGACTTCAAGGACCGATTGCCGGTCTGGAATCGCCACGCGACCGAGACCTACGGTTTTTCGCCGCAGGAGCTATCGCAGGTGACCGACCCCCGCGTCTTCCGCATGCTGGATGACGCGACGAAGTTCCGAGAGCTGCAAAACCGCAAGCCCGAGGCGGTGAAAAAGGCTGCGGCGGCTCCCCAGAAGCCCGCCAAGCAGACCCGATCGACACCGCCTTCCACTGTCGAAACCGTCCGTAAGAACTTCAACGCCAGGCCCACTGTAGACGGCCTGGCCGCGATGCTTATGGCAACCGGAAAGGTATAAATCATGGCAAAGCTCGCCAATTCGTTCGACACGTACGCCGCCGTCGGTGACCGTGAATCCCTCTCGGATCAGATCTATCGGATCAGCCCCGAGGAAACCCCCTTTGTGTCCGCCATCGGCAAGGGCAAGGCCCAAGCCACCTATGAGGAATGGCAGACCGACGCCCTGGCCACGCCGGCCAACAACAAGGTTGTGCAGGGTAACGAGTCCACCCCGGCCGCTCTGACCCCCACCACCCGCTTGGGCAACCGCACGCAGATTTCGGAAAAGACCTACGCCATCACCGAGACGCAGGAAGCGGTGAACAAGGCCGGCCGCAAGTCCGAAGTGGCGTATCAGGATGCCAAGAAGATGGTGGAGCTGAAGCGCGATATCGAGTTCGCCGCGCTCCAGAACTCCACCGCCATAGCCGGCGACGCCACCACGGCGCCGCAAGCGCGTGGCGCGCTGGGCTTCATCTACGGCAACACCAGCATGGGTACCGGCGGCGCGGATCCCAATCCGAACACCAACACAGCCCAGACCGACGGCACGCAGCGCGCTTTCACCGAAGCCCTGCTGAACGAGGCCGCCACCAAGGCATGGGACGCCGGCGCCTCGGATAGCCTGTCGCTCTACGTGCCGTCCTCGCAGCGCCCGGTGTTCTCCAGCTTCGACGCCAACAGCACGAAGTTTCAGCGCACCGAAAGCAAGGAGCTGAACGCCAGCATCGATGTGTACGTTGGCGACTTCGGCACCTACAAGGTGGTGAACAGCCGCTACCAGCGCCAGCGCGAGGTATTCGGCATCGACACTGCCAAGTGGTCGATCCTGACCCTGCGCCCGATGAAGGGCCAGGATCTGGCGAAGACCGGCGACAACCGCAAGCGCCTGGTGAACACCGAATGGACGCTGAAGTGCGATGCGCCGCTCGGTAACTTCGCTGTCCGCGACCTGACCTGATCGCCAACCACCACGACGGAGACGCCCGGGGATAAAACCCCGGGCTTTTTTATGGCCGGACGAATCCTGACTGCTGAACCTGGCAAGGTGACCAAGTTCCACGCCGACGGCGACCGTTTCCACATTCAGACCGTGGCGGACGTTGAACATGACCTGGAACTGGCGAAAGCGCTGCACAACGAGGGCTACCACCGCACCAATGACGGCGGCCGCCATGTAGCGCGCATCCCCGTGGTGGTGCTGAATGCCTGGGCGATCAGCCGCGGCGTCACCTTCGATGCCGTGATGCGGGATAACCGGCTGCTGCGCGAATTCCTGAACGACCCCGCTCACAGCGATTGGCGGATCGACAAGAGGCCCGTATGAGCTTCGAGACCTACACCGACCTGACCGCTGCGCTTGCCGGCTGGATGAAGCGCAAGGACCAGCAAGCGCGTATCCCCGACTTCATCCGCCTGTTTGAGGCGCGTGTGAACCGCGTGCTGCGCACCGGATATCAGCGGCAGACCGCGTCCATCGGAGTTTACGGTGGCGCCGTGCAGTTGCCCGACGACTACCTTGAACTGGTTACCAGCGACGACGGCACCAAGGGCCTGCGGTTCCTAACCAGCGGGCAATACGGCGTGAGCCAGGACTGGGACGGCCGCTACGCCATCGAGGGCAGGACCCTGCGCATCTCTGGCGACACCGGCACGATCAACGTGCGGTATTACGCCAAGATCCCGCCGTTGGGCACCGACAACCCTACCAACTGGCTACTGGCCGATCACCCCGACGCCTACCTGTTCGGCGCGCTGACCGAGGCCGAGCCGTACCTGCTCAACGACGCCCGCATGGCGATGTGGAAGGACCGCGGTGACACCGCTGTGCAGGCCATCCAGCTCGCTGACGATCAAGCCCGTTTCTCGGGTGACACGCTCCAACTCCGCGCCCCGAGGTAACCATGACCGTCGAAACCACCACGTCCATCGCCGGCCTGGATGCCACGAATCCCAGCGGCGCGGCGAAGAAGGCCGAGGGCGACGATCACCTGCGCCTACTGAAAAACGTATTGCAGCACTGTTTCGGCGGGTTTGGTGGCGAGGTCATGCTGGCCGCCACCGAAGCGCAGGGAGCGACCGCCAATGACTTCGTGCTGACCGTTTCGCCGGCGCCGACCGCTTACGCGCGGAGCACCATCGCTATCTTCTCGGCCACACACGCGAATAGTGGCGCGGCGACGATCAAGATAGGGGCGCTGGCCGCCGTATCGCTGCTAAACCCCGAGGGAACGGCGTTGCGTGCGAACGCCATAACCAGCGGCTGCTGGATCGCCGCAGCGTTCGACGGCACCAACTTCCGCTTGCTGGCCGGCGGCAACAGCCAGGCGATCTACGACTATGTGGATCAGGCCCAATTCCAGAGCGCTCTGCCATCCCAGGCTTCGAACGCCGGCAAATTCCTAAAGACGGACGGCACAAACGCAACCTGGCAGGCGGCGCTACAACAGGTCACGGTGGCGCCGGCGTCCAACCAAGGACCGATCTACCTTGCGGGGAGCGGCGCCTTCGAATGGAACGGCAGCGCCTATGCGCAGGTCTACAGCAAGAGCAGTATCGGCCTGGGGAGCGTCGATAACACCAGCGACGCAAATAAACCCATCAGCACGGCTACGCAGACGGCGCTGAATACCAAAGCGAACCTCTCCGGTGCGAACTTCTCAGGCGCGATTACGGCGACCATAGTGGCTTCCGCAGGTGTGGTGCAAGCAGGTGGCGGTGCCGCCGGGCTTGGCGCGAATGGCGACATCGGCGGCCCGGTTTGGGGTGGCAGTTTGGCGAATTATCTGTCCGCCCAGTTGAACACCAAACAGCCCGCAGGCAGCTACGCCGGCCGTAGCTACAACGGGACGTTGAGCTTTGGTTGGAACGGGTTATCGCTAACGGGAAACGTTGACGGCGTCGGGGTTGGGGTGCTGTGGACTACGGCGAATTTCGATCCCAACACCAAGCAGGCTGCCGGGAACTACGTCAGTTCCAGGGACGGCAATGTGATTTCACTGGTGTGGCAGCCGGGCACGTCCAAGTCCCTCGGCGTCTATATCAACGGCACCAAAGTCGGCGAAATGAGCGTCGTGTGATGAGCAAAGTCCCATTCCAGAACATGGGCGCCGGCCTGAATTTGGACGGCTTCCCGCATGAGCTGAGTCCGCAGGAATGGTCTGGTGGTGAGAACGTCCGCTTTCGTGACGGATATACCGAAAAGTCCCAGGGCGACGCCCAGGTCAATGGAACGTTGCTTGCCGCGCCGTATGGCCTTTTTCCTACGCAGGGCACCAGCGGGCGATATTGGGTGTATGCGGGCCTAGCAAAGCTCGTGGCTGTGCAGAACACCACGCACACCGATATCACGCGCACCGCAGGGCCATATACGGGCACCGCGGCGGATCGTTGGAATGGAGGCGTCCTCTCCGGCGTCCTGATCGTGAACAACGGCAAGGACATTCCCCAGTTCTGGGGAGGCAATCCTGCGACCAAAGCCGCGAACCTGACGGCGTGGCCTTCGACGCTTCGCACGAAAATCCTGGTTCCGTTCCGCAATTTCGTGTTTGCCCTGAACAACACGGACAACGGAAGCCCGATGCCGTACGGCGTGCGCTGGTCGCACCCCGCCGACCCCGGCACCATTCCGTCCTCCTACGACATTGCAGACGCCACGAAGGACGCGGGCCAGTTCGACCTGGCAGACACCAGCGACGTCATCGTCGACGGCGTGCCGCTTGGGCAAAGCCTGATCGTCTATAAGGAAAACAGCATCTGGCAGCTGGATTACGTGGGTTCGCCGTACATCTGGAGTCAGAAGCCGGTCGACAAGACTGTGGGCGCGCTCGGGCAGGGCTGCGTCGTGGCGCACCCAACCGGCCACGCCATCCTTACCCAGGGCGATATCGTTAATTTTGACGGCTCCAGCGTGGCGTCTATCGCCGACGGGCGCGTGCGCCGCTGGCTGTTCGACAATCTGGATGCCGAGACTTATCAGCGCTGCTTCGCTGTGGCCAACCTGCGCCGCAATGAGGCCTGGTTCTGCATCCCCAGCACCGGATCGGCGTGGCCCAATACAGCCATCATCTGGAATTGGAAAGAAAACACCTGGGGCATCCGCGACATCGCCCAAGCGTCGGCGGGTGCATCAGGGACCATCGTCTACGACTTGGGCGATTCCTGGGACGCGGATAACGACCCCTGGGATTCTGACGACACTTCATGGAACCAGTACGAATACACGCAGGCCACGCCTCGCGTCATTCTGGCCTCGGCCGTCAATTCGAAGCTGACGCTGATGGACTCGGGCAAGACCTTCAGCGGCACGCCGATGCCGTGCTACGTCGAGAAGACGGGCATGTCTTTTGACGCTCCGGAGCAAATCAAATACTGCTCGGGCGTTCGCCCCCGCATCGAAGCGCAGTCCGGCACCGTCATCAACGTGTACGTGGGCGCCCAGGCCGACCTAGAGGACGCCATCGAGTGGTCCGATGCAATCCCCTTCACCGTGGGTGAAGACCTGAAAGCCGATTGCGAGGTGTCGGGCAGGTATCTGGCGGTGCGTTTCGAGAGCACAGGCGTGGTGTCCTGGCGCATGAAGCAGTTCGACATGGACGTGACAGTGATGGGTGGCTACTGATGGCCTACCAGCCCGGGAACGTGCCGGCGGGGTTCGATCCGCTGTTCTTTCAACAGGAGTTGAACAAGATCCGCGAGGCGATGACTGGGCAAGTGCCTTTCGCCTATCTGGAGCCGCAGGCCGTCGCCAACCCTAAGCCGCGCGAAGGAATGATCGTGCTGGCCGATGGAACGCACTGGGATCCTGGCTCGGGTGCTGGATATTACGGCTATCAGGGCGGCGTATGGGTGCCGCTGAGCGGGAAGCGCGATCACGGTCAATGCGTGCTCCGGCTGAGTTCCTCCACCGAGCTGCGGCTCTATCCGAAGAATGGCAACGGCATCATCGTAGGCGACAAGCAATTCCGCATTCCTCTGGCTGGCGTTCCCTTGGCTGCCACCGGCCTGACCGCGGGCACTCCCTATTACGCCTTCGCAAAAGACAACGGCAGCGGCGCGCTGGCGCTTGAAGCGGCCGCCGTGGCATCAAGCGGGCACACCACGTACACGAATGGCGTGGAGATAAAGACGGGGGACCCTTCGCGCACGCTGGTGGGCGCCTTCGTCCCGGGAGCAGGCCCGATCTTCCTTGATTCCACCACACAGCGCCGTGTGGCGAGCTGGTTCAACGAACGCCCGCGGGCAATGTACGAATACATCAATACCGCCACCGCTTCGGCAACGATGGTGGGTATCGGTGCCGCCTACACCGCTTTTATGTGGGCTGGAAAGGACGTACTGGATGTGGCTGAAGGCGAAACCAAAAACACAGTCGCGTCGACCGGCAATTACCTAGGAATCTACGTCAATGGCGCGTCCATCAATACGGCCATCGGCTACACGATGACGACAGCCAATTTCCAATATCCCGCCGGCACTGTCGCACCGTATGCAGTGCCCGCTGATGGCCTCTACACATTCCAGATCTTCGCGCGAGTCAACGGCGGCGGTACCGGCACCTTTGAACTCAATCACGCAATGACTCTGCCGGGCTGACAGATATGGGAAAAATCCTTGGCCCCACCTTCGGTGATGAGTTGATCGCCGCGGGCGTGCGCGACGGCGTCACATGGGATGAAAACGGTGATCTGACGTTTGCTCCTGACCTGTCGGCGGCCGACATAGCCAAGGCCCAGCAGGTATATGCGGCCCATGACCCGCGCGGGAGCCTTCTGTATCGGCGGCTAAAGCAAATCGGCATCATAAACACCGCGCGTGATGGCTTGATCTTCGGCGGTTTCCAGTTCAACGGCTACATCTACCAGTCCGATATCAACAGCCAGGCGCGCATTGCTAACTCGGCGGCGAGCGTGACAGGCAGCGCGGGCCTGCCGGCCAATTTCACATGGCGCACGATGGGCAACGTGGACGTTCCCATGAGCGAAACCGACATGGTGGCGCTTTCGGCCGCGTTGCAGAACCACGTCGCCAGCGTCCTGGCCATCTCGCGTAAGCTGAAGGACCAGATCGCGGTATCGGATAACCCGGAATCGATCGCCTGGCCGTCGAACATGTCGACGCCGGCGGATGAGCCGCTGCTTGGTTCCGTGCAGACCAATGTGCCGAAGGCGGCGAAGCTGGCCGTGACGGCATTGCAACCGGGCGACGTGCCGGCACAACCGCAACTGGCCGCCGTCGCCATGTCGGGCAAATACTCTGATCTGTCTGGTACGCCGGTCATTCCCACACTGCCTACGCTCGCGGCGGTCGCCACGTCGGGGAAATATGCGGACCTCACCGGCAAGCCGACGATCCCGGGCCAGGCCGTACCCATGTCAATCACCGTCACCGCGGCCGGCCTGGGCACGGCCAACCTGACTGGCTACACGAAGCCGCCGGCCATTGTGCCCATCGCCACCTGGAACGGTGACACGGAATACCTGCCGGAAATCGTGAGCGTCAGCGCAACTCAGATCACGGTACGCGCCAAGGTATCGCGCGGCACGCTGCTGCTGTCGGCCGGCCCATTCCAGACCACCACGGCGGCAATCTCCGTTTCTTTCCTGGTCGTCCCGCAGCCATGATTCAAATTCAAGGCGTCCCCTCTGCTCGCGCCGCAGAGGTGTGGCCCATCGTGCGCGCGTGGATTGGCGCGGCGTTGGAGCGCGGGCATTCGCTGGAAAGCACGGACGACGTGCTGGCGAAGATTCAGGCTCAGGAGTACCAGCTCTGGGCAGTCGATCAGGGCGGCCCGGTAGCGGCATTCGTGACGCGTATCGCCAGCGGCTCGCTGGGTTCAGCGCTGGTGACCGTGGCGCTTGGCGGTAGGGGCATGGAGCACTGGCTACCGGCCGTCGAGGACGTGATTGCGCGGTTCGCGCGCGACAAAGGATGTACCCGCATTTATCTGAGCGGCCGGCGAGGCTGGGCGAAGCAACTCCAGCAATTCGGATGGAAGGAAGACACCGTCAACGTTATGAAGGAACTGTAATGGGAAAAGGAAGCAGCGGCGGTGGTAGCCAAACGACCACATCTGAACCCTGGAAGGGCGTTCAACAATATCTGACTGGCAGCGGCGGCAAAACCACGACCACGCTCAAGCCTGGCGCGGTACCGATTGGGTACGACCAGATCCGCTCCGGAGGTGATTCAGATTACGTGTCGCAGGGGGCACCAATTTATGATCCCAGCGACTACATCACCAGCACCACGGGCGGTACGCCGGGTATCTATGGCGAGGCGGCGAATCTCTACCAGAATGGTGGGTGGTCGCCGGAGATGCAGAGCGTGGTGGATCAGTGGACTTCTTCCCTCGGACAGCGCAGTGGCATTGATCCTTCCTATGCCCAGAGTTTGATGAACACCGGCAATAACCTGTTGTCCGGCCAAGGTTCGCAGGTGGACCTCGCGGCCGCGCGCGCCTCACAAGGTGCGCTCGATCCCACCGCGGCGCTTCAGCAGATCCTGTCTGGAAACGTCGACAACCCCTACCTGAACGACCAAATTTCCGCGCTCGGGAAAGACCTGTCCAGTAACTTCATGGAGAACGTCGCGCCGGGGTTGCGTTCTGGCGCCACCGCTGCCGGCGGCTTCGGCGGATCGCGGCAGGGGATTGTCGAGGCACTAGGTGCGAACGGCGTTACGGACGCTCTTTCCACGCAGGCAGCCAACCTTCGTTCGACTGCCTACGAGAACGCTCAGAACCGCATGCAAACCACCGCGCAGGCGCTGAATGACCAAGCCGGCACCGTGGCGCAGAACAACATCAACAACCGCTTGAACGCCGCGCAGGTGGGATCGTCGTTGATCGGTGCCGGCGGCACGATGCAGCAGCAGAACGACGCCGCAGCAGACCAGCGCTACCAGCAGATGCTGGCATTGCTGGGTGCTGGGGATAGCTACAACTGGAGCAACCTGGGCAACTACGCGTCGATCGTGTCGCCTGGAGCCGGGATTGGCGGGAGCAGCACGACCAGCGGCGGCGGCTCGAATCCCTTGGCCGCAGGCCTCGGGGGCGCCTTGGCTGGCGGTGCAATCGGAAACAGCCTCGGGTATGGCGGGTATGGGGCGGCCGCTGGCGGCGCGCTCGGACTCCTGAGCGCAAAACTGTGAGGGTGCCATGCTGACCACACTTAACCCCAACACCCTCCAAGCCCTTCAGGCTGCGGGCCAGCAGGGCGCCGCAAGCACCGCGCAGCGCGTAGCGATGCTTCAGCAGCAGGCGGCAGGACGGCAACAGCAGCAGGCGCAGCAGCGCTCCGGTACTAACGGCCTCGCAATGAGCTTGCTCGGTGGTGGTGCACCGAAGGCGCCCAGCATGCTTCCCGAAGCCTCTCAATTTTGGAACGGTGCCTCTGCACCGGTCGGAAATCTTGGATTCGGTGCTGGGGGAGGCACGCAGCTGGGCATTTCTGCCGCGCCGTCGGTTGGACTTACAGCGCCTACGTCCGGTTTCTGGGCAGGCGCAGGCGGCGCTGCCGGCGGGCTAGGTGGCCTGGGCGGAACGCTTGCGGCCGCACCCGGCGTCGCCACTGGCGCGGCAACCAGCGGAATCGGCGCCGGCGGCACGCTTGGCGCCTTTGCGGAGGGTGGTGGTGCTGCTGCGGCTGCACCCGTCGCACCCTGGCTGCTGGGCGGCTTGGCGTTGGCCTCGCTGGGCAACAAGGACCACAACATTACCAACCTGTTCGGGTTGTTCAAATAGGGGCAGACATGGCATACGACGATCAAGCCGGCCTGCTGCCCGGCGCCGCCGATCAAGGCGGATTCTTTTCCAATCTGAACAGCCCAACCAACCAGGGGTTGCTCGCCGCCGGCCTGGCCATACTTTCGCAAGCCAACGGCCCGAACTCGCGCGGCGCCATCGGCGCGGGCGGCCTGGCTGGGGTGCAGGCGATGCAGGCGGCGCAGCAGAACGCCTATCTCGGCGACTATCGAAAGGCACAGGCAGCGAAACTCACGCAGGACGCGGAGAAGCAGAGGATGGTGCTCGGCCTGCTGGGCCGCTTGAACGGCGGCGCGCCGGCTGGCGGCGGCTCTGGTGCTGGTGCGCCGCTGGCTGGAGCCGTGCCGGCCGGTAGCCCGTCCGTGATGCCTGGCGCCGGCGGCGGTGGTGGCGCGCAAGGCTTCCCGCTCAGCCTCAACGACGTGACGGCGTTGAAGCTGGCAGGGGTCGACGTCTTCGACCAATACAAGTACGCCAACGACGGAGTCAAGCGCGACGCCGGCGCCTTCTACGACAACCCGGTGAGCGGTAAGCGCGAATACATCCCCAAGATCCCGGATGGCATGACGCCGACAGTTGGCCCTAACGGGCAGGTAACGCTGTCGCTCATTCCCGGTTATGCCCAGGGCAATGCAGCTGTGCAGGGATCGCAGGCGGGCGCCGTGGCCGCGGCCCAATACCCGTACCAGATCGGGCAGAACAGGGACCAGCAGCAGACGGCGGCTAGTCTCGATCTGGTGCCGGTGCCGGACGGTAATGGCGGAACTACCATGATGCCCCGCTCGATCGCCGCTTCGGCGTTGGGCGGCGGAGGTGCTGGCAGGTTGGGACGCACGCCCAGCGCCACCGATCAGACGTTCGACACCGACGTGGCGAAGGCATCTGCCGACACCTACAACGGCCTCCAGAAGGCGGCCGGCGCGGCCGATGGTCAGATATCCAAGTTGCAGAAGATCGGCAGCCTATTGGGCGATTTCGACGGCAACAAGTACTCGCCCGCCGGTCTGGAGCTGGCCAAGTTCGGTAAGTCGCTCGGCATCGACATTGGCAGCAACGTCGGCAACAAGGAGGCGGCGCAGGCCCTAAGCAACGAGTTGGCCCTATCGGCGCGCAGCACGGCGGACGGCGGCGGTATGCCGGGCGCTATGTCGGACGCGGATCGTCAGTTCCTGGTGAGCCTGAATCCTGGCATGGCAAACAGCGCGGAAGGTCGCAAACAACTGATCGATACGCGGGTGAAGGTGCTGCAACGCTCCAAAGATGTTGCGATGTTCGCGCGCAAGTGGCGCCAGCGGTATGGTCGGCTGGACTCCCTGGACCAGAACGGCAGCGACTTCCAGACCGCGCTTTCCGACTGGAGCGCACAGAATCCGCTGTTCCCCCAGCAGGAGCAATAAATGGCGAATCCGCAGAGTTTCATCGATCAGTACGGTGGCCTGGCCGATACCGTGGGCGGGCAGATCGGCGTCGATCCGTCCATCCTGCTCGGGCAGTGGGGCCTGGAAACAGGCTGGGGTAAGTCAGTCATTCCGGGTACCAACAACCTGGGCAACATCAAGGGTCCGGGCGTGGCCGCCATCGACAACGCCACCGGCAGCAATGACCAATACCGCGCCTACGCTTCGCCAGACGAGTTTGGGCAGGATTTTGCGGGCCTGCTGGGGCGCAGGTATGTCGGCGCGTTGAACGCTGGCCAGGACGCCCAGAAGTACGCGACAGCGTTGAAGGCCGGCGGCTACGCCGAAGATCCGGACTACGCTGCCAAGCTGGTGGCGGCGGCCGACACGGTACGCGGCATGACCGGTGCTCGAGGAGTGCTGAATCGGTTCGCCGGTGCTATCTTCCCGTCCGCATCGGCGGCCACAACGGACGACATTTTCGGCGGTGCCATCACCGGTACCTCGCGCAGCAACCGCGGCGCAAAAGCGGACGATATCTTCGGCGGTGCGCTCACCGCGGCGAAGCCTGTCCAGCAGGATCCAAAGTCGATGCTGGGCATGGCCGCGCCTGTTGCGCGTCCCGATCAGCCGCTTTCTGGCGGCAACATCTTCAACCGGCAGCAGCCCAATGGTGCGCCCGAGGGTACCGGGCAATATGCGACGGATGTTCCTGCGCCGGCCGTCACCCCCGGACCAGTCGGCGACCAGCGGGCCGCGCCCGTGCCGCAAGGTACCGGCGAACCCCCGGCGCCCCCGCCGGAACGGTCGTTCCTGGACGAGGCAGGCCGGCAGGTTGGCCTCACCGCGCGCTACGGCCTGGAGGGCCTGGGCAACACCGCCCAGATCTTCACCGAACCCGTGCGTCGCTTCTTGGTCAATCCAATCTCGCGCGCGTTCGGTGGACCGGACGCGCAGGCCAGCGGGCAGACCATGACTACCTTGGCCGACACGCTGGGCCTGCCGTCGCCGGAAACGAAGCAAGAGCGCATCGTGGGCGATGTCACGCGCCTGATGGCGGGCACGGGCGGCCTGGCCGGCGCTGCCAAGGGCGTGCAGCTGCTTTCCCAGGCTGCCGCGCCTATCGCCACGGCCAGCGCCCCGATCACTGCCGGAACGGTGGCGGGCAACCTGGCAGCGAATCCTGCCGGCCAGATCGGTGCTGCCATCGGCTCGGGCACCGCCGGCGGCCTGGCGAAGGAGAACGGTGCGAACGGCGCGGGCCAGTTCCTGGCGGCGCTTGGCGGCGGCATCCTGGGGGGCGTCGGCACGAACGCCGCCGGCAGCCTGGTGGACGCCGCGCGCAATGCCTGGAACCGTGCCACCATCGGCCCGGCCAGCCTTGAGGTGCGCTTCAACAACCTACTGCAGGATGCTGGCGTGAATCCGTCGACGCTGCCCGATGGCGTGGCGCGGTCGCTGCGCGCTGAGATGGAATCGTCGCTGCGCGCTGGCCGGGAAATGCGGCCTGATGCGGTGCGGCGCTTGGCAGAATTTCGCACGGTGGGCGCGACGCCGACGCGCGGAACAATCACTCAGGACCCGATCCAGATCACGCGCGAGCAGAACCTGGCGAAGATCGCGGCCAATAGCTCGGACAGCACGCTTTCCGGGCTGCCGCAGATCCAGAACCAGAATAACGCCACACTGATTCGATACCTGAACAACGCAGGCGCCGGGACTGCGCCGGATGCGGTGGCTACGGGTGAAACGGTCATGGGTTCGCTGGGCCGGACCCTGGGGGCACAGAAGGACAAGATCGACAGCCTATATGCCGGTGCGCGCGACAGTGCCGGCCGCAGTTTCCCGCTGGATGGCGCATCGTTCACCAGCCGCGCCGCGCAGGCGCTGGACGATAACCTGCTGGGGCACGCGCTACCCGACAGCATCCGCACGAAGCTCAACGATATCGCGCTGGGCAAGGTGCCGTTTACCGTCGATTACGCGGAACAGCTCAAGACGGTGATGGGTAAGCTCCAGCGCGCCACGGCTGACGGCCAAACTCGGATGGCTATCGGTGCCGTACGGAGCGCGCTGGACGATACGCCGGTCCTTGGCTTGGGCGAGCAGACGGCGGCGCAGGGCGCGCGGGCCGTGAACCCTGGCAACCTGCCGGCCATTCCCAACGCCCCCGCATTGGGCGAGGACGCAATCGCCGCATTCAACCAGGCGCGCGCCGCAAACCGATCGATGATGCAGGGAGTCGAAGCCAGTCCCGCGCTGAAGGCGGTATACGAGGGCACGGCGACGCCGGACCAGTTCATGAATAAGTTCGTGATCGGGAAGGGCGCGACGATCCAGGACGTGGCGAAGCTGCGAGAGGGCCTGGGAGCCGACCAGGCCGCTGTCAACGCGGTGCGTGGCCATATCGTGGACTGGCTCAAGGGCAGGGCACTGAACGGGGCCTCGGACGAGGTCGGCAAGTTCAGCTCGTCGGCCTATCGCAAGGCGCTGGACTCCATCGGTGAACGCAAGCTGGCACAGTTCTTCAGTCCTGAGGAAATCACCGGTCTGCGGTCAGCGGGCCGCGTCGCGGAATACATGCAGGCGCAACCGGTCGGCTCGGCAGTGAACAACAGCAACAGCGGTGCGCTTCTCGCGGGCCGCGGCTACGACCTGCTGCGCTCGGTGGCTGGGAAGATTCCTTTCGGGGATGCGGCGCTGCTGTCGCCACTGCGGAACATCGAGGTGTCCATCCGGCAACGCAACGCGCAGAACATCTTGCCGGGGCTGCTTGCTGAAGGGATGCGGGCGCAGCGGCCCGTGGTGGGCAGCCAGTATCTGCTGCCAGGTGCGGCGGCGCTGGGCCTACTTGCCGCGCCAACGGTCCCAGGCCGCTAGGACGACCATGGCGCAGAGCCAGCCTAAAACAGTCGGGTCAATGTTCATGCCCGGATCATACACCGCCCTCGGGCGGTTTTTTATTGGAGCATCCCTATGACGACGGACCTGGTTGCAAGGGGAGTGCTCGCCGCGCTGGCCCTGTGGATCCCGTTCGCGGCATTCGTGCGAGAGACGTCGTCGCCGGCGGCATGGCGCGGTCTGGAGGGGTACGGCGCGCTGCCGTTCCTGCTGGCGCTGGCCGTGGCCGCGCTGCTCATGGCGCTGGACATCCTGCTCAACGAAACGATGCGCCGCCGCCTGTTCCCCTGGATCGCTGAGCGACGCGACGCGCTCTACCTGGCCGTGGCCTTCCTGTCGATCCTGACCCCTTTCAGCTTGTCGAAGGCCGGCGCGCTTCCCCTGGACGGCGCCTATTTCTATTCCATCATTTTCTTCGGCGCCATGGGTTTGACCTGGGCCGATGCACGCGCAAAAAGGGGAACGCGGTGAAGAGAGGGAACAATGCATGCCTCATCGTCGTGCTGCTTTTCTGGTGCGCGACAGCTTACGCCCAGTATGTATCCAAACCCTCATTCGGTGACGAACTGATAGCCGTGTCGCGGCAGACGTGGTTCTTCGTCGGGTGCTTCGCGCTGGCCGGCATTGTGTGGCGGGTGCTGATTGAGTCGGCGCCCACACGCCCGCGCATGGGCTGGCACGGCTACCTGTCCACCCTCGTGTTGGGCGCGTTCGCCGCCTTCATCGGCTTCTACTTCTGCGAGATGGCCAGGGCTTGGGGATTCCCCATGCTGGACGGCCTGCAAGGCGGCGTGATCAGCGTCTGTGCCTACAACAATCGGCGGTGGCTGCAATGGTTCTCGTCGCGCGTCGAGGCTGGCGCAGACGCTGGCGCCGCAGCGTGGAAAGGCTTCAAAACCGGAGGGAAGTGATGCTCAAGGAAGATTTCACCGCGGCCACGCAGCTGTCGAACAAGCTGGCCGACAAGTGGTATGACCCGGTTGAACGGGCAATGATGGAGTTTGCCATCGTGTCGCCGGCGCGCGCCGCCGCGTTCCTGGCTCAGGTCGGGCACGAGTCGGGGGGCTTCATCTACACGCGCGAGCTGTGGGGGCCGACCGAGGCGCAGAAGCGATACGAGGGCAGGGCGGACCTGGGCAACAAGCAGCCGGGCGACGGCAAGCGCTTCATGGGTCGTGGCCTTATCCAGATCACGGGCCGTGCCAACTACGAGAAGGCGGCCGCCGGCCTGTCCATGGACCTGGTCGAACATCCCGAGCTGCTGGAGGAACCCATCGCCGCCGCGCGCTCTGCTGCCTGGTGGTGGGCGAACCACGGATGCAATGAGCTGGCCGACGCCGGCGACTTCGTGGCGCTGACCAAGCGCATCAACGGCGGTACCAATGGCCTGGCCGACAGGCAAGCGCGGTGGAACGTCGCCAAGGCCGTATTCGGCATCAAGGGGTGAACATGGATTTCGACTGGAAGAAGATGATCGGCACGGCCGCGCCCATGCTTGCGACGGCGCTGGGTGGCCCGCTGGCCGGTGCGGCGGTGGCGACCATCGGCAATGCCCTCGGCCTGGGCGATAAACCGACGGACGACCAAATAGCCGGCGCGCTGGTGACGGCCAATCCTGACACCATCGCCAAGCTGAAAATGGCGGAACTGGATTTCCAGACTCGCATGACGGAGCTGGGCTTCAAAAACGAGGCTGACCTGGCCAAGATCGCGGCCGACGACCGGGCCAGCGCCAGACAGCGCGAGGTGGAAACGCACGACTGGACGCCGCGGGCATTGGCCTTCGTGGTCACGGGCGGCTTCTTCGGCATATTGGCCGCTATGATCTGGGCACCTTTGCCGGACGGCGTGAAGGATCCGCTGCTGATCCTGCTGGGGTCGCTTGGCACTGCTTGGACCGCGATAATGAATTACTACTTCGGCAGCACGGCCGGCGGGCAGAAGAAGTCCGACCTGCTGGCCAAGGCCACGATCACAAAGTAGGCGGGATGGAGCACGCTGGCGGTATCTCGTCGTCGGCGCCCACCTCGCGCTCCCAGTAGGCACACCCGTAATCCACACCGCCAGGGCACAGCGGCCGGCCCGGCTCCCTGTCGCAGATCAGCGCCCGCCAATCCCCGTTTCGCCGCCCGTGCCAATGCACGCACACCCAGCAGCCGCCAGGGTGCAGGTCGTCGAGGTAGGGGTCGAAGTAGTCGTGGGACATAGCAGGCTTATACAGTGGTTTATCCAGTATAGGCCGGCCGGTGAATCAGGCTTTTCGTCGTAATTCCACAACATTGTCCAGCCGCAGCTTGCCCGGTCCCCAGTCGTTAGGATCGCCCAGCAATTCGGTAAGCCTGGCGCCCAGCATGTCGAACGCCGCGCGCCGTTGCTCCAGCAACTGCTGCCGCTGGTATACCTTCACCAGCTTGGACGACTCGGCGTGGTTTAGGCATTTCTCCACCACGTTCTCGGCGATGCCCATTTCTCCCATCATGGTGGCGCCCGTGCGGCGCAGGTCGTGCATGGTCCACCGGCCTCCGGGCAGCGATAGCGTGCCGCGGATGGTGTGCCCCTGCGTGGCCGCCGCGCTTTCCTGGCGCGCGCATAGCTGGTGAGACAGGGAGCTGTATTTCAGGTGGTTCTTTCCTGAGCCGCCAGGCATGAGGTATGGCCCTGGTCGATCCTGCTGCCGTAGCAGGCTGAGCCAGTAGAAAGCGAACGGGGAAAGGTGGATTATGTGGTCGCGGCTGCTTTTGTTCTTGGTCGCGGGCAAATGCCACTCGCGCGCGTCCCAATCGATATCGGACTCTTCCACCGTCGTTATTTCGCTGACGCGGGTCAGGGTCGATAGGGCGATCCAGACGCCGGCGATAGCTTGGACGGTCATGAGCAGCGGCTGGGCCAGCTTCTGGCGCAGCAGCACGATTTCCTTGGTGCGCAGCACGCGGTCGCGCACCACGTCTTTGCCGCCGACCTCGGTCTTCTTGATGGCCCGGGTGGGGTTCACCTCCAGCCAATCGCGTGCCACGGCAAAGTCCAACATCTGCTTGAGGTCGACCAGCACGCAGTTGGCTTGCGGCCCTTTGCCTTCGCTCACCAGTTTGTCCAGCAGGCCCATGGCGCGCGCCTTCGTCATCGTCTCGATGCGGTCGTTCTGCGCGTGCGCCAGGATGTTGGCCTCCATGCGCCTGGTCGCGGCATACACCCCCTTCTCATTGCGCCGCGTCTTGAGCGAGTCGCGCACCCATACCTCGAATAACTTGCGCAGGGTGGTAGGCCTGTCCTCCGGCGTGGAGTTCGGGTCGATCCCCTTGGCGCGCTTCTCGCGCAGCCCGGCGGCAGCTTTGCGGGCGTCTCCCAAGCTGATGGCAGGGTAGGGACCCAGCGACTTCTTCGCGGCCTTGCCGGCTGGCGACGTGTAGCGGTAGATCCAGAGGCGGCTGCCGTCCGGGCGAATGCGCAGGGCCAGGCCCTCGCCATCGGACAGCAGGTATTCCTTCGGCTTGGGCTTGGCAGTGGCGACCTTGCGGTCTGTGAGCAGGTTTGCGGCCATGGGATGTTATAGGCGGGATCGGCAGGTGAGGGTACAAGTCAGGGTACAAATCGGCCGGCGATTGCATGGAACATGCCGGGACCGAAGCGGACGAAAACGCTTTTATAACAGGAACTTGCCCGACAGCATGAAATCGTCCGGAACCGTCCGGGACAATAAAAATGCTACTACCGCGAGTACGCAATGGGATGGGGCAAGGTACGCAACCCTGGCCAGCAGGCGGTTGATGAAGTACTGCCGCGTGCGCCGGCGGATTTTTCGCGTCAGAGCTTTTGGCGATGGGTGCAGGAGAACGCCGGTTGGGATTTGCTCAATGGCCACAATAATCCGCTGGCCTACGCCTATGCGTCGCAACAGCGTCAACGTTGGCACGGACGCGGCATGGCTGCCTACGCGGAAGTGCCTTTGCATCGGGCAGCGCAGCCTGCCGGTTTCGAGATCGTGCTGCGCCAGCCGGCCGAGCTGCTGCCCGCGCTATCCAGTGGTGGCGCGGCGCATGCCCAAGGTCGATACGCCTACGCCGGACTCGTCGCGGGCGAGCACGTCACGGTGAGCAGTGCGGCCGCAACCTATTTCGTGAGGCCGCGTCCCCGCGACGATGGAAGAGACGAGATCGCCACGCTGTTTCGTCCGTATTGGCAGGCGCATCTGGTGGCGGCGCGCGGTGAGGGTGTGAGTAGACCCAAACCCAAAGCCGGACCCGGACCCGTCGACAGCGCTGGAGACGATGATGCGCGCTAAGCCGCGGCGACTGGGTGGTTTCGCTTTGCTGGAGGCCAATCTCGTCATTGCGCTGCTGCTGGCCCTGGCTGCCGGCGTAGCCTTGATCGGTGAATGGCATGGTCACGGCTTGCTTGCCACGCATGCCAGCCGCCTGCGGGTCTTCGAGGCGGCACATGGTAGCGACGGCCATGCGTCTTTCCTCGCCTCGGAGTTCCTTGCCGGTCTGCATTCGGCGCCGACGGGCCGTTCGATAAAAGCAGGCGTTTCGAGGAAAACAGCTTTTTCCGAAACGACAGGCTTTTCAATGCCTGGCGGTGCCGCGACTGCGGATCTGCGGCGGGATTGGAATATGGCAAGCGACGGCCTGCTTACCGCGCACGCTGATGCCTATGCCGTCAGGCAAGGCACGGGTACGGGCGCAGGTCTCCTGCGGCGGCATACCGCGCTGATCAGCGGCGCGGGACACGCTGAGGGCGATAGGCAGACGCAGCAACGGATCGCCGATAACCGTGCAGGTTGGCGCACAGCCGCGGACCGCACGCGCCGCGCCGGACGCCGAGCGGCGCTCGCCTTGCATCGCATCGATGCCGGATGGGGACGCGCCAGGCCTGAGTTCGACTGGCTCTCGCGCTGGGCCGATCTGGTGCCGAACGAGCGCCTGGTGGCACATGCCGACGCGCGTCCGTGGCACGAGTCGGATCGTTGAGCGAGGATGGGGAACGCCATGTATCGATCGTGCTCCGCGGCCCTGGGAATCGGATTGCTCTGCATCCCGGCGTTGGCGTGCCACGTACATGCTTCGTCTGTCCCGCAACCTGCAACCGATCGGACCGCCACATCAGATGCGATGGCCGCGCCCGTACTGCCGCCTGGCGGACGCTATCTGTCGGCGGGCGAGCAGCTCCAGGTTCAAGGGCAGGCGATGACCGGGTGGATATTCGAGGCGCCCGGCGACATACGCGAGATCGCCAAATGGCTGTCGAACCAGTTGCCGGTGTTGCGGGATCTGCTGGTGGCGCCGGGCCTGGTCGTGCTATCGGGCATGGATGCGCAGTCCCATTGGTCCGCACGCCTGACGGACGGCGGACGAGGCTGGGTCCAGGGCACATTGTCACGCTTACCGCTGGAGCAATCACCGGTGCCTATGCCCGCAGTGCCCTGGCAACCCGAGGGCGCCCGTCTGCAGTTCGATGTCCGTTGGCGGGAGAAACGGCTCGCTGGTGCGCAACAGGTGTGGACGCATGGCGCAACGCCCGCCAATCTGCGGCAGCGTTTGCGCGCGGCCTTGCAACGCGATGGATGGCGTGCCAGTGAAACGGATGCGATTTTTCCCGGCCGCTGGGTCAAGGCATCCGTGCAATTGTCCATTGTCGTCGTCGAGCAGCCGCCGGGCAGCGCCATCGTCACCGTGCTGGATTGGCGGGAGTGAGCAGACATGGCACACGTCCTCCTCCGCCAACGCTGGCTCATGGCAACCATCGCCCTCATCGCGGGGCTGTTGTCGGCATGGGCGGCGCGGCATCATATCCAGGGCCGCATCGCGCAGATCGAAGCCGAGCTGCACGTGCCTACCGTGCCGCGCCTGGTGGCGGCGCGTGACCTCGAAGCGGGCATACATGTCGAGGTTGACCATCTCGCCGTACGGGATATTCCGGAGCCTTGGGCCGTCAGCGGCAGCTTGACGCCAGAGCATGCCGATGAGGTCAGTGGCAGTGTGCTGAGGCATGGACTGCGCGCGGGCGAACCTTTGCTCGCGGCACATCTGACCAGCGCTGGACCACAGGCCTTGTCGCGCCGCGTGGCGACGGGGCGGCGTGCCATCACGATACCCGTCGACGACATCAATTCCCTGTCGGGCATGTTGCAGGCGGGGGATCTGCTGGATCTCTACGTGTCATTCGAACATCAGCACCGGCGCATCACCGCACCATTGCTGCAGGGTGTGCGCGTGTTGGCGACGGGACGATACGCGGGCCGCGCGGGTGGGGCGGATGTTCCCGGCACCCCTGGCGCCCCCGGACCGGAGGTAGTGGACGGCGCCGACGGCGCGACCTATTCCACCATCACCCTGGACGCGGGTCCCGAGGATGCCGTGAAGCTGGTCGCCGCGCGCCAGGACGGCACCATCACGGCGATTCTTCGCCATCACCGCGATGAACAACCGGCCCCCGTGGCCGCCAGGGGAGACCTGGCCGGTTTGCTGGGCGTGCATGCCGAGCGGCCCGTGCCGGCGGTGTCCATCCTGTATGGCGATCAGGCTGGAGATGAAAGTCTGAGCGAGGAAGACGCCGCCCGCGCCGCGCCCGGCGAGTTCTTCGATGCGCCCCTGCCCAAGGGCTTGGTCAGTCGGACCCGGGCCACCGCGCGCGCCACGAAAGGAGATCGGCCATGAGAATTTCCCGGCTTCGTTGCATGACGGGCCTTCGCATGACGCCCGTCTGCTGCATGACGACCCTCGACCGGATGACCTCCGGCTACCGAAGGACGAGCCTGCCTCGCATCGGCCATTTGATTCTGTGCGTCGCGTTGTTGGCTAGTCCCGCAGCCAGCACGGCAGCCGGCTCCACGCCCAGTCCTGCAACCCATGCGGAGAGCACACGCCCCTCTGCCGGGGATACCGCCCAAGTCGTTGACATGCTCGTCGGCGAAACCCGCGTGCTGTCGCACAAGGGCGTCAAGCGCGTCGCGGTGGGCGACGGGCGGGTCCTGCAGGCGCTGGCCGCGGACGGCCGCGATGTCATCGTGTTCGCGCGCGCCGTCGGCGAATCGTCGCTGCATGTCTGGGCGGCCGGCCGGCGCAAGGCCTATCACCTGCGTGTCCTGCCGGCAGGCACGCACAGCGCCCGCGCCGAAATCGATACCCTGCTGGCGCGCATTCCAGGAGCGCGCGGGGTCGCGGTCGGCGAGCATGTCGTGATCGAGGGTAACGATCTGAGCGACGCTGACCAGGACAGGGTTGCGGCATTGGCGGAACGCTATCCCCAGGTGCTCGACTTTACCGGCAAGGTCGGCTGGGACCGCATGGTGCAGCTGGACGTGCAGGTGATCGAGCTGCCACGCGGGCGAGTGTCGGAATTGGGCATGCGTTGGGATGCCGCCACCGAAGGTGGCCTGTACACCGGCGTGAGCCTGGACGCCGTGTCCAGTGGCCGCCTGGAAAAGCGGCCGGGTACCGCGCCTGTAGCCACCCCTTTACGTGCGGCACCCTTGTCCGGCTATCTGGGGTTGAACACCTTGCTGGGCGCGCGCTTGAATCTGTTGGCGCAATCCGGCGAAGCCGTGGTGCTGGCGCAGCCGCGCCTGCTGGCACGCAGTGGCGCGACGGCCGAGTTCCTGGCGGGTGGCGAAGTGCCCTATGCGACGACGGATCGCAACGGCCAGGCGAAGACCATGTTCAAGCCCTATGGCGTGTCCTTGCGCATTACACCCTCCATCGGCGCCAGCGGTGCCGTGCGCTCGCGCATCGAAGTGGAGGCCAGCTCGGTTGATGCGGCGCTGCCTTCCCTGGCAGGGCCTGCCTTGAAGACACGCCGGGCCGTGACGGAGTTCAACGTACGGTCCGGCCACACGCTGGTCATCGGCGGCTTTCTCTCTCGGCGCAAGGTACACGCCACGACCGGTCTGCCGGGATTGAGCCGGCTGCCATGGATCGGCGGTTTGTTCGGCAGCCGCCGCGAGGAGATCCAGGAAACCGAGCTGGCCATCTTCGTTACGCCGACGGTGGTGACGGGTCTGGATTCCGCCATGCGCACGACCGTCAGGCGCGGCCAGGCCGTGTTACGCGAATCGTTCGACGCCGCGCCGCGCCTGCTGCAGCCCCCGGTCCTGACGCCACTTGGTGGTGTTGGGCCAGCGCGGCATTGGGACCCTTACCGTGGCCACGGGTCCCAGTGGGAAGCTGGGGCGCGGCGCGCGGCGGCGGACGCCATCGCCGGTCCTGGCGCACCTGTCACCGACGTTGCCCCAGCGGTCATCCCGTGAAGCGCCATTGGCCGGACCGCTTGATCTACCTTGAGAGTACGGAGCCCCCCATGCTGGAACTGGACTTGCATTTCGATGATGGCGCGAACCGCCTCGTGCGGCTCGACGCTCCCGTGCTGGTGGGCCGCGGCTCCCACTGCGACATACGCATACGCCATTGGCGTGTGGGCCGTGAGCACGCACGCTTGTCCGTGGTGGCCATGGGCATCATGATCGACGATCTTGGGTCGCTCGCGGGAACCCTGGTCAATGGCCAACGTATTGCCCAGCATGGTCCCCTGGGACCGAGCGACGAGATTCTGGTGGGTCCCTGCCTGATTCGCGTGCGCCTGCTCGATCACCCCGTCGCCGCGGCGAAAACGCCGCCGCCGGAAATGGGGGGTGCGATGCGCCTTATGCCCGCGGCGGGTCGTACGCTGGATGACGGCGTCAAGGACGACGAGCGCGACCAGGCCGCGCTGGACATGCTGCCGCACCGGCAGCGCCTGCACGCTGCCTTGCTGGAAGCACTGGATCTGCGCCGGCGCGACGTCGCGCGCATGAGCGATGCGATGCTGCGCAGCGAAGCGCAACGCCTGCTGGAGGATCTGGTACGCGACGATGCGCGCCTGCCACCGCAGGCGGACCGGCGGGCCTTGCTGCGCCAGGTGCTGGACGAAGCCGTGGGGCTGGGGCCTCTGTCGCCGCTGCTCGAAGATCCCGCCATCAGCGAAATCATGGTCAACCGCCATGACGAGATCTATATCGAAAGCCGCGGCCGCTTGACGCGCCACGGCGCGGTCTTCAGCAGCGAACAGGCTGTCCTGGGTGTCATCGAAAGAATCGTTGCGCCCATCGGCCGGCGCATCGACGAAAGCGCACCCATGGTGGATGCGCGCCTGCCGGATGGTTCGCGGGTCAACGCGGTGGTGGCGCCCATCGCCCTGAAAGGGGCTTGCCTGACCATACGCAAATTCCCCCGGCACGCGTTGACGATGGAAGACCTGCAACGCATCGGTTCGCTCGACGCCGCGATGATGCAATTCCTGACGCTGTGCGTGCGCGAGAAAGTGAATCTGGTGGTGGCGGGCGGCACGGGCTCCGGGAAGACGACCTTGTTGAACATCTTGTCCAACGCCATCCCTGCCGACGAACGTATCGTCACGATAGAGGATGCGGCCGAATTGCGCCTGCATCACGCCCATCTGGTCGGCCTGGAGGCGCGCCCCGCCAATCAGGAGGGCCGCGGGCGCATCGAAATCCGTGACCTGGTGCGCAACGCGCTGCGTATGCGGCCGGACCGCATCGTCGTCGGCGAATGCCGGGGGGCGGAGGCCTTCGACATGCTGGCCGCGATGAACACCGGCCATGAAGGATCGATGACGACCCTGCACGCCAATAGCCCGCGTGACGCCTTGGCCCGCCTCGAAACCATGATCCTGATGGCGGGCATGGATCTGCCGCTGGCAGCGGTGCGTGAGCACATCGCGTCGAGCATACACATCATCGTGCAGCAGGCCCGCCTGGCCGATGGCCGTCGCGTGATCACCTCCATCACGGAGATCACCGGCATGGAAAGCGGCTGCATCCAGACGCAGGAGATCTTCCGTTTCGACCGTAGCGGACCCGGCTATTTCCAGGGCTGCGCGTTGGCGCCGCGTCTGGTGGAACGCTGGCGGGAGGAGGGCCGCGGCCCGCAGGCCGGCCTGTTCGATCGGCGTAGCCCGCGGCCGGCGTCGGGCATGGGCGAGAGGGCGGCATGATGCTATGGGGAATCGCCGCCGGCACGGCGCTGTGCGCGATGCTGGCCTGCGGCTTGAGTTACGGCTGGTTCGCCACGGCGCTGGGGCGCTATCGGCGGATCTACACCGACGAGGCCGGTATGCGGCTCAGCGAGGTCTTCCTGTTCGTCGATGCCCGCCAGCTGTGGACGGCCAACGTGCTGTCGTGTGCGGTGTTCGCTGGACTGCTTTACGCCCTTACCGGCAGTGTCGTGGTAGGCCTGGCTGGCGGCGCCGCGCCCATACGCGTCAGCCATCTGCTTATCGCCGCCGTGCGGCGGCGCCGCCATGCGCGTTTCGATGCCCAACTGCCGGACACCTTGCAGGCCCTGGCGGCCGGCCTGCGCGCGGGGGCCAGTGTTGCCGGCGCACTGCGGCACATCGTCGACCAGTCGGCGCCACCGCTCGCGCAGGAATTCGGACTCATGCTGCGCGAGCAGCGCCTGGGGCTGTCCTTCGATGCCGCGCTGGGCAACCTGCAGGCGCGCCTGCCTTCCGAGGCCACGGGTTTGCTGGTGTCGGCGTTGCGGGTAGCGGCGCACAGCGGCGGCAACCTGGCCGAAACACTGGAGCGCATCGCCGCCATGCTGCGCGCGCGGCAGCTATTGCGTGACCGTGTCCTGACCTTGACCGCGCAAGGGCGCCTGCAGGCCTGGGTGGTGGGACTGCTGGCGCCCGGCATGGCCGTGGTGCTGGCGTATCTGGATCCGGTATCCATGCAGCCGCTGTGGCACACGGCGGTGGGTTGGTCCGTCCTGTCGATACTGGTGGTGCTGGAGGTCGCCGGCGTATGTTGGATACGGCGCATCGTGGACATCGACATTTAAGCGGCCGGGGCAGAGGAGGGACGCATATGGCCTGCACGCGAAGATGGCCGCGCCTGGCCTGCATGAGGCGGTGGCCGCAGGTAGCCAATACGCGAGGGGCACCGCCTTGATCGGCATCGCCGTGACGCTGGCCGCGCTGTGTGCCGCCTGCCTGGCCTTGTTGCTGCGCGGCTGGCTGCTGCCGCTGTGGCGGGGGCAAGCGGACCGGCCGGGCTTGCCCCCGCTCTGGCGCGCCGTCTGGCCATGGTTGGACGGCATTGCGCGCAGCGGCTGGCTTTTCCTGTCCTGGCGCAGCCGGGGGCGGCTGCGCCGCCTGCTCGAACGCACGGGCCTGGAACGTATGCTGACGCCGGCGCACGTCATCGCGGCAAGCTATCTGTCCACCGCGTGCGTGGCGGCAGTGGCGCTGTTGCTGGCGGGCCTGTGGGGTGCGCAGGCCGGTACGCGAATGTGGCTGGCGGCCGGCCTGATGGGGGCCGTGTCGGGCGCCGCAATGCCCAGGCATGCATTGCGCAGGCGAGCGTGCACGCGGGCGCGGTGTATGGAAAAAGAGCTGCCTTTCCTGCTGGATATGGCCACGCTGTGTGTCGAGGCCGGCTTGAATCTGCAAGGAGCTTTGCAGCAGGCCGTCGAGTACGGGCCGCCGGGTCCCCTGCGCGACGAACTGCAATGGGCCCTGGGCGATATGCGGGCCGGCATGGCGCGGCTGGATGCCCTGCACGCCTGGGCCGCGCGCACGGATCTGCATGGCGTGCGCATCCTGGTCACGGCGCTGGCGCAGGCCGACAGCCTTGGCATGAGCCTGGGCCCCATCCTGCGCGTGCAGGCGGAACAACGACGGGCGGAACGTTTTCAGCGGGCCGAACGCCAGGCCATGCGGGCGCCGGTGAAGATGCTCCTGCCGCTGCTGACGTGCATTTTTCCGTGCACCTTCGTGGTGTTGGGCTTTCCCATCGTCATGCAATTGCGCGAGGCGCTGCAATGAATTTGCCGCCGGTAAGAACGCAACCACGACAGGCACTGCCGCCATCACGCCGATTACAGCCATTACAGCCGTTCGGGCCATCGGAGCCATTGCGAGTGCTGCCGCTGCGGGGTTTCTGCACCCGGTTCCGCGGCCTGGCCGGCAGGCCGCCGCCACGCAGGGCCGTTGGCGTATGGCTGGATCCCTGCCGCGCCGTGCATACCTTGGGCATGCGCTATCCGCTGGACCTCTTCTTCCTGGATCGCGCCAGGCGGGTCGTCAAGGTCGTCGCCGGCTTGCCGCCACGCCGGCTGGCCTCATGCTTCCGTGCCGTGTCCGTTGTCGAGTTGCAGGCTGGCGTTATTGATATTGAAAACGGAGGTATAGGCCGGGTAGAAGCTGCTGTAGAGAACGCCGCCCGCCGCGATATTCACGGGAATCTGCAGGATGCCGACCAGATGCCGCGGCAATCCCAGGCCCACCAGTATGTCGCCGCAGTAGCTGATGGTAAGGAAGGCGGCTACCCAGGTAAGCCCGTAGACCAGGAAAGCCCACTTGTTGCGCCAGCAGGCGATGCCGGAGAAAAACAGCGATTGCCCCAGGCGCACCCCATGCCAGGCGACCAGCACGGGTGCGTGCCAGAACAGCGCGGCGATGATGATGTAAAGGATGGCGAATACCAGCAGCGGCCCGCGCACCGCCATCAGGAAGGGAGTCAAGTCTTGCGTGACCGAAGCGGCCCGCACGCCTTCGGTAAGCGCGTCGGCGAAGGGCATGAACGACAGGAAACCCGCCAGCAGGCACAGGCCGGCGTAGCTCAGGCCCATGATCATCAGCTTCTTGAACACCCCCGGCTTCTGCAGCGGCTTGAGCCACATCGAGGGCAGCATGGTGCGGTCTGCCTCGATGTGTTTGCAGGCCGACAGCGTCATCAGCGTCACCACCGGCATCAAGGCGACGAAGAACAGGGGGCCGACGGGAGGGGTATAGGTCGCGAACAGGACCATCAGGCTGATGGCCAACGCCCAGGCGAACAGCGGTAGCGGCTGGCGCATGAAAAGGCGAAGTCCGTCGCGGGCCCATTGCCAGCCGGCGGTCGCGGGAAGGGCTGCTGCTTGCATGTTTCGTACTTACGCTGCCAAGGTGATATACGTTGCCTAATTATGGGGCCACGCCGTTGACGGGCAAGGCTTCCGGAACCACGCGGTGGCGCAACTGCAACACTCTTTCGAAATGGCGCGGGTCGTGCGGCTTGAGGGTCTGGGCTGGACGTGGCAAATGGAAATCATAAAGGCGCGACAGCCAGAAGCGCACGGCGGCGGCGCGCAGCATGGCCGGCCAGATCTGCCGTTCTTCGGCGGTGAAGGGCCGGACCTCCGCGTAGGCCTGCAGCCAGGCGCGTGCCAGTTCCGGCACGATCGCGCCGCTGGCGCGGTCTATGCACCAGTCATTGATGCTGACGGCCACGTCGAACAGCCAGCTGTCACAACCGGCGAAGTAAAAATCGATGAAGCCGCCCATGCGGGGCGCTTCGAAGGTGCCGGTGAACAGCACATTATCGCGAAACAGGTCGCAGTGCGACGGGCCGGCCGGCAGGGTCTGCCAAGCAGGCGTGGCGGACAGGCGCTGCAATTCGTCCAGGGTCCGGGAAAGCAGGGTGTCCTGCTCCGCGTCCAGGAAGGGACGTACCGTGGGCGCCGTGCGCAGTTGCCAGTCCAGGCCACGCAAATTGGGCTGGCGCATGGAGAAGTCTTGCGAGGCCAGGTGCGCCCGCGCCAGGGTGGCACCCGTCAGGCGGCAGTGTTCGGCTCCTGGAGCGGGTTCATAGCCGCCGTCCAGCCGGGACACGATGGCGCAGGGCTTGCCGTGCATGCGGGTCAGGCGGGTGCCGTCGCGCCGCGTCTGTGGCTGCGGCACCGGTACGCCGCGCTCGGCCAGCAGGTGCATGAGTTCGATGTAAAAGGGCAATTGCTCGTAGGTCAGCACCTCGAAAACCGTCAACACAAACTCCCCGCCCGTGGTGGTGAGAAAGTAATTGGTGTTCTCGATGCCTGCCGTAATGCCACGTAGCGATACCAATTCGCCCAGGTCGTAGCCCTGCAAAAGGTCGCGGGCGTCGGTGTCGGTTACGGTCGTGAATACAGCCATCGGATCGTGTCGGTTTGGAGGTGGCACCCTGTCTGGCAGGGCGAGCGGCGCAATTTTAGACTACCGCCGGGCACCTCCAGTCCCCAGGACGTAAAATACGCCCATATTTTTCCTGGACGATTTCCTGTGTCTGCTCCCGACTGGCGGCTTTGCGTCGCTCCGATGATCGATGTCACGGATAGGCATTGCCGCTATTTCCATCGCCTGCTGGCGCCGCATGCGCGCCTGTACACCGAGATGATCACCACGGGTGCCTTGCTGCACGGCGACGTCGCGCGTCACCTCGATTTCGACGCGGCGGAGCATCCGGTGGCCCTGCAATTGGGCGGTAGCGAGCCCGAAGCGCTGGCCCAGGCAGCCCGCCTGGGGCAGCAGTACGGCTACGATGAAATCAACCTGAACTGCGGTTGCCCGTCCGAGCGCGTGCAGCGTGGCGCTTTCGGCGCCTGCCTGATGGCCGAGCCGGACCTGGTTGCCGATTGCGTCAAGGCCATGCAGGACGCCGTGGATCTGCCTGTCACGGTGAAGCACCGCCTGGGCCTGGATTACGACGAGTCCTATGGTTTCTTGCGGGATTTCGTCGGCAAGCTGTATGACGTGGGCTGCCGGGTATTCGTGGTGCACGCGCGTAACGCCGTGCTCAAGGGCCTGTCACCCAAGGATAACCGGCAGATTCCGCCTTTGCGCTATGACGATGCGCTGCGCCTGAAGCAGGATTTCCCGGACTGCACCGTGGTGCTGAACGGCGGTCTGGACCTGGCCGAGGCTTGCGTGCAGGCGCTCGACCGCTTCGATGGCGTCATGCTGGGACGCGCGGCTTGGCACACGCCGCGGGTGCTTTCGGAAATCTCCCACCAGTTGTGGCCGTCCCTGCGCCTGCCGGGCGATGCCCAGGTCGTGGATGCAATGACGCGTTATGCTGCCAGCCAGGTCGCCAAAGGCGTCCCGCTGCGCATTCTGGTACGGCCGCTGCTGGGCCTGGTGAACGGCCAACCCGGTGCGCGCCGCTGGCGCCGCATCCTGTCCGACGCCGCGCGCCTGCGCAACGAGGATCCCGGCCTGATCTACGAAGCCTGGCGCAGCCTGCACGATCCGCGCCAGCGCGGTGGCAGGGACGATCTGCCCGAGGACGATGACCAAGGCCAGGGCGAGGGTCCGGCGCAGAGCCGAAGCCATGACCGGAATCGGGACCAGGACGACGGCGACCTGTCGGCCGTCGCCGCCTGATACTCCGCGGTCCCGCGTCGGCGCTGGCCGGCCCTCAGGCCCCCGGCGCCGCCGTATTCTCTTCGTCCATGGGCCAGTCGCGGATATAGGCCTTCAGCATATTGTTTTCGAACTGCTGGGCCGCCACGATGGCCTGCGCCATGTCGTAGAAGGAAATCACGCCCATCAGCATCGGGCCGTCCATGACGGGGATGTAGCGGGCGTGGCGCTCGAGCATCAGGCGCTGGACTTCGTCGGCGCTGGTGTTGGGCGTGACGCTGACTGGCGCGTCGTCCATGATGCTGCGTATGGTGGCATTGCCCACGTCGCCGCCGCTGGCGTGGACGTGACGGATGATTTCACGGAAGGTCAGCATGCCACAGAGCATGCCTGATTCCATGATGACCACCGAGCCGATGTCCTGTTCGGCCATGATTTCGACCGCGCGCGACACCGGCGTATCCGGGGTGGCGGTGAAGAGCGTATCGCCCTTGACCCGTAAGATTTCACTGACTTTCAACATGATGATTTCCTCCTAGGGCGAACCCGGGATTATTTCTTGATAGCTTCGATTCTAAGGATGTCCGCCGACCCCGAGTCCGTATTCTGCGCTTCCTGCATGAGTTCTTCCAGCGTGGGCGCGGCACGGCCTTCCAGGGCGGCCTGGGCGATGGCGATGACTTCCGGGAAATCCTTCAGGCGCGGCTGGCCGCGGTCCAGCAGGAAGCGGTCGATGACGGCGTCCAGGCGGGTGCGCTGCGGGTCGCAGCACAGGATCCAGCGCTGATCCTGGGTTCGCGTGACCATGCCCAGGTCGCTCAAGCCTTCCAGGACCGAGTTCAATTCATCATGATGCAGGTGCAGCGTGGCAGCCATGCCGCTGCCGCTGCGGCCGGATGGCACCTGGCCCTGCGCCTCGTAGAGGCAGCGCAGCACGCCGATGGCGTCTATGAAGGTGGCGCCCGGCTCCCGGTTGACTTCCCAGCGTCCCATGCGCAGCAGCGGCAGGCTGGCGGCGACCGTGGCGCCGAACAGGATGGCCAGCCAGGACAGATAGATCCACAGCAGGAAGATCGGCAGGGTGGCGAAGGCCCCGTAAATCACCGTATAGGTGGGGAAACGGGTCAGGTAATAGGCGAAGGCCGCCTTCATGAGTTCGAGCACGATGGCGGTGCCTATGCCGCCGGCCAGGGCGTCGCGCCAGTAGACGCGGCGATTGGGCACGATGAAGAACAGGGCGGCGAATCCCAAGCCGGTCAAGGCCAAGGGCAACACGGACACCGTCAGGCCGATCAGATTGGGCACATCCCGGACCAGGCCCATGGATTCCCGCGCCAGGAACGATGTCGCCCACAGACTGCCGCCCGCCACCACGGGTCCCAAGGTCACCGCGGCCCAGTAGATCAGGGCTCGCTGGGCCAGCGGGCGCTGGCGTGTGACGTGCCAGATATCGTTGAACGTCTTGTCGATCGTCATGATCAGCAGAATCGACGTGATCACCAGGAACGCGCCGCCAATCGCCGTCAGGCGTGAGGCCTGGCGGGCGAATTGGTTCAGGTAGTTCATGATGTTGTCCGATACCGCCGGCGGCATCAGGCTGGTGCTGAGGAAATTTTCCAGCGCAATGCGGAATTCCTGGAACACCGGAAAGGCGGTAAACAGCGACAGCACCACCGTCAGCATGGGAACGAGGGCCAGGACGGTAGTGAATGTCAGGCTGGATGCGACCTGCAGCAACTCTTCCTCGGCGGTCCTGCTGGCGGCAAAACGCAAAAGTCTGACCGTGCGACCCGTCCAGGAGGTTCGCTGCGGTGGCGCTTCGGGCCCTGCCGGCGTTGCGGCGGCCGACTGTACTGGGTGATTCATCAGGCGATAATAGCAGCATGAATGGTCAAACCAACTCCTGGCTGCGCGCCGTTGCGACGGTTGCGCTGGTAGCCCTGCTCGTATTGTGCGTCCTTTGGGAAACCGTCCTGGCGCCGCTGCGTCCGGGTGGGTCCTGGATGCTGCTCAAGGCCTTGCCGTTGGCACTGCCTCTGGGCGGTATCGTGCGGGGCGATCTCTATACCTACCAATGGGCCAGCATGCTGTCACTCCTTTACATCATGGAGGGCGCCGTGCGGCTCATGTCCGACGTGGCGCCCGTGTCGGCCGCGTTGGCGGGCCTGGAGCTTGCGCTGGCACTGGTATTTTTCATCAGCGCCATTATGTATGTGTGGCCGGCCAAGCGTGCCGCGCGGCGACGCAAATTGGCCACGCGCACCTGAGTGGAGCAGGCCCTGGCGGCCGCATGCAGGCTTGCACCAGGCGTTGCTTCCAGGTGACCTGGGCTCGGCGGTCCCCCTCATTCTCACTTTTATCGAGTTCCGATCATGTCCCTGGCTGCCTCGCTGGACGAATTGTCACTGAGCAACTCCTTCGCGGCCTTGCCGCCGGATTTCTATACCCGGCTCGAACCGCAAGGACTGACCGCACCGCGCCTGCTGCATGCCAACGAGGACGCGGCCGCCTTGCTGGGCCTGGACCCTCGCGTGTTGGGCAGCGAGGCGTTCCTGCGGGTTTTCGCCGGCCTGGACCCTTTGCCGGGTGGCGCCACGCTGGCCGCCGTCTATAGCGGACACCAGTTCGGTGTCTGGGCGGGCCAGCTGGGTGACGGCCGCGCGCATCTGCTGGGCGAGGTGCGCGGACCGCATGGAAATTGGGAGTTGCAGCTGAAAGGGGCGGGGTTGACGCCATACTCCCGCATGGGCGACGGCCGTGCGGTGCTGCGTTCTTCGGTGCGCGAATATCTGGCCAGCGAGGCCATGCATGGCCTGGGTATTCCCACCACGCGCGCGCTGGCGCTGGTCGTATCCGATGACCCCGTGATACGCGAAACGGTGGAGACCGCCGCCATCGTTACCCGCATGGCGCCCAGTTTCGTCCGTTTCGGCTCCTTCGAGCATTGGGCGTCGCGCCGTCAGCCAGAGCTGCTGCGCCAACTGGCCGATTACGTGATCGGTCAGTACTATCCGGCCTGCAGGACGGCGGGCGAGGGCGGTGCGCCCTATCTGTCCCTGCTGCGCGAGGTCATCAGCCGCACGGCGCGGTTGATGGCGCAGTGGCAGCAGGTCGGCTTCTGCCATGGCGTCATGAACACCGACAATATGTCCATCCTGGGCCTGACCCTGGACTACGGGCCGTACGGTTTCATGGATGCCTTCCGGCTCGATCACATATGCAATCATTCCGACAACCAGGGACGTTATGCCTGGAATCGGCAGCCGTCCGTAGCCTTGTGGAACCTCTATCGTCTGGGCGGTGCGCTGAACGTGCTGATCAGTGATGTCGATGCCGTTAAAGCGGAACTGGAAGCCTTCGAGCCGCAGTTCATCACGGCTTTTCACGACGGCATGGCGGCCAAGTTGGGAATCGGCCCCTGGCGCGTCGACGACGAGGCGCTGCTGGATGGCCTGCTCAAGCTCATGCATGACCAGCGCGCCGATTTCACGCTGACCTTCCGCCGCTTGAGTGACGCCCTGCTTGGCGAAACCCAGCCATTTCTGGATTTGTACATGGACAGGGAAGCCGCCGCGGCGTGGCTGCAACAGTGGTCAGCCCGCCAGGAAACGGTGGATGGTGATCGCGCGGCACGTGCGCAAGCTATGAATCGTATCAATCCTCTCTATGTGTTGCGGAATCATCTTGCAGAAAATGCAATCCAGGCCGCAAAACAGGGCGATACTTCAGTTCTTGTCGAACTTTTGCGGATACTTAAGAATCCTTTCGAGATTCACGCCGGCGCGGAAATCTACGCCAGCCTGCCTCCTGATTGGGCCAGCGATCTCGAAGTTAGTTGTTCGTCGTGAAAAAGTCGCATCCGTTGAAAGTATTCTGCTTCTCATTAGATAGAACAGACATCCTTTATTGCAATGTATGCGCTTTTGGTGCATCCTCCGCACAGCGGGAAGGATTTGTAAATAAGAGATAAAAAGACTCATATTTTCGATCTTTTATCCGGCTTTTCGCTGTGTTGCCAGGGCCGATGCCGGGTGCTGGCTTAGGAGGTCACGCATTATTTCCGGGAGAAATACCGTTCCGGCGTGACTTGGCGCATTTCCCGAAGGAATATGTATCGTGCAAACGCAAGCCGCAGATGGGGTCCTGTGTATCGGTCTGTTAGAGGATGATGCGGATTTTCGTGAAGAGTTGGTGCTGGGCCTGGGGGGTTACGGGTTCCGCGTCTCTTTCGCATGTGGGAATTCCGCGGATTTTTATCGGCAGATCGAAACTCAGCCTTGCGATGTCGTCATATTGGACGCGAATGTGCAAGGTGGTGAGGATGGCTTTTCCGTCGCCACGCGCCTGCGTGCCCTGCATCCCGTTGGCATCGTCATGCTGACAGGCCGGGCGGCGCTGGAAGATCGTGTGCGCGGCCTGGAAGGTGGCGCCGATATCTACATGACCAAACCGGTTGACCTGCTCGAATTGAGCTCGGTGATCCGCAGCCTTGCGCGGCGCATGCGCTTGTCGCGCGGCCCCGCGCCGACACCGGGCGCTGACCGCGGTGCCGCGCAGGCCTGGTCCCTGCAGGACGGTGGTTGGATTCTGGTGTCGCCGGAAGGCGCTTCGCTGCATCTGAGCGCGCAGGAGCGCCTGTTCCTGAACGCTTTGATGGAGGCCAGTGGCAACGTTGTCAGCCGCCAGGCGCTGTCGGAATTGTTCAATCCCACCAATCCCAGCGATTTCGAATTGCGGCGTATCGACGTGCTGGTCAGCCGTCTGCGCGCCAAGGCGCAATCGGGTGGCATGAAGCTGCCGGTCTTGTCCGTGCGCGGGCAGGGCTACGTGTTCGCGGCCTGAAAAGAAGCCGGGCCTCAGGCCGAGGCTGACGGCTGCACTTCACTGCCGCACTTCACTGCCGCACTTCACTGCCGCATTTCACCGGCTGCGCTTCACCAGCTGAAGGCCATCTTCAGCTTTCCTGCCTCATCGGTAAAGCCATCGTAAACCGGGCCCCATGGCCCGGTTCGCTTGCCACCGTCAGTTGTCCGCCCTGGCGTTCGCAGATCTTGCGCACCAGGTGCAGCCCCAAACCCAAACCCTTGGTTTCACGATGGGCCGCGCGGCGGAAGTGCGGGTCGAAAATCTTCTCCTGCACGTCTTTCTCGATGCCCGGCCCATGATCGGTCACGGTAATCGTGGCCATGGCGCCATCGGTGGCCGCGCGCACTTCAATTTCTATCGGCTGGTCGGCGGGCGAGTATTTGATCGCATTGTGGATCAGGTTGCGCAACACCACGCCGCTCAACGGGCCATCGCACCATGCCTCGACGGGTGTCGGCGCCAGTACTTGCAGCGTATGCGCGGCTTCGCTGCGTAAGCCAGCCGCCACTTCGCGCGCCAGCTCGCCCAGTTCGACGCGGGTGCGTTGCGGCGCCATGGCGTCGTCTTCCAGCGTCGACTGGCTCAACAACTGGTCCATCAGTTCCGTGATGCGGGCTACCGCGCGGCTGATACGGTCCAGGCGCCGGTCCACTTCCTCGCCGCTGCCGGCCAGCACCATTTCCAACGACTGGGTGGCCATGCTGATGGTGGACACCGGCGCGCGCATCTCGTGCGACATCAGCGAGTGCATTTGACGCTGGCGTTCCAGCGCATCGGCCAGTGCCGACAGGCGCTGTTCGATCAGCGCATGGCCGTCGCCCGATGGTGTCGCCGATGGCGTGGCTGACCTGGCAATGGGCTGAGTGCCGCCCGCCGTGGAACCTCCGATGGTGTTCACAGCGGTGCTCACCGCGGTACCCATGCCTGCTCCTGCCGCGTTGCCCGCGGCTTGGCCCGCCGTGGCTTTGGGTTGCCGCGCCCGTTCGGGCATATCACGCCCGGATGCGTCCTGGCCGGACGCCTTGAGCACGAAGGCGAGGGCCAGCACCAGCGTCAGCAGCGCACCGGCATAGGCCGCTACTACCGCGCCGCTAAGCAGCAGGAAAATCGCGATAGCCGCCAGCACGGTGGCGCCGGCGGTGGCGGCCGAACGCCGCCGTGTCCAGGCGGCGGCGCTGACCAGCAAAATGAGCACGGCGGCGCCGAGCGCGCAATAGGCGCCGGTGCTGGCAAAGGAAAACGTGTTCAGGAGATTCTGCACGGCGGAAGTATCCCTCAGAAGGTCTGCTGCTTCAATGGTTGCGGCTGCCTTGCTTGCGCCAAGTCAATGGTTGCTGCTTGAGCCTTTGCTTCAACAGAGATCGTTGCTTCGGCAATTGCTGCTTCAGCGATTGCCGCGGCGACGTCACCACGGCGATCGCGCCTCACGCACTCACGCCCACCGTGGCGTCGCTCCACACTGGAATGATGCCCAGCTCGCGCAATAGCACTTCCGTCTTGTCGTCGGGAATATCGACGGCATAGGCATCGATCTTCAACTGGCGGGCGGTGTCGCTGACCGAAGCGGCCAGATGACGGCTGCCGGGGCTCTGCGTCATTCCTTTGATGAATTCGCCGCCCAGCTTGACGTAGGAGATCGGCAACTGGTGCAGGCGCGTCATGGCGGCGAAGTCTTTCGACAGGCGGCGCACACCCACCCGCGCGCCGGCGTCGGTGGCCACTTCGCACAGGGTGCGCGCGGCGGCATAGTTGTCGGCCAGGCCGTGTGCGTCGATCTCCAGGACCAGGCGCGCCGTCTGCATGGGGCGGTCGCGCAGCAATTGCCCGAGGCGGGGCAGGAAGTTGGACTGCGCGAGCGAAGCCAGCGCCAGGCGGATGGCCAACTGCCCCTGGTGCGAGACCAGCCAGTCCAGGCCCAGTCGTACCGCCTGGATGTCGCATTCCGCGCTCAGGCCCAGCCGGATCGCGGCGGGCATGAAGCGTGTAGCCGTGACAGGCGCGGGCGCTTCGGCATCATGCAAGACCAGGGTCGCCTCGTTGCGCAGCACGGCATCGTCGGCGTCGCGCAGGCCCTGTACGTCGAGGGAAAACCGATGCTGGTCCAGTCCGGCGATGAGGGTGTCGCGCCATTGATGTTCACCGGTGTTGTCGCCGCGGTTCTCGTCGTTGGCATGCTCGATCGCGTCGTCGTCGCTGCTTTCCGCGCGCATCAGGGCGTGGTCCAGGCGCGCCAGCAGATCGCTGGCCTGGTCTTGCGGGCCGTAGTGGTCCATGGCCAATGCCCAGCGGCACCAGCGCTGTTCGCCCAGCGCCAGTCGCAATGCGCGCAATTCCAGGCGCAGTTTTTCGCCGGCCTGCAGGGCTTGCGCGGGTGAAGTAGCCGGCATCAGCAGCGCGAAGTCCGAACCATTGAGCCGTGCCAGCAGATAGGGCGGCGTATGGCGGCGGCCCAGTAGCTGGTCCAGCCTGTGAGCCAGCGAACGCAGCCATTGGTCGACATTTTCGCGCGGCATGCGGCGGTTGATCTCGATCAGATCACGTTGGCGGAACATCAGGACGTGGCCGGCGCTGTCGGCCAGGGTCAAGGCACGGCGCAGTTCGTTATGAAAATAGCGGCGATTGGGCAGGCGCGTGACGGCGTCGAGATTGAGTTCCACCTGCATCGATTCGATGCGGGCGCTGGCCTCTTCAGCGGTGGCGCGGAACAGGTCGCTCGCTCGTGCCAGGGCATCGTTCACATCGGCGAACTCGCGCATGGGCGGTAGCGGAGGCACGGCACGGCCATCGCCTTGGGCCTGGCCGCCGGTGTCGCCGCGGGTCTCGTCCCGAGTTTCATTTCGGGTCTCGCCCCGGGTTTCATTCCGGGTGCCGTTCCGGTTTTCGTTCCTGTCCTGGCCGCTGCTGCCGTAGCTCCCCAGCGCGCGCAGCCGCCGGCTCAGTTCGGCCAGCAGCCGCCGGTCCAGCCAGCGCAGCAGGATGACGGCGCTGGCGGCCCAGCAAAGTCCGGCCACCACCACCGTCAGCGCCAGAATCACGTGATCGAGTGCGCTGGCTGCCGTGTAGAGGGTGAGCGCCTGGGAACCAATCAGCAGCAGGGCGGTGACGGCCGCGATGCCAAGCAGGGTCGTGCGCAATAGGGACATGGTGGATACTCGAATTTGCTACGTTGTACGTGCGCGGCGTGCAATCGTCCAGGTACGGCATTGGGCACGATGGTCTTCGCGTTGTGATTATCGTGGCCGCTTGAATGCGGCGCTAGTGTACGCGGCCAGGTGTGCCTGGGCAAAGGCGAGGCTCCCGGCCTGGGCGAAGGCGAGAATCCCAGGCTTGGGCGAAGGCGAGAATCCCGGCCTTGGGCAAAGGCAAGAATCCCGGCCCATGCAACGGCCAGGATTCCAGTCTGCGCGCAGGCGTTTTACCCGCCGTGGCAGGAAAGGGGCAGCCGCTATTGCTGCTGCGCGACTTCCTCGCGTTCGCGGCCGTAGATCTCGACGCGGTTGCGGCTGCCGCTCTTGGCGCGATACAGCGCCATGTCGGCGCGCATCAGCAAGGTATCCAGCGAGAGTCCCGGCTCATGCAGGGCCAGGCCGATGGAGATGGTCATGCTCAGAGGGCCGCCTTCGAGCAGGCCGATTTTCATGCCCGCCACGGCCTGGCGCAGCCGTTCGGCCGCCACCAGCGCGGCCGGCAGGTCGGTGTGCGGCATCAGTGCGGCGAATTCCTCGCCACCGAAGCGGCCGACGATATCGCTGTCACGCAGCGTATTGGTGATCGTGTCGGTGACGCGGCGGATGGCCTGGTCGCCCACGTGATGGCCGTAGCGGTCGTTGATGGACTTGAAATGATCGATGTCGATCAACAACGCGGCCAGCGGGTGGGGATAGCGGCGGCATTGCAGGATCTGCGCTTCGGCGGTCTCCATGAAGGCGCGGCGGTTTTTCAGCCCCGTCAGGGGATCGGTGTTGGCCAGCCAGACCAGCTGGCGCGTGCGATGCGCCACCGCCGATTCCAGCCGGGCATTGGCTTGGGCCATGCGCTGGTTGAAGTGGCGCGCATGGCGATTGAGCACCAGCAGCCAGATGGCCAGGATGACCGTGCCGGCGATCAGGCCCGCCAGCGTCCATTCGAGATTGCGGAAACCTTGCGCCAGCTGGGCGCGATTGCCGTGCGTGATGGTGCTTTGTTCGCGCTGTACCGCGTTGGCGATGCGGTCGGCGATGCCACGCAATTCCTCGGCGCGGTCGGACACTTCGACGGCGGCCTGGCGTACGCGCACCGGGTCCTTGATTTCCGCGGTGTCGCGCCAGGTGCGCAGTTGATCGTCCAGGCCGATCAGGTCGCGGTCGGCGGCAGGGATGGCGCGCAGCAGGGCCAGGCCGGCGGCGCTTTCGGCGGTGCCGGGGTTGACGAAGGTGGACAGGGCTTGCAGCCGCTGAGTGAAATCGCGCGGATCGCCGCCCCCCGCGGCACGGTTGGCGGCCGTCGCCAAGCCGTTGACCTGCGAAACCAGGCGGTAGCTGTAAAAGGCGGCGTCGTCGCCATTGGGCTGCGATGCGGTGCGCGACTGCTCATAGAGCGTCGCGCCCGCCATGATGATCAGCAGGACCATGGCGCCCAGCAACGCGGCCAGGGCGATGGCCAGACCGCGTCGGCGCGGCACGTCGGCCGGCGGCTGCCAGGCGTCGTCCTGCTGCAGGCTGGGAGCCTGGGCGGGCGGCGGGGCGGGCGGCGGCGTCATGGGGGCTTGGGGCTGGGCTTGCGGGTGGGCGCTCAAAGCGCTCGAGGCGCTTGGGGCGCAGGGGCGCCGCGCTCACGGGTCGAGCCCGGGCGTAGCGACCGAATTGCGAGCGAGTCCGCTGCCAGGCGTGAGCCGTGCAACTGTGGAAAGCGAGCGTACATGCAGTCTCTGTCCCTATTAACAAGGATGGGAGCGCAGCGCAAACGACAAACCAGCCAGGTTGTCGTTAGACATCCCGGCGCGAGGCTACGCGAATGAAAAAGCCAGGTTGCTCAGAAGACACGGACGGACTCGCTAAGGCCGTGATACAGAAAGCATCCAGTGTTTTCAGTGGGTTAGCATTGTGAAGCGGGAGCCGCCTATCAATCAACAACGAAAATTATCGACAAATCTCCTCATTATGAGAATTTATTGCCGTCCTTTTCGTTGCATGCAATTTTCCCGTCAAATTCGCCGAGACTTTCCTGACTCACCCGGCTCAGCCGGTTCTCCGCCGGCAATGTCATAATCCACCTTATTCCCCCCATGCCGCGACCTCTTCCGGGACGCGGGTCACGCATTCTCCAGTTCTTCACCATGTCCGGCAATACCTTAGGCACTCTTTTTTGCGTTACGAATTTCGGCGAGTCGCACGGTCCGGCCATCGGCTGCGTGGTGGACGGCTGTCCGCCCGGATTGCCCCTGGACGCCGCCGATATCCAGGCTGAACTGGATCGTCGCCGCCCCGGCACGTCACGTCACGTGACGCAGCGCCAGGAGGCCGATCAAGTGGAAATCCTCTCTGGCGTGTTCGAGGGCGTCACGACGGGTACGCCCATCGGCCTGCTGATCCGCAACACTGACGCGCGCAGCAAGGACTACGCGAACCTGGTGGATACCTTCCGGCCTGGGCATGCCGACTACAGCTACTTCAAGAAGTACGGCGTGCGCGACCCGCGCGGCGGCGGCCGCTCGTCCGCGCGCCTGACGGCGCCCACCGTGGCTGCCGGTGCCATCGCCAAGAAATGGCTGGCGGAAAATCACGGTGTGCGCATACGCGGCTATATGAGCCAGCTGGGCGCCATCAAGATTCCCTTCGAAAGCTGGGACGAAGTGGGGCGCAACGCGTTCTACGCCCCCAACGCCAGCATCGTGGCCGAGCTGGAAGCCTTCATGGACGAGCTGCGTCGAGATGGCGATTCCATCGGTGCGCGTATCGAAGTGGTTGCCGAAAACGTGCCCGCCGGCTGGGGTGAGCCTGTGTACGACCGCCTGGATGCGGATCTGGCCCACGCCATGATGGGCTTGAATGCCGTCAAGGGCGTCGCGATCGGCTCGGGTTTCGAGAGCATCGCCCAGCGCGGTTCGCAGCACGGCGATGAGATCACGCCCGATGGTTTCCTGGGCAACAACGCCGGCGGCGTGCTGGGGGGTATTTCGTCGGGGCAGCCGGTGACGGTTTCGCTGGCCATCAAGCCGACCTCCAGTATTCGCGTCGAGCGGCGTTCCGTCGATCGCGCCAATAATCCCACCTCGGTGCAGACCCTGGGCCGTCATGATCCCTGCGTCGGCATCCGCGCCACGCCCATCGCGGAAGCGTTGATGGCGCTGGTGCTGATCGATCACGCCCTGCGCCAGCGCGGGCAGCGCGGCGCGTAGGACGCACGGTTTGGGTTCGCAACGGGGGTGACGGGCAACTGCGCGTCACCCCCGTTGTGCAATGTGCGCCGCAGCATTGGATTGCCGCTGCATGGTACTGCTTGTACTAGTATTACTGCTGCCGTTGTACTAGCTTAGGCACGGGGGCATAATCGGTTTCCTTCTTGGTTTTCCCCTGATTTCGGTGAAGCTCATGGCCCAAACCCTCTACGACAAACTCTGGGACGCGCACGTCGTCAACCAAGAGTCCGACGGCACCTGTTTGCTCTATATCGATCGCCACCTGGTCCACGAAGTGACCAGCCCGCAGGCGTTCGAAGGCCTGGAAAACGCCGGCCGCAAACCTTGGCGCATCGATGCCAACCTGGCGGTGGCGGATCACAACGTGCCCACCCTGCATCGCGACCAAGGCATCAGCGATCCTATCTCGCGCCTGCAGGTCGATACGCTGGACAAGAACTGCGACACGTACGGCATCACCGAATTCAAGATGAATGACCTGCGCCAAGGCATCGTGCACGTCATCGGACCGGAGCAGGGCGCCACCTTGCCTGGCATGACGGTGGTCTGTGGTGATTCGCACACCAGCACCCACGGTGCGGTCGGCACGCTGGCCTTCGGCATTGGCACGTCGGAAGTCGAGCACGTGCTCGCCACCCAGACGCTGCTGATGAAGAAGAACAAGAGCATGTTGATCAAGGTCGAAGGCGACATGCCGTTCGGCTGTACGGCCAAGGACCTGGTGTTGCACGTGATCGGCATCATCGGCACCGCCGGCGGCACCGGCCACGCCATCGAGTTCGGCGGCAGCACGGTTCGCGCGCTGTCGGTCGAAGGCCGCATGACGGTGTGCAATATGGCCATCGAAGCCGGCGCCCGCTCGGGCATGGTGGCGGTCGATGACAAGACCATCGAATACTTCCGCGGCCGGCCTTTCTCGCCGACCGGCGTGCTGTGGGACCAGGCTGTCCAGTACTGGCGCACGCTGCATACGGACGAAGGCGCCAAGTTCGACCGCGTGGTGGAAATCAACGCCAAGGACATCCGTCCGCAGGTGACCTGGGGTACGTCGCCTGAAATGGTGCTGTCCATCGAAGACCGCGTGCCGGATCCCGATCGCGAAAAAGACGACGTGCGCCGCGACGGCATGGAGCGCGCCTTGCAGTACATGGGCTTGAAGCCCAACACGCCGATGGCCGACATCCGCATCGACCGCGTGTTCATCGGTTCCTGCACCAATTCGCGCATCGAGGACCTGCGCGCCGCCGCGGCCGTGGCGCGCGGCCGTCGCGTGGCGGCCAATGTGAAGCAGGCCATGGTGGTGCCGGGTTCGGGCCTGGTCAAGCAGCAGGCCGAGCGTGAAGGTCTGGACAAGATTTTCATCGCCGCCGGCTTCGAGTGGCGCGAGCCGGGTTGTTCCATGTGCCTGGCCATGAACGCCGACCGCCTGGAACCAGGCGAGCGTTGCGCTTCCACGTCCAACCGTAACTTCGAAGGGCGGCAGGGCCAGGGTGGCCGTACCCACTTGGTCAGCCCCGCCATGGCGGCCGCGGCAGCCGTCGCCGGCCACTTCGTCGATGTCCGCACTCTTCGTTAAGGCGCACACAGATCATGCAAGCATTCACCACTCATGAAGGCCTGGTGGCCCCGCTCGACCGCGAGAACGTCGACACCGACCTGATCATTCCGAAGCAGTTTCTCAAATCGATCAAGCGCAGCGGCTTCGGCCCCAATCTGTTTGACGAACTGCGCTATCTGGACCATGGCGAACCCGGCATGGACAACAGCAAGCGTCCGCTGAACCCGGACTTCGTGCTGAACCAGCCGCGCTATCAGGGCGCCAGCGTCCTGTTGGCACGCAAGAACTTCGGTTGCGGCTCCAGCCGCGAGCACGCGCCGTGGGCACTGTCGCAATATGGCTTTCGCGCCATCATCGCGCCGTCCTATGCCGACATCTTCTTCAACAACAGCTTCAAGAACGGGCTGCTGCCGGTGATCCTGTCCGAGTTCGAGGTGGCGCGCCTGTTCGACGAGGTCAAGGCGTTCGGCGGCTACAAGCTGCGCATCGACCTGGAGCGTCAGGTGGTCATCGCCGCCGATGGCCGCGAAATCGGGTTCGATATCGAACCTTTCCGCAAGTACTGCCTGGTCAACGGCTTCGACGACATCGGTTTGACGCTGCGTCAGTCCGACAAGATTCGCGCGTTCGAAGCCGAGCGCCTGGCGCGCCATCCCTGGTTGAGCAGCGGCCGTCCGCTGGTCTGAGGTGGTTTGTCAGGGGCGGGTCTAGCCTGCCCCTGAGTCCGCGGTGTGACTCAGCGTTTGAAGCCGCGGTTTGTATTTGTTTTATGCGTCTGTTTTATGCATTTGTTTTATGAATCTGCCACAAAGTATCGCCGTATGAATTCGGCCTGCGGATTCGACGTATCAATGCTTTCATCTTCGATCTGGATCTTGTAATGACCCATAAGATTGCTGTTCTCCCCGGCGACGGTATCGGCCCGGAAATCGTCGAGCAGGCCGTGCGCGTGCTCAAGGCGCTGGACGTGTCCTTCGACGTGAAGGAAGAACCCGTGGGCGGCGCCGCCTTCGACAAATTCGAGCATCCGCTGCCGCCCGCCACGCTGAAGCTGGCGCAGGAATCGCAGGCCACGCTGTTCGGCGCCGTCGGCGACTGGAAGTACGACAGCCTGCCGCGCGAGTTCCGTCCGGAACAGGCCATTCTGGGCCTGCGCCGTTCGCTGGGCTTGTTCGCCAACCTGCGCCCGGCCATTCTCTATCCCGAACTGGCCAATGCCTCGTCGCTGAAGCCGGAAGTGGTGTCGGGCCTGGACATCCTGATCATCCGTGAACTGACCGGTGACATCTATTTCGGCCAGCCGCGTGGCCAACGCAGCGCTCCCGACGGCGCGTTCGCCGGCGAACGTGAAGGCTACGACACCATGCGTTACGCGGAGTCCGAAGTGCGCCGTATCGCGCGCGTGGGCTTCGAGGCGGCGCGTAAGCGCAACAAGCGCCTGTGCAGCGTGGACAAGGCCAACGTGCTGGAAACCTCGCAGTTCTGGCGTGACATCGTCATCGACGTCAGCCGTGAGTTCCCCGACGTGACGCTGTCGCATATGTACGTGGACAACGCCGCCATGCAATTGGTGCGCGCGCCGCGTGACTTCGACGTGATCGTCACCGGCAACATCTTCGGCGACATCCTGTCGGATGAAGCCGCGATGCTGACGGGTTCGATCGGCATGCTGCCGTCGGCTTCGCTGAATTCGTCCAACCAGGGGCTGTACGAGCCCAGCCACGGTTCGGCGCCGGACATCGCGGGCAAGGGTGTGGCCAATCCGCTGGCCACGATCCTGTCGGCCGCGATGATGCTGCGTTATTCGCTGGATCTGGCCGGGCAGGCCGACCGCATCGAGGCCGCCGTGCGCCGCGTGCTGTCCGAAGGGCTGCGTACCGCCGATATCTACGAGGCGGGCACCACCAAGGTGGGTACGGCCCAGATGGGCGATGCCGTGCTCAAGGCGTTGGCGTCGTAAAAAACCGTCAAACCACGCCGGCGGGGCAGGGTGCCTGGCCGGCAGTTCGGGGAAACCGGCACTTTCTGCTAAATTGTGGAGTGTTTCGGTCCAAAAAGACCGGACACGCTGCGCGGCACGCCCTCCGGGGCGTCTCGTTCGCCGTCCCGCTTCGGGGACGCATCTGGCCATCGCACGATGGCTCCGCGGCAAAAAACCCGTCTATTCCGGCGGAAATCCGTTTTCTCCCAAACAACCATGAATCTTTAAGAGCGTAAAGAAATGAGCAATGCAGTGGGCCTCGTCGGATGGCGTGGCATGGTCGGATCGGTTTTGATGCAACGCATGCGCGACGAAAAAGACTTCGCGCTGATCGAACCGGTGTTTTTCTCCACTAGCAACGCGGGCGCCGCGGCGCCCGCCTGGGCTGACGGCGCTGGCGCGCTGAAAGACGCCTACGACATTGACGCTCTTAAAAAACTGCCGATTATCGTGACCTGCCAAGGCGGGGACTATACGTCGGAGGTCTATCCCAAGCTGCGCGGCGCCGGCTGGCAAGGCCTGTGGATCGATGCCGCCAGCACGCTGCGTATGGCCGACGACGCCATCATCGTGCTGGACCCGGTCAATCGCCCGGTGATCGACGCGGCGCTCAAGCGCGGCGTGCGTAATTTCATCGGCGGCAATTGCACCGTCAGCTGCATGCTGATGGGTTTGGCCGGCCTGTTCAACAACGACCTGGTCGAGTGGATGACCTCCATGACCTACCAGGCGGCTTCGGGTGGCGGCGCGCAGCACATGCGTGAACTGCTGACCCAGTTCGGCCTGCTCAATGATGCCGTCAAGCCTTTGCTGGACGACCCAGCGTCGGCCATCCTGGACATCGATCGTGGCGTGTTGTCCAAGCAGAAGGACGAGAACCTGCCGACCGACAACTTCCTGGTGCCCCTGGCCGGCAACCTGATTCCCTGGATCGACAAGGACCTGGGCAACGGCATGTCCAAGGAAGAGTGGAAGGGCGAGGCCGAGACCAACAAGATCCTGGGACGCGGCGACGCGTTCGGTACCCCGGTCACGCCGATCGATGGCCTGTGCGTGCGCATCGGCGCCATGCGTTGCCATAGCCAGGCATTGACCATCAAGCTCAAGCGCGATGTGCCGCTGGATGAGATCCAGGACATGATCGCCAGCGGCACGCAGTGGGCCAAGGTCGTTCCCAACACCAAGGAAGCGACCATACGCGACCTGACGCCGGTGGCCGTGACCGGGACGCTGGACATCCCGGTAGGCCGGCTGCGCAAATTGTCGATGGGTTCGCAGTATCTGGGCGGTTTCACCGTGGGCGACCAGCTGTTGTGGGGCGCCGCGGAACCGCTGCGCCGCATGCTGCGCATCGCGCTGGCCGAGGCTTGATCCGGCACGGCGGCCAGCCATAAGGCTAGTCGCCGGTCGCAAAGCGCTGCAACAAGGGCACCCCGGGTGCCCTTGTCATTTCAGCATCAAGGCAGGTACGTTACACTTTTTCATCGCGGCTACATGCCCCCCGAACCGTGGATCCCATCCGCTTATGACGTCACGCACTGCGCGCCTGCCCTCCCGTTCTTCTTTGACCGCGACTCGCTGCGCGATCGCGGTGTTGCTGACGGCGTCGGCCGTGGCCGTGCAGCCGGCCTGGGCAGCGCGTCTGGGGCATAGCCGGGTGGTGTCGGCGCAGAACGCGCCCTTGCAGGTGCTCATCCCGCTGACGGATCTGACGCCGGACGAGCGGACCAGCCTGCGGATTGCCGTGGCGGACGCCGAGGCTTGGCAGCGCGCGGGCCTGAAGCCGCCGGTGTCGCTGGGCAGCATGAGGCTGACGGCGGAAGCCGGCGCCGATGCTTCGCAACGGATCGTGCGGCTGACCTCGGCTGAGGTGGCGACGGATCCCGCGGTGGACGTGCTGCTGAGTGTGGGTAGCGGCGCGGGTCAGCGTCTGGTGCAGTTGACGGTGATGCAGAGCGCGCAGGGCTTTCCGGGTTTGACTTCCCAGGCGACGGTGGGGACGCCCGCGCGTGCCGGTGGCGGCGCTGGCGGCAGCGTGGCGGTGCGCCAGGGCGATACGCTTTATGGCATCGCGCAAAGCCATGCGCTGGCTGACGCCACCATTTATCAAATGCTCGTGGCCCTGTGGCGCGCCAATCCGCAGGCGTTCATCGGGAACAATATGAACCGGGTCAAGGCGGGGGCGCGGCTGGTTGTGCCGGATGCGTCCACCGTGCGGGCCATCGACCCGGGCGAGGCTCGCCGTATTTTCCTGGAGCAGGCCGAAGCGTATGCGCGTTATCGCGCGGGCCTGGCCGGCGCCGCTGGCCGCGGTACGGCCGCCGTGCCGGCGCCGACGACGTCGGGCCAGGTGGGTTCGGGGGCGCCCGCGGTGCAGCCGGATGCCGGTGCGCAGGATAGGTTGAGGTTGTCCAGCGGTGTGCCGGGGCAGGGGGCCGAGGCCGCTGCCCAATCGCGTGCGGACGCTGAGACGTCGGCCGCCAAGGCCACGCAGGATGCGAGGTCGCGGGTCGATGAGTTGGAACGTAACGTCAAGGACTTGAATGCTGCGTTGGCGCAGCAGGGGCAGGGCGCTGGCGGAACAGGGGCTGGTGCTGCGGCTGGTGGTTCCGGCTTGACGGTGACTGGCTTGAACTTGCCGGGTGGCCCTGGGGCGATCGCGCAAGTGGGGCAGAGTACTGGTCGCGGCGCGGGCGCTAATGGCCAGGCTGGCGGGGGTGTTGCCGCGGGCGGCCAGGCCAGTGCGCCGGGGCAAGCCGGCGGGCAGGCTGGCGCGGGTGGTCAATCCGGTGCCAATGGGCAAATGGGCGCGAATGGTCAGCCGGCGGCGAATGCGAATGCGGCGGTGGGCGCGGGTGGTCAGCCTGGCGCTGTAGGGGCCGGCGCTGGCGCCGGAACTGGCGCCGGCACTAACGCAGGCGGCGGCACCGGGACCGGCGCCAGCACCAGCTCTGGTGACTCCGGGGCGGCGGGACAGGGCGCTACGGGACAGTCTGGTGGCAATGGTCAGGGCAATGCGGGCGCTGGCGCTCCTGGTGCCAATGCCGGCGGTAATCCCGGGACTGGTACTGATACCGCTAACTCCGCTGCCGGCTCCGCTAATAACCAGGGTGCTGCGGGTGCGGCTATCTCCGGCGCTGCGGCGGGTTCGGGTGCCGGTGCGGCCGGTACGGCGGGTCCCGGCGGTGCAGGTGGCGGAACTGGTGCGAGCGGTACGGCTGGCACCGGCGGCGCAGGCGGCGGGACCGGTGCAAGCGGAACAGCCGGCCCTGGCGGAGCGAATAGCGGTACTGGCGGTGCGAATAGCAGCACTGGCGCCGGCAGCGCGACCGGCGTGACTGGTGCCGGTTCGAACAGCGGCGCATCGTCTTCCAATTCAGGCGCATCGACTCCTGGCGCTAATCCGTCAGGAAGCGCGGCGCCGCCGTCCACGCCGGGATCCGTCAATCTGGGCGGCGCTTCCGATGCAGACCGCGCGGCCGGTGCGAATGGCGGCAATGGCGTCAGTGCCGGCGGCAAGGCGGCACAGCCGACCTCGGCGTTGCCACGCTGGCTCTCGGACAATCTGCTCATCTTCATGACGCTGGTCTTGACCTTGATCGCCTTTGTCATTGCGTGGCTGTTGCGCCGTGCCGGCGCGCGCCGCAATGACGATGAAGACGATGGCATGGACGAAGACCTCTACGCCACGGAGATCGATCCCGCGGTGATCGACCGGCGCCTTGACGGCATCGACCTCGATCTCGATTCCAAGCCAACGGACGCATCCATCCGTCGCGAGCCTGGCGTCGCTCCCCGCAACCCCGTCCGCTCCTGATCGATGCCGCGTATTGCTTTAGGCGTTGCGTACGATGGGTCCGCATGGAACGGTTGGCAGACGCAGCCGCACGGGAAAACCGTGCAGGACACATTGGAGGCCGCGCTCGCGCAATTCGCTGACCGCCCGGTCGCCACGATTTGTGCGGGCCGCACCGACACCGGCGTGCATGCAGCCATGCAGGTCGTGCATCTGGATACGGAAGCGCAGCGGCGCGAGGAATCATGGGTCCGCGGTGTCAATGCGCTGCTGCCGCCCAGCATCGCCGTGCGCTGGGCAAGGGTGGTGCAGGATGATTTCCACGCGCGTTTCTCCGCGGCCAGCCGCACGTATGTTTATCTGCTGATCAACGATCGTGTGCGTTCACCGATGTGGGCCGGGCGCGCGGGCTGGTGTTTCCAGCCCTTGGATATCGAGGCGATGCGCCAGGCGGCTGTGGCCCTGTTGGGCCAGCATGATTTCAGCAGTTTTCGGTCATCGCAATGCCAGGCCAAGCATCCGGTGCGCGTGATGCACAGCCTGGACATTGCCACGCGCGGCGATCTCATCGTCGTCACCTTGCGCGCCAACGCCTTCCTGCATCACATGGTGCGCAACTTGATGGGCGCGTTGTTGCAAGTGGGCCAGGGTCGCAAACCGGTGGCATGGATGGCCGACTTGCTAGCCGCGCGCGATCGCACCAAGGGCGCCCCCACTTTCATGCCCGACGGCCTCTACCTGGCCGCCATCGAATACCCGGAACACTTCACGTTAGGCGAACTAGACGGCACCCGGCTGATCCTGCCCGCCGGGTCTTGATCAACTCATTGTTGTTCGATCTTCAGCGCTTCTGCGGCGAGATCACGCGACCCATCCGCGTCCTTGATGGAAATATCCTCATCGAGTCTATAGTCCGCTCGGAGTCTATCTGTCAGCAGGGCTTTGCAAAGAATGCCAAGTCTTTTGGACTTCGGGTAGAGCGGATCGGTAGGCGGGATTGTCGGATAAATCAATTGCGAACACAGTTCGATGTGGCTACCGCCGCCCATTTTCACCATCCCGGGAAGCTTGAGTTTTTGATGAAAGACCTTCGCTCGATGGTGGACGGAATAGTAGAACCTGCCTATCGCCGCGCGCAGATCCGCCTCGCAATCGGCAGCAGCGAGTATCTTTTCTCCCGCAATGAAGATCTGTTCGCTGCGAGTACTCATGCGCGCTGCCCTGTGAAACCGACATGGAAGGAGAGGGCTATGCGGTCTATACGCTCGGCCGTTCGTGTTGCTAACTCAACATTCATATCGGCGATTTCGGCAGCGCTCCCTTGAACGCGGAAGGCGAAATGGACGATGTGTATGCCGGCCTCTGTCAGGATGTCCCATCTGGGGCCATGGTCGAGGTAGAACATCTTCCGGTCGCGCATCACATCGCCAGCCACGTCTAGCATCGTGGCAACGTCTTCGTCAGACACCGGTTCGCGATCCAGCGCGGAGAGCGTCTGACGGGCCTTTTCCAGAGGAAAGCTGTCGGGAACGAAGATGTTCATGCGCGAAGCTTCATCGAGCCGCTCAAAGACCAGGTGAAACGCGCCCACCGAGATAGCCAATCCGACCCGGTACGGAAAAAATCCTGACTGCGCTGTCAGGCTTTCTGCCAATGCACGATGCGACTCGCTGAAGCGTCCAAGGTTAGCGGATGCTTGAGCCCAGAGGTGGGCGATCTGCCCGTCGGCGTCCGGCGTCAATTGTTTGGCAGTGGCGAAGTGATGGCGTACGCCGTGCTCATCGCCGCATAGCTGAAGTGCCATGGCGGTTGCAAGATGGCCTTGAACAGGATCGGCCCTCATCAACTCATCGCAATCTCGCAAAATCCTTCGCAACACGAAATCATCACTGGCAAGATAGTGCGGCGTATTCCCAAGGATGTCGCGGATCCTTGCGCCAATTTGGTTGATGGTGGTTTGAGGTTGCGGGTAGATGGGAGCCATCCACGAATTCTAGGTCTGGCGGAGCGCAGCGATGACGTTCTGCCGCACAAAGACGTTTGTTCCCTTTGATGCACGTCTTTTCGTTTTTGTGAACGAGGCGGGTTTGGCTGGTGTAGCGAGCGCTTGCCGGTGCCGCAACGGCAGAAATGAAAAAGCCCGGCAAGTCGAAGACTTAACCGGGCTTTTTGAGCAACGCCGGGGCGTTGCCTGGAATTTGTTTGGTAGGCGGTATTGGGTTCGAACCAACGACCTCTACGATGTCAACGTAGCGCTCTAACCAACTGAGCTAACCGCCTGCAAAGAAGAAGAATTATATGGGTGTTTTTTCTGACTGTCAAATCGCATCAAAGTTTCTCGATACGTTTGGCTCACCCGAAATCCGCTTCAAGTTCCGTCGGCACGGCGCACCGCATCGACGAAGGCGCGCATCTTATCATGCACTTTGATTCCCGGTGAACTCTCCAGGCCACTGCTCACATCGACCGCATACGGACGCACGGTGCGAACCGACGCTTCGACGTTCTCAGGCGTCAGTCCACCCGACAAAATCAAGGGCACCGACACGCATGCCGCCACATCGGTAGAGGCCGCGGCAGCACCAGAAACCGATCCTGTCGCGCCGCCATGCGATCCCATCGCGGCGCCACGGACCGATCCCATCGCGCCGCATGCCGCCGCCACGGACGCCTTGCGGACATCGTCCAGCAGATGGTGGTCGAAGGCCAGGCCGCTGCCACCGAATCCCGACGTATAGCTGTCGAACAGCCAGCCGGCGGCATCGCCATACGTCGCGCATGTGGCGGCAAGCGCAGCGGCGCTGTCCATTCCTGGGCCGCCGACACGCAGAGCGCGCATGTAGCGATGCCCGTACACACGGCAGTCGGCAGGCGTTTCGTCACCATGGAATTGCAGCAGGTCGGGACCCACTTCACCAATGATGCGGCGGACTTCCTCTTCCGTTGCATTGACCACCAGGGCCACGACGTCGACGAAAGCCGGTACCGCGCGCCGCAAGCGAGCCGCCTGCGCGACATCGATGCAGCGTTTGCTCTTGGGGTAGAAGATCATGCCGATGGCGTCGGCGCCGGCAGCCACCGCAGCGGCAATATCTTCGCTGCGGGTCATGCCGCAGAATTTGATGCGGGTACGCATGGAGGCGGAATCCAAGCCGAAAATGAGTCGATTAAATCAGTTGGCCCAGCATCAATCCGAGCAAGGCCAACCGCTATTCTATCGATTCCGCCTGGATATCGATTCCGCCGGGATATCGCTTCCGCCCGGAATTGCCTTATTCAGCCGCCGCGCTGGCGTAGTTGGGGCTTTGCAGATCGTGGTAGCGATACTTGACCCTGGCTTGGTCCATGCGCATGCCGCCCCGTATGGCCTCGCGCAGCCGGTGCTCCTGATCGGCAATGTGCTCGGCCAATTCCAGGACCTCGTCTTCGCGCACTTTGGGCAGCACGACGACGCCGTCCGCGTCACCACGCAGGATGTCGCCCGGGTTGACGACCACACCGCCGATGATGACCGGTACTTCGAGGGCCTTGAGCTGGATGCGGCCTTTCCCCGTGCGCATCCAGGTATCGTGGCTGAAGATCGGATAGCCCAGTTCACGGCACAGCGCCACGTCGCGGTTGTTGCCGTCGATGACGGTGCCCGCCATGCCCCGATGGTGCGCCAGCTCCGTGAGGATATTGCCCCACGTGCCCATCTCATCACGGCCACGGTTGTCGATCACGATGACGCGCCCGGGCGGCACGTCATCCATGTATTCGCCCACATTGCCGGTTTCAATGGTGGTCGGTTCGTACAGCACTGTGTAGGCCCGGCCCACCATGCGGAAGGCGGGGTCGCAGGGCTTGATCTTGTAGCATTGGCCGACGATGCCTGCGCGGTCCAGCGCGTCGCTGAGGGCGCCGCAATCCAGCTTGGATGCGCGTACTACGTTCTTGTCGGTGGTGTCGATGTTCACGAAAACTCCTTGGGCAAGCGTGCCCATTATTCGATGGTGATGTTCGCCTTGCGTATCACCGGTTGCCAGTAATCGATGTCCTTGCGTACTTGCTGGTCAAGCTCGCCCGGCGCGAGGTACCAGGGCGATACGCCCGCCGCGGCCAACGCGTCCTTGACCTTGGCTGTCTGCAGCGATTGCCGCGCGGCGTCGGTCAGGCTGGTCACCACTTCTTTTGGCGTGCCAGCCGGCGCGAACAGGGCGACCCAGGCTTCGAGCTCGAAATCCGGATAACCCGCCTCCGCCGTAGTGGGCACATCGGGCATCAGAGGGATACGGGATCTTGCAGCCACGGCCAGGGGGCGCAGCTTGCCGGCCGCGACGAAACCGGCGAGCGAGGGCGGGGTTGCCACCGTCATTTGCACATTGCCGCTAAGCACATCCTGGACGGCGGGGCCGGCGCCCTTGTACGGGACATGAGTAATCTGCACGCCGGTTTTCTGTTTGAACAATTCCATGCCGATGTGCGGTACGGAACCATTGCCCGATGTCGCGTAGTTCAATTCCCCCGGATGGGCCTTGGCGTAAGCGACCAGCTCTTTCATGGTCTGGATGGGCACCTTCGGGTTGACGGCCACGACGTGGGGCGACGAGACGAGCATCGCCACGGGGGCGAAGTCTTTCAGGGGATCCCAGTCGAGTTTGTGGAACATCACCGGATTGCCGACGTGGAACATGGAATAACTGGCCAGCACCGTATAGCCGTCAGGATTCGCCCGCGCCACATACGAAGCCGCGATATTGCCGCTGGCGCCCGCACGGTTTTCCACGACGATAGGCTGTTTCAGTATCTCGGACATGTTCGGCGTAATTATGCGAACCACTTGGTCGATAATGCCGCCTGGAGGCACCGGCACGACGATGCGTATGGGTTTGTCTGGATAAGGCGCTGCGGCGGCGCTGGGGCTTATCAAGCCTAGCAAACCGAACAATCCCAATGCACCCGTCAGCAGGGTTGGCGCGAGAAAGCCTTGCATGGTGTCTCCTTTGTATAATAATTTTATGTAGTCTTGTAATTATGGATAAGGCCAGCAAAATTATCAATATGGAGCAACTCCCCATTTCCGGAGCCGGCGGGACCAATACGCCCGAACGTATCCGCGTACTGATCGAACAGGAAATCGCGGAAGGACGTTTGCCGCCTGGCATGCCTTTGGACGAGAAGGCACTGGCGGCACGTTTTGGCGTTTCGCGTACGCCCATCCGCGAGGCGTTATTGATGCTGGCCGCGCGCAAGCTGGTGGTGACCGTGCCGCGCTCGGGCACCTTCGTTTACAAGCCAGGCGCCGCCGAATTGATTGCGTTGCTCGAATGCCTGGGTGAATTGGAAGGCGTGGCGGCGCGTCTTGCCGCGCAGCGCATGAGCGCGGGGCAACGGGAAGCCCTGAGCGCTATCCATGCAACAGCCACCGTGCAGGCGCGCGACAAGCTGCGTGAGGCATACGAGGCCTCCAATCTGGCTTTGCACCAGCTGATTTATGCGGGTAGCGGCAATGCGTTCGTGTGCGATGCCATCAAGGAGGCACGGCTGAAGCTGGCTCAGTTCCGGCGCAATGTCTTCGACCAGCCGGGGCGCCTGCAGATTTCCTGCGCGGAGCATGAACCCATCGTTCAGGCGATTTGTGCCGGCGACGGCGACGGCGCGGCCCGCGCCATGCGCGACCACATCATCGGCAAAGGCAAGGCCTTCGCGGATCTGGTGTTGGCCAATGCATCCTGAGTCGCGCGCCCGTGCCCGTGCGCTTGCTTCAGATCCGCTCGCTCAATGCCTCGTCGCCGGCCGATGACGGGGCGCCGGTCCGGTTAAGGGGCAGGGCGTTGATGACCTCACGGCGGATCAGTCGTACGGATACTTCGGGCGGGAATAGCGCATAGGCCTCCTGGCCCATCATCCGCACGGCGGCATGCGCGGGCCAATTGGGATTCCACATCAGTTCGCGCGCCAATGCCACCAGATCCGCCTGCCCGGCTTGCAGGATGGCTTCGGCTTGGTCTGGCTCGGTGATGAGGCCTACCGCCATGGTGGGACAACCCGTCTCGCGGCGCACCGTCGCGGCGAAGGGCACCTGGTAGCCGGGCACGCGCCGCACCACGGGCATGGTGGAAGTGCCGGAAATCCCGCCGGACGAACAGTCGATCACGTCCACGCCCCGGTCTTTCAGTGCCGCGGCCAGCGCCACGGTGTCGTCGATATCCCATATGCCGCCCCGGCCGTCCACCGCCGATACGCGGAAGAACAGTGGCAGTTCGCTGGGCCACGCCGCCCGCACGGTCTCCGCGATTTCCAGGGCGAAGCGCATACGGTTTTCGCGCGAGCCGCCATAGTTGTCTCGCCGGCGATTCGTGACCGGTGACAGGAACTGATGGATGAGGTAGCCATGGGCGCCGTGAATTTCAAGAATCCGATAGCCCGCGTCGGCTGCCCGCTGCGCGGCTTCGATCCACAGCCGCATATGGGAGCGGATATCGGAAGCATCCATTTCGAGTGACTTGGGCCACGGGGCGGGAGCCGTCGGCGCGCTCGGCACAAAGGTGGTCCAGGGCGCCATGCCGCTGGCCGCATCGTCGTCGGTCAGCGGCGACCAGTTGCGCAATGCCGTGTGGCAAGATCCCTTGCCGCCCGAGTGGCCCAGCTGCAGCGCGGGCACGGCACCCTGTTCGGTGATGAAGTCGTTGAGGCGCCGGTAGGCCGCGACATGATGGTCGTTCCACAATCCGGCGCAGGCGTAGGTCTTGCGGCCTTGGGGTGCGATGGCGGTTTCTTCGCCGAAAACCACCGCCGCGCCGCCCACGGCGAATTTCCCGAAATTGACTTCCTGCCAGGCCCCGGGGCTGCCGTCCAAAGAGTGGTACTGGCACATGGGAGATGCCACGATGCGATTACGCAGCGTGACCGAGCGTAGCGTGAGCGGCGTGAATAACAGGGGCCGTGCAACCGGTTTCGCTGGGTTCCCCACGGCTGGATTGCGTGCGGCGGAATTTTCGGCGGCTGAGTTTTCAGCGACCGGACCTTGAGCGGCCGGACCTTCAGCGGCGGGATGCTGGGCAGCGTCTTCCCTCATCTTCGTGGCCTACCAGTCCAATGACGGCGCGCCGTCCAGGGCGCACAGACGCGCCAGCAACGTGTGGGCAGCTTCCACGCCGATGACTGGCGCGGATAGCTCCATGAACTTGTCATGCAGTTCCGCATCGCTCAACGGATCTTCCGGATCGCCCTTGCGGTTGGCCTGCAGATGTTCATAGCGCCGTCCGTCGCGGGTGGTGATTTCCACGCGCGCCGAGCGCTTGCCGGGAAAGGCCGCATCGATCTCAGGATCGACCACCACCGTGACGCGTTCGAGCAACGCGCGCGTGCGCGGGTCCCAAAGCTTGTCTTCGTCATAGGCCGTCAGTCGGACACTGCCGTGCACCAATGCCGCCGCCACGACAAAAGGGAAGCTGAAGCGCGCTTCGTTGCCGGTTTTCGGTACGCCATAGCAGGCGATGTCCAGTGCCGGCTTGTAGGTGGCAACGCGCACCGCGTCGATGTCTTCGGGCGCCAGATCGTGGCGTTGGCGCAATGCCAGCGCGCCGTCGATGGCGGCAAAAGTATGACCACAGCCGATGTGATTCTTGAACGTCAGGCGCATGATGTGGAAGTCGCTGCCCAAGGTGGCACCGATGTCCGACCAGCTTGGTCCCGAGCCCATGGCACGGCCCAGGCCGGCTTCGCCGTCCAGCACGTCCAGGGATCCTGTCACGCCTGTGCCAGCCAGCAAAGCGGACAGTACGCCGGCTTCCGCGGCGCGCCCGGCGTGCAAGGGCTTGGACATGGAGTCCAGCCGGAACGCCTGCTGCAAGCCGGCGGTGAAAGTGGCCGCGGTGGCCAGGGCATGCGCGAAGGCCGCCCGATCCAGGCCAAGAATGTGCCCGGCCGCCGCCGTCGCGCCGAAAGTGCCAACGGTGCCGGTATTGTGCCAATAGCGGTAATGCGGGCGTCCCAACACCACGCCGATACGGGTCGAAATCTCGTATCCCAGTACGATGCCGCGCAGGAAGGTGCGGCCGTCCACGCCGGCCTGTTGCGCTGCCGCCAGTGCCGCGGCGATCGTGGCCGCGCCCGGGTGGTACATGGCGTCGCGAAAGCTGTCATCCACCTCCGCCGCGTGCGCCGCCGTGCCATTGATCAGCGCCGCGGTGCGCATCGTCGCGCGGCGTCCACCGATCAGTCGCGCACGCCCGCGGTCGAGATCCTCGGCCAGCGCGCTCTCCAGCTTGCCGACGACAGGGCTGGCCAAGCCGGGAAAGACGGAGGCGTACCAGTCGATGACTGCGCGTTTGGCGTGGTGCACGACATCGGCTGGCAGTTCGGTGCCGCTGAACGAGGCCGCATAATCCGCAAGAGTTTCCGTGGGAAACAAGGGCAGCTCCTGATGCCCGCCCCAGCGGGCGGACCAACGTGTTGGAAGAACACTCAAACCAAAAGCAGATAGCACCAAAGCCGATACCACCAAAGGCGAAAACAATGGCGCCGATAGCACTCACGCCAGCCACCCTGCGGCATCACTTGCCGGCAAAGATGTTGGGCATCTTCAGGTCGGTGGAAATCCACACGCTCTTGGCTTCCATGAATTCCTTGACCGATTCGATGCCGCCCTCGCGGCCGATACCGCTGTGCTTGACCCCGCCAAATGGCGTGGTGTAGCTGCTGGAACGATAGTTGTTGACCCACACCGTCCCGGCTTTCAGCTTCTCGGACATTAGCATGGCGCGGTGCAAACTGGTGGTCCACACTCCCGCAGCCAGGCCGAAGCGGATGTCGTTGCCAATGCGCAGGGCGTCTTCCTCGTCCTTGAATTTGATCACGGACAGGACGGGGCCGAATACCTCTTCCTGCGCGATGCGCATGTCGTTGGTGACGTCGACGAAGATGGTGGGTTCGATGAACTGGCCGGCCCCATACGCCGGCCCCTCCAGGACGCGGCCGCCCGCCACGCAGCGGGCGCCTTCCTGTTTCGCGATGGCGATGTAGTCGCGGATCTTGTCGAATTGCGGCTTGGTGGTGACGGGTCCTATCTCGCTGGCGGGGTCCGCGGGGTCGCCCACCTTCGCCCGCTTGGTTATCTGCGTCAGGCGCTCGACGAACGCGTCGTGTATGGATTCCTGCAGCAGCACGCGCGAGCCTGCCACGCAGGTCTGCCCCGTGGCGGAAAATATGCCGGCGATGACACCCTTCACCGCTTCGTCCAGATCGGCATCGTCGAACACGATGTTCGGCGACTTGCCGCCCAGTTCCAGCGAGACACGCTTCAGGTTGTCGGCCGCCGCCTGGTAGATCTTGCGGCCCGCCTCGTCGCCGCCGGTGAAGGCGATGCGCGGCACCTGTGGATGGCGCACCAGCGGATCGCCCACCTCGGCGCCAAAGCCGGTGACGATGTTGAAGACGCCGGGCGGGAAGCCTGCTTCGACGAACAAGCGCGCCAGTTCGAACAGCGATGCGGACGTATATTCGGAAGGCTTGCACACGACGGTATTGCCGGCGCACAGGGCCGGCGCCATCTTCCATGTGGTCAGCGGCAGTGAGGAATTCCACGGCGTGATGCACGCCACCACGCCCATGGGCTCGTAGCGGATGAAGTTGTAGACCTTGGGCCGGTCGATGGGTACGACCGCGCCCTGGATCTTGTCCGCCAGGCCGCCGTAGTAGTAGTAATACTTGGCCATGTATTTGATCTGCGCCAGCACGTCACGGCTGAGCTTGCCGTTGTCACGGCATTCGATCGCCGCCAGATGCGCCGCATCGCGCTCTATCAAGGCGCCCAGCTTGTGCAGCAGCATGCCGCGGTCACTCGCCGACAGGCTCGACCAAGGTCCTTCGAAAGCGTTGTGGGCGGCCGTCACCGCAAGGTCGACGTCCGCCGAGTTGGCACGGGGGATCTCCGCCCAAGCCTCACCAGAGAACGGATCATGGGTCTCGAACCACGCATTCGATTGCGGGTCGATCCACTCGTTGTTGATGAATAGCTGATAGCGTTTCATTGGTCTCTTTCTCCCGGTGCGTAGCCTTTGATTCTGTGGGTTGACGCCAATTTGCTCAAACGACTTCTTGTGCTACCGTCCATGACTCTGACTCATGGAAGAGCGGTCATCATGCAATACCCGTCCATGGCTCGCCTTCCTCCATTGACGGCGTTGCGAGCGTTCGAGTCCGCTGCCCGAAACCGCAGTTTCACCAAGGCCGCGGAAGAGTTGTTCCTGACCCAGTCCGCCATCAGCCGGCATGTGCGCAACCTGGAAGAGCTGTTCGGCATTGCACTGTTCTATCGCAACCACCGCGCGGTTACCCTGACGCCTGACGGCGAAGCTTATATGCGCGACGTTGTCGAGGCCTTCGCCCGTATCGACCTGGCCACGCGCCGTTTGCGCTTTTCGGGCCGCCAGAACGTCCTGAACCTGCAGGCCTTTTCCACGTTCGCGATGTACTGGCTGATTCCTCGCCTGGGACGCTTCCAGGAGATCAATCCGGAAATCGAAGTCAGGTTGACGGCGTCCGTCGCGCCCCTCGACTTCGACCATAGTGATATCCATGCGTCGATCCGCGCCGTCAATGGCCGAGTGGATGAGGGCATCCGCGCGGACAAGCTGTTCGACTACGGGTTGATCGCGGTGGGGGCGCCGTCCATCGCGTCGGGGACGCGCCCGCTGCGCACCCCGTCCGATCTGAAGAACGTGGCGCTGCTGCATTCCCTGGCCCGGCCGGAGGATTGGGGCGTGTGGCTGCAGGCCGTGGGCGCGGTAGACGTGCCGTTGGAAAGCGGCATGAAGTTCGAGTCATCGGCCATGGCCTACCGGGCCGCGGAGCAGGGCCTGGGCGTAGCGCTGGCGCAGAGTTTCCTGATCCAGGACGAGCTGGCCAAAGGCAGCCTGCGGCGCATATTTCCCGACGAGGTGCCGTCGGAGCGCACGTATTACCTGCTGAGTTCACCACGGCACTGCGGCGATCCGGCCTTGGAGCTGTTCCGACAGTGGCTGCTGGATGAGATCGCGGCGGTGTCGGCGCCCACGGCCCCCGCTCCTGCGCAACTGGCGCAGCCGTCCGGAAGCAGGGAGTAGCGGCGCAGTGCGCACGTTGCCGGTGCCGGTGCCGGTGCCGGTGCCGGTGCCGCTGTGTCCGCGGCAATTCACGACGCTACGCTGCCTGAGCCGCCTTGTCCGTGGCGGTTCACAGCGCCACGCTGGCCAGCCGCGCTTTCACATGGGCGAACCCGCGTAGATAGCTGCCTTCGTATAAGGCCGCCACGCCGCCGTGCGGATCAGACGGCCCCATCAGCTTGCGCGCGTGTTCGGCGCCCCAGCCTTGCAGGCTCTGCATCGAGCGTTGGGCTTCCTGGACGAGCGCTTCCCCACGCCAGGCGCGCACGCCGATCATGGCTTTCCTGAGGCCGGTGGGCGCGTCCTTGTCCATATGCAAGCTGACCTTGGGCAACAGGCGGGCGACGCCGGGGGTCGGTACCCACGGACCCGGCGGCCCGGAGAATGCCGCATAGGAAATATCTCCCGCGCCAGCGATGGCCGCCACGGCCTGAGCGCTGTTGCGCGCCTGGCGCAGGTCCTTGGGTTCGGCGCAATCCAGGTGTGGCACCCAAGGCATGGATATCTCGATCCGATCGACCGGGCCGTCCTGGATCACTTCTTCCAGCATGGTCACCAGCAGGTTCAAATAGATGTTGCAGGGGTAGCGCTTGAACACCAGCGCGTCGGCCGCCCTGGTGCCCGGCTCGGCCAGATTCCGTATTGCTGCGCGCGCCGGCTCTTCGCCGAACAAGGTGGCCAGGGCGCGCTGCAGATCGCGCGACGCGTCCCAGCCCTGGGCTGCCAGCAGCGCAGCCTCCAGGCCATGCAACGCGCCCCAGCCGAAATGCGTCATGCCTATCATCGATGCGGCGCTGTTGATGCCCAGGCCCGCCGCACGCGTGAGGGCGATCGCCAATGCGCCGGCGCAGGCGTCGGGGGCCAGGCCCAATATGCGCGCACCTGCCGCTGCCGCGGCCAGGGTGCCGAACACGCCGGGGCTGTGAAAGCCGACGCCGGGCCGGGTGCCCGTGATCGCGGCGCGCAGGCGCCATGCCGATTCGACACCCGCCAGAACCGCCGAGCCGATCGGCACATCGGTGTCGTTGCCCTTGCCATGGTCATCGCCACCGGCATGCGTTTCACCCAGCTGCGAGCAGGCGACGCAAGCGGCCAGTGTGGCGGCCAGCACTGTATGTGAAGGACCCGGGTCCATGGGATCCAGGTCGGACGCGCCCGCCAACGTACCCAGGTGACCGATGCGGCCCAGCGGCTCCAGCAATCCGCCAAGCATGTGCGCTGCCGCGCGCCGGGACGCGGACGCCTGGGCGTTGGCGGCCGGCGTGGGCTGCATGGGCGAGGTCGACTGCCAGGACTGGCGGAATGGCCAGACCCAGTCTTCGCGTTCGACACCGAATAGCGTGCAGAGCAGCGCTGCCCGGATTCCCTGGTCGATGGCCGTCCTGGCCGACGCCTGTTCGCCGCGGATGTCGGTCTGCGTCACGATGGAAGCAAGCAGCGAGAGCTCGGATTGCATCGCAGTCTCCTCGGTTGTCATGTCTGTAGAACCAGCGCCGACTATACACAGCAACCCAGCGAGTTCCTGCACGATATCTATGCACGCTTGACATGACTGCGACTCATGCAAGCTGACAAAAATATCGATTGAGAGGCCCGCTGAAATCACCAACACTAAGCGCTCTGTATATCCCTGTCGCAAGGAAAATCCTTATGGTCGTGCATGATGAGGCGCGCTTCGATGTCGTGGTGGTGGGTTGCGGGGTGGCGGGTCTGAGCGCGGCCGTGGCTGCCGCCGAGGCCGGGGCCAAGGTCGCTTTGCTGGAACGCTCGACTTATGAAGAGCGCGGCGGCAATACGCGCTATACGGAAGCCTATCTGCGCATGAAGAGCGAGACCGAGCTGGCGCATGATTTCGAATCGCTGATGATCGACAACAGCGGGTATTACATCCAGCCTGATTTCGCCGAATCCACCGTCCGTGACTACGAGAACTGGTCGCCGGTGGTGAAGGCCTTGCCCTTTACCGACCCGGAATTGATTTCTACTTTCACCGAGTCCGTGCCGCAGGCTATCGCCTGGCTCAAGGCGCATGGCGTGAGCTTCGGCGAGGCAGGCTTCTACGGCCTGACGCCACGCCCTTCACCGCGCATCGCCGTCAACGGTGGCGGCCTGCAGCTGGTGGAAACCATGACCACGTGCGCGGAGAAGGCCGGCGTGCGCTTCTTCTATGAGATGACCGCCTACGAGCTCGTGCAATCGGCCAATGGCCGGGTCTGCGGCGTAAAGGCTACCGATACGAATAATGTGCCGCATCAGTTCGACTGCAACGCCGTCGTCCTGGCGTCCGGCGGCTTCCAGGGCAATTCGGAAATGGTCATCCGCTACATCGGGGCAAAGGGCCGCTATCTGCGCCCGGTCGCACCCGGCGGCTATTACAACAAGGGCGAAGGCATCAAGATGGCGCTGCATATCGGCGCGGCGCCCTCCGGCGATTTCGCCGAATACCACGGCCAGCCTATCGACCCGCGCTCCAGCGCGTCGGAGGCGCTGGTCATGGTCTATCCGTATGGCGTGCTCATCAATCGCGCGGGCGTGCGCTTCATCGACGAAGCGCCCGGCACCATCGATGCCCATTACGAGGAAACGATACGTTTGATCGCCGAGCAGAAGAAGGGCATCGCCTACTGCATCCTGGACGACAAGATCAATCGTATTTCCAACTGGAAGCGTTGCGTGCGCAGCGACCAGCCACCGGAGTCGGCGCCTGACATCGCGACGCTGGCCCGCAAGCTGGGCTTCGATGGCGAGGCCGCGCAGCGCACGATAGACGAGTACAACCAGGCTTGCGGCAGCGGCAACTTCGATCCGCATACCCTGGATGGCCTGGCGACAGCGGGATTGTCGCCGCGCAAATCCAACTATGCCGTGCCGCTGGACACACCGCCTTTCCACGCCTATCCCATCATTTCGGCCAATACGTTCACGCTAGGAGGCTTGAAGGTCAATTCGAATGCGCAGGTAGTCAAGAACGAGGGCTGCGTCCTGCCGGGCCTGTATGCGGCTGGTGAGACGATGGGCTTGTATTACGGCCGCTATCCCGGCGCGACCTCTGTCTTGCGCGGTGCCGTGTTCGGCCGTAGAGCGGGGGAGCATGCCGCGACGGCCGATCGGTAGCAGGAGAGGGGAAGTGAGAAATAGCGCAATGGCGCAATAGCACGGTAGAAGGGGAGGCCGGCAACGGTCGATCCAAGAGGCGGTGCCGCCCGATGCGGCCCTCGCCATAAAAAAACAAACGGAGACAAGCATCGTGAATCGCATACTCAACCGCCGGCGGCTGCTCGGCGTGGCGGCTGCCCTGGCGGGCGCCGTCATCGTCCAGGCTTCTTACGCGCAGAATTATCCGGACCGGCCCATCCAGCTCATCGTCCCGTATTCCGCCGGAGGACCTACCGATACGGCGGCACGTGTCATGGCGCAAGCGCTGTCGCAGCGCATCGGCCAAAGTGTCGTCGTCATGTCGATGCCGGGCGCCGGTGGCATCATAGGCACCGACTTCGTCAATCGCGCCAAGCCCGACGGCTATACGCTCCTGTTCGCCGTCAACTCGATGGCCATCTTTCCCTACACCCGTTCGGCAAGCAACCCGCTGCCTTTCGATCCCAACGGATTCACGCCTATCGGCAGCGTCGCCGAGTCGGCCCATGTGATCGTGGCCAACAAGAATCTGGGCATCACGAATATCGCCGACCTGGTGGCAGCGGCAAAGAAGAAACCTGATGGCTACAGCTTTGGCTCGGCCGGCATCGGCGGTACCACGCATTTGCCGATCGCGTTGTTCGCCCATCGCGCTGGCATCAAGCTGCTGCATGTCCCGTACAAAGGGGCGGCGCCGGCGATGGCCGATACGATGGCCGGCGTGGTGTCCATTTCCGGTCCGGGCTATACCGACGCCGTGAAAGCCTCCATCGAAAGCGGCACCCTGGTAGCACTCGCGACCACTTCCGCCAAGCGTCTGCCTTTCCTGCCCAACGTGCCGACGCTGGCCGAGCAGGGCTATCCTGACATGGTCTTTCCGATCTGGTATGCCTTGTTCGCGCCCAAGGGCACGCCCACCAATGTGGTCGACAAAGTGAATGGGGCGCTCAAGGCTATGGCCGACGATGCCGTCTACCAGAAGGCGCAGAATGCCCAGGGCAACGTGGTGACGTATATGCAGCCGCAGCAGGTCGCGGACATGCTGAAGACCGACATTGCCAAGCTGGGTACTCGCTTGAAAAACGCCGGCATCAACCTGGAGGAATAGCGCGTGATGGACACGACAGCCAGCGCCCCCGTGCCGTTGACCCACCTGTTGGTGGAGCAGGGACTGGCGGTGCGTCACGACGCGCTGCCGCCGGATGTGCGCATCGTTGCCCGCGATTGCCTGGCCGACTGGATGGCGTGCGCGTTCGCGGCGCTGGACGAACCCGTAAGCCGTATCGTGGCGGAGATGGCGCGCGAAGAGGGTGGGCACGCGCAGGCGACCTTGCTGGGCCTGCCCTGGCGCGGCAGCCTGTCACAGGCCGCGCTGGTCAACGGCACGCTGTCCCATGCCCTGGATTATGACGACGTCAACCTTTCGGTGCCGGGTCATATGTCGGCGGCGATCCTGCCCGCCGCCGTGGCGCTGGCCGAATACCGTGGCAGTACGCCAAGTGGACTGATTGCCGCGTTCGTGGCCGGCTATGAGCTGGCTTGCAGGGTGGGCACGCTGGTGGAACCCGCGCATTACGCGAATGGCTTTCACACCACCGCCACCATCGGTTGCCTGGGCGCGGCGATGGCCTGCTCGCATTTGCTCGGCTTGTCCCAGGCGCAGGCCTGCCACGCGATAGGCATCGCGGCCACGCAGGCGGCGGGGCTGAAGGCAATGTTCGGCAGTATGGCAAAGCCGTTGCATGCGGGGCTGGCGGCGCAAGCGGGCCTGCGCGCGGCGCTGCTGGCCGGCAAAGGCTTCATCAGCAGGACAGACATCCTGGAATGTGAACAAGGCTACGCGGCCGTGCATGGCGCCGATTTCCATGTGGGGCTGGCGCTGTCGACGCCGGTCAACAACGGCGTCGACAGCGGCGGCTTTCACCTTCTCAACAACCTGTTCAAATTCCATGCGGCCTGCTATAGCACGCATTCGACCATCGAGGCCATCGCCCGCTTGCGCAAAGCGCACGATCTGGCGGCGGACGCGGTGACGCGTATCGAGGTCGTGGCGGGCCAAGCGTGTTCAATCTGCAATATCCAGGATCCACGCACTGCGCTGGAAGCCAAGTTCAGCCTGCGCGCCACGGCGGCTTTCGCCATGCTGGACATCGATACCAGCAGCCTGGAAACGTGGGGCCAGGTCGACAGCCCCGCCGTCAGGGCCTTGTTGCAGCGGGTGCAGGTGCGATTGGTGCCGGGCATGACCCTTAGCGATTCCATCGTCACCGTTGACCGGCGTGATGGCGACAGCCTTACCTTGGCCTACGATTGCGGCGAACCCATCGCCGACAAAGCGGCCCAATCGAGCCGGGTGTTCGCCAAGTTCGGCTCGATTGCCCTGCCGGCGCTGGGAGCGCTGCGGGCCGAAGCCATCCTGTCTGAACTGGCATCGTTCGAGGAGCAGGATGGCGTGGCCGGCTTGCTGGCGCTTTGCGGCGCCGGCCGCTGAAGCGGCGAAGGGCTGCGGGCTGCCGGTCAGGCAGCAGGCTCCAAGCATCAGGCGGCAGGCAGCGTGTCAGGCGGGAGGCAGCAGGCGGACGCCGTCTTCAAGGCGCGGGAGTTGGCCCAGGTTTTCCGGACGCAGCGATTCCGGCAGCAGTTCGACCGGCAGGCTCTGGTAGCTGACCGGACGCAGGAAGCGGCGGATCGCCAGCGTGCCTACGGACGTGAAGCGGCTGTCCGATGTCGCGGGATACGGGCCGCCATGGACCATGGCATGGGCTACCTCGACACCGGTGGGCCATTCATTGGCAAGGATGCGGCCGGATTTCCGCTCCAGCACGGGGATCAATTCCCGTGCCGCCTGATAGTCGCCGGGTTCGAGATGCAGCGTTGTGGTCAGCTGTCCCTCCACGCCTTCTGCGACCGCGCGCATTTCTTCCACGGTGTCGCATACGACGACAACGCTGGCCGCGCCAAATACTTCATGCTGCAAAGCTTCCTGGGCCAGGAAGTTCTTCGCGTCCGTGAGAAACAGCGCGGCTTGCCCGCGATTGGGACCTGCGCCGGTCTGGCCACGCGCCTGCACTTGCACACCAGCCTGTGACGCCATCGCGTTCACACCACGCTCGAACGCCTGATGAATTCCCGGCGTCAGCATCGGGCTTGGTACGGACCCACCCAGGGCCGCGGTGGCCGCTTGCACGAAGCGATCCAGATCGGGCGAACGCAAGGCCACGACCACGCCAGGATTGGTGCAGAACTGTCCCGCGCCCAGGGTGAGTGAACCGACAAAGGCGGTGCCGATAGCTTCCGCGCGGGCCGCCAGGGCGCCAGGGAACAGGAAGACGGGGTTGATGCTGCTCATCTCGGCGAAGACGGGAATCGGTTCGCGGCGCTTGGTCGAGATATCCATCAATGCCAGGCCACCGCCGCGCGAGCCCGTGAAGCCGACCGCCTTGATCCGGGGATCCGCAACGAGCAGGGCGCCGGTCTCGATACCGCCCAGCAGCAGGGAAAACACCCCGGCCGGCATGCCGCAAGCGCGCGCTGCCGCCTGTATCGCCCGCCCTATCAATTCACCGGTTCCCGGATGGGCGGGATGGCCCTTGACCACCACCGGGCACCCGGCGGCAAGCGACGACGCCGTATCGCCGCCGGCCACCGAGAAGGCCAGAGGAAAATTGCTCGAACCGAATACCGCGACGGGTCCCAGGGCGATTTGGCGCAGGCGCAGATCGGGACGCGGCAAGGGTTTGCGTTGGGGCAGCGCGCTGTCCACCCGCACATCCAGGAACTCACCGGCGCGCACGACTTGGGCAAAGAGTCGAAGCTGGCCGACAGTACGGGCGCGTTCGCCTTCGATGCGCGCCGCCGGCAATCCGGTTTCAGCTACGGCGCGATCCACCAGCGGCTGCCCGAGCGCCATGATCTGTTCACCGATGGCCTCGAGAAACAGCGCGCGCTTTTCCAGGCTGGTTTCGCGATAGGTATCGAACGCCGCCCATGCCAGGGCACAAGCCTGCTCCACCTCGGCGGCGCCGGCTTCGGCGAAGTTCGGTTCCAGCTTGGCGCCGGTGCTGGGATCGACGGCTTGCAGATTGCGCCGGCCGTTATCGAGACTATCGTCACCGATAAGGATGGCGCCGGTGATGGTACTTGTCATGGTGTATCTCCTGGATTCAATGCAGGAGATTATGAATGAATCCAGTTACGTGCGCGTGCTCTTTCGGTATGCCACATCTTCGGTATGTCGCGACACCACACGACGCGAAGAGCCGCGTGGGCAGACCATGCCACTGCTACAAGCGCTCGGTGATCGCGCCTCTTCACTGAGTTGTTCCTGAACGTTTGATGACGCGTTGATGAACGTCGGCGCCCATTGTTTCGTCTCATGGGAAAGTCATTCTGAGAATTCCGGGTTTATCGCCGCCGTATGGACGCGCAGAATCAACCCAACATGTCCTGACCACAGAGATTTCCATGAAAGAATTTTTCGACGCACTCGCCAACGCACAGCTTTCCCTGGTCGGCGTTCTTCCTCGCTCAACAGATCCCGTCCGTGTGCTTGCCGGCGAGGATATCGTGCCCGCGCAGCACGACATGGAATCGACGATCAAATTCGACGAGTCGCACTACCGGCTGGCAGCGGGCTGATTGAAGGCGCCGCGGGCGATGCCCGCGGATATCGCTGGAGCGATGCTCGGGCCGATGCTTGGACCGAACGCCGCCTTGATCGCCGCCAATTGATTTGCAACCGGATCGAAGTCTATGCCGATGTCCCCGGTCTCCGCTACGCCGAAGCCGATCATCAGCGCCGTGTCATCGCCAAGTAACGGAGATGGCCCCGACATTGGACATGGCGTGTCGTCCTTGGGGCGGCACTGGTATGCCCTTTGCCGGGGATAGTCGCCTATCACGACGTGCGGAATATTGATTGAACTCTGGCCTATCTCCACGAACGAAGGAAGGCCATTGGTCTGCTTGCCCATGCCACTGACGGTCAGTGCCAGCGAAACAGCAATGAACGGCTTTTCGGCCTGATGCGTGACGGCGACGGCGGATCTCGCGGCGACATAGCGGGGCACGAATGCAAAGGCGGTACTTCTGCCTGCCGGTTTTTGTTCGGCGCTACGGTCGGCGAGCGAACCCGGATTGAGCCTGAGAGGAAGCGGTGCAAGCTGTAGAACGCTGATGAATGCAGGAATAGCGTTCTCGCCTGCTTGATCGGTGGGGGTGGCTGTGCGAGTAATCACGAAGCAGTTTCCGTCGAGGACGGCGCTTTCCAGTTGTCGGGCGTCGACCACTGCCCGCACGTCATAGGATCTTTGAGCCGCGTCCCTGAGCGCCTTCAGGCTTTCCGCCGGCTGGTCACTATACGAGTCGAACAACAGCTTGCCCACGACTGGCCCCAAGGTGGGGGCCAGCGCCAGATCCGGCGCTGCGGGGTCTTTGGTTTGTGTACGCGAGCACATTGCCAAGGCATTGCGCAGGCCGGGATAGGCTTCGAAGACTTCCCTGTCAAAAAGGGCGTCGGCTTTTTCGCGGGACGAGTTGTGCAGGACCAGTTCAACCTGGCCTCTGCCCTGGCCACTGTCTTCAGCGACTTGGAAAGCCAAAGCGGATATCGAGGCGCCGTATCCTTGCAGCGCGGCCAGCACGCACGACGCGGTGATCTTGGTTGGTCTGTTGCGGCCAAAGCGGAACATGGAAGCCTCCTGAAGGTCATCCGATGTGCAGCATTGCTAAGCGAAACCCGCGGGCAGCGACGTCAGCGGGGCGTCCACCTGTATTGCCAAGTGACGGATATTAGTCAGCACGCGCTGCTTAATCCAGACCAGCGCATGGGATTAATCCATCAAGAGGAATCTTTCGGCTGGATTGGACCCTTGCGCTTTGGCATTGACGGCCGCGCCGTGCGAGCGGCGCCGCCCACGCTGTTGGATTCAAGCCCCCATCGCCGCCACGGCGACGCCGGCATACGCCAGCGCGAGCAGAAAGACATAGGAAAGGACACGCGAAAGTAGGATCATGGATTGTCTCCTGCAGGATCAATTGGCCGGGCCAAGGGCAAGCCCGCTTGTGGTGCGGCCATTTTCAGAACGGTGCCGGACATCGATTCCGTGCAATACAAGGTCTTGCGGTCCGAACCGCCGTAGGCGATGTTGGTGGTCGACATCCCCTTGGGGCTGCGCCATACCAAGATGGGTTCAGCGCGTGGATTGAGCAGCCACACATAACCCAGCCCGGGATTGGCGACCACCACATTGCCGGCCTCGTCCACCGCCAATCCATCCGGTCCACTGGGGCCATAGGACGTGAAGAACTGACCGACCTTGGCGACGCTGCCGTCTTCCATCAGCGGCGCGCGCCACACGGCGTTGCCGCGCGTCACGGCGATGTACAGCACCTTCTCGTCGGGCGAAAGCGCCACGCCGTTGGGGCTGGGCACGTTATTCAACAGCAGGTCGAGCTTGCCGCGCGGATCCAGGCGATACACGCGTCCGTGCGGGTCATGCATCCCCGTTTGCCCCTGGTCGGTGAAATACAGGTTGCCTTTGCTGTCGAACACCAGGTCATTGACGCCCTTGAAGCGTTCGGAGTTGCGCCGTGCCAGGTATTCCTCGATGCGCCCGCTGCGCACGTCCAGTTTCACCAAGCCGATCTTGTAGTCGGTGATCAGCAGTTCGTGTTCGGACAGGAACTTCATGCCATTGGGTTCGCCGTCGTATTCCGTGACGAGGTCCCAGGTCCCTTGCTGGTCGATGCGAAAAATGCGGCCGAAGGGAATGTCGGTCACGTATAGATTGCCCTGCGTGTCGAAAACCGGCCCTTCAAGAAAAGAGTCGATGGGCGTGCCGCCGCGATTGGCATCCGCCCATGCGGAGCGCACGCCCGTACGGCGGTAATGCGCCGGCATGGTGGTGTGGATTTCGGCGTCGCGCCACTCGGGTTGCTGAAACAGAGTCATCATGGTCATTGTTTCCACGGATTGATTTGCCGGGACACTATCGCGCCCCGCTCATGGCTTCGACTTGCGCCGCGCTTGTCTCGTGACGCATGCGCTCGCGTCATGTTTCACACCGTGGCGACTGGTGTAGCGGGCGAACCGGCTGCGCCGGGCAGCCGCAGCGGGGGCGCGGTCAACAGGAAGCGCGTGCGTCCGTGCGCGGCCAGCCAGCGTGCCAGCGGTGTGAGGTACCACAGCTCACCCAGATGAATGCCATTCTTGAACAGGCAGTGTTCGTGCAACGGCAAGCGGGGCGCGCGAATGCCCGGCTGCAAGTTCACGTGTATGGCTTCGACGGCGGGGTTGTCGGCAATCAGGCAGGCAAGCCCGCTGTCGCTGATCCAGTTCAACAAACGCGCATCGTGCCCATCGAGCGCACTGCACGAGCGCTTGAGCAGATCCACCTGCGGCGTCTTGCGCATGTCCAGCAGCAGTTGCGCGAAACCGGTGTGCACGCAGACCATGTCGCCGAGCTCGATTTCCACGGCATCCGCTTCCAGCACGCGCATCAGGTCGTCGTAGCCGACCCGGCGCTGTGCATCGCCGAAATGACGATGCAAGTCCAGCATGACGCCACGCCCTTGTACACCGTGCTCCGCCAGGTTCTCGATGCCCAAGGCATGGGCCGTTGGCTCGGGAAAGCGCGCCCAGGGTTCGGCTGCCGGATCTTCCCTGGCCTGCTGCAATTCCACACCCGCGCGATAGCCGTTGTAGAAGACCGCCTCGGCGTGGCCGTCGCCATCCGCGTCGAAGCGGCTGCCGATGTGCGCCAGGCTGTCCCATTGCGTGGAGTACTGCAGGCTCATCAACACAGTGTCGTCGCACACGACATCAGTGATGTGCTCGTCTTCATCGGCATAGGAAAAGCAGAAGCTCTGTTTCCCGGCGCTGGCGCCGTCACGCAAGGTGGCGAAGCGCCGCGGCGGTGGCCGTTTGGGATTGAGGGCGCTACCCCCCGGATAATCCAGGGGCAGCGACAGGCAGAAGGTCAAGCCTTCACGCACTTCCGCGATGCCTTGCAGCACTTTTTTCTGGTCGACCCAGTTCATGCGTCCGCGCTGGTCGTCGGCACCGAAGTCCCCCCAGTTGGAGCCGGGCGGGCGCTGTTTCCAGCGCGGATTCGCGGCGCTCATGCCGCCTCCTTTTCGCCACGCAGCACGGCCAGCACATTGTTGGCGGCCGCCGTTCCCATGTTGACGTACGCGTCGCGAGTGACGCCGCCGATATGCGGGCTGAGGATCAGATTGGGAACGCCGAAATACGGATGGTCGGCCGGGGGCGGTTCCTGGGCGAAACTGTCCAGTCCGGCGCTGGCGACCTTGCCGTTGCGAGCCGCCGCCACCAGTGCCGGCTCGTCGATCAGCCCGCCACGCGCGGTATTGACGATGATCACGCCATCGCGGCAGCGCGCGAGCGTGTCCGCGTTGATGATGCCGCGCGTATCTTCGGTCAATGGCGCATGCAGGGAGATCGCGTCGGCTTCGGCCCAGATCTGGTCCAGGGATGCCGGGATGATGTACGCCGGCAGATCCGTTGCATAAGGGTCATGGCCCAGGATGCGCATGCCCAGGGAGTGCGCGACGGCCGCCGTGAGCCGCCCGATGGCGCCCAGGCCGATCAAGGCCAGCGTCTTGCCGCGCAACTCGATGCTCTTGTGCGTGGCTTTGTCCCAATGGCCGGCATGCATGCGCACGTTCATCGCGACTATCGACTTGGCGCAGGCCAGCAGCAAGGCGATGGCATGCTCGGCCACCGCCGCGGCATTGGCACCCGAGGCCGCCTTGATGGCGATGCCGCGTTCGGCGGCCGCGCCACGGTCTATGTTGTCGGTGCCGCTGCCGTGCTTGGAGATGACGCGCAGCGATTTGCCGGCCCGGATGACGCTGGGCGTGATCTGGCCGTAGCGGACGATCAGCGCGACGGGGTCGTGTCGCGCGACCAGCCCTGTCAGCTGCTCTTCGGTAAAGCGGGCGCCGGCATATTCGACCTGGTAGTCGTGCAGCAATTCCAGGGCGGCGGGCGCCAGGTCGGCCCCCGTCACCAGGACGCAAGGTTTGCTGGGCGCGGTCACAATGTTTCCCCTTGCTTGAGCACGCCGGCCGTCACCAGGGCGGCATGCAGCCACGGTGCATCGACGTTGCCATTCTTGATTTCCTCGATACGCGCGGCTTCCGCCTTTACCTTGTGGGCGGCCAAGGGCAGCAGCGATTCGATTTTCTCGCGCTCGACCACCACCACGCCATCGGCATCGCCGCAAATGAAGTCGCCGGGATGTACCGTCACGCCGCCCACTGTCACCGGATGGCCGATGCGGCCGCCGACCTGCTTGGTAGGGCCGTTGGGATTGGTGCCTACGCTGAATACCGGGAAATCCATTTCCTCGATGTCCAGGCTGTCGCGTGCTGCCGCGTCCATGACCACGGCGGCCAGCTTACGCTCGCGCGCGACGTTCATCATGATGGTGCCCATCAGCGCGCAGGTCTGGTCGGCCTTGCCGTCTATCACCAGCACATCGCCCGGCTGTGCCAAGGCCAGGGCGGCGTGGATCATCAGGTTGTCGCCTGGCCGTACTTCGATCGTGAAGGCGGTGCCGGCGAAGCGCATATGCGGACGCAGTGCCTGGATGCGGCCATGCAGGGCGCCGCGACGGCCCGCCACGTCGGCCAGGATGGCAGGTTGGTAGTGGCCGGCTTCGCGCACGGTGGCAGCGGATACGCGTTCGAAGGTCTTGTTGATGTCGGGGGTGGGCATGACGAATTCCATGATGAAAAGAAAAGGGCAGGACGCAAGGTGGCCGGCGCGGAGATCAAAGCGCACGCAGCCTGCGCGGATCAATCGCTGGTCAATCGCGTGTCAGTCGTGGGTCAATCGATGTGGACGCCGGCGTCCTTGATCACAGGCGCCCAGCGTTGGATGTCGTTCTTGATGAGGTCGCCGAATTGCGTGGGCGTGCCGCCCATGACATCGGCGCCCTGTTCCTGCAGGACCTTGATCAGGCGCGGCTGCTTCAATGCCTTGTTCATCTCGGTATTGAGCGCATCGATGATTTCCTTGGGCGTGCCCGCGGGCGCGACGTAGCCGAACCACGTCACGGCTTCGTACCCGGGGTAGCCTGCCTCCGCCATCGTCGGCACGTCGGGCAGGTCAGCGACTCGATGCGAGGAGGTCACGGCCAATGCCCGGAACTTGCCGTCCTTGATGTGGCCAAGCAGCGTCGGCACGGAAGACATGTACAGCTGCACACGACCGCCGATCAGGTCGACGACCGCCTGGCTGGCGCCCTTGTAGGGAATGTGCATGAACTTAACGCCCGCCATCTTCTGCAGCATTTCGCTTGAGAGATGGGCCACGGTGCCATTGCCGGGCGATGCGAACGCCAGCGTGTCCTTCTTCGCCGCGTTCACGAGGTCGGCCAGCGTGCGGTAAGGGCTGTCCGCCGCGACCACCAGCACCAACGGGGCCTGTGCCATCGCACCGATAGGCGCCAGGTCCTTGACCGAGTCATAAGGCATCTTGCGGTACAGCGTTGGATTGATGGACAGGTTGCTGGTCTGGCCCAGCCCGATGGTGTAGCCGTCGGGCGCAGAGCGCGCCACGGCGTCGATGCCAAGGTTGCCGCCCGCGCCCGGACGGTTCTCCACGACGAAATTCCAGCCCTTGGCCTGCGCCACCTCGCGCACGACTTCGCGCGCGATCAGATCCGTGCCGCCGGCCGGCGGGAAAGGGACGATCACGCGGATGGGTTTATCAGGATAGGGCGCCGCGTTGGATGCGGCGGGAAGCAGTGCGCCGAGCACGGCGCAGAACCCTGCGCAGAGCAGCGCGGCGCCTGCGGGCAGGCGGGATCGCAAGGACATGTTCGTCTCCGTAATGATTATTTTTGGTGACGTCCATTCTGAAACCGTGTTCCGCACAATACAATAGCGTTTCATTTGTCGGAACATGTCGTGTGCCATGAAACAAGCTCAAGCTAATACCGAGGACGCAGGCGAGCAGGAGGAGGGTGTTGTCGCGGTACGCCGCGCGATGCGCATCCTGGCCGCCTTTGGTGTGGAGGATCCGCATCTGACGCTGGCCGAGATGAGCCGCCGCACGGGGTATCACCGGTCAACGGTGTTGCGCCTGGCGCGTACCCTGGCCCTGGACGACTACATGGCGCAACGACCCGACGGCAGTTGGCGCCTTGCGCGCGCGGCGGGTTGGCTGGGGGCCTGTTATCAGGCCTCGTTCAATGTGCAGGACATCGTGGAACCGGTGTTGCGCGAACTGACCGTCGCCACCGGGGAGAGCGCGACGTTCTATGTGCGCGAGGGCAGCCAGCGCATCTGCGTGGTGCGGGTGGACGGACCTAAAGCGATCCGTCATCACGTGCGTGTGGGCGCGGGTTTGCCGCTGAATCTGGGCAGCCCGGGGCGTGTCATCCTGGCGTTCTCGGGCGAACCCGGCGAACCCTATGAGAGCGTGCGCCGGCAGGGCTACATGATGTCGCTGGGCGAACGCGATCCCGAGGTCTCCAGCATCTCCGCGCCCGTGTACGGCCTGAATTGGACGTTGCTGGGCGCGGTCTGCATCTCGGGACCGTTGTCGCGGCTGACGGAGGAGATGCTGCAACAGTACAAGCCGGCGATATTGAGCGCAGCGGAGCGGCTGTCGCGCGCCATGATGGGCACGCGACCGGCACGTTGAGCTTGAAGGCCGAGGTTTCAATCGAGGCGGATGTTGCCGTTGCGTATGACTTCGGCCCACTTCGTGTCTTCGTTCTTCAGGTAGTCGGCGAACTGGGCAGGCGTGGAGCCGACGGGCTGGGCGCCCACGTCATTGAAGCGCTTCTTGACCTCGGGGTCATGGAGCACCGCGACCAGTGCCTGGTGCAATTTGTCGGCCACGGCATCGGGCACACCGGCGGGCAGGAATACGCCGTTCCATTCGTAGACTTCATAACCTGGGATCACGGTTTCGGCCACGGTGGGCACGTCGGGCAGCAGGGCGGACCTTTGCGGTGACGAGATGGCCAGTGCGCGCAGGCGGCCGGAGGCAACCAGCGGCGACGATGCCGCCACCGTGCTGAACATGAAATCGACCTGGCCGCCCATGACGTCGGTGATGGCGGGACCGCCGCTCTTGTACGGGACATGCATCATGTCCAGTCCCAGCTTCTGGCGAAAGAGTTCGGAAGCCAGGCGCTGCACCGTGCCACTGCCGCCCGAGGCGAAGTTGATCTTGCCGGGCCGGGCCTTTGCCTGTGCGATCAGGTCCTTCACGTCCTTGTAGGGTGAGTCGGCCTTCACGATCAGGATATTGGGCGCCAGCGAGACCAGTGCCAGGGGCTGCAGCGCGGTGCTCGAATAAGGCAGCTTCGGGAAGAGATGCGGGTTGATCGAGTATGGCGTGGCGTCGTACAGCATGGTGTAGCCATCGGGCGCCGCCTTGGCGACGTAGGCCGCGCCTATCGTGCCGCTGGCGCCGCTGCGGTTTTCCACGATGACGCTGGTGTTCAGGCTGGCACCCATCTTCTGCGCCAGCACACGCGCCAGCGCATCGGCCGCGCCGCCGGGCGCGTAGGGGACGACGATGGTGATGGGATGGTCCGGATAGTCGGCGCGGGCGGGCGCGCTGGCCAGCAAGGCCAGCGCGGTGGCGGCGCCCAATAGCGCGCGTGTGATCGAGTGGGTAGCGGTGGCGGCCCGGGCGCGAGCTTGCCCGGCGTTGCGTAGCCTGAACATTTCTGTCTCCTGTCGTTATCGCGGCACCTCGTGGAGGGTGCGCTCCAGCCGCACTCTAAAGAGGTGTTTCGCGTATTACAACGATAGTTCGACAGGTGAAACGCGTTTCATATGACGCAACTAATATGACGCAACTTATATGGCGCGACGCAATGGCGCAATCTGCGCGCCGCGGCAAGACAGCTACTGCGCCACCAGGCCCAGGTTCTCGATCATCGCGTCGATACGGCGTTCCAGGTCTGGTGAAGCGGGCACCATCGGCAGACGGTGCTCGTTATGCTGCAGCAGTCCCAGCCGCTTCATCAGGTATTTCAGCGGGATGGGATTGGTGTCCCAGAAGATCATCTTCATCAGCTCGAACAGCTTGAAGTGCAGGGCGCGCGCCTCTGCCAGCTTGCCGTCGCGCACCAGGTTGCACAGCCTTGCCACGTCGGCCGGCGCCACGTTGGCCACGGCATTCATGGTGCCGGTGGCGCCCAGGCACATCATGGGGAAGGTGAATTCCTCCAGGCCCACGAACACGCGGAACTCGGGGCCGAAGCGATGCAGCATCTCCGTCACGAACGAGTGGTCGTCCACCGCGTGCTTGATGCCGACGAAATGGGGCACGGCTTCGGCGATCTGTTCCAGCGTCGCCAGGTCGGTCTTGAACGCCGTGCGGCCGGGGATGTGATACATCATCATCGGCACATCCACGCGCTGGCCCAGGTCGATGAAATAGGCCGCCACACCGCGCTGCGGCGGCCGGATGTAGTAGGGCGTGACCACCAGCAAGCCGTCGACGCCGGCGCGCGCCGCATGCTCGGTCAGCACCACGCTTTCGGCATGCGACTGCGAACCGGTGGCCGCCACCACCTGCAAGCGGCCGCGTGCCGCTTGCACCGCGACCGTCACCGCCTGGTTGCGCTCCTCGATGGTCAGCGTCGAAGGTTCGGACGTGGTGCCGTTGATCAGCACGCCATGCGTGCCGTTGCGGGCCTGGAAATCGATCAGGCTTGCAAGCCTGTCGTAGTCGACCTGGCCGTTCCTGAACGGCGTGACGATAGGAGGAATCGAACCCTTCAGGGCTTCGTTCTGCAGATTGATCATCGTGGGACTCCGGCGCTCAGGCCGCCTGGCGGTTGGTGATGAAGCCTTCCTGCTTGCCCAGCACGGCGGCGGGGTGATGCAGGTCTTCCTGCCACAGCAGGGATTCCATGAAGATGTTCAGCGGCTGGTCCTGCACCGTCAGCTCATAGACATAGTCGTCATAGGATGCGTGGTTGTGCACCGCCCAGCCCGGCGCGGACAGCATCAGGTCGCCGGCCTTCCACTCATAGCGGTTGCCGGCCACGCTGCTGTAGCCGCTGCCGGAGAAGTAGTAATTGATGGCGGCCGATACATGGCGGTGCGGGCGGTCGATGATCTTCGGCGGCCGGATGGTCATGGTGGCGAAGAAGTTCGGCGTGATGCCGTTGAAGCGGCCGGTGGCCGGGTTGTAGTACATGTACAGGCGCCGTCCCACATAGTCCTTGCCCAGCGCTTCCAGCTTGTCCAGCTGCGGCTTGACCTTGTCCCAGGCGAAATGCAGCGTGCGCGATTCCACCGCCGCCGGATTGATCAGCGTCTCATAAGGCATCAACAGGCCGCCGTCGTCGGTGATGGGGAAAATGCCGAAGGGATTGCGGCGGCGCGGATCGTCGGGGGTTGCGTGCTGGCCGGTGCCGACGCGTGCATCCATGGACGGCTGCACATCGGTCACGTATACGTCCATGAACTGCAGCAAGGGCACGTTCGAATACGTCAGGCGCACCTGCAGGTCGCGGCCGTCGTTGTAGTGGCTGTAGGGCGTATAGCTGGGGTGATTCCACACATCGTATTGCCTGAAGGCCACCTTCTGTCCACTGACGTCGGTCACGCCCTGGCCGCGAATGCAGAAGTTCACTTCCGTCGCGTTGTGGCGGAACGGCGCGCTGCGTTCGCCCGGCTTGAGCACCGAAAGGCGGACCTGTATGCCCGGCGCCATGCCGGGCGCGAATTCGTGCGCGTTCGGATGCGCGATCAGCGATTCACGGCGGCCCGACGCCGGCAGCGGCAGCGAGGCCAGGCGCTCGACCTCGGCATCGATCTCTTCCTTGGTGACGACGATGGGCGCCCACTGCGTGTTGTGCGATGCCGGCGGTTCGCCGCCACAGTCGAGGAAGCGGCCATTGATACGTTCAAATGCGCGGGTAAATTCACTCATGACAAAGTCTCCAGAATTGATATCGCAGCTATACGGGGTCGAAGGGGCTCAAGCAGGCGTCTGGCATCGGCGCAGGGAAAAAGCGCGGTTCGCTCTTTGATGGCTTGGGTATGGCGCGGCCGAGGCCGCGTTCGCGCGCGCGGCGCAGGATCTCGGTGCCCAAGGCCACGTCGGACAAGCCCATGCCCATGGCTTTGAACAGCGTCAGGTCGGCGTCGGCGGGGCGGTGCGCCTGGTCCTGGATACGCTGCGACAGTGTCTGCACTGCGTGCCAGTCTTCACCATAGCGGGTGCGGAATTCGCGCGACAGGCGCTGCACGCTGGACAGGTCGTCCACCGCCACCACGCCGGCTCTGTCGAAGACGTCCTGCTGGAACTCTTCGCGGTCCGGCGCTATGGCGCCGATGGCGTTCAGATGCGCCCCGCGCCGCAGCATGCCGGCATCGACGAAGGGTTCGCGTGCACGGGTCGCCAGGGTGACCACGTCGGCACCATCGCAGGCGGCGGCCATGCTGGTGCTTGCAGTGACGCGCAGGCCGCGCTCCGGAAACGCCGCCGCGATACGCGCGGCAAACGCCTCGCGCGACTCCGCCGTACGGCTGTACACGCGCACATCCTTGATATCGCGCACGGCCAGCACCGCGGCAATCTGCGACAGCGCCTGTTTGCCGGCGCCGGCCATGGCCAGGACTTGCGCATCCTCGCGCGCCAGCCAGTCGGTAGCGACGCCGGTGGTGCCGCCCGTGCGCATATTGCCCAGGGCGAAGGCTTCGATGACGGCAGCCAATTGACCGTCCGCGGCATTCCACAGCAGGAGCAGCGGGCAGGTACCGCCTTCGGTATGGGTCCAGGTCTTGGTGCCCACATAGTCGCCCAGTCTGGCCCCCAGCGCGTGCAGATTGTTGGGGCCGAACTGCAGCATGGTCTTGGGCATGCTGGCGGCCTTGCCTTGTGCCTGCTGGCGCAATCCCGCGCTGAGCGCGGGGATGGCTTCGGCCAGTGTCAGCAACGAAGTCACCTGGTTTTCCGTGATCCACACGGGTTCTGCATTGCTCATGATTGCGTTCCTTGGTGAGCGGCGGGCGCGTCCTTGGCGTCGATGCCGAAGCCGTCGTCCCAGATCGAAGGCACCGGCGGGCGCAAGCCGAAGGTGTTGACCACCAGCGCGTGCGTGATGTAACGGCCCGCCAGCATGGCAATGGCCACGGCCTGGTCCGCGGGCAGCCGCGCCACCAGCGCTTCGAATTCGTCGCTGGCCCGCAAGCCACGCGTCCGCACCGCGGCCAGCACGTAGCGCTGCACCGCGCGTTCGCTGTCCGATAGCAGCGCCGCCGCGTCGGGTTGCAGGCGTTCGACTTCGCGCACCCAGTCGCGGCCCAGTCCCAGGCGTACGCACAAGCGCTCGTGCTGATTGCGCTCGTAGGCGTTCTCCATCAGCGTGGCGGTGGTCAGCACGGCTACCTCGGCCAGATTGTCAGGCAGCGCACCTTTCAATGATTCGGTGAAACGCATGAAGTCCAGCAGGGGAGCCGGAGCATGGGCGCAGACCTGGAACAACTCTCCCAGGTAGCCCAGGCGCCGTACGCGCGGCGTCAGGTATGCGGCCAGGTCGGGCCGCATGTCGTCGAGTTGCAAACGGGGGATGGTCTGGCTCATGGTCGTCAGTCGAGGGTGATGTGATATTCGTCGGCCAGCTTTTTCCACTTCACCAGTTCGTCGCCGATCTGCTTCTGCAGAGTGGGACCATCCATGGTCAGCGGCACGAACAGGCGGTCGGACAAGGCCGTCTGCGTAGCCTTGTCCTGCGCCAGCGCCATGAATTCCTTGCGTAGCCGATCCACGATGGGCTGCGGTGTCTTCGCTGTCACGAAGAAACCCAGCCACACGGCGAAGTCGTAGTCCTGGAAGCCGGGCAGCTCCGCCAGTGCGGGCACATCGGGATGGAAGGGCACGCGCTGCTTCGTGGCCACGGCCAGCAGCTTGATCTTGCCGGTCTTCAACTGCGGGCTGATATTGGAGATGGCGTTGAAGATCACCGGCACCTGGCCGCTGAGGCCGTCGGTCAGGGCGGGGGCGCATCCCTTGTACGGCACGTGGACCATGTCGATGCCGGCGCGATGCGCGAATTCGACGCCGGCGAAATGCTGGGCGGTGCCGGTGCCGCAGGAAGAGAAACTGAGCGTGCCCGGATGCGCTTTGCCGTAGGCGATCAGTTCCTGCACGGTGTTGACCGGCAGCTTGCTGCTGACCGCCAGCGCTACCGGTGTCTCGGCGATGGCGATGATGGGCGTCAGGTCCTTCTGCAGGTTGAAGTTCTGCGCGACGCCCAGTGCCGCGTTCACCGTCATGGTGTTGTTGCCCACCAGGATGGTCTCGCCGTTGGGCGCCGAACGCACGACGTAATCAGTGGCGATATTGCCCGACGCGCCGGCACGGTTCTCCACCAGGAAGGTCTGCTTGAAGATTTCACTCAGGCGCGGCGACAGCATGCGCCCGATCACGTCGGTGCTGCCGCCGGGTGGGAAGGCCGAGATCATCGTCACGGGGTGCTCGGGGTACGCGGCGTGGGCGCTGCTGGTCAGCAGCAGCGCCAGGCCGAATCGCAGCGTCCAGCGGCGCGCTTTCTGCTGCAGGCGGATGAGGGGTTCCGTCATGCTTGTCTCCTGGTTTTTTTGATTCTGTGTCTTGAGTCTGTGCGCGGGGCTTTGTCCCGATCGGCTGTGCTATCGTAGGGACGTAATCAATGTGTGTATAGATTGATTTACAATCAATCAACCTGGATATCACCGTATGGAAAGTCGACGCAAGAAGGCGCCCGAGGCGGACAGCCGTACTTCAGGCACGCTGGTCGATGCGCAGACCGCCATCGAGCGCCTGGGCATCAAGATGCAGACGCTGTATGCCTACGTCAGCCGCGGCTGGGTGCGGGCGGTGCCGGCCGTGGGTGGCAAGGGCAATCTGTATTACGTGGAAGACCTGGATGCCCTGGCCGCGCGAGGGCGAGGGCGGTCCATGGCCGGCGCGGGCGCCGAACGCATGATCCGCTGGGGTGGCAATGCCGTGATGCAGACCTCCATCACCGCCATCGGGCCGGAGGGTCCGCGTTACCGGGGCAAGTCCGCGGCCGAGCTGGTGCATCACCATCGTTCCTTCGAAGACTGCACCGAGCTGCTGTGGAATGGCATGCTGCCCGATACCTCGGCGGTATGGCAGCCGGCGCGCCCTGGTGCCGGGTTCGAGGCGCTGGCGCAAGGCATCGTGCAGGTGGCCAAACGCAATCATTCGCGGCGTCTGCTGTCGGTCGCCGTGGAGGCCTATGCCGCCAGCCTGGGGCGCAACCCCGAGTTGACCTTGGGGGCGCCGGTCCTGGCCGCACGCCAGTTGATCCAGGCCATGTCCGCCGCCACGGGTTTGCTGACGCCGACGCCCACCTATGCGCTGGACGACGCGCCGCAATCCATCGCGCGCATCCTGGCCGTCAATCTGCGCGTGGGCGACACACCGGAATGCCTGCGCCTGCTGGATGCGGCGCTGGTCCTGAGCGCCGACAACGAGTTGGCGCCCGCCACTTTCGCGGCGCGCATCGCGGCGTCGGCCGGCGCGGACCTGTTTTCCTGCGTGACCACGGCGTTGGGCGCATTCGAAGGCATGTTGACCGGCCTGGGCTGCGAACAGGCCGAATCCGCGTTGGCGCAGGCAGGCTCGCGCGACGCCTACCTGGACCATTTGAAAAGCCTGTTGGCGCGCAAGAGTCCGGTGCCGGGGTATGGGCATCCGCTGTATCCGGACGGCGATCCACGCGCTACCTTGTTGCTGGAGCTGGTGCGTGAAGTAACGCCCGCCGGCGCACGCGGGGAAATGGCACTGCAAGGCGTGGACCACGCTTGCCAGGAGTGGGGCCTGAAGCCCAATCTGCCCTTGGCGCTGGCGGTGTTGTCGGCGGTGCTGGATGCGCCGGTGGGCGCGTCCGGCGCCTTGATGTCGGTGGGGCGGGCGGCCGGCTGGGTAGCGCACGCACTGGAGCAACGCCTGGCGGGATTCCTGGTACGGCCACGGGCGCGGTATATCGGCCCGTCCTGAAGGTGGGCCGCCGCCCGCCGAGTCGCGGCGGGTGGTGTCCGCCTGTGGCGGCCCGAGCTTTCAGCGACAGGTCAGTGGCCGCGGCCCAGGGCCTTGGCCATGGTCTTGGCATATTCACGGGCGACGCGGGCGTCGATCACCGCCACCTTGCCCGCTCGCACGGCTTCGATCGCTTCATCGAGCGCCTCGGCCAACTGGCCCGCGGTGCGCACCGGCCCCCAGCCCAATGCGCCTTGCGCCCGCGCCATGCCGGCCAGGTCGATCTCCGGTCCTTCGATACGCTGGCCTATCCATTTGTTCTCCACCGGCCGCGCGCGCATCTGCGCCACTTTTTCCTGATGCACCTCGTCATTGAAGAACGAACGATTGTTGGCCACGACGACGAGTAGCGGAATGCCGTAGCTCACCGCCGTCCAGAGCGCGGTAACGCCCATCAGGAAATCGCCATCGCCCAGCACCGCGACCGGCAGGCGTGGCGTGCCACGCAAGGCCAGGGCCGCGCCCACGGCCATGCCCGGGCCCGAGCCGATGCCTCCGCCGCCGTCATAGCCCAGATAATCCAGCGGGTGAGCCAGCGGATGGGCGTCACCGGGCCATCCCAGGTTGGCGCGTATCAGGCAGGCCGGTGCGTTGCGCAGTAGCCGCTGGCTGATCGTGCCGGCGAACACGCTCAGGGAGATGCCCTCCGCTTCGTCTCCCGTCGCCGCCGGCAGGGTGTCGGGTTCGGCGGGCAAGGGCGCCGGCTGCACGCGTGCCTTGCCCAGACCGCGTAGCGCGTCCAATGCCTGCGCCACGAACTCGTCGGGGTCGCACATCAGATAGGTGTCGGTACCGGCCAGGCCTTGATGCTCGCCGCCGAAGCCGTTGTGCAGCACCTGGTCGAGCGATACCTGCACCACGTGGGCGGGCGGTGGTTCCGCGCCCCAGGCCGTGCGCAAGGTGCCGGCCAGATCGACCCAGTCCAGGCTGAGCACCAGATCGGCCTGGCGCAGTCTGTCCAGGCCCTCATCGGCCATGAAGAACGACGGCGTCGAGCCATGCAATGGATGGCGCGTCGGAAACGCGGCGCCCACCTTGAAGTCCGTCAGCACCGTGGCGCCGCAATGCTCGGCGAACGCCACGCGGCGCTCCCAGTCCGCTTCATTGCGCGATACGCGGCCAGCCAGGATGACGGGCCGCCGGGCCTGGTACAGCTTTTGCGCGAGTTCGCGCGCCACGTGGTCCGCGATGCCGGGCCGTCGCGGCGGCGCATAGCGGGCCAGCGGCAGCAGGGGCGGCGGCTGGGTGCAAGGGGCTTCCTGCAATGCGCTGTCGAAGCACACATACACCGGACCCTGGGGCTGCGTCGTGGCGATCTGCCGGGCGCGCAACACGGCATCGCGCGCACCCTCCAGCGACGAGGGTTCGGCGTCCCATTTGACGAAGGTGCGTACCAGGGCGCCCTGGTCCTTGGCGGTGTGCAGCCAGTCTATCCAGGGGCGGCGGCGTGCCGAGTCGACCGGCCCCGTGGCGCCGAACACCATCACGGGCACGCGATCGCAATAGGCGTCGAAGATGGCCATCGAGCCATGCATCAAGCCGACGTTGGCGTGCAGGATGGCGCCCATGGGCCGGCCTGCAACCTTGGCGTAGCCATGCGCGATGGCGACGGCATGCTCTTCGTGCAGCACCGTGAGCATCTTGGGTGATTCGTCACCCAGATAGTTGACCAGGCTGTCATGCAGGCCGCGATAGCTGGCGCCGGGATTCAAGGCGACGTATTCCAGGCCGATGTGGCGCAGCAAGGCGGCCAGATAATCGCTGCCCCATGGCGCCGCGCCTGCATCGGCCGGCACGGAAGGCGTGGGTGTCCGCGGGATGGCGGAGTTGAGGGTGGGGAGGGCAGCGGGGGCGGAGAGGGTGGAGAGGGTGGGCATGGTGTGCATCAATCCAGAGTGACGTTGACGTTCTTGGTCTGCGTGAATTCCAGCAGCTCTTCCTTGCATTCCTCGCGGCCGATGCCGGATTGCTTGTAGCCGCCGAACGGCGCGCCGACGAAGTGCGCGGACGAGCCGTTGATCCATACATAACCGGCCTGCACACGTGCGGCGGCACGGTGTGCCGTGCGCAGGCTGGTGGTCCAGATGGATGCCGTCAGGCCGTACTCCACGCCATTGACCGCGGCGAACAGGTCGTCTTCGTCGGACCACTTCAGCACCGACAGCACGGGACCGAAGATTTCTTCGCGCGCCACGCGCATGGTGGGCGTGACGCCGGACAGGATGGTCGGCTCGACGAAGTACCCTTGCGCCAATGCGGGATCGGCACTGCGCCGGCCGCCGTGCGCGATGTGTGCGCCTTCGGCCACGGCGGATGCGACGTACGACAGCGTCTTGTCCATCTGCTCGCGCGAGACCAGCGCGCCCATGGTGGTGCGCATGTCCGTGGGCAGGCCGGGCCGGTGCAGCTCGCCGGTCAGCTTCACGATGCGGGCCAGCACTTCATCGTGGATGGATTCGTGCAGGAACAAGCGGCTGGTCGAGCCGCAGGACTGGCCGCACCAGGTGAAGTTCATGCCGCGGACCGCGCCCAGCGGCATCATCCGCAGGTCCGCGTCCGGGTAGGCGATCATGGCGTTCTTGCCGCCCAATTCCAGCAGCACTTTTTTCAGGTCGTCCGCCGCCGTGCGCATCACGGCCTTGCCGGCGTTGACGCTGCCGATCAGCGCCACGGCCGCCACATCCTGATGTGCCGACAACGCCGCCCCCGTGGCACGGTCGCCGGTCAGGCAGTTCAACACGCCAGGCGGGAAGATGCCGGCAATCAATTCGAACAGCCTTAGCGTCGACAGCGGTGCCTGTTCGGGCGGCTTGACGATGACGGTGTTGCCCGCGGCCAGCGGCGCGGCGATCTTGCCGGCCGCGAACATGAAGGGATGATTGAACGGAATGATGCGCGCCACCACGCCCAGCGGTTCGCGCAGCGTGTAGTCGAGCGAGCCGTTCATCGTCGGGATGGTCTCTCCCTTGAGTTCCAGCACCAGACCGGCGAAGTATTCGAGTTGCGTGGCGGCGATCACTGCATCGTCCTGCATCTGCTTGACTGGATTGCCGCAGTCGGCGGCGTCGATCAGTGCCAGTTCCAGTGCATGCGTGCGAATCACGGCGGCGGCTTGCCGCAGCAGCGCGGCACGCGTCAGCGGCGGTGTGTCGCGCCAGGTGGGAAAAGCCTGCTTTGCCGCGGTCACGGCAGCGTCCACGTCGTCGCTGCCGGCGACTGCGTAGGGGCCGAGGTCGGACTGCGAACCCGGACTGATGCTGCGCAGATAGACGCGTGATCGAGGGGAGTGCCACGCGCCCCCGTAGTACAGCTCGCGTTGCGTGGGCAGGGCGTCGGGTACTCGCGTGGACAGATCGGGTCCCAGCTCGGAGGTGATCATCGTTGTACTCGCTTGATGAACGCCGCCTGCGTTGTTCAAGCGTGGGCGGCCGGCTAGTCGGAAGCCGCAAGGTATCTGTTGTCGATCAAGTCGGTCAATCTTGATTTCAAATCAACTTGTCGACGCGCGGCACGAGCGCATTGCGCGTCATCGCGCGTGCATGCCTTGCCATTGCGGCAGCCACGGCGGAGGGGGCGCGAGGGGGGAGAGTGGTTGAGCGCGCGTCTGGAACCGCGACACGCGTCGGAAGCAAAATGAAGAAAGCCGTCCGGGAAGATTCATCGCGCTGGCAACCCATGAACTGGCGTTGCCGCATGAAAATTCCCGGAACGGCGGATTGGAGCAGGCGCGGTTAATACGCTTTGGGGACTAGCGCAAACAGCTTACCTTCTCGACGAGAGGGTACCCAGCAGATAGCCAGCCGCGGCAGCAATGGCTACGGCCCAGATGGGATTTTCGGCGGTCTTGTCACGGATGGTGCCGAGTGCTTCGCCGTAGGACTCCTGCGCGTAACCGGCGGCCTGACGTACCTTGCCTTCGACCTGGGTGGCCGCGTCGCCGCTCAGTCCACCGACCGCATCCTGCACTCTGCCTGCCAATTTCTGGGCTTTACCTTCGACGGATTCGAGCATCGCTTTCACTCCTTGGAAATTTGCGCTGCCTGACGGCCCTGGGGCCGCTCTACAGCAAGATTTAGGACTAGCGGTGGCTGGGATCGCAAGTGCTGTTCCCGGATTTAGGTAAGGGTCGCGGGCCGTCCAGCCGGCGCTAATCCTGAGCTGCGCGTAGCAGTTGGTGGGGCTGTAGCGGTACGGCCGCGGGATTGCTGCATCGCCACACCGAAAAGCCGGCAAAATCAGCACTTTGGCCATGACAGGTGCGAGGAGCGCAGACCATGATGACATCAGGATGGCAGCGGCTGGGCGCGGCATTCGCGCTGGTGATGATGAGCATCTGTGGTACGGCCGAGGCGGCCGATTACCCCGATCGCCCGATCCGCTTGATCGCGCCGTTCCCGCCCGGCGGCTTTACGGACGTGGTGACGCGCCGGGCCGCGGTCACCTTGTCCAAGGAGCTGGGGCAATCGGTCGTGGTCGAAAACAAACCTGGCGCCGGCACCAATATCGGCACGGAATACGTGGCCCGTTCCGCGCCGGATGGCTACACGTTATTGGTGGGCACGTCCAGCCTGGCAATCAATCCGACGCTATACCCGCATCTGTCCTTCGATGCGCAGAAGGACCTGCGCCCGGTGGGGATACTGTCGACGACGGGTTATACCTTGGTCGCCAACAACGATTTTCCCGCGTCGAACACGGCGGAGCTGCTGGCCTACGCGAAGAAGCATCCTGGTGAAGTCGCGTTCGGCTCTTCAGGCAACGGCGCGGTGAATCATCTTGCCGCTGTGATGTTCATGCAGCAGGCCGACATCAAGATGCAGCATATTCCTTACCGAGGCAGCCAGGCTGCCTTGACGGATCTGCTGGGCGGCCGCATTCAACTGTTCTGGGCCTCGACGCTGGAGGCCTTGCCGTTGTTGTCGTCCCACCGTGCCAAGGCGTTTGGCGTGACGGACGCCGCGCCCGTCAGCGCCTTGCCCAAGGTGCCCGCCCTGGGCGCCACGGTTCCGGGCTACGAAGCCATCTACTGGATGGGAATATTCGCGCCGGCGGGTGTCAGCGACGACATCGTCGGCCGTCTGTCGCGTGCCTTGCAAACCGCCGCCGACGATCCCGGCCTGAAGACCTATCTGACCGACAGCGGTGCGCAAAGCAAGTTCATGCCACCGCGCGACGCCGCGCAGTTGTTGCGCGACGATACCGTGCGTTGGGGGGAGGTGGTGAAAGCCTCTGGAGCGAAAGTTGAGTAGGGGAAAACCAGAGCGGGCCTCAGGCTTCAGGCCTTAGGCCTCGCCCACAAGCTCGCTGGTAGCGACTGGCTCGAACGGCGTGCGCGCGCGCGGTTCCAGCTCATCGACGATACGCTGCAGCAGCTTGAACAGCCGCTGGCGTTCCGGTTCGGTCAAGGGCGCCATCTGCTCGGCATAGGTGGCCTCGGCCATCTCGGCCGTCTGCTTCAATGCCCGCTGGCCCGCGGCGGTCAGTGTCAGTTGGCGCCGGCGCCGATCGGCGTCGGTCTGTTTACGGGTGATCCAGCCGCGTGCCTCCAAGGCCTGGACGATCTGCGACACGGTGACCTTGTTCATCCCGATCGCCTTGGCCAGATCTCCCTGGTTGACGCCGTGCAGGTCATGCAGCGCGATCATGACGGAATACTGCGCGGGCGACAGGGACAGTCGTTCGAAATTCGCTTCGAAGATAGCGACGTAGATCTGGTGGGCGCGGCGCAGCAGAAAGCCAGGGCGCGAGTAAAGCTGGGACAGTCGTTCGACGTGCTGATCGGACATGTATCGGAGTCAATTGGAGCTAGGCGCCGGCACGATGGCCGCTGAGTTCCGAGCCGGCCTGCGCGGACAGCGCACGATAGCAAGGCATGGCGGCGCAGGCGAACAGCGCGACGATGACGAACGCCACCGAGAAATCCGAGCCGGCCGGCGTTGCGCGGGCGCCTAGATTAGCAGACCACTGCACGGCCAGCGCGGACAGCGAGATCCCCAGCATGATGGCCAACTGCCAGGCCATGGTATTCAAGGTCGTGGCCGAGGCCACCTTCTCGCGCGGCAGGTCGGAATAGGACACGGCGGTCAGCGCATTGAACTGCACGGCGCGGAAGAAGCTGGCCATGGAGACGAAAGCGGTGATGCCGGCCAGGCCCCAATGCGGTAACGAGAACATGGCGCAGCCGGCCAGTGCCGCCGCGCAAGCGACGCCGTTGTAGCAAAGCACGCGCCGAAAGCCCCAGCGGCGCAGCAGGCGGGTGGTCTGGGTCTTGGTGAAGAAGGCGATGGAGCCGCTGATCAACAGTACGATGCCGCTTTGCAGGGCCGTATAGCCCAAGCCCAGCTGCAGCATCAGCGGCAGCAGGAAAGGCAAGGCGCCATACCCCACCCGGACCAGTGACCCACCCCAGAAGCCGGCGGCAAAAGTGGGCAGGCGCAGGAGGCGAAAGTCCAGCATGGGTGCGGCCAGGCCACGGAAGCGGCGCGCATAGAGCCAGATGCAGAGCGCCAGGCCCGCTGCCAGTCCGCCCAGCAAGGGCACGCTGGCGCCGTGCCTGGCCCGCTCGATCAGCAGGATCAGCAAGGCCAGCGCGACGGCGGCCAACAGCCACTCCCGCACATCGAAACGCAGGTCCGCGCGGTGATGCAGTTGCGGCATGATGCCGCGCGCGGCCCACAGGCCGGCCAGGCCCACCGGCACATTGATCAGGAACACCCAGTGCCAGGACAAATAGGCGGACAGCAGCCCTCCCAGCGGCGGCCCCAGCATCGGCCCCACCATGGCCGGCGTGATGAACCAGGCCAATGCTTCAACCAGCTGCGCGCGATTGGTGGTCTGGACGATGGCGGTGCGCCCGACCGGCACCATCATGGCCGCCGCCACCCCTTGCAATGCGCGGAATACCGCCAGTGCGGCCAGGCTGGGCGCCACCGCGCACAACACCGAGCTGGCGGTGAACAGCGCCACCGCCCAGGAAAACACGGTCCGCGTGCCATGCCGCGCCGCCACCAGTCCGCTCAGGGGAACGAACACCAACGAGCACAGCAGATAGATGGTCATCGTCAGGTTCAGGCTCAAGGGATCGACGCCGAAGTCGCGGGCGATGTCCGGAATGACCGGGCTGATGATGGTGGCGTCCAGCTGCTCCATGAAGTACGCGGCGCCCACCAGGATGGACAAGGGGCGGAAGCTGGTGTCCCGGGGACGGGGCTCGGCGGATTTGGCCGGAGCCGCCTGGTCGTTATCGGCAGCGTTGTCGGTAGCGATACGGGCGGCGATGTCGGAGACGTCGCGTTGGGCTGAGGACATGTATCTCGGCAAGGGAGAAGAGGAGAAACGCCCGCCATTCTGCGCGCTTTGGCGGTGGCTCAAAAATGACGATAGTAAATAAGCTAACAAATTAATGTGCGTTTGATAGTTAGCCCGCTGACGATAGCATGCCTCGTATATCGATCCGTAATGGACACAAGGGAGCAAGGCAATGGCGGTTTTCGAATTGGCGACGGCGCACTGGCTGGCGCAAAACCTGGGGCAGGACAAGGTGGTGGTGCTCGACGCGCGCCCGGTGGCTGAATACTGGTCGGGGCACATCCCCGGCGCGCGCCATATAGAGCCGTCCCTGTTCGCGATCACCCGCAGCGATGCGCCTGCCCTGGCCCGCTTGCAGGCGGTGCTGGCCTGGACCTTGTCCGCGCTGGGCATCTCCGCGGATTCCCGCGTCGTCGTCGCGGGTGCGCAGAACGAGGTCAACGCCGCTCGCGTGGCATGGGCACTGGCCTATGCCGGCGTCGGCCGTATCAGCCTGCTGGATGGTGGTGTCGGCGCCTGGACGGGCGAGCTGGAGACCGTCGCGCCGGCCGTCAGTGCGACAGCCTATACGGTGGTGCCACAAAGCGCTTATCTGGCGACGGCTGATGAAGTATTGGCCGCGACGGCAGACAAAACGTCGCCCGATGTCCGCCTTATCGACGCGCGCTCCAGGGAAGAGTTCGCGGGCCTGCGCAGCAACGCGGGACGTACCGGCCGGGTGCCGGGAGCGCGGTTCTGGGATACGAATCTCGAACTCGCCGCCGATGGGCGCTTTGCCGCCGCCGCGGCCCTGGCACCCGCGGTCAAGGATCTGGTCGCCGCCGACGAGCGGGCCATCGTCTATTGCGGCGGCGGCGGTCGCGCGGCGCGAACCTTCATCGCCTTGCAGCTGGCGGGACATACCGGCGCGGCGGTGTATCCGGCCTCCTGGAACGAATGGGGCACGTCGGAGCAATACCCCGTGGATACGGCAGCTGCCTAGTCAAAACCGCAAAGCCAGGCCGATCGCAAGCAGGTAGCAAGCCGCAGACGGGCCAAAGCAGGCAAACCCAGCACCAGAACAAGAACACACAACAAGGACGCAAGACATCATGTACGGCATCGTCGTCGACAACGACAGACTCGACCGGATCCAGCCGAAGATTCTGGATATGACCCGCTACCCGGCGAGCCCCGCCGAAAACGGGGGCGTGACCGTCACGCCTTATTCACCCACGGTGGGCGCGCGCGTCAGTGGATTGCGCATAGACCGAGATGGCGCCGTTGCGCCAGGCGTGCGCAAGCTGTTGTACGACGCGCTACTGCGCTACGGCTTTCTCAGCTTCGAGCCGGGCACCGTCGGCGTCGAGCATTTCGAACAACTGGTTTCCCTGTTCGGCAAGGCCAAGCTGATGAACACCCCGTACACGCCGGAGACGGGCAAGAGCGGCCAGCTGAATACCATCGACGCATCGACCAAGAAGACGCGCATGAACTACATCTGGCATATGGACCAGGTGTTCCAACCGACTTCGCCGCCCTACACCGCCTTGCTGGGCGAGACCATGCCCGCGCTGGGCGGCGATACGCTGTTCGCCAATGCGACCGCCGCCTACGATCTGCTCGATCCACTGCTGGTGGCTTACCTGGAGACGCTCTCCGCCGTCCATGATGCCGACACCATGGGCTACCTGACGCTGGCCTATCACGACCTGGAGGCGCGCGCGGACCAAAGGCGCAAGTATCCGCCTATCGAAGTGCCGCTGATCCGGACGCATCCGGAGACGGGGCGCAAGCAGATCTTCGTGAATGAGCTGTATACGCATCGCATCCTGGGCGTCAGCCGGCGCACCAGCCAGGCCCTGCTGGACATCCTGTTCGATGCGCTGAGCGCGCCGGAAGTGCAGACGCGCCATCGTTGGGAAAGTGGTACCGCCCTGATCTGGGACAACCGTACCGTGCAACACCGTGGCGTTCCAGATTTCGGATCGCAGCGCCGCATCATGCACCGCGCCCTGGTGTTGCCCAAGGAAGCCTGATTCCTGGATTCCTGTTGATTGAACTTTGCATGAACCGGGCGGCGCGGGCCGCCCGACCTTTCCAGACGTAGACACTATGAATCGCAGAGATTTTCTCCAACTGGCTGGCGTCGCGGCGGCGACTGGCCTGCTGCCAGGGGCCTTGAACGTCGCCTATGCGGCCGAGGCGCAAGACAAGAAGAAGGTGCGCATCACCTTGCCGTCGGCGGGCAGCGCGGGCTCGGCCTGGCGTCCGCTGGTGGAAAAATACAAGCTGGACCAGGACCTGGGTATCGCCCTGGACTGGGTGACGGCGGACCCCGGCAAGATGCAGGTGCAACTGAGCGCCGGCTCGCTGGACGTAGGTGTATTCGGATCGGTGGGACTGGCGACGCTGGCCAACCGCGGTAGCGACATCGTATTGTTCGGCCCGGCGCTGAACAATCATGGCCGCTGGATCGTGCGGGGCGACAGCCCCTATAAATCGCCCAAGGACCTGGTCGGCAAGCGCATCGCCACCACCGCCGAAACCAGCGAGACCTATCAGCAGGCGCGCATCGCCGCGTCGCTGACGGGCCTGGACCTGAAGAAGGACGTCAAGGTCATCTTCGGTTCGCCCACCGCCAATCTGGCGCTGTTCGAGCGCGGTGACGTGGACGGCATCATCACGCTGGAGCCGACCGCGACCCGCCTGGTCGGCCGTGGCGCCCGGGAAATCGCGCGTGTCGCCGATATCTGGAAGGAAGCGACGGGCCAGGCCGATGATCCTTTCCTGGTTGGCCTGGCGGCCAGCAAGACCTGGTACGAGCAGAACCAGACGACCGCGGCCAAGCTGGCGATGCTGTTCGAGCGTATCGGTACCACCATCGCCGCGCATCCTGACAGTCTCAAGCCCATCGCCGCCGAACTAGGACTGAAGGCTGACGAAACGCAGGCCATCGACCTGTTGCCTCAACGCCTGGCGCCCACCTATGCCACCAAATGGGATGCCGGCGTTTTCGCGACCATAGACAAGCAGATCGAAGTCGCCGTGAGGCTCGGCCTGCTGGATGCCGCGCCGTCGCGCAAACTTTATGTGAAGGCTTGAATGAGCTCCGACGACGCAATTCTGCAAGGTGGCCGGCCTGGCCAGAATGCCCAGGCCGGGCCAAGCGCTCATGCTGACCGAAGCAGTAGCGCGGTGCTGACACGGCGCAATGCCTTACCGTGGCGCTTGCGCGCCTTCCTGGTCCGGGCCTGGCCGCCGCTGATCTTTTTCGTGCTGCTGACCGCCGGCTGGGAAGCGATGGCAGTGTGGCTGCATTCGCCGCTGGTGCCCGGCTGCGGCGCCATCCTGCGCGAGCTGGTGGAGATCGTGCGCAGCGGCTTTGCCTTCAGCGAAATCGGCGTAACGTTTCTGCGCATGTCGCTGGGGTTCCTGTTGGCGCTGCTGTTCGCCTTGCCCGTGGGCATACTTACCGCGGTGTCGCGCACGGCGGAACGCTTCTTCGAACCTGGTGTGATCCTGGGCCTGACCGTGCCGGGTCTGGTGTGGGCCTTGTTGTGCGTGATCTGGTTCGGCGTATCGCTGGCGTCGCCGGTAGTTGCGGTGGCCTTGGGCGTGCTGCCCGCGATGGTGATTTCGGTGCATCAGGGCGTGCGTTCGCTGGAGCACGAGCGCGTGGAAATGGTGCGCGTATTCCGCCTGCCGCCGGCGCTGGTTCTGCGCAAGGTGTGGCTGCCGCTGCTTTACAGCTTCATCGTGTCGGGCTGCCGCATCGGTTTCTCCATCGCCTGGAAGGTGATCGTGCTGGTGGAGATATTCGGGATGTCCGATGGCGTGGGCTATCAGCTGAATTCCAAATTCAGCACCCAGGACGTGGAAGGTGTCATCGCCTGGACCCTGGCTTTCTGGATCGCGATGCTGGTGATCGAACACGGCATCTTCCGGCCGTTGGAAGTCCATGCCAATCGCTGGAAACGGAGGAATGCGCGATGAGCAGCAATATTCAACTGCGCGGCATCACCAAGCGCTACCCTCCCTTGGGCAGCGCCGCGGAGCGCACCGTGCTGACCCGGTTGGATCTCGACATCCGTGCCGGGGAACTGTTGGCGCTGGTGGGACCTTCGGGTTGCGGCAAATCGACACTGCTCAATCTGATCGCGGGGCTGGATCTGCCCACGCAAGGCGACGTGAGGTTCGACCGGCCGTTCCAGGGCATCAACCTGGGCGTCGTGTTCCAGCAGCCACGCCTGCTGGACTGGCTGAGCGTGGCCGAGAATATCGGCATCGTGCTGGCGGGCAAAGGCAAGGGCAAGGAAGACGTCGCGCGCGCCGTGCGGCAGTTGCTGCAACGTGTCGAGCTGCCCGAACATGCCCAGGCCTATCCCCAGTTCCTGTCGGGCGGCCAACGCCAACGGGTTTCCATCGCGCGTGCCTTCGCCGTGCAGCCCGATGTATTGCTGCTGGATGAGCCGTTCAGCGCGCTGGACGAGCTCACGGCGCGGCGTCTGCGGCAATTGCTGCAAGCCATGTGGCTGTCAGGAGAAGGGCCGCGTCCCACCGGCGTGCTGGTGACGCACAATATGTTGGAAGCCGCCTTCCTGGCGGACCGTATCGCGGTGATGGGTGGGTCGCCCGCCGAGATCGTACGCATCATCGAAGTGGATGTGGCGCGTCCGCGCGATCCCGACGATCCCGCTTTGTTCGAAGTGCACAGGCAGGTGATGCAAGCCTTGCAAGGTTGAAACAGCAGCCGGATGATATCTTCATCCGGCTGCGTTGTTCATACCTTCGTCGTTTTGATTCGGCTGCTGCGTTCAAGCCGCCTTTCTAATCCGCTGCCTTCATCCGGCCGCGTACTGGTTGGCGGGAACGGGCAGTCCGAGGTTTTCCCGCAGCGTGGTGCCTTCATATTTCGTGCGGAACAAGCCCCTGGCACGCAACTCGGGCAGTACCCCCTCGATGAAATCATCCAGGCCGCCGGGGAAGTAGGGCGGCAGGATGTTGAAGCCGTCCGCTGCCTTCGACTCGAACCATTGCTGCAAGGTATCGGCGATGCTTGCCGGCGTCCCAACCAGCAACAGGTGACCCCGCGCCGCCGCCACGCTCAGGGCAAGTTCGCGCAAGGTCATGCGCTGGCGATGCGCCAGGTCCAGTAGCAGAGTAGTGCGGCTCTTCATTGCCTCGCTTTCCCCCAGCGTGGCGGGCAGTGGTTCGTCCAGCGGCAGGCCGGAAACGTCATGGCCGATGAAGAAGGACAGTAGCGGAATGGCTTCGTCGATGGAAACGTAGCGCTGCAGGGCATCGAACTTGTCCCTGGCCTCCCGTGCGGTCGCGCCGACGATGGGGACGACGCCGGGCATCACCAGCACGTGATCGGGATTCCTGCCCATGGCTTGAACGCGGCTTTTGACTTCCGCGTAATGGCCGCGTGCGGTTTCCAGGTCGTACTGTGCGCCGAAGGAAATGTCGGCGTATCTGGCCGCCAGGTCCAGGCCCGGGCCGGAAGCGCCAGCTACGATCGTGACGGGATAGCCCTGCGGCGGACGGTTGAGATTCAAAGGCCCGCGCACGGAGAAATGCGAACCGCGATGATTCAGCTTGTGCATTTTCGTCGCGTCGAAATACACGCCGCTGTCCTTGTTCCGGGGGAATGCCCCGTCTTCCCAGCTGTCCCACAGTCCCCGGACGACCTGCACGAATTCGGTGGCGCGCTCATAGCGCTGCGCGTGCGGCACCTGGGCCTGTTCGCCAAAGTTTCCCGCCGCCTCCTTGCTGAGCGTGGTGACCACGTTCCATGCCGCACGGCCGCCGCTCAAGTGGTCCAGCGAGGCGAACATGCGCGCCAGGTTCATGGGCTCGTGATACGTCGTCGATGCCGTCGCGGCCAGGCCGATATGCCGCGTGGCGCCGGACAGGGCGCTGAGTAGTGTCAGAGGCTCGAAGCGGCTGACGACCGAAGGTGTGGACGTGGCATCGCTGCCTGGAACGTCGGGGAAGAAGATGAAATCGAACTTACCGGCTTCGGCGCTCTGGGCAATGTCCCGCATCAGGCTGATGTCCTCGCCGCCCGAGCGCGCCTGCGGCAGGCGCCAGCCCCCCTGGTGATAGCCGGCGTGCAAGACGAACAGGCCGAGTTTTATTTTTTGATTGCGGGGCATTTCAAACTTCCAGGAATTTCTTTGCGGTTGCGCCGCTTGCCATGGGCGCGGGATCCAGGTCCAGCAGATCGAAGAGCGTCGCCTTCAGCCGTGCGAACGCCGGGTCGACGCGATTGCGGGGGCGCGGCAGCGGGTTGTCAACGATGCGTTCGACGCGGCCTGGGTCAGCCGCCATCACGACGATGCGGTCGGACAGGTAAGCCGCCTCCTCGATATCGTGCGTCACCAGTATCATGGTCGCGCCCGTGGTCAGCCATAGACTCTGCATTTCATTCTGCAGCTTGATGCGGGTGAAGGCGTCCAGCGCGCTGAAGGGTTCATCCAGCAAGAGCAGGCCGCGCGAGCCCATCAGCAGCCGCGCGATGGCGACACGTTGCGCCATGCCGCCCGAGAGCTGCGCCGGGAACTTGCCGGCGACATCGGACAGGTTCACGCGTGCCAGCTGGCCGCGCACCCGGGCCATCAGCGTCGGGCTGTCCAATCCTTCATTGACCGCGCCCAAGGCCACGTTCTGCTCCACCGTCAACCAGGGAAACAGGCGATGTTCCTGGAACAGCATGCCGCAAGCTGCCTGCGGTCCATGGACGGCATCGCCGTCTATTTCGATGGCACCGCCGTGGCCGGGTTCCAGGCCGGCGATCAGGCGCAGCAAGGTTGATTTGCCACAGCCGCTGGGGCCGACCAGGCTGATGAATTCACCTGGCCGGACGTCGAGGTCGAGGTTGGACAGCACGTCTTGCGGGGAACCGGCATAGCATTTCGACACGCCGCGCAGCGCAACGGCGGGCGCACTGGCTTTGGCTTCGGTGCCAGCACCGGAGATAGCTCGGGCGCTGCGGTCGCCGGCACTGTCGGCTGGTGTATTGGATAGCTCCATGCTCGTCAATTCATGTTCCCTTTCACACCGCCGAAGCCCGGCGCCACCGCAGCAGACGCGCTTCCAGCGGCGCCAGCAGGCCGTACTCCAGTATGGCCATCACCACGGCGAAGCAGAGTGTCCATGCCAGGACGCCGGCGACGTTTTGCGCACCGAATTCGCTGTTCAACTGGAAGCCGACGCCACTGGACAGACCAAACATCTCGACCAGGACGATGACCTTCCACGCGAGTGACAGGGCCAGCCGGGCGCCGCTGAAGACGACGGGCAGGAGACCGGGCAGCCACAGGCGTCTCAAGCGAACGGACAATGGCAGGCGCAGCATGGCCGCCACTTCCAGCAGTTCGGCATTGATGGACCGCACGCCCTGGATCAGGTTGAGCGATATCGCCGGCGCGATGGAGATGGCGACCGCGATGGCCGACCCCACCAGGCTGATGCCAAACCAGATGATGCACAGAATGGCCCACACCAGGCCGGGCACTGTCAGTCCGACTATCAGCAAGGGTTCGAAGAACGCCGCCAGGCCGCGCCGGCGCCCCATGCCCAGCGCCAGCACGAATGCGGTGAGGAAGGCCAGGATGAAGCCGGAAGCAACGCGCCCCAGTGTGGCGAGCATGTTCTTGAACAGCTGCCCGCTGGCGATGATCTTGAGGGTCTCCTGCCAGATTTCTCCCAGGCCAGGCACCAAAGGACTGCGTGCCACCGCCGCCATCACCTGCCATCCCAACAGCAGGCAGACGACGGCGGCGCATGCATACCATGCCTTCGAGATGGTAGGCGCTGCCAGCGCGCGTGTCATGCCACGTACTCCTGGCTGAAGATGGGAGCCGTGGGGCGGGATCCCAGCAAGCCATGCTTGATGGCCAGATCCAACTGCTTGTCGATGTTGCGCGCCACGCTGTCGTCCCATTCAACCGACGTGATGGCGGCGATACGTCGAGGCAGCAGCTCGATGGCCTTGGTCTCGTTCGCGGGAACGCCCAGCGCGTCGAGGAAGGCGGGTTGAGTAACGATGTCCGGGTTCCGCACGATCAGGCGGTTGATATCGTAGTAGGCCTGGGCGATGGTCTTCGCCGCGGCGGAGTTACGCTTGAGCCAGGCGTCGCTCGACGCCCAGCCCACCAGGAACAAAGACTTTTCACCCGTGGCTTCGCGCCACAGGTCGCCGACCTTGGCGATCTCGCGGGCGCCCTTGGCCACGAGCCGCGTGGAGTTCGGCTCGATGGCGATGATGGCATCGGCGTCGCCCCGCTCGAACAGGGCCAGGCTGACCAGCGCGGGCCCATAGCTCATCTGGAAGTCCTGCTTCAGATTCAGTCCATGCAAGGCGGCGGTGAGTTCGGCCTGCCGCACGGTGTCGGTGTTGATCGGCAGCGTGGCGACGCGCTTGCCTTTGAGGTCATGTAGGGTCTTGTACGGGCTGTCAGCGCGCACGATCCAGCTGGAATGGTTCAAGTCGAAGGGCGCCACCAGCTTGAAGTCCGCGCCTTTCTGGTTGGCCTCGACCACGCCTAGTGCGCCGTAGCCGCTGAAGTTCAAGGCGCCCGACAGCAGCTGCAATTGCATTTGTCCGGGCGCGCTGCCGATGTAGTCGATGTCCAGCCCGGACGTGTCGATGTCCTTGGATTTCAGCAGCAGGGGGTAGAGCGCCGACGTGCTGCCTTTGTTGCCGGCCAGCAGAGTGACCTTGGTGAGTTCGGCGGCCAGGCTGTTGCGGCCGTGCGTCGCCAGGGTGCCGCTGGCCGTCGCCAGGACGGCGGCCTTCAGCAGGGCACGGCGTAGCGGGGAAACCATGATGTGTTCCTTTCTTCGGTGGTGCTGTGCGGGTAAGGATGGCTATGGATGCCTAGAGATTGAAGGTGTTGTCGTTGCGTTCCAGTTCTCGCCGGAAGGCTTGCCAGGCACGGTCGGTATAGGTGCCGCCGACTCCGCGCCAATACACGGTCGCGGCTTCCGCGACGACGGCGTCCTCCGGTTTGCGCAGGGCATTGCCACCCGCCTGCGCGGCGATCTGGATGCCACAGGCGCGTTCAAGGAAGTACAGGTGGTGAAATGCCTCGCCGATGCTGCTGCCTGCCGTGAGCAGGCCATGATTGCGCAGGATGAGAATGCGATGCTCGCCGATGTCGCGTATCAAGCGGGCCTGTTCCTCCCGGTTGAAGGCGAAGCCTTCATAGTCGTGATACGCCACATGGCCATGAAACCGGGCGGCGTGCTGCGACAGATAGGTCAGCAGGCCGTGCTCCTGCGCGGAGACCGCCACGCCCGCCGTCGTATGCGTGTGCAGGATGCAGGTCAGGTCCGGACGCGCGCTGTGGATGGCGCCATGGATGACGTAGCCGGCCAGATTGTGGCCGCGGCCTAGCGGGTCGTAGAGCACCTCGCCACCGATGTCTATGCGCACCAGGTTGGAGGCGCTCACCTCATGGAAGGTCAGGCCGTAGGAGTTGATGAGAAAGTCGTCGTGCACGCCGGGAATGCGCGCGGAGAAGTGGGTGAAGATATGGTCGGTCCAGCCGAAACGGGCCGCCAGGCGGTAGGCCGCGGCCAGTTCTTCGCGGACAGCCCATTCCGCTTCGCCTACGGTTGCGCGTACTTCGCGGGGATCGGGAAAGACAATGGTTTGTGTCGTCATGGTGTGTGTGGATGTTTGCGGGCGGCAGCCCTGCTTCAGGCCAGAGCGACGCCGTCGTAGACGGGAGTGCTGGCGGTCTGCCGGTCGAGAATGCCTACCTCGATCGCGGTTTCTATCTGCTTGTCCATGCCGCGCCAGACGGCGGTGTTCCATAGACTCGAATAGGTATCGCGCATGCGCGTGGGCACCAGTTCGATGGCTTTCTTTTCCTGGGCCTTGATGCCGATATCGTCGTGGATCTCGCGTAACACTTCGGGGCGGGCGGTGATTTGCGCGTTGGCTTGAGCGAAGGCACGCGCCAGCCGCGTGGCAACCGCCCGATTCGCCTCGACCCAGCTTCGTTGGGCGGCCAGGCCCACGAGGAAGGGATCGGCGGTGGCGCCGGTGGCGTTGCGCCACATGTCGCCGACACGGCCGATCTGGCGCGCTCCTTGGGCAACGAGGCGCGTGGCCGTGGGCTCCAGCACGATCACGGCATCGACATCGCCGCGTTCGAACAGGGCCACGTTCGCGAGTGGGGAACCCTGCACCACCTGGAAGTCCCGTTTCAGGTCCAAGCCGGCCAAGGACGCGGCGGTCCGTGCCTGCTGATAGGTTTCCGCGGTTTCGGGCTGCGTGGCGATTTTGCGGCCTTTGAGATCGGCGGGCTGCCGAAAGGGGCTGTCACGCTTGACCAGCCACACGGAGTGATTATTGGTGCCGGGACCGACAAGGATGATGTCATTGCCGCGCGCGCGCAATGCCGCCAGGCCGATGGGGCCGAAGAATCCGACATCGAGCGAGCCGGCGATCAGCTGTACCTGCATCTTGCCAGGATCGGAAACCGTCCATTGCAAAGGCGGCAGTTCGGACCGGGGTATTTGCAGACGGTCCAACATGGGACGCCACACGGAACCCGCGGTACCCGGCGAGGGCAGTGCGATGCGTAACGGGGGCGGCGTCTGGGCCGAGGCCAAGCGCGGCGCGATGGTGGCCGCGCCGATCAGGGCGGCGGCTTTGAGTAGTTGGCGGCGGGCGGGCTGGGTGGTCATGATGGGTCTCGCGCCAGATCGGCACGGGGAAGCAGGTCCAGCAAGGGCCGTCCGCTGAGCCAGCGCTGGTGGTTCTCCGCGGTTTTCCTTGCCAGGGCGTAGCGGGAGAGACGGCCAATGGCGGCGGTGTGCGGGCTGAGGCGTATGCGTGGGTGGGTATAGAAGGGATGGCCGGCGGGTAGCGGTTCGGGCACGGTTGCGTCCAGGGTGGCGGCGCCGATGCTTCCGGATGCCAGTGCCCAGAGCAGGGCGTCATCGTCAATCAGTTCGCCACGTGCAACGTTGACGATATGCAGGCCGGGCTTGGCCGACGCCAGCGTCGTTCGATTGAGCAGATGCCGCGTGCGCGGTGTCGCGGGCGCGGCCAGCACGACGTGATCGCAATGGGCCAGCAGGGCGGCGATATCGTGCAGGATCTCGACTCCCTCGATCGGCGACGGCAGAGGCCGATCGCGCAAGGCCAGTACCTTGGCGTCCAAGGCCAGCAGCTTGCGCGCCAGCGCACCGCCGATGGCGCCCAGGCCGATCACGCCTACGGTGCTGCCGGCGATGCTGCCCAAGGGACCCGCGTTCCAGGCTTGCGGGTCGTGGACCCACAGCGTGTCCAGCCGCTTTGCCTGATAAAGAATGGCAGCCAAGGCATATTCGGCGATCTGCCCGGCGGCGACGCCTCGCCCAGTGGCCGTGGGTACGGTCCGCGGTAGCCACGCGGGATGTTTGTCGGTGCCGGAGGTCACCAATTGAATCCATTGCAGGCCGAACGGCCAACCTGTCGGGCGAACCGCGACGGGATCCATGGGGGCGGCGACCAGCGCCACGACGTCTTCCGGCAGGCTTTGCGGTACGCCGCGTGGTACCGGTAAAACCGTCAGGCCGAACTCTTCCTCCAGAGCCGTATTGAAGAACGGCTCCAGTTGACTCGCGATCTGCATTTTCAGGTCTTTCTTGCGGTTGTCGGGTCGCGCAGGACTGAAGTCCTAGAGGACGAGCTGTTCGTACTGGGCGCTTTGCAGATCCAGGTTCCAGGTGCCCATCCACTCCGCGGTGTAGGCGAAGCGGCCTTCGTCCATGGGGCGGCTGTGCGCGTAGCGGAAGAAGTGGTTGCCGATTTCTTGAGGTTCGATGCGGCCGCGTATCGGGGCAGTGATCAGGTGATGCTTGTAGCGGTCGCGGTCGGCTTCGATGATCTCGGTGGCCTCGTTGACGGCGGCGAGGTAGCCGTCGCGCAGGTCCTGCGGCAGGTCTGGCGAGATCACTTCGGCACCCCGATAGAAATTCACGCCGATGATGTGCGCGCCTTCCTTCAGCGCCAGGCTCACATACGGTTCCATCAGCGAGGCCGCGCGCAGCGTGCCGGCTTTGAGTTGCTCGTAGCGGACGTAGGGTTCGCCCACGTGCTCCAGCACGACCTGGTCGCGTGGCAGGGCGCCGTCGAGGAACTGCAGGGCGGTGTAGTGCGAGCCGGTGAATTCATTGATGCCGATCGGAACGCCCGCCAGGTCGCGCAACTCCTGGATCGCGGGGTCGAAGGACAGAATCACCTGAGCCACCACGGCCGGACGCAGGGCGAAGACCCGGCTGCCCCGCCCGCTGCGGTCCGAGCGGTCCAGTCCGGCCCATTCGCACAGGTTGTAGGCGTCGGCCTTGCCGCATTCGTACAGCGATTCCTTCTGCCGTTGGAACGCGTCCTTGCTGGACGTGACTGGATCATGCTTGTCGACGAACTGCACGTCGAGCCCACGTTTTTCGAACAGGCCGTGCTCCAGGGCGACGGTGATGGGCAGGTCGAAGACCGGGACGTTGGGGGCGATGCGCAGCGTGTGCAGGAGAGTCATGATGGCCTTGGTGGTTCGTGGGCTAACGATTAATAGTTAGCAGGCTGTCGATTTCGCATACTAGGATCGGCGGCGCGCTGGCAGCCAATACCTTTTGCTCATGACTTAATAAGGTGCCTGCGGACATCACCAGGTGTGCGAGGCTTTCCCCAACTAAGACTGCGTGTTGGTGGTACAACCTAGGCTCCGCCAACCATCACCACGGCGGACGTTCCGATAGAAAGTACCAAGAGATTTTCATGGAGGAGACATGGTGAATCGTCGTTCTATGTTGGCCTTGATGGCCGGCGCTGTCGTCGCGCCGAAAGTGGTGTCGGCCCAGGCGGCCCCCTATCGTTTGGCGCTGTATGCCAATGTCGGGCCGGAACTCTGGCATTACGACGTGAACCTCAATACGGCCGAACTCACTCGGCGCGGCTCGGTCAAGTTGCCGGCCAATGTGCAGTACGCGTGGCCTCACCAATCCGGACGTGCCCTGTATGTCGCTTCCAGCAATGGACAGTCCGGAGCAGGGGGCGTGCATCACGCTACCGCACTGCGGTTGGATGCCGCGACTGGGGAGGCCCGGATCATGGCCACGTCGGTAGCCTTGCCTGATCGGCCTATCAATATCTGCACCGACATTCCTTCGAAGAACCTGTTGGTTGCTTTCAACCAGCCCAGTAGTGTGCGCGTTCTCCGTATCAAGCCGGATATGACCTTGGGCGCCGAGGTGAAGCAGGGCAAGCTGGATGCCGGTGTCTACGCTCACCAGGTCCGGGTGACGAACGACAACCGGCATGCGATCCTGGTCACGCGTGGCAACGATGCCACGCCGACCAAGGCCGAAGATCCGGGCGCCCTGAAGTGCTTCGATTACACCGACGGTCGTCTGTCGCACGGGTATTCCGTTGCTCCGAACGGGGGCATAGGCTTCGGCCCGCGACATCTGGATTTCCACCCGACCCAGCCCTGGGTCTACGTCTCCCTCGAACGCCAGAACCGCCTTGCAATGTACCGTCTGACACAAGGCAAGCTGGAGACGAAACCGGCCTACGACGTGGATACGCTGCAAAACCGCCGCGATGTCGCGCCGCAGCAAGTGGCGGGGCCGATCCATGTTCATCCAAACGGGCGCTTCGTCTATGTCGCCAACCGGGCGGATGGCACGGCAGACTACCAAGGGAAGAAGGTTTTCCGGGGGGGTGAGAACTCGATCGTGGTCTACGCCATCGATGAGAAAACCGGAGAGCCGCGGATGATCCAGTTCGCCGAGACTGGAAAAATTCATCCCCGTACATTCTGTATCGATCCGACCGGCAGCCTGCTGGTGGTTGAACACAATATTCCCATGGACATCCGCGACGGTGAGCGTATCAAGCGCGTACAGGCCGGACTCACAGTCTTCCGCATAGGAGAGGACGGCAAGCTGACCCTGGCCCGCAACTACGACGTGGATGTCGGTAATGGCACGATGTTCTGGGCGGGAATGGTGGCCGTGCGGGCCTAGACGTCACGCGTCGGCTGCCCACAAGGCGGCCTTTGCCTGCTCGCAAAGGGTGAGCAATGGCCCGCTCAACTGTGCCTCGGTCGCGGCAATGCCCGCAGGGGTCCTGACGCTGACGTTCAAGACGTAGATAGGGCGGTCCGGCAGGACCAGCGGCGCCGCGATAGCGACGACTTCCGGTTGCCAGGAAGCCGCACAGTAGCCTCTCGTTTCGACGCTGAGTTTGGCGGCGTCCAGCGCTTTGCGCAGCTGCGGCCAGTCGGCGGGCCGGCGCTGGTGCAGATGTTCCATCAGCTTGCTACGCTGCGCGGCATCGACCACCGCCAGATACGCCCGGCCCAGCGAGGTCAGCTCCATCGGCACCCGCTGGCCAGCCACCACGCTGCGGAGCGCCACCTTGCGATTGAAACGGAACGACTCCAGGTAGACCATTTCGTCGCGGTCCGCGGTGGCCAGGCCGACGTTGATGCGCAGCTTTTCCGCCAGGGTTCGCATCAAGGGCGCCACAGCGCCCAGCACGGGGGAACCCGCTCGCATGGCATGCGCGAAGCTCAATACCGGCGTTGCCAGGCGGTAGCTGCGCCGCCCCCGGTCATGCTCCAGCAAGCCGCATTCGACCAGCGTCTGCGTCAGGCGGCTGACCGTGGCGCGCGACAGCTGCGTGCGCTCCGCGATTTCTCCATTGCCCAGTTGGTCTGCGCCCGGCCGGAACGCGCGCAGGATTTCCACGCCCCGCACCAGGGATCGATTCAGTAACGGATCTTCGTGATGCTGCCGGCGCTGGGTTTTGGACGGGGTGGAGGACATTGGGCGAAATGTAAGCAAGGAGGAGATGGCCGAGCGGCAGCCGGGCACCAGGATTCGCACGGCCGAGCCGTGGGCTAGCGTATCACCATTTCCATTTGATGGAAATTGGGGGAGGCCAAACCCGAGGTCGGAACCTACACTGATACGCGAACCGAGAGTGGGTGGCTCACCCACGTTCTCCAAGAAAAAGACACCGACGCCACCAAGCCGAATCGAGGACACACGAGACATGACCACCAGTTTGATTGAACTGACTATTACCGATGGCATCGCCACGCTTCTGCTCAACCGCCCGGAAAAGCGTAATGCCATGAGCGACGACATGCGCACCGCGTTCATCCAGGCGCTGGAACGCATCAGCGCCGACAAGGCTATCCGCGCGCTGGTGCTAAGCGGCAACGGCAAAGGTTTCTGCGCGGGCGGCGACGTCTCCGGCATGGAAAAGCGCATGAACGCCCCAGTCGGTGAAATCGCCTTCAACGGCTGGCACCGGCAGCAGCGCGTGCACTACACGCAGTCGCTGCTGCACACCATGCCCAAGCCCACCATCGCCGCCGTGAATGGCGCGGCTTCCGGCCTGGGCGCCGACACTGCGCTGGCTTGCGATTTCATCATCGCCAGCGAAGCCGCCAGCTTCACCTGGTCATACATCAACCGCGGCATCGTTCCAGACGGTGGCGGCATGTATTTCCTGCCGCGCCGCGTGGGGCTGGCCAAGGCCAAGGAGTTGATCTTCACCGGGCGCAAGGTCGACGCGGAAGAGGCATTGCGTCTGGGGATCGCGGACCGGCAGGTCAGCGCGGAAAGCTTGCTGGCCGATGCGCAAGCCTGGGCGGCGGAATTGAGCAAGGGCTCGGCAACCGCATTGGCGCTGGGCAAGACCATCCTGAATCAAACCTTCGAGATGTCCGCCGAACAGGTGTTCGCGCAAGGCAGCCAGGCACAAGGGATCTGCTACACGAGCACCGAGCATCGGGAGTCGGTGATGGCCTTTCTGGCCCAGGCCTCCGCGCGCAACAACCAAAAGTGATCATATGAACGCCATTTCCCGCCTTCTCAACCCGCGTAGCGTGGCCGTGATTGGCGCGTCCGCCGACGTCAGGAAGACCGCCGGACGCCCCGTCGCCTATCTGCGCAAGCACGGCTACGCCGGTGGCATTTACCCGGTCAATCCACGCGCCGACAATATCGACGGCCTGCGCTGCTACCCCGACATCGCGTCGTTGCCCACGGTGCCCGACGTCGGCATCGTACTGCTGGGCGCTGAACGTGCCCACATTGCCGTACGCGAGCTGGCACAGCGCGGTACCGCGGCCGCCATCGTGCTGGCCAGTGGGTACACCGAGGTCGGCGAAGAAGGCGCGCGCCGACAGGCCGAATTGGTCGAGGCCGCCGGCGATATGCGGCTGCTTGGGCCGAATACCATCGGCCTGGTCAACCTGACCGACAATATCGTGCTCTCGGCCAGCGGCGCGCTGGAGATGGATCATTTTCCCGTCGGATCCATAGGCGTGGTGTCGCAGAGCGGCGGCATCCTGGGCGCGTTGCTCTCGCGCGCAGCGGCTCGTGGCATAGGACTGTCCAAGCTGATCTCGACGAGCAACGAAGTCGATTTGGAACTGGCCGACTTCATAGACTACCTGGCTGACGATGAAGCTACCAAGGTCATCGCGCTGTATGTAGAAAGCGTACGCAACCCCGATAAATTCCGTGCCGCGGCACTCAAAGCCGCGCGCGCCGGCAAGCCGGTCGTCGCCTTCAAGATCGGTCGGTCGGAAGCGGGCGCCAAGGCGGCTGTGTCCCATACCGGCGCGTTGGCCGGCGCCGACAGCATGTACGACGCGCTGTTCAAGCAGGTCGGCGTGATCCGCGCCCAGAGCTTCGGCGATCTGCTGGACATTCCGGTGGCGCTGGCTACCGGCCGCGTGCTGCGCGGCAAGCGCGTCGCCGTCCTTACATCGACCGGCGGCGCCGGCACGCTGGTGTCCGACAGCCTGGGCGTGGCCGGCTTCGACACGCCCGCGCCGGACGCCGAGACCGGCGCGCGCCTGCGTGCCTTGCAGACTGGCGATCATGCCGCGCTGGACCGCAATCCCATCGACGTGACCTTGGCGGGCCTGCAACCGGATCTGCTGCGCGGCGCCATACGCGCGCTGCTGGCCAGCCCCGGTTACGACGCCTTGGCGATCATCGTCGGTTCTTCCAGCCTTGCCATGCCCGAGCTGATGGCCGGCGCCATCCAGGATTGCCTGCCCGAAAGCGACAAGCCGGTGATTGCCTTTGTCAGCCCGCACGCACCCACCGTCGCGGCCTTGCTGACGCAACGGGGCGTGCCGGCCTTCGCCGCCGCCGAGAGCTGCACGGTGGCGCTGGCGGGAATGCTGCACCACGCACAATGGAAAGCGCCCGCCAGTGCGGATCCCGTGGCGCCCGTCGACGTGGCGGGTCTGACGCTGACAGCACCCGCCGGCGCGGCGACGGCTTCCTTGGACGAAGCCGAGGCCAAGCAGTTGTTCGCGCGCTTCGGTGTGCCGTGCGCGCGCGAAACCGTGGTGGTGACATCGGCCGAGGCCGAACGGGCCGCGCAAGCGTTCGGTGGCCGCGTCGTGTTGAAGATCCTGACGGGCGAAATCACGCACAAGAGCGACGTGGGTGGCGTTGCCGTCAATCTCACGCCCGAGCAGGTCGGCGCGCGCCTGACGGCGATGCAGCATGAGGTGCTGGACAAGACCGGTGTCGCGGTGCAACGTTTCCTGGTGCAGGAGATGGTCGCCGGCGGTACGGAACTGATCCTGGGCATGCACCGCGACCCGCTGGGTACGGCCATCCTGCTGGGTATGGGCGGCATCACGGCGGAACTGTTCAAGGACACCACCATGCGCCTGCTGCCAGGCGACGGGCGCGGCATCAGTCGCGACGAAGCGCTGGAGATGGTGCGTGAGCTGAAAACGTGGCCGCTGCTGGATGGCTTCCGTGGCCGCCCCAAGGCCGATGTCACAGCATTGGTTGCCGCCATCGTGGCGTTTTCAAAAATGACGGCGCAGCTAGGTGACCGACTCGTGGAAGCCGAGATCAATCCGGTGTTCGTGCTGGCGGAAGGCCAGGGTGTAAGGGCGGCCGATGGCGTCGTGGTGCTCGGTGTGGCGCCGTGAGATAAAACATGTCCGACCGTGGCCGCATTCAGTTTGCGTGGCTACCAGCGCCCGTCCTTGTGCTGCCGATGCGGCTCGAAGCGATCCAGCAGGAATTCCACCAACGCGCGCGTCTTCGCCGACAGGTAGTTTCTGGTGGGAAATACGGCGTAGATATCGGCAGGGGGCAGATCCCACTTAGGCAGCACGGGAGCAAGGCGTCCGCTTTGCAGGAAGGGCCTGATCTCCCACAGGGAACGCATCAGGATGCCGTGGCCGTCCAGCGCCCAATTCACCACGCACTCGCCATCGTTGGACGCCAGCGGGCCGCGCACCTTGACGGTTTCGGCGTGGCCGCCCGACTTCAAATGCCACGTGCCGAAGGTCTCGTTGTTCTCCTGGATGAACAGGCAGGCATGCTGAGCCAGTTCGCGCGGCGTCGTCGGATGCCCATGCCTGGCCAGATAGGCGTTGGCGGCACCAAGCACCCGGCGGTTGTGGGCTAGCAGGCGCGCGGTCAAGGTCGAGTCGGGCAGCTCGCCGAGCCGGATCTGCAAGTCGAATCCCTGCTCGATCAGATTGACGGGGCGGTCGGTCAGGGTGAGCTGTACTTCGACTTCCGGAAAAGACCGCGCGAACGCGGACAAGGCGGGCGAGATGAAACGCCGCCCGAAGCCGAACGTCGCCACGACGCGCAGGGTTCCTCTGGGCACGGCCCGCGCGCCGGCGACTTTGCGCTCCAGCGCTTCAAGTTCCTCCAGCACGCGCGCGCCTTCCAGAAGATAGGTCTCACCCTCCGGGGTCAAACTAGCTCGGCGGGTTGTCCGGTTCAGCAGGCGTACGCCCAGCCTTCGCTCGACCGCGTTCAGCCGCTTGCTGACCGCGGGGGGCGTGATGCCCAACTGCTGCGCTGCCTCACGCAGGCTTGGATGTTTCGCGAGGATGGCGAAGAACTCCAGATCGGATATCGGGCTCATGGTGATCCTGAATGATGGCTTTGTATGCCTGTCCTGAATGCTGGTGCGGGATGCGGGTCCTGAATGCTGATTCGGAGCGGCAATCGTGGATTATGAACTTTAGCGACCGAAAGAACTAATGAGGAAGACATTATCGCCACGCAGTTCACTATTAAGATTCCACCACACAACAACAACCATTGGAGACATCCATGCGACACGGCGGACTTCTTGCCTTTCTGGCGACCCTCGTTTTCTGTACCTCGGCGGCGGCCGAATACCCTGAACGGCCGGTGAAACTCATCGTTCCCTACGCACCGGGCGGCAGTGCGGACATCGTCGCGCGCATGGTCAGCGATGAATGGGCCAAGGCGCTGGGCCGCGCCATCGTGATCGAGAATCGCGGCGGCGCCGGCGGCAATGTGGGCGTGGATGCCGTGGCCAAGTCGGCACCCGATGGCTACACCATCGGCCTGCAGACCGTGTCGCTGGCGATCAATCCATCGTTGTTCCCCAACATGCCCTATGACACCTTGAAGGATCTGGCTCCCATCAGCATGGTGGCGTCGTCCCAGCATGTGTTGGTCGTCAACAATGCCGTACCCGTGAAAACCGTTCAGGAACTGGTCGATCTGGCCAAGAAAGAGCCGGGCAAGCTCACCTATGCCTCGGCGGGACCCGGCAGCACCTTCCATATGGCGGCGGAGTTGTTCAAGGCAGTCGCCGGTGTGGACATCGTCCACATTCCCTACCGGGGCGGCGGTCCGGCCCTCATCGACGTGATGAGCGGGCAAGTGCAGTTGTGCTTCCCCGTGCTGGCGGCCGCGCAAGGGCAGATCCAGGGCGGCAAGATACGCGCATTGGGCGTGACCGGTACCAAGCGCTCGCCGCTGATGCCCGATGTCCCGACCATCGCTGAAGCTGGCCTGCCGAATTATTCCTTCGATACCTGGTTCATCGTCTTCGCGCCGGCGCACACGCCGCAGCCCGTCATCGACAAGCTGAATGCAACGCTGGTGAAGGTGCTGAAGTCGCAGGCCATCGCGGATCGCATGTCGCGCGAAGGATTCGAAGCAACCCCGTCCACGCCCGCCCAGGCGCGCCAGCGTCTGGAAACCGAAATCCCCCAATGGAACAAACTGGTCAAGGACCGCGGCATCACAATGCAGTGATCCAGGCCGGACGCGTTCCTGCGGCGCTCCGCGCAGCTTTCAGCGCCGCTCCCGTGACCTTTTTCGTGTCCTTCCCCGTGCCCTTTCCAGTGATTCAACCGACGTGACGACCATGCCCCCACGCACTTTTTATCGAAAGCTCATCGAGTCGCATACCGTCGCCCAGCTCGATGAGCAGAACATCCTGCTTTTCTGCGACCTGCATCTGATGAACGAGTACACCAGTCCGCAAGCCTTTGCCGGTTTGTACGACGAAGGTCGCGGCGTACCCATGCCGGGGCAGAACGTGGCCGTCGTCAGCCACATCATTCCCACGCATCCCGGCAAGATACGCGTCATCGCGGACCCGCCGTCGGCTTTGCAGGCAAGCTATCTGAAAAAGAATTGCGACACCTTCGGCATACCGCTGTTCGACACCAACGACGCCCTGCAAGGCATCGAGCACGTCGTTGCCCCCGAGCACGGCATGATCCGCCCCGGCATGGTGGTCATCTGCGGTGACAGCCATACGACGACGTATGGCGCTTTGGGTGCGCTGGGCTTCGGCATCGGCACGACGGAAGTGGAACACGTGCTGGCGACACAGACATTGGTCTACCGGGTGGCGCAGACCATGCATATCCGCGTGGACGGTGAACTGGCCGACGGCGTGACAGCGAAAGACCTGGTGCTCGCCATCATCGGCCGCATCGGGGCGCGTGGTGCGCTCGGCTATGTGATCGAATACAGCGGTAGCGCGATCGACGCCCTGTCCATCGAGGCGCGCTTCACGCTCTGCAATATGATCGTCGAGGCCGGCGCCCGGGGCGCGCTGATCGCGCCCGACCAGAAGGCCATCGATTACGTGATGGCACGCGCGCCGGACCTGGCTGCCATGCATCGTGACGCTGCCCTGGACGCCTGGCGCGACCTGCGCAGCGATGAAGGGGCGGTATTCGATGCGTCGCACGTCTTCGATGCGACCGCCATCGCGCCGCAGGTTACGTGGGGGACGAGTCCGGATCAGGTGGTCGCCATCGACGCGCGCCTGCCGCGTCTGGATGAACTGGCGGACGGCGTCGTGCGGGTGAGCGGCGCGCGCGCGCTGGCCTATACGAAATTGGGCGAAGGCCAGGCCATTGAAGGCACCCCCATCCAGCATGTATTCATCGGATCCTGTACCAATGGGCGGATCGAGGATTTGCGCGCGGCCGCCGCTGTCGTGCGCGGCCGCCACGTGGCGCCGGGCGTGCGGGCGATGGTCGTGCCGGGTTCGGGGACGGTGAAGGCTGCCGCCGAAGCGGAGGGCCTGGACCAGGTCTTCCTGGACGCGGGCTTCGAGTGGCGCAATGCCGGTTGTTCGATGTGCCTGGCCATGAACGATGATGTCCTGGCGGATGGCGTACGGTGCGCATCGACCACCAACCGTAATTTCGAAGGTCGCCAGGGACGTGGCGCGATTACCCATCTGATGAGCCCGGCGATGGCGGCGGCGGCCGCCACCACGGGCAAGATAACCGACGTGCGCCGCCTGGAGATGAATCATGGTTGATGCGAAGATCATCCAGGGGCGCGCCGCGCCCCTGCCCATCGAGAATCTGGACACCGACCAGATCATGCCCAAGCAATTCTTGCGCGGCATCGACAAATCCGGACTGACGCAAGGCCTGTTGTATGACCTGCGCTTCGATACCAAGGGCAAGCCGGAGCCGGACTTCGTCCTGAACCAGCCTGGCTATGCCGGCGCATCGATACTGATAGGCGGATCGAACTTCGGCTGCGGTTCCAGCCGCGAACACGCCGTATGGGGCTTGTTGCAGTACGGCTTCCAGGCCGTGGTGGCCCCCAGCTTCGCCGAGATCTTCTTCTCCAATGCGATGAACAACCGGCTTCTGCTCGTCACCTTGCCGGCGGCGCAAATCGCCCAGTTGATGGCGGATGCCAGCGATCCCGAAGCGAACGGCGTGACCATCGACGTGTCCGCCCAGACCGTGCAAAGCCGCGGCGTGCGGGCGAATTTCGACATGGTCCCGCGGCACCGCCGGATGTTCCTGGAAGGCCTGGACAATATCGGCCTGTCATTGACCTACCAGGACCAGGTGCGCGGCTTTGCCGCCCGGCATTGGCAGCGCCAACCCTGGCTCAAGGATGTCGCCGCGTTGACGCGGACAAGACTGTCCACGTAGCCCACGGTCCGCTTCGAATCTTTCCTGGCGGGCACCATGTGGCCGTTGGAGCAGGCGCCTTCCGCGTCGTAGGCCGGGCCACCACCCGGTCATTCCGCCGTGATGTGCGCGTGCTCCACGATCGCCCGGTACTGCTTGCTCTGCGCCTGGATGAAGTCATGGAAAGCCTGCGGCGTCATGACTTCGACTTCGCCTCCCTGTTCGGTCAGGCGTTGGGCAAGCTCGGGATCGCGCAGCGCGGCGGAGATGGCCTGGTTGATGGCCGCCACCACGGGCGCCGGGGTCTTGGCCGGCGCGAACACGCCAAACCAGTTGCTCAAGTCATAGGACTCAAGTCCTGGCGTTTCGGCCAACGCCGGGATGTCCTTGGCGAAGGCCGCGCGCTTGGCCGACGTGACGCCCAGTGCGCGCACCTTGTGGGACTGGATGAAGGGCAGCGCCGCGGCGTAGCTGACGAAGGTCATGTCGACGTTGCCCCCGGTGACGTCGGACAGCTGGCCCGACGCGCCCTTGTAAGGCACATGCATCATGGTGACGCCGGCGGTCGATTCCATCAGCGCGCCGTTCAGATGCTGGGGATTGCCGACACCGCTGGACGCATAGCTCACCTTGCCGGGGTGGCCCTTGGCATATTGCAGCAATTCGGCCGTCGTGTTCGCCTTCAAGGACGGACCAGCCACCAGCACATTGGGTACGCGTGATACCAGGCTGACGGGCGCCAGGTCCCTGTCGGGCGAGTACGCCATCTTGTCCTTGTAGACGTAGGGATTGATCGCCGTCTCGCCGGCCGATCCCAGCAGCAGGGTATAGCCGTCGGGCGCTGCCTTGGCGACGTAGCCGGCGCCCAGCATCCCGCTGGCGCCCGGCTTGTTCTCGACGATGACGTTCTGCTTGAGCGTGACCCGCAGCTTTTCGGCCAGCAGGCGCGCCATGACATCGACACCGCCTCCCGCGGAGAAGGGCACGATGATGGTGACCGGCCTGGAGGGATAGTCCTGCGCCAAGGCGGCGGAACCGATGAGTATCGCGCTGGCGGCGGCCGCCATGATGACGGCGCGGCGGGGGAAGGAAGGCGAGGGCATGTTGTCTCCGTGTCTACGTCTGGATGCGTGCGTCTGATCGCGCATGACTTGGGGTAAATCAGGATTACCCGTTCATTGCATTTTAGAATGTGAAAATGCAATAATGCTGCTATGGAAAACACCTATACCGGCGCGGGCATCGATCTCGTCGTCCACGACCAGCGCTACGTCATCACGGACCTGCAAGCCGCCGCCGGCGCGGCGTTGACGCAACTGCCCGTGGTACTGCGTCTGATGCTGGAAAACGTCCTGCGCAACACGCATGGCGAGGAACGCGCGCAGTCCGTACAGGCGCTGTTGGCGTGGCTGGAAGACGGCCGCAGCGAAGCGGAGATTCCCTTCCAACCCGCGCGCGTCCTGATGCACGACACCACCAGCACCCCCGCGTTGGTCGACATCGCGGCCATGCGTGACGAACTGGCCGAGGCGGGCGCCGATCCCGCGTCGCTCAGTCCGCTGCTGCCGGTGGAGGTGTCCGTCGATCACTCGCTGGCCGTGGAGGCTTATGCGCGCCCCGATGCGGCGGACATCAACATGACCTACGAGATCCGCCGCAACCAGGAACGCTACCGCTTCCTGCGCTGGGCTTCGCGGACGCTGCAAGGCGTGCGCATCAATCCGCCCGGTACCGGCATCATGCACACCATCAACCTGGAGCAGTTGGCCACGGTGGTGACGACATCGCTGGATGCATCCGGTCGCCGCTGGGCCATGCCGGACATGATGATAGGCACCGACAGCCACACGCCCATGATCAACGGTATCGGCGTGCTGGGCTGGGGGGTCGGCGGCCTGGAAGCGCAGACGGTCATGTTCGGCATGCCGACGATGCTGCGCATTCCCGATGTCATCGGCGTGGAACTGACAGGCAGCCTGCGAGCGGGCGCCACGGCAACGGATCTGGCATTGACGGTGACCCAGCGCCTGCGCGCCATCGGCGTGTCCGGCGAATTCATCGAGTTCTTCGGGCCGGGCGTCTCCACGTTGACCGCGGGCGAGCGCAGCGTGGTCGCCAATATGGCGCCGGAGTACGGCGCGACCACCGGCTATTTTCCGGTGGATGAACAGACGCTGGACTATTTGCGGCAGACCGGCCGCGCGGCGGCCGCGATCGATCTGGTGCGCGCCTATATGCAGCGCACAAACCTGTGGTTCGATCCCCAGGCGCGGCCGCGCTACACGAAGACGATACACATCGCGCTGGACAGCATCGGCATGCACGCCGCCGGCCCGCGCCGCCCGCAGGACCTGCTGCCGCACACCGAAATTCCGGCGGTCCTGCGCGCACAGGACTTCACGCCCGTCCCGGGAAGCGCCATGCCGGCCTTTCCCATTGCCATCGCCGCCATCACCAGTTGCACGAATACGTCCGATCCGTCCTTGCTTATCGCCGCCGCGCTGGTCGCCCGCAAGGCGCGCGCATTGGGTCTGCGCGTGCCAGCGTGGGTCAAGACGTCCCTGGGGCCGGGGTCGCCTGCGGCCGCTGCCTATCTGGCGCGGGGCGGCTTCATCGAGGATCTCACAGCGGTCGGCTTCGACATCGTCGGCTATGGCTGTACCACCTGCATCGGCAATTCCGGTCCCTTGCCGGCATCGATCGCCGACGCCGCCAAGGCCGGGCAGATTCGTCCGGTCGCGGTGCTGTCCGGCAACCGCAATTTCCCGGGGCGTATCCATCCGGATCTGGACCTGGGCTTTTTGATGTCGCCGCCGCTGGTGGTGGCGTATGCGATCTCCGGCGACGCCGAGCGCGATATGGCCAGCGGTCCGGTGGGCCACACGCCCGCTGGCCGCCCCGTCTATCTGGCCGACCTGTGGCCGTCGCGCGCGGAAGTGGCCGCGGCGCTGGCGCAGGCGCTCGATCCCGCTGATTTCAAGCGCTGCTTCGACATCGCGCAAGATAATCCGCTATGGCACCAACTGGCGGTGACCGACGCGCCGCGCTTCCCGTGGGATGCGCGTTCCACGACCTTGCGGCGGCCGCCGTTTGCTTCGCTCGAATACGGCAGCCAGCTTGGCACCTATACCGCTTATCCGCTGTTGATCGTGGGCGACGACATCACCACCGACCACATCTCACCGGCCAGCGCGATTCCCCCGGACAGCCTGGTGGCGGATTTCCTGGTGGCGCGTGGCGACGCCCGCGATGATCTCAATGTGTTCGCTTCGCGGCGAGGCAATTGGGAGGTCATGATGCGGGCGGCTTTCCACAGCAAGACCTTGCGCAATCTGCTGGCGCCCCACGCACCGGTGGCGCACACGCTGCATATTCCATCGGGCGAGATCATGCCGATCTGGGATGCCGCCGCTCGTTATCGCGAGGCGGGCCAAGCGACCGTGCTGGTGGCGGGAGAGCGTTATGGTACCGGCTCTTCGCGCGACTGGGCCGCCAAGGGACAGCGCCTGCTGGGCATCCGGGCGGTGCTGGCGTGCAGCTTCGAACGCATCCACCGGTCCAACCTTATCGGCATGGGCATCCTGCCGCTGCGCTTCCCCGCAGGAACAGGACCCGGCTCGCTGGCGTTACAGGCAGGCGACGCCATCACGGTGCGCGCCGACACGATCGCGCCGCGCTGTACGGTCGAGGTGGCCATCCATAGGCGCGACGGCGGCGTGCAGCACATCGCCATGACTGCCGCGGTGGAAACGCAATTGGAAGTGGAGCTGCTTACCAATGGCGGTGTCATCCCGACGATATTGCGGCAACGGCTGGGGGCGCAGGCCCAGGCCTAGCCCTAGCCCTTAACCTGGGCCTGAGCCTGGGCGCTGCGCTGCGCGGTGCCCATGTCTACCGGCAGAATGCGTCGCGCGCCGCGGCGTCGGTGACGTAGCGGTTGCCGCTGCCTTGCAAGGCCGTGATGCGGCGATTACGTTCCTGTTCCCAGGTGCTGACCGGGTATTGGCGCGACCAGGCGCAAAACAGCTGGCGGTCCTGCTTGCTCAGTTTCAAGGCATAGGTCGTCGCCATATACATCTGGATGCGGGAAATCTCCCCGCGGATCTCTGGCCGTGGCTGTACGGCGCGGCTCTTGAAATCCACGGCCGTCTGGCACTGGCCATACATGCTGACCTTGCCCGATGTCCATTGCGAGTAGGGAAAGTTCTGGCGGTCGCCATTGACTTCGCCGATGGACGGCACGAGATTGACCAGGTCGCCTTCGGCCTTGCGGTAGGCGGAGTCGTTCTTCGAGCAGCTTTTGCGGCCGCCGCCGTCCTCGCTCTTGTCCTGCCAGCACTGGCGTTGATGGCCCAGCATCCAGGCGGGCACGATGTGTTCCCATTCGATGCGTTCCGCGCGCGTCAGGTTGATGCGCGTCTTGTAGCCGCAGGAAGCCAGATCGACTTGTTTGCCGGAATAGGCGCAGCCGCAGTAATACTCGCGCTCATGCCCCTGATAGACAGTGGGCAACACCTCTTTGGCCTTGCGAAAATCGCGGTGGCCTACGGCAGTCTTGCGCGTGACGAGATCCGTATCGGTGGCGTGGGAAGGAAGGGAAAGGACAGCAAGAGACAGGGCTGTAATGCGGAACAGTGCAACGTATTTCATGGCGCGGGATTGTACCGGCCATTTTGTACGAAACAGATCAGGCGCTGAAAAAGTGCTTGCCGTCCTGGTAAGAAAAAGTTCGGGCGAGCCCCGCTGCAAGGACTCGCCGCCCAGCTTCAGGCCACGGCGCGTGGGGTCTGGCTCTGGGCCTGGGCCTGGGTTTGCGTCTGCGTTTGCGTCGGGACAGGAGCAGCCGAGAGGAAACTGCGCGATTTGCCGGAACTCAAATATCCCGCGATCGACTCTTGCGTGACTTCGCCCAGGTATACGCCTTCCGCATCGAGCACCGGCAGCCAGCTGGTGTTGTGCTGGTACATGCGTGACAGCACGATGCGCAGGTGTTCGTCCACCGCCGCCGTGACCGTGAAGGTCCGCAAGGACTCGCCGCAGGCGCGGTCGCCCGTGCGCATCGCTTCGCGCGCGTCGCGGCGGGTGATGTAGCCCAGGGCTCGGCCGGCGGTGTCCAAAATGGGCAGGTAGCGCACGTCGGCCTCGTCCATCACCCCATAGGCTTGCGCCATGGTCATGTCCGGCGTGCCGCAGGGCGGCAGGCTGGCGGCGTCGCCCGCACGCACCAGCAACAGGCGCTTGAGGGTATTGTCGTGGCCGACGAAGGCCTGCACGAAGTCATCCGCCGGGCGTGCCAGCAGGGCGTCGGGATGGTCGAATTGCACCAGCCGTCCGGCACGGAAGACCGCCACGCGATCGCCCAGCTTGATGGCTTCGTCGATGTCGTGCGAGACCATGATGACGGTCTTCTTCAGCTCGCGCTGCATCTGGAAGAATTCGTTCTGGATGCTTTCCCGATTGATCGGATCGACGGCGCCGAAGGGCTCGTCCATCAACAGCAAAGGCGCATCCGCGGCCAGGGCGCGAATCACGCCTACCCGCTGCTGCTGGCCGCCGGACAACTCACGCGGATAGCGGTTCATCATCTTGTTCGGATCCAGCTTCACCATGGCGAGCAGTTCGCGCGCCTTGTCACGGCAACGTTGCTTGTCCCATCCCATCAGGCGCGGCACGACCATGATGTTCTGCTCGATGGTCATGTTGGGGAACAGGCCGATCTGCTGAATCACGTAACCGATCTTGCGGCGCAGGGTGACGGCGTCCAGCGAAGCGGTGTCCTCGCCGTCGATCAACACGCGTCCCGACGTCGGGGCGATCAAACGGTTGATCATCTTCAAGGTGGTGGTCTTGCCGCAGCCGGACGGACCGAGGAAGACGCAAATCTCGCCGCTGGGCACGGTCAGGCTGACGCGATCGACCGCCTTGACCACGTGACCATCTTTCTGCGTGAACGATTTGCTGAGTTGGTCGAGTTCTATCATGTGCGGACTCCTTTCGGTGTGAGGGCGCGCTGCAGCCATTGCAGGCAATAATCGGCGGCGACGGCGAGCAGGCTGACTAACACGGCGCCGATGGCGAGCTTGGTCATATTGCTTTGGCTGATGGCTTGCAGGATGAGCACGCCCAGCCCGCCGGCGCCGATCAGCGCGGAAATGGTGGCGACGCCGATATTCATCACCACGGCGGTGCGCACGCCGCCGATGATGACGGGCGTCGCCAGGGGCAGCTCCACCATGCGCAGGCGCTGCCACGGCGTCATGCCGATGCCGCGCGCGGCTTCGCGGATGCCGGGATCGACATTGGCCAGCGCGACGTAGGTGTTGCGCATGATGGGCAGCAGGGAATAAAGAAAGACGGCGGTGACGGCCGGCACGTAGCCCAAGGCATGGCCGAAGTGGCCGAAGATGGGAATCATCAAGCCGAACAGCGCGATCGAGGGCAGGGTCAGAATCACCGTGGCCAGGCTCAGCAGCGGCGTGGCCAGCCAGCGCACGCGCACGATCAGCACACCCAGGGGAATGCCGCAGATGATGGCGCAACCCACCGCCGCGCCCACCAGGGCCAGATGCTGGCCCGCCAGGCGCAACAGGGATGGCCACGTTTGAATCAGGTAGTCGAAGATGCTCATGACGCTCCCTTAGATCAGGCCATGCTGGCGCAGGAAATCGGTGGCCACCTGGTCCACCGGACGCTGTCCGATGTCGACCTGGTAGTTCATTTCCGTCATGGCGTCGTTGTCGAGTTGCGCGGCCAGGGCGTTCAGTTGGGCGCCCAGTTCAGGGTGGGCGGCCAGCGTTTCGGCGCGCGCCACGGGCACCGCGTTATAGGCCGGGAAGTAATTCAGGTCGTCGCGCAACAGCACCAGGTCGAAGCCTTTGACGCGGCCGTCGGTGGTGTAGACCAGGCCGGTGTCGACCTGGTTGTTGCGCAAGGCGGTATAGACCAGGCCGGGATCCAGCTGGATGACGTCGCGCCGGGTCAGGGGCAGGTGATAGGCCTCTTTCAAGGGGCCCAGGCCGTCGGGACGCGCGGCGAATTCCATGTCGACGGCGAAGGGATGCCGTTCCTTGGGCGCGTCTCGCACCATCTTGGCGTATTCCGACAGCGTGGTGATGCCCGTGGCGACGGCGCGTTCATGCGGCATGGCCAAGGCGTAGGTATTGTTGACCTTGGACGCATCCAGCCAGACCAGGCCTTTGCCCGCGTCCAGCGTCTTGACGCGGGCGTAGCTATGTTCGGCGTCCAGCTTTTCCTTGACGTGGTTGAACACCACCAGGGCGGTGCCGGTGTAGTCCCAGACTACATCCAGCTGATTGCTTTCCAGCGCCTGGCGCATGAGCGTGCTGCCCAGCCCGGTGGTAAGGGTGGTCGAATAACCCTTGGCGCGCAGGTACTGCTCGGTCATCGAGGACAGGATCAATTGCTCGGTGAAGTTCTTGCCGCCGACACGGATCGGCTCGGCGGCCTGAGCCACTCGGCCGGCCATGAACGGCAAGGACAGCAGGCTTGCCGCCAGCAGTACCGCGCGCGGCAGCAGCCGGCGCAGGGAGGCGTGGCGCTTGTTCAACATAGACAGGGTCTCCTTGATTCGAATGCCGGGAACGTTGCGGGGGCACGTGGCCGGCTTGTGCGGGGCGGTGGCGCGATGGCGCCGGGGCGCCACGGGGGCTGTGAGGCGGTGGCGCGTAGCGGGGCGCGTCATCGGCCCAGGCCGCGCTTGCGCAGATAAACCGCGCCGCCCGCCGCGAACAAGGCATCCAGCGACAACGCCATGACGGCGGTGGCGGCCGCACCGAGCAGCAACAGCGGCTGATCGTTCAGGTAAATCCCGGGGAAAATGAGTTCGCCCAGGCTGTTGGCACCGATCAGGAAAGAGAGGGGCACCGTTCCCACGTTGATCACCAGGCTGATGCGCACCCCCGCCAGGATGACGGGCAGGGCATTCGGCAGCTCGACCTGGAACAGGCGCTGTGCCGGCGTCATGCCGATGCCGCGCGCTGCTTCGATCAGCGCCGGGGACACGCTGCGCAGGCCTTCCGTCGTATTGCGCACGATGGGCAGCAGGGACGCCAGCCACAAGGCCAGGATGGCCGGCTTTTCGCCTATGCCCAAAGCGGCCAGGGCCAAGGCCAATACCGCCAGCGACGGTACGGTATTGCCGATGTTGAAAATCTGCATGAAGCGGTCGGACCAGCGGCGCATCCAGGGCCGGCTTAGCGCGACCCCGGCGGGCAGCCCGGTCGCCAGCGCCAGGGCCATGGAGATGGCAACCAGGCGCAGATGGTCGGCGGCGTCGTAGAGCAGGCGATCGCGCTGCTGGCGGATGAAGTCCGGCCCGATCCAGGCGATCAGACCGGCAAGCAGTGCCAGCACGCAGGCCGTTGCGACCAGGGCACGCATGGTGGAGTTGGTTTTCAGCATGACTCTCCCAGCCCGAGTCCGCAACGCGACGAGGCGGTGCGAGCACGGGAAATGACAAGCGGGCGGGGGCCGGATGCAGCAGGGCACCAGGCCTGGCCCACGACAGTGCGAAGCAGTACGTATGCACGCCATGGCCGACAGGATCGTCGGCGGACGCGCGGTGGGTCCGTGCATCACCGGAGTGGGCGGGACCCTAAGGGTGGACGTGCGGCACAGGCGGCCGGACGTGCCGGAGGGAGGCGCAAATCAGCGTGAAATTTCGCTGTTTGGCCAATATGCAGTCCGTGTTGAAAAAAACAGACTGATGAGAACGGATGGCAACGTGGCGGCTATTGTACCGAAGTTCAGTCAAATTGTCATCTGCGTGTTGCGTCGGCCGGATTGGCGAGCTGCCTTCAACAGGGCCATTGGCGCGATTTTCGGCAGGGGTGGCGGGTCGCCGCGTGTCGTTGGCGAGGAAATCGTTCTGCCCGGGAACCCCGTAAATCGGTCTGCTTTTCCGGGGGCCTGATTAGTGGCGCCAGGGTATTTGCCCAGAATGCGGAATCGACGCTGCGCATATCACCCAAATCGGGCATGGCGTGGCGTCCTTTGCTTCCGTGCGAGAAAAGGAGCTTCCCTTGCGCAATTTCTTTTTTATGTGGCCCTTGCGCGCCAAGTCCGGAGCCCGCCGCTGCCGCGCGCGAACTGCGCGAACGACGCGAATGACGTGTAAGGGCCGTCTTCCGAGCTGGCTGCTCTTGCTGCTGGCGTCGGTGCTGACCGCTTTGCCAGGCGGCGCATTCGCGCAGGCCCAGCCGGCAGTCCATGTGGCGCGGCAGGCACAGGGAATCCAGGGCGTGCCGAAAACAGCGGCCGCGCCGCCTGCTGCCGGCACGCGGCGGGTGATGCCCGCGCCCGTTGTCGTCGGGGCCGCCACGTATCTGGGCTGCACCATGCTTGGGGTCACGGCGACCGGCATGATGGCGATCGCGATGGGATTTGCCGTGCTTGCCGCCACGCCCGGCCCGGCGGCGACCCAGCAAGCACCCAACCAGCCAGGCCGGCGTCCTGCCGCGCCGCCCAAGCTATCCTGGCTGATCGTGCTTGCCTTGGCCCTCGTCGCCAGTGGGGCGGTCTGTCTACGGTGGTCGAGGCGGCGGCCATCGCTGGCCGCCGCGCTGGAAAGCGCTATCGGGCGCAACCAGTTCCAGGTCCGTTATCAGCCCATCGTCGATGTACGCAGCGGCGATTGTGTCGGCATCGAAGCGGTATTTCGTTGGCGCCATCCGGTGTATGGCGAGGTGCGGCCCGAGCAGTTCATGGCGCTGGCCGAACAGCGGAATCTGGCGGCGCGATTGACACGGCATCTGCTTCGCCTGGTCGACCAGGACCTGCGCGGCAGCGAGTTGCCGCCAGGTTTGCACCTGGGTTTGAACGTGGCGGCCGGACACTTGAAGGAAGCGGACACCGTCGCCGATTTCGAGGACTTCCTCTATCGATTGAAGGAACTGGCGCCACGCCTGATCCTCGAGCTGACCGAACGCGAGACATTGCAGATCACGCCCCAGGTCCTGCAAAATCTGCAGGCGCTGCGCGGCATGGGCGTGGCCTTCGCCCTGGATGATTTCGGCACGGGGCACAGCTCGCTGGCCTATCTGGAGCAGTTCACGCTGGACTATCTGAAAATAGATGCCGGCCTGGTCGCCGTCATCGGTACCGACGCGGTGGACGCGGCCATGCTGGAACTCGTCATCGCGTTGGGGGCGCGGCTGGGCGTGGGCTTGGTGGCCGAGGGCGTCCAGACTTCCGCGCAGGCGGCTTATCTTGCCGCCAAGGGCGTTGCGTGGGGGCAGGGGAATTTGTATGCGGAACCCATGTCCTGCGACGCGCTGCGCTCATGGCTAAAGCGAACACGGGTGCGGACGCGGGATTGATGCCCCGCGCGATTGCACCCGATTGCCTTTCCCGATCAATCCCTGCCGTTCAGCCCTTGCCGTTCAGCTCCTGCCGTTCGCATCCTGAACGCCAGGATCATCCGCGGCGCGCAGCAGGGCGGTTTCCAGATCGCTCAGATAGGCCAGGACCGGCTCTCCGCTGGCCTGGGTTCTCGTTGCATCCCCTTGCGCCAACCCCAGGTTCAAGCCACGAAACAATTCCTGCGTGGTTTCGCGCGCACCGTTCAGAAAGGCAGCGGTTCCCTGGATGCGGTGCGCCAACTGCCGCGCGTCGTCATGGGCACGGCGTGCGATGGCATCTTGCAGCGCCACGCGGTCCGCGGACAGAACCTCGTGCGCGCGGCGCAGGAAGCTGTTGCGGGCAGGAGCGTCGGGATAGAGGTCGAGCAGCAGTTCAATATTCAGCAAAGGTGTCATGATCATGCGTCCCACGCCCAAGCCAGGCCCGCGCGCCGCAGGGCGGAAACGAGCGAACCGCGCGAAGCAGGTTTGGGCACGTAATCGTCCATGCCGGCCGCCCGGCAAGCCTGGGCATCGGTCTGGGTAGCGTTGGCGCTGAAACCTATCAATTGGGTGCGGGGCAGGCCGTGGATCATTTCGTGGATGCGTATACGCCGCGCCAGGCCATAGCCGTCGAGCCGCGGCATGTGGCAGTCCACCAGCACGACGCGCGGGCGCGCGCACAGCCATTGGGTGTAGCCGCTTTCCCCGTCGTCCGCGGCGCGTGCTTCGATACCCAGGCGATGAAGTTGGCGCAGGGTAATGTCGCGATTGATTTCGTTGTCCTCGACCAGCAGCAGATCCTGTGTCGACTGGAATAAAGGAGGGGTGCAGTCGGGCCTGGTGGCGCCTGCGTTTACCTGCGCTTGCGCTGCCGGCGCGGTGTCTACCGGGTCGGTGCGATCCTGTCCCGAAGGCGCCGCGTCAGGGGGTGGCGGATCCTGCTCGCCGCGCCATGCCTTGGCCAGGACTCTCAGGAAAGGCGCCAGGGCGTGGATGCTGGGCGTGTAGCCGTCGGCATGGCGGCAGACGAAGCCGCCATCATTGCCGTCGATGATGACCAGGTCGGCTTCCCTGTCCGTGTCGACCTCCTTGATTTCCATCTTGTGCAACCAGGCGCGGATGGTCGGCCGCAGCAGCCGGCTGTCGACTGCCACCCGCGCGCGCCGGCCCGCATAGCAAGGCCAGTCCGCCACGCGTTCACCCCATTGCGCGGGAATGCGCACCCGCGCGCGAGTGCCGCGCCCCGGCGTGCTGTGGATGTGGATGCTGCCACCCATCAGATCGAGCAGGAGCTTGACGATGGACAGTCCCAGGCCCGTGCCGCCGTGGCGCCGGGTGGTCGAATTGTCCTCCTGCTGGAAGGGCGAATACAGGCGTCGCTGGTATGCCGCCGACATGCCCGGGCCCGTATCGCGGACGGTAATCTCGATGTCGTCCACGCCTGGCCGCACGCGGCGCCGGACCGACAGCACGATGCCGCCATGCTCGGTAAAGGAGACGGCGTTGTTCAAGAGATTGGCCACGACCTGGCCTATGCGGATTTCGTCGCCGATCAGGGAGCGGTCGAAGTGCGGCATGATCGCGACGGTCAGGCTCAGCCCTTTGCGCTGCGCCAGCGGCAGATAGAGATCCGCGATGTTTTCCATCGCTGGGTACAGCCCATAGGGCGACTTGTACAGATGCAGCGCGCCGGATTCGATCTTGGCGTAGTCGAGGATGTCGTTGATGACCCGCAGCAGCAGCCGGGCGGAGTGCGTGGCGATGTCGATGTAATGCCGCTGCTCCGTATCCAGCCGCGTGTCGCCAAGGATGTCCAGCACGCCGATCACGCCGTTGAGCGGCGTGCGGATCTCATGGCTGACCGTGGCCAGGAACGTGGATCTGATGGTGTCCGCGGTCTGTGCCCGCTCGCGCGCCTGGACAGCTTCCACGCGCGCTTTCTCGGCGGCGTGGCGGGCGATGCGTACGCGTCGGTGGTTCCAGCCGATGGCGCCGGCAATGCAGAGGATGGCCAGCAAGATGTAGCCCAGTAAGGCCGCCAGGTAATTGATGGTGGTGGAATCCGGCGGCCAGGCGATGGCGCTGGCGTGCAAGTCAGACCTCCGATGATGGTTCGAACTTCTCTTTCAAATACAAGGCCAACGCCAGGTCATCCGCCAGCGCCAGCTTCTTCATGGCGCGCCGCTTGTGCGTGCTGATGGTCTTCTTGCTGCGCAGCAGCTTGGCGGAAATCTGTGTGACCGACAGGCCCAGCGCGATATTGCGCAGGATTTCCACTTCCGCCGTGGTGAGCCGTTCATCCGGCCGTGGCGGCCGGTGGTCGACCAATTCTCCCTGGCTGCACGTATAGAAGTTGCGCGGCGAGCTGACCGACTTGCGGATGACGTCCGCGATGCAAAGCAGGCGTTCGCCTTTGGGCACATAGCCGTTGGCGCCGGCTTTGTAGGCGGCATATTCCGTGTCCGCCACTTTGCCGCCCGAGAAGGTGATGACGATCAGTTCCGGATGTTCACGGCGCAGGCGCTTGATGAAGTTGACCCCATCCCACGGCTGGCGCGGCAGGTAGAAGTCGACGATGGCGACATCACAGGGCGTTTCCTTGAGCGTATCCATGAAGCGGATCGCCGACGTTTCCGTCTGGATGATTTCGAAGTCCGCCTGATGGTGCAGGAACGAGGCCATGCCAAGCCCGATGATGGGATGGTCATCCAGGATGGATATCCGGATGCGGTGGCGGGGGCGGGCGCTGAGCATATATCGTTGCACCGCTCCCTCGTCGAGGAGGCACCGGGGCACGGCGGAGCGGATACCGGGGCGGCTGAACGCGATGGTCATGCATTTCCTTGCTGGGCGGGGGGCGGGCGCGCGCGAACTTCGGCGCGAGCCCGAAAAGGCGCTGTCGAGGGGAGGCTGGTGGGAGTACCGGGGGATCTGTCTGACAGGAAGTTTAAAGACTTGAACGGGGGGTGTGGCGATGGGTGCACAAAAATAGGACTAGTCCTACACGCGATTTCCATCGCGCGTTTGCGCGCCCGTCGCGCCTTTCGTCGCCGAGGGTGATACAATTCGAAAATTACGCTGTACGGGCCGGTCCATGGGCTGGTCCCGCGCCTTGCGGTTTTGTGTGTTCCAGGGGCTGCTGCTCTCGAATCCTTACCCGCCCCCAGATCCGCCCTTGCGATGAGTTGCCGAATGTCCCCTAACTACGCCCGAACTACGACCTCGAGTCCCCGCTGAATGCTGCGACTTAGGTAGGTTCGTGGCCAGCCCGCAGGTCGGGGTTGGCGGCACCAGACGAAGAAAACGCGGCCAATAGCCGCGTTTTTTCATTTCATACATCAGGAAGCTTCAAATGGTACAGATTACCTTGCCCGACGGTTCCCGCCGCGAGTTTCCCGGGCCCGTCACGGTGGCCGAGGTGGCGCAATCGATCGGCGCCGGGCTGGCGCGTGCCGCGCTGGGCGGACGCGTGGCCCGCGACGGCGAAGAGCCGCGCATGGTCGATACGTCGTACCGCATCGACGCCGATGCGCAACTGGGCATCATCACCGCCAAGGACGCCGACGGCCTGGATCTGATTCGCCACTCCACCGCCCACTTGCTGGCGTACGCGGTCAAGTCCTTGTTCCCCGACGCCCAGGTCACTATCGGCCCGGTCATCGACAACGGCTTCTACTACGACTTCTCGTACAAGCGCCCGTTCACGCCGGAAGACCTGCAAGCCATCGAAAAGAAGATGGCCGAACTGGCGCGCAAGGACGAAGTGGTGACCCGCGAGGAATGGACGCGCGACGACGCCGTGGCCTATTTCAAGAGCATCGGCGAACACTACAAGGCCGAGATCATCGCCTCGATCCCGTCCAATGAAGTGCTGAGCCTGTACCGCGAAGGCGACTTCCTCGACCTGTGCCGCGGCCCGCACGTGCCGTCGACCGGCAAGCTGAAGGTCTTCAAGCTGATGAAGGTGGCCGGCGCCTATTGGCGCGGCGACAGCAAGAACGAGATGCTGCAGCGTATCTACGGCACGGCCTGGGCCTCCAAGGAAGACCAGGACGCCTACCTGCACATGCTGGAAGAAGCGGAAAAGCGCGACCACCGCAAGCTGGGCCGCGAACTGGACCTGTTCCACTTCCAGGACGAGGCCCCGGGCCTGATCTTCTGGCACCCCAAGGGTTGGCAGCTGTGGCAGCAGGTCGAGCAATACATGCGCGCGGTCTATCGCGACAATGGCTACCAGGAAGTGAAGGCGCCGCAGATCCTGGACATTTCCCTGTGGAAGAAGACCGGCCACTGGGACAACTATCGTGAAAACATGTTCACGACGGAGTCCGAGAACCGCGTCTACGGCCTGAAGCCGATGAACTGCCCGGGCCACGTGCAGATCTACAACGCCGGCCTGCATTCCTATCGCGACCTGCCGCTGCGCTATGGCGAATTCGGCCAGTGCCATCGCAATGAACCGTCCGGTTCGCTGCACGGCATGATGCGCGTGCGTGGTTTCACGCAGGACGACGGCCATATCTTCTGCACCGAGGACCAGCTGCAGGACGAATGCGCCGCCTTTACCGCGCTGCTGCAAAAGGTCTATCTGGACTTCGGCTTCAAGGAAGTGCTATATAAGGTGGCCACGCGCCCGGAGAAGCGCATCGGTTCGGATGCCACGTGGGATGCGGCCGAAAAGGCCCTGATGGACAGCCTGCACCGTACCGGTTGCGAGTTCGAAATCTCCCCGGGCGAAGGCGCGTTCTACGGTCCCAAGATCGAGTACACGCTGAAGGACGCCATCGGGCGCCACTGGCAGTGCGGCACGATCCAGGTCGATTTCTCGATGCCGGTGCGCCTGGGCGCGGAATATGTCGACGCCGATGACCAGCGTAAACCGCCGGTCATGCTGCACCGGGCCATCCTGGGTTCGCTGGAGCGTTTCATCGGAATGTTGATTGAAAACCACGCCGGGGCCATGCCGCCGTGGCTCGCGCCGGTGCAGGCCGTGGTGTGCTGTATCTCGGAACCTTCCGCCGAATATGCGGCCCAAATTACACAAAGCCTGAAAAAACAAGGCTTTAGGGTAGAGTCGGATTTGCGTGGTGAAAAAATCACTTATAAAATCCGTGAGCACAGTCTGCAAAAGATCCCCTATATTCTTGTCGTAGGCGAGAAAGAACGGGAAGCCGGTACGGTTGCCGTGCGTGGCCGAGGCGGTCTGGAACTGGGCGCGATCAAGCTCGAGGACTTCGTCAGCCGCCTGGCGGCCGATGTGTCCGACCGACGCGACGTCGCTCCCAAGTCTGAATAGGGTTCTTTTTTTGCAGGTTTTTTAACGTTTTAGGAGTTGTCAACATCGCCACTGAAAAAGCCAATCGCATCAACGGTGAGATCCGTGTCCCCGAGGTGCGCCTGATAGGTCTGGAAGGAGAACAGCTAGGCATCGTCAAGATCGCCGACGCGTTCCGGTTGTCCGAGCAAAGTGATGTGGATTTGGTAGAGATCGCCCCCAATGCCGATCCTCCGGTCTGCCGCCTGATGGACTATGGCAAGTTCAAGTACCAGGAACAGAAGCGCCAGGCCGAAGCCCGGTCCAAGCAAAAAGTCATTCAGGTCAAGGAAGTGAAGTTCCGTCCGGCGACCGACGAGGGTGACTACCAGGTCAAGCTGCGCAACCTGCGCCGCTTCCTGGAGGAAGGCGACAAGGCGAAAGTCACGCTGCGCTTCCGGGGCCGGGAAATGGCTCACCAGGAACTGGGCATGCGGGTGCTTGAGCGAGTGCGCGACGACCTGACCGAGCTGGCCTTGGTTGAATCCATGCCCAAGCTGGAAGGTCGCCAGATGATCATGGTGTTGGCGCCGCGCAAGAAAGCGACGCCGACGGGCAAGGACGCTGGGGCTGCTCCCGCGGCTTGAGGTTTTCTCCCAAGCTGTCCTTCTCCCCTGATTAAACCGCCGCCCTCCCCGTTGGGGAGGGCGGTGCACGCTGTGGGTGCCGTAATGCATGTTTTGTTCGTTATCGATCCCTTGCCGCTGCTCAAGGCGTACAAGGACAGTTCCGTCGCCATGATGCGTGCCTTGGTCAAACGCGGGCATAGCCTTAGCGTGGCCTTGCAAGGGGACCTCTATATTGACGGCGGCAAGGTATTGGCGCACGCCACGCCGATCACCTTGCGCGCCGATGCCGACCTGCATGGCCACGATTGGTGGCAGGACAGCAGCGCGCCGGTGGACCAGCCGCTGGCGGCATTCGATGCGGTGTTGATGCGCAAGGATCCGCCCTTCGACATGGAATACGTCTATTCCACGCATATGCTGGAATACGCGCAGGCCCAAGGCGCGAAAGTCTTCAATCACGGCGCCGCCATCCGCAATCATCCCGAGAAACTGGCGATCACCGAGTTCCCCGAATTCACCGTCCCCACGCTGGTGACGCGTGACATGGCGCGCATCCGCGCGTTTCACGCCGAGCACCGCGATGTCATCGTCAAGCCCCTGGACGGTATGGGCGGCACCGGGATCTTCCGGCTGCGCGAGGGCGAACTCAATGTGAACGCCATTCTGGAAACCCTGACGGATACGGGCACGCGCAGCATCATGGCGCAACGTTACATCCCCGAAATCGTCAATGGTGATAAACGCATTCTGTTGATCGGCGGCGAGCCGGTGCCGTATTCGCTGGCGCGCATTCCCATGGCCGGTGAAACGCGTGGCAATCTGGCGGCGGGCGGCCGTGGCGTGGCCCAGCCCCTGTCCGAACGCGACCGCTATATCGCGGAAGCGGTGGCGCCGCGCCTGGCGGCGCGTGGGCTGCTGCTGGTGGGCCTGGACGTGATCGGTGACTACGTCACGGAAGTCAACGTGACCAGCCCCACGTGCTTCGTCGAGATCACGGAGCAGACCGGTTTCGACGTGCCGGAGATGTTTGCCAAGGCGCTGGAACGCGCCGTGGCGGCAGCGGCCTGACGGAGGCAAGATGACCGGCATCGTCATTGTCGTCCACACGCCGCTCGGGTCCGCCATGCTGGATTGCGCGGGCCATGTCATGGGGGCGGTGGGCGACGTCGCGGTGCACGACATCATGGCTGACGACATGCCCGATGCACGTACGCCTGCCGTGGTGGCGGATATCCTGCGCCTGGGGCGTGATGGCAACGGGGTGTTGGTACTGACCGATCTGGTCGGCGCAACCCCTGCCAACATCGCCAAGCGGGCGGTGCTGGAAGCACAGGCGCAAGGGGTGCAATGCGCCGTCCTGGCCGGCCTGAATACTCCGATGCTGTTGCGGGCGCTGACTTACCGCAACCTGTCCTTGGCCGAGACCCGGGAAAAGGCTTTGGCGGGAGGGGTGCAGGGCGTATTACGTGTAGACTGAGTTTAAAATTCTGTACCAACGTATGCCGGCGCCGCGCCGGCATGATTTTGCATTTGTTCCGCGCTCCTCTTCCCTATGCCTAATTCCGAGATCGTCATCAGCAATAAACTGGGTTTGCATGCGCGGGCAGCCGCCAAACTCACCCAGTTGGCCAGCAAGTACAACTGCGACATCTACATCTCGCGAGGTGCGCAGCGTGTGAATGCCAAGAGCATCATGGGCGTCATGATGCTGGCCGCCGGCCTGGGCGTCACGGTCAAGCTGGACGCCACCGGCGCCGATGCGGAACGGGCGCTGGCGGATATCGAAGCCCTGTTCGACAGCAAATTCGGTGAGCACGAATAACGCCATTCCCCCCGCCGCCATACCCATTCCGGACCCGGCGCAGTCCACCGGCCCGGTCGATGGCGGCTCTGCCGGCACCACGCCCAGCGCGGTGCTGTGCATGTATGGGCAGGGCGTGGCGCGCGGTTATGCCATCGGCCGTGCCGTGGTCATGGGCGCCGCCGCACTGGAAGTCGCCCACTACCGGATCGCGCCTGAAGAGGTTGTCGCCGAGCGGGATCGCCTGACGGCGGCCTTGCAGAAGGCTCAGGACGAGCTGCTGCAGATGGCCGATACCTTGCCCGAGGACGCCCCGCGCGAACTGGGCGCCATGCTCAATGTGCACCGGTTGCTGCTAGGCGATCCCTTGCTGGCGCAACAGGCTCTGAGCCTGATCGACGACCGCCACTACAACGCCGAATGGGCGCTGGCCACGCAGGGGCAACTGCTGGGCGAGCAGTTCGATGCCATGGAAGACGAGTACCTGCGCGAGCGCGGGGGCGACGTACGCCAGGTCATCGAACGCGTGCTGCACGTGCTGGTCGGCACGTCCGCCATTCCCGACCCTAGCCGGGTCGACGGCAACGACCCGTTGGTGGTCGTGGCCCACGATATTTCTCCCGCCGACATGCTGCGGCTGCGTGGCGGGCGCTTCCTGGCTTTCGTCACGGATCTGGGCGGCGCCACCTCGCATACGGCCATTGTGGCGCGCAGCATGGGCGTGCCCGCCGTCGTCGCCCTGGGCCACGTGCGTGAACTGGTGCGCGATGGCGACATGTTGATCGTCGACGGCGCCACCGGCGCGGTCATCGTCAATCCTTCGCCGGCCATCCTGGAGGAATACCACCAGCGCCAGCGTGTCTATGCCGAGGAAAGGGCGGAGCTTGCGCTGCTGCGCGACGAGCCCGCCGTCACCCTGGACGGCATAGGCGTGGTGCTGCACGCCAATATCGAATTGCCGGAAGAGGCCGAACTGGCCCTGGCGTCCGGCGCGGAAGGCATCGGCCTGTTCCGCAGCGAATTCCTGTTCATGGGCCGCCGCCATCTGCCCGGCGAAGAGGAGCAGTACCAGGCCTATACCTCGGTGCTGCGGACCATGGCCGGCCGTCCGGTGACCATCCGCACGCTGGACATCGGCGCGGACAAGACCCTGGACGATGAAGCGACCGTGGCTATCAACCCGGCGCTGGGCCTGCGCGCCATCCGCTACTGCCTGGCGCATCCGGAAATGTTCGCCACGCAACTGCGGGCGATCCTGCGGGCGTCGGCGCATGGTCCGGTGCGCATCCTGATTCCCATGGTCTCGCACATGCACGAGGTCGTGGCGACACGGCAGGCGCTGGATGCGGCGCGGCTGGAACTGGATGCGCGCGGCCAGGCCTACGCGCCGCATATCGAGCTGGGCGCCATGGTGGAGGTGCCGGCCATCGCTATCGCCATCGAACCCTTCGCCCAGGCGCTCGATTTCCTGTCCATCGGCACCAATGATCTGATTCAGTACACGCTGGCCATCGATCGGGGCGATGTGCAAGTGGCGTCCCTGTACGACGCCTTGCATCCGGCCATCATGCGTTTGCTGTCGCACACCATCAACGTGGGTGAACGGGCCGGCAAACCGGTCGCCGTATGCGGCGAGATGGCGGGGGATTCGCAGTTGACCCGCCTGCTGCTGGGGCTGGGCCTGACCGAGTTCTCCATGCATCCGCAACAGCTGCTGGACGTCAAGCGCGAGATCCGCCGGGCGCATTCCAACGCCTTGCGCGTGAAGGTCGCTTCGGTACTGAACCGCGCGCTGCCGGTCGATCTGGAAACCCTGAATCAGGTTTGAGGACCGCCCTCGCGCGGGGCAGGCGTACAGGCGCCTGCGATCGGACCTGCCTGTGCGCTTGATGCAAAGTGGACTCAGCAAAAAATAACGGGGCGCTCGTGGAGCGCCCCGTTTCCCCTTGTGCCCCGGCCTCTATCGGCCGGGGTCGATTCCATTAACTGTGATACGCCGATTCCCCGTGGCAGGTGATGTCCAGGCCTTCGCGTTCGACATCTTCCGGCACCCGCAGGCCGCAGACCATGTCGGCGATCTTGTAGGCGATCCAGGCCACGATGCCGGACCAGACGATGGTCAGCACCACGCCTTCGAATTGCACCCACACCTGGCCGCCGATTTCAGCGGCCGTCTTCAGGCCGGGGCCACCCAGGGCTTGGGCGTTGAACACACCGGTCAGCAGGGCACCGGTGATGCCGCCGATGCCGTGCACGCCGAACACGTCCAGCGCGTCGTCCGCCTTGAGCAGGCGCTTCAGGCCATTGACGCCCCACACGCAGATCACGCCACCCGCCACACCGATGACGAAGGCGCCGACCATCCCGACCAAGCCAGCGGCCGGAGTAATGGCAACCAGGCCAGCCACGGCACCCGAAGCGGCACCCAGCATGGACGGCTTGCCCTTGAGTGCCCATTCCGTGAACAGCCAGGCCAGTACGGCGGCGGCGGTGGCGATCATGGTGTTGAAGAAGGCGAGGGTGGCTTGTTCATTGGCCATCAGCGACGAGCCGGCGTTGAAACCGAACCAGCCCACCCACAGCAGCGACGCACCGATCATGACCATGGGCAGGTTGTGCGGCTGCATCGCTTCGCGGCCGTAGCCCACGCGCTTGCCGATCACATAAGCACCCACCAGGCCGGCGATACCAGCGTTGATGTGCACCACGGTACCGCCGGCGAAGTCCAGCGCACCCTTGGCATTCATCAGGCCAGGCGCGGTGGGCGAGGCGAACCACACCATGTGGGCGATGGGCACGTAGGCGAACGTGAACCAGATCACCGTGAACACCAGCACCGCGGAGAAGCGGGCGCGTTCGGCGAAGCTACCCACGATCAGCGCGCAGGTGATGCCGGCGAAGGTCGCCTGGAACGAGGCGAATATCAGCTCGGTCAACGAAGCCGACATGGCGTACTTGCCGTCGGCCGGCGAGAACATGCCCGAGAAAAAGGCGCGAGAGAAGCCGCCGAAGAAGGCATTGCCTTCCGTGAAGGCCAGCGAATAACCGTAGATGAACCACAGCACCAGGCCCAGGACGAACGTCGTCATGACCTGCATCAGTACCGACAATACATTCTTGCTCCGTACCAGGCCGCCGTAGAACAGGGCCAGGCCGGGAACTGCCATCATCAACACCAGCAGTGTCGACACCAGCATCCACGAGATATCTGCTTTATCCATTTGTTATGGCTCCAATAGCGTCTTTATTCGTTATTTACAGTGCTGCTTCGCCGGCTTCGCCAGTGCGGATGCGAATGACTTGTTCCAAAGGCGCGACGAAGATCTTGCCGTCGCCGATCTTGCCCGTGCGGGCGGCTTGCTCGATGGTTTCTATGGCTTGCTCGACCAGATCGTCAGGGACCGCGGCTTCCACGCGCAGCTTCGGCAGGAAGTCGACGGCGTATTCCGCGCCGCGATAAAGTTCGGTGTGGCCCTTCTGGCGTCCAAAACCCTTGACTTCAGTGACTGTGAGTCCTTGGACGCCGATTCCGGACAGAGCCACCCGCACCTCGTCGAGCTTGAATGGCTTGATGATGGCGATGATGAGTTTCATGGCTTATTCCTCTCGTGGTTTGCGCTTGGCATAGTGGGAAAAGCAATATCCATGCCAATTTTGCGTGGGCTCATCCTTCTCGATACGCAGCGCGTTCGGCGCCGGCCTCCGCAGGCGTAGCCGGCATCTCAGCCGTAGGAGGCCAGGGGATTGCATGGTCCCGTGACCGGACGGCCGGAGCTTTGCCCCAAAACGGTGAGCATCGTGGAACGGCGCGCACATGAGTGGTGCAGAACCTGGTGCATGTCTCAGCTACAGGATGTTGTCGGCCTCCCTTTTTTGTAGCGAATTGCTGCAGACCTACGTAATTTGGATATCCTGCGTAGGGATGAGGCGCCGGCAAAGCCCGGCTGCGCCTGGGATATGTGTGCCGGATGGCTGCCAGAGCGAAGCGTCGAGCCTGATACGCCGACTTACATGCTGACGTTGTGTCTGGATGGGGCCTGCATCAAGAATGCTTTCGTCCGAGCGACACGCCTGTTCCGGTGCGCAAGGCCATGTCCGCCAGGGTGGCGTTCGACCGCCGGGACTACGGGAAAGAGGAAAACATGAATCGCATACCAAGGAACACCGCGATCGCGGCGGCGTTGTTGCTGGCCGCGACGGTCTTGACTGCCTGCGATAAGAAGGAGCCGGCCGCCGCGGTGACCGCGCCCGCCGTCGCCGCGCCCGCACCGGCGTCCTCGACGACCGCGCCCAACAGTGCGGCGCCTTCCTCCACGGCCTCCGGCAGCACTGCCAGCGCTACCGCGACCGCTAGCGCCGGTGATGTGCCGGCCGAGTGCGACGATTACATCCGCAAGGTCAACACGTGCATGGACAAGCTGGGCGCAAACAGCCCCGCCGTGGCGACGTTCCGTCAACAACTCGATGCCGCCCGCGCGCAGTGGGCCACCGTGCCGGACAAGACGGCCCTGGCCGCGCAATGCAAGCAGTCGACGGATCTGTTCACCCAATCCGCCAATCAGATGGGGTGCCAATAAGAATTCCGGTTGTCTCCGGAGCCCTGGGGCGGCCACTGTGCCGCTCTTTTTTTTGATAGGCGGAAGCGATTTACACTTGAGGTTCGCGACTTTCAACCTTCGCGGAATAGGACCCAGAAATGAACACCACCAATCCCATGCAATGGATGGAAGACATCCAGAAGAATATTTCGGATCTGATCGCGCGCAGCCCCGCCGCCGATGTCGAGCGCAATGTGCGCGCGATGATGACGCAAGGTTTCGCCAAGCTGGACCTGGTGACGCGGGAAGAGTTCGATGTCCAGGCCGATCTGCTGGCCCGTACGCTGACGCGTGTCGATCAGTTGAATGCCCAGGTCACCGCGCTGGAAGCCAGGCTTGCCGCGCTGGAAGGTGGCGCGCCCAAGGCCTGATTCTTCAGGCCTTGAAGTATTCAGGGTGGCGCGTGCGTATCTCTTCCACCTGCCGCAGCGTGTGCGACAGATGCTCGCGCAGGCGCTGCTCTGCCAAATCGGGATCGCCCGCGGCGATGGCCTCGACGATCAGGGCGTGATCGTTCTGAATGCGCTGGGCCTTGCCCAGTGCCGGCAGATGCAGGCGGCGCAGGCGGTCGATATGCCCGCTGCGGCTGTAGACCAGCTGCCATAGATCCTGCATATTGGCCGCCGCGTACAACTCCCGGTGAAATTCCTGGTCGGTGGCCGCGAAGGCCTCGAAATCCGCGGACTGTACTTGGGCTTGCTGCACATCCAGCAGGGCGCGCAGGCGCTTGACCAGCACGCCGTTGTTCGCGGCCGCCAGCTCGCGCACGAGTTCCTGTTCGATGGCGCGGCGTAAAAAGTGCGCCTGGCCGGCGCGGTCCAGATCTATCTTGCTGACCCGCGTACCGGCTTGCGGAATCACATCCACCAGCCCTTCTTCTTCCAATCGCATGAGCGCGTCGCGCACGGGAGTCTGGCTGACGCCATATTGCGCCGCCAGCTCCGGACGCACCAGCGCGGTGCCCGGCGGTAGTGCCAGCGAAACAATGGCCTCGCGCAGCAATTCATACAGTTGCGGCGCGGCCTGCCGGTAGCGGTCCAATCTGACGGTTTCGTTCATGGCGAGCGGCGGCGAAGGAGAGTGGGTCGAATGAGTACGGCGCAGGACATGGCTTGTTGATGATGTACTAATGTATTAGTATATTTTAATCAAGAACGAATAGATATCGGCGAGGCCCGGGCCGGGCTGGCCGCGCAAGTCCACAGGGGCTATCGCGGCAAGTCCGGCCCGGATCTTTGCCAGATGCACGGAGACAAACGCGGAGTAAGCAGTGCGGCCGGATGCGCGGAAAGGAGCGCGGCCGCCAGCGGAGAAAGACGCCAGCTGGTAGCGGCTCGCGCTTGGCCCGCCTCCGTACAGTCCATCCCATTTCCTGTTGTCGCCCATGTGGCGCTTGCCGAGCAAATACGATGACTACACCCAAGAAGACTCCCGAAACCTTGCGTAGCGCGCGGTGGTTCGCGCCTGACGACCTGCGCGGCTTCGGCCACCGGTCGCGCGCCATGCAGATGGGCTATGCGCCCGAGGAATGGGCCGGACGCCCGGTCATCGGCATCGTCAATACCTGGTCGGATATCAATCCCTGTCATACCCACTTCAAGCAGCGCGTGGAGGACGTCAAGCGCGGCGTGCTGCAGGCGGGCGGTTTCCCTATCGAATTGCCGGCCTTGTCGCTGGCCGAGCAGTACGTCAAGCCGACCACCATGCTGTACCGGAACATGCTGGCGATGGATGCGGAGGAGCTTCTGCGCTGCCATCCCGTCGACGGCGTGGTGTTGATGGGCGGTTGCGACAAGACCACGCCCGCGTTGCTGATGGGCGCTACCAGCGCCGGACTGCCGGCCATCTATGTGCCGGCGGGTCCCATGCTGCGCGGCAACTGGCAGGGCCATACGCTGGGTTCCGGTTCGGACGCCTGGAAGTTCTGGGACGATCGCCGTGCCGGCATCATCACGGAGCAGCAGTGGATCGGCATCCAGGGCGGTATCGCGCGCAGCCATGGCACGTGCATGACCATGGGTACGGCCAGCACCATGACCGCCATTGCCGAGGCCTTGGGCATGACCTTGCCGGGCGCATCGTCGATTCCGGCGCCGGATGCCAACCATGTGCGCATGAGTTCCGAGTCGGGCCGGCGCATCGTGGAGATGGTGTGGGAAGATCTGACGCCGGCGCGCATCCAGACGCGCAAGGCTTTCGAGAACGCCATCACCGTGGCCATGGCCATGGGCTGTTCCACCAACGCCATCATTCACGTGATCGCGCAAGGCCGGCGTGCGGGGCATGACATCAGCCTGGATGATTTCGAGAAAGCCAGCCGCAAGGTGCCGGTGATCGCCAACGTGCGGCCCAGCGGCGACAAGTACCTGATGGAAGATTTCTTCTATGCGGGTGGCCTGCCGGCGATGATGACGCGCATCCGTGGGCATCTGCATCTGGACGAGATGACCGTCACCGGCCGCACGCTGGGGCAGAACATCGAGGGCGCCGCCGTGTACAACGACGACGTCATACGCACCGTGGACGACCCCGTCTATGCCGAGGGCTCGCTGGCCGTGCTGCGCGGCAATCTGGCGCCGGATGGCTGCGTGATGAAACCGGGCGCTGCCGATCCGCGCTTCTTGAAGCATTCCGGACCGGCGCTGGTGTTCGACGATTATCCGTCGATGAAGGCGGCCATCGATGACGAGAACCTGGACGTCACGGCCGACCACGTGCTGATCCTGCGTAACGCGGGACCGCAGGGCGGGCCGGGCATGCCTGAATGGGGCATGTTGCCCGTGCCGAAGAAGCTGGTGAAGCAAGGGGTGCGCGACATGGTGCGCCTGTCGGATGCACGCATGAGCGGCACCAGCTATGGCGCCTGCATCCTGCATGTGTCGCCTGAGTCTTATGTGGGCGGTCCGCTGAGCCTGGTGCGCAATGGCGACATCATTTCGCTGGACGTGGATGCGCGCACCATCAACCTCGACGTGGACGATGCCGAGCTGCAGCGCCGCCGCGCGCAATGGAAGCAGCCGGAGCGGCGCTACGAGCGCGGCTATGGCTGGATGTTCTCCAAGCATATCGAGCAAGCCGACCAGGGTTGCGATTTCGACTTCCTGCGCACCGATTTCGGCGCACCCGTGCGCGAGCCGGATATTTTCTGATGGCATCGGTGCCGCGACCGGCGGGGGCATCCGCCACACGCTGACCGGCGTGGTGCCGTTGCCGGCTTAGACGCCGCTGCACCCCTTCGCGCGGTTTCCTCAGGATGAAGAAGGTTATCTGTCGGCGCGGAGCGCCGACAGATACCGCAGGAAGGACGCTGGCTTCATTAACAAAGCGCTTGTGGTGAATTTGATCTGTTTTTTCTATCTCTAAGAGAACCTCAATCATGTTGAAACCTGAAACCCGTGAATTGCTGCGCGGCGTGAGCACCGCCACTTTGTGCACCTGCCTGTTCAAACGCGGCCTGCGTTCGCAGATGATCCAGGGCGCGCTGCCCGTGGGCGGCGTGCGCGGCGGCCCCTCCATGGTGGGCGAGGCGTTCACGCTGCGCTATATGCCGGCGCGGGAAGACCTCAATGGCATCGAAGTGTTCCGCGACCGGGCGCATCCGCAACGCAAGGCAATCGAGGATTGCCCGCCGGGCGCGGTGCTGGTGATCGACAGCCGCAAGGACGCCCGCGCGGCGTCGGCGGGCGGCATTCTGGTCGGCCGCTTGCAGGCACGCGGCGTGGAAGGCGTGGTGACGGACGGCGGCTTCCGCGATGCGCCCGAGATCGGCAAGATGAAGATGCGCGCCTATCATCAGCGTCCGTCGGCGCCGACCAATCTGACCTTGCATCAGGCTATCGACATCAACGTACCCATCGGCTGCGGCGACGCGCCGGTGTTTCCTGGTGACGTGATCGTGGGCGACGACGAAGGCGTACTGGTGATTCCCGCGCACATGGCCGACGAGATCGCCGCCGAAGCCGCGGAGATGACCGTGTTCGAGGACTTCGTGACCGAACAGGTCGCCAACGGCCGTTCGATCCTGGGTCTTTACCCCGCCACAGATCCACAGACGCCCATCGATTTCGCGGCCTGGCGCAAGGAACATAATCGCTGAGCGTTGAACTCCACTAGGGCGCCGAACGGCTGGCGACGGGCAACTGGCGACCGGTGACTGGCGGCGGACATAGCGGGTTCCCATAGTGGGCTTGGCCTGCGCGGCGTGGTGGGCTGTCGCTAACGTCGTTGCGTTGCTGCGGCGAACAGTGACATAACCGTCTCTTAGCGGCTTTTCCCGTTCTACGGTCCCGCATACTGCGGCCTTGATCATTTCCAGCAAGGCGGCCCGCATGACCCTAGCCGTTCTGACCAGTCGCGCGCTGGCGGGCGTGGATGCCCCCGCGGTGCGGGTGGAGACACATCTGGCCGCGGGTCTGCCGACTTTCACCGTGGTGGGCCTGGCCGACGTCGAGGTACGCGAAAGCCGCGAGCGGGTGCGAGCGGCCATCCTCAATAGCGGTTACGACTTTCCGGCGGGGCGGATCACCGTCAATCTGTCGCCGGCGGACCTGCGCAAGGAATCCGGGCGTTTCGATTTGCCGATGGCGTTGGGAGTATTGCTGGCGTCGGGCCAGATTTCGCTGCCAGCGGAGCTCGCCGGCCAGGGTGATGACGCGTTGGCGCATGTGGTGCTGGCTGGTGAGTTGTCGCTGACCGGCACCTTGGTGCCGGTGGCCGCACCGCTGGCGATTGCCTTGGGCACCGCGCGTGATCATGCGGACGCCGAACTCATCCTGCCGGCACTGAGCGCGGCGCAGGCGGCGCACGTGCCGGGTTTGCGCGTGTGGGCTGCGCACACCTTGACCGAGGTGGTATCGCATCTGACCGGGGCGGCGCCGCTGGCGGTGGCCCGCCCGGCGCCGTGGCCGGAACCGCCGCCGCTACCTTGCCTGTCTGATGTGCGGGGGCAGGGCGGAGCGCGCAGGGCGTTGGAATTGGCGGCGGCGGGTGGGCACAGTCTCTTGATGGTTGGTCCACCGGGTGCCGGCAAGAGCATGTTGGCGCAAAGGCTGCCCGGCATTCTGCCGCCCTTGGATGCCGAGCACGCGCTGGAAGCGGCAGCCATTGCGAGTCTGACGGGAGAGCCGGGCACCATGGGTACGCAGCCACCCTTCCGGGCGCCGCACCACACGGCCTCGGCTGCCGCATTGGTGGGGGGCGGTGCACGGCCCCGGCCGGGGGAGATAAGCCGTGCCCACCACGGCGTTTTGTTCCTTGACGAATTGCCGGAGTTCAGCCGGCGCGCGCTTGAAGCCTTGCGCGAGCCGCTGGAGACAGGGCAGATATCGATTTCGCGGGCGATGCAGACCGTGCGCTATCCGGCGCGCTTTCAATTCGTGGCAGCGATGAATCCCTGCCCCTGCGGCTGGCGTGGCCATCCCCGCCATGCTTGCCGATGTTCCTCGGAACAGGCGGCGCGTTATCGCGCGAAGGTATCCGGCCCAATGCTGGACCGCATCGATCTGCATGTGATGCTGCCGCCGGCTCAGGCTGACTGGATGTCATTGCCGTCAGGCGAACCCTCCGCCGCGATACGCGATCGTGTCGTGGCCTGCCGGGCGCGACAGATGGCACGCCAAGGCGAGCCTAATGTGGCTCTGGTTGGCCATCAATTGGAGGAATGTTGCCCCATGTCGGAGGATGCGCACGAGCTGCTGCGCGAAGCCATGAGCCGCCTGCACGCGTCAGCCCGCGCGACGCACCGCGCGCTGCGCGTGGCAAGAACCGCGGCCGATCTGGATGGCGAGGAGATCATCGGGGACAGGCATATCGCCGAGGCAGTGCAATATCGTCTGGCGTGATATTGCTGGCCGCCGCCCCGCGTATAGGTGTGGATGATGTACTGATGAGCTGCGGTTGCTTGATTCCTTGTATGACACAAGGTGGCAGATGGAGTGTGTAACGTCGCGCAGGCGTTAAAGGAGCCCTCAAGTCGAGTCAAAACACGTGTATCGTAGTGACCGCCAAGATCTGTATACGCATAGGACAGATAGCGGAATCGAGCGCCGGATAGACAGGCTCTTCGCGTGACCGCGGGACGTCCACTTTCGCCAAGACTGCCAGATGTTCCGACGAGTTGAGGAGATCTCTCGTATGACCGTTGAGTCCATGTCAAAGCAGAGCGCGACGCGCATCGCCCTGATGGGTATGTTGTCTGTCGCCGTGGCCATCGGTATCGGGCGTTTCGCCTTCACTCCACTCTTGCCGGTCATGCTGAACGACGGCTGGCTTTCGTTGGCGCAAGCGTGTTGGCTGGCTGAAAGTAATTTATTGGGCTACTTCGTCGGGGCGATACTTTGCTCGCTGATTCCTGGGGGTTGGTTGCGCCTGACTGGCCGGCCGGCACCGGACGAAATCCTGGCAGTCGCCGGGTTGGCTGCAACCGCGGCACTGACGCTGGGGATGGCCTTGCCTTGGCCCGAATGGTGGGCGTGGCTGCGCTTTTTTTCGGGGATGGCGAGCGCGCTTGCCTTCGTCTTCACATCGAGCTGGTGCCTGCGGCGATTGGCACAGCAGAGCAGCACCTCTCTCGCCGGGTTGATTTATTGCGGGTCGGGCGTGGGCATCGTGCTGGGCGGGGTCTTGGTCAGCGCGACGATCTCATTGGGTTGGAATGCTGCCGCAGGCTGGAAACTCTTGGGCTGCGTGGTAGCGGTTCTTGTGCTCTGGGTCGGCTACGAATTGCGGCGTGGCCGCCGGCATGGGTCGCGGCGCGACAGCGTGGGTAGTCCCCCACGTGCCGCGGCTAAAGTGCCTCAGTCAGCAGCGGAGTCCATTGAATCCTTAGCGCCGCATTCAATGTCCCGGTCGATTGAATCACTAGCCGAATCACTGACTGACACGCTAGGTTCGGGCATCGGCTTGGGCTGGCTGATGCTTGCCTATGGACTGGCAGGTTTTGGCTACGTCATTACCGCCACCTTCTTACCTGTGATGGCGCGCGAGGTGATCCCGGATTCCGAATGGGTTGACTGGATCTGGCCGATTTATGGCATCAGCGCAGCCTTGGGCTGCCTGGCATCCACGCGGATGCCGTCACATTGGGACAACAGCCGGCTGTTGGCGGTTTGCTACTTCACTCAATCGCTTGGCGTGGTGATGGGACTGTGGTGGCCTGCCGTGGCTGGCTTCGTGCTGAGCAGTGTGCTGGTGGGGGCGCCATTCACGGCGCTGACCTTGTTTGCCTTTCGGGAGGTCCGGCTGCGTTGGCCGAGTAATTCGACATCGGTCATTGGTTTGATGACTGCCGTATATGCCATAGGCCAGATCTTGAGTCCTCCGCTGTTCGGAGCGTTGCTAAGAAGCGGCATCAGCCATAGTCTGGTCTTCGCGTGGTCGCTGCACACCGCAAGCGCCGCACTGCTGATGGGCGGCCTCATCTGGTTCCTGGCGGCCCGCCCCTTACCGGTCCGCAACGCGATGCGGGTCTAGGCGCGGCCGCGTGATCAGCGGGCCTTGGCGTAATCAGGACGGACTAGCTCGATGACGACACCGGAAACGCTTCGCGACGAATCAGTGCCCGCGCGCAGCCCCAGGCCGCGAGAACTGCCGCAAGGTTTTCGGGCCGGGCTGATCACGGCGATTACGGTGTTGCTGGGCTTTTCGCTGGGGTTCCTGCGCTACTGGGGGTTCGACGCGCCGGGCGACTGGAGCGCGCTGTCGGTGATGCCGGGTGTGGGCCTGTTTCTCGCCACCCTGCTGCAGATTCTTGCGCTTTACCGAGCCCTCCGCCTGGAGGATGAGGCCGAGGAAGAGTACCGAAAAACCGTACGATGGTTCATCGCGTCGGCGCTGGTCCTGCTGGTGGGGGTGACAGCGGCGTTGTGGGAGGCTGCGTGACAGACTCCCGAGTATCGTCAATGCGTGCCAGAGGCAGGCTCGGTCAACGCGCCGTGGAGAATATCCAACCGTTATTCCGCGAACCCCGCCAATTCCGCCATCACCTCCTGCATGAAAGCATCGGCGATGCGCGAGACGGGTTTGCTGGCGGGATATAGGACGGCGAAGTCGTTGTAGAAAGGCGGCTCGAAGGGCCGGGTTACCAATCCGCCGCCATGGACGCCGCCGGCTGTGATGGCATCGACCAGCGCGTAACCCGCGCCCTGCGACACGAATGCGCACATGGACGCGAACAGCGGCGTTTCGACCCGTACGTTCAAATGCGCCCCACAGGCCTGGAACACTTCCGCCAGATGCCGGGTGCGCGGATGGTCCGCCGGCGCCGTCACGATGGGCAGATCATCCAGGTCGGCGGGCGTTAGTACTTCGCTCGCCGCCAGAGGGTGGCCGATGGGAAGTACGCACACGCAGCGCACCCGCAAGCGCTTGGCGTTGATCCAGCCCTCGTCGTAGGCCGACTCGGAGAAACCCAGATCGAACTGCTGCATCGCCATCAAGCTGGCGACGGTGGGCGAACTATGCGCCTGCAGGACCATCCTGACATTGGGATGCCGCGCAAGAAACCGCGCCGCCACCTTGGGCAGGAATTCGAGCGCCAGCATGGGCAGGGCGGCGATGCGTAGCGTGCCTTCGTCCGCTTGGCGTATGTCCGTCGCCAGGCGCTCCAGTCCGTCCAGCCGTTCGAGTACCGCCGACACCGAGCGGTAGAACGCGGTCGCTTCGCTGGTGGCCTGCAGCCGGTTGCGATCGCGCACGAACAGGTTGAAGCCCAGATCGCGCTCCAGGCCGGCGATCAGCGCGCTGATCGCGGGTTGCGAGATACGCAAGCGCGTGGCTGCGCCGGTCACCGAACCGGCCAGCATGACGGCCGCGAAAGCTCTGAGTTGTCGGATATTCAGCATGAGGCCTGTCGCGGAGTTTCAAGGCGCCGGGCCAAAGGCACCGAAGTATCCGAGCACTGAAGTGTCCAATGCACGGAAGTGTACGGGGCACCGTAGCACCGGGGCATTCAATGCACCGGAGTATCCACTGCGCTTATGGAACCAAAACTAAAAACGATTGGACCCGGGGTAGGCCGGAGGCTAACCTAATTGCGCCACCACGAATAGGGGCCGCCACGACACAACGTGGACGCTAGCTACAACAGATCAAGGGAAATCATGAACGCGAACCATCGTGCGCGCGCTGTGCTTGCCTGTTTAGTCGTCGGCATCGCAGGCTCCTATCATTCTTCCGCGGCGGCCCAGGGTTATCCTACCCATGCCATCCGACTGGTCGTGGGCTTCGCCCCCGGCGGCAACACCGATATGATGGCGCGCCTTACCGCCGAACAGTTGACGATGAGGTTGGGGCAGTCCGTCGTGGTCGAAAATCGCGCGGGCGCGGGCGGCACCGTGGCCTCCGTGGCCGTGGCCAAAGCCCCCCCAGACGGGTACACGTTGCTGTTCGCATCGACGTCGCATGCCATCAACGCGGCGACCTACAAGAAGCTGCCCTACGACACCTTGAAGGACTTCCAGGCCGTGGCGCCCGTCGCCCGCACACCCAAGGTGCTGGTGGTCAACCCGTCCTTGCCGGTGCATGACGTCAAGGAGTTCATCGCCTACGTGAAGAGCCATCCGGGGCTGACCATGGCTTCAGGTGGTCCGGGGTCCTCCGCGCACTTTGCCGGCTTGATGTTCAACACCCTGGCCGGGACCAACGTGACTTATGTACCCTACAAGGGCACGGGCGAGGCCCTGCGCGACCTGATTTCCGGCGAGGTGGTGTCGTCGATCGATTCGGTCACGGCTTACGTTCCGCTGATCAAAGGCGGGCAGTTGCGAGCCTTGGGCGTGGGCAGCGCCAAGCCCATGCCATTGCTGCCAGAGGTGCCGGCCATCACGGCATCCGGTTTGCCCGGGTATGAGGTGGCCGACTGGGTTGGCGTGATTGCGCCGGCGGGCGTGCCGGCCGATATTGTCACCAAGCTGAACAAGGCGATCAACGATGCCTTGTCTTCGCCCGATGTAATGAAGAAACTGGCCGATGTAGGTTCGGTGCCCGTGCACGATACGCCGGCCGGCTATGAGAAATTGATCCGCAGCGACATCGAACGTTTCGACAAGCTGCGCATCGCCGCGCATATGGAGAAGCAATAGGACACGTCGGCAGGGCCGGATATGAAACGCGGCAGGAAATGCGGTGGAAAAGGCATTGGAGAAAGCAGTAGAAAAACAGCAGGTAGACAAATGCAAGTAGCAAAAGTTGGAGTAGCCATAGCATGACCAAGAAGGTCGCCGTGATCGGCGCGGGTATCGTGGGTGCGTGCATCGCCTTTGCGCTGGTCAAGCGCGGCGCGCGCGTAGTGTTGATCGACCGGGACGACCCCGGCCGTGCATGCAGCTATGGCAATCTCGGCGCCATCAGCGAGAGTTCCATCGCTCCTTTGGCGATGCCCGGCATCGTCTCGACCTTGCCGTCGATGCTGACGGATCGCGACAGTCCGTTGGCATTGGCCCCCGGCTACCTGCCGCGCGCGCTGCCTTGGCTATGGCAATTCCTGGCCTCGGCCAAGCCGCAAGCCGTGCGCGCCAATGCCGACCGCCTGCACGACCTGTACCAGGGCAGCTATGCCGCGCATGCCGCGCTGGCGCAAGAGGTGGGTGTTCCGCACCTGCTACAACAGAAAGGCCACCTGTTTCTCTATCCCGACGACGGGGCGCGCGCCAAGGACAAGGCCACCTGGGCGCTACGCAGTTCGCACGGCCAGCGTCTGGACTATCTCGACCGCGCGGGCATCGAGGGACTGGAGTCCGGCCTTCCCGCCAGATACCGGTCGGCCGTTCTCATCCCTGACCACGCCACCGTCCTCGATCCCTTGCGTTATGTGCAGGCGGTGGTAAGTGCCTTCGTTGCGCGTGGCGGCGAGTTGCTGCGGGCGGATGTGCGTACCGTGAAGCCCGCGGCAGCGGCGGGCGGTTGGACTGTCATGAGCGATGGCGATCCACTGCAGTGCGACGAGATCGTGGTCGCGGCGGGCGCCTGGGCGCCGCGCCTGTTGGGTACGCTGGGCATCAAACTGCGGTTGGAAAGCCAGCGCGGCTACCACGTCCAGTACCCCGGGCAGTCCGCGCTGATCTCGCGCACGGTGGTGCTGGCGGACAAGAAGGTTTTCATGGCACCCATGGTGGATGGCCTGCGTATCGGCGGCACCGTGGAAATCGCCGGTCTCGATGCCCCGCCCACCGCGCGCCGCACGGATGTGCTGGAACGGCTGGCCGTGGAGGTGTTTCCGCAACTGGCGGGCATCAAGCCGCAGCATTGGATGGGGCATCGGCCCTGCATGCCGGATTCCGTGCCTGTCGTCGGACCGGCGCCAGGGCACGCCGGCTTGTGGCTGGCCGTCGGGCATGGTCACCTGGGCCTGACGGGTTCGGTCAATACCGCCCGGCGTCTGGCGGATGCGCTCATGCCCGGATGATGCCCGATCCAGTACCAACAGGCCTTAGGAGCAGTCATGGCAACTTTCGTCACCCCAACGTTTCGCCCTGTCATCACCTCGGCGCACTATGCCGTCTCCGCCGGCCACTACCTGGCCACGCAGGCGGGCATGAGCATTCTGCAACTGGGCGGCAATGCCGTCGACGCGGGCGTGGCCGCGGGCGTCTGCATCAACGTCACGCAGCCTGACCTGACCAATCTGGGGGGCGTGGCCCCCATCATCATCTATCTGGCCAAGACTCGCGAAGTGGTCACCATTTCCGGTCTGGGCCGCTGGCCGAAGAAAGCCAGCCTGGAATACTTCCGCGACGAACTCAAGGGCGAAATCCCCCTGGGCGTGAAAAACGCCATCACGCCGTCGGCCTGCGACGCCTGGCTCACCGCCCTCGCTCGCTACGGCACCATGACCCTGGGCCAGGTGCTGGAGCCGGCGCTCCAGTTGGCGTCCGAGGGCTTCCCGGCCAGCCGGCTGTTCACGCACATGCTGACGGGCATACACGCGAATCTCATGCAATGGCCGACCTCCAGGGAATACGTGCGGCCGGACGGCACACCGTACCAGACCGGCGACATGGTGCGCCAGCCGACCTTGGCAGGCACGCTGCGGGTACTGATGGATGCCGAGCGCGCAGCCCTGGCGCGCGGATGCGACCGCGCGGCGGCCATCATGGCCGCGCGCGACGTGTTCTACAAAGGCGACCTGGCGGAAAAGATGGCGCGTTTTTCGCAAGAGCAGGGCGGTTTCCTCGACTACGACGACCTGGCCGAATTCTCCGTACGCGTTGAGCCGCCGGTGAAGACGACGTATCGCGGCTACGAAGTATTTGCCTGTGGACCCTGGTGCCAGGGTCCCGTGCTGCCCCAGACGCTGAATATCCTGGAGCACTACGACCTGGCGTCCTATGGCCATAATTCGGCCCGAAGCCTGCACGTGATCATCGAGGCGCTGAAGGCCAGCTTCGCCGACCGCCACGCCTATTATGGCGATCCGGATTTCGTCGACGTTCCCATCGAGGGCCTGCTCAACAAGGATTACGCGAAGCAATGGGTCGAGCGGATTTCGCTGGAATCCGCCTGGAAGGACATGCCCACGCCCGGCGATCCGTGGGCCTTCGAAGGCAAGGCCGGCGGCGCGGGATACCGGCCGCCCGCGCCGCAACCGGGCCCGTTGGGATCGGACACCAGCTATTGCTGCGTGGTCGACAGCGAAGGCAACGGCTTTTCCGCCACGCCCAGCGATGGCGTTCGCTATACGCCGGTGGTCCCGGGGGTAGGCGTGGTGCTGTCGCCGCGCGGCTTCCAGAGCTGGCTGGATCCCAGGCACCCGTCGTCCTTGCAACCGGGCAAGCGGCCGCGCCTGACGCCCAGTCCAGCCTTGATGCTCAGGGACGGCAAGCTGGCGATGACCTTCGGCACGCCGGGCCTGGACGTGCAGCCGCAAGCGATGGCGCAGCTCATCCTCAACGTCGTCGACTACAAAATGGACGTGCAGGCGGCGATCGAGCAGCCGCGGGTGGCCACGTTCAATTTCCCGGCCAGCCAGCATCCGCACAATTACACGCCGGGTCACCTGTGCGCGGAGGGACGCATCCCGGAGTCGACGTTGGCGGAGCTGGCGGCCAAGGGGCACCAGGTCACCAAGTGGCCGGATTTCATTGCCAGCGCCGGGGCCTTGTGCGCGATCTGCGTGGACACGGAATACGGGCCGCGCGCTGCCGGCGCCGATCCACGGCGGACGGCGTATGCGATGGGGTGGTGAAGGAGGGTAAAATCGCCCTGCGGCGGCGCCTCCGCTACGAGAGTTGTGAGCAGACTCGACAAGCGCCGAAAAAATGCCATATAATCAAAGGCTTTCCAGCGTTAGCCGGGCTTCCTTATGCCGATGCCGCGCCAGTGTGCCATTCCGATGGCGCCGGCGGTGTCCCGGATACAGGTCAAAAGCCCATCTGGCTTTCATTGGGGAAAAACCCACAAGTGTCCCCGGGTAGACCAAGTCTTCCTCCCGTCCAGGTCGCGCATTGCGCGGCGGCAAGCGGGCGTAAGCACCCGTGTGGCCATAACGTTAACGATGTCTTAAGAACGGACTTATCATGCCCAAGATGAAGACCAAGAAAAGCGCTGCAAAGCGCTTTCAGGTTCGCGGTAGCGGATCGATCAAGCGGGGTCAGGCTTTCAAGCGCCACATTCTGACCAAGAAGACCACGAAGCAAAAGCGCCAACTGCGCGGCTCCGCGGCCGTCCATGAAACCAACATCGCCTCCGTCAAGGCGATGATGCCTTTCGCTTGATTTAAGGGAGATCCAACATGCCTCGCGTCAAACGTGGTGTAACAGCCCGCGCTCGTCACAAGAAAGTCATCAACGCCGCCAAGGGCTATCGTGGCCGCCGCGGTAATGTATTCCGTATCGCCAAGCAGGCGGTCATGCGTGCTGGCCAGTATGCCTATCGCGACCGTCGCAACAAGAAGCGTACGTTCCGTGCTCTGTGGATCACGCGTATCAACGCTGCTTGCCGTGAACTGGGCGTCAGCTACAGCGTGTTCATCGCCGGCCTGAAGAAGGCGTCGATCGAGCTGGACCGCAAGGTGCTGGCCGACATGGCTGTTCATGACTCGGCTGGCTTTGCCGCCGTGGTGAACCAGGCCAAGGCTGCCCTGGCTGCCTGATCGCTGTAGGTAGTACCGCAAGTAGTAACGCTGCAAACAGGGCTGTCATGGCCCTGTTTGCGTTTGTGGGGATAGGCGGCGGCCGGGTTTGGTCCAGCCTGTCCCGAACCGCGCTCCGCGCGGCCCCCTGGTCAGTATTTCGGGATCGCTGAACCCATGACTCTTTTGGTCGATGACCTGATCGCTCAGGCGCAAGAACGATTCGCCGCGGCGCCCGACGCCGCCGCGCTGGAAAACGCCAAGGCGCGTTTTCTTGGCAAGGAAGGCGCCCTTACCGTATTGCTCAAGGGCATGGCGACGCTCAGCCCGGAGCAGAAGCGCGAGGCAGGTGCCCGCATCAATCAGGCCAAGCAGCAGATCGAAGCACTGCTGAACCAGCGCCGCGCCGAATTGGCGCAGGCCGAGCTGGATGCGCGCCTGGCTTCCGAAACCATCGATGTCAGCTTGCCCGGCCGTGGCCGTGGCGTGGGCGGCATCCACCCGGTGATCCGCACCTGGCAGCGCGTCGAGGCCATCTTCCGTTCCATCGGCTTCGATGTCGCCGATGGCCCGGAAATCGAAAACGACTGGACCAACTTCACCGCGCTGAACAATCCGGAGAATCATCCGGCGCGTTCCATGCAGGACACCTTCTACGTCGACATGAACGACGACAAGGGCCTGCCTTTGCTGCTGCGCACGCACACCAGCCCGATGCAGGTGCGTTACGCGCGCATGAACAAACCGCCCATCAAGGTCATTGCTCCCGGCCGCACCTATCGTGTCGACAGCGACGCGACCCATTCGCCGATGTTTCATCAGGTCGAAGGGCTGTGGATCGCCGAGGACATTTCCTTTGCCGACCTGAAGGGTGTCTATACCGATTTCCTGCGTTGCTTCTTCGAAAGCGACGATCTGGTGGTGCGTTTCCGCCCCTCGTTCTTCCCCTTCACCGAGCCTTCCGCCGAAATCGACATGATGTTCACCAGCGGACCGAATCGCGGCCGTTGGCTGGAGATCTCCGGTTCCGGCCAAGTGCATCCGGAAGTGGTGCGCAATTACGGGCTGGATCCCGAGCGCTACGTCGGCTTCGCGTTCGGCTCCGGCCTGGAGCGCCTGACGATGCTGCGTTATGGCGTCAACGATTTGCGCCAGTTCTACGAAGGCGATCTGCGCTTCCTGCGCCAGTTCAACGAATAAACAGGGCCCATCATGCAATTCCCCGAATCCTGGCTGCGTGCCCTGGTGAATCCGCCCATCGACACCGAGACGCTGGCACATCGGTTGACGATGGCCGGTCTGGAAGTCGAAGAAACCCAACCCGCCGCGCCGCCGTTCAGCGGCGTGGTGGTGGCGCATATCGTCGAGATCGCGCCGCATCCCGATGCCGACAAGCTGCGTGTGTGCCAGGTTGACGATGGCTCCGGCCAGCTTCTGCAGATCGTCTGCGGCGCGCCCAACGCGGCCGCGGGCTTGCGGGTGCCGCTGGCGCGCGTGGGCGCCGAGCTGCCCGGTGGCATGAAGATAGGCGTGGCCAAGATGCGCGGCGTGCAGTCGTCGGGCATGCTGTGCTCGGCGCGCGAACTGGGCCTGTCGCAGGACCATGGCGGTCTGCTCGAACTGCCCGCGGACATGGTGCCCGGGACGTCGATTCGCCAGGCGCTGGACCTGGACGACACCCTGTTCACCTTGAAGCTGACGCCCAATCGTGCCGACTGCCTGTCTATCCTGGGCGTGGCGCGCGAAGTCGCCGCCCTGACCGGCACGCCGCTGCAAGTGCCGTCGGCCGACCCGGTCGCCGTCACGCTGCAGGACCGTGTGCCCGTGCGCGTCGAGGCGCCTGATCTGTGCGGCCGTTTCGCCGGCCGCGTGATCCGTGGCGTGAATGCGCGCGCGGCGACGCCGGACTGGATGAAGACGCGCCTGGAACGCGCCGGCCAGCGTTCGGTGTCGGCGCTGGTGGACATCTCCAATTACGTGCTGCTGGAACTGGGCCGTCCTACCCACGTCTTCGATCTGGACAAGATCAAGGGCGATCTGGTGGTGCGCTGGGCTCACGCCGAAGAGCCGGTGACCTTGCTCAATGGCCAGACCATCAAGCTGGCGCCGGACGTCGGCGTGATCGTTGCCGGCGATACGGTGGAAAGCATGGCCGGCATCATGGGTGGCGATGCCACCGCGGTGACGCTGGACACGCAGAACATCTACGTCGAGGCCGCCTTCTGGGCGCCTGAAGCCATCGCCGGCCGTGCGCGCCGCTACAAGTTCAGCACCGAAGCCAGCCATCGCTTCGAGCGCGGCGTCGACTACGCCAACATTCCCGAGCATCTGGAATTCATCACCAGCCTGATCGTGGCGATCTGCGGCGGCCAGTGCGGTCCCGTGGATGACCAGGTCATCAACCTGCCGCAACGGCCGCCCGTGCGCATGCGCCTGGCGCGTTGCCATCGCATCCTGGGTGTGCCGGTCGAGCGTGCCGAGGTCGAGCAGATTTTCACGCACCTGGGCTTGCCGTTCGAGCTGGATGGCGACACCTTCGTGGTGCAGCCGCCGTCCTATCGCTTCGACTTGAGCATCGAAGAAGACCTGATCGAGGAAGTGGCGCGGGTCTATGGCTTCGAGCGTATTCCCGATGTGCCGCCGGTGGCGCGCGCGAAGATGCGCATGGATCCGGAAACCCTGCGTGGCCCGCATGCGCTGCGCCATCTGCTGGCGGGGCAGGACTATCAGGAAGTCGTGAACTTCAGCTTCGTCGAAGCCGAATGGGAGCGCGACTATGCGGGCAATGCGGATCCCATCCGCCTGCTCAATCCCATTGCCAGCCAACTGGCGGTGATGCGTTCCAGCCTGTTGGGCGGCCTGGTCGCCAACATCGTGCACAACGCCAATCGCAAGCAGTCGCGTGTGCGTGTGTTCGAGCTGGGCCGCGTGTTCCGTCGCGACCAGTCTGTTGCCGATGGTCCGCTGGAAGTGGCCGCGGTCGACCAGCCGCTGAAGTTGGCGGCGGCGGCCTGGGGTCCCAGCGTGGAAGAACAATGGGGCGCGCCTGCGCGACCGGTGGATTTCTACGACGTCAAGATGGACCTCACGGTGTTGTTCGGCAAGCGTGGTGCGGATCTGCGGTTTGTCGTGGCGCAGCATCCGGCCTTGCATCCGGGCCGCAGCGCGCGCATCGAGCTGGACGGCAAGACCGTGGGCTGGATTGGCGAGCTGCATCCCCGTTGGGCGCAGAAGGCGGAACTGGCGCATGCGCCGGTGCTGTTCGAAGTGGATGTCGATGCCCTGGAGCGTGGGACGTTGCCGCAGGTGTGTGAGCTGTCGCGCCAGCCGGTGGTGGTGCGCGACCTGGCCTTGTGGGTAGACGAGGGCGTGACGGCGCAGTCGCTGTTGGACACCATCGCCAGCACGGTCGCCGGCGATTCGCGCCTGGCCATCATCCAGCATTACCGCCTGTTCGACGTGTGGCGCGAAAAAGCCCACAATGGCGCCCAAGTGGCTGATTCCGTTAAGGAAAAAAGCCTTGCTTTCCGGTTCTGGCTACAGGACACTGACGCCACGCTGGACGAAGGCCGTGTCGCCGAAAGCTTGGGCATCATCCGTGATGCGCTGATCAAGGCGCACGAGGCCCGGCAGCGCGCGTAAGAAAACAACAGGGGAAATGACCATGCTTACCGAACCTCGAACGTTGACCAAGGCCGAGTTGGCCGAGCTGCTCTTCGAACGGGTGGGTCTGAACAAGCGTGAGGCCAAGGACTTCGTCGATACTTTTTTTGAAGAGATACGCGATGCCTTGGCCAATGGTGATCCGGAGACGCCGCCGTCGGTGAAGTTGTCGGGTTTCGGCAATTTCCAGGTACGCGACAAGCCGCCGCGTCCTGGCCGCAATCCCAAGACAGGCGAGACCATACCCATCGCGGCGCGACGGGTGGTGACGTTTCATGCCAGCCAGAAATTGAAGAGCGTTGTTGAAAACGCGCCGCCGTCGTCGACGGTCAGCGATTCCGTTGAGTAATCGTCCCGGGCCTGCCCGGGGTTGATGTGTCCACGGCCGCGAGGCCATGCCGAATCACGTTCCAACCATGACTCGACCCGAACCCGCCGTCGCTTTGCCTCCCATTCCCGCCAAGCGCTACTTCACCATTGGTGAAGTGAGCGACCTGTGCGGGGTCAAGCCGCATGTGCTGCGTTATTGGGAGCAGGAGTTCACGCAACTCAAGCCCGTCAAGCGGCGTGGCAATCGCCGCTACTACCAGCATCATGAAGTGCTGTTGATCCGGCGGATTCGTTCGCTGCTGTACGAGCAGGGCTTCACGATCAGCGGTGCGCGCAATCGCCTGGGTGATACGCGTGATGTGCCGCCCTTGGATCAGGATGCGGCGGTGCGCTTGAGCGGTGCTGAGATGCAGGCGCTGCGTGCGGAGTTGAGTGGTGTGTCGGCGGTGTTGGCGGAGGCGTTGAAGCATTTGCCGGCTGCGGGTGGTGTTGACGCGCTTGGTGAGCGCGATGCGGGTGAGGGCATCGACAGCGGCGATGACGATCAAGATGATGTGGAAGACGGCGAAGATTTTGATGTCGACGGAGATGACGACGACGTCGATCTTGATGATGGCGAGCGAGCCTCATCAAAATAATTTAGGTTTTCTTCACCGGTCCCCAACATTCCTGTTTTATCTCTGATATACTTTCGTTCTTTCGGGGCGTAGCGCAGCCTGGTAGCGCACTTGCATGGGGTGCAAGGGGTCGCGAGTTCGAATCCCGCCGTCCCGACCAGTAGTTCCAAGGCCGCTAGTGAGAGTACTCACTAGCGGCCTTTCTCATTTGTCCACCGTGTGGGGACTTTTGCAATGTCGGTTAATACCTCCGAATAACTGGCTCAAGCGGCCCGCGGCAATATCGCAAGTTCCGACTTGATCGGACAGTAGGGCCTTGCCAGAAGGCGGGGTTACCCGGTGTGTTAGAGGTGCGAATCTTCATCAAACCATGCGCGTAAGCGCACCGGAGTAACCCCGTGAACAGTGTTACGCAAGGTGTGATCAGACTCAAGGTCGGTTTATTAAACCTGGCATCGGAGTTGGGCAATGTGTCCCGAGCTTGCACCGGCTCGAAACTCTCGCGCACCATTGCCAATTTTTCTTCCGCCGACCAGCGGCGCCGCCTCTCGGGCCCAGTTAACACTTCCATCACTTCTTGCTTGGTGTGAATCAAAAACACAGTCATATGCCTAGTCAGTATTCCAGGTAAGTGATGGTGTCCGGTGATTCAGGGGGCATTCCAGTCCTTAGGATGGGATTCTTTTCGCTGTTCGCTTTGAAAGTAATCAGGTGCCCTAGGAAAAGCTCGAAAGTGGCGCGATGGTGGACATACTCGTCGTTTTTCCGGTTGCTGTGGAAAGCATGACCGCTCGGCAGACAGGATTTTACGAAACCGCACGCTTCGAACGTCTCGCTGATTCCGCGCAGGCGATGATCCAATCACGCACTTCCTGATGCCGATAACAGTTTGAGCAAAAGGATGCCGGCTAAAAATGCAAAGCTCGCCCACGCTGAGCAGGCTCAATTTCGTCGCTCTAGAACAGGGAACGTTTTCGAATGCCCGACCCACTGACGATGGCAAATCCCAGTGGCCGGCCGCTTTTTCTATGTTGCGAACATTCGAGGACAATATGCGTCATCACTTACCGATTTTTGTGTTTTTCTTGAGCATTTCCGCCGCAGTACATGCTGAAAACGCGGCACCAGGCATGACGATTGAGGCTGATCAGACGAAAAGCGTTACAGCGAATACGGTGATCGCCACAGGACACGTTGTGATTAAGTCGGGACCAGCAGAAATTCGAACCGACAAGGCAAAGATTGTCACTGGTGAGCATGAGGTTATGGTCTACACCGACACGTTTACCGCCTCCGTCAAAAAGTAGCCTGTACGCGGCGGGCATCCGCCGGTGCAGCTCACTGTCTGTGAGCTGCACCGAATCCGCATTGCCCCTATGGCTCAGGTGATCGACGCGCATGGGTTGGCGCATGGCGAGTACGCGAGCACGGTAACGGGCGCATGAGCGCTGGCGCTGCTCGGGCCCTCCCAGGTACACCACCAGCCTCGGCAGCGAACGCGTGCCGGTCAGGGCAATCAAGCGCGGGGTTAGCAGATCCGGCATATTTTTTAGTGAACCATTTTTCTGGTACCTGGTCAGAATGTTGATTCGCATCTGACAAGGAGCTGAAAATATGTCGATTCAAGCCGTTTTGCAGCAATTGCTCCAATCCGGCCAAGGCCTAGCCAACAATGTGGCTTCCTCGGCTGGTCTGGGTCAGCAACAGCCACCTCAGAACGCTGGACAGGGGAAGTCCCTCCTGCCGGGTGGCTTCACAGGCGGCGCACTGACGGGAGGAGCGTTGGGGCTGCTGCTCGGCAACAAGAAATTCCGCAAGATGGGCGGCAAGGTCGCTGCCTATGGCGGCATGGCCGCACTTGGTGCAGTGGCTTTCCGCGCTTATCAAGACTGGCAAAACCAGTCGCGCAATCAATCCTCCCAGACGCATTCCGAGCAACCTGCGCCGCGGATGCCGCAGCAGGCCCATGCCGCGGCCAATCATGTCAATGCTTCAATCTGCCCCGCTGCGGTATCCCTGCCCGTCACTCCACAGGCCTACGCCCAGTTGCCCGCATCCGAAATCGAGAACGACAGCCGCAATGTGCTGGCCGCCATGATCACCGCAGCCAAGGCGGATGGCCACATAGGCCCACAAGAGCAGCAATTGCTTGATGCGGAATTCAAGAAGCTGCAAGGCTCCGAGCAGGACCAGCAATGGATCGCCGGGCAGTTGGCCGGCCCGGCTGATCCCGCTGCCATCGCCAAGCTGGCGACCAGTGCTGAGCAAGGGGCGGAAATCTATCTCGCCAGCTTGCTGATCACCGATGCCGACAGTTTCATGGAGCGCGCCTATCTCGACGAACTGGCCCGGCAGCTCGGTCTGCCTCCTGGTCTCAAGCAGCACCTGGAGAACACTGCCCAGCCACATCCGGCGGCTTGAGTTGGGCATTGGCTTCTTGGCCGAGACCATGGAATAGGGGTTTGAGTCCCCTGCACTTATGGCGCGCAAGTGTGGGGACTTTGTGGGGGGCTCCGTTAATCTTTTATGGTTCGCGTTGGACAAGTTTGCTGCGAGTCACGGACGCGTTTGCGGCGCGTCGCGTTCCGTCAAAACGTGGTACGCCCTAGCGACGCGCCACCATCGACATGCAGGGTTTGTCCAGTCATGAAGCCGGCTTCCTCCGATAGCAGGAACGCGATGGTCGCCGCGATCTCGTCGGGTTTTCCTAAGCGCCTCATCGGCACGCCCGCAAGATAGAGTCGCTCACCTTCACTGTCGGGCGGATTGTTTGCACGGAACAATTCGGTCTCAGTCGGACCTGGCGCCACGGCGTTGACCGTAATGCCAGTGTTGGCCAATTCGAGCGCCCAACTGCGAGTGAAGCTGACCAGCGCCGCCTTGGCAGCCGCATAGGCCGTGCGTTGAGCCATGCCGAGAATGGTAAGGCTGGAGATGTTGACGATGCGACCCCAGCCTTGGGCCTTCATGCCAGGCAAGGCAGTCTGTACGGCCAGGAGAGCGGGATGCAGATTGACGCTGAAAACTTCATCCAATATGGGCAATGTAACGTCGGCCAGCGAAGCGGGGCGCACGAGGCCGACGTTGTTCACCACGCCATCCAGTGCGAAGCGTTGCGCGATGTCGCGCAACGTCGCGAGCGTGGCGTTGTCGTCGCTCAGATCGACGGCAATGAAAGTGCCCGGAAATTCGCGCGGTGCTGAGCGCGCCAAGCCGACGACGTGATGCCCGGCAGCGGCAAGCCGAGTCGAGAGCGCAAGACCGATGCCCTTGCTGGCGCCGGTGACAAGAAAGGTATTAGACATGCGGATTCCTTCGCCGCTCGCCATTCGGCGAGCGGCCTTCGCGTGGGTCAAGCAGCGCGTTTGCGAATGGCCGGCAGCATTTCCGACGGATCGGGACGACGGGTGTAGTCGGGATTTACCTCGGCATAGACGATAGTGCCGTCTGGCGCGATCACATAGCGCGCTGGCATGGGCAACGTCCAGCTCGGATCGCCGTTGAACGCAGGTAGATCGTTCTTCAGCGACTTGTACAGCTGCACCAAGTAGTCCTGCAACTCGAAACGCAAGCCGAATGCGGCGGCCACGTCATTGTGCGTATCGGACAGGATTGGAAACGTCAGTGCGTTCTGACGCACCGATTTGCGACTGTTGGCAGCAACCTGGGGCGAGATCGCCACCAAGCTGGCACCGGCTTCATGGATTTCCGGTAATGCGGCTTGCAGCGCCTGCAATTCCATATTGCAGTATGGGCACCAGACGCCACGGTAGAACGTCACCACCAGAGGTCCTTCACGTAGCAAATCGGTGGATGACACCGGTTTACCATCCGGGTCGTTGAGCGTGAAAGAGGGTGCCTTGTCGCCAGCCTTCAGCGCTTTCTGTGCAGCGCGGGAATCGATCAATTCAGCCGTGGCGCGGTGCATGGTTTCGATGACCGAGTACGGCACGCTGTACGGCGGTTTGCCTGCCTCGAAGGCGGCCTTGAAAACATCGAGCTTATCTTGCAATGACATGGGGAAGTTCTCAGTAAAGATGGGAACAGGACGCGGCCGGCTGTCCGCGAGGCGGCCAACTGGCCGAACTATCAGGCGGACGGATTCATCAGCACTTTCTTGCCTTCTCGGTAGATCTTGTCGTAGCCACGCGGCGTGAAGAAGTCGAAGCCTTCGGGATCGATCTCGTCCATGAAAGCGTCGCCGGTGCCGGTAAGGATCACCACGCGGTTATCCGGATCGCTGCCGACATCATGAAACAGGTCGACGAACTGTTCGTGCGTGTGGCCGTTGAAGACGAGCTTGCCCCCGTTGGTGTGCAAGGCGATTTCGAGCACGCCGTCGGGCGAGCGTGTCAAGTTGGCGTTTGGATAGGCATTTCGGTAGTTATCGAAGCGGGACATGGCTATTTCCTCGGTTGTGCGTGAGCGGGTTTTAGGCAGAAGCGACGAGCGCGTCGATGCGTGCGAGTGCGCGCCGCACGGCCGGTCGTTGTTCGACAGCGGTGTACCAGCGGGACAGGTTTGGATAGGCGTCCAGCTCCACCCCAGCGAAAGCGCGGCGCCAGAACCAGCCGAAGTGGGCGATGTCGGCGATGCTGTATTCGTCACCGGCGGCAAATGCGCGTTGAGCAAGCAGTTCATCAAGCAGCGTGGTTACGCGCACGGCTTCATCGGAAAAGCGCTGCTGTGCTAATGATTGCGGTTCGGCGGCCAACTTATTGAAAAAGCCTGAATTGCCGAAGCTCGGGCTGAGGGCGGAGGCATGAAAGAACAACTGCTCGAATACGCGGGCGCGTTCGCTGCCCGTGGCAGGCAACAACTGCCCTTGGCGTTCAGCCAGATACACCAAGATGGCGGCCGATTCGCTTAGCACCAGGCGCTTTCCGCTTGCCTGGTCGGCATCCACGACTACCGGCACCTTGCCGTTCGGGTTGAGTGCGAGAAAGTGCGCTCGCTTCTGCTCGCCTTGCTTCACGTCGATGGTGTGCAAGGTGTAATCCAGTCCCAATTCTTCCAGTGCGATTGGCACCTTGATGCTGTTGGGGGTGGCGTAGGCGTAAACCTCGATCATGACGGCTTCCTTGTTCGGGATGCGATGGAAAGAAATGCAGCCGGGGAGCTGTTGATCGAGATTCTGGATGGTTGCTTGAGGGAATGGCAGGTATGATTCAGAGATAATCTCTATTCCATAAAGGAATGGCATGGATCGCTTGCTTGCAATGACCACGTTTGTGCGTGTGGTAGAGGCGGGTTCCTTCTCGGGAGCTGCGCGGGTGCTGGAAGTCGGGCAGCCAGCGGTATCCAAGACAGTGGCACACCTGGAGCAACGGTTGAGCGTGAAGCTCCTGCTGCGCTCGACGCATGGATTGACGCCGACCGAAGCTGGCCTGCGCTTCTACGAACGCGCGCGTGTTGCCATCCAGGAAGCGGATGAAGCCGAATTGGCTGCGCGCGGCGCCGGCGCGGGACTATCCGGTCGATTGCGCGTATCGGCGGCCCCCACGTTTGCGCGGTTGCACGTCATCCCATATTTGCCGCGATTTCTCGACGCGCATTGTGGGCTTGATGTGGACGTCGTGCTAGATGACCGGACGATCGACTTGATCGCTGAAGGTATCGACGTCTCACTGAGGATGGGGACGCTGACCGATTCCGGTGTCGTGGCGCGCAAGCTGGCGTCATCGCGGCGTTCCGTGCTGGCCACGACCGAATACCTGGCGCGGGCTGGAACGCCACGAGTACCTGCCGACCTTGCCGATCACCAGACAGTCGTGTTCAGTCAGTTGAACAATGTTTGGAGCTTCAGCCGTGATGGCGCCGAAGCATCGGTATTAGTGCGTGGTCGGGCGCGGTTCAGTGCCGCCGAGGGTATCCGCGCTGCCGTACTCGCCCACATGGGCCTGACCATTGCATCGGATTGGATGTTCGCGCCGGAACTGGCCGATGGCCGCGTGCTGCGGTTGCTGGAAGACTGGTCGCTTCCCGAGATTGACCTATGGGCAGTGTTCCCGACAGGGCGCCTCGCAACCGCCAAGGCGCGTCTGTTCGCCGAGTTTGTCGAGAGCGTTATGCAAGGAAGCGATTGAGTCGGCGTTGATGCCAATCGCTTTCCAACGTCTGTGCCGGACGCGACAAGAACCCAAGCTGTCGTCGAACAGGCACGTCGTGTCACAGTGAAACTTCATGCGAAAGAGGCCCAAGCGCAACGCGCCTGCCGCAATGAGTCGACGGACAGACCCGTGGGTTACGGGATGGCGATTTTCTTCACGCGCGAACGCTGATTTTCAACAAGCTCAATCGCATCCCCAGGAACCAAAGCCCCAGCCACGGCCGGAGATTCGGCGCTGCCGTTGCCTGAAGACCAGCGAATGGGTAAGTTTGGTTCAGGAGGAAAGCCGGCGCTTGGTACTGCCGCCGGGGTATAAGCCTATACCCCGGCGCCGGCATCAGAACGGCACCATCACCCGTAAAGTCCCGCTGTGGCTGGTGACGTTGCCGGAAAACTCTCCGTCGTACTGCAGCCGGAAATCCACACCGGCCGCATTGCTCACCTGCAGGCCAGCGCCGATCCTGGCGATGACGCTGTCGGCTTGCATCGTGGTGTTGAATGAACCGGTACCGTCGGGCGCGCCCTGGAAACGGGCCTTGGTGCTCCACTTGTCCCGCGAAAGAAAAGATGCGCCCGCATAGGCGAAGGGGCGCATCGTGGCGCCGTTGCCCAACTCCGCGCGGCCGCCGATTTCCAACATGGGCGACAGCGCCATGATGAATTGGTCGCTGCTGTCTACCTTCAGGTGCAAGTCGTTGCCGGATTCCTTGTAGCCGGGCATGCGGACATAGGTCGCATCCAGGTCCACATAGGGTTTCAGATAGAAGTTTGACGTAGGTGTGAAGGTGCGAGCCGCGCGCAGCTTCGTCCCCATGCTGTAGACATCCGGCTTACCGTCCGCGGTGCTTTGCATGCCGGGAATGCCGATATTGCGGTCCAGGTCATACAAACCATAACCGCCGCCCAACGCGCCTGAGAACGTCCACGGGCCGGTTTCGTGCTTCAGCACCACGCCCAGGTAGCCGCTGTCGCCGTCTCCGGTCACCCGTCCGTCCTGACCACGCAACCGGCTGCTCTGATAGGCGCCCGACCCGCCGATGAACCAGCCGGGCTGGAACTGACGTTGGCCGCCGAACTGATACGTCTGGCTGTCGTACTTGAAATCGGCAGTGCCGCCGCCGACTTCCTGGTGGGTGCTGCGGCCCGTTACCTGGCCCCATACGCAATTGCGCTCGCCGGTCAGTGCATCGTTGCCGTTGAACGCAGGGCACGACATCATGCCGTTGTTGAAGCGCGCCATGCTGGCCTGCATCTGCACCGCTGGGGCAAGGGCCACGCCGGGAGACAGATCGGACAGGTTCTCCCGATAAGTGGATGCGCCCTGGCGCGAAGCCTGGTCCAGCAATGCAAACAGGGGGCCGAAGGCGCTATTGCCGCCCGCATCCCACACGCGCTGCAGGTTGCCGGCAACCGCATCCTGGTTGTGCTTCAAGCCCATCGACGGCGCATCGAAATCGGCGCCCGCGGCACGCACGCGATAGTCCGGCCCGGCTTGGCGCGTGGCGTAGTCGATGATGGGCGAATCCATTGCATCCAGTTGCCCCTGCACCGCCCCTTGCGTCGTCAACACCGTGACCTCGCGATTGGGCAGCAGGCTGGTCGCCGCGACATCCACCTTGCCGGCCAGCGTGGACACGCCTTGCACCACGAGGCGATTGGCGCGTAACCGGTCGAAATCGATGGTCGAGCGCATGACTCCGGTTGCCTGCTGGGCAAAGTTGCCGGTAACGCCGGTATCGTTGAACTGGCCCGGCGTACCGATCAACAGCAGGCCGGCGTTGTCGACGTTGGCCTGATAGAGGGTGGCGTGGGAGAGGGTGCCGGTTTGCGCATTGCTGACATTGGGCAGGTTGCCGGTGCATGCGGACGTACCGTTGCTGTTGCCGCACAGGACGCTGCCCTGGATGGTGCCGCTATTATTTACCTGCAGCACGCTGCCAGACGAAGAGGTGGATTCGCCGTTGTATTGCACGGCCACGCCCGACCCTGCCGATATCGACCCGGCTGCGCCCACATTCAATACGTTGTTGTTGCCGGCTGCCATCCATACGCCGCTGCCATTGGCGCCCGAACCGCCCTGGACGCTGCCGTTCACATTCACCGTGACCATGCCGTTGCCCGAGGGTCCCGCGCTTTGCGCGAAGATACCTACGGAACCGGCGCCGAACGTGGTGATCTCGCCCGACTGGTTCACCGTGACCGGGCCGGCCGTGCCTGTTGCGCCGGGATTGCTGTTGCCGGCGAAGCCGTTGCTGCCGTCTCCGCCCAGGCCGCCACCGCCGCCTATGGATTGGGCGACAATGCCATACGCGTTCACGCCAAACGTGCTGATGCTGCCGTCGATGGACACGGCGACCGCGTTGCCGTTGCCGTTGGCGCCGGTATCGCCTGGCCTGCCGCTCCAGGCGTCGGGATCCAGTTGTATTGCTTTCGAGGTGTCGCCGCCGATTCCACCGCCGCCGCCGATGGATTGCACCACGATGCCATGCGCGCCGGCGCCGGACGTTTTTACATTGCTGGCCGTGGTCAGGGCCAGCGTGACTGGACCGCCGTTGCCGCTGGCGCCGCCGCTGCCGCCCAACGACAAGCTTGTGACGTTGCCGGCATCACCCGCGCCGCCGATGCCGCCACCGCCGCCAACAGATTGGGCCAACACGCCATAAGAACGCGAGCCGGATGTGGTGAATGAGCCGCCAGTGCTGGCGTTGATCGTGCCGCCACCGCCGCTGACGCCGCCTTTACCGCCCACCAGCAGCGCAATCTCGTGTGTATCGATGCCCAGCGCGGAACTGCTGTTGCCCGCGCCGCCGATGCCGCCGCCGCCGCCCACGGATTGCATGGCCATGGCGGGCGCATCGCTGCCGGCTGTCGTAATGTTGATCCAGCTGCCTCCCGGAAGAATCTGCACCGTGCCGCCGCTGCCGGAAGCGCCGCCGGCGCCGCCTGCCACGCCACCGACAGTCACCGTACCGCTCGCCTGGTCCGAGCCGTCGCCGCCCTGGCCGCCACCGCCGCCGATGGATTGCATCAACACGCCGTAGGCTGAATAGCCTGCCGTGTTGATCAGGTTGGCATGGTCGTCGTCGAAGCTTCCGGTGACGGTCCCGCCGTCGCCCGCCACCCCGCCAGTTCCGCCCACGCCGACCGTAATGTTGGCCTTGACCTTGCTGCCCGATGCGACTGCCGAACCGGCGGCGCCGCCACCGCCGCCGATGGATTGCGCGACGTAGCCGTCGGCCCAGTCGCCGCTGGTGGCGATCTGGCCGGCATGCGTGAAGCTGATTGCCCCGCCCTGGCCGCCGCCTCCGCCGCTGCCGCCCACGTTGACCGTCAGTGTGTACGTAGCGCCGGAATCGGTGAGTCGGCTCTTGTTGTCTTCGAAGACGCCGATGCGGTTCAGGATGGGATTGGACGAGGCGTCGGCACCGATCGAGCCGCCCAGGCCGCCGCCCCCGCCGATCGACTGCAGCATGACGCCGTCCGCATCGTCACCCGCGGTGGCGATGGCCCCTTGCGTGGTGGCACTGACCGTATTGCCGTCGCCCCCGGATCCCCCGGTCTTGCCTACGCCTACAGTCAGGCGGCCGCCGTAGCCGTTCACGGCGCCCCCAAGGTATAGCGTGCCCCCTTGCGAATTGCCGCCGCCGCCACCGATGGACTGCGCGGTGATGCCGCGCGAGCCCGAGCCCAGGGTCTGGATGGTCTGCTCAGGGTTCTGCGTGATGTTCACGACGCCGCCTTTACCGCCCGATCCGCCGGTGCCGCCCAGGCCCACCGTGGCCTTGATATTGACGACGCCGCCTTGGTTGTAGGCGTTGCTGGCACCGATGCCGCCGTTGCCGCCGCCGCCGCCGATCGACTGCGCCAGCACGCCATTGGCATAGTTGCCGTAGGTCACGATGGTTGAAGCCGGCGGCTGCGTGGCCGTGGGCGGCAGTTGCAGGGCATTGGGTATGCGGGCATAGGCCGAGCCGGCATCTCCTATGGTCACGTTGACCGTTCCACCGTCGCTGCCGTTGCCTGTGTTCACGCCTCCGATGGCGATGGTCGGCGTGATCTCTACACTGTCCTTGTCGCCGAGCACGGTGGACAGGGTAGACGCGTCGCCGCCGTTACCCCCGCCGCCGCCGATGGATTGCGCCACGACCGCGTGCGAGCCGTCGCCCAAGGTTGCCACCGAGGTTCCGTTCATCAGGTTCACGTTGACAGTGTTGCCGTAGCCGGCCACACCTCCGTTGCCGCCCACCGAGGCCTGCATGTTGACGGCCACTGGCACGCCGGTTCCGGTCGGCGCTACCAGCACGAAGTTTTTAGCGGTGGCGCTGCCGCCGTTGCCTCCGCCGCCGCCGATCGATTGTGCCAGGATGCCGAAGGAATCGTCGGGTGCGAAGGTGGCCGCATTGACGTCCGGGGGCGGCATGCCGGTGACGATGCTGCTGTTGTTCAAGGTCACTGTCGTCGTGCCGGCATTGCCGCCGGTGCCACCGCTGCCGCCTAGCGCCACGCCAGCATCGAAACCGATGGTGGCGTTGAAGTACGACGAATCGCCGCCGGTCCCGCCACCGCCGCCGATCGACTGCGCCAGCACGCCGGTGGCGTGTTGACCGCTGGTGGCGATGTGCAGGAAGTCCTGTTGGATCGTGGCGTCGCCGCCGCTACCGCCAGCGCCGCCGGAACCGCCTATCTGTAGTTGGACGAAGGAAACCAGGCTGATGTTGCTGGCGGTGCCGCCGGTGCCGCCACCGCCGCCCACCGATTGCGCGACCAAGCCGCTGGCGTAATCGCCGAACGTGCGGATGCTGCCGGGCAGGGTGGCGGACACGGGGCCGCACCTGCCGTCATTGCCCACGCAGACCGCACCGCCGTCGCCGCCGCCGCTCGCGCTTCCGCCGATACCCAGCGACACCCCGGTCGACACGGTCATGACGTCGCCACCGTTGCCGCCGCCGCCGCCCACCGATTGCGCCAGCGCGCCGAGCGCGAATTTGCCGCCAGTCTGCACGGTGCCCAGGTTGTACATGTTCACCGCACCGCCGGCGCCGCCCGCGGAACCCGCTCCGCCGACGCCGGCGATGCCCTTGGCGTCCGCGCCCGCGCCGCCGCCGCCGCCCACGGACTGCGCCAGCAAACCAATCGCCGCATTGCCGCCGGTGTATACGAAACCCGAGTTGTCGATCTGCGCCAACCCGCCGGACGCCGTCGTGGTACCCGCGGCGTTGCCGCCGACGGCGACCAACCCGTTGGCCGAACCCGCGGCGCCGCCGCCTCCGCCTATGGACTGCGCCATGATGCCATGGGAGGCATAGCCCGCGGTGTTGACCGTGCCTGCGTTGCTCACCTGCACCGATCCCGCAGAGCCGCCGCCGGCACCCGAGCCGCCCAGCGACACCAGCGTGGAAGTGTCAACGCCGCCGTTGCCGCCGCTGCCGCCGACGGACTGGGCCAGGATGCCGTACGCGTGATCGCCCGCCGTGTAGATGTTGCCCGCGGCCTCTATCGTGACGTTGCCAGCATCACCACCGTTGCCCCCATTGCCGCCCGACCCGCCGAGCACGCCGACGAAGTCCGCGCCCGTGCCACCGCCGCCGCCCACGGAATGGCCCACGATGGCGGCGGCGTATGTGCCGAACGTCGTGATGCCCGTGTTGGCCTGCGTGTTCACATACACCGTGCCGCCGCTGCCGCCGAAACCGCCGCCGCCGCCCGTGCCAGCCAGCGCGGCGCCATTGCTGGCGTCGCCGCCCAGCCCGCCGAGCGATTCCGCGAGGATGCCGTACATGGAAGTACCGTGCGTGGTCACCGTGGCGTTGTCGGTCAGGTAGACCTCGGAACCCCACGAGGCGCCACCACCACCGCCCCAGTGATCGCTGCCGGGACCTTGGCCGCCTTTGCCGCCGTGGCTCAGCGCTGCGATGCCCGCGCCTACCGCCGCCGCATTGCCGGTGACGTCCAGCACGATATCGGCACCGGACGAGGTGACCTGGGCGTATTCCGCGAAACCGCCGGCGCCGCCGTTGTCGCTGTTATCGGTGGAGGGCAGGCCGGCGCCGCCCGCGCTGCGGCTGGCCAGGCCGAACAGGTAGCCTGGCGTCGTCGCGTTCCAGTACACGCTGATCGGCGCCGTATTGCTGATGACGGCAGTGGCGCCGAAGCCGGCGTTGCCGTTGTTGGTGCCGCCGTTGCCGCCCGCCGATTGCGACAGGATCGCGGCGCCCAGCGCGGTGCCTTGGACACGGCTGGAACTGCTGCCCAGCGTGATGCTGGCATAGTTGTTGACGGTAGCCGTGTCGGAACTTCCACCCGCGCCACCCAACTGGTCGCCAAAGGCCGAGTTGTTCTGGTTGCCGCCGATGCCGCCGTGGCTGTCGGCGAAGATGCCGAAGAAGCCTTCCGCGGACACCGTGCCCGACATGCTCAATGCCGCATTATTGGTAACCGTGACGGTGTTGCCGGCCCCGCCGTGGCCACCATTGGAGTCATTGTTCTTGTTATCGGTACTGCCGTTGCCGCCGACGGATACCGCGTACAGCAATTTGCCGGTGACAAACAGGCCGTTGACCTGGCCGTTCAGGAATGCGCTCAGCGAGCCGTTGTTGGTGACCGTTACCGCGCCCCCATCACCCGCGGTGCCCTCGTCATAGCCGGTCCCTCCTTCGCTGCCGAATACGATCGCCCCGCCGCCTATGTAATTCGACGCCGAATAGCTGATGGAAATCGTGCCGTCGTTGGTCAAGGTGGAGGTGGGGCCGGTGCCGCCCGTCTTGCTGCTATTGGTGCCGGCCGTGCCGCCGAATATGCCGCCTTGCTCGGTGGTGTACGTGCCACTGGAGATCGTGCAGTCCGAACTGGAGCAGTAAGCCGCTGCTTCGCGGGGTAGCATCGCCAGCAGGCCCCAGGCCATTGCCCCTGACAGCACCGCCAGGCGAGACCAGGGGGCGCCGGGCTGGCCGATCAATTGTCTGACTTCAAACTTTCTGCATGCCTTCGACTGCTTGCGTTTCATTGAAAATGAAGTCGGACTAATCATCGTTTTGTCGTTTCAAGTTGGGAAGTTCAGCGCAAACCTGCAGGAAAAACAGGTGAATAACCAATGGCTTGACAATGTGTGGTAAATGAATCCAATTGCTTCAGGGGTCGGCAAAAGTGTGCCACGCCGCAGGACTGTGAATCGGCTTTTTTCGATGAAACCCGGGTTTAGTCCGACGAAGATCGATTCATTTCAGCAACAAGGTGTGCGTTCCGCCTGAGGTTTTCACGCACGACGACTCGGCGCGTGTGCCTTTGGGTGCCTATGCGAGCGCAGTTACGAGGCTGACGTTGCGTCAACTGCTCTCTACCCGATATGGGTAGGAGACGCTCTTTCAATTTAAATTTTCGCTTTGAATTCTATAAGGTGGATATGGTGCTCGCGATAGTTATGACTGCAGTCATCGTAGGTGTCATTGCTTACGGCATGGGCAAGCTCAGCGTTTACGTCCAACATGATATCGAGCGCGATCTAACAGGGCATGCCGACGTGAGCGTAATTCTGGATTCTCGTCAGTACGAGCTCTGGGACAAAGCCCAGGAGAATGCAACGGCAGCAGAGCGGGAACTGGCTAAGTTGGTTGCTACGCTCTCCTTAGCGGGTATCGCCGGTGTGGCGGCACTGGCACAACTCAAGATCTTCGGCTCCACAGGCGTAATCGTTCTCACACTGGGATTCTTCTTTCCTACCATGTTCTGCATCGCAAACTTGCAAATGCGCCAAGCGCTGTCCCACGAGCGTGTGCGCCGACTGCAGGACGCGTTCGAGCGAGGCGAACCGGTACATCGCCTACCGACCGAACTCAAGGGGCATCGTATGGTCTGCTCATTGCCCACTGTCGCCGCGGTGCTTTTCGGTATTTCCCTGGTGCTGATTGCCTTGACGCTGCCCGCGAGCCGCGCGAATTGCGGACGCACACGGTCGGATCCTTTTATCGAGAAGCTTTATTGCAACGCATTGATCCAGGCGTTGGCGACTAAGGACTAGGTCGTGTTTGCCGACGTGCGATGCGGCAGGCAGGCGAGCCGACCTTCATTTGTGAAGGGGAGAGAGTGACTGTCGCGCGCATTCCATCGTTGTACGGCGAGTCAATATTGTTCAGATACTACTACGATGCTCGATATGGTAGCCGTCAGCCTCATTCCTTTGGATACGCCAATTAGCTCGTTGCCTCGCATTAAAGTTAAGTACATGATTTATAGCGCGGTACGCCCCAGTACGTAAATGGCAGTTCATCGCCGACGCTGCAATCGGTTCACCAAGGTCCGCATGTTCGATCGCCAAATTTAGCTGCTTGCCGAAGCTATTAAGGGCCTGATTGCCAAAAGAATGCAGCCCCCACGCTGACGTGCCGCCCAATCGTTAAAAACTGGATGATATTGTCAAAGGCCTTGCTAATAGCCTGGCTCGGTTCGAAACCGCGCTATAGAAGGTTGACGATGCTGCCTCCAAGACGACGGGCCAGTTTACTGACAAGGCCCACGAGCAGTGATGCAATAGCAGTCCGTTGCGAGGGCTTCGCTTGCGTGGTTCCATGCCAAGAGCTGACCAACGCGGGAGGAGCACGTCGTTAGTAATATCGCCTGCTTAGCGGGAACCAGATAGGACGGCGACGGAAGGAAAAGCGGCGTATCTGGCGGACTTTCATTTGCCGTGAGCGATGCAGCTTTGCGAATAATCTTTTCAGATTCGATGTGTTGAGGCGTCGTTTCAATGGGAGGTTGTCGCGACGCTCGGCGTTGCCGAGCCTCCCGCTAATATTCTGGAGGCTACCATGAGCGGCTATGGCACAAGGCTTTTATCGAAAGGCATGGGGGGCGATGATGTCGAGGAACTGCAAGTCCGTCTGGCCGGGTTTCGGGGGACCCTTCCAGACGGCGAGTTCGGGCCTGGAACCGAGTTGCAAGTCACCAAGTTCCAAACCGATGTGATGGGAAACAGCGATGCCAGTGGTATCGCCGACAGGTCGACATTCAAAGCCATTGACTCGTTCGCGGATCGATTCCCGCTTGAATTTTCCCAATTGAAGTGCCGTTGTGGCCAGTGTGGCGGATTCGGGCAGGGAAAATTCAAAGGAGAGTACCAAGGCAATCAAAAGACCGAGGCCTTCCATCTTTACGAATACCCGGGAATCCACCGTATGCTCCTATGGGCGGTTCGGGCTGCTTATTTCTATATGCCTGAGCATCGATTTGTCTTCAGCTCCGGCTATCGTTGTTCGGTTGATAACAAGAAACACCACCGCAACACAACCAATCACTGTGGCAAGGCCGTGGACCTGGACATCGCACTTCAAACCGGTGAGACGAAGCAGGATGACGTCGAAAAATGCCACGCGGTTCGAGGAAAGTTGGTAGAGCTATCGAATGCCCAAATCGGATGGGCAGCGAAGAATCGAAAGTCTTTAGAGCCAGATGACATAGCCCCCACATGGGTTCATTACGATGTTCGGTCTTATGAACCCCAATATCTTGACGATCGCTACTTCTGTAGGGATCTAAAAACGCTGAATGCGCGTAGCCCGGTCTCGTTCTAACCCAGATCGAGCTCTGGTGTAATCGCGTCTACGATCGCAGCTGAGTGGCTGGGCGCGATATCGTGAGCATGTTGCTGTATTAGAGGGAAACAAGCGAGTCGGCATACTTCCCGGCACCAAGAATTGGAGACTGAGATGCCCAGCCCCGAGTTGAAGATCGAGGAGCAGTTGGCGGACATACGCTCAGATCATATCGCTTACAAGCTAACGATATCGAACCCAGAAGCGGAGCCCATTCGCCTGCTTGCGGTTGAACCCAGAGTTCCAATCGGGGCGATCCTTCTTGAAGTCACGGACTCGTCGCTTGCGCAGGCGAATGCATTGCAGGCAGAGCTCGTTTATGACTTAACGCGACTGCTCCGTCAGTACCTATGGGTGACGTCGTCGGAATTCCGCCAGCAGTGGGTCGATCATCAAAGAGAGATTTTCAAGCAGGCATTCAGTATCTCCGGGATTTTTCCACTTTATTATCAGTTGATTTTTCATCATTCGAACTTGCAGGCACGACTGAAAAGGGAGTTTGATACCTTTTCATTCAAGATTTCATCAGCTGCCGATGCGCGTGCTGCCTACGAGACGTGGCTGGCGCCGTCGTCCGGGCAGGATGCAGTTAAGACGCTGTTCGAGGAAAAGGTGAAGCAACTCGAAAGGACCGAGTCAGAGATGGACGAGAATGAGCGGCCCGGACTTACCTCGATTTCGCCTGGCTCGTTTTTCACCGCGACATACGTATTGAAGTTTTCAAGAGGCGCTTTTGAACCACGAAAATATCAGATCGGTTTCGACGCTACTTACGCTCAGACCAATTCTTCTGTTCAAAGCAACTCGATAGGCACTAGTGTTCAAATCAGCCCCTATCCATTCTGCCTCTCAGTCGTGGCGATACTCGCGGCGATCTTAGGCATTCTCTTGCGCCTTTCCATCGCGGGTTCACCGTATCCATTTCGGGAGATGATCTCATTGGCACAGTCAGGCGAACTGCTGGTCGGCCCGATCGTCGCATTCATTTTCTTCAATGTGTACGAGTACACGTCCGTGGGAAAAGACATGGGTATGGCTGTTAGTTGGCGGAGTGCGCTACTTATCGGAGCACTTTCGGGCCTTGCTCAAGAGCGAATCCTGGCGGCGTTGAAGGCGCTGCTAGGTGTATAGGACGCTTCTCGTGTTGCGGTCTGGAAAACAAAAATAGAGCCTGCCCGCCCGACTCGTCTATCTCGATGGCTAGTCTGTGGCTCGACGGCGTGTTGGCGCCCGAGCTTCGCGTGACCGGTCCGGCGCGAGATCTTTTCCTGGACATGAACGGCCGTTTTCTGCCCCCCTGGGCGAGAGCCGGGACGCTGCGCCGGCCTACGATCGATTGGACCGGATAAGGATCCCCGTGCAGGTGTTGTACGGCGACCTCGACTTTCCTCATATCCAGGAACGCTGCCGCTACGTTGCAGCAACGGTTAAGAACGGGGCGTTGGATGTCGTGCGTGCGCGCAGCTTGCGACGAAGCAGAAACGATGAGATCAGGACATTCACGAATGCGAGGAGTACCGCTACAACAGGCAAAACTTCCAAAAACAGGTGCTCCATGGAAACTCCGGTTTAGCCCTGTCGTCCAGCCTGGTCGTCGCGCTGTTTTCCGCCGGCGGACGCCGCGGCACTACTGCTTTCAGCGTTGCGGTTGCGTTCGGCGGACGGGGCAAGCAACACTTGGCGCAGGCAGCCGTAGGCAATTCCCCCCAACAGGAGGACGCCGAACGTGTCCACTAGCATGCTCACGACAAACCAGATCGGGGTGTCCGTGAAAATAACCAGCTGCGACCGGTAGCTGCCGCGCACGCCGCTGGCAAAGAAGCGACCCGTGAACAGCCCGGCCAGGATGGCAAACAGGTTGTTCAACGCGATCAGTCCCAGGATGCTCCCGACCACGCCCAGCGTAATGCGCACTATCCCCGAAACGGCCGGCATGGCGTCCTCGTGCGCCGGCGGTAACGCCTTGCGGGCCGTCGCTTTCTTGGCTGGTGGTTTCCAGATGCGCGTATCGCTGGGGCGTGCGCCGTCGGAGCGGTCCTCGGGAACGTGATCTTCGTTAGACCGGACACCCGCCTTAGCCAGTGTTCGCTTCATGGCCGCCTCGGAAGCACGGCGCTTGCGCCCAGCACGCGGCTGGATACCAAGCGGCCACGATTTTCCTGGGGGCAACGTTCCGCCAAGATCGGCTGTAAGCGTTCCCTCCCTGGCCTGCCTCAATACATCTGGCCACCGTGCGTTATCGACAGGGTTCGGTATCCGCATCTGGAGGAATCCGGCCAGGGCGCCCAGGACCGCTTCGGTGCGCTTTGCACCCCGGCGCAACAGTGCGGTCTCGAAAAAGAGCCAGTGCTCAATCCCATTCCGGTCGATCAACACCGGAATCCGACACTCGACCGCGCCGCGCTGCGTATCTCGCAGACAAAAGCCCTGCAGGTCTTCCAGCGAAAACTCGTCGGCAACCCGGCGTCGCTTGCCCAGCACGTTGCGCGTGATGCGCCACGCATGCTGCTCGTTGCGCGCCAGCAGCCAGGTTTCGCGTAACGGCCAGAACCAGATGCCGGCGGGTGGTGCCGCGACGAAAATGAATACGCAAAGCACCATCAACAGCGGCATGAACGGCGATCCGCCAGCGCGCCTTGATAGCTCCCCGCTGTCAAGCGTTTGCAGTAGCATCACGCCAAGCGCGAAGATGATCGCGCAAGACAGCACAAACACCATGAACATGGGTCGATTGCGCAGCCGGATACGCAGCGTGCCCGGCGCGGGGCTGTCGATCAGATACGCGACCAGGGATTCAGGCATGCAACCTCTGGGTCAGGTAATACCGCTCATGTTTGCCTGGAAACTCCTCCAGCCGGCCGAAATAGATTTTCCCGATCAAACCGCTGATGGTGGCATCGCTCGCGTCGCGCGCGAAGACGCACAGCGGACGAAAATCTCGCCCAGAATGGGCGTCGTTATAGCCGCGCAGCCGAGCGATGACATACGCTTCGTCTTCCTCTGTCGGGGAGTCAGTAGTCTCGATTCTCATTGCCGCCTGCATAGAGAGCCCTTGCAGAAACGCTATCCCGCTTCCACAGGTGTTGGAAGGGAAAAAGCTTACTACAACCATTGACCATGAGTCCCGTCATCGCGGTGCCGAAGGGGCGCTACGCCCCGGATTGGATTCGGCCGTTTCCGACTCTGAACGAATACCAGGACAACCCCTGGGGGTGGCCTTCCGAGGCCAGACCGCCCCTGCGAACCCGTGTTAGTTGAGAGCGCCTAACCTCGGCTACGCCAGTGGGCGAGTAGCCGGCCCACTTGACGCTCAGCATCGGGGATTTTCGAATCGCCTTAGCAGGGGATAATCGTTGCTTGTGGCCAGCGCTCTTGATATTTCTTTTGTTGAACCCGATTTCGGTATGCATCGACGCTGACGCGTGCCGGGTTTCGCCGCACCACCATGGCGAAAAGATCGTCAAGGCCATGCGGTGCGATAACGTCGATAGCGTCGTTATCGCGCAGTGTCAGCCCCACCGATGTCGAGAACTCAGGCCATGACGCGGCCGCGTCTACAAGAGACATCAGGGGCAAAACCGGGTGGCCAAAAGCTGCTTCGAACCACATATGCACTGCCGCCTGGTTGGTAACCTCCCATGGAACCGACGGCTGAATATTGATCAAACGGCGCTGAATCTCCGTATCGTTCTCGGTTGAGAGATCGAAGGCGTCGAAGTGTGCGACATCGACATCGGATAAGGCAGACGGGGTCCGGAAGCCATGCAGCGAATCCCATACGAGATTGCGCACTGCGCCCGCGCCTATACACCACGACGGTAGATTCAGGCTTCGGACGGCAACAAGTGCTTGCCAGAACCATTCCGTTTCACGCGCAAGCGTCACGAGGCGAGCCTGCATGTTTACAGTCGGCATGCGAATTTCCGATACGTGCTCGTCGGCCAGTTAAAGTGTGATGACCGGGAATTTTGGAAGAAATTCGGGCGACCGTCTAGTGGCAGCCTCCGCGCGCGTCTACATTCCACAGGCATGCCCGGCCCAGAAGGCTACGAAGACTGGAGTGCCTGTCTGCCGGCAAGCAGGGACTCGACGCATTGTTGCATTCGCGATCTGCTGCCCCTCTCGTAGCGGACGGTGCTGACCACGGTCTCTTTGACAGCGGCTACGGCCTCGTCTGCCGATGCGCCATCGGACGGTCTGCCATCTTGCATGCGAATAGCGGGGAGTAATGCAGTAGGTCGCACGTTCGACTCAACGACATTGCCGCCGATGGAGTGCGATCAGGCGCGTGAGCGCTTCCCGTTGCTTTGCGACTAAGAACGCCTAGCGCGAGACGAAGGATAGCCACATCGTCGGCTCGACTCCCGCTATTTTTCCTGACGGCGATGGGTACTTCATCTATCTGAAGCGGACTGCGCCTGACACATGGAGGCTCAACGACATGGGCAGCACTTTGATGCGCCTAAACTGCGAGCAGATCATCGCCTATAAAGGATGACTTACCGAAAACTCTCGCGTAGCGATGAGAACGGGCGCGAGCTGCCTGCCCATTTCCGTCAGTTGATATTCAACTCGACGAGGTAGCTCGCCAAAATCGATCCGCTCGATCAGCCCGTCATTCGCCAACTGCCGCAGTTGCTCAGTCAATACTTTTTGCGTGACCCCTTTCAGATCCCGCTTGAGCTGCAACGTGCGTATCGAAGGATCGGCGTAGAGCCGGAAGAGGATGGGTAATTTCCATCGCCCCTGGATCATTCGAATCACGCGACTTACGTGCGCGACCGAACCCTCGGGTCCTAGACAGACTTCACATTCCTGTTGAGGGGTGGACACATAAAAGTGCGTACTGGTTCTTTTCATGGTTCACCTTTAACTTACGACGTGAACGATATTGTAGAAGGGAGCTGACACGTGGACTTGAATTTGAGCGGAAAGACGGCGCTGATCACCGGCAGCAGCCGTGGGATCGGATCATCCATCGCCAAGATGCTTGCCCTTGAGAAAGCGGTCGTTATCGTCCATGGTCGCGATGCCGCCCAAGCGGAAAGCGTCGCCAACGAGATTGCGGCTGCGGGTGGACGTGCCCACGTTGTCGTGGGTGATCTTACTCATGATGATGAGGTGGAGGATTTGGTAGGTAAGGCGGAAGCGCTCGCCGGCTCGATAGATATCTTGATCAACAACGCCGGCGGCTCCAATGGCGTGAAAGAAACCTGGCGTGACACGCAGCCATGCTTCATGGGCGTCCGCTTACGATCGAAATGTACTTGCCGCACTAAGAGTCACGACGCGCGTGCTACCTAGCATGCGGGAGGCGAAATGGGGGCGAGTAATCAATATTTCCAGCCTTGCTGCAACGATGCCACCATCCGTCGTGCCGGATTATTCGGCTTGCAAGGCCGCGATCAATGCCATGACAGCATCGTTGGCAAAATCGGTGGCGGCAGATGGCGTGACCGTCAATGCCGTCTCCCCTGGCACGATCCACAGTTCGACCCTGGACGCACGGTTTCGAGAGGTCGCTGAGCAGCGAGGCCTTTGCAATAGAGATGCGCCATGGGATGAAATAGAACGCCTTGTCCTACCAACGTTCGCACAGGTTCCGGTGGGGCGAGTCGGTCGGCTGGAGGAGGTCGCAACAGCCGTTGCATTTCTTGCCAGCCCCATGGCTGCATACATTACGGGCGTCAATTTAAGGATCGATGGCGGCGTATGCCCCATCCTGTAGTGGTGTTTTCCGGATCCGAAACCAACGCCGATTAAACCGACACTCCAACGATCATCGTCAGTACAACCTGCTACGCGAAAGCATTACGAACACTAGAGTAGGAGCTGGCTGAGTGATCGGCCCAAGGGCCTGATGGTGGCCCGGGCCGGGACAATCAGTCGTCCCTGCCAGGCCAAACCGTTCAGTTGACGAGCGCGGGTCCCTGGCGAACGTGCTTGACGGTCAGCCAGATCGCCGAGATGAGGAAGTAAAACGCGCCGAACGCTGCATACGGCGCCACCGTTGTCACGTCCAAAGGGATGCCGCTATGAGCGCGGCTGTACATGAAGACGCCGGCGAGCGCAGACTGGGCGCCACTGAGAATCATCGGCCATTGGCCGCTTGATGTTTTCCAGCGTCGCACGCCAGTGGCCAGCTGAAGCAAGCCGGAGAAGGTGGCCCATGCTCCAAATACCGTGATAACGGTCGGCATGTCGACGGTAAGCGCCCAGCAGACGGCGAGTGCGATGATGATGCTGACGACCAAGTTGAACTTCTGCGAAGGATTGGCGGCAAGACCGCCGCTTTTGCCGGCGTCGAGATAGTTGGCGAAAGCGTCCCAGGCTGGGTATGCCACCAACAGTACCGCGCCGATGCCCGGATCGTGCTTGCCGACGATCACCGCGAGGGCGATCCAGGCAATCGAAAAACCCGTTCGCAAAAAATAGTAGGTCCTGAGCCATTGGTTGAGCTTTAGCTCAGCGGTCGCGTTCGACATGTCGTATCTCCAGAAAAGTTGGTCGGCTGCAAAGGCAATCACGTTTGAGTTATCGAATCTTAACCTACTAGTAGGTTGATAGTCAACTGCTCCGTTCTGGCGAATCCGGCTCATGTCAATGGCGACCGTTCACATATCTGCCTACCTACTGGTAGAATTCATGAAGGCAATTTGAATGGAATTGAAATGTTTGCAGAGCTTTCTCCCAAGGCCGCCGAAATCGCGATGTTGACCCGATCCTTGCTGGAAACCGGCGGGTACAACGGCTTCAGCTATGCGGACATTTCTGCACGCGTGAAGATAAGCAAGGCCAGTATTCACTACCATTTCCCCACCAAGGCCGACTTGGTGCGCGAAGTCGTGGCTCGATACCGCGCGGAGGCTCGTGATGGCCTGGCCATGCTTGATCGACAGCTCGGTGACCCAGCAGCGGAACTGAACGGCTATGCCGATTACTGGTCCACGTGCATAAAAAATGGCACCGCCTCGATCTGTATTTGCGCCATGCTGGCCGCCGAGATGCCTGTTCTGCCTGCCGAAGTTGCCGCCGAGGTGCGAGGACACTTCGAAGATCTCACGGGCTGGCTCGTGTCGACCATGGAAAGCGGTGTGGAGAAGGGCCAGTTCCGCTTGGAAGCCAGCCCGCTCGAAGAAGCAAGATTCTTCTTGTCTTCGGTATACGGTGCGATGTTGACCGCACGGGGGCTTGGCGATCCGCACTCGTTCGCACCGCTGGTGCGGATCATCATCCAGCGCCTGACCGTGACAGCCTGAACCGCTGAGTGTCAGGCCGCGGTGTGTGGATGGCGCTTGCTTCAGCCGAGCTGGTGAGTTTTTCGCGGGACGGCTAGTGCGTGGAATATGCTCAGGCGAAAGCCGCGCGGTTTTGCGCGATAAACGTCGGAATCGATAGAGGCGGCTCACCACTCAGCTTCTCCACGGCATCGTTGGTACCCGCGAATAACCCGTCCTGGTAGTCCAGAGCCACTTCACAGAGGTGTTGTACGAGGAATGGGTTGAACTGATACGTATGCTCCATGCGATGGCGGAAAGCCTCGATGGCGAGCGGTGCGTATGAAATTTTGGCGCCCAGGACTTCGCTCATTGCCGCGGCAATCTCATCGTGATCCATCTCGCGCGGCCCGTGCAATCGGTATTCTTTGCCGCCATGGCCTTCCGGCTTCGCCAGGAGATGCGCGATGACGCGACCCTGATCGTCTGTGGAGATAGGGGCGTGCCGACCTTTGCCGAAGGGAAACACAATCTGTTTGCTTGCCCAGATTTCCTTCGCGAAATGCGGATAGATCAGCCAGTCCGCAAAGAAGGTCGGCCGCAGGTGCGTCGTCGGCACGCCTGACCAGTCGAATACCCGCTCCGACATCCAGTGGTCGCGAGCGGCATTACTCTTGGAATCGCGGCGCGCGGAGATTTGGGACATATTGACAATTGCGCTCACGCCCGTTTCCTTTGCCGCTTGTGCGAAGAATGCGCTTGCCTGGACGATGCCCGGGCTGATGGGGTGGAGAAAGTAGGCGGAGCGGATGCCGTGCATGGCCCGCCGAATACTGTCTATGTCGGTGAAGTCACCCAGCGCGATGTCCACGCCTTTCTTCCGAAGTGCTGCCGCTTGATCGCCGTCCTTGCGAATATAGGCGCGCACCCGGTGCCCTAATTGCAAAAGGTTGTCGATGGCAAGTCCACCGGTTCGCCCGGTGGCACCGCTCACCAGAATGTCTGCTGTGTTCATGACGTCGATCTCCGCTCAAGGACAGGGCATGCTCGGGATTGCCAATGGAGCTGCTCGCAGCATTGCATAGCTGAACTCACATCGGATTCAGCGATGGAAAACGTCCACTGTAGGTTGGGTGGCCAAGGCAGAAATGACTATTAACGGATGATTTGTGCCAAAATCGTCGCATTCGTGCGAGTCTGTCATGACTGGAAAAAAGAGAGCTAAAGTCGGGACGCTGCGCCCGCAGCCGGCGCCAAGGCGTGTGGTTATCGTCGGACTTCCACCCGTGGTTGCGCTGGATATCATCGGACCGGCAGAGGTGTTCAACCTCGCGAATCGACTGCAAGGCACTGGAGCCGTTCCCTACTTGCTGGAATTGGTCTGTCCCAGACCCGACCTCAACCTGGAGAGCGAAGCTGGCATTGGGCTCAAAGCGCACCGCACCCTCGAACAAGAACAACGGTCAAGCGCGCCCATTGACACGCTGATAGTCGCCTCCGGGTTCAATCCGGAGCAGCAACTGGACCAGAGCGCCATCAAGTGGATTCAAGCCCGATCACGCTCCGTTCGTCGCATCTGTTCGATATGCGTCGGCGCTTTTGCGCTGGCCGACGCCGGCTTGCTGGACGGGCGGCGGGCGACCACGCATTGGGGAATGGCGAAACGCCTGGCCGCGCTCTATCCCGAGGTGCGGGTGGACCCCAACCCCATCTGGATAAAGGATGGAAATATCTATACCTCAGCGGGCATCTCGGCCGGCATGGACTTGGCGCTGGCTCTGGTCGGTGAAGACCTGGGTGACAGCCTTGCACTTGATATCGCAAAGAATCTTGTTCTCTTTCTGCGCCGCCCCGGCGGGCAGGCACAATTCAGCGTTTCGTTGCAGGCGCAGCAGGGACTCGGGTCCAGGTTGGAAGGTCTGCAAACCTGGATCACCGAGAACCTGCATTTGGAGCTGACTGCCAATGTGCTGGCGGACCAGTTCGCGACAAGCGTGCGAACGTTGATTCGGACGTTCGAGAGGGAGTTGCACACCACGCCGGCGAAGTATGTCGAGGACGTACGGATAGAGTCAGTGCGCCGAGGGCTTGAGATGGGAGGCTCGATAGAGGAAATTTCCCGTCATTGTGGCTACAAGAGTGTCGACGTGCTCAGAAAGGCATTCGTGCGCCGCATTGGGGTCGGTCCAAGGGAGTACGCCCTGCGGTTTGCGCACACTTAGACCATGCCGACAGCGGATTATGGATCATCGGAATGCCGGTGTCAGCTATCTTGATTACCCCATCGCCGCCTGCCGGCTTCGTCGGTATAGGAGTGCAATGCATGCAAATCGCCGATCCAAACCGCCTGAAGATCTGGCAGGCACTTTCAGAGTTGTTCCTGGACACGGAGGTCGAAGACGCTACTTTCGCCCGCATTGCGCGGGTCGTGCTGGAGACGGGTTACTCGGCCCAGGAAGTCCGGAACATTTTGTGGAATGAAGTGTTTCCTGTCCTGGAGGCGAATCTTCGGTCTATGGCGGGGGAGTGGGCGGGCTGGCCGGATGAGTGGCTGCTGGAGCATCTTTGCGTCTGCGAGCGTCCGATAAACAGGCGCCGAGGTGCGATCGCCGCGGAGATCAGAAGATGCTGGGAACAGGTGGCCAAGATGCTGCCGCCAGAGTATGCGTAGGGCAATCTTCGCCTGGGCCTTCGGTGACGGAGACGGCCACGTCCTGGATGAATTTCTTCATCCAGGTGTGGCGACTGACATCGGCCGCCGTAGGAAGCCGCCAAAATAGCCATTGCCGAGGTATGACTAAACGGAGGACCGAGCATTCGGGACACTGAACTTACGTCGGTACTCGGACGGCGTCAGGCCGACGAGCCGTCGGAAGCGCGCGCGGAATGTGATTGGTGAGTCAAATCCCGCAGCGGCAGAGACTTGATCAACGGTTAAAGTGCGGGCCTCGAGTAATTCCTGGGCACGGCGGACACGATTGGTGATCAACCACTGCAAGGGGGTTGTCCCCGTCTGATCACGAAACCGGCGGGCAAACGTCCGTGGAGACATGGCCGCTCGTACAGCTAGCGCGTCGATGTCCAGCTGCAGATGCAGATTCTCCAACATCCAATCAAAGAGCGGAGTCAGGCTTGCCGCAGATCTACGAGCTACCTGGCGTATGTAAGGCGCCTGTCCTCCGTCCCGCTGAAGCGGTGCAACGGCCATCCGGGCGGACTCCGCCGCTACGGCCTGGCCATAATGAAGGCCAACCAGATAAAGACACATATCCAAGCCTGCGGACGAACCCGCGGACGTGACAATTTTGCCTTCATCAACGTACAAGACGTCGGCATCGACCTCCACGTTGGGAAACCTGCGGGCTAGCTCGTCAGCCGCTGCCCAGTGGGTCGTTGCGCGCTTGCCTTCCAAAAGCCCGGAAGCAGCAAGTACGAAAGCACCTGTGCAAATGGAAGCGAGCGTCGCGCCACGTGCGCTTGCGCGCAACAGTGCGTTTCGTATCGAGCGGGAGGGGACTTGGCTTATGTCCTCAATGCCAGGAATGACGATCAAGTCGGCTTGATCGAGATCCCCGAGTCTTGCGGGCGGCTGTAGAGAAAACATGCCGGCACTGACACGCGCGGTTTCTCCGCAAACCCTCACGCGATAGGCCGGCCGGCCATCGGGAAGAAGGGCGCGACCGAATACATCGCAGGCGATTCCCAGGTCAAAAGGAACAACGCCATCGAGCGCCAATATGCTCACTGATCTGGAGTGATGATTCTTCACTTGAAAAACTCCGTGGTTAGGATTTTGATCCTAAACCAAATGGCAGAATTCAACCATATTTTGTCGTTTCTGCCACTCACGTTACCTGTTTCATGAGCGGTATAAATGCGCTGAAATTCGTGGAGTATGTTCGCATGTCAGATCAACAGAGAGGGCCGGCCGACGCCTCTCGCTCAAAGAACAGAGTGAAGAAGCCCAGCACTTTACTCACCGTCAATACCCTCGCCGAACAAGTCTGCAGAGCGGAACACGCGGCCCAGGTTCGGAAGATGGAGGTCATTGCGTTTTTCGAGGGCACGACACTATTGCTGCTCTTGGCGCTTGGTCTCCCCTTGAAATATGTATTTGGATGGCCGGTAGGTGTGCAAGCCATGGGACCTATCCATGGAATCGCGTTCCTTTTCTATGTCTGGACGGTCGTGCAGACAGCCGCGGAAGCGAATTGGGGGAGAGCCGAGACGCTGCGGGAGATTCTGCTCGCCTTCATCCCGTTCGGCGCGTTTGCGAGCGCCAGATCCAAAGCCCGCACGGTAGCGGATTCAAGCCCGAGTGGTGTGCAATGACGCTCGCTTTGCTTTACCCCTGGATAAAAGCGGTGCATGTGGCTGCCGCGCTGATGTTTACCGGTGGTGTTGTCGCCGCTGGCGCATTCTTGAGAGTCAGCTCAGGCGCGACCGAGCAGGTGGCCTTGACCGCAGCGGCATTTCTACGGTGGGACCGCAGTGTGACGGTTCCCGCCATGCTGCTCGTATGGGTGCTAGGGATCGAACTTGCGGTGAGCGGCCACTGGGTTGGCGCGGGCTGGCTCGTCTTGAAGATCATTCTCGTGGTCATTCTCTCTGCCATACACGGGATCCAGTCTGGCAGGCTAAGGAGATTAAGCCAGGGAATCGAGGTTCGTGCAGTCGTCCCCACCTGGGTTTTCGTGGGATGCGTTCTAGGCGTTGCCGTTCTTGTCGTGGTGAAGCCATTCTGACCCGAACGTCGACTACATCGCCGTACTCGCGCGGCCCACGCCAGGCAGCCGTTCACGCGAGGTCGGGCGTGAGAACTTGGACCGAGGGGAATTGTCTGCGTGAAGGTTCGACTACCTGAGGTCCAAGGCTGGAAGAGAAGGGCGAGGCTTGACGCCTCGCCTTTTGTTCGCCTCGGTCTGACCCAGGGCTGTCGCGGGCGCCGCAGTGCGGCGGTACTTCAGGAAGGAGCCGTTTCCCAGCCTCCGCCTAGCGCTTTGAACACATCGACTTGAGCACCGGCAATGCGGCCATCCGCGTCGGCCAGCTGGGCCTCGGCCTCCGCGAACGTTCGTTCAGCGTCGAGCAACGAGAGGCTGTCGACTTGACCTTCCCGTTGTCGACCTCGCACGATCTTGACCGCTCGTTCGGCCTGGTCTCGAGCCGCTTTCAATGCGGCGTGATTGTCCAAGCTGCGGCTGTAACTGCTGAGGGCGGTTTCGGTTTCGGAAAGCGCACGCAACACGCTCCCGTCGAACTGGGCGAGGGCTGCGTTGGCATCCGCTTTTGCGCCGGCGATCCGCGCACGGATTTTCGCCTGGTTCGGGAAAGACCACGAAATCAGAGGACCCGCCAGCCATTGCAGAGGGCCAGCGCCGAAGAAATTATCGAAACCGTTATACGACGCCGAGCCAATCGAGGCGCCTAGCGAAATTCGAGGATATAAGTCTGCCGTTGCCACGCCGATCCGCGCTGTGGCCCCGGCGAGGCGACGCTCAGCGGCCCTAACGTCGGGGCGGCGCGCCAGCAGCGCTCGTCCATCACCTGCAGGGATAGGTGATGAAAGAGTCGGGGGCATGGTTATAGCGCTCGCTTCGACGGGCAACTCGCGAGGGGTTCGGCCGAGCAGCACGGCGAGGCGGAATAACGCGGCCTGTCGCTGAGCAGTGATGGTCGGCAGTTCGGCTCGACGTTGTTGAAGAAGCGTGTCGATACGCACGATGTCCAAACGTGTTGCGAAGCCAGCCTCTTCGCGGCGTTCCGTCAGCTTCAAGGATTGTTGTAGTAAATCGACAATATGCTGGCCGACGGCGAGACGTTGGGCCGCGCTCGCCGCATCGACGTAAGCCCGAGTGGTGTCGGCAACAACGGATACACGAGCAGCATCCAGATCTGCCTGTGCTGCGTCGACATCTCCACGCGCAGCCTCCACGTTGCGCCGCACGCGGCCGAAGAGGTCCAACTCGTAGGACACATTGAACCCGGCATCCGTGTACGTAACGTTGCGATCTTCGCCGGGCAGAGTGTTGATCGATGATAATCGCTGGCGTTCCACACGAGCATCCAAGTTGGTCGTGGGAAGGCGTTCAGCGGTACTCTCCCAAAGAACGCTTCGAGACTGTTCGAGCCGAGCGACGGCCGTCCTTACGTCTGTGTTCGCGGACAGGGCGTCTGCGATCAGTCTATCAAGCGTGGCGTCGTGATAGAGCCGCCACCACTGGTCAGGCAGGGCGGCGCTTGCGATTGCCGTCCCCTCTTCGTCAGAGACAAATTTGCCCAGTGCACCTGCCGATGTCGATGGCGTCTTGTAGTCGGGGCCGACGGCGCAGGCGCCCAGTGCCAGCGTCAGTAATGTGATTGAGAATGTACGAAGCCGCATGACGTTATTCCTGGTCGGCGGTGTGAGGAAACGCCAGCGCATCGGGGCCGCGGCGTCGACGCGCGAAGCGATTACTTAAAGCCCGGCACACGACGTAGAACGTCGGGGTGTAGAGCAGGCCAAAGCCGGTCACGCCTAGCATTCCGAAGAACACCGCGGTGCCCAAAGCCTGCCGGAGTTCTGCTCCGGCCCCCTTGGCGACGAGAAGAGGAACGGCCCCAAGGATGAAGGCGAAGCTGGTCATGAGTATGGGGCGGAGACGGTGGCCGGCGGCACGCACTGCCGCTTCCGCGGGGCTGAGGCCATCCTGCTCCTCAGCCTGCTTTGCGAACTCGATGACCAGAATCGCGTTCTTGGCTGCGAGCGCGATAAGCACGACTAGCCCGATCTGCGTGAGCACATTGTTATCCATGCCTCGGAGGTTGACACCGATCATTGCCGCCAGGAGACACATGGGAACGATGAGAATGATTGCCAGCGGAAGCGTCAAGCTTTCGTACTGCGCGGCCAAGACGAGAAACACGAAGACAACGGCGAGGCCAAAAACAATGCCGGCGGTGTTTCCAGCAATTGTTTGCTGGTAGGCAATGCCTGTCCATTCATGGCTATACCCAGCGGGTAACGTTTCGTTGGCGATTCTCTCCATCGTCGCCAGGGAATTGCCGGTGGAATATCCCGCCGCCGTGTCGCCGTCGACCTCGACGGCCGGAAAGAGGTTATAGCGAACGACTCGATAAGGACCCGTCTCATCCTGGAAGGTGGCCATGGAGCCGAGAGGAACCATTGCGCCGCTGGTAGAGCGTGTCTTCAAGTTCGCTATGTCTGCCTCGCTTTCCCGCTGCGTTTGCTCCGCTTGGGCGGTGACGCGAAACGTCCGCCCCAGTAGATTGAAGTCATTGACGTAAGCGGATCCAAGATAGACCTCAAGAGCCTCGAAAATACGCTCTGGCGGTACTCCAAGCATATCGGCCTTGCGACGGTCGATATCAGCGAAAATCCTCGGCGTGGCAGTGTTGAAAAAGGTATAGATTTGCGAGAGTCCCGCGGTCGCGTTGGCTTTCCCGATCAGCGCCATTGATTCCTCGCCGAGCGCTTGGTATCCGTGGTCTGTTCGATCCTGAACCATCATTCGATAGCCGCCGGCCGAGCCGATTCCATCGATCAGCGGAGGCGGAATTACCAGAACGCGGGCCTCGTCGATATCAGCTGTCGCTTTACGTGCATCCGCCAGGATCGCATTCGCGGGGCGACTGCGCTCCTCGAAGGGTTTGAGCGGAATGAAGGCCGTGGCGGCATTCGGTGAGTTGGTGTTCGACGCCGCATCGTATCCCGGCAGCATGATCGTTCCGCGCACGCCGTCAATGGGGAGCAGACGTGCAGACACTTTCTGCAGTACGGCGTCGGTTCTCGCTAACGACGAGCCTGGCGGAAGTTGCACGACCGTGATCAGATAGCTTTGATCCTGTGCCGGAATGAATCCGGCAGGAGTTACCCAGAAAAGCATCAATGTGGCGACGATGAGGCCAGCGTAGGAAAGCAGGACGCTCTTCGGGTGGGAAACCATCCAATGCGTCAGGCGCCCGTAAGACGCGCTTAGACGGTCAAATCCGCGATTGAACGAATCTCCCGCTCGGTTGAGCGCACGTGCCGCCGCATTATTCGATATCGATGCGCCGTGAGAGTGCAGTAGAAGCGCGGCTAGTGCCGGAGACAGCGTGAGCGAAAGGATTAGCGAGATCACCGTGGCGCCGGAAATCGTCAGCGCGAATTGTTTGTAGAACGCACCCGAGAGCCCGGTGAGGAAGAATGTGGGCACGAATACCGCGCAGAGTACGAGGACAATTGCAACCAGCGCAGCCGAAACCTCATCCATGGATGCTCTTGCTGCCTCCAGAGGACTTAGGCCCAGCTGCAGGTTTCGCTCCACATTCTCGACAACGACGATTGCATCGTCGACCACGATCCCAATCGCCAACACCAGTCCGAACAGGGAGAGACTGTTCAAGCTGTAGCCCATCGCGGCGAGCAAAGCAAAGGTACCGACTAGCGAAACAGGAATCGCAACAACGGGAATGATTGCGGCTCGCCATTTCTGTAGGAACACGAAGATGACCAGGACTACCAGGGCTGCTGCCTCGAACAGCGTGTCGCGCACCGCCGCAGTGGATTGAGCAATGAATCTCGTCGAGTTCCACATGATCCTGTACTCCAGGCCGTGTGGGAAGCTCTTTGACGCGCTATCCATCGTCCGTTCGATGGTTTCGCCGGTCTCCAAGGCATTGGTGCCCGGCCGCTGGAAGATGCCGATCATGATGGACGGCTTTCCGGACAGGTATGCATTGGTTCCGTAATCCGCGGCGCCGAGTTCGACGCGGGCGACATCTCTCACGCGCGTCTGGCGTCCACTTGCATCGGTCCGAATGACGATGTCGGCGAATTGTTCCGGGTCAGTCAAGCGGCCTTGTGTGCGGATATTCAGCTGGAACGCGTCAGTGCCACCATTAGGTGGCTGCCCCAAGGCGCCGGCGGCAACCTGGACGTTCTGGGCACGAAGCGCATCGACAATCTCTCCGGCCGTGAGGTCGCGCGATGCAGCTCGGCCGGGATCGATCCAGATCCGCATGGCGAACTCTCGGCTGCCAAAGATGATCGCGTCGCCTACGCCATCGATACGGCTCAAGCGATCGCGAATTTGGGTAAGCGCGTAGTTGGAAAGATAGCTTTGGTCGAACGTACCATCGGGTGAAACCAGATTGATGGCCATGAGAGCGCTGGGCGCGGTCTTTCTAGTGGTAATGCCGAGCCGCTGTACTTCTTCCGGCAAGCGGGGAGTGGCGGTGGCGACACGGTTTTGAACCAGCATCTGTGCCGCATCCAGGTCGGTTCCCACTTTGAACGTGACGGAGATCGCAACCTTGCCATCCCCAGTCGACTGACTGGAGATGTACAGCATATTGTCAACACCATTGATCTCCTGCTCGATCGGTGCCGCGACGGTCTCGGCAACGGTTTCCGCGGAGGCTCCAGGGTATGAGGCGGAGACGACGACGGTAGGCGGAACGATGTTTGGATATTGAGAGATAGGCAAACGGAAATAAGCGACGCCGCCAACAATGGTGATGACAACCGCAAGGACGGCCGCGAAGATCGGACGGGAAATGAAGAATCTGGATAGACGCATGGGAAGTCACTTCAACGACAGCTACGAATGAGACATGGCTAGGATGCGAAGGTCGCTGCGCCACTCGCTGACGGAATCGAGGGAATGGCATGGGCGGCAGGGATGGGCGCGATATCCGCCGCTTGCGTTTGCACTTTGGTGCCGGGTTGCCAGTTGCGTGCCCTTCACGATGACGCGGTCGGTCGGCAGGACGCCTGTTCGGACGATGCGCAGGCCATCGATAACCGCACCCAATTGCACCGGCTTCGCGATGACGGTGCCGTCGGCTGCGACCGTGAGCAGCGTCTTGCGCGCTTGATCAGTCTGGATCGCTGAATCGGGTACCAGCAGAACGTCCTTCGGGTTGCCTACCGCCAAGCGCATATTCCCGAACATGCCTGGCGTAAGGAACAGGTTCGCGTTGGGGATGACCGCGCGAACGCGGATTGTCCCTGAACGTGGGTCAAGTCCTGTATCGGTGAAGTCGATCTTCCCGTGCCAGCGATAATCCGTTTCGTCCTGTAGGCGCACCTCGACGGACGACGCGGTCTCTCCGGATTCATGAGCTCTCCTGCTATTCAGGAATAAGGCTTCGGAGGCATCGAACTCAAAGTAGATCGGATCCAGTGCCTTGACCGTGGTCAGCAGCGTTCCGGTGATGCCGGTACCGTTCGCGACGAGGTTTCCCGGATCGACCCGGCGATCAGAAATGCGACCGCCGATCGGCGCTCTGACTTCGGTGAATTCCAAGTCAAGGGATCGTGCCTGGACTCGCGCCTGGGCGCCGGCAACTGAAGCCGCGGCGGCCTGCGCTCGCGCGCGCAAACGATCCGATTCGACCCGGGATAACGCTTCATCTCCATGTAGACGATCAGCGCGCGCCAAGTCGGTTTTGGCGAGGGCAAGGTCGCTTTGAGCACTGATTAACGCCGCTCGCGCTTCGGCTAAGGCTGCCTCGTAGGGCCTGGGATCAATGCTGAATAGCAATTGCCCCTGTTTGACGATCGCGCCGTCCGTGAAGTGCACAGCGACGATCTGTCCTGATACGCGCGGGCGTATTTCGACACTACGGCTCGCCTCGAACTGACCGACGTAGTTATCCCACTCCGTGACCATCCTGACCAAGGGCGTCGATACGGAAACCGTGGCAGGTGGAGCGGCCGCGACCGCCGCAGGCGACCGGTTGGCTAGAAGGACAAAGCCGCCTCCGAGCAGCATGGCCACGGCCAGGCCTGCCGCCGCGGGACGCCACGCTGCGGTTTGCGGCGAAGAAACAGGGCGTTTCGGTTTGACTTGGATCATCGGGTTTCGTCTTCCTTGCGGTTATCGCGACAGTCAAGCGTGTTTGGGTCGGCAGCATTCTCCCCATGGATCCTCGTTGAGGAAAGGACGTTGTTCCCACCTTTTCCGACATGTGCCCAGGCAATTCCGGCATGGCGGGATCAGAGGGATTTAAGTCCTTTCCAAGCAGGACGCCGGTGCGTCAAGATGCGCTCAATCGCGTGCTGGAATTTCTGGCCGCTCATGGCGCACAAGCGAAATGGGTGAGCGGTGTCTGCACTTGTTGACATAGGCCATCGAGCCGCCGTCCACTCCGAAGTGGCGATTTATTTCGACTATGGTGGCCTCGTGTTTGCGGACAGTCGTTAGACATGTTGGCCACCGTTCACGTTGATTTCGGCGCCGGTAACGTACGACGACTCTTCAGAGCAGAGGAAAAGAATGACGCGGGCAATTTCCGCTGGGTCACCTAATCGATTCAAGGGGACTTGCTCGGCAACGATACGCTCGGTGCCTGGCGAGAGGATTGATGTGTCGATCTCACCTGGTGCGATCGCGTTCGCACGCACTCCAAACCTGGCGAATTCGGCCGCCTGTTCTCGCGTCAACGCTGTCAAGGCCGCTTTAGAGCACGCGTATGCGACACCTGCGTACGGGTGCACTCGCGTTCCCGCGATGGACGTGACATTTACGATGCTCCCTTTTGTTTCGATCAAATCTGGCGCCAGGTTCCTGACGAGCATCGCGCCGGAAAACAGATTTACGTTGAACACCCTGAGCCAATCTTCATAGCTCGTGTCCGTAATGCCTTTTCTGACGTTATCTGAAAGTTTGGGGGAGATGGCGGCGTTGTTGACAAGCGCAAACAGCCCTTCTCCACAGAGACGGTCCCGAACCTGGTTCGCGAGCGCTGCATAGCTATCCGGGTCCGCAAGGTCCGCGATGAGATGGTTCTCCGGTCCGCCGGGCCATGGGCAGTCGTCGGCGAATCTGGATCGAGAGACGGTGAGCACGCGCCATCCCGACTCATGGAATAGTCTGGCGGTTGCATGTCCAATGCCACGGCTCGCTCCAGTCAGGAGCATTGTGCGGCGGGGCATGCTTTCATCGATGTAAGGATGTAATTGGGAACAAGCCACGGGATTCATATTGTGCTCAGGTGCCATGGAGCAGACAGGCTTCAGGTTGTAATCGCGCGTTGTCCCGCTCTTACCCAGATGAACGTCATTACGGCCGCGATTACGAGGAGAGGAAAGATGACGAAATTCAAATTCGCCCAACCGAAATGCTCCAAAACCGGGCCCGCGCCCAAGGTTGCGATGGCCGTAAGACCATATCGGATCAACTCCGCCACGCCTTGCACACGCGCGCGCTCCGACGGTAGATGTGACGAAGCAAGAAGCGCGGTTCCGCCGACAAACATGAAGTTCCACCCGATCCCCAGGCATAGCAGCGCAACATAGAACGCAAGCAAAGTAGACGACATGACGGCTATGGCGCCGCAGAGCGCACTTAGAATTATGCCGGCGAAGAGCACTGTCGGCATCCCGAATATCTTGATCAGACGGCCCGCGAAGAACGAGGGGGCATACATGCCAACCAGATGCCACTGGATGATGTTGGCGCCATCGTCGATCGTGTGATGACTGGCGACTGCTGCCAGCGGCGCGGCCGTCATCACGAACATCATCACAACGCCACCCAAAACGTTATTCGCAAGTGCGGCCAGGGAGATGGGCTGCAGGAAGATAACCTTCAGGCTGCGTTGGGGCAGGGCTGCATGGCCCACATCTTCTGTTCGGGCAGCGCCTGTGTCGCGGTACGCTACGCCGATCAATATCGCTGACGCGGCGCCCAGGATTGCGACCAATAGATATGAGCCTGCGAATAATGTCGAGAACCAGTTGCGGCTCCACGACGCCAATGCCGGGCCAACGATGGCAGCAATCACTCCGCCAGTGAGTACTATCGAAATCGCCGACGCTTTCTGATGGTTCTCGACAGAGTCGGCTGCCGCGAGACGATAGTACTGGGCAAATGCCTGGAAAACGCCGACTGCCGCCGTGCCTGCGCAGAACGTCCAAAAGTCGTTATTGATGACAGCCCAAACGGAAACTGCTCCGCCTATCGCGCAGACCGCCGACCCGGCGACGAAGCCGAGACGTCGGCCTATGCGCTGCATAAGGAACGATGCAAACAAGGTTGCTACAGCTCCCGCGACAGTGATCAATGCGAAGGGCAAAGTGGCTAAAGATTTATCCGGAGCGAGCTCGTATCCGGTCAATCCAGTCAACGTCAGATCGACAGCCAAGGCCGCGGTGAAAAGCCCTTGCGCGACCGCAAGCACAATTGCATTGCTCTTATTTGCTTGTACAGAAGGCATGGTTTCGCCGTCGTTCATCATTCCGCACCTGGCGCCTGGGAAATGTTCACGGGCTACATCGGGATGATGCAAACGCTGCGTGAGATAGCGGGCATTGTCTGGGAGTTATAGGAGTTGGGAAAAGGACATAGTTCCCTCCTTTCGAGACAGGGCCGTCACCGACGGTCGGCCGCGGATCGGCGCCGCGACGCTGACATCGACAAATGGCGTTTTTCGAGGGAAATAGGACCTTGTTTCTTGTTGGGATTCCCCGCAGCATGTCTGCTTTGATTAGCTCACTATCGCGAATGTGGCGAAAATAATGTTCTCAATCGTTGATCGACACGTGCATAGCCGGTTCGAACGGCGTAATGTGGCGTTTGTTGTCTACCCCGGATTTCAAATTCAGGATCTGAGCGGTCCGCTTGCGGCGTTCGAGATGGCCAGCCGCTCGCACCAAGCCTATCGATGCCACGTCGTGTCCGCGTCGGGCGGCGCCGTATCGAGCTCATCCGGCCTGGATGTCATTACCAGAAAGCTACGGTCCAGCGCCTACGATACGGTTATCGTGGCAGGCGGCAATGTCTGGGATGATCCAGGTAATCTTCCTCCGCTCACCAAACGGCTCACCAAAGAGACGCTCAAAGGCACTCGACGAGTTGCGAGCGTGTGCACTGGCGCTTTCATACTCGCGGCGGCGGGGTTGCTCGATGGAAGTATTGCAACAACCCACTGGAAGCACGCGGTTCGACTTCAGCGCTTGTACCCGAAGGTCAAGGTTGAAGGAAATCGAATATTTACGAGGTGCGGCCGGATCTGGACATCGGCCGGCGTCGCGGCCGGTATCGATCTTGCCCTTGCGATGATCGAAGACGACTTGGGAAGCGATGCCGCACAAGAAGTCGCTCAGATGCTGGTCGTTTATTACAGGCGGCCTGGAGGTCAATCGCAGTTCTCTGCCATCGCAGACATGGAACCAGAGTCGGACCGTATCAGGAACGTACTAAGCTACATGCGGGCCCATTTGGGCGAGACGTTATCGATAGAGCGTCTCGCAGCAGTTGCATGTTTAAGCACGCGTCAGTTTGGCCGGACATTTCTCGCTGAGACAGGTGAAACCCCTGCGAAGGCGGTTGAGCGACTTCGGGTAGAGCTGGCACGGCCTAGAGTTGAGCGGGCCGGGGAACCTATCGAAATCATCGCCCGGGCAGTGGGCTTCGTCGATTCTGAAAGGATGAGACGCGCCTTCATCCGCGTCACTGGCCATCCGCCTCAAAGCATACGGCGCATGGCGGTTTAAGGGCACGGCGGTCAATCTTCGAAGCCCCCAAACGATGTCCAGCGTTGCCGTGAGCGCTCCGGCGGCGCGATTCGTTCAGGAATATCGCTGGAATACCTTGGAAATGATTTTCCACTGACCGTCGATCTTCAGCAGGGAGAGAAAGTCGTGGAAGCTCGAACCCAAGGCATCGTTCTCCATGTCTACTCGGACCACGGCGGCCGTGGGTGCGATTGCCAAAATGTCCAGGCGACTACGAGTGTTCGGTGAGGCGCCAACTTCCTTGAAGAAATTCATAAACACGGGTATTGCGGGACCTTGTAGAAAATGATCGCCGCTGTAGCCCCACATGATCGCGTCCTGATGAAAGGCCTGCTCGATTCCTGAGATGTCCCCGGCTCGGTAGCCATCGACATACGCTTGTGCTGCTTGAATGACGGCGTCGTATTCGGTCGTGGCTACTGGCTTGATATGCGAAGTCATTTTGCTTCCGGAAAGTGGGTCATCAAGGAACTGGGAATTCTATCCGCCGGCCATCGGCACACGTGAGTGTCAGAAGAGACATAAAGCGATTGGAAACTGCCAACTGAAACGTAAGGTCCGCGATGCTTTCGGCGCCGCCGTCCTCCTCTTTCCTGGCTGATGTTTGGCGTCCCTCTATGGAGGTGGTCATAGAGGCGTTCGGTACAAGTCGCTATATGTTTGAAAGCAATTTCTCCGTGGATCGGTCATCCGGAAGCTACGCGACCGTCTGGAACGCCTTCAAGAGGATCGCGGCCGATGCCAGCGAAGATGAAAAGAACGATTTGTTCTTCGCGACGGCGGCACGCGTATATAGGATCGATACCACGGCATCTTGCTTATAAGGTGCTGCCTAACGCCTGCATCGCCTTGCGGACCTCCTGCCCAGGAATATCTCGCAATCGTCGCCCGCTATCGAGGGACAGGATTGCCGCGACGGCGGCAGCGCGGCCGTACTCGAAGCACTGTGCGGTGACGCGGGCCGAAGCGAGGGCCTCATGTTCCGCGCTCAGGCAACGACCGGCGACGATAATATTTTCCCCGCGCTCGGGGACCAGGGCCAGGTATGGCACTTCGTAGTAATCGTCCAGCAGCCAATTCAGCTTTGGTTTCTCGCCCGCGTGTAACTCGATGGGCCACGGCACTCGGCAGATGCCATCCTCGCGCTTGCGGCAGGCCAGCACGTCCTCGTTGGTAAGAGTCGCCACGCCAGCAATGCTGCGCGTTTGCCGCACGCCAACCTGTGTGCCTGTATTTATCACATAACCGTCTTCGCAGCCAGGAATGTTGTCGGCCAGGAAGGCAGCATACTCGCGCACCTGACGCCGTCCGGCGATCTCGGCTTCGGTGAAGTCTTCCGGGTCGATCACGTTCAGCATGTGACCATCGCGTGCGGTCAGGCGGGTAGCGTTGACCAGCAATTCTCCTGGTCGGGTCGTCGGGAAGATCCAGATTTTTTTCCGCGGAAGACCATAGCGTTTGGCCGCATCGGCCTGCGCGATTGCCTCGGTGACCTTAGGCGGATTGATGGTGTCGTCGCCCCAATACGCCAGGAACCTGGGGATATCGATCTGGCCCAGCCGGAAGAACATGGTGGGATTCTGGATCTTTCCCTGATCGCCAAACACATAGCGATAACCTGAACGCGCAATGACCGCGGCATCGCCCGAGGCATCAATGATGCGCTCCGCCATCACCACGGAACGCCCCGCGGCCGATTCAATGACCACACCAGTGCATGCGTCGTCTTTCACAATGACGCCGATAACACTGGTGTGGAAAAGCGTTCGCGCTCCAGAATCTTCGACCAACTGATCAGCGGTCTCGCTCCACATCAGGGGATCGTGGGTGACGGTCCAGGTCTTGCCGTAGCGTTGCGGGCCGGTGACGCCACCGCGTCGCTCAAGCGCGGAGCGGAAGCGCTCGGTGAATCCTCGCACGACCTGTTGCGGCGTCGGATCCCGATCGCTCGCCATATACATGCCGCAGATCGTGCCGGACATACCCGCTACCGCCGCGCCGCCAAAGAAACCGTAGCGCTCGATCACCAGCGTCCGCTTCCCCTGTTCGGCGGCGGTGGTGGCAGCGGCGACGCCGGCGGCGCCGCCGCCGACGACCAGCACGTCCACCTCGGCCAGCACCGGGAGGTCGGGCACGGCGTCGTAGCGGCTCTCCAACTGCCAAGCCGGAAAATAGTTGCTCTTGAGGTTCATGTCGTCTCCTTCAAAAGGCCAGGGCCGCCGCGTGGGCGGCCGCCAGCTGCGTCGGGGCTAATCTATCTCTTTGTGCACGGTTTCAGGTCCCAGTGCCAGCGCGATCAGGGTCAGTATGCCCATGGCGCCCATGTAGATGACGATAGGCCACCAGTGCTGATAATAGGTGTAGAGCGCCGTGGCGATAAAGGGCGCCAAGCCGCCCGCCAACAAGGACCCCAGCTCGCGCGAGAATGCGAAGCCGGCCAGGCGGAACTCCGTGTCGAAGAGTTCGGCGTACCACGCGGCCTGCGGGGCCAGCATGGCTGGGTACGCAAAGCCCAGGCCCACGGCGAAACCCAACGTCACGGCCCAGAACGCCTTTATGTCAAGCAGCATGAAGAAGGGCGCCAGCCACAACACTGAGAAGATGATGCCCCCTAGGTACACCTTCTTGCGGCCAACGCGATCGGACAGTGCGCCATAGAACGGGATGGTCACCAACTGGATCGCCGACGCGATGATTACGGCCCACAACGCCATCGACTTCTCCATCCTCAGCGTCGTCACCAGATACGACACGCAGAATACGGGATAGAGATATGCGAAGCCGTTTTCACCCATGCGCGAACCGATGACGATAAAGAAACTGCGCGGATGATGCTTGATCGCCGACAACAGGCCGATCTTCTTCGGTTGCTGACTTTGCTGCACTTTGTCAAAAGCAGCTGGCTCTTCGATGTTGCGGCGAATCAGATAACCCACCACGACGCAGACGGCGCCCAAGAGGAATGGAACACGCCAGCCCCACGCCAGGAAATCCGCTTCGCTCAAGGTGTTGAGGAAAAAGAAGAACACAGCGTTGGCTAGCAGGGTGGCCGCCGCGAATCCCAGCGGGGCCCATGCTCCTGCCGCACCCCGCTTACCTTTCTGCGCATGCTCCACGGACAGCACCACCGCGCCGGCATATTCCCCGCCTGCGCCGAAACCCTGAACCAAACGCAGGACCACCAACAGCGCGGGCGCCCACAGGCCGATGCTTTCGTAAGTCGGCAACAGGCCGATGGCCGTCGTCGCGCCGCCCATCAGGAACAGCGTCAGCACCAGCACGGCTTTTCTACCGACCTTGTCCCCCAGATAGCCGAGCAACAAGCCGCCCAGTGGACGAGCAAGGAAGCCGACCGCATACGTGGCGAAGGCGGCCAGGGTGCCCACCAATGGGTCACTAGTTGGAAAGAACACCTTGTTCAAGACGATGGCCGCGGCGGTGCCATAAATGATGAAGTCGTACCATTCCAGTACGGTTCCGATGAACGCCGCAAGACCCGCTTTTCTCGACTTCCCTGCCTCTGCCTGTGTGGACATGATGGCTGTCTCCGTGTGTTGTTGTTTTGACTTGTTTTTCAGGGGGTGTTCGCATGCACCTTGCGCTTGCCCAGCACCGCGCCTTGTTCGATGGGCTGCACCAACTGGGCATATTGCAATAGATAGGTGCTGTTGCCGCCTCCCAGCTCGAGTTCGCGTGGCCGCCACTCGCTCAGGCGCCTTGCTATCTCATCCTCTGGAACGTCCATATCGATCCGCCGGTTAACGAAGTCGATGTTGATGGTTTCCCCTTGTCTTACCACCGCGAGCGGGCCGCCCGCAGCTGACTCAGGCATCAGTTGTCCCACGATGATGCCGCGGTTCAAGCCGGACAGTTCTCCATCGGTGACGACCGCCACGAATTCAGCGATGCCGGCGCCATTCAAGGCCGCCACGAAGCTGCACGCGAACACAGTGCCCGGGCCGCCGCTGGGTCCCATATTGCGCAGCACTATGACGTCGCCCTTGGCGATCTTGCCTTCTCCCAGCGCTGCGATGGCTTCGTCCTCGCCCTCGTAAATGTTGGCGGGCCCGGAGAATCCGGCGCGCTCGCCCGGCACGGCCGACAGTTTTACGATGGCGCCGTTGGGCGCCATATTCCCGCGCAGGATGCCCACCCCAGGGCGTTGGCTGACGGGCTCGGTAAGCGACCGGATGATCTTGTCGTCCTTGACGCGCGCATCACGGATGTTCTCGCCGACGGACTGGCGCGTGACGGTCAATGCCTCCAGATGCAGGTGCTCGCGTAGCTGGCTCATGACGGCGGGAGTGCCGCCAGCCGCTTCAAGATCCTCAGTGCGGAAAGGACCATTGGGACGCACGGCCGTCAACAGCTTGATCGAGTTGCCGTAATCTTCGTACAGCTTGACCACATCCAGCGGCAGCTCCGCCTCGGTGGCGATGGCGGCGATGTGGCGCACGGTGTTGACTGATCCGCCCACCGCCAACACCATCATGACCGCATTGCGGATGGCCTCTTCGGTGATGATCTGACGTGCCGTGACGCCGTGGCGGACCAGGTCGACGATCTGGCGCCCCGCTGCCTGCGCGTACTCCTTGAGGCGGCGCCCATTGGCCCAGATGGGCGAATTTCCCGGCAGGCTCATCCCCATCGCTTCGGCCACGATGTGCATGGAATTGGCCGTCCCCAGGCCGGCACAGACGCCGGGCGACTGGATGGCCACGTCTGTCATGTCCGTGAGGTCCTTGAGAGTGATCGTTCGGGTCGCCAGTGCGCCGATCTGCTCATAGACGTCGTCGATATCGAAGAACTGACCTTCGAATTTCTCGTTCGAACACTTGCCGCCGATCTGGTAGCCGCAGGTCAACAGCAGGGCAGGGACGTCCAGGCGTGCGGCGGCCATCAAGTGAGCAGGTGTGGTCTTGTCACAAGAGGACAGGCATATCATGCCGTCCAGCACGCCGCCTTCCACCATGCACTCGACCTCGTTGACCATCAGGTCGCGGGTCGGCATCAGGTAGCGGGCCTTCTTGCCTGCGCTGGTGACGAAATCGCTGGGCGCCACGGTACGCACTTCGAAAGCCAGGCCGCCGGCGTCCTGGATCGCCTGCTGGACCAGAGCGGTCACGTCGTCCAGATGGACGTAGCAGCTGGACAGCTTGTTGGAAGTGTTGATGATGGCGATCTTAGGCTTCTCCATGTCCTCTTCACGGATGCCCATGCTGCGCCACTGGCTGCGCCGCACCGCCCACCGGGTGGAACCGGGTTCGAAATTACTTCTGTACATGCTGTGTCTCCTCGAACATGCGCGCGCAGGCGCGCCCTGAATAATTGGTATGCTATCCGACTAAAGTGGTCGGACAGCGTACCAATTTGCAGGGATTTGCCCTTATTGCGTTAGGAATAGTAGTGTTGTATAGGCAAGTGGACGGACCATTCGAGCGAAGAATGTTAAAGTCCAACGTCCCAATTTTTTAGTTGTCCGGCATCGAGCCCATGAGCAAGACGCGTTTCTCAATGCTCCCCATCAAGCGCACAGACATCTTCCAGGAGGTCTGTCAGCAACTCGACGGTCTTTTGAACAGCGGCCAGTTCCAGGTGGGCGACAAGCTGCCATCGGAACGGGAGTTGTCGGAGAGTTTCTCGGTCAGCCGATCGTCGATCCGGCAGGCGCTCAAGGTGCTGGAAGCCGCGGGACGAATCGAGACCCGGGTCGGCAGCGGGACCTACCTCATCGAAAAGCAGGCCGTCGCCAGTGGAGGCGACAACCTGAATGCGCTGCTGGGCCAGACCGTGGACAAGGCGTTCATGCAGCAGCTCATCGCGGCACGCACTGCGGTGGAGCGCGCGGTATTCGAAGCCTATGCGGTCCAGGCCAATAAGAGCGGAATACGCCTGCTAAAAGAGCTGATCGACGAGAACGCGCTCGACAAGACCTCCAGCGGGGAATTCGAGGAGAACGCAGGCCTGGATCTCAGTTTCGAGGCGAAGGTAGCGGAGCTGGCGGGTAATCCCATCCTGGCCGCCATGCAAAGGCAGATCCATCAGCTATGGATAAAGGCCTGGCGGGTTTATGGATTTGTCCCGGAAAGCCGCCAGACCCTGCATCAGGAGCATTGCGCGATCATTGAAGCGCTTGCTTCAAAGAACACCCCGCGCGTTATCGACCTGGTTGTGCAGCACGTGGATAAAGAAGTCCTTTAGCGCGCGAATGGGAAAGCCTTCCGGGTTTCGTCCCGGGCGAGCCGCATTACGGTGACCCCTGGCTTCAATTGCCGCAGCGAAGGCATGATCAGCGTGCATTGGTTGTAGGGCGTGGCGATGGCTTCGCCGTCCGCCCAACCCAGTATGGTGCCGCGATCCGGCAGCGTATCCAGGCATTGCCACGGCCGCGCAAAGCGAAAGTCCATGGAAGGCGCGACTACCGCGTCGGTCACCCGCAGCACTCGCTGCGCGGGTGGGTCGGACGATAACCATCCCCGTGGAATGTCTTCGGGGTCGGCGATGCCGGACGCCAGCAGCATGCGTGCCACCATGTCACACGCAACGGTACGAGAGGACAAGTCGCCATGGAAACCGCACTCGATCAACAGCGCACAAGCGTCGTCGCGCGCGGCATCGCCGAACTGCGCGAAATCGCGCATACGAACGCCGTCCTTGTGGCCCGCATCGACGATAACGTGCGCTGGGGCCTTCAATTCGCGGGCAAGGGCGATGTTGCGGGGCAGCACGCCGGTCAGCAGCAGCGGGGCGCTGGGCTCGTGCATCGAATGCAGATCCAGCAGCCAGTCCGCACGCTCCACCCACGGACGCAAAGCGGCGGCGCGCCTGCTATCCGCGGTCGACGGCCGGGCCAGGCGATCGGCACTCCACACCCGGTTCATATCTTCATCCACGAAGCGCGAGGCGTCGTGGCGCGAATGATCGAACCGATCGAAGGCGTCGAGATTGCAGAACGCCAGCACCAGGCCGCCGCGGCGCGGCCTGAACCCGGACGCGAGTAGATCCTTGAGCGCCCAGGCACCGCATAACTCATTGCCGTGCAGCAGGGCCGACAGCATGAGTGTGCGGCCCGGCTCGGCCGAATCGAAATGCCACACGCCCACTGTTCCGGTATTGCCGACCCGCTCGATGGCCAGGTCGGGAGTGGTGAGTCTGAAATCCATGAATCCATCCCTGGAGCCCGCCGCGCCGCGTCGCGGTGCGGCAGGATTTTCGTTTTCAAGTTACTGGGCTTCGATGCGGGCGGCCTTGACCAGCCCGCTGTACTTGGTGGTCTCCGTGGCCTGGTATGCCGCGAGGTCTACGCCAGGCTGCGCCACTTCGGCGCCTGCATCCCGCATCCTGGCCTGGAACTGGCTGGACGCCAGCGTATCCTTCAGCGCCGCGCGTAACTTCGACACCACCTCCTGCGGCAGCCGCGGCGGGCCGTACAGGCCGAACCAGACATTGACGTCGACGGACTCGAAACCTGGAGTCGCCGCCAGCGGAGCAATCTCCGGCGCGGCGGCGGAGGGCTTGGTTTCAGTGAGTCCCACCGCGACGATCTTTCCCGCACGTACTTGCGGCAGGGCGGATGACAGGACCAGGATGCCGAAATCCAGCTGTCCGCTCATCAGGTCGGTCACCATGGGGGCCACGCCCCGGTACGGGACATGGCCGACCTGCGTGTGGGTGGATTGGTTGACCATCTCGCCGGCCAAGTGCAGGGCCGTGCCCACGCCGGACGATCCGAAGTTGTAGGTGCCGGGCGCCGCATCGCGCACCTTGCGCAGATAGTCCGCCGCGGTCTTGACGCCGGATCTGGCACTCGCGGCCAATACCATGGGCTGCGAGGCGACCAGGCCCACGGGGGTAAAGTCGGTCGCGCCGTTGTACTGCACCGCCGCGTTGATCATGCGAGCGATGACCATTTCATTGGTGGAACCCAGAAGCAGTGTGTAGCCATCAGGCTCGGCACGCGACACCCGCTGCGCGCCTATCGTGCCGCCGGCGCCGCCCAGGTTTTCGACAATTACCGACTGACCCAGGCGTTTCGCCATTTCTTTGCCCAGCAGCCGTGCGGTCAGGTCGACGCTGCCACCGGCGGGATAGCCCACGATCAGCGAAATGGTCCGTGCGGGATATTCCGCGGCGAAGGTGGTAGAGGACCCGGCCAGGGCCGAAGCGGCGCAGAGATAGGCGAGCGTCTTGCGTAAGCCCTGCGCGATGGATGGCTGGCGAGGTCGCCGGCAGGCGATGACTGTCATGGTTTTCTCCCTTGGAACCGTTTGAGCGGCTAAGCCGCCTCTTGGAACGCAGGGCTATTGTGGGCCTCGCATGATTGTGAGCCGTGCCGAAATGGCACGAAAGCGTGCCGTTTAGGCGAAGGCGCTACATGTACCGGACGTGTGCCATCAACGGCGTTATAACGACGGACTCAGGGCACGCGGCGGGCAGTCGCTGCCCACGCGGCCTCGGCAAGCTCGGACATGCGGGCGCGCGGCCGGTACAGGCGGACCTCGAAGGCAACCTCTTCGCTGCGTCCGCCCAGCGCAGTCAGCGCGCCACGCCGGCACTGGCCGACTACCAAGGACCATGGCAGCCACGCCACGCCCAGTCCGTTAGTCACGGCGCTTAGCGCGGCGTCCAGAGAGTCGGTGCGCATGAAGGGCGCCAGGGCGTAAGGCGTCGTTTCCAGGCGGTCGCCCAGGATGCGCGCCATCGCCAGGCCGCCGGCGTAGTCGATCAGCGGGGCAGGGTAGCCGGCTTCGCGCAAGGCATGCCGCGGATTGCCGCGAAGATCCATCTGGCATACCGGCACCAGCTTGTCGGTCGCGATGGTCATGTAGCGGTAGCGCTGCGGGTTGAGCGCCACCGACATGGCGGGATGTTCGTAGCAGCAAAGGACGTCCACCTTGCCGTGCTCCAGCCTGGTCGCGAGGTCTTCCATCTCGCCCGTCGATATTTCCACCCGCGTACCAACCGTAAGTACCTTGGGAGCGCGATGGCGCAGGCGGGTGATCCAGTCGGTGACCAATGTCCTGGACAGGCTGCGCCCGGCGGCAATACGCAATACCGCATCGCCGCCGGCGCGCGAGCCACGCATCCGGTTGCGCGCAACGCTCATGTTTTCGACCACTTGTAGCGCGGTTTTCAGCAGCGTCTCACCTTCTGGCGTGAGAGTCGCCGGTTGCTGGCCCCGGTGCACCAGCGGAGCGCCCGCCCAGGTTTCCAGCGCGCGTATACGGCGGCCGAATGCGGGATGTGTGACGTGACGCGTCTCCGCGGCCCGCACGAAGCTGCCGGTACGCGCAAGCGCGATCAGATCTTCCAGGAGTTTCAGATCAGGCATCGGGAATGTTCTTGGGCATCGGTTGCGGGACGCAAGCCACGCTTCCGTATAGCATGCCAGGCCGCCCAATGGCCCACTCCCCGGCGTACTGCGTCATTCATCTCAGGAGGACGGCGCCATAGGGCAGCCCTGTCATCAAGGTCTAAGTATCAGACGAGTGCCTTGCAGTTCGCCGGCCTCCATCCGCTGGTGCGCTCGGGCCGCTTCGGCCAGCGGTAGGATCTCGGTTCTCCTCAGCGGCAAGGTGCCGTCCACAAGCAGTTGATTGACGCGGTCGGCGGCCGCCTGCAAGTCAGCAGTGCTGGCATTGCTGATTGCAAAGCCCAGGATGCTCGCGTCCCGCGTGTACAGCGCACCCACCGGCAGTTCGGGGCGTGCCGTCAGGCCTGACATCAGGACGACTCGTCCTCCATGTGCAAGCATGGATACCGCGTCCTGCAGATCATGGCGTCCGGAAGTATTGAGATGAACGTCGATGCCGCCGGGCGCGGCGGCGGCAATTTTCCGTGCCAGTCCTTCATCACGGTAGTCGAAGACCACTTCCGCGCCCAGGTCGCGACAGTAATCATGGTCTGCTGCCGCCGCCGAAGTAAATACCCGCGCGCCGGCGAGCACGGCCATGGCGATGGCGGCACTGCCCACATGGCCACCTCCGCCCGCGATGTAGACAGTCTCGCCAGCTTGCGTCCGCGCATGGGTCGTAATCGCGAGATAAGCTGCCGCGGCGGGATGAAAGACGCCGATCGCGGCGGCCGGGTCGACCCCACCTGCAAGGGAATACAGCCGGTCGGCTGCAACCACGGCGAACTCGGCAGTGCAACCTTGTCTGCCCTCGTGCCCAAGGCTGTTGGTCCACACGGCGTCCCCAACGGTGAAGCGGCTTACGCCGTCACCCAGCGCGGCAACCGTGCCAACCAGATCGCGGCCGATCACGAAAGGGAAGGGCAGGGGCGTTATGTATCGCCCAGACCGGACGAAGGTGTCTATCGGATTGACGGCCGCATATTGCACCCGCACAAGAACATCGCTCGGGCCAGGAACAGGAACCGGGATCGGCTCGAACCGTATCTCGTCCGCCGGACCGCGCTTGTCTGTCCACGCAGCCCGCATCGTTGCAGGAATCAGGGGCATAGGGTGCTCCCGCGACAAGGTCATGACGGGGGGGGCCGTCATTGCGGAGAGTCTAGCGCGATCGGCGTGTCATGACGACTGGTTCAAAGGCATGACCGTGTTCAAAGCACGGAGCAAGGCGGACAGTTCAAAGGGTTTCTGCAGGACCACCGTGCGGCTTGCTTCCGCAAGAACGCGCTGCAGCGGTTTCGGAATGAAGCCGGTGATGTAGACCACAGGGAGCTGGGGATCGCGCTTGCGGGCCGCATCAAAGACATCCAGCCCTGTAATCTCGGGCATATGCACGTCCGTAACGACCAGATCGATCGATGCGTCCGACCCAAGGAGTTCGGTCGCTTCCCGGCCGCTGGCGGCACTGATGGTGTTGAAGCCCAAGCCATCGAAGATTTCCACCAGGACGGGCAACCCCAGCGGGTCGTCGTCCACCACTAATACGTTTTTGCTCATGGCTGATCAAGTGCAAGGATAGAGATAGAGCGCGCCCATGAGCAATTTCCGTGCCTTGTCATACGGTCCCACCGCCCTCATTCAACATTCCGAGTCAACATCATCGACAGCGAAAACCGCCCCGCCGGATGTACCGTCACGCTGATCTCGAACGGCCTGCTGGTGGCGTCCAGATAAGTACGCACGATCTGCAACGCAGGCGACCCTGCCTCCACATTCAGCGGCTCCGCCAAATGCCCCGGCACGCTCACGGCATCAACCGTCTGCCGTACCTTCGCGATGCGGCAGCCATAACGCTCTTCGATGATGTCGCTGACCAAGGTCTGCGGCGCCGCCTTGATCAAAGGCACGACATCTGCATAGATCGAGTCGAAATAAACATCGGTCCATCCCACCGGTTGCTTCGCATCGGCAGCCGGCAAACGCAAGCTCGACACCCGCAACCAGCGCGTACCGCCAGGACAGCCCAGCGTGCGCGCAAGATCCAGATCGACGACGATCTCTTCCACCTGCTGCACCTGGCGTACATGCGTCTTGCCGAACTGAGTCAAGCCGTCCAGCGACGCCAGGGTCTGCTGGAAACCTTGCTTGCGTTCGCGCGCTTCAACCCGCGTACCGACGCTCTTGGTCCGCGAGACCAATCCCAGATGCTGCAATTCCTGCATCGCGGCGCGGATGGTGTGGCGGCTGGTGCCGTAGTGCGCGCTCAATTCGAGTTCGGTGGGTAGGAGCGCCCCAACTGGATATTGGCCCTCCGCGATCGCAGCGGTCAGTTCCCTTACCACCATGGGATACGTGACTTTGGGCATTCTCATTTCCTCTCAATTAGCGTCGTCCAGGGATAACCCTAGGTTACCCAGGGGAAAAAGGCTTGATAGACTATGTTCGAACATATTAATAAGTCCGTTTTAAGAAGTTTATAGAAGTTCACTTGCCCATGCCTATTCCCACCTCCAGCAGTACCGCGATTGATTCCCTATTGTTCCGTGATGCCTTTGGCACCCCCGCGATGCGCGCCGTATTCGCGGACGTGTCCACTGTGCAGCGCTACATCGAAGTGGAAGTCGCACTCGCCCGCGCGCAGGCCGCATGCGGCATGATTCCCTCGTCGGCAGCGCAGACGATCGCCGCTGAAGCCCAGCTCTCGCGCATCGATTTCGACAAGATGCGCGAGGAAACCGACATTGTGGGATATCCCATTCTGCCCCTGGTGCATCAACTCTCCAGCTTGTGCGGGGAAGCTGGCCGATATGTGCATTGGGGTGCGACGACGCAAGACATCATGGACACGGCTAGTGTATTGCAGGTGAGCGCTGGCCTGGATCTTGTCGAGGCCGACCTGGCCGAAGTGCGCCGCGCATTGCGCAACCTGGTCGAGACCCATCGCGACACTGCCATGGCGGGACGCACGCACCTGCAGCACGCGCTGCCCGTGACCTTCGGCTACAAGGCCGCCGTGTGGCTGACGATGTTCGATCGCCACCAGATGCGGTTGGCGCAGTTGCGCGAACGCGTCGAACTGGTGCAACTGGGCGGCGCGGCAGGCACGCTGGCCTCCATGGGCGAGGGCGGTCTGGCCGTGCAGGACGGCCTGGCGCGCGAGCTGGGCCTGCATGTCGCGCCAACCCCATGGCACGTGGCCCGCGATGGGTTCGCGGAGGCAGTGAACCTGCTGGCGTTGATCACGGGATCGCTGGGTAAGGTGGCGCTCGACATCATGATGATGGCGTCCACCGAGTTCGGCGAGGTCTATGAGCCTTTTGTCAAAGGCCGCGGCGCCAGCAGCACCATGCCGCAGAAACGCAATCCCATCTCCAGTGAACTGATGCTGGCCGCCGCGAAGGCGGTGCGCCAACATGCGGGACTCATGGTCGACGGCATGGTGCAGGACTTCGAGCGCGCCACCGGTCCCTGGCATGCCGAATGGATCGCCATCCCCGAGAGCTTCATTCTGACCGCCGGCGCCTTGCATCAGGCCAAATTCGCACTGAATGGGCTGATCGTCGATGTCGACCGCATGCGCAACAACCTGCAGTTGACCAACGGCCTGATCGTCGCCGAGGCGGTGATGATGGCACTGGCACCCGCGATGGGGCGCCAGCCGGCACACGATGTGGTCTACGACGCCTGCCGCCTGGCCTGCGACGAATCGATCGGCCTGGCGGCTGCCCTGGCGCGTTTCCCGCAGGTCACGGCACAGTTCGACGCGAACGCCATCGCGGCGATGACCGATCCCGCCAATTATCTGGGGCAAGCGCGGGCCTTCGCGCAACGCGCCCACGATGCGTCGCTGAGCCTGGATGCAACGCGAGGAGACCAGGCATGACCCGGACAAGCGAACGGGCCGAACAGGCCGAACGAGCCGAACGAGCCGGACAGTCCCAACAATCCGAACAACTCGAACAACCCGCAACGGGCGTTGAACGCCAGTACTTCGAATATCTTTCCCAACGCGATTGGCGCGTGCCAAAGTGCACAGCCTGCGCCACCACTGTGTTCTACCCGCGCCAGATCTGCCCCACGTGCAGCCATGACCAATTCGACTGGGTAAAGCCGGCTGGCCTCGGCACCATCCATGCCACCACGACGGTCCGCCGTTCCGACAAAGCCGGCGGCCCTTACGACGTCAGCCTTATCGATATGGCCGAGGGCTTCCGCATGATGTCGCGGGTGGCCGATACCCTGCCCGGCGAGGCGCGCATAGGAGATCGTGTGCAAGCCTACGTGGGCGAAGAGGCGGGTGCGCCCATCGTGCTGTTCAGGCGCGCGGAAACGACGGGAGGCGCATGATGTCGAGCACACAGCAACGCGGCGGCACAGCTATCGTCGGCATCGGGCATGCGGGCCTGGGCGACGCCACGGGTTACACCGATATGGAGATTCTGGCCCAGGCCGCGCGGCGCGCCGTCCTGGACGCGGGTCTGCGCATGGCTGACATAGACGGCTTGTGCACTTGCAGCGCGTCGGCCACGATGTGGGCGATGCCGGTGGCGGAGTATCTGGGCCTGCGGCCAACCTTCATCGATAGCACCATGCTGGGCGGCTCCAGCTTCGTCGCCCATCTTGAGCCATCGATACAGGCTTTGCTGACAGGGCAATGCAATGCCGTCCTGGTCTGCTACGGCAGCACGCAACGTACTTCGACGCTGGATCGGGCCGCTGTCGGCAAGATGCGCGCGGTGCTCGACCCCTTGCCCTTCGAGGCGCCGTACCAGCCGCTGCAACCGATTACTTCCTATGCGCTTGCGGCTTCCCGCCACATGCACCAATACGGCACCACTCGCGCGCAGCTGGCCGAGGTGGCCGTGGCGGCACGCGCCTGGGCCAGGCTCAATCCGGATGCATACATGCAGGATCCGCTGACGATCGAAGAGGTGTTGAACGCCAGAATGGTCAGCGATCCGTTAAGTGTGCGCGACTGCTGCCTGTTGACGGATGGCGCCGGCGCCTTCGTGTTGACCCGTGCGGATCTTGCCCGCGACTTGCGCCACAAGCCGGCCTACGTCTTGAGCTGCGCCACCGAGACGTGGCACCGGCAGATTTCCTCGATGCCGGACTTGACCGTGACGTCTGCCTCCCGGTCCGGGGCACGCGCCTACGCCGCGGCAGGCCTGGCGCCGAAGGACGTCGACCTGCTGTGCCTGTACGACGCCTTCACGATCAACGTCATCCTGTTTCTGGAAGACCTCGGCTTTTGCCCCAAGGGGGAAGGGGGCCGCTTCGTTACCGGCGGCCATATCGCCCCGGGTGGCGGCCTGGCCGTCAACACCAATGGCGGCGGCCTGTCCTTCGGGCATCCCGGTATGTATGGCGTGTTCCTGATCCTGGAGGCCGTGGCGCAACTGCGAGGTACCGCCGGCGCGCGCCAGCAAAGCGCCGATGTGGTGCTGGTGCACGGCAATGGCGCGACGCTATCCAGCCAATCGACCGCGCTGCTAGGCTCCGCCGCCACACTTTGACGGCGTCATCCCAACTTTTCGTTCAACACAGACATGATCAACAAAATAGCCACGACGCTGCAGGATGCGGTATCACGCATCCCCGACGGCGCCGCCGTGATGGTCAGCGGCTTCGGCGACTCGGGCCTGCCCCGCGAGCTGCTGCACGCCTTGGTGCGGCACGGGCCGTCGGACCTCACGCTCATCAGCAATAACGCCGGGACCGGCGACTATGGGCTGGCCGCGCTGCTGGCGGCGGGCCTGGTCCGCAAAGTGATCTGCTCCTATCCCAAATCTTCCGGTGCGGATGTGTTCACCTCGCTCTATCGTGCCGGCAAGGTTGAACTGGAAGTCGTGCCCCAAGGAACCCTGGTGGAGCGCATGCGTGCGGCCGGGGCAGGGCTTGGACCGTTCTTCACGCCTACGTCCTACGGCACGCCGGTGGCGGCGGACAAGGAACAGCGTGTCATCGATGGTGTCGGCTACGTGCTCGAACAACCCTTGCGCGCCGATTTCGCGCTGATCAAGGCCTACCACGGCGACCGCTGGGGCAATCTCACCTACCGCATGGCCGGCCGCAGCTTTGGTCCCATCATGGCCATGGCCGCGCGGCACAGCATCGCGCAGGTGGACGACGTGGTCCCCTTGGGTGCCATCCCTGCCGAGGCGGTTACCACGCCCGGCATTTTCATCAAGACGGTAGTTCACAAGGGAGCGGCACATGCAGACGCTTGAAGCGCGGACGCCCAAGTTATCCAGGATGCGCATCGCGCAACTGGTCGCCGCGGACATTCCTGCGGGCAGCTATGTAAACCTGGGGATCGGCATCCCAACCATGGTGGCGCGCTACCTTGATGAAACCAAGGAAATCGTCCTGCATAGCGAGAACGGCATCCTGGGCCTGCGCGGCGTGCCGGACGGGGTCCCGGGTGACATCGACCTGATCAACGCCAGCAAGGAATATGTGCAGCTGATTCCCGGCGCCTCGTTGTGCGACCAGGCCATGTCGTTTGCCATGATGCGCGGCGGCCATCTGGACCTGACGGTACTGGGTGCCTTCCAGGTGGCGGTCAACGGCGACCTGGCCAGCTGGTCCGTGGGGCAGCAGGACGACGTACCCGGCATCGGCGGCGCCATGGATCTGGTGGTTGGCGCACGCCGTGTCATCGTCGCGATGCAGCATACGGGCAGGGACGGCACGCCCAAGCTGGTCCAGCGTTGCACGCTGCCGCTGACGGGGCTGGGTGTAGTCACCAGCGTCTACACCGATCTTGCCGTTCTCGATGTGGAACCCGGCAAGGGCTTCCTGGTCAAGGCCATGGTTGCAGGACTTTCCCGCGCGGCCCTGGAACAGGTGACCGACGCCCCCTTGCGCTACGCGGACAACGTCCGAACGCTTGAACTCTGAATTCTCATCTCTTCCAAAACAAATCAATCCGGAGACAACATGAACATCGGCTTTCCCATCAAGGCGCTCTGCGCCGGCCTGGCATTCGCCTCGGTCCTGGCCGCCACCCCCGCTCGTGCCGCCTATCCTGATCGCCCCGTTCAGATGGTGATCGGCTATCCCCCAGGGGGTTCGGCCGATGCCGTGGCGCGGCCGCTGTCGGTATTATTAAGCAAGTATCTGGAGCAGTCCGTCGTCGTGGAGTACAAGGCGGGTGCCGGTGCGATCATCGGCACGCAAACGGTGGCGCGCGCCAATCCGGATGGCTATACGGTAGGCCTGGTGTTGGCGGCGCACGCCATCAATCCCAGCCTGTACAAGCTGCCGTACGACACCGCCAAGGACTTCACGCCTATCGGCAAGGTGGCCAGCCTGCCCCTTGCGCTATATGTGAACAGCAAGTTCCCGGTCAAGACGGTGCAAGAGTTCATCGACTATGCCAAGAAGAAGCCGGGCGAAGTCAGCATGGCGTCGTCCGGCAACGGCAACACCAGCCATCTGGCCATAGAACTGCTTTCGTCAATGGCCGGCATCCGCGTGCTGCATGTGCCATTCAAGGGAGGCGGCCCGGCGCAGTCGGCGTTGATGGGCGCGCAGGTGGATGGCCTCTTCGATGGTCCATACTCGATGAATATGGTGACGACCGGTCGTGCGCGTCTTCTTGGATTCGCCAGCAAGGAGCGCCTGTCCATCGCGCCCGAGATTCCGACGATTGCGGAGTCAGGCGTGCCCAACTTCGAGGTGTCCGGCTGGTACGGTTTGATCGGTCCCGCTGGCATGCCGAAGGAAGTGGTCGCCAAGCTCAATGACGCCATGCGCAAGGCCGTGGCCGATCCAAAGTTCAAGGAAATCGTGGAGCCCCTGGGCTATGTCATCGAGCCGTCCTCGCCGGAGGAATTCGGCGCCTATGTCGCGCAAGAGCAGGCCCGCTGGAGCGATGTCATTCGTAAAGCCAATATCAAGTTGGATTGATTCCGCGCTGGGGACCCCACGATGTTGAATTTCTCTACGATGACCTTGGGTATCGTCGGCGGCGGCTTGATGGGCCGCGGCATCGCGCAGATTGCGTTGGCGGCCGGTATTCCGGTGATCCTGTTCGACCAGCGCAAAGAAGCGCTGGCGCTGGCGCGCGCGGAAATCGACAAGGGCTTGCGGCGGCAGGCGCACAAAGAAGGCTACTCGGCGGACAGCGTCGAGCGGCATCTGTCCCGCCTGACGCTCGCCGAGCGCTTGCAAGACCTGGCTTCCTGCCAGGTGGTCATCGAGGCGATCGTGGAGTCCCTATCCGCGAAGCAGTCCCTGTTTGAACAGATCGAGGACATCGTTGCGACAACTGCGGTACTGGCGACCAATACGTCCTCGTTGCTGGTGACGGAGGTCGGCGCCAACTGCCGGCATCCGGAACGCTTCGGTGGCTTGCACTTCTTCAGCCCCGTTCCCCGGATGAAGATCGCCGAAGTGATCGGCGGCGAACGTACCGCGCCCGCCGTGGTCGATGCGCTGGAGGCCCTGACGCGAAAGCTGGGCCATCATCCAGTGCGCGCCCGCGACACCCCGGGCTTTATCGTGAACCATGCCGGCCGGGCCTATGGACCGGAGTCCTTGCGTATTGCCAGTGAACAGGTCGCCGGCTTCGCCACGATAGACCGCGTGCTGCGCGAGGCCTGCGGGTTCAAGATGGGGCCGTTCGAGCTGTTCGATCTGACTGGCCTGGATATCTCGCATCCGGCGGGCGAATCCATCTACCATCAATTCTACGAAGAGCCGCGCTTCCGCCCCTCGCCGATTACGCGGCTACGGCTGGCGGGTGGCCTGCTGGGGCGCAAGAGCGGTAGTGGTTTCTATCCCTACGACGCGGAAGGACGGCGTATCGATCCGCCGGAAAGCACCATGCCGACAACGGCGGGCATGCCGGTGTGGATAGGGCCGTGCGAGATTCCGGGTAAGCGCGAAGCGGTCTTGGCCTTGCTGGAGCGCGCGGGGGCGGCTATCGTCAGTGATCCTCCGGCGGCGCCACGATCCGCGGCCCCGTTACGCGCGGCGGACGTCCTGTGCATCCTGCTGCCTGTCGGCGATGACGCGACGCAAGCGAGTGTGCAGGCGGGGGTGAATGCACGTTGGACGGTGACCTTGGATCCTTTGTTTCTGGAGGGCCGGCGCACGCTGATGTGCACTCCTCTAACCGATACAGCAGCGCGAGATCTTGCGCGCCGGCTGCTGTCGGCGGATGGGACGCAGGTCGCCGTCATCAACGACAGCCCGGGCTTCATTGCGCAACGTGTGTGCGCGGCCATCGTCAACATTGCCTGCGATATGGCCCAGCAGGGCATCGCGTCACCCACCGACATCGACCAGGCGGTGCGGCTGGGGCTTGGCTATCCCAAAGGGCCGTTCGAACTGGGCGATCACTTGGGTGCTTCCGTGGTCATGCGCATTCTCGATGGCTTGTACACGCGGTATCGCGATCCGCGCTACCGTCCGAGCCCTTGGCTGTCACGCCGCGCCGCCCTCGGGATTTCCTTGCTGCACCCCGATGCACGAGAGTGAGGGCCGAACGATCTGGCTAGCCGTGATCGGCTTGTAGACGGGTGCTAGTACCATTACGCAAATCTGGCAGGCTATAAACAGCCAGTTATTGCAAACATGGGAAGACCGGTGATCAAGCGCATCTCTTCATCCGCCGCGGAAGGAAAGACGAGTCGAGGCATCTATTTATTGATCCGAGGTCAAATTCTGGATGGCACTTTGGCGGCGGGGGCGGCGCTGCCGTCGACCCGGGCGCTTGCCGAGGATCTGGCTGTTTCCCGATCTACTGTGACCACGGTCTACGAGCAACTGGCGGCCGAGGGCTATCTTGAAACCCACCTGGGCAAACGGGCCAGCGTCGCCGCAGGCCTGACCAGGCAAGCCGCCGCGCAAGCCGTAGCCGTCAGGCCAGGCCATCTACGTGAAGTTTCCGCGTACGGCAAACGGATCGCGGCGTACGGTGCAGCCACTTCCTTTCCCGTGGCGATCGAGTCGCTCATCGATTTCCAATATGGTTCGCTGGCTGCCCAGGATTTTCCTTTGCTTGCGTGGCGGCGCGCCTATAACCGCGTGCTGGTGCAACGCCAGCGCTGGATGGCCTACGATGCGCCCGAAGGGGAGAGGACGCTGCGCGATGCCCTGCGTGGCTATCTGCGCCGCGCGCGAGGCCTGCAATGTGACGCGGAACAAATCATCATCGTCCAGGGCTCGCAGCAGGCCATAGACCTGTGCGCCCGCGTGCTCATCGACCCCAAGGACCGCGTCGTCGTTGAAGATCCCTGCTACGCGATGGCGCGCCGCGTCTTTGAAGCGGCGGATGCTCAAGTCATCGCGCTTCCGGTCGATGGCATGGGACTCGATACCCGCAAGCTGCCGGCGAAGCGCTGCAAGCTGGCTTACGTCACGCCGTCCCATCAATTCCCGCTGGGAGCGGTGATGTCGATCCAACGGCGCAAGGATCTGCTCGCCTGGGCGGTGGCGCAAAACGCATGGGTGGTCGAGGATGATTACGACGGCGAGTTTCGCTACGGCATGCGGCCCGTCGACACCCTGCAGTCGATCGACGACTCGGCCGGCGTCATTTATGTGGGCACTTTTTCCAAGGCGCTTTCGCCACAGCTGCGCCTGGGCTACCTGGTGTTGCCGCCCGAATTGGTCCCGCTCTTTCGCGAGGCCAAGCGGCTCGTGGATCGCCATGGGCCACGTCAGGAACAGTTGGTGTTGGCATCGATGATAGAGGATGGCAGCTATGAGCGGCATGTCCGGCGCTGCCGGCGATTGAACGAGCAGCGGCGGGAAACGCTGTTGCAGGCCCTGGAGACATATCTACACGGAGTCGTCGACGTGGACGGAGCGGCGTCCGGCCTGCATGTGGTCGTGTGGTGTTCACCCATCCCCGTGACAGCAGAGGCTGAATTTGCAGCCCACGCGCGGACTCACGGTGTTGGAGTACGCCCCTTGTCGCCCCTCTATGCGTCGTTCGAATCGCCGCGGCAGCGACCCTGCGCGGGCTATGTCCTTGGCTATGCCAGCCTCTCGGCCAAGGACATTGCCGAAGGGGTGCGGCGCCTGTCGCTGGCATTGAAAACCTTTCCGCAAGCGGCGCCTTCGTCCAGGGTGTAGGCAGCGTGAAGCCCAAGGGGTCATCCGGCATGTTCCGGATTGCCATAAAGGTGGCCATGCTGCGCGGCGGAAGAACGGCTTATCCCGGCGCGCGTTCGGCGCCGGGAAATAGCCCTCTAACGCAGGCTCTGGCGCGCCGCCGCGGCAATGGCATGCATGTCCACCCAGAAATGCGCGCGCAGCGCTGCCCGCGTGTCGCTGCGCCCGAAACCATCGGTGCCCAAGGTGGTATACAGGCGATCGGCCGGCAGGTGGGCGCGCAGGGATTCCGGCAGGGCCCGGGCGTAATCGGAGGCTGCCACGATAGGCCCCGTGCTATCGCCCAGCAGTTGCCGCAGATGGGAGTCCGCGGTTAGCGCATCCCCGCCGGCTTGCAGGGCTTGCGCTTCACGTGCCAACTCGGTCCAGCTGGTGATGCTGTAGCTATGCACCGTATAGCCTTCTTCATGCAAGTGTTGCGCCGCCTTGAGCACCTCTCGGAAGATCGCGCCCGAACCCAGCAAGGTGACAGCGCCTTTGCCTGGATTTCCTTTTCTGGTTTCGAAGAGATAGCCGCCGCGCAGGACGCCCGCCCGATCGGCTTGGGACAGATCCGGCTGCTTGTAGTTTTCATTCATCACCGTGACGTAATAGAACACGTCCTTCTGCTCAGCCATCATTTCGCGCATGCCATGGTCGATGATGACAGCCAACTCGCCCGCGTGCGCCGGATCGTACGATTTGCAGTTCGGAATCGTTGCCGCCCAGAGATGGCTGGTGCCGTCCTGGTGTTGCAGACCCTCGCCCCCCAGCGTGGTCCGCCCCGAGGTGGCGCCGATCAGGAAGCCGCGCGGGCGTTGATCGGCGGCGGCCCAGATCAAATCGCCGATGCGCTGGAAGCCGAACATCGAGTAGTAGATGTAAAACGGCAGCATCGCCTCGCCATGCGTGCTGTAGCTCGTCGCGGCGGCAGTCCAGCTTGAGATGGCACCAGCCTCGCTGATCCCTTCTTCAAGAATCTGGCCGTCGGTGGCCTCCCGGTACGACAGGATGGAGCCGATATCTTCCGGTTCATAGCACTGGCCATGGCTGGAGTAGATACCGACTTGCTTGAATAGATTGGCCATGCCGAACGTCCGTGCCTCGTCTGCCACGATCGGCACGATGCGCTGGCCGATCGTCTTGTCTTTCAGCAGCCCGCCGATCATGCGCACGAACGCCATGGTCGTGCTCATCTCCTTGCCGTCCGCCTGGGTGGCGAACTTCCCCCACGTATCGAGTTCAGGTGGCGTAATCGGCTTGCAATCGGTATGGCGTTTCGGCACTGACCCACCGAGATCCTTGCGACGGGCCAGCAGATATCGCATGTCCGCACTGTCGGGCGCCGGCTTGAAGAAGTCGAGGTTCTGGACCTGCTCGTCGCTGAGGGGAAGCGCGAAGCGATCCCGGAACGCCAGCAGATCCTCCGCCTCCAGCTTCTTGTTGGAGTGGGTGGTCATCTTCCCTTGGGCCGCCGAGCCCATCCCATAGCCTTTCTTGGTATGGGCGAGAATCACCGTCGGTCCGCCTTGGAAGTTGACCGCTGCGTGGTACGCCGCGTAAATCTTGGTGATATCGTGCCCGCCGCGTTTGAGCGCATCGATCTGTGCATCCGAGAGCGACGCCACGATGGCGGCGATCTCGTCGTTCTGGCCGAAGAAGTTGCTACGGTTGAAGGCGGCGTCCTTGGCGGCCAAGGTCTGCATCTGGCCGTCAACGGTCCGTGCCAGCGCCTCGCGCAGCGCGCCCGTGGTGTCACGCTCGAAAAGCGGGTCCCAATCGCTGCCCCACAACAGCTTGATGACATTCCAGCCGGCGCCGGAGAAAAGCTTCTCAAGCTCGTCGATGATCTTGCCGTTGCCGCGGACAGGGCCATCCAGGCGCTGAAGATTGCAGTTCACCACCCACGTGAGGTTATCCAGCTTTTCACGCGCGGCGAGCGTCAGGGCAGCCATGCTCTCGGGCTCGTCCATCTCGCCATCGCCGAACACTCCCCAGACCCGGCGGCCCGTGCAGTCCAGGATGCCGCGGTCCGTCATGTAGCGCATGAAGCGGGCCTGGTAGATCGAGCTGATAGGTCCGATGCCCATCGAACCCGTGGGAAATTGCCAGAAATCCGGCATCAGATAGGGGTGTGGATAGCTCGACAATCCCTTGGCGCCGGCGGACACGGCCGACACTTCGCGGCGGAAATGAAGCAGGTCTTGTTCCGTCAGCCGGCCTTCCATATACGCGCGGGCATAGATTCCAGGTGCGCTGTGCGGTTGGAAAAAGACCAGGTCTCCCCGTTGCGCTGGCGCGTCGCCACCTCGCCCGTGATAGAAATGGTTGAAGCCCACCTCGAAAAGGTCCGCCGCACTCGCATAGCTGGCGATATGGCCACCCAGTTCGCCATAGGCCTTGTTGGCTTTGACGACCATGGCCAGTGCATTCCAGCGCATGAGAGAAGCCAGGCGTTCTTCCGTTTCCAGGTCGCCTGGAAAGGGCGCTTCGTCCGCGCGCGCAATGGTGTTCACATACGCCTTCCTTGACGGATCCACGGATAGCTGAGCTTGGACAGACGTGGGCAGCAAAGCCTGCAAGGCCCGCAACATCTGGAGTCCCCGCTCGTCGCCATGCGCTTGCATCATTGCGACGAAGGCGTCGCGCCATTCTCCGGTTTCTTGTGGATCGGGGTCTTGATAGGGAAGCATGTGTCTCTCTCCTGTCTGGGGGCTGGCGTTCGCTTGGGTCGCCGCTCGTCTTCAAGCGTCGAAATCTTTTATCTAGTGGCAGCATTCTCCTTCCATTCGGGAGCAGGATCCACTCGCCATCCCACGGCAGTACCTGCCAGCATTTCACCGATCCAATCGACGAACGCCCGCACCGTGCGCGACAGGCAACGATTGCGAGAATAGATGATCGACGTAAACCTGCGCCAACGTTCAAACGTGCTTGCGCGTGGCGAGCTGTTTGAGCAGCAGGGTGGCGGCGGCAGCGGAGGAGGCGGGGTTCTGACCCGTGATCAGCAGGCCGTCGCTCACCACATACGAAGCCCAATCGTCGCCTCTCGAAAACTTGCCACCCTTGGCCTTGAGTTCGTCTTCGACCAGGAAGGGCACGACGTCCGTGAGCTGTACGCCGTCTTCCTCTGTATTGGTGAATCCGGTGACTGTCATGCCTTCGACGAGCGGCCGGCCGTCTGGCTTCCTGGCGTGCCGGAGTACTCCCGGTGCGTGGCAGACCAACGCGATCGGCTTGTTCGCGGCGAGGAACGATTCGATCAGTGCAATCGAGTTCTTGTCTTCGGCGAGGTCCCAAAGCGGGCCATGGCCGCCGGGATAGAACACCGTGTCGAAATCAGCTTGATCCACGCTGTCGAGACGGACCGTGGCCGCCAGTTGCGCTCGCGCTTCTTGGTCAGCCTCGAAGCGATGAGTCGCAGCGGTCTGGAAGGCGGGTTCGTTACTCTTGGGATCGAGCGGGGGCTGGCCTCCCTGGGGCGACGCCAAGACGATGTCCGCGCCGGCGTCCTTGAAGATGTAGTAGGGCGCGGCCAGTTCCTCAAGCCAGAAACCGGTCTTGCGGCCGGTGTTACCCAGTTGATCGTGCGAGGTAAGAATCATCAGGATTTTCATGTGTGTGCTCCAGGTGAGTAAGTAAATAGACCGGTCGTCTAGTTGTGTGCTGTAAAAAAGCACTTCCAGGGAAGTGCGGTACCAGGGTCCGGCTTAGCGAGTGAGATGCAGGGTTTGACGGGTGACCGCCATGGCGGCCTCGAATGGCTGCATGCCACGGACGATTTTCACTATCACGCTGGCGCCCAGCCAAAGTTGGTAAAGGCATTGCGCCGTGGCTGCAGGCGTGGCATCGACGGCTAGTGAACCTTCCGCCACGCCGGCTTCGATGGCACGTGCCAAGCGATCCATGATCCCGGCCGTGCCGCTTTTGAGTGCCATGCGCATCGGCTCTGACAAGTCGGCGACCTCTGCTCCAAGCTTTACTGCCAGGCATTTGCCCTGGCAGTCGAAGAAGGATTGCGTATCCTGCCAGTTCTGCCAGTACTTCATGAGTCGCTGACCCATGTCCAATCCGGGTGTCGCCAAGGTCGCGTCGAGCTCTGCAAGATAGTCTTCGAAATAGCTTTCGAGCATTGCCACGCCGAAGGCATCTTTCGAGCCGAAGTAGTGGTAGAACGATCCTTTCGGAACGCCCGATGCGGTAAGGATCTCGTTGATACCGACAGCAGAAAAACCCTTGCCGGCCATGATGCGCTGGCCGTTGGCAAGAATGTTGTCGCGAACCTCGTTCGATACGTTTGTTGCAGTGTCCATGGGACGTAATGTAGCAGCGATTAGACCGGTCGTCTAGTGGGTGAGTATCGTGACGGCAATTCCGGGCCTGCGGTCGGATTCGAAGAGGGCGCAGGAATATACAGCGAACCGAAATGCACTATCTCGGTGGCGGGATCATGAACTTCGTTTACTTGCGCTGCCGCCATGGTCGAAGGCACGGACGCAGAGATCCACGAAACTGCGAACCTTGGGGTCCATGTAGCGGCTCGATGCGAATACTGCATGGACAGGTGCCGGCATTTCGGCCCAGCCCGAAAGCACTTGAGATAACGTGCCATCCGCCACGTACGGTTCGGCCATGAAACGGGGCAATTGGGCGATCCCGAGACCCGCGTTCGCCAGATTCTTCGCGGCAATCGTACTGTTTACCGCACAGCGTGGGGACGCTGTGATTTTTTCCCTATCGGCGCCGTTAACCAGAGTCCAGTTGGAGCGGCCGCGCGTTGTTTTCAAGATCAGTTCATGATGCTTCAGGTCGCTGACCGTCAAGAGCGCTGGTCCGCGCTTCAGGTAGTCAGAGGCTGCATATAGCCCGTAAGTAACTTCTCCGAGCTTGCGCGCCGACAGCCCTGAATCCTCTAGCGTGCCGACGCGAATCGCGACATCGAACCCTTCGTGAATGACATCGACCAAGCGGTTCGTGTATTCCGCTTCCACGGTCACCTTGGGCGCCAAACGCAGAAAGGCCGCGATCCATTCGTCAACGACCATCGTCCCGAATTCAGAGCCAGCCGTGATTTTGAGCAAGCCCTTTGGCTCCTTGGTCTGTTGCGCCACCGCAGCCTCGGCTGCCTCGGCGGCAGTCAGGATGCTGATGGCGCGCTCGAAATAATCGCGCCCAACTTCAGTCACGCTGAGGCGACGTGTGGAGCGAGTGAGAAGTTGAGCGCCAAGTTTTTCTTCCATGCGTTGGACGATGCGGCTGACCCGCGCCTTGTCGGTGCCTAGCCTGTCCGCGGCGGTAGTAAAGGAGCCGTCGGTCACAACCGCCGCGAAGACTCTCATTTCTGGTAGGTCGATTGATGTATTCATGGACAACAGTATGTGATGTTTGTTGGTATTTATCAAACCGCTGGCCCCGCGCATAGTGTGGTTCAAGCGATGCATCCCGCTCACTCACAAAGGAAAAAATGATATGGCACAAACAATCGGCATTATCGGTTCCGGCCTCGTCGGCAAGGCAGTTGCGCGTCTGGCCATCGCTGCCGGATATAAAGTTGTGATCAGCAATTCGCGCGGGCCGGACATGATTCATGGTCTGATCGATGATCTTGGTCACCGAGCACGCGCCGGTACTGTGGAAGACGCGATTGCGGCTGCGGATATCGTCTTGCTCGCCATTCCGCTGGCCGCTTTCGAGAAGTTGCCGGCCGGCAACTTCGCCGGCAAGATCGTTCTCGATCAAACGAACTATTACCCCGGCATGGGCGGGTTCAGGCGGGTTGATCTCGACAAAGGGGAACTGACGTCGAGCGAACTCGTGCAGCGGCATCTTCTCGGCGCGCGCGTGGTCAAGGGGCTCCACAATCTCAGTTGGATTCATATGGAGAGCAACGCGCGCCCCAAGGGCGATGTCGATCGGACAACTCTCCCCATCGCTGGCGACGACTCCCGCGCGAAAGAAGTCGTGCAACGTTTCATCGAAGCAGTGGGTTACGACGTTGTCGATGCGGGTTCGCTCGCCGACAGTTGGCGCATCGAACCAGGTACGCCAATCTACTTCTGGCGCTACGCTCCCGTCGTTCCAGAGGGGGTGTCAGGAGATGAGGCTAAAAGAATCTATAAGCAGCGGGGCGAACCGGTGCGCTCTGAAGAAGCCGGGAGACTCATCGAGGGGGCGGTGCGTCCGTCGCCGATCGGTGGGACCTTGGCGGGTATGCCGCAGGTGCACGTAGATTTGTTCCTGGAACAGGCTAGCGCCGATACCGTCAAGAAGTAATGCCTACACCTTGTCCACCGCTCTTGCCCGCCATGCCAAGCATTATTGATGTATTCAGAGACAACGGTCTGTAGTTGTCGATGCTATTTATCTTCTGCTTCCTCGTCTCTAGAGTGACGTTTTGACGGCACAAGTGGGAGATATACGCGCAATGAAGATAGGCATCTTGAATACAGGCAATATCGGCGGCCGACTCGCGCGGGCTTGGGCTGCCGCCGACCATCAATTGGTGCTCGCCAAAGACGGTGAGGACCGCAAGATCGCACCGCTTCTAGCCGAGCTTCGCGGCCGCGCCCAACTGGGCACTATCAAGCAGGCAGCGGACTTTGGCGAAGCAGTGCTGTTCTCGGTTTATTGGCCGCGGGCGGACGCCATAATCGATGCGGTAGGTGACACGCTCGACGGCAAGGTGGTGATCGAGACCATGAATCCGCTCGGCGTTACCAGCGCCTTCGTCCACTTTCATGACCAGGCATTCATGCGCGATAACTCGACCGCCGAATATCTGCAAAAACGTCTTCCGCGGGCGCGTGTGGTGAAAACCTTCAATCTGTTGGCCGCGCCGCTGCTGGAAGCGGCGGCCTGGGCGGCGTCACCCTCCAAGCCCAGCATGTTCTATGTGACGGACGATTACGGGGCGGGGCAAGTTGTGCGGCAGTTGATAGAAGACGCGGGCTTCACACCCGTGAACGCGGGCCCTCTGAGCGCTGCGCGCCAATTGGAACAGCTTGGTGTGTTGCTGCACCACGTCGTCGAGCATGAATTCAGCGGTGACCCGAACTTCTTGAGTCGCCTGGGTATCTCGGTGGTCGAGGCCCGCCCCGGCCCCATTGTGCGGGAGCGAATTGGTTGAGGTTCAGGGGAGGTTGACTACGTGGTCAGCCAAACAGATTCAAATCACAGGAATAGCAGATGTCACAGTCACTGGTGGGAAAAACAGCTCTCATAACGGGAGGGTCGCGAGGCATAGGCCGATCAATCGCGCTGCGGTTGGCAAAAGATGGTGCGATCGTCGCCTTGACTTACAAGGCGAGCAAAACGGGGGCCGATGAGGTGGTCGCCGCTATCGAGGATGCGGGGGGGCGTGCCTTCGCACTTCACGCAGACCTTGTTGAAGCCGAGACGATTCCAACGTTATTCGAAAAGCTCGATAGCGAATTCGCTGCGCGCAATGGTAATGAGACGCTTGATATCCTGGTCAACAACGCCGGTAACTCTGGTTGGGGCGGCCTTGCCGACGCTACTCCGGAAGCCTGGAACACGATGTTCGCGGTACACGCCCGCGCGCCGTTCTTCTTGGTGCAGTCCGCGCTGAGCCGCTTGGCCGATGGCGGCCGGATCATCAATATATCCTCCGGCCTGGGTACGCGTCCCTTGCCCGCCGTTCCTATCTACTCCATGGCCAAGGCAGCCATCAACAACTTTACCCACTCACTGGCGATGGAGTTGGGGCCACGCGGAATCACGGTGAATGCCGTAGCGCCTGGTTGGACCCGAACGGATATGAACGCGGCAGTGCGCGAAAATCCGGAAATGGTAAACGCTATCCAGGCCGACACCGCGCTGGGACGCTTCGGCGAAACCTCCGACATCGCTGCGGTCGTCGCTTTTCTCGCGTCCGACGAAGGCCGTTGGGTTACTGCACAGATCATCGAAGCGAGCGGCGGCTACAAGCTATGAGGCGTGGGCTGTGCCGATTCGCGGGAGGGTGGCCTCGAACTTTCCTATGCGAGTCTAGTGGGGCTGTCCCCGTCCCTTGATTGAGCCGTGGGTGTCATCCCAGCGCTGCACCTCACGCTAAACCAAATCAGCGAAAGAGGCTGGAGTGTTCGCGGCTTGAGGGGGAGTACGAAGCTGCGGCTGAGTATCACCGATCGTACCGCCGCCGAATCCAATGCCGCGTTGAGAGCCTTGTTCAACACTTGCACCACCGTCTCCCCACGGAGCGTGGTTTGAGTAAAGGAAACGGGAAGAGAGTTCCATGCCGTTGTGCCACAATGGCCTCAAGTTCTCTTATTGACATGAGCCCTGCATGCCCCTGGACGCCGAAGCGCTGAACCAAATTTCGCAGCAGACGCTGCGCCATTACGAAGAGCGTGCCGAGGAGTTTCGTGCCGGTACGCTCGATCACGATGTCAGCCAGAACATCGCCGCGCTGCTGGACAATATCCAGGGGCCGTCGCCGTATCGCATCCTGGATTTCGGCTGTGGTCCAGGGCGGGACCTTCGCGTCTTCGCCGCGCGTGGCCATCTCGCCATCGGCTTGGATGGCGCCGGCAGGTTTGCCGAGATGGCGCGTGAGGCCTCGGGCTGCGAGGTGTGGCATCAAGACTTCCTGGCGCTCGATCTGCCGGCCGCCTTTTTCGACGGCATCTACGCCAACGCATCGCTGTTTCACGTGCCGAGCCAGGAGCTGCCACGCGTGCTCACCGAACTGCGCGCCGCTCTGAAAAAAGGTGGTGTCCTCTTTACTTCCAACCCCCGTGGCGCCAATGAAGAAGGTTGGAATCGCGGCCGCTATGGGGCTTATCACGACATCGACACGTGGCGTCATTATGTCGAACAGGCCGGTTTCGGTGAAATCACGCATTACTACCGCCCCGCCGGTCTGCCCAGGGACCAGCAACCCTGGCTGGCAAGCGTTTGGCGCGCCCAGCCCCAGGCCTAGCCTCAGCGTCAGCGTCAGCCTCAGCCTCAGCCTCAGCCTCAGCCCACGGCCGGGAACCCCGGCCCGGACCGCGCTGTCGGCGGCGTCGCGGTAGCGTATCGAGCACTTGACGGTAAACGAGATCAGCCCTCGGCCGAAGGCGTGCAAGGGCGCGGGGGTCGATACGTGTGGACAGAGACCAGGCCCGAAAGACATACCAGCTTTGCCGTTTGCGGCCATACCTCATCGCGTTGCAGATTCCTAAACTGATGCCTATCAGGAATCAAGGAGTAGGCCTTTGCAGCCGCTGTTGTCGAATATCAGAGTGCTGGACCTTAGCCGTGTGCTGGCCGGCCCATGGGCGAGCCAGATCCTGGCGGACCTGGGCGCCGATGTGATCAAAGTCGAGCGTCCGGGGCGGGGCGACGATACCCGTTCCTGGGGGCCGCCATTCTTGCAGGATGAGGCTGGACAGGACACGACTGACGGTGCCTACTTCATCGCCACCAACCGTGGCAAGCGGTCGATCACATTGGATCTGCAGACCGCCGAAGGGCAGGATATCGTCAAGTCCCTCTGCCGGGATGTCGATGTCGTGCTGGAGAATTACAAGGTCGGCACGTTGGCGCGGCTGGGTCTCGATCATGCGGCACTATCGAAGATCAACCCCCGCCTGGTGTATTGCTCGGTGACAGGCTTCGGCCAGACCGGACCGCGCGCGGCCGAGCCCGCCTACGATTTCCTGATCCAGGCCATGGGCGGTCTCATGAGCGTGACCGGCGAACGCGACGAAAAACCTGGAGGGGGGCCGCAGAAAGTGGGCGTGCCCATCGTCGACTTGAGCACCGGCGTCTACGCGGCCCTGGGCATCGTCGCCGCGCTGCTGCGGCGCACGCAGACAGGGCAGGGCGAATACGTGGATGTGGCGATGCTGGACGTTCAGGTAGGACTACTGGCCAACCAGGCTATGAATTTCCTCCTGGGCAAGCGGGTGCCCGGCCGCACCGGCACCGCGCATCCCAACATCCAGCCGCAACGCACTTTCCGTTGCGCCGATGGCGACATCGTCATCGTGGTGGGCAACGATGCGCAGTTCACCGCCTTTTGCGCGGCGATCGGCCAACCGGCGCTGGCTCGCGACGAGCGCTACGCTTCGAATGGCCAGCGGGTCAGGAACCAGGCGAGTCTCGATCCTGTCCTGGACGCGATCTTTGCCAGTGAACCACGCGCGCACTGGCTGGAAAAACTGAAACAGGCTGGCGTACCCGCCGGCTCCATCAATTCCGTGCCGGAAGTCTTCGACGATCCACAAGTGATCCACCGTGCCATGTTGCGTCACTTGCCGCATCCCGTGGCCGGCAGCGTGCCGCAGGTCATGAGCCCGCTGCGCTTCGGCGGCGCCGCGTTGCGGGCTGATCGCGCCCCCCCGTGCCTGGGCGAGCACACCGACGAGATTCTGGACGGGCTGGGGCTGGACGCCGGCCAGATCCAGGCGCTGCGTGAACGCCACGTCATCTGACCAGTAGAGGACCCCGCTATGAACATGCCCGAAGCCTTGACTGGCCCGTATACCGCGCTGCAAGTGACCGTGGAAGATGGCGTGGCCGTCATACTCCTGGCCAATCCTCCCGTGAATGCGCTTACCACGGCGATGATGAACGAGCTTTCCTGGGTGCTGGACCGCATCTCCGAAACGCCGGAGGTGCGTGCCGTGGTGCTGTCCGGGCAAGGCAGGAATTTCTGTGCCGGCGCTGACCTGAAAGGCCGCGCTGACATCATCAAAGGGCCGGGTGACCTGCCGCAACATTCGCGCCGCACTCGCGAGTGCTTCCATGCGCTGCGGGAATGCGCCAAGCCGGTGGTGTGCGCAATCAACGGCGCGGCGCTTGGCGCGGGCCTGGCCATCGCGGCGTCGTGCGACATCCTGCTGGCCTCCACATCGGCCACGGTGGGCTTGCCGGAGATCAACGTGGGTCTGCTGGGCGGCGGCCGGCACGGTATGCGGCTCTTCAGCCATTCGCGGCTGCGCCGCATGATGCTGACGGGATTGCGTGTGGATGGTGCCGAACTCTACAGGCTGGGAATTGTCGAGGCGGTGGTGGCGCCTGACACCTTGATGGCGGAAGCGATGGCGCTGGGGCGCGAGCTGGCGTCCAAGAGTCCGCTTGCGTCGGTGCTGGCCAAGCAGACCTTGAATGCCATCGAAGAGATGAGCCTGCGCGACGGCTATCGCTATGAGCAGGACATGACCGCGGCCATTGCCCGGACCGAGGACGCGCAGGAGGCGCGCCAGGCCTTCCTGGAAAAGCGGCCGGCCGTGTTCAAGGGCCGTTGACCTGCCGGATTTGCCGAGCCGGTGCCGCGCATAAAAATAGAACCAGGAGACACATCGATGAAAAAGCGCTTCGCTTTCCGGCTGGCCACCGTTCTGGTGGTGGCAGCCGCCCTGCAAACGCTGGCCGCGGCGCACGTTCAGGCTGCCGGCGCCTGGCCCAGCCAGCCTATCCGGATGATCGTGCCTTATCCGCCAGGTGGGTCGGTCGACGTACTGGCCCGGCTGCTGGCTCCAACGTTGGGACAGAAGCTGGGGCAGCCCATCGTGGTGGAAAACAAGGCCGGCGCCTCCGGCACCATAGGCGTCGACGCGACGATGCGCGCCACGCCGGATGGCAGTACCTTCGGCTTTGGCGTGCCGGGCGCCATCGCGGGCCTGCCGCACGTGATGAAGGTTCCGTACGACGTCACCAAGATACAGTACGTGTCGCTGGTGGCCCATATTCCGGTGGTTTTCGTGGTCAATCCCGCGCTGCCGGAAACCACGCTGCCAGCCTTCATCACGACGGCGAAACAGAATCCGGGCAAGTACACCTTCGGATCGGCGGGCAACCTGACCACCCCGCACGTGGCCGGAGAGGTGCTCCGGCAGCAGGCCGGCATCGATTTGCTGCATGTGCCCTACAAGGGCGCGGGACCTGCAGTCACGGCGCTGCTGTCCCAGGAGGTGCAGTTGCTGCCGGCGGACGCCTCCGCTGTGCTGGGCTTGATCAAGGCCGGCAAGATGCGTGCATTGGCGATAGGCAGTGCACACCGCTTCGTGGGCTTGCCGGATGTGCCCACCACCAAGGAATTGGGCCTGCCCGGCGTACAGGTGGAGTCCAACTATGGTGTCATCGCACCGACCGGGACCCCGGCTGACATCGTCAACCGCATGGCTGAAGCCATCGCGCAGTCCCTGCAGGATCCTGTGTTGCGCGCCAAACTTGTCGAGCAGGGCGCGGAGCCGCAGGCCAACAGCCCGGATGAATACCGCAAGCTGATGGATGCCGACTCGCAACGATGGGCGGAAGTCATCAAGCGGGGAAACCTGCGCCTGCAGTAGGGGCGCGGGATAGGGACTTGCAATAGAGACTTGCAATAGGGATTTGCAACAGGGAATGAGGCAGGGATCGCAATAGGGAATATCCAGCGGCGTTGTCCAGCGGCCACAACTAGCTCACTGTGGCTACCGTATAGTGGGGGCGCCATTGCCACCACACTTTGTACATGCCTCTTCCCAAAGCTACGGGACCCAGCCCGGATCTCACCGCCGACCTGCACAAATGGCGCGCCTTTGTCGCCGTTGCGGAGTTGGGCAGCATTACCCGCGCGGCCTTGCATCTGGACCAGGACCAGTCGGTCCTTAGCCGGCGCATCAATGCGCTCGAACGCGAATGCAACGCGCGCCTGTTCAACCGCACCGGCCGGGGTGTGCATCTATCGGAAGTGGGGGAGCGGCTGTTCCCGCTGGTGCGTGCCTTGCTTGAAAATGCCGAGCGCCTGGAACTCGAAGTGAACGGCCAGGCCCGCGAGCCGGCGGGAGAGGTAAGGTTGGGCTTGTTGCCATCGACCGCGCATCCGCTGATCCGCCGCCTGTTCTCACGGCTGCGCCAGCAGTATCCGAAAGTCCACCTGCGGATATTCGAAGGATCGAGCGGGCAGATCGAAGAATGGCTGACCGACAGCCGCGTGGATATCGCGATCCTGTATCGCTACGCGGAGAAATGCCCGCCCGGGGAGACGGCGTTGGCGTATGTGGACTCCTATCTGGTGGGGCCGGCCGGCGATGCGCTTACACAAAGTGGGGAAATACGCTTCGACGCGCTGGATGGCTTGCCGTTCATCCTGCCGGGTGCCCCCAATGGTCTACGCAATACGCTGGACGGAATCGCCCGCACGCGCAAGATCACGATTGCTCCCCTGATCGAGGCCGACTCCCTGCCGCTGATGAAGTCCATCGTCGAGCACGAAAACATGTACACGGTGCTGCCGCTGCACGCCGTGTGGCAGGAGGTCCACGAGGGCAGGCTGAGCGCGGCGGCGCTACGCGATCCGTCCCTGGGCCGCATCATCTCGATGGCATATTCCCGCAGCAAGGGCGCCAGCCGCACCGTCATGGAAGTCGCCAGTCAGATCGAAGCACTGGCCAATGAAATTGGCGGCGAAGGCGTCTGGCGGGTCAGTCCTTGAGTCCTTGGTCCTAAGCCCTGAACCCTAAGCCCTGAACCCTAAGCCCTGAACCCCTAATCCTGCTCGAATGCGGCCGGCCCATCGGCCCGGGTTCATCCTCTCGTTCAGCCGGCCGGAAAGCCGTACAGGCGCTGCGGATTGTCCACCCACACCTTGCGGCGCAAGGAATCGGTGCCCAGCCAGTTCCAGGCGATATCCAATAGCGCGCCGGCTGCCGGCGCCCGTTCTCCCATGCGCACGAACGGCCAGTCCGAACCCCATACGACCTGGTCGGGATTGGCGGTGGTGAATGCGTCGTGGATGAAGCGCGCGTCGGCATACGAAGGCGCGGTGCCGACCCGGCACAGCGTGAGTTTCATCCAGATGGCGCCGTCGGCCAGGAGCTTATGCAGGATCTCGAAGGCGGGATCGCGTGAGCCACGTGCCGGCACCAGGCTGCCCAGGTGGTCGATGACGAGCGGCAGTCCCAGCCGCGCCAACGCAGGCAGGTGCTGCACATAGACATCGCACGGTCCCCATAATTGCGCATGCAGGCCATGGTGAATCATGCGCGGAGCCAGGGCCGCGATCTGGTCAAAGCCCACGCTACCTGGAAACAGGCGCCCAGAGGGGTCGCGTGCCTCAAGGAAGCGCAGCGCCCGTACGCCGCCATCGTGCAGTGCACGCAGTTGGGTATCGCTGACATTGGCATCGGCGACCGCCACGCCGCGCAGACGGCCACCGCCTTGCCGTAGCGCGTCCAGCAAGGCGGCCGGTTCCGTGCCATAGGGCGCCGGCTGTACCAACACGCCACGTTGTGCGCCCAGGGTATCCAGCATGGAAAGGTAGCGTGCGGCCGGCGCATCGGGCGCGGCATACGAGGAGGGGTGCTGCAGCGGGAACTGGTCAAAGGGGCCGAACACATGGCAATGCGCATCGCAGGCGTTGGCCGGAAGCGTGTGGGTCGGGCGTGCCGGCATGCGCGGGGTTTCCGTCCGCGCGGGGGCGGAGGGGAGTGTCGGGTTATCGGCCGTCATCACGGTTACGCTCCAATGCCTCCCCCATGTGTTTCTCCCCGAATGGCGCCAGGCGGCTCAGCGCCGGTCGGCCTTGTTCAGTCGGTACGGCCAAGGGTTCGGGCGCGCCATCCGGCATGGGAATTTCGTGGGCGTTCAGCGTCATCGAGACCATCGTGTAATAGCCGATGACCGCCGTCAGCTCCACCACGCCGGCGACCCCCCAGTTTTCGAGCGCCCGAGCATGCAGCGCCGAGTCGACTCGGCCGTTTTCCTGCAATTGCCGGGCGTATTCGTAGACGACTTCATCGGCGGGGGTGTCGAATGCTGGGAGGCGGCTTGCGCGGATGGCGTCCAGGACCTCCGTCGATATGCCGGCCTGCGCTGCCGCTTGCGCATGGATATGCCATTCGATCTGGCTGTTCCAGCGTCTTGCGGTGACCACGATGGCCAGTTCGCTCACGCGTGGCGGCAGGCTGGTTCCGAAGCGGAGCAGGGCGCCGAAGGCCTGCCACCGGTCCGCCAGTTCAGGGTTGTGCAACGCGGCGCGTAGCGGTCCGACCAAGCGTCCGCGCGGCCCGGCGACGATGCGGTCATAGACCTCGCGTTGCGCCGGGGTCATCGTCTCGGGCTGGGGAAAGGGAATACGGCTCATGGGCTGTCCTCAATTTGCCTTGTCATCGGGCTCGCTACGCGCCACCGACGGCCGCCCGCGAAATTCCTGGTGCCAGGCAGCCAGGGCCGGATGTCCATCGCGCCACGGCATATCGGCGAATCGGTAATCCAGATACGAAAGCGCGCAGCCGATGGATATCAGTCCCACGTCGAACGGGGTCGCGCGCAATGCCGGGGCTTCGTTTTCCAGGGCCGTCAGCACCGCGCTCACTTTCAATCCGAAAGCGTCCAGCCACGCGGGGGTCTGTCGTTGCGGGGGCTTGCCACGTTCCTGGCGATAGAGCAGCAGCACGTCGAGCAGGCCGTCACCGAGCGCCTGGCGCCGCTCCGCCGTCAGCCTTTCACGCGGATCGGCGGGAAGCAGGCCAGCGCCCGCCAGTTGGTCCAGATATGCGCAGATGACGCGCGAATCATAAAGCGCGACGCCATCGTCCAGGACCAGCGTGGGTAGCTTGAGCAGGGGATTGTCGGGAAGCAGGTCCAGATTGGGCTTGTCCATCGCCACGGGCGTACGAACGAGTGCCACCTGTTCCTCGATGCCCGCCTCGTACAGCACGATCATGACCTTGCGCACAAAGGGGGAACGGGGGGACCAATGCAGTTTCATTCAGATCTCCACTTCAGTCCGCATGAGCGCCAGACTGTTGAATCACTTTCGCCCATTTCTGTGTATCGAGACGGATGCGTTCGGCGAAGGCTTCCGGGGAACTGTGGGTGGTGCGGATGCCGTAGTCAGCCATAAGGCTGACCATCCGCGGCGCGCTCATCACCGCCCCGATATCCTGGTTGAGGCGATCGATCACTGCCCTGGGCGTGCCGGCCGGCGCCAGCACCCCGGACCACAGCGTGACCTCGTAGCTGGAAAACCCCGGCGATTCCGATATGGACGGTACATCCGGCAGGACGGGCAGGCGCTGGGGGCTGGTTACGCCCAGCGCCCGGATCTTTCCCTGCTTGACCAGTTCGATGAAATTCGACGAGGTATCGAACATCATCGAGATGCGTCCCGCCAGGAAATCGTTGATCGCGCCCGAGGTGCCTTTGTAGGGGATGTGCCGGATATCGACCTTCGCCATCGACTTGAACATTTCGCCGGCCAGGTGGCTGGTGGTGCCGTTGCCCGATGAACTGAAGGTAAGTTCGCCCGGGCGTCGGCGCGCCAGTTCGGCCAGGTCCGCCGCGGATTTGACCGGCAGGTCGTTATTCACGACCAGCAGGTTGGATGTCAGGTTGGTAAGCGAGATGGGCGCGAAGCTTTTTTGCGGGTCATAGCGCAGCTTGGGGTACAGCGATGGATTGATCGTCAACACGCCCATGGTGGAATACAGCAAGGTATAGCCGTCGGGCGCGGCATTCGCCACTGTCTCGGCACCGATCGCGCCACCCGCGCCGCCCCGGTTTTCCACCACGACGGATTGTCCCAGCTTCTCGCCCAGGTCCCGGGCAAGCGCCCGCGCCATCAAATCGGTTGCTCCACCGGCCGGGAAGGGGACGACCAGCTTGAGGGGGTGATCAGGATAAGCGCCCGCGCGGGCGCCACTGATCCAGGTCATGCCAATACACAATCCGACGACGGTCACTGCATGTGCAATTCGCACGTTGTCTCCCAAGACGCTTTTATTTGTATGAGCGGATCATGGTAGCCGTGGATCGGCGCCGAAGCTATGTGGGCATCGGCAAAGCTGGTATGCGGCGCGAGGGTAGTGGCGGCAAGGTTTTCCAGCCACCCTTCACAAGCCTTTGCCGACCCCCCGTCGTATCATCGTGGCGAAGTACTTCACCGTCATGGGACGCGGGATGCCGCGGCGCCACAGCAGGCCAGGCGTGCGCTGGGGCGTGGGATCCTCCAGCGGAATGAAGCGTAGTTCCTGGTCGCCGGTATCGGCGCTGGCACCGATAAGGGCTGCCACGTCCGTGTCGCGCGCGACTTCCAGCATCGCGGCAATCGAATTGAATTCCGCCATCACAAGCGGTACCGCGCCGGCCGCCTGGAAACAGTCTTCAAGCAGCTGGCGAGTCGAAAACTGCCGGGAAAACAGTGCGATCCGCATGCCGTGCAACTCGGTCATCCGGACTCGGCGCCGGTTTGCCATGGGATGCTTCATGCCCACGACGAGCCGCATTTCTTCCGTGTACAGCTGCTCGAACCACAGGTCGTGCGCGACATCGGGACGGTAGGAAATACCCAGATCCAATGAGCCCGCCTGAAGGCGTTCAATGATCTGTAGCGCGGGCAGTTCTTCCACGACCACGCGCACGGAGGTATAGCGGTTCAGGAAGGCCGATACGCATTTGGGGACCAGCCGGATATTGAAACCCTGTGTCGTGCCCACCCGTATCTCGCCGGCCACCGCGGGTTCGTTGTCCCGAATGGCATGGACCGCCGCATCAACCTGGCGCAACGCCGGACCGATGTTCAACAACAGGGTCTCGCCAGCCTCTGTCATGGAGACGCGCTTGCCGATCCGGTCGAACAAGGGCTGGCCCAATTCCTCTTCCAGCTGCCTGATCTGGTGCGAAAGGGTGGATTGGGTGACATGCACGCGCTCCGCTGCCTTGGTGAAGCTGAGCGTTTCGGCCACGGCCTCGAAATAACGAAGATGGCGCAGTTCCATGAGCGGGTATTTAGTCCTGTTGTCGATGAATTGTGCAAGGCACCATCGATGGCATCGATTGTTTGGACAGAAATTTACCACTGTTTATTGGCGTCCGGCCTCTCTAGACTTCTGTTCAAAACGCGGTGTCCACGCCGGTAGAAGTGCCGGTCCTCGACGCCCATTCCCTTCTTGGAGACATCATGATCATCGGCAAGGAAACCGTCCCGCGGACGGCCATCAGCACGTCCAACTCCGAAACCATCATCGTGCGCGGTAAAGACCTGAGCAAGGAGCTTATCGGCAAGCTGTCGTTCACCGAGTACTTCTACTTCCTGGTGACCGGGCGCCGCCCAAGTGATGCCGAGACCGCCGTGGTCGACGCCACGCTGGTGGCGATTGCCGATCACGGCCTGGTCCCGAGCGTGCAGGCCAGCCGCATGACCCTGGCGGCCGCGCCTGACGCGATGCAGGGTGCCGTGGCCGCGGGCATTCTCGGATGCGGCTCCGTCATCCTGGGCGCCTCGGAAAATGCCGGGCGCATGTTCACCGAGATACGCACGCTGGTCGAGCAGGGGCAGGCCGTGGATGCCGCCGCCGCGGCCGTGGTCAAGGCGTACCGCGAATCGAAACGCGCGATACCCGGTTATGGCCATCCCCAGCACAAGGACCGCGACCCCCGTGTGCAGGCGCTGTTCGACGTTGCACGCGAACAGGGCGCCGACCTGGGCTATATCAACCTGGCGGATGCCGTCGAGCGCGCCATTCCCGCAGTCGTTGGCAAACAGCTGAAGCTCAATGTCTCGGCCGCCATTCCCGCCGTGCTGCTGGGCGTCGGCTTCCCGCTCGAAGCGCTGCGCGGAGTGCCCATTCTGGCGCGCACCGGCGGCCTGATCGCTCACCTGTGCGAGGAACTGAGTCACAGCATCGGGTTTGCCTTGTCGTATCAGGCCACGCGTGAAGTGGTCTACACCGGGGAAGTCCCCGCGGGTTTCAAGACCGCGCAGTGATGCGCCGGCAGTCAGGGAGATTTGCATGATCGAAGTTCTGAAGGGCGTGCGCGTCATCGAGCAGGGCACGTTCATCACCGGGCCGGCGGCCGGCATGATGCTGGCCGATCTGGGCGCCGACGTGGTCAAGGTGGAGCAGCCGGAGACGGGCGACCCCTTTCGCGCGTTCCGCGGCGGGCTCTACAGTCCGCATTTCCAGACCTATAACCGCAACAAGCGCAGCGTCACGCTCAATCCCAAAGTGGCCGAGGACCTGGAGGTGTTCGACGACCTGATCCGCAGTGCGGATGTCTATATCCAGAATTTTCGGCCAGGCGCGGCCGAACGGCTGGGCGCGGGCGAAGCGCGGCTGCGGGAAATCAATCCGCGGCTGATCTATTGCGCCATCAGCGGCTTCGGTGCGACCGGGCCGGCGAGTGGCCGGCCTGCGTACGACACCGTGGCGCAGGCGGCCAGCGGGTTTCTGGGCCTGTTGATCAACCCGGGCAATCCGCGCGTGGTCGGCCCGGCGATCGCCGATGCGCTGACGGGCTACTACGCCGCCTACGGCATCCTGGGCGCGCTCTACGAGCGGGAGCGCACGGGCCATGGCCGCAAGGTGGAAGTCTCGATGCTGGAGGCCATGAGCCATTTCAATCTCGATGCCTTTACGCATTACTTCGCCCAGGACGAAGTCATGGGTCCCTACAGCCGGCCCAGCGTGTCGCAGTCCTACGTGGTGAAGTGCGGGGACGGTAAATGGATCGCCCTGCACATGTCGTCGCCCGAGAAGTTCTGGCAGGGCCTGGCCAATGCCATCGGCCTGCCGGACATGCTCAAGGACGAGCGCTATGGCACGCGCGAGAGCCGGATCCAGAACCAGGAACCCATCATGGAGCTGCTCAGCGATCGCTTCAAGGCGCAAACCCGCGCCGTCTGGTGCGAGCGGCTGGAAGCCGAAGACGTCCCGCATGCGCCGATGTACGACACCAGCGAGGCACTGGAGGATCCGCAAGCCCGGCATCTGCAGATCGCGGTGACGGGGCATCATCCCGTGCTCGGTGCTTTCACCACCGTGCGCAGTCCCGTGTCATTCGATGGGCAGCGGCCGTTGACGGTCACCGCGCCGCCCCTGCTGGGCGAACACAACGAGGCCGTGCGAGCAGAGCTGGCGGCGCGGCCTGGCAAGTAGGCATCACGAAATAGCGTCACGACATCAGCACCCTCAAATAAAAGCAACGCCAACAAGACACTACCCACCAGGGTCGAGGAGACAACATGAAAAAACTCATCCAGGCGCTTTGCGCGCTGGCGATCGGCTGGGCCGCGACGGCCTCTGCCGGGGGCTATCCGGATCATCCCATCCGCCTCATCGTGCCTTTCTCCGGCGGCACGTCCACGGATCTCGTCGCGCGCGTGCTGGGCGAAGGCATGTCCAGGAAGCTGGGTCAGCCGGTCATCGTTGAAAACCGCCCCGGCGCTGGCGGGAGCATAGGTACGGACTACGTGGCCAAGTCGAAGAAGGATGGCTACGTCCTGTCGCTGGGGACCGTAGGAACGCAGGCCATCAATCCCGCGCTGTACCCGACGCTGTCTTACTCGCCGGCGCGCGACTTCACCTATATCTCCATGCCGGGCTATACGCCCACCTTGCTGGTAGTGCGGTCCGACGCTCCGTACAAGACGCTGGCGGAACTGGTGGCGTATGCCAAGGCGCATCCCGACAAACTGTCTTTCGGTTCGGCCGGAAATGGTACGTCTGGGCACCTTGCGGGCGAACTGTTGAAGTCCATGGCCTCGATCCAGATGACTCACATCCCTTTCAAGGAGGGCGGGCAGGCGCTGGCCGCCGTGCTGGGTGGCCAGGTCGACTTCATGTTCTACCATCCTGCCGCCGTGCTGCCCTATATCAGAAGCGGCAAGATGCGCGCACTGGCCGCGAGCAGCGCCCGGCGTTCCGAAGCGGCGCCTGATGTGGCCACGCTCGCCGAATCCGGCTATCCCGGTTTCGACCTGACAGCCTGGTTCATGCTTGCGGCACCAGCCGGTGTGGACGATGAGGTGAAGCAGAAGTTGACGGGCGCGCTGGCGGAGATCCTGAAGGAAACCAAGGTGAAGGAGCAGCTTTTGGCCTTGGGCCTTGAAGGAACCGGCAACCTGGCGCCCGGGCAGTTGCAAGGCTTCGTCGATGCGGAGATTGCCAAGTGGGCCGCGGTCGTCAAGACGGCGGGCGCCCGTGTGGACTGAGCACCAGGAGCCTTTCATGCCAATACGCTTTTGTTCCTCTGTCCTGTCGTTCTTGCGCCAGTCCTTGCCCATGATCGTGCTGGGCACCGCCGCGGCCGCATGTTCCTCGTTGACGGTGGCCGCGCCTGCCGCGCAAGGTTCGATCGGCGCCCCGGCGGCGCCCACGACGCCACTGGTGATATCCAGTCAGGGAAGCTTCTTCGTCGGCGGCCGCGAGGTCACGTCGGACACGCTGTCGCTTTCCCCCAAGATCGACCCTCATGGCACCGTCACGGTCGATCAGATGTACGTGCATTACCAGATCCCGCAGCATCCGCGCCGCCATGCCATCGTGCTCGTGCATGGTTGCTGCCTTACCGGCGCGTCGTGGGAGACGACGCCGGACGGCCGCATGGGCTGGGATGAATACTTCGTACGCAAGGGCTACGGGACGTACGTCATCGACCAATCCGGGCGAGGGCGCTCGGCTACCAATATTTCGCCCATCAACGCAGCCAAGATGGGCAAGGAACCCGCCAGCGCGCTGCCCGACCTGTTCGCGGCCGGGCATGAGGGGGCATGGCCGTTGTTCCGCATCGGGCCGAAGTATCCGGATGCCTATCCGGACACGCAGTTTCCCGTACAGGCCGGTGAGAAGCTGTGGCAGCAGATGGTGCCGGACTGGCAGGCGGCTTTGCCGAATCCCAATCCCACGGTACCCAATCTGGTGACCTTGGCACAGCAGCTCAAGGATACGGTCCTGTTGAGCCACTCGGCATCCGGCATCTATCCGTTTCAGGCTGTCATGCAGAGCCGGCAAGGCATTTCCGCCATCATCGCGATGGAACCCGCGGAATGTCCCAAACCCGAGACCGCGGGTGCATATGCCGGCATTCCCATTCTTGTGGTGTTCGGGGACCATGTGCAGGAATCTCCCCGATGGGCGCCACGGCTGGCGGCTTGCGGCGTGTTCATCGATGCGCTCAACAAAGCCGGCGGGAAGGGGCGCCTGATGAGCCTGCCTGCAATGGGTATCAAAGGCAATTCGCACATGATCATGCAGGACCGCAACAATCTGCAGGTCGCCGATCTGATTCTGGACTGGATCGGAAGTACTACGCCGGCGCACTGATCGCCGCGCCGGCGGCTAGCGCGTTTGGATGCCGCCGGCTATGCAACCAGCACGGTATCTTGCGCAACGTCGACCCATTCGGCTTCGACCAGGGTGGCCATGTGTTCCGGTTCTATACGGACCGCCGTGTTCTTTGAACCGGCAGCAGGGAAGACCACGTCGAACTCCTTCAGCGACACGTCGCAGTAGACCTGCAAAGGCGCCGCCAAGCCGAATGGGCACACGCCTCCTACGGGGTGGCCCGTCAATTGCTCGACGTCTTCCGTGCCCACCATGCGCGCCTTGCTCCCGAAGGCGGTCTTGAATTTCTTGTTGTCCAGGCGTGAATCACCGCGCATGACCACCAGGATGGTCCTATCGTCGACCCGCAGCGCCAACGTCTTCGCGATTTGCCCCTCGGACACGGATAGCGCGGCGGCGGCCAGGGCGACGGTGGCGGTACTCGTGTCGAATTCCTCGATTTCGATCCGAGGATGACGCTCCGCGAAAAACGCGCGTACCGATTGCACACTCATGTTCTCTCCTGAATAACGGGGTTCGCAGCACAAACCTCAAGGTGTCCTTGTCAGATCTTGTGGCTCCCGCACGGTCCGCGCCAAACCCATCGATTGGCGCAAGCCGCGATTCAGCGGCGTGGAATAGTTGCGGGACACCAGCGTGCCCAACAGGGACGAGCCGACAAAAAAGAGCAACAGCAAGCCGAACCTGGTGTGACCCTGGTATTGCGCGGGCGGTAGCCAAGAGCGCAGGAGGCCCAGCACGAGCAGGTGCAGCAAGTAGATCTCGTAGCAGTCGCGGCCGCAACGCTTCAGTAGCCGTCGGGCCAGACCAGGAGAAGACGGTGGCACCTCGGGTCGGCCCAGCAGCAGCATCGCCGACCCCAGCGCCATTGCGCTGGTGCCGAGGACGTTGCTCTGGCTGATCGGCCACGCCAGGTATAGCCCAGCCATGGCGATGCCGGCAAGCGGGCGGACGAAAGGCTGTCGCAACGCCGGCCACACCTGTCGCTGCGACAGCACCGCGGCACAGCAGCCGATGGCGATCGCGTCGAAGCAGGCGAGATAGCCATAGAGCCATGCCTCACTATCTCCCTGATTCGCAAGCCGGTAGAGCGGACCGGCCACGATCAGCGGCACTGCCATTGCCAGCAGCCGCTCGTCACGCCGCAGCAGCACACAGGTCAGGGGGAACAGCAGGTAGAAGGCCATCTCCACCGACAGCGACCACATCACGCCCAGCGGGTAGTTGATCCATCCTTCGCGAATGACCAGCACGTTCATCCAGGCGCCGAGCGCGGCGGCATTGGTGGTCCAGAGCGAGACCGTGCTGCCCGCGCGGTTGCCGAACAGCGGAAGACCAGCCAGCGCCAGCAGGTCGACGGCCGCCAGTACCAGTAACAGCGTAGGCAGGATCCGCGCGAGGCGCAGCAGCCAGAACCATGACGGCCGGATAGCGTCCAGGCGGCCCCATCGCTCTAGCGTGTTGCGGGTGATCAAAAATCCCGAGATGACGAAGAAGATCGTTACGCCGTAGTTGCCGTTGCGCGCGATGGCCTGCAGAAGCGGCCAGCCCGAGAAGCCGGCCAGTGCCATGTCCCGCAGCGGATAGGCGATATTGAAGTGATGAAGCAGAACCAGCAGGATCGACAGTCCGCGCAGCATGTCGATGCCGTCATCACGTGTGGCGGTGCTCATGGTCGGCGCCGGCTTTCCTGCGTAGCGGCGCCAGCCATGGCCGGCCATTCCCGTATCAGGTCGTCGCGGGCGCGCAAGCCGGCATTGGGCTTGGTGGCACGCTCATCCTGTACCAGGCGGGCGAACACCAACTGGCGGCCGTCCTTGCGCGCCCAGCCGACGAACCAGCCGTAGGCATTGGCCGGCGTGTAGACGCCGTTGCTGCCGGGCGAGCCGGTACCTGTCTTGCCGTACAGGCGCCAGCCATCGGCATCCCCGACCTCGAAGAGGTTTTCGACCAGGGCATAGGCCGCGGGCCTGACCGGCACTTGCCGATTGACCACCCTGCGCAGAAAGGCCAACTGTTCCATCGGCGATATGCGCAGCGACGAGATGATCCACGCACCAGCGGTGCCATTGTGCTTGCCGGGTTCCCCCGAGACGTCCTCGTTGCCGTAGCCGAACGCCGAGGTGTAGCGCTGGAAGCGTTCCTGGCCTAAAGCCTTGGCGATCAGCTGCGAGTACCAGACCACCGAATACTTGATCCAGCGCGCCGGATCCGTGGGTTGGCGCCAGGCATCGCCTCCCCAGTCGGGATAAGCAGGCTGGTAATTCCAGACCGGATCGTGGGGGCCCTTCAAGACGCCGGCATCCGCGCCCATCAGGGCGATGGGCAGCTTGAAGGTTGACGCCGGCGTATAGCGCGAGGCGCAGGCCTGTTGCGTGCCCTGTTGAAACACGATGCGGCCGTTGGCGGCGTCAGCTACCACGGTGCACAGGACGGCTGCCTGGGTAGGGACGCCCATCAGCGCCGTCAGCGAAAGGGCTACGCCAAGGGCGCGGCAGGAGAGTCGAACCGTCATGAGCGATGCTGCGTAGTGGGGAAAAAGGTGCGGTCGGAAGGGCCGTTGAGCAAGACCAGCGTCAGATCGCGGTCGCCGGTATGTATGCGCATGGCCAGGCAGCGCCCGGCCTCGGTCGAGGTGCCGGTCTTGGACAGGCGAATGTCCCAGCCCTGCGCGCCGACCAGCGGATTGGTGTTGTGATAACGGAGCTGGTTGCCGGCCATGTCGACCGTCTCGATCGTTGCGGTAGTGTCGCGGGTGATCTGCGGGTAGTTCGCGGCCGCGCTGACGATACGGCCGACGTCGGCAGCGCTGGCGCGATTGGCGGCTGACAGCCCGGTCGGCTCTTCCAGCGTGGTGTGTTCCAGGCGCAGCGCGGCAGTCTTGCGCTGCAAGGCCAACGTAAACGCAGTCTCGCCGCCTGGATAGTTGCGAGCCAGAGCGTGGGCCGCGCGGTTGTCCGACGCCATCAGTGCCAGCTTGAGCAGTGTGTCCACCGTCACGCTGGCGCCGACCGGCAGGCGAGACGCGGCGCCGGAGGCGGTGGCGCGCGCGTCGCTCTCATCAATGTGAACAGCACGTGATAGGTCCGGCTCCGTGTCCAGCACCACCATAGCGGTCATCAGCTTCGTCAGAGATGCGATTGGTACGGCGTCGTTTTCAGCGCGGCCGAGTAATGTGGCGCCGGTTCGGGTATCCAGCAACAGGACGTGGAGGGCGTGGCTGGCGTCGACCAGAGCCTGGAGCTCAGGCAACTGCGCCATCAGGCCTTGCACCTCCTGCGCGGACAACGGCTGCGGGCGTTCAGACGTATGCGCCGACCAGACGCCGAAGCAGGCCAGTGCGCAAGACAGCGCCAGCATGGGCCTGGTCATTCCGCTACGGGCAGCGAGCGTGTCGGGACGCAGCAGGCGACGGATGCGGTCGAGCAGCTCGCCGTCTCTCGCGGCGGGCGCCACCGGTACCGGTGCATCCGCGCTAGTGGACTCCAGGGCATGCAGGGCGCGCGCCAGCAACATGGGGCTGCCGATCAGGACAGCGGCCATCTGGTCAGCGATGCGTTCGCGCTCGATCCGCAAGCGGCGCGACAGGCACCATATGGACGGGTGGAAGAACAGCAGTATCTCTGCGGCATGCTGCAGTAGGTTGACCAGGTAATCGTGGCGCCGAACGTGCGCGAGTTCATGCGCCAGCAGCGCGGCCAACAGGTCCGCCGGCATGCCAGTGACAAGCGAGGCCGGCACCAGGATCACCGGCTTGAGCCACCCAGAGGTGACCGGCGAGGACAGGTTGCGCACTACACGCAGGCCGACCGTCCGCGACAGCCGCAGGCCGCGGGCCATGTTCGCAACGCGTGCTTGCCAGGCGGGATCGTTCCAGGGCTGGCTGTCGCGCAGCACGTCGCGCAGCCAGCTTAGCCCCAGCAGCACCCGCAGCGCCGCAAGCGCGCTGCCGGCCATCCAGGCCAGCGCGAGCCACAGTGGCCAGGCCGTGGCGTACGATACTGCCGGCGCGTTGGCCGCGGCGGGCACGGCGTGCCAGGCGAACGCCACATCGGTGACGGCGATGACCACGCCGGCGAACAACGCCGCGCCCAGCAACATATAACGTAGCGAGGTATCGCGGGGGCGCGTCAACGCCAGTAGTGCCAATGTGGCGGCGTGCAGGCACAGGATTTTCCAGGCCACCGCCGGTAACTGGCCGCCGAGTACCAAGGCCGAGGAAAGCAAAAAGTCGGTCACAGCTTGCCGTCGCGCAGCAGGGCTTCGATTTCCGCACGCTCCTTCTTGCTGACGTGGCCTTCGCGCAGGGCGGCCAGCACCAGCGCCTTGCCGGAACCCGCGAAGGCCTTGCCGATCAGATCCTTGATCAGGCCCCCTTGCGTTGCCCTCTGGCTTTGCGCGGCGGCATAGACGTGCGAACGTTCACTTTCATTCCGCGTGAGCAGACCCTTGCCGTGCATGATCTGCATCAGCCGCAGCACGTTGGCGTAGGTGAGGGTGTCGCGCCGGGCCGCCATGGCGATGTGGACCTGCTTGACGGTCGCGGGACCAGTCTCCCAGAGCGCCCGCAATACAGCCAGTTCAGCACTGGTCGGCTTGGCGCCGGTGTTCTTATCGTTGGTCATGAAGAAAGAAGGCCCGAAGAAGATCGATCTAGAATAAGTTTTCTAGAAAGATTTGTCTACATCTAGCTTGCGGCTGGGAGTCGGAATATCGCTTGCAAGGGGCTTTATCATTTAATGTGATGAATACAATAATTTAATATTAATTGACGTGATGTTGAGCGCTTTCTAGACTTTTCTCCCATGACGCCGCTGCAGGGCTATGCGTTGACGGCGCGGATAAAAACCAGGAGACAAGCATGCAGGCATCTCGTCGTAGGGCCGCGCTGACCAGCGCTGTCCTGGGAATGATCCTATCCGTGGGCATGGGCGCTGCCCGCGCTCAGGATGGGCCGTATCCATCCAGGGCGGTACGCATCGTGGTGCCTTATCCAGTGGGCGGATTCAACGATACGCTGGGCCGCCTCGTTGCCGCCAAGTTGGGCACCAAATGGAAGCAGCCTGTCCTCGTCGAGAACAAGCCGGGCGCGGGCACGGTGATCGGTACCCAGGCAGTGGCGACGTCGCCGCCGGATGGCTACACGCTGCTGGTGGTGCAATTTCCGTTCGCTTCCAACCCGTCGTTGTACAAGCTGCCATACGACACGCAAAAGGCGTTCACGCCGGTGATGCTGGCGGGCCGCTCTCCCATGATGCTGGTGACGCACGCCAGCAGTCCGCTGCATAGCGTGAAAGACCTGTTGGCCGCCGCCAGGTCCAAGTCGCAGACGCTCAATTACGGATCGTCGGGGCCAGGGTCATCCAATCACCTTGCGATGGCCCTGTTCGAAAGCCTTTCCCAAACGCACATGAATCAGGTGCCCTACAAGGGCAGCACGCCGATGCTGACCGATCTGGCGGGAGGGCAGTTCGATGTGGCAGTGGACCTGCTGCCCAACGCGTTGCCGTTCCTGAAGTCGGGCAAGGTGCGCGCACTGGCGGTGGCCAGCCAGAAGCGCTCGTCCCTGATGCCGGATCTGCCTACGGTGACCGAGGCCGGCCTAGCCGGCTATGAGGTCTCGTCCTGGCACGGTTTCGTGGTGCCGGCCGGCACGCCGGCCGATGTGGTCGCCAAGCTGAATCGTGATCTGAACGAGGTGCTGACCATGCCGGATGTCAAGGAAGCCTTCGCACAGCAAGGCGTGGAACCGGATGGCGGCACGCCTGAGCAGTTCCGTGCCTTCATTGCCAGTCAAGTGGCACTCTGGAAGAAGGTGGTGCAGGATGGCCACATTACCGTCGAGTGAGCGTGCGCTGCTTGCGCAGGCCAGGCGCCGGCGCTGGCAGGCCTCAGTGTGAAGGGTTTTCGCGGCGCTGAGTCCTGGCCTGCCTGATAGGCGCGGCCAGGCCGCGGACATGGCGCGTCATTACTTCCACGAATGCGGCGGCTTCCGCGCTGAGCGCCCGGCGCGGATGCGTCACGCAGACGACCTGACGAAACAACTGCGGTTCCGACACTTCATGCAGCCGCAGCCTGCCGCGCTGCACGCGATTGCGTACCGCGACGCGGGGCAGCAGGGTGGCATAGGCGGTATTCTCGACCAGCTTGATGATGGACACGATCGAATCCATTTCATAGGTGGGCGAGAGATCGATGTCTTCAGCCTGGGCGAAACTTTCCAGGATGCCGCGCAGGCCATGCTGGCGCGTCGGCAGCGCAAGATTGAGCCGCGCCGCTTCGCGTAGCGGCACGGTCGTGCCGAGGTCATGGGAATACTTGCTGCCGGTCACCAGCACCAGGTCCTCGTCGACGATGTGTTCGACGGCCAGGGACAAAGGGCGGCGTGGCTTGTTGATGAAGGCCGCATCGAGTTGCCCGCCCGCGACCAGATCGCCCAGCGTGGCGCTATAGCCATCGGTGACGGTGATGGTGACCTGGGCATGCTGCGCGGCGAATTCCTCGATGGCGTCCGACAGCACCCCCTGGGCGATGGACGCGATCATGCCGATGTTGACGTGCCCCTTCAGTTCTCCATCGGTACGCAGGAGTTGGTCGCGCGCATGCGTGAAATCGCGCATGATCGGCAGGAAAGTGCGGTACATCTGGCGCGCTGCCGATGTCGGACGCATGCCTTGCTGGCTGCGCTCGAAAAGCTTGCGGCCGATTTCGTCTTCGAGACGGGCGATCTGCATGCTGAGCGCCGGCTGCACGATATTGAGCCGCCGCGCCGCGCGCGTAACCGTGCCTTCTTCGTACAAGCAGATGAAGTATTGGATCTGCCGCAGTTCCATGTATGGCTCCATCACATCGATCATCGATTCCGATCGGTACACCGCCCGCCGCGGTATCGCACGCTTGCTATCAGGCGTGACCTGGCGTGCGATGGATGTTATCAGTTTATATGATGGAGAAGATAATTAAAGATTAATTGACGTGATATAGCCGCGTTTCTAGACTGCCTTATCGATTTCCGGGTGGTCTGTGCCAACGAGTGGGAATCTCGCCAGCCCCCACAGGCCATGGACACCAGCAAGCAACCTGACACGTCGAGCTGAATATGACGCAAGCGCAACGGCAATCCCACCCACAACCTCAATCCCAGCCGCAGCCCCGCCAGGCGCCGTATACCGATCTGCGCGGCTGGCTCAAGCACCTGTCCGCCACGGACCGCCTGGCCGTGATCAAGCCGGGTGCCGCCCTCGAACACGAACTGGCGGCCATCGCCAAGCGCCTGGATGGCAGGCAGGCGGCCTACTTTCCTCAACCCGGTGGCCATGCGGTGCCGGTCGTCTCGGGGTTCATGTCGCGCCGCGCCTGGATCGCCGAGGCCATGGGCGTGGCGGAGTCGGAATTGCTGTCCGCCTTTCGCAATGCCGCCGCCGAGCCGCTGCCGTCGCGCGAAGTACCGCGGGACCAGGCGCCGTGCCAGCAAGTCGTGCAGCGCGAGCCGGACGTGCGCGCCATCCTGCCGGTCCCCACACACAGCGAACATGACAATGGCCCTTACATCACGGCGGGCATGGTCATCGCGCGCAACCCCGCGACCGGTGTGCAGAACGTTTCCATCAACCGCATCCAGGTGCATGCCAAGGACCGCATGGCCATCCTGATGCTGCCCCGTCATCTGCTGGCCTTCTACAAGGAAGCGGAGAAGCGCGGGCAGGACCTTCCCGTGGCGGTGGTGATCGGCGCGGACCCCCTGACCTTGCTCGCCTCCCAGGCGATCACGCCCATCGACAGCGACGAACTGGAAGTGGCGGGCGCGCTGCACGGCGGTCCGTTGCGGGTGGTGCGTTGCCTGACCAATGACGTGCATGTGCCGGCCGACGCCGAGATCGTCATCGAGGGCCGCATCCTGCATGGCGTGCGCGAGGCGGAAGGGCCATTCGGTGAATTTCCCAAGTACTACAGCGCGCGCGAGCAGCGCGAAGTCATTGCCGTGGACGCGATCACCCACCGGCGGTCGCCCATCTTCCATACCATCGTCCCCGCCGAGATGGAGCATCTGCTGCTGGGCTCCATTCCCCGTGAGGCGACGCTGCTGGCGCATCTCCAGCGCAGCTTTCCCAATGTTCTGGATGTGCACCTTTCCATCGGCGGTGTGGGCCGTTATCACTTGTACGTCAAGCTGCGCAAGACGCATGAAGGCCAGGCCAAGAATGTAATACTCGGTGCCTTCGGCGCGCATTACGACATCAAGCAGGTCATCGTGGTCGACGATGACGTGGAGGTCCATGACCCGCAGCAGGTGGAGTGGGCGGTGGCGACGCGCTTCCAGGCGGATCGTGACCTGGTGGTGATCAGCGGCGCGCAAGGATCGGCCCTGGATCCTTCGACGACGCTGGCCGATGCGCGGTCGGGCCATGTGGCGCCCGCGCACGAGCAGGGCATCAGCGCGAAGATGGGCCTGGATGCGACCCGGCCGGTCAAGTATCACGAACACACCTTCACCAAAGTGCGTGTGCCTGGCGAAGACACGGTCGACCTGGGCGCCTGGATCGACGCCAGCGGCCAGGTCGACTTCACCGCGGTCACCCCGTCATGAGCAGCGCCGGCCGCAAACGCCTGGTCGTGGCGATCACCGGTGCCAGTGGATCGATCTACGGCGTGCGCATCCTGCAGGAACTGCGCCGCCATCCTGGCTGGGAAAGCCATCTGGTGCTGTCGGCGTCCGGCGCGCTGACGGCCACGCAAGAGCTATCCATGAAGCGGTCGGAGATCGAGGCACTTGCCGATGTCGTGCATAACGTCAAGGACGTGGGCGCGTCGATCTCCAGTGGATCGTTTCCGACCGAAGGCATGGTGATCGCGCCGTGTTCGATGAAGACGCTGGCGGCCGTGGCGCTGGGCATGGCCGACAACCTGGTCAGCCGCGCGGCGGACGTGGTGCTCAAGGAACGGCGGCGCGTCGTGCTGCTGGCGCGTGAGACGCCTTTGAATCTTGCCCACTTGCGCAATATGACCAGCGTGACGGAAATGGGCGGCATCATTTTTCCGCCGGTGCCGGCTTTCTACAACCTGCCATCCTCGCTGGACGACGTCGTCAACCATACCGTCGGAAGGGTGCTCGACCTGTTCGGCGTGCAACACGAACATCTACTGGAACGCTGGCAAGGTTTGCGCAAACCGCAAGCGGCGCCAGAGACTTGAACGGAGGAGCGACAACGTGACGACCTTGCGCCACCGTCCTTACCAGCGCAGCAGCCAGGGGCCAGCCAATGCGCCCAGTACCGTGGGGATGGCCATGCCCAGGACATACCAGACAGCCCAGAAGGGCACGCCCATCTCCGGGCAGTGCAGGCAATACGCCAAGGTCGCGATCGACGCGGCCAACAGGCCCGCCGCGGCGCCGGCGCGCCGGAGGTTCACGGGCGCCATGCCTTTGATTGCCCAGAAGGCGCCGGCAAACGTGGGAATGGAGAGCAGCGCAATGTTGAAGGGGCATGCGCGCCAGCTTATGCCGTAGAGAAGCGTTGCCTGTTCGGCGCGCGGCGCGTTGAGGTACAGCACCAGCGCACCGACCCAGAGCACCGCGAGCGCCAGGCCGGACAGCATCCAACCGCTACCGGCCTGCAAGCCTGGCCGGGAAAGCCGCAGCGCGGACAGCAGCGCGCCTATCCCCGCGATCGCGGGAAAAGCGACCTTGAGCCAGAAAAGCGGGGTTTGCACCACCACCCCGATGTCGTGCCGCGGGCCGAACAACCATAGCGTCAGAACCACGGATGCAATGGCACCCAGCGTCAGCCCCGTGCCGAACCTGCGCGCCGCGACGTGCGGATCCACAGGCGCGACATCGGTGGCCAGCATTGAAATCAAGTCATTGGTCCTCATGCGGTCCTCCGAATTCTGGCGGCAAGTGCCTTCAAGCCGCGGTGGATGCCGACCTTCACGGCGGATTCCGACATGCCGATCGTCGCGGCAGCTTCGGCCACCGACAAACCTTGCAGCTTGACGTGCATTATAGGAAGTCGCTGCCGATCGGGGAGTTCGTTGAGCAACACGGTAATGTCGCGTTTCGCTTGGGAAGCGTTTTCGTCCGCGTCGGAAAACATCTCCGACATGTCGTCCAAGGGAACATGGACTCGTTCGTGAGCGTACCAGCGGCGCAAGTGATCGATCATCCGATAGCGTGCGATCGCATAGAGCCACGCCGTCAGCGGCTGATCCGGGGAATAGGTGTGACGCCCATTGTGGACGGCGATCAGCACCTCTTGGACGATGTCTTCGACGTCATCCTGCATCCGTTCCAGCCGGCGGCGGACATAGGCGCGTATATGCTGGCTGACAGCCAGCAGAAAACCTTGGTAAGCGGCACTGTCACCGTCCAGCGCCGCGACCAGCAGGGACTTAAGCCGCAGTTCAACCAAGGCCAGCTGGGAGGTCGGGGCGTTGGCTTTCATTTGCGCAAGATCGCCAGCGCCGGGCGCACCAGGCCATTGAGAAGATCTGGTTCCGGCCTGGACCGGGCGAGTACCCGCACGCCCATCAGGATACCCAGAAGCATCCGAGCAAGATCCGCGGCAGTCGATCCGGCCGCTATCGTGCCATCCCGTTGGCCCGCGTCGACGCAACGGAAAAAGAATCCCTCCATATCCTGCAAGACGATTTTCAATGACTGCTGAAAGTCAGAATCATGAGGTGCCAGCTCCAGCGCCGAGTTGACGATCATGCATCCCCGGCGCTGCTCATCGCGCAGCGACAGGCCAATAATCTCATCGAAGAATCCCGCGATGGCATCCAGCGGTGCAAGTTCCGACTCCAAGCGCAGAGCGCGGGGATAAAACCCGGTTTCCGTATAGCGGTGAAAAGCCCTTTCGTACAAAGCCCGCTTGTCACCGAAGGTGTTGTACAAGCTGGCGCCGGAGATCTTCATCGCTTCCGCGAGGTCCCTCACCGAGGTTGCTTCAAAGCCCTTGGTCCAGAAACACTGCATGGCTGCGTCCAGCGCCGCGCTTTCGTCGAATTCTTTGGGGCGAGCCATGCTTCATCCTTGGACGACGCTTCGCAGGTAGCGGGGTTGGTAACCGAGTCGGATCGTTTTAGACAGCGGCATAATTTGACGGGAATAGGGCCTTGCGCGCCTCTTCGTCGTCTGCCGTCTTGAAAACGTGGCTGGCCAGTAGCGCTCGAGCCCGTGCCACGGCGGGCCTTGCATCGATCTGCATGAACCAGCGCGCTACTTCCGGATAATCCGCCAGTGGTGACTCTGAGCCTTTGAAGACGCGACTGGCACGATCCACCCAACCCCAGGCGGAAATATCCGCTATCGAGTAGGCGGATCCCACGATGAATTCGCGGCCGACCAGGTGATCGTTGATGACTTGATAATGGCGCGCCGCCTCGCGGCGATAGCGATTGACCGCATAGTCGAGTCCCCCGGGCGCCGCGGTTTGAAAGTGCACCGCCTGGCCCGAATAGGGACCCAGGCCGGACGCAATGAACATCAGCCACGACAGCAGCGCCGGCCGATCCTGCGCCGCACCCAGGAGATTGCCGCTCTTTTCGGCCAGATACAACAGAATGGCCGTCGAATCGAAAACCGTGGTCTCGACGCCCCCAGGTCCATCGCCGTCGATGATGGCGGGGACTTTGCCATTGGGATTGATTGCCCGGAAGACGCTGCTGTGCTGCTCTCCCTTTCGCGTATCTACAGGGATAGCCTCGTAGGCAAGGCCGGTCTCTTCCAGGAACAGGGCAATCTTGGCCGGATTGGGTGTCGGGTGGAAATAGAAACGAATCATGGTCTGGGGCCTGTGGTCAGTGTGAGATGTAAGCGTGACAGCGAACTGCGGCAAGTTCACTCAGTCGCGGCTGCAGGGATGCCAATGACGGATTCCGGGAGCGTTGTTCGAAAAAATGCGTTGCCTGCAGGTTTTGGATCATACGATACAAAACCCTGTGAGGTCAGGCCATTCACAGGCACGGGCGCTCGAAAAAAATATTTTCCTGGTGCTGTAACCGGATGGGCGGTTCGAACGAACTAGCGTAGGTATCCGTTGCGGATACGTCCTTCAACACAGGAGAAATACCATGTCCGCTAAAGCTTCCGTCACCACCGCCATGCTCGCCGGCGCCGTCGCAACTGTCCTGGCATCGCTGGCCAGTGCTGCCCCGCTTACCAAGGCGGAAGAAACCGCCGCCGTCGCCGCCCACAAGGAAAAGTGCTACGGCGTCGCCTTGAAGGGGCAGAACGACTGCGCTGCCGGCCCGGGAACCACTTGCCAGGGCACTTCCACGATGGACTTCCAGGGCAATGCCTGGAAATTCGTGCAAGGCGGGACGTGCGCCAGCATTCAGGTGCCCGGCGGTGCCCATGGTTCGCTCAAGCCGATCAAGTCCTGAAGACATCGGTGAACGTGTGGGGACTGCCATGAGACCTTCCGTGTCTACCGCGGTGACGGGTGGGCCTGGCAAGCCCCGCACACCCGCGTCTGGCCTGCTTCTGGCCGGTACGAGTTTCAAGCATGAGCACTTCGATGTGATCCTGGCTGAAGGATTCAGCGGCGGATTCTTCGAAGTCCATGCGGAAAACTACATGGGCGCGGGTGGGCCGCCCCATCGGATGCTCGGCGCGATCCGGGCCGACTATCCGCTATCCCTGCATGGCGTCTGCATGTCCATCGGCGGCCGGGAAGCGCTGGATAAAGCCCATCTGGATCGCTTCCGCCTGCTGGTCGAGCGCTACGAGCCTGCACTGGTCTCGGAACATCTTGCATGGTCATCGCATGCCGGGACGTACCTGAACGATCTGCTGCCTTTGCCGTATGACCGATCGACGCTGGACAGCGTATGCGCACACATCGCCCAGGTGCAGGATGCGATACGGCGGCCACTCCTGCTGGAGAACCCGGCCACGTACGTGACCTTCACGACTTCAACCCTCAGCGAAACGGATTTTCTGACCGAGGTGGTCCGCAGGACCGGCTGCCGCCTGCTGCTGGACATCAACAATGTATTCGTCTCGGCGACGAATCACGGTTATTCGGCGACGCGGTATCTGACCGATTTTCCGCTGCATTGCGTCGACGAGATACACCTGGCGGGTCATGCCGAGCAGATGGATAGCGAAGCAGGACTGACCTTGATCGACAGCCATGACCGATCCGTGTCCGCGGCAGTGTGGGCTTTGTATGAGCACGTCATCGAAAACACAGGCGTCACGCCGACACTGATCGAGTGGGATAGCGATTTGCCTGCATGGACAGTACTGCGGGCGGAAGCACGCAAAGCCGAGCAGCTTCTGCGGAACCTTACGCTTACGGCAATGGAGGGTATGAGCCATGATTGCTGAGGTCGAGGCTAAACCCGGTGCGCATTCCGACGAGTTCGACGCCGGACTTGTTACCAACTTCGCTGCCGAGTTCGCGGCAGGCCTGTTGCGTCCGGCGCGCCCGGTGCCCGGATGCCTGGCGTCCAAGCCAACCGGACTGCACCTCAAGCGCTACAACGTGTACCGCAATAACGTCACGTCCAGTTTGATCGATGCCGTACGCGCCATTTATCCCGCCACGGACAGGATCACAGGCGCGGATTTCTTCCGTGCGATGGCCAGGCAATACATCCGAAGTTGTCCGCCTTCCAGCCCGCTGCTGCATGACTACGGCGGGGAGTTTCCCGCCTTCATCGAACATTACCCCCACGCCAGGGAAATGCCATGGCTCGCCGATGTCGCGCGGATCGAACGGGCCTGGCTGGATGCCTATCATGCACATGATCACGAGGTCATCCACGCTGGCGTACTTGCCGGTCTTGATCCTGGATTGCTGGGTTCCGTGCGATTGATTCCGCATCCCGCCACGCGGGTGCTCAGGTCGCACTACCCGGCCGTGACCATCTTTTCCGCGAACAAGCGTACGGGGGAGGCCGTGGCGGTGTGCTCCAGCGACGCCGAGGATTGCCTGATCACGCGGCCTGTCGCGGATGTCATCGTGTCGTCTCTACCGCCTGGTGGAGCCGTGTTTCTTCAGCGCCTCATGCAAGACCAAACCCTGGCGGCCGCGGTTGCCGCGGCTTTGGAAGACGCGCCCGCGTTCGACCTGGGCGCCAACCTGGCCGGGGCATTCTCCGCAGGCGCGTTTATCTCCCTCGATATTGGATGTGAATGATGTCTTCAACAGATCAAAGCCTGGGCGTGGCATCAGGGCCAGCCGGCCGTCCTGTTCTCAAGGCAAGGCGCTTGGTGGAAAGATTCGCAACGCCCTCGCTCGTGCAACTTCTCTTGCGCCTGGCATTGGCCGTGCCATTCTGGAAGTCCGGCATCTTGAAGTGGGACGGCTTCCTGAAGCTCAGTGACGTGGCGGTCACGCTGTTCACCGACGAGTTCATGCTGCACCTTCCTGGCGGTCCTTACCCATTTCCCGCGCCTGCCGTCGTCGCCTTTCTCTCCGGCTGCGGCGAGGTGATGTTACCGGTGCTGCTGGTTCTCGGACTTGGAACCCGCTTTGCCGCCATCGGCCTGGTGCTGATGACATGCATCATCGAGCTGACCGTGCCGGACGGATGGCCGGTGCATCTGACCTGGCTGGCCATGGCCATGGGGATCGCGGCGTGGGGGCCAGGCCGGTTTTCCGTTGACTACTTACTGGGTGACCGATCGCCGCGTTCGTAGCGCAGGGGAGGGCAGCATGAGGACCGAAGATCTCATCGCCCGCCTCGCCGCCAATCTGTCGCTGACCGAAGGGCATATGGTAAATCCGCGGCTCACTATCGCTCTGACCCGCGGCCTGGCTATCGACGCCCTGATCCTGGTGGCACTATACGGTTATGCCAGTGACATGCCGGAACAGCTACTACAGCCGATGTTCTGGCTGCGCCTCGCGTTCCCGCTGATGCTGCTGGCCGCGGCATTGAATCTTACCGAGCGTCTGGGCCGGCCTGGAGCTCCGCTTGCATGGGCTTGGATCAGCACATCCCTGCCGATACTCGCAATGTTCCTGGTGGCCGCGATACTGCATTGCGCCCCTGGCGCCACGGATCGGCTGTATTGGACGCCGCCGTCGTCTGCCGTTGGGGCCTGCGTGACTATCACACTGTTGTCTTTTCCTGTCTTCGTCCTGGTGATGCGCGAGGTAAAGCGGCTACTGCCAACCAGGTTGCGGTTGGCCGGCTTTGGGGCGGGCCTGCTTGGGGGGGCACAGGGGCTTCTTGTCTACGGCCTCTACTGCACAGGCCCAGGCGCGGCGTTCTGGAGTTTGGAGCATCTATGCGGAAGCCTGCTCGTCGCCTTGTTCGGTGCCTTGATAGGACCGCGATATTTGAGGTGGTAAGCGTCTGCCATCGCCGGCAAGCCACGCCTCGTAGGCCGGCACTTCCATCTCGAAATGCTGGCGGGTCTGGGTGTACAGGCGGCCAAACATCCTGCCGATCGGGTGATACTTGTCGGGATCGATATAACCGGTCTCCATGTCGAACAAGCCGTCGCGGACGTGCATGCGCACGACTTCACCCAAGGTGATGTGCCGATGCGGACTCACCTCGATGATGGCGATCTTGCGGCACTCGAACGCGACCGGCGCCTGCACGATACGTTGTGGCCTGACCTGGCTGCTGGGCGTCAGTGTCAGCCCGGCCTGTTCGATCTCGCTGACATCGGGAGGAAAGCTGATGGCGCACACATTCATGGCGGCGGCCAGCGCTTCGTCGACGAGGTGGACCACGAATTCCCCCGTCTCCTTGATGTTGATCGTGGTGTCCTTCAGTTCTCCGCTGCCGCGCTTGTCCTCCAGTCCTATCGCCAGTACCGGCGGGTTCTCACCCATGGCATTGAAGAAACTGAAGGGGGCCGCATTGTGCCCGGTGCGCTCGGAATAGGTGGTGATCAGCGCGATAGGCCGCGGCACCACGGTCGATGAGATCAGGCGGTACTGGTCCGCGGGCGGCAGAGACTGGATATCGATTTCCATTGACGTCCTTTCAGGCGAAGAATGAGGTGTGCCGTGCTACCCAGTCGGCGTAATGGCGTAGCGCGGCGTCGCGCCCGTAGCGGGGGGTGAATCCGAGATCCGTATGGGCGCGCGTCGCGTCCAGGCCGGCGCGAGGTGTCGCCTGGTAATAGTCGATATTCGCCTGTTGCGGCGCTACCTCCCAATGGAACCCAGGCAAGCGTTGTTCGAGCGCGGCGCACCAGTGCATCAAGGTGTCGGACCAATCAAGGTTGGCCGACAGGTTGTAGCGCTCGTGAGACGGATGCTGTTTGGTCAATAGCGCAATCAGGCCTTGCGCAAGATCCGGGACATAGATCATCTCGCGCCGCGGATAGATTCCCGGCAAGATGACAGGCTTGCCCTGGGCCGCAAGCGCGGCGATCTGGGCGCAGGGACTTACCAGATCGCGGGCGCCGGTCTTTCCTTCCCACGGTCCGAAGACCGAACCGATGCGCGCGGTCACGGCACTCAATCCCCATAACGCACCCAACCTCAAGGAAGTGCATTCCGCCGCGTACTTGGTGATGCCGTACAGTGTGTCCGGAACCGCGGGAGTGGTGGCTTCCGCCAGCAGACCATCGCCTTCGACGTCCGCGCCGTAAACGGTCAGGGAGCTGGGATAGACAAACCGCGCCACGCCCTGGTCGGCGGCGGCTCGCAATACGCGAACCGTGCCGCCCACATTGACATCGAACACATTCAGCGGCTCGCTTGCCTCCCGCTGCGCGCCCGCGGTGACGGCGGCGCCATGGAACACATGCGATACGCCTTGGCACGCGATACGAACGGACTCGTCATCGCAGACGCTGCCTTGCTGCACGGTCAGGCGTTCGGCATACGGCCGCATCGCTTCCAGGAAAACGAAAGGCGGCGGCCGCATATCGAACAGGTGGACCGCGTCGCCCCGTTCGAGCAGGGCCTGGGCCAGAGCCAGGCCGACAAAGCCCGCTCCACCCGTGATCAGTACGCGCATCATGGCTCGTCCCGATTCGTCAGACGACCGTCCCTTCGGGCAAGGTCATCAAGTGGTCATAGATCTCGCCGGGACGGGTCAACCAGACCTTGTCCGCCTGAGGATGATTGACGATGTGCTCCAGTGCCTTGCGCAAGGCGTACAGGCGGTAGGGCTGGCCAACGATCATCGTGTGCAGGGCAATGCCTAGAACCAGGGGCTGGCGTTCGGATTGGCGCAACATCTCCTCGAACTGATGCACGATCATCGTGGCGAAATCCTCGCCGGTGTGATGGCGCACGAGAATCTGCGGCGAGTCATTGATTTCCAGCGAGTAGGGCATCGACATCAGGCGCCCCTGCCGCGTATTCATCCAGATCGGTTGGTCGTCACCCGGCCAGTCCATTTCGAACTTGAAGCCCGTTTCCTGTAACAGGTCGGGGGTGACGCGGCTCTGCGACATCCACGGCCCCATCCAGCCGCGCGGCGCGCGGCCGGTGTGATGCGCGATCTTGTCGCGGACTTCCTCCAGTACGCGCTTCTCGTCCGCTTCCCACCACTGTCCCTGGCGTTCGGCGTTCGTGCGGCCATGACCGACGAACTCGTCCCCACGCGCCATGATGGCCTCGGTAATTGCCGGCGCATAGTCCATGGCGGTGGTATTCATCAGATGGCAGGCAGGCGCCTTAAGCTCGTCCAGCAATTCCAGCAGGCGCCACACGCCCACCCGATTGCCGTAGTCGCGCCACGCGAAGGTGCGCGGGTCGATGCCGGGCAGGGTATTCGTCATGGCATGACCCAGGCCTTCACCGAACGCGAAGTGCTCGATGTTCAACGCCAGGTAGATAGCCAATCGCTTGCCCTGGGGCCAGGAATAGTCCGGGCGTTGGGTGATGGCGGAGTAGGGGTAACGGCCGTGATGCGGTAATTCCAGCATGATATTGGGTTCCTGGTGAGATCAGTATGCGGCGGCCTGCTCGTCGTTCGAGGCGCGGAAGCGGCGCACGGCCTCCGCGTGCAAGGTGCGTTCTGCCTCGCCGTTGGCGACGCGGGGCGGGGTTTCCAAATCGAAGTTGCCGTAATCCTTGCCCCGTACCAACGACGCGGTCAGGCGAGTCTTGCTGGTACAACGGGAGCTGGCGGGAATGAAGCTGAAGCCCAGGCCCACGCGGCGATGGTCGGTGGTGTTGGGGCCTGAGGCGTGCACCAGGAAGGTGTCGTGCAACGACATCTGGCCGGCCCGCACTGGCATGAATTCCGTGTGCGATTTGTCGAAGGGCACGTCGACGGTCTGGCCCTTGGACAGCAGGATATTGTCGGTGTGGTTCTGGCCGTGATGCAGTTGTCCCAGTTTATGGGATCCAGGTACGACCTCCATGCAGCCGGCTTCCACCGGGGCATCGGACAGCGCGACCCACACCGTCAGTTGGGTCGACGGGGTCAGGCCGAAATACGTGGCGTCCTGATGCCAGTTGATGAAAGCGGAATCGCGGGCGTTTTTCGGCCACACCGACAGGTGGAATAGCAGGATGTCCGGGCCTAACAGATCTTCCACTGCGTCCAGTACCGCCGGGCTTCTGGCGATGCTGTCGACCCACGGAAACAGCAGGTGCGGCTTGAAGTTGAAGCCCTTGGTCAGTTGCCGGCCTTGCGAGGCTTCAAAATTCTCCAGCTCCGCGAGGTAGGCCGTGGCCTGCTCCCGCGTGAAAGCGTCGACCGGGCTGACGTAGCCCTTGTCCTTGTATTGATCGATCTGGTCCTGTGTAAGTTTCTTGCCCATGTGGTGCTCCGATAAGTAGAGAAAACAGAGACTGCCAATCGCAAAAATTCACTTCGCCGCCCACCCTCCGTCGACGTAGAGATGGCTGCCGGTGGTGAAGGAGGAGTCCTCACTGGCCAGGAACAGCGCGGCGCGCGCCACTTCCTCGGGGCGTCCCATGCGCCCCATGGCGTGGCGTGCTGCCCAGCGCCGGCCGGTTTCTTCAGGATCTTGATAGCGCTGCAGGGACTTGCGCACCATGGCGGTATCGGTGACGCCGGGCATCAGGGCATTGACGCGGATGCCCTGATGGGCATGGTCCACGGCCATGGTCTTTGCCAATGTGGCCAATGCGCCCTTGGATGCGATGTAGGCGGCATTATTGCCGCCGCTGGAAGCGACCAGCTGTGAGCCGAGCAGGATTACCGATCCGCCGCCGCGGGCGATCATCGAAGGCAGCACCGCGTGCAGCCAGAGGTAGCTACCCTTGACGTTGATGTCGAACACGCGGTCCCACAGCGCTTCGTCTATGGTGTCCACGGTGCCGCCTACCGAGACGCCGGAGCAGGGCATGATGACATCGACGCCACCCCACGCGCTGATGATCTCCTTGGCGCAGGCTTGGACCTGGGCGTGCTGCGTTACATCGCAGACCGCTGTGCGGCAGGCGCCGCCGGCGGCTTCGATGTCGGCCGCGACTTGCCGCAAGCCGGGTTCGTCGATATCGATCAAGGCGACGCGTGCGCCATGCTGGGCGAAGAGCAGGGCGGTGGCGGCCCCGATGCCTGACGCGGCACCCGTAATGACCGCGACTTTGTCGCGCAGTTTTGCTTCGTGCATGTTCATCGTCCCAGAGTCATAGCTTCGATGTCATAGCCTTCAGGGTCATGGCCGGGGTCATGGCCGGGTTCATGGCGCGATTCATAGCTCATTTCATAAGCCCAGATATGCGCTGCGAATTTTCGGACTGGCGCGCAATGTCTCCGAATCCCCGTCGTCCACGTTGCGGCCCATCTCCAGGATCACGCCCCGATGCGCGATGCTCAAGGCCCAGGTGGCGTTCTGCTCGGCCAGCATGATCGCCAGTCCCTCCGTCTGCTGGATCTCCTGCAGGATCTCGCCGATGCGATCGACGATGATGGGCGCTAGCCCTAGGGAAGGCTCGTCTAGCAGGAACAGCTTGGGAAAGGACATCAGGGCGCGGCCGATCGCCAGCATCTGCTGTTCGCCGCCGCTGAGGCTGCCCGCATCCTGCCGATGCCGTTCCTTCAGCCGGGGGAAGTAGGTGAACATCTGTTCGATGCGCGCCTGCACCTGATCGGCGGAACGGCTATAGCCGCCGACGCGCAGGTTCTCCATCACGCTGAGCTGGGTGAACACGCGCCGTCCTTCAGGCGAAAAGCCGATGCCCGCTCTCAGGATGTCATGCGGCGCCAGGCCCCGCAGGTCGCGGTCTTGCAGGCGTATGCTGCCGCCATGGCAGCGCACCAGCCCAAGAATCGCTTTCAAGGTACTGCTCTTGCCAGCCCCGTTCGCACCGATGAGCGCCACGGTCTGGCCAGGTTCGACGGCCAGGGACACGCTTTGCGTCCCCTGGATCTGTCCATAGCGGACGTTCAGGTCACTGACGCTCAGCAACGGCATACGCCTTCCCCAGATAGGCTTCGATGACTTGCGGATTGGCGAGTACTTCGTCAGGCGTGCCCTCCGCGATCTTGCTGCCCTGCGCGGAGACGAAAATCCGGTCGCACAGGCCCTTGATGAAGCGCATGTTGTGGTCGATGACCATGACCGAGATGCCCCTTTCCCGCACGCGCAGGATGGTGTCGCGCACGTGGTCGGTTTCTTCCGCGCTCAGGCCGGCTACCGGCTCGTCGAGCAGGATCAGCCGGGGCTGTGCCGCAAGGGCGATGACGATGCCCAAGGTCTTTTGATGGCCGTAGGGCAGGGCGTTCGCCCTGGTGTCGGCCAGATGCTCCAGGCCCAGCCACGCCAGCAGCTCGGCGGCGCGCTCGCGTCCGGCCTGGTGCATGGCGCGGGCGTGCGGGGTGCCCAGGAAGGCCGCCAGGTGCCCGGGATAGCATTGCAGAAAGGTGCCGCGCTCGGCGTTTTCCCGCACGGTGCATTCTCGGTAGACGGCCGTCGACTGGAATGTACGCACCAGACCCAGGCTGGCCAGGCGATGAGATGGCTGGTTGGTAACGTCCGCGCCGGCAAAGCGTATCGTTCCGGCGTTCGGGCGGATCATGCCGCTGACCAGGTTGACGACGGTGGTCTTGCCGGCGCCGTTGGGGCCGATCAGTCCGACGATCTCGCCTTCATTGATCTGGAAGTTCAGGTCGTTGACGGCGACCAGGCCACCGAAGCGGCGGGTCAGTCCGGAGACTTCGAGCAGGGTGCTCATGCCTGGCCTCCCCGCAGCTTGCGGCTGATCACGGAGCGGGCCAATTGCCAGATGCCGACGACGCCGCCGGGAAGCACCGCCATCACCACGATCAGGATGATGCCAAAGATGATCTGCTGCAGCTCGACATAGCCGCGCAGCAGTTCCGGCAGCGCCACCATGAACAGGGTGCCCAGCAGCGGGCCGATCAGGTAATACATGCCGCCCAGCACGTTCATCACCACCATGCTCAAGGAAACGTCCATGTTGAAGGCGGCGGGTTCGATGGCGTGGATCATCTGGGCTTGCAGTGCCCCCTGTACGCCGACCAGCGCGCAGGCGATGACGAACATCTGCACCTTGATGCGGATGACGGGGACGCCCGAGCTTTCCGCGATGCGGTCGGCTTCCCGGATCGCATCGATCTGGCGGCCGATGTCTGAACAAAGTATGCGCCACACGATGACGATGCACAGGACGGATGCCGCCAGGCAAAAGTAGTAGAACGCCACCGGGGACCGGAAAAAAGCCAGGCCCGGCGGAATCTGGTCGATGCCGTTCGCGCCTCCCGTCACGGACTGCCACTCGAGGAAGACGAGCCTGACCACTTCGCCAAGCAGGAACGTGACCAGCACGAAGTATTTGCCGGTAAGGCGCAGGATAATGGGGCCGATCAACAGGGCCAGCAGCCCGGATGCCACGCAGCCGGCGACGAGCGCCAGGGGGAAAGGCCAGCCCATGCGGACTTGCAGCAGCACGCTGGTGTAGGCGGCCACCCCCATGAACGCCCCGTGCGCCAGGGAAATATGACCGGTGCGGATGATGAGGTTCAGGGTGACGGCGCCGATGGCGCCCAGCGCCACCATGATGCCCAGGTTGATATAGAAGGTGTTCGGGCTCAACAGCGGCCAGGCCACGGCGACCAGCAGGGCCACGACGGCAGCCACTACGCGTTTGGTCCGCGTGCGCGCTCGGGTTCGCGGCGATGCCGATTCGACGGACGCCGCCTGGGTCCGGCCGCCGGCGACGGAAGCATGTGTTTGAACATTCATTCAGGTTTCCCCAGCAGGCCCCAGGGCCGCAAGACCAGCAGCGCGATCACCACGCCGAAGGAGACAAAGGAGGAGATCGATGCGCCATAGAACGTCGAGAGGAAGCTTTCGGTAAAGCCCAGTAGCAGGCCACCCAGCGCCGCGCCCGGCACGCTGCCCATGCCGCCCAGGATGACCACGATGAAGGCGACCATCAGTGGGCGCTCGCCCATGAAGGGCGACAAGGCGTAGCTCTGGGCGTACAGGCCGCCCGCCAGCGCGGTCATGAAGACGGCGATGAAGAAGGCCAGCATGTAGATATGGCGGGTGTTGACGCCTTGCGTGGCGGCGATCTCGGGATCCAGGGCGGCGGCGCGCATCGCCAGCCCTTGGCGGGTGCGCGTGACGAATAGCCAGAACAGCGCCAGGACGACGCCGGCTATGCCCATGATGATCAGTCTGTCGGCGGGTATCGACAAGCCCAGGGCTTCGACCATATGGTCGGATACCGACGGCAGGGACCGCTCGTTGACGTCCCAGATCAGGACCGCGGCATACACCAGCGCCAGGTTGAGTCCCAGCAGGGCGATCATGCTCTGGAACATCTTGTGGTAGAACCAGCGGAACACCAGCCGTTCCAGGATCAGCCCCAGGGCCGCCACCAGCAGCGCACCGCCCAGGATGGCCACGGGGTAGGGCAGTTGGTAGACACCATAGAGATAGTAGAGGGCGTAGCCGCCCAGCATGGCGAAGGCGCCGTGCGCGAAGTTGACCACGCGCATGATGCCGAACAGCAAGGTGAAGCCAAGCGCGACCAGGATGTAGATCGAACTCAGGCTCAAGCCATTCAGCACGACCTGGCTGAGGATGGGCAGCGTGAACATAGGTGAGGCTCCGGGTATGTCGGACACGGGATGCCACCCCGCGCCGCTGGGCGGCGGGGGCGCTACCGAAGGTGCCGTTCGCGGCTAGCGTGGGCTCAACGCTTTTCCGGATCCAGCGCCTGGATCACCGTCTGCTTGCCGCCCTGGACCTTGACCATCCAGAACTTGAGCAGCAACTGATGGTCGACCCCATAGTCACCCATGCCGCCCCAACGCACGGGACCGTACAGGCCGGCGTCGTAGCCTTCGAGTTTCTGCAGCGTATCGCGCACCGCGGTGGCATCGGTGGTGGTGCCGGCGCGGCGGATGGCTTCCATCATTATTTTCGCGGCGTTGTACCACATGGGTGCCTGGGCATTGATCACCCCGTCACCGAACTCCTTGCGATAGCCGTCCACGAACTTCTTCGCTTCGGGAGAGCTGAAGTCGAAGACATTCAAGGAGATGAAGCCGTCGGCCATGGGTCCGGCGATTTCGATCATCTCGTCCACTGCGGGTCCGCCGATCTGCCAGATCGGCTTCTTGAAGCCGCTTTGGCGGGCTTGCTTCAACAGCAGCGCGCCTTCACCGGGCGCATTGCTGTTGAGATCCAGCGCATCGACGTTCTGCGCCATCATGCGGGCCATCAAGGGAGTGAACTCTTTCGTGCCGCGGTCATAGAGCTCGGTCCAGACCTGGAAACCGTTGGCTTTGTAATAGGACTCCAGCTGGGGAATCACGGCCTGGCCCACCGCATCGTTGGGGGCAATCAGCGCGACTTTCTTGACCTGGGGGAAGTTGTCGTGGAACCACTTGACCATGGGGGGACCGAATTCCACGGTGCTGTTCACGACGCGGAAGTTGTAAGGCGATTTCGCCTCGTTCTTCAGGATCGATGGCGCGAAGCCATTGGACAGAAGAACCACCTTGGCCGGCGTGGTCGCGGCGACCGTGGCCAGCACCGAAGGCGATCCGATGGGGCCGATGATGAATTTGACGTTGTCGGCATTGATCAGGCGGTCGGCGGCGGAGCGGCCGCCCGCGGCGGTGTATTTGTCGTCGTACATGACCAGTTTGGGCATGTAGACCTTGTCGCCGACCTTGAGTCCGCCGGCGGCCTTGACCTCGTCAAACGCCATCTGCATGCCGCGCTGCAGCGCCAATCCCCATGCAGTGCCGCCGCCGGACAGGGGGCCGATGCCCCCGATCTTCAACTCTTCCTGCGCGTGGCTGGCACCAGCGGTCAACATGGCCGCGGCAAAGGCCAGCACTTTGATGGACTTCATCATGTTTTTCCCTTGAGTGACTTGGTTATTGATGGTGCAGCTTTTTATAAGGACTCGTACTCGTGCTTTCGCGCCGGCTTCAGGCCGCGCGCGGATAGGACATGGGCGGATGGCTGGAACCCCATCCCGAGTGTTTCTCGAAGCCCGCGCCGGCACGCAGCAGCATGTCGTCGGCATGGCAGCGGCCGACCAGCTGCACGGACAGCGGTAATCCGGTCTTGGACAAACCGCACATCAGCGCCAGTGCGGGGTGTCCGGTCAGGTTGAAGGGAGAGCGGGCGTGGCGGCCATAGGTGCGCACGAATTCGATCTCGTCGGCGATTTCGGACGCGGGTTCGAAGGAGTTCGCGACGATCAATACGTCGACTTGCTCCAGGGCATGGTCCACGGCTTCGATCAACTGTTTGCGCCAGCGCTCGGCCTGGACATAGTCGCCCGCGCCCAGGAAGGCGCCTACGATCAGTTTGCGGCGGGCGATATGGGAGTAGTCGCCGGGCCGGCTGCGCAGCCAGTTGGCGTGCACGGCCCAGGATTCGGCGTGGAAGATGACCCGCTGGGTCATGGTGAAGCGCGCCAGCGGCGGCAGCCTGATGTCCACCACGTCGGCGCCGCCCGCGCGTAGCACCGTACCGCACTGGTCGATAGCCTGGATGACTTCGTCGCTGGCGCGTGCGTCCTCTTCATGGAAGTGGCGCACGATGCCGAAGCGCAAGCCCGCCAACCCTTGGCTCAGGCCGGCGATATGATCTGGAGGCGGCGTGCGCGCGCTGGCGGGGTCGGAGGGATCGTGCGCCGCCAGGACATTCATGGCGAGCGCCAGGTCTTCCACCGAACGGGTGATGGGGCCGACATGATCCAGCGTGAACGACAGGGGGAAGACGCCGTGGCGCGACACCGCGCCGTAGGTCGGCTTCAGGCCGGCCACGCCGCAGTGTCCGGCTGGATTGCGGATGGAACCGCCGGTGTCGGTGCCCAGCGCCAACGGGACGAAGCCGGCGGCCACCGCCGCGCCCGAACCGGAGGACGAGCCACCCGTTTGATGGCGCGGATCCCATGGATTGCGGGCGGGCGGATATGCCGCGTCATCGCTGGGTCCGCCAATGGCGAATTCATGCAGCGCCAGCTTGCCCAGCAGGATCGCACCGGCATCGCGCAGGCGCGCCACCACGGTCGCATCCCGCTGCGCCACCTGGTCCAGCATCAGGCGCGAGTGGCAGCTGGTCACCTGGCCGGCGATATCGATCAGGTCCTTGATGCCGACGGGTACGCCGTGCAGGGGCGAGCGCCAGATACCGCGCTTCATTTCTTGTCCAGCCGTGCGCGCCTGGGCCCGTGCCTGTTCGGCATCGACGGCCACGAAGGCGTTGAGATCACGGTCGTGATGGGCGATGCGTTGCAGCAGATGCTCGACGACGCATTCCGGCGTCAGGGTGCCGGCGCGGTAGGCACGTCCCAGGTCGGCGGCGGTCATCCAGTGGATATCGTTCATGCGGAACTCCTGGTCTGCATGGGCGGCCAAGGTTCCGCGGTGACATCATCCAGATTGAAGAGGGCGTTGCGCAGCTGCCTGGCCGACTCCACCGCCGCGATCATGTCCGGTCGGTACTTGGCGGCGATCTCTTGCAGACCCGCGTCCTCCGCCATCAGGGTAAACAGCAGGTCGATCGGTGGGTCCGCGTCCTGGAGCGTCATCATTGGCATCCGGTGAATATGATGGACTCTAGTGTGCGCATCCAATGCGCCGATGACTATTGGATAATATCCAAGGATTATCAGTAAAAAACTAAGGGCTCGCCTAGGGTTTATACGCAGAGCCTTCGTCAAGGTGGAACGTTCGATGAATATCAAGTATCGCCAGTTGCAGGCGTTCGTATTGGCCGCGCGTTCGGGCTCATTCGCGAAAGCAGCCGCGGAGCTGCATATCACCCAATCCTCATTCTCCGTGTTGATACGCCAATTGGAGGAGGACGTCGGCATTGCCCTGTTCGAGCGCACGACACGCAGCTGCCGGCTGACCTCACCAGGCCAGGTTTTTTATCGGGACATCACGCCGATATTGAAGGATTTGAAGGAAGCCTACGGCCGCATATCGGACGTGGGGTCGGGCGTGGCGGGTCAACTGCAGCTGTCGGCCTTGCCATCGCTGGCCTTCGGCTTGTTGACGGAGGTCCTGGCGAGCTTCCGCGCGCGTTATCCCGGCATGCGCGTGTTCATGCGCGAGGAGTTGAATGTGGCCGTGATCGATGCGGTCAAGCGCGGCGAAGTCGAATTGGGTATCGGCTCGGAATTGAACGGTGATCCGGAGCTGGAGTTCAAGCCTCTGTTCCGCGATCATCTGGTCGTCGTTGCGCCGATCGGGCATGAGCTCCTGGCCGAGCCGCTTACCTGGAAGCGGCTGGAGTCCTATCCGCTGATCATGCTGGCGCACGGTTCCGCGGACCGCGCGCTGCGACTGAATCGGCCGGAGCTGGTGCCGACCATCGAAGTGGCCTATATGGGAACCGCCGTCAGCATGGTGCGCAGCGGCCTGGGCTTGACCATCATCCCCAGCAGCGGATTGAAGGGGGTGAACATGAGCGACCTGCGCTCCGTCGCCCTGCCGGGACGGGCATGCCGGCGCACCATCGGCGTCCTGCACCGCAAGCGCGCCACGCTCAGTCCGATGGCGCTGGCGTTCATGGAATTACTATCCCAGGCCGCGCCCGTGGACCGGGGAATACGCCGGCTGGCGGCCTGAGCGGCCGCTGGCCGCCGGCGTTTACCGATACGCATACCTGACGCAAACGCGCGGGGGGCCATGAGTGCCACTGCTGCCATTTACCGCCGTTTACCGTACCGGCCAACCATACATCAGGCCGCCATCCTTATAGGATGCGTTCAAGCCGCGTGGCAGCTTCAGCGCGCTGCCTTGACCCACGTTCTTCTCGAAGCTTTCGCCGTAGTTGCCGATGGTCTTGATGATGTTGTAGGCCCACTTGTCGTCCACACCCAGGTTCTTGCCCATGCCGGGCGTCACGCCCAGCAGGCGCTGCACGTTGGGATTGGTGCTCTTGAGCATCTCGTCGACGTTCTTCGACGTCACGCCGTATTCCTCGGCTTCCAGCATGGCGAACATGGTCCAGCGGACCAGGTTGAACCATTGCTCGTCACCCTGGCGCACCATCGGTCCCAACGGTTCCTTGGAAAAATTCTCCGGCAGGATGTCGTAGTTTTCCGGGTTCTGCAGGGTGCTGCGGGCGCCGGCCAACTGGGACTTGTCGCCGGTGAAGGCATCGCAACGACCGACGACGAAGGTGCGGATGACTTCGTCCATGGTATCGACCACGACGGGCTTGAGCGTGATTTTCTGCGAACGGAACCAGTCAGCCAGGTTCAATTCGGTGGTGGTGCCGGGCTGCACGCAGATCGTGGCGCCGTCCAGTTCCTTGGCGCTTTTCACGCCCAGGGACTTGTTCACCATGATGCCCTGGCTGTCGTAGTAGTTCACGCCTACGCCGATCAGGCCCAGGGTGGTATCGCGCGCCAGGGTCAGCGTGGTGTTGCGGGGCAGCACGTCGACTTCGCCGGATTGCAGGGCGGTGAAGCGTTGCAGCGCGCTGACTACCGTGATCTTGGCTTTGTTTGCGTCATTGAAGATGGCGACGGCCAGGGCGCGGCACAGGTCCACGTCCAGGCCCTTGAAGCTGCCCTTGCCGTCGGCGATCGAGAAGCCGGCCACGCCTGTGGAGACGCCACATTGGACAAATCCCTTGGCTTTGACCGCATCGAAGGTCACGCCGGCATGGGCGGCCAGGGACGACAGGGACAAGGTGGCACCCACCGCAAGCAACTTGAGTTTTTTCATTTATTTTGTCGCGCGACCTGGCGCATAGGTTTTTGGGGTACGGCAGCGTACCAAATTTTCGGCCAGGCTATAAGCGGTTGCAGCGCCGACGACGCCCATGTGGGACTTAGGCTACCGCGGCGCCTGGCCGGCGCCGAGCGGGGGAGGCCGCGGCCAATATCGCAGCGGGTCGCAGACAGCGCGACTATTCCTTCAACTCCTCCGGATCCAGGCGGGCCACCCCTCGGCGATGCGTGAGCACGGTGATGCCCCACATCACTACGCCCAAGGCCAGCAGCCAACCGGCTACCTGGTACTGGATGGCGTCACGGCCGGTGACCGGCAGCACCAGGAACAGGCAGGCCGCGGCCCCGAGCCAGGGGAATAGCGTGGCGATGCGGAAATGTTCGTGCTTGACGCGGTCGCGCCGCAGTACCAGTACCGCCACGTTCACGAAAGTGAATACCCCCAGCAACAGCAGCGAGGTGGTCCCGCCCAGGGCCCGGATGGCTTCTGAACTGCTGCTGGCAACCAGGATGATCAGTGCCAGGCCCAATGCGGTGGTGAACAGGATGGCGACCCACGGGGTCTGAGTGCGCTTGTGCACCGCGGCCAGAAAGGCCGGCAGCACGCCCTGGCGCGACATGCCGTACAGCAGGCGGCTTGCCATCATCATATTGATCAGCGCCGAATTCGCGACCGCGAACATGGAAATGATCGGCATGATCTTGTCCATCGGCAGGTTGGGGGCGGCGCGTTGTACCACCAGGACCAATGGCGTCGAACTCTTGGCGAGTTCACCCACCGGGATCAAGGCGACCGCGCAGATCGACACCAGCACATAGATGAGCGCGGTGATGCCCAGCCCGGTCAGCATGACTTTGGGGAAGATGCGGTTCGGCTCGTGCGTTTCCTCGGCCATATTGACGGAGTCCTCGAAGCCCACCATGGCGAAGAAGGCCAGGCCGGTGGCCGAGGTCACGGCCAGGAACACGCTCTTGTCCTGCGGCGTTTCGAAAGCGATGACGCGCGAGAAGTCGGCCTGGCCGCCGGCAATCGCCCAGATACCCAGCACGATCACCAAGAGCAGGCCGCTCAATTCGACCAGCGTCAGCACCACGTTCGCCTTCACGCTTTCGGAGGCGCCGCGGAAGTTGACGATCATCACCAACAGCATGAAGCCCAGCGCGCCCAGCGTCACGGTCGTGGCGCCGGGTTCGACGCCCAAGGCCACGAACAGATTGGCGGAGAAGGCCCGCGAGGCCGTGGCAGCCGAGGTCAGGCCCGAGCACATCACCGTGAAGCAGACGATGAAAGTCAGGAAGTGCACGCCAAAGGCCTTGTGCACGTACAGGGCGGCGCCGGCCGCCTTCGGATACTTGGTCACCAACTCCAGATAGGAGAAGGCGGTCAGCAGTGCGACGACAAAGGCAATCAGGAAAGGCAGCCAGGCCGCACCGCCGACTTCACCGGCGACTTGGCCAGTGAGGGCGTAGACGCCGGTGCCCAGGATGTCTCCCACAATAAAAAGCAATAACAGTTTGGGTCCCATCACTCGTTTCAGAGGGGTCCCTGTGCTAACGGTGCTTTCTGTGCTCATTGTTATCTCCTCTTCCCGGATACAGGGAGATTGACACGGGCCTGAATGCCGCAGCGCTTTCAACTTGTTTCCGCTCGTCAGCCGTTATTGCTTCCGGTGTATCGCTGCGGCACCTTTTTTGCGGATGACGGCGGCAACCCGGGACGGGCGGCCAAGGGCACCTCTTATGCGCCAATCCCGGGGTCGTATGCGCGACGCTTTCAAGGAGAACGCAAATGTGGACGAAACATAGGGGCGCCGTTGTGGCGCTGAGCATCGCAACGTGTCTGGGGACGCCATGGGCGTTCGCGCAGAGCCCGGCTTCGACGGCAGCCGAGCAGCAGGGCCGGAAGCTGGACGCCAAGGATCGCGATTTTCTCGATGACGCTGCCCGCGCCGGGCTGTTCGAGATGGAAGGAAGCAAGTTGGCGCAGCAGAAATCCGGCAGTGCCGATATCAAGGCATTCGCCGACCGAATGATCAAGGACCACACTGCGATGAGCAAGGATCTGGCCGCGCTGGCCAAATCGAAGGGGCATGCGCTTCCTGGCGAACCCGGCACCACGCAGAAGCTGGAGTTGAAGGCGCTGGATGTGGCGGACACCAGTTTCGACACCAAGTTCGCCGAACGTATAGGCGCGAACGCGCATACGCATGTAGTGAATGTCTTCGCGGATGCGGCGAAAGAGGCGAAAGATCCCGACGTGAAGGAGTTCGCCAAGAAGTACCTGCCGATGATGAAAGAACATCTGCGGCTGGCCGAGGGGCTGGAAGGTAGAGCGGCGCGGGCGCCGTCCGGCAGGTTCGACACACCAGCCCGTTAGAACGCGTCGGTATTAGAATGTCCAACCATGAGCCTCTACGTCCATACTCGCGGATCGACAGGCAGGACGACCGCTGGAGTGGGATGACCGAAACGGCGTGGTACAGCGGCTTGGCCGAGCGCACGGCATTCCGACACCTGTCAGCGATGTCATCGTGCCGCTATTGGCCGCCGGCAGCGACGGCCCCGGATGATGCCTTCAGCTCGCCTGCGGATCACCGAAGGCCCGATGCATCCCCAAGTGGGGGCCAGGCAAGCAGCAGGACCGGTGACGTGACGATGGACGCCTCAGCCTCAAGCGGCTTCGGCGAGCAGGGCGTCCACGGTCGTTTGCGCCTTGGCGACGGCGCTTTCCGCCGCGGTGGGCCCGTAAGCGAGGCCTTCGACACGAACCTGTTCGATGTCGGTCAGGCCGATGAATCCCAGCATGTGCTTCAGATAGTTCGATTGGAAGTCAATCGGGGCAGCGGGACCGTCAGCGTATAAGCCGCCGGACGCGGTAACCAGATAGACCTTCTTGCCTGTGAGCAGCCCTTGCGCCTTCCCATCGGCGTACGTGAATGTCACGCCCGGCCAGGCGATGTAGTCGAGCCAGGCCTTCAGCTGCGTGGGAACGCCGAAATTGATCATGCCGGAACCGATGACGATGATGTCCGCGGCCTGCACTTCCGCCACCAGCGTTTCGGCTTGGGCGACTGCCACGGCTTGGGCGCGGTCACGGCTGTCGGCGGGCAGCATGCGTCCCAGCACGTAGGCTTCGTCGATGTGGGGAAGGGAATCGGCGTACAGATCCCGGGTCGTCAGCGTGCCGCCGGTGCGTTGGTCGCCAAGCCTGCGCGCAAGATCAGTCGCCAGGCGGGTGGATTGGCTCTCGGCGCCGCGCGGGCTGGAAGTGATCAGAAGGATGTTGCTCATGGAGGCTCCTAAGTATAAAAAGGGAACTTGGTAATCTTTTGATCTATGATTACCAGTCGATACGGAGGATGGTAAGTTTCCTTTCTCCGCCCCACAAGAAGGCACATCCATGTCACCGACTTACACCCATTTACCTGCCGGTATCGCCACACCCGCGACCGGCGGCTGCGAGGCGACGCGCCTGATCCTCGACCGGGTCGGCGATAAGTGGAGTCTCTACATCATCGCCACGTTGTCCGGCGGCACCCGCCGCTTCAATGAATTGAAGCGCGAAGTAGATGGCATCTCGCAACGGATGCTGACGTTGACCCTGCGCGGCCTGGAACGTGACGGCCTGGTCTCGCGCACGGTATTTCCCACCATCCCGCCGCGGGTCGATTACGAACTCACTGAATTGGGACGCACCCTGCTGAAGCCCGTCATGGGCCTGCTCAAATGGGCGCATGAGAATCAGACGGTCATCGAGGAGGCGCGGCAGCGCTTCGATGAGGAGCCTGAACAAGAGCAGGTCTTGATCAAAGGCGTCGTCTATCAGCGCAGGTAGGACCTGCCTGCACCAGGGGCGGCCGTGGAAGCGGTAGTTTGATCGGTAGTTGGATCAGTTGTTGAGCGCTAGTTGGAGCGTTAGTTGGAGCGCTGGATAGCAAAAGGGCCACGCCTTGAACCGGACCTCGAGCGTCGGATTGACATCCAACCATCGTAGGGCAGTCCACGCAGCGTGGCCCTTCCGCAGTCGACGTTTACGTGCGCGTCGGCTGTCCCCGCTTGACCTTGATGAACACCAGCACCAGGATCGCGGCGCACAGTTCCATCGCCGCGACGCTGTAGAGACCCGACTCCAGGGTGCCCGTCTTGTCGCGCAGCCAGCCCATCAGGAACGGCGCGGCGAAACCGGCCAGGTTGCCGACCGAGTTGATCAGGGCGATGCCGCCCGCCGCGGCCGTACCCGTCAGGAAGGCGGCAGGCAGTGACCAGAACACCGGGAATGCAGCCAGGATGCCGATGGCGGCGACCGACAAGGCAATCAACGCCATGACCGGGCTGTGCAGCAGCGCGCCGGTCCCCATCAGGCCCGCGGCGGCAACGACGCTGGCCAGGATGCAATGCCAGCGACGCTCGCCGCTGCGATCCGAGCTGATGCCGTTCCAGACCATGGCAATGGTGCCCAGCACGAAGGGAATGGCGGATATCAGGCCGATATTCAGCGGTCCCTGCACACCCAGTTCCTTGACGATGGACGGCGTCCAGAACGCAATGGTGGCATTGCCGCTGACCACGCAGAAATAGATCAGCGCGCACAGCCAGACCTTTGCATTGAAGGCATGGCGCAGGCCGGAATGCTTGGCCGGGTCGCGTTGTTCCTTGTCCAGGTCGCGCTTGACGATGTCACGCTCGCTTTGCTGCAGCCATTTCGCGTTCTCAGGCTTTTCCGGCAGCCAGGCCAACACGGCGAAACCGGCCAGCACCGAGGGAATGCCCTCGATCACGAACAGCCATTGCCAGGCAGCCAGGCCTTCGACGTCGCTCATGACGCTCAGCACGAAGCCGGCGATCGGACCACCCACCACGCCCGCGATGGCGAACGACGTCATGAAGTAGCCATTGATGCGCGCACGGCGATCTGACGGAAACCAATAGGTCAGATACAGCACGACGCCAGGGAAGAAGCCGGCTTCGAACACGCCCAGCAGGAAGCGCATCACGTAGAACTGCGTGGGCGTCTTCACGAAGATCATGGCCATGGAGGCCAGGCCCCACAAGATCGTGATGCGGGCCAGCGTGCGGCGCGCGCCGATTTTTTCCAGCAGCAGATTGCTGGGCACTTCGAACAGGAAATAGCCGATGAAGAAAATACCCGCGCCCAGTCCATACACGGTCTCGCTGAACTGCAGGTCCTGCAGCATCTGCAGCTTGGCGAAGCCGATGTTGACGCGGTCTATCCACGCCAGCACGAACAGGAAAACCAGGAAGGGGATAAGGCGGACGGCGATCTTGCGATAAGCCAGGGCGCGATCGTTCTCGGAGGGCGTGGGATTAGCCGCGCCGCCGGAGGCCGGAGTAGCGATGGACGACATGGGTGAAAATTCCCCTTGTATTGAAAATGCTCCGTTTACGGGAGACTGGTGGTAATCAGTTCAGGGCCGCTTCTACCGCGGCCGCAACCTGCAAAATACGTTGATCGGTGTCGCGCAGCCCGCAAACGGCCAGGCCTACGCCAGGCTCGCCGCAAGGCAGCGATACGGCGCAGCCGTCCAGGAAGTTGATGACGCTGGGGTTGCGCAGCACCAGGCCATTGGCGGCGAAGAATGCCTCGTCCTGGGCCAGGTCGCTGACGCGCGGCGGCACGACGGCAACCGTGGGCATCAGCCACGCATCCGCATCACGCAGCCGGTCGGCCGCGATCGCCTGGATGCGTGCGCGCGCATGGAACAGCTCGATATAGTCCGCCGCGCCCATGCTTTCGCCACGGCGGATACGCGTCGCGACACGCGGGTCGTAGGCCGCCCCGTGTTCGGCCAGCAGCTTGCGATGCCATTGCCAGGATTCCGCCGCGGAGAAACCACCGCCACCGTTGATGGTGGGCAGCTCGCGCAGCTCGGGAAAATCGAATTTGACGATCTGCGCGCCTTTAGCGGACAGGCGGCTCAAGGCGGACTCGACGGCCGCACCCACCGTAGCGTCGACGTTGTCGCCGATGAAGTCTTGCGTCACATAGAAGCGCAGGCCCGCGAGACGCGCGGGAGCGGCATCCAGGGTCTGGCCGCTGAGAATGGCATCGACCGTGGCGCAGCAGGCCACCGAACGGGCCAGCGGCCCGGCGGAGTCCAGCGTGGTGGAAAGCGGCACGCCCCCTTGCAGCGAAACCCGATGCGCCGTCGGTTTGAAACCGGTCAGACCGCAGAAGGCCGAAGGAATGCGGATGGAGCCGCCGGTGTCGGTGCCCAGCGCGACAGCCGCCATGCCCTTGGCCACGCTGACGGCGCCGCCGGAAGTGGATCCGCCCGACACGCGCTCTTCGTCATAAGGCGCGCGCGGCGTGCCGTAATGCGGATTCCAGCCCAGGCCGGAAAACGCGAATTCACTCATATTGGTGCGCCCGATCAGGATGGCACCGGCCGCGCGCAGGCGCGCCACGGCAACGGCGTCGTGCTGCGCGGGAGCGGCGCCATCCAGCGCCTTGGAGCCCGCGCGCGTCACCTGGCCCTTCACATCGAAAAGGTCCTTGATCGAAACCGGCAAGCCTGCCAGGGGCGACGGCGCATAGCCGGCCTTGCGCGCGGCATCGCTGGCGCGCGCGGCCTGCATGGCCGATTCCGCATCCACATGAACGAAAGCGCTGCCGCCTTGCCGGCGATGCGCTTCGATGGCTTCCAGCGCCTGGCCAGTGAGTTTTTCGCTGGTGCTACGGCCTGCTTGCAAGTCTGCCTGCAACTGTTGGATGGTCTGCATGTGAGATCCCTTACGAACTGGATTGGCGAATCAGGGGGGCGAGCCGGAGGGTTTAGTCGGCGACCGGCAGGGTGCGCACGGTGTACGCGCACTTGAGCGAGCGGTTCAGCTTGGGATCGTGCAGTTCGAACTCGAACTTTTCACCATAGCCCAGCTCGCCCTTGACGGGCTGCGTGCCGCAATACATGGCGGTGCCCACGGGCAGTTCGGCCGCGTTCGCGTATTTTTGCGCCAGCTCGCGCGGATCGCGCAGCGACGTCATCGCGCCTTCCTGATACAGCTCGCGCACGCCATTGCGGGTGCGCCAGCAGCGCGCGATCAGGTCATCCCAATGATCGGCCACTTCGTCGAAGCGCCAGACGTCACGGCTGACGGGCTTGGCGCACATCTGCTTGGAAACCGTCACGTCATAGGCTTCCGCCTTGCGATCGGTGTGATCGGAGCCGATGCCGACCAGCAGGCCTTCCGCGGTGGCCATCAACACGGCTTCCACTTCGCCGGACGAGTCGGCGCGCGGTACTTCGATTTCGTCGTCGGTGGTCAGCAGCGCGGCGGCCAGCGGGTAGTAGCAAGGCACGGTGGTCGGCGCCTTCACGCCGATGGCTTCCAGTTCGCGGATGTGATGCTGCACGCCTTCGGCGTCGCGACCGGCCCAGCCGGCGATGACCAGGCGGTCGATCTGGACGGTGCGTTCACCGGTACCGGCGATGTTCAAGTTGAGTTTCGGCATGATGGGGTGGGGTCCTTTCAATGCGGCAAAGCCGCGGTAAAGCAATGTGATGCAGCAATGTGATGCAGCAATGGGATGCGGCCGCTCGGTCCGGCGGGTGCGAGGTCAGATCGAGCGGATGATGTTCTTGCGGAATTCATCGATGTGTTCGCGTATCGCCTCGCGCGCGGCGGGGACGTCTCTGCGCTCCAGCGCGTCGATCACGGCCATGTGTTCTTCGTAGACATTGGCCAGGTGGACGGGGTCCTGCAAGGACAGGAACCAGAAACGGGCCTGTTTCTCATGCAGGTTGCGCAGCAATTCCGCCAGCACCCGATTGCGCGAGGCCGCGGAGATGGCGATGTGGAATTTCAGGTCCAGGGCCATCAGGCCGTTGATGTCGCGATGCTCCAGCAACTCAGCGGAGCGCTGGACGATTTCGCGCATCGCCTGCAGATCGCTCTGGTGCGCCCGTTCGGCGGCCAGCGTGACGCAGAGCAGCTCATTGCTGAGCCGCACTTCGATCATGTCCAGCACGTCGTTCAAGGACAGCGGCGCCACCAGCACACCCTTGCGCGGCATGATGGTTACCAGGCCGTCGCTTTCCAGGCGGTGCAAGGCTTGGTGCACCGGTGTGCGGCCCAGGCCAAGCAGGGCGCCGACCTGCGATTCGTTGATGGCTTCGCCGGGGCGGAACTCACAGGCAATGATGCGGCGCTTGATCTCGGCATAGGCGAGTTCGCGCAAGGCGGCGCCGGACGAGGGGCGGGGCGCCGGCGTATCCACTTGGGTTTCGGCGTTCAACGGGATGACTACGGAGCGCGACATGCGGGTTGGGATACGTAGGGATGATGAGGTAGGTCAGGAAACGTCCTCGCAGGCAACAGCGGACACGGGCGTCGACCTTCTGAAGTTCAAGTGATAATACTCTGATATATCACTGATAAAGCATCGGGGTTTACCCGCAAGGTGATGCCTGCGGATGGCCCGCGCAGTTTTTCTTATGGGGGCTTTCCCTTGCGTATGTCTACGAATAGCCGCAGGGTGCCGATGTTGGCAACATGCTCTTCATTGCGAGAACGCGGTTGTTTGGAGCTAGATGATGAGCACGGAATGCTGGGATCTGTTCCCTACGCTTGAGAGCCACCAGGTATCACAAGGAGGAAGGAACATGCGCAGGCACCATGCACCAAGGCCATCCACGAAGGCGCGGCAGGGCGACGCCGAGGTCCTGTCGCGGCTGGTCAGACTGGAAACAGTGTTGCCCACGTTGGCTACCAAGGCTGATGTGCTTTCAGTCCGGGCTGACTTTCAGCTAGCCCATGCTGAATTGAAGTCTGAGTTCCAGGAATGTCAGGCTAAATTGAGGTCGGAGCTTCAGCAATCTCAGGCTGAGTTGAGGTCGGAGCTTCAGCAATCTCAGGCTGAGTTGAGGTCGGCGTTTCAGCAATCTCAGGCTGAGTTGAGGTCGGAGTTTCAGGTATCTCAGGCAGAACTGAAGACTGAATTGAAGGCTGATGTGCTTTCGCTTAGGGGCGATATGGCCGTATTCGAGGCAAGGCTCCTTCGATGGCTGATCGGCATGGGTATCGCCGGTCTGGCGATGATTTTTTCGTTCATGAACTTCCAGATGTCGCGGATCGAGGGAATGCTGCAACGGCACATGCTAACGATGCCCTCCGTGGCCGCGTCGGGTGCGGAGCCAAAGCCACGGGCGGGTTTTCCGTAAGCCTATCCCCTTGAGTCGTGCCGCGCTGGCATGCCAGCTTTATTGCTACCTCTCCTAGCCCGACGGTCTTCCGTACCCAGCGAGCGCGCATTCATTTCCTGCATGTCCCCCATGCAGACGTTTCAGTGTCTTCACGCATAACGCTCTGACAGAATCTCTCCCCATAAAACGACAAATGAGGAGACAGACATGCAGGGATCCTATGCGAGTCCGGGTCCGGCTCAAGGGACGAAGCACGCTGGGGTCGATCATGCGGGCGTCGACCATGCAGGTATCGACCATGCCGGCGGCGCGTACCAGGCAAGCGCCGCGGCTGAGGTGCGCCGCGGCATGCTGCGCGTCGGCGCCGCTTCGCTGGGCCTGTCGGGCGGGTATACCGCCCTGTTCGCCGGTACGGCCGGCGTGTTCCTTCTGCCGGTCGCCACGGCGCTGGGCACGGGTCGCGGTGTCGCCTCCACCTGCATGGCCCTGGCTTCATTGGGCCTGGCCGTCAGCTCGCCGCTGGCCGGACGGCTGATGGACCGCTACGGCCAACTACGCGTGATCGGCTGGTCCATCGTGCTGTTCGCGCTCGGGATGCTGGCCATGTCCACCGGACCACTGACACCTTATGCGGTGGGTACCAAGACTTTCCTGATCGGATTGCTGGGCGTGGCGACTTCGCCCGTGGGTTACCTGTCCATCCTGGCGCACAGCTTTGAGCGGCGGGTAGGACTGGCGTTCGGCATCGCGTCGATCGGTGCCGGTATCGGCGCGGCGCTGGCACCCCTGTTCGCGGGCTGGATCACGCGCACGCAGGGGTGGCAGGTAGCTTATGCGATGCTGGCCGGCGTGGCCCTGGTGCTGGGTTTTCTGGCGCTACGCCTGCTGCGCGGTATCGACAATAAAACTGGCGCCCCGCAGCTGCCGGGGCACAAGGGCCTCGTGGAGGGATCGGCTGTGACCCACGCCACGGCCGCGACCTCGGTTCGACCTCCGCCCGCGAACACATCCATGACTCCGCCCGCTGCCTCGCACGCAACTGGCGACTCCGCCGCACAGGCTTTCAGCAACTGGCGTTTCTGGCTCATGGGCCTGTGCGTCGCCCTCGTCGCCGCCGTCGGGCTGGGAGCCATCGTCCATGTACCGGCGCTGCTGTCGGACAACGGCGTATCCGCGGAAATGGCGGCGGCCGGTGGCGCCTTTGCCGCGGTGGGCCTGACGGCAGGGCGCTTCCTGGCCGGGGTGCTGCTGGACATAGCGCCCGCACGCATACTTGCCGCCGGGGCCTTCCTGCTGGGTGCCGGCGGTGTGCTGATCCTGGGCACCTCGTCCGCCGCCACTCCCTATTGGCAAGTGGCCTTGGGCGCCGCGCTTACCGCCATGTTGATCGGCGCGGAGGGCGACCTGGTGCCCTTCCTGGTCAAGCGCTACTTCGGCTTGAAGTCTTTCGGTGCGGTTTACGGCTGCCTGATTTCGCTGTTCTGCCTGGGCACGCTGGCCGGTCCAATCCTGTTGGGCGTCGCCTTCGACCGCTTTCACGGCTACAGCTATGCCATGGCGGTCGCGGGCATCATCTGCGCCGCTTGCAGCCTGCTGATACTGGCCGTCGGACCGTACCGCTACCCGCACACATCCTGATCCAAGGAAGATCCATGAGAATTGCACGTTATGCCCACGCCGGCGCGACCGGCTGGGGGCTGGTGGAGAACGACCATGTCACGGCGCTACCCGATGCCAAGGACTTCGGCCAGGCGCTGGCGGCCGCGCGGGACGGTAGCCCGAACCGGCGCGGCGCGACGCTGCCGCGCGAGGGCTTGCAATGGCTGGCGCCTGTATTGCCGGACACCAAGATCATTTGCGTCGGCCTGAACTACCGCAAGCATGCCCAGGAAGTCGCGCGCGATTCGGGTGCTCACCCGTCCGTGTTTCCCCGCTTTCCCGATACGTTCGTCGGACACGGTGAACCGGTGCTGCGGTCGCCCGTGTCGGCGCAACTCGACTATGAAGCGGAGCTGGCGGTGGTGATCGGCAAGCCGGCCCGCTATGTAGCCGAAGCCGACGCGATGGACTATGTCGGTGGCTATACCTGCATGGCCGAGAACTCCGTGCGCGACTACCAAATGCACAATCGGCAGGCCACTCCCGGCAAGAATTTCCTGCGCTCCGGTGCGCTGGGGCCGTGGATCGTCACGCCCGATGCCATGCCGGACCTGGCGTCGACGCGCGTGACCGGCCGTCTGAACGGCGAACAGATGCAGGATGCGACGCTGGATGAACTGGTGTTCTCGATTCCACAACTGATTTCCTACCTCAGCCAGTTCACGCTGCTGCGTGCCGGCGACATCATCGCCACGGGCACGCCGGAAGGCGTGGGCATGAGCCACAAGCCGCCACGCTATCTGCGGGCGGGCGATCGCTTCGAAGTGGAGATTGCCGGCATAGGCGTGCTGGCCAACCCCGTCAAGGACGAGGAGGCGGGTCATGCAAGCGTTGAACAATGAACTGGAGACCGAACTGACGCAAGACGCGAGGAATGAACGGGCGTATGCACTCGATACGGCCACCGTGCAGGCTTGCCTGGCCACGGTCCACGGCTTCTTCGATGGACTGGACGTGCGCGATCATGCGCGCGTTCAGTCCCTCTTCACGGAGGATGGACAGTGGCAACGAGGCGGCGCCACGCTCACCGGCCCACGCCAGATAGGTGAGGCGCTGGCGCAGCGTCCTGACACCCGGCGCACCTTCCACGCGGTCTGTAATCCCGTACTCGCGCGGCTGGACGAAAACACTGTCCTGGTGCGCTTCTATCTGCTGGCATATGACGCGACGGTCGGACCCGCGCGGGATCCATCCACCGAGCAAGCCGACGACCAAATCAACGACCAAATCAACGGCCAAGCCAGCGCACAACCGGCCGGCTTCTCCTTGCGCCACCCCCCCGGACTGCCGCCATTGCAGCCGGCCGGCATCCGCCGCTGCGAGGATCTGCTGCGCCGCGAGCAGGGCGCATGGCGTATTCAACGCAAGTCCAGCACGGCGCATCTACCCGTGCCGGCCAGCGCCTGACGCATCTTCCCTTTTTTCAGGACACCATCAGTATGGATACAAGTACCAGGAACATGCCTGCCTATTGGCTGACCGAAGCGGACGTCGCGCGCCTCGTGCCGCTGGACGATGGCATCGATGCACTGGAACGCAATCTCATCGAACTGGCCGACGGCGCGGCCTTCAACGTGCCGAAAGCCCTTGGCGACCTGGGCGGGGGCGCCATGCATGCGCTGGGATCGGCTTCGCCGCGCCTGGGCGTGTGCGGTTTCAAGACCTGGGTCCACACCCGCAACGGCGCCAAGGCGGTGTTTTCCCTGTTCAGCTCGGAAAACGGCCAACTGCTGGCCATGCTCGAAGCCAATACGCTGGGCCAGATCCGTACCGCGGCAATGACCGCGCTGGGCACTCGCTGGCTGGCGCGCGAGGACGCCGGTGACCTGGCGGTGATCGGCACCGGCAAGCAGGCCATCGCCCAGATCCACGCCGTGGCGGCTGTGCGCACGCTGCACCGGATTCGCGTCTGGGGCCGCGATGCGGAGCGCCGCGCGGCTTTCGCGCAAAAGGTGGCCGAGGCTTTCCCGCGGAGCAGCGTCCAAGCCGCGGCTTCCCTGGAAACGGCGACAGAAGGGGCCGATCTGGTGACCTTGGTGACACGCGCCAACGAAGCGTTTTTCCCGGCGCGCTTGTTGGCACCGGGCGCGCATCTGAATGCAGTCGGCGCCATCCTCCCGGCAAATGCCGAATTCCAGCCGGACGTCTTCGCGCGTGCTCGCGCCGTGGTAGTGGACGACCTGGCCAATGCCCGCGCAGGTTCGTGTGAATTGCGCGACTACTACGGCGATGACGATGTTGCGTGGGGTCAGGTCCAGGTCTTGGCCGACATCATCCGGGCCGGCAAGCAGCGCGCAAGTGAGGGCCAGGGCGACGGCGCGGGCAAAGGCGCAGGCGACATCACCCTGTTCAAGGCCATGGGCATGGGTCTGTCGGACCTGGCCGTCGCGGCGCTGGCGTACGAGCGGGCCGCGGCAGCGCCGGGCGCGGTGACGCCGTTGCCGGTGAGTGCGGCGGCAGCATCCATCCGCTGGCGGCGCGACGACGGCAAGGCGGACGCATGCTGAGCCCCGACCTCATCGCCGCACTGGCGGCGGAACTGGACCAGGCCGAACGCACGCGCGTGCAGGTACGCCATTTCTCTCTGCGCCATCCTGCGATGACGGTGGCCGACGGCTATGCGGTCGCGCGGGCGTGGTGCGCGTTGAAGCTGGCGCGCGGCCGCAGCGTGCGCGGGCACAAGATCGGCCTGACCTCGCGTGCCATGCAACAGGCCAGCCAGATTGCCGAGCCCGACTACGGCACGCTGTTCGACGATATGTTCTTCGACAGCGGCCATGACATTGCCTACGGAACCTTCATCGCACCGCGCATCGAGGTGGAGCTGGCTTTTGTCCTGGGCAAGCCGCTGCGTGGCCCCGGCATTACTTTGTTCGACGTGCTGCGCGCCACGGAATACGTGGTGCCCGCGGTCGAAATCATCGACGCCCGCATCGAGCAGTTCGATCGCGAGAGCAAGGCGATGCGGCGGGTCACCGACACCATTTCGGATAACGCCGCGAATGCCGGCGTGGTCCTGGGCGGCCGTCCCGTGGCGGTCGACACCCTGGACCTGCGCTGGGCCGGTGCCCTTCTATACCGTAACGGCGTCATCGAGGAATCCGGGCTGGCGGCGGCCGTGCTGGATCATCCGGCCCATGGCGTGGCCTGGTTGGCCAATCGCCTGGCCCAGTGGGACGAGGGCCTGGCGGTGGGCGAAGTCGTACTTAGCGGTTCTTTCACCCGGCCGGTGGCCGGCGCGCCGGGCGACGTGTTCCACGTCGACTACGGGCGGATGGGCGCGGTGACGTTTCGCCTGACCCCGCCCGGGAGTTGAAACAGCCGGTTGAAACAGCCCACTGAGACAGCCCATTAAAGCGGCCCATTAAAGCAGCGCATTAAAACAGCAGGAGACGAGCATGAAGGACAAGACTTATACCTTGGTGGACGTGAGTGGCGTCGCGCCTGCGCCCATCGTACCGTGGGCCCCCGTGCTGGTGACGCGGGAAGATATCGAACTCGAAGTCGAGCGTCTGCTCGACGAAGCGGCACCCGCCGATAGCCGGCGTGCCGCGGCGATCGTGCATCCGTCCTGCACCGACGGCACCCTGGGCTTCGGGCCAGGGGTCGAAGTCAACATCGCGGTGCTCAAGCCGGGCGAGCGCACCCGTCCATTGCTGCGCAATGCCAATCAGATCGAGTTCTGCATTGGCGGTGCGGGTACGGTACTGGTGGGCGACCAGACCATGGCCATGGGCAAGTGGGATGTGCTGTCGCTGCCGTCCATGCAACCCTATTGCCATCACAACACCAGCGCGCAGCCCTGGGTGCGGCTTGTGTATTCCAACGCGCCGTTGCTGCGCAAGCTGGGCGTGCACTGGATCGAATACGCCGGAGCGGACTGGCAGAAAAAGACCATAGCCGCCACGGCCGGGCTGAATCTGGAGATCAACCGCGCCAACGCGCCGGACTTGCGCATCGCCGGCGCCGGTGCACGGCTGCGCGGGTACGAATTCCTGACCGACATCGAAGTGGTGGAGAATCGGCCGCTTGTGTGGCCATGGCAGGAAACCTCCCAGCTGTTGGCCATGGCCCCGGGTGACGGCAAGCGCAACATCATGCTGCTGTACAACCCGGCCACCGAGCGCCGCAATGGCACCACGCACTCTTTCTTCGCCACGCTGTTCTCGCATCCCAAGGGGCAGCCCGGCCGGCCCGTCGGCCGGGGCCACAAGCACAGTTCCATCGCCATCAACTACCACTTCGCCGGCCATGGCAAGAGCGTGGTCGACGGCCAAGAGGTGCCCTGGAAAGCCGGCGACTTGTTGCTCTCGGGGCCATCATGGTCGGAGCATGCCCACTACTACGACGAGGCCGGAGCCATGATCCTGACCGTGCAGGACCATCCACTGCATATCGGCATGGAATCGCTGATCTGGCAGGAACGCATGGACGGTCCGATCCTGAATCTTGGATCGGAGGCCGGCCAGAAAGGCTATATTGGTCCGCGTCACGCCGGTTGAACGCCGCGCGGACGGGGGGCAGGCCCCTATATTCAATTCACTGAGCGACAGACCGAGAGGAGCGTACGTTGCAGACGCCTACCAATACCTTCCGTGATGAATTGCGTGCCGGCCGGGCGCAAATAGGCTTGTGGGTCGGCCTGGCCGACGCCAACGCCGCTGAACTGCTGGCTGGTTGCGGCTACGACTGGCTGGTGCTCGACGGCGAGCACGCGCCCAACGACGTGCGTTCGCTGTTGGCGCAGTTGCGCGCGGTGGCGCCGTATCCGGTCCACCCTGTGCTGCGTCCGCCCAAGGGTGACGTGGCGCTGGTGAAGCAGTTCCTCGACATCGGCGCGCAGACGCTGCTGGTACCGATGATAGACACGGCGGAGGAAGCCGAACTGATGGTGCGCGCCACGCGCTATCCGCCGGCCGGCATCCGCGGCATGGGCGCGGCCCTGGCGCGCGCGTCGCGCTACGGCCAGATCGCCGATTACACCGTCCAGGCCAACGGCCAGATGTGCCTGCTGGTGCAGGCGGAAACCACGCTGGCGCTGGAAAATCTCGACGCCATCGCACGGGTCGAAGGCGTGGACGGCGTGTTCTTCGGCCCGGCCGATCTGTCGGCGTCGATGGGCTATCCCGGCCAGGTGAATCATCCCGAAGTGCAGCGGGCAATCCTGGATGGTATCGCCCGGGTGCGCGCGGCCGGCAAGGCGCCTGGCGTTTTGATGAGCCAGGCCGACGTGGCGCAAAAGTACCTGGATGCCGGCGCGCTGTTCGTGGCGGTCGGCGTGGACACGTCGTTGCTGGTACAGGCCGCCACCCAGACGGTCCGCCAGTTCAAGGGCGGCGGCGCTGCTGCGCCCACGGCGGCCGTGCGCGGCGGCTACTGATCCAGAGTGTAAGCGCAGCCCCGAGCGAGGGACGGCGCTTACGGATCTAATGGCACTTATTGATCCATGGCGCTTACCAAGCCGGCGGCGCTTACGGGTCCAACGGCGCCGGTTCCGGTGCCGCCTGGAACAAGGTCAGGAAGACTTCGCGCAGCCAGCTGTGCGCGGGATCGGTGTCATGGCGTGTGTGCCAGTACATGCGGACATCGAACAGGGGCGAAGGGAAGGGCACGTCCTGGATGTCCAGCGGGACGTACGACTGCAGGTGAAAGGCGATGCGCGACGGCACCGTCACCAGCCAGTCGGATGACGCGAGCACGCGCGGCAAGGCGAAATAATTGGGCAGGCGCAGCAACGTCTTGCGGTTGATATTCAACTGGGCCAGGACTTGCTCGACAGGATCGTTGGGCGGGCTGATCAGCACGTGGTGGCTGCGTTCGAATTCTGCCAGGGTCAATGGCTCACGGGGGCCGCGCTGATCGTCCCCGCGCGCGCTGCGCAGCACCACGCAGTGGTCGCGGAACAGGGACTCCTTGCGCAAGGTCTGGCGTTGCAGGTTGAGATTGCTGATGGCGATGTCGACTTCGTGTTCGCCCAGCATGCGCTCGTAGTGCGTGCGCGGTGCCTGGAAAATGGCCAGCTTCACCTGCGGCGCCACATCGCGCAGATGGCTTATCAGCGGCGGCACCAGCAGCATCTCTCCCACGTCCGTCAGCAATACGCGAAACTCGCGCGTGCAGTCCGCCGGACGGAAGACCGCGGTGTCCTGCAATGAGTCACGGATGGTTTGCAGCGCTGCCCGTACCGGTGGCGCCAGGCGTTCACAACGAGCGGTGGGTGTCAGGCCCTCCGCCGTGCGTATGAACAGCCGGTCGCCCAGGGCTTCGCGCAGGCGGCCCAGCGCATGGCTGATCGCCGGCTGGCTCAGATGTACTTCCTTCGCGACCTCCGTCAAGCTGCGCAAACGGTAGACCGCGTCGAAGATCTTCAGAAGGTTCAAGTCGAGCCGGTTCAAATCCATGGGGTTCCTCGCATTGCGATGAACATACATAGTTCGAACCGGCACGGCCGTCAAATATTTATTCAGGACGGCCGCCGGCCGCGGTCGTGGCCGAGGCTGGGTTGATCGTGCCCACGAGCTTGTCCATGCCGCTGACAAATCAAAGTTAACGCTGTTATCATAGACTTTCCCATCTGCTATCCAAAGCGCAGGGCATCCAGGAGGCGACATGGCATTGAACGAAACGCACGACGGCAGCATCGGCAGCTGGATCTCCAGCGCGAACGCCGCGGGCACGGATTTTCCATTGCAGAATCTACCCTTGGGCGTGTACTCCACTGATGGTGGCCGCACACGCCGCATCGGTGCCGCCATCGGTGACATGATCCTCGACCTGGCCGCTACGGTAGAAAAAGGCCTGTTGACGGGGGCGCCGGCCGGTGATTCCGATACGAAGCCGGCGCTCGCCCAGGCGCTGCGCGAGCCGACGCTCAATGCGTTGATGGCCCTGGGCCGGGGCGCGGCGTCGGCGTTGCGCGCAAACCTGTTCGACCTGCTGCGCAACGGCGGTCCGCATCAGGCGGTGCTGCAGGAATGCCTGGTCCCCATGGCGTCCGCCGCCATGCAATTGCCCGCCAGGATAGGGGACTTCACCGACTTCTATACGTCGCTGCACCACGCCAGCCGCGCGGCGCGGGCCATGCGCCCTGGCGGGGAGCTGGCGCCGAACTTCCGGCATCTGCCCATTGCCTACCATGGCCGGGCATCTTCCGTCATTATCAGCGGCACGCCTTGCGTGCGCCCGCATGGCCTGCTGGGTCCGGATCCCGCAGGTGCGCGGTACCTACCATCGCAGGCACTGGATTTCGAGCTGGAGGTGGGCGCCTATGTCGGCGCGGGCAACTCATTGGCTGAGCCGGTGCGCCTGGATGATGCCGAGGCGCACCTGTTCGGCGTGTGCCTGGTGAACGACTGGTCTGCGCGCGACATACAGCGTTGGGAGGCGCAGCCGCTGGGGCCTTTCCTGTCCAAGAGCTTCATGACCAGTGTGTCGCCATGGATAGTGACGCTGGAGGCGCTGGAACCATTCCGGCTGGCCCCGCCCCCCCGAAACGAAGAGGAACCCCTCATCAGTCCCGCGCTGACCTCGACTAGCCATGCGGCGCTCGGCGCGTTGCGCATCGGCCTGCAGGCGGCCCTGGAGACGGCCACGATGCGCCAGCAGGGCCAACAGCCCGAGATCATCGCGCGTCCGGACTTCGCGGACCAATACTGGACGCTTGCGCAGATGCTGACCCATCACACCAGCAATGGCTGCAATCTTCAGCCAGGCGATTTGCTGTCCAGCGGCACGGTGTCTGGCCCGGCTGTGGTCGATAGCGGCTGCCTGCTGGAGCGAACGCGCAATGGCGCCGAGCCGCTACGGTTGGCGAACGGCGAGACACGTGCGTATCTGCAGGATGGGGATAGGCTGGTCTATCGGGGACGCTGCGAGCGGACCGGCTTCACCGGCATCGGCTTCGGCGAGTGCGAGGCTCGCATCGTGTCGCGCGGGTAGGGCAGGCAGACAAAGGCAAACCGCCCGCGCGCTACATGCGCATGGGCGGTTTGTGATGTGCATGGCATTGCCGCCGATCGAGACCGAGCGTCCGACCAGGACGGCCTTTCGCCCTTGTCATTCAAGCACGAGGTTTCTGTCGCGGACGACCTTTTTCCAGCGGGCCGAGTCCTTGGCGATCGTGCCGGCGAACTGCTGGGGCGTATCGGAATAGGCCTGGGCCCCCAACTGCGCCATTTTCTGCTTCACCTCAGGGTCGCCCGCGATGCGCCGCAGGCGGTCCGCCATGTCATTGACCGTGGAGTCGGTAACGCCTTGCCTGGCGAACACGCCCCACCAACCCGGCACGGACAGGTCGTCGATACCCAATTCCGCCATCGAAGGCAGATTTGGCGCGGTGGCCGAGCGCTGGGACCCGACTATCGCCAACCCGCGTACCTTGCCGGAATCCATCAGGGGCTGCGCCGTCAGGGGATCGAGGAATATGGCCTGCACCGTTCCGCCCATCAAGTCGGCCACCGCCGGCGCGGAGCCGCGATAGGGGACGTGCACCATGCTCAGGCCAGCGGTGGAGTTCAACACTTCGCCGCTCAGGTGCGACGTGCTGCCGATGCCGAATGAAGCGTAGGTGACCTTGCCTGGATTGGCCTTGGCGTAGACGATGAACTCCTGCATGGTCTTGGCCGGCACGGCAGGATTGACGACGAACACGTTGGGCGCCGTGGCCACCATGGCGACCGGTTTGAAATCCTTGACGGGATCGTAGGGCAGGCCTTTGTAGACGGACTGCAGCGAGTGCGAGGAATTGTCGTACAGATACGAGCAGCCATCGGCCGGGTCGCGCAGCAGTGCCTGGTAGGCGATCACCGATTTGGCGCCCGGCCGGTTCTCGACGATGACGGGCAGCTTCAGGTCCGTGCCCAGCTTGGCAGCGATGAGACGCGCGGATACGTCGGTGCCGCCACCGGCCGCATAGGGGACGTAGAAACGGATGGCCGTGCAATGCGCCAGGCTATCCGCCGCGAACGCCGGCGTAGCGGCGAGGGCAGGCACTGCCAGCAGCGCGTGGTGGATGAACCGGGCTAGCCAGTTTGGGCTTGGGGATTTCATGGATTGTCTCCTCCTGTCGGAGTGTTGTCGGCAGCGTTCGCGTGGCGCTAGCCCGCGCGGCCGTTTTCTGTCTGGCCAGGCATGGCTGTTTCAGGGCGCCCGGTGAGCAATACTGGGTCGGCGACGAACATGCGACGTTCCACATAAGCCTGTATCTGGGTATCGCTGAGGCCCATTTCGGCCAGGACCTCCGCATTGTGTTCGCCACGATACGCCGGCTGCAGCGGCGCCGTCGGTAGATCGTCATCCGAAAAGCGCCACGGGTGCCCGTGCAGCTTGTAGGTTCCGCCGTGCCGGTCGGACACCGTGCGCACCGCGCCCCAGTAATCGCCCCATTCGGATTCGCATAATTCCTGGGTGCTGCGGATCTGGCCGATGGCGATTTTCGATTCATCCAATTGCGCATCCAGCGCGCCGAGATCGCGGAAAGTCAGGATCCAGGTTTGCAGCAGGGCGTGCAGCGCTGCGTAGTTTTGCCGCCGTAGCGCCGCCGTGGCGAAGCGCGCATCCTTGGCCAGATCGGGGCGGCGCATGGCGCGCAGGTAATTGGGAAAGGTCAGACTGCCCACCAGGCTCTGCGCGGCGACGAAGCGTTCGCCGCCGGGGCCATTGAAGAAAGGTCCATCCGTGGCGCCCAGGATGCCGGGCTCGTCACCATTGTCGACACCGGCGATGTCCAGGTGGGCCCGCTCGTTGGCGGACAGGATCACCGCTGCCATGGCGACGTCGATGTATTGGCCGCGTCCTGTCTTTTCGCGCTTGGCAAGGGCGGCGAGTACCGCGATAGTGGCTTGCATCCCCGCATAGACGTCGGCATGGGACAGGGCGTCGGTCTGCTCAGTGGCAAGGTTGCCGCCGAAATGGCGCATGGAGTTATGGGTGAAACCCGACTCCGCCTGCACGGTGGGCGCGTACGCCATGCGCGAGGCCCAGGGCCCGCCCTGGCCGTAGCCGGTGATCGAGACATAGATCAGCCTGGGATTACGTTGCGCCAGGGTCGCGTAGTCCAGGCCGAAGAACTTGAGGGTGCCTGCGCGGAAATTCTCGACGACGATGTCGGCGCCGTCGCACATTTGCGCAACCAGTTCGGCCGCGCCTGGCACATTGAGGTCGACGCTGATGTTGCGCTTGCCGATATTCTGCTGCGCGTAGTAGCCGGAGATGCCGTTGGCGTAGGGAAAGGCGCCGCGCGACACGTCGGGCCGGGGCGGTTCGATTTTCAGCACATCGGCACCCAGGTCGGCCAGTGTGCGTCCGCACAAGGGACCGGCCAGGACGCGCGAGAAATCGACGACCTTCAAACCAGCAAGGGGTCCGCCCATTTCATTTCCCCTCGAAGATGGCCAGGCCGGGACCATTGGCGCGGAAGGACTTGAGTCCTTCCTTCAGGTCCTGCGAGGCCCAGATGGGCTTTTGCGTCTCGAACATCGCGCGGTCCGCCGCCTCGATGCCGTCGTTGGCCGCGATGCGCGCCAGTTGCTTGGTCGCCGCATGCGCGATAGTAGGACCATTGGCCAGTTCCTGGGCAATGGCCAGCGCGGCCGATTCCAGCTCCTCGTCGGCCACCACCAGATTGATCAGCCCCCAGCGCTCCAGGGTGGCGGCATCATAGCGCCGCCCCAGCATGGACATCTCCTTGGCGCGTGCCAAGCCGATTTTTTGTACCTGCCGCTGGATGCCGCCCATCAGGGGGTGCAGGCCCAAGGCCACTTCCACCGAACCGATCTTGGCGGACTGCGCGGCCACGATGTAGTCGCAGGCCAGGGCCAGTTCCAGGCCGCCGCCCAGGCACACGCCATGGACGGCGACCACGATGGGGATCGGCAGCGTCTCGAAGGCGTTCAGCACTTCGATGGGGTCCAGGCGAGCCCGGCCCTCCCGCTCTATGCGTTCGTCGAAAAGGTCGACGTCCGCGCCCGCGGAAAAGTGGCGCAGCCCGCTGCGCAGCAGGACTGCGCGCTGGCCCTGTTCGACGGCGTCGTTCAGGCTGGCCATCAAGGCACCGCTGAGGGTGGGGCCGGACAGGTTGTAGGGGCGGTAATTCATGGTGAGCACGGCCACATTGCCGCGCACCTCTTTCTGGATGATCTCTTCCACGTGTATCTCCGGTGGGGCGCGCGGGCATGCGGCGCGCTGCCTCTGTGATAAAGTTAACGTCATTAACTTTACGATCATGGTAACACCGTTAACTTCGTTTCAAGTGCGAGGGGAAACCCTAGTGCCGGACCTGCACACGCCGGCGTTTGTTAAGGTCCAGGCTCACCGCGGTCCATGCTCAATTCGGAGAATGCATTTTGATCAAGAAGGCCACCGGCGCCGATGGGGCGCCTTATCACCATGGTGACCTGCGCAGCGCCCTGATAGCCGAGGCCAGACGCGAGCTGGAGAAATCGGGCGTCCATGACATGAGCCTGCGCCAGCTGGCGCGCGCCGTTGGCGTTTCTGAAGCGGCGCCTTCGCGCCATTTCGACGGCAAGAATGGATTGCTGGCCGCCATCGCCGCCAGTGGTTTCATGGATCTCATCGCCTTGCGGCGCGCGGCACTGGTGCAGCAGCAGGGCCAGCTCGCGCGGGCCTACGAGATGATGCGGATTTACGTGAAGTTCGCGCAGGATCACAAGGGCTTGTTCGACCTGATGATAGGGCCGCGCATCATCCGTAAGGGTGATTACCTGGAACTCGCCGAGGCCGTGAATGTTTCGTTCGAATTGTTCGCTTCAAGCGTGCGTGACTTCGCCCGCGAGCACGGCTGGCAGGTAAAGGACATGGATCTGGTGACGCATGCGGCGTGGTCGGTAGAACACGGCCTGGCCACCTTGATCATTCGTGAACGCATGAATGCAGATGACAGGCCGGTGGATATCGAGTCGGTCATCCACTTTTCCATGTCGCTGCTGCTCGGCGGCATCGCGGCAGGGCCGGAACATACGCGCAGGCTAATGACGGAACTGGCCGGGCAAGCCCCGGCGCGCCCGGCCGGGCCTGCGGCAAAGGCGGCCGCGGCCCGTAAAGCCAGGAAGTCCTGAAGGCAAGCCGCCGGCGTGCGCCGGCGACTTGGATTGCCTTGGTGGCGCTAGCAGAGCCTGGCGGAACTTTGCAGGGCCCCGCGAAACCTGCCGAACCCGGAAGGATCTAGCGGAACAACACGACTGCCTGCTGCAGCGTGCCCCAGAAGCCGTAGGCCAGCGGAATCACCACGCAAGCCCACGCTAGCACCACCAGGATCGTGGGGGTGCGGAAGGTGCTGCTGCCTTGGCCGTGCACCGCTGACGCCGATGCGCGCTCATGGGCCAGGGCTTTCTCGGTGGCCAGTTCTTCATCCGTCATGAAGTACTTGCGATTGACCGGACGGATCGCCAGGTTGCACAACAGGCCCAGCAGCAGCAAGCCCGCCAGGATGTACATGGTGATGTCGTACACCTGCGCGCGCGGCACGCCGATCGACAGCTGATACTCGCGCAATGAGCTGATCAACATGGGGCCGAAGATGCCCGCGGCCGACCAGGCGGTCAGCAGGCGGCCGTGGATGGCGCCCACCATCTGCGTGCCGAACAGGTCCGCCAGATAAGCCGGCACGGTCGCGAAGCCGCCGCCGTAGAACGACAGGATGATGCAGAAGGCGCCGACGAACAGGGCCAGGTGACCGTTATGCGCGGACCACGGCACCGAGGCGTACAGGACGATGCCGACCACGAAGAACATGGCATAGGTCATCTTGCGGCCGAGCTTGTCCGACAGGCTGGCCCAGACGAAGCGCCCGCCGATGTTGAACAGGCTCAACAGCCCCGTGAAGCCGGCGGCGATGGTGGCGATGGCGACCAGTTGCTCCTTGCTCAATTGTGCGAAACCCAGGGCGGGCAGGTTGATCAGGCTGCCGCCGAACACTTCCTGCAGCAGCGGCGAGGCCATGCCCAGGATGCCGATGCCAGCGGTCACGTTCAGGCACAAGGCCCACCACACCAGCCAGAACTGCGGCACACCCCAGATCCGCTTCACGTGCACGTGGCCGTGCGTGATCATGGCATTGTTGGTTTGTGCGACAGGCGCGGTCCACCCTTCCGGTTTCCAGTTGGAAGCCGGCACGCGGTAGCCCAGCGAACCGGCGACCATGAACACGGCATAGATCACCGCCATGGTCAGGAAGGTCTGCCACACGCCCGGCGAACCGGGAGTCGCGTAGTAGCGCATCAAGGCGTTGGCCAGCGGCGCGCCGACCATGGCGCCACCGCCGAAGCCCATGATGGCCATGCCGGTGGCCATGCCACGGCGGTCCGGAAACCATTTGATCAGCGTGCTGACCGGAGAGATATAGCCCAGGCCCAGGCCAACACCGCCGATGATGCCGGAACCGACCCATAGCATCCACAGCTGATGCACGTAGATGCCGATGGCGGAAATCACCAGGCCGCCGCACCAGCACAGGGCGGAAACCAGGCCGGCCTTGCGTGGGCCGGCCCGTTCGAGCCAGCCGCCCCACAAGGCGGCGGAGCAGCCCAGCAGCACGAAGAACAGGATATAGGTCCCGGTCAGGCTGGAGATGCGCCAGTCGCAGGTCGTGGTGAACAGTTCGGCGAACAGGCTCATGTCGGCCGGGCAGGCCAGCGGGGCGTTGCCGCCCAGGGCCTTGGACAGCGGCAGCCAGAATACCGAGAAGCCATAGGCCATGCCGATGCACAGGTGGATGGCGAGCGCGGCCGGAGGAACCAGCCAGCGGCTGAAGCCAGGGCCGGCGATGGTGCGTTCCTTGTCGAGGAAACCGGGTTTGACGCCCGGCAGGTCTAGCGTGGTTGCCGTATTCATCTTATTTCCTTTAATTGTCGTTCGTACAAGCAATGCGGCAGGGGGAGGTGGGGTCTCAGGGTGTAGCGGCGCCCTCGATGGTGGCGGTCTTGGGCGCGGTCATGCGCGGCAACAGGCGATCGTGATATTGCGTGACCGCCTGCAGCACGAGCGGGGCGAGGATGGTATCACCATCGATGCCATCCGGATGTCTCTGGAGATACGCCAGTAATTCATTACGCATGCGTGGTTCCCAGAATTTCTGGATATGGCTGGCGATGCCCTCGATCGCTTCGGGCCGGTCCGGCATCGCCTCGAAAAAGTCGCCGATGCGGTTGGCCATGCGGATCAGGTTGTGCGGGTCCATGGACGAAGTCCTTATGGGTCGATGCGGATCGACGTGGTTCTTTGGGATTCACTTGCCGGCGGGGACGGGGATGGGTCCCGCTTCGCGCTCGGCCAGCAGTTTCTGCTGGATATCGGTGAAGCGGCTCCATTGGCGCTGCCACTCCGAAGGCTGCGAGACCCGAACCAGTTGCACGGCCGTCACCTTGTATTCCGGGCAATTGGTGGCCCAGTCGGAATTGTCGGTGGTCACCACGTTGGCGCCGGACTCCGGGAAGTGGAAGGTGGTGTACACCACGCCCGGCTGCACGCGGTCGGTCAGGACAGCGCGCAATACGGTTTCCCCGGCGCGGCTCTGTACGCCCACCCAGTCGCCGCTGGCAATGCCCCTGTCCTCGGCGTCCTGCGGATGCACCTCCAGCACGTCCTCGCCATGCCACATGATATTGGGCGTGCGGCGGGTCTGGGCGCCGACGTTGTACTGCGACAGAATGCGGCCGGTGGTGAGCAACAGCGGGAACTTGCGGGTGCTGCGTTCATCGCTGGCCACGTACTTGGTGATGATGAAGCGGCCTTTGCCGCGCACGAACTCATCGATGTGCATGATGGGCGTGCCGTCGGGCGCCTCTTCGTTGCAGGGCCATTGCAGGCTGCCCATGCGGTCCAGCTTCTGGTAGCTGACGCCGGCGAAGGTGGGCGTGAGGCGGGCGATCTCGTCCATGATCTCCGACGGATGACGGTAGTTCATGGGGTAGCCCAAGGCATTGGACAAGTCCACGGTCACTTCCCAGTCGGCCTTGCCGTTCTTCGGCTCCATCACCTTGCGCACGCGCGAAATACGCCGCTCGGCATTGGTGAAGGTGCCGTCTTTTTCCAGGAAGGACGAACCTGGCAGGAAGACGTGCGCGTACTTGGCGGTTTCGTTGAGGAACAGGTCCTGCACCACGATGCATTCCATGGCGGCCAGGGCGGCTGCCACGTGCTGCGTGTTGGGATCGGACTGGACGATATCCTCGCCCTGGCAGTACAGGCCCTTGAACGTGCCGCCCAGTGCCGCCTCGAACATATTGGGAATGCGCAAGCCCGGTTCCGGCTGCAGCGTCACGCCCCAGTCCTGTTCGAACTGGCCGCGTACCACGTCGTCCGAAATGTGCCGGTAGCCCGGCAGCTCGTGTGGGAAGGAGCCCATGTCGCATGAGCCCTGTACATTGTTCTGGCCCCGCAGCGGGTTCACGCCAACGCCTTCACGGCCGATGTTGCCGGTGGCCATGGCCAGATTGGCGATACCCATCACCGTGGTCGAACCCTGGCTGTGCTCGGTCACGCCCAGGCCGTAATAGATGGCGCCGTTACCGGCGCTGGCGTACAGGCGTGCCGCGCCGCGCACGGCGGCGGCTGGCACGCCGGTCACGGCTTCCATCGCTTCCGGCGAATTCTCCGGCAGCGACACGAAGGTACGCCACTCGTCGAAGGCTTTTTTCTCGCAGCGCGCGGCTACGTAGGCTTCGTCGATCAGTTTCTCGGTGGCGATGACGTGCGCCAGCGAGGACAGCAGCGCGACGTTGGTGCCGGGCCGCACTTGCAGATGGAAGTCGGCCTTGATGTGCGGCGAGCTGACCAATTCGATGCGGCGCGGGTCGATGACGATCAGGCGCGCGCCCTGGCGCAGGCGCTTCTTCAAGCGCGAGGCGAAGACCGGATGGCCGCTGCTGGGATTGGCCCCCATCACGATGACCACGTCGGCATGCATCACCGAGTCGAAGGTTTGCGTGCCGGCCGATTCACCCAGGGTCTGCTTCAAGCCATAGCCAGTGGGCGAGTGGCACACGCGGGCGCAGGTGTCGACGTTGTTGGTGTTGAAGGCGGCACGCACCAGCTTCTGGACCAGCCACGTTTCCTCGTTGGTGCAGCGCGAAGACGTAATGCCGCCGACGGAATCGCGGCCATACTTGGACTGCAGGCGCTTGAATTCGGACGCCGCATAGCCGATGGCTTCTTCCCAGCTGACTTCGCGCCAGGGATCGCTGATGTCCTTGCGGATCATGGGCTTGAGCACGCGTTCCTTGTGCGTCGCGTAGCCCCAGGCAAATCGCCCCTTCACGCAGGAGTGGCCGCGATTGGCCTGGCCGTCTTTCCAGGGCACCATGCGCACCACTTCCTGGCCCTTCATTTCGGCGCGGAAGGAGCAGCCCACGCCGCAATAAGCGCAGGTGGTGATGACCGAGTGCTCGGCCTGGCCCATCATGATGACGGTCTTTTCCTGCAGTGTGGAGGTGGGGCAGGCCTGTACGCAGGCGCCGCAGGACACGCATTCGCTGTCCATGAAGGATTGGTCCTGGCCGGCCGACACGCGCGACTCGAAGCCGCGGCCCGAGATGGTCAGCGCGAAGGTGCCCTGGGTTTCCTCGCAGGCGCGCACGCAGCGGTTGCAGACGATGCACTTCGACGGGTCGTAGGAAAAGTAGGGGTTGGATTCGTCCTTGGCGCTGTCCAGGTGGTTGGCGCCTTTGTAGCCATAGCGTACGTCACGCAGGCCCACCACGCCGGCCATGTCCTGCAATTCGCAGTCGCCATTGGCGGGGCAGGTAAGGCAGTCCAGCGGGTGGTCGGAGATGTACAGCTCCATCACCCCGCGGCGCAGCTCGTGCAGCTTGGGCGTTTCGGTGAACACCACCATGCCGGCTTCCACCGGCGTGGTACAGGAGGCCGGATACCCGCGCCGGCCATCGATCTGCACCAGGCACAGGCGGCAGGAGCCGAATGCTTCCAGGCTGTCGGTCGCGCATAGCTTGGGGATATTGATGCCGGCCTCGGCGGCCGCGCGCATCACCGAGGTGCCGGCCGGTACCTGGATCTCCTGGCCATCGATGGTCAGGCTTACCATTTCTTCCGCGACGCGCGCCGGGGTGCCATAGTCGCGTTCGCGCTTTACGACGGTCTCTAACATGATCGTTGTCTCCAGTGCGCGGCGCTCACGCCGTCTGCGGGGCCGTCTCGGCTTGCTTCGTCTTTTCGGTTTGCCCCAGGCCGAAGTCCTGGGGAAAGTGGTTCAGCGCGGACAGCACGGGGAAGGGCGCCATCCCGCCCAGCGCGCACAAGGAGCCGCCCAGCATGGTGTCGCACAAGTCGCGCAACAGCACCACCTGCTTGCCGTGGTCGGCGCCGCCGGCGGCGATGCGGTCCAGTGTTTCTACGCCGCGCGTGGAGCCGATGCGGCAGGGCGTGCATTTGCCGCAGGATTCGATGGCACAGAATTCCATGGCATAACGCGCCATGCGCAGCATGTCGACGCTGTCGTCGAAAGCCACCAGGCCGCCGTGTCCTATCATGGCCGACGCGGCTGCATAGGCTTCATAGTCCAGCGGGATGTCCCATTGCGACTCGGGTAGATAGGCGCCGAGCGGGCCGCCGACCTGCACGGCGCGCAGCGGCCGGCCGCTGGCGCTGCCGCCGCCGAAGTCGTAGAGCAGTTCGCGCAAGCTCAGGCCGAAGGCCTTTTCGACCAAGCCGCCCTGGCGCAGATTGCCCGCCAACTGGAAGGGCAGGGTGCCGGCCGAGCGGCCCACGCCGTAGTCGCGGTAGTGTTGCGCGCCACGTGCCAGGATGACCGGGACGGAAGCCAGCGAGATCACGTTGTTGATGACCGTGGGCTTGCCGAACAAACCGGCGATGGCCGGCAGCGGCGGCTTGGCGCGGACCACGCCGCGCTTGCCTTCCAGGCTTTCCAGCAGGGACGTTTCTTCGCCGCAGATGTAGGCGCCGGCGCCGACCCGTACTTCCAGGTCGAAGCGGCGGCCGCTGCCGCAGATGTCGTCGCCGAGCCAGCCGGCGGCGCGCGCCGCCGCGATGGCCGCGTTCAGGGCCTCGATCGACTGCGGATATTCCGAACGCACGTAGATGTAGCCGAACGTCGCACCCACCGCCAGGCCGGCGATGGCCATGCCTTCGAGCAGTACGAATGGGTCGCCTTCCATCAGCAGGCGGTCGGCGAAGGTGCCGGAATCGCCTTCGTCGGCATTGCAGACGATGTACTTCTGCGTGGCCGGCGCCGCGGCCACGGTTTTCCATTTGATGCCGGTGGGAAAGGCCGCACCGCCGCGGCCGCGCAGGCCGGATTGCAGTATTTCCTCGACGATCCGCGCCGGCTCCAGGGCAGCCGCGCGTCGCAGGCCGGCCAGGCCGCCGTGCGCTTCGTAGTCCTGCACCGAACGCGGGTCGATGATGCCGACTCGCGCGAAGGTGAGGCGTTCCTGCTTCTTGAGGTAGGGGATTTCCTCGGTGAGACCGTGACAAAGCGCGTGGCATGGCGCCTGGTCCGGCGCACAGGGGACGCTGGTCAGCCAGCCGGCGTCGAACAGGCCGGGCACGTTGTCGGCGTCGACCGGGCCATACGCCACACGGCCGGCCGGCGTCGCGACCTCGACCAGGGTTTCGAGCCACAGCAGGCCGCGCGAGCCATTGCGCACCACGCGCACGGCCAGTCCGCGACGGGCGGCTTCGGTGCTGACGGCCAGGGCCACGGCGTCGGCGCCCACTGCAAGGGCGGCGGCGTCGCGCGGGACGTAGATGGTCACGGCGCTGGGTGACGTTTGCGTCGTGGAGTGTTGGTCCACGTCGGGCTGGCCCAGGTCTGGCTGGACTGCGGACGACTGATTCATTTCGCCGCCTCCGTCACCTGGTCCAGCACCTTGTCGAAACGCTGGGGCGTCAGTCGCGCATAGGGCACGCCATCGATCATCATGGCGGGCGACTGTGCGCACAGGCCCAGGCAGTAGACCGGCTCCAGCGTGTAGTTGCCGTCGGCGCTGCTGGTGTGGAAGTCGCAACCCAGCTTGCCGCGCGCGTGCAGCGCCAGTTGTTCGCTGCCCATGGCCTGGCAGGACTCGGCCTGGCACAGCTCGACCACGTGGCGGCCCGTCGGGGCCTGGCGGAAATGCGGGTAGAAGGTGATGACGCCGTGGACCTCGGCGCGCGACAGGTTCAGGCCATCGGCGATGGCCTGCACGGTGTCCGGTGGGATGTGGCCCAGTTCAGCCTGCACCGCGTGCAGGATCGGTAGCAGCGGGCCCGGCTGCTGGGCGTGTGCGGCAACGATGCGCTGGACGGTGGCCAGCGCGGGCGTACAGGGCGCATCACCCTGGTCGCCATGCGTATGGGGAAACGGCATGCCGGGTCCGCGTACAAGCTGTGGCGCCCCGCGAGCGGCGCCGGTGGATGCCAGATCGATTCTGGCCTGACCTTTGGTCATGGAGTTGGGCTCCCAAGGTTCTATAGTGCGTCTAGGACGGCTGCTTATATGTTTTCAAGAACATATATAAACGGTGCCGCTGTCTCCTGTATGCGACTGTAAGTCCTGTCCGATAACGGTTCAATATGAAAATAATTGCATATAGGACGTAGAATCATCCGTCATGAACGAACCTTCTGGCGCTTTCCGTGTTGCTTTGCGTCCCGGCTGGTGGCTCGACCGCCTGGACGGCGAAAGCGGCGTGCCGCTGCAGGAAGTGCTGGCCTTGCTGGCCGCGATCGATGCCACCGGCAATATCACCGGGGCCTGCCGCGCCTGCGGCCTGTCTTATCGGCACGCGTGGGGCGTGCTGCGGCGCTTTGAAGCGCTGTTCGGCGTGCCCTTGCTGATCACGCATCGACGCCAGGGCACCGAGCTGTCGCCCTTCGGGCAGCGCCTGCTATGGGCCAATCGCCGCATCGAGGCGCGCCTGATGCCCATGCTCGACAGCCTGGCATCCGAACTGCAGGAAGAATTGCAGCGCCTGCTACCTGAAGGCCAACCCCATCTGCGCCTGCACGCCAGCCACGGATTCGCGGTCGAGGCCTTGATGCAGCATATGCAGGCACACGCGCCGGGGCTCGAATTGCGCTATCGCACCGCCAGTGAAGCGCTGGCGGCGCTCGACGCCGGTGAGTGTGACCTGGCGGGCTTCCAGGTGCCCTTGGGCGAGTTCGAGCCGGCCATGCTGGCGCACTATCGCCAGTGGCTGCATCACGACGATCATCTGCTGATGCATCTGGCGGTGCGCAACACGGGCCTGTTCGTGCCCGCCGGCAATCCCAAGCGCATCCTGGGCATCGCCGACCTGGCGCGGTCCGGGGTACGCTTCGTCAATCGCCAGACCGGCTCCAGCACCCGGCAACTGATAGAGCTGATGCTGCGCCGGCTGGATATCCCTGTGTCGCGGGTGCAGGGCTATGAGAACAGCGAGTTCACGCACATGGCGGTGGCGGCGCACATCGCCAGCGGCATGGCTGACACCGGCATCGGGGTAGAGACGGCGGCGCATCGCTTCGGCCTGGATTTTGTTCCCCTGGCCCGCGAGCGCTACTTCTTCGCGCTACGCAAGGATCTGGTGGAGCAAGCCGCCTGGAAAGCGCTGCTGGCCGTGATGCAGGGGGCTGGCTATCGGGACTTCGTCGGCCAACTGGTCGGCTACGACGCCCGCGAAACAGGTCGGATCCAGACGTTGAAGGAAGCTTTCGGCTAAGCTGTCCCGGTACCGCCAGTCAGAATCCGCTGTTCCATGTCCGCGCCAGGCATTGCGATTGCGATCGGGTTTGGGATTGCGTTTGTGATTGCAATCCCGATTGCGCCTGGGTAAGGGAGTTTGCCATGAATGTCAGTGCTGTCGACCGGATCAGTCCAGTGCATGTGTATGCCGTCCGTGATCCCTATATCGCCGGGTCGCTGGGCGCGCAGAATCGCGTCGATCGTTTTTCGCGCGCGCAGCCGGTGCAGTCCGCTCGCACGCAGGCTGTACGCGAACAGGCCGCGGCGACCGCGGCTACGTCCGTGGCTGGGAGTTCGGCTGCGGGTCCAGCTGCAATGGCTCGGCATGCGGCGGCAGCAGTGCCGCATCCGGCCACGGTAGACAAGTGTGATCCTGGCGAGCCGGCCAACTGGCTATGTGACCAGTACGCCAGCGAACGGGTGTCGCGCGCCGTGCAAGCCTTTATCGACGAGCAGGAGGCGCTGCGGGCGCGTGCCAACTCGGTCCCGGATCTGGGCACCCTGGAGGGGTTATACCCATTTCAGCGCTACTTCATGGCGTTCGCCAATCCGCCTATCGAGCTGCAACAGGCGGCGGGCGCGGCCAGTGTGCTGCCGACCATGGTGGGTCCGATTGCCAATGTGGCGGCCACGCGCAACACGACCGATGATGCGCTTGGCAGCGACGGCACGACTCGGGCACTTATCCGGGCGCGCCGGCCGCGTGGAATGGGCGCCTGAGTCTGGAGCTGAGCGCTGGGTTCCTGGCGCCGGGCACCAGACGCCAGGCGCCAGCGCCAGGTGACCAGGCGCCTGACATGCATCGCTCAGCGCCGGTTTTCCGCGGACTGCTTTTCCCGAGCTGCCGCGCCCAGATGCGTGGCCATCATTCTCGATGCACGCTCCAGCTTGTTGGCCAGCAGCAGGTCGATCAGCACCAGATGCTCTTCGCAGCGGCGCAAGGCCTGCTTGCGGTCGACCGCCTTGCGGTATTCCATCAGGCGCCGGATGCGATTGATGCGGCGCAGTGAATCGAGGATGAAGGTATTGCCCGAGCAGGCCGCGATGGTCTCATGCAAGCGGGTATTGGCATCGAAAATCTGTGCGGGCGACACGCGATCGATCGCCCCCTTGACCAAGGCTTGCTGTTCTTTCAGGCATTGCCGCAGGCCCACCTCGTCCACGCTGAAATCCGGCTCCAGGATGGCGGCCGGTTCCACCAGCATGCGATAGCGATAGGCTTGGGCATAGGCCGCCGCCGACGTCATGGCCTCGGTGAATTCCCAGCCGTGGCCGGGCAGCCGTTCCATCCAGCCTTCGGTCGATATGCGGCGCAGGATGTCAGCCAACTGGCTGCGCGTCACGTCGTAGCGGCGCATCAGCTCATTTTCGGAAATGCGGTTGGGCAGCAGCCCGTCCAGGCGTTCCTGCGCGATGCGCAGATAGATTTCCTCGTCCGGCGTTTCGCTGGCGATCTCCGCCGGCTTGATCTTCAGCGCCCCCTTGCCGACCACGAAGCCGCCATCGGGATGCGGGTCGATCAGCGCCTGCTCAGCCAGTTGCTTCAGCGCGGTGCGCACGGGCGAGCGCGACACGCGCAGTGCTTCGGCCAGCGCGCGCTCCGACAGACGTGCACCTATGGGCATGGCATGCGCATTGATGCGCAGGAGTATGTCTGCCGCGAGTTGGGCCTGCAGGGTTTGGGACATAAAGGGCAGCCGGGTGGTGGCAGGGTGGTGATTTCAGGCGTTCCTATCGTATCGCAGGCACCAGGGCGCTTCGACTCGGGTGAATTCCCGGCTTGCAAAGCTGTGAGAATAGATGGTACTTTGAATTAACGAAAAACCGCATAAAAATTTTCGAGGAAATGGCGTCGCTTGAGTGAGTCCAGGTTTTCAAGCCCGGGGCATTCCGCAGTGAGGTCCCCAGCCGACGACCAGGCCGTTTCCAGGTAACGGAGCAGAGAACATGATCAAGACTTCATCCAATGCAGTACTGCTGCAGCCGGAAACCATCAAGAAGCACGACCGCGGCGGTGGCGCGAGCACCACGCCGCTGGTCACGCGGGGCGTGGGCGCCACGGCCTTCATTACCGGCTACACCGAGTTCCAGGGCGGCGCCCAGATTCCTTTCCATCATCACAATTGCGAAGAGAGCGTCATGCTGGTGCAAGGCAACGCCATCTTCGACATCGACGGCGAAGAGTTTCCGGTGAAGGCCCAGGACGTCACTTTCATTCCTCCCAATGTGCCGCATCGCTTTCGCAATGCATCGGAGACGGAGCCCATGAAAATCCTCTGGATCTATGGCGCCCAGGATGCCACGCGCACCCTGGTCGAATCCGGCGAAACCCGTCCCATCGCGGCCGAGCACAACAACTAGCCCAGGGACGGACATCATGAAATTTCTCGTCCTTCCCGGCGACGGCATCGGCCCGGAAATCGTCCAGGCGGCGGTGCACGTACTGCAGGCGGCGGACCAACGCCATGGCCTGGACATCTCCTTCGACTATGAAGAGGTCGGCTTCGCAAGCCTGGAAAAACACGGCACGACCCTGCGCGAGGAAGTGCTGCAAGGGGCGCGCGGCTATGACGGCATCATTCTGGGAACGCAGTCCCATGCGGACTATCCCGCGCCGGAGAAAGGCGGACGCAATATCTCCGGCGCGTTCCGGGTGATATTGGACCTGTATGCCAACGTCAGGCCCGCACGGACCCGTGCGAGCATCCCCAGCAATATGCGCGAAGGCAAGACCATGGATCTGGTCATCATGCGCGAAGCGACCGAAGGTTTTTATCCGGATCGCAACATGACGCGGGGCTGGGCGGAGCTGATGCCGTCGCCGGACATGGCGTTGTCGGTGCGCAAGATCACGCGGCATTGCAGCGAACGCATTGCCCGGCGCGCTTTCGAGCTGGCGCGCAAGCGCCGCCGGAAAGTAACCGCGATCCACAAGGCCAACAGCTTTCACATGACCGACGGTTTATTCCTGGAATGCGTGCGCACCGTGGCCAAGGATTTTCCGGAAGTGGCGCTGGACGACATGCTGGTGGATGCGTCCACCGCGCATCTGGTGCGCAACCCGGAGCGTTTCGATGTCCTGGTCGCCGAGAATTTCTACGGCGACATCCTGTCCGATCTGGCCAGCGAGCTGTCCGGCAGCCTGGGGCTGGCGGGCTCCATCATGGCCGGCGACACGCTGTGCTGCGCGCAGGCGCAGCATGGGTCCGCGCCGGATATCCAGGGGCAGGACAAGGCGAATCCCACTTCGATGATCCTGTCGGTGGCGATGCTGGTCGAATGGCTGGGCGAGCAGCGTGCCTTGCCGGCTTACATCCAGGCGGGTCAGGCCATGCAAGCCGCCGTGGACAGCCTGCTGGCCAATCCGGCTACACGCACGCCGGATATCGGCGGAAAGATGGGAACCCAGGCATTTGGTGCCGCGGTGGCGCAATTGCTGTAAACGAGGCATCCCCCAATTCATGCTTCACCGCGAAGGCAGGCGCCAAGACCTGTCTCGCGATTCCGAGGAGACAAGATATGCGTTACATGCTCATGGGCGCGGCCGTTACCGTCGCGTTGGCGGCCGTGGTTCCCGCCCAGGCCGGCAGCGGTCCGGCAGGCTATCCCACCCGTCCCATTACCCTGGTCGTACCCTTCACGCCAGGAGGCGGCAGCGACAATATCGCTCGCTATGTGGCGTCGCGGCTGAACGCCAGGACGGGGGCGAACATCATCGTCGAGAACCGCCCCGGCGCGGGGACCAATATCGGCAATGAATACGTCGCGCGGGCCGCGGCCGATGGCTATACGTTGCTATTCGGCCAGGTCACGCTGTCGATCAATCCCTATATCTACCCGAAGCTGCGCTACAGCGTGAGCAAGGACTTGACGCCGATCGCCCAGATCGCCGTGTCACCCACCGTGTTGCTGGTGAATGCGGGCAGCGACATCAAGGACGTCAAGGGTTTCGTCGATAACGCGCGGCAACATCCCGGCAAGGTCAACTATGGCTCGGGCGGAACGGGGACATCCGTCCATCTGGCTGGCCAGTTGTTCGCTACCGTTGCCAAGTTGCAGATGACGCATGTGCCCTATAAAGGCAGCGGGCCGGCCATGGTCGACCTGATGGGCGGGCAGATCCAGGGGATTTTCGATACGGCGCCGTCGGCATTGCCACAGGCCGCCGGCGGCAAGGTGAGGGCGCTGGCGGTGACAGGATCGCAGCGGCTGGCGGGCTTGCCCAATGTGCCCACCTTTGCGGAAGCGGGCTACCCTGCCTTCGACGCGCCGGTGTGGTACGGCGTGATGGGGCCGGCGGGTTTGCCGGTGCCTATCGTCACCTATCTCAACGAGCAGGTGAATCTGATCCTGGACGAGCCTGAGACGCGCGAGCGGCTGGCGCAGTTGGGATCGGTGGCGGTGAAGGGCAGTCCGCAGGACTTCGGTGCCTTTATCGCCAAGGAGTCGGCGCGGTGGCAGGGGGTCGTCAAGGATGCCAATGTGACGGTGGATTGACCCATGCCATCGCTTGGAGCGTGCGATCGTCAGGGTTGGCCGCGATGATGGTAATGCATGATCCGCAGCAAGGCGTGCCTGGCGCTTTGTTTCCTGATCTCCACCCTGTCGCCGCTGAAGCGCACGGTCTCGGCATAGATCCTGGGCCTGCCATCGGGATTGTCCGTGTAGACCCAGGCGTAGCATTGCGTGCCGGCGGGGATGTCGTCATCGGTGTCGTCGGTGACACCGGTGTTCGACACCGCGACATTGGCGGGGCTGTTGCGCGCCGCACCCAGCGCCATTTCTATCGCGACTGCTTCGCTGGTGAGGTTGTTGGCCGCCATCGTTTGCGCGGATACGCCCAGTAGTCGCTGCTTGGCGTTGGGCGAGTAGACCACGAATGCGCAATCCAATGATTGGCCGGCCCCCGGGATATCGGCCAGCATCGCCGCGATGAGCCCAGCCGTACAGGACTCCGCCGTCACCAGGGTCAGTTTCTCCTGTCGCATGAATGCAGCGACGCTTTCGATCTCGTCCATGGATTGCCTCCCGCAAGCGCTCTGCCGCGCCTTCTCCGTGCTGCTGACGCAGCGCCAGTTCAATGCTGACGGCGCTATAGCAAACGGCGCGCCCAGGAGACGCGCCGTGGAAATCCCGTGTTCGGAGCCACGATGGTAAGCACCAGGAGAAACACCCCATCGGCCGGATGTGCTCCAGCCTTTGGGGTGCTGTTCAAACCCGGCGCGGACTTGATGGCGCGCCGGCCTCCGTCTCATTGCATCAGAAGCGCCAGCGCACGTTCACCGCGCCGCTGTTCTGGCGGTTGCCGCCGCCGAACTGGCCACCGTAGTTGATGCCCACGGTGGTGGCGCGAGTGATGGCCAGGTCGGCGCCCAGGGACAGCACGGCCGCGTCGCGGGCGATGGGAGCGCCTGCCACGGAGAAGGCCTGGCTGCCATCGAAGGCCATGGTGGTGGTGGGATCCAGGTCGCCATAGGAGTGGCGCCAGCCGGCCGTGGCGTACAAACGGCCCTGCGAGCTGCCGCTCTCGAAGGTGGTCTGGGCACGCAGGCCCAGGGTGTTGCTACCCACCTGGTTATGGGTGCTCTTGCCCGTCAGTGCGGCGTCGCCACCGGACTCGCCGAAGCCCCGCGTGCGCTGGTCGCTGTAGTCGGCGCCGACGAAAGGCTCCAGCGTGATGCGGTCGGTCACAGGCAGGGCGTAGCCCAGTTCTGTGAAGAACTGCGTGGTGTTGGCGCTGTAGGACGACTTCAACTGTTGGTTGACGCCCGCGGCATTGACCCCCCGCTTGGTGTCGATGTCATGCCACGTGTAGCTCATGCCCAGGGTCAGGTTGATCTTGCCCGGACCGGCGGCGAAGCCCTTGCCGCCATAGATGACGCCGCTGTAGCTGTCGACATCCGCCCGCGAACCCTGGCCCTTGATGCTGCTGTGGCTGCCGGTGTAACCCAGCGCGCCGCCGGCACGCCAGCCACCGCCGACAGCCTGGTCGCCGCCGACGAACAGGCCGCCGTCGGACTGGCGCACTTCGCCGGATTCATCGCGGCCACCCAGGGTACGCCAGTTGCCGAAGACCTGGGCCCAGATGGGTTGGGCCGCGGACTGGGGCAGGGAAGAGGCATCGCCACGGCCCACTTGAGCCGTGGGACGGCCGGGCATCATGCCGGCGTCCATGTTCTGGCGCAGGTGCGACATCGGCAGGCTGACGACGTTGGAAGTCACGCCGTTGAGCATATTGCTGGTGGAGGCGTGCGTTTCGCCGGCCAGGCTCTGGAAGACGGCGGCCGGTGTGCCTTCCGGCAGATTGAGGACGCGTGCGTAGAGCGCGCTGTTCTTGGGCAGCGATTGCAGGGCACCGGCGACCGAACGTTGATTGCGGTTCAGGGCCAGGTCGGCGAACTCGATGGGGCGCGTGCCGCCGCTGTTGCCGCCCGTATTGCCGCCGGTATTGCCGTTGCCGCTGTTACCGTTATTGCCGCCGGTATTACCCGTGTCGGTGTCGCCATCGCCCGTACCGCCTTGGCCCGGATTCACCGGCACATCCTTGAGCTTGACGGTCAGGTCGACCGATTTGTCGCCGTAGGACAGCGAGGGCTCCAGGAAGGCAAGGCTGCTGCCCACGGTCGTGAACGTACCGGTCACGCCGCCGGTCGACTGCAGCACGTTATAGGTCGTCGATTCCGCATACAGGCCATTGCCCAGGCCGACCATCTGGAACTTGGCGCCGTCCTGCAGCATCGTCGCGCCGTTGACCAACAGCTTGCTGCTGCTGCCGTCGGGCAGGGCGTTGATGCTGAGCGTCGATCCGGAGGCGAACTGCATCGCACCATTGACGGTCAATGTGCCGGTGGAATTGGCCTTGCTGCCGGGCGATACAGTGCCGCCGGCGCCGACCTGAGCCATGGCCAGTTGGCCGGTACCGGCCAGTGTGCCTCCCAGGACAGCCGCCATGCCGCCCATCGTGCTGTTGATTTCCAGCGTGCCGGTGGTGATGTAGACCGCGCCGGTGAAGCCGCTGATGTCGCCCGTCAGCGAGGTGGTGCCGGTGCCGGCCTGGACGATGCGGCTGTCCGAGCCGCCGGTGATCTTGCCGGCATAGGTGTAGTCATTGGAGCGCTGGAAGCCGAAAGCGCCGCCTTGCAGGGTCACGTCGCCGCTGAGGCTGCCGGTCGTACCGCCGTTGCCCAGGGCCAGGCCCGCGCCGGATTCCACCACCGTGCCGCCCGTGTGCGTGGCGTTGCCGGTGAACGAAACTTCGGAGTTGGCGCGCACGACCACCTGGCCGTCGCCGGCGATATTGCCGACGTAGTCATAGGGATCGTAGGGCGAGCTGGAGGAGTTGCGGTGGGCGAAGGCCAGCGTGGTGCCGCTGCTCAGCATGACGTCGCTGACGATGGAGCCGCTGGTCACGCCATTGGCGATCTGCAGCGTACCCTGCGCGAGTTTGATGCCGCCGGTGAAGGTGTTGTCGCCGGTCAGGATCAGGGTGTTGCTGTTGCGCTTGGTCACGCTGCCGTCACCGCTGATGGTGCCTGCGAAAGTGACGGTATCGCTGCGGTTGAAGACCAGGGTGCCGGCTTGGTCGACCTGGACATCGCCCACGATGGAGCCGTTGGTGCCGCCGTTGCCCACCACCAGATTGCCGTTGGATACGCGGGTGCCGCCGGTGTAGGTGTTCGGCTGATTGATGATCAGTTGTCCGATGCCGCGCTTGTCGAGCGAGCCGTCACCGCTGATGACGCTGCTGTAGGCGATATCGTCCTGCCGATTGAAGGCCAGGGTGGCGCCGGCGCCTATGGTCACGGTACCGACGATGCTGCCGATGGTGCCGCCATTGCCGACTTCAAGCGTGCCGCCTGTGATCGTGGTGCCGCCCCGATAGTTGTTCGCGCCCGTGAGCGTCAGCGTGCCGCTGCCGCGTTTTTCCAGCGTGCCGGCGTAGGTGGAAGAGTCGACGTCGGAAACGGCACCGGCGTAGGTGCTGTTACCCGCGCGGTTGAAGACCAGGGCGCCGTCCTGGATCTTGACGTCGGCGGCGATGCTGCCGATGGTGCCGCCGTTACCAACCTGCAGGGTGCCGCCGTTGATGAGCCAGCTGTTCAGACCGGTGCCGGTATTCGTGCTGTTGCCCGTCAGGGTCAGGGTATTGGTGTTCTTCTTCGCGAGCTGGCCGGCGCCGCTTATGATGCCCGCGTAGGTGACATCGTCAGAGCGGTCGAATTCGACACCAGCGTCTTGCTCGATGGCTATATCACCGGCGACGCTGCCCGCGGTGGCGCCGTTGCCTATCCTGATCGTGCCGACCTGGGCGTGCGTCACACCGGTGTAGGTGTTGTCCGCTTGCAGCACGATGACGCCGTTGCCGGTCTTGGCCAGGCCACCATTGCCGCTGATGACGCCAGCGAATTGCACGGTTTTACCCGTATAGGTTTCCACGGTGCCGCCGGCCGCGCCCACCGCGATGTTGCGCGCGGTGCTGATCGTCATGTCACGATCCACGAACAGCGTGCCGCCGTCCAGCGTCAACGTGCTGCCGGTCGCGCCCAGATTGGTCTCGTTGGTGATGCCGAGCTTGCCGTCCTTCACCGTCCAGTTCGTGACCACGTCGGTCGTATTGACGAGGCTCAACTGGCCATCGCCCGTTTTCTCGTAACTCGAGAAACCGTAGAGTTTCGCCGCACCGTCAAAGAGGAGGGGTTCCGCCGACACGATCGTCGAAACGTCCAGGCCGATATTGCTCTGAACGATGTTGTATTCGAGCGTGTTGTCGGTGCCCCGCGCGATCACGTTGCCGCCCAGGCTACCGTTGGTTTGCATCACCAGGCGGCTGTTGCTGCCAGTGATCTCGACCGCATAGCCTTGTAGGTCGGTCGTGCTGCCCTGGCCTCCGCCGATGAAGCTGTCGTTATAGATGACTGTGTTGTTGCCGGCACTGACACCAGCACCACCCCGCAGTGGTGTCGCTGGATTGCTCAAAGGATTGACAGCGCCGCCGTAAATGCCGTTGCCGCCGTTTACGTTCTGCGAGTTGACGAGCGTGGCGCCGTCGCCCAGATACACGCCCGCACCGCCATTGCCGCTGTAGGTCAGTCCGTAAGGCAGGCTGAAGGAACCACTACCGGCAACGCCCCCGGTGATGGTGCCGGAGTTGACAAGGGTGCCGCCGGCGGAAACCCGCACGCCGATGCCACCGTCGCCGCCGTTGCCGGCCTTGCCCATATTGCTCGTGCCGCCATTGCCGCCTTGTCCACCCGTGACGACGGCATCGTCAGTGATCTTGAGGATGCCACCCGTCGTTTCAATGCCGTAGCCACCTGCGCCACCGCCGCCGCCGCTGGCATCCGAGCCGGATCCGCCGGGGCCACCCGCACCACCCACGCCCCCCGCGCCGCCTATGTAGATGTCGTTCAGCGTTTGGTCGGATGAATAAGTACCGGCCGAGGCACCGCCGCCGCCGCCGCTACCACTGTCGCTGTTATCGACACCGGCTCTGCCGCTTTCGCCGGCGGAACCCGTGGTGGTGTTGCCGGAGGTGGTGGCGCCGACGCCGGCCGCGCCGCCCGCGACTGGAGCGCCGGAACTCGTAATGACACCCAGGGCGCCGGTCCCACCGGCCGCGCCGGATCCACCGCCGCCGCCGCCAGTGGATCCGCCGGTTACGAGGGTATGGCCGGGCAAGCCGGCTTGCCCCATCGAACCGCCTGTGTTTCCACCGCCTGCTTCGCTGGTGCCGCCAGAGCCACCGGCGCTGCCCGTGTTGCCGACCGCATTGCCGACCAGTTGCGCAAACGCGCCTGCTGGTGCGCCGGCAAGGGCGGCCATGACCAACGCGCCTGTCACGGACAGGGCTACTCTCCTGGAGCCGGAGCGGTGAGCGGAAGCGTTTTCGGAGGCGACTTGGTAGACGCCAAGCGCGCGGTTGAAGACGATGCGATAGATGTGGTTCATGTCGGTCCGACGGATGTCTGATGGCAGCTGGCGATAGCGCGGATGAAACGTCGCGCCAGCAGCCGTGATCGCGTCGAACCCTCGTTCTCGCCAGACGAAAATCTGGAATTTGAAACAAGGAGTTTCTTTAGAACGGCTAAGTGCGTCTTAGGGAATAGACGGGTTAAATGGCCGTAGATCGAATTTAAGTTTTTGGATTTTGAGAAAAATCATATTTATCAATATGTTGGATGTCGGCTGTAACAGTCGGCCAAGTGTAAAAGGACGAGTGTTGCCACATTGGAGCATTGGGCGGAGAAGGCCTCGACGACTCACTAAGCAACGCACGCCATAAATAATTCAATTTGTGTCAGTGCGCGCGGACTCCGATGTGCTTGGTCAGAAGCTATCTGGCCCGACGGAGACGCTGAGGGCGTGAATATCAGTCAGGACTCGCCACGACCGCGTGGTGGCGCAGGTAAGCGCCCATGGCTCGTTCGTCCGGATCGACGTCTATACCGGCGCGGGCGGGGGGCGTTAGATAGCCTTCCAGCGGCGCGGCAAACGTGCCGCTTAGCGTACGCAGGGGGTTGGGATTGGCGTCCATCTCCAGGATGCCATCGCCACCGGCGGCGCACAGGACATGCGCGGCCAGGGCCAGGCCGACGGTGGAGCCGAACGCATGAGGGCAATAGCGCAGGCCATTCGCCATGGCTTCCTTCGCCAAGGGCATGACGCGGCTGACGCCACCCCATTTACCGAGATCGGGCTGGATGACGTCCAGCCATTCGAAGGAGGCGCGGAATGCCTCCAGGCTCAACAGGTTTTCCCCTCCCGCGAGCGGATGCGCTGACGCCGCCCGCAGCGCGCGCCACTGCGCCGCGCTGCGTTCACAGCCGATGGGTTCTTCGGCCCACTGCAGGGGTAATGACTTGATGCGCGCCAGGGCGCGGTGCGCTTGTTCGGGCGTCCAGCCGCAGTTGGCATCGATCATGGCGATCTCATCGGCGGCCAGCATCGAGACTGTGCGTTCCAGGTCGTCCAGTGCGCTGTCTTCCTTGAAGCCGGCCTTGAATTTGAAGGCATGGAAGCCTGCCGCGCGCATGGCGTCCAGTTGCTCGTGTGACAAACTGGGCGCCACGCCGCTGGCATAAGCTCGTAGAGGCCGCGCTTCGCCGCCGAGCAGGCGATATAGGGGCACGCCTTGGACTCGAGCGGACAGATCCCACAGCGCGCAATCAAGTCCGGCCAGGACCTGAGCGATAGGGCCAGGCTCGCCGGCCAGCCGCAACATGGGCAGCAGCGCGGCCTCCCATTCATCCTGCAAGGCGGGTATGTCTTCCAGCGTGCGGCCCAGGGCCCACGGACCTACCAGCTTCTCGACCATGGCGGCGCGATGGTAGGCGCCGAAGGCTGGAAAGCCGCTCCATATTTCTCCCCAGCCGCAATGGGCGAACTGGTCCTGGACCTTGACCAGAAGCGTGGTGCGTTGCGTGAAGGTACCAAAGGATGCACGCACCGCGGCGGGCTTGTCGTCCTGCAGGACGTAGATATCGATACGTGCGATATGGGAAGCGGTCATGGTTGGATGCTGCGTGAGTGTCTGGTGTTTCGATCAGGCGTGGTGCCCTTGTTGCCGGCGTTTTCATCGCCCTTGCAAGCGCCCTTGCAACCGGCCCTGCAACCGGCCCTGCAACCGGCCCTGCAACCGGCCCTGCAACCGGCCCTGCAACCGGCCTTGGCGCGGCGTTTCATCGGCCTGGTCAACGATTGGTCAGCCCAGGCGTGCGCGCCACTACCTCGGCCCACAGGCGGGATTGCGCCTGCCATTCTTCCTGGAACGCCGCGCTGGTTCCGCCGCCCGGTGCCAGGCCGGCGCCTTGCAGGACCTTGCGGACATCCGGCTCCGCCAGCGCCTGGTTCATGGCTGCGTTGATCCGGCCGATGCGATCCTTGGGGACTTGGGTCCTGGCGAAGATGCCGGCCCAGGATGAAATTTCCATCCCTGGAACACCGGCTTGCGCCATGGTCGGAATCTCCGGATACGCTGGGTTGCGTTCACGGCCGGTGGTGGCCAGGCGGCGCACCTTGCCCGATGCGACGAAGGGCTCGGTCACGGCCTGGGTTTCGATCAGCATGTCCGCATTGCCCGCGGCGACACCCAGCGCCGCGGCGGGGCTGCCGTTGAATGGCACTTGATAGATGTCCGTGCCGGTCTTCTCCTTGAGTACTTCGGTGGCCAGTTGGGCAGCGCTGCCTGGACCGCTGTTGGCGGCGACCAAGGCGCCCGGTTTCTGCCTGGCCTTGGCGACCAGGTCCGCCATGGTGTTGATGCCGCTGTTGCTGCGCACGATCAGGAAAAAGTCGGTCGAATAGATTTTCCCGACGGCGGTCAGGTCCTTCAGGACGTTTACCGTCTGATTGGGATAGATATGCGGATTGATCGCCATCGTGCTGCCGGCAGCGACCAGGATGGTGTAGCCGTCCGGCGGATTCTTCAGCACCTCCTGCGCGGCGATCTGGCCGTTGGCGCCGGGACGATTCTCCACGACCACCGGCTGGCCCAGCGTGCGCGCCATCGACTGGGCGATGGCCCGGGTGCCCGTGTCGGGCGTGGATCCGGCCGGGGACGAGACAACGATGGTGACGGAGTGGTCGGGATAGGCGCCGGCGGCAAAGGTGGCGGCGGGTGCCAGGCCAAGACAGGCAAGTGCTGTGAACAAGCGGTGCATGACGTTGTCTCCTTGCGGATTGGTCAGGCGAGTGCCCCTGGGCGGGCTTCGATATGAAGCCTGTTTTTCAGCACCAGTCCTGCCCCCGAGGTGAGCCTACCCTCTGGCGCCGTGAGCTGATACCGGGCTCCCGCTTCGCCATCCGCTGTGATGGTTGTGCAAGGATGGTAGGCAGATCGGCCCCGGTTGGTCTAATACCAAAATCGTCCTGGGCGATACCTTGTTTGTTTCACTGGGTAGTGCGTGGGGGGCTGGCTTACGTCGGCTGGCGGGATTAGTACGAATGCGTATCGCACCGCACCGCATCGCAACGCAGTTCGATGCGATGCGATGCGGTGCGATTCAGTGAAGTGCAGTGCAGTGCGATGAAGCGGTGCGTAATGAAACGTGATGCGGAGTTAGGCGGTAGCAGCGCGACGCGGACGCGGATGTGCTTGCGTAAAAGCTCTCTGGCGGAAATCTCTTGCTTTGTTAGAGCAATAGCCATGTACACCGTTGAGAGTCAGACGAGCTTGGCGTAGTGTGCTTCGTGCAGCATTTCGGTGAGATGCCGACGAACGAACGGTGCAATTATCCCGGATGCTTCAATCAAACCCTGCTTTGACGAGTTGACGCGTGTATATAGCAGCCGATAAGCCTAATTACTTCAAGAAGAACGCGCATTTGGCCAGGTCGTTCAATCGTGCGGTCAGAAAAGGCGAACGAAGCGAGCACTTGATCCCCTAATCCAAGGTGCCTTCATCTAATCTATAGGCTGATAGGACCTTAGGGAAAATCGTGGCCGCCACGATCACCGAGGCGTCTGGATCATTTATAACAGCCAGGATTTCATGACGACGCGTGCCTCCAGCCTTGACCTGCGTATGGTCCATCAGTTTCTCACCGTGGCGGACACGTTGAGTTTTCGCAAGGCGGCGGAGCAGATGCATATGGCCCAGCCGCCCTTGAGCCAGGCGATCAAGCGTCTGGAAGTCTTGCTGGAAGCGCGATTGTTCGAGCGGTCCGCACGGGGCGTGCGTCTGACGCCCGCCGGCGAGGTCTTCAAGGAAGAGGCGCAGCGGCTGCTGAGTCAGGCCGATCGTGCGATGGATAGAACACAGCGGGCTGCCAAAGGGGAATGGGGCAGTGTGCACGTAGGTTTCATCGGTCCGGCCATGTTCGCCTTGCTGCCCAAGGTCATACGCGTGTTTCGCGAGCGGTTTCCCGGCGTGGAGCTGACGCTGCATGAAGGCAGCTCGAAGCAGGTGGCGGCCATGTTGCTGGCCGGTACCGTCGACGTCGGTTTCCTGGTGCCGCCTACCGACCTGGACGCGGATATTGCCGTGGAAACCTTGGTGACCGACGTATTGACCGCGGTTCTGCCGGCAGGGCACCGGCTGGCGGCCGAGACGGCTATTCGCCTGGATTCCCTGGCGCACGAATCCTTCGTCATGTTTTCCGCGGAAGGCGTGCCGACGCTGTCGTCGCGCATCGGCGCTTTATGCCGCCAGGCCGGCTTCGAACCCCGTATCGCGCAGGAAGCGGTGCAGATCTCCACCCTGATGGGATTGGTGGCGGGCGGCGTCGGCATTTCCCTGTTGCCTGGCGCCGTGGCCACCTTGATCCCCACGAGCGTCATCTGCCGTCCCATCCTGGCGGACGCCCGGCTGCTGGAGGTGCGTATTTGCGCCGCCTACCGGCCCGAAGGCCTGAACGAGGCGGCACGCCGATTCCTGGAGATAGCCCGAGATTGATGCAATCCATCGGCGGATCCCTTGCTCCGGCCGGGAGACGGGCCAGCTTACGATTGTGGATCTCAGTCTGACGGTATTGATGATTCGCCGCTGCCCCAAAAAAAAGAGGCCCTCTGAAGGGCCTTCTGCTAGCGAGTGAACGGACCGCGAGTTCAGTGGAGAGCCAGTCCGATGAGTGAGAGAACGGATCCCAGAACGGCTAGCGCAACTGCGCTCCAGCCCAATAGCGCCACAGCACGCTCCACATTTTCATGCGAAGAAGTGAATTGAAGTAATTTTTCCATAATTTAGCTCCCGCTGCTGCCCCGAGTGTAGCAGTCTCATTTAGTAGAGACGCCCGAGGGATTGACAAAGAAAGATGTGTTGCAAACCCGAACAGACCACGACCGCAAAAGTGAGCCAGTAGGACACCTTCACGAGGTTGGACACAGCGGTACCCACACCGTTCCTTCCCGCCTCTGCCGAGCCGTCGCTGCGAGTCACCTTGTGGTGATAGGAATCTAAGGTGGCCAACATGACGATGATAGAAGCTACGAGCACGATCAACACGCAGAGGCTGATCATGAGACCAAGATATAGCGGGGCGCCCCGTCCTCCTTGGAAAGCATCGATCGCTTCATAGATTGCCGCAGCTGAAAGCGCGATCGTTGACCAATAGAGCTGCCCGTCGTCCACCGACTCTTTCATCAGTTGCTTAGCTACTCCAAACCCTCGAATGGGAGTGATCAATCCCAAGAGCAACATCGGTCCCGCAACCGGTATAAGCAAGTTCATCATTATCCAAATGATATTTTTCATGCGTCGCTCCTTGCGACCGTTGACGCATGCACAGCCATCAATCTATGGTGCACTGTTCGACACGAGGTGATAGGGGTGGAAGTAAAGTGAAGCGTGATAGACATGCACGATGCTCCTTGGGCTAGGTTCAGATGTCTCGGTCTAGTGACTTCGCCCATAGCAAGCCAAAGACGCGATCATCAAGTGAAAATTGCGAGCATTGGTTCTTCAACCTGGTGATCCGGTTCCACACGCACGAATCGAAATTTCCTAACGCACTCTCGCATCTTTAAGCGAGGTGAAAGCAGTCGCTCGGCTAGCGCTCGACCCAGGTCAGCAAAGACTTGAGGAGAAATCAGATCGGCCCAGGCACGCCGTTCACGGCTCGCCATTGCCTAAATGAAAAAGGGCCGCCTGTATCGTCACAGACGGCCCTCGGTATTGATGCTCAAGACGGTGGGATTCGAAGTAGCGACCCCTTGCACCCCATGCAAGTGCGCGATCCGCGCCGCCGCTCGCTTGCCTTTCTTGACTCGTTCCCCGCTACAGTACGCGTCCAGCTTAGAGCCGACTACTCATCGATCTTTACCCCGGAAGCCTTGACCGCCGCGCTCCAGCGAACAATCTCTTGATCTATGTATCTACCGAATTCCGCTGGAGTGGACCCCACGGGCTCGTACCCATAGGACGCCAGCTGCTTGCTCAAGGCGGGATCCTTCAAAGCTTCGGCGATGTCGGCGCTGAGCTTGGTGACGACATCCGCTGGCGTGCCGGCGGGGGCGAGTACGCCGTACCAACCATTGACGACGAAGCCGGGAACGCCGGACTCGGCGACCGTGGGTACGTCAGGCAGCAAGGGCGAACGCTTGGCTCCAGTAACCGCCAACGCCTTCAACTTGCCGGACTGCACTTGCGGAAACGACGTGGAAAAGCTGTCGAACATCAGCGAGACTTCGCCGCCGAGCAAGGCCACGACCGCCGGGCCGCTGCCCTTGTAAGGGACGTGCAGCATGTTGATGCCGGTGGCGGACTTGAACATTTCTCCGGCCAGATGGCTGGTGTTGCCGGGACCCGCCGACGCGAAGGTCAATTCACCGGGATGCTTCTTCGCATACGCAACCAGGTCCGCCATATTGTTGGCGGGCGTCGCCAAGGGTGCCGATACCAGCATCGGTAGCGTCGCCACCAGGGACACAGGAGCAAAGTCCTTATGCGTGTCGTACGGCAGCTTGGCGTACATGGACGGATTGATGGCGTGCGCCGCCAGCACCATGATCAAGGTATAGCCGTCCGGCTTGGCGCGCGCCAGTTGCGACGTGGCGATGGTGCCACCCGCGCCTGCCTTGTACTCCAGGACCAGTGGTTGCCCCCAACGCTTCTGTAGCAGCGCCGACAAGGGGCGCGCCAGCATGTCGGCGCTGCCGCCCGGCGGGTAGGGAATCAACATGGTGACCGGCTTGTCGGGGAAGCCGTTGCCGGCGCCGGCGGCGCCGGCCAGCGACGCGGCGGAGGCCGTCGCGGCAAGCAACAGACCGAGCGCGATGCTACGCAAGGTGGGACGCATGGGCTTGTCTCCTATGATTATCGTTGTGTATGAAAACGCGCAAACCCCGCGTCGTCGATTCGTACCACCAGCGGCGCGCGTGGCGTGCGTAGCCGTGCATTGGTCAGCGCCTGCAAGGCCTCCAAGGTCATTCCTTCGACCATCGCATGGACCTCGAACCCTTGCGGTCCCACGTCCAGCACCGCCAGGTCGGTATAGACCCGATCCACGACGCCCGCGGCCGTCAACGGATAGGTGCAGCGCTCCAGCAGCTTGGGCGAGCCGTCGCGCGCCACGTGCTCCATGGTGACGTAGACGTGGCGCGCACCCACTGCCAAGTCCATGGCGCCGCCCACCGCCGGGATGGTGTCCTCGGCATTGGTGATCCAGTTCGCCAGGTCGCCGTTCTCCGCCACCTGGAATCCTCCCAGCACGGTGTAGTCCAGCCGCCCGCCACGCATCATGGCGAATGACACCGTGTGTTCGGAAATCGATGCCCCGGGCAGCAAGGTGATGAGCTGGCGGCTGGCGTTGATGAGATCGGGATCGCCCGCGCCAGGCGCAGCCAGGCCGCCCATCCCCAGGATGCCGTTCTCGCTATGCATGATGATTTCGCGATCGCTGGAGAGATAGTCGGAGACCAGTGTCGGAATGCCTATGCCCAGGTTGGCCACCGAGCCATCGGGGATGTCGAATGCCACGAGTTGAGCGATCTGCTGGCGAGTCAGGCGCGGACGCATCGATGCTTGCGTTGTCGTGTTCATGCTTGTCCCCGCACGTTGGTGGCAGCCGGCGTCGCGGTAAGCGGCACCACGGCCTTTACAAATACCCCTGGTGTCATGACATGCTCAGGCGCCAATTCCCCCAGCGCCACCACCTCGTTGACCTGCGCGATGGCATGGCGCGCGGCCATGCACATCACGGGATTGAAGTTGCGCGCCGACCACCGGTAGGTCAGGTTGCCCCACCGATCGCCCCGATCCGCCTTCACCAGCGCGAAGTCGCCGAACAGCGGTTGTTCCAGCACATATCCCACGCCGTCGACGACACGCGTTTCCTTGCCTTCGGCGATGCGCGTGCCATATCCCGTGGGCGTGAAGAAGGCCCCCAATCCTGCGCCCGCCGCGCGCAAGCGCTCGGCCAGGGTCCCTTGCGGCACCACCTCCAGTTCGACGCGGCCGGCGCGATAAGCAGCGGCGAAAGTGTCGGAATTGGGCGGCCGGGGATGCGAGCAGATGACCTTGCGCACCAGGTTCGCCACGATCAGCGCCGCGATGCCGGCTTCATGCGTGCCCGCATTGTTGCTGATGATGGTGAGGTCGCGCCGCCCCAGATCGCGCAGGGCGTAGAGCAACTCAAAGGGAACACCCGACTCGCCGAAGCCGCCCACCAATATCGATGCGCCGTCCGGGATGATGCGTAGCGCTTCCACGAGCGAAGGCTGAATCTTGTCAATCACGCTTATTGCTCCTTGTACATGCCGGCGGCTTTGACGGTCTGTTCCCACATCGCCCGCTCATGGTCGATGAAGGCGCCGAATTCCGCGGGCGTATTGCCGCCGGGCTCGCCGCCCAGGTCGTGGAATTTGTTGACCAGATCCGGCGTGCGCAGTCCCGCGCGCGCCGCCTGGTAAAGCTTGTCGATGATGGGCGCCGGTGTGCCCGCGGGCGCCAGCAGGCCGAACCATGCCGTCACCACCATGTCGTTGATGCCGGCCTCTTTCATGGTGGGAACGTCGGGCAGTTGGGGGGAGCGCTTTTCGCCTGTGACGGCCAGCGCGCGCAGCTTGCCCGCCTTGATGGACGGCATGGAGCTGGGCAGGTTGTCGATCATGAAGGTGTACTGATTCGCCAGCAACGCGGCAACCGCTGGCCCCGCGCCCTTGTATGGGACGTGCGTGGCATCCACGCCAACACGTTGCTTGAACAGCTCGGCGGACATATGCGGCGACTGGCCTGAACCCGAAGAACCGAAAGAACGCTTGGATGGATCCTGCTTGAGCAGCGCCACCAGTTCCGCGGCAGTCTGCACCGGCTGCGCCGCGTTGACCTCCAGCACATTGGGTACCGAGATCACCAAGGTGATGGGCGCGAAGTCCTTGGGCGTGTACGGCAGGGTCTTGTACAGGCTGTAGTTGATGGCGTTGGGGCCGATATTGCCCATCACCAGCGTGTAGCCATCCGGCGCGGCGCGTGCCACGGCCTGCGAGCCGATGATGCCGGCCGCGCCGGCGCGGTTCTCGACAATGATCGATTGCCCCAGGACGCCGGTCATCTTTTCGGCCAGCAGGCGCGCCGCGATGTCGGTGGTGCCGCCCGGCGCCGCCGGCACGATGAGGGTGATGGGATGCTCGGGCCAGGCCGCCTGCGCCAGGTGCGATGCACCCAGCAGCAGGGCGCCTGCGAGCCATGGGCCGCGGGTCGATGCCATGATCTGTCTCCTCGTGCCGGTGCGTCCCGTAGTGGCGCGTCCTGTAATGGCTCATCCGGCTGGTTTTCTGTGTGGCATGAGTATCCGAGGCGGCCTGGCGAGCGTCTATTCATGATTGCCGAACGTGGACTTCGGGGCGCGAGAAGGCGCGGGCGCGGCGGGGGCGCTAAGATTGTGTCCACCCCGAACGACATAAGACCGATGCAAGATGAGCGACCTGATCCCTGATGGCTACACGCCATGGCAACCTGCCAGCCCTTACATGACGCACCTGAACCAGCTGGGTGCGATCCATTGGCGCGAAGCCGATGATGCCTACGGCGTGCGCGTGACGCACGACCACGGCAACAAGGTGGGAATCGCCCATGGCGGCTTCCTGGCGACCATCGCGGACTGTGTGCTGGGCCACGTCATCGTGCGCCAGAGCGGCATGTCGGTGGTGACGGTGCAATTGGGCATCGAGTATCTCAACGCCGTGAAGGAGGGCGACTGGCTGGAGGCGCGCGTCCGCATCGACAAGCCGGGCAAGCGCCTGATCCATGCCACATGCATGCTGGAAGTGGCGGGGCGCGCCGTGTTGAAGGCCAACGGTGTGTTCGCCGTCATCAGCAAGTCTGCACCGCCGACCCAGGCTTTTGATGGTTGAAGGGTGATGAGTGGGCCGCCCGCCCGGCCGTGCACATGGCCGGGCGGGCGGCCCATCATTGCCCTCAAGACGGCAGCAACTGTCCCACGCGGTCCAGATCGGCCAGTCGCCAGGCCCAGGCGATGAGCGCGCGCATTTCCGCTTCGCTCGCGGCATCGGCATAGGTGCCAAGACGCACAGCCTTGTCCTCGATTTCCGCACGCGACAGCGTGTTGCCCGGATCGCCTTTGGGTTCGTCCACGCGCCCATGCAGCTCGCGTCCATCCTGGGTGTACACGGTGACCTTGCCTATCCACCGGGCCGGATAAGCCTGGTCGACCTCCTGGTCCAGCTGCATGCTGACCTTGTCGCGGAACGTCGCCACGTCCTGGTCTTTCAAGCCTTGGTCGAACTCGCTCAGCCCCGCATGGCCGCGCAAGGCGATCAAGGCCAGCACCGAGCCCATGGAGAACTTCGACTGGTGCACGGTGCGCGGATCGACCACCGGGCCAAGCACGTCGATGGCGCCCTGGTGCACGTGAGTCACGACGCGAGCGATATCTTTCGCTTGCAGCCTATGCTCACGGATTACCTGCTGCAGGGCATCGGCGGCTGGATGCGTGTGGCGGCACGATGCGTGGTACTTGAACGAAGTTTCCGGCAAGGCCCAGCGCGTGCCCAGGCGATCGGTCAACCTGGCCGGATCGGCATCGGAAGACATGCCCGCGGCCAGGCCCTGCGGGCCTTCCAGGATGCGCCTGGCGCCGGTGAAGCCGTCCTGTGCCAAGTAGGCAGCCGTGATGCCGTCGGCGGCCGCCTTGGCCGTGTGCAATTGCTTGGAGTCGGCCGCGTCGCGCAGGAATTCCCACAGGCCGGCGGCCTGCGTGCCCGCTGAACCGAAGGCATTGAGCATCTGCTCCGGATCGAGCTTGAGCAGCCGGCCCACGGCGGCGGCGGCCGCCACGGTTCCGGCTGTGCCGGTGGTGTGGAAGATCTTGTAATGCGAACGGCCCAGGAATTCACCGATGCGGATGCCCACTTCGTAGCCCGCCACGGCGGCGGTCAGCAGTTCGCGTCCCGACGCGCCCAGCGCCTGTCCCACGGCCAGCACAGGCGGGAAAATCACCGCGGCGGGGTGGAACACCGAGCCGTTGTGCACGTCGTCCTGTTCGACCATATGGGCGGCCGCAGCATTGACCATGGCAGCGAACAGGGGCGATGTCTTGCGGCGCGACACCAGCACTTCCGCCGGGCCGGTGCCGGGTCCCATCGTGCGGGCGAATTTGTCGACCGACAAGACAGGCCGGGAACGCGCACCGGCCAGGATGGATCCCAGGGTGTCCAGCAGCAGGTCTTCGCAGCGGCGCAGCACGTGCGCGGGGATAGCTTCAAAACGCAGCGAGCTGGCGAAGGTGGCAAGCTCGGCACTGGGGTGGGTTGTCGTCGTCATGGTCTGAAGGGCCTGTGTGGAGGGCCTATGAAAGAGAGGGCTATCGAACCGTTACCCGTCAAAACGACCGGGGCAGCCCCAGCACGTGTTCGGCCACGTAGGACAGAATCAGGTTGGTCGAAATCGGCGCGACCTGGTAAAGGCGTGTTTCGCGGAATTTGCGCTCCACGTCGTACTCGTGCGCGAAGCCGAAGCCGCCGTGGAACTGCAGGCAGGCATTGGCGGCTTCCCATGAGGCGTCGGCGGCCAGCAGCTTGGCCATATTGGCTTGCGTGCCGCAGGGCAGGCCCGCATCGAAACGGCGCGCGGCGTCATAGCGCATCAGGCTGGCGGCCTCGACGTTGACGAAGGCCCGGGCAATGGGGAACTGCACGCCCTGGTTCTGGCCGATGGGACGGCCGAACACCACGCGTTCCTTCACATACGCGGAAACCTTGTCGACGAACCAGTAGCCATCACCGATGCACTCAGCGGCAATCAGGGTGCGTTCGGCGTTCAGACCATCGAGGATGTACTTGAACCCCTTGCCTTCCTCGCCGATGAGGTTCTCGGCGGGAATCTCCAAATTGTCGAAGAACAGCTCATTGGTCTCGTGGTTGACCATATTGGGGATGGGGCGCACCTCCATGCCGTTGCCGATGGCCTGCTTCAGGTCGACCAGGAAAATCGACATGCCTTCGGACTTGCGCTGCACCTGGTCGATGGGCGTGGTGCGCGCCAGCAGGATCATCAGGTCGGAATGCTGCACGCGCGAGATCCACACCTTCTGGCCATTGACCACGTAGCGGTCGCCTTTACGGACGGCGGTGGTCTTCAGCTTGGTGGTGTCGGTGCCGGTGGTGGGTTCGGTCACCGCCATGGATTGCAGCCGCAGGTCGCCGCTGGCGATGCGCGGCAGGTAGCGCTGCTTCTGTTCGGCCGAGCCATGGCGCAGCAGGGTGCCCATGTTGTACATCTGGCCGTGGCAGGCGCCCGAGTTGCCGCCGGCGCGGTTGATCTCCTCCATGATGACGGAGGCTTCGGTCAGGCCCAGGCCGGAGCCGCCATACTCTTGCGGGATCAGTGCGGCCAGCCAGCCGGCTTTGGTTAGCGCATCGACGAATTCCTCGGGGTAGCCTTGGGCCGCGTCGATCTTGCGGAAATATTCGGCCGGAAATTGGGCGCAAAGGTCGCGCACAGCTTCGCGGATGTCTTGGAAATCATTGGCGGAATCGGACATGGGATCGCTGAATGAAAGGTGACAGGGCTGTTTTACACGGATAGGGCTCAGGCGGGAATACGGCCCGGGTTGCGGCCTGGGTCACGGCCCGGGTCACGGCCTGGATCACGGCCTGGGTCACGGCCTAATACTTCGCGCAGCACCTCTTCGGTATGCTCGCCCAGCATGGGCGGCGCGCGACGGTATTGCACGGGCGATTCGGAAAAGCGCAAGGGACTGGCGGTGACCGGCGCGCTGCCGCCCAGCGGGTGAGCGATTTCGCGCCGCAGTTCGCGCGCCTGTACCTGCGGGTGGCCGAAGGCCTGCGCAATGTCATTGATGGGACCGCAGGGCACACCCACGGCTTCCAGCTTGGCGATCCAGTCGTCGCGCCGCCCGGACTTCATGATGGCGGTCAACAGAGGAATCAGCACGTCGCGATGCGTCACGCGGCCACTGTTCAAGGCAAAGCGCGGGTCTTCGCCCAGCTCTGGCGCGCCTATGGCCTTGCAATAGGCGCGGTACTGCGTGTCATTGCCCGTGGCCACGATCATATGGCCATCGCTGGTGGCGAAGACCTGATAGGGCACCACGTTCTGGTGGGCATTGCCCGCCCGCCGGGGCGCCTTGCCGGAGGTGAAATAGTTCGAGTTCTGGTTGGCCAGCAGCGCCACGTGGCAGTCGAGCAAGGCGATGTCCAGATGCTGGCCCAACCCGCTGCGATGGCGTTCCTGCAAGGCGGCCAGCACGGCCACCGACGCATACATGCCCGTGACGATATCGGTCACTGCCACGCCCGCCTTCTGCGGCCCGCCGCCGGGCAGGTCGTCGCGTTCACCGGTGATGCTCATCAGGCCGCCCATGCCCTGGATCATGAAATCGTAGCCGGGGCGCTCGGCGTAGGGGCCGGTCTGGCCGAAGCCGGTGACCGAGCAGTAGATCAGGCGCGGATTGATGGCGCGCAGGCTGTCGTAGTCCAGGCCGTATTTCTTCAGGCCGCCTACCTTGAAGTTCTCCACCAGGATGTCGCTCTTGGCGGCAAGTTCGCGGATCAGGTCGGCGCCCTGCGGCGTGGCGTAGTCCACGGTGATGGAGCGTTTGTTGCGATTGCAGGAAAGGTAGTAGGCCGCCTCGGAGGTGTCCTTGCCATCGGGGCCCTTCATGTACGGAGGACCCCAGCCGCGCGTGTCGTCGCCGGCGCCGGGACGCTCGACCTTGATGACGTCGGCGCCCAGGTCGGCCAGATTCTGGGTGCACCAGGGGCCGGCCAGGATGCGGCTGAGATCCAGTACGCGGATGCCGTCCAAGGGGGGAGGGCGATGGCCGTTCGACGTAGGGTGCGCACCGTCGCCGGCCTGGCTGCCTGCGTTATTGCTCATAGGCTGGTTCACCTTGTCCTTACCTTCGCCACGCCGCAATTCAGCGTCAGCACATTGCGTTCGACGCTGCGCGCCGTATAGCGGATTTCCGCGCCTTCCTGCCACATGTCGAAGGCCAGGGTCTCGCCGGGATACACGGGCGCGGAAAAGCGCACGTCCAATTGGGCGAGACGGCTGGCATCGCCGTCGGCCCAGCCCTGCACGACGGCGCGGGCCGCCATGCCGTAAGTACACAGGCCATGCAGGATGGGGCGTTCGAAGCCGGCCTTGCGGGCAACTTCCGGATCGGCGTGCAGCGGATTCATGTCCGCGCTCAGGCGGTAGATGAGCGCCGCACGCGCCGAGACCCGTAGTGAGATCTGCCGGTCGGGCGCGCGGTCGGGCGCTGCGGGCAGCGCGACCGGGGGCGCGTCGCCCTGGCCGAAGCCGCCATTGCCGCGGCAGAACGAGGTTTGCGCCAGGGTGGCCAGGTGCTGCCCTTCTTCGCTGTAGAGCGTGCGCTCGATCACCACCAGCGCGCCCTTGTCGGCGCCTTTGTCGATGACGTGGGTGATGCGGTTTTTGGCCAGCACCGTGCCCTGCGTGGGCAGCGCGGCATGCAGGGTCAGGCGTTGTTCGCCGTGTACCAGGCGCACCCAGTCGATACCGGCGCGCGGATCGCGCATCCAGAAACCGGGATAGCCTAGCACCACGCTCATGGTGGGAAAGGCCTGCAGGTTGCCGGCGCCCTCGTATATGTAGCGCAGTTGGCTGGGGTCGACCGGGTCTTCGCCCAGGCCGATGCCCAGGCCGTACAGCATGGTGTCTTTCTGGGTGTAGGTGTGGCGGATGTCGTCGAATTGCCAGTGCTTGATCGTGTCGTAGTTCAAGAACGCGACCCCCGGTGTCGTTTCAGCGGAATCGGGATTCGGGCGATGATGGAAGCGTGCATGTCGGCCACCTCAGATGGGATCCCAGTCGATGACATCCGGCGAACGCTCCAATGCATAGAAGTGCTTGCGCATGGCGGGGACGGCGATCTCGCCGATCAGCTCCGGCGTCCAGCCCTCGGAATAGTGCACGGTGCGCAGCGGGCGCGGTTGCGAGAACAGCATGATTTCATTCGCGCGCACCGAGAAGATCTGCCCGGTGATGCCGGCTTCGGTGGCGGCGTCGCTGACGAGGTAGATGGCCAGCGGGGCGATCTTGCCGGCTTCCATCTTCTTCAATTTCTCCACGCGGGCTTTCTCCTCCGGCGTTTCGGCTGGAATGGAGCTGGTCATGGCTGTCCAGGCGAAAGGAGCGATGCAGTTGGAGCGCACGTGGTAGCGGGACATGTCCAGTGCGATGGACTTGGACAGGCCGATGATGCCCATCTTGGCGGCGGCGTAGTTCGCCTGGCCGAAGTTGCCGATCAGGCCGGAGGTGGAGGTCATATGCACGAAGGCGCCGGATTCCTGTTCGCGGAAGTAGGGCGCGGCGGCGCGGCTCATGAAGAAGGAGCCGTTCAGATGCACGTCCTGGACCTGGCGCCATTCTTCCTCGTTCATCTTGTGGAAGACGCGGTCGCGCAGGTTGCCGGCGTTGTTGACGACGGCGTCGATGCGGCCGAAGACGTCCACGGCCGTCTTGATGATGTTGTTGGCGCCCTCGTAGCTGCTGACGCTGTCGGTGCAGGCGACGGCGTGGCCACCGGCATCCGTGATTTCCTTGACTACCGCCGCGGCGGGACCGCCCGTGCCGTCTTGCTTGAGGTCCAGGTCGTTGACCACGACCTTGGCGCCTGCCTTGGCCATGGCCAGGGCGACGCCCCGACCCACGCCGCCACCGGCGCCCGTGACCACGACGACCTTGCCGTCCACTATCTTGCTCATTTGTCTCTCCACTTGTTTGTTCGTTGCAGATACTGGTTCTCAGGGGGAAAGCCCACCTGAAGCCCTTTCAGGGAGATGAGGGGGCGAGTCCCCTCAACCCGCAACCTGCGGGCCGAGAGGGTCGGCCGGCCGAATCCCGTTTACTCTCTGCATGGTAGATTCCTGGCGGCGACAACAGAATTCGATATTCAAGACACCCCCCTTTTGCGTGGTGGAACGGTGCAAGATGAGACATGACCTGACAGACCTGCGGTTGTTCGTGAATGTGGGTGACACATTCAGCCTGACGCGCGCGGCGGAGAGGACTTTCCTGTCCTTGCCGGCGGCCAGTGCGCGCATCAAGCATATGGAGGAGGCCTTCAAGACCCGCCTGCTGGTGCGCCAGGCCACGGGCGTGTCCCTCACCGCCGCGGGCGAGGTGCTGCTCAAGCACGCAAGGCTGGTGCTGGGCCAGCTGGAATGCCTGACCGCCGACCTGCAACCGTATTCGCACGGCATCAAGGGCCGCCTGCGCCTGCTGGCCAACACCACGTCCACCAATTCCTTCCTGGCCGATGCGCTGTCCAGCTTCCTGACCGAATACCCCGATGTCGACATCGAGCTGCAGGAGAAAATCTCCGGCGACATCGCCATGGCCATTCGCGGCGGCGCGGGCGACCTGGGGTTGGTGGCGGGTACCGTGGATGTCGAAGGCCTGGACGTCATGCCGCTATTCCGCGACGAACTGGTGGTGGTGGTCTCCGTCAACCATCCGCTCGCGGAAAAAACCTCGGTACGTTTCCTTGACCTGCTGGATACCTGCCAGTTCGTCGGCATCCACCCCGATAGCGCCATCCAGATCTTCCTGGAGGACATCGCGTCGGGCCTGGGCAAGAACATCATGCAGCGCGTGCACGTGAACAGCTTCGAGGCGGTCTGCCGCATGGTGGCCGCGGGCGTGGGCGTGGCGGTGGTGCCGCACGGCTGCATGCGGCATCACAGCCAACCCAATGCCCTGCATGTGCTCAAGCTGGAAGATCCCTGGGCGCAGCGCGAGCGCCTGCTGGTCCGCCAACGGGGCCGCGACCTGCCGCGCTTCGCCGAACAGTTCATCGAGCATCTCGTGCGGGCCGCCCGGGAAACCTGAGCGCAACGTCCGCGGCCGCGCCCACGCATCGCATGCGTTCCCGCTGAAGCCCGGGTTAGGCAAAAAAGAAGCGGTATCTCCGGCTGTCCGGCCAATAATGCCGGGTGCGTCGCGGCCACCCGTCCGTGCCGTGCTGCAGAAAAACAATATCCGGAGACAACATCATGCAGAATCCGCAACGCCGCCGCGTCATCGCGGGGCTGGGCGCGTCCCTGGCGGCGCCCTGGCTACCCTCCCTGTCCCATGCCGCCGCGTGGCCCAGCCGCGCCGTGAACTTCGTGGTGCCTTTCCCGCCGGGCGGTCCGGTCGACACCACCGCGCGGTTCGTCACCCGGCCCCTGGGCCAGATGTGGTCCCAGCCGACCATCGTCGACAACCGCGCGGGGGCGGGCGGTATCGTGGGTGCGCAAACCGCAGCCAAGCAGGAACCCGACGGTTACCACTTCTTCTTCGCGTCGATTCACCATTCGGTACTGCCCAGCCTGCGCGCCAACCTGCGCTACGACATCCAGAAGGATTTCGATCCGGTGGGCATGGCAGCCGTATTTCCCATTGTGTTGGTGGTCAATCCCAAGTTGCCGGTGAAATCGGTGGCCGAGCTGATCGCCTATGACAAGGCGCACCCGGGCGAGCTTTCGTTCGCGTCGTCGGGCACCGGCGGGGGGACGCATCTGGCCGGCGAGCTGTTCAACAGCATGACCGGCACGACGATGAAACACATTCCCTACCGTGGCAGCGCGCCCGCCATGCAGGATGTCTTGGCCGGTCAAGTGCAGGTCATGTTCGCCGATGGGCCGTCAGCCGTGCCGCATATGAAAAGCGGCGCGGTGCGGGCACTGGGGGTGGGCAACCTGAAGCGGTCCGCCTTGTTCCCTGGCGTTCCCACCATTGCGGAGACCGGGGTGCCGGGCTACGAGGCGTACTCGTGGAGCGGCTTGCTGGCGCCGCGCGGCACGCCTCCCGACGTGATAAAGCGCGTCAACGCCGACCTGGTCAAGGCGCTGACCGACGCCGATACGGCCAAGAGTATGCTGGCCGCCGGGGCCGAACCCATGCCCGGTACACCGGACCAGTTCCGGGCGTTCCTGGCGTCCGAACTCGCCAAATGGCATGAGGTCATCACCAAGGCGCACATCGTGGTGGAAGAGGGGAGCTGATGCAGGGGGAGGCCAGGCCAGGCCACGCCAGGCCCGGCTTGCACCCATCAGGTACCAGGTCGATGCCGGTCAGTTGAAAATAAGCTCGGCGCGCAAAACTAGCCCAGCGCGCGCCTCGCCGCCTCGTATTCGCCGACCCACTGGTCCACCAACACGGCCGTCGGCAACACTTCCTGTGCGGCGCCCACGCCCTGCCCGGCGCTCCAGATGTCTTTCCAGGCTTTCGGACGAGTGCTCTTGTCCAGGTTGACGGCAGCGGCTGCCTGGCTGACCAGCTCGGCCGGATCCAGGCCGGCCGTGCGGATACTGGGTGCCAGATAGTTGCCTGGTACGCCGGTGAAGTAGGGCGTGTAAACCACATCATCCACTACGGCCTCGACCACCATGTCGCGGTAGCGCTCGGATGCCAGGGATTCCTCGGTGGCAATGAACCGCGTACCGATATAAGCGAAGTCGCAGCCCATGACCTGGGCCGCCAGGATGTCCTTGCCGTGGCTGATGCAGCCCGACAAGACCAGTGGACCGTCGTAGAAAGCACGGATTTCGTTGACCAGAGCGATAGGGTTGATGCGTCCGGCATGGCCGCCCGCGCCGGCGGCCACCAGGATCAGGCCGTCCACGCCGGCAGCCAGTGCGCGGCGGGCATGACGCACGGTGGTGACGTCATGCAGCACCAGGCCGCCATAGGCGTGCACGGCGGGCACTACCTCGTCGGGAGCGTGCAGGGACGTGATGATCAGCGGCACCTTGTGTTGGACGCAGATGTCGAGGTCGCCACGCCAGCGTGGGTTGGAGTCGTGCACGATGAGGTTCACGCCATACGGCGCGACCGGATGGCCCGGGCGCGCCTGCCGCGCCGCGTCCAGGCCACGTTCGATGCGCGTCAGCCAGTCCGTCAATTGCTCCTGCGGCCGCGCGTTCAACGAGGGAAAGGTGCCAACCACCCCCGCGGCGCACTGCGCAATGACCAGGTCCGGGCCGGAGACAAGGAACATCGGCGCGGCAATCACCGGCAGGCGGGTCTGTTCACGCAGGCTATGCAGGGCGTTCATGCTGGACTCCAGTTTCGATTCAAATAATATTGCTTGCACGGCGCGGATTCGGGCAGTGTCGATCCCGGCATCATCAAATTCGGTGTCATCGATTCAGACATCATCGATTCTCCCGGTCACGGCACCGACTATCCACGCAGTATCGCTTCAGTTCACCGAGATGTCAGCTTTCTTGACCACATCTCCCCACAGCTTGTATTCACGGTCGATGCGTTGCTGCAGGACCCTGGCGTCGCCGTTGTTCAGCGTGTAGCCGCCATCAGCCATGGCTTTGCGGAAAGCCGGATCGGTTTCGACGTCTTGCAGTGCCTTGATCAGGCGCGCATTGACGTCGGCCGGCAGTTTGGGCGGCCCCATGAGCGCATACCAGCCGACCACCTCGTAGTCCTTCAAGCCGGACTCGATCATGGTCGGCACGTCCGGCAGTTCGGGATTGCGCTCTTTCGACGTGACGGCCAGCGCCTTGGCCTTGCCGCTCTTGATGAAAGGAATGGCGGTGCTGGTGATGTCGAACATGAAGGTGATCTTGCTGCTGATCACATCGACCATGGCTGGCGCATTGCCGCGGTAGGGAATGTGCATCATGGGTGCGCCGGATTGCTGCTTGAGCAGCTCCGCCGACAGGTGATTGGATGCGCCGTTGCCTGCTGATCCGAAAGTGACGGCCTTGGGATTGGCCTTGGCATACGCGATCAGCTCCTGCACCGTGTTGACCGGCGCCTGCGGACCCAGCAGCAGGACATTGGTGTAGTCGACGATCAGGCCGATAGGCGTGAAGTCCTTGCGTGGGTCGAACAGATTGCTGTGTTGCACATGGGGCGACATGGTCAAGGGCGGGCTGGCCGCGAAGGCCAGGATGTAGCCGTCGGGCGCGGCCTTGGCGGTGGCGTCCAACGCGATCATGCCGCTGGCGCCCGAGCGGTTTTCCACTACCACCGACTGGCCCAGCTTGTCGGTCAGGTATTTGGCGAAGACGCGGGCGGTGGTGTCCACCGGGCCGCCCGGCGCGTAACCTACCAGCAGGCGGATGGGGTGGTCGTGATAGGCGGCCAGCGCCGGTGTCGCCTGGGTCCAGGCGAAAACGGCGCAGGCCGTGGCGAACAGGGTCTTGAGTTTCATGCTTGTCTTGTCTCCGTTTTTATTTATGCATTTATTGGTACGACATACAGCTACGGCATGCAGCTACGACATCCGCGCTACTCCTTGCGGCACTGAGCTCCGCTATGCGCCGCGGAGGCGAATGCCAGCGCGCTGGCATTCGATAAAAATCGTCGTCGAGTGTTGCGACGGCCTTACAAGGTATCGGCCGTGCCCAGGATGGCGGTTGATTGGCTGGACAGCGTGCCGCCGTTGCCGTGGACCAGGGCCAGCCGGGCACCTTGCACCTGGCGTTCGCCGGTGTCGCCACGCAGTTGCCGCACGGCTTCGATGGTGATGAAGATGCCGTACATGCCAGGGTGCACGCAGCAAAGGCCGCCGCCATTCGTATTCACCGGCAGTTCACCGCCGGGGGCGATGCGACCGTCCGCCACGAAGGCACCGCCTTCGCCCTTCTTGCAGAAGCCCAGATCCTCCAGAAAGAGGATGGGATTGATGGTGAAGGCGTCGTAGAGTTCCAGCACGTCGATATCGGCTGGCCGTACACCGGCCATTTCGAAGGCGCGGCGGCCGGATTCCTGTGCGGCCGTGACCGTGACATCGTGCATGGACGAGATCTGCCGGTTCCACACGGCAGTGGCATTACCCAGCACGTAGACCGGCTTGTGGCGTAACTCCCTGGCACGGTCGGCGCGCGTCAGTACGTAGGCCCCGGCGCCGTCGGTCACCAGGCAGCAGTCGCGCACGGTAAGCGGGTCCGACACCATGGGCGCGGAGAGGATTTCGGCCAGGGTGATGGGCTTGCGGCGTTGCGCTTCCGGATTGAGCTGCGCCCACTTGCTGGCGGACAGCGCGACCTCGGCCAATTGCTCACGCGTGGTGCCGTACTGATGCATATGGCGTGCGGCCGCCAAGGCATAGGAACTGAGCGGGCTCAGCGGATCGTAGGGCGTCTCGTAGGGCTGCGGATCGAAGTTCTTGCGCACTCGTCCGATTTCCGCGCGCGACAGGGTGGAGGTGCGCTGCGTGCTGCCATAGCACACCAGCACGGCGTTGCATTGTCCTGTGGACAGGGCGTGGATGGCGGGCAGCAGGTGGGCGACGAAGCTGGAGCCGCCCAGCATGGTGGAATCGATGAAACTGGGACGGATGCCCAGATGTTCGATGACGGGCATGGCCCACATGGTGGCGGCGACGCTGGCGGTGCAGATGCCGTCGATGTCCTGCATGGTGAGACCGGCGTCCGTGACCGCTCGATGGGCGGCCTGCACCAGGATTTCCATTTCCGTATAGCCGTTGGCCTGGCCCAGGCCCGCGTGACCGACGCCCACGATGGCGGCGGCGCCGCGTAGATCCTTGAGATTCATGCTTGCCCCTTCCGCACGGTGAATACCAGCAGGCCGGCGTTATCGCCCACCAGCACCTTGGCTTGCACGGGCATGCCGATATGTACGTCGGCGGGCGCGATGCCGTCGACGCGGCTCATCAGGCGCACGCCTTCTTCCAGGTCCACCAGGGCGACGTTGTAATCACCACCCGCCTCGGGCTTGCGGCGTACCACGGTGGTCGAGTAGACCGTGCCCCGACCGCTGGGAGCTTGCCAGGCCAGTTGGTCGCTGCCGCAGTGCGGGCAGATCATGCGGGGGTAGAACACCGCGCGCGCGCAGGCCTCGCAGCGTTGAATGAGGAACTGGCCCTGGGCGAGCGCCTGCGAATAATGCAGGTCGGCGCCGGTCTCTGGGCCGGAGCTGGGTTGATTCATGGATCTCCACCGATTCTGATGCGCTGCGCCGTTGCGGGCAGCCTGGGCGCAGTGTCCATCGGGTGCCGGCGGCTGACCATTTTTCATTGCTGAAGCAGGGCTTCGGTTCAGCGCAAGCGGGGCGGGGCGGACGAGCACCGCGGGCCAAGGTCCAGGCCGTGCGGGTGGGGCTGCTTCGCTTGAACGGAAGCGGGGCTTTCGCAGAGGCAGATTGTCCGGGGGAAAGGGCATGGGTAATCTTTGCCGCAGAACAAAAGACCACCTGGAGTAGACCCACCATGCAATTGACGTGGACGCCGGAAGAGCGTCGCTTCCGCGAAGAGGTGCGCGCTTTCGTGGCCGCGCATCTGCCCGCCGACATCCGTGCCAAGGTGATGCGGCACCAGCGCTTGCACCGCGACGATTACGTGCGCTGGCACTGCGCGCTCGATGACCACGGCTGGGGGGCGCCTACCTGGCCTAAGGAATTCGGCGGCACGGGCTGGAGCCCCATTCAGCGCCTGTTGTTCGAGATTGAATGCTACTCGGGCGGCGCGCCGCGCCTGCTGCCCTTCGGCTTGTCCATGATCGGCCCGGTCATCATGAAGTACGGTACACACAGGCAGCAACAGGAACTGCTGCCGCGCATGCTGCGTGTCGAGGACTGGTGGTGCCAGGGCTATTCCGAGCCGGGTGCGGGATCGGATCTGGCGTCGCTGAAGACGCGCGCCGAACGAGTGGCGGGAGTCGGGCATCCGGCGGGCGGGCAACCTACAGGCGGACAACCCACAGGCGATTATTACCTGGTCAACGGCCAGAAAACCTGGACCACGCTGGCCCAGTACGCCGACCACATGTTCTGCCTGGCGCGCACGGATCAGGACGCCAAGCCGCAGGCGGGTATTTCGATGCTGTTGATCGATATGCGTCAGCCGGGCGTGACGGTGCGGCCCATCAAGACGCTGGACGGAGGCCACGACGTCAACGAAGTCTGGCTGGACAACGTCAAGGTACCCGTCGAGAACATCGTGGGCGAGGAAGGCAAGGGCTGGACGTACGCCAAGTATCTGCTGGGCCATGAGCGTACCGGCATCGCCGGCCTGGGGCATTGCCATCGTGAGCTGAAAATTCTCAAGGACCTGGCCGCGCGTACGCGGACATCGTCGGGGCGGCCGATACTGGAAGACATCCGCATGCGTGACCGCATCTCGCGCATCGAGGCTGCCGTCATGGCGTTGGAAATGCTGCTGTATCGCGTGGCCGCCGCGCGCGGCGACGCGCCTCCTGGGCCGGAGGCATCGGTGCTCAAGATCCGCGGCTCCGAGATCCAGCAGGACCTGGCCATGCTGCAGATGGAAATCGCCGGGCCCGACGCCTGGCCCTACGACCCGGACTGGATGGAAGCCGACGCCGAGTTCCACGGCCCGGGCGGCGCCATGACGGCGGCGGCGGGGGCGGGTTACGCCGACATGCGCAAGACGTCCATCTACGGTGGCACGACGGAAGTGCAGAAGGGCATCATCGCCCGCATGATTCTGGGCGTTTGACGCGTCCGTCCATCCAGGAATACATCATGGATTTCGAGTACAGCACGGAACAGCGCATGCTGGCGGACAGCCTGGCGCGCCTTGTGGCGGACAACTGGACACTGGCACGGCGCCGCGGCCGCCAAGGCGAACTCGATCCTGCCGCCTGGAATGCCTTGGCGGAACTGGGCGTAGTCGGCTTGACGATAGATGCGGAATACGGCGGCTTCGGCGAGCCGCCGGCCAGCCTGCTGCCGGTGCATCTGGAGCTGGGCCGGGGGCTGGTTGATGAGCCTGTCATCGCCAGCGGGGTGATGAGCGCCATGGCGATCAGCGCCAGTGGCAATGCCGAGGCGGCGCGGCGCTGGCTGCCGGACATCGCGTCCGGTGAGGTGGTCGTTACGCTTGCGTATCAGGAGCCGGGACGGCGCTATGCCGTCGAGCCGGACGCTTGCCGTCTGACCGGCGCTCAGGCTGAGCGTGGGGCCGATCGTTCTCCGGGCGGGATCTCCGGCGGATCCTTCAGCAGTTTTTCCAACAACTATCCCGGCCTGGTCTTGAACGGCAGCAAGCATCTGGTGTGGCATGGTGCCGCCGCGCAGGCATGGGTCGTATCCGCGCTCGATGAGACCGATAAGCAGCCGGTACTGTTGATCGTGCCGGCCGACGCGGCGGGTGTGGCGATGTCCGAGACCAACACTCTGGATCGCTCTCGCTGCGCGCGCATCGAATTCGACGATGTGCGGATCGCGGCGAACCAGGTGCTGGCACGCGGTGACAAGGCCCGCGCCGCATTGGCACTGGCGTTGGAATGGGGCAACGCCGCGCTATGCGCGCACGCGGCGGGCGCCATCGATCGGTTGTTGGCTATCACCGTCGACTATCTCAAGACGCGCAAGCAGTTCGGCCAACCCCTGGCGGCCTTCCAAGCCTTGCAGCACAGCATGGCCGAGATGGTGGTAGCCAAGGAGATGGCCTTGTCGATGGCTTATGTGGCTGCCGCGGCGTTGTCCGAACCCGATGCCGCCGTGCGCCGCCGCATGATAGCCGCGGCCAAGATGGAAGCGGCGCGCGCGGGCCGCTTCGTCAGCCAGCAGGCCGTGCAGTTGCATGGCGGCATGGGTATGACGGATGAATTGGAGGTCGGTGATTTCTTCAAACGCCTGACCGTGATCGAACTGCTGTTCGGCGATACCGACGAGCAGCTCGCCATCATGCATAACGAGTGTGCCGCAAAGGGAGACCCCAGGAATGACTGCTGACTACGAACAAATTCTCTTTTCCCTGGACGGCGGCGTGGCGCGCATCACGCTGAACCGGCCCGAGCGCCTCAACAGCTTCACCGATGTGATGCGTACCGAGATCTGCCGCGCGCTCGATCAAGCGCGTGGCAGCCCAGGCTTGCGGGGCGTGGTGTTTACCGGCGCGGGGCGCGGTTTCTGCGCGGGCCAGGATCTGGCCGACCGCAAACCGCTGCCGCAGGGGCAGCGGCGGGATCTGTCCGAGGGTTTGATGACCGGGTATCGGCCGCTCCTTGAGCGTCTGCGTTCCATGCCGGTGCCGGTGATTTGCGTGGTCAACGGCACCGCAGCCGGCGCCGGCCTGAGCTTCGTGCTGGCCTGCGACGTGGTCTTCGCGGTGGAATCCGCCAAGTTCGTTCCCGCATTCAACAAGATCGGCCTGGTGCCGGACGTGGGTGGCAGCTGGTTTCTGCCACGTCTGGTTGGCGCGGGCCGCGCGATGGGCATGGCGCTGTTCGGCGCGACGCTGACAGCGCGCCAAGCCGCTGATTGCGGCCTGATCTGGCGCTGCGTGGCGGATGAGGATCTGCAAGCGACTCTGGACGACGTGTCGAATACCCTGGCACAGGCGCCGACTGCCGCGCTGGCGGCCACCAAGCAGGCTCTGCGTGCATCGGGCGGGAATACGCTGATGCAGCAATTCGATCTGGAAGCCGAGTTGCAACGGGACATGGGTTATACGGAAGATTATCTGGAAGGGATGAAGGCTTTCGCCGAAAAGCGTCCGCCGCGTTTCGTGGGACGATGAACAGGCGTGGCTGGCGCCACGAACTCTGCCTGGGCGAAATCCTCGGCCATGACAAGGCCAGTGCTCTCGGTGGCCGCCCCTAGCCCGTGCCATGCTACAAAAAGCGCAATACGACCTGCGCGTTAACGGAGACGAACAATGAATAATCCCGATCCTACCGCCTGGATCGGCCGCAGCGAGACCGTGGCCGACGGTTTGGATGCGACCTTGGCAGGCAGAATCACCGCGACCTTGGGCGGACCGCCTTTGACGGTGAACGATCCCTTGCCGCCGCTATGGCAATGGGCGTTCTTCATCCAGACCGCGCCTATGGACGGCCTGGGCGAGGACGGCCATCCCGCGCGCGGTGGGTTCCTGCCTCCCGCCGCCGACCGCAACCGCATGTGGGCGGGCGGTCGCGTTGAATTCATCGCGCCGTTGCGGGTGGGCGTGCCCGCCGAGCGCCGCTCCACCATCGCCGACGTCAAGGAGAAGGCCGGACGCACCGGGTCGCTGCTGTTCGTGACGGTGCGCCACGAGTACTGGCAGGATGGTGCTGTTGCCATCTCCGAGGAACAGGACATCGTTTACCGTCAGCCTTCGCCGCCGAAGGTGGAAGGCACGGAGCCGGCGCCGGACGCAGAATGGCGGCAGGCAGTAGACCCCAACCCGGTGCTGCTCTTCCGCTATTCCGCGGTCACCTTCAATGGTCATCGCATTCACTACGACCATCCTTACGTCACGGACAAGGAAGGCTATTCCGGGCTGGTCGTGCACGGCCCGATGATCGCCACGTTGATGGTGGCGGCCTTCCAGCAGGCCAACCCGGGTAAGAAGCTGGAACACCTGTCCTATCGCGGTCTGCGTCCTTTGATCGCGCCGGCTCCCTTCGATGTCGCCGGCCGCTTGTCGGGGACGGGCGTGGCCGATCTATGGGCCGAGCAGGACGGCACTCTGGCTCATCAAGCGCAACTGAGGTTTTCCGCATGACCGCAGCGAATGTATCGACGCCCACGCCCACATCCGCGCCCACATCCTCGTCCGCGCCCGTGTCCTCGACTACAAGCATGGCGGCGGACGGGACTGGCCCGCGTCCCCTGGACGGTATCACCGTCGTCAGTTTCGAGCATGCCATCGCCGCGCCATTCTGCACTCGCCAACTGGCGGACATGGGCGCACGTGTCATCAAGATCGAGCGTCCTGGCGTGGGCGACTTCGCACGCAACTACGACGAGCGCGTGCGTGGCCTGGCATCGCACTTCGTCTGGACCAATCGTTCCAAGGAAAGCCTCACGCTGGACTTGAAGCACCCGGCCGCGCAGGATGTACTGCGGCGCCTGCTCGCGGAGGCCGACGTGTTGGTGCAGAACCTGGCGCCGGGGGCGGCCGCGCGCCAGGGCTTGTCCTTCGAGGCATTGCACGCCGCGCATCCCGGACTGATCGTGTGCGACATCTCCGGGTATGGTGAAGGCGGTCCGTATCAGGACAAGAAGGCCTACGACTTGTTGATCCAGAGTGAAGGCGGCTTTGTGTCCGTTACGGGTTCGCCCGATGCGCCGGCCAAGGCGGGCTGTTCGATCTCCGATATCGCGGCGGGCATGTATGCCTATTCGGGCATCCTGAACGCGCTGTTGCTGCGCCAGAAGACGGGGCAGGGCAGCCGTGTCGACGTGTCCATGCTGGAGAGCATGGTGGAATGGATGGGTTATCCCATGTATTACGCATTCGAAGGCGCGCCACCGCCACCGCGCGCCGGTGCGGCGCATGCCACGATCTATCCGTATGGGCCGTTTCCGGTGGGCGATGGGGGCACCATCATGCTGGGGCTGCAGAACGAGCGCGAATGGCAGGTATTCTGCGCGCAGGTCCTGACTCAGCCGGCCTTGGCCGGCGACGAGCGGTTCTCGTCCAACTCATTACGCGCCGCCAATCGTGACGCCCTGCGCGCGCTCATCGTCGATGCTTTCGCCAAGATGAACCTGGGTGAAGTGGCCGCCAGGCTGGAGGCTGCCGGCATCGCCAATGCCAGTGTCAACGACATGGCGGGCGTATGGGCCCATCCGCAATTGCAGGCGCGCGGCCGTTGGCGCGAGGTCGACAGCCCCAAGGGTACCTTGCCCGCCTTGCTGCCGCCAGGATCGAACAACGCCTTCGAGCCGCGCATGGACGCCGTGCCTGGCGTAGGCCAACACACCGATGCGGTATTGGCATCATTGGGCTTCGACGCGGCCGAGGTAAGTAAACTGCACGCCGACGGGGCGGTGTGATGCCATCACAGGGAGTGCGCCAGTGCGCGTATCCGGGGCTGCTTATGCCGCAGGGCAGGCGGCCGCGGACCGCTTCCAGTCTGATTACCTCATGCCGCCTAAGCCGCCGGCCGGAAATTCTGGAAATCCCAGTGGCGGCCGGGCGCGGCGTCGATGAGTTGGCGGGTATAGGCGTCGCGGGGCTGGCTGAGCACTTCGTGGGCCGACGCGGCTTCGACGATCTTGCCGGACTTCATCACCACGATGGTGTTGCAGATCTGCGCGGCGACGCGCAGGTCGTGGGTGATGAACAGCACCGCGGTGCCGGTCTGCTCGCGGATGGATTCGATCAGGTCAAGTACCTGGGCCTGCACCGACACATCCAGCGCCGATACGGCTTCATCGGCGATCAGGATGTCGGGTGACAAGGCCAGCGCGCGGGCGATGCAGATGCGCTGACGCTGGCCTCCCGAAAACTGATGCGGATAACGTGCCATGGCGTCGCCATTCAAACCCACCAGTTCCAATAGCTCGGTGGCCCGCTGGCGTGCCTCCTGTCGGCCCCTGCCGAAGTTGAGCAAGCCTTCGATGATGGAGTCACCCACCCGCATCCGCGCGTTCAAGGACCGGTACGGATCCTGGAACACCACCTGGATGCGCTGACGCAAGGGGCGGAATTCCCGCCGCGACGCCGTGGCGATTTCCTGTTCACCGATGCGCACACTGCCGGAACTGGGATCGATCAGGCGCGCAATGCAGCGCGCCACGGTGGACTTGCCGGAACCCGATTCTCCGACGATGCCCAGGATCTCTTTCTTGTGCAGGGTGAAATTGACGTCGTTGACGGCGTTCACGCTGCGGCGCGCCTTGAACAGGCCGCGTTCGGTGTAGGTCTTGTTCAAGCCGCGCACGGTCAGCAGCGGCACGCCCTCGGGCGCTACCCGCGTCGCCGGCGCCAGGCTAGGCACGGACGAAACCAGCATGCGGGTATAAGCCTCGCGCGGTTGCGCAAGGATCTGCTCGCGCGTGCCAACTTCGACGATGCGGCCGCGATTCATCACCGCGATGCGGTCGGCGATATCGGCGACCACGCCGAAATCATGCGTGATGAACAGGACAGCGGTGTCGTGGGTTTTCTGCAGCTCGCGGATCAAGGTCAGGATCTGCTTCTGCGTGGTAACGTCCAGCGCGGTGGTCGGCTCATCGGCGATCAGCAGTTTGGGATCGAGAATCAGCGCCATGCAGATGACGATGCGTTGGCGCTGTCCGCCCGATAGCTGGTGCGGATACGAGGCATAGATGCGCTCGATGTCCGGCAAGCGCACGGCTTGCAGCATATCCAGGATCTTTTTCTTGCGCTCGGCGGCGTTGAGCTTGCTGTGCGCGCGCAGGACTTCGTCGATCTGCCAGCCCACCGTGCGCACGGGGTTGAGCGCGGTCATGGGCTCCTGGAACACCATGGACATGCGGGTGGCGCGCAGTTCGCGCAGGCGCTCGGGCGTGCAGGTGAGGATGTCCTCGCCGTCGAGCAGGATGCGGCCGGCGCAAGGACGCAGCGCATCCGGCGCCAACAGGCCCATCACGGCAAAGGAAGTGACGGACTTGCCGGACCCGGATTCGCCCACCACGCAAAGGGTTTCACCGGCATGGATGTCGAAGCTGATGTCCTGGACGACGTGGCGTGGGGCGGGACCTGACGGGTTGTCGTCCCGTCCGTCACCTCGTCCGTCGACCAGGCGTACGGCCAGGCCCTGGATCCGCAGGACGGGCGTACCGGGGACAGTATTCGCGGCAGGGGATGTCATAGGCCTGTGATCGAGGAAGGGTAAGAGAAAGAGAAGAAAGAAGGCCGGGCGGTCATGCGCTTCATACCCGTTTCGCCATCTTGGGATCCAGCGCGTCGCGCATGGCATCGCCCAGCAGATTGACCGACAGCACGGTCAGCGCCAGGAACACGCCAGGCAGCAGGATCAGCTCCGGCTTGAGCTGGAAATACATGCGCCCCTCGGCGATGATGTTGCCCCAGGACGGAATCTCCGGCGGCATGCCGACGCCCAGGAAACTCATGACGGCCTCGGAAAGAATCGCCGACGCGAAGATGAAAGTGCCTTGCACGATCAGCGGCGCGATCGTGTTTGGCACCAGGTGGCGCAGCATCAGCAGCGGCGTCGGCGTGCCCAGGGAGATGGCAGCCTCGACATAAGGCTCTTCGCGCAGCGTAAGGATCAGTCCGCGCACCAGGCGCACCACCCGGGGAAACTCCGGCACGGCAATGGCGATCAGCACCGTGGTGATGCTGGCACCGGTAACGGCGACGAAGGCGATGGCCAGCAGGATGCTGGGAATCGACATGATGCCGTCGAGGATGCGCATGATCACCATGTCGGCGGCGCGGAAGTAGCCGGCGATCACGCCCAGCAGCAGGCCGGGTATTAATGCCGCCACCGTGGTGCCGGCGCCGATCAGCAGGGAATTGCGGGCACCATGGATGACGCGGGACAGGACATCGCGGCCATAGGCATCGGTGCCGAACCAGTGCGCGGCGCTGAAGCTCTTGAGCCGCTCCATGGGATTGATGGCCAGCGGGTCGGCCAGTCCCAGCAGGTTGGCGCTGAGCGCTGCCAGGACGATGATCGCCAGGATCACGCAGGCGGCGATGACCGGCCCGGAGCCCAGGTTGGCGCGCAACGCCGCGAAGGGGCGCGGGCCGGGCGGCGGACCGGCCGGCGCCGGGGCGGGCGGTGTAGCGGATGTGGCTTGAGTCATGCAATTTTCCCTATGCAAGCGGATTCGATGGCGGATTCATTACGGCGCATGCAACGGCGAGTTCAATAGCGGATGCGGGGATCGAAGACCGAATACAGCACGTCGATGGTCAGGTTGACGACGATGTAGACCATCGAGAACAGCAGGATCAGCCCCTGGATCAAGGGATAGTCGCGCGCTTGCACCGACTCCACTACCAGGCGCCCCAGGCCGGGCAGGTTGAACACCGACTCGGTGACGACCACGCCGCTGATCAACAAGGCGATGCTGATGCCGATGATGGTGATGATGGGCACGGCTGCATTGCGCAGCGCGTGCGCCAGCAACACCGCGCGTTCCGTGATGCCCTTGGCGCGCGCGGTACGGATGTAGTCCTCGCCCATGACTTCCAGGATGCTGCTGCGGGCGATGCGCGCGATCAGCGCAATGAAACCGGTGCTCAGCGCCAGCGTGGGCAATACCAGATGCTGGGTGAACAATCCCAGGCCATCCTGCATGGACTTGTACCCTTGCACCGGCAGCCAGCCCAGTTTCATGGCGAACAGCAGGATCAGGGCGTAGCCGGTAACGAAGATGGGCACGGAGAAACCCAGCACGGAAAACGCCATGATGGCGCGGTCCATGCGGCTGCCGCGCCGCCATGCCGCGAAAGCGCCCAAGGGCACGGCGATCAGGGTGGATACCACGATGGTGCTCAACGCCAGGGCCAGCGACGGCGCCAGCCGGTCGGCGATCATGGACGTCACGGCCGTGCCCGAATGCAGCGACACGCCCAGGTCGCCCCGCAGGACCTGGCCGGCCCACAACGCGAACTGGGTTGTGATGGGCCGGTCCAGCCCCATATGCGTGCGGATCTGCTGCAGTTGCTCGGGCGTGGCCGAGTCGCCGGCCAGGATCAGCGCCGGGTCGCCCGGCGTCAGCCGCAACAAGCCGAACACCAGCACCGCCACCGTCAGGACCACCGGAATGGTGGCCAGGATACGCCTGAGTATGTAGTTCAACATGCTTGCTTACTTCCCGGTCTTCGAGATGTTCCAGAACACCGGTGCCGGCGCTTCCAGCACCCCTTTGAGGGTGTTGCGATAGGCCGCCACGGCATTGATCTGGCCCAGGGGCACGACCACGCCTTCATCCAGGATCACGTCCTGCAGCTTGTCGGCGATTTCCTTGCGCTGTGCATCGGCCTGGGCCGTCAGGAACTTGCCGCGCAACTCTTCCACGGCCGGCACGGTGGGCCAGCCGAACCAGGACTGATCACCGTTGGCCGACACGCCGTAGTTGCGCAGGGGATCGGCGATCTCGCTCATGTGCCACGTGGTCACGAAGATGCTCCAGCCGCCTTTCTCGGTGGTATCGCGGTTGGCGCGGCGCGACAGCATGGTCATGAAATCCATCGCCTGTAGCGAGACATTGAACCCGGCCTGGCGCAGCTGCTGCGCCATGACCACGGGAATCGCCGAGGCCATGGCGATGTCGGTGGCTTGCAGGATGACCACGGGCGCGCCGTCGTACCTGGATTGCTTGAGCAGCTCCTTGGCCTTGGCGATGTTCGACGGCACGATCATGTCGGCGCGGATTTCGCTGGCGTAGGGCATGCCGCAGCCGAACACGGCGCCGCACACCTTGTAGTAGGCCGGATTGCCGACCTGGGCCTTGAGGATGTCCTCCTGGCCGATGGCATACATCGCCGCCTGGCGGATCAGTTTGTCGTTGAAGGGCTTCTGTAGCTGGTTGAAGCGGTACATGGGCTGGTAGCCCATCTTGTCCAGCACGCGCAGGGTCAGGCTCTTGTTGCCTTCGACCATGGGCGTCAGGTCATAAGGCACCGTTTCCATGTAGTCGACTTCGCCGTTCTGCAACGCGTTCAGCGCGGTCATGGCATCGGCCATGTTGACCCACTCGACGCGATCGACCTTCACCACCTTGCCGCCCGCGGTGCCGCTGGGCGCTTCGTTGCGGGGCACGTAGTCGGTGTTCTTCGCATAGACCGCCTTCACGCCGGGCTTGTACTCGGCCTGCACGAACTTGAAGGGGCCGGAGCCGGTGTAATCCGTGATGGCCTGGGTGGCGGGCGTCTGCGCCACGCGCTTGGGCATCATGAACGCGGGCAGGCCGCTGGGCTTGGCCAGGGCCGGCAGGATGTCCACGGGTTCTTTCAGGACGATGGTGAAGGTCTTGTCGTCGACCACATTCATGGACGCCACCAACGGCATGATCTGGCGAGCCATCTTGTCCTGCTGGGCCCAGCGCTGGATCGAGGCGACGCAATCCTCGGCCTTGACGGGGGTGCCGTCATGCCACTTCAGGCCGTCGCGCAGCGTGAAGGTGTAGGTCTTGGCGTCGGCGGAGATCTCCCACTTGTCGGCCATCTGCGGGCGCACGTGATTCTCGGCATCGGTCGCCAGCAGCGTGTCGTAGATCATGTAGGCGTGGTTGCGCGTCTGGTGCGACGCGGTCAGCACCGGATCCAGCACCGTCACTTTGCTGGCCATCACCGCCGTCAGCGTCTGCGACCAGGCAGCCGACGCGCAGAAGGCCGAGAGCAGGGCGGCGCCGCAGGCCTGGGCCAGCCAGGTGCGCTTGCCGGTGGTGGTCGTATCGTTGCTAGCCATTGTGAAATTCCCCTTGTAGTAGGCCGGTGGCCGGAGTCCGGCGGCGCGGCCTGTTGTGTTTGTCTAAGGTGTGTCTGAAAACGGCGGATCAGATGGTGTCGAAGGACAGCGGCGACATCTGCTCCGCCGTGCGGCCCGCCACGCGGTCACGCTCCGGCACCCGCTTGAGCGCGCGCTGCTGCGCTTCGTTGACTTTCATGGCGGCGTCGCGGTAATCGAGCGAATGCACTTCGCCTTCATGCACGACCCGCTGGCCGTCGATGTAGACCGTGTGCACGGCGCGGTCGGCCGCCGCGTAGATCAGGCTGCGGATGGGATCGCGGGCCGGCTGCATCAGGTGATGCGTCATGTCCACCAGCACCAGGTCGGCGCGCGCGCCCACGGCGATGCGGCCGATGTCGCTACGGCCCAGTGCCTTGGCGCCGCCCGCGGTGGCGGCGTGGAAGACCTGGCCGGTGGAGGTAGCACGCGGCGTTTGCGCCATCAGGCGGGCCAGGTAGCCGACGTGGCGCATTTCCTCGATCATGTTGTGCGGATAGGTGTCGGTGCCTATACCCAGGTTGATGCCGGCGCGGCGATAGCGGCCGAAGTCGCGCAGGGCCATGCCGCGCCGCATGAAGACGGTCGGACAGTGGGCCACGCTGGCGCCGGTCTCGGACAGGATGGCCAGGTCGGTGGCGGTGCTCCAGTGCGTGTTGGGATGGTCGTCGACGAAGATGCCGTGGCCGACGATGCTGTCCTGGTCCAGCACGCCCAGGTCCTGCAGCCATTGCACGGGCGTCAAGCCATGGCGGCGCGTGATTTCGTGGAACTCGGGCAGGGACTGGGCCGCATGGGTCTGCCAGCCTATCTTGCGGCGGCGTGCCTCCGCATGGCTGTCGCGCAGCAGGTCCGGCGTGCAGGTATCGATTTGCGCGGGGACCACCATGCCGCGCAGGCGGCCGCATTCATGCGCTTGCGCCACGTCGATCAGCTTCAGGGCGCGCTCCATGCCTTCGATGCCGGCTTTTTCGTTCCAGTCGTACTCGACCACATGGCCATTGCGCGTATACCAGCGCGCGGAGCGGAACATGGGCGCCACATAGGCGCGCAGGCCGCTGCGCACCAGCACGTCCAGCCAGTGCTCGTGGATGATGGACATGTCGACCACCGTGGTGACGCCGGACATCAACAGTTCGGCGGCGGCCAGCGTCAACTGCGCGGGCGCGGCTTCGGCATCGCCCTCCATGGTGGGCATGTACTCGTACAGATTGGAGTTGTACAAACCCGCCGAGCCGGTCTCGTCGGTATAGCCCTTGTTGATCGGCTCGTGTACCAGGTGGCTGTGGATGTCGACCAGGCCTGGCATGACCATCATGCCCGAGCCATCGACCACGGTGCAGTCTTCGCCCGCGGCGGGCACATAGCCCGGACCGATGTGCGTGATCTGGCCGCCGGCGAAGGCGACGTCGGCCTGGTGCCGATACACGTGGGTCTGGCGCGAGTCGTCCCAGGCGACGACAGTGTGGGCGTTCTTGATGAGGGTGGTCTTGTCTGCGTTGTGGTTCACAGCGGCGTCCTTGGTATGGAGTCCAGGTCGAAAGCGGAAATGCGGGCGTGGCGTGGCGGATGGTGCCGCGCTACGGGGTAATCAGGTAGGGAGTACGTCGCGCAGCCAGGACGCGCGTTCGGGCGTGCGCAGGCCGATGGCGGGAATCGAAGGCAGGCCACGCGGCAGGAAAGCGCCGGCGCCCGCTGCCCCGGTAAAGTCGCGGCCGTCCCACACCGTGGTGCCCCGCAGCAGCGTCAGCGCCGGCCACGCGCGCAGCGTGCGGCCGGCGTAGGGTGTGTAGTCGACGGCATGATGCAGGTGTTCGTTGCCCAGGGTGAATTCGCGTTCGTCCCAGATGACAAGATCGGCATCACTGCCGATGGCGATCGTGCCCTTGCGCGGATACAGGCCATACGTGCGGGCCGGCGCGGTGGCGGTCAGTTCGACGAATTTGTTGGCGCTGATGCGCCCGCCCAGCACGCCTTCGGAATAGAGCAGCGGCATGCGGGTCTCGATACCTGGAATGCCGTTCGGAATGTGGCGGAAGGCGACTTCCTGCCCACCCGGCGTCTTGCCGTCCGGCCCTTCCAGGTTGAAGGGTGAATGATCGGAAGACACCAGGGTGAACAGGCCATCGGCCAGTCCCTGCCAGATGGCGTGCTGGCTGGCCGTATCGCGTGGCGGCGGACTGCACACGCAACGCGCACCTTCATAGCTGTCGTCCAGGCCCAGGTCGGCGGCGGTCAGCAACAGGTATTGCGGGCAGGTCTCGGCATAGACATTCAGGCCACGCACCCGCGCCGCGCGGATCTGCTCCACTGCCTCGGCGCCGGAGATATGCACCAGCAACACCGGCACGTCCAGCAGTTCGGACAGTGCGATGGCACGGTGCGCGCCTTCGCGTTCGACCAGCGTGGGGCGCGACAGCGCATGGAAGCGCGGGGCGACCTTGCCCGCGGCCTCCAGTTTCTGTGTCAGCCAGGTGATGCAGTCGGAATTCTCCGCGTGGATCATGGGCATGCCGCCATGGCGCCGCGCCACGTCCAGCACGTCCAGGATCTGGCCATCGTCCAGCTTCAGACGATCGTAGGTCATATACAGCTTGTACGAGGTGTAGCCCTGCTCGATCAGTCCGGGAAGCTCATCGCGCAGGACGGCGGGCGAGGGATCCGTGATGATCAGATGGAAGGCGTAGTCGACGCAGGCGCGTCCTGTTGCGCGTTGGTGATAGTCGTCAAGCGCGGCTTGCAGGGTGCCGCCTTTTTTCTGCGCGGCGAAGGGGATGACGGTGGTCGTGCCGCCGCAGGCGGCCGAGCGCGTGCCGGTGAAGAAATCGTCGGCCAGCCGGACCGGCGGCGCCATGGGTTGGTCCAGATGGCAGTGCGCATCGATGCCGCCCGGCGTGACCGTGCGGCCGGCTGCGTCGATCTCGCGCAGTCCCTGGCCCAGCTGTTGGCCCAGTTGAACGATGCGCCCATCGGTGATGCCGATGTCGGCGGCATAGGTATCGCTGGCCGTCGTCACCATTGCATTGCGAATAACCAGGTCGAAAACCCGATCAAAAACCCGATCGAAACCCCTTGCTGTCATTTTCGATGCGCCTTTTTTAAGGCCGGTTGGTCAGCGCCGGATTCGAGATCCGTTTTTTTAGCTGCCGGCCAGGGGCATTCTGGACTCGCTACAATCCTGGAAACATTAGTGATTACCCGATAGCAAACATTTAAATCTAAAAATGTTTACATTTTTAAGGCATTATGCTGACCGGGTTGGCTTGCGCGTAATCGATCGTTTTCTTTCCTAGTTCTTATCCCTTCCACTGCAGCGAATGGCACGTCAGGTGAAATCCAAAATACAGGCGATGGCAACCGAAAAGCGGGAACTGTCCAGCGCGGATGTCTACGAGCACATCTACAACGCCATCCTGGACAACCGGCTCAAGCCCGGCACCAAGCTGGTGGAAGAGCGCCTGGCTGAAATCTTCGCCGTCAGCCGGCCCCGCGTGCGCGAGGTGCTGGCGCGGCTGGCGCACGAACAGATCGTCGAACTGTTTCCGCAGCGTGGTGCCTATGTGGCCAAGCCCACCATCGAGAAAGCCATCGATGTGTTCGAGGCGCGGCGTTTGATCGAGCCCGCCGTGGTGCGGCGCCTGATCGAGTGCCTGACGCCGGAAAAACTGGAACGCTTGCGGGCGCACGTCAAGCTTGAGCACGAGGCGCGCGAGCGCAAGGACAAGCGCGCCATCATCCGGCTGGCAGGCGAGTTCCACATCGTGCTGAGCGAGCTGGCCGGCAATGGCGAGTACGCGCGCATCATGCGCGAGCTGTCGACCCTGAGCTGCCTGGTGATCTTCCTCTACAACCTGCCCACGGCCACCAGTTGCCGTGACGACGACCACGTGTCGATCATCGACGCCATCGAGGCGCGCGATGTCCGGCGCGCCGAGGCATTGACGCTGCATCACCTCGATCACATCGAGGAAAGCGTGAAGCTGGAGCCTTTCGACGCCACGCAAGACCTGGAAGAAGTGTTCCGGCTGTGACGGCGTACTGAAGTGATTCTTCCTCTTCAGGTACAGCCCTTGCGAACGCTGCGGTACCTAATTTCCGAGGGAGATAACAAATGCGACACGTCTTCAAGTATGTTGCGGCGGCAGCCCTGGCCCTAGGTATTCCTTTCATGTCGGGTTGCACGCTGGGTGGCGCAGCCGCGGGCGGCGTGATCGGCCACGAAGCCACGGACGGCAGTACCGCGGGCACCGTAGGCGGTGCGGTGCTCGGTGGGGTGATCGGGCATGAGATCGGCAAGGATTGAGGCACCACGGCGCGCTATCGGGCATGCGCTGTAGGACAGTGCGGGGGCACCGACCATTCTCCACCCATGCACGTGGTGGAGGCCCCCGGCCCCTGGATGTGTCCCGGGCCGCCATAAGCATGATCAACCCGCGATCGATCGGACTCATCCGGTCGTTTTGCGTTATGGCGCGAACGGCTGAGAGCAATGCTCATTTCTACGGAAATAGATACCATCCGTGCGCAAAATATGCTCTTCCATGATGAATCTGGCGATTGCGCCAGCTCGACAATTGTCCTTGCAATTGCAATCTCTCCACGCCTAGGCTTAAGGCTTTTGCGGTGCGATAGTGGCGGTGCACGGCGGGCGCGGCGATAGCTCGCGGCAACACCGCCACCACCGGAGCGATGCCATGATCCAGTACAGAGACTTCATCATCGAATGCGCGGTCGAGGCCGCCCCTGCACAGGCTGGCCAGTATCAGGCCCGTATTTTTATCTCTTTGCTCGAGGGCGGAGAACCGGTCAACGGTTTTGAATTTCCCCCTTATCCCGGCGCCCGTATCGGCACGCCGGGGATGGCACGGCAAGGCGCGGAGCAATGGGCTCGCACCTGGATAGACCAGAACTTTTCGGCTTAGGACGGGTGGTGCATCATCCCGTTTGAGCATCGTTGCGGCTGGCCTCGGTCGAGGCCGGCCTTCGTTGCGGATATCCTTCGTTGCGCAAGTCCTTCGACGAAGATGTCGTCGGTGTGTCTATCCTCAGTTGCGGATGTCCTGGATGAACCATTCCAGCGGCAGTTCGTGGCCCAGGCCCTGCGCCTTGGCCTTGCGATACACCAGTCCGCCCACCGATGAAAACTGCACGCCCCAATTGCCCACCGTGTAGTAGAAGGTGATCTGGTCGTCGCGCGTGCGGCCCGGCGCCTTGCCGGAGATAACGTCGGTGTAGACCGGCCAGTCCTGCGTCGGCAGGCGCGCCTTCTTCGGCTGGGGTAAACGCGATTGTTCTTCGGCAGTGCCCGCGACATAAGCCTGCGGGCTGCCCGATATGCCTTTGCGGAAACGCTCGGTTTCCGCCATGGGCATTTCTTCCCGGCCCTGCTGCACGGCGACGTCGAAGCGCTGCACGATGGCAGGGTCGATTTCGCGCGGGGTCAGCACCACCACGTGCATGCCAGGCTCCAGCCACTCGGGCTGCAGCACCGGTGTCATGCTGTCAGTGCATGTGGCGACGATGTCGGCCCCGCGCACGGCGTCGCGCGGGTCATCCACCGCGATGATTTCAATGCCATGGCGTTGCGCGTTTTCGCTTGCGAAGCGTGCGCGGTTCTCGGCCTTGCGGCTGTAGACGCGTACACGCCGTATGTCGCGCACCGCGAGTATGGCTTCGAGAAACGTCTGGGCCATGCCGCCGGACCCAATGATGCCCAGTTCGCGCGAGTCTTCGCGGGATAGCAGGCGCGTGCCGATGCCGGCCGCGCCGCCCACGCGCATGTGCTGCAGATGGCCGTCATTGAGCAAGGCCAGAGGTTCACCATTGCCGGTGCTGAATAGAAAAACCAGGCCGCAGTATGTGCCCGGCTCCATGCAGTATTTCTGCTCGCTGCCACCCGCGGCGTGATCGCGCGGCCACACCAGGATGTCGGATTTCAGGCGCACCGCCAGAATGCCGCCGCTGCTGCCTTCGACGGAACCCCAGCGGTAGTAACCATCGTCGCGGTCGCAGGGGACATACATGTCCATGCGTGGACGGCCGATGGCCGCGCCGGTCAGCAGACCGGCGAACGCCTGTTCCTGCGCTTCGATGCATTCGCGCATCGTCAGCACTTTTTCGACGACTTCATTGTTGATCAACAGCATGGTTTCTCCCTAAGGTTCCTGGTGGGCCTATTGCGGCTCCAGGCCGGATTTGCGGATGACATTTCCCCAGCGCTCGGTTTCACGCTGCAGGAAGGCGCGGAACTGTTCGGGCGAAGAGCCGGCCGGTTCGGCGCCTTCTTCGACCAGCATCTTGTTCACATCAGGGGTGTGAACGAACTTGACGATGGCCTGGTTCAGCTTGTCGATGACGGGACGGGGCGTGTTCTTCGGCGCCAGCAGGCCGTACCACACGCTGGACGCGTAATTGGGCACGGTCTCGGCGACGGTCGGCACATCGGGCAGCGCGGGATTGCGCTTGGGAGTGGTCACGGCCACCGCGCGCAGTTGATGATTCTTGGCGAAGGGCAGGCCAGCGGTCATGTCGGCGAAGGTCATGGTGACCTCGCCGGTGAGCACGGCCTGGATGGCGGGCGCGGTCCCCTTATAGGGCACGTGCAGCAGGTCGGCATTGGTGAGCACCTTGAGCAATTGCGCGGACAGATGCGCGGTGCCCCCAAGCCCGGAGGACGAGAAGGTCAGTTTGCCCGGTTCCTGGCGGGCCAGGGCGAGCAGGTCCGCCACGGAATGGATGGGTGAGTCGTTCTTGACCAGCAATACGGCCGGGACATCGGCAATCAGGCTGATGGGCTCCAGATCCTTCCGCGGGTCATAGTTCAGCTTCTTCATCAGGAATGGGGCGACGACCAGCGGAGAAGGCGAATCGAGTATGAGCGTGTAGCCATCCGGAGCAGCGGCCGTAAGCACTTGGGTTCCCACCACGCCACCGGCGCCGGGCCGGTTTTCCACTACCACCGGCACGCCCAGTTCCCCAGTCAGGCTGCGCGCCACCAATCGGGCCATGATGTCCACGCCGCCGCCGGGTTCGTAAGGCGTGATCAGGCGTATCGGCCGGCTGGGGTAGGTGTCGGCCGGCGCCTTCTGCGCATGGCTCATACAGATGGGGGCCAGCGCGACGAGCGCGCACAAAGCCAGACGGCGGGGCATTTTCATGGAGCGTCTCCGATTTCCTTTGAGGGATGACCGGTGCATACTCAGGCCCGGTCTTTATGTTTGTATCCTACGGTATACCATTTATATCGGAGCGGCAATGAGGTGCATCCCCGGCAAGCGGGGATGGGGCTGGATGGCGTTGGATCGCCGTTGGGGCGCCGTCGGATCGCTGTCGCGGTACCGTTTGGACCGCGTTGGACCGACGTTGGATCGCCGTTGGGGCGCAGCGCCCACGGCGTTCACCGGGTCCGCCAGGCATTGCGGTTTTCCCGCGCGCTACCGGCGGCGCAGGAATTACTGTCCCTTGCTATCGGCGTCCTTCTCGCTCGGTTGCGGGAAGGGCGAGCAGTTGAAGGTGACGTAGGCTTCACGCGGACCCAGGCCGGTGGCGTGGTTCGACGTGATGACCGGCTTGGTCATCTTGCGGCCCAGCGACTGGCAATACTCGCTGGCGCGCAGCAGGGCCTTGCTCTTGATATCGACCCACGACACGCTTTGGATGGTGTTGCGGTTGGTGATGGTGTATTGGTCCGGCTCTCCGGTTTCCATGACGGGGCCCATGGAAGTCGAGCAACCGGCCAGGGTGGCCAGTGCGACGGCGAAGAGGGCAAAGCGGAATGACATGGGGACTCCAGGCGATTTGGCGCACATTATGCAGGAGAGGGACGGGATTGCGAAAACGGCAGGGGCCTGAATGTGTCCATGGTCGATAATGCGGATGTTTCGTTCAGATTAGTCAGCATTTGGGAGGGCATCGATGCCGCTGCACAATTTCAAGAAAGGTGAATTGGGTCATTGGTTGCAAGTCGTGGCAGACAATTCGGCAGGCGGCAAGGACTACGAGCCTATCCCGGCGGAGTTCGTCGATGCCTTGACCACCTTGCGCTGCGTGGAGCGCAATGACGCCGGCATGCTCGTGGTGACGGAGAAAGGACGCCTGGCGCTGCACATGGATCGCACTGGCCAGTTTTGATGGACGTCGCCGTTTCACCGTGCTGATCCGCCGTGCCCCATTTGCTTTGCCGCCAAACTGCGTTGTTACATTTATTCGTATGTCGTTCCGAATTCTCCGTATTTTGACGGACGCGGAGGCCGTGTCCCGGCCCCAATTTCTGTACCCTTACATGGATCCGTGCGTGTAGGGATTACGCGATTGTTGCGTGCCGCGCATGGGGAAGGAAGGATCATGCACAAGAAACCGTTATATAACGCCTCCCCGGCTCGCCAACGCGCATTGCGCGCCACTGGCGCCTTGATGGCGGGGATGCTGACGGCGGCCTCACTGGCGATTAGCGCGCCGGCGCATGCCGATGACCGTGATCATGGGCAACGGCCGATCGGTCCCCTGGCCCAGCAGGACCGCGGTCCGGGCGGGCAGGGCGGCCCTGGGCAAGGCGGCGGCCAAGGACGTCAAGGAGGCCCTGGTGGGCCGGGCGGACCGGGGCAGGGCGGCGGTCAGGGGCATCCGGGCGGGCCAGGTGGTCCGGGTGGTCCGGGTGCGCAGGGACCGGGACATGCCGGCGGCCCGCATGGCGCGCCAAATCACGCGGGCAATCCGGGACCGGGCAAGAACAATGGACGCGGGCCGCAAGGATATGGCCCCAACGCGCATGGCCCCGGCGGTCCGCGTTGGGCCAAGGGCGATCGCCTGCCGCCGGACTATCGCAACCGCCAGTACGTGATTGAGAATTGGCGCGGCTATAACTTGTCGGCACCGCCACGGGGTTATCAGTGGATGGGTATCGGCCCCGACTTCGTGCTGAGCGCCATCGGGACGGGCGTGGTCCTGCAGGTCGTCCTGGGACAGTGACAGGGTAGTGGCAGGCCCACCGGTGGACTTGCATCCGCTGGTGGGCCTTCGCTTTCATGGTCGCCGGTTTGCGATCGCTTATCGGCGTCGGTTTGTTTAGCGCCGGCTAGTTGGTGTCGGCTTGTCAGGGCAGGCGTTGTTCACGCCGGCTAGTTGGCGCCGCCTTGGTCGGGTCCGCCGGTGCGCACCGGCTGGTTTGCGCCGTGCGCATCGGGTATCGTGCGGGCTGTGGTTTTTTTCGCCGCCGCCCGCGCGTTTTCATGCCCGCCTCTCGTTCCGATCCTGTCGATTCCTCTGTCCTGGCCCTGGTTGCCGACCTGCGCCAGCACTACCGCGATATCGTCCTGCCCCTGTGGCGCACGACGGGCTATAACCCGGATCTGCAACTCCCCTACGAAGCCGTGGACGGCACGCGCCTCCAAGTGCTGCCGGTGACCCGCTACCGTGCGATGGCGTGCGCGCGCCAGTTGTACGTTCATACGACGGCCGGTGCGACAGGCCACGCCGCTCATTTGTTCGACGCCTTGCGCAAGCGCTTCGCGCATCCGGAAGGGGGGTGGGTCTACAGCGTCGACGCGCAAGGCGCGCCGTTGGACACCACGCACGACCTGTATACCTATGCTTTCGTGATCTTCGCTTGCGCGGCGCATTACAGGGCCACCCGTGACCGGCGGGCCTTGGATCTGCTGGGCGCCACGGCGGGCCAGGTGGAGACACGCTTCGCGGCGCCGGCAGGGCTTTACTGGGCGCAGCTCAAGGCGGATCTGTCCGCCCCCTTGCAGGATGTGCAGCAGAATCCCGTGATGCATCTGACCGAGGCTTATCTGGCGGCACGCCAGGCGACCGGCGATGCGGCGTTCACGACGGCCTTGCAGCGCATCATCAATGGCATGGCTGGCGCTTTCCTGCACGCGCCCACGCAGTGCATCACCGAGTTGCGGGTGGGCGTGGCGGATAACCGCATCGAGCCCGGCCATCAATTCGAGTGGCTGGCGTTGTCACGCAGCGCGCCGGATGTATTCGGCGACACCGTGTTGGGCGATGCCCTGGAGCATGCGTTCACGTTCGCCCAGGCACGGGGCGTGGACATGGCTACCGACGGCGTGTGTGCGGCGCTGGATCTTAACGGCACCGTCACCGACGCCACGCAGCGGATCTGGGCGCAGACGGAATATGCACGCGCGCTGGCGGTGCATGGCGATCCCGCGGTGGCGGCGCTGCTCAAGCGGCAGTTGCAGCGCCTGCGCGAGCGCTTCCTGCAGCCGCGCGGCTGGTACGAATGCCTGCAGGCCGATGGAATGGTCGCGCGCACGGACATGCCGTCCACCACGCCTTATCACTTGGCCACCAGCTACGACGCCCTGCCGTCGGCTTGATCCGGCGCGAAGCGGTTGGGCTTGGCCTGGACTCGGCCTGAGCTTGGCCTGGGCTTGGACCTGGGCTTGCATCTGGACCTGGGTTCGGACCCAAGACCCAAGACCCAGGACCCAGGTCCCAGGTCCTGACCCCGCCCCGGGACGCAAGAAGGTAGATTTCCTCGTTTCCGTTCGGACACGGTGTGGCTCGGATCGCCAGGGCAGCCGCTAAATGTCAGTTGTATTTCACATTGTGCGTATTTCTTGCGAAGTATTGGATTTTCTGCGATCCTCACGCGCTTACGACCTGCCGCTCGTTTACCCGGTAGCCGCGCGATGGCTCGCCGCGGGGCGCCGCGCCTCGCGGCCAAGCGGCAGGCGATGCCGGCGCATGGCGCGCCGATGGCCCCAGGACAGGAAAATCCGCGATGACGACTCCCAGGCTGGTAAGTGGCTACACGGTTTATGCCTATTCGACGCCGCCCAACGAAGACGGGCCGGCTTGTGCGTATATGGAAACCAGGAAGGAGGGCAGCGAGGAAGAGGCGCTGACTTTCCGCATCTTCAAGACACGGCGCTTCCGCAACGGCATTGAAGCCATGTCGGCCGCCCGCAACGCACTGGCCGCCGTGAAGAGCGTCGACGAAGACGGCATTCCTGATCCGATGCCGGAGTAGAGCCGACGCCGGCCGCGGGATCAGCAGGTAAGACTACGCCCGGCATGGCCACAGCCAAGGCCTGCAGGTGGCAGATGCAGGCGCGGCAAGTGGCTACGACTGGGACGGTATCTGCTGTCTCGCTCCGCGTACACTGGCGCGATGCTCGCACAATCGGCTTCTCCAGAATCGGCTTCTCCAGAATCCTCCCTCGCTTCAAGCTACGTCGGCATACTGCTGGCGGGTGGTGAGGGCACGCGCTTTCGGGCGTCGGCAGGCGATGATCAAGCCGATAAATTGTTGGCCACCTTGCCCGATGGAAGTCCCGTCGTGCTCGCCGCCGCGGTGGCTTTGCGTCAGGTCACCGCGCATGTGCTGATCGTCCTGCGCCCCGGCCGTCCTGCCTTGCGCGAGGTCCTGGCTCAGGTGCCTGGCTGCGAATTGATCGAAACGACAGACGCCGCCCGAGGCATGGGCGCCAGCTTGGCGGCAGCCGCGCGCTATCTGCTGGCGTGGGATGTCGATGCCAATGCCAAGGGCGACGCCAGCAGTCGCGATAACAATGGCGGTGCAAATAAAGATGTCGATGCCGATGCAAATGCCGATGCAAATGCCGATGCAAATGCCGATGCAAATGCCGATGCAAATGCGGACGGAAGTGCCAACGTCAACGCCGCTAACCCGCATGGGGTGCTAGTGGCTCTTGGCGACATGCCCTGGATTGCGCCGCGGACGTTACGTGCCGTATGCGCGGCAGGCCTCGCTCATCCTGTCGTGGCACCGGTGTGCGACGGCCGTCGCGGCCATCCGGTTGCCTTCGCATGGGACCTGTTGCCGGAACTTGCGCAGTTGGACGGCGATACGGGCGCGCGCGAACTGCTACGGCGCCATGGCGTACACATGCTGCCTTGCGATGACACAGGCGTCCTGCGCGACATCGATACCGTCGCCGATCTAGGCTGAACCGGCTCAAGACTCGACGCCCGGAGAAGCTACGCGGCGAGGCCTGCTCCATTTCGAAGGGCATAGGGCCATGCGGCAATATCTCGTCTATTTCGCGGCTCGCAGGCTGCGCAGCGAGGTCTCGTCCATTGCGGAGAACGGAGGCGATGCAACAGCAACCTGCCAACCAACGGGGAGACAGGGCGTGCGATTGCAGGCGCGCTATCTCCCCGGATCTGACGGCTAAAAGGGGATGCGTCAGTCGATGGTGCGGGGTTTGATGCAGCCGAAGAAGCCGCCTGATTTACCCTTCTTCTGGTCCTTTTCAGTTATCAGGGGCGGCCGGTTTTCGGTGTCCAGGGGCGCCTCTTCGATCTCCTCGGTTTTGACCAGAATCGGCGCATCTTCCGGCGTCAGCAGAGTGGTATCTTCGGTCGCGGTATTGCCATCCTGGTCTACGGCCGGCATGAGCGTCATTGCGCCACGTGCCTCTTCCTGCGCGGTCAATTCCTCGGCGATCGCGGTCAGCTTCACCGCGTCCTCTGGAGGCGTTTCCGCGGGGTCCTGCTTCTTGGTGGCGGCCGGTTTACCGTCTACTTGGGAGTTCGACCGCAAGAATGGCAGCCTGCTGAAGAAGGAAGGCTTGCGGGAGTGGCCGTTGGCCTTCTCGGCCTTGCCCGGCTGACCGTCAGTAGCGGTTTCCCCGTTGAGCGCGATGATATCCACGGTGCTCTTCTCACTTACTACGCCTACGCCTACATCGACGGCGCCCGGGGTACCGGTGGTGGCGCGTACCGTGCCGGCCGTGGCAAGCACGATGGACGGTGCTTCCGATTTGACGCTGCTCGTGCCCGTGTTGGAGCGGCTTTTCTGGCCTTCAACCGCGGTGAACGAGACCGACCCCTTGCGCTCGGCGTTGACGGTGTCGAGGGAGTTGCGCTTGTCCAAGGGTTGCTGAATGACGGCAATGGCGGGGGAGCTTGCAATGTTGTTCATGACGTTAAGTCTCCGGTAGACGGTTAGTGCAGATCGACCGTCACGGGACGGCAGGCGAGAAGGCTCAGGTAACGGCCATGGCGCGGCGAGGCGGCCATGGCGTAACGCAGTGGTTGCCAGGGGGCCAGCACGTAGTCGTACTGGTTGGGATCACGCGAGCGGCGCGCGCGCACGGCCCGCAACGCAAAAAGGGCCCGTGCCGCCCAGGGCGTCTGCCGGGCGAAAGAAGGGATATAGCGCAAGATGCTGTCTCCGGAACTTTGTTGTAAACACAGTGAAGAAAAGCACGGTTGATGGTGAAGCTTTGAGACATCAACCGCACAGTTCCGCACGTAAGTTGCGATTTACCAACTCTGGTTCCGAAAATTGCAGAGATTTTTCCTACATAAATTACTGGCGCTGGTCAGGACCCGCCCCGCCCGTGCCTTCACACCCGGGTCGGTGCCTGCTCGAAGAAAGCCCCCAGGCGCTCGATGGGATCGCCTTGATCTCGATGAGCGGCTGCCAGGGCTTCGTAGATGTCGCCAAAGCGGCGGTAGACGTCGCTGCCGGCGGCGTCCTCTTGCAGGAAGTCGGCGATTTCATGCATCTCGGCGACCCAGCGGTAGGCTTTGCCGAACATGTCGGGCACGGCGCGGCTGAATTGCGCCAGCAAATGCGGCTGGCTGTCCGCCAACTCCGCATGCAGGGCGGCGCCCGCGCCGTTGCGGGTCGCCGCCAGCAACATGGTGGCCGCCAACGCCGTCAGGCCTTTGGTTATCCCGGCATAGGACATTTTCAAGGCCGATGCGGCGCCGATTTCGGCGGGCATCACCTTTACGCGCAGGCCCGCGCGGCCCAGGGCCTCGACCGCGCCCGCGGCGGGGCCGGAACAGTACAGCACCGGGCCGGGCTGCTGCGGTTGAGGGGGCCGGCCGATGATGCCACCGTCGACGAACGCGGCGCCACTGCCGTGAATGATCTCCGCGATGCGGCCGACGGTGCGCGGGCTGACCGCATTGCAATCGACATAGACTGGAGACCGTCCCGCGTCGCGGAACAGCGCGGCGTAATGACGGGCCACTGTTTCGGCTTCGGCGGGCGGCACGATGGCCAGGAAAAGATCGGCATGGGCGAGTTCCGCATCAGTGCGGTGGTGCATGCCGGCCGCGCGGGCGCGCTGGATACTGGCGTCGCTACGTCCGGTCAGGGAGGTCAGGACTTGCAGACCGTGTTCATCCAGGCGGCGGCCGATGGCGCTACCCATGGCGCCAGGGGCGACGATGGCAACACGTGGCTTCATATGCATGCTCCTGCGAGCGCGATGCGGCATGGCCCTGGCTGCCGCGGCACCGGCCGCGCGCGCAGGCGTCGCCGGGCGCAACCGCATCGCTGGTCGACTCGATGAATGCGCTCGGTGCCGGGCATCATCGGGCCGTGTGAATCGAGGCCGGCACTGGCCAATGTACACGTCCGTGCGCCGATTGTGCGAGTATTCACCGTGCGGCACGCTTTCAACCGCCGCATCCTTGCCATGAAAGGAATGTTTTGATGAAGAAGTCTCATGCTGCCGCGCTGATCGCGGTATCTTCGATGTTTTGCGCCATGGGCGCGGCGCACGCGCAAGTCGCTACCAAGCACGGCGATATGCACATGCCGATGTCGTCGGGAACGACGGCTACGAATACGCCCAGCACCCAGGCCTATCAGGAAAGCATGCAGCGCATGCATGGCAATATGGCGATCGAATATTCAGGCAATGCGGATGTCGATTTCGCGCGGGGCATGATTCCGCATCACCAGGGCGCCATCGATATGGCACGTACTGAACTCAAGTACGGACGAGATCCGGAAATGCGCAAGCTGGCGCAGGAAGTGATAGCCGCGCAGGAAAAGGAAATCGCCTTCCTGCAGGGGTGGCTGAAGAAGAACGGTGGGGCTAAATAGGGACGACGATCCAGGGTAGGGACGACGATCCGGGGCCGGCAGCCCAGTGATGGCGCGTTCTTCGCGAAGCCACCGGAGCACCGCGGTAGTGTCGCAGTAGTGCCGCACTAAGGTATATGGCCGACATCAGTCGCCAATGCGGGTCGCGCCTTGGCCGCCGTGTTAGCGTATGTCGATGCGCGTCGCGACGGTTGGTCGGGCGCGGTGCCGTACTCGCGGGAATCGTGTCATGTCGCCTCTGATCCAGCATTTCGCACGCAATACGTCCGGTCGCGATTGGGCCGTGGGGGATATCCACGGCCATTTCTCCCGTTTGCGCGAGACGCTGGCGAGCGCCGGCTTCAACCCGGCACGCGATCGCCTGTTTTCAGTGGGCGATCTGATCGACCGTGGTCCGGAGTGCCGCGCCGCCCTGGAGTGGCTGCGCCAACCCTGGTTCCACGCGGTGCAGGGCAACCACGAAGACTATGCCGTGCGCCACGTGCGCCATGGCCTGGTCGACACCCGGAACTGGCGCGAAAACGGCGGCGGCTGGTTCCTGGAGATGACGGATGAGGACCAGCGCATCCATGCCGAGGCGCTCGCTCGCCTGCCCCTGGTGCTGGAAGTGGAGACCAGGGAGGGCCTGGTGGGATTGGTGCACGCCGACAGCCCGGTACGCACGTGGCACAAGCTCGACGCGCTGCTGAGTTCCCGGCCCAAGCGCGCGCGGGGTATCTGCCAGTGGTCGCGCCAGCGCCTGGAGCGGCATGACGCCACCTGTGTCGAGGGCCTGCGCGCGTTGGTGGTGGGACATACCCCAGTGACGCGCGCCACGGTGCTCGGCAACGTCTACCATATCGACACCGGCGGCTGGCAACCGGATGGTTATTTCACTTTGCTGGATCTGACGACGCTACGCGCCGTACCAGCGCTCGCTTTACCTTCCGCGGCCCTGGCCTGAGGCCGCTTTTCGCAGTCAGGAGATTTATCGGCATGACGCTGGACCAAAAGATCATCGATGCCCTGAGCGGTGTGTCCACCGCCACCTTGACCACCGTGTTGCTGAAGAAGGGGCTGCGCAATGTGTGGATGCGTGGGACGCGTCCCTTGCGCACTGGCCAGCCACGCGTCGTGGGCCGTGCTTTCACGCTGCGCTTCGTGCCGGCCCGCGAGGATCTGGCGACGCCGGCATCGTGGTCATCGCCCACGTCCACCCGCGCCGCCATCGAGGCCATGCCCGCTGGTTGCGTGGCGGTGGTCGACGCGATGGGCGTGACGGACGCGGGCATCTTTGGCGATATCCTGTGCGCGCGCATGCGCAAGCGCGGCGTGGCGGCCTTGGTCAGCGATGGCGTGGTGCGCGATGGCGCGGGTGTGCTGGGCACCAATCTGCCGGTGTGGTGCCAAGGCGTGGCGGCGCCTCCGTCGGTGGCGGGCTTGACCTTCGTCAGTTGGCAGGAGCCGATTGGCTGCGGCGGCGTGGCGGTATTTCCGGATGACGTGATCGTGGTCGACGACGATGGCGCGGTGGTGATTCCGGCGGCCCTGCTGGACGAGATCGTGCCCATCGCCGTGGAGCAGGAACGCCAGGAGGCGTGGATCATGCAGGAGATCGACAACGGCGCCGCGCTGCCGGGGCTGTATCCGCCGAATGAAGAAGCAAAGGCGCGCTACGAGGCCAGCAAGGAGTAGGGAGCGGCGCGTTGCAGGTCATTTGGCGGGGAGGTCCGCTGCGCTACGGGGCAGCGGGGTCCCGATCAGCGGCCGCGCGGCCCGCTTCGAGTAGATGAAAAGAGGGGCTGTTCAATATTGAACAGCCCCTCTTGTTTTCACCGTGGCAGCGTTGCCGTCCTGGATCTCAATGAAGCGCCATTGCGATTCGGTTGTTGCCCGGACCGGCGTCCACGCGGGGGACCGGGATAGGGGGAAAGAAGGGCTGTTGTGCCGGCGCCTGGCCGCCCGCCGCCGGGGCGTTGGGCGTGGTCGGCAGCGGTGCCGCGGCGGGCGTGCCGAGGGGGCGCTGGCGGATCGGCTCGCCGGCCTGGGGAATCGGGATGGGCAGGCTCTCGACGCCGGAAGGAGGCGGCTGGACCGCGCCGGGGGAGGAACCCGCCTGGGATCCGGACTGGGATCCGGGCTGAGCCCCCGGCTGAGCCGCACCAGCCTGAACGCCAGGTTGGCCCCCACCCGGTTGCCCCCCAGGCTGAGCTCCCGATTGCGGCCCCGGCACCGGGGGATTCAGCATGGGCATGCCACCCGTGCCGCCGCGATTCAGGAAGTCGCCCAGCGCATCGTCGGTCGGCAAGTCCAGCGTGGCCACGGCTTGCCCCGGGGGAAACTCGGACAGATAGTACTCACCGTTGTCGACCAGCATGCCCTGCGGCTGCGGGCGCGGCTTCGCTTCGGGCACGCCCTTGAGCGCCGTCTGCATGTACTGCAGCCACGCCGACAGGGTCAGGCCCGCGCCGAATTCATTCGACCCCAGCGAGCGCGGCTGGTCGAAGCCCATCCACACAGTAGTGGCCAGGGCCGGCGTATAGCCGGAGAACCAGACGTCGACCGAATCATTGGTGGTACCCGTCTTGCCACCCACGTCGTTGCGCTTGAGCACGGAATGCGCCCGCGCCGCGGTGCCATACGTGGCCACGCCCTTGAGCATGTCGTCCATGATCCAGGCCACGCGCGGATCGATCACGCGCACGCTCTCGTCGCCGGCCTTCTGCGGTTGTGCCTGCATCAGCACTTTGCCGTCGCTATCGGTGACCTTGTCGATCAGATAAGGTGTGACCCGATAGCCGCCGTTGGCCCACACGGAATAGGCATTGACGACCTGCAGCGGCGTGGCCGAGCCGGCACCCAGCGCGATGGGCAGCACCGCGGGCCAGCGTGCCTTGTCGAAGCCGAAGCGCGTCAGGAAGTCCTGCCCATAAGCCGGCGTGATGGCTTGCAGGATGCGGATCGACACCATGTTCTTGGACTTGTACAAGGCCTGCCGCAGCGTCAGCATGGGCTCGTAGGCATTGGCGTCGTTCTTCGGATTCCAGGCCTTGGAACCGGTCTGCTCGGCGGTCAGCGCGAAGGGCTGGTCGGAGATCTGCGTGGCCGGCGTCAGGCCCCGGGTCAGCCCCGCGGAGTAGATGAAAGGCTTGATGTTGGAACCGGGCTGGCGCCATGCCTGCACGGACCGATTGAAGTTGCCCCGGTTGAAATCGAAGCCGCCGATCATGGCACGGATGGCGCCATCGTCCGGCACCATGGACACCAGCGCGGCCTGCAGGGCCGGCATGTTGATCACTTCCCAGGCGTCGCCGTTCTTGTGCACGTAGACCACCGAGCCACGCTGGATGCGGACGTCGTCCTTGGCCTTGGGGCCCAGCGCGCGCGCCACCACCGACAGGGCTTTCTTGTCGTCGATGGTGACGATGTCGTGCCCGCCACGCGCCACCTTGATGGCGCTGGGGCTGGCCTGCAGCACCACGCCCGCATAGAGGTCGTCGCTGTCGGGATATTTCTCCTGCAGCCCGTCCAGCAGATCGTCCAGTGCCTGCGGATCCTTTTCGATGTCGTCGGGCAGGTCGATATTGTCTTCCGGGCCGGGATAGGCGGCGCGGCGGGTGTAATCGAGCACGCCGGCGCGCACGGATTTGTAGGCCGCGTCCTGGTCCTTGGAATCGATGGTGGTGTAGACGTTGATGCCGCGCGAGTAGGTCTGATCGCCGAAGGTGTTGTACATGGCCTGGCGCACCAGCTCGGCCGGATATTCGCCATGCACGCGGAAAGCGCTGCCGCCACCGCCGTTTTCCGGGCCGCCGCGCACGGCCAGCTGCTGCGCCATGGCGGTCTGGTAGCCCGCCTCGTCCAGCCAGCCCAGCGCGCGCATGCGGCCCAGCACATAGTGCTGGCGGATCTGCGCGCGTGGCAGGTTGGTGATGGGGTTGTAGCGCGAGGGCGCCTTGGGAATACCGGCCAGCAGCGCGGCCTCAGCCGGGGTGACCTGAGCCAGTTCCTTGCCCAGGTAAGTGCGCGCGGCGGCGGCGAAGCCGTAGGCGCGGTGACCCAGGTAGATCTGGTTCATGTACAGCTCAAGGATCTGGTCCTTGGTCAGCGTGGATTCGATCTTGAAGGTCAGCAGCAGCTCGTAGAACTTGCGCGAATAGGTCTTTTCCGAGGACAGGTAGAAGTTGCGCGCCACCTGCATGGTGATGGTGCTGGCGCCCTGGCTCTTGGACCCGCGCACGACGTTGGCCAGCAGGGCCCGCGCCACGCCGCTCCAATCGACGCCGCCATGTTGGTAGAAGTGATCGTCTTCGGCGGCCAGGACGGCATGCCGCATGACCTCGGGGATCTCATTGAAGCGCAATACGTTGCGGTGCTCTTCGCCGAATTCGCCGATCAGGACCTTGTCCGCGGTGTAGACACGCAGCGGCACGCGTGGCCGGTAGTCGGTCATGGCGTGCAGGTCGGGCAGGCTGGGCCAGGCGAGCGCCAGGGCCAGTGCCAGGGCGATCAGCCCGCACAGTCCCGCGCCCACCGCGAAGACCGCGGCCTTGACGACAAAACGGCGCAGGAAAGAGTGGCGGGCCGGCTTGCCGTCCGGGCTGGGGGTATTGGGAGGTGCGGCTTGGCTCATCGCAGGCGATTCTAGGGCAGATGTCTGTAGACCCGCCCAAGGGCAATTAGGTTTCAGGTAACCAAACGCGCATTATCGCAGGTGAGGCTGGCAAGCCGATGAAGGCGCGCCGCGGGTGGCAGCGCGGCTGCTGATTCCGGCTGTTCCTATCCGGATACAGCCTGATTCAAATATAGGTTGGGCGGGCTGCCCATCGCCCGCCTGAACATCGCCGCGAAAGCGCTGGGGCTGCGATAGCCCAGTTCGGTGGCGATGCGCGCCACCGGCTGGCCCAGGGCCAGGCGGCCGACGGCGTCGGCCAGGCGCACCTGCTGCACCCATTGGCGGTAATTCAGGCCCAGATCCGACTGGAACAGGCGTATCAGGGTGCGGCCGCTGGCACCGACCACGTCGCCCCATTCATGGACGGTACGCGGGCTGCCCGGGTCGTCCAGGATGGCGCGGCAGACGGCCTGCAGGCGCCGGTCCGCAGGCCACGGGATACGGATGGGCAGGACCTTGGCGATGGCCAGTTCCGCCGGAATCAGGTTGGCGATCTGGCCGCAGCGGCCGTCCAGGGCGTATTCGATGGGCTCGCGGGCCAGCGCCAGCACCAGCTCGCGCAGCAGGCCCGATACCTCGATGACACAGCATTCGGGCCACAAACCGGCGGCGACGCCACGGTCTACATAGAGGGTGCGCATGGACACCGGGGTGATCATGTCCACCGCATGTTCGACACCGGGCGGCACCCACAGGGCGCGCAGGGCGGGCAGGGCCCACACGCCCTGAGCGGTAGTAACGCGCATGACGCCCTGGGCGGCATAGATGAGCTGGGCGCGCGCATGGGCGTGCGGGCCGGTGTTGGAGCGCGGATCGAATTCCTTGGCCATGGCGGTGACCGGGCGGGGCACGCGCTGGTAGTCGTCGGCATCGATGCTGCGCCACGGGGCGTGGGCGGGAGGACGGGCAGGCATGGCGACAGTGTCACTTATTCGACGAAAGTTGTCACTCGGCCGCATCTGGGCCTGATTACACTGGCGTGACGGCGCTAGCGCTTCCGCGTGTCGCTTGATCATTTTTTTGGTCCTGTCCCCATAATGACTACATCCATCGAGACTCCCATCGTGACGGCCACCCCGCCAGTGGCGACCGCGACCGCGCCCGCGGCCGTGCCCATGCCCAAGGACAACACGGCGTTCAAGGTGCTGGGCGCGATCAGCGTGGCGCATTTGATGAACGACATGATCCAGTCGATCCTGTTGGCCATCTATCCCATGTTGAAGGATTCGTTCCAGCTGAGTTTCAGCCAGATCGGGCTGATTACCTTGACGTACCAGATTGCCGCGTCGCTGCTGCAACCCTGCATCGGTTTCTACACGGACAAGCGGCCGTTGCCGTATTCGCTGCCGGTCGGCATGGGATTCACGCTGGTGGGCTTGCTGCTGCTGTCGGTGGCGCCGTCCTATCCTTTCCTGTTGATCGCGGCGGTGCTGGTGGGAACGGGATCCTCGATCTTCCACCCTGAGTCTTCGCGCGTGGCGCGCATGGCGTCGGGCGGCCAGCATGGCCTGGCCCAGTCGCTGTTCCAGGTGGGCGGCAACGTGGGCTCGTCGCTGGGGCCTCTGTTGGCCGCGCTGCTGATCATCCCGCACGGGCAGGGCAGCGTGGCGTGGTTCTCGCTGGCCGCGCTGTTCGGCATCATGGTGCTGATCGGCATCAGCCGCTGGTATGCGGCGAACCGCTGGCGGCTCAAGCCCAAGGCCAGGCGCGAGGGGGATGCCCCGGCCCTGGACAAGCGCAAGGTGAGCATTGCCTTGGGTGTGCTGGCCGTGCTGGTGTTTTCCAAGTATTTCTACCTGTCCAGCTTGAACAGCTATTTCACCTTCTATCTGATGGACAAGTTCCATCTGCCGGTGCGGACGGCGCAGCTTTACCTGTTCGTGTTCCTGGCGGCCGTGGCGGTCGGGACGGTGGTGGGGGGGCCGGTCGGTGACCGCATCGGGCGCAAGGCGGTGATCTGGACGTCGATCCTGGGCGTCGCGCCGTTCACGCTGATGCTGCCGTACGCGAATCTTTTCTGGACGGCGGTGCTGGTGGCGATCATCGGACTGGTGCTGGCGTCGGCCTTCTCCGCCATCGTGGTGTTCGCGCAGGAACTGGTGCCGGGCAAGGTGGGCACGATCGCCGGTCTGTTCTTCGGCTTGTCGTTCGGGCTTGGTGGCGTGGGCGCCGCGGTGCTGGGAAATCTGGCCGATGCGACGAGTATCGGCTTCGTCTACAAGGTGTGCTCGTTCCTGCCGCTGCTGGGCATGGTGGCGGCATTCCTGCCGGATATGGGACGCAAGAAGCCTCGCGGCAAAGCCGCTTAATGAATGTTTCTGCGGGCGGGCTGCCACGCCCGGGCAAAATCAAGGCCCGCGTCAGCGGGCCATGATTTCCATGTGATGCTCGCCGAGGCGCTTACGGCTTCAAGTGCTGGTTGAAGAACTTTTCCATCGCGGCGTAGAACTCGAACTTGTTCTCGTCGTTATGGAAACCATGGCCTTCGTTGTCCTTCACCATGTACTCGACCTCGACGCCACGCTTGCGCAAGGCTTCCACCACCTGGTCGCTTTCCGCCTTGTTGACGCGCGGATCCTTGGCGCCCTGGGCGATGAACAAGGGGGTCTTGATGCGGTCCACATGCAAGGCCGGCGACGTGGCGGCCAGGCGCTCCTTGTCCTTCTCGGGATCGCCCACCATGTCGTGCATCTTGGCCAGCAAGGGCTTCCAGTACGGCGGAATGGTGGTCATGAAGGTGAACAGGTTGGACACGCCGACATAGTCCACCGCGGCCGCATACAGGTCCGGGGTGAAGGCCACGCCCGCCAGGGTGGCATAGCCGCCATAGCTGCCGCCGTAGATGCCGATGCGCTTGGGATCCGCGATGCCTTCCTTGATCAACCATTGCACGCCATCGGTGATGTCGTCCTGCATGGTCAGGCCCCACTGGCCGAAACTGGCCTCCCAGAACTTGCGGCCATAGCCGGTCGATCCGCGGAAATTGATCTGCAATACGCAAAAGCCGCGATTCGCCAGGAACTGGATTTCCGGGTTATAGCCCCAGCTATCGCGCGCCCACGGACCGCCGTGCGGGTTGACGATGCACGCCAGGTCCTTGGCGGCACGGCCCTTGGGCACGGTCAGATAGCCGTGCAGGGTCAGGCCGTCACGGCTCTGGAAGGACACCGGACGCATTTCCGCCATGTCGGCTTCAGGCAGGGCGGGGTTGATGTCCGCCAGCTTGGTCAACGTGTCCGTCTTGACGTCGTACAGGTAACGCGAGCCCGGCGTGCGGTCGTTGTAGGCGGCGACGATGAACTTGTCCTCGTCGCGGGTTTCGCCCTGGATCATGAATTCATAACCCGGCAGGCGCGCGGCCAGCTTGCCATGCAAGGCCTCGGTCTGGGCGTCGAAGTACTTGCGATGCGTCTTGTCGGTTTCGTAGATGGCCGCCGTCAGCACTTTGCGCTTGCGTGAATAGCCCACGCCACCCAAATCGGCCTGCTGGGGATCGAACAGCAGCTTTTCCGTATCGGGATGGGCAGGATCGATCTCCACCAGGGCCAGGGTGTCGCGGCCGCGATTGCTCAATGCATACAGGCGCTTGTCGTCGAAGGTGAACAGCGACGGGCTGACGTTGGTGCGGTAGTCCGTGGTGATCAGCGGCTTGAACGGGTCGCTTTCCTTGTCCCGGTACAGCAGGGTGGTATTCAGGCCATCGCTGGTGATGGCCGCGCGGACTTTGCCCGCATGGTCGGTCTGCCAGCCGACGACGTTGCCGGGATTTTCCGCCACGCGCTCGGAGGCGCCGGTGCGGATGTTGATGCGATAGACGTCGAAGACCTGCGGGTCGCGCTGGTTGTGGCTGACAAGAACGTGATCGGGATCGTCTTCGAGGTCGTCCTCGATGCCGGCGCGCACGTGCTCATAGGGCGTCAGGTCCGTGACCTTGCCGTCGGCGACGTTGATCGCCAGCACGTGGAAATTCTCGTCTCCGCCGAAGTCCTTGGCGTACAGGATGGTGTCGGAGCCCTTCCAGAAATAGCTGCTGATGTCGCGCGCGGTTTCGCTGGTGAGCTTGCGCGGTTCGCCGACCGGCGTGGACCCGTCCAGCTTCTGCACGAAGATGTTCATGCGGGCCGGCTGGCCGTCGATGCTGGCGGGCTGCATGAAGCCCAGGGTCTTGCCGTCCTCGGCCAGGGTGAAGTAACCGCGGTCGGGATTGCGGAAGAAATCTTTCAGCGGGTATTGCTTGGGCGGTTGCGCGGCGGCGCCCGAGGCGGCGCCGATCAGCGTGGCGGCCAGCAGGGACCTGGTCATGAATTTGAACAAAGTACTCTCCGATGATGCGGACGAACGAATGCGCCCGCGGCGGGCCTTTGATCATGCCATAGCGGCGTCGGGGGTGTCGAATTGGGGGGGCCGGCCATCCTTCGGCCGGTCGTCATAAGGCCTGCACAATGCGCAATCCTGGTTACGTCCAGGGGGCGGAATGGACGGCGGGCGCGAATAGCGGATAATTGCGCCGTTTATCGGAGGACTTATGTTCAGGATTTCGGCGGCCGCCACAGTGCTGGCCGTGAGTTTGGCCGGATGCACCATGGGCATCACGCCCGGCCAGTCGCCCAGCGGCGACTACAAGGTGGAAGTGGGTTATCAGCAGGCGTTGAAGGCCGCGCGGGCGCAGGCTGAACTGTGCCTGACCGGCAAGGATGCCTATACGGTGCGCGACACGGTGGACGACGTCGCCCATAAGGCCACCCTGCGGGTGACCGCGCCGTTCACGGACAATGACGTTGCCCGCGTGGACATCGTCGGCATCGACGCCGGCCACAGCGACGTGCATATCGCCATGTGGGGCCGCAGGATCTGGAACGGCGATGCCGTGATCGCCATGCGCGACGCGATCCGCTTCCAGGTGCCGACGTGCGTGTCCTATATGCCCAGCGACACCAACAACCCGGTACGTCCGCCGCCGCAATAAGGGCGCGGCGCCGGGCGCGGGCGGAGGGTTACGCCGGATACCGGTTGGGCCACTGATCCGGCTTTCGATGCGTATGTCAGTCCGTGCCGACCTTGCCGCCGCCGTCCGCACGGGGGCGGATCACCTTGAAGGTGGCCGACGCCTTGCAGACGCGCTCGCCCTTGCCGTTGAAGATGTCGCCTTCACAGAAGGCGATGGACTTGCCCAGCTTGATGCAACGGGCCTCGATCACCAGGTCGCCGGTGGCCGGCGCCATGAAGCTGGTCGTCATGTCGATGGTGGCCATGCTGATGCCGGCTTCCAGCGAACCGCGCGCGGCCGCGCTCAGGGTGAAATCCAGCACGGCCATCAGCGTGCCGCCGTGGACGTCGCCGCGGCTGTTGGTCAGCTCGACGCGCCAGGGTAGGCGGGTGCGCGCCAGGTTGGCTTCGATGTGCTCGGGAACCAGGCCCAGATATTCCATGAGCGGGATCTGGGCGCCGAAATAATCGACGGAAAACTGGGGGGCCGCGCCTTGCTTGGTTTCCATGATGCTCTTAACCGATGAAAATGAGGCGCCATAATAGGCGTTTTTACGCCGCGCTGGCGGCACGGGCAGCAGAACTGTCCAGCAGTTGAGATGCGCAAAATCGTACACGTCGACATGGACGCCTTTTATGCGTCGGTCGAGCAACGCGACAATCCGGCTTTGCAGGGCCAGCCGGTGGTGGTGGCCTGGAAAGGGCCACGTTCGGTGGTGTGCGCGGCCTCTTACGAGGCGCGCCGCTACGGCGTGCACTCGGCCATGTCCGTGGCGCGCGCGCTGCGGCTGTGCCCGCACGCGCTGTACGTCGGACCGGATTTCAACAAGTACCGCGAGGTCTCGCGCCACGTGCGGGAGATTTTTTCGCGGCATACAGACCTGATCGAGCCGCTCTCGCTGGATGAGGCCTATCTGGATGTGACGCAGAACAAGGGCGGCCTGGGGTCCGCCACCGATGTCGCGCGCGCCATTCGGGCGCAGATCAAGGCAGAGACCAACCTGACGGCATCCGCCGGCGTGGCGCCGAATAAATTCCTGGCCAAGATTGCCTCCGACTGGAACAAGCCGGATGGCCTGTTCGTGCTGCGCCCGCGCGATGTCCTGGACTTCCTGACGCCGCTGCCGGTGCGCAAGGTGCCCGGCGTGGGCGCGGTGATGCAGGGCAAGCTGGAGCAGATGGGAATCCTGACGGTGGGCGACCTGTCCAACCGCAGCCTGGCGGAGCTGGAGCAGCGCTTCGGCCGCTATGGCCGCCGGCTGTACGAGCTGGCGCGTGGCATCGACGAGCGGCCGGTGGAGCCGGACCAGTTGGCGCAGCAGGTATCGGCCGAAACCACCTTCGAGGATGACCGGCCCTTGTCCGACCTGGGCGAAGTGATCGACAAGTTGGCGCAGCGGGTGTGGGAGCAGGCGCTGCGCAAGCGGGGGCGGGGTTATACGGTGACGCTGAAGCTGAAGACGGACCGTTTCCGCTTGCTGACCCGCAGCATCACGTCGCCGGTGCTGCCGGCATCCGCCCAGGCACTGGCGGATATGGCGCGGCAGATGCGCGCGCGAGTGGAGTTGCCCGCCAGCACGCGCTACCGGCTGGTAGGCGTGGGCATGAGCAATTTCCCTGACGGCGAGGCCGCGGCCCGGCCGCGCCAGGCGGACCTGTTCGCGGACCTGCCCGGCGACCTCCCCGAGGAGGGAGCGCCGTCGCTCAGCCCGCCAGGCGGGTCTTGACCTGCTGCGAGACGGCGGACAGGTCGGCCTTGCCGGCCAATGCGGGCTTCAGGATGGCCATGATCTTGCCCATGGCCGGCGCGCCGGTCACGCCGCTGGCGCTGACTTCGGCGATGGCGGCGTCGACGGCGGCGTCGATTTCGGCTTGCGAGGCGGCCTTGGGCAGGAATTCCTGCAGGATGGCCAGTTCGGCCTTTTCCTGATCGGCGGTTTCGGTACGACCGGCCTGCTCGAAGGCGGCGATCGACTCACGGCGCTGCTTCACCTGTTTTTCGATGATGGCCGTGATTTCGGCGTCGCTGACGTCACGGCGTTCGTCGACTTCCTTCTGCTTGACCGCCGCGAGCAGGAAACGCAGCGTGGCCAGACGCGCCGAGTCCTTGGCGCGCATGGCGTCCTTGACCTGGGACGACAGAGTGTCTTTGAGCGTGGATGTGCTCATGATGGGACCTTGCTAAAACGGTGGCGGGAGGGGGGTGAGTTTACTTCACACGCTCGATCGGTCGAAGGCGTCGCTATGGCGCGTTCTTCAAGGGCGAGATCGTCACCACCGTACCGTCGGGCTGATGGATGGAGAAGCTGTCGTCCGCGGCCTGTGCGGCCCAGGTCACCTGCCAACGCGGTGAGCATTCCTGCACCAGGGTGCGGCTGCGGCCTCCCGTGGGCATGGGCTGGCTCTGCCAGTTGGCGCCGGCATAGGCGCGCGCCAGGGATTGCTCCGGCGTCCAGGCGAACAGGATGGCCGAGAACATGTCGCTGGCCTTACCGTCAGGACGCATGAAGCCGTCGTTACGCCACTTGCCGTCCTGCAGAATCTGGCGTGCCCGCGTCATGCCCAGGGGATCAAACAGCGACCAGCGCGTGGCTCCCTGGCCTTCGTCCTGGACCGCCAGCATGGCGTCCTGGTCGGGTTGGCCCGGCGTGACGATATGCACTTGCACCCAGCGCGGCAGGTGCAGTTCCGCGGGCGCGACCGCCGTCGGCGGCGCGGAAGCGCAGCCCGCCAGCAGGGCGGCGAGGGACAGGGTAAGGAAAAGTCTGAGGCGCGTCATCAGCATCATGGTTGATCTATCAATGCGTGGGGGGATGGGGCGTCTCTGGCGTCGGCCGTACCCAGGGTGCGAACAGCATGCTGAAGCCGACGCCCAGCGCCACTGCCATACCGAAATTGGCGATCGCGGGGGTGCTGCTCAGGCCCAGCAGGCCGAAGGGCAGCAAGATGGTCAAGGCCGTCAGTACCACGCCGATGAGGCATGAGGCGGCGCCCGCTACGCGTTGGTACATGACGATGGCGTAACCCAGGCCGATGGCCGACACCAGCAGCAGGCCGAACAGGCTGAACAAGGTGAGCGGCTGGCCCAGGATGCCCAGCGCGCCCAGGGCGCAGGCTGATGCAGCCAGCGGCGCCGCCACCACGCGCCAGGTAGCGTGCCGGCCTAGCGTGATCCATAGCAGCGCGGCGGCGACCAGATAGAACAGCACCGTCAATTGGGCGGCCGTCCAGCGCGTGCTGGCGAAGCCGCGGTTGAGATCGCCAGTCCGGTCAATGTAGCTCACGCCGTCCAGGCCCTGCGCGGCAGCGGCTACGGCCATGGTATCGCGTAGCCCTTGCAGGCTGATGATGGCGGCGACCTGGCCGTCCTGCTCGCCCAGCCACAGATCGCGCCGGCTTTCGCCTAGCGGGCCGGCCAGCGCGTCCGTCATCTTGACCGGTGGCAGGTTGGCCAGGCCATCAATGTTGGCCAGCACGATGGAGGCAGGCACACCCACCGTTTCGAAGGAGGGCGTCAGGCGCGCGCGCCAGGACGGATCGCGCATGCGGTCGCGCAACTGCTGTTGCGCGGACTCGGGCGCCAGCAACTGGTTCAAGGACCGGTAGGAAGCCAGGGCCTGTTTCGTGATCAGCGCATCCAGATTCTGGCCCAGGTCGGCTTGGCGTTGATACAGCGTGCCCAAATCCGGCGCGCGCACCAGGAAATACTGGGTAGTGGGCATGATGCCGCTGATTTCTCCTATGCGTTTGGACTGGTCCGGCAGCGTTGGCGGCCCGCCCACCCACAGGCGCAGGTCGTCCTGCACGCGCAGCTTCAGCAGGCCGCCGGCGCAGACCAGCGCCACGCCCAGCGCCAGCCAGGGCAGTGTGCGGCGCGCGGTCCATACCGACAGGGTGTCCAGCAGGCTTTGCGCCAGGCGTGGCAGGTCTTGCCACGGCCGCGGCGTCCAGCCACGCAGCCAGCGCGGCAACTCGCAGACCGTGCAGGCGTAAGCGCCCAACAGGCCGGCAACGGAGAACACGGCGGTTTGCATCAGCACCGGGAAGGGTGTGAACAACAGGGCCAGATAAGCCACCGCGGTGGCCGCCAGGAACAGGCTCAGGCCGGGCAGTACCTGGCGCAGGGCCTCACGCGCGGTCCAGTCGGGCAGGCCGTAGCTTCTGTCCAGATATTGCACGGGAAAGATCATGGCGACGCCGATCAAGCTGGCGCCGATGGCCAGGGTCAGGATGTGGACGCTGCCGAATACCGTCACGCAGGCCACGCCGCCACACAGCAGGCCCGCCGCCACCGCCACGAAGGCCAGCAGCACGCGCCAGCGGCGCATTGCCAACAGCAGCAGCAATGCGATGCCTAGCAGCGAGCCGCCCCATATCCAGCCGCTTTCCGCGGAGGACGGGATGGCGGCGGCATCGAGTGCGCCGCCGGTGACGAGCAGTTCGCCGCCATCCTTGGCCACGCCGGCGCGGCTTTCTTCCACCAGCGCGGCAATCGCCGCCGGGGAGGATTGATCGATGGTATTGCCACTGGTCTGGACACGCAGCAGGACCCAGTACTTGCCGTCCTGTTCGGTCAACAAGCTGCCGCTGGTCAGATCGAAGTGCATCTTGCCGGGCGGCCGCAGGGATTTCTCCGCCATGCGTGCCAGCCCCAGCAGATCCTGGTCGGTGGGCACCAGCCCGCCGACCGAGAAAGGATCGACCAACTCGCGCACCCGCTGCGCCGCGTAGGCGGCTGGATCGTTCATGAAGCGCTGGCGGTCAGCCCCGGAAATCAAGGACAGGAGCTGCGTCGCCATCTGCTGGCGCAGCGCCTCCAGATCGATGTCGGCCTCTACCTGCACTCTGGCGAACAGCCCGCTGTGATTCCATAAGTGGCCCAGGCCGCGCGCCAGTTCGACCGCGCGGTCGCGGTCCGGCGCGCCCACCAGCGCCACCATCTGGCGCGCCAGCGGCTTCTGGATCTGGGCGTCGGCCTCGTGCCGCAGTTTGTCGCTGCTGATAGTGGGAAGCAGGTCGCTCAGATTGGAAGACACCGGCCAGCCATCGCGGAGTTGCCAGGCGCCCAGCAGCAGCACCAGCACCATGGCCACGCGGAATATCAGGGAAAGCAGGCGCTCGCGTTGGGTGAGCGCCGCAGTATCAAGGTGCGAAATCTCGGGTCTCATCGTCATTCAGCTTGTTGTCGGCGCGTGCGTTTTTCATTTCCATCACGGTGCGGTCACCCTGCGTTTCGCGCAGCTCGATGCGATCCACCAATTTGCCGCCATTGATGCGGATGTCCTGGAAAATCTGCTTGAGCAGGGAAGACTTGGGCGTCAACACCAATTGCCATGCGCCGGCTGAGCCGCTGACTTGCATGTTGAAGTTGTCTTGCAGACTCTCGGTGTCGCCGGCCAGGACGGCCAGGAACAGACGGCTTTCGCGGCCGGAGCCGATCTGCTGCGGCAGGGCCTGCCACTTGCCGCCGTCGCCGCGGCGGTATATGCCCTCTGGGGCGATCAGCAGGTCCTGGAACAGCGGTACGCGCAATTCCCATAGCAGGCCACGTTCAGCCGACAGTACGAAAATGCCATTACTGGTTAGCGGCTGCGGCAGCGACCGCAGGAATTTCTGTTGCACGAATTGGCCGCGCACCACGGGGTTGGCTTGCAGCTGCTGCTGTAGATCGCGCAGCTCGAAGGCCTGCGCTGGCAGGGCGGCGGCACCCAGCAACAGCGCACCCATAATCAAATAACGAATCTTCAAACAATGCTCCTATTCCACCCGTTCGGCGCGGACCCAAACGCGCTGCCCGAACGAGGCTTGGTTCACATAACGGCGTTGCAGGTCGATGACCGGAGCCCTCAAGGATATCGCGACGCTGTATAAACCGCGCTGACGCATGGCGGTTACCGTCCTAAGGCAAGGACTTGGCCGCTTCCGCGCAGGCCTCGCGCAGGCAATCAAGAAACCCGTGATGCAGCGAGGACAGCGGGTCGTCGGCATGGACCAGGGCGCCGATATGGAAATACACCGGCGGCTCCAGCCGGCGTAATGACAGGCTGGGCCGGGCCACCCCCTGGGCGCTGTAGGCATCGACGATTGCATCGCCGCAGCCCGCCTCGACCATGGCGCAGGCCATGTAATGGGTATGCACCCGCAGCGCGGTGCCCAGGCTGGTGCCATGCTCGGCCAGAGCAGTTTGCAACAGCCCGCCCAGCGGATCTTGCGGATCCATCGAAATCAGCCGGCTGCCGTCGACGGACGCCAGCGGCATGGGCGCCTGGTTCGCCACGCGGCTGACGTAGACCATTTCCGAGCGGTCCAGGTCGATGCGGGCGATGCCCGGGTGGGCGGGTGGCTCGTACGTCACCGCCATGTCGATTTCCCGCGCCAGCAGGCCGGCGATCAGTTCGCCCGTGTGATGCGTATGGATGCTGAACGTGATGTCCGGCTGCCGGGTCCGGCTCAGTCCCGTGGCGCGCGGCACGATGCCCAAGCCCAGGCTGGGCGCGCAGCCCAGGCGCAAATGGCCTTGCGGATGGTGCCTGAGGTTGGCGGCCAGCTTGCGCACGCTTTCAAGGTCGCGCGACAGGCGGGCAATGTCCGGCGCCAGGATGTCGGCCTCGCGGGTGGCCTGTAGCCGTCCCTTGATGCGTTCGAACAGTTTGAAACCGACCTGCGCTTCGGCATGTGCCAGCATCTTGCTGGCCGCCGGCTGAGAAATATGCAAGGTCTGGGCGGCGCGGCTGAGCGACCCCGTGGCGCGGATGGCTTCGAACAATTCTATGTGGCGCAGGCGCATGGGCGGACTCGTAAGGCGATAGCTGAAGGTTATGCGGCAGGTTATGTGGCAGCTTACCCAGATTCGGCCCGCATGAGGAGGCTGTAAGGGAAAGCCTGGGCAGGCAGCCATCAGAGTGAAGCCACGAGAAGGTGTCACCCGGGGACCGGACCGGTGGCAGCCAGTTGCAGGCAAACGGGTTTTCGGCTTAGACCATATCCAAAGGTTATGCCTGCTGGTGGCTTTGGCATTTGCGGGCGCCTCGTGCAAAGTCCAGAATCGCCCCAGATGGATCTTTCAGGATGTTTTCATGCGTGTATGCGTGATCGGTGCCGGCGTGGTCGGCGTGTCCTCCGCTTATTTCCTGGCTCGCCAGGGGTTCGACGTGACGTTGGTGGACTCGCGGGAACGGCCCGCCGAGGTTTCCAGTTTCGCTAATGGCGGGCAATTGAGTTACAGCTATGTGGCCCCCTTGGCGGGGCCTGGCGTGCTGCCCAATGTGCCCAGCTGGTTGTTGCGGGCGGATTCGCCCTTGCGATTCCGCCCGCGCCTGGACCCGCATCAATGGCGCTGGTGCCTGGACTTCGTGCTGGCCTGCCGCGCATCGGTGGCGCGCACGTCCACGGCTGAGCTGTCGACCCTGTCATATCTGAGCCGCGACGCCATGCACGGCCTGCTGGCGCAGGAGCCTATCGAGTTCGGCCACGTGCGCAATGGCAAGCTGATCGCGTATCGCGACGCCGATCTGCTGGAAAAAGCCCGGCGGCTGGTGGCCTACCAGGCCGCGCACGGGGCGGAGCAATCGGTCCTGTCGGCCGAGGAAACCCTGGCGCTGGAGCCGGCCTTGAGCGGCATGCGCGGCAAGTTGGCCGGGGCCATTTACACCCCCAGCGAAGAGAGCGGCGACTGCCGCCTGTTCACCGAAGGTCTGTTCGACAAGTTGAAGACGCTGCCCAATGTGGCGCTGCGCATGAGCACGAACGTCCGTGGATTGCGCCGTCGTGGCGCTGTCATTACCGCCGCCGACAGCGATAAGGGTGACATCCAGGCGGAAGCTTTCGTGGTGGCGTCGGGCCTGGGCAGCCGCGCTTTGCTGGGGCCTCTGGGCGAGGACCTGCCTTTGTATCCGCTCAAGGGCTACAGCCTTAGCGTGCCGCTGGCGCACGAGGATGACGGGCCGGCCATCAGCGTGACCGATTATGAACGGCGCATCGTCTACGCGCGCATGGGCAAGACCCTGCGCATCGCCGCCATGGTGGACATCGGTAGCGCCGATGCCGCCATCGATCCGCAGCGCATCGCCTTGCTCAAACGCCAGGTGGCGGAGATCTTCCCCAGGCTGGATCTGGATGCCGCGGTGGCCTGGGCCGGCCTGCGGCCTGCCACGCCGGGCAGCAAACCCATCATCGGACCCAGCCGGGCGGCACAGAACCTGTGGCTGAATGTGGGGCAGGGGGCTTTGGGTTTCACCCTGGCTTGCGGCAGCGCGGCCCTGTTGACGGCGCAGATGGCGGGCGTGTCCACGCCTATCGATGCCACGCCTTTCCTGCCGAAGTGAAGACCAGCCTATCGATGCAACGTCTATCCAGCGGACTGAGATGAAGGTGCTGCGGCGGTTCATCTACCGCGCGGTCCTGGACCACTGACCTTCACAGGCAATATCCCCGCCACTACTCACAGAAAGATCAGGTGATGGAAACGAGACACCCCGGCCACGGTCTTTGCGGAATAGACCATGACCGGGGTGCGGTCCGTCGGCATGCTTCAGGGCGAGCCTTCAACTCGTTTCGAGCCGGGAGGCGCCGCCGCCGGCGGCTGGCTCTACAGAGCCGTTTGCATCACGAGGGCTGGCGCTTGCTCAGCCATACCTGCTCATTGTGCGTTGCGCCATACCGATCAGCGCTGCTTTTGCATGTTTTTGTTCTGGTCGCTGCTGCCATGCGACCCCTGGCCTTGGCCGCCGGACGGTTTCTGGCCAGGTTGCTGTTGTTGGCCCGGACGGTTTTGCTGCTGCTGTTGCTGCGAGCGTTGTTGATCCTGATTGTGCTGCTGACCGGCTTGGCCTTGTTGATCCTGCTGCTTTTGGCCTTGCTGATTCGATTGCTGGCTCATCATCGACTCCTGTGCTTGATAGGGCCGCCGAGGTGACGGCTGATAAACGCGGCGAATTCCGCGCGATCGCCGGTGAGGCAGCAAGCGGTATGCCCCCGCAGTGCGGCATGCTCAGCGTTTAGGAAGCGAAATGGCATGCTTTACCAGCAGGGTGGAAAAAAGGAATTTCCAAAGAAATTCCTTTTGATTTTCGGATCGGCTCATCAATGAAAATTCCGGCTGCGGGTACTCAAGGCACCGAGCAAGGGTGTGAGGTCGACCAGCCGGCTGGCGATCAGATGGCGGACTTGATTCACGTTCTGCCAGACACCATAGATGCCCAGCAGCGATGCTCCCAGCAACTCCTTGCGTTGGCTTTCGATCAGCTCCGGCCGCACGACGGCATTCACCGCGCCGGTCTCGTCCTCGATCGTCAGGAAGATGGTGCCCTTGGCGGTGCCGGGCCGCTGGCGCACGGTGACGATGCCGCAGGCGCGCGCCAGGCGCCGATCGGGATAGGTATGCAGGATCTCCGCGGTCTCGAAGCGGCGCTCGCGCAGTGCCTCGCGCAATAGCGCCAAAGGATGGCGATTCAAGGTCAGTCCCAAGGCCCGGTAATCGTCGACGATGGTCTGGCCTTCGCCGGGCGGCAGCAGTTCCGGCATGGCGTCCTCGACGATGGCGGCATCGCGCAGCAAACCACGCGCGGGTCCGCCCGCGGCCGCGGCCCAACGTGCCTGCCGGCGATGGCCGGCAAGCGTGCGCAAGGCATCGCCCGCAGCCAGAGCGTCCAGTTCGTGGCGATTCAGGTCGGCGCGGCGCGCCAGGTCCTCGCTGTCCTGGAACGGCGCGCTGGCGCGTGCCGCGCTGATACGATCGGCCGCGGCTTGCGCCATGCCCTTGACGCGGTTCAGGCCCAGGCGCACGGCGGGACGCGGCGGCGCCCCATGGCCATGCGACGGCGCATGGCGAGCGCACATGCCGCCTTCGATGGCGGGGGCTTCATAGGCTGCGTTTTCTGCTACCAAGGTGCATTCCCAATCGCTGTGCATCACATCGACCGGCAGCACGCGTACGCCATGGCGGCGCGCATCCTGCACCAGTTGCGCGGGTGCATAAAACCCCATGGGTTGGGAATTCAGCAGCGCGGCCAGGAAGGCCTCCGGTTCGTGGCGCTTGAGCCAGGAACTGATATAGGCCAGCAAGGCGAAGCTGGCGGCATGGCTTTCCGGGAAACCATATTCGCCGAAGCCTTCCACCTGACGGAAGATGGCTTCGGCGAAATCCTTGGTATAGCCATGCGCCAGCAGGCCGCCGATCAATTTGACGCGGAATTTATCGACCCCGCCCTTGCGCCGCCACGCCGCCATGGAACGGCGTAATTCATCCGCCTCGCCCCCCGTGAAACCCGCGGCCACCATGGCGATCTGCATGACCTGCTCCTGGAAGATGGGCACGCCATTGGTGCGCTCCAGCACCGCCTTCACTTTTTCGCTGGGATACGTGATGGGTTCCAGCCCTTGGCGGCGGCGCAGATAGGGATGCACCATGCCGCCCTGGATAGGACCAGGCCGCACGATGGCCACTTCGATGACCAGGTCGTAATACTTCTCCGGCCGCAAGCGCGGCAGCATGGTCATCTGCGCGCGCGATTCGATCTGGAACACGCCTACCGTGTCGGCATCGCTGATCATGTCGTAGGTGGCCTTGTCATCCTGCGGCACGTCTTGCATCGCGAAGGGCCGGCCGCGGCGCGCGCTGGTGAACTCCAGCGCGCGCCGGATCACCGACAGCATGCCCAGCGCCAGCACATCCACCTTCAGCAGGCGCATGGCGTCGAGGTCGTCCTTGTCCCATTGCACGACGCTGCGGTCGGCCATGGCGGCGTTCTCGATCGGCACCAGGCGCGACAGCTTGCCGCGCGCGATGACGAAGCCGCCCGGGTGCTGCGACAGATGGCGCGGGAAGCCCAGCAATTGCGTGGCCAGCGCGGCCCATTGCCGGGCGACAGGCGATTCCGGGTCCAGCCCGCAGTTGCCGAAACCTTCCAGCAGCGCGCGCCTGTCGTCCCACCACTGATGGGCCTTGGCCACGGCATCGACGATGGCGGGATCCACACCCAATGCCTTGCCGGTGTCGCGCAGCACGCTGCGGGGCCGATAGCTGATGACCACGGCGGTCAGGGCGGCGCGCGGCCGGCCATATTTGCCGTAGATGTACTGGATCACCTCTTCGCGGCGCTGGTGTTCGAAGTCGACATCGATGTCCGGCGGCTCGTCGCGTTCCTTGCTGATGAAGCGTTCGAACAGGCTGTTGCCCTGCGCCGGATTCACTTCGGTGATGCCCAGGCAATAGCAGACCGCCGAATTGGCGGCCGAGCCGCGGCCCTGGCACAGGATTTTGTGTTCGCGCGCGTATTGGACGATGTCGTAGACCGTCAGGAAATAGGCCTCGTAGTGCAGCTCCTGGATCAGCGCCAACTCTTTTTCTATCTGCTCGGCCACGTTGGACGGTGTGGTGGCGCCGTAGCGGCGCTGTGCCCCCAGCCAGGTCTGCTCGCGTAGATACGTGGCCGGCGTGCTGCCCTTGGGCACGATTTCATCGGGATATTCATAGCGCAGTTCTTCCAGGTTGAAAGTGCAGCGGCGCGCGATGAAGAGCGCCTGGCGCAGCGCCGCGGCGGGATACAGATAACCCAGGCGCAGGCGCGAACGCAGATGCCGTTCGGCATTGGCCGCCAAAGCGTAGCCGCACTCGCGTACCGGCTTGCCCAGGCGTATCGCGGTGAGCGTATCGTGCAGCGGCTTGCGTGAGCGCAGATGCATTTCCGCGAGGCCCAGCGCCACCACCGGCAAGCCGCTGGCCTGCGCGGCCGCGTCGACGTGCGCACGGTGCAGGTCGTCGCGGCTGTGATGCTGCAGGGCCAGGCCCAGCCAGGCGCGGTCGGGGAAGAGGCTCGCCAGCCAGCGTGCCTGGCGGGTCAGCACGTCGGCGCTCACGCCATGGTCCGGCACCAGGATGGCCAGGCAATCGGGCATGCGGCGCAGATGCGCATAAGGGGCGGCGGGCGCTTCGAGGTCGGCGGGCGCCAGCCTATAACTGCCTTTCTTTGCCGTGCGGGTGCGCGCCAGCGTGATCAGTTCCGCCAGATTGCCATAGCCTTCACGGGTCTGCGCCAGCAGCACGATGCGCGGTGGGGGATCGTCCGCGGCCGCGTTATCAGCGTTACCCACGCCATCCATGCCACCCACGCCACCCACGCCGCCCACGCCACCCACGCCGCCCGCGATGCCTGCCGCCAACGTGAAGCTGCTGCCGATGATCAGGCGCAGCTTGCTGGCCTTGGCCTGCACATGCGCGCGCACCACGCCGGCCAGGGAACATTCGTCGGTCAGGGCCAGCGCTTCGTAGCCCAGCTCGGCGGCGCGCTCGACCAGTTCTTCCGGATGAGAGGCGCCTCGCAGAAAGGAAAAATTCGACAGGCAGCAGAGTTCCGCATAGCCGGGCAGGGACGGTACGACAGCGGCCAGGCCGTCGTCTTCATCGTCGTCATCGCGGTCGTCGTCGTCTTCCAGTATCTGCATGATGGATCATTCAAGGGGCAGGGGGCGCTGCATGGCTGTCGTTGTCGTTGTCGGTACTGATGGCAGTCTCAAGTCCCGGATTCAGCCGAACAGCCCGTGCAGGAACCAGCGGCCGTCCTGTTCATCGCGTTCGCGATAGATCCAGTAGCGGGCGCCGTCGGCGTCTTCGGCGACGAAATAATCGCGCAAGGCCAGGCCTTCGTCCCACCAGCCGCTTTCGATCCGTTCGGGGCCGCGCACCAGCGTCAGGGGCGAGCCATGGACAGGCCGCTGATCGCGCACCCGCAGGGCTTGCGGCGGATCGAGCAGCCAATAGGGACGATCCAGCGCCTGCACAGGCGTAGCGGCCGGTGCCGCATCGTGCGCCTGGCGCCAGCGGTTGGCGGCCTCGGGGCGGTGATCGGCGGCCGGACAAGGCACGCGCACGCGTTCGCGGCCGAGCCGTGCGGCCAGCAGGTCCAGCAGGCGCGCCTGGTCGCCGGCCTGTTGCGAAGGATCGGGGAACAAGGTGGTATTGGTGCCCGGCCGCGCCACGGTGTCGGGCGCGTCCAGCACCACCGCGATGACGGGAGCTTCCAATGTCAGGCGGGCCAGGCGTTCGCGCAGCAAGGCCTGCAGATGGCTGGCCTGCCAGGCGGGTTCGGCCAAGGCCAGGTCAAGCGGCGTGGGCGGGCGCGCGTGACGGCCGCGCTCGTGCTCCAGTTCCAGCCGCAGGCGGGGGACGGCCAATTGATGCGCGGCCAGCCAGCCGCACAGCGGTTCGAGCAGGCGCGTGGTCACCGCCAGCACGGCGTCGGTGTGTTCTATGCGCTCGATCAGCTCATGGCGGCGCCGGAAACTGGGCGGCGCCGCCAGCCAGGCGTGCGCCTGCGGGGCCTGGCCATAGGCGCGGTCCAGGGCCAGCATGAGTTCCGGCCCGCAGCGCCGTTGCAGGCCGGCGCGCGGCAGGGCGCGCAAGTGCCGCAGCGTAGGGCAGCCGATGCCGCGCAGCCAGTCCTGATAAGGCCGGGCTTGCGGCAGCAAGCCGCAGGGCAGGGTATCGAGCCGCCGCGCCAGTGCCGCCAGGCCAACGACCCGGCGCCGGCGCGCCTGGCCTTGCGCCAGCAGCCAGGCGCCGCCCGCGGTGGGCGCCAGCGCCAGCACGGCGAGCAGTTCCTGGCTGGCGACCGTGGCGCGGGCGCGGCGCAGCAACCGGCGCGGTCCGCCGAAAGCGCGCAGGCTGGCGCCCACATTCAGCAGGATGGTATCGGCGCTGGCCAGGGTGACTTCGGGCGTGTATTGCAGCAATGCCAGCGCGGTAGCCTGGCGTGCGTCGTCTTCGGCGGCGACGTCGCGTTCCAGCATGATGACTTGCGGAGCGATGGCCGTGACGCCACCCCGCCGCAGGCCTGGCTGGATGCCAAGGTCGGCGGCGGCGCTCGTCAGGGCCAGGACGCGATCCTGCTGCATGACCGCGCAAGCCGTGCTTTCAAGTGGCCAGGGCGGACGCAGGGCATCCAGCGCCAGCCTGGGCAGGGATACGGCGATCCAGAGCGGAATGGGCATGCGTAGGCAGCAGGCGCGGCACCAGGGCGGTGTCCAGCGCGATGAACAAGGGTTGGGCGCAAACGGGTCCGCGCCGTTTGAGCAGATTGATGGCCAGGCCGCCACTGACCGTGCGCAGTTCCAGCCGCAACGGCGCCGGCGAGGCCTGGCTGGCGTCGCGCGCCGGCCGCAGGGCGAACAGCAGCGTGCCGCTGGCCTGGGCCGCCAGATGCAGGCGCCGCAGGCTGGTGGTACGGACTCGCGGCAGCCAGCACAGCAGCGCGGCACAACTGCCGTTTTTCAGGATCTGCTCGGCGGCCCACAGGGCGTCGGCTTCACGTGCGGGGTCTATCCACCACAGGCGCCCAGGGTCCAGGCCGGCACCGCTCCAGGCCGCGATATGCGGGACGCAGGGGGGCTGCACCAGGGCAATCGGTCCGTCCGCCGGCAGCGCGGCCAGGGCGGGCTGCAGCAGGCGCAACTCGCCGATACCAGGGCGCGCCAGCAATAGTTCGGTCAGGGCGCCGGTAGGCCAGCCGCCGTCGGGCAGTTCACGTGTCAGTTGGGGATGGCCCGTCCGTATCGTCGCCCGGGTGCCGCGCGCGAGTTGCGTCCCACGCCATAGGGCGGGGTGGATGCGCTCGGGAGCAAGGCTGGCGGTGGAGGACATGAGGACAGGGGGTGCTGGGACTGAATGTGGATTGAGTACGGGACTAATGGTGGGAGCAATGACGAGACAAATGACGAGACAAATGACGGGACTGAGTACGGAACTAAATAGAAAGCTGAGGATCGGACTGTTTTGTTGCGGCGTGCCGGCATGGAAAGCGCGGGGTAAAAAAGAGCGGCATAAAAAAAGGATGCACTGGATAAATATACAGCATAAAATTGCCCCATCGAATCGCTGATTTGAGGAATAAAAAGGGGCAGACACCGCTTTTTCACGCCAGGACTTATCAACATCTTCTGTGGACAAGTCTAGGGATAGGTTTTGGGAAAATTTTAAAAGCCCTTTTAAATCAATGGGCTGGATAAATCGCGCCGGATCTGCCCGGATTTGCTCCCAGATTTGGCGTCCTGGGTTTGTCAAGCGGTGATTGCGGTTTTTTCCGCAGCAATGGAAAGGTCGTCAACGGGTGGTTGACACCCTGTCGGCGGCTTGATCAGCCGCGCCGCGCCAGTGCAGTCTGAGCCGCCTGCCGTTCTTCGGCTGTCAGCGGCGACAACTCCCGCAGCGCTCCCGCCACCCAGGCCGCCACAGGCAGGCCGTCGCGCAGCAGAATGCGATTGCCGGCCACGGCGGGAATCTTTTCGCCCGGCAGCAGCGTGCCGCAAAGATTCAATGGGTCGACGGCGGATATGGCGATCCAGGCGCCGTCGCCGTCTTGCCGGCGCAGACCGCGCAACACGGGAATGGCTTCGGGCAGGGCAAACTGCTCGCCCGCCAGGCCGGCAACGAAACGTCCACCGCGAATTTCCCCTCGGGCTTCCATGCGATGCAATACGGGCAGCAGGTCGCGCCATGGCGGCAGCCAGCTTGCCTCGCGGTCCAGCAGGCGCCAGAACACCACGCCATAGCGCCGCAGCAAGACGTGCACGAGGTGCTCCAGTTGCGCGGGATCCTGGACCGAAGCCCGGGTGCGGGTGCTTGCCACGTTCATCTTCACTGCGGCGTGTATCGGGGCGGCAGATGCAACGCCCGCCGCTACGGCGCCGGACGTTGCATCAATTGCTGGCTTTGCTGCCGCCGGCGGCGTTGCCGATGCCGCGTCTACCGGCACAGCGCGCCGTACGATGGCCCAGCGGCCTGCTTGATCCAGGCCAGGCGGAGGCGCGCCACGGCGGCGTCTGCTGCTGCCTGAGGGCGCGCGCCGCGAGGCAGGTAGCAGCAAGGCCCGCAGGCCGTCGTAGCTGTCCGCAGTGACCAGTCCGGCCGCCACCAATTCGACCAGGGCATTTTCCAGTTCCAACGGCAGCAGTCGAATGACGGCCAGCATTTCATCGAAGAACATGGCGCCTTCGGCTCGCAAGGCATCGTGGACGTCGCGGGCGCGCCCCGATAGCGTGGCCAGGTCCGCCGGATCTCCCAACGCTTGCCAGCCCGCCAATTGACGCCGTGGCAGCAGCACGATGGGCGTGGCCCGCACGGTCGCGACGGCGCTACGGCCCGGTGCCGGCATGCGCAGCCAGGCCAGGCGGCCGGCGCGCGTCAGATCGTCCAGCCAGGCCGGCTGGTAGTCCATCACGCGGGCCGGCAGCAGATCCGCTTCCCAGGCGCCAGCCGCGGCTTCATAGCCTTCCAGCTGATCCAGGACTTCGCCCAGCGCCGCCGCGCCCTGGCCCCGCGTGGCGGGCGCCAGCCTTTGCCAGTGGCACAGAAAGCGCATGAAGTCCTGGCGCGTGACCGGTTCGATTTCGCGCCGCAAGTGAGCGATGGTCAGGCGATGGATGCGCGCCAGCAGATGCCTTTCGCACCACTGCTCCTGCGTGGCGCCCGGGGTGTAGCGGCCGCGCAGCACCACGCCTTCCTGTTCCAGCCGTGCCAGTGCCGCGGCGCCTGCGGCCGGTGTCAGCGCCAGGGGCGTGACGATCTGCGCCAGCGTGCGCGGACCGCTGCCGGACAGGCGCGCCCGCAATAGTTCGACGATGGCGTCTTCGCTTTGCCAGGTTTCCATCGCGGCGGTTTGCGGCTGGCTCAGAGGCTGATCCAGGGGCGGCTCGCAAACGGCAGCGGGATGAACTGCCTGCAGGCAAGGCAGGCGTTCCAGTGCCGTCCACAAGCGGGTTCCATCCGGCAGCGTCAGTTGCGTGGCGCGGCCGGACCGCGCCAGCGTGCGCAACCATGGGCGCCAGTCGCCATCGCCCCCATTGTCCCCAGCGGACGCGTCATCACCGAGAACGTTATTCCCGCCGTCAGCCGTGCCCTCCGACACACCACCGTTGCCACCATTTGCCGCGACAGCATCGCCCCCTGCCTGAATCTCCTCGTAGCCGGCCGAGGTACCCAGGCCGGCTGCTTCGTCGGCGGTGATGCAGCCCAGCGTCATCAACGCCTCGTGCACCTCGTCCGCGTTGCGCGCTTGCGGCCAGGCCTGCGCGGCCACATCCGCGATGGCGGCCGGGTCCAGGGCGCCCAGGTCGTCGTTGCTGGCGGGATCGGACCAGCGGCGCGACTGCACCGCGCGGGTGCGTCTTTCTTCCAGCGGCGCGTCGTCCAGGAAAGCGTAGGGATTGGCGTTGAGGATTTCCATCGCCAGCGGCGATGGGGCCGGCAGGTCGCGCGATAACAGGGTGATTTCACCCCGCTCGATGCGGCGCAGGACGTCCAGCCAGCCGGCGCTATCCATGGCCTCGTTCAGGCAGTCGTCCAAGGTCTGTTCGACCAGCGGGTGATCCGGTAGCTCACGTTCGCCGACGATGTTTTCAAGGCAGGCGGCCTGGTCGGGAAAGACCGCGGTCAGCAGGTCTTCGCTGCGCATGCGCAACAGCTGCGGCGCCAGTTTGCGGCCGCCGCTGTAGCGCGGAATGGCCAACGATGTCGTGGCGTTCCAGCGCCAGCGCGCATTGAACAAGGGGGCTTCCAGCAGCGCCTGCACCAGCACGTCACGCGCTGTCGCCGCGTGCAGGTATTGCCATACGTCCTCCAAGGGAAAGCTGTGGCTGAGGGAAAGCGACAGCACGATGGCGTCCTCGGTGGCGGCGGCTTGCAGTTCGAAGTTGAACGTACGGCAGAAGCGTTTGCGCAGCGCCAGTCCCCATGCCCGGTTGATACGGCTGCCGAAAGGCGCGTGCAGCACCACCTGCATGCCGCCCGATTCGTCGAAGAAGCGTTCCAGTATCAGCACGTCCTGGGTGGGCAAGGCGCCCAGCGCGGCGTGGGCGCGCGCCAGGTATTCGACGATCTGCCGCGCCGCATGCGAGTCGATACCGGCGGTGTCGCATAGTTTGCCGATGGCGTATTGCAGATCCGGCGGCGCCTGGGGACCTTCCGCCTGGGGGCTTTCCTTCAGCCACGCAGCCACGTATCCGCGCAGGCGCGCGACCGCCTGCGACAGCTCGTCGCTGCGGCCCGGCGCCTCGCCCAGCCAGAATGGGATATTGGGCGCCATGCCGTGGGCATCTTCTACCCGTACCCGGCCGGTTTCGATGCGCAGGATGCGGTAAGCGGTATTACCCAGTTGGAACACGTCGCCGGTCAGGCTTTCGACGGCGAAGTCCTCGTTGACCGTGCCGATGTGCTGGCCTTGCGGTTCGAGCAGCACGGCGTAATCGGCGTTGTCGGGGATGGTGCCACCCGACGTTACGGCGGTCAGCTGGCTGCCGCGCCGGCCGCGTACCGTGCCGCTGACCGTATCGCGATGCAGATAGGCGCCGCGCACGCCGTTGCGCCCGGTGTAGCCCGATGCCAGCATGCGCAGCACCGCGTCATAGCGCGCGCGGGGCAGGTCGGCGTAAGGTTCGGCGCGCCGCAGCAAGGCGTACAGGGCGTCCTCGGACCATTCCTGGTTGGACACTTCGGCCACGATCTGCTGCGCCAGCACGTCCAGGGGGGCGTGCGGAATGTGCAAGGTATCGAGTTCGCCGCGCCGCACGCTATCGAGCAGCGCGGCGCATTCGATCAGGTCGTCGCGCGACGTGGGAAACAGCCGGCCTTTGGAAATACCGCCGACCTGGTGGCCCGCGCGGCCGACGCGCTGCAGGAACGCCGCGATGGCGCGTGGCGAGCCGACCTGGCAAACCAGCTCCACTTCGCCGATATCGATACCCAATTCCAACGAAGCCGTTGCCACCAGCACCTTCAGCGCGCCCCGTTTGAGGCGTTGTTCGGTGTCCAGCCGGGTTTCCTTGGCCAGGCTGCCGTGGTGGGCGGCTACCGCCGCGGCGCCCAGCCGTTCGGCCAGATGGCGCGCGGCCCGTTCGGCCATGCGCCGGGTATTGACGAAGACCAGTGTGGTCCGGTGCGCGGCGGCCAGTTCCGCCATGCGATCGTAGAGCCGTTCCCAGACGTCATTGGCCATGACGGCTTCCAGCGGCACGGGCGGGATTTCCAGGGCCAGGTCGCGGGCGCGGCCATGGCCGATATCGACGATGTTGCAATCCGCGGCGCTGCCGTCGGCGTTGCGGCCGGCCAGGAAGCGGGCCACCGCCTGTAGCGGCTTTTGCGTGGCGGACAAGCCGATCCGTACCGGTGGTTGGGCGTTCAGCGCATCCAGGCGGGCCAGGCTCAACGCCAGGTGACTGCCGCGTTTGCCGCCGGCTACCGCATGGATCTCATCGACGATGACCGAGCGTACGCCATTGAGCATGGTGCGTCCGCTGGCCGATCCCAACAGCACGTAGAGCGATTCCGGTGTGGTGACCAGGATATGGGGCGGCTGCCGACGCATGGCCTGGCGTTCTTTCTGAGTGGTATCGCCGGTACGCACGGCGCTGCGGATGGCGGGCACCGGCAGCCCGCGGGCGGCCAGCTCTTCCGAGATACCCGCCAGGGGCGCCTGCAGATTGACGCGGATATCGTTGGACAGCGCCTTCAACGGCGATACGTAGAGCACCAGCGTGGTATCCGGCAGCTCCCCGTCCGCGGCCAGTCCCATCCGCACCAGCTCATCGATCGCCGCCAGAAACGCGGTCAACGTCTTCCCCGACCCCGTAGGCGCCGCCACCAGCGTCGGCCGGCCGGCATGAATCAAAGGCCAGGCTTGCTGCTGGGCAGGCGTAGGCGCGGCATAACTACGATGAAACCAGGCCGCGACGGCAGGATGAAACAGCGCATCCAACACGTCGGCCCGGACAGCGGGGGAGGTCATGCTTCCTTATATCGGGACGAATTTCGATGCGTCAACCGGGGAGAGAACCGGGGCGCTCTGCAGGGATCGTTATCCCACGTCCGGTGCTGCGCAGGGTGACTCCCTGGCCCCCGGCCGGCATCGTGGATTCCAGTGCTGCCAGATCCTGATCCCGAAGCGTTGCCAACCCGGGTCTTATACTCCCACGCATGAAAACGACCCTGGATGAAATGCAGACCTTTATCGCGGTAGTGGACGCCGGTTCCATTACGGCGGCGGCGGAGCGGTTGGGACAGACGGTGTCGGCGGTCAGCCGGACGCTGGGGCGCCTGGAGCAGAAGCTGGAGACCACGCTGCTGCATCGGACGACACGGCGCCTGGCTCTGACGGAAGAAGGCAAGCTGTTGCTCAGCGAGGCGCGCCGCGTGGTCGAGTCGGTCGAGGCCATCGAGGAACAGATGGCTTTGCGCCGCCAGCAGCCCGCCGGCTTGTTGCGCGTCGATGCCGCGTCGCCGTTCATGCTGCATGTCATCGTCCCGCTGGTGGGCGACTTCCGCCGCCAATACCCGCAAATCGAACTGGCGCTGCATTCCACCGACACGTACATCGACCTGCTCGAACAACGTACGGATATCGCCATCCGCATCGGCCCCCTGCGCGATTCGACGCTGCACGCGCGCCCCCTGGGAATTACGCCGCTGCGCATCCTGGCCAGTCCCGCCTATCTGGCCCAGAACGGCAAGCCGCGCAGCGCGGAAGATCTCGTGCGCCACAGCCTGCTCGGCTTCAGTGAACCCGATTCGCTCAATCACTGGCCTGTACGCCACGCCCTGGGCGAAAGCCTGCACATTCGTCCGCAAGTGATGGCCTCCAGTGGCGAAACCTTGCGGCAGTTGGCCTTGGCCGGCGAAGGCCTGGTCTGCCTGGCGGACTTCATGACCAATGAAGACCGTCGCCGGGGCGACCTGGTGCAGGTGCTGGCGCGCGATACCGTCGAGGCACGCCAGCCCATCAATGCGGTCTATTATCGCAACACGCAGCTGGCGGCCCGCATCGCCTGCTTTCTTGACTATGTGGCGGAACGCCTGCGCAGCGACCGCAAGACGAGCCGGTAGATCCGCGCGCCAGCACGAAGTTCCGTGCTGCGAGCTACGAGCTACGTGCTACGCGCCGCGGGCGGTCGCCATCCAGAAGTCGTTGCGGCAACGGCCTTCACGTTCAGCATTCTGGCATTCGTTTTATGGTTTTTTGCAGTGCAGCAAATTAGCGTATCCTTGTGATTCACGGCCGTGCGCCGGACCCAAAGCGCATGTCTGACTAATAAGGCCGCCGGTATCCACCTGCGCTCGCCCCCGAATCGAGCAACCGAGTGGCCGCTTTTGCATCAAGGAAAATCCGCATATGAGCGACTCGTCTCCCAGCGACTCTTCCCCGGCCGGCTCTCCCCCGGCCGGCTCTCCCCCCGGCGACTCTCGCTTCACTTCATCTCCCCCAGCCAAACCATCCGGCCGTCATCGCGTGGTCGTCGTCGGCGGCGGCTTCGGCGGCCTGGAGGTCATCAACCGATTGAAGGGAGCGGATGTCGATATCACGCTGATCGACCGGCGCAATCACCACCTGTTCCAACCGTTGCTCTACCAAGTCGCCACGGCTTCGCTGTCGACCTCTGAAATCGCCTGGCCCATCCGTTATCTGCTGCGCGACCGCCCCGAGGTCAGTACGCTGCTGGCGTCGGTCAATGGCGTCGATACGCAGACACGCGAAGTCTTGCTGGGAGACGGCGCCAAGGTCCCCTATGACTCGCTGGTGCTGGCCACCGGCGCCCGCCACGCCTATTTCGGCCATGACGACTGGATGCCGTACGCGCCCGGCCTGAAAACGCTGGAAGACGCCACCATGATCCGGCGCCGCATTCTGCTGGCCTTCGAGCACGCCGAGCGCGAAACCGATCCGCGCCGGCAGGCCGCGCTGTTGACCTTCGTGGTCATCGGCGGTGGTCCCACCGGCGTCGAACTGGCCGGCACCATTGCCGAGATGGCGCACGTCACGCTGCCGCCGGATTTCCGCCATATCGATACACGCCGCGCACGCGTGCTGCTGATCGAAGGCGGCCAGCGCCTGTTGAGCGCCTTCGATCCGTCCTTGTCGGAATATGCCAGGAAGGCCCTGGAAAAACTGGGTGTGGAAGTGGTGCTGGGCCAGACGGTGTCCGAGTGTTCGGCGCAAGGCGTGGTCTATGGCGATACGCGGCTGGAGGCCGACACCGTGTTGTGGGGGGCAGGTGTGCGTGCGTCACCGGCGGCGGAGTGGCTGGGCGTGCCGGCCGATCGCGCCGGACGTGTGCTGGTCGAGCCGGACCTCAGCGTGCCGGGCCACCCGGACATCTACGCGGTGGGTGACACTGTCAGCATCACCGGACCGGACGGTGCGCCGGTCCCCGGCATCGCGCCAGCCGCCAAGCAGCAGGGGCGCTATGTCGGCACGGCCATCAAGGCGCGGTTGCGGGGCACGCCGTCTCCAGGCCCGTTCCGCTACAAGCACAGCGGCAACCTGGCGACCATAGGCAAACGCAAGGCGGTGATCGACTTCGGCCGCATCAAGCTGCGCGGGCCGTTGGCGTGGTGGATCTGGGGCATCGCCCACATCTACTTCCTGATCGGCATGCGCAACCGTCTAAGCGTGGCGCTGAGCTGGCTATGGATCCACACGCGCGGCCAACGCAGCGCCCGGCTCATCACGCAGGGTAAATAGCTCGGCGCCAGCGGCACGGCGCCGATCGATGGTTGCGTTGATCGGCGCCGCGCTCCAGCGTTCCGGATAGCGCCATCTGCCTTGACGCGCCAGCGCTTCAGTTTTCCGCCAGCGCGCCGGTACGCCAGCGCGTCAGCTTGACCAGGCAGGCCGACTCGATATCGCCGGCCCCACTGCCGCCCATCACCGCGGCCCCTTGGCGTTTGCACTCGGCGTCACGGAATTTCAGGAAGGCCTTCTGCGCATCCTTCAGCGTCGCGACCGCTTTGGGCGTGGCGGAGGAATCGATGCCGCGCAGGTCCTTCTCCGTGTCCGCGTAAGCCTGGCGCATCTGCTTGTCGGCGGCGTGCTGCGCATCGCTCAGGCAGCGGCCAAGGGCGCTGCGGGGTTTGTCTCCTACCGCGTTCTGGCATTCGGTCAAGGGATCGAGGATCACCGGGCCGGGTCCGGTGACGATGAGGCCCGCCGGACCCCTGGGCGCGGTTTCCGCGATGGCGGCCGCTGCGATGCAGGCAGCCAGGGTCGCGCTGCCGATCAGCAGCCAGAAAGGACGGGGGGAGGAAAGTTGACGGGCCATGATGCTCCAGCTCATATGTTTGGGCGCGGGAGGGAGTGGGCGCCCAAGCATTGTAGGTAGATGTCATGCCGTGGGCGTTCCCGATCCTTTATACAGGGCTAAGAATCAAAAGCTTTTTGTCGTTGATGAAAGTTTTATGGACTAAGCCGTGACGTTTCCCCGACGTTTATTTCGCGCAGCGTGCTTCGCTTTTGATCATTTCTTCGCTTACCGCTGCGCCCCTGATGGCGTTTACTTCTGCGCCATGGCTGCCAATGCGGCAGGATAGCGGCCTCCGGAAACATTCTCCGGCGCAAAGGTCCTGGCCAGATGGCTGATGTCGGCGGCGCCAAGTGCGACGTTTATCGCGGCGACGTTCTGCTCCAGATGGGGAATACGCTTGGCGCCGGGAATCGGCACGATGTCCGCTCCCTGGGCCAGGACCCAGGCCAAGGCGATCTGCGCGGCGCTGACTCCCTTGGCTGCCGCCATATCCTCGATGACCTTGACCAGCTTGCGATTGTTTTCTGCATGCTCCGGTTGGAAACGTGGCAGGCCGCGGCGGAAATCATCGTCGGACAATTCCGCGACCGGCGCCAGCTTGCCCGTCAAAAAGCCGCGGCCCAGCGGGCTGAACGGGACAAAAGTCACGCCCAGTTCGCGGCAGGCGTCGAGCACCCCGTTGGTTTCCACGTCGCGCGTCCATAGCGAATATTCGCTTTGCAGGGCGGCGATGGGATGGACCGCATGGGCCCGGCGCAGCGTTTCGGCGGAAACCTCCGACAGGCCGATCGCGCGCACCTTGCCTTCTTCGATCAGCCGGGCCATGGCTCCCACGGTTTCCTCGATGGGTACCGCCGGATCGACGCGGTGCAGATAGTACAGATCGATCACGTCGGTCTGCAGACGGCGCAGGGAAGCTTCGGCGACGGCGCGGGCGTTTGCCGGGCTGCCATCGGTTCCGGTGACGTCGAATTTGCTCGCATCCTTGGGAAAGGTGAAGCCGAATTTGGTGGCGATGACCAATTGATCGCGTCTGCCCTTGAACGCCTTGCCCAGCAATATTTCATTGCGTAGCGGCCCATAGACCTCCGCGGTATCGAAGAAATTCACCCCGAGTTCCAGCGCCCGCTCCAGGGTCGCCAGTGATGCCGATTCGTCTTGGGCGCCGTAGGCATGGCTCAGACCCATGCAGCCCAGCCCTACGGCCGAAACCTGGAACTGTGCGAGTTGGCGATGTTGCATTGTCATTCTCCTGGATAGCGCGTTGAAGCCATCATCGTAAGGATTTTTGATTGATTCGATAATCTCTATAATTCGAATTATCTTGATCTATTAAATAGAACAATGAACCGTGCGCAAACCACACAGCTGATGGTCTTCGTCAGCGTAGCGGAACTAGGTAGTTTCCGCCGCGCGGCCGAGCAGTTGGGCATCGCGCCATCCGCCGTCAGCCATGCCGTCTCGGCGCTGGAGCAAAGCCTGGGCGTCCGGCTTCTGGCCCGCACCACACGGTCGACCCGCCCCACCGAAGAGGGCGCGCGCCTGCTGGCTCGGGTTACCGGGCCTCTGACCGATATCGCCGCCGGCTTGCAGGAGGCGGCCGAACAGGGCGGACCGCCGTCCGGCCCCTTGCGGATCACCATGGCCCTGGCAGCGGCGGAAGACCTGATCCTGCGCCGTTTGCCTGAATTCTGTGCGCGCTATCCGCTCATCGAACTGGACATCCGTGCCGACGATAACTTCGAGGACATCGTCAAGAGCGGTTGCGACGCCGGCGTGCGATTGGGTGAAAGCCTGGAGGCCGATATGATTGCCGTGCGGGCTAGCGGCCCCCGGCGCAACCTGATTGTCGGCACACCGGCGTATTTCGCCGCGCATCCGCCGCCGCGGCATCCTACCGATCTGGCCCGCCACAATTGCATCCGGCGCCGCTTCAGCAGTGGGCGGATCTATCGTTGGGAATTGAAGAAGGGGCGCAAGGCCATCAATGTGGAAGTGCAGGGCAATCTGATCCTGCCGCAGCAGACCTTCATGCGGCAGGCGGCGCTGGACAGCCTGGGACTGGCGTTCCTGTTCGAACACATCATCGCCGATGATCTCAAGGCCGGACGGTTGGTCAGCGTGATGGACGATTGGTGTCCGTCCTTCGATGGTTTCTACATCTACTATCCGTCGCGCCGCCAGATGCGTCCAGCGCTGCGCGCTTTCCTGCAGTTCTTCCACGCCGCAAGCCGGCCTATGGCTGCGCCATCCTGACCGTGCGCGTCCCTTGTCCCTGCTGCTTCCGTGCCCAAACGTCTTACTGCGGGCCTCAATTGGCATCGTGGAAGATGATGCCCAGGGTATGGCGGCGGCCGGCGCGCAGGCGGCTGACGCCATGGCGCAGCTTCACGCGGTAGTCGCCGCGGGTACCCTGCAGGGGCCGTTCATTGACAGCGAAGACGACGGCGTCGCCCTGGCGCAGGTCGACGACTTCCACGCGCGATTGCTGGCGCGGCCGTTGTTCGGTCAGCACGAACTCGCCGCCTTCGAAATCGCGGCCGGGTTCGGATAGCAATATCGCCACTTGCAGGGGAAACACGTGTTCGCCATACAGGTCCTGGTGCAGGCAGTTGTAGTCGTCCGTGTCGTAGCGCAGGATCAGCGGCGTGGGCCGGGTCTGGCCCGCTGCGTGGCAGGCGTGCAGGAAGTCCGCATGTTCGAGCGGGTAGCGCACCGCGCTGCCCAGGCGGGCATTCCACGCATTGGCGATCCCTACCAGGCGCGGATAGAACGCCTGGCGCAGCGCCGCCACCAGGTCCGGTAAGGGATAAGCGAAGTATTGATATTCACCGCGGCCGAAACCGTGCCGCTGCATGACCACACGGCTGCGATAGCGGGGGCGGCCGGCTGGACCATTGTCGTCGTAGGCCGCACCCAGGGTCTCGCAGTCCGCTCGCGGCAGCAGTCCGTGGATGATGGCGCAACCGCGTGCGTCGAGATCCCGTGCCAGCGTGGCGTCATCCAGGCGGTCCAGGCGTTCAACTAGCGGGGCGGGGAGGGGGGCGATGGAAGCATGCATGGCGCCATTGTGCGCGCGAGGCGACGCCGGTGGCACTCCAATTGTTGCGCCTGCCTGGGCGCGGTCGGTCATCGTATGACGATATTACAGGGCTCGTGAATGCTTCTTCGTCAGCTTCGTGAAAGCTATGAAAGACTAGGGATAGAGAGCATGTACGTCGTCGTACCTCAGTGATATAGTCCGCTGAAACATCAGGTCACGTCCAGGCGGATGTGGCCGATAAAGACGAGACAGCACCCATGAGCTTTTCCCTGCACTTCGGCAGCCTGCTGCCGTACTGGCCCGTCTTCTTAATGGGCGCGTGGCTGACGCTCAAGATGACCGCGGTAGCGATTTTCTTCGGCACCATCCTCGGCACCCTGGTGGCGTTCGCCAAGCGCAGCCGCCATCGCTGGTTGGCGCGGGCTTGCTCGGTCTACATCGAAGCCGTGCGCAACACGCCTTTCCTGGTGCAGATCTTCATCCTGTTCTTCGGCCTGGCCAGTATCGGCATCCGCATGCCCACCTTCGCGGCCGCCGTCCTGGCCATGACCATCAATATCGGCGCCTACGCCGCCGAGATCATCCGCGCCGGCCTGGAAGCCGTGCCACGCGGGCAACTGGAGGCCGCCGAGTGCCTGGGCCTGTCGCGTTGGCGCATAGGCTGGCACGTCATGCTGCAGCCGGCCATCGAGAAGGTCTATCCCTCCCTGACCGGCCAGTTCCTGCTGATGATGCAGGCTTCCGCCGTGGCGTCGCAGATATCGGCCGAAGAATTGACCGCCATCGCCAACACCGTGCAGTCGGACACCTTCCGCTCCCTGGAAACCTATATCGTGGTGGCGGCGCTTTATCTGATCCTGTCGCTGGTGATCAAGCTGCTGGCGTGGGCGGTGGGCGAATATGCCTTCAAGCGCCGCCGCGTCATCCGCCGCGCCGCGCTGCAGGCGGGCAAGCGGGTCCCGCGGCGGGTCGGTTCGCCCACGTCGACGATCAAGCGGGGAGCGGCATGATGGGCGGATTTTCCATGGCGCACCTGCTGTACCTGGTGCAATCGATAGGCTGGACGCTGGTGCTGTCGCTGCTTGCATTCGTGCTGGGCGCGATCGGCGGCTTCGGGGTGATGCTGGCGCGCATCTCGCCGCGCCGCTGGCTCAGCCGCATCGCCCTGGTCTATATCGAAGTGATCCAGGGCATTCCGCTGCTGATTCTGCTGTTCATCGTCTATTACGGCCTGTCGGTCTACGGCTATGAAGTACCGGCCCTGGTGGCCGCGGGCATGGCCTTGATGGTCTACAGCAGCGCCTATCTGGGCGATATCTGGCGCGGTTGTGTCGAAGCCATGCCCAAGCCGCAGTGGGAAGCTTCCGAATGCCTGGCGATGACCCGCTGGCAGACCCTGCGCCTGGTCATCATTCCGCAGGCGGTGCGGCTGGCCTTGCCGTCGACGGTGGGCTTTCTGGTGCAACTGATCAAGATGACGTCGCTGGCGTCGGTGATCGGGTTCATCGAACTCACGCGCGCCGGGCAGATCATCAACAATTCCCTGTTCGAACCCTTCCTGATCTTCGGCCTCGTCGGGGTGTTTTATTTCGTCCTGTGCTACCCGCTGTCGCGCTGGAGCCAATCGCTGGAGAACAAGCTGAATGTCGGCAATCGTTAAGCTGGACGAGGTTTATAAAAGCTTCGGCAGCAATCAGGTACTGCAAGGGGTGTCCTTCGAAGTGGCGAAGGGCGAGATGATCGCCATCATCGGCGCCAGCGGTTCGGGTAAAAGCACCGCGCTGCGCTGCATCGACCGGCTGGAAACCATCGACGACGGATCGATCGAAGTCTGCGGCATCCGTGTCGACGATCCCCAGGTGAACTTGCGCCAGCTGCGCCTGGAGGTGGGCATCGTCTTCCAGAGCTACAACCTGTTTGCCCACCTGTCCGTGCAGGAAAACATCATGCTGGCCCTGCGCCACGTGAAGAAGATGGGCCGTGACGAAGCGCGCGCCATCGCCATGAAGGTGCTGGACCAGGTGGGCCTGGCGCAGAAGGCGGACGCCTACCCCGAACAGCTGTCCGGCGGCCAGCAGCAGCGCGTGGCCATTGCCCGTTCGCTGGCCATGTCGCCCAAGGTCATGCTGTTCGACGAGGTGACGTCGGCGCTGGATCCGCAACTCACCGGTGAGGTCCTGCGCGTCATGGAGGACCTGGCGGCAGGGGGGATGACGATGCTGCTGGTCACGCATGAAATGGCCTTCGCCAAGCGCCTGGCCGATCGCATCATTTATATGCATCAAGGCAAGGTCTGGGAAGTGGGCGAGGGCGCCATGCTGGATGCGCCGCAGACGCCTGAACTGCGGACCTTCTTGCAGAACGGTCTTTAAAACGCGTGGCCGGAACAGCGACCATCATGGCGACATCATCAAAAGAAAAGTGCTGACAGAAGTACATCGACAGCGCCGCCACAAGCGGTGGCTGCCGCGTTGACCAACCCTGGTTTTTCAAACGCATTACCAAAGAGCAAAGAGGAGACAACCTTGAAACTGAATCAATTCTTCCTGCGTGGCTGCATGGCTGCCGTGTTGTTGGCGGGTAGCGCGCATGCGGCCATGGCCGACCAGCTGGACGACATCAAGAAGGCGGGCAAGATCCGCGTGGCCATCGCCATGGGTACGCCGCTGTTCAGCTACGTCGACGAAAAACTGGAGCCGGTGGGCTCGGACGTCGACACCGCCAAGGCCGTGGCCAAGGACCTGGGCGTCAAGCTGGAGATCGTCCAGATCACCAACGCCGCACGCGTGCCAACCTTGCAGGCCAAGCGCGCCGATCTGGTCATCGCCGACCTGTCGATTACGCCGGAACGGGCGCAGGTGGTGGATTTCTCGGTGCCCTATGCCGTCATCTCGCTGATCGTCGGCGCGCCCAAGGACATCAAGATCAAGGGCTATGAAGACCTCAACGGCAAGCGCATCGGCTTGACGCGTGCCACCGTCAACGATTCCATCACCACGCAGCTGGCCAAGGGCGCGGACATCCAGCGTTATGAAGATGACGCGACCCTGATCACGTCCATGGTCACGGGCCAGATCGACATCTTCTCCAGCACGCCGTCCAATCTGTCCGAAATGCAGAAGCGCGCGCCCAAGCGCAACCTGGAAATGAAGTTCGAGCAGAAGGACTTCGACCTGGGCATCGCCATGCAGAAAGACCAGCCGGCCCTGAAAGACTGGGTCAACAAATGGGTGGTCACCAACATGAAGAATGGCAACCTGAACACCATCTACAAGAAGTACCACGGCCGCGATCTGCCGGCGCGCATCACTGATGTGAAGTAAGCAGGAAGAATCAGGTCCTGGATATCCGTGGGATATCCAGGACCTGGTTGAATAAGGCTTAGCCGCAGCGCAGGGCGGTCAACGCGTTGTTCTTGTCGGTGATCAGGTTGATGCGGGAAGGATCGTATTCCATCGTCATCACCTGCCCGGGCTTGAGCACCCGCACCTTGGCGGAGTGCGATCCTGTACGAGCCTGCTCCGTGGTCTCGTTGGTCAGCGTCTTGCCTATCATGTTTTGTACGGACTGCGCGTCGCAACTGGTGCCGCCGCCGCCCATGGCGCTGCCGCCGTAGCCCCCGGTGGGGCTGCCATAGCCGGCACTGCCGCCGTAAGAGCTGTTGCCAGACCCGCCGCTACTGTAAGAACCACTGCTGCTACCGCCACCATCCGTGGCGGCGCTGCCGCTACTGGCACTGGACGTCGACGCGCTGGTCGACGAAATATTGTCGTTGTGGGCGCAGGCGGTCAGCCCGGCGAGTAGAAAAACAGCGGTGAACTTCCAGTTCATGCATACCTCGGCTTGCGTGGACAACTCGAAACCCGATCATAGACCAAGGTCCACGTCCCCGGGTTCCAGCTTGTACAAGTGGTCGCAACTTGACATTAAAGCTAGTCAGCCGTGGGTCGCTGGTCGGCTTTGGCTCGGCGGTCAGCCTTGGTTGCCACTCAGTCCTGGCTCGTCAGTCAGCCCCCGCTCGCTCCGCCCCCAGCGGCGCGGCGATCTCTTCCAAGGGCTTGCGCTCCGCATCCACGCCATGGCGCAAGGCCAGCAGGCCGGCGCCGATGACCATCACGGCGGCGGCCAAGTAGCCGCCCGCCAGGTCTGATCGCGTGCCGCTTTCGATCAGGTGTCCGAACAGCACTGGCCCGATTACGCCCCCGACACCCGTGCCGACGGCATAGAAAATCGAGATCGCCATGGCCCGCGTCTCCAGCGGAAAGACCTCGCTGACCGTCAGGTACGCCGAGCTGGCCGCCGCTGAAGCCAGGAAGAACACGGCCGACCAGCACAGTGCCATGCCATCCGCCCCCAGCCAGCCGTGCATGAACATCCAGGCGGTCAGTGCCAGGGCCACGCCCGAACTGGCATAAGTCATGGCGATCATGCGCCGCCGTCCGACCTGGTCGAACAGGGGGCCGAGCACCAGGGGACCCAGGACATTGCCCAGCGCGAAAGGAAACACGTACAAGGCCACCCGTTCGGCGGACACGTCCATGTAGCGGGTCAAGGCCAGCGCGTAGGTGAAGAAAATGGCGTTATAGAAGAAGGCCTGCGACACCATCAGCGCCAGGGATACCAGGCTGCGGCGGGGATAGCGGCGCAGCAGGACGCGCGCGACGTCGCGCAGGCCCGTGCCGGCACGGCGGTGGAACGTGATGCTGCCGTGCGCCGGCGGCAGTTCGCCATGCTGGGCCCGCACGCGCGCCTCGATCTGCTCGATGATGCGTTGTGCTTCCTCGCCGCGCCCATGCGACAGCAGCCAGCGCGGGCTTTCCGGCACGTCGCGGCGCACCAGCAGAATGGCCAGCGCCAGCACCGCGCCCAGGCCGAAGCCCACGCGCCAGCCCAGTTGCGGACCCAATACATGGGGATCCAGCAGCACCAGGCTGAGACCGGCGCCCAGGGCGGCGCCCAGCCAGAAGCTGCCATTGATGGCCAGATTGACGCGGCCCCGCACCCGCGCGGGGATCAATTCGTCGATGGCGGAATTGATGGCGGCGTATTCGCCGCCTATGCCCAGGCCCGTGACGAAACGGCACACGGCGAAGAACACGAAATCGGTGGAAAGAGAGGTCGCCAGCGTCGCCACCATATAAATCGCCAGCGTGATCATGAACAGCATCTTGCGGCCCAGCCGATCGGCCAGCCGGCCGAAGCCGAGGGCGCCGATCACCGCGCCGGCAATGTAGACCGAGCCGGCCCAGCCGACCTGGGTGGCCGACAGCCCCAGGGTATCGCCGCGTTCCAAAACGCCGCCGATGGAACCCACCAGCGTCACTTCCAGGCCGTCCAGTACCCAGGCCACGCCCAGGGCGATGGTGACGCGCCAGTGCCAACTCGACCAGGGCAGGCGGTCGAGACGGGCGGGAATGTCGCTGGTGATGCTGTCTGGAGCCTGGGCTTGCGGGGGGATGCTTGCTGTGGGGGGCATTGCGCCGTTCCTGTGCACGGCCGGGGCCGATGGTGGCGCCGGGCCGCAAGTCCCGCGCCCGTAGGGAGATGCTGCTGCTCGCCATCGCCATCGCCATCGGTACTCGACGACGGCCCCGTAATCGCGCCGTGCTGCGCTACTATGGCCCCGAACCGGGCCTGAGACCCAGTTCGGCGGCATCCAGCCGTCGGCGCCGCGCGACGGTGCGCGGGCAGTGGGCATATCCGGGTAGACCCTATGCTCGATCTGAACGAATTCCTGACGTTTTCAGCTATCGCCGACACCAAGAGTTTTTCTCGGGCGGCGGAAAAATTGGGCATCTCCAAGGCACTGGCCAGCAAGCACGTGGCCGACCTTGAGCAGTCGCTGGGCGTCAAGCTGCTGCATCGCACGACCCGTAAATTGGGGCTGACCCCCGCCGGCGAGATGTTCCATGAACGCTGCCGGCAATTGATCGCCCATGCGGAGGACGCCCGCCACGAGATCGAGCAATTCCGTAGCTCACCGGGCGGCCATATCCGCATCAGTTCGGCGATGACGTTCGGGCGGCGCCACCTGCTGCCTGCTGTCGCTCGTTTCCTGGCGCGCTATCCCGAGGTCTCGGTCGATGTCGACTTGAGCCAGCGGTTCCCCGACCTGATCACCGGCGGTGCCGATGTCGTCATCCGCCAGGCTGACGAGCCGGTGCTGCTGTCGCTGGTGGCGCGCCGGCTGGCGCCGATGCGCATGGTGACGTGCGCCAGTCCTGCCTACCTGGCGCGCCATCCCGCGCCCCGTGTGCCGGCCGATCTGGCGGCGCACAACTGCCTGGTGTATTTCGCCAATGCGCGGGGAGAGTGGAATTTCCGCGGGGTTGAGGGCGAGTGCGCCATCAAGCCGAGGGGAAATTTCAGGGCCAATAGCGCCGATGCCGTGGTGGAGGCCGCGCTCAACGATCTGGGCGTTGCGGTGGTACCGACGTTCGCTGCCAGCGAGGCTTTGCGTGACGGCCGGCTGCGTCGCGTGCTGCCGGACTATCAGTTGCCGGAGCGGGCGCTTTATGCCGCCTACCTGCCCAATCCGACCATGGCGCATTGCACCAAGCTGTTCGTCGATTTCCTGGTGGAGCAGTTCGGGGAGACGCCTTATTGGGATTGATGAACAGTCTGTTCATCAATCGCCATTGAATCGGCGTCGACGCAAGCTCAACATCGGAAGCCCAAACGCAGACGACAAGAGGTCGATTCATGGCATCAGCAGCATCCGCGCACGACACCCTGGGCGGCACCAACGCCGTGACCTGGCGTGGCGGTGAAGAGCATTGGACCCGGCGCGACGACGTCGATCTGTTTCTCTGGCACAAGCCGGCCGCCGCCGGCGTGCCGCACGCCGGCACCATCTTCTTCGTGCATGGCTCGTCCATGGCTTCACAGCCGACCTTCGATCTGAGCGTACCCGGCCGGCCCGATTCGTCCGCCATGGACTGGTTCGCCGCGCGCGGCTTCGATACCTGGTGCATGGACAACGAAGGCTACGGCCGGTCGAGCAAGCACCGGCCGATCAATTCGGACATCAGCAACGGCGCGCTGGACCTTGCCGCCGGCAGCGCCTACATCCTGGAACGCGCCCGCGACAAACGCCTGCACATGTACGGCATTTCGTCCGGCGCGTTGAAGGCGGCCTTGTTCGCGCAGCAGCATCCGGAGCGGGTCGCGCGCCTGGCGCTGGATGCTTTCGTGTGGACCGGGGAGGGCAGCCCGACCCTGGCGCAGCGCAAGCAGCGCCTGCCGGAATTCATCGCCAAGAACCGCCGGCCCATCGATCGGGCGTTCGTGCAAAGTATTTTCTCGCGTGACCATCCAGGTTGTGCCGACGACAACACCGTGTCCGCCTTCGCCGACGCCATCCTGTCGCTGGACAATTCCATGCCCACCGGCACTTACGTCGACATGTGCTCGAAGCTGCCGCTGGTCGATCCGGAAAAAATCGATCTGCCGGTCATCCTCATGCGCGGCGAGTTCGACGGCATCGCTTCGGTCGAAGACCTGATGGCTTTCTTCGCGCGGCTGCCCAATAGTTTCAAGCAGTTCACGGTGATGCAGGGCATTTCGCACGCCAGCTTCCAGCAGAAGAACTACTACATGGTCTATCACATCCTGCATGCGTTCTATACGCAGCCGGAACCGGTGTATCGCTGAAAGCGGGCGCCAGGCGAAGTCTGGCCCAAGCCTGGGGCTTTAGCCACAGCGCCGGGATCCGCGCCCAGTATGCGGGTCCCGTCTTGCAGTCCATGAAGAAAAGCGAGTCCGGACCACCGGACCGCCGCCCGGACGCCGACACCGGCGCCGGGTGAAAAACGAGGAGACGAGGATGCAACATCGCTTTGCAGGCGCCCTTGCGCGCGCCGTCCGTTGCTGCGGTTTCTGGGCTGACAGGGCTGACACGGCCATTTGGTCTACCTGGGCCAGTGCTGCTCGCCCAGGCCGGCCCACCCGATACGTTATTCCTGTGTTGTTCGCTTGTGGCCTGCTGCTGGCCAACGCATTGGCCATTCCGGCAAGGGCGCAGGGGCCGGCGCAGACAGGTCCTTATCCCAGCGCGCCGATACGCTTGATCGTGCCTTTCGCGGCGGGTGGTTTCACCGATGTGGTGGCGCGCCTGCTGGGCGAGAAACTGGGCGCTGTGCTGGGCCAGCCGGTGGTGGTCGAGAACCGTGTCGGCGCGGGGTCGACCATAGGTACGGACTACGTCGCCAAGGCGCCGGCCGATGGCTATACGCTGGCACTGATCTCCACGACCCATACCATCGCGCCCTGGCTGTACAAGACGCTGCCTTACGATCCTATCAAGAGTTTCGCGCCCGTCACCAAGCTAGTGGATAGTCCTTATGTGCTCGTGACCAATCCGCAGAAGGTGCCCGCCAAGAGCGTTGCTGAATTGATCGCGCTGGCCAAGGCCAAGCCGGGGCGGCTGGATTACGCCTCTTCCGGCAATGGCAGCAGCCAGCATCTGGCGGCGGCGCTGTTCGCGAGCATGGCGAACATACAGTTGATGCACGTGCCGTATCGCGGCAGCGGGCAGGCGCTGGCGGACATCATGGGTGGGCAGGTATCGATGGGCTTTCTCGGGGTAACGGCCGCCTTGCCGCAGATCCGTGCGGGACGCTTGCGGGCGCTGGCGGTTACCACGACGCAACGCTCGGTGGATCTGCCCGACGTGCCGACGCTGAATGAAGCGGGTGTGAAGGGTTACGAGGCCACGATCTGGCTGGGCCTGATCGCGCCGGCTGGTACGCCGGCGGACGTAGTCCGGCGTCTGCACGATGCCTCGGCCCAGGTTATGCAGAGCGAGGACGCCCGCAAGGCCCTGGCCACCGCGGGTTTGACGCTGAGCCTGGACACCTCGGCGGAGTTTGGCCAATTGCTGCAAAGCGAGTTGGCCAAATGGGGCGAGGTGGTTAAGCAGACCGGTGCGACGGTGAATTAAGCAGCGGCGAGCTGCTCGTGCTCGTGCCGGTGCGCAGGCCAAGGGTACGGCCGCCTGCGTAGGCGCGTAGTTGGGACAGGGCGCAGCAATCTGCGGCGGTAAGCAGGCTTGGGCGGGTGCAACAGCCTGCGCAGGCAGTTAGGCCAGGTAGGGCAAGGTACAGCAGCCCGCGCAGGCGGGTAGGCTAGGGCAGGGTGGCGGGATAGCTGTCCAGGGCCAGGGCAATCTGGCGGCGGATGTCCCACATTTGCAGCGAAGCGGCTACCGCGCCGTAGAAGACGCCATCGCGTACCACGAACATGGCGGGCAGATGGAAGACTTCGTAGCGCTGCACCAGGCCGCCATTGTCGCCGGCGTCTATCCAGCACAGGCGCTGAACCCCCAAGTCCATCTTCGGCAACTGCTCGCGCGCCACTTTGCAGTTGGCGCAGGTGCGGCTATGGAACACGACCAGCGACAGCCCGGGCGCGTCCAGTAGAAAACGATCGGCGGTACCGTCGTTGAGTTCGATTTCGTCCATCCGCTGTAGATCCTTGCTACGCGCCGGGAAGCCGGCGCATCGATAGGCCCGCATGTTAGCGCGGGCGGAGAGGATGGGGGGCTTGCCCAGGGCAGCCTGACGGGCCGCCGGTCGGCATGGGCATGGTTCCTGCTGAGCAGCGCGTCCCCCTCCGCGCGGCGTGGTATCCATGCAATCCGACAGCTTCTTCACTTCCCTGGGCAACACCATCGGCGAGGTCATCCGGTCCATCGTCAGCGCCTTGAAGTACGTGCTGGGCGGCTTCGGCCATGCCATCGGTGAGTTTTCCGGCGGCCTGGCGCGGGCCTTGGGCATGAACCCAACCTTGTTCAATTTCGCGTTGCTGATACTCGGACTGCTGCTTCTGTGGGCCGCCATCAGCGCACTGGTCAGGCGATCCCTGCTAGGCTTCATCTTCTGGATCATCCTGGCGGTACTGGTCTTGGGAGCCCTGATCGAATGACAACGACACGCGGCGCGAAGAAAACCTCGAAAGAGATTGCCCTGGCAACCAAGGCCACGAAGGCTACGAAAGCTACGAAGGCCACGAAAGCTACGAAAGCCACGAAAGCCACGAAAGCCACGAAAGCCACGAAGGCCGCCAAGACCGCCAAGACCGCCAAGACCGCCAAGACCGCCGCGGCCGGCATACTGGTCGGCATAGGTGGCTGGAACTTCGCGCCGTGGCGTGGCGAGTTCTATCCTTCGGACGTGCCGCAGAGCCGCGAGCTGGAGTACGCCAGCCGGCACGTCACCGCCATCGAAATCAACAGCACCTATTACGGCACACAAAAGGCCACGTCCTTTGCGCGCTGGCACGATGCCACGCCGGATGGCTTCGTCTTCACCTTGAAGGCCTCCCGCTACGCCACGAATCGACGCGTCCTTGCCGAAGGCGCGGATTCAGTCCGCCGATTCCTGGAAAGCGGCATCACGGAGCTGGGTTCCAAACTGGGTCCCATCCTGTGGCAGTTCGCGCCGACCAAGGTTTTCGACGCCGACGATTTTGAAAGTTTCCTGGCGTTGCTGCCGGCGCGCCAGGACGGCATCGCCTTGCGTCACGCCATGGAAGTACGCCACGACAGTTTCATGGATCCGGCTTATCTGAAGCTGGCGCGCAAGTACAAGGTCACCACGGTCTACACGGATAACCCCGACTTTCCGTCCATGGCCGACCTGACCGCGGATTTCGTCTACATCCGCTTGATGTGCGCCGACGCGAAGCTGCGAACCGGCTATCCGCCGCGCGAACTGGACATCTGGGCGGAGCACGCGCGGACCTGGGCGGCGGGTGGGCAGCCGGCAAAGCTGCCACGCGTGGCGGCGGCTTCGGCGGAGGCGGGCAATGGCAAGCGCCGTGACGTCTACCTGTATTTCATCAACGGTGCCAAGGAAAAAGCCCCCGCCGCGGCGATGGCGCTGCTTGAGCGTTTGCAGGCCAAATAGTCCCGTTGTTTTTGCGTGGCTGGCGCAAGGTGCCAAAGGATGGTTTTTTTGGGGAGAGTCCCCCATTGCCCCTTCTTTTGGGCTATCGCCCCTACGGCCACGACCGTGCGCAAGCCGAGGCGTCGGCTTGGATTCGGGCCGATTGAATCTCAGTACAGCCAAGCCAAGCCGAGCTGAGCTGAGTTAGGCCGAGCTAGCCAGGCCAGAACGGCGAAAAGCCTGATTTTTCCTGCCTTGTTACCATAAGGTCCACCTAACGAGTACGCCTGGATCTTCATGCCCGCAGCTACGCCTACGTCCCGTCACCCGATTTCCTCGCGCTGGCCCCGCTTCCTGGTGCTGGCCGGCCTGACCGCCGCCATGGCAGCGTCCTATCCCGCGCTGGGTCAGACCAGCGCTCCCACGCTCACCGCGCAGGCGCCCGCCGACCAGGATCGGGATCCTGCCGCCTGCCTGGCCAGGTTGCGCGTGAACGCGCCGGCCAACGGTATCAGCGTGGCGGATTTCGACCGCTATACCCAGGGGTCCAGGCTGCTGGCCGTCACCGTGGCCGCCGCCAAGGCGCAACCGGAAAGCAAGGAATATTGGTGGGACTACATCGCCAAGACCGTCGACGACCAGCGCGTCGCCGAAGGCCAGGCGGTGCTGCAGAAATACACCGCGCAGTTGAACAACATCGACCAGACCTACCAGATCGACAGCGAACCTCTGGCCGCCATCTTCGGCATCGAGACCAACTACGGCACGCAGTTCGGCAAGGTCGATGTGCTCAATGCCTGGCTGACCCGCGCCTGCACCGAAAACAAGCCTTTGTGGATCAAGAACGTCTACGCCTCGGCCCGCCTGCTGCGTGACGGCGTCGTGCAACGCGAAAACTTCATCGGCTCGTGGAGCGGCGCCTTCGGCATGACGCAATTCATCCCGACCTCGTTCTATGAATTGGCCGCTGATGGCGACGGCGATGGCCGTATCGATCTCTACAACTCCCTGCCCGACGCCCTGGCGTCCACCGCCAATCATCTGCTCAAGCGCAAGGCAAAGTGGACTCGCGGCTTGCCGCCGGTGGTTGAGGTGAAGCTGCCCGGCGCTATCGCGGCGACGCTGCCACAATCCCCCGACGCCGAGATCATGAATCAGGACGACAGGCGCACCCTGGCGCAATGGTCCACCGCCGGCGTCACGCTGGCCGACGGCAAGCCGCTGAGCAGCCTGCGCAGCGGCCCGCCCTGGGCTTCCGTGCCGGCCTACGTGTTCGCACCCACGGGTGCGCGCGGCCCCGTGTTCCTGGCGACGAATAATTTCGATGCCATCCTGCACTACAACCAGGCACGCAAATATGCGTTGGCGGTGAGCCTGTTGACCAACCGTCTCAAGGGCGATGGTCCGCTGGTCACGCCGTGGCCTACCGATGATCCCGGACTGTCGCGCGCGCAGATCAAGTCGCTGCAGCAACTGCTGGCGAACCGCGGCTACGACGTCGGCACGCCTGATGGCATCCCCGGCAGCAAGACACGCGAGGCCGTGTCCGCCGAGCAGGCCCGCCTGGGCCTGCCGCAAGACGGCCGCCCCGGTGGCCGCATATTGAAGGTATTGCAGGCGCAGTAATCAGCGCCATGCGGGGCGGGCTTCTGGACAGCCCAGCCCAAATGGCCTGGGCTACAGTCTTGGCTGCGACGCCAGGTCCTGCGCCTGATTTGGCACTGCGGCACATTACGCCTCATCAGGCAGCGGCCCGCGCGTATCACTCCGCCGGGATCACCAGATCCGCGGTGCCCGGGCAGACCCAGCGCACGCATTCGCGCGTGGTGTCGATGCAGCCGCCATCGACATACACGCCGCGCGGTTCGCGCAAGCGCACCATCAGTTTCAGGATGCGTTCGACCGCGGCGGGATCGGCCAGCGACACCCGCACCTTGGCTTCGACGATGCTTTCGTCCAGCCGCGTCTTGCCCGCCGCGTCCACGTACACGCCGTCGCGCCAGTGGTAGATCTCCACGCATTTGGTGGTCAGCGTGAAGGGCTGTTCATGCTTCCAGAAATTGTTGAACAGGCCGCTGCCCAGATAGAAGACCCACGATCCTTCGAAACCTTCGGCATCGGCCGACCGTTCGTCCGGATTGCGAAACCACAGCCGGTCACCCGGCACGTAATATTTCGGCGGCAAGGGGGCTTCCATCGACCCGTACTCGCGCAGGAACACATCATGGAACAGTCCCGACATGATGGCGCGCGTTTCCCAACGGCGCTGCAACTGCGCCAGCAGGGCCGGGTTGCTGCGCGCCAGCTCCTGCGCGATACCCAGCAAGGTCACGTACTCCGTCGCGCGATAGCAGGAAAAGGAATACAGCTTGCCGGAATCTTCCGGCTGCGAAGCCTTGCGCAACGCTTCGATCAGCGATTTGCCGGGCAATACGGTGAAGCCCGTGTCTTCCGCATAGGTCCAGTAGTCCGCCGGCCGTTCCGCTTGCTCGGTGTCGAAAGCCAGTTCGGTCTTGTACGCGGCCTGCACGATGTCGCGCTTGATGCGCACCGCCGCCGCCAGCTCGTCGTGGCTGGGATAGCGGAAGGCGACCGGCGCCACCAGCATGGCCACCACGATCTCCCGTTCCAGGTTGCGCTCGGCGTCGGACGGGAAGCGCTGGTCCAGCACCGCCCGCAGGCCCGTGGTGTCGAAGCCGGGCGTCCATTCGGCGGCGATTCCGGGCCGCAGAAACAGGCGGGTCAGGGCAGTGCCATCGCTCTGCCCGTCGTGCACCTCGATCACATCGCGCAGCCCTAGCGCCTGCACATAGTCAAGGGCGCGGCCGCGTTCCGCGGCGACGGCGGCAGGCGCGGTGCCAAAAATTTCGATGCCCGCGGCTTGCGGTTGGGGGAGAGTGCTGACCACCGGGGTACTCCAGGAAATCGACTTCGGGAAGGCGTATCGTGGGGCGCGAGGGCTGACGCTTTGCTTAAGGTCGCTGGCGCCCGCACTCGGGCTTTTGGGATCATAGGCGATGCGCCTATGATTGCGCTCGGTCAAACGCCTGGTGGCAAGCTGAAAATTATGTTTGGTCCGTCGCTCGGCCGCAAAAATCAACATTGGGCGGAAATTACACACCTGAAGGAGGCGGGTCCCGGGTCGCCGCCCCCTGACAGGCGTGGCAGGTACGCCAATTGCTGAGTAGAAGCCTTGTTGACGCCAGGCCGCCCCAGTGCTGCCGGCGTCGTGCCTGCCGCCACTCGTCGTGGCGCCAACGTGATCATGTGGGAGGTAAACATATGGACTTCGGAACGGCTACCCAAACGGCTTTCGATCAAACTCAAACCCAAACCCGGCGCGGCCTGCGTCTCTCCGCGGCGGGCCTTGCGCTTTGCGCGATGGGGCTGCTCGGAGTCAGCACCGGCGCCCACGCCGACGAGCAATACAAGCAGGATGTCGCCCGTTGCAACAGCGGCCAAAGCGCCCAGCCCAAGGCCACCTGCCTGCGCGAGGCTGGCGCGGCTCAAGTGGAACGCCGCCGCAATGGCCTGTCGGATCCCAGTTCTTCGGCGCAAGCCCAGAATGCCATGCAACGTTGCGACCGCTTGCCGGCCGACCAGCGCCAGAATTGCATGTTGTTGATGTCCGGCCAAGGCCAGACCACGGTGCAAGGCAGCGTGGCCGGCGGCGGCGTGCTGCGTCAAACCGAAATTCAAGTGCCGGTTGGCACCCCGGGCACCGGCGCCCCCGGCTATGGTGCCCCCGGCTACCCTGCCGGTTCGGGTTATTCTTCGGGCACGCCCGCGCCGATGGCGCCGCCCCCTGCCGTGCGCCCGCCGCCTCCGGCCGCGCCTCCGAGCGTGACGCCTTACGGTTCGCAGCCGCGCTATTGATCTTCCTGCCATGTGACATCCAACCCGGCGGCGTCTTCGACCCGCCGGGTTTGCTTTTGTCATCGCTTGATCACGCCGGCGTTGCGGCCATCTTCTTTCAGGCAAAATGGCGGTTGTTTCGTTTCCGTTTCCCGGTTCATGTCCGACGTTATTGCCCTGATCTTCGATTTCGACGACACGCTGGCACCCGACAGCACGTCGGGTTTCCTCGAAAGCGTGGGCGTGGACACGGCCGCGTTCTGGAAAGAGCAGGTCGACCCGCTGCTGTTCCAGCAAGACTGGGATCCCGTTCCTGCGTACCTGTATCGCATGATCGAGCTGTCGCAAAGCGGCAAGCATGGCCTGATCACCCGTGAACGCCTGGCCGAATGGGGCGCGCGCCTGCCTTTGCATGCTGGCGTCCAGACCTTGTTCCAACGGCTGCGCGACGCCGTGCGCGCGGCCCATCCGCAAGTGCTGCTGGAGTTCTACCTGATCTCCAGCGGTATCGGCGACGTCGTGCGGGCCACGCCGATCGCCCACGAGTTCACCGATATCTGGGCGTCGGAATTCGTATATGGCGAAGATGGCGGCATCCATTTCCCACGCCGCATCGTCAGCTATACCGACAAGACGCGTTATCTGTTCCACATCCAGAAAGGGATCGTCGGTCCGGCTTTTCGCAGCAAGCCCTTCGAAGTCAACCGTAAAGTACCGGAAGACCGCCTGCGCATTCCCTTCGACCAGATGATCTTCGTCGGCGACGGCTACACCGACATTCCTTGCTTTTCCCTGATCCGGCGCGCCGGTGGCTATGCCTTCGGCGTGTGGGACCCTCGCCACCGCGACAAACGCAGCCGGGCCTGGGGCTTTATCGAGGACGGCCGGGTGTCCAATCTGAACCAGGCCCGTTACGACGACCAGGCCGAACTTTATCAATGGCTCGAAGAGGCCGCCGCCAGCCTGGCCGGCCGCATCGCCTTGAAGTCGCGGGTGTACCGTGGCTGAACGGGATCTGCGAGATACGACGGCAGGGTTTAACGCCGGGGTGACTAACACTGTGACCGACAGCGCGACTGCCGGAACGGCTGCTCCGATCGACACCGCGGCGCCGGCCATCTCCACGGCCCAGGCGGACTTCGATACCGCCATGATGCGGCTGGCGCTGGCTCAGGCCGAGGCCGCCATCGCCGTGGGCGAGGTGCCGGTAGGCGCGGTGCTGGTCGATGGCCAGGGCCAGGTGCTGGGTACCGGCTACAACCGCACCATCATCGATCACGATCCCACCGCGCATGCCGAAGTGGTCGCCCTGCGTGCCGCCGCCCGGCATTTGAGCAATTACCGGCTGCCGGGACTCAGCCTCTACGTCACGCTGGAGCCCTGCGTCATGTGCATGGGCGCCATGCTGCATGCGCGCCTGGCGCGGGTCTGCTACGGCGCCACCGATCCCAAGACCGGCGCCTGTGGCAGCGTGCTGGACGTCGGCGCGGTTGCGCAACTGAATCATCAAACCCTCTTCCATGGCGGCATCCTGGCGGAACCCTGCGGCGACTTGCTGCGGAGTTTTTTCCGGGCGCGCCGTCGCAAGGAAATCCAGACATGAGCAACAAGCAAGGTATTTATCTTTTTTCGCCCTCGTCGGCGGTGGCCGACCCGCAAGCCGTCGAGCGCGCGAAGAAGAATCTGACGGCCGAGGGCTTCCCCACGGTGGTCGACCGCGGCGCGCTGGCGGTGCATCAGCGCTTCGCCGGCACCGACGCGCAGCGTCTGGCCGCGCTGGACCGCGCGCTCAAACAGAAGCACCCCATCGTCATGGCGACGCGCGGCGGCTATGGCCTGGGCCGCCTGCTGCCCATGATCGACTGGAAAGCGGTGGCCGACAGCGGTAAACGCTTCGTCGGTATGAGCGATTTCACGGTATTCAATCTGGCCTTGCTGGCGCAGACCGGGGCCATCAGCTATACCGGCGCCACGGCCATTGCGGACTTCGGCGGCAAGAAGGTCGACGAGCTGACCGGCGCGCTGTTCGGCGAACTGATGCGGGGCGAGCTGGAAATCCTCAGCTACGAAACCGAGGATGCCGATCCCGTGGATTGCCGCGGCATCCTGTGGGGCGGCACCCTGGCCATGGTGGCATCCCTGGTCGGGACGCCCTATATGCCGCGCATCCGCGGCGGCATCCTGTTCCTGGAGGATGTGGCCGAACATCCCTATCGTGCCGAGCGCATGCTGACCCAGCTATGGCAAGCGGGCATTTTGCAGAAGCAGAAAGCCATTCTGTTGGGGCATTTCACCGACTACCGCCTGGCGCCGAATGACAATGGCTTCGATTACCCGGAAGTGGTGAAGTGGTTGCGCCAGACCGTCAAGGTGCCGGTGCTTACAGGCCTGCCGTATGGGCACATCACGAGCAAGGCGACATTGCCGATCGGCAAGAAGATAGGCTTGGCGACCGAACCGGGCCTGGTGCATCTGGTGCTCGACGAGCATGATCACGACCATGAGCACGGCGATGGCCAACACCATGACCACGACCATGGCCCCGATCACGGTGATGATCATGATCATGACCATGGGCATGATCACGGTAAGGCCAACGCCGTGGCCCAGGGCCGCGATGACGGGCATGACCATGGTCACGATGATGGCGACGATCACACGCACCCTGGCCCTGCCGGGCACGCTCATTGAGCCATGCTTGCCGCGAAGACGCGGACGTAGTTGCCGCCCAAAATGGCGCTGGCGTCCCGTTCGCCGAAGCCCGCGTCCAGCAGTGCCTGGGCCAGCAACGGCAACTCGCGATAGCTGTCGAAGACTGACGGTCCGAGCAGCCCCAGCATGTCGGATCCCAATCCCACGTGCTCCGCGCCCACCACGTCGGCCATGGCACGCATGCCTTGCGCCATGGCCGCCAGGGTGGGGTAGGTGCTGGCCACCGGCCAGACGCCGATCACGCCGCCGGTGTCGGCCACCAACCGCGCATGCGCCGGCGAAATCGTGCGCGAATAACGGCCCGGATGCTGGCTAAGCGAGGTGTGCGACAGCACCAGCGGCCGGCGCGTGACCTTGGCGGCGCGCTGCACCAGTTCGTAGGTGCCGTGGGCGATGTCGACCACGATGCCCAATTCATTGCAACGCTGGATGACGGCCGCGCCGAAATCGGTCAAGCCCTGGTGCACCGGCGGGGCGGTCTGGATGTCGCCCAATTCATTGACACGGTAATGCGTCAGCTGCAGATGCCGCAGGCCATGGCGGTGGTAGGCATCGTCCAGGCGTGCCAGGTCGCCTTCCAGGAAATCCGCGCCTTCCGCCGACACGATGACGGATTGGCCGTCGCGCCAGGCCGCGCGCAACTGCGCGGACGTGCGCACCGCATGCAGATTCTGTTGCGCCATCAAGTCGGCCAGGCGGCGGAAGCCAGCTTCGCCGCGCGCGGACATTTCACCAGGGTCGGGGTCGCGATAGGCCACGATGCGGCGGCGGCCGGTAGGGCTGGTGACCACATGATCGGCACTGGAGTCCGTGACGATGGCCAGGCAGACCGCATGCATCGCGCCGGCCCGCATGGGCGCCGCCAGCGCCGTGAAGGGCAGGGGGATGGGACGGCGGCCCAGGCTGACACGGCCGGCATGGCTATGAATGTCGACCGTGGTCTGGGCAGCCAGCCAGGCGGGGATGGTTGGCGGGGGCGCCGGTTGGGCGGATGTGGCGTGGGCGTCGGTGCCGATTTTGTCGTGGGCGCGATGGCCGGCCCGCCCGGCAGCGCCATACGCTCCGTCGGCCGATCCGCCCGCGGCACAGCCGGCCAGGCTGGCTATCGGGGCGAGGCCGGCGAATGTAGCCATGGAGGCCATGGCGGCGAGGCCCAGGACATTGCGCCGGCCGATGGCCCAGGCCGCACCGGGTTCCAGCACGGGCGTCACACGCGCCGCGCGAATCCGGTAGCGCCACCCGGCGGGGTCATCGGCCAGCAATTCCCAGCGGCCCTGCACGCTGACCGGGCCGCTGCGCCAGTCGACGGATGCATCCGCATGGACTTCCACCACCATGTCGGCATGCCAGCCGCCGTGAGCCGCGCAACAGGCGGGTTGCTGGATGAGCAGCAATGTGTCCGACGCCAGGCCTGCATCCGGGAATACCGGATACCCGACCAGGCGCACCACGGCATCCATGGCGATACCGGCGGCGCCGGCATGAATCTCGTCCCACGAAACAGACGTGCTCATACGAATTCCATTCCACGGTCTCCGCAACCTCAACATGCGCCATGCTGCGCGGCCACGCTTTCATTTTTCTTTCATCGAATGATGAAGTTTTCGTTTCAAAGGAAACTCTACAGGGCTTGCCGTTCCACATTTTTCGCTGATCGCACGCAACAGCGAGTCGAGCCTGTCACACTGTTCCGGTTCGGTAAAAATCGCGTGATATTCTTCCAACCTGACAATAGTTTGAATGAGTGAGCCATCCAGGCGCGCACGGTGCGCCGTGCTGCCGTTCATCTTTTTCCTGGAGACTTGATGCCTCATTCGACCCCGCTCATCACGACCATCGTGGGCGGCCTGGTACTGGCGTTCATTTTGGGCGCTGTCGCCGTCCGCCTGAAGATGCCGCCACTGATAGGCTACTTATTCGCCGGTATTCTGGCCGGGCCGCACACGCCGGGCTTCACCGCGGACGGCCACCTGGCGCAGGAACTGGCTGAACTGGGCGTGATCCTGCTGATGTTCGGCGTCGGCCTGCATTTCTCCCTGAAGGATCTGCTGTCGGTCAAAGGCATCGCCGTGCCGGGAGCCATCGTGCAGATTGCCGTGGCGACGCTGATGGGGCTGGGGCTGTCGCAACTGATGAACTGGACGCTGGGGGGCGGCTTGCTGTTCGGCCTGGCGTTATCGGTGGCCAGTACGGTGGTCCTGATCAAAGCGCTGGACGATCGCCAGATGGTCGAGACGGGAATAGGGCGTATCGCGGTGGGGTGGCTGATCGTCGAGGATCTGGTGATGGTCGCCGCGCTGGTGCTGATCCCGGCCCTGTCCGGCGTGCTGGGCGGACGGGGCGCGGAAGGCGGCCCGACCTTGTGGTGGGTGCTGGGCATGACCGTGGTCAAGGTGGCCGCGTTCGTCGCCATCATGCTGGTGTTCGGGCGCCGCGTGATTCCCTGGCTGTTGGAACGTATCGTCCACACCGGCAACCGCGAACTCTTCCGCCTGGGCGTGCTGGCCTGCGCGCTGGGGGTGGCCTACGGCGCCACGGCGCTGTTCGGCGTGTCCTTCGCGTTGGGCGCCTTCTTCGCCGGCATGGTCATGGCCGAGTCGGAATTCAGCCAGCGGGCCGCCGACGAGTCGCTGCCCTTGCGCGACGCGTTCTCGGTCTTGTTCTTCGTTTCGGTAGGGATGCTGTTCGATCCGCTGTCCTTCCTGCGCGATCCCTGGGGCGTGCTCGGCACGACGCTCATCATCGTGGTGGGCAAATCCATCGCTGCTTACCTGATCGTGCGCGCCTTCCGCCATTCGAAGATGACGGCGCTGACGATTTCCGCCAGCCTGGCGCAGATCGGCGAATTCTCCTTCATCCTGGCGGGCCTGGGCATCACCCAACAGATCATGCCCAGCGATGCGCAAGATCTGGTGCTGGGCGGCGCCATCTTGTCCATCATCATCAATCCGCTGCTGTTCAATCTGCTGGACCGCTATCGGCACAGGATCGAGGAAGCGCAGTTGCGGCCCGAACAGCCCGACCCGGGTGTTTGAGGTACTACGCCAATACCTAGGCCGGCGCCGACCCCGCCGGTAGATTGCCCCCGACGACCCAGTCCGGCAGCCGCGCGCCCGGCACCGCGGCGCTGGTGGCCAACGTGCCGATAGCGGCCGCGGCCGTACCTCCCGCCGCAGGGTCGGCGTCGGCGTCGGCGTCGGCGTTCAGCCGACCGCTACTGCTACCGGCGCCGCCATTACCGTGGCCGTCGGCAGCGGCGCTCTGATGGCCGTCGGCTCCCGCCGCGTCGGCATCGAGCGAACGCAAGGGCAGGTCGTGCACCAACTGCTTGGTGGCGGACACCGCATCCGGCGCGGTCAGCATGAACGTGTCCACCAGCGCGGAAATGCGCATGTCCAGCGATTCCGGCTCGCACAAGTCATGCACGAAGCCGATGCGCCACGCTTCCGTTGCACTGAAGGTTTCCCCGGTCAGGAACCAGCGCGTCGCGTGGCGCGGGCCGATGGCGCGCAGTACATAGGGTGCGATCACCGCGGGCGCCAGGCCCAGCCGCGTCTCCGGCAGGGCGAACGTTGCCTGGGATGATGCAATGGTGATGTCGCAGGCGGCCGCCAGGCCCATGCCGACCGACATGCAGATGCCGTGGACGCGGGCGATGGTGGCCTTGGGGCAGGCGTAAATGGTGTGCAGCATGGCCGCGCAGGCGAGCGCGTCGGCCCGTTCGTCTTCTTCGCCCGGCTGGGTGCCGTAGCGGGCCTGGCCGATATCGGCGCCGGCGCAGAAGCCGATCCCGCGGCCGGCCAGCACGATCACGCGTATTTGCGGGTCGCGGCCCAGCGTCTGGAAAGTTTCGTCCAGTTCCTGGACCATCAGCGGATCCATGGCATTGCGGACATCGGGCCGGGAAAGCCACACCACGGCCGCTTGGGGCTTGTATTCGATTTCCAGTGTTTGCGGCATGATGTGCTTCCTTTCTCGCCACGCTATGTGGCAGATCGCTATTACATAGACTTTGTTCGGGGTTGACAATTGACTGAACAAATGGATTAAGGAATAGGTAGCAATCCACTCTGTTGGATCCTGGTTCGATTCCGGCGCGCTCTCAAATGCTGTTTTTTGCGGTGCAGCGTAAGGCGTTGGTACACTGTGCGGTTCCTTTGTCAGCATTTACGCAAATTTCCCCACACACCCGTGATCTCCACCGCCAATCTAACCATCCAGTTCGGCCCCAAACCCCTGTTCGAGAACGTCAGCGTCAAGTTCGGCGGAGGCAACCGCTATGGCCTCATCGGCGCCAACGGTTCCGGCAAGTCGACCTTCATGAAAATCATCGGGGGCGATCTCGAGTCGACCTCCGGTAACGTCTCGCTGGAGCCGGGCGTGCGCCTGGGCAAGCTGCGCCAGGACCAGTTCGCCTATGAAGACGTACGGGTGCTGGACGTGGTCATGATGGGCCACACGGAAATGTGGGACGCGATGTCCGAGCGCGACGCCATCTACGCCAACGCCGACGCCACCGACGACGACTACATGCGCGCCGCCGACCTGGAGGCCAAGTTCGCCGAATACGACGGCTACACGGCCGAGGCGCGCGCCGGCGAGTTGCTGCTGGGCCTGGAGCTGCCGGTCGAACAGCACAACCTGCCGATGCGCGAAGTAGCGCCTGGCTGGAAGTTGCGGGTGCTGCTGGCACAGGCGCTGTTCTCCAATCCCGATGTGCTGTTGCTGGACGAACCGACCAACAACCTGGACATCAACACCATCCGCTGGCTGGAAAACGTGCTCAATAGCTACCAGAGCACGATGATCATCATCAGCCACGATCGCCACTTCCTGAACCAGGTCTGCACCCACATGGCCGACCTGGACTATCGCGAAATCCGTATCTATCCCGGCAACTACGACGACTACATGCTGGCGTCCACGCAGGCGCGCGAACGCCTGTCGACCGACAATGCCAAGGCCAAGGAACGCATCTCCGAACTGCAGGACTTCGTGCGGCGCTTCTCCGCCAACAAGTCCAAGGCACGCCAGGCCACGTCGCGCTTGAAGCAGATCGACCGCATCAAGTCCGAACAGGTCGAAGTCAAGCCGTCGTCGCGCCAGAACCCGTACATCCGCTTCGAGCAGAACAAGGTCCTGCATCGTCTGGCGGTGACGGTCGAACATCTTTCCAAGGCCTACGACGCCCCGGTCATCAACGATTTCTCGGCCATGATCGAAGCGGGCGAGAAGATCGCCATCGTCGGCGCCAACGGCGTGGGCAAGACCACGCTGCTGCGCCTGCTGGCGGACGACCTGGCGGCGGACAAAGGCAGCGTGAAGTGGTCGGATAACGCCGACAAGGGTTATATGGCGCAGGACGTGTCGGACCAGTTCCAGCAGACCGACATCAACCTGTTCGACTGGATGACCAATCACCGCCAGCCCGGCGATGACGACCAGTCCATCCGTTCGGTGCTGGGCCGTCTGCTGTTTTCCGCCGACGACCTGCCCAAGGCGCCCAAGGTGCTGTCCGGCGGCGAAAAGAACCGCATGACGTTCGGCCGCCTGATGCTGGGCCGGCACAACGTCCTGCTGATGGACGAGCCGACCAATCACTTGGACATGGAATCGATTGAATCGCTGCAGTTCGCGCTGGAGAAGTTTGCCGGCACACTGATCTTCGTTTCGCATGACCGCGAGTTCGTGTCCGGCCTGGCCACCCGCGTGATTGAAATCCTGCCCAACGGGGAAATCATGGACTACCGCGGCGGCTACGAGGACTACCTGGCGTCGCGCGGCCTGGAGGCTTGAGGCTGGCCGCTTCAGCCATCTTGTCCTCCCCATGCCTTCCTCCGATACGCCACGTCCCGCGGCGACAGCGCCCGGTTCCGTGAAGGTGACCGGGCAGATCCTGTCCATCCTCGTGTTCAATTTCCTGGGCTACCTGACCGTGGGCTTGCCCATGGCGGTGCTCCCGGGATACGTGCACAACGAACTGGGCTACGGCTCGGTGCTGGCCGGGCTGGTCATCAGCATCCAGTATCTGGCCACGTTGTTGAGCCGTTCGCATGCCGGCCGCATGTCCGACAGCGTCGGACCCAGGAAGACGGTGCTGATCGGCCTGGCGGCGTGCGCGGCCAGTGGGGTATTCCTCTTGATGGCTTACGCCTTCGAGCGGTCACCCATTGTCAGCTTGACCGCGCTGCTGTTGGGCCGCCTGATCCTGGGTTTCGGTGAAAGCTGGGTGGGCACGGGCGGACTGACCTGGGGCATAGGCAAGGTTGGCGCGGCCCACACCGGTCGCGTGATTTCCTGGAGCGGTATCTGTACTTATGGTGCCCTGGCGATAGGCGCGCCGCTGGGCGTGGTGCTGCAGTCGCGCTGGAGCATGGGCGCGGTGGGCGCCGCCGTGCTGGGCGTGGGGCTGGTCGGCATCGCGCTGGCTGTGCCGCGTGCGCCCGTGGCGGTGGTGGGGGGCGCACGCATGGCCTTCAAGCACGTGATGGCGCAGGTACTGCCGCATGGCTTGGCGCTGGGCCTGGCGTCCGTGGGCTTCGGCTCCATCGCCACCTTCATCACGCTGTACTACGCGTCCTTCAAATGGGAGGGCGCGGCGCTGGCCTTGAGCGTGTTCGGCTGTGCCTTCATCGGCGCGCGCCTGCTGCTCGCCAATACGATCCCCCGTTTCGGCGGTTTCCGCGTGGCCATCTGTTCGATCGCGGTGGAAGTGCTGGGCTTGCTGTGCCTGTGGCTGGCGCCGCTGCCCAGCTTCGCGCTGGCGGGTGCCGCGCTGACCGGCTTCGGGTTCTCGCTGGTCTTCCCGTCGCTGGGCGTGGAAGCGGTGACACGTGTGCCGGCCGGCAATCGCGGCGCGGCCCTGGGCGCTTACTCGGTGTTCCTGGATCTGTCCCTGGGCATCACCGGGCCCGTGGTGGGGCTGGCGGTGGCCGCCTATGGCTATCCTTCGATTTTCCTGTTGGCGGCGCTGGCATCGGTGCTGTCCATCGGCATCATCGTGCTGCTGCTCAAGGCGTCCCGGCGTGCCGCTGCCGTACGCGCTACGGGTAGTGCCTGATCGCGGTATTTAGCGGCGGCACGTAGTGGCTGCACTTAGCGGTACTTAGCGGTATTTGAGGGACCGAAAGACTATGGCCACGACGCTGGCGCAGCCTGGCGAATACCAGGAAACGATCAAGAAGAGTCTGTTCCTGGCGCTGGCGGCGCCGGTTGCCGACGCGCAGGCCGCCATGGATTTCATCGCGCACCGCAGCGACCCCGATGCCACGCACAACTGCTGGGCCTATCGCGTGGGCGACCAATACCGCTTCAACGATGATGGAGAACCGGGCGGCAGCGCCGGACGTCCCATCCTGCAAGCCATCGACGGCCAGCAATGCGATCGCGTGGCCGTGCTGGTGATCCGCTGGTATGGCGGCATCAAGCTGGGAACGGGGGGATTGGTGAGGGCCTATGGCGGTTGCGCCGCCAACTGCCTGCGGCTGGCGCCGCGGGTGGAAATCATCGAGATGGTGCGCGCCAGTTGCCGCTGCGCTTATGGTGATCTGCAATGGCTGCAATCGCGCCTGGCGGCGGCTGGTGCCGCCGTCGTGACCGAAGATTTCGACGGCGAAGGCGCGGCTCTGACGCTGGACATTCCCCGCGTCGCGGTGGCGGATCTGGCACAGGCCATCACCGACGCGACGCGGGGCCGCAGCAGCTTGGAAGTGGCTCAAGCCTGACGTCGGCCTGTGCCTGGGTCGTCGCTGCAACGGTACGGCACGCGGCAGCTCCGAATTCAAGCCAGGCCTTCAAGCTTCAGGGCTGTTGCTCGCCGGCCTGTGCTTGAGCGGTGGCGATTTCCTGGTGGACTTTTTCCATGTCCAGGGATTTGACCTTGGTCAGCAGCTCTTCCAACTGGCCCGGCGACAAAGCGCCCGGCTGCGAGAACAGCAATACCTGCTCGCGGAACACCATCAGCGTGGGAATGGAGCGAATGTTCAGCGCGCCCGCCAGTTCCTGCTCGACGTCGGTGTTGACCTTGGCGAAGGTGACATCAGGATGGCCTTCGGCGGCTTTTTCGAACACCGGCGCGAAGCCGCGGCAGGGGCCACACCACGGCGCCCAGAAGTCGACGATCACAGTACCGTCGCCCGCGACGGCATCCTGGAACGAGTCCTTGTTCATTTCCACTACGCTCATTTGACACATCCTTGCCGCGTCAGCGGCGGCTGGTAGCCCGGACCGTGTTAAAGGCCAAGGCTTGGGTAAAAAACGGCAACCCGGACGCAGGTAGCGTCCGGATTCATCGACGGCATGATAATCGCCGCGATGTCTTCGCACACTGCTGTGCCGAGGCCTGCTTGGAAAGTATGGTGGGGGCGAGAGGCGCTTTATCAAGCAGGCAGGGCAAAACCGCCATCGCCGTTTGGCCTTCGCCTGCGCCTGGTCCCCGTCACTGATCAGCCTGGTTCTTGGCCAGCCCGTTGCCACGGACCAAGGCCAGGCCGGCCTCGGTCAGACGCTTGCAGCAACCGGCGCGCCCGTCGTGGCATTCCTCAGCGAAGCCAGAATCTCATACGAGCGCAGACGATCTTTCAGTTCGTAGAAGTCCGACACGATCATGACCTCGTCGGCTTCGGTGCGTTCGATCAAGGCTTCCAGCTCGCGCTTGACGGTCTCGGGCCCCCCCACGATGGAAGCGCCCAGCTTCTGCTCGACAGCGGCGCGTTCCCATTCATTCCAGCGCTGGTCCATATCGTCGACCGGCGGCTGCAATTGCAGGCGATTGCCGCGCACCAGCGAAAGGAATTTCTGCTGCTGCGTGGTGGACTGGCGGCGCGCTTCTTCGTCGGTATCGGCGGCGATGACCGGCACGCCTATCATCGAGTATGGCCGCTTGAGGGTTTCCGATGGCTGGAACAGCTGGCGATAAAGACGCATCGCCTGCATGCCTTCGGGCGAAAAGTGACCCGCGAAAGAGAAGGGCAATCCCAGATGCGCGGCCAGGCGCGCGCTGAAATCGCTCGACCCCAACAGCCAGATGGGAATGTTCAAGCCTTCGCCAGGAATCGCACGCACGGCCTGCGTTGGATGCGTGGGCCGGAAAAAGCCGCGCAACTCGTCCAGCAAGGCGGGAAATTCCAGGCCGCTGCGAGGATCACGGCGCAGGGCGCGCTGCGTCAAGCCGTCGCTGCCCGGCGCGCGGCCCAGGCCCAGGTCGATGCGGCCTGGATAGAGCGTTTCCAGCGTGCCGAACTGCTCCGCGATGATCAGCGGCGCGTGATTGGGCAGCATCACGCCGCCCGAGCCCACTCGCAGGGTCTTCGTATGCGCGGCCACGTGCCCGATCAGGACGGCGGTCGCGCTGCTGGCGATGCCGTTGATGTTGTGGTGCTCGGCCAGCCAGAAACGGTTATAGCCCCAGCGCTCCACGTGTTGCGCCAGCTCCACCGTGTTGCGGAAGGCATCCGCGGCGGTGTGGTTCTGCGCTATGGGGGCCAGGTCGAGGACGGAAAAGGGGACGTCCGACAGGGCTGTCATGAGAATTCCTTGTGAGGCTTTATCCAAGCTAACTGGGGCAGTGTATCGGCGATTTCAAGTGCGCATGCCAGCAACCTTATGGGCGTCCGGGTTGTGGCGCAGGGGCCTTGGAGTAGACTGCCGGCCATGATCCCCATCAATGAACATATCGCCTTGGACGAGCGCGAGATCGAATTCGACATGATCCGTGCGCAAGGCGCGGGCGGACAGAACGTCAACAAGGTGTCGAGCGCGGTGCATATGCGCTTCGATGTGCGTGCGTCTTCGCTGCCGGATGACCTGAAGGCGGCCGTGCTGGCGCTGGGCGACCGGCGCATCAGCAAGGATGGCGTGGTGGTCATCAAGGCGCAGACGTCGCGTAGCCAGGACAAGAACCGGGCCGAGGCCGTGGATCGCCTGGTCGCCTTGCTGCAGCAGGCGGCGCGGCCGGTCAAGCCGCGCAAGGCCACGCGGCCCACGCGCGCGTCCCAACAGCGGCGCGTGCAGCGCAAGGTGACACACGGACGTGTCAAACAGCTGCGCGGCCGAGTCGGCGAAGACTGAGCTCCAGGACCGTGGTCACTTCAGGGCCGCGGTCACGCTAGCACCGCTGTCATGTGATCGGAGCATCATGGCGCCGCCAGGGCCCATGCAGGCCGGTCTGGCAATCCTCCATCAGCAAATAGCCCAAGTCTGTCCTGCATAAAGGACGGGCGCATGCGGCCGCGTGCGCGCCAAGCGCTTCCTTCATTGCTGAGGATTAATGCGAGCTTAATTTCAGCTTAATGCCAGCGGGTGGTCTGCGGGTGGTCTATTAATGCCATTCTTAATATTGGCTTAATGTAATCTTAATAATGGCTTAAAAGTGCGGGATCCGACATCCGCCACTTGCCACAATAATCGCGCATTCAATCAGCGATGCTTATTTGGCTCCGACCCAGATTATGTTGTGCATGGGCTGCGCTAAACCAATTTCAGAAAATTCCCGCAATGCCGAATCAGGTGCTTGGACACCGCGATTTGCACGTCGTCGGCAGTAGTCTCACAGGCCCCGTCCCCTCTATGAAATCGTGTGTTTGCGGGGGGATCCGTCATGGCCGATACACGGATCCTTATTCGGTTGATGCGTTATTTACGCGACAGACCACACCCAGTTTTTTCTCATATGGAACCGATTAAGGGAGTTGCAGTATTCCTTTCGAGTTCTTCCAAATGTGGACATGGATCCGCAGCGGGACGCTCAACTTCTAATTCAATTTCGCATAATAGGTGGCGAGATGGCAGAGATTCGCAATTCCAATTTCAATGATGGCGCGTTCAAGCACGCGGCATTCGTACAGGACGGCAACAAGCCGAACAACTTCACCGGGCTGACGAGTGAGTCGGCACATCCCGAACACGAACTGGGCGATTTGCCTCACCCGGATCTGGCAGCATCCGAACACGCTCCGGTAGCGTCTTTCATAAAGCGATTGGTTCGTAACGCAAGCAAGGATCTGGATGAGGCCACGCAAGGCGCCGACAACGGCAAGAAAGCGAAATCCGGCGAACAGCAGGGTTCTCGCGATCAAGCATCGCTGGGCGCCAGCAGCAAACAGGAAAGCCACGCTGCTGAGCGGCACGACACGGGATCGGCCTCGAACAAGCACGACGACGGCAAGGATGGCTCCGCTCACGGGGGTTCCGGCAAGGATAAGCACGACTCGTCCGGCGCCGCCCCCAGACAAGGCAATACCCAGGCCCCGAAACGCCAGAGCGATGCAAGTCACGCCGCGCCCAGAGGCGGCGCCCACACGCCCGCGAGCCAAGCCGGTGCTGGCCTGGGCGCACCAACCTTCGGGACTCGCCAGTTTGCTTCTCAGCTGATGGGCCAGGCAGCGGGCGGTGCTGCTGCCAAGGGCAGCACGCCTGTGCCAGGCGCCACCTTGCCCCAAGGCGCGACTGCAACGCAACCCCCGGCATCCGCGCACGCCGCGGCCGCGGCATCGGCCGGTGCCGCCAATCAATCCGCTGCGGCACCGCAGCGTCTCTTTACGTCCCAGCGCCTGGGCAACACTGGCAAGCGGCCCACGGCGAGCGGCGCCGGCAGCAGTGCCGCTGCGGACGGGGCAGATGATTTCGAAGATGGCGTGATTGCCTCGGCCATCAGCGGGCGCGGTATGGCGCAAGCGCCGATCATGGGCAAGCAGACATCGGACTCGGACACCAACGAGGATGGCGGCGATGCGGACGGGAAACCGTCCGGCGACGATCGCTCGGCTGCTGCTGCCGGCAACACTCGCTCGCGGCGCAAGCGCGAGGCGACTGGAGCTCCGGACGCGGGGCCGAAGAAGCGGCTTATGTTCGCCAGCAGGGCCGACTACTCCGGCCCGGACTACAGCTCCCTCAGTGCCGCCGACCAGAAGACCTTCACTGGCCTGGCTGCCCAAGCATTGAAAGGCAGCACCGACAGCGAGTCGGGAACGGTCGGCAGCTACGGCAAGATGAAGGGAATCGCGGGGCAGCTCAAGCAGTCCATGCCCTCCGAGTCCGAGAAGGATTCTCGCTTCCCGGATCTGGAGAATCAGCTCAACCTGCTTCAGAAATATCTGGATCAGAAGGAAAAGCGTCGTACCAATCCGCATACGTCGACTTCGAACGCGGGGCGCGGTGGCGACGGTGGTGGTCCAGCCGAGCCAGAGGACAATAACAATTATCAAAATACCCCCACATACAATCCCACACCCGATCAGGACCCGGTAGGCGACGACAACGGTTATATATCCTCCGCCGATCCCAAGCTGGCGGCCGCGATCGCTACCGGTGACGTATTCGAGATCGTCTACGCGATCATGAGTGTGATGTTCTCCAGCGCGTCGGAAAACACGCGTCAAAGGGCGCTCAGGGTAAGACAGCTCAACTCCAACCAGGAGCAGATTCGCGACGCCCAACAGAAGGTGCGCGATCTGGATCAAGGCTTCAAGGCCGGCGCGAGCGGAGATACCAAGCTCAAGGACAAGAAGGACGGTACGTCGGACGCTGATCTGCAAAAACAGATCAAGGATACCCAGGATGCGCTGAACGCCATCGGCTGGGACCCGAATTCGTATTGCGGTGGCCAGGGACTGTCCAAGGACACGACGAAGCAGCAGTTGGATGACCTGATCTCCAACATGGATTCGAGCTTGACGTCCTACAACAACATGAACAGCTTGGAGACCAACGATCTGACGCGTGAAGCGCAGGCCGCCCAGGCGTACCTGACCGGTATGAACGGCATTCTTTCCAAGGAGAACCAGGCGCTCAACAGCATTGCTGGATCGCTGGGCCGATAATCCACGTCGACCAATGAAAAAAGCGCGGGCTGTCATGGCCCGCGCTTTTTTTTTATTGCCTGTGGCTTCGTTTTCCAGTCGCTTCGCTATCTTGCCGCGACGTGATCCAGCCGCTACGTTGGCGTGCCCACGACGGTGCGCAACGGACGGGATGCAACGCTTACTTGGTGCTCTTCGCGCTCCACTCGAACCCCGCGTGCGCCGAACCATTACCCTTTACCGAAACCTGGCGGGTCTGCTCGTTGCCGTCCAGCGTGGCGGAAACCTTGTATTCGCCTTCGGGCAATTTCACCAGCATATAGGGGCCGCCGCTGGTGGCGTTCAATATCGTGGCTCCCTTGGCGTCGGTAATCACGACCTTTACATCAGCGGTGTAGTCGTTCTTGCCATCGAGCTTGCGGGCGAACAACAGCGACAGGGGATAATTCTTCTCGGCGGCCTTGAGGGATTGCGATTCATCCAGGCCGATGCCGCCGGTGACGTATTCCACATTCCCTTGCTTCTGTGTTTCAGGCAGGGCGGCGTGGGCACTGGACAGGCTGGCGGCCCAAAGCACGGCGCCAGCCAGGGCGGTGACCATGAGGGAACGAGGGTAATGCGCCTGAGAGCTGCCGGTATGAGGGCGGGCCAGACTACGGGTCGGTTCTTGCTTCATGGTTCTCTCCACGGGGTGAACTAGGGTTTCGATAAAGAGCGTCGAAAAAAGTTCTGCTCATGTGCAAGCGGCATACCCGCGGGGTAGCACTAGAGCGCCGCGCGGCGCAATGGATAGCGCAGGTCGACCTCGCCCAGCGCGTTGCCGTCCGGGCCGAAGCGGCGTTCACACAGCAGGCATTCCCGTTCCTCGATGGCCATGACGCTGGAGCTGCGGGTGCCGTAGACCGGGTCGACGATGAAGGGGCTGCTCAGGAAGCGTTCGCGCTCCAGGCTGATACCCGTGTCGGGCAATTCCGCGTCGGGAGCCACCGAGCGGTCGGCGAGCGCCTGCAACAATCCCTCGATGTCCGGTTGCGGACGCTGCTGCAACAGCTGCGTGAATGCCGCCTTGGTGCGCGCCAGCTTGGGCCACGGCGTATCGAGCAGATGATTGGACAGCGCATAGATGCCGGGCGACAAGGCACGCGCCGGCGCGCCCCGATTGCTGCAATACCAGGCACCGGTGAGATCGCCGACGATCAGGTTGTAGCCGTTGTAGCGCGCGCCTATGGTATCGACGCGAGCGGCGTACGCGGCAGGCGTTGCATCGCCGCGCAGGAAGTCCCCCACCAGATCGCCGCGCGAAGGCGCATCCGGCAGCACCCGCATGGGATCGCGGAAGTTGGTGACCAAGGCATAGCGGCCACCATGCGTCATACCCATCCAAGTGCCACCGGATTGCAGATCGCGCCCGGCCACGATGTCCGAACCGTCATCCCAAGGCGCGGCCGGGGCGGTCGGACGAGCGTGATACTCGTCGCGATTGGCGGCGATCAGGACCGGCAGGTGGGGCAGTTCATGCAGGGCGAGGACGGCGAGACACATGAAGTCGGACTTCTCGGATGGGATGGCGAATTATGCTTGCTGGATACCGTGGCGTGAGTGTGGCGCCGTGAGCTTGGACGCTTTGAAATTGGAGGCTGTGAAATCGGACGCCGCGAGCCTGGCGCACGACCGCCGGCTCACTCGGCTGCTTGCATGCCGACGGCTGCCTCGGCGGGCGTATCCGCCGCGCGTTCCGACGTGAACGCCGCGGTGCGCGGCGTGACCAGGCGCAGATAATCGTCCGCCCCCATCAAGATGGATGCATCCAGCCGTCCGGCGTTGAAGACGATCTCCTGGTGGCGTTCGCCCAGCGTGCTGTCGACCAGCAATTCCAGATCGGGATTGAACGTGAAGGGAGGGATCGCGCCGATCTCGCAGCCGGTCAATTCGCGCGCCAGGTCGCGTGATGCCAGGGACGCCTTCTTGCCGCCGATGGCCTGGGCGATCGCATCGAGATCGGCCTGCCGGTCGGCCGGGAATACGGCGAGCACATTCGCCCGCTTGGTGGAAGAAATCTTGACCCGGCAGACCAGCGCCTTGGCGCCTTGTCCGACGGCCGTCCCCCGTATTGCGGCGACCTCCTCGGACCGCCCCTCGGCGGCGTGATGCAGCAGTTTGTAGGTGATGCCCTGTTCATCGAGCAGGGCGCGCAATTGATCGTGGACTTCCATGGCGGACGAGTAGCGGAAACTGGACGCGCTACCTTAACCCACCTGGCGCCGTTATGCACCGGCGTGTGTGCTAGGGCCGTTCCGGCAGCTTGGTCGGTTCACACGGTTCTTTTGTCAAAAAGGACGCGACCCAATGGCTGCTGCGCGTGCCCGGCAAATAGCCCGGCGTTTTCTTGTTCCAGTAAATCAAGAAGGTTTCGTCAGGCTTGCTCTTGAGGACACTGGCGTGAAAGGGATCGCGCACGGTAAGCAGAGGCCCATCCGCGGTCTCCTCGATCGCGTCGAGCACGCGGGCATGCCCGCAGACTGAGAAAACACAAGGGCCATACGCGGCAAGGCCTTCCTTGAGATTCCGGATGACCTCTTGGGATGTCAAGTCCTGTCCCTCGATGATCATGGTCTTGCATCCGGACCTATCCTCCATCGATTCGCGAAGGGCCGCATTATTTCGACGCGGAGACTGAGAGTCTTTGATTTGGCTCAATGTGCAGAGAGGATCACGCAATCGCGCGATCACCTCTTGCTCGGTAAGACCCTCGGCAAGCACCATTTCCTCGGCCGCGAAGCTGCAGGCCCGAAACTCCGGTTGCTGGATCATATATTTGCCATTGCCCAGGGCAAAGACAAGCGGGTCTTCGCAGATTGGCGAAACAGGCTTGCCGCCTACTTCGAATTGCACTGTCGGGCCTTGCGCGCCCTCACGGACCGCATACCCGGCAATGTTCTCGTGGATACACTCCTGGAGGGCGTCATAGATGGTGTCCGTCTGGTCAACAAAAGTCGTCCCGATTGTTTCGATCCCAGCGACCATGGCGTTATATTCATCAACGGTCATCTTGCTCATGTCGGGGATAGAGGAAGGCCGTAGGGCGAGCTGTGTACCTTCATCGCGGGGAAAACGCCGGGTTTTTCCGTCCAGACCTTTGACAAAAATGCCCGCTTCAGAATGTCCGACAAGTTCCGGATATTCGGCTTGAAATGCCGCGGAGTACTTTTTCAGCAGGAACACCTTCGCGTCCAGGGGGCCCGGGGCCGAGGCAATGGCACTGACATTTCCGTCAGGACCTCCGGCGGCATCCGACGAGGTCAGGTCAGTCTCGTGTTTTACGCTTGCCCTGGGCGCCGATGCGCTGCTTGAATCGTTACTCGAAGACACGATTTTGATCGGCGCGTCGTTATGTTTTTGCGATGGCGCCGGAGGTCGGGCCGTCTGCTGAGCGCGTATGGGGAAGGCGGCTGGCCGGGCCCCGATCAGCGCCGTTTGCGATACTTGTTGGGATCCGCCGTGCTGGCCGAGCGTGCCCTGCCGCGGCATGCCGATGGAAGAAGGAGTGTAGGAAGAACCGGTTGAAGGGGGCGGAACAGCGCGAATAACCATGGAAATTTATCGTGGATTGAAGGTGGACGCGAGCGTAGGGGCTTGTGGCTTTGCCGCAAGGGACCTGGATTTGAACGCGCCGACCCTTCAAGGTTCCCCGCTCTTTCAACCATCCGTTGAGCGGCTGAGCGTTTCCCACGTTTTGATTTCTTCCGCCATCTCGGTGAGTTTGCCGCGCACCAGCGTCAGTGCGTCGCTGCCTAATAGCAAATGCGCCGGCGGGTTGTCGCTGGCGATCACGGCCAGCATCGCCTGGGCGGCTTTGATGGGATCGCCCAACTGCTTGCCACTTTTCTCTTCACGCGCTTTGCGAATGGGTTCGAATAGCGCGTCGTAGTCAGCGATGGAACGCGGGGTTCGCACCATGGACCGTCCGGCCCAGTCGGTGCGGAAGGAGCCTGGGGCCACGGCGGTCACCGCGACGCCCAGGGGCCGGACTTCCTTGCCCAACACTTCGGAGATGCCTTCCAGCGCGAACTTGCTGCCGCAGTAGTAAGCAATGCCCGGCATGGTGATGAAGCCGCCCATCGAGGTGATGTTGAGAATATGGCCACGACGGCGCTCGCGCATGAAGGGCAGCACCGCTTGCATCATGGCGACGGCGCCGAACACGTTGACGTCGAACTGCCGCCGCATCTCGCTCAAGGGCGATTCCTCCATCACGCCTTCATGGCCGTAGCCGGCGTTGTTGACCAGGACGTCGATGGGACCGATATCGGCTTCGATGCCGGCGATGACTGCCGGCACCGCATCGACATCCGTCACGTCGAGCAGTCGGCCAAATGCGGCATCCGGTGCCAGGGCTTCGAATGCCGTTCTTGCCTGTTCGTTGCGTACGGTGCCGATTACGCGATGGCCTGCCGCCAAGGCTTGTTGCGCCAAGGCCCGGCCGAAGCCGCTGCTGACGCCGGTGATGAGGATGGTTTTGCCAGGATTCATGCAAGTCTCCAGAAAAATTCAATCTGAGACTGCATAATATTTATCTACGGGATATCGATTAAGGCGTATTGTTCTGTTAATTCTGCCTAATCCTATAAATTTGAAGAGCGAGTATGGCGGTTACCAGACCGGATCAAGCCTCACGGGGCGCCAAGCAAGCCAAGCAAGCCAAGCGTGCGACGCAAGCCACGCCAACCAAGCAAGCCGCGCGAGCCAAACAAGAGAGCAAGCCAGCCAGGCAAACGCCGCCCGCCGCGCTCGAACAACAGCGCATGGTGACGCTCCTCAGCGCCCTGGCGCCGCAGGAGGGCTACAACCTGACCCCGCTCCCGACGGTCCGCATCCTGCGCTCCGATCGCGCCTTGGCGCGCACACCGGTGCTTTACGATCCTGGCATCGTCATCGTCTGCCAGGGCCGCAAGCGTGGCTATTTCGGCGACCAGGTCTATCTCTACGACGAACAACATTATCTGGCCGTGGCGGCTCCCGTTCCCTTCACGATGGAGACCGACGCCACGCCGGCGCATCCGCTGTTGGCCATCTATCTGCATCTGGATTTTCAGTTGGCCACCGAGTTGATGATGCAGATCGACCGCCACGGCAGGCCACTACGGGACGACACGCCGCAAAGCATGTTCTCCAGTCCCATGGATGTCGATTTGCGCGGATCGGTGCTGCGTTTCCTGGAAGCGATGAACCGTCCGCTGGATGCGGCGGTGCTGGGGCCCGCGCTGCTGCGGGAACTGTATTTCCGCATACTCACCGGCGCGCAAGGCGATGCCTTGCGCGCGGCCCTGGCCATGCAGGGCCGCTTCGGCAAGATAGGCAAGGCGCTGCGTCATATACACGCCCACTACGCTCAGGATCTCGATCTGTCCGCGCTGGCGAGTGAGGCAGGCATGAGCGTGCCCAGCTTCCACACGCATTTCAAGGCGATCACGCGTGCGTCGCCCATGCAGTATGTGAAGTCGACACGCCTGCATCAGGCTCGGCTGTTGATGGTGCGCCAGGACATGACGGTGGAGGCCGCGTGCAATGCGGTGGGCTATGCCAGTCCTTCGCAATTCAATCGCGAATTCAAGCGCCTGTTTGGCCGCACGCCCGCGGCGGAGACGCGGCGCATGCGTAGCAGCTTTGCCGTGCCGCCGGCGCACGCCGCCTCGGTGTTCGTCTCCTCGCACTGACGCTGTCGCGCCATCGACCTTTACCTTACCGAATCCCCATACCGGTACTCGTGCGTCAGCTTGTCCAGTTCCGCCTTGAGATCCGCATCCAGTTTGTATTCCACCGCGGCCAGGGTTTCGTCGAGCTGTTCAGGCTTGCTGGCGCCCAGCAGGGGCGCCGTGATCAAGGGATTCGCCAGCACCCAGGCCAAAGCCAATCGCGTCAGCGGCACGCCGGCCTGGTCGGCCAGCTTGCCCAGTTGCGCCACGGATTCGAAGGCGCGGTCGTTCCAGTAGCGGTCCTGGTAGCGTCCACCGGCCGTGCCCAGCGTGAAGCGGGTGCCTTCGGTAGGCGCGGCACCGGCCTTGTGCTTGCCGGTCAGCAGGCCGCCGGCCAGCGGGTTATAGGGGATGACGGCCAGGCTTTCGGCGGCGCACAGCGGTAGCAGTTCGCGTTCGATTTCGCGGAACAGCAGGCTGTAGCGCGGTTGCACGCTGACGAAGCGCGTCAGCCGCAGGAAGTCCGCGCGGCCCAGCGCGGTGGCCAGGCGCCAGGCGAGGAAATTGGACACGCCGACGTAGCGTGCGCGGCCCGATTTCACGATGACGTCCAACGCCTCGATGGTTTCGTCCAGCGGTGTGTTGTCGTCGTCGGAATGCAGTTGGTACAGGTCGACGTAGTCGGTCTGCAGGCGCTTGAGCGAAAGATCGATGGCGTCGAGCAGATGCTTGCGCGAAGCGCCCTTGTCCCAATCGTTGGGACCTGTCACGCCGACTGCCTTGGTGGCGACGACGTAATGCTGGCGGCGGCCTTGCAGCCAGCGGCCGACGATTTCCTCGGTGCGGCCCACGGTGTCCAGCGTGCCGCCCAGCGGGTAGACGTCGGCCGTGTCGAGAAAATTGATGCCACCGTCGGTGGCCTTGTCGAGTATCCGTTTGGCGACGGACTCTTCGGTCTGCAGACCGAAGGTCATGGTGCCCAACGCCAGGCGTGAGACTTTCAGGCCGGTGCGGCCGAATTGGATCTTGGGTATAGCCATCGCGCACATCTCCAGAGCAGACGCGGCCGACGCCGCGGGACGCGACCGATTCTACGCCCCGCTAACTGACGTTTAGCTATTTGCTCAGAAGGGCCTGGATAGCACCTACCGGCACACGCTCACCTTCGTGCGGTCGGCACGAGCGGCGGGCACCCCGATGCGAAGTCGAAGATTGCAATTCGTACGGCTGGAACTGAGTAACCGAGCGAGAGAACAAAACGCCCGAACCCTCGAGTGCGATTCCACATGCAGTCCGCGTGCTGTAGTCGTCAACGTCGTAAATGGAGCAAGCTGATGAGTTGCATACCGACAGCCGCAGTCCACACCGCGCCCGCGATATTAGTCGGCGGATACGCCAAAGGAACGACATACATTCGACTAAATGTATTGACAAGAAGTCGGAAGCAGGAGTACGGTTGTGACGCAGCTTGAATTCGATCCGACCAAAGACATTAAGAACAGGGCAAAGCATGGGATCTCTTTATCCATGGCCTTGTCTGTCTACGACGCCCCGTTCAAATTGACGCTCCATCGCTGCCGAAACGGCGAACAGCGTTGTCTCGATATCGCACTGATTCAAGAGCACGGCGTCCTCTTGGCGTTGGTATATGTAATGCGCGGCAAAAGCGTGCGCGCGATTTCATTACGTGTCGCCTCTAGGGCTGAGCGGAGGTTTTATGAAGAAGCAAGAACAGCAAACTGATTGGGCGGCGTTGCGCCGTCAGGCTGAGGAGGGCAAGCCTGTGCCCTACGACCCCGAGGTCGACCTCTACGATCCCAACGACGACGCTCAGGTTCAAGAGGCTTGGGCAGAAGGGCGCGTCACCGTCACAAAAATGGGGCGTCCTCCCGTCGCAATAAAGCGACCCACGCTGAATATGCGAGTTGATGCCGACGTGATGGCGCACCTGCGAGCGTCAGGAAAGGGGTGGCAGACTCGTGTGAATAAAGTCCTGCGAGAAGCGGTCGAGAGCGGAGTTCTTTAAAGCTCCAGCGGCATCACCACGCTTGCCCGTTGCGCAACGCGCTGGACCAACGGACCGCGTCCCCATTGCGGCAAGACCGCGCTATTCCAACTGGTACTGCGCCGCGGTGATGGCGAAGGATTGAAGGGTTTTGGCTTGCCAGGATTCGTCGCGATGCAATTCCTCGGCCAGGATGCGCGCCACTTCGGGAGCGGCCTGCAGCGCCGCGCGGCTGTCCAGGAACAGCGCTCGGTTGCGGCGGGCCAACACGTCTTCGACACTGCGCGCCAGTTCGCAGCGCGCGGCATAACGGACGTGCGCTTCGGTCAGGCCGCTGGCCGCCACAAGCATGCGGTCGGCGCCGGGCAGGGCGCGCAGGGCCGGCAGGTCGGTGCCGTAGTAGGCATCCGTCGATGTGGGGGTATCGCGCGCCGGCATCATGCCGCCGGCGCCGTGCAGGCGCAGATTCTGGGTCTGGCAGGGTGTGTGCGGCAGCATCTGCTCGCGCAGCACGGTCTCCATCACGTCCTGCGCCATGCGGCGATAAGTGGTCCACTTGCCGCCGGTGACCGTGATCAGCCCGCCGTTGGACACAAGGATAGTGTGCTCGCGCGACAGCGACTTGGTGTTGCCCACGCCGGTCGCCTTGACCAAGGGGCGCAGGCCGGACCACACACTGGTTACGTCGGCGCGCGTGGGTCGGCGGTTCAGATAGCGGCCCGCCGTGGCCAGGATGAAATCGATGTCCTCGCGGGCGGCATCGGGTTCCAGCGGCAGATCCGTGCGCGCGGTGTCGGTGGTGCCGACGATGGTATGGCCGTTCCACGGCACCACGAACAATACGCGGCCGTCGTCCGTCTTCGGAATCAGGACGGCGCGGTTGCCGGGCAGGAAATCGCGCGGCAGCGTCAGGTGCACGCCCTGGCTGGGCGCCACCATGACGGGTGCCTTGCGGTCTTCCATGTGGCGCACTTCGTCCACCCAGACGCCCGTCGCATTGATGACGCAGCGGGCACGCAGCATCAGCTCCGCGCCGTTGAAGCGGTCACGCACGGTGACGCCGTCGATGCGGCCTTTGCTTTGCGACAGGCCGGTCACGCGCAGATAGTTCAGCGCCAGGCCGCCCAGATCGAACAGGGTGCGCATCAGGCTGACGGCCAGGCGCGCATCGTCGAACTGGCCGTCGAAATAACGCAGGCTGCCGCGCAGCGCATGGCCACCGACGCTGGGCGCCAGCGTCGGTGCCTCGGCCAGGGTGGCGCCGCGCGACAGCAGGCGGCTGGATTGCAGATTCAGGCGGCCGGCCAGCATGTCGTACATCTTCAGGCCTATGCCATAGAACGGCCGGTCCAGCAGGTTATAGGCCGGCACCACGAAGCCCAGCGGCCACACCACATGCGGCGCATTGCGCGCGAGCAGGCCGCGTTCGTGCAGGGCCTCGCGCACCAGGCTGATGTTGCCTTGCGCCAGATAGCGCACGCCGCCATGCACCAGTTTCGTGGCCTTGCTGGAGGTGCCCTTGGCGAAGTCTTCGGCTTCGACCAGCAGCGTGCGATAGCCGCGCGCGGCCGCGTCCACGGCGGTGCCCAGGCCGGTGGCGCCGCCGCCGATGACGATGACGTCCCAAGGTTCGACGGAATCCAACTGTGCCAGGATGCGGTCGCGCGACGGGGGAGTGATGGGCTTGGGATCGATGTTCATGGCAGGACGGAAAGCGGGTTGGCCGCCACCGCGGCGGTGGCGTCAGCCGGCGCGCTGGCGATTTCGCAGCGCACGCCGGCCTGTTTGAGCACGCGCGCGAGCGGCGCTTGCGGAGGCTGGTCGGTATAGAAACGATGGACCTGGGAGATGTTGGCCAGCTCCACCAGGGCCTGACGTTGGTACTTGCTGTTGTCGGCGGTCAGCCAGACCTCGCGCGACTGCGCCATGATGGCGCGCGCCACGCTGACTTCGCGCAGGTCGTAATCGCGCAAGGTGCCGTCGGCTTCGAGGCCGGAGATGCCGATGACGCCGATGTCCACCTTGAAGCGGCGGATGAATTCGATCGTGGCCTCACCGATGATGCCGCGGTCACCCGGCCGCATCGTGCCGCCGGCGATGATCACTTCGCAGTCCGGGTTGGGGGACAGGATGTCCGCCACGTTCAAGTTGTTGGTGATGACCCGCAGGCCGCGGTGCTGGGTCAGCGCGCGCGCCACGGCCTCGGTGGTGGTCCCAAGATTCAGGATCAGCGAACAACCTTCCGGGATATGGCGGGCCACCGCCAGGCCGATGCGGCGCTTGGCGTCGGCGTGCAGGGCCTGGCGCTGCTGGTAGGCGATGTTCTCGGTGGTCGACGCCTCGATCCGCACGCCGCCGTGAAAGCGCGCCAGCAGGCCGGCCTGGGCCAGCAGATTGACGTCGCGCCGCACGGTCTGCAGCGTGACGCCGAAGCGCTGGGCGAGCGATTCGATCGTCGCGGCGCCGCTTTCGCGGACGGCGTCGATGAGAGCTGCTTGGCGGGGATTCAGGGTCATGGAAACGATCATAAAACAACAAAAACGAAAATGAAAGGTGATCGTTTGGTTTCCTTTTGGATTGTTGTGTGCCTGCACGAGGGGGGACGAATACTCCCCGGCTGGCGCCGGGGAGTATCGAAGTTGCGTCGGCCAGGGGTATCTTCCGGTAGTTTGTCTGCGATAGCAGGCTGCGGGCGGCAGGCGGCAGGCGGCGGCAGCGAGCGACGGCAGGGGCGGCGGCGCTGCGCCAAATAACAAGCAGGCATTTACTTGCCCTAGCTCGCCAACGCGGGGTAATGGAAGGTGTAGGAAGCGCTTGAAACCAGGGGATAACCCCAAGGGCAAATCGTTCAACCCGGCGTCAAGCCCGTGTGATAATTCCCTGCAATTAATGGGGACATTCAAATCCCAACATTCAGGAATCGAAGTGATCGAACTCGGCAATCTTGAAGATATCGTCGCACTGCGCCGCGACCTGCATTCCCATCCTGAAACGGCGTACGAGGAAGTCCGCACGGCCAAGGTGGTGTCGGACTACCTGACGGAATGCGGCATCGAGGTGCATACGGGTATCGCCAAGACCGGGGTGGTGGGTGTCCTCAAATGCGGTACGTCGGACAAGGCCATCATGCTGCGCGCCGACATGGACGCGCTGCCCATGCCGGAAGACAACGATTTCGAACACCGTTCCCAGGTTGCGGGAAAAATGCACGGCTGCGGCCATGACGGCCATACCGCCATGTTGCTGGCCGCCGCTCGCCATTTGAAACTGGCGGGAGGCTTCGACGGCACCGTGTATTTCGTTTTCCAGCCCGCCGAGGAAAACGGCGGCGCCGGCGCGCGCGCCATGATGAAGGAAGGCCTGTTCGAACGCTTCCCCGCCGAAGCCATTTTCGGCATCCATAACTGGCCCGGCATGCCGGCAGGCAGCTTCAATGTCTGCGCCGGTCCGCTGATGGCTTCCGCCAATGCCTTCAAGATCACCGTCAAAGGCCGCGGTGGCCACGCGGCGGCGCCACAGGACTGCGCCGACCCCGTGCCGGCCTTGTTTGCCATCGGCACTGCCATCCAGACCATACTCACGCGCAACAAGCGTCCGCTGGACGCGGCGGTGATCTCGATCACCCAGGTGCAAGCCGGCGGCAACGCGACCAACATCATCCCCGGTACCTGCTGGCTGGGCGGATCCATCCGGGCGTATAGCGCCGAGGTCGTCGATCTCATCGAGCGCCGCCTGAACGAAGTTGCCGCCCCCATCGCCGCCGCGCACGACTGCTCGGCGGAAGTTCATTTCGAGCGGCGCTATCCCGCCCTCATCAATTCGCGCGCCGAAACCGAGTTCTGCCTGGACGTCATGCGCGACGTCGTCGGGGAAAAGAACACACACGTGGTCGATCCGGTCATGGCCTCCGAGGACTTCGCCTTCTTCCTGCAGGAAAAGCCCGGCTGCTACGTGTTCCTGGGCGCGGGCGAGGGGGAGCATCGCCATGCCGGCCACGGGCTGGGCCCGTGTGCCCTGCATAACGGCAGCTACGACTTCAACGACAACCTGATTCCTGTCGGCGCCTCGTATTGGATCCGTCTGGTGCAGCGGTACCTCGCGTGAACACCACGCGCTGAGCATTTCCCCCGTGGCCGCCGGTCATGGGTTGCCATCCTTCAATTTGCAGATAGCCATGAAAAAAATGACGTGGGGAAAAGTCCTGGGCGCCTGCGCCCTGGCAGTGACTGCTTCGACGGCGCAAGCGCAAACCCAGGCAGGCTGGCCTGGCAAGGTGGTGACGCTGGTCGTGCCGTACACCGCGGGCGGTACCGCCGACACGCTGGCGCGTGGCCTGGGCGAGGCGCTGCGCGCCACGGGTGCCACGGTCATCGTCGAGAACAAACCCGGCGCGGGTGCCAGCCTGGGCACGGATTTCGTGGCGCGTGCCAAGCCGGATGGCAACACGCTGCTGCTGGCATCGACCAGCCCCATCACCATCTATCCCAACCTGACGAGCACCCCCTACGATCCCCTGAAGAGCCTGGCGCCCATCGCCAGCGTGGGCGTGGGACCGGTGGCCATCGTCGCGAGCAAGGCCTTGAAGGTGGATGATTTCGCCGGCCTGGTGGCCTACGCCAAAGCCAATCCGGGCAAGGTCACCTACGCCGTGCCGGGGCTCGGTTCGGTCGCCCATCTGGGGATGGCCGCCGTGAACAAACAGGCCGACATCAAGATGATGCAGGTGCCGTATCGTGGCGGCAGCCAGGCGCTACCGGATGGCCTGTCCGGTGTGGTGGACCTGCTGGTGCTCAACACCGACGTGCTGTTGCCCCATGTCGCCTCGGGGGCATTGAAGCCGCTGGCGGTGATGGCGCCCACCCGCCTGGAAGCGTGGCCCACGGTGCCGACGATGGCCGAGCTGAACCTGCCCAAGATCCAGTACTTCTCCAACTTCGGCCTGTTCGCGCCGGCGGGCATGCCGCCGGACACCGCGCAAGCGCTGCAAGCCGCGATCGACAAGGCCATCGCCACGCCGCAATACCAGGAGATGCTGAAGAAATACTATCTGCAGCCTGGTACCGGCACCGGCGCGGCTTTCAAGCAGCAGGTGCAAAGCGAGTACGAGAGCAACAAGCGCCTGATCAAGGACGAAGACATCCGGATGGAATGACAGGCCGCCGCTTTGGGGAGCTTCCACTCCATGGCGGCGCAGCGCCGCAAAGCCGCGGCGCCGCGGCTTCACGCCTCTTCACCAGAGGCGCAGCCGCTTCAGGAACACCAGGGTGCCTACGCCCAGGGCCGCCATTGCGCCCAGGACCCACCAGAAAGCGCCGGGCGTCTGCAAGCCCGGCAGGTCGGCCACGTTCATCCCGAATATTCCGGACAGCAGCGTGGCCGGCATCAGCATCGCGGTCAGCACGGACAGCACCAGCAGATTGCGGTTCATCTCTTCGGACATCTGCGCCGCGATTTCTTCCTGCAAGAGCTTGGCGCGTTCGTACAGCGCGTCGATGGCGGCGGCCAGGTGGCTGAGCGTGTCCACGCCCTGGGCCAGATGATCCAGCGCCTCCGGCTCGGCCCAGGCGTGGCGCATGGCCGGCAGGCGTCCCAACATATGCCGTTCAGGATGAATCTGGCGCCGCAGGTCGGCCAACTGCCGCCGCACCGCGCTCAACGCGCCCCGGTCGCGCTCGCGCCGGTCCGACAACACCGATGCCTCGATGTCATCGACCTCGTCCGTCAGCATTTCCACACGCGCCGCATAGCCTTCGGCCAGGCATTCAAGCAGGTCGCCGAACAGGGACGTGGTGCAGCCGTAGCCGCGCCCGTCCTCGACGCGCCGACGCAAGCGGTCGGTGGATTGCAACGCGCGCGTGCGCACGGTGATCAGCAGGCCATCGTTCATGAAGAAATGCAGGATGCCTTTTTCGGCGTCCTCGGCCTCGGCGTCCATCTTCAGATCCACCAGCAGCCCGTGTACGCCATCCTCGGACATGTGCAGACAGGGCCGGGTATCGCGGCCGGCCAGAAATGCACGGGCTTCCTCCGGCACGTCGGCGCCATATTCCAGCCAGTCCTGGATGCGGCTGTCCGCGGTCTTGGCGTGTATCCAGTGGAAAGCCCCGGACGCCGTGGGCGGGGCGTTCTGGACTTCATGCCAGGTGAGCCGGGCCGGCGCCGTATCGGGCTGAAAACGGAAGGCGCATATCAATCCGCCGGGGCCGGCGGACAGGGAAAGCAGCCGGCTGCGGGCGGCGGGCAGGTTCATACAGGTCAATCTTCAGAGATAATTCGTGCGCCGAATGGCGCGCATCGCCGACACCAATAGCCCGGCGCCGTGACAATTTCGTGACGAGTTGCCCCAAATTGACACCCAGATCGCGCCGGATCACGTCTATTCTCGCGGGCACGCGCGCCCGGCGATGGGGCCTGGCCATCAGGGTTTCCCCTGTTTCGGCCATGAGGACGGGTTGACGGGGCCGCGCGCGGCGCGGGTATGATGGCTGTCTAATTCACATGGCGAAACGTCGAAGCGGCCTGCAGTAGTCCCGAGCGGCCGGGGTGATCCCAATTTTTCATTTCAGGCTCAAGCCTGTCCCTGTTTTCAGCCTATTCACAAATCAACTGGAGATGAAACCAATGAACCGACCCTTCGATGGCCCCCATGCCGCGCTGAACGTGCCACCTTATGTGCAGCATCGGCGTCTGGTCGACTGGGTGGCGCAGTTCGTGGCGCTGGCCAAACCTGACAGCGTCGTGTGGTGCGATGGTTCTCAAGAAGAGAACGACCGCTTGTGTGCGCAGATGGTCGAAGCCGGCACCATGCGCAAGCTGAACGAACAGAAGCGTCCCAATTCTTATCTGGCCCTGTCCGATCCGGGTGATGTGGCGCGCGTCGAAGACCGCACTTTCATCTGCACCGAGAAGGCCGAGGACGCGGGTCCCACCAACAACTGGGCCGCCCCCGCTGAAATGCGTGAAACGCTCAACGGCCTGTTCGATGGCTGCATGCGCGGCCGCACGCTGTATGTGGTGCCGTTCTCGATGGGTCCGCTGGGTTCGAACATCGCCCACATCGGCGTTGAACTGACCGACAGCCCCTACGTGGTGGTCAGCATGCGCATCATGACGCGCATGGGCAAGAAGGTGTACGACGTGCTGGGCGCGGATGGCGAATTCGTGCCTTGCGTGCACACCGTCGGCAAGCCGCTGGGCGCCGGCGAAGCCGACGTGGCCTGGCCGTGCAACCCCACCAAGTACATCGTGCATTACCCCGCCACCCGCGAAATCTGGAGCTATGGTTCCGGCTACGGCGGCAACGCCCTGCTGGGCAAGAAGTGCTTCGCGCTGCGCATCGCGTCGACCATGGGCCGCGAGGAAGGCTGGATGGCCGAACACATGCTGATCCTGGGCGTGACCACGCCGGAAGGGCGCAAGCACCACGTGGCGGCGGCGTTCCCGTCGGCCTGCGGCAAGACCAACTTCGCCATGCTGATTCCGCCCGAAGGCCTGAACGGGTGGAAGGTCACCACCATTGGCGACGACATTGCCTGGATCAAGCCCAGCGCCGATGGCCGTCTGCACGCGATCAATCCGGAAGCCGGCTATTTCGGCGTCGCGCCGGGCACGGGGGAGAAGACCAACCCCAACGCCATGGCCACCCTGAACGCCAACTGCATCTTCACCAACGTTGCGCTGACCGATGACGGCGACGTCTGGTGGGAAGGCATGACCGAGGAAGTGCCCGCGCACCTGATCGACTGGCAAGGCCAGGACTGGACGCCGGCGATCGCCAAGGAAACGGGCCGCAAGGCCGCGCATCCGAACGCGCGCTTCACGGCACCGGCGTCGCAGTGCCCCTCCATCGACGGCGAGTGGGAAAACCCCGAAGGCGTGATCATCGACGCCTTCATCTTCGGTGGCCGCCGCTCCACCACCGTGCCGCTGGTGACCGAAGCGCGCAACTGGGAAGAGGGCGTCTACATGGCGGCCACCATGGGTTCGGAAACCACCGCCGCGGCCGCGGGCCAGCAAGGCGTGGTGCGCCGCGATCCCTTCGCCATGCTGCCGTTCTGCGGCTACAACATGAGCGACTACTTCCAGCACTGGCTGGAGCTGGGCCAGAAGCTGGAGAAGACGGGCGCCACGCTGCCGCGCTTCTACTGCGTCAACTGGTTCCGCAAGGGTCCGGACGGCAAGTTCGTGTGGCCGGGCTTCGGCGAAAACATGCGCGTGCTGAAGTGGATGCTGGGCCGTATCGAGGGCAAGGCTCAAGGTCAGGAGCACGTGTTCGGCGTTTCGCCGCGTTATGAAGACCTGGACTGGAAGGGGCTGGATTTCAGCCGCGAGCAGTTCGATCTGGTGAGCTCGGTGGAGAAACAAGCCTGGCAGAAGGAACTGGAACTGCACGCCGAGCTGTTCGAACAGCTCAAGCAAGGCCTGCCGGCCGAGTTGCCGCGCACCAAGAAGAAGATCGAGGAACGGCTGTCGGCGTAAGCTGACGGTGGCTCGTTGATCCCGCCGCGGCGCCAGCGCCGCGGCGATGCAAAGAGAGCGCAGAGCGGGCCGCGGGATATGCGGCCCGCTCTTTTTTTCGGGGCATCGAACGCCCGGCGTCCCGCCGCGCACGCACACCTCGCACCTCGCACCTCGCACCTCGTACGGCAGCACCGCGAGCGGCGCACCATCTCCTGCGATATGTCATCCGCACACCACGGTATACAATCCGCTCGCAGGTTCGCGGACTACTTGATTTCCTGAATGGCGGGACAGCCATTGGAAGTCCTAATAACGATCGACGATCGCGTACCCCGCTAGAGGAGTCAAGAAATGAAATTCGGCATATCGTCCGCACCTTCGTCACTGGCGAAGCTGTTGGCCGCTGGTCTGCTTTGTGCCGCCGCGACGGGTGCCCAGGCTGCCTGGCCCGACAAGCCCATCACCCTGGTCATTCCCTTTCCGCCCGGTGGCACCACCGACATGGTGGGCCGTCCGCTGGCGCAGATGCTCAGTGAAAAGCTCAAGCAGCCGGTCATCGTGGACAATCGCGCCGGCGCCGGCGGCACCATCGGCGCGGCCTATGTCGCACGCGCGCAGCCCGATGGCTACACGCTGTTCCTGGCGACCATCGCGCACACCATCGCACCGTCGACCTACGACAAGCTCACCTACGATTTCCAGAAGGACTTCGCGCCGATCACCATCGTCGCGTCCTCGCCCAATCTGCTGATCGTCAATAACAATCTGCCGGTCAAGACCGTGCCGGAACTGATCGACTACGCCAGGAAGAATCCGGGCAAGCTGAACTTCGGTTCGGCCGGCATCGGCAGCACCGAGCACCTGGCGGGCGAACTGTTCCGTTCCATGGCCAAGATCGATATTTCGCACGTGCCTTACAAAGGCGGCGCGCCGATGATGGCCGACCTGATCTCCGGCCAGATCCAGATGGCGCTGGAAACCAGCGGCTCCGCCATCGCGCAAATCAAGGCGGGTACCGTGCGCGCGCTGGGCGTCAGCAGCGAAAAGCCGAGCAGCTTCTTCCCCGGCATTCCGGCCATCGATGAAGCGGGCCTGCCGGGCTACACCTTCTCCACCTGGTATGGCTTGATGGTGCCGGCCGGCACGCCCGCCGATGTGCAGAAGACGCTGTATCAAGACGTCGTGCAGATTCTGCAGGAGCCGCAGATGAAGAAGATCCTGGAAACCATCGGCGCGGATGCCGGCGGCAACAAGCCGGCCGATTTCAAGGTCTTCATCGCGGACCAGACCCAGAAGTGGCATGACATCCTGAAGCCCGACGCGAAGAAGTAAGCGCCAGGGGGATGGGGTCTGCACTGGCTTGCGTACGGTGGCTGGAACCCCGCCTCCTGCCTCATGGACCCGCGTGGTTCTTGTGATTCGACTATGGGCGCCACATCGGCGCCCATTGGCATTCAGCAAGATGACGGGAGCCTGAAAATGAAACGGTCCGCGGTGTCTCTGACAATTTGTCGAACTCTCCGCGGTGGTGGCGTGATATATCCCCATGCTCAACCACAACGATAAGAGTCACCATGAGCAACCCGATCTCGCGCCGCCGTCTCTGGCGGGACTTGGCTTCGATACACCGCGCCAGCCGTGGCGCCAGACTGGTGCTGCTGGCCGCTGCCATGCTGGCGGGGCCGGTTGCGTACGCACAGTCGCCCGTTGCGGCAGCGCACGCCCATGCGCCGGCCGAGGCGGCTACGCCGGCGGCTGCTCCGGCCGCCGCTCCGCCCGCTGTGCCGCCCGCCACGACGACCATGCCGGCATCTCCCGCGGTCGAATTCCCCGCCTGGTCGGCGTCCTATCGGGGCAAGATCGCCAACCGCAATATTCGCGTCGACCTGCAGCGTGTCGCCGACCACGTGTCCGGCAACTACTGCTACGAGCCTTGCGATTCGAACAAGATCTTGAAACTGCGCCTGGATGGCCAATGGCAGGACAATGGCGTGGCCATGCAGGAATACGATCAGACCGCCGCCGGCAAGGAAAAGCCGGTGACGGGGCGTTGGGACATGCGGCCCGACGGCGCCGGCTGGACAGGAACCTGGGCCAGCCCGGACGGCAAGCGCAGCCTGCCCCTTGCCTTGAGCGCGGCGCCCGGCGCGCATGCCTTCCCCTATGAAGTCCGCCTTGGCTCGGACCGCATGCCCGATCCCTCGGGTGACTGCGCCACGGACGTGCCGCACGTGACCCAGATCCGCCTGTACAAGGACGGCAAGCTGGTGCAGACACTGCCGACGGATTCGCAGGGTACCTGCCGCATCTTCGTGCCGCAGACTGACGACATCAATTTCGATGGCTGGCCGGACCTGACGCTGGGCCAGTTCCTGCCCGCCGGTCCGAATATTCCCACCAGTGCGTGGATCTACGAACCCGCGACGGGCAAGTTCGACGACGTCAGCGCCACCATGGAAAACATGACGTCGCCCAACTTCGACGCTACTAACAAGCTGGTCTGGGATTTCCAGCGGGGCAGCTGCTGCGACCACTACGTGACCATCGCCAAATGGAAAGGCAAGGAGCTGGTCCAGGTGGAGCAGGGCGAGAGCTTTTTCCAGCCTGTACGTACCAACGGCAAGATCCGTTATTGCTACGTGATGCCGACTTATCGCAATGGCCACGTCGAATATCCGGACGTCACCTGGAACGCGGGTGACCGGCTGCTGCCGCGCAACCTGTCGGACTGCCAGGCCGAACCGCCCGATTCCTGGGACCGGGTCCATATGGAGGTCTACCTGCGCGATACCCGCACAGGAGAGATATCGCACGAGTACTCGGAGAAAGTGCAAATGGAAACCGTAGAGATCAACGGCAAGCGCATGCAGTGCCCCTACGTCCAATTGCTGGACAACGGCCATGCCGAAAATGCGGTCACGCTCAAGAATCCGGCTTACTGCACTCCCGCCAAATAAAAAGCCGGCCCGCGAAAAAGCCGGTTCGCAAAAAAACCGGCCAGTAAAAAGCCGGCCCGTGTAGGGCCGGCTTGCACGATGCAGCGGAGCGCGGGGCAGGCCCCCGCGGCTTACTCTTCGTCGTATTCGAGGTCGTCGTCTTCGTCTTCTTCCTCTTCGTCCTCATCATCCTGTTCCAGGGCGTCATAGCCCTTCCAGGTGATGCGCCAGACGGCGTCCTGGCCGGTGGGGCCTTCGGTCAGTTTCTTGGCCAGGCCGGCGTCGGCCAGAATTTCCAGGTGGTGCTCGACCGTTGCCGCGGACAGGTCGTCCTCGGCCAGTTCCTGCACGGCCTTGGTAACTTCCTGGCCGGTGAGCGTCGCCGCGGCGGCGTCGCGGAACGTGCCGAGAATGGTGACTACTAGATCGAAATCGCGTTGCATGAGGACACCTCGTGCCTGATAAGGCAAAAAAACAGGGGCGGAAAACCGGGGTAAAGCACCGCTACCGCGACAGCGCGGCGCTTTCCGCAACCATACCAGATGCCTGTTGCCGACATGAGACGCAAGCCGTTACGGCGAGGCAAAATGGCGCGCGGCGCGGAGCGCCGCCGCGGATGTTCATCCGCCAATTACATCGCGGGAACGAGCGGCGCCGTAAGCGTGAAATCGGCGGTCTCCCGGCTGATGCCGCGCAGCGATGCCACCGCCCTGCGCGTGTCGGCGGCGCGCCAGTGGAAGCAGTAGGTAAGGCGGGGCAGCGGCGGATCGCTGGCGAGTTCCACCAGCTTGCCGGCCCGCACGTAGGGTTCGACATAGCGGCGCGGAAAAAAGCTGATGCCCAGACCGGCCGTGACCAGCGCGATGAGGGCGGTCAGGCTGTTGCAAGTCAGGGCGCGCGGTATCTGCAGCTGTTGCGCGGCCAGCCATCGTTCGAAGGCCTGCGCCAGTCCGGCCTCGGGGCTGAGCGTGATCACGGGATGTTCCTGGAAATGCCGCGCCCTCAGCATCGTTCCCTTCGCCAGGCGCTGCGGTGCGGCCATCCAGCAGTAATCCAGTTCGCCGATTTTTTCGCTTGCCAGCGCGGCCGAGGTGGCCGGGCCGGGGATGATGGCGAAATCCAGTTCGCCGCGCTCCAGCTTGCGCAGCAGTCCGTTGGTCAGATCGACCTGGGGTTCCAGCGCAAGATGTGGATGCTCTCGTTGGACTCGCGCGACGAAGCTGGGAAACCAGGTGGTGGCGATGAGCTCGCTGATGCCGAAACGGCTGGACCCCCGCACCGGACCGCCGCCGAGGTCGCTGCGAATTCGGCTTTCCACTTCCAGCATGTGCGCAGCATGGTCCAGCAGGCGCAAGCCGGCGTCGGTAGGGATGGCGCGCTGCCCGGTACGGTCGAACAGCGCGCTACGCAGGTCGTCCTCCAGCTCGGCGATCCGCTTGGACAGCGAGGACTGCGTGACGTGCAGGCGCGTGGCCGCCAGGGAAAAACTTCCCAGGGTGGCGGCCCAGTAAAAGGCTTCCAGTTGCTTGAGTGTCATGAACGAGATGGTATTCGTTTTGCGACTACCGGGTGGTGAAAATAAGTCGCTTTTTGCATGGCAGGATCGTGCGTATCTTGGCGGCACGGGCAATCAAAGCCACGCGCGGTCGGCCCGGGCCGCGCCCGCATCCATTCCAACAAGGGGAGAACCATGCGACCCATCCTGTCTCGATTTTCCGTGCCGGCGTCCCGGCGCTTGCGCGCCGCGGCAGCGCTGCTGCTGGCGGTGAACGCCGCGCCGGCGCTGGCCGAATGGCCGGAGGATCATCCTATCCAGGTCTACGTGGGCTTCGCGGCGGGTGGCGGCACGGACATCATGGCGCGCACGATGATGCCGTTCATCCAGAAGCACCTGGGCGGCAAGGCCAACTTCGTGATCGTCAACCGGCCCGGCGCCGCCAGCGAAATCTCCAATACCTCGGTGGCCCGCGCCAACCCTGATGGCTATACGCTGGGTGTGGTGAACCTGCCGGCCATGGCATTCGTGCCCTTGTACAAGAAGACCCAGTACGACCCGCGCAAGCTGCAACTGGTCGCGCGCGTGCTGTCCGATCCGACCATCCTGGTCACGCGCAAGGACAGCCCCTACAACACGCTCGGCGACATCGTGGCTGCCCTGAAGGCGAAGCCCGGTTCGCTGTCCGTCGGGCATAATGGTGTGGGCACCAACGGACATCTTGCCTTGCTGCAACTGCAGAACGTGGCGGGTGTGAAGCTCAACGACATTCCCTACAACGGCACCTCGCAGTCGAAGACGGCGCTACTGGGCGGCTACATCGATTTCGCCGCGGTGACCACGGGCGAAATGCCCGACCCCGGCACGGAAGCGGTGCCCTTGAAGGTGATTGCGCAGATGAGCGAAGCGCGAGCGCATTCCTTTCCCGGCGTACCCACCGCCCGCGAGCAGGGCTTCGACGACGTGATGCCCGCGGAGCGTGGGATCGCGGTTCCCGCCGGCGTGCCGGCAGCCATCGTCGCCAAGCTGGATGCGGCGATCAAGGCGACGCTGGCCGATCCCGAATACCTGCGCAAGGCCGGCAATGACGCCCCGGTGCTTGCCTACCTGGGCGGCGCCGAATGGACCAGGGTCATCGACAGCCGGGAAGCCACGATGCGCCGCCTGGCCGAGAGCATGCCCAAGGAATGACGGCCGTGATGTCCATCCCCGACGCCGCGACGAAGCGAGCCGCGCTACGGCGCCAGTTGCAGGACGAGTCCTTCATCATTGCCCCGGCGGTTCATGATGTCTTCAGTCTCAGGCTGGTGGAGCGTGCCGGCCATGGCAGTGCCTGCATCAGCGGCGCCATGCTGGCCATGGCCTTGCTGGGCCAACCGGACATAGGCCTGCTGGGCCTGGCGGAAAGCGTCGAGCATTGCCGCCGCCTGGTGCGCGTGGCGGGCATCCCCATCACCGCGGATGCCGATGCCGGCTATGGCAATGCACGTGGCGCCTACCACACCGTCGAATTATTCGAAGAGGCGGGCGCGGCCGGCGTCAATCTGGAAGACCAGGTCGTGCCGCGCCGCCATGGGGCCGGCGCGGGCAAGGAAGTGGTCAGCGTGGCGGAGATGTGCGGGAAGGTACGCGCGGCCTGCCGCGCGCGGCGCGACACGAATTTCCTCGTCATCGTGCGTACCGATGCCTGCGCGGTCGAATCCGTCGATGACGTGCTGGCGCGGGTGCTGGCCTATGAGCAAGCGGGCGCCGACCTCATCCTGCCGATGGCACCACGCGGCGCGGCGGAGATTGGCGGCCTGGTGCGAGCGTTGCGGATACCCGTGACGATCAGCGCGGGCACCGGCTTGGCGCCGGCCATATCGGCGGGCCGCGTGCCGTTGGCGCGCCTGCGTGAATTGGGTGTCAGGCGCGTCAGCTTGACGACCCTGCTGCCGGGCGCGGCCACGGCGGGAATGGATGCGGCCCTGCAGGCGTTGCAGACGGTGGTGGCAGGCGCATCGTCCAAGCCTGAGTTCATGCCTGGGTTCGAGCCGGGGTCCAAGCCCGAGTGCGAACCTGTCGCCGCCGTCCACGGCGCGGCGTTGCTGCCTGTGCTCATGGATGCGGAGGCACAGCACGCGTTCGAATCCACACTGCTGGACGCCGAACGCGGCTAGCCTGCCTCGCTGCGCAGGCGGGCCAGCGGCATGAGTCGCGCGGCCTATCAATGCCTTTGCTCTGCCCTCTCGCTCTTGCCCCGAGCGTATGTAATTTGAGATGCGATGGAACAATCAAGCTGATTAGGTAACTGATAGGCGAAATCACATTCGCGCCATGCTCATTGCCGAGCATGGCGCGAAGTGCTTTTCTACCGTCATTCCCCATGCTTATCTGGAGTATCTCGTGGCCTTAGACCGGGTCTCTCATTTCTCAAATGCTGCAAACATGAGTTTCAGCACCTTTGCCGCATGCCCGGCGCTGGCGCCGGAAGCCATGGTCAAGAAGTTGGCTGAGCGCTCGCTGGAACGGCCCATCAAGGTCAACTGTGCGGAAGTCTCCACACTGAACGCGGTATCCGGCACGGGTGAGCGGCCGGCCTTGGTGTGCAGCTACGTCCGGGGTGGCTCTTTGCTCAGCATGTCGGCGGCTCACGTCAACCGCTTCAACGCCGAGGTGACCACCCGGCTGAACAAGTTGAAGCCTTGGATCCACGATGGAATCGACGATCTCTTCCTGGATCTGGCGAAGTTGAGCGTCGATGAAATCCAGATACAAGGGCACGTCAGGGGAAACCGCGTGGTGGCGGAGCGCCTGGCCGATGCGGTGAAGCAATATCTCGTCGAGCGCGGTATCAAGTCCTGCGCGGTCAAGAGTATTTCCGGCGCCCCCGAAGTCTCGACGCTGGGATTCACGGTGTTCGTGTTCGGCAGGCCAAAGTAGACAACCCGAGCCGATGCCGGCGTGGCGCGTCGGCATGTTTATCGTTACGGAGTCATATCATGCATACCAATACACTCGCCGGGAGACTCGGCCGGGTCGATCACTATCTGGCCACGACAGACGCACACAGGTCCATCGGCGACGGCGGGTCGGTCTATTCGCTTGCCCGATTGCGTCGTGGCGTGGACGACGCGGATGACGTGGCGGCGATGTGCGGCAGCGCCGCGGATGCGAACGAGTCGGCGTCCGGGATCGCTGCTGGAACGTCCAGGGCGCTCAATCATCGACATGCATTTCGCGGGCCTTTTCCGCACACGTCGCATCTTGAAGCGGACGCCGCCGCCACCGGTGCGGCGCTGGACTCAACCCTGCGGGAGATAGCGCCGGCCTTGCAGGATTGGCTTTGCAGCGTCCGCAAACATATCGGTCTGGCGACTACGAAGAAGATCTACATCATCGGCTACGCGCAGGACAATCCCATCCTGGGTTTTGCGATCGGTGAGAAAGCTGCCGAGTTCCTGATCAAGAGCGGCGTGGATCCGCGCCTGCTTTCCGTATCGAAGGACGATCAGGCCCGGACAGGGCGTGATGTGTGGTTGCGCGTCATCGAGATTCCCACTCGCGCCGGCGCCGAGCTACGCCGGCGGCCCAGCCGCGTTACCGAAATCAGCAAGGGGCAGGCACATTATGCGTGAGCGGCGGCATGAGGCGGATGATGGCATGCGGGGTTTGCGCTCATGGAAGTAAGCGCGAAAACGTACATTTCCACCCCCGACGTCGAGCCACGGCAGGTGGTGGCTCAGCCCAACGCCGATGTTGCCTTCGAGCGTCTGGCGGCCGCGGCAGGCCAGGCGCATGAAGCAGGCGATCTGGCGCCACGGGCGTCGCCGACGATCCGTGTGTCGGCGACGGTGACCGTGCGTGGCGGTGGCAAGGTCGAGGCGACCGCCAGGGTGAGCGTCAGGGCCGGAGCAGGGGTGAACAAGGACACGCACGTGGAGGTCGATGCGCGCGTGGATGCCACGGTCGACGATGCCGGCGGATCGACCAGGACATCGCCCGCCACTAGCGCGGTCGTCCAGGTCGATACGACAGGGCCCGCGGCCGTTCGGGCATGCGCTTATGCGACGACCGCCGCCGAGAAACCGGACGCGTTGTTCGATGCCATCCTGTTGAATCATCCTGAATTGCTGCAGCTCAAACTCAGGCCCGGGCGCCTGTTGCCCACCCCGCCCGAGGCCGACGAGGTGATGCCCCTGGTGCTGCCGGCGCTGCACGCCGGCCTGGACGAGATACGAGCCGCTCTGGCCGCGAAGGATGTTGCCGAGATCTATCTGTCGGGCTATGCGGAATCGGTTTCGGTGGGTACGCGTATTGGCCGGGACGCCGCGAAATACCTGATCGACGGCGGCATCGATGCCCGCAAGATCAAGCCTATCGCTGGGCGCGAAACGAGTTCAGGGGTGTACCCGAGGCTGGAAATCATCGCCATACCCGTGCGCCCCGACCGCTGTCCGGAGACGGACGCCGGCGACAAGACGGCCTAAGTTCCAAACCCCGGTGCCGTCAACCCCTCGGTTGTCAGCAACTAGACAGCGGTATTTCATTCCAGTGTCAATTTCGGACGCTATAACTGGGGTTCTCTTTTGTCTACCTGCCGCGGGCCATGTCCGCGGGCGCCGGCCCAGTGCATTCCATGCTTCCCTTTCTATTGGCTGCGTTCTACGAAACCGCGCGACAGGGCAGCATGACCGCGGCGGCCAAGTTTCTGCAGGTCAGCCAGCCCACGGTGACATCGCGCATCCAGCAGCTGGAGTCCAGCTACGGCGTGGAGTTGTTCCATCGGCGCGGCGGCCGGCTTGAATTGACCCGTACCGGCACGGAGTTGATGCCGCTGGCCCGGCAGATGATGCAGATCCAGCATGACATCGACTTCAAGCTGCGCAACGGCAAGCAGCTGCTGTCGGGTTCGCTGCACATCGGCACCACCGGGCCGAACTACATCGCATCCATCATCTGCGGCTTCCGGGAGCAGTATCCGGATGCCAGTATCGGCATCGAAGTCGGCAATTCCCGCTCCATGCTGGAAGCGCTGTTCGATTCCCGGGTGGATCTGGCAGTGGCCTCCGAGCCCTTGAACGATCCGCGCCTGCTGCGCTGCGAGATCGCCACCGACCCGCTGGTCCTCGTCGCGCACCGGGCCCACCCATTGGCCGGCCGCGGCCGGATTGCGCTGCACGATCTGGTCTCGCACACCCTGCTACTGCGCGAGCAGGGTTCGTGGACCCGCAGCCTGATGGAAGAGGCCATGAACGCAAGCGCCGTACGGCCGCGCTCGGTGCTGGAGATGGGTAGCCGGGAGATGATCTGCCGGGCCGTCCAGCACAATCTGGGCTGTACGCTGATGCCGGTGCGTGACGTGCCGCAGGACGACAACCTGCGCACCGTGGCCATCGAGCCGGATCCTCCCGTGCTGCGGGTGTATCTCTACTGCATGCGTGAACGTGCTTCCTTGCCCTTGGCGGAAGCCTTCATCGCCAGCCTGCCCAACGCGGCACTTCACTGATCCGCTGCGTCTTTGCAAGTTCTTGGCTTGGTGGCTGACCTTGATCGAGGCCTGTCATCGCCGCCCCTTCATCGCCGCCCCTTCATCGCCGCCCCTTCATCGCCGATCTCTTCATTGCTGACATCCTGCTGACTTCCATTCGCGCGGCGCTCGTAACGTCGCGTCATGCCCGTTGCCTTTCGGAACAGACCCCTCAAAAGACTGATAGCCCCATAGGCAGGCTTGGGCCGGATGACATTCCCACGTCTTGGCTCGTCTCCACAATGTGCACGCCGACGGACCCATGCCGCCGGCTTGCCATATGACTGGGGTGCAAATTGAAACCAATGACAGTAGTGCGGCTCGTGTGCGGGCTTGCGTTGGTCGGTATGCTAGGCGGCTGTTTCGACGGCAGCTCGCACGACGACGATTCGGATACACCGCCGCCGGTGACGACCACGCCGACCGACCCGGCTCCGCCGGATACCTCGACGCCAGCACAGTGCACGACAATGCATTGCGCGCCGGCGCCTTGAGGCGGGATCGTCCGATTTCTCTTCCGCCCGCTGGGGCGGTGACGCAGACTCAAGTGCACGACTCACGTGCACGATTCAGGTGACACGAGACAGCATGAGCTTCAATCCTTCGAAACGCAGGTTTCTGCAAAGTTCGCTCGGCACGGGTGCCGCGGCCATGGCGCTCAACGCCTTCCCGCCGGCCATCCGCCGCGCCCTGGCCATCGAGGCCAACAACGTCACCGGCACCATCAACGACGTCGAGCACGTCGTGATGCTGATGCTGGAAAACCGTTCCTTCGACAGCTACTTCGGTACGTTCAAGGGTGTGCGGGGCTTCGGCGACCGCTTCCCCATCCCGACGCCCGCCACGCCCAACGTCTTCTACCAGACCTATACCGGCACGGCGACGCCGGGCGCCGGTACCATCATTCCCTACCACCTGGACGAAGCCGCGGGCAATGCCATCCGGGCGGGCAGCACGCCGCACACGTGGGTGGACTCGCAGGCCGCGTGGGACAACGGCCGCATGGCCAATTGGCCCGATGCCAAGAAGCCGCTGGCCATGGGTTACTACGAGACGGCTGAAGTGCCTTTCCAGCGTTCGCTGGCCGACGCCTTCACGCTGTGCGACCACTATCACTGCGGCATGCACACCGGCACCATCGCCAACCGTCTGTTTTACTGGACCGGCACCAACGGCCCCAACGGCACGGATCCGGCCGGCGGCGCCTACACGCCCACCGCGGGCCTGAACAACGAGTTCAACGGCGGCAACGACATCGGCGCGTCGACGGCCGGTTGGACGTGGACCACCTATGCCGACCGCCTGGAGAAGGCCGGGGTGAAGTGGAAGGTCTACCAGAGCCTGATCGACAATTACGGCTGCAACGAGATGATGGGCTTCCGTCATTGGCGCAAGGAAATCGAGAACATGCCGGTCGCGCGTCGCCCGGTGTATGTCAACGGCAACATCGCCAACACGGCGCCCAATGCCGCGGGCGCTTTCTACGATCCCGCCATCGATGATGCGCTGAGCCCGCTGGCCAAGGGTTTCCACAACACCATGCCTTACGGCTTCCTGGAGACCTTTCGCGAAGATATCTCCAACGGCAAGCTGCCTTCGGTTTCGTGGATCATCCCGCCGTCGATCTACAGCGAGCATCCGGGACCTTCAAGCCCCACGCAAGGCGCCTGGTATGTGCAGGAAGTACTGGACGCGTTGACGGCCAATCCCGAGGTCTGGAGCAAGACCGTCCTGTTGATCAACTACGACGAGAACGACGGCTTCTTCGATCACCTGCCGCCGCCGACGGCGCCCTCGCACTTTGCCGATGGCAGCGTGGCGGGTGGCTCAACGCTGTCCGATACCGACATGGCGGTGGAGTATCACAACTACACGCCCATCGACGGCACCCAGCCGCACGTCGATGGACGTCCGTTCGGTCCTGGTCCGCGCGTGCCGATGTGGATCGTTTCGCCCTGGAGCCGCGGCGGTTACGTGAACTCGCAGGTCTTCGATCACACGTCCACGCTGATGTTCCTGGAGAAGCGTTTCGGCGTGGCGGAGCCGCAGATCAGCAAGTACCGTCGCGCGGTGTGCGGCGACCTGACGTCCTGCTTCAACTTCGTCAGCCCCAATGTGGATGCCTTGGAAACGCTGTCCGGCCGCACCACGAAGGCGTCCGCCGACAGCCTGGCCGCGGCCCAGGCGGCCAAGGCGGCGGTGACGATTCCGACCGCCACCAGCACCACCGCGCTGCCGGTCCAGGCCGCCGGGTCGCGTCCGTCGCGCGCGCTGCCTTATGAGCTGCACACCACGGCGCACGTCGCCGCCGGTGCCAGCACCGTGACGCTGGAGTTCGCCAACAACGGCGCGGCGGGGGCGGTGTTCCACGTCTACGACAAGAAGCACCTGGACGTGGCGCCGCGTCGCTATGTGGTCGAAGCGGGCAAGACGCTCAGCGGCGTATGGACCGTGCCGGTCGGCGACGCCGGCGCCTACGATCTGTGGGTGCTGGGCGCCAACGGCTATCACCGCGAGTTCGTGGGCAACCTGAACGAACAGACCTCTGCTGGCGGTCCGGAGATCCAGGTCTGCTATGAAGTGTGCGATCCGGCTCAAGTCGTTGCGAAGCTCTATAACAAGGGCAGCACCGCCTGCACCTTCACCGCGACGGCCAAGGCCTATCGCAAGGATGGTCCCTGGACGGCCACGGTGCAGCCTGGCCAGGCGGGTGAACTGACCTGGGCCTTGGGCGACAGCAGCAACTGGTACGACTTTGTCGTGACATGCACCGGCGCGGCGTCGTTCCAACGCCGCTTCGCCGGCCGCATCGAAATCGGCAAGGACTCGGTGTCCGATCCGGCGATGGGGACCGGGGCCAACTAAGTGGCGCCAAGTTAGAGGCTGGACGTGACAGCGCCCCGCTGCCTCTTGCGAGGTGGCGGGGCGCTTTTTGCCTTGGTGTGCAACGCATGGTGCTGAAGACGCCGAACCTGAAGGCGGAGTGGGCCTTGAATACGCACGTACCGTCGCCGAAACTTGCGGACAGCGTTGGTGGCAGGGCAACCACCACCGCACTGGCCACAGGGGCGATAGCCCAAGAAAGGGGCGGATGGGGGTATCCCCCATCATCTAAAAAATCTTACTCGTCCGCTGCCTGGCGGTGTCCAAGCTGAAGCGAGGCAAAATGTTCAATAGCCAGGTGCCGCGACGACCTGCGGTTCCAGTACGTTGATACGGCGCGCGATTTCTTCTTCGATCATCTCGGCATCGACGCTTTCGCCGTTGTCGAGTTTCAGGCCGCTATAGCGGAACACCACCATCGTGCGCTTGAACGCGCGGCCCTTGTGGGCGCCGGTGCGCCACAGCAGCAGGCTCAGGCGCAAGCCCAGGCCGCTCATGCCGCGGAATTCGGGCACGCGGTCCTTGTCTTCCGGGGCAATCGTGAAGGACATATTGCGTTGGGGTTGCATCAGCGAGGAGTAACGCTCGACCTGCATATCGCCGATGATGTCGTAGGGCAGCAGGCCCTCGCTGTTGACGAACCAGATGCCGTCTTTCTTCAGAATGAAGATGGGTCCCTTGGCGCTGGTGGCATTCAGCGCGGCGGAGGTCAGGGTCCACAGGCCGCACACCAAGAGGAATACCGCGAACCAGGTATTGCCCGTCATTTTCATCAGGGCATAGATGCCGAGGGCGGTCGTGCAGATGCCGATGAATCCCAACCAATAAACGATGCGCTTGGATTCGACGAATACCAGGTCTTCCATCAAGGGCGCTTGCTTCATTTCTTCCTCCATCCGTGGATCAATGCTGAGTGTGCGTGGCGTGCAACGTCGCGATGGCGGTGGAAGAGAGATTTACTGCCTGGAGGGCGCTGCACATGCCGGCTGAATCGGGCATGAATGTAGCTCATCAATTGGACGCCCAATTTGCATTCTGTAAATCGGGACGGGGCATTGAGTAACGATTAACGACAGCATTTATGCAGGGTGTTAATGCGTGCGCCTGCGAGATAGCGCCCTAAGGATAGGTTAGCCATTACGGTTGAGTTACTGGCAGTAACTTAATGCCGGGCGCTTCATCCGTGGAGCTGTTCGCTTCAGATGTGAGCTGTTCGCTTCATGCATGGAGCTGCGCGCTTCATACGTGGGCGAGGGCTTTGATCGATGTGCGCAGGAAGTTCATCAGCAGCTGACCGCTGCGTCCCAGGCCAGCCCGTTTGGGCCACACGCCGCCAATGTCCATGGTGGGCACTTCGTCGCTGATATCGCGCCGCAGGATGCGGCGGCCTTCGAGCGACCAGGGGCGGTAGACCAGATCGGACAGTATGGTCACGCCCTGCTGCAGCGCCACCAGGCTGCGCACCGCCTCGGGCGAGCGGCTTTGGTAGCGCACGCGGGGCGCCAAGCCATAACGGCCCCAATACTTGCCTACGGTTTCGATGTGTTCGTCCATGTCCAGCAGGATGTAGTCGGCCGCGGACACGTCGCGCAGCGTCACCTTGCTGGCCTGCTGTAGCGGATGATCGGGGTGGGTCCACAGCCGGCGCGGCGACCGCAGCATGGTGTCGTACTGCAGTTTGTCGAAGCGCGTCAGGTTGGACACGATGACCAGCCCCAGGTCCAATTGACCGCGCAGCAGGCGTTGTTCCACCGCGGGGCGTTCCAGCTCCATGACCTGCAGGCTGAGGTTGGGAAAGCGTTGCGCCAGCGCGGCGATCACTGCCGGCATGAGGTAGGCGGAGATGGTTTCCGTGACGCCCAGCCGCAGGCTGCCGCTGACTTCGTCGGGGGCCGTGCGCATGTCGTCGAGCGCGCGATCGAAGGCACCCGTCACGCTCTGCGCGTGGCGTACGAAACGTTCGCCGTCCTCGGTCAGGCGCAGGCCCTTGGCGTGGCGCACGAACAGCGGCACGCCAAGGGCGTCTTCCAGATTGCGCAGGGCAATGGTCATGGTCGACTGCGAGACATTGCAACGCAGCGCTGCTTTCGAAACCTGGCCTGTTTCAGCGAGTGCAAGGAAATATTCGAACTGCCGCAGCGTGATCGGACTAGGCATGGGGGCGGGCGAGGGCGATGAGGTCGTTGGCGCGTGCGGGGTGCACGGGGGCGCGAGGTTGGTGGGATGCGCGAGGTCCGAGACCTTCGCGAAAAATATTGATTTTCTCAATAACCGGGCTTAGAAAATTTATATTAGCAATATTGGAGCGCCAACCCTAGCATAGCCATTCGAGAAAGACGTTCAGGCATGGGGGAAGATGGGCGCAATCGAGATCAGCGGCTATTGCACGCTATGCCGTTCCCGTTGCGGTACTCGCAACATCGTCGAGCACGATGCGCTACTTCGGGTAGTGCCGGACAACGCGCATCCGACCGGCCAGGCGATGTGCATGAAGGGGCGCGCCGCGCCGGAGCTGGTACATAGCCCGCACCGCATCATGCATCCCATGCGCCGCACGCGGCCCAAAGGCGACGCCGATCCAGGCTGGGAACGCATCAGTTGGGACGAGGCCTTGACCCTGGTGGCGCGCCGCATGACGGAAATCCGTCAGCAGAGCGGGGCCGAGGCGGTGGCCTTCAGTGTCACCACGCCTAGCGGCACGCCGCTTTCCGACAGCATCGACTGGATCGAACGCTTCGTGCGGGCCTACGGCAGTCCCAATATCTGCTACGCCACGGAGATCTGCAACTGGCACAAGGATTTCGCTCATGCATTCACCTACGGCAGCGGCATGCCGGTGGCGGATTATGCGGGGGCGGGCCTGATCCTGCTATGGGGCCACAATCCCACCAACACCTGGCTGGCCCAGGCCAATGCCATTGGTGTCGGCCGCGCGCGCGGCGCCCGGCTGATGGTCGTCGACCCGCGCCGCACGGCGCTGGCAGGGCAGGCCGACGCCTGGTTGGCGGTGCGTCCGGGGACGGACGCCGCGTTGGCGCTGGGCCTGATCCATCAGCTATTGGAGACGCGGCGCTACGACGCCGCTTTCTTGCGGGAATGGACCAATGCGCCCTTGCTGGTGCGTGCTGATACTGGGCACTTCCTGCGCGCCCAGGAGGTGGCTTGGGACGAAGGGGCGTGGGAAGAAGGGGCTGGCGGCGCCGCCGCAACGGCAGGGTCCAGATCTGGCGCTTGTGGACGGGGCGGGCATGCGGCATCGGATGGCGTGGCCTCGAATGCCGCGCCTGTCTTCGTCGCATGGCGCGAGGACCACGGAAATCCCGTGCCTTATGACACCCGCCTGGCCGCCGCGGAACAGGGCGCCGCGCACTATGCCATGCAGGGTGAGTACGACATTGCCTTGCAGGATGGCGGGCGCGTGCGCTGCGTGCCCGTGCTGGCGCTGCTGGCGCGGGAGGCGTCCGCCTACACGCCCGCGCGCGTGGCGGATATCACCCAGGTGCCGCCGGCAACCCTGTTGGCGGCGGCCGACCTGCTGGCGACCAGCGGCCCCGTCGCTTACCACGCGTGGACCGGTATCGGCCAACACAGCAACGCGACGCAGACCGAACGTGCCGTGGCGGTGTTGCACGCCTTGACGGGCAGCTTCGATGTCCCGGGCGGCAACCGGCAATATGCGCGTCATGCGGTGAACCGGGTCAATGGTCTGGATCTGATCAGCCCGGCGCAAAGCGCCAAGGCCCTGGGTTTGCAAGAGCGCCCCTTGGGGCCGCCCGCCAACGGCTGGGTGACTGCGCGCGACCTGTACAGGGCGATCCTGGACGGCCAGCCCTATCGCGTCCGCGCCTTGTTTGGTTTTGGTTCCAATCCGCTGTCATCACAAGCCGACATCGGCATGGCGCAGGCGGCCTTGCAGGCGCTGGAATTCCATGTCCATCTCGATCTGTTCGAAACGCCCAGTACGCGTTATGCCGACGTATTGTTGCCCGTGAATACGCCATGGGAAAGGGAAGGGCTGCGGGTTGGTTTCGAGATCACGCAAGCGGCCGAGGCTCGCATCCAGTTGCGTCCGCGCATGGTGACGCCACGAGGCGAATCGCGGTCCGACAATGACATCATCTTCGATCTGGCCTGCCGGCTGGGGATGGGGGATTTGTTCTTCGACGGCAGCCTGGAGCGCGGCTGGGACTACATCCTCGCGCCTCTTGGTATCCAGGCCGCCGACCTGCGGGCAGCGGGCGGGACCTTGAACCTTCCTTTGGCGGGCAAGGATCGAAAGTATGCGCTGCCGGACGCAACGGGGCAGGGCGGTACGGCACAGGACCGTGCCGAGCGCGCCGGCCAGCCCGCGGCCGGTGCAACGTCGCCCTGGCATGGAAGGAAGGTCACCGGTTTCGCCACGGAAACGCGGCGCGTCGAACTGTATTCCGAGCGCTTGCTGCGGCACGGCTATGCGCCCATGCCGGTCCACGCCGAATCACCGGCCGAAGCCGGCGGCAGCCGGTATCCACTGGTCCTGACATCGGCCAAGAGCGGCTATTACTGCCACAGCCAGCACCGTTCCCTGGTGTCCTTGCGCAAGCGCGCGCCGCTGCCGCGCGCGGCCTTGGGGCCGGGGCTGGCGGCACGCAAGGGCGTGGTTACCGGCGATTGGGTGCGGTTGGCCACGCCCGTGGGGCAGGCCCGTTTCGTTGCCCAGATCGATGCCGACTTGAATGATGACGTGGTGGTCGCCGACTACGGCTGGTGGCAGGCCTGCCCGGAAATCGGCCAGGACGGCTATGCGGTGGATGGGGCGACCAGCAACTACAACGCGCTCATCAGCGCCGCCCAGGCCGATCCGGTCAGTGGCTCGGTGCCCATGCGCGCTTTTCCCTGTGATCTCGAGCGCGATGCCGCCGTCGATCCGGAGCGCCGGCCGTGGACCGGCACGCGGGCCTTTGTCGTCAGCCACCTTCATCCGCGTACCCGTGACGTGCTCGAAATAGCTTTCACCGCGGCGGATGGCGGACCCTTGCCGGATTACCAGGCAGGGCAGCATGTCATGGTCGAGGTTGCCGACGGCAGGGACGGCAAGTTGATGCGCGCATATTCGCTGGTGGGCGCGGCCACGTCAGTGGCCAATTCAGCGGCCATCTCAGCGACCACCTCAGCGGCGTTTTCGCCGCGGCGCGAATATCGCGTGGCGGTCCGGCGTCAGTACGGGGCGGGTGCCGACGGCACGGCTTGGGAAGGCCGCATGTCGGGCCATCTGCACAAGGGCTTGCGCCTGGGCGACCACGTGCGCTTGGGCGCGCCGGGCGGCAACTTCGTGCTGCCGTGCCATTCGCCGCAACCCTTGGTGTTCTTCGCGGCCGGCATAGGCATCACACCGTTCACCGCGCATCTGGAAACGTTGGCCGCATTGGCGTCGGCAGGGGACGTGTCCCATGCCTTTCCTGAAATCTGGCTGCACTACGCCAACCGCAATGGCCGCCATCATGCCTATGCGGACCGGCTGGCCGAGCTGAACGCGCGCCTGCCGCGCCTGACGATCGTGGACTACTACGCGCATCCCTTGCCCGGCGACGGCGTGAGCGCCCGGCGGCTCGATGCGGCCTGCGTGGACGAGTCGCTATTGCGTCGGCGTGCGCGCTTCTACATGTGCGGTTCCGAATCGATGATGCGGACTCTCACCGAGGGCCTGCTTGCCCGTGGCGTGCCGGCCTTCGACATTTTCAGCGAAGTCTTCCGCTCGCCGCCGGTGTTGGCCGCGAGCGGCAATGCCGGTCACGCAGTGCGTTTCGCCCGCTCCGGCGCCATGGCATCCACATGGACCAGCGCGCGCGGCACCTTGCTGACCTTCGCCGAAAGCATGGGCCTGGAGCTGCCCAGCGGCTGCCGTGTGGGCCAATGCGAAAGCTGCGCGGTAGGCATCGTCAGCGGCCAGGTGCGCCATCTGCATGGGGTCGAGCCGGACGATCCAGGGATCTGCCTGACCTGCCAAGCCGTACCGGTGACCGACCTGGTGCTGGATGCATAGCTTCAGACCGTCGGCTTTATCGAGAAGTGAGTTTTTTACTGACAATCACACAACAAGGGGAAGTGCATGAAAACTGAATCTCTGGCCAAGCAGCCGCCCGCGGCCGTGGCCGTATCATCCGGCGGCGGCCTTGAACGCCTTGCCGCCAGCGTCACCGCGTGGTCCGAAAAATGGTTCCCGGACGCCTACATCTTCGCGGTCATCGCCGTGCTGGTGTGCGCGCTGGGCGCGGTGGCCATCGGCGCACCCGTGCAGAAAGTCGGCATTGCCTTCGGCGATGGTTTCTGGTCCTTGATACCGTTCACCATGCAGATGGCGTTCGTGGCGATTTCCGGCTACGTGGTGGCTGTGTCACCACCTGCCGCCGGTTTGATCGAGCGCCTGGCCCGTCTGCCCAAGACGGCACGGGGCGCCATCTGCTTCGTGGCTTTCATCAGCATCGCCACGTCCTTGTTCAACTGGGCCATCAGCCTGATCTTCAGCGGCCTGCTGGCACGTGCCCTGGCGCGTCGCACCGACTTGCGCATGGATTACCGCGCGGCCGGCGCCGCCGCGTATATGGGCATGGGCGCGACCTGGGCGCTGGGCCTGAGCTCGGCGCCCGCGCAATTGCAGGCCAATCCGGCCAGCCTGCCGCCTTCGCTATTGCAGATCACCGGCGTGCTGCCTTTTTCGGAAACCATTTTTCTCTGGCAGTCGATGGCAATCGCCGTGGCGTTGACTGTCGCGACGATGGTAGTGGCGTTTTACTCCACCCCGCGCGGCGACAAAGCCGTCACCGCGCAGGACCTGGGCGTGGACGTGAGCCAGCCCGTGGTGAAAACCGTACCGCCTTCGCGGCCCGGGGATTGGATGGAGTACAGCCCGATCCTGACCCTGCTTATCGTCGCCTTGGGCGCCATCTGGATCTACAACGAGTTCAGCACCAAGAATGGCGTGCTGGCCATATCCAACCTGAATACCTATAACTTCCTGTTCCTGATGCTGGGCATGCTGCTGCACTGGCGTCCGCGCAGCTTCCTGGCCGCGGTGGCCAAATCGGTGCCGTCGGTGGGCGGCGTGCTGATCCAGTTTCCCTTATATGGCGGGGTGGCCTTCATCTTGACCAAGGCGGCCGGCGCTGATGGCCATACCTTGACGCACATGTTGTCGTCGTTTTTCGTGTCGGTATCGTCGCAGGCGTCCTTCCCGGCGTTGATGGGGATTTATTCGGCGGTGCTGGGCTTTTTCGTGCCGTCGGGTGGCGGCAAGTGGATCATTGAAGCCCCTTACGTCATGCAGGCCGCCAATGACCTGCATGTGCATCTGGGCTGGGCGGTTACCGTCTACAACGCCGCCGAGGCCTTGCCCAACCTGATCAATCCGTTCTGGATGCTGCCATTGCTGGGAGTGCTGGGCGTGCGCGCGCGCGATGTCGTCGGGTTCACCTTCACGCAGTTGGTGGTGCATGCGCCGATCGTCCTGATCATGCTGTGGGCGTTGGCGTCCACGCTTGACTACAAACCGCCGGTGTTGCCGTAGGAGTGATTGCCCTGCCCTGATCGACAGGGCAGGGCGGCAGGGATTGCACGGAGGAGGGGAGCAGTGCCGGCGGCCATGCCCGTTATTGCCGCAGACGGTCAAGCTCCCGCGCGTAGGCGTCATAACTCGGACGCTTGTCGGCTTGGCAAGCGGCATAGGACACCGGCTCTGAAATACCGCTGCAGTCCCCGCCGTTGCGGCTGGCCGTGCCCCAATAGCCGGAGCGGGCACCCCCTTCCGTGGTGCATGCGGATACCAGGAAGGCAGCGCTTGCGAACATGGCGAGCCGTGCAAAGCGGATAGGATTTTTCATGGAATGATCTTGACGTCCGTTGTCGTTGATGTGAATCAGCCATCCCTTTGGGGATGGCTGATTCACGTGGTGACATAGGACGATAGATTTGTTCCATGCCGGGACCGTGTGGCATCGTAGGCCAGGTCGCAATCCCCCAGCCTCGCCGATCTTCAAGCTGGCTTTTTCTGGTATAGTGCTGGACTTGTTCGTGGGGCGGTAGCTCAGCTGGGAGAGCGTCGCGTTCGCAATGCGAAGGTCGGGAGTTCGATCCTCCTCCGCTCCACCATCAAGCCCAGATCAAAAGCCTTGGACTCGTTCCAGGGCTTTTTTTTGCGTTTTGCTCCGGGGATTTGTCTTTCACCGCTTTCAGATATTTCACGAGCGCGGCACCTCCGACGATCGGAACATGCTCGCATCACACACACCTACCCGGGCCCAGGCCTGGGTATTTTTTTGCCCTTTAAAAGCCTTCTTCCGCACTCCGGGATGATGAATTTGTAACCCTACCCTGCCTGTTACCTTGTTCTCAGTAAAAATGGTTACAGCCAAATCGTCGCAACAGGACGTAACGGTACCAACTGGTATGCAATATCGAAAGGGGCGGGAATATTTTGCAAGTCGTGATGGTTGTAAATTAATGCAATTGCGCAGGAAATAGTTTGTGTTTATTTTGGTAATGACATGACATATGTGAGATAACTCAACAAGTTCATGCAATTAACCGAAATCACCAGCTAAATGTTGCTAGAAAAGCTGAAGTACCTCTCCATGCATCGGGCAAGAATCGCTCCAGATTCAGATAAATTTCAGCAAAGGTTGAGATGAATATGAAGAAATGCTGCGCAATAAAGCGCATTTCTTCGCAGTTGATGCGTCCCCAACCTTGGCCCCACAATCCCGCCCCACTGCTCGCCCGGGTTCCCATCATTCGTTTGGCCTAAGAAAAATTACGCCTTCCAGACGATAAGAACACACGCTTGAACGTTCCCCGAGGGAATTCAGTCGTTACATAAGTCACGTTTTGCTTTTTGGCTATTCAGGGAATGTCATGTCTTCTTTTCGTCTGAAATCCTCGGTGGCACTCGTTGTCGTTGCGCTGTCCGGCGCCGCTGCCGCGCAGCGGGCTCCCATACCGGCGGGCCAGCCTGGCGCCGCTAAACCGGCGACCTGGAACACTTTCGGTAAATCGGCCGCGCCTGCCGTGGCGCAACCGGCACCGGCCGTGGCGCAAGCCGCGCCCGCCGTCGCCCAGGCCAAGCCCGTCGCGCCGGTGGCGCCCGCTGCCCCGGCCAAGGCGCCGGCCGCCGCACCTGCACCCGCACCCGCACCCGCGGTCGCCTCGGCGAACTCGGCCAACGGCGGCACCACGATTTATCAGGTCGTCGAGCAAACCCTGCTCAGCAACCCGGAAATCCAGGCTCGTTACCATGACTTCCGCGCCACGCTGGAAGGCCAGAACGTGGCCCGCGCCGGCTTCCTGCCGCAGGTCAACGCCCAGGGCTACTACGGCCATGAATGGCAGAATCATCTGCCCGGCGACGAGTCGTCGCAGAACTGGAAGCGGCCGGGCTACAACCTGGAGCTGCGCCAGCTGCTGTTCGACGGCTTCAAGACGTCCAGCGACGTCAAGCAGGCCGGCTTCGAAAAGCTGTCGCGCTTCTACGATCTGCTGTCCACCAGCGACGACATGGCGCTGAACGCCGTGCAATCCTACGTCGATCTGCAACGCTATCGCGACCTGGAACTGCTGGCTCGCACCAACTACCGCCTGCACGAGGAAACGCTCAAGCAGATCCGCGAACGCGCGGATTCCGGCGTGGGCCGCCGCGTGGACATGGAGCAGGCCGGTGGCCGTCTGTCGCTGGCGCAAACCAACCTGATGACGGAAAGCGCCAACCTCAATGACGTGACCTCGCGCTTTCGCCGCATCACTGGCATGAGCGCGCCGGCCACGCTGGCCGCCACCCCGAAGGTGGAGGACAAGCTGCCGTCCAAGCCGTCGAACTTCGACGATTCGCTGCGCAGCAATCCCAGCGTGCTGTCCAAGCAGGCACTGCTGCAGGCCGCCGAAGCCGGCAACCAGTCGGCCAAGGGCGCGTTCTCGCCCAAGTTCGAATTCGTGGCTTCGTCTGGTACCGATACGTCGCAGCCGGGCAGCGACTACCGCAACGTGCGCAGCTCCAATGTGCAGGTCGTGATGAGCTACAACCTGTACCGTGGCGGCGGCGACTCCGCGCGCGTGCGCCAGACCGCCGAACAGGGCTATGCCGCGCGCGATGTGCGCGACTACACCTGCCGCAATGTGCAGCAGGACCTGGCCGTGGCCTGGAACAACATCGTCCACCTGCGCCAATCGCTGCCTTACCTGCGTGACCACGAAGTGGCGACCACCAAGGTGCGCGACGCTTACCGCCAGCAATTCCAGATCGGCCAGCGCACGCTGCTCGACCTGCTGGACACGGAAAACGAACTGTTCGAATCGCGCCGTTCGCTGACCAACGCGCTGTACGACCTGCAGACCGCCCAGTTCCGCTGGCTGGCGCTGTCGCACAAGCTGCTGCCCGCGCTCGGCATCCGCGCCGCCAAGGATGAAACGCCGGAAGAGAATGGCAAGCTGGCCATGACCGACGACATCATCAAGACCTGCAATTCCACGGTGCCGGACGAAGCGCGTCTGGAACCCGTCAAGGTCGAGTACGGCAAGGGCAACACGCCGCCGCAGTTCGTGCCGGCCAATGCGCCGCAGAACGCCCCCGCCGGCGGCAAGTGGTAATTCATCGTGGCGATCAACGACGACGATGATTTTTCAAGGTTGGACGCGGACTTCGTTCGCGTTCTGGAAGACCTTATCGACGCCCTGATTGCCAATGGGACGCTGCGCCTGACGGATCTTCCGGTTCAGGCGCAGCAGAAGTTGACGCGTCGCAAACAGCAGCGGGCGCGCTTATCCGAACATCTGGATTTGCTTGGTGATGAAGACGGACAAGTTATTTGACCGCTCGCTGGATTCCTGGCGTGTCGATCCCCGCAGTACCCATGACGATCCCCTGTTGAGTTGTCTGGTCGAGCTGACCCGCGTCCATGGCGTGCCGTCCACGGCGCAAGCGCTGTCGTCCGGCTTGCCGCTGGTGGACCAACGCCTGACGCCGGCCTTGCTGCCGCGTGCCGCGGCACGTGCGCAGTTGGCGGCACGGGTGGTCAAGCGCGCGCTGCGGGACATTCCCACCGACATCCTGCCGGCCATCCTGCTGCTGAAAGGCGATCGCGCCTGTCTGCTGCTGGAAGTGCGCGACGGCAAATACCTGATCAGCCATCCGGAGCTGGGCGCGGGCGCCATCGAAATCGACGATGGGCAGCTGGCCGAAGACTATATCGGCATGGCGTGCTTCGTGCGCCCGCAGTTCCGCTTCGATGCGCGCTCACCTGAAGTGAACAAGGTGCGCAGCAAGCATTGGTTCTGGGCGGCGATCTTCGAGAACCGGCGGCTGTATCGCGACGCCTTGCTGGCGGCGCTGCTGATCAACATCTTCGCCATGGCCATGCCGCTGTTCACCATGAACGTGTATGACCGCGTCGTGCCGAACAACGCCATCGAGACGCTGTGGGTGCTGGTGGTGGGCATCACGCTGGTGGTGATCTTCAACGCCATCCTGACCACCGCGCGGGCCCATGTGGTCGACAGCGCCAGTAAGCGGGTGGACGTGCGCTTGTCTTCGCAGATCATGGAGCGAGTGCTGGACCTGCGCATGGAAGGGCGGCCGGTGTCGGTCGGCTCTTTTGCGGCCAATTTGCGTTCCTTCGAATCGGTGCGCGATTTCATCGCCTCGGCCACCATCACCACCTTGGTCGACCTGCCATTCATCGTGCTGTTCCTGCTGGTGCTGTCCTGGATCTCCCCCTGGATGATCCTGCCCCCGGTCGTCGCCATCGTGCTGATCCTGCTGGTCTCGCTGGCCGCGCAAGCACGCATGGAAGCGTTGACGATGTCGACGTACCAGGCGTCCTCGCAGCGCAATGCCACGCTGGTCGAAGCGCTGGCCGGCTTCGAAACCGTCAAGACGCTCAATGCCCAGGGCGCCATGCAGCGCAACTGGGAACGGTCCACCGAGTTCATCGCGCAGGCCAGCGGCAAGCTCAAGCTGATTTCGTCCACGACGGTGGGTTTCGTCTCGGCCATGCAGCAGCTGGTGTCGATTTCGGTGGTGGTGATCGGCGTTTACCTGGCCCATGATTCGAATATTTCCATGGGCGGCATCATCGCCGCATCCATGATCAGCGGCCGTTGCCTGGTGCCGCTGGGCCAGGTGGCGGGCCTGTTGATGCAATACCAGAACGCCCGCACTTCGCTCGGGTCGATCGACAACTACATGCAGTTGCCGGTGGAGCGGCCGGCATCGGCCGAGTTTCTGCACCGTCCCGTGTTCAAGGGCACGCTGGAATTCCGCAACGTCAGCTTCACCTATCCCGGCGCGGCACAACCGGCCTTGAAGGATGTGTCCTTCAAGCTGGCGGCGGGTGAGCGCATCGGTATCATCGGCCGTATCGGCTCGGGCAAGACGACGCTGGAGAAGCTGATCCTGGGCTTGTACCAGCCGCAGGAAGGCATCGTCCTGCTCGACGGCGTGGACGTGCGCCAGATCGATCCGGCCGACCTGCGCCGCGCCATCGGCTATGTGCCGCAAGACCCGGTGCTGTTCTACGGCAGCCTCAAGCACAATCTTGCCATGGGCGCGCCTTTCGCCGATGACGCCAGCATTCTGGCCGCCGCCCAGGTGGCGGGGGTGCATGAATTCGCCGACGTCCATCCCAACGGCTTCGACATGGTGATCGGCGAGCGCGGGGAATCGCTGTCCGGCGGCCAACGCCAGGCCGTGGCCGTGGCGCGCGCGCTGATCAATGACCCGCCGGTGCTGTTGCTCGATGAGCCCAGCAGCAATATGGACCACCAGAGCGAGTCGCGCCTGCGCACCCAGCTGGCCGCGGCCAGTGCCCATAAGACCTTGTTGCTGGTGACGCATCGCACGGCGCTGCTGGAACTGGTCAGCCGTCTGCTGGTGATCGACAACGGCCGTATCGTGGCCGACGGTCCCAAGGACCAGGTCGTCGAGGCCTTGCGCGCGGGTCGCGTGGGACGGGGGAGCTGAGCATGAACACCGACGCCGTCAAACCGCAACGTTCCATCCTGGCCACGCTGCTGCGTCTGCCGATGCTGCCTTTCATCTGGGTGTTCGACCTGTTGATCCACGGCAGCGAACGCAAGCATCCCAAGGTCACCACCGGCTATGCCGGCAATGCCGAATGGGCCATCCACCAGGCCGAGGCGCGTGGCGCCCGCGTGCTGTTGTGGACGTCGCTGGTGGTGATCGGCGGACTGTTGATCTGGGCCTACTTCGGTTTCATCGATGAAGTGGTGCGAGGCGACGGCAAAGTGGTGCCGTCGCGCCAGGTGCAGGTAGTGCAGAGCCTCGATGGCGGCAGCGTCAAGGAAATCCTGGTGCGTCCCGGCCAACAGGTCGAAGCCGGCCAGGTCTTGCTGCGCATCGACCCGACCCGCTTCAATTCCTCCCTGGGCGAGAACAATGCGGAGTACCTGTCCCTGCTGGCCAAGGCGGCGCGTCTGCACGCCCTGGCCACGGGTGACATCTTCCAGGCACCGCCCGAGGTGGTCGCCAAGCTGCCGGCCGCCGCCGAAAGCGAACGCAATGCCTGGATCCAGCGCACCAATGAATTGAACGCCACCGTCGGCGTGGCCAAGGAACAAGTCAAGCAGCGCCAGGAAGAACTGCGTGAAACGGAAGCCAGGCGCGACCAGGCGGCCACCACGTGTTCGCTGACCTCCCGCGAAATGGCGGTGACCCGGCCGCTGCTCAAGAGCGGCGCGGTGTCCGAGGTGGATCTGCTGCGCCTGCAGCGTGACGTCACCAAGAGCTGCGGCGATGCCAAGGGCGCGGAAGCATCCATAGACCGTATCCAGGCCTCCATCAAGGAAGCCCAGAGCAAGGTCCAGGAAGCGGAACTGAACATTCGCAACCAGGCTCGTAGCGAATTGTCGGACACCAATACCAAGCTGGCGACCCTGCAGGCTGGGCAAAGCGCGCTGGCCGACAAGGTCAAGTTGTCGGAAATCCGCTCGCCGGTGCGCGGTACGGTGAAAACGCTGTTGAACAACACCGTGGGTGGGGTGGTGCAGCCGGGCAAGGACATCCTGGAAGTCGTGCCGACCGATGACACGCTGCTGCTGGAAGTGCGCATCAATCCCCGCGACGTGGGATTCCTGCACCCCCAGCAGAAGGCCGAGGTCAAGTTCACCGCCTACGACTATTCGATCTACGGCGGCCTGGAAGGACAGGTCGAGTCCATCGGCGCCGACACCATCACGGACGAGCGCGGCAATTCGTTCTACATCGTGCGCGTGCGTACGGCGCAATCCAGCCTGGGCAACGGCACCATGCCCATCATCCCCGGGATGGTGGCGGAAGTGCATATCCTGACCGGCAAGCGGACCGTCCTGCAATACCTGCTCAAGCCCATCCTGCGGGCGAAGTCGAACGCATTCACGGAACGTTAAAGGCTCTCAAAGGCTGCTCGCCATGCAAGTCACTCCGATCCTGTGTGTCACGCACGATGATTTGCTCTGGAAACATTGGTCGGGCCTGGACGCACAGGGCTGGCTGCCGGCCCGTGGCCGCACCCTGGCGGACCTGGGCCGCTGGCGTGAACAGCGCCGCAGCCTGGCCATGGTGGATATGGACCTGCCGCGCATGCCCGCCATGGGTAGCGAACAGTGGAACGGCGCCATCACCGGCTTGAAGGTGGTGGTGGCCAGCGCCCGGCCCCATGACGAGCAGGGCACCAAGGCGCTGGCGGCCGGCGCGGTAGGCTACTGCCATACCTATGCCCCCGTGACGGCGCTGTCCCAGGTGCTGAGCGTGGTCGGGGCCGGCGAGATCTGGATGGGGCGGTCGCTGGTGCAGCGTCTGCTGCGCCTGGTCGACAGCCGCGCCGGCACGCAAGAAGCCTGGCACAACGACGTGTTGACCGAGCGCGAGAACATGGTGGCGCGCCAGGCCGCGGTGGGCGACAGCAATCAGGAAATCGCCGCCACGCTGGGTATCACCGAGCGCACCGTCAAGGCGCACCTGTCGGCGGTCTTCGAGAAGCTGGGCGTGAGCGACCGGCTGCAGCTGGCGCTGCGCGTGCACGGCATCTCGCGCGTCTGAGCCTTTGCCGACCAGTCCTGCTTCCCATTCATCCGCCGGCGTTGCGCGCCGGAGCGCAAAGCTGGCGTATGCCATCGATCTCCCGCGTCGGGCCTATGCCGCCGGCGCGTTTTTCTTTTTGGGACATGCGCAGCCGCGCCGTTCTTCCGCAAGAAAGTTCGAAAACCTGTCCTTGAGGACAATACCGCCTTTGGCGGCCCATCTTTAGTATTGCGACAACTAAAACCGGAGCAATCCAAATGGCCAATACCCAACCCGCAGTCGTCACCCAAGTCACCGGTCGTGCTTGGATCCGTAATGCCGATGGTTCCTTGACCGAACTGCACGTCGGCAGCCGTGTGCCGGCCGACAGCGATGTGGTCACCGCCAGTGGCGCGACCGTCGCCCTGCAGGTAAATGATGGATTGCCCCTGTTGATCGGCGAGAACCGCGACGTTTCGTTCAACGCCGACATGGCCGGCCAACCGGTCGATGCCAAGGAATCCAGCGTGGCACCCCCGCAGGGCACCGATTCGGACCGCTTGCTGGCCGCCCTGAATTCCGGCCAGGATCCGTTCGACAACCTCGAACCGACGGCCGCCCTGATTTCCGGCGGTGGCGACGGTGGCGGCAGCAGCTTCGTGCGCCTGGCCCGCGTCGTTGAATCGACCACCCCCCTGGATCTGGTGAATGGTGTTGCCGCGGCCCCCGGCGTGAACGTCGGCATCGCCGATGCCGCCTCGTCGACCACCGCGCTGAACGATACGCCCAACGCGGCCGACGACGTCCAGGCCACCACCGAGCGCGCCACCGTCAGCGGCAACATCCTGACCAACGATACGGATCCCAATGGCGATGCCTTGGCCATCGTGTCGGTGGGCACCGCCACCATGGTGACCGGCGGCGTGACCGTGGCCGGCAGCAACGGCGGCACCTTCACGGTGTTCGCCGACGGCAGCTACGTCTTCAATCCGGGCGACGCCTTCCACCAACTGGCCGCCGGCCAGACCGCCACGTCGTCGGTCAGCTATACCGTGACCGATCCGTTCGGCGCCACGTCGACCGCCAACCTGACGGTCACCGTCAACGGCCTGAACGACGCCCCGACCTCGACCGCGGTGCAGACGCAAAACGCGGTGGATGCGCAGAACAGTGTCAACCTGAATGTGTCCGGCAACTTCGCCGATGTCGACAACGGCGACCGCCTGACGTTCTCGGCCACCGGCCTGCCGCCCGGGCTGACCATCGATCCCGTCACCGGCGTCATTTCCGGCAACGTCGATCATTCCGCTTCGCAAGGCGGCAACAATGGCGTTTACACGGTCATCGTGACCGCCACCGACCTGAGCGGTGCCACGTCCAGCCAGACCTTCAACTGGAACATCAGCAATCCCGCGCCCACCGCGCAGGGCGACAGCGCCGTCACCACGCAAGACAGCGGCGTCGAAGTGTCGGCCGCCAACGGCGTGCTGCGCAATGACACCGACCCCGATGGCGATCCGCTGTCGGTGGGTGCCGTCAACGGCAACACCAGCCTGGTCGGCCAGGCAGTGGCCGGCGACCATGGCGGCAGCTTCACGCTGAACGCCGACGGCAGCTACACCTTCAATCCGGGCGAAGACTTCAAGGGCCTGGTGGGCGGCGAAAGCGCCACTACCTCCATCACCTATACGGTGACCGACGGCGAAGGCGGCACCTCCACCGCCACCCTCACGGTGACGGTCAACGGCGCCGATGACGTCGCCGTCATCACCCCCGATGGCGACAGCGGCGACCGTGGCGCCGTCAAGGAAGACGGCGTGCTGGAAACCGGCGGCAAGCTGAACGTCGTCGACCCCGATGCCGGCCAGGCCGCCTTCGTGGTGCAGACCAATGCGGCCGGCCAGCACGGCGCCTTCAGCATCGACGCGAACGGCAACTGGCACTACACGCTGAACAACGACGACGCCAAGGTGCAAGCCCTGGCGGCCGGCGAGCAACTGACCGAGACCTTCACGGTCACCTCCATCGACGGCACCACCAGCACGGTGACCGTGACCATCGACGGTACCAACGACAAGCCCACCATCAGCGGCGAGGCCAGCGGCGGCGTGACCGAAGACGGCGCGCAGACCGCGACCGGCCAACTGACGGTGGCGGATGTCGACACCACCGACACCCACACCTGGGCCGTGCAGGGCGACGGCAAGGGCGCCTACGGCTCCCTCAGCGTCGATCCCGCCACCGGACAGTGGACGTATGTCATCGACAATGCGGCCGCCCAGGCCTTGACGTCCAAGGATGCCATCAAGGAGACCTTTACCGTTGAGGTCGACGACGGCCATGGCGGCGTGACCACCCAGGAAGTCACCGTCACCGTGCAAGGCACGGACGATGGCGCGATCGTCACGCCGCACGAAGACGGCGCCGACGCGGGTGCGGTCAAGGAAGACACCACCCTGGCAGCCGGCGGCAAGCTGGACGTGGTCGATCCGGACGCCGGCCAGGCCCATTTCGTGGCGCAAACCGATGCGGCCGGCAAGTACGGCACGTTCAGCGTCGACGCCGACGGCAACTGGTCCTACAAACTGAGCAACGACGCCGCCAATGTGCAGGCGCTGGCCGCCGGCCAGACCGAAACCGAAGTGTTCCAGGTCACCACCATCGACGGCACCACCGCTGACATCACGGTCACCGTGGTGGGTACCAATGACCTGCCGGAAATCGCCGGCCCCGCTGCCGGCACGGTGAAGGAAGACGGCACGAAGACGGCTAGCGGGCAATTGACCGTCAGCGATGTCGACACGGGCGACACGCATACCTGGAGCACGGTGGGCAGCACCAAGGGCACCTACGGCAGCTTCAGCGTCGACGCCAACGGCAAGTGGACCTACACGCTGGACAACAAGGCCGCGCAAGCCCTGACGTCCAAGGATTCGATCCAGGAAACCTACACGGTCCAGGTCGCCGACAACCATGGCGGCACCTCCAGCCAGACCGTTACCGTCACCATCCAGGGCACGGACGACGCTGCCATCATCAAGCCGCACGGCTTGTTCGATGGCGTGGGCCTGACCACCGAAGACCTGGTCAAGTCCACCGGCGGCAAGCTGGACGTGACCGATCCGGATGCGGGCCAGGCGGTGTTCCAGGTGCAGAAGGACACGGCTGGCACGTACGGCACGTTCTCCATCGACGCCAGCGGCAAGTGGACCTATGCCCTGAACAACGACGCCGCCAATGTGCAGGCGCTGGGCCTGGGCGAAACCAAGACCGAGAAGTTCACGGTCGCCTCCGCCGACGGCACGACGTTCCAGGTGACGGTGTATGTGGTCGGCACCAACGACGCGCCGGTCATCAGTGGCCAGGCCGCGGGTGCCGTGCAGGAAGACGTGGTGAAGTCGGCCACCGGCCAACTGGTGGCCACCGATGTCGACGCGCATGACGGCGCCAGCTGGAGCATACTGGGCAGCAAGGGCGCCTACGGCTCGCTGGCCATCGACAAGAATGGCCAGTGGACCTACACCCTGGACAATGCCGCCGCGCAAAAGCTGGGCGCCGCCGATACCGCTACCGAGAAATTCACCGTCCTGGTCAGCGACGGCCACGGCGGCCTGGATACCCAGACCGTGACCATCACGGTTCAGGGCACCAATGACGCGGCCATCATCACCGGCACCAAGATCGGCGCCGTGGTCGAAGACGGCACGCTGGGTACCAGCGGCAAGCTCAACGTCACCGACGTGGATCAGGGCCAATCGTCCTTCCAGGCGCAGACCAATGTCGCCACCGAGCACGGCACGTTCTCCATCGACGCCAAGGGCAACTGGACCTTCACGCTGAACAACGCCAATGGCGACGTGCAAGCGCTGGGCGCTACGGAGCACTTGACGGAAACCATCACCGTCAAGTCCTTCGACGGCACCGAAAGCCAGATCGTCGTGACCATCCAGGGCACCAATGACGTGCCGGAGATCAGCGGCGCAGTGGTCGGCACTGTCAAGGAAGACGACATCAAGTCGGTGACCGGCCAGCTGAACGTCAGCGATGTCGACACCACCGATACGCATTCCTGGAGCGTGGTGGGCGCCGGCACGGGCACCTACGGCACCTTCACCGTGGATCCCGCCACGGGCAAGTGGACCTATACGCTGGACAACGCCGCGGCCCAGGCGCTGACCGACAAGGATTCCATCCAGGAAACCTACAAGGTCGAGGTCGATGACGGCCACGGCGGCAAGACCGTGCAGGAAGTGACGGTGACTATCAACGGCACGGACGACGTGGCCGTCATTACCCCGCATACGCCCGTGGGCGATGTCGGTGTCGTGGCCGAAGACGGCAAGTACCAGCAGGCCGGCGGCAAGCTGGACGTGGTCGATCCGGACGCGGGCCAGGCAGTGTTCCAGGTGCAGGGCGGCACGGCCGGCACGTACGGCACGTTCACCATCGATGCCAACGGCAACTGGCACTACGCGTTGAACAACGCCGGCGACGCGGTGCAGGGACTGAGCGAAGGTCAGCTGGTGAAGGACCAGTTCACGGTTTACTCCGCGGACGGCACGCCTTCGCAGGTGACGGTGTACATCACGGGCACCAATGACGCGCCGGTGATCGGTGGCGTGGCCGCCGGCACGGTGGTGGAAGACAAGACGTACAGCGCCACCGGTCAACTGACCGTGAGCGATGTGGACCTGCTCGATACTCATACGTGGTCGGTCAACGGCGACGGCAAGGGCACCTACGGCAGCTTCGCGGTGGACGCGGCCACGGGCAAGTGGACGTACACGCTGGACAACGCGGCGGCGCAATCGCTGGGCGCCGGCAAGACGGCGGTCGAGTACTACTACGTCAAGGTCAGCGATGGCCAGGGCGGCTTCGACACGCAGAAGGTGGCCATCACCATCGAAGGCACCAATGACGCTGCCGTGATCTCGCCGCACCATGCGGGCGACGACAAGGGCACCGTCTATGAAGACGGCGGCTTCGTGGCTGGCTGGACGGCCGGCAACCTGGACGTCACGGATGTCGATTCCGGCGAATCGAGCTTCCAGGCCCAGAACAACGTCAAGACCGAGCACGGTACGTTCACGATCGGCGCAACCGGTGTCTGGACCTATGTCCTGAACAGCGCTGACCCGACCGTCCAGGCGCTGGCTGCCGGCCAGAAGATGACCGACACCATCACGGTGAAGTCCGCCGACGGTACGGAAAGCCAGGTGGCCATCACCATCATCGGCACCAATGACGATCCGGCCATCAGCGGCGTGGTCACCGGCAAGACCGTCGAGGACACCATCAAGACGGTTTCCGGCCAATTGTCGGTCGCGGACGTGGATGCCACCGACACCCACAGCTGGTCGGTGGTGGGCGGCAGCAAGGGCCAGTATGGCTCCATCTCGGTGGATACCACCGGCAAGTGGACCTACACGCTGGATGACAAGGCTTCGCAGTCCCTGGGCGAAGGCAAGACCGCGACCGAGTACTACTACGTGCAGGTCAGCGATGGCCATGGCGGCTTCGACACCGAGAAGGTGACGATCACCATCCAGGGTACCAATGATGCGGCCGTGATCACCCCGAATCGCCCCGGCGATGACAAGGGCTCGGTGACGGAAGACGGCGGCTACTTCGGCGTGCGTGCGTCCGGCGACCTGGATGTCAAGGATGCGGATGCGGGCGAAGCGGTCTTCCAGAAGCAGACCAATGTCACGACCGACCACGGCACGTTCTCCATCGATACGTCGGGCAACTGGAACTACGTCTTGAACAACAACGACAGCGCCGTGCAGGCGCTGGGCGTCGGCAAGACGATGACGGACACCATTACGGTCAAGTCCGCCGACGGCACGGAAAGCCAGATCACCATCACGATCAACGGCACGAACGATGTACCGGTGATCGGCAACACCAGCGTGACCACGGGTTCGGTGACCGAGGACGACAGCGCGCACAGCAAGGCTTCGGGTCAACTGGTTGCTACCGACGTGGACACCGGCGACAGCCTGTCGTGGGGTTTCGTGGCCGGCAAGAACGGCAACGGCGCTTACGGCAAGTTCGAGATCGGCAGCGATGGCAAGTGGACCTATACCATCGACAACACCAAGACCCAGTCGTTGGCTGAAGGCGTGTCGAAGACCGAGACGTTCAACGTCCAGGTCAGCGACGGCCACGGCGGTGTGGTGACGCAGAACGTCACCGTTACCGTGCAAGGCAGCAACGATGACCCGGTGATCAAGAACACCAGCGTGACTACCGGTTCGGTGACCGAGGACGACAGCGCCCACAGCAAGGCTTCGGGCCAGCTGGTTGCCACCGACGTTGACACCGGCGACACCCTGTCGTGGGGCTTCGTGGCCGGCAAGAACGGCAATGGTGCTTACGGCAAGTTCGAGATCGGTTCGGACGGCAAGTGGACCTACACGATCGACAACACCAAGACGCAAGCGCTGGCCGAAGGCGACTCGAAGACCGAAACGTTCAACGTCCAGGTCAGCGACGGCCACGGCGGTGTGGTGACGCAGAACGTCACGGTTACCGTGCAGGGCAGCAACGACGATCCGGTGATCAAGAACACCAGCGTGACCACGGGTTCGGTGACCGAGGACGACAGCGTTCACAGCAAGGCTTCGGGCCAACTGGTTGCCACCGACGTGGACACCGGCGACAGCCTGTCGTGGGGTTTCGTGGCCGGCAAGAACGGCAACGGCGCCTACGGCAAGTTCGAGATCGGCAGCGATGGCAAGTGGACCTATACCATCGACAACACCAAGACCCAGTCGTTGGCTGAAGGCGTGTCGAAGACCGAGACGTTCAACGTCCAGGTCAGCGACGGCCACGGCGGTGTGGTGACGCAGAACGTCACCGTTACCGTGCAAGGCAGCAACGATGACCCGGTGATCAAGAACACCAGCGTGACTACCGGTTCGGTGACCGAGGACGACAGCGCCCACAGCAAGGCTTCGGGCCAACTGGTCGCCACTGATGTCGATACGGGTGACACCCTGTCGTGGGGCTTCGTGGCCGGCAAGAACGGCAACGGTGCCTACGGCAAGTTCGAGATCGGCAGCGACGGCAAGTGGACCTACACGATCGACAACACCAAGACGCAATCGCTGGCCGAAGGCGACTCGAAGACCGAGACGTTCAACGTCCAGGTCAGCGACGGCCACGGCGGTGTGGTGACGCAGAACGTCACGGTCACCGTGCAGGGCAGCAACGACGATCCGGTGATCAAGAACACCAGCGTGACCACCGGTACGGTCATCGAGGACGACAACGCCCATGGCACGGTCACCGGCCAGATGTCGGCCACCGATGTCGACGGCGACAATCACACGTGGAAACAGGTTGCCGACAGCAATGGCGGCGGCAAGTACGGCACGTTCTCGATCGGCAGCGATGGCAAGTGGACCTACACCATCGACAACGCCAAGGTGCAGGCGCTCAGCGGTGCCGACCAGGTGCACGAGAAGTTCACGGTACAAGTCAGTGACGGCCACGGCGGCACGGCCACGAAGGTGGTGGACGTGACGGTGCAGGGCGCCAATGACGCGCCTACCGCGGCGGATGGGTCGGCCAACCTGACCGTCGGTTCGACGCACACCTTCACCACCAGCGAGTTCTCTTTCTCGGACAGCGCGGGCGAGCACGACAGCCTGCAGAACGTGATCATCACGCGCGTTCCCGGTAGCGGCTCGCTGACGCTGGATGGCAATGCAGTCCACGACGGCCAGAGCATTTCCGCTGCCGATATCGCTGCCGGCAAGCTGGTCTACACGCCGGCCGCCGGTGGCGGCGACGCTTCCTTCGGCTTCCAGGTGCAGGACAACGGCGGCACCGCCAATGGCGGCCACGACACGTCGGGTAGCTACACCTTCAACCTGGCCACCGATGGTGTGGTAAACGGTAGCAATACCGGCACCGGTGTCATCAACGGCGGATCGGGCAACGACGTCATCGTCGGCGACCAGGGCGGCACGAACACCATCATCGTGCCGGGCAAGAACTACAACGTGGCACTGGTGATCGACCATTCGGGCAGCATGGGCGACAGCGCCGACGGCTCGTGGAACGGCGACAGCCGTCTGAAGATCGTCCAGGATGCACTGCTCAACCTGCTGAAGACGCTGGACACGCACAACGGCGGTGTGGTCAACGTCGCACTGATCGGCTTCGGCGATAACGCCGACAAGACCATCACTGTCGACAACTTGACCGTCGATAACGTCAAGACCTTGATCGACGCTATCAAGGCGCTGAGCGATAGCGGCAACACCAACTATGAAGCGGCGTTCAATGCCGCCGTCAGCTGGTTCAACGCGGAAGCGGGCAAAGGCCACACCGGCACCAACTACGAGAACATCACGTACTTCCTGACCGACGGCGAGCCGACGCGCTACATCGACGACAAGGGTAATGTCACCGGCGGCAACGCCAGCGACCAGACCATCATGCAGGAGTCGATCAATGCCTTCAAGGGCCTGAGCGACATCAGCCAGGTGCACGCCATCGGTATCGGCGACGGCATCAGCGAGGATTACCTGAAGTACTTCGACAACACGGTGACTGGTGGCGCGCAGAACGCAACCATCACGTTCGGTTCGGGGTCGACTTCGACGCTGGGTAATTTCGAGAACAACAGCGGCTTGAACAACGTCAAGAACTGGACGACCGACAGCGTCACTTCGTCGACTGCGATCAAGACGGTTACCGAAGGGTTCATCTTCACCAACACCTATGCCGCGTTGACCGACACTTACCAGACCAGCGGCTCGCAGAACGCATCCACGGTCACTACGTCGCAGTTCACGCTGAACTCTATTGGCCAGTTGAAGTTCGATCTGGATACCAGCGGCTTCAGCACTGGCGACCGCTATACCTGGACCGTGCTGAAGAACATCGACGGCGTGTGGACCCCCACCACCCAAACCGGCACGAGCACTACGGGCCTGAACGATTGGAAGACGGTCACCACCGGCATGCTTGACGCCGGCGTGTACAAGCTGGTGTTCTCCGTGCAGGACAACAGCCGCAGCGGTTCAAACGCGCAGTTGCTGATCGACAATATCCAGGCCGTGGTCTATGCCGCCATCACCGCCCCGGCGGGCGATGTCGACATCGTGCACAAGGGCTCGGATCTGGATACGGCACTGCAAGGCGGCAGCTCCTCGCACGATCCGGCGCCGGTCAATGGCGACACCATCAACGGTGGCGACGGCAACGACATCATCTTCGGCGACACGATCAATACCGATAAATTGGCGTGGGCCGGCCATGCCGCGGGTACGCATGACGGCCAGGGGATGCAGGGCCTGGTCGACTACCTGACCGCGACCAATGGCCATGCGCCGACGGAAGGGGAGGTCTACCAAGCCATCCAGAACAGCATCAATCCGGCTACCGGCGCCAGCACCTTCGATGTCGCGGGCGACACTCGTGGCGGCAACGACATCATCCACGGCGGCAACGGCAACGACATCATCTTCGGCCAGGGCGGCGACGACCAGTTGTACGGCGATGACGGCAACGACATCCTGTACGGCGGGGAAGGCAAGGACCTGCTGCACGGTGGTGCCGGTAACGACATCCTGTATGGCGGCAACGGCGACGACACGCTGATCGGCGGCAAGGGCGATGACATCCTGGTCGGCGGGGTGGGCAGCGACACCTTCAAGTGGGAGCTGGACGACCAGGGCACGACGGCACATCCGGCGGTGGATACGATCAAGGACTTCTCCACGGCCCTGCCTTCGGCCGGCGGCGACGTTCTGGATCTGGCTGGCCTGCTGCACAACCCGGCCGATGGCGACCTGGGCAAGTACCTGCACTTCACCAAGGACGGCGCCAACACGGTCATCCAGGTCAGCACGACCGGCCAGGTGGCCACGAGCTTCGACCAGAAGATCGTGCTGGAAGCGGTCGACCTGACGAATGGCGGCAAGCTGACGGATCAACAGATCATCAACGACCTGTTGAAGAACCAGAAGCTGCACGGCCACGACTGATGTCCAGGCGCTAAGCAACCGGCCACCGCCTTCCAAGGGGGTGGCCGGGGTTACACTATGTTTCACGATGCTCAACTCCCTCCGCCTGCGCGCCGCCTTTGCCTTGTGCTGGATGACCTTGCTTTGCCTGGTCTGCGGCTGGGGGATGAGCGTCGCGCTGGAGTTGGACAGCCACAAGCTGGAAGCCTTGGCGGCCAGCCGCTATGGCGCCAAGGGCGGCGAGCGGGTGACGGCCTGGTTGCAACTGCTGCAGGAAGACCGCGGCATGGCCGAAGCCGACCAGCTGGCCAGCGTCAATGATTTCTGGAACCGGCGTGTCATCCAGTCCGAGGATCAGGTGGTGTGGGGTGTGCCCGACTATTGGGCCACGCCGCTGGAAGCGCTGGGCAAGGGTGCCGGCGACTGCGAAGACTACGTCATCGGCAAGTATTTTTCCCTGATCAAGCTGGGCGTACCGACCAGCAAGCTGCGCTTCGTCTACGTGCGGGCGCGCGTCGGTGGTCCGGAAAGCACCGAACAAGTGGCGCATATGGTGTTGGGCTACTACCCGACGCCCAATGCCATGCCCTTGGTCCTGGACAGCCTGGTGTCCGGCATCCTGCCGGCGTCGCAACGGCGCGATCTGGTCCCCATCTTCAGTTTCAATGCCGAAGGCGTTTACGTCGACGGCAAGCAAGCCGCGCCGGTCGACCGTATCGGCCGCTGGCGCAATCTGCTGCAGCGCATGGAGCGCGAAGGCATCCGACAGTAAGCCCGCGGGAAGCGAATCATGTCCATTCTTCGACAACTTCTTTTGAGCATCACGCTGGCCATCGCCATCATCCTGTTGGGGACGCTGGCGCTGAGCGTGACGGCCGCGCGCGACTATCTGTCAGGGCAGTTGCAGGTGCAGAGCAACGACGCCGCGGTGTCGCTGGCCCTGTCGCTGTCGCAACCCGCGAACAGCGATCGGATCACGCAGGAACTGCTGGTGTCCGCGCTGTTCGACGGTGGCCACTTTTCCCTTGTGAAACTGACGGATCCGCAAGGCAAGGTCGTCATATCGCGCAGCACGGAGGCGGCGGCCGCCGTGCCGGGCTGGTTCCAGCGCCTGGTGCCTTTATCGAACAAATCGGCCACCCACGTGGTGACGGACGGGTGGCGTCAGCTGGGCGAGGTGACGCTGACGTCCACGGACATCTATGCCTGGGAAACGCTATGGGGCAGCAGCTTGCGGATGATCGTGCTGGTGATCTCCGCGGGCGTGGTGTGGGCCTTGTTCGCTTTCGCGTTGGTGCGTTGGATCGAGAAGCGCCTGCTGGCCGAAGTGGGCGAGCAGATGCGGGCCATCGGGCGCGGCCAGTGGGGGCAGCATCTAGCCCCGCGCGTGGCGGAATTCAGCGGCATTACGGACGCGCTGAACAAGACGCGCGAACAGCTGCGCGCCAGCTCGGATGAACAGAATGCCAAGATCGAATCATTGCAGATCGAGGTGAATCAGGACCCGGTGACGGGCCTGGCCAATCGCAAGTACTTCATCAACGAATTCCTGCGCGAGCTGGATCCGGATCGCGCGCTGACGGGCCCGGGGACGGCCATGCCGGGCGGGCATATCCTGGTATTCCGCCAGCGCGATCTGGGCGCCATCAATCGGCATATGCCGCGCGAATTCGTCGATCAATGGCTGCGCACGCTGGTCGATCGCCTGCGCGCCATGCTGGAGAACATGCAGGTGGGCGAGCCGGTGCTGGCGCGTCTGAACGGATCGGATTTCGCGCTGCTGCTGGCGCATTGCTCCGCGCCCAAGGCCATCATGGTGGCGGAACGCCTGCGTGCGGAACTGCGTGCCGCGCGCATTCCGGTGGGCGAGGGTGGCTTGTGCCGCTGGGTGCAGGCGCTGGCCGACTACGCGCCGGGCGCACAGGTGGGCGATCTGTTGGGGCGCCTGGACTATGCCTTGATGCGGGGAGAAAGTTCCGGCGACGATCATGTGCAACTGACGTCGGACGATGAGCCGATGCTGTCGGCCAATAGCGAATCGTCCTGGCGCCAGGTGATCACGGCGGGTATCGAGCGTGAACGCTTCACGCTGTCCTTGCAGCCGCTGTCTTTCCTGGATGGGCAGTTGTTGCGGCAAGAGGCCACGCTGATGCTGCATAGCGAAGATGCGTCCGAGCCGATTCCGGCGAAGTTGTTCATTCCGGCGGCGATCCGCCTGGATCTATCGGCCGACTGCGATATCCAGGCCGTGCGCCTGGCCTTGAGCTGGCTGACGATGAATGCAGGCGAGTTGACCGTGCGCCTGTCCATGCCTTCGCTGGGGCATCAGAATTTCCTGCTGCAACTGGAACGCATGTTGGCGGAGAAGCGTGCGCAAGCCAGTCGTCTGTTGGTCGAGATCGACGCGCATGCCCTGGTGGAACGCCATGCCGAGGTGGCGGCGCTATGCCGCGTCGCGGTGAAGTCGGGGATGCGTGTAGGGGTGCGGCGCCTGGCGCAACAATTCAATGCCTTGAGCCAACTGCATAATCTGCAGCTGGCTTATGTGAAGCTGGGTGGCGGGTTTGTCGGCGGCATGGCGCATAGCATCGGCAGCCAGCAGTTGACGGTATCGGTGCTGGAGACCGCGCGGGCGCTGAGTATCGCCGTCTACGCCGAGGATGTGCCGGATACGGTGACGCGGAACATCCTGGCCAATCTCGGGATCGATATCATGAGCGGGCCGGGCTTGCAGCAGCGGCCTGATGCGGGGATGGTGGCGTGAGTTTTGCGGCGGCGTCATCGTTGCCGTGGGCCGCGGCCGTTGTTCAATCCTTCAGCGTAGCGACCACGGGTGCGTGATCCGACGGCTGCGGATTGCCGCGCGGGCCCTTGTCGACGACGCAGGCCGTGCAGTCCTGGGCCAAGGCGTTCGACAGCAGTACATGGTCGATACGCAGGCCCGCGTTGCGGCGAAAGCCCATCATCCGGTAGTCCCACCACGAGAAGGTTTTCTCCGGCTGTTCGAACAGCCGGAAGGAGTCGACCAATCCCAGGTCGACCAGGGCGAAGAACGCGTCGCGTTCCGGCCCGGATACCAGCACCTGGCCTTCCCATTTAGCGGGATCGTGCACGTCGGCGTCGGCTGGTGCGACGTTGTAATCGCCCAGCACGGCCAGACGCGGATGCAGGTCCAGTTCGCCCTTGAGCCATTCGCGCATCGCTGCGAACCAGCGCAGTTTGTATTCGTACTTATCCGTTCCCACGGCCTGGCCGTTGGGGCAGTAAGCGCAGATCACGCGGATATCACCGCCTGGCGCCGGCACCGTCAGGGCCAGCACGCGCTGTTGCGGATCTTCCAAGCCTGGGATATTGCGGATCATCCCCGTCCCGGGCTGCCGCGACAGAATCGCCACGCCGTTATAGGTCTTTTGTCCCGCCCACACCGCGTGATACCCAGCCTGGGTAAACGCATCCACCGGAAACTTGTCGTCGGTCAGCTTCAATTCCTGCAAGCAGAGCACGTCAACCGGATTGGCTTGCAGCCATTCCAGGACTTGCGGCAGACGGACGTTGAGGGAGTTGATGTTCCAGGTGGCGAGTTGCATATTTTGAAAATTATTTTAAAAATCAGCGGCTTACCGGGGCCGTGAGGGGCGGTCTGTGGGCTGGCTACCCACCTGGCTACCCAGTTATCTTGCACTGGGGGCTGCCGCTCTGTGTTGCGAGATTGTCGATCATATCAGTCGATCGCGGCCTGCTCTGCTGACTATGCATGAATGACCGCAACTGCGATGTCGCCCGGTCGTCACCTGCGGAAAAAGTTCAGAATGATCAGATTTTGTTTAGATTTGGGTTTTTTCTGCAGATCTTATTCAGCGTTGTTGTTGCTTGCGACTTGCTTTAGTAGTCACGTTTGCTTCGGACTCGCGCGTCGCTTTCCGGGGCCTAGGAGTTCAATTTTTAGTTCGCCCAGTTCCACGACACACGGTTCTGTGGAAAGGGCGTTCCTGAAGTCTTCCCAAACGCTGTCCAGGCAGCTGTTCGGCTTCTTGATGCTGTCCCGCAGTTGATGGGCGGTCAGGGCCAGGGCGCGTAGGCGTTTGATTTCGTGAAGCAATGCGAGGATGTCTTCCCAGACGACGATGTCTTGATAGGCGCAAGGCGCCCGGTCCGCCGAGGCTTCATAGCGGGCGCGGATCTTGGCCAGATCGGTAGAGGTGAGGGGAGGACGGAAGGGCATCGCGATGTCAAAACACTGTACATAAATACAGTATATCCGGCGTCGCTCATTTGTCGTCCCTCGGATACAAATGAAAAACCATCGGTGTGCTGATGAGCAACCCAGGCGGCAGGCTTTGCCTAATGGAGGTTCGCGTAGGCAGCTTGGTGAAGCAGCTCATCCGAGGAGCTCATTCAAGCGGCTCAGTCAAGCAATGCTGTCAGCAGTTCTGTCAGGCAGCTTTGATAAACGGAACCCTGCTCAACGGGCGAGCTTGAAGTAGTCCACCGTCAGTTCGTGCCACTCTTCGCGGGCATTCCACAGGACGGCCATGGGCATCATCCAGGGGTAGTCCATGTGGGAAACGACGCGCAGGTCGTCTTCCCTGAGGCGGCCGTTGGGATGGATGCGGCCTTCGATGATGCGGCGGCGGCGGATCATTTCTTCGTCCAGATTTTCCAGGACGAGAAGCTGCATGACTTCGTCGCGCATGTGCTTCAGGAACGTATCGATACGCGCGTCGCTGAACAGCAACTCGGCTTGGCGCATGCCGGCCAGGAACTGGCGCGATTGCTCCAGCGTGATCACGCCGGTGACCCAGCCGGAAGCCAGGGCATCGCTGACGCTGTTGTAGATGGCCAGACGCTTGTCGAACAGGTCACGCTGCGACTTGCTGCGCGACACGCGCAGGCTGGCTGCCGCGATAAAGGCGCCGCCCAGTGCAACGCAAGGTCCCGTGAAAGCCTGAGAAAGCTCGGCGAATGTATTGAAGTCCAAGTTCTCCAGCCTCTTGGTCGTATGTCCTATGGTTAACGACATGAGACGCTCAGACTTAAGGCTGGTTAACGATGGCGTGCGATTAGTCCGCTGACCGCTGACTGCTGTGCTGCGCTGGAGCGGGCGCTGGAGTCTGTGAGTTTGCCTTTTGTACGCTGATATAAATGCTCACAGCCATAATGACAATCGTGGCAGCCCACTTGTAAATGTCAGTATGCGATTTTTCGATATCTTGGCGTAGCTTGGAAATGTCCAGCTTCGCGTCAAGACTGGCCACCGCAACTCGCAGTGAAGTGGTGTCAGCCTTCAGCGACGAGACGTCCGTCTTCAGCGAAGACACATCGTTTTTGATGGTCGCGACATCGCCTTCGATACGGCCTAGGCGGATCTCTATGGCATCGACGCGATTTTCAAGATGATCAAGACGCATGTCGTCATTGTGCGCAGGCCCTTTCGGTTGGGTCAACGGAATCTTTCAGATCACTCATTCTTGCTCCAATCTGTTATGTCCTTGTTGGACTGAGTGAATAACAGTGTTCGGAGCAGTTGGTGTCGGCTAGCCCTAAAGGATTCCCTGCGGCCGTGGCAAGGATGGCACGGGGACGGGCTATCCGCCGATCGTCCCTTTGATGCGGCAAGAGGGCGGTGGCGAATGTCTATTTATCGCACAAGCATCGCGACCAGCACGAGTACCAGCAGGCCGACATAAACGCGTGCATGCACGCGATCAGGAACTTTGCCGATGAAGGGGCTGGTCAGGCGGATGCCCAGCCAGGAGCCGGCGATCAGGATCAAGAGGGCGCGCAGGTCGACGTAGCCGATATGCCAGGCGCCCAGCGTTGGAGCCTGCCAAGCCAGCACGACATAGGCAGCCGCACCGGCCAGAGCGACAGGCAGGGACAAGGGATTCGCCATGGCCGTGGCACGCGTCATGTCGACGCCGCGACGGCGCATCAATGGCACTGTCATTACGCTGCCGCCAACGCCAAGGAAAGCGGCGATCATGCCGATGATCAGGCCCACTACAGTGTTCGATCCTGCGCCGGCATCTTTGGCCGCCACCGCGGGCCGGGCCATGAAGCCGGGACGAACGACGCAATCCACAATCGTCAGCGCCAGGTAGGCGGCAAAAGCCCAGCGCAAACTGTCGCTGTCTACCAAGGTGGCCGCCGCCGCGCCACCGGCCGCACCGATCGCGATGGGTATCAGCAGCGGCCGCACTCGCGGCCATTCGATATTGCCCGCCCGCTGATGTCGTCGTGTCGCCATCGCCGCGCCGAAGATCATCACGCACGTGGAGGTGGCGACCGCGATCTGCATCGCCGCCGTGGCCGCCGGACTCGCGGGTGGATGGGTCAAGGTCAACAGCTTGTACAGCAGGGGAACGACGACAAAGCCACCGCCAAAACCGAACAGCACGGTCGTCACGCCGGCCAGGCAGCCAAAAACAGCCAGAAGTAGATATAGCGACATGGATGGACAAACCGTCACTGGAAAGAGTCTCCAGCTTACGCACTGACCAAATGGCCAGCTTGCGAGAATATGTCGTCAACATTCGAGTTTCGGCCATCAACGCCACAACACCATCGATGGATGAACCAGCCAGTGACGTTAAGCTGCTGTGCAATAAAAGGGGATGGGCTGCAGCCGAGCCGGTTCAGGTGTGGCTAAGGCAGCACTGCACCGTAACAAGCGCCCGTTCATCGCGAGACCAGGCAAGGGAATCCGCAAGGCAGTGTTCATGACAGGTTGCTCTGTCGGAAGCACTCATACGCACGGCAATAGGATCTTTGATTCTTCATGACTCTTGGCGTTTCCAACTTAGCGCGGCCGCCATTGCCAGTGACGCGGCTATGGCCAATGAAGCCACCGCGAAACCGAGCCGCACGTCCTGAGCGCTTGCACCATCAGGCGCGATCGCGATGAATAGACCGCCGAACAAGGCGACGCTTAGCGCGGCGCTTATCTGCAAGGTGGCGGTTACCAAGCCCGACGCCAGCCCCGCCCAGCGGGTTTCCACATGGTCCACGTTCAAGCGCACCAGCGCGGGAAGGGCTATGCCTTGCCCGACGCCAATCAGAAACAAGGGCAACGCCAGCCACGACGACGCATCGGCACAAGCCAGCGCTGCCACCATGACCAGACCGAGCACCTCCAGAACCATGCCAAACCCGGCGGTGCGTGAGCCCATCCGCCGGGCAATGCGCGGGCTGCACAGTGGGCCGAGGAAGAACCCGATGCCGAGCGGCAGGATGGCCAAGCCGGCCGTCAGCGCATCATGGTCCAGCCCGGCGTGCTCGTACACGGCGAACACCAGGAAGAACGCGGCGAGCGCATAGAAGAGGAACGTGGATGCCAAACTGCGTCGCAACCCACGCGCGGCCAGAAGCGATGGCAGAACCAGAGGCGTCCTGCCGGCGCGCTCCTGCGCCTTTTCATACTGCCAGAAGAACCATAACAAGGGCATGCTCAAAACCAGCGGCACGATGCACCACCACAGCCAATGGCGTTCCTGCCCTTCGATAAGCGGCACCACGAGCGCCAGCAAGCCGAGCGCCAGCAGCATCGCTCCCGGCACGTCCAGTCGAGGCGAGCGTTCGGCTCGACTCTCACGCAGCAGCACCAGGGCAGCTGGAACGGCAACGATGATGATGGGAAGGTTGATCAAGAAGACGCTGCGCCACCCCAATCCCCACGGACTGGTCGAAACCAGCACACCCCCCAGCAGTTGACCGCCCACGGAAGCCAAGCCGAATGTCGCGCCGTATAGACTCAGCGCGCGATTCTTCTCGCTCGCCGGAAAGATGGCGTGTATCGAGGCCAATGCTTGCGGCGCCATGATCGCTGCCGATATCCCCTGCAGCAGCCGACCGACGACGAGCAAGCCCGGCGAGGGCGCCAGGCCACACAACGCCGAAGCGGCGCCAAAGCCGAGCATGCCGGCGATGAATACGCGCTTGCGGCCATAGAGATCACCTAGACGACCGCCCAGGATCAGGGTGACGGCATAGGCTGCCGCATACACCGAGATCACCAACTGCGAGACGTCAGAAGAGGCATGCAGGTTCGTCCGTATGGCAGGCAGAGCCACGTTGACGATGAAAAAGTCCAAAGGTGGCAGAAGCGTGCCGGTCAGCAGGACGGCCAAGGCGAGCCAGCGGCGAGAGTCGAGGGCTGCCGTCCCGGTGGTTTGAGTGAATGTGGTCATGCGTGCGGGTCTTCAAGGCGCCGAGCAAGCCGCGCCGGCGTGGGGGCACAGTCGGCTCGCAGGGACATTCGTCATGGAGACGCATGATGGTCTAATCAATATTGTTCGAACACTGACATCCGTGTATATTTTTCGTACATTTTTGTACGGACAGGCTTGGCATGGAATGGAACGACGTTCGCATCTTCCTGGCAGTCGCTCGCAGCGGATCCTTCGGCGAGGCCGCCCGGTTGCTGGGCGTGAGCCATCCGACCGTGGGTCGCAGAATCAAGGTGCTCGAGGACGAGGCCAGGCAAGCGCTCTTTCGTAGAACAAAGGACGGACTGGTGCTCACGGATGCCGGTGACACCGTGCGGGCACTGGCGGAATCCATGGAGGATTCCGCGCTGTCCATGGAAAGACGGCTGACGGGCAACGACCAGCGCCTCGAAGGCATCCTGCGTATCTCGTCGGCGGACTGGTTCGCCGGCTATGTCCTGGCGCCAGTCCTGGTCGAATTGACCCACCGTCATCCCGCTGTCGTGCCGGAAGTGATTGCCAGCTATCGCTTGCTCGATCTCTCACGGCGGGAGGCCGACGTGGCCTTTCGCATCGTCCCCTTCAGCGAACCGGATATCGTTCAGCGCCGCCTGATGCGAATGTCATATGGGTTGTATGCGTCGGCGGGAACCAAGCAGGCGCTACAGGACGATCCCGCATCCGTCGGGGTCATACTCATGAACAGCGCACAAACCCATTTCCCCGATGTGGCCTGGATACTGGAAAGATTTCCGCTTTGCCGACGTGCTTTCACCAGCACGAGCCGTTCGGTCCAGGCGCAGATGTGCCTGAGGGGCATGGGCATCGCGGTGCTGCCAAGACCACTAGGCGATGCGGTTTCCGGATTGCAGCGCATCGATACGCCCGATCAACCCCCGACGCGGGATATATGGGTTGGTTATCACCATGACCTGCGGCACATGGATCGCTTGCGGGCGATGCTGGATATCGCCGACATGATGCTGGCGGATTGCGCGACTGCAGCAGCCGGCTCCGCCGTTCATGCCGGTCGGTAGAGGATCCACCTCGACAACGTTGCCGGCGGCCGCCACGAAAGCCTGTGCCGGACGTGGATGCGTGCCGCTCGATTTGTCCGCCGACCCGGCTCGGCCGATAATGCTCGACTTTCAGCCATTCCCTTTCGCATCGAATGCGCAACGTTTTCCTGGATTCCGTCGATGCCGTGGCGCGTCCGGTTCTGGCTATCAGTACCGACTACCCGCATGGCCTGCTGCTGGACACCCACAGCCATCGCCGCGCCCAGTTTCTCTATGGCGCGACCGGCCTGATGGAAGTGGGCACCGACCACGGTGCCTGGGTGGTGCCGCCCGATAGCGGCGTATGGATACCCGCCGGCAAGCCGCATCGCGTAAGAATGGTGGGAGTGACCACGCGCAGCCTGTACATCGAGCCCGCCGCGGTGCCGCGCAAGAGCGAACAATGCGAGGTGCTGAAGGTGTCGCCGCTGTTGCGCCAACTGCTGCTGGCCAGCAGCGATGTCCCCGCGGAATATGACCAGAAAGGCCGCGATGGCGCCTTGATGCGCTTGGTCCTGCACGAGGTCGCCCGCGCGCCGTCCCTGCCGTTCTTCGCGCCGCTGCCGCGCCATCCTGCCTTGGCCGAGTTGTGCGTCGCCTTCCTGCATCAGCCGGGAATCCGCGACCTGCCGTCGGACTGGGCCCAACGCCTGCACAAAAGCGAACGCAGTTTCAGCCGCCTGTTCCGCCAGGAGACCGGCATGGCCTTTGGCCAATGGCGTCAGCAGGCTTGCCTGCTGGCCGCGCTATCGCGCCTGGCGGAAGGGCAGTCGGTGACGTCGGTGGCTTTGGAGCTGGGCTATGACAGTCCGGCCGCTTTTTCGACCATGTTCCGCAAGCGCCTGGGGCAACCCCCTTCGGCTTTCGGGCCGGATCGGCAGCAAGGCTGAACTCAACCTTGCTACGCCATTACGCGCACTACGCCACTACGCCACTACGCCACGGGCGCAACATCGCCCGAGCCGCGACGGCGGCCTGCGATGCCCGCGACCGCCGTCGCATCAGCGGCCATGGAAGCCCCCGTCGAACCGCGCGGAAACCAGCCGCGCGGCGCCTGCCCGCATCAATCCTGCATGCACACGTACTTCGGTTCGAGATATTCCTCGATCCCGTGGCGTGAGCCTTCGCGGCCCAGGCCGGATTGCTTGACGCCGCCGAAGGGCGCGACCTCGTTGGAGATCAGGCCGCTGTTGACGCCGACCATGCCGGTTTCCAGGTTTTCGCTGACGCGCCAGATACGCCGGCGATCCTCGGTGAAGATATAAGCAGCCAGGCCGAACTCGGTATCGTTGGCCAAGGCCACCGCTTCTTCCTCGGTCTCGAAGCGGAACAGCGGCGCCATCGGGCCGAAGGTTTCCTCCTGCGCCACGCGCATGGCCTGCGTCACGCCCGTCAGCACCGTGGGCGTGAAGAAGGTTCCGCCCAGCGGACTGGGCGTGCCGCCCACCGCGACCTTGGCGCCCTGGGACAGGGCGTCATCGATGTGCTGCTGTACCTTCTGGACCGCCTTGTCGTTGATCAGGGGTCCTTGCGTGACGCCCGACTCCAAGCCATTGCCCACGCGCATGGCGCCCACCGCCGTGACCAGGCGCTCGACGATGCGGTCGTATATCCCCGCCTGCACGTAGATGCGGTTGGCGCACACGCAGGTCTGGCCGGCATTGCGGAACTTGGACGCGATGATGCCCTCGACCGCGCGGTCGACATCGGCGTCATCGAACACGATCAGCGGCGCATTGCCGCCCAGTTCCAGCGACAGCTTCTTGATGGTAGGCGCGCACTGGCTCATCAACAGGCGGCCGACATTGGTCGAACCGGTGAAGCTGAGCTTGCGCACGACATCGCTTTCGCACATGGCCTGGCCGATGGCTGCCGCATCCCCGGTGACGAACTGCAGCACGCCGGCCGGTATGCCGGCTTCGATCGCCAGCACCCCCAAGGCCAAGGCCGTCAGCGGTGTCAGTTCGGCAGGCTTGACCACCATGGTGCAGCCGGCGGCCAGCGCCGGGCCGACCTTGCGGGTGATCATCGCCGCCGGGAAATTCCACGGCGTGATGGCGGCGCAGACGCCGATCGGCTGCTTCAGCACCACGATATGCTGGCCGGCGCGCTGGCCTTGCAGCACTTCGCCATCCACCCGCTTGGCTTCTTCGGCGAACCACTCGATGAACGAGGCGGCGTAGGCGACTTCGCCCTGCGCCTCGGCCAGGGGCTTGCCCTGTTCGCGCGTCATCAGCATGCCCAGGTCGCGCTGATGCTGCAGGATCAGGTCATTCCAGCGGCGCAGGATGTTCGATCGGTCCTTGGCCGTGCGCGCCCGCCAGGCCGGCAGGGCGGCGGCAGCGGCCTGGATGGCGCGTTCGGTCTCGGCGCGGCCCATATAGGGCACGCTGCCGACTTCGGCGCCGGTGGCGGGATCCGTTACGGCCAAGGTGCGGCCGTTGTCGGCGCCCACCCACTCGCCGTTGATCAGGCCGCGGTCGCGCAGCAGGTCGGGGCGGGTCAGTTCCATGGGTTGAGAGATAGCGTTCATGCTTGCAAGGCCTCGTCCAGAATGCCCAGGGCGCGTTCGAATTGCGCTTCGGGAATGGTCAGCGGATACAGGAAGCGTATGACGTTGCCGTACATGCCGCAACTCAACAACACCATTCCGCGCTCCTGCGCGCGTTGCTGCACGCGGCGCACGGCGTCGGCATCCGGCTCGCCGGCGGCGCTGCGCAGTTCGATGGCGACCATCGAACCCTGGGCACGGATATCGACGATGCCGGGGTTTTTCTTCTGTGCGGCGCGCAGGCGGGCCACCAGGCGTTCGCCCAACATGGCGGCGCGTTCGCACAATTTCTCTTCGGCGATTACATCCAGCACGGCATGCGCCGCGGCCACGGACAGGGGGTTGCCGGCATAGGTGCCACCCAGGCCGCCGGGCGCCGGCGCGTCCATCACCTCGGCGCGGCCGCAGACGGCGGACAGGGGCATGCCGCCCGCCAGGCTCTTGGCCATGGTGATCAGGTCGGGCTGTACGCCATGGTGCTCCATGGAGAACAGCTTGCCGGTGCGCCCGTACCCGGTCTGCACTTCATCGGCGATGAGGACGATGCCGTGCTCGTCGCACAGGGCGCGCAGGCCCTGCATCAGTTCGGTCGGGGCGACGTTGAAGCCGCCTTCGCCCTGGACCGGTTCGATGATGATGGCGGCCACGCGCTTGGGATCGATGTCCGCCTTGAACAGCAGGTTGATGGCGGCCAGTGAATCTTGCGCGGTGACCTTGCCCAGGGTGCTGGGGAAGGGCACGTGGTAGACCTCGCCGGGGAAGGGGCCGAAGCCGGCCTTGTAGGGCTGCACCTTGCCGGTCAGCGCCAGGGTCATCATGGTGCGGCCATGGAAGCCGCCGGCGAAGGCGATGACACCCGAACGGCCGGTGTGGGCACGGGCGATCTTGACGGCGTTCTCGACGGCTTCGGCGCCAGTGGTGAAGAACGCGGTCTTGGCCGGTCCCTTGATCGGCGCGGCGGCATTGATGCGCTCGGCCAGCGCGACCACGCCTTCATAGGGGACGATCTGATAAGCCGTGTGCGTGAAGCTTTCCAGCTGGGCGCCGATGGCGGCGGCGATACGCGGATGGCGATGGCCGGTGTTCAGCACGGCGATGCCGGCGGCGAAGTCGATGAACTCGCGGCCTTCCACGTCCCAGATGGTGGCGTTTTCGGCGCGGGCGGCATAGAAGTCACACATCACTCCCACGCCGCGCGGGGTGGCGGCCAGGCGGCGGGACTGCAGATCGGCGTTTTTCATGAGGGGGAGGCGTTTCAGGTAGGGGTTCGGGGAAAAACCTGATTTAATGGCGAATTGGCTCCTTCTGAAAGATCCAGTTTGATCAAATCGATGGGGCCAATTGGAATCCAGCGCATGAACTTATTCGCCGCAATCGATCCCTTGCCCACCCCGCCGGTTGCGCCGAAGGTTTTGGCCACGCACGCAGACGCCTGCGCCCACATCCACATCCACGCCTATGCCTATGCCTATGCCTATGCCTACGCCGGCGCGGTGGCCGGAGCGCCCAGCCTCTCGCACCGGCGGCCCTGGGGTAGCCAATGATCAAGTCGATCTGTGCCGACCTGGTGTTGCAACGCCTTGCGCCCGGCGGCGGGGGCACGCTCAATCGCCAGCTCTATGAATGCCTGCGCGGCGCCATCCTGGATGGCAGCCTGCCGCCGTCCAGTCCGCTACCCGCGTCGCGCGACCTGGCGCGTGAGATCGGCATGTCGCGCAATACCGTACTGCATGCCTACGAACAATTGCGCACCGAAGGATATGTCCATGCTCGCGTCGGCAGCGGCACTTTCGTGGCGGAGACGGCGCCGGACAGCTACCTGAGCGCCGAGCGCCTGTCGGGCTTGCAAGGGCTGAGCCTGCAGGGACAGAAGGAGGGACCTTCTGAAGGACATACGCGAGGACATGCGGATGGACATGCCCAAGGACATGCCCAAGGACATGCGCCCGGACATAAACAAGGACATTCGCAAGGACATTCGGTGGCGGGCGCCCAGCCGGCCGTCGTCGGCGCGCCCGTGCGCCTGGCCCGGCGCGCGCAGGCGCTGCTGTCCAATGTCTCCGCGGCGCCGGCCCAATGGGGCGCCTTCATGCCGGGCGTGCCGGACGTAACGCAGTTCCCGAACCGGCATTTCAGCCGCATCCTGTCGCGGTTGTGGCGCGATCCCGCGCCGCAGCTGCTGACCTACGCGCACGGCGGTGGTCATCCGGCATTGCGTGCAGCCATTGCCGAACACGTGCGCGTGGCACGGTCGGTGCGCTGCGAACCCAGCCAGATCCTGGTGACCGAGGGCGTGCATCAGGCCATCGACCTGACCTTGCGCATGTTGGTCGATCCCCATGAGACGGTCTGGGTGGAGGAGCCGGGTTATTGGGGCTTTCATAAAGTCCTGCAGATGGTGTCCGCGGTAGTGAAACCCCTGCACGTGGAGGCGGAAGGCAGCGGCTGGCCGGCCGGCAAGGTGCCGCCCCGATTGATTTTCGTGACGCCGTCGCATCAATATCCGCTAGGCCTGGTGATGAGCCTGGCGCGACGGCGCGAGTTGCTGGAATACGCGCGGGCCTCGGGCAGCTGGATCGTCGAAGACGACTACGACAGTGAATTCCGCTATGCGGGCCGCCCCATCCCTGCCATGCAGGGCTTGGAGGAAGACGCCCCGGTCATCTACATCGGCACCTTCAGCAAGACCCTGTTCCCCGGGCTGCGCGTCGGCTATATGGTATTGCCGCGGGCCTTGGCCGAACCGTTTCGCAGCGCGCACGCGGATCTGTATCGCGAAGGCCACGGGTTGACCCAGGCCGCGCTGGCCGAGTTGCTGGAGCAGGGCCATTACGCGGCGCACATCCGCCGCATGCGAGTGCTGTATGCGCGCCGCCGTGCCTTGCTGGAAGGGTTGATCAACCGCTATCTGGGACCGGAATACCTGGACCCGCAATCGAGCAATGCCGGACTGCATCTGGTGCTGCGCTTGCCACCGGACTGCGACGACGTGGCCATCACGGCGGCGGCGCAGGCACGCGGCGTCCTTACGCGCCCCTTGTCGCGCTATTACATGCATCCCGGCGCGCGCCGTGGGCTGCTGTTGGGATACGCGTGCGTGCACGAGCGCGACATCGCCCCGGCGTTTCACACCTTGCGCGCCTGCTTGCCGCGTTGAGGCATTGGGCGGCGCGCCAGTCATTACGGAAAGCCGCGCCTCGCGCCGGCGGACGAGTGCCCGCGTCCGACCTGCTTGCGTTCTCAGGCAGGGTCTCCACTTCAAGCACTGAGCTGGTGCAGCGCGCTGCATTGGTGCGCGGCAGGGCACGTCCGCGGTGCGCGGTGGCGCCCGCATCTGCGCGATTTGCTGATGCTTTCCCGCGGTCCAGAGCTACCGCTTCATCGGCACACGGTGAATTCTTAGTGCTACGTAAAAAGTTGGCATAGCCTTTGCTTTAGATCGTCTTGTACACAAGTTTGGATTTCAGATTTCCCGAATCCGTCTTTCCGTGCGAGACAACGTGGCTTCCATCCTCTCCGCTTCTCCTTTCAGCACCACGGCCGCGCCGACGACCACGCCTGCGGCGGCGGCTACGCCTGCTGCGGCGTCCGCGCCTGCGGCCGCATCCGTGCCAGCGGCTTCCGGCACGCCGGCCTGCGCCTGGATCACGCGTTTGACTCCGCCTCTGGTCGCGTTGACCGAGTCAACCGAGTCAACCGCGTCAACCACGGAGGCAGGCACAGCGCCCGCGCCGGCGCCCACTTCGGCTTCCTCAGCGGCTTTCGTGGCGACATCGAGCACGCCGTCCACTATGGCTCGCTCTGCCGCTCTGGCCGGCCTGCGCTTCGCCGCCAAGGACAATATCGATGTGGCCGGCGTGCCGACGACCGCCGCGTGTCCGCAGTTTGCCTACGTTCCCGCCGAACACGCAGCGGTCGTCCAGCGCCTGCTCGACGCCGGCGCCGCCTTGGCGGGCAAGACCAATCTGGATCAATTCGCTTGCGGGCTGAACGGCAGCCGTTCGCCCTATGGCGCGGTGCCCAACAGCTTCGACGCCCGCTACGTCAGCGGTGGATCCAGTTCGGGTTCGGCCTATGTGGTCGCCACTGGCGAATGCGATTTCGCGCTGGGGACGGACACCGCCGGATCGGGCCGCGTGCCCGCCGGCTTGAACAATATCGTCGGTTTGAAGCCCTCGAAAGGCTTGATATCCGCCCATGGCGTGGTCCCCGCCGCGCAGAGCGTCGACTGCGTGTCCATCCTGGCACGAACGGTGGCCACGGCCGTACGTGTGTTGCAGGTGGCGCTGGGCTACGACGCGCGCGATCCCTATTCACGCGAACTGGCAATGGCGACGGCTCCCTTGCCCGCCACCTTCCGCTTCGGCGTGCCCGCGCAATTGGAATTCTTCGGCGATACGCAGGCGAGCGCGGCGTTTGCAGAAGCCGTCGCACGGCTGGTCAAGCTCGGTGGCACGCCGGTGCCTGTCGACTATGCGCCGTTGGCCGAGGCCGCCAGCCTGCTTTATGAAAGCGCCCTGGTGGCCGAACGCTACGCCGCCGTGCGCGATTTCTTCGATGCCCGGCCCGAGGCTGTCATCGAGCCGGTGCGTTCGATTCTGGCGGCGGGCAAGAACTACGACGCCGCGCAGGTCTTCCAGGCCCAGCACCGCCTGCGCGCGCTGGGCCAGCAGGCGGCGGCGATGTGGCAAGGGATAGACGTACTCTGCGTGCCGACGGCGCCTACGCATTGCTCCCTGGAAGCGATGGCGCAGGATCCCGTGCAACGCAATCGTGAACTGGGCCAATACACCAACTTCGTCAATCTGCTGGACTATGCGGCATTGTCGGTGCCGGCTTGCATAAGGCCCGATGGCCTGCCTTTCGGTATCACCTTGATCGGCCAGGCCGGCAGCGATTGGCAATTGGCGGATCTGGGACAGCGGTTTCACCATGACACCGGCTTGACGCAGGGCGCGACAGGTGCCGCGCTGCCCGCGCCGCAGCCGATAGCCGCGTTGGCGCGAGCGCTGGATTCCGGTGCGACCAAGATGGCCGCGACCGCTACGGTTACGACCAATACGGCCACGGCCGATACAACCGCGACCGATATGGCCGCGACCGATATGGCCGCGATCGGCACCGCTACGGCCACGTCGGTCGCACCTCCGGCACCGTCACCAGCCACGCATCTGCCCCTGGTTGCCGTTGGTGCGCATTTGAGCGGCTTACCGCTGAACGGGCAACTGACCGAGCGAGGTGCTGTCCTGGCACAGCGCACCACCACCGCGCCGTGCTATCGCCTGTATGCGCTGCCCGGCACGGTGCCGCCCAAGCCCGGCCTGCAACGCGTGGATGCCGATGGTGCCGCCATCGAGGTGGAAGTGTGGCAGGTCCCATTGGAGGCCGTTGGCAGCTTCCTGGCGCTGGTGCCTGCGCCGCTGGCCCTGGGCAGCGTTGAACTGGCTGATGGCCGCTGGGAGCACGGTTTCGTGTGCGAGGGCCACGCGCTGGCGGCCGCGCGCGACATTACCGCCTTCGGTGGCTGGCGCGCCTACGTAGCCACGCTTTGAAGCCCTCTCGCAAACACGCTTTCCCCAGCCTCGATTCCGACCGCATCTTTCCGCCTTCTCCCCGCTGACCTCAATCCCGACTACTGGAGTTGCTCATGACCAAGCCCATCATCAAGACCGCCGCATTGCCCGATGCCGGCCGCCGCCGCACGTTGCTGACCGGGGCCGCGGCCCTGGGCGTAATGGCGGCCCCGGCCTTCGTGCGCGCGCAATCCGCGCCGAAGATCCGCATCGGCTTCTGGCCGGTGGCGGCGGCGCTGCCGTTCTTCGCGGCGGTGGAGAAGGGCTATTTCAAGGACGCCGGCCTGGAAGTCGAAGTGCAGAAATTCGCCGGTGCGCAGCAAGTCATGGAAGGCATGCTGGCCGGCCGTTGCGACGGCAGCGCCAACGGTGTCGGCTCGGCCAACCTGGCCATCGGTGAGATCGCCCAGCCCGGCATGTTCAAGATCTTCTGCACCAATCCCAGCAACGCCAAGAACGTGCTGGAAGAATTCCTGGTGGCCAAGGACAGCCCCTACAAGACGGTGGCCGACCTGAAGGGCAAGAAGATCGCCAGCGGCCCCGGCATCCAGAACGTCACCCTGGCCAAGACCATGCTGGAGCGCGCCGGCGCCACCGGTGCCACCGTCGTCGAACTGCCGATCGGCCAGCACGTTGCCGCCATCGTGGCCGGCCAGGTCGACGGCGTGTATACGCTGGAGCCCACCGGCACCGTGGGCCGCCTGAACGGCACCACGCGCGTGCTGGAAGCCGGCGTGGTGGCGCACTACATCCTGGGCGATCCCCTGGCGCCGTGGCACGGCGGCGCGGCCAGCCTGACCACCGACTTCATCAAGAAGTACCCGGAGGCCAGCAAGAAATACATCGCGGCCTACAAGCGCGGTATCCAGCTGGTGCGCGAGAACCCGGAGGAAGCCCGCCAGTACTTGAAGGGCTATACCGCCATCGAAGGCGCGCTGACCAAGGAAGTGCCACTTGCGGCGTACATGACCTACGACGAGTACAAGCCCAGCGACCTCGAATACTTCCAGAAATTCTATGACCTGTTCACCGAGAAGGGCATCTTCTCGCAGAAGGTCGACGTCGCCAAACTGATCTACAAGGCTTGAACTATGTCCAAGGCTCCTCCACCTGTCCCGGCCGCGGGCAACACGGCAGGCTGGGCTCCACCCGTCTCCAACGACGCGGCGGCGCCGAAGCCGCCGCTGCGCGATCGTCTCCTGCCCTTCGTCGGGCCGGTGGCGTTGTTCATCATCTGGGACCTGGTGGTGCGAGCCGGTCTCATCAAGGCGATTCTGCTGCCCAGCCCGGCTGACACGCTGGTGGCGCTGGTCACCGGCCTGGCCGGCGGGCCGTTGCTGACCGACTTCGCGGTGACGGTGGCCCGCACGCTGCAAGCCTTCGTCATCGCCGCCGTCATCGGCATGCCGCTGGGTGTGCTGTTGGGCAGCAATGAGAAGGCGTATCGCAGCGTCGAGTTCCTGATCGACTTCTTCCGCTCGACGCCGTCTTCGGCGCTGATACCGCTTTTCCTGCTGATTTTCGGTGTGAGCGATATCAACAAAGTGGCCATCGCCGCGTTCGGCGCCTTGCTGATCGTCGTCTTCAACAGCGCATACGGCGTGATCAACGCGCGCAAGCAACGCGTCATGGCGGCCAAGGTGATGGGGGCTTCGCGCTGGCGCATCTTCAAGGATGTGCTGCTGTGGGAAAGCCTGCAGCCCAGCTTCGTCGGCTTGCGCTCGGCGGTGTCGATGGCGCTGGTCATCGTCATCGTGGCGGAGATGTTCATCGGGTCGGAGAACGGCCTGGGTCACGCCATCATCGACGCCCAGCAGGTGCTCAACGTCAAGACCATGTACGCGGCCATACTCGCGGCCGGCGCGTTGGGCTATGTGTTGAACATCCTGTTCCTGGTGCTGGAACGCCGCGTCGTCCATTGGAGCGGAAGATAAGCCATGAGTACTGTCCTGAATCCCCCGGCGTTCGCCGATGTCCCCAAGCCGCGTTTCCAACCGGGTCCGGCGGGCACTCACATCACCATCCGTGGACTGACGAAGTACTTCGCCGGCTGGCCGCTGTACGAGAACTTCGATCTGGATATTCCGAAGAACAAGATCGTTTCGGTCTTCGGTCCCAACGGCTGCGGCAAGAGCACCTTGATCAATATGATCGCGGGGCTCATCCCCATCGACCGGGGCGAAATCCTGTTCGACGGCAAGTCGCTGAAGGACACCCGCATCGGCTATGTGTTCCAGAACTACCGCGAGGCGCTGTTTCCCTGGATGCGTACGATAGACAACATCGCGTACCCCTTGCTGCTGGAGGGCAAGAGCAAGGCCGAGGTCGACCGCCGCATGGAAGAACTGGTGGCGTCTTTCGACGTCAAGTTCGACTTGAACCGTTATCCGTATGAGCTGTCCGGCGGCCAGCAGCAAACGGCGTCCATCATGCGCGCGCTGGCGCCGCGGCCGGAAGTGCTGTTCCTGGACGAGCCGTTTTCCGCGCTGGATTTCGAGATGACGCTGTTCATCCGCGAAAAGCTGCAGGAAGTGTTCATGCAGACGGGCACCTCCATGTTGCTGGTGTCGCACGATCTGGAAGAGGCCGTCTATCTGGCCGACCAGATTCTGCTGCTGACCAAACGGCCCACCAAAGTGGCGGAAATCCTGGAATACTCGGACGCGCGGCCACGCACCGTGGAAACCTTGTCCCAGGCCAGCTTCATCGCCGCCAAGAAATTGAGCCTGGAGATATTCCAGCGCGAAGTGCGACGCTGAGCTTGGCGCCGCGCGTGGCAACCAAGGATAGCAATGACGGAAGAAACTCGAATTCTGGATTTCGTGACGGCCAGCGCGGCAATGCTGGATCTGCCGCTGCCAGCCGATCGCGCGCAGCGCGTGGCCGCTCATTTGGGACGTACTCGGTCCATGGCGGCGGCGCTGGACGCCGCACCCCTGGGCGTGGAGGACGAACCGGTGGCCTTGTTCTGCCCGGCGCTATTTCCTGCGCAGGCGAGCGAGGATTTCCCCGCGTCGGGGCAGGGCGCCGCGGGTTCAGCCAAGCCGGCTGCGGCTGTGGACACGGCAAAGGCCCCGTTGCCGGGGGACGCAACGAGCGATGGCGTGCGGCAGGCCGCCTCCGGTCATGGGCAGCAGCAAGCCATGGCACCCGCACCTGGCGACACGGACACCCTGGCGCGCCTGGCCGCCGTCGCGCGCGGCGAATTGCGCGCCCGCGACTGGCTGGAGCAGTGCATCGCGCGGATCGATGCGGTCGAGGGGCGCGTCAATGCCTTCACGCTGCGCACCTTGGACCGCGCGCGCCGCGAGGCCGATGCCATCGACGCCCGGCGCGCGGCCGGCGAGACCTTGCCGCCGCTGGCGGGACTGCCTTACGCGGTCAAGAACCTGTATGACATCGACGGCGAGGTGACGGTCGCCGGGTCAACCATCAACCGCGACCATGCCCCGGCGGCCGCCGACGCGGTATTGGTGCAGCGCCTGCGCGAGGCGGGCGCGGTGCTGGTGGGCGCCCTGAACATGGATGAGTACGCCTACGGCTTCACCACCGAGAACACCCATTACGGCCCGGCGCGCAATCCGCATGACCCGCGCCGCATCGCCGGCGGTTCGTCCGGCGGCTCTGGCGCCGCGGTGGCGGCCGGAGAGGTACCGCTGACCCTGGGGTCGGACACCAATGGCTCCATCCGCGTGCCGGCGTCGCTGTGCGGCGTGTGGGGCTTGAAGCCGACGTTTGGCCGGCTGTCGCGGCGCGGCACTTACCCTTTCGTCCACAGCATCGACCACCTGGGACCCTTCGCGGATTCGGCCGGGCTGCTGGCGCTTGCTTACGATGCGCTGCAGTACGTTGATGCACAGGATCCCGGCTGCCATGCGCGCGCCGTGCAGCCAGCCATGCCTGCCATCGAAGACGGTGTCGAAGGCTTGCGCGTGGCCATGCTCGATGGCTATTTCGAAGACAACGCCACCGAACCCGCCCGTGCCGCGGTGCGCTTGGCCGGCAAGGCGCTGGGCGTGCAGGCCATGGTCGAATGGCCCGATGCCGGCCTGGCGCGGGTTGCCGCTTTCATCATCACGGCCAGCGAGGGCGGCAGCCTGCACCTGGAGGATCTGCGCCGCCGTGCCGACGATTTCGAACCGCTGTCGGTCGACCGCTTCATCGCGGGCGCGTTGCAGCCGGCGCACTGGCTGGCGCGCGCGCATCGTTTCCGCCGGGTGTACCAGCAGCGGGTGCTGGCCTTGTTCCAGAAATGGGATGTATTGCTGACGCCGGCCACGCCGGTGCCGGCCTTGCCCATCGGCACGGAATGGCTGGACGTGAACGGAACGACGCAACCGGCCCGCGCGGCCATGGGCCTGCTGACGCAACCCATTTCCTTCGCTGGTTGTCCCGTGGTGGCCGCACCCGTGTGGCCCGAGGGCACGCAAGGCTTGCCCTTGGGGGTGCAGATCATCACGGCACCGTGGCGCGAGGATCTTGCGCTGCGCGCCGCCCGTGTCCTGGAACGCAGCGGCGTCGCCGGTCTACGGCAGGCCGCGTTGTGAAGGAGAGCGCGGCATGAAAACGCCCGATGCCGCGCCCGTGGCGCACCGCACCCGTGCCGCGGATGTCTATGAACTGCTCAAGCGCGACATCGCCGATTTTCGTCTGGTGCCGGGAGACCGTTTTACCGAAGGTGAAATCAGCGAGCGGCTGGGCGTGTCGCGCACGCCGGTGCGCCAGGCCCTGTTCCGCTTGCAGCAGGAAGGCTTTGTCGAGGTGCTGTTCCGCGCCGGTTGGCGGGTGCTGCCCTTCGACTTCAAGCAGTTCGAACAGCTATACGACCTGCGCATGGTGCTGGAATGCGAGGCTTTGCGGCGCTTGTGCGCGGCCGCGCCGCGTATCGACCGCGGCGCGCTGGATGGCTTGAGTGACATCTGGCTGGTGGCGCCGCAACAGCGGTGCCAGGATATGGCGCAGGTCGGCCTGTGGGACGAAGCCTTCCATTGCACCCTGGTCAGCGCGGCCGGCAACGAGGAAATGGCGCGCGTGCATCGCGATGTCACCGAGCGCATCCGCATCATCCGCCGCCTGGACTTCACGCAGCGCCCGCGGGTGGAAGCCACCTACGATGAGCACGCCCGCATTCTGCGCGCCGTACAGGCGCAACGGGCCGACGAAGCGTGCCGGCTGCTGACGGCGCATATCGCCTCCAGCCAGGCCGAAGTGCGCAAGATCACTTTGCACGAGGTGTACCTGGCACGGCAGGCGCACGGCCAGGCCTAGTCATGCCAGGCCGACGGTAGCCCTATCCAGCGGCCCAGCGACCCAGCCACCTACCCACCTACTCACCTAGCCAGCCTTCGCCAGGCCAGGCAAGGCAAGGCCAGGCAAGGCTCAGTCTCCTCTAGCCACGCGCCGTCGCTTCGTCCCAATGCGGATCGCTGCTTATGAGGTCGGACAGGAAGTCGACGAACGCCCTTACCTTGGGCGACAGGTTCTTGCCAGGCAGATACACGGCGCTGACGCGCGGCCCCTGTGCCACATAGTCCGTCAGGATAGGGCGCAGGCGGCCGCTGCGCAGGGCGTCGGCGGCAATGAAGTTGCTGATCATGGCCACGCCCAGGCCCGCCGTGGCGGCCTCCAGCAGCGACTCCGCGTTATTGATGTTCAGGCGCCCGGATACCGTCTTCGCCACCGCCTTGCCGTCCTTGAGGAATTGCCATTCCCGATAGCGGCCCGTATGCATCATCACGTAGGCCAGGCAGTGATGATGCTCCAGGTCCTCCGGCGTGGCGGGTTCGCCGTGACGTGCCAGGTAATCGGGGGAGGCACAGGCGACGAAGCGCAGATGGCATAGATGCCGCGCGATCAGGCGCGCATCGGCCGGTTCGCCGATCTGCACCGCCACGTCTATGCCTTCGTAGGCCAGGTCTATCATGCGATCGCTCAATTCGGCATCCAGCACCAGATCCGGGTAGCGTTCGATGAAGCCGCTGAGCGCGGGCACGATGACGCGCCGGCCGAAGCCCACCGGCATGTGCAGCCGCAGCCGCCCGTGCGGCGCGGCCCGCGAACGATTCAGCGAGTTCTCGGCATCGTCGACATCGGTCAGTATCTGTTGGCAGCGTTCGAAGAAGCTGGCGCCGTCATTGGTCAGCCCCACCGAACGGGTCGTGCGGTGCAGCAGACGCACGCCCAGTTCCTGCTCGAGGCGAGTGATGGCCTTGCTGACGGCCGAGGAGGTCAAGCCCAGGTGCTTGGCCGCATCGGTGAAGCTGCGTGTTTCGGCCACCTTGGCAAAGACGCGTATCGCGTTCAGGTTCTCCATGTCCCCTCCGGTCGGATTTTTGAATCCGATTCAATTGTGCTGGTCATTCTATCGAATTGGTCCATGCGCCAAGCTGAATCGCGCCGCGTTCCAGGGGGATACGACTCCACCAAATTGATGAATTCCAGTCAGCAGTGTTTTTATTTTCAGCCGATTGATCCCTTGGTGGACTGGAATTTAGACTGGCCCCATCGATAAGCGTTGACCCGTCAAGCCCGGCACAGGGCGCGGCAAGATCGCCAGGCAGGCGCGGCATGCGAGCGTCATTCGCAAGAACCACTTGCAAGAGCCACTTGCAAGAGCACGCCGCAGGCGTAACACGCAACAAAGCGCGCAAGACGGAAACGCCAAAGGAGACGATGCAATGCTGCTTGAACAGCCCGGCATGGTGGGCGGCCTGCGCCTGAAGAACCGCGTGGTAATGGCGCCCATGGGTACCAACTACAGCACCACCGATGGCCTGTCCACCGAACGCGACAAGCAGTACTACGCGGAACGCGCCAAGGGTGGGGTGGGCATGATCATGACCGAGGCCATGGTCGTCACCGAACAGGCGCGGCCGCACAACAATTCACTGTGCTGCTATCACGATCGCTTCATCCCCGGCCTGGCCAGCATCGTGGAAGCCATCAAGCAGCACGACTGCCACGTGTTCGGCCAGCTTAACCATCGCGGCGCGCTATTGCGCCGTTCGGTATTGAACATGGAGCCGGTGGGACCCTCGCCCTGGGTCAATCCCAACACGGGCGACGCGGTGCGGCCGCTGGCCGTCGATGAGATCACGCAGATCCAGAAATTGTTCGTCGCCGCCGCGCGCCGCTTGTGGCGCGCCGGTTACGACGGCGTGGAAATACACGCGGCCAACGGCTATCTGTTCCAGCAGTTCTTCAGCCCGCGCATCAACCATCGTGACGATGCCTATGGCGGCAGCATCGAGAACCGCATGCGCTTCCTGTTGGAAACCATGGACCGCATGCGCGACGCCTTGCCCGACCTGCGCCTGGTGATCCGCCTGAGCGTGAGCGAATTCGCCGAAGGCGGCTACGGGCAGGACGAGATCATCGCGCTGGCGCGGGCGGTGCGGCAGGCGGGCGCCGACGCCATCGATCTGTCCGGCGGCAGCAATGAAAGCCCGCAGTTGTCCAAGTTCTGTATCCAGCCACCTTCGTTTCCGCGCGCCTGCCTGGCCGACGCGGCTCGGCCTATCCGTGAGGCAGTCGACATTCCGGTATTCGTGGCCGGCCGCATGGTTGAACCCGCCGACGCCGAATACATGCTGGCTTCGGGCAGCGCGGATTTCGTGTCCATCGGCCGCGCGCTGTATGCGGATCCGCATTGGTGCCTGAAGGCCTTCGGCAAGGTGGCCGCGCCCATCCGGCAATGCATTGCGTGCAACGTGTGTTTCGAGCGCCTGACGCTGGAAAAAGACGTCGCCTGTGTGCAGAACCCGATGATAGGGACCGAGTTCGAAGCGCTGCCTTTTGCAGAGCCGCAGCTGTTCGAACCGCGCTTCGATCAGGCGCGGGGCGAGGGATGCCGGGTCCTGGTGCTGGGGGCGGGCGTGGCCGGCATGGAAGCGGCGCGCGTGTTGCGCGGCAACGGCCATGTCGTGGAAGTGTGGGAGCGGCAGGCGCGGCCGGGCGGCCAGATGCCGCTGGCCTGTGCCGCGCCCGACAAGACCGAAGTCGAGCCGGTGTGGACGTATCGCTGGCAGGCGGCGCAGGCCATGGGCATTCCCGTGCGGATGGATGTCAACGCGGATGCCGCGGCCATCCGCGCCTGGGCGCCGGACCATGTCATCGTCGCCACGGGCGCCAGGCCGGCGCCACCCCCCTTCGATGTCAGCGGCCTGGATCCTTCGATACGCGTGTGCCATGCCTGGGATGTGCTGGCCGAGTTAAACAGCCTGGACCGGCATACGCGCGTAACGATCGTGGGGGGCGGCATGGTCGGTGCCGAGGCTGCCGATGCCCTGCGGGTGCGCGGCATCGCCACCACGGTGCTGGAGGTACAGCCCACCATCGCCAACGGCATGGCCCGCAACAACAGATTCGAACTGGTCGAACGCTTGCAGGCCGGCGGCATCCGGTTGCTGACGCAGTGCCGCATCCAGGGTGCCAAAGGCCGGCACCTGCGAGTGCGGATAGGGGATCAGCCGCCGCAAGACCTGGATATTGGCGACGTGCTGGCTTTCGCCACGGGACCCCGCCCGGCCCTGGACGTGGTCGCCGAGGTGGAGAAGGCCGGAATTCCCTATGCGCGGGTCGGCGATTGCAATACGCCTGGGGATTTCCTGGCCGCGCTGCGCGATGCCTGGATGGTGGCGCTGGCGATAGGTGGCGATGGGCGCGGCCCCAGCCAGCGCCAGAGTCATCGCCACCGCCACGGCCACGGCGAAGCCGGGCATGCCGCCGAATCCGACAAACAAGATCGTCAACGGAACACTTACGCATCATGACGCAGAGCACATCGCAGATCGCATCCGGCACTTTGGCCGCATCGCGCTTACACGAATCCGCCTTACCCGAATACGAGGTCTATGCCATCCGCTACGCCACGCGCGAGGCGCGGCGCCAGAACAACTTCATCGGCGGCGATCCGCACGACGGCCCCATGCCTATGGACTACTACGTCTGGCTGGTGCGTGGCCACGGCCGCCTGTTCGTGGTGGACACGGGCTTCGGCCCGGAAGTAGCCGCCAGGCGCGGCCGCAGCCTGTTGCGTACACCGGCTGAAGGACTGGCGCTGCTGGATGTCGATGCCGCGACCGTACCCGAAGTCATCTTGACGCATCTGCACTATGACCATGTGGGCACCTTCGATGCCTTCGAGAGCGCGCGCTTCCACTTGCAGGACGCCGAGATGGAGTACGCCACCGGGCGCCATATGCGGCACAAGCAGTTCAACCATGGCTACGAGGTGGACGAGGTCGCCGGCATGCTGCGGCTGGTCTACAAGGACCGCGTGCAGTTTCATGCCGGCACCGCCGAGCTGGCGCCGGGCATCAGTGTGCATCGCATTGGCGGGCATACCAATGGACTGCAGTGCGTGCGCGTGCACACCCGGCGCGGCTGGGTGGTGCTGGCCTCGGACACCACCCATTACTACGAGCACTTCCATAAGAAGCGCGTGTTCACCACCTGTTTCCATATCGGCGATGCGATCGAGGGCTATCTCACCTTGCAGCGCCTGGCGGACAGTCCGGAGCACATCGTGCCGGGCCATGATCCGGAGGTGATGCGGCGCTATCCGCCGGCGTCGGCGGCGCTGCGTGATATCGCGGTCAGGCTGGACAGCGCGCCGGCGGAGGCCGGCCCCGAGGACAAGTCCTGAGGCCGCCACGCCAGCGGACCGACAGGCAAGAAGCCATAAGAACCACGAACCATAAGACCTATAAGCCCTCAAGGAGACCACCATGCCCCGCCTTTCCCGTTGTCTCAGCGGCTTGGCCGCCGGCCTGCTGTTGGCTGGCGCCACCGCTTTGCCCGCCCACGCCGCGGACAACTATCCCGATCGCCCCATCCGCATGCTGGTGGCCTTTCCCGCCGGCGGCAGCGCCGACATCGTGGCGCGCATGGTGACGCAAAAGGTCAGCGAGCTGTCCGGCTACAACTTCGTGGTGGAAAACCGCCCCGGCGCCGGCGGCAATCTGGCTTTCGATGCCACGGCCACCGCGCCCGCGGACGGCTACACCCTGTTGTTCAGCACGCCAGGCATCGCCATCAATCCCAGTCTCTACCGCAAGGTCGAATACAAGCTGACGGACTTCAAGCCCATCGCGCTGGTGGGCGAGGCGCCCTTGGTGCTGATGGTGCGGCCGAACCTGCCCGCGCATTCGCTGCAGGAGTTGATTCAACTGAGCAAGCAGAAGCCGGACGCCGTCCGTTTCGCCAGCTCGGGCAATGGCAGCTCGTCGCACCTGGCGGCCGAGGTGCTGCGGTCCATGTCCGGCCTGCAGTACCTGCACGTGCCCTACAAGGGCGGTTCGGCGGCGATCACCGACATGATAGGCAACCGGGTCGACATGACCGTGCTGCCCATTTCCGAAAGCATGCCCTACATCCGCGACAACCGCCTGCGCGCCCTGGGGCAGACCGGCGCCCAGCGCTCGCCCATCGCGCCGGACCTGCCCACCATGGCCGAAGGCGGCGTGCAAGGCTATTCCGTGACCACCTGGTACATGCTGCTGGGGCCAGCCAAGTTGCCGGATGCCATCGCCACCCAGTTGGCGCAAAAGTTCGATCAGGCCTTGAAAGATCCTGACCTGCAAAAGCGCCTGACCAATGCCGGCGTCAGTATCATCAACCAGGGACCGGCGCAGACCGCCGCTTTCCTGAAACAGGAATCCGCCAAGTGGGCCAAGGCCATCGCGGCCTCGGGCACGCACATCGAATAAGGCTGAAGGAGAGACTTGATATGAGCAGTTCACAACCGCCCTTGCTGGAAAACGCCACCCGCGATCTGGCGCGTTTCGCCGCCGCGCTGCGCTATGACGATCTGCCGCCCGAGGTAGTGGCGCGCATCAAGAGCAGCGTGCTGGACAGCATAGGGTGCTGCCTGTTCGGCGCCACGCTGCCATGGACCGGGCATGTCCAGGCCATGGTGGCGGAGGAGGGCGGCGCGCCGGTCGCATCGCTGTTCGGTTATGGCGGCAAGACCTCGGTATCGCAAGCGGTGCTGGTCAACGCGACGGCGGGCCATGCCTTCGAACTGGACGATATCCATAAGGAGTCCATCGTGCATCCCGGCTCCATCGCCTTGCCGGTGGCGCTGGCACTGGCCGAGCGCGCGGGCGGCTGGAACGGCCGCGACCTGATCACCGCGATGGCGGCGGGCTATGAGATCGGCACCCGCGTGGGCAATGCGGCCACCATGCGCCTGTTCTTCCGCGGCTTCCATCCGCAGGGGAGTTCAGGGGTTTTCGTGGGGGCCGCCACGGCGGCACGCGCGCTGGGGCTGGACGCGGGCCGCATGCAGCATGCACTGGGCATCGCCGGTTCGCAGGCCGGCGGCTTGATGGCCGCGCAGGAGGGGGCCATGGTCAAGCGCTTCCACTCCGGCCGCGCGGCGCAGAGCGGGGTGTATTCGGCGCTGCTGGCGCAACGGGATTTCACCGGCATCACCGATGTGCTCGAAGCCAGCTACGGCGGCTATCTGAGCACATATTCCGGCGAACCCAACGCGGCGCGCCTGACCGATGGCTTGGGTGAGGTCTGGGAAACCGGCAAGATCGGCTACAAGCCGCATGCCAGCGTCACCAGCATTCATGCGGCACTGGACGCCCTGGCGCAGTTGATGCGGGAAGACGATCTGCGGCCGGATGATATCGAAAGCCTGGATGTCGGCGTCAGCCATATGACCTTCGTGCATTGCGCGTGGGACTACAAGGCGCAAGGCGTCACGGCCGCGCAGATGAATCTCTACTATGGCCTGGCGGTCATTGCCCATGACGGCATGGCTTTCGTCAGCCAGTATCGCGAAGACAGGCTGGCCGATCCGCGCCTGCTGGATTTCATCACCCGGATCCATGCCCGCGAGGAAGCGCGCTTCGATGCCATGGGACCCGCTTTCCGCCATGCCGCCGTCGTGACGTTACGCACCCGTGACGGACGGCAGTTGACGCACGAGATCCTGAACCGGCGCGGCAGTCCCGAAAACCCCATCAGCGCCGCCGACGTCGAGTACAAATTCCGCAACGTCGTCGAGTCGTGCCTGGCACCGGCTGATATCGACAAGGTCGTGCAGTGGTCGGCGGAGCTGGAGCGCCTGGATGACCTGCAGCCCTTGATCCAGCTGCTGGCCGCGCGCAGGCCTTCGGCTTAGCCGGCCATGTCAGGCACGCCACCGGCAACGTCGAACACGTCATCCGACCCTCATCCCGAACGCGGCCCCGACTTATCACGCAAGCCTTCATCGTTCTCTTACAGGAATCCGCCATGACCGCTACGCTTTCCGAACGCATCGCCGAGCATTTCACGTCCTTCGACTATCAGAAGCTGCCTGACGCCACCCGCCATTCCGTCAAGCGCCTGCTGCTTGATTATCTGGGCGTGGCGCTGGCCGGCAGCCAGACGGGCAGCGGCCAGATCGCGCGGCGCTATGCCGGTTCGATGGGCGGCCACGGCCAGGCCACGCTGGTGGGTGACCGCGCGCGCGTGCCTGCCATGCAGGCCGCCTTCGCCAATGCCATTTCCTCGCACAGTGTCGAGCTTGACGATATCGACGTGCTGGCCCTGTTTCACTTCAGCCCGCCCGTCTATTCGGCCGCCTTGGCCAGCGCCGAGCAGGCCGGCGCCAGCGGCAAGGATCTGCTGGTGGCGCTGGCCGCCGGCTGCGAGATGATGGAGCGGGTCAGCAAGGCCGCCAATTCGTCCCTGCGCAATCGCGGCTATCACACCACGCCCACTTGCGGGATCTTCGGCGCCACGGTGGCCGCGGCCCGCCTGATGGGCTTGTCCGCCGAGCAACTGGTATCGGCCCTGGGGCTGGCGGGCGCGCAATCCGGTGGCCTGATGGAAATGTACGGGCCATCCATGCAGAAGCGCTTCAACCCTGGCCCGGCGGCGCGCAACGGCCACACCGCGGCCGCCATGGCGCAGTTGGGATTCACGGGCGCGGCCACGATCTTCGACGGCGAGCGCGGGTTCCTGGCGGCTTTCACCGATGCCAACCAGCCCGCGGCGCTGGTCGACGGCCTGGACCAGGACTATCTGCTGGAAATCGAGTTCAAGCCGTATTCCTGCGCGCGTCCCATCCACAATGCCATCGATTGCGCCCTGGACATACGCCGCAAGCACGCGCCGGATCCGCGCCGGGTGAAGTCCATCGAAATGGCCCGCCACCCTGACTGGGCGCTGTATCACCAGAATGCCCGTCCGCGCACCTATCACGAGGCCCAGGTCAGCCTGCCGTACTCCGTGGCGGTGGCGTTGACGGACGGCCAGGCGCTGTTCGCGCAATACAACGACCAGCGGCTGGAGGAGCCCATTCTGCGCGAGCTGTCGGATCTGGTCCGCATCACCGTGGACGACAGCCTGCCGCGTGGGGTGTCCTGCCGCATGACCCTCGAAACGGACGATGGCGCACGCCACGTGTCGCAAGTAGATTATCCGAAGGGTTCCATCCAGAACCCGATGTCGGATGATGAATTGCGCGCCAAGTTCGACAGCCTGGCGGTGCCTGTCATCGGCGCGGCGCAGGCGGCACGCCTGGCCGATTGCGTGGCCGATATCGAGAACTGCAGCGATGTCCGCCAGTTGATGGAGCTGACGATGGCATCCGCGAAATAGCGCCGGCGGCCGCCGGAGCCTGGCCGGGCCTTGGTCCTGGCTTGGCTTTGGCGGCGGCCTTTCGCGCCGGTCCGGCGGCGGAGATCAATAACAACAAACGCAGGAGACATCATGCTGAAAACGTTTGCTTCCGTTTCGTCGACCCGGCGCACCCGCATCGCGCGGGTTTCCTGGGTGGCGCCCGCCGCTCGGCATGCGATGGCTGCTGGCGTCGCCGCCGTCGCGCTCATCGCGGCGGTGGCGCCGGCCACGGTAAAAGCCGCCGACGCCTATCCCTCCAAGCCCATACACCTGGTCGTGGGCTTCCCGCCCGGCGGTTCCAACGACATCGTGGCCCGTCTGCTGGCGCCCAGGCTGGGCCAGATCCTGGGCACCAGCGTGGTGGTGGAGAACCGGGCCGGCGCCAATGCCATCATCGGTACCGAATATGTGGCGCGGGCGGCGCCGGACGGCTACACCATCACTCTGGGTAGCGCCAGTCCGCTGGCGATCAGTCCGCACACGTACAGCAATATGCCTTTCGATCCCATCAAGGACCTGACGGCGATCACCACCGTGGCGGCCACGCCCGAGTTGATCGCCATCAATCCCAAGCTGCCGGCGAAGAACCTGCAGGAACTGGTGGCGCTGGCGCATAAGCAGGATGTGACGCTGGCTTCTTCAGGCAATGGCGGCCTGCCGCACCTGGCCATCGAACTGCTCAAGATCGCCTCCAAAGGACGTATCGTGCATGTGCCCTACAAGGGCGCGGGACCTGCCACCACCGACGCGGTGGGAGGGCATGTGGACGGCATCATCATGGACGTGCCGGCGCTGTATTCCATGGTGTCGGAGAACAAGTTGCGGCCGCTCGCCGTCACCGACAACCATCGCGCGCCGGTGCTGCCGGCGGTGCCGACGTCGGTGGAGGACGGCCTGCCCACGGTGCTGGCCTTCAACTGGTTCGCGGTCATGGCGCCGGCCAGGACACCGGCGCCTGTCGTCGACAAGCTCTATCACGCGCTGGTGCAGACGGTGAATGACGGCGAAGTGAAGGCCAGCCTGGCGAAGCTGGGCATCGAGCCTTATACGCAGGCGTCGCCGCAAGCCTTTTCCGCCTTCCTGAAAACCGAACTGACGCGTTGGGGCGAAGTGGCACGCGCGTCGGGCGCCAAAGCGGATTGAAGCCATGGACGATCTGGACGCATGGAAAATACAGGCTGCGCGGCATCGTGGCATTACCCGTGAACTGGCGGCGTTCATCGCGGCGCTGCGGCCCGCCGACGTGCCCGCCGCGACGCGAGCGGTGCTGGAGAACGCCGTGGTCGACGGTATTGGCTGCGGCCTGCATGGGCTCACCACGCCCTGGGGCGGCATCATGCGGGACTATGCGCGCGACCGTGGCGGACCCGCCGAGGCGGGCTTGTGGGGCGGCCAGGCGCGCGTCAGCGTGAACCATGCGGTGCTGGCGGCAGGCACGGCGATCCATGGTTTCGATTTCGACGATCACAGCCGCGCCAAGATCCATCCTGGCGCGATCGTCCTGCCGGTGGTGTTGGCGGTGGGTGAACGCGAAGGCAGCAGCGGCGCCACCGCCTTGGCCGCCATGGCGGCCGGCTACGAAACCATGAACCGCGTCAGCCAGGGGGCCAATCCCAGCCGGGCACGCATGCGCGGCTGGCATCTGACAGGGACTATCGGGACGTTGGCGGCGGCGGCCGCCGCCAGCGTGATGCTGGGTTTCGACGCGGACACCACGGCCAGCGCCCTGGGCCTGGCCGGCACCCAGTCGGCGGGCTTGTGGGCCTTTACCGCCGACGGTGGCATGAGCAAGCGTTTGCATCCGGGACGGTCAGCAGAGGCCGGCGTCGCGGCAGCGCTGTTGGCGCAGCGGGGTTTTCGCGGTCCGCACTACATTCTGGAAGCAGAGGACGGCGGCCTGCTGTTCGGCATGTCCGACGATCCGCGTCCCGGGCAGGTCGTGGCCGGCCTGGGCCAGGACTGGCATACGGACGCCACGTGCTTCAAGCCGCACGCCTGCTGCGGCAGCAACCACGCCTGCATAGACGCGGCACTGGCGCTGAAGCGGGAACATGGCATCCAGGCCGAAGACATCGCACGTATCGTCACGGGCATCCCCAGCGTGGTGATGACGCAGACCGGCTTCGACTACAAGGCGGATTCCGTGCTCAATGCGCAGATGAGCCTGCGCTACAACGTGGCGGTGGCCTTGGTGGATGGACAAGCGTATCTGGAACAGTTCACGCCGGCACGCATCGTCGACCGCGCCACGGTCGAACTGGCTGGACGTGTGCGGATCGAGATCGATCCGGAGATCGACCGTGCCTATCCCAAGGTGTACGGCGGCAAGGTTGTCCTGGTCATGCGCGATGGCCGCAGCTTCGAGCGCCGGGTCGATTATTCGCTGGGGATGCCGGAAAACCCGATGGGGCAGGCGGACATCGTCGCCAAGTACCGGTCATTGGCGGATTACGCCATCGGCGCCGAGGCCGGTGAAACGGTCCTGCGCCTGGCAACGGGAATCTTCGACGCGCCCACGGTAGCGCCCTTAGGCGCGGCGCTGGCCGCCGTGGAGGTCAGGCCTGGGCCGCCTTGAATTCACCAGCGCCCGCGGCCTTGCCTTGTGCCAGGCGGCCATCGCCCGTGCGCAGCAGGCGCAGGCCATTGGCGACCACCAGCAGGCTGGCGCCCACGTCCGCGAAGACGGCCATCCACAATGTGGCGACGCCGGCCAGCGTCAAGGCCAGGAACACCACCTTGATGCCCAAGGCCAATACGATGTTCTGCACCAGCACGTGATGCGTGGCACGCGACAGGCGCACGAACTCGCCGATCTTGCGCAGGTCGTCGTCCATCAGCGCCACGTCGGCGGTCTCGATGGCGGTGCCCGTGCCGGCCGCGCCCATGGCGAAACCGATGTCGGCGCGCGCCAGGGCAGGGGCATCGTTGATGCCGTCGCCGACCATGCCCACCAGCCCTTCGCCGATGCGTTCTTCCAAAGCCTGGAGCTTGTGTTCGGGCAGTTGCTCACCGCGCGCTTCGTCGATGCCGACCTGGTCGGCGATGGCGCGCGCGGCGGCGTGGTTGTCGCCGCTCAGCATCAGCGTGCGTACGCCCAGCGCATGCAGATCGGCGATGGCCTGGCGGCTGGCGGGCTTGACGGTGTCCGCCACCGCCGCGATGGCCAGCACGCGTTGGCCGTCGCTCAAGGCCACGGCGGTCTTGCCCTGGCTTTGCAGCGTATCCAATGCCTGCGTCAACGCCGGTGTCTCCAGACCCAGCTCGCGCATCAAGCGGGCATTGCCCAAGTGATAGACGACACCGTCGATGGCACCACGCGTGCCCCGTCCCGGCAGCGCGGTGAAGTCCGCGACCTCGGCCAGGGCCGTGGTGTCCGACGCGTCAAGCGGGCGGTCGCCGGCGGCGCTCGCACCGGTTGCAATGGCGCGCGATACGGGGTGATCCGAACGGGCCGCCAGGCTGGCGACCAGGCGTCGCGCGGTGGCGATGGACGTGCCGTCCAAGGGCAGCAGATCCGTCAAGGTGGGGCGGCCATGGGTGATGGTGCCGGTCTTGTCCAGCGCCAGCCAGCGCAGGCGGCGGCCGTTTTCCAGATAGGCGCCCCCCTTGATCAGGATGCCGCGCCGCGCTGCCGCGGTCAGGCCGCTGACCACGCTGACCGGCGTCGAGATGACCAGGGCGCAGGGGCAGGCGATGATCAACAAGGTCAGCGCGCGATAGATGGCGGTAAGCCAGGGCTGGCCCATCAACAGCGGCGGCAGGCAGGCCACCAGCAGCGCCAGGCCTACCACGGCCGGTGTGTAGATGCGGGAAAACCGGTCGATGAACCGCTGTGTGGGCGCACGCGCGCCCTGGGCTTGTTCGACCGCGTGAATGATGCGCGCCAGCGTGCTGTCGCCGGCCACGGCGCTGACGCGATACTCGAAGGCGCCATGCGTGTTCACCGTGGCGGCATAGACCGGGTCGCCCACGGTTTTTTCGGCGGGCAGGCTTTCACCGGTGATGGGCGACTGGTCGACGGCGGAAGCACCGGACACCAGCACGCCATCGGCGGCAATGCGTTCGCCCGGCCGCACGCGCACCACGTCATCCACCTGCAGGTCCGCGGCCGCGACTTCGCGCCAACTGCCGTCCGCCTGCCGCGCCGTCGCCGTTTCCGGGGCGAGGTCAAGCAGGCCGCGCACGGCATTGCGGGCGCGGTCGAGCGAGCGGGCCTCGATCAGTTCGGCGACATTGAACAGGAACATCACCATTGCCGCTTCCGGCCATTGGCCGATGGCGGCGGCACCGGTGACGGCAATGCTCATCAAGGCATTGATGTTCAGATTGTCGTGGCGCACGGCGATCCAGCCCTTGCGATAGGTGTTCAGGCCGCAAGCCAGCACCGCGACGATCGCCAGCACGGCCGCGTAGGGAAGGGTGACCGCGCCCAGGTCGAGCGCCGGATTGCCGGCAAAATGCACGGCTTCGGCCAGCGCGGCGAGCACGCCGCCGGCGGCCAGGCCACGCCAGCGCGTGGGGGCGGCGGCGGGGGCCGGGGTGGCGGCACCTTCCAGCACGGTGGGCGTCATGCCCAGGTCCTTGATGGCAGCCTGTACCGACGCCAGCGCCGGCGCGGCGTGCACGACGGTCAGCACCCGCTGCATCAGGTTGAAATGCAGTTCGCGCACCTCGGGCATCGCGCCCAGCTTGCGGCGGATGAGCGTTTCCTCGGTGGGGCAGTCCATCTGGTTGATCAGCAATCGCGTCAGGGTCTCGCCTGGCGCGGCGCGCAGATCGGCGTCGGGCCGTGACGGGGCCGCAGGCGCGCCGTGGTCGTGCCCGCAGCAAGCGTGCGCATGTGGCGCGGGATCCTGTGGGGCGTGGCCGTGGCCATGATTGTCGCCGTGGCTGTGGGCGTGATCATGGACATGGCCGTGACCATGGTGGTCGTCGTGGCCCTGGCCATGCTCGTGATCATGGCCGGCATGTTGCGTGGGCGCCGGCTTGGCATGCGCATGTTCATGCCCATCCCCCTGGCCGTGGTTGTGGCCGTGATCGTGGCCGCAGCAGGCGTCATGGTCATGAGCATGGCCAGGGTGCGGATGCTCTCCGTCCCTGTTTTTGGCGACAACGATGGGTGGGAATTTGCTATTCATGGGCGGTATTTCACACCCTGGGGTTACTATAGGGTCAAGCGTTGCCTGGCGACGCGGCATCAGCGGAGGCTGGAATATGAAAATCGGTGAATTGGCCAAGGCCGCCGGAACCACGGTGGAAACGGTCCGCTACTACGAAAAGGAAGGTCTGCTGCCGGCCCCCGATCGTGGTGACAACAATTACCGCAGCTATGGGCCGCAGCACGTCGACCGCCTGCGCCTGATCCGCAACTGCCGTGCGCTGGATATGACGCAGGAAGAAATCCGCGCCATCCTGCAACTGGCCGACAGCCACGCGGCCGACTGCGGTCCCATCAACGACATCTTCGACGCGCACATCATCCACGTAGACGAACGCATTGCCGAGCTGACGCAATTGAAGGCCCAACTGGGCGACTTGCGCCAGCGATGTCTGTCGGCCCGGCCACATGCCGAGAACTGCGGCATTCTGCATGGCCTGGCCGAAATGCAAGTCGAGGAACGTCCCGAGCGCCATACCCACCTGGGCTGAGTCCAGGGCGGCATGCTTGCTAACGCGCTATCCCGCCATCGCGTATTGGGCGGCACCAGCCGGTGGCAGCTTGATTGCCCTCCAGTACCGGTCGCCATGACTCCCGTGTGGGTTTCATGGCGCCTGCTGGAAGGCGCACGGTGACGCGGCCCATTCATCTATTAAAGAGAAGCTCCGAAGCATGAACTCCCCTGAAACGATTTCCCCCGCGGTTGCCACTGCGCTTTCCACCCCGGTTTCCAGCCCGGTTTCCACCCCTCTACACGCGTTGAACTCACGCCGGTCCACCAAGTTCCTGCGCGGCCCCGGGCCGTCGCCGGAAGAGTTGGCGCAGATCCTGCAGGCTGGCATGTCGGCGCCGGACCATGGCTCGCAGCGGCCGTGGCGCTATGCCATCATCCGCGGCGAGAATATCGCCAAGCTGGCTGATGTAGCCTTGGGTGCGGTCAAGCGCAGCGGCGATCCGCGCATGACGCCTGAAAAAGAGAAGTCCGTGCGCGAATGGATGGCTGCGGTGCCGCTGTTCCTCGCCGTCGCCCAGAAAATCGACCACGGCAAGATCCCCGAGCACGAGCAGATGCTGGCGGCGGGGGCCTCGGTGATGAACGTGTTGAACGCCGTCCATATGCTCGGTTATGGCGCGTTCTGGAGCACGGGCGTCGGCACGTACGTGGAGGAAGTCCAGCTGGCGCTGGGCTTCGACCCGCTGGACTATCGCTTTCTAGGCTATCTGGCGATCGGTACGCCTGCTTGCGCGGTCCCGCCCGTGAAGCGTCCGGACTACCGCGAGTTCGTCACGGAATGGACCGGCCCGGTCGCTTGAGTTCGCGCGGCAGGGGTCACTGGCCTCTATACACCGTATAGCTGTAGCGGCTCAGCAGCAGGGGCACGTGATAGTGCTGCTTCGGGTCCTGGACCTCGAAAGGCACGATCACTTCCGGGAAGAAAGTCGATTCCTTGGCCTTGGCGTAGAAAGCCCGGGTATGGAAGATGACGCGGTATTCGCCGGCGACAAAAGGCTGGCCGACGGGGAACAGCGCCTTGATGCGGCCGTCCTTGTCGGTCACGCCGGCGCCCAGGTCACGCCAGCCGTGTTCCATTTTCTGTTCCAGGTTCACGGGTACGCCGGCGGCCGGCTGGCCGGTGTTCTGGTTCAGGACGTGCACACTCAGGGAATCGGGCGCGGCGTGGGCGGCGGCGCTGGCCAGGGTCAGCAGGCCGGCGAAGGATAGGGAGAGCAGATGCGTGCTTTTCATCGGAGTTCCTCGATGGTCGATGGATAGACGGCAAGAATAGGCAGAGCCGCAGGCGCAATCGCCTGGTGTGCGGAGCATATTCATTGGCCGGCACGCTGACTGTGCGAAGAATCCGAGGGGAGGTCAGAGGAATCTCAGGGCAAAGGAACCCCGGACGGGGATCCGATGGCGAAGGGCCTCAGGCCGAAGAGATCTCAGGCCGAAGAGGTCGCAGGCCGGAGGGACCTCAGGGCGCGCCCAGTTCATCGATGATGGGGCAATCCGGTCTCTGGTCGCCGTGGCAGTGGGCCGCCAGGTGCTGCAAGGTGTCCGCCATCTGGCGCAGGGCCGCGGCCTTGCGCTCCAGTTCCGCCACGTGTTCCAGCGCGATGCGCTTGACGTCGGCGCTGGCGCGGCCGCGATCGCGCCACAAGGCCAGCAGGTCGCGCATGACCTCGATGCTGAAGCCCAGGTCGCGCGCCCGCCGGATGAAGCGCAGCGTGTGCAGGTCGTGGTCGGAGTACACGCGGTAGCCTGCCTCCGTGCGCCCGGCGGCATCGATCAGCCCGATGCCTTCGTAATAGCGGATCATCTTCGCGCTGATGCCCGTCGCCGTTGCGGCTTGTCCGATGTTCATTACGCGCTCCCACGAGTAGTGTTCGCGTCTTGCGACGCGGCAGACGCTTTGCCCGCATTGCCGTCGGCATCTTCAGCCGCATTCCCAGCCGCGGCTCCGTGCGCGGTTGCGGTGGAGGCGTCATGCACCTCACGGACGTCCTGGCCGGCACCGTAGCGTTTGAGCCGCAGGGCATTGCCCACCACGAACACGCTGGACAGCGCCATGGCGGCCGCCGCGAAAATGGGCGATAGCGCTGGCCCACCCAAGGGTTGCAATACGCCCGCCGCCAAGGGAATCAAGGCGACGTTGTAGGCAAAGGCCCAGAACAGGTTCTGGCGGATGTTCACCAGGGTGGCGTGACTGACGCCTATCGCGCGCGGCACGCCGCGTGGGTCTCCCGACATCAGCACCACGTCGGCGGCGTCCAGTGCCACGTCGGTCCCGGTGCCGATGGCGATGCCGACATCCGCCGCCGCCAGGGCGGGCGCATCATTGATGCCGTCGCCGACGAAGGCAACCTTTTGGGGTTTGGCGCCTTGCAATTGCGTGATCACCCGTTGCTTGTCGGCCGGCAAGGTTTCGGCGTACACATCGTCGATGCCCAGCGCCCGCGCCACCGCCTGCGCCGTGCGCCGGTCATCGCCGGTGATCATGGCGGTGCGTACACCGCTCGCATGCAGGGCGGCGATGGCCTCCGCGGCGCCCGGCTTGATGGGGTCCGAAACGGCCATCAGTGCTGCCAGGCGGCCGTCGATGGCGACGTGAACCGGCGTCTTGCCGGCGTTGGCCCAGGCTTCCGCGGTGGCACCGAAAGCGGCAATGTCCACGCCTTCGTCGCGCATCAGGGCAGCCGAACCCAGCAGCAGCTTGCGTCCCTGCACGGTGCCGCGCACGCCGGCGCCGGTCAATGCCTGAAAGTCCTGCACGGCAGGTATCGTCAGACCTGCCGCCTGCGCCGCCGCCAGGATAGCCACGGCGATGGGGTGTTCAGACGCGGACTGCACCGCCGCGGTCCAGGCCAGCACGTCGTCCTGCGTAAGGACTTCGTCCGCGGCAAGCTGGGTATCGGTCAGCGCGGGTTTGCCTATCGTCAGGGTGCCGGTCTTGTCGAAGGCGACCACGTCGACATCGCGCAAGGTTTGCAACGCCGTACCCTGGCGGAACAGCACGCCCAGTTCGGCGGCGCGGCCCGTGCCGACCATGATGGACATGGGCGTGGCCAATCCCATCGCGCAGGGGCAGGCCACTATCAGCACGGCGACCGCATGCACCAGGGCCAGCGGCAGCGCCGGCGCGGGTCCCCAGGCCAGCCAGGCCGCGAAGGTGAGCAGGGCCGCCAGCAGGATGGCGGGCACGAAGTAATACGTGACACGGTCCACCAGTGCCTGGATGGGCAGGCGGGCGCCCTGGGCCTGTTCGACCAGTTGCGCGATGCGCGCCAGCGCGGTGTCGGCGCCGGTATGGGTGACGCGCACGGTCAGCGCGCCCGTCGTGTTGAGCGTGCCGCCCGTGACGGTGGCGCCGCGCGTTTTTTCCACCGGCACGGGTTCGCCGGTAATCATGGATTCGTCGACATAGGAACCGCCGTCCAGTACCTCGCCGTCCACCGGGATTTTTTCGCCGGGACGCACCAGGACCTGGTCGCCGGCACGGACCTCGGCGATGGGCAGGTCCACGGGCGCGTCCGTCCGCAGCACGCGCGCGGTACGCGGCTGCAAGGCGGCCAGCCGGGCGATGGCCGCGCCGGTGCGTCCCTTGGCGCGGGCTTCCAGCATGCGGCCCAGCAGGATCAAGGTGACGATGACGGCAGCGGCTTCGAAGTAGACGGCACCGGTGCCGGCGGGCAGGGCATCGGGCAGCAGCGTGGCCACCAGGGAATAGGCCCAGGCACTGCCGGCACCCAGGGCGACCAGGGAGTTCATGTCAGGCGCGCGCCGCCACAATGCCGGCAGGCCCAGCAGGAAGAAGTGGCGGCCCGGTCCGGCCAGCAGCAGGGTAGTCAGCAGGGCTTGCAGCAGCCAGCTGTGCTGCATGCCGATGTGGGTGGCTATCCAGCCGTGCAGGGGTGGGAATACGTGGCCGCCCATCTCCAGCAGGAAGACCGGCAAGGCCAGGGCAAGCGCCAGCCAGAAGCGCCCTTGCAGGCGGCGTGCTTCAGCCTCGCGTTGGGCGTTCAACTGTTCGGCTTGCCGGCGGGGATCCTCGATCACGTGTGCTTCGTAGCCGGCCTTAGCCACGGCCGCCAGCAGGGCGTCCGCGCCATCCCCTTGCCAGGCCACATGCGCCCGTTCCGTCGCCAGGTTGACGTTGGCGCCGGTGACGCCGGGCACGGCGGTCAGCGCCTTTTCCACGCGCCGCACGCATGAGGCGCAACTCATGCCTTCGATGGCGAGATCCAGTTCGGTGGTGGCGAGGGAGGGCGTGTTCATGATGGATAGGGGGATGGGGATGACGGTGTAAGTATCATCCTTCCCATGATGGTAAGGTCAAGCGCCGGGAATGCAAGCCGCCACGCGGGCGTTTGATTTCTGTCGCGGACCGCTTGACCCTCCCATTGTTGGAAGGTTTATTCTTTGCTTGTCCTGGGAGTCCGCAGGGCTTCTTACTGAAACTGCAACCGGAGAGACTTCATGACTCTGCAATATCAAGTACCTGACATGACATGCGGCCATTGCGTAAAGACCATTACCGGTGCCGTTACCACCGCTGTTCCCGGCGCCACCGTCGAAGCCGACGTGGCCAGCCATCGTGTCACCGTCGATGGCACGAACGACCGCAACGCCGTGGAAGCCGCCATCCGCGACGCCGGCTACAGCCCCACAGCGGCGTGACGCCGGACAGCCGCGGCGTCGTATGCGCCGGGGCAAGCGCGGAGCCACGCCGCTGACGTATCGCGCTTGGCTGCGCCGTCGGCACGACGGCAACACGCAGCGCGAACGGGCAGCGTCGGCGCCGTCCTCCGGCGGCGGCGAGAAGCGCACTTCGTGCTACTCGTCCAGCAAAAGTGTCCGGCCTTGGGCCGGGCACTTCCTCCCCCCGCCGGTGGCGGATAGAGCGCGAAACCTATAGGCATAAATACTGAATTGATTATAGCTATCGATCAATTAAGTTTATTAAATTATCATTTTCGATAGTTCTTATTTATTATTCGGTCATGGCGTCAACGCCGACATCCCAACCCCAAGACCGGAGATTCATCCCATGCTGCAAGCTCGTGAAGGCCAACGCGTTCCCAACGTCACGTTCCCCGTCCGGGAAGGCAATGACTGGAAGCAGGTAAGCACCGACGACGTGTTCAAGAACAAGACGGTGGTGGTGTTCTCCCTGCCCGGCGCGTTCACCCCGACCTGCTCGTCGACCCACCTGCCGCGCTACAACGAGCTGGCGCCCGCCTTCTTCGCCAATGGCGTCGACAGCATCGTCTGCCTGTCCGTCAACGACACCTTCGTCATGAACGAATGGGCCAAGGACCAGGAGTCATCGAACATCATCCTGATGCCCGACGGCAACGGCGACTTTACCGAAGGCATGGGCATGCTGGTGGACAAGCGCAACCTCGGCTTCGGCAAGCGCAGTTGGCGCTATTCCATGCTGGTGCGTGACGGCGTGGTCGAGAAGATGTTCATCGAACCCGAAAAAGACGGCGATCCCTTCGAAGTCTCCGACGCGGACACGATGTTGAACTACCTGTCGCCCAGCGCCGCCAAGCCGGACCAGGTCGTGGTGTTCTCCAAGGTCGGCTGCCCCTTCTGCACCGAAGCCAAGGCCATCCTGGAAGACAAGGGCTACAACTTCGTCGACATCCCGCTGGACAACAAGGTGCGCGGCCGCGTGATCGGCGCCGTGTCGGGCGCGGGCACCGCCCCGCAGGTGTTCATCAACGGCACGCTGATCGGCGGCCTGGATAGCCTGAAGACCCACTTCGCCATCGCCGCCTGAGCACGGCGGCATTATCCGCGGGGTGCGCGCCTGAGTAAGGGTGCGCCCCGTGTGCATCCCCTTTACACCCTCAGTGCGCCCCCGGTGTGCCCCGCTCGCACCCTGCGCGCGTCGCGCCCGTACATTGGCTACGCGCAGCGCCGGCCCCACATTCAGCCCAAAAGGATAATCATGAAAACCTTGCACACCGATGTCGCCGTGATCGGCGCCGGCACCGCCGGATTGGGCGCTTACCGTGCCGCCGTCGCCGCCGGTAAACGCGCGCTGCTGATCGAAGCCGGCCAGTACGGCACCACTTGCGCCCGGGTAGGCTGCATGCCGTCCAAGCTGCTGATCGCCGCCGCCGAGGCAGCCCACACTGCCGCCCACGGTGCGCCTTTCGGCGTGCATATCGACGGCACGGTGCGCGTCGACGGCCGCGAAGTGATGGCCCGTGTGCGCCGTGAACGCGACCGCTTCGTCGGCTTCGTGGTGGAAGGCGTGGAAAGCATACCGGCGCATGACAAGCTGCTGGGCTACGCGCGCTTCGTCTCGGACACCGTGCTGCGCGTGGACGACCATACGGAAGTGCACGCTGCCAGCGTCGTCATCGCCACCGGCTCGACGCCCGCCGTACCGCCGCCGTTCAAGGCCCTGGGCGACCGCGTGGTGGTCAATGACGATGTCTTCTACTGGGACGACTTGCCGCGCAGCGTGGCCGTGTTCGGCCCCGGCGTCATCGGCCTGGAGCTGGGCCAGGCCCTGGCGCGGCTGGGCGTGCGGGTGCGGGTGTTCGGCATCAGCGGCAGCCTGGGCGGCCTGTCGGATCCCGCGGTGCGCGACAGTGCCCGCAAGGCTTTCCAGGAAGAGTTCTACCTGGATCCTGATGCACGCGTCATCGACTCGGTGCGCGAAGGCGATGCGGTGAAGATCCGCTACGTGGGGCTGGATAACAGCGAGCGCACGGAAACCTTCGACTATGTGCTGGTGGCGACCGGCCGCCGCGCCAATGTGGGCGGCCTGGATCTGAAGAACACGACGCTCAAGCTGAACCTGGCCGGCGTGCCCGAGTACGACCGCTACACCATGCAGGCGGGCAAGTCGTCCATCTTCATCGCGGGCGACGCCAACAGCGACGTGCCGCTGCTGCACGAAGCCGCCGACGAAGGTCGCATCGCCGGCCAGAACGCGGCCCATTATCCGCACGTCACCCCGGGTCAGCGCCGGGCACCGATGGCGGTGGTGTTCTCCGATCCGCAGATCGGCGTGGTTGGCACACCCTACAGCCGCCTGCAGGAAGGCAGCTTCGTGATTGGCGAGGTGGATTTCGGCAACCAGGGGCGTGCGCGCGTCATGCTGAAGAACAAGGGCCGTTTGCACGTATACGCGGACCGCGCGAGCGGCCGCTTCCTGGGCGCGGAAATGGCCGGCCCCAGCGTGGAACATCTGGCGCATCTGCTGGCCTGGGCCTTGCAGCAGGGCTTGACCATCGATGCCATGCTGGAAATGCCTTTCTACCATCCCGTGGTGGAAGAGGGCTTGCGCACCGCCTTGCGTGATGCGCAAGCCAAGCTGCAGGCGGCACGCGTTCCGCTGGCCGCGGCGGCCTGAGGACCGCAACGGGGCGATTCAGTAACGCGGCAACGCCACAAGGCCGCAACGTCGCATATGCGCAATGGTCCTGAGGACCGTTGCGCATTTTTAATTCATGCCATTGCGAAACGGCATTTTGTTTTGCCTTGTGGTGCGCATTACCGGCAAAACCGTCCAGCAACCCCATCCTCCCCTAGACTGACTGCCGCCGCCAGCCAACATCGCCGGCTCCCCGCGGCTTTCCAGGAGCGAGCATGAGCATTGCGCAAAAACCTCTTATCGTCATCACCGGCGCCAGTTCCGGCATCGGCGTAGCCACCGCCCGCCTGTTCTCCGGCTTGGGCCACCCCTTGCTGCTATTGGCGCGGCGGCTGGCGCCCATGGAACAACTGGGCCTGCCCAATACGCTGGCGCTGGCCGTGGATGTCACCGACCGGCAGGCCATGTTGGACGCAGTGGCGCAGGCCGAGCGCCAGTACGGGCCGCCGGATGCCATCGTCAACAACGCCGGCGTCATGCTGCTGGGGGACATCATCCAGCAAAACCCCGACGAATGGGACCGGATGCTGGACATCAATGTGCGCGGCCTGTTGAACGGCATACTCGCCGTGGCCAAGGGCATGGTGCAGCGCCAGCACGGCACCATCGTCAACGTCAGTTCGATTGCCGGACGCAAGGCTTTTCCCAATCACGTGGCCTATGTGGGGACCAAGTTCGCCGTCACGGGCCTGTCCGAGAACCTGCGCGAAGAGCTGTCGCCGCATGGCGTACGCGTCGTCACGATCGAGCCGGGCGCCGTCGAAACGGAACTGCTGGGCCACACCACCGACGAGGGCATCAAGCAAGGCTACCAGGCCTGGAAGCAGGACATGGGCGGCGTAGTCCTGTCGGCCGAGGATGTGGCCGGTGCCATCGGCTATGCCTACGGCCAGCCTCAGGGGGTGTGCATACGCGAGATCGTGCTGGCGGCCACGCGCCAGCAGGCCTGAGCTTAAACGGTGTGCGCGGCGAATCCGCCCACCCCCGGCGCCAGATCCTCGCGCAGCGTCAGTTGCGGAATCAGGTAATCGCCGCCGTTCTGGCGGCGGAAGGGGATGGGTTGCTGCGTCCACAGGCCGTCCAGGCGTTGGGCCAACGCGGCGGTGGTCTGCGCGTAACGGGCTTCATCCACCCGGCTGGTACGGTGGATGGCAAAGGGCGGCAATACCTCGAAGCCTGGATAGAACAGCATGCCATGCTGGATGGGAAACAGCAGATCATCCAGTGGGCCGTTGATGCCGCGCGGCTCGTAGTGCGAGGCCCAGCCGCCCGTTGTCACCACCAGCATGGCGCGCTTGCCGGCCAGCATGCCTTCGCCATAGCGGTCGCCCCAGCGCCGGTCCGAATGCTCACCGACCCCATAGCCGAAGCCATAGGCGTAGACCCGCTCGAACCAGCCCTTCATGATGGCCGGCATGGAAAACCACCATAGCGGGAATTGGAAAAGCACCGCGTCGGCCCAGCGCAGCTTGTCCTGCTCGGCGGCGATGTCGGCGCTCTGGGTGCCGTGTTCATAGGCATGCCTGGAATCGAGCGAAGCGTCGAAGCGCGTGGCCGGATCGCGGTCCAGGCGGTCGGCGCCATCCAGCGTGGCCTTCCAGTTCATCGCGTACAGGTCCGAGACCTGGACGGCATGGCCCTGCGCGCGCAGGTGCTGGACGGCAAAGTCCTTGAGGGCGCCGTTGAGCGAGCGCGGTTCGGGGTGGGCATAGACGATCAGGACATTCATGGTGTGTTTCTACCGTAAATCAGCAATGCCGCCAGCTTAGGAATTTCCGAGCTATATTGGAAATGAATTTCTGAAATTCCAGGTATTGCAATGGACAATCTTAGGCGTATCGATCTGAACCTGCTGGTGACGCTGGATGCCTTGCTGACGGAGTTGAACGTCACGCGGGCGGCACAGCGCCTGTTCCTGGCGCAACCTACCGTCAGCGTGCAACTGGCCAAGCTGCGTGACGTGTTCGACGATCCCTTGCTGCTGCCTGGGCCACGCGGCATGCGCCCGACAGCACGGGCCGTGGCGCTGCGTGAACCTTTACGCGAGGCCTTGCGCGCGCTGGCGGGCACCATTGCGCCCCTGGCGTCCTTTGATCCCCGGCAGGCCGACATCACGTGGCGCATCGCGGCCACCGATTACAGCGAGACCACGGTTCTGCTGCCCTTGCTGGCAGGCCTCTATGCGGCGGCGCCGCAATGCCGGGTCGCCGTGCTGGAGCTGGCGCCGCCCCGGCTGCCGGCACAACTGGAGAAGGGCGAGGTCGACCTGGGTTTTCATATCTGGGGCGATGCCGACACACCGGCGCGGCTGCATCGTCAGTTGCTGTTTCGCGAACGCTACGTGCTGGCCGGACGGGCGGGGCATCCCGGTTTGCGGCGCCGGCCCAGTCTCAAGCAGTTCTGTGCCCTGGAGCACGTGATCGTCTCTCCCGATGGCGGGGGCTTTCATGGTGTCACGGACCGGGTACTGGCCGGCCTGGGCATGCAGCGGCGAGTCGCGTTATCGGTGCCGCATTTCCTGTTCATGGCCGCGGTGCTGGCACGCACGGACCTGGTGGGGATGTTGCCTGAACGCCTGCTGCACGCGGTACCCGGACTGCGCGTGGTGACGCCGCCGGTGGAAGTGCAGGGCTATGACATGGCCATGTTCTGGCATGAGCGCAGCCATCGGGATCCGGCGCATGGCTGGCTGCGGGCGCTCATCGCCGATGGAGTACGAGAGGAGACACGCGGCGTCCTGGATACGTAGCCTTCCGTGTGATCGATCGCCACGAACGAGTAATCCTTGCGATGTATAGGGGTTCAAATGAAGCGGTTCAAATGACGCGGTTCAAATGAAACGCCCGCCGTCGAAAGAGGGCGGGCGTTTGTTGGCAGTCGCGGATGGCCCGTGGCCGCGGCGGATGAAAAATCATTTCCGGCGCTACGGCAGCCGCCGGCCGGCGCTGGCCTGGGCGGGACCTAGGCGCGGCGGCGCACCAGGCCGACGACGAACAGCACGATGATGGCACCGACCACCGAAGCGATCCAGCCCGCCGGTTCGCCGGGCGCGTACCAGCCCAGCGTGCGGCCGAGGAAGCCGGCCACGACGGCGCCGACGATGCCGAGTATGGCGGTCAGGATGATGCCCATGGGTTGATCACCGGGCATGATCGCGCGCGCGATCAAGCCTACGATGAAACCCACAATGATCATGATGATGATGTCCATGCCGTGCTCCTGAATTTACGCGCGAAGGCGAAGGGTTAGTGAAACAGCGCGATCATAAGCACGTGTCGTGCCCGGCGGGTGTAATAAATCGAATCCCGGGATAGGCCGCGGCGGCACGCACAGCCCGTTGGTGGCGCCGAACCATTCAGACCGACAGGCGGTTCACTTCAGCAATGGCTTCAGGCTTTGCACGATTTGCGCGGAGTCGGCGCTGTCGGCCAGCAGCAGGCGCGCGCGGCCCGTGGCGTCGAACACGAACACGCCGCGGCTGTGGGCGACGTTATAGACAGCGGGGTCCGCGCCGGGGCGCGGCTTTTCGATCTGGTAAGAAACGCGATAGCGCCGCGCCAGGTCGGCGATCTGTTTGTCTGTTCCGGTCAGGCCGATCGCCGAGTGATTGAACGCGTTGACATACGCCTGCAAGGCATCTGGGGTATCGCGATGCGGATCGACGCTGACAAAGAGTATGCGGACCTTGGCCGCGTCCTCGCCCAACTGGCCCAGCACGTCGGTCAACTGGGCCATGGTGGTCGGGCAGACGTCCGGACAATTGGCGTAGCCGAAAAAGAGCAGGACGGTACGTCCGCGCACGTCGGCATCGGTGACCGTCTTGCCCTGTGCCCCGGACAGCGCGAAGCGCAGGTCAGGCAGATGGCCGGCCACGTCATAGACAGCCTGCGCCGCCCGCGCCGTCACCGGCAGGGCGGTAAGGATAGCGCCCGGCAGCAGGCAAGCCGCCGCCAGGAGCCACGCCGACCCAGACCGGGGCAAGGACCTGGATTGGGCCAAGGACCAAGACCGGACCAAGGACCAAGACCGAAACAAGGGCCAAGACCACGGCCGCGACCAGAACCCCAGCCGGCGCGTCGCCATCTCAGGCCGCCGGCGCCGTTGCCATGCCGCTGTGACGCAACAGGGCATCGATGCGCGGTTCGCGTCCGCGGAAAGCCTTGAAGGACTCGGCCGCTGGCCGTGCGCCGCCCACCGCGAGGATCTCGCGGCGGAAGCGTTCGCCCGTGGCGGGGTCCAATGTGCCCTGGCCCTGAAGTTGTGCCTGGCCCTGTGCGCCTGCCTTTTCCTTCTCCCGGGCGGCTTCTTCGAAGGCTTCGTAGGCGTCGGCCGACAGCACCTCCGCCCACTTGTAGCTGTAGTACCCCGCGCCATAGCCGCCCGCGAACAGATGCGAGAAACTGTGCGGCATGCGGTGCCAGGCAGGCGGCGAGAACACCGCCACCTCGTCGCGCACCGTCTGCAACAGCGCCAGCACGTCGGCGATGGGCGTGCCCTGCGGCTTGTCGTGCAGCAGCATGTCGAACAGCGCGAATTCGATCTGGCGCACCGTCTGCATGCCGCTCTGGTAATTGCGCGCCGCCACCAGCTTGTCATACAGCGCGCGCGGCAGCGGTTCACCGGTGTCGACGTGGGCCGACAACTGCTGCACCACCGGCCATTCCCAGCAGAAATTCTCCATGAATTGCGAGGGCAGTTCGATGGCGTCCCATTCCACGCTGGCGAAGGCTGCCGCGCCTGGCTCGTCTACTTCCGACAGCAAGGCATGCAGGGCATGGCCCGTTTCGTGGAACAGGGTAATGACGTCGTCGTGCGTGAGCAGCGCGGCCTTGCCGCCATTGCCTGAACCCGGACGGGAGAAATTGCAGGTCAGGTACACCACCGGCGTCTGCACCGTACCGGCCGTCACGCGGCGGCTGCGTTCGCTGTCGACCCAGGCGCCACCTTGCTTGCCGGCGCGCGCATAGAGATCCAGGTACAGATAGCCGACCAGGGCGCCGTCGGGGCGCTCCACGCGCACGCCGCGCGCGTCCGCGTGCCAGGCCGATACCGGCATCTCCTGCAAGCGGACGTTGAACAGCGTCTGGATGACGTCGAACAGGCCGGCCAACACGCGCGGCTCGGTGAAGTACTGCTTGATCTCGTCTTCCGAGTAGGCGTAGCGCGTTTCGCGCAAGCGTTCGGAGGCGTAAGGCAGATCCCACGGCTGCACGTCGGCCAGGCCCAGTTCCTTGGCGGCGAACTCGCGCAGCTGCGCCAGGTCCTGCCGCGCGTAGGGGCGGGCGCGGCCGGCCAGGTCGCGCAGGAATTCCGCCACCTGGGTCGCGCTGCGTGCCATGCGGGTCTGCAGGCGCAGTTCGGCGAAATTGCCGTAGCCCAGCAGCCGCGCTTCCTCGGCGCGCAGGCCCAGCAATTCTTCGATCAGCGGGGAGTTGTCATATTGGGCGTCGCCCTGTTCGGACGCCACCGTGCCATAGGCGCGATACAAGGTTTCGCGCAGGCCGCGGTCGCGCGCATATTGCATGACCGGCAGGTAGCAAGGCATTTTCAGCGTCAGCTTCCAGCCCGTCTTGCCGTCGGCCTGGGCCGCTTCGCGCGCCGCGTCCAGGACGTCGGCCGGGATGCCGGCCAGGCGCTGCTCGTCTTCCACCAGCAGCGACCAGGCGTCGATGGCATCCAGCACGTTTTCGGAGAATTTCTGCGAAACCTGCGCCTCGCGGTCGGAGATCTCGGCGTAGCGTTCGCGTGCTTCACCTTGCAGTTCGACGCCGCCCAGGCGGAAGTCGCGCAGGGCCAGGTCGACGATGCGGCGCCGCACGGGACTCCAGCCATCGAAGCCGGGGACATCGCGCAGGCGCTGGTATTGCTTGTACAGGCCTTCGTGCAAGCCGACCCAGGTGGAGAATTCGGTAACCTTGGGCAGGGCGGCGTTATAGGCTTCGCGCAGGGCGGGCGTATTCACCACGGCGTTCAGGTGGCCGGCCACCGACCACGCGCGCCACAGGCGTTCGGATGCGGAATCGAGCGGCTCGACCACGGCTTCCCAAGTGGCCGGCAGGGTGGGATCGGCGGCCTTCTCGACGGCGGCGCGCGCCACCTCCAGCAGTTCTTCCACCGCCGGCACCACGTGCGCCGGTTGGATGGCCGCGTAGTCGACCAGGTCTTGCACGGGGGCGAGGAGGGGATTGCTGCTCATAGGAGTATTCCGGGAAGACAAACGTGCACTTCAGATGGGGACGATCGCATTTCCTGCAAGTCCGGCCCTCTACCCTCTCTCTGCCGCTTCGACCGTGTTCACCAGCAGCATGGCGATGGTCATCGGGCCCACTCCGCCCGGCACGGGCGTGATGGCGCCGGCTACTTCCTTGGCCGAGGCGAAGTCGACGTCGCCGCACAGCTTGCCGTCGGCGCCGCGGTTGATGCCCACGTCGATCACCACCGCGCCCGGCTTGATCATGTCGCCGTTGACGATGCCGGCCTTGCCGGTGGCCACCACCAGCACGTCGGCGCGGCGGCACTGCGCACCCAGGTCACGCGTCTTCGAATTGCACAGGGTGACGGTGGCGCCGGCGGCCAGCAGCAGCATGGCCATGGGCTTACCGACGATATTGCTGGCGCCCACGATGACCGCTTCAGCCCCCCGCAGCGTGACGTTTTCCGCTTCCAGCATCTTCATCACGCCATAGGGCGTGCAGGGGCGGAACAGCGGCTGGCCCGTCATCAGCAGGCCGGCGTTGCTGATATGGAAGCCGTCCACGTCCTTCTCCGCCGCGATGGCTTCGATCACCTTGTGGCTGTCCATATGGGGCGGCAGCGGCAGCTGCACCAGGATGCCGTGGATGGTCGGGTCGCCATTGAGGATGGCGATGCGTTGCAGCAGCTCCGCCTCGCTCATGCTGGCGGGGTACTGCTCCTTGACGGAGTGCAGGCCGGCCTTCTCGCAGGCCGCCACCTTGTTGCGTACATAAACCTGCGAGGCGGGGTCTTCGCCCACCAGCACCACGGCCAGGCCCGGACGCACGCCGGTCTCGGCCAGTTTCGCCACGCGTTGCGCGACTTCCTCGCGGATCTTCTGCGACAGCGCCGCGCCGTCGATGATACGTGCCGTCATGCGTGTGCCTCGGGTTTCGCCAGGGCCACCTTCATCAGGTCGGCCACGGTCGTGACTTCCAGTTTTTCCATGATGTTCGCGCGATGCGCTTCCACTGTCTTGATGCTGATGCCCAGGTCGTCGGCGATCTGCTTGTTCAAACGGCCGGCGACGATGCGTTCCAGCACCTGCTGCTCACGCGCGGTCAAGCGCGCCAGCATGGCTTCGTGGTCGCGCTGGGCCTGGAATTTGGACACGCGCTGCGTGGCCTGTTCCAGCATGCGGGCGACGATTTCGCGCAGGTCCGATTCGTTGAACGGCTTCTCCAGGAAATCGATGGCGCCTTTCTTCATCGTGGTCACCGCCATCGGCACGTCGCCGTGGCCGGTGATGAAGACGATGGGCAGGGGCGCGTTGCGGGCAATGAGCTGTTCCTGCAATTCCAGACCGCTCATGCCGGGCATGCGCACGTCGGCGATCAGCACGCCGACCAGGTTCGGATCGTAGTCTTCCAGGAAGTTCTCGGCGCTGGGGTAGGCGCGCACACGATAGCCATTGGCTTCCAGCAGCCAACGCAGCGAATCACGGACGGCTTCGTCGTCATCGACTATGTATACCGTGCTCGACGGAATTGGGGTGTTCATGCGTGGAGCTCCTCGGACTGGTCAGACTGCGATTGCGATTGGGGCGCGGCGCAGGGAAGGGTAAAGCGGAAAATCGTACCGCCGGCCGGGTTCGGGTCCGCCCAGAGGCGGCCATGGTGCGACTCGATAATGGTACGGCAGATATTCAGCCCCATGCCCAGACCTTGGGACTTGGTGCTGAAAAAAGGTTCGAACAGGCGTTCCGGGTCGGCCAGGCCATGGCCGCGGTCGACCACGGCGACCTCCAGATGCTGTTCGTGCGGAATGACGGCGACTTTCAGTTCGTCGGACTCGCTGTTTTCCATCGCCTCCAAGCCGTTCTTCAGCAGGTTCAACAGCACCTGTTCGATGAGGATGGGGTCGGCCAGTACTTCGGGGGCGTTGGACGGCACGAAACTTTCGATGCGGATACGGCGCTTGCGGGCGTCGATGTCGGCGAAACCGATGGCGTTCTCGACGATGCCGCCGATGGCCACGCGCTGGCGCCGCGGTTCGCTGCGTTTCACGAACTCGCGGATGCGGCTGATGATCTTGCCCGCTCGCTCGGCCTGCGCCGCGGCTTTTTCCAGGGCCGGCAGCAGCATGCGCGGATTGGTATGGCCGGCTTTCACCAGCGCCACCGCGCCCATGCTGTAGTTGGCGATGGCCGTCAAGGGCTGGTTCAGTTCGTGCGCCAGCGACGAGGCCATTTCGCCCATGGTGGTCAGGCGGCTGGTCAGCTGGATCTTTTCCTGCTGCACGCGCGAGGCTTCTTCGTGGTTGCGGCGCTCGGTGATGTCGCGCGCCACCTGCAGGCGCACGCGGCGGCCATCGGTCCAGGCCAGCATGCGGTGATGTACTTCGAACCAGCGCTGCACCGAAGGCGAGAACACCTCCACCGATTCATCGGTGAAGCGGCCGCGGCGGCCGGCCAGCAGTTCGTCGTGGCCGCCCGTCTGGGCGCCGAACACGCGCCGGTAGGTGCGGTTGGCGAACAGCAGCTCCAGGCCGTCATGGGTGTCGGCGGTCACGGAAATGGCGTCGTCCAGGCCTTCCAGCACCGTCATGAAACGCTCGTGCGCGGCGGTCAGCGCCTCGCGGATGCGCTTGGGTTCGGTGATGTCGGTCATGGAGGTCATCCAGCCGATCTGGTTGCCGTTGGGATCCAGCAGGGGCGACACGTACATGCGCGCGGTGAAGCGCGAGCCATCGCGCCGCTGCGCCTCTACTTCCAGGCCGCTGCTGGGCGTCTTGCCCGACGTCAGGATCTCCAGGGTGTGCTGGTGCTGTTCATGGCGCCCCGGCACCCAGTAAGGGAAGGGCGGGCTGCGGCCGATCAAATCGGCTTCATTCCACCCTATCATTCGACAGAAGGCGGGATTGACGTAGGAAATGCGGCCGTCCAGGTCCAGCACCCGCATGCCGGTGGACATGGAATTTTCCATGGCGCGGCGAAAGCCGGTTTCGGCGATCAGGGCGGCTTCGGCGTGCGAGCGGAAGCGCGTGTAGCGCCACAGCATCAACAGGCTGATCACGATCACGCAGGACAAGGCCAGCACGACCCACAGCAGGCGCTGCTGGCGCATCTCCTGGTCGATGGTGACGAACATGACGCTGTCGTCGTGGATGCGCTGGAGCCAGAAGAAGACTCCCATCACACATATATAGAGCACCAGCACCAGGACAGGCGTCAGCCAATACAGGCCGCGCCGGCGCAACCGGGCGTGATCATGGAATGGAGTGGGAATGTTCGACTTGGGGGCGCTGGCCATGGCTGTACCGGAAAGACTGCCGGCATTTTAGCTGTACATTTCGCATCACGATAATTTCGCGTTTCGCATTATGAAATGCCGTACCGCAACATGAAATTTTGCTTGCGAGCGTCTATTCTTGTTTCTAGAATGCCGCTCAAACGACATGGTCTGGCCATATTTTCCTGTCAAAAAACAGGGGGAGATGACTCCGCAGGCCGGTTATTCTTGCCCGCTCCGCTATCGCAGTGCGCGGCCACAACCTTTCAGGAGACACACGATGTCCTCTAACGCCCAGGCTGGCGCTTACTCGGCCGCCAACGACGAAGACACCCTAGAAACTCAGGAGTGGCTGGAAGCCCTGGCGGCTGTGCTGGAACGCGAAGGTCCGCAGCGCGCCCACTACCTGCTCGAGCGTCTGATCGACGAGGCCCGCCGTTCCGGCGCGCACATCCCGTATTCGCCCAATACCGCCTATGTGAACACCATTCCTCCTGGCCTGGAACCGGCTCACCCCGGCAACCTGGAGCTGGAAGCGCGCATCCGTTCGTACGTGCGCTGGAACGCGATGGCCATGGTGGTGCGGGCCAACAAGCATAACCCGCCCGATGGCGGCGATCTGGGCGGCCACATCGCGTCCTTCGCCTCGCTGGCGACCATGATCGGCACCGGCCAGAACCATTTCTGGCACGCCGAAAATGAGGACCGCGGCGGCGACCTGGTGTACTTCCAGGGCCACTCCTCGCCCGGCGTCTACGGCCGCGCCTTCCTGGAAGGCCGCCTGACCGAAGAACAACTGAACAATTTCCGCCAGGAAGTGGACGGCAAGGGCCTGTCCTCTTATCCGCATCCCAAGCTGATGCCGGAATTCTGGCAGTTCCCCACCGTGTCGATGGGCCTGGGCCCGCTGACCGCCATCTACCAGGCGCGCTTCCTCAAGTACCTGCACGCCCGCGGCATCGCCGATACGTCCAACCGCAAGGTCTGGGTATTCTGCGGCGACGGCGAAATGGACGAACCCGAATCGCTGGGCGCCATCGCCCTGGCGGCGCGCGAGAAGCTGGACAACCTGATCTTCGTCATCAACTGCAACCTGCAGCGCCTCGACGGCCCGGTGCGCGGCAACGGCAAGATCATCCAGGAACTGGAAGGCGACTTCCGCGGTAGCGGCTGGAACGTCATCAAGCTGATCTGGGGCGGCTATTGGGATCCGCTGCTGGCGCACGACAAGGAAGGCATCCTGCGCCGCGTGATGGAAGAGACCGTCGACGGCGAGTACCAGGCCTACAAGGCCAACGACGGCAAGTTCGTGCGCGAAAACTTCTTCGGCAAGCATCCGCAGCTGCTGGCCATGGTCGCCCGCATGAGCGATGAAGACATCTGGCGCCTGAACCGCGGCGGCCATGATCCGCACAAGGTGTACGCGGCGTTCTCCGCCGCCACGGCGCACAAGGGCCAGCCGACGGTCATCCTGGCCAAGACCATCAAGGGCTACGGCATGGGCCACGTGGGCCAGGCCAAGAACCCCACCCACCAGCAGAAGAAGCTGGAACTGGAATCGATCCGCGAATTCCGCGATCGCTTCGGCATTCCCATTCCCGACGACAAGCTGGCGGACCTGCCGTACTACAAGCCGGCCGAAGACTCGCCGGAAATGAAGTACCTGCACGAACGCCGCAAGGCGCTGGGCGGCTACCTGCCCGCGCGCCGCGTCAAGGCCGACGAGCAGCTCAAGGCGCCGGCGCTGGACGCATTCAAGGCGGTGCTGGAGCCCACCCAGGAAGGGCGTGAGATCTCCACCACCCAGGCTTTCGTGCGTTCGCTGAACCAGATCCTGCGCGACAAGCAGCTGGGCCCGCGCGTGGTGCCCATCCTGGCCGACGAATCGCGTACCTTCGGTATGGAAGGCCTGTTCCGCCAGATCGGTATCTATGCGCCGGAAGGCCAGAAGTACACCCCGGTCGACAAGGACCAGGTCATGTACTACAAGGAAGCCGCTGACGGCCAACTGCTGCAGGAAGGCATCAACGAAGCGGGCGCCATGAGCTCGTGGATCGCCGCGGCGACGTCGTACTCGACGAACAACCGCATCATGATCCCGTTCTTCGTGTACTACTCGATGTTCGGCTTCCAGCGTATCGGCGACCTGGCCTGGGCCGCCGGCGACATGCAGGCGCGTGGCTTCCTGATCGGCGGCACCGCCGGCCGTACCACGCTGAACGGCGAAGGCCTGCAGCACGAGGATGGCCACAGCCACCTGATGGCCGCGACCATTCCCAACTGCGTGCCTTACGACCCGACCTATGCGCACGAACTGGCGGTCATCATCCAGGACGGCCTGCGCCGCATGGTCGAGAACCAGGAGAACGTGTATTACTACCTGACCGTGATGAACGAGAACTACCCGCAGCCTGGCCTGACCGCCGGCGACGAGGAAGGCATCGTGCGCGGCATGTACAAGCTCAAGAGCGTGGGCAAGGGCAAGCAGCGCGTGCAGCTGATGGGCTCCGGCACCATCCTGCGTGAAGTGCAGGCCGCCCAGGAACTGCTGGAAGCGGATTGGGGCATCGGTTCGGATCTGTGGAGCGTCACCAGCTTCACGCTGCTGCGCCGTGACGGCCTGGACGCCGAGCGCCACAACCTGCTGAATCCGGAAGACAAGAAGCCGCAGGTGCCGTTCGTCACCCAGCAGCTGGAAAAGACCACGGGTCCCATCATCGCGTCGACCGACTACATGAAGCTGTTCGCCGACCAGATCCGTCCGTTCATGCCCAAGGGCCGCGACTATCGCGTGCTGGGCACCGACGGCTTCGGCCGCTCGGACTTCCGCTCCAAGCTGCGCGAGCACTTTGAAGTGGATCGCCACTTCGTTGTATTGTCGGCGCTGAAGGCGCTGGCCGACGAAGGCACGATACCGGTCGCCAAGGTCGCCGAAGCCATCAAGAAGTACGGCATCGATCCCAACAAAGCCAACCCCCAATACGCCTGAGGGTAAAACACATGAGCAATACGGTGGAAATCAAGGTACCCGATATCGGCGACTTCAAGGAAGTGGAAGTCATCGAAGTATTGGTGGCGCCGGGCGATACGATCAAGGCC